>OIES01000001.1_pt1 | contig 1181661 bp, 994 predicted proteins | sample 1581811 | NCBI WGS metagenome assembly OIES01 (sample SAMN03281021, study PRJEB24777) | human gut metagenome | isolation source: fecal sample PR177 from 1 month old male Malay infant, vaginal delivered... | reverse complement strand
GGAACCGTACGGCACCGGCGCTTTTCTTCCGCCGATGCCGTTTCCAGCCGCCGACCGTGTCCGATATGAACGCTCACACCGTTCAGATTTGGTGGTGACGCCGTACACGTTTATTTGACCATAAACACTCTGATGGCCATGTTCGGGGCTGTGGCCGTCGGGCAATGGGACAGTTCTCGCAGGTTGCACCCCCGGAGATAGGGCGCCTGTTGGTCAGCGGGCCGGTTCTTGCAGGACACGGCCCGCGACGGCAGGATTTGGGGAAGTTGGGGCAATCAATGCACGCGTTCCGTGGTGCTTCGTAGCACAAGGGAAGTGGGTATGACGGAGAACGGTTCCTCCAAGGTTTCGCCTGCCAGCAACGCGAGTGTCTTACGTGCCGCAATGCGTCCGATTTCCGTAGGATTCTGGTGCATGGTGGTCATGTCCACAATCGAGGCGCTCGGGTCGTCATCGAATCCGACTACGGATACATCCTGAGGCACACGCCATCCCATGCGGCGCAGTTCCTTGAGAAGGGGAACGGCCGCCGCGTCGACGGATACGCAGATGCCGGTCGGCTGTTTTGGTGCGCTGAACAGTTGTGCGACGATGCCGGAATAGATGTCCTGTTCGTTTTGCACGTCCATATGGGTCAACGATGGCACGATGATAATGTCATCATCGCCGTAGCCGCATTCCTTGGCGGCGTCCAGAAACCCTTTTTCGCGCACGATGTCCGAGCAGATGAACGGTGAGGCGTTGACGGGTTGCCCGATGTAGGCGAGCGTCTTGTGTCCCAGTGACTTGAGGAAGCGTACGATTGCGCTCATGGCCGCCGCGTCATCGATTGCGACTCCGGCGTCGAGTCCGTGCGTGCTGGGGGCGTTCATGCCGACCACAGGGATGGTCAGTTCGCCGAGTACCCGCTTCTTTGCCTCGTCGAAGTCGAAGGATGCTTCGATGATTGCGTCGACATTGCGATTGCCTGGCAGATTCTGGAAGAAACGATCCAGATCTTCCTGAGTCCACACGATGTAGGGAACGACGTCGTAGTCGGCCTTTGACATCACCTCGTAGATGCCTTCGAAGGCGTGGGAGTTGAACCAGCTGCTGATTTCGCTCGGCAGCAGCACCGCGATACGCATGGTTTTGCCGGATGCCAGGGATGATGCGCTTTTCGAGAAGGAGAAGTGGAGACGGTTGGCCTCTTTTTCGATGCGTTCTCTGGTTTCGGGGTTGACTCTGTCCAGTCCACGCAGTGCTCGGGATACGGTGGAGACGGATACTCCGGCCGCCTTGGCCACGTCTGCGATGGTGGTGCGGGTCACGTTCGGTTCTCCTTAAGTCGGGTTTTGCGATTCATATTTGCTTCGTTCGTCACCCTACCATATCACGACACGCCCATTTTGTAAAAACGCTTGCATGACTGCAAACACTGTAATTATTGCCTTTTCTGACATACTTTGAAGATGGCTGGGATTATGACTTGCAAAAATTTGCGCAAGCGTTATTATGAGATTAGTCAACCAATGCACAAACAACAATGTGGTTGCGAAGAATAGTCAAATAATTGCAAGGAAAATCAATGCTGCCTAGCAATGATGGGTGACATTGATTGCCGTTAAAAAGGTATACAAACGCTTGCATGATAGGAGGAAAAATGACTGAAGTCACCGATCCCGCACTGTGGTGGAAGCAGGCCGTGGTCTATCAGGTCTACCCGCGTTCCTTCAAGGACTCCCGTGGCGAGGGACTCGGCCAGATCGCCGGTGTGACCGAAAAGATCGACTATCTGAAGGACCTTGGCGTCGACGCCATCTGGCTCAGTCCGTTCTATCCGTCCCAGCTGGCCGACGGTGGCTACGACGTGGACGATTACCGCAACGTCGACCCGAAGCTCGGAGCCATGGATGATTTCGACGAACTCGCCAAGGCCGCACACGCACGAGACATCAAGGTCGTGGTCGACATCGTGCCGAATCACAGCTCCAATCTGCACGAATGGTTCAAGGCCGCCCTCGCAGCCGAACCGGGATCGCCGGAGCGTGACCGCTATATCTTCCGCGACGGCAAGGGTCCGAATGGCGATCAGCCACCGACCAACTGGGAGAACCATTTCGGCGGCCCGGCATGGACCCGCGTGCCCGACGGCCAGTGGTATCTGCATATGTTCACCAAGGAACAGCCTGACTGGAACTGGAACAATCGTGAGGTGCGCGACGATTTTCTCAGGACCTTGCGCTTCTGGCTCGATCACGGCGCCGATGGCTTCCGCGTGGACGTGGCGCACGGCTTGGCCAAGGATCTTGACCGCGATGACCTCGATGACTATGTGGTCTGGTGCACCAACGACCAGCCGGAGGACGGTTCCCATCCGGTAATCGATCGTGACGAAGTACATGACATCTATCACGAGTGGCGCAAGGTGTTCAACGAGTACAATCCTCCGGCGTTCGCCGTGGCCGAGGCCTGGGTGCGTCCGAGCCGACAGCATCTGTATGCCTCGCCGGACGATCTTGGCCAGATCTTCAACTTCGAATTCGCCAAGAAGGACTGGATCCGCGACGACATGCACCTGGCCATCGAGGAGGGGTTGGAGAGCGCGGAACGTTCCGGCTCCACCGCTACGTGGGTGATGAGCAACCATGATGTGATCCGTCATGCCACCCGTTACGCCCTGCCGCAGGTGCCGACCGGCGAATATCATCGTCTGGCGCTTGATTGGCTGCTGCGCGACGGCACCACGTTCGAAGAGAATCGCGAGCTCGGCACCAAACGCGCCCGCGCCGCGATCATGATGGAGATGGCGTTGCCCGGTTCCGCCTACGTGTATCAGGGCGAAGAGCTCGGCCTGTTCGAGGTGGCCGACATTCCGTGGGATGAACTGGAAGATCCGTCCGCATGGCGTACGTCCCGTTCCGCCAGCACCAAGGGCCGTGACGGCTGCCGTGTGCCGTTGCCGTGGGTCGCCGCGGACGCGCCGAAACTGGATGATCCAGACGATGAATTCGGCCACGAAGGTTCCTTCGGATTCTCCCCGGCCGACGCCACTGCCGAACCGCATCTCCCGCAGCCGGCATGGTACAAGGATTTTGCGGTCGACGTGGAATCCGCCGATCCTGATTCCATGCTGAACCTGTACCGCCGCGTGCTGGCATTGCGCCATGACATGCAGACCACCGACCTGAGCGTCGAATGGCTGCCGGAAGACCGACCGGGCAAAGCGCATGACGGTGCCAATGGATTCCCCGGCGGCACCATCGCCTACAAGCGTGCCAATGGATGGGCCTCCATCACCAACTTCGGCGAAGAACCGGTCGCACTGCCGCAGGGCGATGTGTTGCTGACCTCCGGACCGCTCACCGATGACGGCAGGCTGCCGCAAGATACCAGCGCCTGGCTGAAATTGGCCGACTAATCGCAAACATCGCGTAAAGGGGATAATCATGTCGAAAATCACTACGGTCGCATCCACCGTGCCGGTCGTAACGGAGGAAGGATCGGCGGATAGTGCCAAGTGGCGTTTCACCGGAGGCTTTCTTGCCTTCTCGGTGCTGTCCGGCGCGGCCTTCTACATGACGATGTCGGTGCTGGTGCCACAGCGCCTGCGTGACATCGGCATCGCCAACTCCACTGCGGTGCTTGGCACCATCAACGCGGTCGGCTCAATCGCTTCCATCTTCATCGCACTGTTCATCGGCGCGCTATCCGACCGCACCGCAACCCGTTGGGGCAGGCGCACGCCATGGATCTTCTGCGGCGCGTTCATCTACGGCGTCTGCTTCTGGGCGTTGAGCCGTCCGATCAGTGCCGTGATCATCGGCCTCGTCTACGTGCTGGCGTTGATCGGTCTGAACATGGTGCAAGCCCCGATTTACGCCCGTATCTCCGATCAGGTGGCTCCGACATCGCGTGCCACCGTGTCCGCCGCAATCGGCGCGGGCGGTGTGATCGGCCAGGGCATCGGTACGTTGGTCGGCTCCTCGCTGATCGAACATATGGAACTCGGCTTCATCTGCGCAGGCATGTGTGCGCTGGCCGCGGGCGTACTGTCCGTGGTGATCGCCCCACGCGAACCTTCCAGTGAAAACATGCCGAAGAACACCGACGAGCCGCTGTGGAAGGTCGTGGCGGCGTCGCTCACCCCGCCGCTGAAGAATTGCGCCGACTTCTACCGTGCGTTCATTTGCCGCACCTGCCTGATCGTCGCCTACCAGATGGTGTTCAGCTATCAGCTGTACATTCTGCAGGACTACATCGGACAGGACAAGCTGTCGGCGGCGGCTTCCATCCAGGTCATTTCCGTGATCACCATGATCGTGTCCATCATCGCGTCCCTGGTGGCCGGACCGATCGCGGACGCCCTGAACCGCCGCAAGGCGCCGATCATCGTGGCATGCACGTTCTTCGCCATCGGTTTGGCCATGCCGTGGATTCTCCCGACGCAACAGGGCATGTTCCTCTTCGGCGGCATCGCCAGCTTCGGCTATGGCATGTACCTGTCCGTCGACCAGGCGCTGAACGTCGATGTACTGCCGAACAAGGAAACCGCCGGCAAGGATCTCGGCTTCATGAACATCGCCACCTGTGCGGGGCAGGCCATCGGCGTGGCCATCACCTCCACGCTGGTGAGCGTGCTCGGCTCCTATACGGTGGTGTTCCCGGTGGCCATCGGCATGACCGCCATCGCCGCCATCAGCGTGCTGGGCATCAAACGCGTGCGCTGAACAACGAACCGGAGCGCACCGCATACCGCAGGGCGGGGAAGAATCTCCCTACCCTGCGGTATCTTCATATGTTCGGCTCCACGCAGCGGGCGCGGCCGCAAACATATGAAACGAGGCAACAATGGTAGATGCGCATGACGGCGAAACATACACCGCTGAAGGCTCGCGTCTGATCTGGATCGACTGCGAGATGACCGGCTTGGATATCTTCGGCGGCGACGAACTCGTCGAAGTGTCCGTAGTGCCGACCGACTTCGATCTGAACGTGCTTGACGAGGGCGTCGATTTCGTGATCAAGCCCAGCCAGAAGGCCGTGGATCATATGAACGACTTCGTGCGCAACATGCACACCCGCTCCGGCCTGATCAAGGAGTGGGAACACGGCCTTTCTCTCGACGAGGCGCAAGCCAAGGTCGTCGAATACGTCAAGCGGTTCACGCCGGACGGCGTCAAGCCATTGCTGGCCGGCAACACCATCGGCTCCGACAAGAAGTTCCTCGACCATTACATGCCGGAACTCATGGAGCACCTGCATTACCGCACCATCGACGTAAGCACGTTCAAGGAGCTTGCCCGTCGCTGGTATCCGGCCGTCTACCTCAACCGTCCTCCGAAGAACGGCGGTCACCGCGCGCTCGCCGACATCATTGAGTCCCTGGATGAACTGCGTTACTACCGCAAGGCGTTCATGGCGCCGACGCCGGGACCGGATGAGGCCGAGGCCAAGGCCATCGCCGACGATATCAAGGCCACCAGTCTGATCGGCGAGAACTGATCGATTCGGGCGCATGGAACGACGGCGGTCCATGCCGTCCGTGATGTTTTCCCGACAATCGAAGGCAATGCAGGAAAGGACCCTTATGAGCGCAGCCGACTGGACCACCATCGACCAGCCGCAGGATATCCGACTCGTGGTCGCCGATATGGACGGCACCTTGTTGGACGAACATGGCCGGATTCCCGAAGGCTTCTGGGACATGCTCGCCAGACTGCGTGCGCGCGGCGTCGAATTCGTGCCGGCTTCCGGCCGCCAGTACGCCACGCTGCGCAACATGTTCGCTTCGAAGGCGTCCGAAGTGCTGGACGGGGGAGAGCTTTCCTATATCGCTGAGAACGGCAATGTCGTGGCGGTGGACGGCAAGGTCGTCGAAGTACATGGCGTCGATCTGGGCATCACGCGTCGCACCATCGACATGGTGAACGCCTCCGTGTCCGCCGGCGAATACGATATGGGTCTGGTGATCTGCGGTCTCAACACCGCATACGTGCAGCGTACCGATACGCCGTTCCTTGACGAGGTCGGCAAGTATTACGCGGCGTTGAAGATCGTCGATGACCTGCGCGAGGTGCTGGATTTCGCCGTCGAACCGGACGATTACGTTCCGGGCGAAGAAATCATCCTGAAGCTCGCGATTCTCGATTTCGGCAGTTCCGAGCAGATGACGAACAGCAAGCTCGCTCATGTAAGGAACGATTACCAGGTGGTCGTCTCCGGGCAGCATTGGGTGGACATCATGAATCCGGCCACCGACAAGAAGCAGGGCGTCGAGGCGTTGCAGCGCGCGTTGGGCGTCACTCCCGCACAGACGGCGGTGTTCGGCGATTATCTTAACGACCTGCTGATGCTTGAGGCGGGTGACTGGTCGTTCGCCATGTCCAATGGCCATCCGGATCTGCGGGCGGCCGCACGTTATCTTGCGCCGTCGAACGCCAGTCGTGGTGTGCTCAAGGTTGTTGATAGGCTGATTGACTGACGGATGATTGCGCGCGGAGGCGCGATTGCCCGGTGACGGCCATGCGATTCGGTCGTAGCCGAGTGCGGGCGGTCACATGACGGAGGGGAAGGCGGTGCGATATGCGGCAGGAAGAGGCTCTTGCGATTCTGGGCACCGGCGCGAACGTCTTTCTGACCGGTGCGCCCGGTGCCGGTAAGACCTACGTGCTTAACGAATTCATACGTCAGGCGCGTGCGGATGGCGCCTCCGTGTCGGTCACCGCGTCGACCGGCATCGCGGCCACGCATATCAATGGAGTTACCATCCATTCATGGAGTGGCATAGGTCTTGCCAACGCGCTGTCCGATAAACTCGTCACCACCATTCGCATGCGACGCAAGCGCAAGCTGCAGGCGGCCGACATCCTCATCATCGACGAGGTTTCCATGTTGCATGCGTGGCTGTTCGACATGGTCGATCAGGTGTGCCGTATCATTCGCAAGGATTCGCGGCCGTTTGGCGGACTGCAGGTGGTGCTTTCCGGAGACTTCTTCCAGTTGCCGCCGGTGTCCGTTTCCGGGCGCGATCATGACCTGATCGTGCCCAGTCCGGAATTCGCGGCATCTCGTGAACGTTATGCGCGTGCCGGGCTCAATCCTGAGGGATTCGTCACCGAATCGTTGGTATGGCAGGAGTTGAGCCCTGTTGTCTGCTACCTGACCGAGCAGCATCGTCAAGATGACGGCAAACTGCTTGGCGTACTCACCGACATCCGGGAGGGTTGCGTCAGCGATGAGGATCGTGATCTTCTGTTGACCCGGCTGGGCCGTATGCCAGAGCCGAATCAACGGGCCGTGAATCTGTTTCCGGTCAACAGACAGGCCGATTCACTCAACGACATGCGTTTGTTCGCGATCAGGGAGGAACCGCACGAGTATGTCGCCGAATCCTCCGGCCCGGCAAATCTGGTGGAACGGCTCAAAAGGAACATGCTCGCGCCGGAACATCTGTTGCTCAAGACCGGAGCTGCCGTGATGGCGGTGCGTAACGATACCGACCGTCAGTTTGTGAACGGCTCCTTGGGCACGGTGCGTGGGTTTGCCTCTGATGCCAAAGGCGGCTGGCCGATCGTCGAGTTCGAGAACGGCAATATCGTGACCATGAAGCCGAACTGTTGGCAGATGCAGGACGGTGATACCGTGCTCGCCTGCGTGAATCAGGTGCCGTTGCGCTGCGCGTGGGCCATTACGATCCACAAGTCGCAGGGGATGACGCTCGACCGTGCGGTCATGGATCTGCGGCGCACTTTCGCGCCCGGCATGGGGTATGTGGCGTTGTCTCGGGTGGAGAATCTTGAGGGGTTATATCTGGCGGGCGTGAACGAGCGTATGTTCCTGGTCTCGCCGGATGCGGTGCGGCTTGACGGCGAGCTCAGGCTTGGTTCGGCGAATGCCAGCGATGCGCTTGCCAGATATGGCGCCTCTGCCTTCATGCCGTTGCCGTCGAGCGATGCGGACGACGAGTTCGCCCAGGATGCCCTGTTCTGATTCGCTTTGTGGCCCTTGGTCAGCCCATCGCCTGCAATGAGCGGGCGAGATCGGGGTCGAGCTCGACTTCCGTCTCGACGTCTTCCGGATCCGGATCCCAGCAGCTGACGATCACGCAGGCCAAGCCGATCAGCAGCCAGATGGGATTATGCTGCAGGAACGTGAACCCGGGAATCGCACGTGTGACGACGAGCCATGCCATCATGCCGACCAGCGCAAGGACATTGAACAGTTTCTTCCATGGCAGTGAAATCAACACCACGCACAGCAGGGCCATGCTCAGGCCCACCCATGTATTGCCTTCCGACAGTACTTCCGGTGCGGCTGCGGCGAATACGAAATAGCAGATGATGCCGATCCAGCCGAGTTTGTTCCAAATCGAAATGTGCGCGGTAATGTGACGCATGACATGCCGTCCTCTCTCAACGTGCGCCGCTCAATCGTCAGTTTCCTGAGATTATATACAGGCCACATGACTTATTTATAACTCTATAAATAAGATGTTTTCCGAGTGTTCGTAGCGGTTACGTCGCCTTGCCTGAGTAACTTGGGGCGTATGACCAAAGCACTTCGTATGTCTACCATGTTCCTGCGTACCCTGCGCGAGGACCCTGCCGATGCCGACGTCGTGTCGGACAAGCTCCTGCAGCGCGCCTGCTACCTGCGCAAGGCCGCCCCGGGCATCTGGACCTGGCTGCCGCTGGGCCTGACCGTTCTGAACAAGATCGAGAACATCATCCGTGAGGAGATGGCCTCCATCGACGCCCAGGAGGTTCATTTCTCCGGCCTGCTGCCGCGCGAGCCGTATGAGGCCACCCACCGTTGGGAAGAATACGGCGACAACATCTTCCGATTGAAGGACCGTCATGAAGCCGACTATCTGCTGGCGCCGACCCATGAGGAAATGTTCACCCTGCTGGTCAAGGACCTGTATTCCTCGTACAAGGACCTGCCGGTGACCCTCTACCAGATCCAGACCAAGTACCGCGACGAATTCCGCCCGCGTGCCGGTCTGATCCGAGGCCGCGAATTCATCATGAAGGATGCCTATTCCTTCACCCTTGACAAGGAAGGCCTCGTCAAGGCCTATATGGACGAACGCGGTGCCTACGAACGCATCTTCGACCGCCTTGACCTGAAGTATGTGCCGGTGCATGCCATGGCCGGTCCGATGGGTGGCTTCGAATCAGAGGAATTCCTGGCTCCGATGGAGATCGGCGAGGACACTTTCGCGCAGTCTCCGTCCGGCAAGGCTTGGAACGTCGAGGCGTTGACCACTCCGGAGCCGGAAGCCATCGATTGCACCGACACCCCGGCCGCCGAGAAGCGTCCGACCCCGGATGCCGCCACCATCGACAAGATGGTCGAATTCGCCAATGCCAACCATCCGCGTTCCGATGGTCGTGCGTGGCAGGCCTCTGACATTCTGAAGAACGTGGTAATCGCCGTCATGCATCCGCAGGATGACAACCATGACGAACCGTGGCGCGAGCTCGTGGTCGTAGGCGTGCCCGGCGATCGTTCGGTCGATATGAAGCGTCTCGAGGCTCAGTTCACCCCGGCCGAAATCGAAGAGGCCACCGAAGAGGATCTGAAGAAGCATCCGGAACTTGTCAAGGGCTATATCGGCCCGATGGCGCTCGGCCCGCAGGCCCGTGATGGCAGGAAGGCCGAAGCCGCCGAAGAGACCGGCGAAGCGCTGCGATACTTCGTGGATGCGCATATCGCCCGCGGTTCCGCGTGGTTCACCGGCGCCGACGAACATGAGGTTGACTATTATGACCTTGTCTACGGGCGTGACTTTGAGGCCGATGGCACCGTCGAGGCCGTTGAGGTGCGTCACGGCGATATGAGCCCGGACGGTTCCGGCCCGTTGAGCTTCGAGCGTGGCGTGGAAATCGGACAGGTGTTCCAGCTGGGCCTGAAATACTCCAACGCCCTTGGTTTGAAGGTGCTCGACCAGAACGGCAAGACCGTTCCGGTGTGGATGGGTTCCTATGGCATCGGTGTGTCCCGTGTGATGGCCTGCATCGCCGAAACCCACCATGACGACAAGGGTCTGGCTTGGCCGGCCGTCATCGCCCCGGCCCAGGTGCATGTGGTCGCTACCGGCAAGGATGCGGCAGCGTTCGAAGCCGCGGAACAGCTGATCGCCGAACTCGAGGCCAAGGGCATCGAGGTCATTTTCGATGACCGTAAGAAGGTCTCACCGGGTGTGAAGTTCAAGGATGCCGAGCTGATCGGCGTACCGCTGATCGCCGTCGCCGGCCGCGACACCGTGAACAATGGCACCATTGAAGTGCGCGATCGCAATGGCGAGAACGCCGAGGCGGTGCCGGTCGCCGATGCGGCGCAGGTGATTGCCGACCGCGTCGCAGCTCTGCTCCAATAGCGGCGAGCGCCACCCGTTGTTTTCCGAACGGGCGCAGCGAAGCCGAGGATTCTACGATATTGGGGATCCGAGGCCTTGTTGCGTCCGTTCATCATGACGGGCATTGTTTGTGTGGGGAGATCGAAGCACAGTCCATACACAACCGATTGTGGATGAGTGTGGATAGTGGGTGTCTTGTCCACCCATTGTCCACGACTCGCCCGGAGGTCTTTCAGTTATCCACATTCCCCATTCGGCGTTGCGTCGGCCCGTCATCATCGGCGATAGTGGAATCACCGCGGAAACGCAAGGATGCGGGAAGTCGTACGGCGCTCCTCTCTCTCATACCCCTTTACCTGACCGTATGTGCTTCCGTACCGATTCGGTACTTTCCGCGGCCCACATCCGTTGGCAGAAAGGGCCGATCATGGCACAGCAACAAGGCTTACTCACCATCACCGGATATGTCGGCGCAAATCCGGTGCCATTCAACAGGGAGGGCATGCCTCATGCAAGCTCGTTCCGTCTGGCCAGCACCCGCCACTATTTCGACAATCGTGCGCAGCAATGGCGTGACCTGCCGACCACATGGATCACGGTGAAAGCGTATCGGACGTTGTCGGAAAACATCTGTCAATCATTCAAAAAGGGCGAGCCGGTCATAGTGACCGGTGTGCTTGCCACCGAGACGTGGAATGGCGAAAACGGGGAATCGCGGTCCCGCACGGTGCTTGAAGCCAGCAATGCGGGGCATGATCTCAATTATGGGGTCACCGCATTGCGTCGATTCGCCAAACCCAATGCGGCCAATGCCGAGTCGGCGACGCAGACGCCGGCGGCCCGATCCAATGCCGGAGTGCAGATCGGCGTCGATCCGTACACGAATCCACAGGGTGCGACCGGTACGGCGGTTTCGCAACCGGTGGAGGTATTGCCTCACGATGAACCTGAACCACAATCGGCGGAGGTCGGCGCTGACGCACCGGGCGATTCTTCGGGATGGCCGGCGACTGACGTGCAGCCGGATGAATATGCGAAGGCCGCCGAATCCGTCAAGGAAGAAGGGGAATTCGGCGGCCAGGAGTTTTAGCGGCCTGTTCGTCTACCAGATGCGCACGCGCTGTTCGGGGGCAAGCCACATGCCGTTGTCCGCAGTCACGTCGAAAGCCTTGTAGAACAGGTCCACGTTGCGTGCGATGCCGTTCGTGCGACACTCGGCGGGGGAGTGCGGGTCGATCTGCAGATACTGCTCGGCCAGTTCGTCGCGGTTCTTGGTGCGCCAGATGGAGGCATAGCTCAGGAAGAAACGCTGCAAGCCGGTGAAGCCGTCGATTTCAGGCGCTCCGGCCAGAGAGGACTCAATGGCCTCCTCGGAACCGTCCTTTTCGCGGCCGGCAGCGTCATCAAGAGCGAATGCGTAGGCTTTCAGTGCGATGTTCACGCCGCTCAGATCGCCGATATTCTCACCGATGGTCAGTGCGCCGTTGACATGCGGGGCTTTGGACGGGTCATCGGAGTACTTCTCGGCGAGCTGTGTCGGCACGAACTCGTTGTACTGGCCGATGAGTTTGCGCGTCAATGCCTCGAAGTTGGCCTTGTCCTCTTCGGTCCACCAGTCGTTGAGCTTACCGTCGCCGTCATACTGCGAACCCTGATCGTCGAAGCCATGGCCGATCTCGTGACCGATCACCGCGCCGATGCCGCCGTAATTCGCGGCGTCCTCGGCATCCGGGTTGAAGAACGGCGGCTGCAGAATGGCGGCAGGGAATACGATCACGTTCATGGTTGGCTCGTAGTAGGCGTTCACCGTCTGCGGGTTCATCAGCCATTCGTCCTTATCGACCGCCTTGCCGACCTTGGCCAGTTGGTAGCCCGTCTCATACAGGTTGGCCGCGTGCATGTTCTCGGCGAATCCTGCTTCCTCGCGAACGTCCAGTGCGGTGTAGTCGCGCCAATGGTTCGTGTAGCCGATCTTCGGCACGAACTTGGAAAGCTTCTCCAACGCCTTGGCCTTGGTCTGCTCGCCCAGCCAGGCGGAGTTGGAGATGGAGACGCGGTAGGCGTCGATGAGGTTGGCGACCAGCTGTTCCATGCGCCGCTTGGAGGATTCGGGGAAGTGACGTTTCACATACTCACGGCCGATGTCTTCGCCGCAGACGCTGTTGACGAGCGAAACACCGCGTTTCCAACGGTCGCGCTGCTGCTTCTGGCCGGAAAGCACCTTGCCGTAGAAGTCGAAGTTGGTGTCGTCGAACTCATGCGGCAGTTCCAACGTGGATCCGATGATCACATGGACGCGGGCCCACAGTTTGAGGTCATCCAGATCGGCGGTGGCCCAGAAGGCGTTGAGGCCTTTGACGAAGCTCGGTTCATGCACGATTGTGCGGGAGAAGCATCCTGCGAAATCAATCGGCTGCGTCGCGGCCGCGGTGGTGGTGTTGTACGCCTCCTGCCAGGACTCGATCCAGGCATCCAGACCATAGTCGGCAAGCATGGTGCTCAGCTCGGCATGACCGGTGGGGTTATAGGTCTTCTGCGAATCACGGGTGGCGACATTGTCCCAGTGGTACGAGGCGATTGTCGTCTCGACCTCAAGGAAGCGTCTGGCTTGGGATTCGGCCTCATCGTCGGCTTCGACGAGTTTGGCGTTGGTGAGCTGCCTGGCCACCATCTTGACGTAGGCTTCGCGGATCGGCGCGTAATGATCCTCGCGATAGTAGGCCTCATCCGGCAATCCGAGACCGGCCTGTTCGATGTGGATGATGTTGGTCTCCGGGGCGCCGGGATCGCCATAGACGGCGATGCCGAATAGGTCCGGTCCGCCAATCGGGTTCATTGCGCCCAATGCGCGCACCAGCCCGGCCTTGTCGGTGGCTTCGTCGATGGCGTTGAGTTGGTCGGCGATGGCGGTGAGTCCGGAGGCATCGATGGCGTTCACGTCGAGGAAGCTCCTGAACAGCGCGCGTGACTTGACGGCCGGACAGTCATCGTCTTCGAGGATGTCGTGAATCTGGTTCTCGGCGTCCTCGGCAAGCTTGTCGAAGGAGCCGTAACGGGAGCGGTCGTCGGGGAGGCGGTACATGTCGATCCACGGGCCGTTGACATAGCGGAACAGATCTTGTGCCGGAGCGGTCACGGCGGAGAACGATGCCGGATCGATGCCGGAAGTCAAAGTGGTACTCATGGCTTCACACTATCCATATTTGGTGACAAAACGTTGTTATGCATGCCGGTGTTCCGGCTCGGTCGAACCCCGATATCAGCCGACGGCAAAATAGACAGCTTGTCGAATAGTGTCGATGGTTAGAATTAGACAAGCTGTCTAAGATAGTGGCGGAACGTAAAGGAAGGAACGACCATGACCGATCCGAATATGCATGATCCGCAGGAGCAGCCGGAATATGGCGCCTACGACCGGAGCCGCTACGACCGGAATCGCGACGAGGCGCAGACGCCGCGCTATTTCGACAATCCTTACGGGAATCCTTATATGGGCGGCGGCAATCAGGGACAGGATGGCTCCTGGCAGCCGGTGAGCCCGTTCAAGCTGGTGGAGGAATGGCTGCCGCAGCAGGCGAAGAACGCCATTCGCGGCGTCTACGGCGTACTCGGCGTCGTCGCCCTCATCCTTGGCCTGGCCCTGCTGATCTGGCCCGGTGCCACCTTGAAGGTGGCAGCCATCGCGTTGGGTGCCTATTTCGTGGTCTCCGGCGTGATTCGTATCGTCACCGCGGTCGTGGAACTCGGCCTGCCGGGAGGGTGGCGCGTGCTGGACATCCTCATCGGCGTGCTGCTGACCGTCGGTGGCGTGATCGTACTGAAGAACGCCGCGCTGTCGGGTGCCACGCTCGCCGTGCTCATCACCATGGTGGTCGGTCTCGGCTGGATGATGGAAGGCGTGATGGCGCTCGTCGAATCCTGGCGTATGCCAAGCTCCGGATGGGCCGTGGTCTATGCGCTGTTGTCGATCGTGGCCGGTTTCATCGTGCTGTTCTCCCCGGTGAGTTCCACCGCATGGCTCATCCTCTTCGGCGGCTGCGCCCTGATCGTGCTTGGCGTCGTCGCCATCGTCCGTGCCTTCACCTTCGGCAAGCCCCGTCGCAGGTAACGTCGCCGCTGTAGGGCGCGCGAAGTAGGGTTGGAAGCATGATTGAACTGAAAACTCCAAAAGAGATCGAAGCGATGAAGCCGGCCGGTCGTTTTGTCGGCGGAATCCTGCGCGACCTGAAGGAATTCACCAAAGTCGGCACCAACCTGCTTGAAATCGACGAATTCGTGCATAAGCGCATCGTCGACCGCAAGGGCGCCACGTCCTGCTACGTGGACTATGCCCCGGATTTCGGCACCGGTCCGTTCGCCCACTACATCTGCACTTCCGTGAACGACGCCGTGCTGCATGGCGTGCCGTTCGACTACAACCTGAAGGATGGCGACCTCATCAGCCTGGATCTCGCCATCAACGTGGACGGCTGGGTGGGTGATTCCGCCATCAGCTTCGTGGTCGGCGACCACAAGGATCCGGAGGACCTGCGCCTGATCAAGTGCACCGAAGAGGCGCTTGAGGCCGGTATCGCCGCCGCGCAGCCGGGCAACCGTCTTGGCGACATCTCCAGCACCGTCGGCGACGTGGCCCGTGAGTATGGCTATCCGATCAATCTGGAGTTCGGCGGTCATGGCGTGGGGCACATCATGCATGGCGACCCCCATGTGCCGAACGACGGTCGTGCGCATCACGGCTACAAGCTGCGTCCGGGTCTGGTCATCGCCATCGAGCCATGGTTCCTCAAGACCACCGATGAAATCTATCAGGATCCGAAGGACGGTTGGACCCTGAGGAGCGAGGATGGTTCACGTGGCGCGCACAGCGAGCACACCATCGCCATCACCGAAAACGGTCCGGTGATCCTCACCGTTCGCGACTAGTCGATTCGCAATGCAAAACCTCCCTCTGGCGAAGAGGGAGGTTTTGCATATGCGGCGGCTATTTTTGAGACGTAGGTTTGTCGCGAAACAAGCATGCCATATAGTGAACACTACTTTGAACGGTTAAGGAGCGTGCGAGTATGGCCACAGCCCATCTGAGTGTGGAATCAAAGGACTTCACCCTGCCGGTGGTCGAGGCCACGGCAGGCGCGGACGGCATCGTGGTATCCACGTTGCGCAACGATGGCTGGGTCACGCTCGATCCGGGCTTCCTGACCACTGCGCAGTGCGAATCGAAAATCACCTACATCGACGGCAAGAACTCGATTCTGCGATATCGAGGCTATCCCATCGAGCAGCTGTGCGAAAAATCCGATTTCCTTGAAGTCGCCTGGCTGCTGCGCCACGGTGAGTTACCCAACCAGGAACAGTACGACCGATTCATCTCCGACATCAACCACCGTACGATGGTAGGGGAGGACTTCCGCACGTTCATGGGCTCCTTCCCGCGCACCGCGCATCCTATGAGCGTAATGGCATCCGCCATCAATGCGCTTGCCACCTTCTATCCGGACACCACCGACATCACCGACTCCGACCAGCTCGACGAGGCGGCGACCATCATCATGGCGAAGGCCCGTACCATCGTGAGCTACATCTTCCGCCGTCGCCGTGACGAGCCGATGCTATACCCGGATTATTCACGCGGCTATGTCGATGACTTCCTGCGCATGTGCTTCGCCGTTCCGTACGAGCCGTTCGACTCCGATCCGCTGTATGTGCACGCGCTTGGCCGACTGCTCATCATCCATGCCGACCATGAGCAGAACTGCTCCACCTCGGTGGTACGCATCGCCGGTTCCGCACACGCCAATCTGTATTCCGCCGTTGCGGCCGGCATCAATGCGCTGTCGGGCCCATTGCACGGCGGTGCGAACGAGGCCGTGCTCCGTCAGCTCAAGGCCATCCGCGATTCCGGCAAGTCCGTCAAGGAATTCGTGGAGGATGCCAAGGCCAATGGTCAGCGCATCTCCGGCCTCGGCCATCGTGTGTACAAGTCGTACGATCCGCGCGCGGCCATCGCCAAGACGTATCTGCAGAAGATCATGGAGCGTGCCGATACCCTGAAGCTGCCGGCCGATGAGCGCGCACTGTTCGACGTGGCCACCGAGCTGGAAGAGATCGCGCTGAACGACGAATACTTCATCACCCGTCACCTGTACCCGAACGTCGACTTCTACACCGGTCTGATCTACCGTGCGATCGGTTTCGATCCATCCATGTTCACCACGCTGTTCGCGTTGGGCCGCATTCCGGGCTGGATCGCGCAATATCGCGAGATGCTTGCCGATCCGAACACCAAGATCGGCCGTCCTCGTCAGGTCTACACCGGCTACACCAAGCGCGACTACACCCCGATGGACAAGCGCTGACCACCGGAATCGCGCCAAGACTACTTGTGGTAGGGCTCGCCGGCGTTGATTTTGTAGGCGCGGTAAATCTGTTCCAACAGGATGACGCGCATTAGCTGGTGCGGGAAGGTCATTCTGGAAAAGCTCAGCAGATAGTCGGCACGTTGGAGAATCGACGGGTCGAGGCCAAGCGAGCCGCCGATGATGAGCTGGATGTGACTGGTGCCATGCAATCCGAGGCCGTCGATTTTGGCGGCCAGCTCCTCACTGGTGAGCTGCTTGCCTTCGATGGCCAAGGCGATGACGAACGCATCGTCACGGATATACCTGGCGATGCGTTCGCCTTCCTTCGCCTTGATCTGGCGTTCCAAGCCCTCGCCCGCGTGCTCCGGCGTCTTCTCATCCGCCACTTCCACGATGTCGAGCTTGCAATACCGGCCCAGCCGTTTCGAATATTCCGCGATGGCGTCTCGAAGATACTTCTCCTTGACCTTGCCGACGGTGATAAGCGTTATTTTCAATTGTTGTGAAGCTTCTCGTTGAGTTCGATGCCGGTCTTGCGATACCGGGCCTCAATGCGGCCGGACACCGAGTTGCGGATGAACAGGATGTTGTCCTTGCCGGACAGATCCGCGCCCTTGACGGTCTCGAGCGGCTCTCCTGCGGCGACCTTGGCCTTGTCGTAGATGGTGACCTTCGTGCCGGCGGTCACGTACAAACCGGCTTCGACCACGCAGTTGTCGCCCAGGGAGATGCCGATGCCGGCGTTCGCGCCGAGCAGGGAGTGCTCGCCGATGGAATTCTTCAGCTTGCCGCCGCCCGACAGGGTGCCCATGATGGAGGCGCCGCCGCCGATATCGGAACCATTGCCGACCACGACACCCTGAGACACGCGGCCTTCGACCATGGAGACGCCGAGGGTGCCTGCGTTGAAGTTCACGAAACCGGCATGCATGACGGTGGTGCCCTCGGACAGGTGAGCGCCCAGACGCACGCGGTCGGCATCTCCGATGCGTACGCCGGTCGGCACGACATAGTCGACCATGCGGGGGAACTTGTCGATGGACAGTACGTTCACATCGGCCTTCGGCATGCCCGGGGCGGCCTGGTTGGCAACGTTCATCACGTCGAGTCTGCGCAAGGCGAAATCCTCGACCGCAAACGGACCGTAGTTGGTCCACACCACGTTGTTAAGCGCGCCGAAGATGCCATCGAGGTTCAGGCTGTTCGGCTGGGCCAGACGCATGCTCAGCAGATGCAGGCGCAGATAGGCGTCGGCGGCGTTCTCGATCGGCTCGTCGAGTTTGGAGATGGTGAACACCGGAATGCGACGCACCCCGCGGGCATCGGTGCCCTCATGGGCCAGATTGCCGAAGCCGTGGTTCGGGCGGGAGACTTCTTCGGGAGCTTCGCCGAGCTTGAGCTCCGGATACCATACGTCCAAGGTGTTGCCGGCGGCGTCCACGCTGGCCAGGCCCCAACCCCACGCAGTGCGCTGATCGGTCATTTGACTCTCCTTCAATGCGAATATTGCTTGTCCCGTTAGCAACATTAGCGTCAGGGGATGGCGTTGGGCGCCAAGATTCCATGTGTCGGGTGTCACCGGGCATGGCCCCTGCCCGGGGCGGTGCGCGCGGGCCCTCATCGGAAGAGGCGGGGCGTGACATCGGAAGAGGGGAGCAAAGTACGACGTGTTGCGTATACTTTGGCAACGTGAGTGACTATCAGAACAATCGTGAGCAGCGTGAACGCCGCCGTCGCACCGTAGTGCGTGCGGTGGGCATCATCATTGCCGCCGCGATGTTGCTGAGTGTGGTTATTCCTGCTATCTACGCAGGTCTTTGACGTCGTTAGGCCCGCATGGTCCGGAGCGGGTCTGCATTCCCCCAAGCGAGAACAGGTTCGCGGTTTCGCTGCAAGGGAAGTGCGTGCGGGCTCGCGGAAACATCGAAGGATTGTGCGAGAGCTGTAAGCGGCTCCCCGACAGATCAAGATAATCAACGTAAAGAAATGTATGGTGTACACGATGGCAGAATTTGATTATTCCCAAGCTATTGGCGAGGCACGCGCCAAGTATGAGTCCATTTCCAAGGCGCTTGACGTCGATCGCCTTACCGCCCAAGCCAAGGAGCTTGAGGTGCAGGCGGCCGAGCCGGGTCTGTGGGACGACCCTGAGAACGCCCAGAAGATTACCAGCAAGCTCTCCGCGGTGCAGTCGCAACTCAAGTGTCTCGCCTCCGCGAGCCAGCGCATCGACGATGTGGAGACTCTCGTCGAGCTCGGCCGCGAGGAGGAAGACGCCGACACCCTCGAAGAGGCGAAAAACGAGATCGAAGGCATTCGGCACGATCTGGACGATATGGAGATCCAGACCCTGCTCGACGGCGAATACGACGAACGTTCCGCCGTGGTGACGATTCGATCCGGCGCCGGCGGCGTCGACGCGGCCGACTTCGCGCAGATGCTGCTGCGCATGTATCTGCGTTGGGCCGAACGCAACGGCTACAAGGCCAAGGTCATGGACACCTCCTATGCGGAAGAGGCGGGCATCAAGTCCGCCACCTTCCAGGTGGATGCTCCGTATGCCTACGGTCGTATGAGCGTGGAGGGCGGCACCCACCGTCTTGTGCGCATCTCCCCGTTCGACAACCAGGGCCGCCGACAGACCAGCTTCGCCGCCGTGGAAGTGGTGCCTCTGGTCGAGGCCACCGATCATATCGACGTGCCGGATTCCGAAATCCGCGTCGACACGTATTGCTCCTCCGGCCCGGGCGGCCAGGGCGTGAACACCACGTATTCCGCGGTGCGCATCACCCACATTCCGACCGGCATCGTCGTGACCATGCAGGACGAGCGTTCGCAGATTCAGAACCGCGCCGCCGCCATGGCCGTGCTGCAGTCCCGACTACTGGTGCTGCGTCACGAAGAGGAAGCCAAGAAGAAGAAGGAACTCGCCGGCGACATCAAGGCCAGCTGGGGTGATCAGATGCGTTCCTACGTGCTGCACCCATACCAGATGGTCAAGGATCTGCGCACCGGCTACGAAACCTCCCAGACCCAGGCCGTGTTCGACGGCGACATCGACGCATTCATCGAGGCCGGCATCCGTTGGCGTCATGAACAGCGCCGTGCCGCGGCCGAAGAGGCAGAAGCGTAACGCAAAGGGGAACCACGATGGCGCTGATCTCGCTCGATCACGTAAGCAAAGTCTATCCGAAGGGCACACGTCCGGCATTGGATGATATCAACCTCTCCATCAATCGAGGCGATTTCGTCTTTTTGGTGGGCGCATCCGGCTCCGGCAAAACCACGCTGCTGAGTCTGCTGCTTCGTGAAGAGGAAGCCACGGATGGCGAGATCCGCGTCGCCGGCAACGATCTGAGACGGCTGGCCCCACGTCAGGTCCCGTTCTACCGTCGTACCATCGGCTTCATCTTCCAGGATTACAAACTGCTGAACAACAAGACGGTGTGGGAGAACGTCGCCTTCGCGTTGGAGGTGATCGGCACAAGCCGGTCCACCATCAAGTCGCTGGTGCCGAAAGTGCTGGAGACGGTCGGTCTGACCGGTAAGGAGAACAGCTATCCGCATGAGCTTTCCGGCGGTGAGGCCCAGCGTGTAGCCATCGCGCGCGCCTATGTGAACCATCCGCAGATCCTGCTTGCCGACGAGCCTACCGGCAATCTCGACCCGACTACGTCGCTGGGCATCATGGAGGTACTGGACGCCATCAACCGTACCGGCACCACCATCGTGATGGCCACGCACAACGAAGAGATCGTCAACTCCATGCGCAAACGCGTGGTCGAACTGCATACCGGGAAAATCGTGCGCGATGAACAGCAGGGATCGTACGATTCCGCGCTGTACTTCCCGGACGCCGAAGTCGAATCCAAATCGCATCAGGCGTTGGGCACGTCCGATAAGGACCAGCGGTATCGAGCCCCCAATGCCATCGAAACCGGTTCACAGGTGGATGTGGAAGGCGAGACCCGCGTCGAGACCGCGGCGAATGCCGTCGACGCCATCACACAGACGCTGAGTTCCGGGGCAGGGGACGAAGGCATCGCCCGACTGGCCAACTCCGTGCATTCCGGACGTACCGGACGATATGGCGACGCCTTCGCCTCTCCGGAAGACACCATGACCTGGGGCAAGGGCCTCAAGCTTGACGATATCGACGGGTCTGAAGGGCAGGCCGAAGCCGTGAGCGAGCCTCCCGCACCGCCGACGTCGGTAAAATCCGAGACGTCTGCGGAATCCGAGGTGACCGTAACGACCGAGACTGCCACGGCAGCCGAAACACCGGGAGAGAACGAGACCCTGAATCCTCCGGCACCGCCCGCTCCATCCGGCGATGCCGCCCAAGAGGCGGAAGAAGTACACAAGGAGGACGACTGATGCGCCTGCGCTTCATTCTTTCCGAAACCTGGACCAGCCTGACCCGCAACGTGTCGATGATCATCTCCGTGATGCTGGTCACCTTCATCTCCTTCCTGTTCATCGGCGCTTCGGCCCTCATGCAGGTGCAGGTCACCGAGGCGAAGGGCGAGTGGTACGACAAGGTGGAGGTCGTGGTGTGGCTCTGCCCGGATGGCACCAGCCAGGCCGCATCCTGTGCCGCCGGCACGGCACCGACCGATCAGGAGATCGTCGATCTCGAGAACCTGATCCATCAGGAAGCAGGCAAGGTCGTTTCCAAGATCACCTATGTGAGTCGTGAGGACTTCTACAAGAACACCTTCCTCAAGCAATACCCCACAGGTACCTATCAGGGCCGTACGCTGACCGCCTCCGATATGCAGGCCTCCCTACGGCTGAAACTGAGCGATCCGACCAAGTATCAGGTCGTTTCCGAAATTCTCAACGGGCGAACCGGCGTGGAGGAAGTGCAGGATCAGCGCAAGATCTTCGATCCGGTGTTCTCCGTACTGAACCGCGCCACCGCGGTGACCATGGTGCTTGCGGCCGTGATGATAGTGGTGGCCATCATGCTGACCGGCACCACGATTCGTATGAGCGCCGCCTCGCGTAAGAACGAGACCGAGATCATGCGATTGGTCGGCGCTTCCAATTGGACGATTCGATTGCCGTTCGTGCTGGAAGGCGTATTCGCCTCATTCCTCGGATCGTTGCTTGCGGCCGGTGCGTTGAGCGGCATCGTGAAGGTGTTCATTACCGATTGGCTGGCGCAGACCGTGCAGTGGATGCCGTTGATTACGCAGAAAACGGTGTGGTTGGTCGCGCCCGCTTTGATTCTCGGTGCGGTCGCGTTGTCGGTCGTCGCCTCCAGCATTTCGCTGAGAAGGTACCTCAAGGCGTAGCGGCTCCCAAGGTTTTTCCGGCATGGTCCCAGGAAGTTTCATTACTTGGACTTCCAGCTTTCTTCTGTACAATGCCGAAAGAACGGTTGGTATCGGAAAGGCTTCAATGTCAAGGAAAATGGTTCAACGGGCACACGCCGTCACCGGCATGCTGCTGGCCTCGGCGATGCTGTGCGCTACGGGGATGGTGGTCATGGTGGCGCCCGCACCGCAGGCCCGTGCGGTGAGCGTCTCCGAATATCAGAACAAGGTTGCGGATCATGCGAAGCTGAAAGCCCAGCTTTCCGGCGTAAGCAGCGATCTTGCCGATACGATTCTGCAACTTGCGGATCTCAACGACAATCAGATTCCGGCCGCCGTCGAGGCCGCCGACGCCGCTCAGCAGGCGGCTCAGCAGGCGCAGAGCCTGGCCGATGCCACTGCGGAGCGACTTGAGGCGGCCAAGCAGGATAAGGCGACTTTGGAGGAGCAGATCGCGCAGACCGGCAGCGATTACGATGATGCCAAGGCCGCGGTGGCCCAGTTGGCACGTCAAAGCTTCCATGGTTCCGACGTGTCCGATGTGTTGGACGTGGTGACCAACTCGACCACGACGGATGAATTCGTGAACAAGATGCAGTCCGAAGCGGCGGTGACCCGTAGCGAAACGAACGCGGCGAGCGATGCCGCGAACGATCTGAACACATCGATGAATCGTGAGGAACGTCTGAGCGCCATCGAAGACAAGATCACCCAGCTCAAGACCCAGGCCGATGAACAGGCCGCCAGCGCCCAGCAGGCCGCCAGCGACGCCAATGCCAAGAAGGAGGCCCTGCAGCAGCTGCGCGATGAGGGTGCGGCGAAGCGTGAACAGCTGGAGGCGCAGAAAAGCCAATTGACCACGCAGAGCGCACGTGAGGCCGCGGACATCGTGGCCATGAAATCACAGATCGATTCGTGGAACAACCAGTACAACAGCGGCAATAGCGCCACGCCGAATCCAGGAAACAACCAGCAGCAGTCCGGCGGCAATTCCAGCGGCAACACATCGTCGAACAATTCCGGCACCAACACCGGTGGCAACGGTCAATCTACCAATACCAATACCGGTGGCAACACCAATTCGGGCAGTGCCAGCGGCATGGACTACTCCGTTCCCGGCAGCTGCCCATCCGGTTCCGGATACTGCTACGGGCATAACACCGGCAATACGGTCGGCGGCTCCGCCTACCCGGCACGGCAGTGCACGTTGTGGGCATACCTGCGGCGCTCCCAACTCGGGCTTCCCGTCGGGTCCTATATGGGCAACGGTGCCGAGTGGGCCAATACCGCGCGCAGCCTTGGCTATCTGGTGAACAATACTCCGCATTATGGCGCGGTCATGGTGTTCGCCCGTGGGCAGAGCGTCGGAGGTCACTGGACCGCCGATTGGCAATATGGGCATGTGGCCGTGGTGGAACGCGTCAATGCGGATGGTTCGGTACTGATCTCCGAAGGCGGCACCGGATTCTCCACGTTCCCCGCATGGGAGACGATTTCCAATGCGGGAGCCTATCAGTACATCCATTACTGACATATCGGTGAATGTCCTGTGGCCAAGCGTGCCGTTCGAATCGTCGGGCGGCACGCATTCGTGATATTGTCTGTTGTTGCATCGCATCGCACCATGGGAAACCGGAAAGGAGGTCCGGATGGTCAAGGAACAGGGAACGAAACCGATCGCGCAGAACAAGAAAGCGCGGCACGATTACGCCATCGAGGACAAGTACGAGGCCGGTCTGGTGTTGACCGGCACCGAAGTGAAGTCGCTTCGTGAGGGGCGCGCATCGTTGGCGGAATCCTTCATCACCATCGATCGCCGCGGCGAGATATGGCTTGAAGGAGCGAATATTCCCGAATATCTGAACGGTACGTGGAACAACCATGCGCCCAAGCGCAAGAGGAAGCTTCTGTTGCATGCCGAACAGATCGCCAAGCTCGCACGGCAATCGGAAGCCAAGGGGTACACCATCGTGCCGTTGAGCCTGTACTTCAAAGACGGACGGGTCAAGGCGGAAATCGCGCTCGCCCGAGGCAAGAAGGAATTCGACAAGCGGCAGGCCCTGCGTGAGGAGCAGGACAAACGTGAGGCACTGCGTGCCATGCGCTACGCCAACAGGCAGGTCCGCTGACCACATTTCGAACATTTTGCGCAGGATTTACGTAGCTGTAGCAATGGCCTCTTATCGTGCCTGACATGACCCGGTTTGGCTGGGTCGGTTTGGCTGGGTCTTTAGAGAGAGGACTTGATATGGCATTCAGGAACATGAAGGCGTGCGCGGCGATTGCATTGAGTGCCGCAATGGTGCTGTCGATGGCCGCCTGCGGTACTTCAGACAAGGCGGATTCCTCCGCTTCCGGCGGCTCAAGCTCGTCTTCGAGCACCACCGGTTACGATGTCTCCGGCGTGAAGAAGGACGACGACATCGCCGCAATGCTGCCGGATTCGGTGACGAAGGACGGCAAGTTGTCCATCGGCATGGACACTTCTTACGCTCCGGCGGAATTCCTTGCCGAAGACGGCAAGACCCCCGTCGGCTTCGATGTGGACATCGCCAAGGCGTTGGCCAACATCTTCGGCCTGGAAGCGGATCCGGAGACCTCCAACTTCGATTCGATCATTCCATCCGTCGGGTCCAAGTATGACATTGGCATCTCCTCCTTCACCATCACCAAGGAGCGTATGGAGGCCGTCGACTTCGTGAGTATGTTCAAGGCCGGCTCCACGTGGGTCGTCAAGAAGGGCAATCCGAATAAGGTGGATACCTCCAGCCTGTGCGGACTCAAGATCGCGGTGCAGACCGGCACCACCCAGGAAGAGGAAGTCAACGAGGCCCAAGAGCAGTGCAAGGCCGACGGCAAGCAGGACATCCAGATCCTGTCCAACAAGCTGCAGACCGATGTGACCACCAACGTGGCCACCGGCAAGGCCGACGTGTTCTATGCGGACTCGCCGGTCGCCGGCTACGCCATCGCGCAGACCGAGGATACGCTGGAGGCCCTTGGCGAGGATGTCGGCGTGACCAAGGAGGCCGTGGCCATCAAGAAGGGCGATTCCGACACTGCCAAGGCCGTGCAGGCCGCCCTGCAGAAGCTCATGGATGACGGCACCTACATGAAGATCCTCAAGCATTGGGGCGTCGAATCCGGCGCCATCGACAAGGCCGAGATCAATCCGACCGATCTAAGCTGATTCCTCCGATTCCCGCCTCTGGCGGGGGAGGAAATACTCACGTAGCATTACTGCCTTATCGTACCCATTTGGGATACTGGGGATTCGTTGCTTCGGGAAGCGATGAATGTTCGGTAGAAGAAGAGAAGACAGAAGAAAGAAGAATACGATAATGGCAGTGAAATTCAAGTCCATGGCGGCCCTCGCGCTGAGCGCCGCCATGCTGCTCTCCATGGCCGCCTGCGGCACCACCGACAGCGCCGATTCCAGCGCCTCGGCGAGTTCATCAAACACCACCACCGGCTATGACGTCTCCGGCATCCAGAAGGATGACGAGCTGGCCAAGCTGGTCACCGAAGGCACCACCGTCAAGGACGGTGAGCTGTCCTCCGGTATGGAACTTTCCTACGCTCCGGCTGAATTCTATGCCGAAGACGGCAAGACCCCGGTCGGCTACGACGTGGACATGACCAAGGTCATCGCCCAGGTGCTGGGCCTGAAACCGAAGATCGTCTCTTCCATGTTCGACACCATCATCCCGTCCATCGGAACCAAGTACGATCTGGGCATTACCTCCATGACCATCACCAAGGAACGTATGGAGTCCGTGGACTTCGTCAGCTATTACCGTGCCGGCTCCACCTGGGCCGTGCAGAAGGGCAATCCGAAGAAGCTCGATGCCTCCGACATGTGCGGCGCGAAGATCGCCGTGCAGACCGGCACCACCCAGGAGGACGACGCCAACGACATCGCCAAGGGATGCAAGGCCGACAACAAGGCCGAGGTGCTCTCCTATAAGCGTCAGGCCGAAGCCGCCACCGCCGTGGCCACGGGCAAGGCCGATGCCTTCTACGCGGATTCGCCGGTTGCGGGCTATGCCATTTCGCAGACCGACGGCCTTGAAGCCCTCGGTGACGTGGAAGGCGTCGCCAAGCAGGGCATCGCCATCGAAAAAGGCAACGAAAAGCTGGATGAAGCCGTGCAGAAAGCCCTGCAGAAGCTTATGGATGATGGCACGTACATGAAGATCCTCAAGCATTGGGGCGTCGAATCCGGCGCTCTTGACAAGGCCGAAATCAATCCGACCAACCTCGACTGATTCCGGCGCAAGCGGAGACAAAAGGAAGTCAGCATCATGGCGAAGAAACAAGTCGACGGCGACGGCCTCGATATTCCGAATCGCATCAAGGCGTTGCCGGTCAGGCGTACCGGTCCGATCGTTGCGGCCGTCATCGTCGCGCTGTTCGCCGCGATGCTGGCGCAAGGCCTGATTACCAAACCCGCGTTTCGAGTGGAACGTGGTTTGGAAGTATCTGTTCAACGAGAATGTGCTGGAAGGCATCAAGTACACGCTGTTGCTGACGGTCATCTCGATGGTCATCGCCATTGTCCTTGCTGTGGTTCTGGCCGTGATGCGCAAATCCATCAACCCGGTGCTTCGTGGCGTGAGCTGGTTCTATATCTGGTTCTTCCGTGGCACCCCTGTGTACACGCAGTTGGTGTTCTGGGGCCTGTTCGCCGTGCTGATTCCGCGTATCGGCATCGGCATTCCGTTTACCTCCATCGAATTCTGGAGCGTTGACTCGCAGTCCGTCATCACCGCGTTCAACGCGGCGTGGCTCGGTTTGGCGCTGAATGAGGCCGCCTATCTGGCCGAAATCGTGCGCGCGGGTCTGGAAGCCGTCGATTCGGGCCAGACGGAGGCCGCCAAGGCTTTGGGCATGAAGCGTTCTCTGATCATGCGCCGCATCGTGCTACCGCAGGCCATGCGCATCATCATCCCGCCGACGGGCAACGAATTCATCGGCATGCTCAAGACCACGTCGCTGGTCAATGCCGTGCCGTTCACGTTGGAATTGCAGTTCGCCACCACCGCCATCGCGACCCGCCTGTACAAGCCGATCCCGTTGCTGATCGTGGCCTGCATCTGGTATCTGGTGATCACCTCCATCCTGATGATCATCCAGTCCCGCCTTGAAAAGCACTTCGGCAAGGGCTTCGACGCACGCCCCGCCGGTGCCCGTGGCAAGCAGACCCCGCTTCCGGGCAAGACCGAAGGTGAGCCGCAGGATGACATCAACAAGCAGAACGAAGCCACGTTCGCTGGCATGAACGCGTGAGGGAGTGGCAATGACTGAAACAACGATTGATGGTGTCGTTCCTGCAGTGAAGGCCACGCAGGTACATAAGGCCTTCGGCAGCCTGCACGTGCTCAAAGGCGTTGACATGACCGTAATGCCGGGAACCGTGACCGTGATTCTGGGTCCTTCCGGTTCCGGCAAATCCACTTTCCTGCGCCTGATCAATCAGCTTGAGACGCTGACCGGCGGCGAAATCGACGTCGACGGCGAGATGATCGGCTACAAGTATGTCGACAAGGGCAGTCGGCAGGTGCTGCAGACCTTGAATGACAAGGAAGTGTCCGTGCAGCGTTCCAAGCTGGGCATGGTGTTCCAGCGGTTCAATCTGTTTCCGCATATGACCGCGCTTGAAAACGTGATGGAGGCGCCGGTCCGCGTCAAGCACATGGGCAAGAAGGAGGCCCGCAAGCTGGCCATTCAGGAACTGGAACGCGTCGGCATGGGGGAGCGTCTTGACCACTATCCGGCACAGCTTTCCGGCGGTCAGCAGCAGCGTGTGGCCATCGCCCGTGCCCTTGCCATGAAGCCGGAGATCATGCTGTTCGATGAGCCGACCTCCGCACTTGATCCGGAATTGGTGGGTGAAGTGCTCAACGTCATGCGATCGTTGGCCAAAGCGGGTATGACGATGGTGGTCGTGACCCACGAAATCGGCTTCGCTCGCGAAGTCGCCGATCAGGTCGTATTCATGGACGGCGGCGTGGTTGTGGAGCAGGGCGGCCCTGAAATCATCGACAACCCGCGGGAGCCGCGTTTCAAGGACTTCCTGCAGCACGTGCTGTAAGACGGTTCGAAGGCTCAATCGCAACCTCCCATTCTGCCGACGCTGACGGGCTGTCAGTGTCGGTGGTTTGGGTGATTCTCCAATCTGCCGATGCTGACGGGGCGGTCAGCGTCGGCAGATTGGATTTTTGCGTTCATATGGCAAAGGTTCGTGAGAACGAGGCGGTTCGTTTCGTGCTTGACACCATCAACCGATAGGCTAGGTATCTATGTGTGGAATCGTAGGATATGCAGGAAACGTCAAGACCGCGTGCGGCAAGCCCTTGGAAGTATGCCTTCAAGGACTGCAACGTTTGGAATACCGCGGTTATGATTCGGCCGGTGTGGCGCTGACCGCGCCCGACATGGGCCACGTGGAAGTACGTAAGAAGGCCGGTCGTCTCGCCAATCTGGTGGAAGACGTCGAACGCAATCCGATGCCGCTGGCCACCGTAGGCATCGGCCACACCCGTTGGGCCACCAACGGCGTGCCGAATGACGTCAATGCGCACCCGCATACCTCCCGTGACGGCAAGGTCGCCATCATCCATAACGGCATCATCGAAAACGCCTCCCAATTGCGTCTCGACCTGCAGACCGAAGGCTACCATTTCGCCTCTGAGACCGATACCGAAGTCGCAGCCAAGCTGCTTGGCAAGATCACCGACAAAATCATCGAGGAGGAAGGCGGGCCTGACCTGTTCAAGGCCGTGCGCCGTCTCGCACGGATGCTTGAAGGTGCGTTCACCATTCTGGCCACCGACTGCCGACAGCCGGATATCGTGGTCGGCGCACGCCATGATTCGCCACTTGTGGTGGGACTCGGTGAAGGAGAGAACTTCCTGGGTTCCGATGTGGCCGCATTCGTGGCCTACACCAAGCGAGCCATGGAAATCGATCAGGATCAGGCCGTCATGGTCTCCGCCGACAAGGTGGTCGTCTCCGATTTCATGGGCAATATCGTGCCCGATCCGAAGATCTACACCGTGGATTGGGATGCTTCCGCCGCCGAGAAGGGCGGATGGGACTCCTTCATGGACAAGGAGATCCATGAGGACCCGGCCGCAGTGCAGCGCACGTTGCTAGGTCGTCTCGACAAGGATGGCAACCTGAACCTCGATGAGGTGCGCATTGACGAACATGACTTCAAGGCCATCGACAAAATCATCGTCATCGCCTGCGGTACGGCGGCTTATGCCGGTATGGTGGCCAAGTACGCCATCGAACATTGGGTGCGCATCCCGGTCGAAGTGGAGCTCGCCCACGAATTCCGCTATCGTGACCCGATTCTTACCCCGCGCACGCTTGTGGTGGCCATCTCGCAGTCCGGTGAGACCATGGATACGCTGATGGCGTTGCGTCACGCCCGAGAACAAGGTTCCAAAGTGCTGGCCATCTGCAATACGCAGGGGGCATCCATCCCGCGTGAATCCGATGCGGTGCTCTATACGCACGCCGGTCCGGAAGTGGCCGTGGCCTCCACCAAGGCGTTCGTGGCGCAAATCACCGCAGCGTATGTGCTTGGCCTGTATCTGGCGCAGATCAAGGGTGCGATGTTCCGCGACGAAATTCAGCAGACGCTTGACTCCCTCAAGGACATGCCGCGTAAGATTCAGTGGGTCCTCGACACGCAGACCAAGGCCGTACATGATGCGGCCGCACAAATGGTCGATGCGAAGTCCTTCCTGTTCCTCGGCCGTCACGTCGGCTATCCGGTAGCCATGGAAGGCGCGTTGAAGCTCAAGGAGATCGCCTACACCTTCACCGAAGGCTTTGCGGCCGGTGAATTGAAGCATGGACCGATCGCGCTGGTCGACGAGGGCGAGCCGGTCGTGTTCATCGTGCCGCCGGCACGCGGACGCAACGTGCTGCACGCCAAGGTCATTTCCGGCATCGAAGAGGTCAAGGCGCGTGGCGCGTATATCATCGCCGTGGCCGAAGAGAACGATCCCGATGTGGAGCGATACGCCGACGTGGTGTTCTGGCGTCCGGCATGCCCGACGCTGATGAGCCCGCTTGTGGATGTGGTGCCATTGCAGCTGTTTGCCATGGATATGGCCAAACTCAAGAACTATGACGTGGACAAGCCGCGCAATCTCGCCAAGTCCGTCACCGTCGAGTAGTGGCGACGTATGGTTCCGTCGGAACCCTGCAGGGCCTCGCAGGAAGAGGTCGTGTTGCGTCAGGAGCGCAGACATAGATATGTGATTGCGGAACCTCATATTCCTTTCGAATATGAGGTTCTGTATGAGGATGACGGCATCATCGTCATCGACAAGCCGCATTTCCTCGCGACCACGCCGCGCGGCATGTGGTATCGCGAAACGGCGCTGATACGGTTGCGCGAGAGGTACGGCGAGCCGGATATCGTCCCGGCACATCGGCTGGATCGGTTGACCGCCGGTGTCGTCGTATTCGTACGCAAACCGGAATTACGCGGTACCTATCAGATGCTGTTTCAGGAACATAGGACCGTCAAGACCTACGAATGTTTGGCGCCGCTCGCCCCTGTCGTACGACCGCGGTACGGCACCATCACGAGAATCGATCGGAATCAGCCGTTCCCGCTGGTACGCAGATCGCATATCGTGAAAGACCGAGGTAGGTTGCAGGCATACGAAATACCGGCGGCCGTCAACGCGGAAAGCCTGATTGAGCGCGGCGACAATCCGCGCATCATCGATGGCAACGTGGTGATCAACTACGTCTTGCATCCCAAAACAGGCAAAACGCATCAGTTGCGCGTACACATGAATTCGCTGGGGCTGCCGATTCTCGGCGATGATTTCTATCCAGATGTCATCCAGCGACCGTATGACGATTTTTCACGGCCATTGGAGCTGGTGGCGCGCAGGCTGGAATTCGACGATCCGATAACGGGAGAGTCCCGCGCGTTCGTATCCAACGCATTGCTCGGCGACGCGTGATCTCATGGTGGGCATGTCTTCCGTTGTGGACATGGCCTTTTCCCGACGCAAACGTGACGGTAGGATGATTTTCTGCTTGACGGTCGGGTGGAACACCGGCCGAGAACACGAGAGAGAAGACTATGAAGCATATTTCAGGAGCGGCCAAAGCCGTCATCGACAAATATAATGGCACGGAGCTGATCATCCGCATCATTGTCGGCCTGATCGCCGGCACCATCCTTGCCCTGATCATGCCGCACATGACATGGATCGGCGAATTCGGCACCTTGTTCGTCAGTGCACTGAAAGCCATCGCCCCGATTCTGGTGTTTGTGCTCGTGGCCAGCGCACTCGCCCAAGGCGCATCCAAGCTTGATCGCCGTTTCGGCACGGTGATTTTCCTGTACCTGTTCACCACCTTTCTGTCCGCGGTCGTAGCCGTGCTTACTTCCCGCGCCTTTCCGCAGACCCTGTCGTTAGGCAAGGCGGCCAAGGCCGATGTGGTGCCGCAGGGCCTTGCCGAAGTGGTGCAGACGCTGCTGACCAACATCGTGTCCAATCCGATTCAGGCCATGATCGATGGCAACTACATCTGCATTCTCATGTGGGCCTGCCTGTTCGGCCTGGCCATGAAGGCCATCGCCACCGAAAGCTCCAAGGCGTTCATGGCCAACGTGGCTGACGGCGTATCCCAGGTAATTCGTTGGGTCATCAACCTCGCTCCGTTCGGCATCATGGGCCTTGTGTTCACCAATGTGGCCGATAACGGTCTCGCAGCCTTCACCAAGTACGGCTCGCTGCTTCTTCTGCTTGTCGGCACCATGCTGCTCATGGTGCTTGTATTCGGACCGCTGGTCATCTTCATCTACCTGCGCCGCAATCCGTACCCACTGGTCTACCGTTGCTTCAAGGAATCCGGCGTGACCGCGTTCTTCACCCGTTCCTCCGCTGCGAACATTCCGGTCAATATGCAGCTGTGCGAAAAACTCGGCCTCGATAAGGACATATATTCCGTATCCATTCCGCTGGGCGCCACCATCAACATGAATGGTGCCGCCGTGACCATCACCGTCATGGCCATGGCCGCTGCGAACACGCTCGGCATCCAAATCTCTCTGCCGGCCGCCATCCTGCTGTCCGTGGTCTCCGCGCTTGGCGCATGCGGCGCTTCCGGTGTGGCCGGCGGTTCCTTGCTGCTCATTCCGATGGCTTGCTCGCTGTTCGGCATCAACAATGACATCGCCATGCAGGTGGTGGGCGTCGGCTTCATCATCGGCGTCATTCAGGATTCCGTGGAAACCTGCCTGAACTCCGCCTCCGACGTGGAATTCGCGGCCACCGCCGAATACCACTCCTGGCTCAGGCAGGGCCGCCAGTTGCCGGCCTTCATGTATTCCAAGAAGGAGCGTCAGCGGCTCGGCATCGAAGCGTAAGCGAATATATGCCGATCTCCCATCCGGTTGTCAGGCATGTTGCGTTGTGGTCTTACCTTACCTGACCGAAGCGCGTTCTATGAGGGTGGTTGCGACGGTCCGCCTGGTGTTGGCGGGCACGAGGCCACCCTCGCATTGTCTGATAATCATGTCGAAGGCCTGACGTCCGATTTCGGTGAACGGCATGCGCATGGTGGTTAATCCCAGCCTCGGTACCATGCCGACCAGTGAATCGTCCACGCCCATCACGCTCACGTCTTCCGGAACTCGTTTACCCGCGGCCTGTAGCCCAAGAATCGCACCGTAGGCCATCTGGTCGTTTGCGGCATAGACCGCCGTGCAGTCGGGCTCGTTCGCTAGTGCGAGGCCGGCCTGATAGCCGCTGTCGGCGTTCCAGTCGCCCCTATATAGCGGTGGAATGGCGATTCCCGCCTTCCGTAACGTATCCTGCCAGCCCTGCTGACGGATGCGCGCCGCGCGAGAGACGACCGGTCCGGCAATATGGTAGACCGTGCGATGACCGTGCTCAAGCAGATATTCGACTGCGGTTTTGGCGCAGCCGTAGTTGTCGGCGTCGATGGTGGGGCAGTGGGCGGCGGGCTCCTCTGCGATGATTACCACAGGCAGTTCCTTGTCCGGCTCGTAGGTGTTGAAGTCATCGATGTATTCCTGCAGTACGACGATCACGCCGTCAACGGGCAGCTGTCGCATCCGCTCGACGGCTGACTGCAGCGTATGGCCGTTGCCTTTGACGATGCGTTGCACGGTCACCGCATATTCCTGTGATTGGGCAGCCTCGGCAATGGCATTGAGGATTCGCGAGTCGCCATAGGATGTCATGTCGAACAGAACGACGCCGATGTTCTGAAAACGGCCGTGTTTAAGCGCACGTGCGGCGGCGTTCGGCCTGTAGCCGAGTTTTGCCATGGCCTCTTCGACGCGTTGGCGTGTTTCCGGTTTGACGGCTTTGCCGCCGTTGGCCACGCGGGATACGGTCTGTGCGGACACGCCGGCTTCCGCGGCGATGTCCTGCATGGATACGGATCGTGAGCGTTCCATTATTGCGTTCCATTGTTGGTTTAGATATGTTTTCGTAATCATTATAAAGGACTACAGTGCAAATGTGTCATGCACTGATTTGCCGAGTATCTCTTTGATGCTAGAATGATAACGCAAACATTTTGGCTGTCGACGCTGGTTCAAGCGGTGTGGACGGCCTTGCATATCGTTACGAAGGAGTGATTCATGGCTCAGCGCAGAGCACATCGTTGGCCCAAGCCGTTGTCGGGTCGGTCGGAACGCATCTGGTACGGAGGCGATTACAATCCGGATCAGTGGCCCGAGGACGTATGGGATGAGGATATCCGCCTGATGAGGCAGGCGGGCGTGAACCTGGTGTCCGTGGGCATCTTCTCCTGGGCACGGATCGAGCCGGAGGAAGGCGTGTATGACTTCGGCTGGCTTGACCGCATCATCGACAAGCTCGGCAAAGCGGGCATCGCCGTGGATCTGGCGTCCGCTACCGCTTCGCCGCCGATGTGGCTCACCCAAGCGCATCCCGAGGTGCTGTGGAAGGACGAGCGCGGCGATGTGTGCCAGCCGGGCGCCCGCCAGCACTGGAGACCTACCAGCCCCGTGTTCCGTGAATACGCGCTGAGACTGTGCCGTGCGATGGCCGAACATTACAGGGACAACCCGTATGTGGTGGCTTGGCATGTGAGCAACGAATACGGCTGCCACAACCGGTTCGACTATTCCGAGGACGCCGAGCGCGCGTTCCGACAGTGGTGCGAGGAACGCTATGGCACGATCGAGAAAGTGAACGACGCGTGGGGCACCGCGTTCTGGGCGCAGCGGATGAACGACTTCTCCGAGATCATCCCGCCGCGTTTCATCGGTGAGGGCAACTTCATGAACCCGGGCAAGCTGTTGGACTTCAAGCGGTTCAGCTCCGACGCGCTCAAGGCGTTCTACATGGCGGAACGCGATACGCTGGCCGAGATCACGCCGGATCTGCCGCTGACCACCAATTTCATGGTCTCCGCGAGCGGCACCGGATTGGACTATGACGATTGGGGCGGCGAGGTCGACTTCGTATCCAACGACCACTACTTCACTCCGGGGGAGGCGCATCTGGACGAGCTGGCGTTCTCCGCGTCCCTGGTGGACGGTATCTCGCGCAAGAACCCGTGGTTCCTGATGGAGCATTCCGCCTCGGCGGTCAACTGGCGTCCGACCAACTACCGCAAGGAACCCGGGCAGTTGGTGCGTGACTCCCTGGCGCATGTGGCGATGGGTTCGGATGCGGTGTGCTATTTCCAGTGGCGGCAGTCGAAGGCGGGCGCGGAGAAGTTCCATTCCGCGATGCTTCCCCACGCTGGTGAGGACTCGCAGGTGTTCCGTGACGTGTGCGAATTGGGTTCCGACCTGAACGCGCTGGCGGACAACGGACTGCTTGGCACCAGGCTGGCGAAATCCCGTGTGGCCGTGGTGTACGACTATGAGTCCGAATGGGCAAGCGAACACACCGCCACCCCAACCCAGAAGGTCCGTCATGTCGACGAGCCTCTCGCATGGTTCCGTGCGCTGGCGGACAATGGTGTGACCGCCGACGTCGTGCCGGTACGTTCGAATTGGGACGAGTACGAGGTGGCCGTGCTGCCGAGCGTGTACATCCTTTCGGAGGAGACCACGCGCCGTGTGCGCGAGTACGTGGCGGGCGGCGGCAGGCTGATTGTCACGTATTACACGGGCCTGTCCGACGAGAAGGATCATATCTGGCTTGGCGGCTATCCGGGGTCGATTCGTGATGTGGTCGGCGTGAGGGTCGAGGAATTCGCTCCATTGGGGGACGATTGGCCGGGGACTCCCGAGTACCTCGATCTTGACAACGGTACGACGGCGCATGATTTCGCCGACGTCATCACATCCGTGGGCGAGCATGCCACCGTGCTCGCCTCGTTCGAGGATGATCCGTGGACGGGAATGGACGGGCGTCCCGCAATCGTCGGCAACGCATATGGCGAGGGGCGTACGATGTATGTCGGGGCCCGTCTGGGCCGTGATGGCATTGCCAGGAGCCTGCCCATGATGTTCTCCTCGTTGGGCGTGGAGGTTCCCGAAGCGAGCGATCCGGGGCTGTTACGTGTCGAACGCGTCGACGAGGCGAGCGGGGCGCGCTTCGTATTCCTGTTCAACCGCACACATGCCGTGATTGAAGCCATGCAGGATGGCCGGCCGGTCATCGCATCTCTCGCCGATGTTGGCGATGGCAAGGTGACGGTGCGGCCCAACGGCGTAATCGTGCTCAGGAAGTAACACAGGCCAATCACATATAGCCGTCGGAGGTTTGGGTTTCCTCAAACTTTCGACGGCTACGTGCATCTGAGCGTCGGCAGTTTGGGCAACCGCCCAATCCACCGACGCTCAAGTGGCCTAGGCGTCGGCAGTTTGGATGACTGCCCAATCCACCGACGCCTAGGTGGTTCTGAGCGTCGGTAGATTGGATGGTTGTCCAAACTGCCGACGGGGAGCGGTCCTATGTGTGGAATTCCACGGCGGCACAGCTGATTGCCGGCAAGGTGGACGAGATGGCGCCGTCCATGCGACTTCGCAGATGCGGCGCGACTTACCGGAATCATATCATGTTATCGTGAACAATGTTGAGATTGCAACATTTTGCAACAATCTTACGTTCATGGAAAGAGGTCATATCTTTGGCAAATCTCTACCGTAACGCGATTGAGTACCCATCATCCTGACGTACACTCGAAACGTATTGCGAATGAGGACATCACAACACAGGATGAGGGGAGCGGGCGTGAGGCTGAAGCTGGTGAAACGACTGGTCGCTGTCTGCTGCGCCGGCATTATGGCGGCGAGCGCCGTGGCCTGCGGAGCCGGCCAGGATACCCGTACCGAAATCACCGTATGGTCGTGGGAGCCCAGCATGAAGTCGGTGATCGCCGGTTTTGAAAGGGAGAACCCCGACATCCATGTGATTTGGAAGAACACCAGCGGGTATGACAAGCTCAACAATGCCATTCAGGATGGTTACGGCACTCCCGATGTGGTGCAGCTCGAGTACTATGCGCTACGGCAGTATGCGGTGAGCAGCCAGTTGGTCGACATTACCGATCGGGCCAATAACTATCAGGATTTCTTCACGCCTGGCACTTGGTCATCGGTGCAGCTCAACGGCCGCATCTACGGACTGCCGATGGATTCCGGCCCGATGGCGTTCTTCTACAATGAGGATGTGTTCGAGCAGGCCGGAGTGGACGCTTCCAAGATTCGTACGTGGGACGATTATTATGAGGCGGCCAAGAAGCTTAAGGAAATCGGCGTATACATCACGGCGGATTCCGGTGACGCCAGTTTCTACGATGCGATGATCTGGCTGGCTGGTGGCCGTCCGTTTTCCGCGTCCAACGATGGCAAGAACGTGAGTATCAACCTGACCGATGATTCGGGCACGAGAAGATTCACCGAATTCTGGCAGAAAATGATCGATGAGGGGCTGGTCAACACCAGTCTGAGCACTTGGTCCGACGGATGGAAGGAAGCCGTGGGCAACGGCACCGTTGCATCCATGTTCTCCGGAGCGTGGATGCCGTCATTGTTGATGTCGGATTTGCCTGGTACTGCGGGCCTATGGCGTGTATCCCAGATGCCGACCCCGGATGGCAAGGCCGCCACGGCGGAAAACGGCGGATCGGCGCTCGCCGTGCTGCAGCGTTCTCGTAAGCCCGAAGCGTCCTATCGGTTCATCGAATACGCATGTCATGAAGCCGATGGCATCAAGACGCGCGTGGATGGTGGAGCGTTTCCGGCCGACAACGATACCCTGTCCGATGCGGAATTCCTCAGCAAGACCACGGTGACCGATGACCGGGGCATCGAAGTGCCGTATTTCGGCGGGCAGGAATATAACAGGGTGCTTTCCCAAGCCGCCGAGAATGTGACGACGGGCTACCAGTATCTGCCTTTTGAGGTATATGCGCGAAGCGACTTCCGCTCCACCGTGGGCAAGGCCTACAAGTGGGCCACGTTGCTGCGTCGCGAACAGGATAGGCTGAACATCATCGCCGCCGGTGGTGAAACCGATGCGTCCGGCATCGGCGACGCCTTGAAGAACACCGATTCCTCCGACCGGCTTAAGCTGAAAAGCGGCATTGCGCTGTGGCAGAAGGATCTGAAGGAGTACGGCAACAATCAGGGCTTTACCATTCAGTAGGCTCAGTAGGCCGAGCATGCGGCCGCATGTATGGGAGGCGGCGGATCGGTCGCTCCGGTCAGGGCCGATCCGTGCCTATCGTACGTTGCGTTCGTAGATGTGCAGCATGCCTTTGAAGATGAGTTCCGGATCGTAGATGTCGATCATATCGGTGTCATCGGCGAACACGCGGCTTAATCCGCCGGTCGCCACCACGCGGAAGTCCTCGTCGATCTCACGATGGAACTGCATGATGGTGCGTTCGATACCGCCCAGGAAGTTATAGTACAGGCCCGCCTGCATGGCAGGTTTCGTGCTTGTGGCGAGAATCGACTTCGGGCGCGTGATCTCCACCTCGGGCAGCTGTGCGGTCGCGTCCCATAGCGCCGCCGCGCCGGTTCGGATGCCCGTGGTGATGAGCCCGCAGATCACCGACGCGTCGGCCGTCACATAGTTGAACGTGGTGGCCGTGCCGAAATCCGCCACCAGAATCGGTCCGCCATACTCGTAATATGCTCCCGCGCAGTCGGCGATGCAGTCGGCACCCATGCTTTTCGGATTGTCTATGCGGATATTGATGCCGGTTTTGACGCCCGGACCCACGATCATCGGATCGATGTCAAGGAACTTCACGATGCTCGCGCGGAACGAATGCATGATCTTCGGCACCACGGAGGAGATGATCACGTCATCTACATCCCCCGGCGCGAAACCGCTCAGTTTAAGGAATTGCGTGATCATCAGACCATACTCGTCGGAGGTATGGTTCGCCTTCGTGGTGATGCGGTACGTGCCTGCGATCCTGCCATCGTGGATGAATCCGAGCACGACGTTGGTGTTGCCGATGTCCACTGCGATCAAAAGCATGCCAAACTCCTTTACGATTCCTGGGGACCCTGTTCGCCGGCCATGTCGACATGCAGTCCGGCAAGTTCCGTGAGCATACGTTCGGCCAGGTTCCGTTTGCTCATCTTCTGCCAATGTTCGATATGAGGCCGCTCCGGAATCGATCCCGGCCGAAGTACGGTCACCACATTCGTATCGGCGGCAAAACCGGCGCCCGGCGTGCGCAGATCGTTCGCGACCAGCATGTCGCAATGCTTGGAAGCGAGCTTTTTCGCCGCGTTGCCTTCAAGATCCTGCGTTTCCATGGCGAAGCCGCACAACGTCTGCCCGTCGCGTTTGTTGGCGCCCGCCCAAGCGAGAATGTCGGGATTCGACACCAGTTCAAGCGTAATGCGCTCGCGTCCGTTTTTCTTGATTTTCTCGGCGGACCGCTCGGCCGGACGGAAGTCGCCGACGGCCGCGGCCATGATGGTGATGTCGGCATTCGCAAACGCATCCTGCACGGCCCGGAACATCTCCTGGGCGCTCCGCACGTTGACGACATCGACGCCATGCGGCGCCTGAAGCGAAACCGGTCCGGACACCAGCGTCACCTTCGCGCCCATGTCCCGCGCCCGTTCGGCGATGGCATAGCCCATCTTGCCCGTCGAATGATTCGTCAGATAGCGTACCGGATCGAGCGGTTCCTGCGTAGGACCGGCGGTGACCAGTACGTTGCGTCCCTTCAACGGCAGCGAATTGTCCGGAAGATCGCCGTGCAACAGATCCGCCACGGCCGCTTCGATGCCGGCCGGCTCCTCCATACGTCCCTTGCCGATGTCGCGACAGGCAAGCATGCCGGATTCCGGCTCCACGATCGTCCAGCCAAGTTCCCGGCACGTCTGCAGATTGCGTTGCGTCACGGCATTGGCATACATGTGCACGTTCATGGCGGGGCATAGCACCTTCGGGCCCTCGTCATAGGCGAGAATCGTGCTCGTCAGCTGATCGTCGGCGATGCCGCATGCGATTTTCGCAATCGAATCGGCGCTCGCCGGCGCCACCACCAAAATGTCGGCCCACTTCGCGTCATCCACATGATTGATCTGCGTGGAGTGCATAGCCGTTGCGGAAACATCGCCGTCAGTACGCTGGGCGGCGAACATCGCCGTGCGTGTCGGCGTATGCGTCAGTGACGTGAACGTCAATGGAGTGACGAACTCCTGCGCGGCCGCGGTCATCACCACACGCACCTCATGGCCCTGCTTGCTCCAGTCGGAGGCGAGATGGCAGGCCTTGAAGGCGGCGATGCTACCGGTGACCCCAAGAAGAATATGCGCAGTGGTCATGGCTTCACAGGTCCTTCCATAGAGCGAGCCGACGACGAGGTCAAGTATATATCGAAGCGGATGCGGCCGCGGGTACGCCGAGCGGTAGAATCAGACAGTGGTGATCGACCCGGTATGGGCGGTCAACCATGCATCGCAATCACATAGGAGCAGACATGTCGCAACCTTCAGGTGCGCACGGCGAAACCGGCGCAACCGAAACGAAGACCAATGCGGCGAGCACCGACGCGACGCTCAACGCGCGCGTCAAATCGCCGAAACCCAGCGGATTCAACAAGTGGATCCCCATCATCATCGCAGCCGTCGTCACGCTCGCCGTCATCATCGGCATCGCGGTGGTGCGCAACGGCGGCAAAACCGACGGATCCGCCAACACTGCGAATACCGCCGATACCGTGACCATCGGGCTCAAACTCGCGCCCGTCAGCCTCGACATCCGCCACCAATCCGGTTCCGCTATCGAGCAGGTGCTCATCGGCAACGTCTACGAGGCGCTGCTGTCGCGCGATTCCGACAATCAGGTGCAGCCGGGGCTCGCCAAAAGCTGGGACATTTCCGAAGACGGCAAGACCTATACCTTCCATCTCAACAAGAACATGAGCTTCTCCAACGGCGACAAGCTCGACGCCGAAGACGTGGCATGGTCCATCAATCAGCTCAAGGAGCAGCAGTACTACAACGCCAATCAGGTGGCGAGCCTCGAAAAAGCCACAGCCGTCGACGCCGACACCGTGCAACTCACGCTGTCGAGTCCCGACTCCAACCTGCTATGGTACCTGACCGGCCGCCCGGGCCTCGTATTCGACAAGCAGGCCAAGTATGACGCGAAAACCGAGGCCATCGGCTCCGGGCCGTATACGGTCGAATCCTTCGACTCCAGCAGCAAGATGGTGCTCAAGGCCAATCCGAAGTATTGGGGCACCGCACACAAGGCCGTCACGCAGAACGTGATCCTGCGGTTCCTGACCGATGACAATGCGGCGGTCAACGCCCTGAAAAGCGGTGACGTGGACGTGCTCTCCCCGGTCAACGCCACGCTTGCGAAATCGCTGGACACCAAAACCTACAAGGTTTCCGCGGCCGACGGCAGCGACAAATACGTGCTCGCCTTCAATTGCACCAACGCCAAGCTTTCCGACAAGCGCGTACGACAGGCCATCCGCTACGCCATCAACCATAAGGAAATCATCGCCTCCAGAGGAGACGTCGACTATGCGCTCGGCGGTCCGATCCCATCCGTCGACCCCGGCTATGAGGACCTGACCGACCTGTACCCGTACGACCTCGACAAGGCCAAGTCCCTTATGGCCGAAGCCGGCTACTCCACCGACAAGCCGCTTACGCTCACCCTTACCTACGCCAATACGTACGGCACCGAACTCGGCGACCAGCTACGTAGCCAACTTGCCGACATCGGCATCGAACTGAACATCAACTATGTGGAATTCTCCACATGGCTGCAGGATGTGCACGCCAACGGCGACTACGAACTGTCGCTGGTGGACCATGCCGAAAGCCATGATTTCTACAAGTGGACCACGCCGGACTACTACTACCATTACGACAACAAGGAAGTGCAATCGCTGTATGCCAAGGCGTTGGCCGCGACCGACGATGCCTCCCGCGACGACTACCTCAGACAGGCGGCGAAGATCGTCAGCGAGGATGCGCCGGCGGACTGGCTGTTCGGATACCGCGTGAGCGTGGCCTATAGCAGGAACATCTCCGGATTCCCGGAGAAACTCAGCCAGACGGTACTGCCACTGTGGCAGATATCCAAGGCGCAATAGCCTCTCGGTCACGAGCGGCGCATGCTGGCCTTCCGTTCATGACGCTGACACGTTGCGATTTGAAATGGTGAAAGAGACATATCATGAGATTCCTCGGTAAGCGGCTTCTGCTGTTTGTGGGGGCGTTGGTGGGATTATCGCTGCTGGTGTTTGCGCTGCTGCGAATCCTGCCGGGCGATGTGGCGGCCGTGGTGGCCGGCACCAATGCGACGGCGGAACGGTTGACGTCGCTACGCGCGCAGATGGGGCTGGATAAGTCGTATGCGGCGCAGTATGGCGATTGGGTGCTCGGCTTGCTGCACGGTGATCTCGGCACTTCCGTGGTCAGCGGCAAGGCGGTGTCCGCACAGGTGTCCTCGCGCGCTTCCGTCACCTTCCCGCTGATCGTGCTGAGCCTGCTGATCGCGCTGGCGATCGGACTGCCACTCGGATGCGCGGCGGTGTTGACCCGCAATGTGCGGCTGCGCGGGGTGTTCCATGCGGCTGCGATCGTAGCCGGTGCGATTCCGGCGCTGTGGGGCGGCTTGCTGTTGATTCTGCTGTTCTCGAAGGGCATTGGACTGATGGGATTGCTGCCTTCGCAGGGATTCCCGGACGCGGGATGGGCCGCTCCGCTGAGCGCGATGGCCGCGCTGGTTTTGCCGGCTTTGGCCACAGGCATTACCGCAGGTGCTTCGATTATGCGTTACACGCGTGCCGCGGTGGGGGACATGGCTTCCTCCCAGGCGGTCGTCATGGCCATGGCGTGCGGCATGACACGCAGGCAGGCCGTGTTGCGTGTGGCTTTGCGTCTGGCGATTCCGCAGCTGGTGTCGGTGATTGGCCTGACCTTCGCGCAGATGGTCACCGGGGTGATGGTGGTGGAGAACCTGTTCGCGCTTCCTGGCCTCGGTTCGATGCTGGTCACCGACGTCGGCAATCGGGATCTGACCGCGGTGCAGAGCGAACTGTTCCTGCTGGCGGCGTTTTTCCTGTTTCTGGGACTGCTGGTCGACCTGCTGCATCGCATGCTCGATCCGCGACTGAAGAATGCGACCATTGGTTCGGGTGAGGTGCTTTCATGAACGATCGTATGCATGCCCTGCGAGTCGTGCTGCAATCCATGTGGAACCGTGCGGGCGGCCGCTATGCGCTTATCGTGATGGGTCTGTGGCTGCTGGTGTCGGCGATTTCATTGGCATGGACGCCGTATTCGCTGTTGGCCACCGACGGTTTCAACACATGGGGCTCGCCGTCCTCTGCGCACCTGTTGGGTACCGATGGTGTGGGTGCGGACGTACTGAGCTGGCTGATGGCCGGTTCTCGTACGAATCTCATGATCGCCGTGCTTACGGTGGCGGTCTCGGCCGCGTTCGGCCTGCTGCTCGTCGCCGCCATGGTGTCGCGTCATGGCGCGTTCTCATCGGTTTCCGTGGTCGTCGTGGATGCGTTGATTTCGATTCCGACGGTACTCGTCGCACTGATTCTGTCCGTACCGTTCGGCGCGTCCGCGGTGGTGATTGTCGCCGCCTGCGGATTCGCGTACGGGCTGAATCTGGCGCGAATCCTAAGACCTTCCGCTCTGCTGGCCGCACGTTCGGCATACGTGGAATCGGCCATATGGTCGGGAGCCGGCCCGATTCGCGTGTTCTTCACGCATATTGTGCCGAACACGTTGCCGGTACTGTCGGTGCAGCTGTCGATGAGCGCCGGAACCTCGCTGCTTGCGGAGGCCGGCCTGACCTATCTCGGTGTCGGCGTCGGCGCGGGCGTCCCCAGCTGGGGACATTCCCTTGCCACATCCGTGCGGTTCATCAGCATCCACCCGTTGGCCGTGGTATGGCCGGGCCTGGTCGTGACGCTTGTGGTCATAGCGTTGAATCTGTTCGGCGATGCCCTGCGTGACGCCATCGATCCGCTGGTCAATCCGGCATTGAGGGAGGTCGCATGAGCGTAACCATCCGCAATCTCACCATCGTCATCGGCGGCAAAACAATCGTCAGCCATGTCGATCTGGATATCGCCGACGGCGAGCGCGTCGGACTGATCGGCTCGTCGGGTTCCGGCAAATCCATGATTGCCAAGGCCATGATGGGGCTGCTGCCAGCCACTGCGCAGGTGAGTGGCTCCATCGAAATGGGTGGCAGGCGGATCGTCGGCGCCACCGACGCCGATATCGCCGATTTGCGTGGCCGTTATGTGGGCATGGTGTTCCAGAATCCGGCTGCGGCGCTGAATCCGGTGATGACCGTGGCACAGCAGATCGGTCTTCCCCTGTATCTGCATTACGATCTGACGGCGGCGGAACGTGCGGAGCGCATCAGAGTCATGCTTGCCAAGGTGGGGCTTGACAAGGATGTGTTGCGCAAATATCCGCATGAACTGTCCGGCGGCCAGCAGCAACGCGTCGGCATCGCGACCGCGCTGGTCACCTCCCCTCATCTGATCATTGCGGACGAGCCGACCACGGCGCTGGATTCCATCACCCAGCGGCAGATCGTCGGCCTGTTGACTTCGCTGGTGGACGATGCCGGAGCCTCCATGCTGTTCATCACGCATGATTTTGCGGTATTGCATCATGCGACCACACGATGCTATGTGCTTGAGCGCGGCGGCATCGTCGAATCGGGGGCAACGGCGGATCTACTGGCTTCGCCGCATACCGGGCAGGCCATACGGCTGGTTGAGGCGGCTCGGGAACTGTCGCTTACGACGAAGGAGTCCGATCGTGTCTGACATCGTGTTGCAGGGGCGTGGCATCGACAGGTATTTCGGTTCGGGAAAGCACCGTAGGCAGGTGTTGTTCGGTGTCGATATCGATGTCTATGCGGGTGAGTGCCTGGCGGTGATCGGCGGTTCCGGTTCCGGTAAAACCACGCTTACGCGGGTGTTGCTCGGACTGGAATCCTCGGATGGCGGCGACATCACCTATCAGGGGGTTGGCATCGTCGGTGGCGCGGAACGATTGCGCCGGCAGTCTGGTCTGGTGTTCCAGGACCCGTTCGGCTCCCTTGACCCACGTTGGCGTATTGAACGTTCCATCGCCGAGCCGTTGCGTCTGCATCATCCCGACTGGTCGGACGAGCGCGTGGGCGCCCGCGTGGCCGAGTCGTTGCGTATGGTCGATTTGGATCCGAAGGATTTCCTCAACCGTTTTCCCATGGATCTTTCCGGCGGGCAGGCGCAACGTGCGGCGATAGCGCGCGCCATCGTGGATCATCCGCGGATTCTGCTTGCCGACGAGCCGATGAGCGCCATTGACGTGGCCGCAAGAATCCGAATTCTTGATTCCTTCCGGCGAATTCGACAGGCGGAGCCGGACATGGCGTTGATTATGGTCTCGCATGATCTTGGCGTGGTACGGCATATCGCCGACCGCATCATGGTACTGCATGACGGACGGGTGGAGGAGAGCGGCCTGACCGGTGAGGTGCTGGACGCTCCGCGGCGCGACTACACCCGTGAGCTGATTCGGGCGGCCTCGCTGTAACCGGTGCGATTTGGCTGGCCCGTCCGTTGCGCGATGGTCAACATGAGCATTGCGTGATCGGCATCCCGTTGTACGACCAGATCGCCGCCGCATAGCATCCGCATCCGTTCGCGGACGTTGCTGAGATCGATGATCGCCTGCCGGTCGTCCTTCAGACGGGTGCATGGCGCGTCGGACATGACCTGTACGTACCAGTATTGCCGTTCCTTCCATGAGCTGACCGTCAGATGAAGGCCGCTTTTGGAAGTTCTGCCATAGAGCAGCATGTATTCGATGACCGTCTGCAAGGACATGGGAGGAATCCGGAACGCTTGCTCCTCAAGTCGCCAATCGACGTGGATGGTTTCCGTCGGATCGAGTTGCTCCAACTTGATGTATGACTTGCAGAAAGCGACCTCGTCGATGAGCGGTACGGTCTGGTCGTTGCCGAATACCGACAGATTGCCACGCAGATATGCGGAGAAGTCGGCGATGATGCGGCGGGCCTTGGAGGGATCCTCATCGCATAGCTCCTCAATGGCGGTCAGTGAGTTGAAGATGACATGCGGCTGCCCGGCGAGTGTGATGGTTTTGCTGATGGCCAGATCGATTTCGTGCTGCAGTGCGCGTTGCGCGTTGCGACGTTCATGCAGCACGTACAGGAGTACCAGCGCCATCAATGTCCCGATGATGAGGGTGATGACGGCCAGATGCCGCAATTCGATGACGTACGTTGAATCCGCGGACGCGGATGCCCATGCGAATGGGTTTCGTACGTGTGTCGGATTCATGTTTTCCCCCTGATGCCCGAGTACGCGGGTTCCTTCTCTTGTGCACCATAGCGGATGAACCGTATCAGAAGCGTATCTGACGACCCTGTAAGGCGGCGTCAAGTCCAAGATGCCGTTTGTGCGGAAACGATGGGGAGAGGTTGGCGGACTCATCGGTAAGGTCATTCATGCCGGTCTTTGCGAAATCGGTTAAGCGTCGAGCGTTCACGTGTCGCAGCTGTTGCCGGTGTGGTGGTGACCGTGTTGCACAGGGGGTGACACGCCGATGTCCGAGGGTGTGGTATTGTTTGAGCCATGTTCAATTTCTCATGTTGTTGCTGTCGCTGACCAACCGCCCGAGGGGCGCGCGGTTCATTGACGCATAACTTGAGATAGGACATTCTTCAGCGTCTGCATGCTGCAGACGGTTGTGAATCGTCAGCCTTCCGTTCTTCCACCGGCATGAGTGCCGCGGTTGGAAAACATGCGCAACGCAACGAATCCCATAACCATGTACGGTGCGGACGAACGAAGAACATACGACATCACAACGGGTCCCGTTTCAACACTGCACGTGACATCGCGAGCTTCTCGAACACAACGAACACAACGCTTGAATATCGAAAGCCCCGCAACCACACTGCACAAAGGAAACGCCATGACCATCCACGATTCCCTGGCCGAACTCATCGGCAACACCCCGCTCGTCAAACTCAACCATGTGACCGACGGCATCAAGGCCACCATCGCGGTCAAGGTCGAATACTTCAATCCGGGCGGTTCGTCCAAGGACCGCATCGCCGAACGCATCATCGATGCGGCCGAGCGAAGCGGCGAACTGAAGCCCGGCGGGGTGATCGTGGAACCGACCTCCGGCAACACCGGCGTAGGTCTGGCTCTGGTGGCGCAGCAGCGCGGTTACCGTACCATCTTCACCCTGCCCGACAAGGTCTCCGAAGCCAAGCGCGCCGTACTGCGCGCCTATGGGGCCGAAGTGGTCGTGACCCCCACCGACGCCGGTCCGGACGATCCGCGTTCCTATTATCAGGTGGCCGAACGCCTCGCCAAGGCGATTCCCGGCGGCTATCGCCCGAACCAGTACGACAATCCGAACGGCCCGGAAAGCCACTACCACACCACCGGCCCGGAAATCTGGCAGGCCACTGACCATAAGATCACGCATTTCGTGGCAGGCATCGGCACCGGCGGCACCATCTCCGGCACCGGCCGATACCTGAAGGACGTTTCCGACGGAGCCGTGCAGGTCATCGGAGCCGATCCGGAAGGCTCCATCTATTCCAATCCCGACGACGTGCACCAGTACAAGATCGAAGGCGTCGGCGAGGACTTCTATCCCAAGGCCTTCGACCGTGGGCTGCCTGACGAGATCGTGCAGGTGGGCGATGCCGAAGCCTTCGAAATGACCCGTCGACTCGCAGGCGAGGAAGGCCTGCTGGTCGGCGGCTCGTCCGGCATGGCCGTCGTGGCAGCCATCAAGTACGCCCGCGAGCACGATTTGGATGAGCGCCAGACCGTCGTAGTGCTATTGCCGGATTCCGGTCGTGGATACATGGAGAAGATCTTCGACGACGACTGGATGCGCGCCAACGGCTTCGCCGACATCGTGGAACGCACCACCAAACCAAGCTTGGCCGAGCAGTACCTGTAATACCGGCCATCCATCATCATGTCAATCATCCGTTCAACCCAGACCATCCGCTACTTCCAAGGAGTTCCCATCATGACCATCTCGACCAACACCGCAGCCCTGAACGCCACCGCACTCGCCACCCGTGCCATCCACGCCGGACAGGAACCCGACCCGACCACCGGAGCCGTGGTCACGCCGATCTACATGACCTCCACGTTCAAGCAGGACGGCGTCGGCGGGCTACGCGGAGGCTACGATTACAGCCGTTCCGTCAACCCGACCCGCAACTCCTTCGACGAGCAGCTCGCCGCAGTGGAAGGTGCCAGGTATGCGCTGAGCTTCTCCTCGGGCCTGGCCGCCATCGATGTACTGCTGCGTTCCACCATCAGGCCGGGCGACAACATTCTGCTCGGCAACGACGTGTACGGCGGCACCTATCGATTGCTGTCCAAGGTGTTCGTGCCGTGGGGCATCGGCCTCGATGTGGTCGACATCACCGACACTGCGGCCGTCTCCGCCGCGCTGGGCAAGAAGCAGTACAAGTACATCTGGGTCGAAACCCCCTCCAACCCGTTGCTGAACATCACCGACATCGCCGCCACCTCCGCAGTGGCGCATGCGCACGGCACCAAGGTGGTCGTGGACAACACGTTCGCTTCGCCGGTATTGCAGCATCCGTTGGCCGACGGTGCCGACGTGGTCGTCTACTCCACCACCAAGTACATCGGCGGCCACTCCGACGTGGTCGGCGGCGCCGTGGTTCTCAACGACAAGGAGACCCGAGACGAGGTGGCCTTCCTGCAGAACGCAGCCGGTGCCGTGCCGTCCCCGTTCGACTCCTGGCTCGACATCCGAGGCCTGAAGACCCTTGACTTGCGTGTCAAACAGCACAGCCGCAATGCGCTCAAGGTGGCGCAGTGGCTCGAAACCCGTCCGGAAGTGGAACGTGTATGGTATCCGGGTCTTGAATCCCATCCGGGACACGAGATCGCCGCACGTCAGATGCACGGCGGCTTCGGCGGCATGATCTCCGTGCAGATCGCGGCCGGTTTCGAAGCGGCCAAGAAGTTCGCTGGCGCCACCGAAGTGTTCACGTTGGCCGAATCCCTGGGCGGTGTGGAATCGCTGATCGAACATCCGGGTGCCATGACCCACGCCTCCGTGGCCGGTACCACCCTTGAAGTGCCTGACAATCTGGTTCGCCTGTCCGTCGGGCTCGAAGACGCCGACGACCTGATCGCCGACCTCGAGCAGGCGTTCCGCCAGATCTGATTGCTACACTAAGGGGCATGACGGCAATAACGGATTCCCGGGCACTGGACGCACTGAAACAATATTTCGGCTATGAGGCGTTCCGTCCCGGGCAATCCGGCATCGTCGGCTCCATCATCGCAGGACGCGACGTGCTCGGCGTCATGCCGACCGGTGCGGGCAAGTCCGTCTGCTACCAGATTCCAGCCACAATCCTGCCGGGCGTCACCATCGTCATCTCACCGCTGATCTCGCTGATGCGCGATCAGGTCGATGCCTTGAACGACGCCGGCATTCCGGCCGCGTTCATCAACACCACGCAAACGCCGGACGAACAGTCGTCTGTATTCGCGCAGGCCTCGGCAGGCTTCATCAAACTGCTATATGTCGCTCCGGAACGTTTGGAAACCGAACGTTTCCGCAACTTCGCAAGCCGTACGCCAATCTCATTGGTCGCCGTCGATGAGGCACACTGCGTATCCCAGTGGGGACAGGATTTCCGCTCGTCCTACCTCGGCATCGGCGAATTCATCGCAAACCTGCCGGCACGTCCGACCGTAGCCGCATTCACCGCGACCGCAACGGAACGTGTACGTCACGACATCGTCTCCATGCTGGGATTGCGCGACCCGGATGTGACCGTCACCGGCTTCGACCGACCGAACCTGTATTTCGACGTCATCAAGCTGGAAACCAGGCATAAAACCTTCTGGGTGGCAAAATACGTTGCCGAACATGCCGACGAATCCGGCATCGTCTACTGCGCGACACGCAAGGAAACGGAGGCGCTCGCGGCCTCGCTCAACCATGCCGTAGCGGAATTGCGCGCGGCGGATGGTGCCGATCCGGGGCAGACGGGTCCCATCGCGGTCGCCTATCATGGCGGCATGTCCCCGGACGTGCGTGAGCGGGCGCAACGTGACTTCGTGACCGACCGTGTGCCTGTGGTCGTGGCCACCAACGCATTCGGCATGGGCATCGACAAATCGAATGTGCGCTACGTAATCCACCACAACATGCCTGAATCCATTGAAGCCTACTATCAGGAGGCGGGCCGTGCCGGCCGTGACGGCGAACCCAGCCGCTGCACGCTACTGTGGAACGAATCCGACATCGTTACGCGTCGTCGACTGCTTGACTCTGACTATGAGAACGAACGACTGACGCCCGACGAGCAAGAAGTCGTACGTAGGGCAAAGCGCCGTCTGCTCGACGCCATGGTCGGATACTGCCGTACCACCGACTGCCTGCATATCTATATGACCCGTTATTTCGGCGAGAATGATACGGTCGGCGGCACGTCTGACGGCAAGTGCGCAGGTGGCTGCACCAACTGCGAGCACACCTTCGAAACCGTGGACGTCACCGAAACGGCACGAGCCATCAGCCGATGCGTGCACGATGTGAATCAGAACGTCGGTATGGGCAAGATCGTCAAGATTCTGCGTGGTTCGAAAGCGCAGGATCTGAGCTATCTCAATCCGGAGAGCATGCCTACGTTCGGTATGCTCGAAGGTGTTTCGGAGGTGCGCATACGTGATGTGCTCAGTCAGATGGCAACCGACGGATTTCTGTTCATCTCAGAAGGACGTCTGCCGATTGTGAAATTCGGAACGCGCGCGGCGGAGACGGTCGCACCGGGATTCCATTATGAAATCAAGAAAATCGAGCGCACAAACCCCAAGAAACGTGGAGGAGCGGCACGTGGAACGTCTTATGAGGCAGGCGATGAGACAAGCTCCACGGCGGTTGGCCCCTATATTCCCGATGATGATGCCGAAGCGTTGTTCCAGAGGCTACGCGAACTGCGCCTCGACATCGCACGCGAAATCGGCAAACCGCCATACATCGTGTTTTCCGACAGGACGTTGCGCGACATGGCACGGATACGCCCGGTCACCAATGCGCAATTCCTGGCCGTCAATGGTGTGGGCGACAACAAGCTCAGACTGTATGGCGAGCGGTTCATGAATCTGATCCGTTCGATCAATGCCGGCTGAGCGTGGCCTTTCCGCCGGATTGCAGCGCGTTATCGGCAAAACGCATGACGCTCCGGTTGACTGCGCTCCATGAAACGACAACAGTAGGAATGAACATCGCTTATGCGGGACCGTTCGTAGGAAAGGACAACAGCAATGGCAGACGACAAGCCGGTCGTGGAAAGCTTCCAATTGGACCACACCAAGGTGAAGGCGCCGTATGTGCGTTACATCGATACCGAAAAAGGACCGAACGGCGACGTGGTGTCCAACTATGACCTGCGTTTGGTGCAGCCGAACGAGAACGCCATCCCCACCGGCGGGCTGCACACCATCGAACACACCATCGCGGTACTGCTGCGCGAACGCATTCCGGGCTACATCGACTGCTCGCCCTTCGGATGCCGTACTGGCTTCCATCTGCTGACCTGGGGCGAACACTCCACCGAGGATGTGGCCAAGGCTCTGAAGGAGGCGCTGGAATTCATCGCTTTCGAAGCCACTTGGGATGATGTGCCGGCCACCACCATCGAAAGTTGTGGTAATTATCGCGATCACAGCCTGTTTACGGCGAAGGAATGGTGCAGAGACATTCTCTCCAAGGGCATCAGCTCTGATCCGTTTGAGCGCAAGCTGGTATGAGAAGGCTATCTGCCTTATAGATGGCGCATATTCGTCGTATATCAGGCGAAAAGTCAGGGAAATATACCCCCTAAGTGGCAATTCGCCCCAGCTATCTGCCATCTATAAGGCAGATAGCTGGATGTGTGCGGCCTGTGCAGTGAGCATGGTATTTTTGACGCTCGGAATACGAGAGAACGAATCAGAGGTGAACAGGTGAGCGAGACCATTCCTGAACGGCGCTTCCGCCGCGCCACGATGGCTGATCTTCCGATCATGCTGGAGATTTACCGGCATGCGCGTGAACTCATGGCCGCCAACGGTAATCCCACGCAATGGGGCAGCACATTCCCGCGCGAGGAAGTGGTTCGTGAGGACATCGAGATGCAGCGTACCATACTGCTGGTCGACACCGTTGACGGCAAGGAGCGTGTGCTCGCCCAATTCGCCCTGTGCCTAGGCATTGATCCGACCTATGTGAACATTGACGGTGCCTGGTTGGATGACGACCCATATGTGACCATCCACCGCATCGCCTCGTCCGGGCTCGGTAAAGGCGCCGCGAAGGACTGCATCAATTGGGCCCTTGAACATTACGGCAACGTGCGTGCGGATACGCACCCGAACAACAAGGCCATGCAGCACATCTTCGAATCCAACGGATTCGCGCGCTGTGGGCTGATCCAGCTGCTGGATCGATCCACCGATACCACACGTATCGCCTATCAGCGCCACGAGTGGTGATAAAAAAATGCTCCCCATCGGGGAGCATTTTTTTTTATTTAGAACAGGCCCGGTTCGTTCAGCTTGGAACGCTTGCGGCTATACGCGAAGTACACAATCAGACCGAGTCCGAACCACACGGCGAAACGCACCCAGGTTTCCCAGTTGAGGCCGAGAATCAGCACGAAGCAGAACACGATGGCCAGAATCGGCGTGAACGGTACGCCGGGAGCCCTGAATCCACGGTGCGCATCCGGCTGGGTCTTGCGCATCCACAGAATGCCCGCCGATACGATGATGAACGCGGACAGCGTGCCGATGTTCACCAGTTCGAACAGTACGTTGATGTTGATGAAACCGCCGGCGACAGCCGTCAGAATGCCGAAGAACCAAGTACCCTTGAACGGGGTGCGATACTTCGGGTGCACTTCGCCGAAGAACTTCGGGAACAGGCCGTCACGGCTCATGGCGTAGCAGATACGGGACTGGCCGTACAACTGGACCAGCATCACGGTGGTCATGCCGAGCAATGCGCCCAGGTTCACGATGAATGCCAGCCAGTTGAGACCCGTTTCGAGAATCACGCCTGCGACCGGTGCGTCGATGAACTTCGCGAATTCCTTGTACGGTACCACGCCGGTCATGATGAGCGTCATGATGATGTACAGCACGGTCGACAGCGCCAACGAGATGAGAATGCCGCGCGGCAGCGTCTTGTTCGGATTGATGGTCTCCTCGGCGGAGGATGACACCGCGTCGAAGCCGATGAAGCTGAAGAACACAATCGATGCGGCCGGCACGATGCCGTATGGCTGCGTCGAACCCGGCTGGAACGTGTAGATGCCGTAAGGGGAGAACGGCTTCCAGTTGGCGGGGTTCACATACCAGACGGTGCACACGATGAACAGTACGATGATGGCCAGTTTGATCAACACCATGATGTCATTGGCCTTCTTCGTCTGGTTGATGCCGATTGACAGCAGCCATGTGATGACGAGCACGATCACGAAGCCCGGCAGATTGAAGTAGGTGGTGACTCCCGGCGTGGTACCGTAGGCGGCGGTCAGCTCGACCGGCAGATGCAGTCCGAAGCCTTCCAGCAGCTTGTTGAAATAACCGGACCAGCCGGCGGAGACGGTGGCTGCCTGCAACGCATATTCCAGAATCAGATCCCAGCCGATCACGAAGGCGATCAGTTCGCCGAACGCGAGATACGCATACGAGTAGGCGGAACCGGAGACCGGTGCCATCGCGGCGAATTCCGCATAGCACAGGCCGGCAAAACCACAGCAGATGGCCGCCAACAGAAAGGAGATGCACAGTGCCGGGCCTGCGGTGAGAGCGCCCTTACCGGTGAGCACGAAGATGCCGGTGCCGATGATGGCGCCGATGCCCAACATGGTAAGGTCAAAAGTTTTCATTGTTCGCTTGAGCGGGGTCGACTCGGAGACGAGTTGATCCACAGATTTCTTGCGAAATAGATCCATGGTCTTCTTTTCCCTTTAAATGGATTCCTTATGGGCTGAACCGGACGGATTTCCGGGACTCTGGCACGCCTCAACGCCAGAAATCAAATGGGTCTTCCTAACAGCATCGAAAGACCTCGTGTATGGAGAGTGTAAAGACCGGCCGCGGACAAAATCGTGGAAACCGCGTGAAATGTCTCATAATCCGCGTGTGCGCAACATGGCACGTCACACAACGGCGTAACAATAGGAGCCATGACTTTGAGCGCTACACGTGAATGGCAATTCTCATCCGACCAGGGCAAGGCGAATTATGAGGCGGCCCGTCGGCGGTATCCGGCGCAGGCGATCGTCGATCTGGCCGCGTTGCGTGACAACATGCGCCACTTGGTGAGCGTGGTCGGCGGACCGAATTCGGGTACGGCCGTGATGGGCGTGGTCAAAGCCGACGCCTATGGCCATGGCCTGATTCCTGCAGCCTTGGCTGCCTTGGCGGGCGGCGCGACTTGGCTCGGCACCGCACAATCGCATGAGGCGCTCTTGCTGCGCAAGGCCGGTATCGGCTTGGACCGCTGCCATATTCTGACATGGGTCTACAACGGCACCGCGGTGCCGTTCGATGAGCTGGTTGCCAACGATATCGACGTTTCCGTCGGTTCGCTTGGTGGTATCGACGGCGTGGCCGAGGCCGCGCGTCGTCTCGGCAAGACCGCCCGTGTGCATGTGAAGGTCGATTCCGGTTTCGGACGTAACGGATTCACTCCGGCCGGTTTCGACGCGGCACTCGCCAAGTTGGTGCCGCTCGTCAAGGAGGGCGTGTTGCATGTCGTCGGCCAGTGGAGCCATCTGGCTGTCGCGGACGCGCCGGACGTGCCGGAATTCGTAGCCTCCACCGATCGTCAGATTGAGAATTTCAAGGATTTCACCCGCCGTATGGAAGCGGCCGGCATCGCCCCGGAGATTCGTCATCTTGCCAATACCGCCGCCACGTTGAGCCGTCCGGAAATCCATTTCGAGCTGACCCGTCCGGGCATCGGCCTGTACGGTTACGAGGCGGATCCTGCCATGGGCACGCCCGGCACGTATGGTCTGAAGCCGGCCATGACCTTGCAGGCGCAGCTCGGCACCGTCAAGGATGTCGAGGCGGGACATGGCATCTCCTATGGCCGCACCTATCTGACCCCGACCGACACTTCCACGGCGATCGTACCAATCGGGTATGCGGACGGCATTCACCGTTCCGCTTCCGGCTTCGATATGGAAGGTGCCAAGCATGTGGTCAAGGCTGGCGGCCCGGTGCGTGTGATGACCACCGAAGGCCCGCGTCTGTACCGTGTGTCCGGCCGGGTATGCATGGACCAGTTCATTCTTGACCTGCATGGCTCCGCGGATGCGCTCGGCATCCACGAGGGAGATACGGTGGAACTGTTCGGTCCGGGTCGCGGCGAGGATTACGCCGAGCCCACCGCCGACGATTGGGGCCGTGCCGCCGACACCATCAGCTATGAGATCTTCACCTGCCTGCGCAATCGCATCCCGCGCCTGTACGAGCATGCCACGGAGGTGCTGTCCGCCGAAGATCTCGCCAAACTCGATTCGAACAGTATTCTGTAAAGTACCTGATTCGTCGGAACGATGGGTGCCAGTCGAGCGCCTGCCGGCGGGAGCGGTTGGCCTTCAGGCCGACCGGGGTGTGCTGAGCGGAGGTGCCCATGACGGTTGGTTACACGTCTTTCGATGAAGAACGGTGGGCCCCGGAACCGCCGAAATCCAGTACGCGCACCGCCTTCCAGCGTGATCGGGCCCGGCTGATTCACTCGTCGGCGCTCCGTAGGCTCGGCGCGAAAAGTCAGGTGTTGGTGGCCGGTACCGACGATTTCGTACGAACCCGACTCACTCACACGTTGGAGGTTGCGCAGATTGGCCGTCAGATTGGCGCCTCCCTCGGCTGTGATCCGGATGTGGTCGACTGCGCCTGTCTCGCGCACGATCTCGGCCACCCGCCGTTCGGACACAACGGAGAGCGTGTGCTTGCTGAAATCGCGGAACATATCGGCGGCTTCGAAGGCAATGCGCAAACCTTGAGATTGCTCACCCGGCTCGAACCGAAAATACTGTTTCCCGATGGGCGCCCCGCCGGAGTGAATCTGACACGTGCGGCGCTTGACGCCACCGTCAAATACCCGTGGACCTACGCCGAGGCCGCCGAGCATCCCAAAGGGGAACGCAGCGCGAAATTCTGCGTCTACCCGGATGACGGGGGAGTGTTCGAATGGCTCAAGCAAGGCGCTCCCAAGGCTGCGAGGCCGGTCGAGTGCCAGGTTATGGACCTGTCTGACGACATCGCCTACAGCGTGCATGACGTGGAGGACGCCATCGCCACCGGATCGTTCAATCCGGACGTACTGCACGAAAGCAGTGTGATCGACGCCGTCATTGAGGATTCACGTAGCTGGTACGGCCGGCAGTGGGATCCCGACCAACTTGTGGCGGCATTTCATCGTATGCATCATCGTGGCACTTTTCCCGGCTACTTTGACGGATCGCGCCATTCGCTGGCAGCCCTGAAGAATATGACCAGCGACCTGATCGGACGGTTCGCGAACTCCGTCGAAGCCGCGACGCGGGACGTGTACGGCAGCGATCCGCTCACCCGCTACCATGGCAATCTCATCATCCCTGAGGAAACCAGCTACGAAATCGTGGCGTTGAAAGGCATCGCCGTGCATTTCGTGATGGCCCCGGGCGAACGTGAACCGATGCATGATGCGGAACGACGGATTGTCGCCGATCTGGTCGAAGTGTTCATGGCCGACGATCCGCGCCCCTCCAGCGCGCTCGAAAGCGTGTTTCTCGACGATTGGAATGAGGCCGCCGACGACAATGCCCGCCTGCGCGTCGCAATCGACCAGGTCGCCAGCCTCACCGACACCTCCGCACTGGCCCTTCACTCCTTGCTTTGCTGACGGGCGGACAAACGACAACCCCAAGCAATCCCAGTTCTTTCCCGCTTCCTGGCGCAGCGGCGGATGCGATGCGCGATCGCGGTCTTGGCCGAACGGCCTTGATCGTGCCGTGCGTTGCATGCGCCGCGTAGTCATAACCTGTGGGCACGCTGGTACTCTGGAACGTATGCCGGGAATGATTCTGAAGGAAGATGTCGAAAAAGTACGTGCCGCAGCCGATCTGTATGACATCGTGTCGGCAACGGTCACGCTCAAACCTTCCGGAACCGGCACTTACGTAGGCCTATGTCCCTTCCATGACGAGAAGACCCCGAGTTTTTCGGTGCGTCCCGCGCTCGGCGTGTGGCATTGTTTCGGCTGTGGCCTCGGCGGCGACGTGTTCGGCTATGTGGAGCAGCAGGAAAACATCGACTTCCGTGATGCGGTGGAATTGCTGGCCGACAGGTACCATATCGAGTTGCGTTACGATCAGGCGAACGCCAAGCCCGAGCATGCCGGTTCGAAGCGTGCCCGTCTGCTCGAAGCGAACGAAGCGGCGCAGGAGTTCTTCGTATCGCAGTTGATGACCAGAGAGGCGCTTGCCGCCCGCAAACTGCTCGATGGCCGTAATTTCAGCCAGGCTGACTGCCAGCGATTCGGCTGCGGATACGCGCCGCAGGGTTGGGACAATCTCGTACGCCATCTGGCGGGCAAGGGCTTCACGCAGAAGGAGATGCTCGATGCGGGCCTTGCGCGTCAGGGTCAGCACGGCGTCTACGATTATTTTCGCGGGCGTGTGACTTGGCCGATTCGCGATTCGACAGGCCGTACGCTTGGTTTCGGCGCGCGCAAGCTGTATGAGGATGACGCGATCAACGCGAAGTACATCAATACCCCCGATACGCAGTTGTATCGCAAGAACCAGGTGCTGTACGGCATCGATATGGCAAAATCCACGATCGTGAAGAAGCGTCAGGTGGTGATCGTCGAAGGCTACACCGATGTGATGGCCATGCATCTGGCCGGCATCGATACCGCCATAGCCACTTGCGGTACTGCGTTCGGTGCCGAACATGCCAAGATCGTGCGGCGTCTGATTGCCGATGATTCGCTGGGAGCCGTACAGTTGGTCGGACCTTTGAAGGTCGAAGGTCAGGCATTGAGTTCGCGCATCGTATTCACTTTCGATGGCGATGCGGCCGGGCAGAAGGCCGCCATCCATGCGTTTGGCTTGGATTCGGCGTTTCTGTCGCAGACCTTCGTGGCCGTGGCCGATGACAACCTCGATCCATGCGACCTGCGCATCAAACGGGGCAATGAGGCGGTGCGTTCTCTGATTGAGCAGGCGAAACCGCTGTATGACTTTGTGATCGAGGCGGCGATCGGCCGGTTCGACACCACCTATACGACCGGTCAGATGGGGGCGGTCAAGGCGGTCGCGCCGCTGATCGCGCAGATTCGGGATCGTTCGCTGTTGGACCTGTACACCCGCAAGGCGGTTCGTCGTATCGGCATCGATCTGGACATCATGCAACGTGAAGTGCGCGATGCCCGTCGTAAGCTCAACGTACGCGATGACGATGCCTACGCGCCGAAACGACGCTACGTCGGTGGCAACGCCGTGGAACAGCGCGTGGAACAAGGTGCCAACCCGTATGCGAATCGCTCCGTGCGGAAGGCCTTGGAGCATCGTGACGCCACCGAGCAGACCTACTACCGTATCGATGATGCCGTGTTCATCTGCGAACAGCAGTTCATGGCCACGCTGATTCAGGTGCCGCGTGCCGTGGAGCCGAGCATGTTCGCAGGGCTCACATTGTCGAACTTCATTACGCCGGTGTTCCGTTCGTTGTTCCAGGCCGTGGCCGCGGCAGGTGGCCTGCCGAGCGAGGATACGCCGCAAGGTCTGTGGATGCATAATCTGACCAAGGCCGGCGGGCCGATGCTCGAATCGGTAATCAACGAGCTGGCGGTCATGCCATTGCCGCTGCCGCCGAGCGAAGACGACATGAACATGGGCCGGGCGTCGCGGGAGCAGGAAGGTGCCGTGCAGCTACGCAAACCGACGGATGCCGAACGGCGTTATGCCTCCGAGCTGCTGGCCCGCCTGCTGGACATGGGTCTTATGCGTAAGATCGGTGCGGCCAAGCGTCGTATGGCACAACTGCCGGATGGCGGTGAGAAGATCGAGTTGCTCGGTCAGGTCACGAACATGGAGGCCCTGCGCAAGGATCTGCAGGCGAAGGTGTACGGCAACAACATCGCCTGACGAAGGTTCGCCGAATGATCCACCCACTTAGGTAGGAGCCCGCCATGGGCGTCTTCGTGCATGTCGGCGTGTCGTTTGGCGAACGGAAGGTGACGAAAGCGAACCGGTGCTGAACGCTATCCGAACAATAGACGAAATCCTTGTTGAAGACTTTATCAATAACAGGTCCATGACAATGCTTTTGGGTGTTTTGCCGGTTTGCAATGGCATAAGGCAGTAAGGCGGAGTGGTCGAAAAACGTTGGAATGGTCGGAATTTCAGCACGCCGAGGCCTTATGATAGGCGGAGTTTCGGGTAAAGTGGGTACGGCATTTGATGAACATAGCTCACTGTTGCAGACGATGTTGCAGGTGAAGATTCCTGGAGGAATGGATGCGACGTTTGGTGGTCAAGGTCCTGAAGAACGAGACCATTCTCGTAGTGGCTTCCATACTCGCCGTGATCTCGTGCTTCATCGTTCCGCCGGATAAGGAGTATGCCGGCTATATTCATGCCAGCACCATCTCGCAGCTCATCTGCCTGATGTTGGTGGTATGCGGGTTCCAACGCATCGGTGTGTTCCGTATCATCGGCTCGCGTCTGCTGCATCATGTCAGCACCGCACGCGGCCTGGTGATCACGCTGATTTCGCTCACCTATTTCTCCGGCATGCTGATCACCAACGACGTGGCATTGGTCACGTTCATCCCATTCGCGTTGGCCGTGCTCACCATGGCTCATATGGAGGAGCATGCGGTGCTCGTCGGCACGCTGATGACGGTCGGTGCGAACGTCGGCAGCATGCTCACCCCGATCGGCAATGCGCACAACCTGTATCTGAAGGCGCTTACCGGCATGCCATCATCTGAAATGATCGGCATCATGGCACCATATTCGGCGACCGCGGCGGTGCTACTGGTACTCATCACTTGCGTGGTATTCGGCAAGAAGCCGGTTTCCGAATTCTCTTCGATCGACGGTGTCGGCATCGAACAGAGCGTGCTCGCTCCTCGCGCCGACCAGCCGCAGCCGGATGAGATCCGCGTGACCGGCTATGGTGCCGGTTATGGCGGCTGGCGCACGCTGGTATATTGTGCGCTGTTCGTGGTCTGCCTGCTCGCGGTGAGTGATTTCATTCCGCTGTGGGTCATGTGCGTGATCGTGGTGGCGGCCTTTCTGCTGTGCGATCGCCGCGTATTCCGCAACGTCGATTGGGGACTGCCGCTTACGTTCTGCATGTTCTTCATCTTCATCGGCAACATGAAGCGTGTGCCGGAATTCTATGAGCTGGCGGCCTCGCTGGTGGGCGCGCACCCGCTGGAGGTGTCCGTAGTCTCCAGCCAGTTCATCTCCAACGTGCCGACCACGCTGTTGCTCTCCGGCTTCTGCAACCAGTGGCGTGAGCTGATCATCGGCACCAATCTGGGTGGCATGGGTACGCTGATCGCATCCATGGCCTCGCTGATCGGCTACAAGAATGTGGTGCGCAAGTATCCGAACAAGAAGGGCCGCTATCTGGCCGTCTACTCCGCGGTGAACGTGCTGTTTCTCATCGTGCTCGTAGGATTGAGCTGGATTATCGAGCCGTGAGCCGGTTGTGACTGGACGATTCGATGGATTGTCCGCAGTGTCGGACATATCGTCGAATTCAAGGGCGTCATCGTTTGCTGATGATGACGAAGTTCCCTTGTCTCTGCATGCTCCATCCGCGGGAATCGGCATGGTTTTGCGCAAGAAAGCCAAGGGCGAAGCCAAAGGTGTTGAGCAGGATATCGTCAACGTCGAAAATACCCAGATGCAAGATGCTTTGGATGAGTTCGCCAATCGTAATGAATGCGAGGAAAAGCAGGATCGTAACTTTGGGGGACTGACACTTCCATGCCAGCATAAAGCCTATTGGCATGAATGCAAGCATGTTGAACAGAACCGTGAGAGGTGCTTGAAGGAATTCTTGGACAATCAATAATGGGTTAACATTAAAGCCGGATATTCCTCTACTTTTAAGCATTATTATTGCAAAAATTAATAAAAGATATAGTGCAGTGATGAAATATAGCAATAGAACATGAATTTTACCTATGCAGATTTGATATGTAAGCAGTGCCGTGATTAATGAGCAACAGGTAAGCAAGGCGATGATGCATACGTGGGATTGCATGAAAGGATGGAGCGATCCCAGTATGGATTCAATGGTTTGCCATATTTCGATGCAATCCACAAGCGCAAAACGAAATAGGAGAAAGGATAGCACGCCAATGCAGACGGCGACAGGCAAAGATTCTCTGCGTTTCATTCGTTGACTCTTTCGCCGCTGTGAATGATAAGGCATTATCTGTCGCGCGGCTGGTATGCGGTACTCTCAAATCCTTATGCGGATAATTCTACTTCGCGGTCGCCAATGGTGTGACGATTACCGTGAATTACGGGCAGACTCGTAATTATAGGGCGAACTGTGGCATAGCGGTCTGTGCGGTAAAGAGGGGCGTAGGGATGTGGTCCCATTGCCTTGCGGGGCGTTCGAGTAAGATGCACCTGGATTTTCACTGCAAAAACACCGGGTGAGGGAACGTATAAACTTCGTTGCATCTCCTCTGCTGCCCCAATGGTATGGGTTCGCAACGAGCGACATGTTATCGATGATTGAGCGCAGGGATGCCGGATTGCGCTTGTTGATGAGGGGAATGTGACGGGGTGGGGCAGAATTGTTGATGTGTCAAGTTGGCAACCGCGTGTGAACTGACTATACTGAATCAGGTTTGGCCCTGTAGCTCAGCTGGATAGAGCATGTGACTTCTAATCTCAAGGTCGGGAGTTCGAGTCTCCCCGGGGTCACGATCAAGTCCTCGCCCCCATACGGAGCGGGGACTTTTCCATAGTTCCCCCAATCTACCGACGCTAAGATACGCCTCACCATCGGTAGATTGGGAGAACATTCAATCCACCGACGCTGACATGCCATCTACCGTCGGTGGATTAGGATCTTTCCCAATCTACCGACGCTGACGGGTTCTCAGCGTCGGTAGATTGGAAATTGCATCCTACTATAGTGACGTGTTGGAGGAAGAAGGAGTCAAGGCATGCTGCAGTTGCTGTTGGGTGTTTTTTCGGGTTCCATTACACCGGTGCAAACAGCGGTGAACGCGCGTCTGGGCCGTTCTGTCGGTTCGCCCTTGCGTGCCTCAATGGTGTCGTTCAGTGTGGGGCTGCTGTCGATGCTGGCCATTGTGTTGGCGACGGGGCCTTATCCGCTGTTGTCGGCTACGGCGGTGGACGGCCCATGGTGGATGTGGCTCGCCGGTGTGTTCGGCGTGACGTTCCTGACCGGCAACGTGCTGCTATTGCCGAAATTAGGTAGTTTGAGGACCGTGATCATGCCGGTCACGGGGCAGATCGTCATGGGATTGCTGATCGACGCTTTTGGCTGGTTCGGTGCACAACAGCGGGCGATTTCACCGTTGCGTGTATGCGGCACGGTTCTTGCAATGGCGGGTTTCCTGCTTGCCGTCATGGGGGCCGGTCTGCAGCTGGGTCATCGAGATGCGGCGGATGATGCAGGAGTGAGACGACATGTCGATCCGGGAGCTTCGCACGATGTGCTTGCGATGGCGCTATGGAGTTTGGCAGGGGTATCCTTCGGCATGTGTTCGGCTGTTCAAACGGCCTTGCTCGGCAGACTTGGCGTCTCGTTGGAATCTCCCGCCAAGGCTTCGTTGACCTCCTTTGTCGTCGGGCTGGCTGCTCTGACGATTGTGGTGGGTCTGGTCGACCATACCTACAGCCTCGGCGATGCGTTGGAAAAAGGCAACCCATGGTGGATGTGGGTAGGCGGATTACTGGGGGCGACTCTGGTGATGTGCAATGCATATCTGTCCTCGGAAATCGGCACCGGTATGACGGTCATGCTCATATTGCTCGGGCAGGTTGGCGGAGGGCTTGTGGTCGACCGATTCGGCCTGTTGGGAGTACCTCGCAAACATGTACGAGCCACCCAATACGTCGGGGTGATTCTCGCCGCAATGGGTATTGTTCTCAAAGCCTTGTGAACACCGTGGCTATGAGTTTGCATGGTGCAAACCCTTTCGTGTGTGTTCGGTCGATGCGACGATGAGGGGTTCCCGTAATGATGCCAACGTCCTGTTCGGTTGGTTGAGGGGATGAATAATCCAGTGGGTGGATGATGTATCCCATTCACAAACCCCGCAGCGGGATGATTGCGCCAGTCACTGGAGAAATCGGGACGTTGAGAAGCCATTTGCAGGGGTGATTGTTCCAGTGACTGGATGATTTGGTGCATTGCGGGGGCGTCCAGCGGGATGATTCATCCACAGGCCGGATGATTTGGGACGCTGAGAAGTCTGTGAACGGGGTGATTGTTCCAGTGTCTGGATGTTTCGGGACTCTGAGTGGCTTGCGAGCGAGGTGATTCACCCACAAGCTGGAATAATTTGGACGCTGAACCATCCGAGATCGTTGGCACATGGCCAAGGATGGCGGCATTGCACGTGCCCTTCGCGACGGCGATTGCGATTGTTGAGACAGGGGCGGTGTGTATGTTGTTGATAGGTTAGTCGGCCTGTGGGAGGGATTATGAAACGAATCGTCACCGGCATTCTGGCACATGTGGATGCGGGTAAGACCACATTGTCGGAGGCGTTGCTCTATGCCACCGGTCAGGTGCGCAGGCTTGGCCGTGTGGATCATGGCGATGCGTTTCTCGACACGAATGCAATGGAGCGTCAGCGCGGCATCACCATCTTCACCGAACCGGCCATCATCAAAGCGGACGGTCTTACGCTGACCCTGCTTGACACTCCAGGCCACGTCGATTTCTCCGCCGAAACGGAACGCACCCTGCGTGTACTCGACTATGCGATTCTGGTGATCTCCGGCACCGACGGCATTCAGGGTCATACCGAGACGCTGTGGCGATTGCTGGCACGTTACCAAGTGCCCACTTTCGTCTTCATCAATAAGATGGATGCGCCCGGTGCCGATAAGGCGACATTGTTGAACCAACTCAAGCAACGTTTTTCCGATGGCTGCATCGACTTTACGGGTTTCACCGGTGCAGGGGAGCGGGGCGCAGACAATCCCGCATTCGCGGATGCCATGGAAGCAATCGCCATGCAGGACGAATCCGCCATGAACGCCTACCTCGAAGCCGGAACCGTTTCGGATGAAACCATCCGTACCATGATCGTGCATCGCGAGATCTTCCCTTGCTTCTTCGGTTCGGCTCTGAAAATGGAAGGCGTCGAAGCATTCATGTCCGGCTTCGAACGATACGTTGAAGAGCCTTGCTACGGCAACGAATTCGGAGCGCGTATATATAAGGTGTCACATGATGCGCAAGGCAATCGCCTGACTTGGTTGAAAGTGACGGGCGGCGACTTCGCGGCGAAGGCATTGCTGACCGGCACGGTGCGGGTCGGTTCCGCCACGGCAGGTGACGGTTCGTGCGGTGAAGACGGTACATGGCATGAAAAGGCCGATCAGGTGCGTGTCTACTCCGGTGCGAAATTCACCACGGTTGACACGGTTCCGGCCGGTACGGTGTGTGCGGTGACGGGCTTGACACGGACATTCCCCGGCGCAGGCCTGGGCTTTGAACGCAACGGTGAGAGTCCGATACTGCAGCCGGTGCTCACCTACACGCTGCTGCCAGGGGAGTGTGACATCCACAAATGCCTCGTGGCGTTGCGCGAGTTGGAGGATGAGGATCCGCTACTGCATGTCGTGTGGCAGACGCGTCTCGAAGAAGTGCACTTGCAGTTGATGGGTGCCGTACAGCTGGAGATTATCCAGCAGATGATGCACGACCGTTTCGGATTGGACGTTTCGTTCGGTCCGGGCAGCATTCTCTACAAGGAGACGATTGCCAAACCGATTGAAGGCGTGGGCCATTTCGAACCGTTACGTCACTATGCGGAGACCCATGTGCTGCTTGAGCCGTTGCCGGCCGGAAGCGGCATGCGGTATGCGACCGTGTGCAGCGAGGACGTGCTTGACCGTAACTGGCAGAGACTGATTTTGCAACATTGTCAGGAACGTGAACATCTGGGTGTGCTTACCGGCTCGCCTATCACCGATATGAGGATTACGTTGTTGGTCGGCCGTGCGCATCTGAAACATACGGAGGGCGGTGATTTCCGCCAGGCCACATATCGTGCGATCAGGCAGGGCCTGATGGAAGCGAAGAAGCAGGGCGATTGCCGTCTGTTGGAACCGTGGTATGGCTTCCGTCTGGAAGTACCGCAGGACATGGTCGGTCATGCCATGGCTGACGTGCAGCGGATGGGTGGCACATTCGAGACTCCGAGTCCCGATGGCGAGTACATGGTATTGGATGGCACCGCTCCGGTGGCCGAAATGCAGGACTACGCGATGGATGTGAACGCCTACACGCATGGCCGCGGACATTTGAGCTGCGTCTTCGCCGGATACCGTCCCTGCCATAATGCCGATGAGGTGATTGAGAACGCGGCATACGATCCGGAAGCCGATCTGGAGAACACGCCGGATTCGGTGTTTTGCGCGCATGGTGCGGGCTATCCGGTCAAATGGTACAAGGTGCCGGAATTCATGCATCTCGGCTATGCATGGAGTGGCATGGGGGAGTAGGGAGCATCGTCGGGTTGTCCCGATTATCGTCGGCGCATGATGGAGACAATCCGACGGCAGTCCGATGCGGTGAAAGGAAAAACCCCAGTATCGAATGATGCTGAGGTTTTACCGAATGAGGCTTACTGGAGCGGACAACGGGACTCGAACCCGCGGTCTCAACCTTGGCAAGGTTGCGCTTTACCAACTAAGCTATGTCCGCAAAGAATTTCTGCCGTGAGAAGCAGAAATTCAGTGGGTGATATAGGAATCGAACCTATGACCCCTTCCGTGTGAAGGAAGTGCGCTAGCCGCTGCGCCAATCACCCGTGGATGTCTCCACCGCTTGCCGGCTTCGTCATCCGCTTCGCGTGGGCGATACAAGATTCGAACTTGTGACCCCTTCCGTGTCAGGGAAGTGCGCTACCTCTGCGCCAACCGCCCGAAGCGAGTGCTAACTTACGTGGATAATCCACGAAATGCAAATCATCGGCGTGTCGTAGGGTGTGCGGCGAAACGTCAGCTCTGTGCGATCACCGCTGGAAACTCCGTGGTCTCGGGAACCTCGCGATCCATGGTGGCGGTGGCCTCGCTCATGGCCACACGAATGCTTTTCGCGGTCGCCATCGCGGCAATTTTGGCCGGAAGCGTGGCATGGCTGCTGGTATTCAGCGTGTCGGCTGAGGCAGGGGCGTACTGCGGGAGGGCGGCGGATTCGGCCGCAGCGCCGATTGCATCGCCCATGCCGGGCTCGGCGGCCCCCACTGGCCTGGTCGGCGAGCCGGAAGGCATGCCCGCCTTGACCACGGCGATGGCCGCGGTGACCTCGCCAGGCCCTTCGGCGGCGCGATCGGCCTGCTCGGTGGTGGCATGCGTAAGTTTTAATCGCATCTGATGCCAGACCACATTGCCATGGGTGGATGAGGAAACGCCCTCATCCACGAATCCCAAGCGGGCGTAGAATCCAATCAGACGTTCCTTGCAGGTGAGCACGATGCCGTTACGTCCGGCGAGCACCGAATCCAATATCACGCGACGCAGCAGATAGCTGGCGCAACCACGATGCTGATACACGGGAGCCGTATCCACGCCGAAGATCATCTGCCATGTCCCGTTCTCGTCATGCATGGAGGCGTCATCGTACATGGCGTCGCTGAGATCCGGTTCGTCGGTGGTCATGCCGTTGACGAAGCCTACGAGCGTGCCATCCTGAACGGAAGCGGGGAAGCAGGCGTCATCGTCGCTTTCGGTGTTGACCAACAGCCAGAAATGGTCGGGGTACGCGGCGACGCGAGCGGTGAGGCTTTCGTTGCTTGCCGCCTCCGCAGGGGGGAAGCACGCGGCTTCGACCGCCACAATCGCGTCAAGGTCATCCATGGTTGCATGTCGAATGAGCATGTGCCTACTCTCTCGCGAGGTGTACCCAATCTTCACATTCGGTCATCGGCTTACAGCAGAAACGCATGCTGTGCGATACTGTGAAAGGATTGCCGGGAGGCCGGTTCGCGGGTTCCTGATAAGTCCCTATATGAAAATCCGATAACGCCATGGCCTGTTGCCGGTCCGTTCCGCGCTACGATGGGCCGCGCCTGTCAAACAGGTCGTACGACAGTGCGCATCGGATATGGACACGCGAATAGCGATGAGAGGCGAGGAGGTGACACGTGCTCGACTGGACGTTTATCACGCATTATGCGCCGTTTTTTGTCACAGGCTCTGAAATGACGCTGTTCATCTCGGTGTTCGGCATCGCCCTCGCGATTGCCGTCGGTCTGGTCTGCGCGGGCGTTGAAATCGCACGTATCCCCGTCCTGCGGCAGATCGTGCGCGTTTACATCGAACTGAGCCGCAACACCCCGTTGCTGGTGCAGCTGTACTTTCTGTACTTCGGTCTGCCGAAGCTCGGCGTGGTTTGGTCGGCCGAACAATGCGCCATCGTGGGACTCGGTTTTCTCGGCGGCTCCTACATGGCCGAGGCGATGCGCGGCGGACTTGAGACCATACCCAACGTACAACGCGAATCCGCCTACGTACTGGGATTCAATACATGGCAGACCCTGAGCCGTGTGGTTATTCCGCAGGCCGTCAGCACGTCCATTCCCGGCGTGGTGGCCAATGTGATCTTTCTGATCAAGGAGTCTTCCGTGGTTTCCGCCATCGCGCTCGCCGACGTGATGTATATGGCCAAGGATCTGATCGGCATGTATTACAGCACGTATGAGTCGCTGTTCATGTTGGTGGTCGCATACTTGATTATTCTGCTGCCGATTTCGCTGTTCGGCACATGGCTGGAGCGGAGGTTCGACTATGAACGGCGCTGAGATTCTGCTCCAGCCGGGCGTCTTTCCACGCTTGCTGCAGGGACTGTGGGTCACGGTGTGGATTGCCGGCGTGTCCGTTGCGCTTTCCGTTCCGGTCGGACTGATCGTCGGTTGGCTGATGACGATGAACAATCCCGTCATCCGATTGCTGACCCGCATCTATCTTGATTTCATTCGCATCATGCCGCAGCTGGCATTGCTGTTCATTGCGTTCTACGGTTTTGCCCGCGCCTGGAACTGGAACCTGGATGCGACCGGTGCCTGCGTGTTCGTATTCGTGCTGTGGGGCGGCGCCGAGCTGGGCGACCTTGTGCGTGGTGCGCTCGAATCGATTCCCGACGCGCAATATGAGTCCGCTTACGTACTGGGACTTGGTCCCTGGCAGACCTTCACCCGGGTGATTCTGCCGCAGGCGTTGCGCAGGCTTCTTCCGGCTTCGGTGAATCTCGCCACCAGAATCGTCAAGACCACTTCGCTGGCAGTACTGCTCGGTGTGGTCGAGGTGATCAAGGTGGGCCAGCAGATCATCGACGCGAACCGTTTTCAATACCCGACCGGAACCTTGTGGATTTACGGGGTGATCTTCTTCATGTACTTCATCGTGTGCTGGCCGCTGTCCATCGTGGCCCGCCGACTGGAAAAGAGGTGGTCGCATGACTGACATGCAGCAGCCAAGCCTTCAGGTCGCGCATCTGGTCAAGCAGTACGCCAACGCCGACAGGCCGGTGCTGAACGATATTTCCTTCGAGGTACCGCACGGCAAGGTGTTCGTGATCGTCGGACCTTCCGGTTCCGGCAAATCGACGCTGTTGCGCACCATCGCGGGACTCGAGCCAATCCAGGGCGGTACCATATCGCTCAATGGCGAGGTCATCGAAACCGGCAGGCCGGGCACCGAATCCGCGGGTCGCAGCAAGCGCAGCAGTGAGTTGCGCACGCGTGTCGGCATGGTGTTTCAAAGCTATGACCTGTTTCCGAACAAAACCGTACTCGGCAACATCACGCTTGCGCCGACCCTCGTGCAGAAGCGTGACAAGGCCAAGGTCGAAGAGGAGGCCGTCGCGCTGCTGGAACGTGTCGGACTGGCTGATCGCAAGGATGCCTGGCCACATGAGCTTTCCGGCGGTCAGCGTCAGCGTGTGGCCATCTGCCGAGCGTTGATTCTGCATCCGGAAGTGCTGCTGTTCGACGAGGTCACCGCCGCGCTTGACCCGGAAATGGTGCGTGAGGTGCTCGACGTGATGCTCGAACTCGCCGATCGCGGCCAGACCATGCTCATCGTCACGCATGAGATGCAGTTCGCGCGGGCTATCGCCGACCAGGTCATCCTGCTTGAAGACGGTGGCATCGTGGAGCAGTCCGATGATGCCGAGAGATTCTTCACCCACCCGCAGACCGAACGTGCGCAGCAGTTCCTGCACACCTTCGAATTCGACAGGCATCGCACATCAGGCGATGCCGTCGACCAATAGATTGTGATGGCAGTCATCTTGAAGAGAGGAGAAACCATGACCGCATCAATCATCAGCAAAACCGTAAAGAACATCGTGGCCGCATCAGCCGCGTTGATCATGGCGGCCTCCGTGGCTGCATGCGGCCCGTCCGCCGCGACCCCGAGCGACGAGGGCTCCACTGCGAGCGGCTCCAGCTCGAGCAAGACCACCGCCCGTACCCTGGACGAAATCAAGAAGTCCGGTGAGCTCAAGGTGGCCGTGTTCTCCGACAAGGCCCCGTTCGGCTATGTCGACAAGGACGGCAACTACGCCGGCTACGACGTGTACTTCGCCGAGCGTCTCGCCAAGGATCTGGGCGTGAAGGCGGCCTACACCTCCGTCGATCCCGCCGCCCGTGTGGACGTGCTCACCTCCAACAAGGTCGACGTCACCCTCGCCAACTTCACTGTGACCGACGAACGCAAGGAGAAGGTCGACTTCGCCAAGCCGTACATGAAGGTCGCACTTGGCGTCGTTTCCCCGGAAGGCGCCGAAATCACCGATGTGAGCCAGCTCAAGGGCAAGACCCTGATCGTGGCCAAGGGCACCACCGCGGAAACCTACTTCGAGAAGAACGAGCCCGACATCAAGCTGCAGAAGTATGACCAGTACGCCGATGCCTATAATGCGCTGCTCGATGGTCGTGGCGACGCATTCTCCACCGATAACACCGAGGTGCTTGCCTGGGCCAAGTCCAACAAGGGCTTCAAGGTCGGCATCACCAAGCTCGGTGACGAAGATACCATCGCTCCGGCCGTGCAGAAGGGCAACAAGGAGCTGCTCGACTGGATCAACGAGGAAATCGACAAGCTCGGTGACGAGAACTTCTTCCACAAGGATTACGAGGAGACTCTGAAGCCGGTGTACGGTTCCGACGTCGACCCGGACGACATCGTCGTGGAAAAGGGCGTCGTCGACTGACGCTGGCGTCTCCTCGTCGTCAGGTGGCGGTTGCCCATCCTGATTGAGACCGGTAACCGGTCCGGCCGCGCATGACAAGCCGTAATGGCGATGTGATGGACCGGGGTGCCGTGAATGGCGTAATGAGGCTCCGACCGTACATGGTCGGGGCCTCATCGCATATCCGGAATCCGCATGTTTGCGTACGGGGTCTTCCTTGGTCGGACTGCTTCCGTGCCGTATGGAAGGTTTTCATTCGCAAGGCAGTTTGTCGGACCGTTCTTTAAGGTGAATTTTTTCGGTTCCGGCTTCGATGGCCGTTTCGTAGTACCAGCATTTATGGTTGATGAAATCCAATGTTTCCTGCAACTCGGATATTTGAGATTCGACCGCACGTTTTCTTTCCAAAAACATTTCATGGCGTTCTTTTAAGGAGTCGTCGCCCATAAGCACCCATTTGGAGAATTGGCGGATGTCTTTGATGGACATGCCCGTTTTTTTCAGGCATTCGATCACTTTCAGCATGGCGATGTCCGTATCGGAGAAGACGCGGTAGCCGGATTCCTTGCGTTCCATGAAGGGAAGCAGCCCTTGCTTGTCGTAGTACCGCAGTGTGGTCGGAGTCACGTTCATGATTTCGGCGGCTTGCTTGATTGTGTAAGGCATGTGAAGACCTCCTGAACCCTCGTTGACCTTAACCTTAAGGTTAAGGTTACGATGATGTTGAGCGAAAGTCAAAAAGCGTCGTTCGACGCATTGATGCAGGAGAAATTACTTATGAGCGAATCCAAGGTAGTGGTCATTACGGGCGCATCCAGTGGAATCGGAGAAGCGACCGCGCGTCTTCTTGCCAAACAGGGCAACGCAGTGGTTCTCGGAGCGCGGCGTGAGGGAAAACTGAAGAAAGTCGTATCGGAGATCGTGTCTGATGGCGGGACTGCGGTCTACTGTGTGGCGGACGCGTCAAAAGTGAGCAATCAGGAGGCGTTGGCGCGTAAAGCCATCAAAACCTACGGAAGAATTGACGTTTGGGTGAACAACGCAGGTCTCATGCCGTTGTCTCTGCTGTCTGAGGACAAAGTGGAGGATTGGGATAGATGCGTGGATGTGAATCTTAAGGGTGTTCTGTACGGCATACACGCCTGCCTGGGAATCATGCGTGCTCAAAGGAGTGGGCACATCGTCAATATCGGCTCCCTTTCCTCCCATCAGACGGGTTTGACATGTGGAGTCTACGCGGCCACGAAGTTTGGAGTCCGGGCCATTAGCGAAACGCTTCGCGAGGAAGAGGCGGCCGCAGGGTCGGGGATCCGTGTGACCATGTTGGCGCCCGGAATGATCGCGACGGAATTGCCGCAATCGTTGACCACGCAGGAAGGTCGTGACGGTATGCAGGCCGCGTATGACGCGCTTGCGATTCCGGCGGAGTCCGTGGCACAAAGCGTTGCGTTCGCAGTAAACATGCCTGAAAACACCGCCATCAACGAGATCATCATTCGTCCGACGGCACAGCGGTTGTGATTTGCATGCCGTCATTCCTCCGATTCCGATGATTGTGAACACGGAGGTTTTGCCGCGGACGGCAAGTGCGTTGCGGTTATGTGAAGCGATTCCAATGCAAGAGAAAATAACGGGGGAATTCCATGAAGACGAAAATCTTTGTATGCGTTGCGTTGACATTGTCATTTGCACTTGCCGGATGCGGTGCGTCCGATACCGCGAATCAAAGCGGTCCGGCCGCCGTATCGGAAGAAAAAAACGTTACGGAAGAAAACAAACCGTCAACTGAAAGTGAAAGTGGGACGCAGGAAGACTCTCGTGCCGAAACTGCCGTTGCCATGAAAAATATCACATTGAGCACCGTGCCTGATGGGTATTACGGTGAAGCCGCTCAGCAAGGCATATTGGAATCTTTTGCGTATGACACCAAAGACTATATCGGCGATGGTGCGGCCATTCGACGTCAGGCGACGGTATATCTGCCGTATGGATATGATCAAAACGACAATGGAACCAAATACAACATTCTGTACCTTCAGCATGGGGCATACGGAGACGAGCGTACATGGATGTACGAATACGGTGACGGCTTCAACAACATGATCGATCATATGATCGAGGACGGATTGATTCCTCCGCTGATCATCGTCATGCCATATCTGGCTTCCGGCAACGAGTGGTATCACGATACAACGCCGATTTTCTATTCCGGTGAATTGAAAAATGATTTGATGCCTGCCTTGGAAAGTCATTATCACACCTTTGCGGCCGATGTGACGGATACGGGATTTGAGCAGTCGCGCACCCATCGTGCGTTCGGAGGGTTTTCCGCTGGCGGAACGACCACATGGCGGGTGTTCCTTGAGGGAATGGACCGTTTTGAGTATTTCATGCCCATGAGCGGCGGTTTGGCTCTCGGCGGGGACGGCTCGACGGATATGGCTGATGCCACCACTCTTGCGAATGCCGCGGTGGCCTCCGGATACGGCAGGCATGAATACTATGTATTCGCGGCCACTGGTACGCGTGATCTCGCATATCGAGGCTTGAGCGCGCAAATCGAGTGCATGAAAACATTGACGAACGCCTTCGACTTCACACAGAGCGGATTCGCGGACGGCAATCTGATGTATTACACCGTTGAAGGCAACAGGCACGATTACCAGTACACCTATGAATATGTTTTCAATGGTTTGCAATGCCTGTTTTCATGGTATGCCTGAGAGTAGAGGATAGAAGGGATTGAATCCGCTCGGTCTTGTTCAAAAAGCGTGGACAGGTCGCGTGGGTGAAGTCCCTGTTGTCTTTATACGGTTCCGCGGTTTTGCGCAACGTTGCGGGAACCGTGATAACGCTTCATAATCAACGTCTATGACGATTTGCGCCTTCCATAAGAAGCGCGTATAGCCACGCCGGTATCCGGCTTGATTATTTCCGATATCTTGTGATTGTCCGCTTGGAAAGACGGTGAAAAGCACTGACGAGAGAGGAGATCGGGGCATGAAGTACGCAGTGATCGGTGCCGGCGGAATGGGCATTCAGTATGGTGTTCTGTTGCAGGAGTTCGCCCATAAGGATGTTGATTTCATCGATACGTGGAAGCCGAACGTCGAGAAGATTCGCGAACAGGGCGGCGCCTATGTGTCGCAGGATGGCGAAGACCGCCATCTGGTGCCGATCGACGTCTACTATCCGGAGGAATACACCGGCGAGCCGGACGTGTGGATTGTATTCGTCAAGCAGATGCAGCTCGACGCCGTGCTCAAGCGTTGCGCCCACCTGTTCAACGACCGCCAGATCGTGTTCTCCGCGATGAACGGGTACGGCCATTTCGAAAAACTCAACGAATACTTCTCCAAGGACCGCATCTACGGCGGTACGGCACTGATCGGCGCCTACGTATATGGTCCGGGCGACTTCAACTTCACCGGCGGCGCCCATGCCAAGGCCATGAACCTATGCTCTTACGCCGACGATCCGAGTGAGGGGGTGAAGGCGGCCGAACAGGTGTTGTTTGAAGACTTCAAGGCAGCCACGCTGAACCCGACCATCGTGGAGAACTTCATCGGCATGTGCATGGCCAAGATCGTGTTCAACTCCGTGCTCAACACGCTGTGCACCATGTACCAAATCCGCTTTGGCGAATTCCACGCGCATCCCGACGCGCGCTGGCTCACCGAACAGCTCGTGGACGAGGCCTACGGCGCGGCCGAGGCGGCGGGATACGAACTGCTCGGCACCCGTGAAACGGAAGTCGAGACCATTCTGCATACGGCCGGAGTGGCGCATCCGCTGCACTACCCGTCCATGTATCAGGATCTGACCAAGGGACGTCCCACGGAAGTCGACTACATCAACGGCTACATCGCCAAGGTGGGCCGCGAAAACGGCTACGTATGCAAGTTGCACGAATTCCTCACCCGAGAGGTGCATCTTGCGGAACGCGCCTTCGCCATCCACAATCCGGATATCGTAGCCCAGGCCGAAGCCGACGCCGAGGCAAGCAAGTGACCGTATAAGTAACCATATATCTTCGTTTTTCTGACACACATACGAGAGAGGAAACCCATGACCATCAACATCCTGAAGAAAGCGAACGGCGTCAAGCGCGTGTTCGCAGCCGTACTCGCCGTCACGACGCTCGTCTCCGTCGCCGCCTGCGGCTCCGATAGCACCTCGGCCAGCCTCGACTCCAATAGCGGCAAGACCACCAAGATCACCGTGGGCGTATGCCCCGGACCATACGGTGACATGGTCGAAAAGGTCATCGGTCCGCTCCTCAAAGACGACGGCTTCGAACTCAAGACCAAGCTGTTCAACGATTACGTGCAGCCCGACAAGGCGCTCGCATCCGGCTCCATTCAGGCCAACCTGATGCAGCACATCAACTATCTGAACAAATTCACGAAGGACAACAACCTCGACCTGACCTCGCTGGGCCAGGTGCCGACGCTGGGCCTGGGCATCTACTCCAAGAAGTACCAGTCCATCGACGATATCGAAGACGGCTCCACCGTATCCATTGCGGCCGATGGCTCCAACCTGGCACGTTCGCTTGGAGTGCTTGAACAGCAGGGCCTCGTGACCCTCAAGGGAGACATCGACTCCACCAAGGCTTCCGTCAACGACATCGCCTCGAATCCGAAGAACCTCAAGATCAAGACCCTTGACGCGGCCCAGCTGGCCCGTTCCGTCGATACGGTCGATGTGGCGCTCGTTCCGGGCAATTTCGCCTGGGCTGCGGGACTCAAGCCCGCCGAGGCGCTTGCCACGGAACAGCAGGACGAAGGCGTGATCAATGTGTTCGTGGTCAACACCAAGGACGTCGACTCCGACTTCGGCAAGGCCGTCAAGAAGTTGCTGACCAGCCAGGAATTCAAGGATGCCATCGCCAAGAGCGATTTCAAGGACTTCGGCAAGCCGACCACTTGGTGAACCGTCGACTGGCCTGATCGGTGGGTTTCCCGTGCGAGATGCGTTGAGCGGGAAAGCCCACCGATTCGTCAATCGAGTCACCGAGCCAATCGAAACAACGAGGGAACAATGAGCGTCATCGAACTGAAGGATGTATCCGTCACCTTCCATGAAGGCGGCCGAACCGTCGAAGCCGTCAAACATGTGACTTTGAACGTCGACAAAGGCGAGATCTTCGGCATCGTCGGTTTTTCCGGTGCCGGCAAATCCACGCTGGTACGTACCATCAACCTGCTGGAACGCCCCACCGGCGGACAAGTCGTCATTGATGGCAATGACATCACCGGGCTGAGAGGTGCGGATCTACGCGGGCTGCGCAAGAAAATAGGCTTCATCTTCCAGGGCTTCAACCTGATTGGCAACGTCACGGTCGGCAAGAACATCGAATTCGCGCTTAAAGCGGGCGGATATCCGAAGCCGCAATGGCAGGAGCGCATCCGCGAACTGCTTACGCTCGTCGGACTGGAAAACAAGATCGACAGCTATCCGTCCAGCCTCTCAGGTGGGCAGAAGCAACGTGTATCGATTGCCCGTGCGCTTGCCAACGAGCCGGAGATCCTCCTGTGCGACGAGGCCACCAGCGCGCTGGATCTTGAAACCACGGAAGGCATTCTGGCGCTATTGCAACGCATCAATCGCGAGCTTGGCATCACCATCGTATTCATCACGCATCAATTGGATGTGGCCAAGCAGATCTTCGATCGCGTGGCCGTAATGGAGAACGGTGTGGTGGTGGAACAGGGCAACACCTTCGACGTGTTCAGTGCGCCGAATCATCCGACCACCAAGGCGTTGGTGGAACGCTACCTTGGCATCGCCGTACCGCCGCAGTTGGTGCCGTCGCTACCGGTCGGCACCATCGTGGAGCTGCGATACAAGGGCGATGCGGCGCTTGAGCCGCTCATCAGCCAGGTGGCACAGGATTACGGCGTAAGCATCAACGTGTTGCATGCCAACGTGGAATACTTCGGTTCGCAGGCCATCGGCATTCTCATCGTGCTGGTGGGCGGAGCGGGCGAGCCGCTGGTACAGGCGCTGAATCAGTTGAAAACGCACGTGTTCAGCTACCGGGAACTCGATCGCGGACAGCTGGCGATCGCTCCTGAAACCGCCGATTCCGTTGCGTCCGCTCAAGCTCAGGAGGTGTGAGAGATATGGAAGAAACCCTTGAGATCCTTCAGGAAAATCTTGCTCAGGCGCTATTGGATACGGCGTATATGGTTGTCATTTCCGCCATCATCGGCGTGGTGCTCGGCACTCTGATCGCGCTGTTGCTGTATTTGACTGAAAGCCGCCTGTTCAAGCCGAATCGTGTGGTCAACACCATCGTCGGATTCATCGTCAACGCCATTCGATCGCTACCGTTCCTGATTCTCATGGTCGTGCTCATCCCGGTTGCGCAGCTCTTGCTCGGCGACCCGTACACGCCGACCGGCGGCGCGATCTCCCTGTCGATCGCCGCGGTGCCGTTCTTCGCCCGAATCGCGGAAAGTGCGTTTTCCGAAGTCGATCCGGGCCTTTTGGAGGCGGCCATTTCCACCGGTGCCACCACCAGGCAGATCATCTGCGAAGCGGTGTTCCCGCAGGCGTTGCCGTCGTTCATCCGCGGCGTGGTGCTCACCATCATCTCGCTGATTGGCTACTCCGCGATGGTCGGCACCATCGGCGCGGGCGGCATCGGCGACATGGCCATCCAGTACGGCTATAACCGGTACGAAACCGGCGTGCTCGTGGCAATCGTGATCATTCTGATCGTCATCGTGCAGATCATCCAATGGATCGGCGATGCCATCGCACGCAAGGTGACTCACTGAGCTTGACGGTGTTGTAACAAAGGTTGACGGCGTACGTGGCAAGCTGAGGCTGTTTTCGGTCCCGGCTTCCACGTACGCGGTTGCTTTCAGCAAGGCAGGTGTTTTCATGACTTCATACGTTTCCCCGGTCGCGTTCACTACAGTCGCGCAGTCGATTCCGCCGAATGTCTTCGCCGACATGGACCGCAAGGTCGCTGCCGCCGTCGCGGGCGGCGCCGACGTGATCGATCTGGCGAAAGGCAATCCGGACGCCTTTCCGGCGGATTTCATCCGTGACGTCGCCAAGCAGGCCGTCGATGATCCCGCGAACGCGCGGTATTCGCCGTTCGACGGCAAACCGAGTTTTCTGCAGGCGGCCGAGCATTGGTATCGCAATACGTACGACGTCGACTTGGATTGGAGGACGCAGTTGTTTGCGGTGGAGGGCGCCGTCGATGGATTGGCGGCGCTGTTTGCGGTGCTGGTGTCTGAGGGAGACGCCGTTGCATACGCGGATCCGTATTATCCGTCGTACCATTGCATGACACTGATGAGCCGCGCTGAGGAGATTCTGCTGCCATCGCTTGCCGAGCGCGGATTCCTTCCCAATCTGGATGCGGTGCCGGGGGAGACCTGGGATCGCGTCAAGGTGCTGATTCTGAACTATCCCAACAATCCGACCGGTGCGCAGGCGCCGCGCGAGTTCCTGGAACGCGCCATCGAGCTGGCTCATGAGCACCGCTTCGTGATCGTACAGGATTTCGCCTATGCCGGTTTGGGTGTGCGCAATCAGCAGATCAGCATCCTATCGTTGCCGGATGCGTTCGATGTGACCGTCGAGGTATGCTCACTCTCGAAGATGTATGCGATGGCCGGTTGGAGGGCCGGATTCATCGCCGGTAACGACGACATCGTCAGCCACGTCAAACAGTATCACTATCAGATGGGTTCCATGGTGACCGGCAACGTGCAGGATGCCGGTACCGTGGCCTTGCAGTCCGATCAGGAATGCGTGGCCGAGTTGGCTTCGCGCTATGCATTGCGTCGGCAGATCGTCGCCGACGGTCTGCGCGATGCCGGCTTGGACGTGTTCGATTCGGACGGTGGCATATACGCTTGGGTGCATGCTCCGGAAGGGCTGACCGGCGAGCGGTTCGCCGATCTGCTGCTGGAACGTGCCGCCGTAGCCGCGCTGCCGGGCACCTGTTTCGGCAAAGTCGGCGTCGACTATGTGCGATTCAGCCTATTGAAGTCAGAGGATCAACTGCGGGAGGCGGTGCGCCGCATAGCCGCCGTGCTGTAGTTGGTCGTTTCGGAACTCGAACCATTGAGAAGCGGCCGGCATCATCCATACCATACTGCGGTTCCGCTTCCGGACAAACCATGCAAACGAATGCAATCTGCTGATATGGTTGACGGTTAGGCGTCACAATGGTTGCGACGCTTGGATCTATCAAGAGAAGCCAGAGGAGGAAGTGACGATATGGGCTTTCTATATGCTCTCCTTGTCATTGCGGTGATCATCGCCATCCTGTTCCTGTCCACGCTATTCATCGTGCCGCAGCAGCAGGCCTACATCATCGAACGGTTCGGCAAGTTCAACAAGGTGCAGTTCGCCGGCATCCATATTCGTATTCCGTTCGTCGACCGCATCGCCATGAAAACCAACATGCGTGTCAACCAACTCAACGTGCAACTGGAAACCAAGACGCTCGACAACGTGTTCGTCACCGTCGTGGCCTCCACCCAGTTCCGTGTGAACCCGGAGAACGTGGCCACTGCTTACTACGAGCTGCGCGATCCGGCGGGCCAGCTCCGCTCCTACATGGAGGATGCCTTGCGCTCCGCCATTCCGGCGCTGACCCTTGACGATGCGTTCGCCCGTAAGGATGACGTGGCCTTTGACGTGCAGAAGACCGTCGGCAATGAAATGGCCCGCTTTGGCTTCACCGTGGTCAAGACGCTGATTACGGCCATCGATCCGAGCCCACAGGTCAAGAACGCCATGGATTCCATCAACGCGGCCCAGCGCGAGAAGGAAGCCACCCGTCAGCGTGCCGAAGCCCAGCGCATCCAGATCGAGACCCAAGCCGCCGCAGAAGCCGAGAAGACTCGACTGCAGGGCGAAGGCCAGGCCAACTACCGTCGTGAGATAGCCAACGGCATCGTCGATCAGATCAAGAGCCTGCAGGCCGTCGGCATGAACATCAACGACGTGAACAACGTGGTGCTGTTCAACCAGTATCTTGATGTGATGCGTTCGCTCAGCGAGTCCGACAACACCAAGACCGTGGTCTTGCCGGCATCGACGCCAGGCGGCTATCAGGATCTGTATGAGCAGGTCACCAAGGCCATGCTCACCGCCGGCGAAGCGAAGTGATGTGAAGGCTTTCGCCTGCCGTTTTCTGTATTGTCACGGTAGGTGAAACCCCTCCTTTCGGTGGAAACCGCATGAATGGTGACGGAGAGTGCGGAAAACCCGAAAGGAGGGGCTTGTCATATTCGGGTGCGCCGCATATCAGCGGCACACGTTTGATTGGTGGGCGGAAGGATGCGTGTCAGGCGGCGCTTCCGACCAGTTGCCGTACCGGCATCATCGTCACGGTGTCGGTGTTGCCGACGGTTTCGAGGGCGTTGATACGGGTTTGCAGATCGATGACCTTCTTCTCCAGCCATTTAATGGTCATGGATTGGGTGAGTACCAGCAGATCGTGCTGATCAGGGCCGGATGCATTGGCGAAATCCCGTGCTTCGAGCATGATTTGCGGATCGGCCTTCCAGCGGGCGATGGCACGTTCGATGCGTTTGCCGCCGACGATCTTCGGATCGAGGCCGGCGCTGGCGAAGATGCTGGTCGGGCCATTGCCCCGCAGATACTGCGCCATGCAACGTACCTGGAAGTCGTGCGAATAGGTGATGCGGTCGGCGGAAGCCCGCTCGACCGCGGGCAGGGTATTCAGATAATACACTTCGGCCTGAGTGAAACGACGACGCATGATGATCCCCTTTCTAATGATCAGCTTCGGCTTTCGGCGCTTCTCTGAATGTCGAAGCTGATGATTTCATTCTATTTTCATGATTTGCGGGGTGAATGGCTTCTGGCACGAAACGGGGTGTTCCTGGCACGAAACGAGGGGGTTATCATATCGACGAGAGGTGACGAATATGGCGATAAGCCGGTGAAATCAGGTGGGTCAGGGTGTTCCCCTAGGGGATGCAAGGATGATGAAAAAGGTATAGACTCAACCCCAGAACCTCAAGGGGAAGGCGAAGAAGGCTTGTGAAAGGGACCGTACCATTGCATCCGATATCGGTTGAACGAACAGGTGCAACGGCATCTGCCGGCACCGTTGTCAGACCAATCATCGAGGTGAGGAACCTGCGCAAGGAATATCCGGTGCTTGACGAAACCGTCGTGGCGCTGGAGCGCATCAATCTCAATATTCCACGTGGCCAGATCTGCTGCATCTACGGCGAATCGGGTTCTGGCAAGTCAACATTGCTCAATCAGCTGGCGGGCATGGAAAAACCGACGAAAGGCGGCGTGCGCATCGGTGGTGTGCCGATCTCCCGCCTCAATGAACGGCAATTGGCGGAATTCAGGCAGAAACACCTCGGTTTCGTGTTCCAGTCCTACAATCTGCTGCCGAATCTCAATGCCATCGAAAACGTGGCGATGCCGTTGATGTTCCGGGGCGTGCCCAAACAGAAGCGCGAAGCGGTCGCCAGAACCATGCTCAGGCGTGTGGGCCTTGGCAAACGCATGAGGCATTATCCGACGCAGATGTCGGGCGGTCAGCAGCAGCGCGTCGGCATAGCGAGAGCCTTCGTGGCGCGACCGGAAGTCGTATTCGCCGACGAGCCGACCGGCAATCTCGACTCCAAAACCAAAACCGACGTGATGGATATGATCTGCGCGTTCGCACACGATTTCAATCAGACCATCGTGCTCGTCACGCATGACGACAACATGGCGCAATACGCCGACCGCATCGTCACGTTACTTGACGGGCGCATCATTGACGACCGACCCGTGCATCACGGCCGAAACAGGGCATGACGCAGACAGATACAGAGAAGAAGGACCGTTTTTCATGACCAACACCAATCGCAAGACTCGATTCGTCAACCTGCTGATCGCCACGGTGGCGGCGGTGGTCATCATGCTGACCTGCATGGTGCCTCATGCGTTCGCCATGGCCGGAGGTGCGGAATATGAGGCGGCACGGGCCGCGGCCGGTCAACTGGCCGACACCAATGCCGACGCGGGCACGGGATCGGACGGCACCGTCAATCCGGCGAATGGAGGCTCTGACGGCAGCGATGGCGGAAGCGAACAGATTGCCGGCCCCGTGCCGAACATCATCATCACCAACTTCACCTATGGCGATGGCTCCGTATCGGTAGGCAGTAGCTTCAATCTCAGTTTCACCTTCCAAAACATGGGCAAGGTGGCCGTGCAGAACATGGTCGTGACCGTTGACGGCGGCGAAAGCTTCGCCATCAACGGCGGCACGAACACCTTCTACTTCGATTCGCTGTGGGCAGGCTATTCGCTCACGCAGAGCGTGCCGATGCAGGCATTGTCCAGCGCGAAGAGCGGCGCCCAAGGCATTACCGTAAGCTTCAAATACGAATACGTCGATAATAATGTGCGCAGCTCCAACAGTTCCGACATCAAGATTTCGGTACCGGTCTCGCAGCCCGACCGTTTCCAACTGAGCGATCCGGTGCTCCCCGACATCATCAACGCCGGTGAGGAAGCCACCATCACCATGGCATACGTGAACAAGGGCAAGGGCGACATTTCCAATGTCGAGGCATCCATCGAAGGCGACGGCATCACCAGCACCCAGGCCACGCAGTACATCGGCAACGTGGCGTCCGGAGCGTCCGGATCCATAGGCTTCGCATTCACACCGAACGAGGCGACGGAGACCGAGGCCAAACTGCGCGTGACCTACGAGGACTCCGACGGACAGTCGCAGACCAAGGAATTCCCGGTAAAGTTCACTGCGCAGGAAGCTGCCAAGCCTGACATCAACGACGGGATGACGCCTGATGATGGGCAGAACCAGCAGAGTGTTCCGGCATGGGTGTGGGCGCTCGTCGCCCTTGCCGTCATCGTGGCGATCGTGTTGACCGTCGTGTTGGTCCGCCGTCACAGGAAGAAGGCCAAGAAGCACGATATCGACGAGGATTGGGACGATTGGGCGTCCGGTGATTCCGCCGGTTCCGCCGCGGCCGACGAGGCGCCGACGCAGACGATTGCACCTGCCGATCCCGCATCCGCCGATTCCGCCAAGGGGCAGGCATGAGATTTTCCGATATCCTGCACACCTGCAGTCAGAATCTGTTCCGACGAAAGTCGCGCACGATTCTGACGGTGCTCGGCGTGGTCGTCGGCTGCTGTTCGATCGTGCTCATGATCTCGATCGGACAGGGCATCAACGAACGGAACGAGCAGATGCTCAAAAGCATGGGCGGCCTCAACGTCATCACCGTATACGCCGGCAGCGGCTCCCAAGGAGGGGGCGGATATGACGATGCCGTGAACTCCGCCGGTTCTTCGACGGAGGCGAAGCTGAACGACGATGCCGTGCAGAGCTTTCGCAATATCGCGGGCGTGAGCGGCGTGCTATCGGAAAAGACCCTGCAATATACCACTGATGCCACTGCAGGCGTCGGCAACCGGTATGCGGCGCAGTATCTGTCGGTCATGGGTGTCAACACGTCGCAATTGGAGGCATCCGGCTACACGCTCAAAAGCGGCCGATTGCCGTCAAGAAGCGGCGAAGTGCTCGTCGGCGAAGGCACCGCCTACAATTTTCTCGACAAATACCGGTCCGGCGCGGACATACAGCGGACCGCACCGGGCGGCTACGTCTGCGATGCGAGCGGCGAATGTCAGGAAAGCGAAGGTGAGGAGCCGTTCTTCGATGTGCTCACCACGAAAATAACGCTGATCACCGGGGCGAACTATCAAAGTCCGGACGATTACCGTAAGGTCGGCAGCGGGACTTCGGGCGGATCCGACACGGACGGCAATGCCGGCCAGCAGACTCCGACCATCTCCAACGAATACACGCCGGTAGGCGTAATCAAGTCGAGCGACAACGGTTACGATGCGTTGAGCAACGGTGTGGTCATGACCATGGACGATATGAAGGCCTTGATGGCCAAGGCGGCCAATACCAGCGTCACGGACGTATCCCGCAACTTCACTTACGATCAGATTCTGGTACGGGCGGAAAACATCAAAGATGTGCCGAGTATCGAAGCCCAGATCAAGTCAATGGGGTACCAGACCTCGTCCTTCGAGCAGACGCGCAGGGAGATCGAGAAGCAGACGCAGGGCATTCAGTTGGCGCTGGGCGGTATCGGCGGCGTTTCGTTCCTGGTGGCCGCCATCGGCATCGCCAATACGATGATCATGTCGGTATCGGAACGAACGCGTGAAATCGGCATCATGAAGGCGCTTGGCTGTTATGTGCGTGACATTCGCGTGACCTTTTTGTGCGAGGCCGGTGCAATCGGTCTGATCGGTGGCGTGATTGGCTGCCTGATTTCCGCTTTTGGTTCGCTCGGCATCAATCTGGTGGCATTGCACGGATTCAGTTGGGAGAACGTCATCAAGGCCATCATGGGCGGTGACGACGTCAGCAGAATCTCCGTGATTCCGTGGTGGCTGTTTGCGGCCGCAACCGTGTTTTCGATCGCAGTCGGCGTGCTTGCGGGTTTCGGACCGGCCAATAAAGCCGTGAAGATTCCGGCGCTCGACGCCATCAAAAACGAGCAGTAGGCACTAGGGACGCGCCTGACGAATACGGTTGACGATACACTCGGACGTCAGGCCGTAACGCCGGTTGAGATCGGCAAGCGGCACACGGTCGGTGAACTCCTTGACCGCACCGAAATTGAGGACATGCACGGCGTTCGCCCGCGAATCGGTCGAATTGGCGTAGAAGGCGGTGATCTTCTCGCCCCATCCGCCCTCCAGTTGTCCATCCTCAAGGGTCACCACGATTCGGTGGCCATCCGCCAACATGGACAACAGTTCCTCATCCAACGAGGAATACTGCGGCACCGCAATCAGCGTGGCGGTCACCGGGAGAGCCGGCAGACCGTTCGAATCGCCATCGGCGCCGCCTTCCGACAGGCGGTCGACCACCTGGGAAGCCAACGCGACGGTGTTGCCAAGTCCCAGAACCGCGATATCCCGCCCCGCCTGAAGAATCTGATACCTGTTGAACGGACAATCGCCGGCATTGTCGACAGCCGGAATGGCCGGTTCGTGGCCTGCGGCACGTGCTATCGGATCGAACGCCATATCCGCGGCGCGTTCCAACTCGAGAATCTGCTCGCCGGGCATGCGGATCGCCACCACGCCATGTTCGGACGGGCCGGTGGCCCACGCCAGCATGTCGAGCATCTGCTCGCCGCTGGTCGGCGCAAGGCAGGTCAGATCCGGGATATTCGCGAACATCGTGATATCAAAGGCGCCGGAATGCGTGTTGTCCGTACCGGAAAGGCCGGCGCCGAAAATCAGCAGCGTCACCGGAACATGGTTCAGCGACAACTCCTGCTGCAGCTGGTCGAACGTGCGCTGGAAAAACGTGGCGGAAGTCGCCAGCACCGGTCTTCCGCCGGCTTTGGCGATACCTGCCGCGAACGCCGCGGCATGTTCCTCGGTGATGCCGGTATCGATATAGTGCGCACCCGCGCGTTCACGGAAATCACGGGTTATGCCGTTCGACCCGGGTGTCGCGGGGGAGATGACCACCAATCCCGGTTCGTTCGCAAACCGCGATTCGAGCGAGTTCATCGCCATGGCGCCATAGTATTTACGCGCGTCGAGTGACGCGTTGAGCGCAGAATCGGGATTCTGCCAGTGATTGGCCTCGCATTGGCCGGCATGCGGTTCGGTACCTGTCTGGTTGCAGCCATCCGAACCATTGTTGCCATCGCCGGCCGCTTCGTCGAATCCGAGTCCCTTGGTGGTATGCACATGCACCACGATCGGATGGTCGATGTCCTTGACTGCGCGCAGCGCCTCCACCAGCGCGTGCACATCGTTGCCCCGCTCCACATATCGGTAGTCCAGACCGAACGCTTTGAACAGGTTCAATGCGGCCGTGCCGTCCGACTTGCGCAGCGCCGCCAGCGAGCCGTACATGCCGCCGAAATCCTCGGCTATCGACATCTCGTTGTCATTGACGATGATGATGAGATTGCCGCCCTGTTCAGCCGCGTTGTTCAGTCCCTCGAAGGCGATCGCCGAGCTCAACGCGCCGTCGCCGATCACGGCGATCACATTGCCGATCGCGCTGGAACCGGAGGCACTGACCTGCATATCGCGGGTCTTCGCAAGACCGCAGGCCAATGAGATGGATGTGCCGGTATGCCCCAGCACGAAGGAATCGTGCTCGCTTTCGAGCGGATTCGTGAAGCCGGTCACCGACCCGAACTGTTTCGGATCGGTATAGGCCGTGGCACGCCCGGTCAGCATCTTATGCACGTAGCTTTGGTGGGAGACGTCGAAGACAAGACGGTCACGCGGTGAATCGAATACGCGGTGCAGGGCCACCGTCAATTCCACGACACCCAGATTCGAGCCGATATGGCCACCATGGCGCCTGCCGTATTCCAACAGGGTGCCACGGATTTCAGCGCACAGATCGGCAAGCTGCGAAGAGGAAAGGGCATGCACGTCGGCCGGAGAGTATATCGAATTCAACATGCCAACGGTCATCTTGTCCAACGATCCTTTCCCTTGCCTTCCAAAGGCGAAATCCTATCGCACCATATGTCCCCGCGGTGAGATTTGCGGGCAAATGACTGCAAAGTCTTCTCAACTGCGGCACAATGGAGTCTACGAAACGTTGCACACAGTATTCGCAAAGGAGGGCCAATGAGGGCCGTATACGCTGCAGGGGTGGATTACGACGATCCGCTGTCCGTGCTGGAGGTGGGCGAGCGGCCGGAACCACAAGGCAAGCCGTTCTGGTCGACCATCAGCGTGCATGCCTCCACCGTGAACCACCATGATGTCTGGAGTCTGCAAGGCGTGGGCCTGAGCGCCGATGCCACGCCGATGATCCTCGGCACCGACGCGGCCGGCGTGCTCGAAGAGGACATTCCCGTACGCAAAGGGCTCAAAGCCGGAAGCGAAGTGGTGCTCTACACGTTCATCGGCACCGACGGCGCAGGGGTCATGCCAGGGGAGCGACGCACCATCCTGTCCGAAAAATATGCGGGAACCATGGCCGAGCTGACGCAGGTACCCAGCGCGAACGTGTTCGCCAAACCGTCCAACCTGAACCTTGACGAAGCCGCTGCGCTCGGCACCAGCTGGCTGACCGCGTATTCGCTATTGTTCACCTCGGCGAACGTAAAACCCGGGGATACGATTCTGATTCAAGGTGCGGGCGGCGGCGTGTCCACCGCGGCCATACAGCTCGCGCATGCGGCCGGTCTGGAGGTGTTCGTCACCTCCCGCAGCGAAGCCAAGCGCGCCAAAGCCGTGGAACTCGGTGCCGACGCGGCCTTCGAACCCGCCGCACGACTGCCACGCAAGGTTGATGCGGTCATCGAATCGGTGGGCGCGGCCACATGGAGCCATTCGGTCAGATCGGTACGACCCGGCGGCACCATCGCCATCTGCGGCGCCACCACCGGCGACCAGCCCGGAGCCGAACTGACTCGCGTGTTCTTCCAAGACATCCGCGTGCAAGGCAACACCATGGGATCGCGAGAGGACTTCGCAAGACTGCTCCGCTTCGTGGAACACGCGGACCTGCATCCGGTGATCGACTCCACGTTCGCGCTCGCCGATGCGCGTCGCGCCTTCGCCAAAGTGATCGACGGCGATGTTTTCGGAAAGATAGTGCTGCACATCTAGCCGATTGCGTAAAGTAGCAAAGGTATTCTTGGCTATTCTCTACGGAGGTTTTCATGGCAGACAATAAGCCCGAAGTGGCGGTGATCATGGGCTCGGCGAGCGACTGGGAAACCATGAGGCATGCATGCGAGATACTCGACGAGTTCGAAGTGCCGTACATGAAGCAGGTGATTTCCGCACACCGCACTCCGGAACTCATGGGTGAGTTCGCCCATGACGCCCGTGCCAATGGCCTGAAGGTCATCATCGCCGGCGCGGGTGGGGCGGCCCACCTGCCGGGCATGGTCGCAGCCCAGACCACGTTGCCGGTCATCGGCGTTCCGGTGCGTTCCCACGCCCTGTCCGGCTGGGATTCGCTGTTGTCCATCGTGCAGATGCCTGGCGGCATCCCGGTGGCCACCACCGCCGTGGGCAACTCCGGTGCCACCAATGCGGGCCTGTTGGCCGTGAGCATGCTGAGCACCACCGACGAGCGCTTGGCCGAGGCTCTGCAGGAATACCGTGATTCATTGAAGGAAAAGGTGGCTGAATCCAATGCCCAGCTTGTCTGAGGAAACCGACGGCCGCGTCGAGCGTCTGATGCCGGGGGCTACCATCGGCATCATCGGCGGTGGACAGCTTGGCCGTATGATGGCACTGTCCGCACGATATATGGGCTTCAGGATCGGGGTGCTCGACCCCACCCCCGATTGTCCGACCGCGCAGGTGGCTGATTTCCAGATCGCCGCCGAATACGACGACATCAACGCCATCCGCGAACTGGCAGAGCGATCCGACGTACTCACCTACGAATTCGAGAACGTGGATGCCGATGCCATCGATCAGGTGCGTGCCCTTGCTGCGGCACCGCAGGGTACCGATTTGCTGCGCGTTACGCAGGATCGTGTCAATGAAAAGCGTTTCATCAACGATCATGGCACCGAAACCGCTCCGTGGAAGGCAGTGAACAGTTTTGAGGAACTCGACGCGGCATTGGATGAGATTCATTATCCGGCCGTGCTGAAGACCCGTTCCGGTGGTTATGACGGTCACGGTCAGACCGTACTGCGTTCCGAAGCGGATTTGGAGAAGGTGCGCGCCCGTGGCGATCGCGGCGGTGGCTTCCCTCCCAGCATTCTTGAGGGATTCGTCGATTTTGCCTTCGAGGCGAGCATCCTTGTGGCTGGCAACGGCAAGGACTACGTGACCTTCCCGATCGTACGCAACGAGCATCGCAACAACATCCTGCATATGACCATCGCACCGGCCGAAGTGAGCGATGAGGTGGCGTGTGAGGCGCACGAACTCGCCCTGCGTTTGGCTGAGGGCTTTACGCTGGCTGGTATTCTGGCCATCGAGCTGTTCGTCACCAAGGACGGCAGGGTAGTGGTCAATGAATTGGCCCCGCGCCCGCACAATTCCGGACACTACACCATTGAGGCATGCTCTTTCGACCAGTTCGACGCACACATCCGTGGCATCGCCGGATGGCCGCTCGAACAGCCTCGGCTGTTGAAACCGGCCGTGATGGTGAATGTGCTCGGCCAGCATGTGGCGCCGACCCGTGCCTTGATCGCCGATCATCCCGAATGGAACGTGCATGACTATTGCAAGGCTGAGGTGCGCCACGATCGTAAGATGGGACACATCACCGTGCTGACCGACGACACCGCCGAAACCGTGGCCGATCTGGAATCGACCGGCTGCTGGAACGACTTGAAGAAAGCCTGAAATTCGAACCAATGAGTGAACACATCGTACGTCAGACCCGTCAGAAGGATGCGATCCGGGATGCGCTGAGCGGCAATGACGAATTCATCTCCGCCCAGGACCTGCACCGCAAGCTGGAGGACGAGGGTGTGCATATCGGTTTGGCGACGGTGTACCGCCAACTCAACGCGCTGGTCGAGTCGGGCCGTGCCGATACGGTACGGCTCGACGGCCAGCAATTGTACCGTTTATGCGGTGACGACGGGCATCACCATCATCTGGTATGTACGTCATGCGGTAAAACCGTGGAAATCGACCCTCCGAGTGAAGACTGGCTGCGCGGCATCGCGAAAAAGCACGGCTTCACCATCGAATCGCACACCGTCGAGGTGTTCGGCCTGTGCCCCGACTGTCGGCACCGTCGATAGCCGCACGGGAAGACGTAGCATTATCGCCCGCGAGTAGCGAAAATCGTAAAGAAATATGCTCGCATACCGCTCTTTTCAGGAACATATATCACAATGAGCATGGCAAAACGTGAACAAAGTGGGGAAACGCGTGACCAGAACATCCGTGAACAAACCAATTGAAGAACTGAGCATCGCAACGGTCGGCCCGTCCGCTCGCGGCAAGGAACGCAAGGCGTTCCCGGGTTGGCTCTACGCCGTGCTGTTCCTGGTATTCGATTTTCTTGCGATTGCGATTCTGCAGTGGGGCGTGACGCTGTCCAGCACCAGGGTGACGCTGTCCAGCCCGCTCAACGGTCTGGGTGACCTCGTCTCGAAAATGTGGCTGAAGCTGAATTTCGTGCTTCTGCTGAACATGATCATGGTCGGCATCGTCTATCTGGTGCTGCTCATGCTGTGCAATCGTTTCTGGATAGCCACGCCGGTACTGATCGCAATCGCCACGGTCATTGCGGTAATCGAACGATTTAAGGTTGAGATTCGTTATGAGGCGATTCTGCCGTCCGATCTGAACTTCCTCGGTTCGAACACCGGCAATCTCATGAGTTTCATGCCATCGAACGCGCCGCTGGTGATTGGCGTTGCCGCGGCCGCGTTCGTCGTGTTCGTGGCATTGATCGTGTTCCTCAACCATATCGACGGGCGTCATGGTCGCATGATCCGCAGTGCCAACCCCGGGCTTGCCGCAGTCACCCGACTGCTGCTGATCGCGGTGCCCGGTCTCGGGTTCGGTCTGTATGTCGCGCAGGTCGGCACCGTGGATTCATGGGCATACGGCCTGTCCCGAGGCATGGGAGACACGCCTTCCATGTGGGATTCCGTCTACGATGCGCAGCGCAACGGCCCGGTCGTCTCCTTCGTGCGTCAGCTCAATCCGAAAGTCATGGACAAGCCTTCCGATTACAGCGAAGAGACCATGAAGGCCGTGGCCGCACGCTATGCAAAGGCCGCGAAGAAGATCAACGCGAATCGTTCCGCGAACATGACCGACAGCACCGTGATCTATGTGCTGTCCGAATCCTTCTCCGACCCCTCGCGTGTGCCGGGGCTGAAGGTTAACAAGGACGCGATGCCGAATATCCGTTCCATCAAGGAGCACACCACTTCCGGCCTGATGCTCTCTTCCGGATACGGTGGCGGCACCGCCAATCTCGAATATATGGGTCTGACCGGCCTGAGCATGGCGAATTTCGATTCGTCGCTGACCAGTCCCTACCAGCAGCTGGTGCCGACCGAGCATTGGACGCCGACCATCAACCAGATGTGGGGCGCTGCCAAGAACTCCATCGGCCTGCACCCGTACGAGCCGTCCATGTATTCGCGCGCCACGAATTATAAGAAGTTCGGTTTCTCGCACTTCTACACGCTTGAAGGCGATGACATCATCTCGCATCAGGACAAGATCGATGATTCCCCGTACGTCAGCGACGAGGCCGCCTACACGAGCACCATCGAAGAGGTGAAGAAGAGCAAGAGCGGTCAGTTCCTGCAGCTCATCACCATGCAGAATCACATGCCGTATAAGAATTGGTACAAGAACAATGAGTTCAAGGCCGAATCGACCACCGGCACACCGCTGGGGGAAGGCGAAACCGAGTCTATCGAAACCTATGCCAAGGGCGTGGAACTGACCGACACCGCCACCAAGGACTTCCTTGAGCAGCTTGACGAAATCGACAAGCCGATCACCGTAGTCTTCTATGGCGATCATCTGCCGGGCATCTACTCATCCGCCAGCGAGGATGAGGATAATTCGCTCGACCTGCACCTGACCGACTATTTCATCTGGTCCAATAAGGCCTCGTCCTCGGCCAATACCAAGATTTCCGACGACAATTACTCTTCGCCGAACTTCTTCGTGGCCGAGGCGGCCGAACATATGGACGCCAAGGTATCGCCGTATCTGGCGTTCCTTACGCAGATGCATTCCAAGATCGCCGCCATGGAACCGCCGGTCGTCAACAACATCCAAGGCTGGGATCGCATTCCCGAAGGTCAGAACATCTATCTTGACCAAGACGGCAAGCCGATGGCCGAAAAGGATCTCGATGCCGAAACCAAGCAGTTGCTGGCCGACTACAGGCTGATCCAATATGACATTACGGCAGGTAAGAACTATCTGAAATCCACCGGTTTCATGAATCTGCCGAAGTGATGGCGGCGGCATGCCGCGAACGGTGCGGTTGACGGGATCGGGGGCGACCATTGATACCGTCCGCTCACGAATGCGGTCGAAATTCACGGCGAGCCCGCCAATCGAATGGTTTCCTGGCTGTACAGGCATTCGATCGGTGGGCTCGCCTCGTATGTTCGTATGTCGTTTATGCGTTCAACGCCTTGGAACCGATGTCGTGGCGGTAGAACATGCCTGTGGTGTCAAGCTGGTCGATGATTGCGTAGACCTTGTCCTGGGCGGCCTTGATGTCGGCGGCGGAGGTTTCGACGAGCAGCACGCGGCCGGAGCTGGCCACCAGACCGTTGTCGCCATTGGCCACGCCGGCGTAGTAGACATGGGAATCCTGATCAACCGGAATCTCAGGGATTGCGGCACCCTTGACCACGTTGACCGGATAGCCTTCGGCGGCGAGCACCACGCCAAGGGTGGCGTTCTCGTCATCCCAAGTGAACTCCGGGGCTTCGCCATTAAGAATGGCATTGATGCCGGCACCGAGGTCGGAAGTGAGTTTCGGCAGCACCACTTCGGTTTCCGGATCGCCGAAGCGGGCGTTGAACTCGATGACCTTCGGACCGTCGGCAGTGGCGATCAGACCCGCATACAGAATGCCGGTGAACGGTGTGCCTTCGTCGGCCATGGCTTCGACGGTCGGTTTGACGATGGTCTCAATGGCGGTGTCGATCACATCCTGGCCGATTTGCGGCACCGGGCTGTAGGCGCCCATGCCGCCGGTGTTCGGGCCCTTGTCCTCATCGTAGGCGCGCTTGTGATCCTGCGAAATCGGCATCGGCCAGAAGTCGGTGCCGTTCACGAAGCTCATCAGCGAGAATTCCTGGCCTTCGAGGAAGTCTTCGATAACCACTTTGGCACCGGCATTACCGAAACGGTGATCGACGAAAATATCTTCCAAAGCGGCAATGGCGGTTTCCTCATCCATCGCAACGGTCACGCCTTTGCCCGCAGCCAAACCGTCAGCCTTGATCACGATCGGGGCACCATGTTCGCGCACGTAGGCTGCGGAACGGTCCAGGTCGTCGAAGGTCTGATACTTTGCGGTTGGAATGTCGTGACGTTCCATAAGCTGCTTGGCGAAATCCTTGGAGCCCTCGATCTGGGCGGCGGCCTTATTCGGGCCGAACGCCTTGATGCCGGCTGCGGCGAAATCGTCGACGATGCCTTCGATCAACGGCACTTCCGGACCGACGAATACCCAGTCGTAGTCGTTGTTCTTCACGAATTCGACCAGCGCGGCATGGTTGGAAGGATTGAGCTGCGTAGTGCGGATGCCGTCCAGTTCCATGCCCGGATTGCCCGGGGCCACGGTGACCTCGCTGACACTGCCGCCACGCATCAACGCGTGCGCGATGGCGTGCTCGCGCGCGCCGGAACCGATAACCAGAACCTTCATATTTCCTCCTATCACTGTCCCCGCCGAGGGGTTGCTACGAAATGATCGGGGTGAACCGATCCGGTTCACCCCTTATTGCCATTACTGAAGTTCGACGTCGTCGTTGGTCTTCTTCACAATGCTGCCCAGCACATAGCCGGTCTCGCCGTTGCTCTTCAGCAACTCCATGGTTTCATCCGCACGGTCGGCGCTCACGGCCAGCACCATGCCGATACCCATGTTGAAGATGTTGAACATTTCCATATGATCGATTTCGCCGGCCTTCTCGAGTACGTCGAAAATTGGCAGGATCGGCCAGGAGCCGAGGTTGATGCGGGCGGCAAGGCCGTCCGGAATCATGCGCGGGACGTTCTCGATGAAACCGCCGCCGGTGATGTGGGCCACGCCCTTGACCACGCCCGCCTTGAACAGTGGGGAAAGAGCCTTCACATAGATTTTGGTTGGGGTGAGCAGCACGTCGCCGAGCTTTTCACCGTTCAGCTCGTCCAGCACGGTGTCCACGGTGTAGCCGGCCTGTTCGAACAAGGCTTTGCGTACCAAGGAGAAGCCGTTGGAATGCACGCCTGTGGATGGCAGGCCGATGAGCACGTCACCTTCGCAGATGGTGGAGCCGTCGACGATTGCGGACTTTTCAGCCACGCCGACTGCGAAACCGGCCAGATCGTACTCATCTGCGTCGTACATGCCCGGCATTTCGGCGGTCTCGCCGCCGATCAGACCGGAACCGGCCTGCACACAACCGTCGGCGACTCCTGAAACGACCTGCTCAAGCAGGGCCGGGTCGTTCTTGCCGCAGGCGATGTAGTCCAGGAAAAAGAGCGGTTCGGCACCTTGGGCGGCGATGTCGTTGACGCACATGGCCACGCAATCGATGCCGATGGTATTGTGCTTGTTCGCCATCTTGGCCACGACCAACTTGGTGCCGACGCCATCGGTACCGGAAATCAGCACAGGCTCCTTATAGCCGAGAGAAGCGAGGTCGAACAGGCCGCCGAAGCCGCCGATGCCGCCGACCACGCCAGGACGGTTGGTGCGTGCCACATGGGACTTGATGCGCTTGACGACTTCGTAACCGGCTTCGACGCTTACGCCGGCCTCTTCATATGCTTTTGGCATATCAAACCTTTCTAGGGTTCCAGTGTTCTTCTTTGTGGTTGCGGACGTGTAATGAGTCGGGTTCCGGATGGTCGAATCGCCATGCGGAACCCGAAACGGTTATTCTTGTGCCTCCGTCGGCTGCACCTTGTACTCGTTGCCCTCGTACTTGCTCTTGTACAGGGCGAACTCAGGCAGACGCACGCGATCCTCAGGGGTGAGGGATTTGAGGAAGTCGGCTTCGTAGTCGGCAAGGGCGGTGGGGTAGTCGCCGTTGAAGTAAGCGACGCACAGGCCTCCGTAGGGCGCATCCGCACCCAGACCGATGGATTCGACCAAGCCGTCGAGCGACAGGAACGCCAAGGAGTCGGCACCGATGAAATCGCGAATCTCCTCGACCGATTTCTTGGCGGCGATGAGCTCCTTGGTGGTGGAGATGTCGATGCCATAGAAACACGGATATTTCAGCGGTGGTGAGCTGATGCGCATGTGCACCTCCGCCGCGCCGGCCTCCTTGAGCAGCTGCACGATGCGCTTGGAGGTGGTGCCACGCACGATGGAATCGTCGATGACGACCACCCGCTTGCCTTTGACCACGCCGCGCACCGCGGACAGCTTCATACGCACGCCCTGTTCGCGCAGTTCCTGCGTTGGCTGGATGAAGGTGCGGGCTACGTACTGGTTTTTGATCAGGCCCATTTCGTTCGGCAATCCGGCGGTTTCCGCATAGCCGGAAGCGGCGGAGAGCGAGGAGTTCGGTACGCCGATGACCATGTCGGCCTCGACCGGGGATTCCTGCGCCAGTCGTGCGCCCATGCGCTTGCGGGCGGAATGCACGTTCACACCGTAGATGTCGGAATCAGGGCGGGCGAAGTAGATGAATTCCATCGAGCAGATGGCCAACTGCGTCTGGTTGGTGTATTGCACGATCTTGTAGCCGTGGTCATTGATCACTACGATCTCGCCCGGACGGATATTGCGCACGAGTTCGGCGCCGACGATATCGAGCGCGCAGGTCTCGGAGGCGAGCACATAGGCGCCGTTCTTCATCTTGCCGAGGGAGAGCGGTCGGAAGCCATTCGGATCGAGCGCGCCGATCATGGCGTCTTCGGTCATGATCAGATAGGCAAAACCGCCGTGCACGGTGTTGAGCGCTTCCTTGAGTTTGTCCATGAACGTACGTTGCGTGGAACGACGCAGCAGGTGCATGAGCACTTCGGTATCGGAGTTGGAATGGAAGATCGCGCCTTCATCTTCCAGCTTGCGACGCAGGGACGGGCAATTCGTCAGATTGCCATTGTGGCATAGGGCCATATCGCCGTCATGGAAACGGAAAATGAACGGTTGGATGTTGTCGGTGCCGCCCGAACCGGCAGTGGCGTAACGCACATGGCCGATCGCCCTGTCTCCCTTCAGACGTTCGATTTCACGTTCGTCGCTGAACACCTGGGTCAGCAGACCCGTTCCGCGATGACCGATGAGATGACCATTATCATTCGAGACAATGCCGGCGCCTTCCTGACCGCGATGTTGCAACGCATGCAGACCGAAGTAGGTGAGTCGGGCGGCGTCCGGGTGGCCCCAAACGCCGAAAATACCGCATTCCTCGTGGATGTCTTCGAGTTCAGCTGACAAGCCAAAGCTCCTTCCAAAACCATGGAGACAAGGGGTTCGCTACCGTTCAACCCTACCAACCGCCGGCTACAACCGGCGGGTTTGGAAGGAATGATGAAACACGCGGCATGTCGAACGGATGTTCGAAAACCTTGCTATGATGAGGGGGTAAATCGTCCATTGTCGGAAGGGTGGAAGGAAGGACCATGGCCGAACGTACCTATATCGCCATCGATCTGAAGTCCTTCTACGCCTCGTCCGAATGCGCGGAACTTGGTTTCGATGCGCTACGCACGCATCTGGTGGTGGCGGATCAGTCGAGGACCGACAAGACCATTTGCCTGGCGGTATCTCCGTCACTGAAGGAGTACGGGCTTCCCGGGCGTGCACGGCTGTTCGAAATCAAGGCAAAACTCAAGGAGGTCAACGCGACTCGGCGCAAGGCGGCGCCAGGAGGCGTGCTCATCGGCGAATCGTACAAGGCGGATGAGCTGGAGGCCAATCCGAATCTCGCCGCAGGCGTGTACATCGCCAAACCCCGCATGTCGCACTATCTCGCCGTCAGTGCGAAAATCTACGGCATCTATCTGCAGTATGTGGCTGCGCAAGACATTCACGTCTATTCCATCGACGAGGTATTCATGGATGTCACCGGGTACCTGCGTGCCTACGGCAAAGGCGCGCACAATCTGGCGAAGGAAATCATCCAACGGATCTTCGACGAAACCACCATCACCGCGACGGCCGGCATCGGCACGAACATGTATCTTGCAAAAGTGGCCATGGACATTGTGGCGAAGCATATTCCGGCGGATGCGGACGGCGTGCGCATCGCGCAACTGGATGAGATGTCGTACCGGCGTCTGCTGTGGAACCATCGGCCGTTGACGGATTTCTGGCGCGTGGGCCGCGGATATGCGAGAAAACTTGAGGCGCAAGGGTTGATGACCATGGGCGATATCGCCCGATGCTCGCTGGGCAAGGCCTCCGAATACTACAACGAGGATCTGTTGTACAAGCTGTTCGGCGTGAACGCGGAGCTGCTCATCGACCACGCGTGGGGTTGGGAACCGTGCACCATCGCCGATATCAAGGCGTATAAGCCGGCCGGACACAGCATGAGTTCCGGGCAAGTACTCACAGGTGCCGTTGGTTTTGAGACCGCACGACTGATTGCCAAGGAGATGGCGGACACACTGTCGTTGGATCTGGTGGCCAAAGGCGTGAAGGCCGGCCGTATGGGACTGATGGTCGGATATGACACCGCCAGTTTGGACCCGAAACGGTTGGGGGAATGCGGTACGCCGGAATTGAAGATGATTGCCGAGCGGGCGGCGGCTGAGTACGACGGTCCGATTGCGGTTGACCGATATGGCCGCCGTGTGCCCAAACCTGCGAACGGATCGATTGATCTGAGGGAGTGCAGTTCCTCATCGGCCCGTATCCGTGACGCCGTGGATGAGCTGTTTTGCACGATTGCGGACCGGCGGTTGCTGGTGCGGCGGTTGAATGTGGTCGCAGCGGAATTGGTTACTGAAGAGGAATTGGCCGCACGACGAACGGTTCCTGACTATACCCAACCTGACTTGTTCGATATTGTTGAGGGAGATGTGGAGGCGCAGGACGTTGCGGCTCGTGGTGCTCGGCCGGAACCGGAAATGACCGAATGCCATGTACAACGAACTATCCTTGACATCAAGCGCAAGTTCGGCAACAACGCAGTCATCAAAGGCATGGACCTCTTTGATGACGCTACCGGTCAGCAGCGCAACAATCAGATCGGGGGCCATGCCGCATGAGCCTGCAGGAGACCCATCGCTACGACGACATCATCGATCTACCGCATTGCCAGTCGCGCACGCATGCACACATGAGCACGCATAATCGTGCCGCCCAATTCATGCCGTTCGCCGCACTGACTGGCTATGAGGATATCATCAGACAGACCGCTGAATCCAGCAATGCGGCCGTCGAACGAGCCAACGCGCCCGTGAACCTCGAAGACGGTTACTTTTCCGCCTGAGTCTACGGGTTTGTCAGTGCTCGCCAACGTGTTTCTTGGCATGTTTCCGGCGTCGACTGAATGCGTGTGAATCTTGCTGGGTCATAATCATGAGCGAACTGTCCGTATATGTGAAAGAGAGGGGCGGTCATTCCGTCTGCCCAAGTGTCGAATATGCGTCGTGCAACAGCGGGAAGATTGTTGACCGTGCTGTAGCAGGCGCAGACTTGGTTGCTTAGTATAAATGGTTCCTCGTTGGTTTCGCTAGCCAAGTAATCGACATTCATGCCGATGAAATCAGCGATAATGGCGTATGGTAAGGCCAATGATATGACATACGACGTCGTAGTCACTACGGGCCTCTCAAGAGAAAGAGAAGATTATGACGGCAAAATCCGTTATGAGGAACATGAATAGCAAGAAGGCGAAAACGATCATCATCGTTGTAGGCATCGTGGTCTGCGTTCTGCTGGGAATGTTGATCTACCGCAAGGCTGAGGATTTTTTTTAATCCTCAGAAGGAGGGGTCTACAATCACTACGACAATCGTTTCTCGTCAGCTTGAAAAGATGCAGGATCTGACCACCGCGAAGGAGAACGACTACGGGTTTGAGGAGTTCTCCGAGGGCAAGGTCTCCTATGTGAACAAGAAGAAGTTCACCATGTTCTACAGTTACGAGATTCGTGCCGGTGTCGACTTGTCTAAGGCGAAGATTGCGGTTGATAACGAAGCCCACACGATTTCCATCACATTGCCGAAAGCGGAGTTGCAATCGGTGTCAGTCGATCCTGATTCTCTGAAATTCTTTGATGTGGAAAACTCATTGTTTAATGGCAATGATGTGACCGACACCGCTGACGCGTTGAAGGAGGCGGCATCGAACAAAGCCAACAAAAGCGAGCTTCTTCAGGAAGCCAACGATCAAGCTGTGGAAATCGTTGAAAAGGCGTATGCGCCGATTGCAAAGGCAGATGGATATAAGGTCAACGTTCAATTCGCCGACAAGCAGTAAGCGGTTCCCGTCAATGGAGATGTAATTGATGCAAGGCCTGATTCATATCAGATGAACATCATTTGAGTACAGAGTCGGTGAATTTAATGTCTGGTCTCGGCTTATTTCGCTTATAGATGGCGGTTCCATAGCAGAATGACAGTTAAATTCGTAATGGATATACCCCCTAAGCTGGATTTCCATTTCTTCATCTGCCATCTATAAGCGAGATAGCGTAAAGAAGCGGTTGTACTGGCGTGGCTCCATGACATGAAACATGTAAGGCTTGGAAGAAGATTACGGTCGGTGTCACTGGATTGAAGACTGACTATATATGGATAAGGTTCGGCGGCGGAAAGATAAGGGAGGGTTGGAATCCACGCAGGATTCCAACCCTCCCCTTTGGCCTATGCAATTATTGCCGAGGTGCTCAGGCGGTGAAATACTCCACGCCGGCTGCGAACAGCGGCTGGTCTTTCTCGCCTGGCACGTTCTTGAACGTGCCGTTACTGTAGCGCTCGGAGTGGCCCATCTTGCCGAACACGCGGCCGTCCGGGCTGGTGATGCCTTCGATGGCCAGCAGTGAGCCGTTCGGGTTCACGTCGAGGTCCATACCCGGCACGCCGACCTCGTCCACGTACTGCGTGGCGATCTGGCCATTGGCCTTGAGCTGGGCGAGCACGTCATCGGAAGCCACGAAGCGGCCCTCGCCGTGGGAGATGGCGATGGTGTGCATGTCGCCCACCTCGGTTTTGGCGAGCCACGGGGAGAGGCTCGACGCCACGCGGGTGCGCACCAAGCGGCTCTGGTGGCGGCCGATGGTGTTGAACGTCAACGTCGGGCATTCGGCGGTCATCGGCACGATATCGCCGTACGGCACCAATCCGAGCTTGATGAGCGCCTGGAAGCCGTTGCAGATGCCGAGCATCAGACCGTCGCGATTGTTCAACAGGTCGCGCACGGCCTCGGTTACGGCCGGGGCGCGGAAGAATGCGGTGATGAACTTGGCGGAGCCGTCCGGCTCGTCGCCACCGGAGAAGCCGCCAGGAATCATGATGATCTGGCTCTTCTTGATCTCCTCGACCAGCGCGGCGGTGGATTCGGCTACGGCAGCCGGGGTGAGATTGTTCACGATGAGCGTGCTCACGTCGGCACCGGCACGTTCAAAGGCGGCGGCGGAATCATATTCGCAGTTGTTGCCGGGGAACACCGGAATCACCACATGCGGCTTGGCGATGCCGGCACCGGTATACAGGGTCTTCTTCGGCGCGTTGAAAGACACGGTTTCGACGGTCTTGCCCTTGTCTTCACCCTTGGAACGGTACGGGAATACGGATTCGATGCCGCCCTCCCAAGCATCCTGAAGTTCGGCCAGTTCCAGCGTCTCGCCGGCGGCTGAGAAGGAATACTCCTCGGTGGTTTTGCCGATCTCGCCAACCTCCACCAGATTGGACATGGCCGGAATCTTGGCACCGTCGGCCAGCTCCACAATGAAGGAACCGTATGCCGGAGCGAACAGGTCGTCCACGGAGATGCCGTCAGCTAGCTTCACGCCGATCTGGTTGCCGACGGTCATCTTGAAGATGGCCTCGGCGGTGGCGCCGTAACCCGGTGTGGATACAGCCAACGCATCGCCGAATTCAGTGAATGATTCGATGGCGGAGAACACTTCGAGCAGCGCATCTTTGTCCGGCATCAGACCATCAGCCTGGTAACGCGGGGCGATGCGGACCACGCGGTGGCCGGCGCCCTTGAACTCGGGGGAGGTAGCGCGCTTCATATTGCCCACCGCCACGGCGAAGGAAATCAGGGTCGGCGGAACGTCAAGCTGCTCGAAGGTGCCGGACATGGAGTCCTTGCCACCGATCGCACCCGCACCCAGATCGATCTGGGCCATCAGGGCGCCCAGTACGGCGGCCATCGGCTTGCCCCAGCGCTCCGGTTCATCGCGCAGCTTCTCGAAATACTCCTGGAAGCTCAGGTAGGCCTTCTCGTGCTCGAAACCGGCGGCGACCAGCTTTGACAGGGATTCGACCACGGACAGGTATGCGCCAGTGAACTGGTTCTTCTCCATGATGTACGGGTTGAACCCCCAGGCCATCGCGGAGGCGGTGGTGGTTTCGCCGAACACCGGCAACTTGGCGACCATGGCCATGTTCGGAGTCAGCTGCCTCCTGCCGCCGAACGGCATGAGCACGGTGCCTGCGCCGATCGTGGAATCGAAACGTTCGCTCAAGCCCTTGTTGGAAGCCACGTTCAGGTCGGTGAGCATGGTGCGCATACGCTCGGACAGCGAGCCGGAAGCCCACGGCGTGGCGTAATCATGCTGCGCTTCGACATGCACCACCTGATGCTTCGGAGCGCCATTGGAGGCGAGGAATTCGCGGGACAGGTCCACGATCGTGTCGCCATTCCAGACCATCGTCATACGCGGATTTTCGGTCACGGTTGCGATGACCTCGGCTTCGAGGTTCTCTTCCTTGGCGTAGCTAAGGAACTCGTCCACATCCTCCGCAGCCACATCCACGGCCATACGTTCCTGCGATTCGGAAATCGCAAGCTCGGTGCCGTCCAGACCTTCGTACTTCTTGGATACCTTGTTGAGATCCACATACAGGCCGTCAGCCAGCTCGCCGACCGCCACGGATACGCCGCCCGCGCCGAAATCGTTGCAGCGCTTGATCAGACGGCATGCGTCGCCACGACGGAACAGACGCTGCAGCTTGCGTTCGACCGGTGCGTTGCCCTTCTGCACCTCGGCACCGTCGAGTTCCAGCGATTCGACGTTGTGGGCTTTGGAAGCGCCGGTCGCGCCACCGATGCCGTCACGTCCGGTACGTCCGCCGAGCAGGATGATCTTGTCGCCCGGGGCCGGGGTCTCACGGCGCACATGATCGGCCGGAGTCGCGGCCACGACCGCACCGACCTCCATGCGCTTGGCCACATAGCCCGGGTGGTAGATCTCGTTGACCTGGCCGGTGGCCAGACCAATCTGGTTGCCGTAGGAGGAATATCCCGCAGCCGCCGTGGTGACGAGCTTGCGCTGGGGGAGCTTGCCCTCAAGCGTTTCGGAAACCGGAACGGTCGGATCGGCGGCGCCGGTCACGCGCATGGCCTGGTATACGTAGGAACGGCCGGACAGCGGATCGCGGATGCAGCCGCCGATGCAGGTGGCCGCGCCACCGAACGGCTCGATTTCGGTCGGGTGATTGTGGGTCTCGTTCTTGAACAGGAACAGCCAGTCCTCATCCTGACCGTTCACATCCACCTTCACCTTGACAGTGCAGGCGTTGATCTCCTCGGATTCGTCAAGGTTCTTCAGGATGCCGTTCTTCTTGAGCCACTTCGCACCGATCGTGCCCATATCCATCAGGCACACCGGCTTGGCGTCGCGGCCCAGTTCGTGACGCATCTCAAGATACTTGTCGAATGCGGCCTTGACGGTGGCATCATCGATGGTGACCTCGTCAAGCTGCGTGCCGAATGTGGTATGTCGGCAATGATCGGACCAGTAGGTGTCGATTACCTTGATTTCGGTGATGGTCGGATCGCGTTGCTCCTCGGTGAAGTGCGCACGGCAGAACTGCAGGTCGGCCAGATCCATGGCGAGACCACGGTCGGCGATGAACCGCTCAAGCTCGGCGTCGCTCATGGTGCGGAATCCGTCGATGACCTCCACCTTGCCCGGGACCGGCACCTGGGTCTTGAGTGTGGTCTTGGTGTCCAGCGAAGCCTCACGCGCTTCGACCGGGTTGATTACGTAATGCTTGATGGCGTCGACGTCTTCGGCGGAAAGATCGCCTTCCAACGCATACACCTTGGCGGAGCGCACGGTCGGGCGCTCACCCTGCGAAATCAGCTGGATGCATTCGCTGGCGGAATCGGCACGCTGGTCGAACTGTCCAGGCAGATATTCCACTGCGAACACGGTGTCCGTGCCAAAATCCGGCAAATCGGCGGATACGTTGTCCACCTGCGGCTCGCTGAACACGGTCGGTGTGGCCTGGGCGAACAGTTCTTCGCTGATGCCCTCCACGTCGTAACGGTTGACGAGACGCACGTTCTTCAATGCCTTGATGCCGAGAATGGTCCTGAGCTCGTTGGCGAGTTGTCGTGCCTCGACGTCAAAGCCGTGCTTCTTTTCCACGTATACGCGAAAAACCATGTGTCATCTCCTTCTCACAAAAGTTTCGGGATTCCAAAGAATGATGAAAACAAATTGAGCCCGCATCCGGCTTGTGCTTCAGATGCGGGCTGCACACGTATTATTCGGCTACTTCGATGCCTTCGGACTTGGCGAGCTCGGCCAGACGGCTCTCAATCTCCTCATATGCGGGGATGATGTCGCCCAAGTCGCGGCGGAACAGATCCTTGTCGAGATGTTCGACCTTGCCGGACTTGTCGCGCTGATCCCACAGGCGGCAGGAGTCAGGAGTGATCTCATCTGCCAGCAGCAGCGTGCCATCGGAGGTACGGCCCATTTCGATCTTGAAGTCCACGAGCTTGACGTCGATCTTGGCGAAAATCTCGATCAGGGCCTCGTTGATGCGGCGGGCGAGTGGTGCGATTTCGGCGAGATCCTCGCGGGTGCAGGTGCCGAGAGCCACCAGATCGTCGTCGTTCACGAACGGATCGTGCAGGTCGTCGTTCTTCAGGAAGTATTCGAGCACCGGCTCCTTCAAAGCCATGCCCTCCTCAACGCCCAAGCGAGAACAGAAATGGCCGGCGGCGGTGTTGCGCAGCACGATCTCCAGCGGGAACATGGTGATCTTCCTGACCAGCTGGGAGGTGTCACCGACGCGGGCCACAAGGTGGCTTTCGATGCCGCGTTTCTTCAGAAGATCGAAGATGAGGGTGGTAATGAGATTGTTCAACCTACCCTTGCCGGCGAAGTCTTCCTTCTTCTCGCCGTCACCTGCGGTAGCGGAGTTCTTGTATTCGACCCAAAGCACTTCCGGATCGTCAGTTGCGTACAGTTGCTTGGCCTTGCCCTCGTAGAGCTTTTCCAGCTTCTCCATTACTCGCCTTTCCTGGGTTGGTAGGTAGATAGTTTGGTGAACTTGACGGTTAACAAGATACCAACGGGAGGCTACAATCGGGGCGTTTTCGGTGCGTTCCGAAAACGCCCTCGAAGGGTGGTCAGGCTATGCTGACCGTAAGCGTTTCTGCTACATGTGCGGCTTTGGCCCGAGCGTCGGATTCGCTGGTTCCGATGGCCAGTGCCACCGCCATGCGACGATGGCCATGCACCTCAGGCTTGGCGAAGATGCGTAGGTCGGTTTCCGGCTCGGCCAACGCATCGGCGACGTTCGTGAATTCAGCCTCGCCGTCACCCGCCACCACGATGGCATGGCTGGCGGCGACGGATCCTGCCGGAATGGAAAGCGCCACGTGACCTTCCGTAATCGGCAGGCCGAGAACCGCGCGGGCGTGCAGGGCGAACTCGCTCAGGTGTTGCGAGGCCATGGTCACCATGCCGGTGTCGTGCGGTCGGGGCGAAACCTCATTGAACAGTACGGAACCGTCGGTCAGCACGAACAATTCCACGCCGAACACGCCCCAACCTTGTTCTCCGGAGGCCTTCGCCTTCGCCACAAGGCCTTCCACCGCAGTTCGTGCGATACGTTGCGCCTGTTCGAGCACGTTTGTGGTAAAGGCGGCCGGTTGCCAGGATTCGCGGTAATCGCCGCTTTCCTGACGTTGCCCGATCGGAGCGCAGGTCACGATACCTGCCGAGGAGCTTACGGTCAGTACGGTCAGCTCGTAGTCGAGCGGGGCCAACGCCTCCACGATCACGCGGGACACATCTCCCTCATCATGCGCACGCCGACCCTCCTGCGCTTCCGTCCAAGCGGCGTCAATCGCATCTGCGGAACGTACCACGGACTGTCCGTGACCGGAAGAGCTCATGATCGGCTTGACTACGCAGGGATATCCGACGACTTCGGCACCGGCGCGAAGTTCCTCGAGCGAACCGGCGAAACGGTACGGCGTGGTCGGCAGTCCCAAATCCTCATGCGCAAGTACACGCAGTCGTTCACGATCCATGCAGATCGCCGCGATTTCGGCACTCGGCACCACCTGCGCACCATGAGCGGCGGCTGCGGCCAGTTCGGCGGTGGCGATCGCTTCGACTTCCGGCACGATGATATCCGGCTTGACTTCATCGAATAGCGCACGCAGTCGTTCGGCGTCCGCCATGTCAAGCACACGGTATTCGTGGGCGACTTGTTGGGCGGGGGCGCCGGCGTAGGAATCGGCCGCGCACACCCAGGCGCCGAGCCTCATCATTTCGAGGGCAACCTCCTTGCACAGCTCACCGGCGCCAAGAAACAGAACGCGGGTCGGATGGTTGCCAAGCGGAGTGCCTAAGGTACGATTCTCTTCAGTCATGATTCTTATTGTGCCATCGGCGTAGGATGGGGCGCATGCTTGAGAACGAAAAGAAGGAAGCCGACCGACCGTTGACCATCGCCATGGTGGTCGACACATCGGGCAACCGGGGCAACGGCACTTCGAATTCCGCCCTGCAATGGGCGCAGGAGCTGGAACGTCAAGGGCATCATGTGCGTCTGGTCGGCATCGGGGCGCCTGATTTCCCGGCTCGTGTAAACCATGTGCCACTGGTGAGCTGGGTGGCGAAGCAGCAGCAGATGCAATTCGCCGAACCGAGCGATACGCTGTTCCGCGCGGCGTTCCTGGGCGTGGATACGGTGCATATCTACACGCCGTTCCGTTTCGGACAGCATGCCTGCAAGGTGGCCAGGCAGATGGGCATCGCGGTCACTGCCGGATACCATGTGCAACCGGAGAACATCACCTACTCCGCGGGGCCCCTTAAATACGTGCCTGGCATTGACTCATTTATATATTGGCTGTTCAATATGTGGTTGTATCGCAGGATCGGCCATGTGCACGTACCTACTGAGCTTGGCGCCAGTCTGTTGCGTTCGCATGGGTATAAGGCGAAACTGCACGTGATTTCCAACGGATATGAGACTCGTTTCACGCCGAGACGGCAACGGAGGGAAGACGGGGCCGTCGCCAAGCCGTTCCGTATCGTCGCGTCGGGTCGTCTGACCCACGAGAAGAATCATGTCATGCTGATTCGTGCCATCGCGCGATGCCGTCATGCGCAGGATATCGAATTGACGATCGCCGGCACCGGCCCGTTGAAAAAGAAGCTGCAGAGGATGGCCGACCGTCTGCTCGCCCGCCCCGCCTCCATCGGATTCCATAGGAACGCCGATATGCCGGCCCTGCTGCGTTCCGGTGACCTGCTGGTGCATCCGTCGATCGCCGATCTGGAATCGGTGAGCGTGATCGAAGGCATGGCATCCGGTCTGGTGCCGGTAATCGCTTCGTCATCGTTGAGCGCAGCCGGACAGTTCGCGTTATGCGACGAGTCGCTGTTCCCCGTTGACGATGTGGATGCGCTGGCCCGCCGCATTGACTGGTGGATCGACCATCCGGCAGAGCTCAACGAGTGGGGCTCCGTCTACGCCGAACATACCAAGGAACATTATTCGGTGGCCGCTTCCGTACGCAAGTTCGTGGCCATGGAGCGCGAAGCCATCGCGGACAACGCGAAATAGCCGCTCGTGCCGGACCGTCAGGACCGGTGGAGTGAGCTAGAGCAGTGTGATAAGCTCTTCGACCTGCTCATCGGTGGTGGCCCAGCTGGTGCAGATACGCATTACGGTGTGCGTACCGTCGGCCTTCTCCATGAAGCCCAGACGAACATGCCGCTGCAGACGTTCCGATGTCTCATTGTCAAGCGTGATGAAAATCTGATTGGTCGGCGCGTCGAAGGTCAGTACATAGCCGCGTTCCACGAGTGCTTCGCGGATACGGTCGGCTGCGATGTTGGCACGACGTGCGATGCGGCTGTACAGATCATCGGTGAACAGCGTGTCGAACTGCAGCCCGAGCAGCCAGCCTTTGGCCAGGAGGGCACCATGCCGTTTGATGAGCGTGACGAAATGCTTCGGTACGCTGCCGTGCGTGAACACCACGGCCTCGCCGAACATCGCGCCCACCTTGGTGCCACCGATATAGAACACGTCGGCGAGCCTTGCGATGTCTTCAAGGGTCACGTCGTTGCCGGTGGCGGTCAGCGCGTAGCCGAGGCGTGCGCCGTCAATGAACAGCGGCAGTTCGTATTCGTCGCATACCTTGCGGATCGCTTTCAGCTCGGACAGTGTGTACAGCGTGCCGTATTCGGTGGCTTGCGAGATGTAGACACAGCCCGGAAACACCATATGCGTGTAGTTGCCGTCCGCGTAGAAGTTCGCACAGTACTCATCAAGCTCGTTCGCGTCGATTTTGCCGTCATGATGGGGGAGCGTCAGCACCTTGTGCCCGGTGCATTCGATGGCGCCCGCCTCATGAACGTTCACATGGCCGGTATCGGCGGCCACCACGCCGGCGTACTGCGGGGTGATGGAATCGATGACGATCTGGTTGGTTTGCGTGCCGCCGACCAGAAAGAAGATCTCGGCTTCCGGGCTTGCGCATGCCTCACGGATTTTCGCCTTGGCGGATTCGCAGATTTCGTCGTTGCCGTAGCCGGGATACTGTTTCGTGGCGGTATTCCGGATGCTCTCGATGATTTCCGGTGTCGCGGCGCAGGAATAATCGTTTTCGAAAGACAGCATAATGCTCCTTAGCTGGTTGCCATCGGTCGTATGTCTTCGGGAATAACAAAAAACCTCGGAATGTCTTCCGAGGTTTACCGGGGTGGCTAACGCGGCTCGAACGCGCGACCTTCTGAACCACAATCAGATGCTCTACCAACTGAGCTATAGCCACCATGTCGTTACTCCCCTAAGGAAGCGCAACAGGTGAATACTATACACGATTTTTCGGGGATGGATATTCCGGCGTGTTGCGTTGGAAGAAACGGCATCCGTCGTTCAGCATATGAACGCGGTGTCACATGCGCGGTACACGTTGGCATAGGTTGTATCCGCAATCCAAAAGATGATGTTGACGCTTGATGATTTCAAGCGCATCCTTACTCAGCCGCTGATGGTGATCGTCGGCACCCTGGCCCTGACCTCCTTCGCGTCCAACCCGTTGGCAGCCGTGCCGTCCACCTTCTTCAGCGTGTGGCACAACATCTCCGGCTCGGTGCTTTCCAGTTGGTGGCGGGAGCATGACGACAAGCATCGGATTCACCCCGATTCCGACAACGGCGAGAAGGGATCCGCGACCAAGGCCGATGCTGACGAAGTCGAATCAAAGGCCACTGAATCGACGAATGCCTGATTCGTTCCGCTTGATCGCCTGATGGCGATATGCGTATGCAACCCCTGAACCGCTCAGAACGGCTCAGGGGTTGTTCGTTTTCGACGGTAATTCCGGATTGTCTGTTCGGTTTTGTCGCTTTGTGCCCGTAAGGCGTAAAGCATTGGAATTGTTGGGATTTGACAGTGTCGCTACCCGTGTTTCGCGTGCGGTTTAGGGTATACTGATAAGTGAAGGCCGGAGTTGTGGATCGGTCGAGAAGTCGGCAGGTCGCAACGAAGCGTCCACGGCCGCGAGGCGCATGCGCAACGCCTTCAAGATAATTGAATAATAACTGAAGAATAATTGAATATAGCGATTCGAAAAGGCGGCAAGAGGCAGTACGGCAGGGAGGCCGGGCCGCAGCAAAACAGACAGTAGGCATCGCATTTGGGTTATTGTGAACGCGCAAGGTGGCGCGTAAGAACCGAGAGTGGGAACCTCCTTCCCCGAGCGAATGGTCCCGGTGGCCGGTAAGCCACCGGGACCATTCTTTATGCCATGACACGACGGGAAAGGTATTGTCCGGCAAGAGCGTATAATAGTAACTCGTGTGTGCCAATGGCATGCCTTATGTAACAGGCGTGCGGATTGGGATATCCCGGAACTCGTGCGAATCACGCGCAGTAACGCGGCGGTGAGAGAGGGACGGGCCATCGGGCCGGTGGACTGTGGCTGTCTTTACGATTCGGTGTCGTGAAGTGTGCGCAGTGCGGCGGTCACACGAAGACAAAAGAAACCACTGAATCGGAGAATTCAAGTTGCCTACTATTGAACAGCTCGTCCGTAAGGGACGTCAGGCAAAGCCGAAGAAGTCCAAGACTTTGGCGCTGAAGGGAAGCCCGCTGCGTCGCGGCGTGTGCACCCGTGTCTACACCACCACCCCGAAGAAGCCGAATTCGGCACTGCGTAAGGTCGCCCGTGTGCGCCTGAGCTCCGGTGTGGAAGTCACCGCTTACATCCCGGGCGAAGGCCACAACCTGCAGGAGCACTCCATCGTGCTCGTGCGCGGCGGCCGTGTCAAGGATCTGCCGGGTGTCCGTTACCACATCGTGCGTGGCGCCCTCGATACCCAGGGCGTTAAGGACCGCAAGCAGGGTCGTTCCCTGTACGGAGCAAAGAAGGCGAAGTAAGAGATATGTCACGTAAAGGACCTTCCAAGAAGCATCAGCTGCTGCCGGATCCGATCTACGGTTCCACCGTTGTGGCACAGCTCATCAACAAGATTCTGCTCGACGGCAAGAAGTCGATCGCCGAAGACATCGTTTACTCCGCTCTCGATATGGTCAAGGAAAAGACCGAGCAGGAGCCGGTGGCCGTTCTGAAGCGCGCTCTCGACAACATCCGCCCGTCCCTCGAGGTTCGCTCCCGCCGTGTCGGTGGCGCCACCTACCAGGTTCCGGTCGAGGTGAAGCCGGCTCGTGCCAACACCCTGTCCCTGCGCTGGCTGACGGACTTCTCCCGCGCTCGTCGCGAGAAGACCATGGCCGAGCGCCTGGCCAACGAAATCCTCGATGCCTCCAACGGTCTCGGTGCCTCTGTCAAGCGCCGCGAGGATACTCATAAGATGGCGGAAGCCAACAAGGCATTCGCTCATTACCGCTGGTAATTAGTCGAGTAACGAGAGTTAAGGAATACTCATGGCACTAGACGTGCTTACTGATCTCAACCAGATCCGTAACATCGGCATCATGGCTCACATCGATGCCGGCAAGACCACCACCACCGAGCGTATCCTGTACTACACCGGCAAGAACTACAAGATCGGCGAGACCCACGATGGCGCCTCGACGATGGACTTCATGGCTCAGGAGCAGGAGCGCGGCATCACCATCCAGTCCGCGGCCACCACCTGCTTCTGGAATCGTCAGACCCATGACGAGAAGCAGAAGTTCCAGATCAACATCATCGATACCCCGGGCCACGTGGACTTCACGGCCGAGGTGGAACGTTCCCTGCGAGTGCTCGATGGCGCCGTTGCCGTGTTCGATGGCAAGGAAGGCGTGGAGCCGCAGTCTGAGACCGTGTGGCGTCAGGCCGACAAGTACGGCGTTCCGCGTATCTGCTTCATCAACAAGATGGATAAGCTCGGCGCTGATTTCTACTACTCCGTCGACACCATCAAGACCAAGCTGGGTGCGACCCCGCTCGTCGTGCAGCTGCCGATCGGCGCTGAGAACGACTTCGCCGGCGTCGTCGACCTGATCCGCATGAAGGCCTATGTCTGGAACGACGTCAAGGATGATATGGGTGCCCACTACGACACCACCGACATCCCGGCCGATCTGCAGGACAAGGCTGAGCAGTATCGTGCAGAGCTGCTCGACCAGGTCGCCGAGTCCGACGAGGAACTGCTCGAGAAGTACCTCGAGTCCGGCGAACTGACCGAAGACGAGATCCGCTCCGGCATCCGTAAGCTCACTATCAACCGTGAAGCCTATCCGGTGCTGTGCGGCTCCGCCTTCAAGGACAAGGGTGTTCAGCCGATGCTGGACGCCGTCGTCGACTACCTGCCGAGCCCGGAGGACGTGCCGTCCATCGTCGGTTTCGATCCGAAGGACGAGTCCCACGAAATCGATCGTCACCCGACGACCGATGACCCGTTCGCCGCTCTGGTCTTCAAGATCTCTACGCACCCGTTCTACGGCAAGCTCGTCTTCGTGCGCGTCTACTCCGGCGCCGTCAAGCCGGGCGACACCGTGCTCGACTCCACCAAGGAGAAGAAGGAACGCGTCGGCAAGATCTTCCAGATGCACGCCGACAAGGAGAACCCGGTGGACGCCGCCGAAGCCGGCAACATCTACACCTTCGTGGGCCTGAAGAACGTCACCACTGGTGACACCCTGTGTGACGAGAAGGCTCCGATCTCTCTCGAATCCATGACCTTCCCCGATCCGGTGATCGAGGTGGCCGTGGAGCCGAAGACCAAGGCCGATCAGGAGAAGATGAGCATCGCTCTGGCGAAGCTGTCCGACGAGGATCCGACCTTCCAGGTGAAGACCGACGAAGAGTCCGGCCAGACCCTGATCTCCGGCATGGGCGAGCTGCAGCTCGACATCATCGTCGACCGTATGCGTCGTGAGTTCAAGGTGGAGTGCAACGTCGGTAACCCGCAGGTTGCATACCGCGAGACGATCCGCAAGGCCGTCATGAACCAGGAATACACGCACAAGAAGCAGACTGGTGGTTCCGGCCAGTTCGCAAAGGTTCTGATGAACTTCGAACCGCTGAACACCGAAGAGGGCGAGACCTACGAGTTCGCCAACGAGGTTACCGGCGGCCACATCACCAAGGAATTCATTCCTTCCATCGATGCAGGCGTGCAGGAAGCCATGGAATCCGGCATTCTCGCCGGCTTCCCGGTGGTTGGCGTCAAGGCAACCGTCACCGACGGTCAGGTCCACGATGTCGATTCCTCCGAAATGGCCTTCAAGATCGCAGGTTCCATGTGCTTCAAGGAAGCTGCCCCGAAGGCCAAGCCGGTCATCCTCGAGCCGATCATGGCCGTGGAAGTGCGTACCCCGGAAGAGTACATGGGCGATGTGATGGGCGATCTGAACGCCCGTCGTGGTTCCATCCAGTCCATGACCGACTCCACCGGTGTCAAGGTCATCGACGCCAAGGTTCCGCTGTCTGAGATGTTCGGCTACATCGGCGACCTGCGCTCCAAGACCCAGGGCCGTGCAATGTTCACCATGCAGATGGACTCCTACGCAGAGGTTCCGAAGAACGTCTCCGAGGAGATCATCAAGGCCCAGCGCGGCGAGTGACACACGCCGCCGCTTCATTGGAAACTGTCTCCAGTCAGCGTTAGTATTTTGTAGCGCTGACTGGGTTCGGGCTCCAAAGTGGCACAAACCCGTCAAACCCAGTAATATGTAGCGAGTGCCTTGAACCGAGTTCAAGGCTGTTTACTACGAGACGTCCAGGAGGACAAAACACATGGCAAAGGAAAAGTACGAGCGTACTAAGCCGCACGTTAACATTGGTACCATCGGCCACGTCGATCACGGTAAGACTACCCTGACCGCAGCCATCTCCAAGGTCCTGCACGAAGAGTACCCGGACATCAACCCGGCCTACGACTTCAACCAGATCGACGCCGCTCCGGAAGAGCAGCAGCGTGGTATCACCATCAACATCGCCCACATCGAGTACCAGACCGCTGAGCGTCACTACGCTCACGTCGACTGCCCGGGCCACGCCGACTTCGTGAAGAACATGATCACCGGCGCTGCCCAGATGGATGGCGCTATCCTCGTTGTGGCCGCCACCGACGGCCCGATGGCTCAGACCCGCGAGCACGTGCTGCTCGCTCGTCAGGTGGGCGTGCCGCGTATCCTCGTCGCCCTGAACAAGTGCGATATGGTCGACGACGAAGAGCTCATCGAGCTCGTTGAGGAAGAGGTCCGTGACCTCCTCGACGAAAACGGCTTCGATCGCGATTGCCCGGTCATCCACACCTCCGCCTACGGCGCGCTGCACGATGACGCTCCGGACCACGACAAGTGGGTTGAGTCCGTCAAGGAACTCATGAAGGCCGTCGACGAGTACATCCCGACCCCGACCCACGATCTGGACAAGCCGTTCCTGATGCCGATCGAAGATGTGTTCACCATCTCCGGCCGTGGCACCGTGGTTACCGGCCGTGTCGAGCGTGGTAAGCTCCCGGTCAACTCCAACGTTGAGATCGTCGGCATCCGTCCGACCCAGACCACCACCGTCACCTCCATCGAGACCTTCCACAAGCAGATGGACGAGTGCGAGGCTGGCGACAACACCGGTCTGCTGCTCCGCGGCATCAACCGTGACCAGGTCGAGCGTGGCCAGGTTCTGGCTGCTCCGGGCTCCGTGACCCCGCACACCAAGTTCGAGGGCGAAGTCTACGTGCTGACCAAGGACGAAGGCGGCCGTCACTCGCCGTTCTTCTCCAACTACCGTCCGCAGTTCTACTTCCGTACCACCGACGTCACCGGCGTCATCACCCTGCCGGAAGGCGTTGAGATGGTGCAGCCGGGCGATCACGCTACCTTCGGCGTTGAGCTGATCCAGCCGATCGCTATGGAAGAGGGCCTGACCTTCGCAGTGCGCGAAGGTGGCCACACCGTCGGCTCGGGCCGTGTCACCAAGATCATCGAGTAGTTTTACCCGATATCGCAAGGCACGCTTGAACTAGCGTTCCTCAGGAAAACCTCCCCAGACCCACGTCTGGGGAGGTTTTCCCATATATATGGAAGGTGCGCGATCAAAGTATGCACGCCGTGGCATAATGGGCAAGGCTATTTTTGAGCTTTCCCTGTTAGTCGAAGAAATAGGTGAGTTAATTTGGCACAGACTACCAATGACATCAAGAACGGTTCCGTCCTGAACCTCGACGGCCAGCTGTGGTCCGTCATCAAGTTCCAGCACGTCAAGCCGGGCAAGGGTCCCGCCTTCGTGCGCACCACCATCAAGAACGTGCTTTCCGGCAAGATCGTCGACAAGACCTTCAACGCTGGCATGAAGATGGAATTCGAGACCGTCGACAACCGTAACCTCCAGTATTCCTATGAGGACGGCGACAACTTCGTGTTCATGGACATGACCACTTACGACCAGATCTACATCCCGAAGACCTTGGTCGGCGATCAGGCCAAGTACCTGCTCGAAGGCACCGACTGCGTCGTCTCCTTCCATGACGGCACCCCGCTGTCGGTGGAACTGCCGGCCTCCGTGATCCTGACCGTGACCCACACCGAGCCGGGCCTGCAGGGCAACCGATCCAACGCCGGCACCAAGCCGGCCACCGTCGAGACCGGTGCTGAGATTCAGGTGCCGCTGTTCATCGGCGAAGGCGAGAAGGTCAAGGTGAACACCACCGACGGCTCCTACCTCGGCCGCGAGAACTGAGAGTAGAAGGACGAAAGAAGCTTCCATGGCACGTTCCACCGCTCGCAAAAGGGCTCTGAATACGTTGTATGAAGCGGATGAGAAGGGACAGGACATCCTGTCCCTTCTTGCTGAGCGCATCGAGCAGCCCGGCGCTCAGACACCGCTGCCTGATTACGCCATCGAAATCGTTCGTGGCGTTGCAGAGAATCTTTACCGGATCGATTCCGTGCTTGATGAGCATTCCACGGGTTGGAAGGTCAAGCGCATGGGCGTTGTCGACCGCAATATCCTGCGCATCGCCGTTTGGGAGATCATGTTCAACGATGATGTGCCCAATATGGTGGCGATCGATGAGGCTCTGGGCCTCGCCAAGACATTGTGCGATGACGATTCCCCGGCATTCATCCATGGCCTGCTCAGCGCGGTGAGCGCCGACGCGGGTGATGTTCAGGTGGATGACCACCCGACCGACGATTCGGCTCAGTAAACAGCCGAAAGGCAAGCGATTCGGCCGGGTCGCGAGTCCTAACCGGCCGCTATCCTTGGTACGAATACCTTGACTATAAGGGGGTTTTGGTGAACCAGTATGATTCCGAAGCCGTGACTTTTGCCCCTCAGGATGCCGTTCTCGTTCTCGAAGACGGTCAAGTGTATGTGGGCGAACCTTACGGTGCGATCGGTACGACCAGCGGGGAGATCGTTTTCGCGACCGGCATGACCGGATATCAGGAAACGCTTACGGACCCCAGCTACGATCGTCAGATCGTGGTACAGACGTTCCCGCACATCGGGGACACGGGAATCAACCAGGAGGATCCGGAATCCTCCAGAATCTGGGTCGCCGGATATGTCGTGCGTGACCCCAGTCCGAACGTGAGCAATTGGCGTGCCACGGGTAGCCTTGACGATGATCTGGAATCGAACCATATCGTCGGCATCAGCCATATCGACACCCGCAAGCTGGTGCGCCATCTGCGTTCCGCGGGCGTGATGCGTGCCGCCATTTTCTCCGGAGACGCCCTGCTTGACGCATCCGGCAAGCCGCGCACCATTGAATCCATGCTTGACGAGGTCAAGGCCACTCCGCAGATGAAGGGCATGAGCCTGTACGACGAGGTCAGCACCGACGAGGCCTACACCATCGAGCCGTGCGGCGAATTCGAAGGCAAGGAGCCGCTGTTCACCGTGGCTGCGGTCGATCTCGGCATCAAGGCCATGACACCTCACCGTATGGCCGAACGTGGTTGCCGCGTGCATGTCGTGCCGTCCACCATCACCTTCGACGAGCTCGAAGCCCTCAATCCCGACGGCGTGTTCTTCTCCAATGGCCCGGGCGACCCGGAACAGGCCGATCCGGAAGTGAATCTGCTACGTAAGGTGCTTGACGCGGGCCATCCGTTCTTCGGCATCTGCTTCGGCAACCAGCTGCTCGGTCGCGCACTCGGCTTCGGCACCTACAAGCTGAAGTTCGGCCACCGTGGCATCAACCAGCCGGTCAAGGACATGACCACCGGCAAGATTGAAATCACCGCTCATAACCATGGCTTTGCCGTGGATGCCCCGATCGGCGAAACCGTGGATGCGCCGTTCGGCGACGGCAAGTATGGCAAGGTGTTCGTCAGCCACATCGACCTGAACGACAATGTGGTCGAAGGCCTGCAGTGCGTCGACATCCCGGCGTTCTCCGTGCAATACCATCCGGAGGCCGCCGCCGGCCCGCACGACGCCGCATACCTGTTCGATCGTTTTGTGGATCTCATGCGTTCCGCCAAGGAGGAAAACCGCAATGCCTAAGCGCACAGACATCAAGTCCGTGATGGTCGTCGGCTCCGGCCCGATTGTGATCGGCCAGGCCGCGGAATTCGATTATTCGGGCACCCAGGCCTGCCGCGTGCTTCGTGAAGAGGGCATTCGCGTCATTCTGGTCAACTCGAATCCGGCCACCATCATGACCGATCCGGAAATGGCCGACGCCACCTACATCGAACCGATCTCCACCCCGATTCTCGAACAGATCATCGCCAAAGAACGTCCTGACGCACTGCTGCCGACGCTCGGCGGCCAGACCGCCCTGAACGCCGCCATGGCTCTCGGTGAGGCCGATGTGCTGAAGAAGTACGACGTCGAGCTGATTGGTGCCTCCCTCGAGGCCATCGACCGCGGCGAGGACCGCGAACTGTTCAAGAAGGTCGTGGAGGAGGCCGGCGCCGAATCCGCACGTTCCGACATCGCGCACTCCATCGAGGAAGTCGACAGGATCGCCGAAAAGTTCGGCTATCCGCTGGTCGTCCGCCCGAGCTTCACCATGGGCGGCCTTGGTTCCGGCATCGCGCACGACGAAGAGGAGCTGCACCGCATCGCCGGTGCCGGCATCCATTATTCGCCGACTGATGAGGTCCTGATCGAAGAGGGCATCGAGGGCTGGAAGGAATATGAGCTCGAGCTGATGCGCGACAAGAAGGACAACGTCGTGGTCGTCTGCCCGATTGAGAACGTTGATCCGGTCGGCGTGCACACCGGCGACTCCATCACCGTGGCCCCGGTCTTCACTCTGACCGATCGCGAATACCAGAAGCTGCGCGATATCGGCATCGCCATCATCCGTGGCGTGGGCGTCGACACCGGTGGCTGCAACATTCAGTTCGCAATCCACCCTGATACCGGCCGTATCATCGTCATCGAGATGAACCCGCGTGTGTCCCGTTCGTCCGCGCTGGCTTCCAAGGCCACCGGCTTCCCGATCGCCAAGATCGCGACCAAGCTGGCTCTTGGCTACACGCTCGATGAAATCCAGAATGATATCACGCAGTCCACTCCGGCCAGCTTCGAGCCAACCATCGACTACGTGGTCACCAAGGTGCCGCGCTTCGCATTCGAGAAGTTCCCGGGTGCCGACCCGACCTTGACCACCTCCATGAAGTCTGTCGGCGAGGCCATGGCACTGGCCGGCAATTTCCAGGAATCCCTTGGCAAGGCCATGCGCTCCATCGACAAGCGTCATATGGGCTTCAACTGGGACGGCGACAAGCCATCCGCCGAAGAGGTCGAACAGCTGCTCGAAGCCATCAAGGTGCCGACCGAACATCGCTATCTGCAGATTCAGCGTGCCCTGTGGGGCGGCGCCACCGAAGAGCAGATCTTCGCGGCCACCAAGATTGATCCGTGGTTCATCCGCCAGTTCGAACTCATCAATGAGACCGCACTGGAGGTCAGGAACGCTGAGAAGCTCACCGGAAGGCTGCTCAAGAAGGCCAAGCTCGCCGGTCTGTCCGATCTGCAAATCGCTCATCTGCGCCACCTCGGCGATGAAGGTGAGAACACCATCCGTGAACTGCGCTGGACCTATGACCTGCGTCCGGTGTTCAAGACCGTCGACACCTGCGCTGCCGAATTCGATGCGGCCACGCCGTATTACTACTCCTGCTATGCCGATGAGACCGAATTGCGCCCGCGTGATCGCGAGGCGGTGATCATCCTCGGTTCCGGTCCGAACCGCATCGGCCAGGGCATCGAGTTCGACTATACCTGCGTGCACGCCGTGCAGGAGCTGGGCAAGGACTATGACACCATCATGGTCAACTGCAACCCGGAAACCGTGTCGACCGATTATGACATGTCCGATCGTCTGTACTTCGAGCCGCTCACCTTCGAAGATGTGCTGGAAATCTACGAAGCCGAAAAGAAGATGGGTCCGGTCAAGGGCGTCATCGTGCAGCTCGGCGGTCAGACCCCGCTGTCGTTGGCCGCACGCCTCAAGGCCGCCGGTGTACCGATTCTCGGCACCACGCCGGAATCCATCGACTTGGCCGAGAACCGTGAGCTTTTCGGCGAGGTGCTCAAAAAGGCCGACATGAACGCGCCGCGTTACGGTACCGCATTGAGCTTGGAAGAGGCTCGCGAGGCGGCCCATGGCATCGGCTACCCGGTGCTGGTGCGCCCGAGCTACGTGCTTGGCGGCCGTGGCATGGAAATCGTCTATGACGACGCCCAGCTGCGCAAGTATGTCGACCGCGCCCTTAGGGAGGCCCAGGCCGATACCGTGGTCTCCGGCCGTCTGCCTTCGCCGTTGCTGATCGACAAGTTCCTGCAGGATGCCGTGGAAATCGACGTCGATGCCTTGTTCGACGGCGAGGAACTCTACATCGGCGGCATCATGGAGCATGTCGAAGAGGCCGGCGTGCATTCCGGCGATGCGGCCTGCACCTTGCCCCCGAGCACCCTGTCCGACGACCAGATCCGTCGTCTGCGTGAGGGTACGTACGCCATTGCCAAGGGATGCGGCGTTCAGGGCCTGATCAACGTACAGTACGCCTTCATGGCCAATACGCTGTATGTGATCGAAGCCAATCCGCGTGCTTCCCGTACCGTGCCATTCGCCTCCAAGGCCACCGGTGTGGCTCTGGCCAAGGCCGCCGCCCGCATCATGGCCGGCGAAACCATCCAGCAGCAGCGAGACAATGGCCTGTTGCTGCCTCATGGTGACGGTGGTGACATCCGCCGTGGCCAGCAGGTGGCCGTCAAGGAATCCGTATTGCCGTTCAAGCGCTTCCGTACCTCGTTGGGCAAGACCGTCGATGTGCTGCTTGGACCGGAGATGCGTTCCACCGGTGAGGTCATGGGCTTCGACCGTGACTTCCCGCACGCCTTCGCCAAGAGCCAGCTCGCCGCCTACGACGGAGGTCTGCCGACCAGCGGCAACGTGTTCATCTCTGTGAACGACACCGACAAGCGTCAGCTGCCGCTGTTTGCCGCCCGATTGGTGGAGCTCGGCTTCAACATCTGGGCCACCGAAGGCACCGCCTCCGTACTGCGCCGCTATGGCATCGACTCCAAGATTGTGGATAAGATCAGCGTGCGCATGGATTCCGATCCGGAAGATCCGGTCACCACCTACCACGCGGAGGGCAGCGTCGGCAAGAACGTGGTTCAGCTGATTGAGGAGGGTGCCATCGACCTCATCCTCAACACGCCGAATTCCCGTGGCTCCCGCTCCGATGGCTATGCCATCCGTTCGGCCGCGATTGCAGCCGATCTGCCTCAGTTCACCACCATGACGGAGTTCTCCGCCGTGCTGATGGCGATCGAGGCCGTAAAGAATAATGATTACCAGATCATGAGCATTCAGGATCATTCCAAGCAGCTGTTCGAACTGGAAAGCCGTGAGTAATGATGAGTAGCCTCAGCAATGAAGAGTTAAACGCCCAACGGTCCGATTTCGGTCTGCGTCTGAGCAATTCCATGGCCAAGTATGGTCCGTTGTGCGTCGGTATCGATCCACATCGACAACTTCTCATCGACTGGGGCTACAACGTGGATGCCTTGGGTGCGGAGCTATACGCCATGCGTATGCTCCAAGCCGCCAACGGTCGGGCTGCGGCCGTCAAATTCCAATTCTCCATGTTCGAGCGCTACGGTTCCAAAGGCATCGCGGCGCTCGAGCGTGTGCTCTATGCGGCACGTCAGATGGGCACCATTACCATCGTGGACTGCCTGCACGGAGGGTTGCCGACCACGGTTTCGGCATTCGCCGACGCCTACTTCAAACCGGGCGCTCCCTTGCTGGCCGATGCCATCACGTTGCTGCCGTATTACGGCGCACGTTCGCTCGGAGGCGTCATCAACGACGCCCTCAACAACGGGCGGGGCGTATTCATCGCATCGTTGACCTCCAATCAGGAGGGGGCCAGCCTGCAGACCGCCATCCGCCAGGCAGGGGAATACAAGGGCAAGACCGTGGCCTTCGGTATCGCCAGCACTGCGCAGAAGTTCAATAACGGCATTGATGGCATGGGCTCCGTAGGTCTGATCATCGGCGCCACCATCGGCCAGTGGATCAACGACAGCGGCGTGGATCCATCGAAATTCACCGGCCCGATCCTATCGCCGGGTTATGGATGGCAAGGCGCCGAAAAACGTGATCTGAAAACCGTGTTCAAAGGCACCAAGGGCAACGTGCTGGTCACTGTCTCCCGCTTCATCGCGGCACATGGCCCCAGCATCGCCGCTCTGACTGAAGCCACTGAATCCGTGGCTCTTGACATTCGTCAGGCGTTGCTGGAAGCTTCCACCGAAGGTGACGAGATCGACGAAGTCGACTAGGCGAATGCCGTTTTCCGGCTTGCATACGCAGACGATAACCAATCAAGGATGTTGCATTCATGACTTGTGTACATAACGAAGACGCAACCACCCGTCACGGAAGACTGATTGTGCTGTGCGGACCCGCAGGCGTAGGCAAAGGCACCGTACTTGGCCGTGTACGTGCGCAGCATCCGGAAATCTGGTTATCGGTATCGGCAACTACGCGTCAGCCACGCCCCGGTGAGGTGGATGGCGTGAACTACTACTTCATGAGCGAACGGGAATTCCTCGACAGGGAGGCCCGAGGTGAGTTTCTGGAAACCGCCGACGTGTTCGGTCTGGCGCATTACGGTACGCCGATCCAACCGGTTGTGGAACATTTGGAACAGAATGTTCCGACCGTGTTGGAGATTGATATCCAGGGAGCACGACGTGTCAAGGAACGGGCGGAAGAGCTCGGCCTCGATGTGATGACCGTGTTCATCGCACCGCCGTCGTTCGAAGAGCTCAAGCGGCGCTTGATCGGGCGTGGTACCGAAACGGCGGAACAGCAGGCCAAAAGACTTGAAACGGCGAAGATTGAACTGGCGGCCGAATCGGAATTCGATGTGGTGATTGTCAACGAAGTGGTGGAGGATGCGGCCGCGCAGCTGTGGAATATCATCGCCACGGAGTTCGGAATGTAGGTTCCAGTCGGTACGACGACCGCAGAGGGCGGGAATACGAAAAGGGGGCTACGCGGGTTTTCCGCATAACCCCCTTTTTTGAGTTCTACAGGGTTCTCAGGCGAGACCGGAGAGCCTGTTGATCAGCTCCGGGTCTCGGGTCGCACCCTTGTCGGCGGAGCGGGCGAAGGCCGCATAGGCCTTGAGCGCCTGGGACACCTTGCGGTCGCGGTGCGCCACGTAGCCGTCTCCGGCTTCGATCTCGGCGCGACGCTGGGCCAGCTCATCATCGGTCAGCTCGACGTTCACAGTACGGTTCGGAATGTCGATGGTGATGATGTCACCGTTCTTGATCAGCGCGATCGGTCCCTTGTTCGCCGCTTCAGGCGCGATGTGGCCGATGGACAGGCCCGAGGAGCCGCCGGAATAACGACCGTCGGTCAGGAGGGCCACTTCCTTGCCGATGCCCTTGCCCTTGACGAAGGAAGTCGGATACAGCATCTCCTGCATGCCCGGTCCGCCCTTCGGACCCTCATAGCGAATCACCAGGGCCATGCCTGGCTTCAGCGTATCGTTGAGGATGACCTCGATGGCCTCCTCCTGGGATTCCACGACCAGAGCCGGTCCACGGAACGTCCAGATCTCCTTCGGCACGCCTGCGGTCTTGACCACACAGCCGTCGGGAGCGAGGTTGCCGCGCAACACGGCCAGGCCGCCTTCGGTGACCGCCGGATGGTCGATGTCATGGATGGCGCCGTTGACACGGTCGCGGTCGAGCGAATCGAACAGCGTGGTGTGCGTCCACGGATCGGGGGAGACGATGTGGCCCGGAGCGGCCTTGTACATCTGCTGCGCCTCCTCGGTGCAGGAGTCGCGCATGATGTCCCAATCGTTGAGCTTGTCTTCCAGAGTCTTGTAATCGACGGAATGCACGTCGCGGTGCAGCTTGCCCGCACGGTCGAGTTCGCCGAGGATGCCGGTGATGCCGCCTGCGCGGTGCACGTCGGAAATCTCCCATTCACCGGACGGCGAGGCCTTGCAGATGCACGGCACGGTATGCGAGATGCGTTCGATGTCGTCAAGGGTGAAGTCCACATCGGCGGACTGGGCCATGGCGAGGATGTGCAGCACGGTGTTGGTGGAACCGCCCATGGCCACGTCCATGGTCATGGCGTTCTCGAAGGCCTTCTTGGTGGCGATGGAACGCGGCAGCACGGTCTCATCGTCCTCGTCGTAGTACTGCTTGGCGATCTTGACGATCTGTTCGGCGGCGCGCTTGAACAGATCCTTGCGGTAGGAGTGGGAGGCGAGGATGGTGCCGTTGCCGGGAAGTGCCAGGCCGATGGCTTCGGTCAGGCAGTTCATCGAATTGGCGGTGAACATGCCGGCGCAGGAGCCGCAGGTCGGGCAGACGGTCTTCTCGTAGGCGAGCAGGGCCTCCTCGTCCAGATTATCGTCGGCGGAGGCGTACATCACGTCGATCAGATCGGTGTTCTTCTTCACGGTACCGTCGGGCAGTACGGTGGTACCGGCCTCCATCGGGCCGCCGGAGACGAATACGGTAGGGATGTTCAGACGCAATGCGGCCATGAGCATGCCCGGCACGACCTTGTCGCAGTTCGGGATGCAGATCAGGGCGTCGGCGCAGTGCGCATTCACCTGGTATTCCACGGTGTCGGCGATGATATCGCGGCTCGGCAGGGAGTAAAGCATGCCGGTGTGACCCATGGCGATGCCGTCGTCAACGGCCATCGTGTTGAACTCACGGGGGATGCCGCCGGCCTCCTTGATGGCTTCGGAAATCAGTCGGCCGACCTTGTTCAGGTGCACATGGCCCGGCAGGAACTCGTCGAAGGAGTTGGCAATGGCGATGATCGGCTTGCCAAAGTCCTTGCCGTCCACGCCGGCGGCACGGTAGAGGGCGCGTGCGCCCGCGAATACTCGTCCATTCATCAGTTTTGCAGATCGCATTTCCATGCCTTCTATTGTGCTGGCCGAACGGGACACGCGTTTTGTCAAGAGTCACTATGTGGAATTTTCATAAGCGTTACATTCCTCGGACGGCAAGGCGGCTCCGAATGCCCTGTGTGGGGATTGCGTCCGTCCAGCTGCGCCTCTATACTTACGAGGTTGGAAAAGAAGCTTCGCGCTTATCTGATGATTGGGAGATAATCAACTATGGCATTCGGCACTCAGCCAACCCCGACCGGACTTGCGGATCCGCCGATCGACGATCTGATGGAGCATGCGGACTCCAAGTACGCCTTGGCTATTTTCGCCGCCAAGCGTGCTCGCCAGATCAATTCCTACTTTACCCAGCTCAATGAGGGTCTGCTGCAGAACGTCGGCCCGCTGGTGGAGTACCAGAACCAGGAAAAGCCGTTGTCCATCGCGTTCCGCGAGATCAACGATGGTCTGCTGGAGGAGACCCTCGGCGAGGACGACCTGACCGAAGGCAACTGATTTCCAAGGAATCGCGCCTGATTTATTTTCTTTCGCCCCGATACCTGAACGGAGCGCATGAGATGATGGTTGCAAAACCATTGATTGCGTCCTGAGGGTTGGGGCGTTTTCTATATTCGCCATTCACGACAACAGACATCCGGGCGGAGTTGGGATGACCGCCCTAGGAAAGGAGCAGCCGGCATGGCTGAATTGAAGTTGATTTCCGCCGAATCGGTGACGGAAGGACATCCGGACAAGGTCTGCGATCAGATTTCCGATGCGATTCTCGACGATATGCTGCGTCAGGATCCGCAGTCGCATGTGGCCGTGGAAACCTGCGCTACCACCGGACAGTTCTTCGTGTTCGGCGAGGTGACCAGCGAGGGATATAGCGACATCCAGAACATCGTGCGTACCGTGGTCAGGAACATCGGTTACACCAGTTCCAGGGTCGGCCTCGATGCCGACTCCTGCGGCGTGATGGTCTCCCTGACCGAGCAGAGCTCCGAAATCAACCAAGGTGTGGCACGTCTCGACCGTGAGAAGGAGTCCGCGGCCTCCCGCGAAGAGCGCTATGAGGCGCAGGGAGCCGGCGACCAAGGCGTGATGTTCGGCTACGCCTGCGATGAGACCGACGTGCTCATGCCCTTGCCGATCTATCTGGCCCACCGCCTGGCCCATCGTCTGACCGAAGTGCGCAAGAGCGGTGAAGTGGCGCACCTGCGACCGGACGGCAAAACTCAGGTGACCATCGAATATGACGACGACGATCGTCCGGTCCGTCTCGATACCGTGCTGGTCTCCACGCAGCATGATCCCGAAGTGGATCAGGCTTGGCTCAAGGAACAGCTGACTGAACATGTGATTCGCCCGGTGCTTGACGACGTGCTTGCCGATCGCGTGACGCACGATGAATACCGTGTGCTGGTGAACCCGACCGGCTCGTTCGTACTTGGCGGTCCGGCCGCGGATGCGGGACTGACCGGACGCAAGATCATCGTCGACACCTATGGTGGCGCGGCGCACCACGGCGGCGGTGCCTTCTCCGGCAAGGATCCGAGCAAGGTGGATCGTTCCGCGGCCTATGCGGCCCGTTGGGTGGCCAAGAACATCGTGGCCGCAGGCCTTGCCCGCAAGGTCGAGGTGCAGGTGGCCTACGCCATCGGCGTGGCCGATCCGGTATCCATCAACGTGGAGACCTATGGTACCGAAATGGGAGTGACCCGCGAGCGGATTCAGCAGGCGGTACGCAAGGTATTCGATCTGCGTCCGGCCGCCATCATCGACGAACTTGACCTGAAACGCCCGATTTACGCCAAAACCGCCGCATATGGTCACTTCGGGCGCGCTGATGCCGACTTCACGTGGGAGATCGTCAACAAGGTCGATGACCTCAAGGCGGCGATCGCCGAATAGGGCGAACGCCGAGAGTACGTATGTCAAACGGGTGGCTGCGTTACTCTTGGAATCATGACCTTTGAGGATGCCGAGCAGCTGGCGCTTGACGGGCTTGCCCCGCGCAAGCGGCGCAAACGCATGCCCGTAGCCAAAACGCCGGCTGCCGAGCATCCCGTGGCCCAAGTGGTGTTGGACGTGCAGGCCACGCATCTGGGACAGACCTTCGACTATTACGTCGAGGAGAAATATTCCGAGGTGGCCCGGCCCGGCGTGATGGTGCGCGTGCGATTCGGAGGCCAACGCGTCAATGGCATTATCTGGAATCGGACGGATGTCAGCGATACTCCGGCGTCCGCATTGCGTTTCATCGACCGTGTGGTCACCGACGGCGTGCTGGTTCCAAAGGCCATGCGCGAGGACATTACGTTGATCGCCGACGCTTTCGGGGGTACCCGCGCCAATATTCTGCGTCTTGCCGTGCCGCCGCGTGTGGCACGAGTGGAGCAGGAACAGCGACGAAGCGGATCCACGGCACGCGAGGGCAGGGCAAGGGCGGAACGTCTGCTCGCCGTGGAGCAGGAGCACTTCGACCAGCTGAAGGCCCGGTACGGTGGCGTCAACCTGCTACGGGAGGCTCTGGAAGGCTCGCGTTTTCAATCCTTCGTATTCGACACCCTTCCGGGATTCGACCATTGGCGACGATGTGCGGCATGGATGGTGGCCGCCGCGCTTTCGCACAACAGACCGGCCGTGATCGTGCTGCCTACCATGCGCGAAATCAACGATATGATCGAAACCCTGCAATCCATCGGACTGCGTGTGTTCGCCCAAACCAACGCCTCCAGCGGCGGCTACGACGGTGACATGGCCGTGCTGAATGCGCAGATGCCGCCTGCGGAACGATATCGTGCCTATCTGGCTGCGAGCGGTGGACGGGTGTCATGCATCATCGGAACGCGGGCCGCCATGTATGCGCCGGTGGAAGGCCGTGCCCTGTTTCTGATCGTGGATGATGTGTGCTATCAGGATGCCGACGGCATGATGCCTTACGCCAATGCCAGAGGGGTGTTGCGTCTGCGTGCCAAGGCCCATGGCGGAGTATTCGTGGCGATGGCGAATGCCCGAAGCGTGCAGAGCCAATGGGAAACCGATGCCACACATGTGGGGGAGACGCCGGTCAGCGGCTTCAGTACGCCGATTCATGCGCTTCCGGCGGTGACGAAGGAGGCGAGTCCGTGGATTCGCTGGCTCAACCGTGACGAGTTGGCGCGTGTCGCGGATCCGACCATCGGCGCCCGTGTGCCGCACACGGCCGTACGCGTGCTGTCCAAGGCACTGGAAAGCGGTCCGGTGCTGTTGTCCATTCCGCAGGATGGCATCACTGAGGCGCTGAGTTGCTCGCAATGCCACCGTCAGGCGCGATGTGCGCAATGCACCGGGCCACTGGAACGCTTGCAGGACGGTTCGATTCGATGCCGTTGGTGCGGTGCCGCCACCGTGCAATGGTCATGCCCGGCCTGCCGTAACGAACGTATGCGCGTGGTGCGGGTCGGTGCGGCCGGTACCGCGCAGGAACTGGGCAAACTGTTCCGTGGCGTGCCGATCGTGATATCCACGCCAAGCCAGCCACGAGGCATTGTGCCGGACATTGCCTTTGCGCCGCAGCTGGTCATCGCCACCCCCGGCGCCGAACCTCGTGTGCGGGGGACCAGCCCGTACGAGTGCGAATATCGGGCGGTGGCGATTCTGGATGCCTGGACCAGCCTGTATGCATTCGGCATCGATGCGGGCGTGGATACGCTCACCGCCTGGATGCGTGCGGTGTCACTGTGCGCGCCACGGGTCAGGGACGGACAGGCGTTGCTGCTTGGCGAGACCGATCCGGTGCTCGCCCAATCATTGATGTTGTGGAATTCACCGCGGTTGGCGCAGACCGAGCTTGAAGAGCGTGCGCAGACGGCCCTGCCCCCGGTGTTCGCGGCGGCATGCGTATGGGGTCGCCGAAGTGCGGTGAAAACGGCGCTGGAACGAATCGGCGCTCTGTCGGGCGGTGACTGGGCCACCATCGAAACCGTGGAAGGTGTCATGCCTTCGGTGCTGGGCCCCGTGCCGATTCCGCAGCCACGCACCATCGATACCCGTGAGCTGGAGGTGACCGCCGACCGGGTCAAGGCGATCGTGCGTGTGCCGCAAGGCAAACGTGCCGAACTGGCCCTGCGACTGCGCAACGCCAGCGCAAGACATGTAGCCGCACGGGAGGCGGGCGAGCTTCGGTTCCAACTCGATCCGAAGGAACGCATCTAAGCATTCCAAAAGCGCCTTGTCGAAACCATTTGTGAAGGTCACGTCCTCTCGCCGTGAAACACTATGGAAGACCTGAAGGACTCCATCGAATATGAACGGAGGAACGCATGAAAGGCTGGCCTGGAGAGCCCGACATGGAATACGACGTGCTGATGGCCGACGGCGAGGCGGCCGCCAACGCGGGCAAGCCGATCACCGATGTGATCTTCGATTTCGGCAATGTGCTGATATATTGGGATCCGGCCGCGGTGATGACGCCGCGATACGACGATGAGCTCGTCGAGCGGTTCCTCGACAACGACATCTCGGGATTCTACGACATCAACAACCTGCTGGACGGTGGCATGTCCAACGACGAAGGCGTGGCGCTGATGCGTAAGACCAGTGGCGACCAGTGGGCCGACATGCTGCAGTACTATCTTGACAACTTCGTCGATTCACTCACAGGCGTCGTGCCCGGCGCCCGTGTGCTGATCAACGATTTGAAGGCCGCTGGCATCGGCGTCTGGGGATTGAGCAATTGGCAGAAGGACCTGTTCCCGATTGCGCTGGAACACTACGATATCCTGCAGACGCTGAACGATCGCGTGGTTTCCGGCTACGTCGAGCTGCGCAAGCCGCACAAAGACATCTATGAGCATGCGTTGGACCGGTTCGGCATCAATGCCGCAGGTGCGATGTTCGTGGACGACAAGGCGATGAACATCGTCGGGGCGAACGAGGCCGGCATTCGTGGTGAGCGATTCAAGGATTCGCGTGCCCTGCGCAGGTTGCTAATCGCCAACGGCGTCGATATTCCCGCCGTACTGCAGGCGTGACGTTCGCGATCGTCGCGGCATCGATCCCGCGACGTCGATGATGGTTTGTGATTGAGATGTGGACAAGGAGTCTGATTCATGCTGAAAGTGCTTTTCGCCGGTTCTCCGGAAGTCGCCGTACCGTCGCTGAGGATGCTTGCCGAAGATACCGAACATTTTGAGGTAGTGGCCGTACTCACCCGCCCGGACGCACCGACCGGCCGCGGACGCAAGCTCGTACCGAATCCGGTCAAGCAGGCCGCGCTGGAATTGGGGTTGCCGGTCATCGAATCCGATCCGAGCGAAGAGACCTTCATCAACGAACTCACGGCCACCGGCGCACAGGCCGCCGCCGTGGTGGCCTACGGCAAGATCCTCAAGCAGGAGGTCTTGGACGCCTTGCCCATGGGCTGGTACAACCTGCATTTCTCGCTGTTGCCGCAATGGCGTGGCGCCGCTCCGGTGCAGCGTTCCATCTGGGCAGGGGACACTTTGACCGGCGCCACGGTGTTCCGCATCGTCAGGAAGATGGATGCAGGCCCGATTCTGGCGCAATCCACCGTGGAAATCGGTGCGCACGAAACCTCCGGCGAACTGCTGAACCGTTTGGCTGAAGATGGCTCCCGATTGCTGGCCGCTTCGCTGCAGGCCTTGGCCGATGATCAGATCGCGCCGGTCGAACAGCCCGCAGGCGCCTATGAAATCGCCCAGAAGATCACCGTTGAGGATGCGCGCATTCGCTTCGACGTTCCTGCGTTCGCCGTCGACCGGCAGATTCGTGCCTGCACTCCGAATCCTGGCGCCTGGTGCGAACTGCATGCCAGCGCTGACGCCGAGCCGACCACCCTGCATGTGTTGCGCGCGCAGACGTCCGACATGGACAATCCGAATGTGCCCGCCACGCTCGAACCGGGACGAATCGTGGCAGGCAAGAAGCATGTGTGGATCGGCACCGCCACCCAGCCGTTGGAACTGCTCGAAGTCAAGGCTCAGGGCAAAAAGGCCATGCGTGCCGCTGACTGGGCCCGTGGAGCCCGCCTCGACGGGACGGCTTTCTGTAGGTAACAGTCGGCTATGGCGTCCGCAGTGACGGACGGCATGCATTGACGACACGCTCCGGGCCGTTCGGGACAAGTCTTTACGGCTCTTTACGGCTCTTTACGGCCTTACAGCGCATGCCAATCCGCCACCTGCCGTACGTGCGGATGCTACGTCATTCCGCAAGCCGCGCAGTTGCGACGGGTACGCGCAGCGGAGGGGCTATCTGAGAAAATCGAGGATCTTGATGAGGTCACGTTCGTTCAGACGGTGCGGAGCCTCCTGCTGGACCTTCGGTTTGGCGCAGAATGCCACGCCCAATCCCGCCGCATGAATCATCGGCAGATCGTTGGCTCCGTCGCCCACGGCCACGGTTTGCGCCATGCTGACTCCCATTCGGCCGGCCCATGTGCGCAATGATTCCAGCTTGACGTCCTTGGTGACGATATCGCCAAGGACGCGGCCCGTCAGCCTGCCATCGGCGGTTTCGAGACGGTTCGCAATCCAGTAATCGATGTTTGCGTCGGATGCGAGACGATCCACGACTTCATGGAATCCTCCGGAGACGACGCCGACCTTCCAGCCATAGTCGTGCAACGCATCGATGAGGGCAAGCGCGCCGTTCGTGAAATGGACGGCATGGTAGACATCGTCGAACATCGAAATCGGCAAATCCTTCAGCAATGCGACGCGGGCACGCAACGCATCGCGGAAATCCAATTCGCCGTTCATCGCACGGGCGGTGACGGATGCGATTCGATCACCGACGCCGGCGGCGACGCCGAGCTCGTCGATGACCTCTTCGTCAATCAACGTGGAATCCACATCCATTACCAGCAGTCCGGGGTGGGACAACGTGGGCACGGTGGCGGCATTCAGCGTTTCTTCTTCAAGCATGGTTTCGATTGTCGGAAATCATTAGGACAATGGGTATTCTGGACGGTGAATCGAAGAAAGCGAGGGTCGGCATGGAACGGCAGGATGAGAGGTTGCGGTCCCTCAGCGAGGCCAATGACCGGCTGATGGCCAAGAACCATGCGTTGGCGAAGGCATTGACCCGTGCCACGCAAGAACTCACCAAGGCCAAGGCGCAACTGAATCAGTTGGCCGGGCCTCCCATGACTTTCGCCACCATGATACGCGTGCATGCGGCGAACACTGACGAACAGGGGGTGCAGCACGCCAGCGCCGAGGTGATTTCGGGCACGCGGCGCATGATCGTGCCGGTGGCGGCGAACGTACAGGCGTCGCGTCTGGAAGCGGGACGTACGGTGCTGCTCAACGAGAACATGGTGATAGTGGATCAGCATGACACCGACACCTTGGGTTCGGTGCGCACCGTCAGACAGGTTCTTGACGACGGTCGTCTGCTGGTGGCCGACAGTGGAGGCAACGTCACGTTGGTACGCCGTGCCGGCACACTCGCCAAGGAGAACGTCAATGCCGGCGATCGGGTGAGCGTGGATTCCTCCGTCCGCTTCGCGCTGACCCTGATTCCCGTCGAGGATGACGCCGATCTGGTGCTTGAGGAGACTCCGGACGTCACCTTCGACGACATCGGCGGTCTGGACGAACAGATCGAGCGCATCCGCGACGCCGTGCAGATGCCGTTCCTGCACCGTGAGCTGTTCGAACGCTATGATCTGAAACCGCCGAAAGGGGTGTTGCTGTACGGCCCGCCCGGCAACGGCAAGACTCTGATTGCCAAGGCCGTGGCAAACGCGCTCGCCGAAGGTTCCGGCGCGGGGTCGGGCGTGTTCCTTTCCGTGAAGGGACCGGAGCTGCTCAACAAGTTCGTCGGTGAGTCGGAACGTCTGATTCGCATGATTTTCAGACGTGCGCGCGAACGCGCCGCCGACGGCAGGCCGGTCATCGTGTTCATCGACGAGATGGATTCGTTGCTGCGCACTCGCGGTTCCGGCGTGTCCTCCGACGTGGAAACCACCATCGTGCCGCAGTTCCTCTCCGAACTCGACGGTGTGGAAAGCCTTGACAATGTGATGGTGATCGGAGCCTCCAACCGCATCGATATGATCGATCCGGCCGTGTTGCGTCCGGGTCGACTGGATGTGAAAATCCGTGTGGAACGTCCGAAAGCGAAGCAGGCCGAGCAGATCATCCGCCACTATCTGACCGACGACCTGCCGCTCACGCCGGGCATCGAGGCGAAGGCCCTGACCAGCGTGCTCGTCGCCGACATCTATGCGGTCAGCGAGCATCGCCACCTATGCGACGTCTGCGACGAACACGGGCAGTGGTCGCCGGTCTATCTGGCCGACGTGGTTTCCGGAGCGGTATTGAAGAACGTCGTGGATCGCGCCAAGACAAAGGCCGTCAAAATCTCCATCGAATCGGCGGAGCCCGCGGCGATCGGCGTGAATCTGCTGGCGAAGGCCGTGCAGGAGGAATTCGAAGAGACCCGTGACGCCGTGCTGGACGCCGATCCGGTGCAGTGGAGTCGAATCAACGGATTCGAGGCCGGGCATGTGACACGCATCAGGCCGACGGCGCAATAACCGGATCGGAACGGCCGGTATAGGGCAGAGGAAAGGAATCGGGAGATGAGCGTTCGTCGAGTAATGGGAACCGAAACCGAGTATGCGGTTTCCAGTCGTGGGCAAGGCCGGTACAATCCGGTGCAGCTATCATTTGATGTGGTCGGCGCCGCCGCGGATGAACGCACGAAGCATATCCGCTGGGACTATCGGCAGGAAGATCCCGTCAACGACGCCCGCGGCACCCGTCTGGAACGCGCCTGCGCACATCCCGACCTGCTCACCGACGCGCCACAGCTCAACATCACCAACGTGATTGCAGCCAATGGCGGACGCATATATGTCGACCATGCGCATCCGGAATACTCCGCGCCGGAAACCACGGACCCCTTCGAGGCGGTGCTCTACGACCATGCCGGTGATCTGATCATGCAGCAGGCCGCGCAGAAGGCGAGCGGCATCACGGGCCGCGCCATCATGCTGCATCGCAACAACGTGGACGGCAAAGGCGCCAGTTGGGGCACGCATGAAAACTATATGATGCTGCGTGCGGTGCCGTTCGAGCATGTGGCACGGCTGATGACCGCGCATTTCGTTTCGCGGCAGATCTATACGGGCTCCGGTCGCGTCGGCCTGGGGGAGCGCAGCGAGCGCGCCGGCTACCAGCTCAGCCAGCGCGCCGACTACTTCCACATGAAAGTGGGACTGCAGACCACCTTCGACCGGCCCATCATCAACACTCGTGACGAATCGCACAGCACCGATGCATACCGTCGATTGCACGTGATCGTGGGCGACGCCAACCGTATGGACGTGCCGCAGGCGCTGAAACTCGGCACCACCAGCATGCTGCTGTGGGTGCTCGAGCATGGCAGGGAGGCGGGACTCGATCCGGAGGCGATGATGGACGCGCTGGCGCTCGCCGATCCGGTGGAGGCCATGCATACTGTCTCGCACGACCTGACGTTGAATGCCGAACTGCCGTTGCGCAACGGCGGCATGACCACGGCATGGCAGATGCAGGTCACCTTGCGGAGCATGGTGTATGCGGCGGCCGCGATGGTCTACGGCAGCGACACGGCGGGAGAACCCGTCTGGCCGGACCGTTCCACGCGCAACATCATGGCGATGTGGGGTCAGGCGCTCGCCGACGTGGCTGCCATCCGCCATGCCGACAACAATCGGCGTCTGGCCATGCGCGAAGAGGCAGGCCGCATCGAATGGCTGCTCAAATGGCGGTTGCTGGAGAAACTGCGCCGTAAAACTGGTTCCGATTGGGCCGACCCACGTTTGGCCGCCGTCGATCTGAGATGGGCCGCGTTGGATTCCTCGGATTCGATATTCATGAAACTGACGCCCCAGATGGAACGGCTGGTCGATGATGCGCAATTGAGGCGGGCAATCTCGGAACCACCAAGCGATACGCGTGCCTGGCTGCGCGCGCAGATGATCCGGCGTTTTCCCGAACAGACGGTGGCCGCATCCTGGTCTCATCTGACCGTTCGCAGTGAGATGAGTGGTGATGAATCCGTGGAGAATGCCATGACGTCATTGGATATGTCGAACCCTTTGGACTTTGGCGAATCCCAATGTCTGCGAGCCTTCGAGGGGGCATCGGACGCGCAGACGGTCATGAACCGCTTACGCTGAACATCACGTCGGTCGCGTACTATTCGTGATGATGGTATAACCATGCCAGGCAACAGGAACACAGAAACAGGCCCTGATATCAGGAGAGAACATATCGGGCGCGCAGTATGACGAATGAAAAGGCATAATCTATGGAGTTGAGGCAAGCGGCCCTCGAAGTGGCCCGTATTCTGCAGGATGCAGGCAAACACGCATTGCACGATCAGACCAATCCGCGCGATATGAAAAGTCTTGAGCTGTCGGACGACCACCTGCATTTCACGTCGGATCTCGACAAGCGTCTCGCACAGTTCATCAGCAACCGCATCACCTATGTCGACGTATTCGATGGATTTTGGCAGTTCCGCCCCGAAGAATGCCATCCGGGGGAACGGTACTGGTGCGTCGGCGGCATCGACGGCGTGATCAATTTCGCCCACGACATGCCGGAGTGGGCCATCACCGTGACCTTGTTCGAATTTAACGAGCAGTGCTCCGCACAGCCGATTCTCGCGGTGGTGCATGCCCCGGCGTTGGGTTTGACGTATCTTGCCGTCCGTGGCTCCGGTGCCATTCGTATCCGTCGCACCCCGTTGGGCGACAAGCGCGAGAAGATCATCCCCTCCACCACACCGTCATTGGACGGGGCCGTGGTGAGTTTCGGCATGTCGTACGTGCCGGCAGAATCCAAGCGATCACTTGACGTGGTGGCGCGCATCGCCGGACGTCCGGCCGACATCAAGCGCGTGGGGCCGGTGTCGCTGGATCTGTGCAAGGTGGCTGACGGCACGTATGACGCCTATTTCGAGCCGCATCTGCATAAATGGGATGTTCCCGCCGTGTCGGCCGGTGCCATGATGGTCTGGGAGGCGCAAGGTCACCTGAGCCAATGGAATGGCGACGGCGTTCACTGGCGTCAGGAAAACGACGTGGTCGCCACCAACGGACTCATCAACGACGATTTACGTCAGTATTTGGTATAGCGCCATAGGGCCTGTCTCTCATGGCCTCATGCGTGGCGCAGTCGGTGCCGTTGCGATTGGTGCAATCGCTGGCGGATGCCGAACGTATCGAAAGGGAAAGCCATGCCTCAGGAATTCGAACAGATCCGATCTGCCGCCCAGCCGTTGGACAGCGAGGAGAGCGCTCCGGTCGCCGGTGCGCGAACGGATGATACCGTGGATGCCTTGGATGCCGTGCTGGATGATATCGAATCCGTATTGGAAACCAACGCCGAAGAATATGTCGGCAGTTTTGTGCAAAAAGGCGGCGAGTGATGCCCCAGCTGCGTGACAGCGGCAATCATTCGACGGCCCCGCTTGACGGCAGGACCCGCGGTGAGGTCGACGCGTTCATCCGCATCTTCGGCATCGAAACTGAGTATGGAGTCAGCGTGACCGGAGCCGATGCGCCCTGTGATGCGGGGCAGACGGCCATGATGATGTTCCAGCCGATCGTGGCCCAGGCCAGATCGACGAACACTTACATCGAAAACGGTTCGAGACTCTATCTTGATGTTGGTTCGCATCCGGAATACGCCACGGCGGAAGCCCGGGATCCCATGGATGCGTTGGCGCTTGACGCGGCCGGCGAGCTGGTGATGCGCGATCTTGCCATGGACGCCCAGCACAGGTTGCGGGAAGGGCATGGCAGGCGTGCCATCGTGCATGTGTTCAAGAACAACGCCGATTCGGCCGGTCATTCCTTCGGTTGCCATGAAAATTATCTGGTGCGGCGTTTCGTGCCGTTGGAGACCATCGAACATGAGTTGTTGCCATTCCTGATCACCCGGCAGATATTCACCGGTGCCGGTCGTGTGGGCGGGCAAGGCTTCCAGATCACGCAACGTGCCGATTTTCTGGATGAGGCCGTGTCTTCGGCCACCACGCGCTCGCGCCCGATGGTGAACACGCGCGACGAACCGCATGCCGATCCGGACGCGTTCCGTCGTCTGCATGTGATTATCGGCGATTCCAACCGGTCCCAGTGGGCTACGATGATGAAGCTCGCCACTACGCATCTGGTGTTGTGCGTCATCGAACAGGCGGGGCGTGAGGGGCGTGAATCCGGATTCGCACGGTTCGCCTTCGCCGACCCCGGCGCGGCGAATCATGCCGTCAGTCGCGATGCGAGCGGAGTCGGTGCGGTCTTTGACATGGCCGATGGCGATGTGATTCGCGGTGGTGCGGTCGCCGTGCAGGAACGATATCTGGCGGCGGTGGAACGTTTCGTCGAAGATCATCCCGAAGTCGGGGCCTCGTTGCCTCGTACCGATGTACATGATGTGATCGCTCAATGGCATGAGGCGTTGGAAGCGTTTCGTTCCGGTGACGTCGACGCTTTGGCCGATAGGGTGGATTGGGTGTGCAAGAAGCGCTTGTTCGATGCCTTGCAGGCTCGTACCGGCCATCTTCCGGCAAGCAGACTCGAGCAGTTGGACATGGACTATCACGATGTGGCCAACGGTACCGTATATGCTTCGCTGTGCCGCCGTGGCGGCATGCGCACGTTGTTGGGGCGGGATGCGGCGGATCGTGCCATCCACATGCCTCCTGACGATACCCGTGCGGCTTTACGGGGCAGATTCGTGCGGGAGGCGAAGGCGAAGGGTGCCCGGTATTCCTGTGATTGGACCAGGCTCACGTTGATGTCGCCCCACCATTCGGAAATGGTGTTGCTTGATCCCTTCGATTTCGAGGAATCGGAGCGGTTCCGGCAGATGATGGATATGCTGGCCTGAGTTCAAGCCGGAGGGGGTATGCGCCTGATTCGGCATCTTGGCTGATGCGAGGAGGGAAGGTTCAGGCTTCGCCGCGGTATTTGGCCATCATCTGCGACTGCATCTGTTGGGCGCTTGGCGGCGTCCAGGTGATGGCGTCGGCTCCGGCGTCGATGGTGGCGAGAATACGTTCCTCGGAGCCGCCTCCGGAAGCCAGGATCGGAATTTCCGGATGGTGCTCTCGAATGCTGGAGACCACCTGTGCGGTTCGTGCGCCCGCCGCGACGTTGATGATGGCGGCGCCTGCGATGATTTTGCATTCGGTGACTTCGTCATCTTCGGTAACGGTGGCGATGACCGGAATGTCGATCATGGACATGGTGGTTTCGATGGTTTCCGCCGGAGCGGGGGCGTTGATGACCACACCTGCTGCGCCCTGCATCTCCGCCACCATGGCCAATTCGGCCACACGCGGGCCGGTGGTGGTTCCACCGCCCACGCCTACGAACAACGGCATCTGGGCCACCGTCAGCAATGCCTGCGTGATCACCGGCTCCCCGGTGAACGGATACACCGCCAGAATGGCGTTGGCGTTGGTATTGCGAATGATCACTGCATCGGTGGTATAGGCGAAGGATTTGAGCGTATGCCCCTTCACCGTGATGCCGCCGCACCGTTGCGCGATGATTTCCGGCACGCGTGCGCTTGGAGAGGTCAATCGTCCTTCGACGATGGCGGTGCCATACGCGGTGCGGGACACATATGGCGTGGCGGAATGCTGTTCCACGGCGACATCCGCGCTTGGCGTGAACAACGAACGTTTGCTGATGGGGATAAGAGCCGGATCATTCGGCTCCGGAGTGCCTGTTTGATCGATGCTCATTCCTGTGCCTCCGTACCTGAACGATCGAGCATGAGAAACTCATGAATGGCTTTGCGTCGTTCGGTGATCTCCTCGTCCAGAAGTCTGGTATCGGTGTTGTCGATGATACGCTGCAGGTATTCGCTGAGAGTGGAAAGTTCATCGGGATTCAGGCAGTCGAACATGCGCAGGGCCGATTCGGTCTGCTCCTTGATGGGGCGCATGAGGGGTCTTCCGCGACGTGCCGCATCGACGTTTCTGACCGTTGCCGCCGCGCGACGTGCCGTTCTGGCCCTGGTCGCCTTGAGTTTGGAATGCAGCAGCAGGATGTTGAGCTCATGGAGCTGATTGATTACGATCTTCCTCTGGTCGGCCATGGCGGTTTCCTGTCTATATGGACACGATGTCTAATATGTAAAGTTTATCTGGAAAATCAGGAAACGCAACCCGTCGCTGCAATGTCGTGAAACGACTGGGGCCCCGACCATCATGGTCGGGGCCCCAGTCGCCAATGAATCAGAGACTCACTTGGTGACGGCCTTCTTCAGCAGGGAACCGGCGGAGATACGAACACCGTAGGTTGCCGGGATCTCGATGGTCTCGCCGGTGCGCGGGTTGCGGCCGGTACGAGCGGCACGCTTGACGCGCTCGGCGGAGAACAGACCGGTCAGCTTCAGGCCTTCGCCGGACTGCATTGCCTCGACGAACACGTCCTGGAAAGCGTTCACAGCTGCCTCAGCCTGTGCCTTGGTCAGGTTGGACTTCTGAGCGATCTTCGAGACGAGATCAGACTTGTTGTATGCCATAAAGCATCCTTCTTGGGTCAGGGGACATCCTGATTACTCTGATGTCCACGTTCATTACGATATTAGCGCACCTTACCGCCGAAAACCGCATTCTATAAGGGTTTTGGCGAGATTTTTTAGAAAAACGGGCCAAAATGACCGGTCACGAATCGATTCTAAATCAGATTATGCCTGTCAAGCCACTTCATGGCCAACGCACCGACCGGGATCCGTAGCCAGTAGAAGGCAATTCGGTAGACGAGAGTAGCGGAGACGGCGATCGTGGAAGGAACCCCTACGGCGGTGAACGCCACGGACAAAGCCGCTTCGACCGCACCCAAGCCGCCCGGTGTCGGCACTGCGGAACCGAGCGTGTTCGCCAAGAGAAAAATAAAGGTCGTTTCCACGGGATTCGTATGGTATCCGAATGCCAGCAACGCGGCCCAGAATCCCAAACCGGTACCGACATTGAGAATGAGTGCGCCCACGATGCCGAAAAGCAGTTCCTTCGGCCTGGTAAGCACATCCACCAGATTGCGCGCATACGACATGACGATCGGCAGATACTTGTCCGTGACCAGATGACGCACCGGCGGAATCGCCATGCCCGCAGACACGATCAGTGCAACGATGGCGATTACCATGATCAACGTATTGGTGGGAATCATGCCGGAAAGCGTGTTACGGCCGGTGAATACGCCGATGACCAGCAGCAACACTATCGTAGTGGCGCCCTGCACCGCCCAGACGGCACTCATGATGGCGGTCGCCTTGGTATTGCGATAGCCGCTTTTGCGCAGGAACTGCAGATTGACGAATGCCGGGCCCACGCCCGCGGGCATGGAAACCGCGGTGAATCCTGCGGCCATCTGCGAACACATCAGACCGATGGGATTGCGCTTGTCGGCATCCATGAATCCGCCCAGCGTCATGGCGGAACCGAACCAAGCCACGAACCCGAGAGCCACGCAGACCAACGCCATGGCGAGATTCGCCTCTTTGACGGCCTTGATCATCTCACCCGGCTGAACCTGCGTGAACACGACGTACACGGCCACTACCAGCAGTGCGATGGCGATGAACGAACGGAAGCTGAATCTCGAAAGCGTGACCTTTTCCATGGAATCGGCCATTTCCTGCGGAGCGAGGGCGGAGATGCGGTCGCGAAGCCGCACCAGTAATTGCTTGTCCCATCCAGGCAGGGCGCGAGTGGCGGCAGGGGCGGCGGCCTTCTGCACGAACGGGGCCAGATCGATGAGCCGATCGTCGCCCCATGTCCGACGGGCGCAGGCCATGGCACGATCCACGCCATTCAGCGCGCTCAGCACAATCAGCAACTGCACCTTGTCGAGCGCGAAATTTGGCGCACTGCTGCCGTAGTCGCCATTCTGCCAGCCGGCGATCACCGGAGTGCCGTCCTCCATGCGCGAAAGCGTGTTCGGCGTGATGCGACGGTGGGTAAAGCCATGGCGGTGGGCCTTGTCCAGATACGCCATGAACTGTTCCATGTCACTGTCGCTCATGGTATTGAGATTGCATTCCAAAGGCATGCGGCCGGAACGGAACACCAGAATCGAGGATTCGCCGTTGTCGGCCACGCCATAGACCCCCGGCGTGACGAGACCGGCGTTATGCAGTCCCAGCAACATGGCGTAATGATGATGGATGGCGTCGATGGAGGAACGGTCCCGGCGCATGGACACGCCGGTCAGCCGAATCCATTGCCACAGCTGATTGAGATATCCGGCGACATGCACCTGATTGTCGAGCACGGATACGATGAAACGGTCGCCGTTGGCGTCAACGGCATCGTAGATGCGGGAGTTTTCGATGAGATCGTCATCGAGAATGGCCTGCAGCATGCCCGAATCGGCACCGGAATCGAGACGGCGTGACAGGGAAGCGACATCGATGCCGATGGAACGCAACGACTGCACCACCTGCGAACCCCATGCTCCGTTGGTCTGCGTACCGATGGCGAAACGAATCAGCATGCCGATGATACGGCCGACCGCGAACGAGACCAGCACTCCGGCTACGGAATTCCACGACAGCACCACCAACAGCACCGCCACGGTATAGAGGACGTTCCATCCCCATTTCACGGCGGATCGTGTGCGTCTTGGGCCTGCGGCGGTAAGGAACGCGGCCATGGCCGCATAGAAATCAGGAAGCAGACCGGTGCCGGTAACCGTGCCGTTGGAAAACAGGGAGGCGATCAGCAGCGTATTGCGAGTGCCGGTAATCAGTGCAGACACGCCCCAGACAGCGGAGAATCCAAGAATCAACGCGATGGCCGAGGTCACGCTCTGCAGCCACTCCTTGGCGATCAGCAGCTGCAGCAGTACGCTGACGGCAATGAACACGATGGCCAGTTGCTGCAGCAGGGAAGCCGGCACGTCCATAAGCCAGCTCACCGCGTGACTGGCCGAGCGCACGTCCGACTCGACGCCGGAGGCCGTGCCATGCAGGTAGATCGAGAACAGGATGACCACCACTGCGATGATCAATGCGAATCCGGCGTGCAGCAGATCTGCGAAATCCCGGCTACGACGCGGCGGAATATCATCGATGCGCACTTCATGCTTGCTGGCGGCGGGGGCGTGAGACACTATGACATGCTCCATACATACGGTTAGACAAAGACGGTGACTGCTGCCGTCATCGCTTTCGATGATACAACTTGGGGCGGCTGCGGGGGAAACGCAACCGCCCCAAGAGGCTTATGACCGTACGTGAACCGGATCAGCGGGCGAAATCGACCAGTCGAGAGGCCACACCGGTATACGTGGCCGGAGTCAGTGCCTTCAGACGTGCCGCAGTGGCCTCGTCGAAGGACTGCTCGTCGATGAACCTCTCGACGGCATCCTGGGAGATTTCATGGCCGCGCATCAGTTCCTTGACTTTCTCATAGGGCTTGTCCATGCCCGGCAGGCCGGCCAGCTCGCAGGCGCGCATGGCGGTCTGGATCGGCTCGCCCAGCACTTCCCAGTTGGCGTCGAGCTCGGCCTGGATGGCGATGTCGTTCGGATGGATGGAATTCAGTCCGCCCATCAGATTGTTCAGTGCCAGTACGGAGTAACCCAGGGCCGAACCGATGTTGCGCTGCGTGGTGGAGTCGGTCAGATCGCGCTGCCAGCGGGATTCGACCAGTGTGGCGGACAGGGTGTCGAGCAGCGAGCAGGAGATCTCCAGATTGGCCTCGGCGTTCTCGAAGCGGATCGGATTGACCTTATGGGGCATGGTGGAGGAGCCTGTGGCACCCTTGACCGGGACCTGGGCAAACACGCCGCGGGAGATGTACATCCACACGTCCACGCACAGATTGTGCAGGATACGGTTGGTGTGGCTGATGGTACCGTACAGCTCAGCCTGCCAGTCGTGGGATTCGATCTGCGTAGTCAGCGGATTCCAGGTCAGGCCCATGCGGTTGGTCACGAACTCGCGGGACACGGTAACCCAGTCCACATCCGGGCAGGCCGCCAGATGGGCTCCGAACGTACCGGTCGCACCATTGATCTTGCCGAGGTATTCCTGATTCCTGACCTTGTTGAGCTGACGGCTCAGGCGGTACACGTACACCGCAAGTTCCTTGCCCAACGTGGTCGGTGTGGCCGGCTGGCCGTGGGTCAGCGACAGCATGGCCTTGTCACGGTATTCCTCGGCCTTTTCCGCCAGATGGTCGACGATGGCCTGCGCGCCCGGCAGCCATACGTTCTCGATACCGTTTTTCACGCAACGGGCGATGGACAGGTTGTTGATGTCCTCGGACGTGCAGGCGAAATGCACCAAGGTCTTGAGTTCGGTGAGCTGCGTCTCGTGACCGAGGGCTTCTGCCGCCTTGTCGAGCTGATCGTCGATGTAATACTCGACGGCCTTCACGTCATGGTGGGTCACGGCCTCATGGGCGGCATGCTGGGCGATGCCTTCGGCGCCGAAATCCTCCGGAATGGCGCGCAAAAACGCCTGCTCCTCATCGGTAAGCGGCTTGATGCCGGGAACGATGGTCTTGAAACCGTCGCCTTCGAAACCATTGGCAAGCAGAATCATCCATTCGACTTCCACGCGCATGCGCTCGCGGTTGAGCGCAGGTTCGCTCAGATACTCGACGAGGGGGGCGGTCTGCTGATGATAGCGGCCATCGAGGGGGGTCAGGGCAATTGCAGGGGAGATGTCAGTAAGATTCATGTTGTACAGCATACTTTTAGCCGTAAACGAGATTCCGTCGGTGTCCGCTCGCCGGTTGCCGATGACACGCCCGCGAGGAGCTCACTTGCTCATGCGGCCTTGCCAGTAGGTGACTTCCTCCAGATCGCCGTCGATGACGTTGCGGAAATGCCGTTCGTGGTTTTCCAGGGCGGCCGATCCCATATCGGAGGCATTCCGATAGGCTGCCTGATGGTATTTGAGCCAATGGGTGATTTCCTTGGTGTCGGGCGCATCCTGCACTTCGGTACCGGTGAAGAGAGAGCCGTCGTCAGGGGTCTGGCTGACCGTGCCCCGTACGGTGAGCCAGTGTTCGGTATTCGGATTGACCGCGCCGTCCAAGGCTGCGACCAGTTCGTCATCCATTTCCACGCTGGTGACCCATGTGCTTTCGGGAATCGGATGGTTGGCCACGGGGGAACCGGCGGTCACCACATGTTCGATGTCGTATGCATCCTTGAGGTCCGAAGCAAGCGTGGCCGCAACGATGCCGCCTTGGGAATGACCGATCATCGCCACCGGTTCGTCCGGACCGATGCCTGCCCGTTCCATGGCTTCGGCCACCATGCGGGCACTATCGGCCTGCATGCGTTGCTGGGAATCCGAACTCATGAGTTCCACGTTCTGCGGCCATCCGAACGGCGAATCCGGTTTGCCGTCGGTTCCGGGAATCGTGACCAGCCAGGCGTTGGATCCATCTTTTCTGCGGTATTTGGAAATGGCTATGGTGCCGTAGTCCAAGCCGCTGCCAAGATCGATTGTGCCGAGGCGTTCTTCGGCAAGCCGCCGCAGATCCTCCATGGAATCGGCCACACTGTGCGATTCGCGCACCACGGTGGCATTGGCATGCACTTGGGTGACGCTGAGCTCATTGCCTTGAATGAGGTCGTATCCGGGTGCCGTGACCTTGGCGATGCGCTTGGCCGCGATATTGACCTCATCGGTATGGAAGAGCCCTCGCAATCCGCCGAGACCTGCAATGGCGGAACCGGCGCCGCTCATCATTCCTTCCTGCGCCCAATCCAGCGAATCCAATGCATGGATTCCATTGGGGTCGCCTTCTTTCGCCGAGCCAAAGACAAAGCCTCCGAGCGAAAGGAGGCCGGCCGCTGCAAGCGACTCCTTCGGGAATGTGGTAACCGTGGCTTGGAGCAATTCATTGAGTATGCGCCGGTTACGGTCATCTGCCTGGGCATACAGGGAGTGCGCCCTGATGACCAGATCGGCGAGCCATGTGAGCTTTTCCGCCATGACGTTACAGGCGCTTGCATGTTCGGCGCAACGTTTGATGATTCGATCGTAGGGGAACGATATATGGTCGTCCCCGTTGCAGATGATGCCGTTTCCGCCGAGCGCTGCGGCGAAGGGCGTGCCGTAACGCTGGGCTTGAAGCTGCAGTACCGTTGCATTCCATGTGTTCGACATGACCGCATATGTTCGGGAAGCGTCCGACAGGGCGGTGGCGACGCCAAGATATTGGTTGTAGTCGGCGGTCGAATACCTGCGACCTCCGCTGATGGTGGATGTGACCTGCCAACTCATGCCGCACCTACCGACCACAGCGTACGTGAAGTGGTTCGCAACGCTTCCTTCAGGGTGGTGGATAGGCGATGCAGTTCCGTAAGTTGACTACGGAAGGATTCCGCTGCGGTACCGTTCCAATCCGTCAACTCGCTGCGTGCAAGCGTGGACTCAAGCTGGTCGAGGCCCGCGCTGCATGATCTGATTCGCATATCGACAAGATTCTGACTGATCCGTATGCCGGTGCGGCACCGGCATGTTGTACCGGGCGGAGCGACGGACCCCATCGGCAACAGAGGATTCGCGACCGTGCCGGATGCGCTGTATGCAAGTGATGTGTTCATGGTGTCATTGAACACGTATGCACGATGAGGAGTGCAGGAAAAATGGGGTCGGTGGTCGAAGGACGCGAAAAAAACACGATGCCGGCGTGTCATCGTTGAAAAGACAACGAAAACGCGCCGGCAATGCGGTGGATAAGTCAATTCCGACCGGATTCCGTCACCATGGTTTGGTCTGGGTCGAAGATGAATCCGAATCCTGGTCAGTGGCCGAACCCTTGGATGATTCATCACTCGAATCAGGCGATGTGGATTGCGTGTTCTGCTGAAGGAGTTCCTCCACCTTCTTGCGTTGTTCCTCGGTCAGGTTGCCGCCGCTTTGCTGTTTGTCCGTATCGTTCTGCGAGGACTCGTTCTGGACGTTTGCGTCGGAATTCTGAGGATTGTTCGTTGCCTTGATTGTTTTGAGCGTGCGTTTGGTCAACTGTTCGGATATCGCACTGTTATGCTTGATCGCCTCACGCAGCTGCGGCAGCAGCAGCGCCCCGGCGGAAGCGGCATCCCGGAATTGCGCGTCCGTTTGCTGTTGTTGCGCGTTCAGTTTGTCGAGGTCGGAAGTCTGCGACTGACTGGTCTTGATGTTTTCAATCAGACTTTGCGTGGCCTGGTTGTACTGGTTTGCGGCCACGAGATTCACGACGGCCAGCGCCGCGACGGCGACCAACGCCACGGCGCTGATGATCAGTGCGACGCGTACCGGCAATGAGGCGCGCGCCTTACGCGGGGATGATGCATTCATAGCAACCTCCTTGATGACGCCAGCCATGCGCCGAGCTCACAGGATAACAAGAATGCCACCGCAATCGCGAATGGCCAGACCAGGGGAGTGACACGTGTTCGCTGCTTGGCGGTCTGCGAGATGCGCCATTGGCTCGAGGCTTCTTTTGACATGCCGGAACTCATGGTGTTCGAGGCGTTCAGTTGCAGGGCGGTACCGCTGAGCTCGTCGGCGATGGTCTTCATGGTATCCGCATTCATGCGGGATATGCCCGGCTGGCCGGTTTCCGGATCGGTGACCCATTGCTGATCGGTTTCGCCCACGCCATCGACCGTGACGGGAATCTGGCCTCCTTGCTCGCTGCCGACGGCCACGGTGAACGCATCATTGAGATATCGTCGCAGCGAGGAGAAGGTGCGTCGGGTTTTCGAGGAGGTCTGTTCGCCATCGGAGATCAGATACATCACGATGGCATCATCGGGATGTTGCTCATGAATTGACTTGCAGGTCAGCAACAGCTGATCGATCGGAACGTCAAGCGTGGAGCCGGAGGAAACGGAGGTCGCTTCCGGGGCGAGGGTGTCGGCCCAATTGTCGATCGCCTTGGAATCAGGGGTCAATGGAACATCCAACGTACCGCTGGCGCCGAAACGCACCGCGGCGAAACTGGAATTCGGGTACAGGCCGGTGATGTCCTTCACCGCCTGCTTGGCCACATCCAATCGGGTTTGCAGCTCGTCGGAACCATATTGCGCATCCTTGACCGCCATGGAGCCGGTCACGTCGACGGCGATCACCACATCGGTGGCGTTGATCGCACGGTTATGCGTGGACGATACGATGCTGGGCGTCAGGATCATGACCGCAACCAGCAGGCAGATCAGGGTACGTCGCGTGCAGGCCCATACGGTTTCGTCGCTGTCGGCGCGCCGCCTTATGTGCAGCACGACCTCGATTATGGCGGCCGCCAGCATGACGGCGGCCAATACGCCGCCCGCCGGCCATCCCAGCGCCGGTGAGAAAGTCAGATCGTTCATCGTCTCAACCTCCATGCGAGCGCCAGCCAGATGATCGTCAATACGGCTAGGGCCAACGTCCACCAGCCGGGAGCGTCGACGAGTGAGGCCTTGCTGTTCGCTGCATTCTCATGGCTTCGGCGTGAATCGATCTGTTTGACCAGTTCGGCCACGGATGAGCCACCGGATTGCGTCAGGAACACGCCTCCGTGCGCTTCGATTTCGGATTTGAATGCGGAGGTCGTCTCGTCGCCTTCGCTTTGCTTCGGCCCGGAGAACAGGCCGTCCACGGTGATCTTCGCCTCGGAGGTCAGTTGCAGGGCCTCATTCAGGGTGTAGATGGGTGTTCCGGACACGACGTTGTCGGTGGCCAGCACGATGGAGGCCGCACGCTGACGGGCCGCATTGTCCGCATTGGCCTGACCATAAGCGAAACCGGGCAGCATCGCGGCGCAGCTGACCACACCGTCGCCTATCAGCGACGTGGCTTCCTTGCGGTTCTGCGTTCCCTCCAGCCAATCGGAGATCTTCTGGTAGTCGCTGTCCTTCATCTTATCGATATCGTCCTGTGATTCGACGCCCTTGAGGATCGTGCTGGCTTCGGTAAGCTGCTTGGAAACCAGCTCATAGTCGTCGGTCAACGGGAACACGGTCCGCGATGTCGAATTGAAGATGCTCAGACCAATGCGTTCGCCTTTGAAATTGCTTACCAGCTTGCGGTAGGTATCGATGACCTCGCGATCGTAGGGAAGCGTGGAACCCGATACGTCAAGGCACAGCACGATGTCACGGCTGCCGGCGCGTTCCTCACCCTCGTCGACCTGGCTCGGTCTGGCGACCAGAGCTACGGAAACGACCAGGGCCAGCGTCAGCAGCACTGCGGCCAGGCGAGACAACGTGCGCCACAGGCGGAAAAGGCGGGAGGCCGTTTCCGTGTTGAGATCGTCATCCAAGCTGAACGAACGTGCGGCGTCGATGTCATGCCTCTGCGCATGCGAGGCCACCAACATCAAGACGGCGATGACGGCGATGGCGCCGATGACGCCTGCGACGGCGGCCCAGGGCCAATGCCATGACAGTTCCATCTACCGCCACCTTTCCACAAGATTGGCCACCCATTCCCCGGCCTGTTCCACCGTTGCCTCGCGTGCGATGCCGTTGTTCGCGGCATCGGCGAATTCGGGCGGATACAACGCCTCGATGGTTTGACGAAGCAATGTGATGCCCTCCTGATTACCGGTGGTGCGCGGAGCGGCGTCGATGTCGGCGAGCGTGCGGTTGCGGATGTCGACGCCGGTGACGGTCGAAACGTAGTCCCGGGACAAGGCCGCCAGCTCGGCAAACGCGTCCTCACGGCTGATTTCGCCCCTATCATGACGGGTCACGATGTCATCGATCCGTTGTCTCCACAGCGCTCTGTCCGTCAATTCGTCATGCCGACCGCGAGGTTGCCGACGTGCGGTCTTTCGGCCCGGACGGGACAGCCATATGGCCGCGGCCACCGTCATCGCGGCCAGAATCAGGCAGATGACCAGCGTCACGATCAGCGGCATCTGCAGGTCGATCAGGCCCAACGGATTCAAGTCGGTTTCAGACAAATGGAGCGTCATGACTTCCCTCCCGACGATAGGCGTGCGGGGGAGCGTAGCGGGTTATGCGAAGACCCGGCCAAGGCCGTGGAAACCATGTGCACGAATTCGCCGAACATGCGCTCGCTGGATCCGGCATGAATCACCGTGGACCCGCAACGATTCAACTCCCGGCGCACGGCCGCGGCGAGATACCCGCGATGCGTACGCACCTCCTGCGCCGTTGTGCGGTTGCGCAGGAATGCGGGGACACGGCGAGGGCCGTTGCCGTCGAAGACATGCGTGAAACGTCCATATTCGAACGGGTTGATGGTGGCTACGTCGATAAGCACCATGGGATGCGTACGCGCAATGCGCCTTATGGCTTCGATATGGCGCTCCTGTAGGGCGTGCTCATCGGTGGCAAGCACCACCAGCGCTTCGCGGTCACGAATGCGACGCGCGTATTCCAGCAGCGCGTCGATATTGCGCGGACTGGACCAATCACGTTCCAATGCCTGATCCAACGTCTGTTCGAATTGTGCGAAGCCCCCGTTGAAAGGTATCCGCGTGATTGAAGCGGAGTCGCCGAAGACCACGGACACTTCGTCGCCACGACGCAGACTCAACGCGGCGAACATGCACAGCGCATTGGCTGCGACCTGATACGCCTGTTCCCCCGAAGGGCAGGTGCCGGTCATCTCCTGGCCGACATCCAGCAACAGCCATGCACGGGAAGTCGACGGACGTTCCCTGAGCACCACCATTGGGCGGCCGACGCGGGCGCTGGTCTTCCAATCGATCTGTCGAGCCTCGTCGCCGGCCTCGTAGACGCGGATGTCCATCACATCATCCGATCCGAAGCGTTTGTTCGAGGCGTGGGCACCCTCCAGCACGCCCAGCGCCTTGCGAACGGTAGGCAGGCTCAACGTGGTTCCGAGGGCTTCGATCTTTCTTCGGATCGGATTGTCGGAACGGTTCTGATCGATCATGGAACGGGAACCGCCTGCACGATCGAATCGACGACCTGATCGCTGTTCACACCGTCGGCCAGAGCCTCGAACGTAAGAATGATGCGATGGCGAAGTACCTCGTGGGCGAAGGCCTTGACATCTTCCGGCACCACATAGTCGCGACCCTGCAACAGCGCATTGGCCTGGCCGATGCGGGTCAGGGCAATGGAGGCGCGCGGCGAGGCGCCGAGGCGTACCAACGAGGACAGTCCCTGCACCGGATGCGATCCTGCGCCGCGGGAGGTCGCCGCGATATCGACGGCATACTGCATGATCGCGTCGGACACATGTACGCGACGGGCGCATGAACGCAGGAACTCCGCGTCGCTGATGGAAATGACCTCGGAGGTGATGGCCCTCGGATCGAAGGTGTCGGAACCGCGACGAGTGAGCATGGCGAGCATGCGCTGCTCTTCCTGAGCGCTCGGATAGGTCATGACGGCCTTCATCATGAAACGATCCATCTGGGCTTCGGGAAGATTGAACGTGCCTTCCTCCTCGATGGGGTTCTGCGTGGCGATGACCATGAACGGCTTCGGCAGCGCGATACGCTGGCCGCCGATGGTAGTGGCGCCTTCGGCCATGGCTTCCAGCATGGCCGACTGGGTTTTCGCGTTGGAACGGTTGATTTCGTCCAGCAGTACGAAATTCGCGTGAATCGGACCGATCTGCGTGGCGAATCGTTGTGTGGAGAAATCAAACACCTGCGTGCCGATCAGATCGGATGGCATCAGATCCGGCGTGCACTGTACGCGCTTGAACGTACCCGACACGGAGGTGGCCAAGGTCTGAGCAGCCGTGGTCTTGGCAAGACCCGGCACCGATTCGATGAGAATATGGCCGCCGGCCACCAGCGTGGTGATCAGGGATTCGCGCAGATTCTCCTGGCCGACCAGGGTCTGGGCGAACCGGGCGCGAATCTGCGAACCCAGTTTTTTCGCGCGGTTGATGTCTTCTGCGGATGGTGCGACTGTGGTCGGTGCAGTCGGGGCCGGAACCGGCGCCGACTGGGGAACCTGCGGTTTTGGAGGGAATAAAGCCATGCCATCTACTGTAACTGGTTAAGCTGACGGCAAAGACCAATCGACAGGCGAGGATCCCATCGAAGTCAGCGCCGCGTTGGCGCGAGAGAACGGCTTCGAGCCGAAGAATCCATAACGTGCCGACATCGGACTTGGATGGGGAGATTTGATGATGAAGGCATTCGTGAGCAACGGCTCCAACGTCTGCGCATTGCGACCCCAGAGTATGGCGACGAGGGGCTTGGGGGTGCCGTCCGCGTTCGTCCTCGCGTTCAACGCGCGGATCGCCGCTTCGGTGACGGGCTCCCAACCTTTGCCCTGGTGGCTGTTCGGATGGCCGACCCCCACGGTCAGGCACCTGTTGAGCAGCATGACGCCCTGCCCGGTCCACGGTGTCAGGTCGCCGTTGGCCGGCATGGGCAGGCCAAGGTCGTCGGTCAGCTCCTTATAGATGTTGGTGAGGCTTCGGGGAATCGGCCTGACATCGGGGGCCACGCAGAAACTCAGGCCGACCGGATGGCCCGGGGTGGGGTAGGGATCCTGACCGACGATCAGCACCTTGATGTCGTCGAACGGAATGGTGAATGCACGCAGAATGTTCTTGCTGGCGGGCAGGTAGGGGCGGCCTGCGGCGATCTCTCCCCTGAGGAAATCGCCCATGCGATGCACCTGCGGCTCCACATCGGACAGTGCCGTGGCCCAACCGGGCTCGATAAGTTCGGATAACGGCTTGATATGAGCTTGAGTCATGGGTATTACTGTACGACCCATGGTACGACCTTGTACGCCTATGTCGTGCGTGCATGGCTGGGGCACGCGACGCGAATTGGCCGCTGACTGCAGTGGTCAGTACACTTTCAGTGTAAGTGTGCGAGAAATGAGGTCGTAAGATGGCTCAACAGGACAAGGAAACCTATGATTCCTATGCCAAGGATGCATTCGACAATCCCCCGGCGGGGCCGATGGGCGTCCACCGGGGTGCGCGATCGGCCGCATCCCGTGCCATGCCGTACGTCATAGTGGTCGTGGTGGCATTGCTCGCCGGTCTGCTGTTCTGGGGAATCTATTCCGGTGAAATCGGCAAGTTGAAGATGCCGTGGTCATCGTCGCAGGCAAGCTCGTCACAGACCGCATCCGCCAAGAAGACGGCTACGGCCGAAGCACAGTCCAGTGATACGGCCACCGCCACGCAGACTCCGGACGCCACGGGGGAGGCGAGCGATACGGCGTCACCGACCGAGTCCGCGACGCCGGAGCAGATCGTGAACAAGGACACCCAGATCCGTGTGATCAATGCCACGAACGTCACCGGTTACGCACAAAGCAAGGCGAACGAGCTGACCAACGCCGGATATACGAGTGTGACCCCCAGCAACCCGACCGGTACGGTTCCCACGCAGACCGTGGTCTGGTACCAGAACGAAACCGACAAGGCAACCGCCGAAGATGTCGCCCAGACGCTGGGAATCACCAATGTCGAGCAGAGTGACGGATTAGTCACCCCGATTGTGGTAGTGCTGCTGAACTGAGAGCGCGTCACGAAAAACGCCGGGACCCCTGTTCGTATCGGGCAGGGGTCCCGGCGTTGGAAGAATACCGGAATCGCAGGGCTATGCCGTGGCGTCGAAGGGGCCGATGTTCTTGCCGATAGCGCAAAGCACGCACCTCGGTTTGGCACTCGAGGCCCGAGAGTGCTAATCTGCACAATTAGCACTCGAGGAGTGAGAGTGATAACTGGCAGCTGACGGCCGGCATCACGGACTCGTCTCCGACAGTGGGAACAATACCGTGTAGCCATATGTGGAGGAACAATGGCAAAGATCATTGCATACGACGACGAAGCGCGTCAGGGAATGCTCGCGGGCCTCGACAAGCTCGCCGACACCGTCAAGGTCACCCTTGGCCCGAAGGGCCGCAACGTGGTTCTGGACAAGACCTACGGCGCCCCGACCATCACCAACGACGGCGTTTCCATCGCCAAGGAAATCGACCTTGATGACCCGTACGAGCGCATCGGCGCCGAGCTGGTCAAGGAAGTCGCCAAGAAGACCGACGATGTCGCTGGCGACGGCACCACCACCGCCACCGTGCTGGCCCAGTCTTTGGTGCATGAAGGCCTGAAGAACGTCACCGCCGGCTCCAACCCGATCGCCCTGCGTCGTGGTATCGAGAAGGCTTCCGAGGCCATCGTCAAGGAGCTCGTCGCAGCTGCCAAGGACGTCGAGACCAAGGATCAGATCGCTGCCACCGCAACGATCTCCGCCGCGGATCCGGAAGTCGGCGAGAAGATCGCCGAAGCGCTGGACAAGGTCGGCCAGGATGGCGTCGTGACCGTCGAGGACAACAACCGCTTCGGCCTGGATCTTGACTTCACTGAAGGCATGCGTTTCGACAAGGGCTACATCGCCCCGTACTTCGTGACCAACGCCGAGGACCAGACCGCGGTGCTCGAAGACCCGTACATCCTCCTGACCTCCGGCAAGCTGAGCTCCCAGCAGGATGTCGTGCATGTGGCCGAGCTGGTCATGAAGACCGGCAAGCCGCTGATGATCATCGCCGAGGACGTTGACGGCGAGGCTCTGCCGACCCTGATCCTGAACACCATCCGTGGCACGTTCAAGTCCTGCGCCGTCAAGGCTCCGGGCTTCGGCGACCGCCGTAAGGCCATGCTGCAGGATATGGCCATCCTGACCGGCGCACAGGTCGTGTCCGACGAGCTGGGCCTGAAGCTCGACTCCATCGACATGTCCGTGCTCGGCACCGCCAAGAAGATCATCGTCTCCAAGGACGAGACCACCATCGTGTCCGGTGGCGGCTCCAAGGAGGACGTGGCAGCCCGCGTGGCTCAGATCCGCGCCGAAATCGCCAACACCGACTCCGACTACGATCGTGAAAAGCTGCAGGAGCGCTTGGCCAAGCTGGCCGGTGGCGTCGCGGTCATCAAGGTGGGTGCCGCCACCGAGGTCGAGGCCAAGGAACGCAAGCACCGCATCGAGGATGCCGTGCGCAACGCCAAGGCCGCCATCGAGGAAGGCCTGCTGCCGGGCGGCGGTGTCGCTCTGGTCCAGGCTGCCGCCAAGGCCCAGAAGGACGTTCAGCTCGAAGGCGACGAAGCCACTGGCGCCGCAATCGTGTTCCGCGCCATCGAGGCCCCGATCAAGCAGATCGCCGAGAACGCCGGCCTGTCCGGTGACGTGGTGATCGACAAGGTTCGCTCCCTGCCCGACGGTCAGGGTCTGAACGCCGCCACCAACGAATACGAGGATCTACTGGCCGCCGGCGTCACCGACCCGGTCAAGGTCACCCGTTCCGCCCTGCAGAACGCAGCCTCCATCGCAGGCCTGTTCCTGACCACCGAAGCTGTGGTGGCCAACAAGCCGGAACCGCCGGCAGCCGCTCCGGCCGCTGGCGCCGACATGGGCTACTGATCGGCCTGATATAACCGATCGGTCCGGTCGCCGACTGGGCGAACAGACATTACGGGAACCCGTCTTTCCTTTGGGAGGAGACGGGTTCCTTGCGTTTGCCGGCCATGCGAGGTGATGCCGCCACTACTGGTACCGCCACTACTGTGCGAATAGGCGGGACGCCTGCATTTCCGTGTCCGCGTACAGCGAGGAGGCCTGCATGAGCGCATGTTGAATGGATTCCAAGGACCGTTCCATCTGCTGCTGCGCCGCACGCCATTGTTCGGCCACGGCATTGAACTGTGTGGCCGCGCCGCCCCTCCAGACGCTCTGCAGGTTGTTGAGATTGCCGTACATGCCCTGTACCGCTTGTCGAATCGATTGGATCGAGGCGCTCACTGCGGCGCTGGATGACTGTATCTGTTCCGAATCGACTTGAAACTGTGGCATGGTGTGTTCCTTTCATCGTTGAATGTGTGCATATCAGCCGTTCTCTTACTGATTGGCGTATCCGAACGGTAAGGTGGAGCGTATGGCAAAAGTGAGTGGAACCAATGCACAATCGAAGGCTGTGGTCGGAGGATGGTCCCAAACCGGATGCATCGGCGTGTCGCGTCAGTATGCCCAAGGCGAACATCGCTGGATTCACGCGCTTTTCATACTGTTGGCAGCCATGTTGTGCTGCTGCATGACGTTGTGCATAACTCCCGTCGGATGGGCCGATGATACGCAGACGAACGATATGCAGACCGGCATCACCGCGACGGATAACATCACCGATACTGAAAACCTACTTGGATCGAATGTGTCCGAAATCACCGACGCCATCAAGAACACCAAAAAGGAGACCGGGGTCACCGTTCGACTGCTGTACCTGTCGACGTTCAATACGGGCAAGAAGAAGCCATCCCAGTGGGCGAGCGATTTGCTGGAATCCCTGAAGCCCCAACCGAATACCGTGCTGCTCGCCGTGGCCGCGAACGACGGTAACCTAGTGGTGGCGGTATCGTCGAACTCCGACGAATGGCTGAAGAAGAAGTCCACGGTGGACGCGCTGTCGGATGCCGCGCAGAAGCCGCTGATGGAGTCCACGCCCGATTGGTCGAAATCGGCCACGGCGATGATGGATCAGATCGTACTGGCCAAAAAGACGTCCACGTCATCGAACATCACCATGATCGGCGTAGGCATCATGGGAGCCGTTCTGGTGCTGTTGGTCGTCATCATCGTAGTGTTCCACATCTATCGTAAGAAACATCCGAAGCGGCGCAGGAAGAGGCGCGGCAGCCATCGCAAGACCAAAGGCGGCGAATTCGAGACGTATCGTGAGGTCGAGGAGAAGACGGAGCCGGCAAAGGCGTGGAATCCGCAATCTTCAACGGAAGACCCAGATATCGTTCAGGAAACGTCCAGCGAATCGAGTGAAGCTTGAAGGCATGAGTAAGCCTATTGAAGCATCAATTGTCGTTGTCGATGACGAACCATCCATTCGTGAGTTGCTGGTGGCCTCGCTGCATTTCGCGGGATTCGAGGTGAATACCGCGGCCTCCGGTTCCGAGGCCATCGAGGTCATCGAAAAAACGCAACCCGATTTGATCGTGCTGGATGTGATGCTTCCGGATATCGATGGTTTCACGGTGACCCGACGCATTCGTCAGGAAGGCATCGCCACACCGGTGCTGTATTTGACGGCTCGCGATGACACCCAAGACAAGGTCATGGGCCTGACCGTCGGCGGCGACGATTACGTGACCAAACCTTTCAGCCTGGAGGAAGTGGTGGCGCGCATCCGCGCCATTCTGCGCCGTACCCAGGAACAGGTGGAGGACGATCCGATCATCCGGGTCGGCGATTTGGAGATCAACGAGGATTCGCATGACGTATCCCGTGCCGGCCAGCCGATCGATCTGAGCCCCACCGAATACAAACTGCTCCGTTACCTGATGGACAACGAAGGCAGGGTGCTTTCCAAGGCGCAGATTCTTGACCATGTGTGGCAGTACGACTGGGGCGGCGACGCAGCAATCGTGGAATCCTACATCTCCTATCTACGTAAGAAGGTCGACGGCATCGTGGTCGAGGACGCCGACGGCGAAGAGCATAAGGTGACCCCGCTCATCGAAACCAAACGTGGCATCGGCTACATGATTCGCGCACCCAAGAACTGAGACGATCCGATCGATGAGCCGGGACACCAAGCGAACACAACCTGACGATGCAGGCGTTCAGGGCGGGCCTGCGGCGCAGGCCGCATCTCAAACGTCGCCAGCCCGTCGCCCATCGTTGTTTCGACGTATCGGCAGACGGGTCGATGCGATTCCTCTGAGCACGAAACTGGTCACCTGCATCATCGTGCTGCTGACCATCGGTACCATCGGCATCTCGTTCTCCATCCGAACGCTGGTCGGCAACTACCTGCTGCAGAAAACCGATACGCAGCTGATCAACCAGGCGCAGCTGGTGTTCAACAATATGGATTCGCTGGGCGATACCACCGACAGCGAGAACAGCAGGAACAGCCTGATGAACACCTACTACGTGGAGGTGCGCACCAGTGACAGCAAAATCACCGGAACCGGGTTGGTGCCGGTGCTCAAAGACGGAGTGGTTTCCGAACCGAGCCTGCCGGCGGACGGCAGCAGCGACGGCGTGACGCTGGGGCAGCCTTTCACCACTCAGGCCGTGGTCCATGTCACCGGTAACCATGTGCCGGATCATTCCACCATGCAGGCGGCCCAATCGCCGTGGCGTGTCGTAGCCCTGCCATGGAGCGAGCGAGGCAAGGACGGCCAGGTTAAAAACAGCGGCATCGTGTATATCGGCCTGTCGTTGAGTGACCAGATCGATACCACGAATACGCTGACCAGGTACTGCGCGATGGTAGGTATCGCCGTTGTGCTGCTCGGCGCGATTCTAGGCACCATCGTAGTGCAGAGCACACTCACTCCGCTCAAGCGCATCGAGAAGACGGCGGCGAAAATCGCGGCCGGCGACCTGAGCCAGCGTGTTCCGGATATGCCGGAAAACACCGAGGTCGGCTCGCTGTCGGTGTCGCTCAACACCATGCTGACCCGTATCGAGGAGAGCTTCCATGCACAGGCGGAGACAACGGAGAAGATGAAGCAGTTCGTCTCCGACGCCAGTCATGAGCTGCGTACGCCGTTGGCCGCCATTCATGGCTATGCGGAACTCTATAAGATGCAACGCGATATGCCGGGGGCGCTTGAACGCGCCGACGAATCCATCGAACATATCGAAGCCTCCAGTGCGCGTATGACGGTGCTGGTGGAGGATCTGCTGTCCTTGGCGCGACTTGACGAAGGCCGCGGTATCGACATCACGCAGCAGGTTCCGCTCACTTCGGTGGTGCGCGATGCGGCCGATGATCTGCACGCGCTTGATCCGGACCGTGGCATCCGCTGCGGCCTGATAGCGATCAAGCCTGGAACCGATCTGGAGCACCCGTCCGACTTCACCTTCCAGGATGGTGACATGCCGGCGATCACGTTGACCGGTGACGCCTCAAGACTGCGCCAGGTGGTCACCAACATCGTGGGCAACATCCACCGGTACACGCCGGCCGATTCGCCGGTGGAGATCTCCATGGGCGTGCTGCCGGCATCGATCAGCCCGGAATCGTTGTCGCGCATGCCCGCCAACGAACGGTCCATGCATCATCTGGTCGAGGCCATCGAAGTGGGCCAATCCATGCAGGTGGGCATGAACTATGCCATCGTACGATTCTCCGATCACGGTCCGGGCGTACCGCCTGAGGCCCGATCGAAGATCTTCGAACGTTTCTATACCGCCGATCCCTCCCGCGCACGGCAGAAGGGCGGTACCGGACTCGGCATGGCTATCGCGCAATCGGTGGTCAAAGCGCATCATGGTTTCATTTGCGCATCCGGCAGTGAAGGGGGAGGCCTGACGTTGACGGTGGTACTGCCGGTCGCGCCGGTCGAGCCACGACCCGTGCCGGAAGCGGAAACACGCAAGGCGGACAAGAAGGGCCGGAAAACGAAGAAATAGAGGCCGACTGGCGCGAACAATGGCGGATGCGATCATATTCCCGTCTTCTGCGAAGGGCCGGCATTGGTCATCATCCCACCTCTTGCGCTAGACTATATCCTTGGTTTGCAATAGGCGGATGACGAGCATCCGCAAGCAGGTATGTGAAAAGTAGTGAGGTGACAATGCCTAGCGGACGCGTTCGTTGGTTTGATACGAACAAAGGCTATGGATTCATTCAGAACGAGCAGGGCGCCGATGTGTTTCTGCCCGCCGTTGCGTTGCCCGAAGGCGTGAAGACGCTGCGTAAGGGCGCGAAGGTCGAATACTCCGTAATCGAAGGGCGTAGGGGACCTCAGGCGATGAACGTGACATTGGTCGCATCGGCCCCGTCACTGGTCAAGGCCACCCGACCGAAGCCGGATGACATGGCCGCCATCGTCGAGGATTTGATCAAGTTGCTGGATTCCGCAGGGAACCAGTTGCGTCGACATCGCTACCCTTCGCCGGCCGAAAGCAAGAAGCTGGCCACGCTGATGCGTGCCGTTGCCGATAATTTCGACGTACAGGACTGATTTATGCCCGATACCACTTTGGATCCCCAGGCGATCGCCAAGGCGGTGGCCATCGAAGTCGCCGACGAGGACAATCAGGTCGGTGACTTCGTTGAAGCCATCGACCTAGGTGATGACGTCACCGATTTTCGTTTCGAGACGCGTGTGCGCGGCTATGAAGGCTGGCAGTGGTCGGTGACGCTGTACCACGACGTGGAACTCGATCATTGGACGGTCAACGAATCATCGTTGGTGCCGACGGATAAGGCATTGCGCCCGCCGGCATGGATTCCCTGGAAGGACCGCCTCGAACCCACCGATCTGGCGGTGACCGATTCCATCGGCACCGAGCCGGATGATCCTCGCCTGGAAGAGGGCTTTCGTGCGACGGACGCCGGTGAAGGCGCTCCGGCCGAGACGCCCGAGATGTCTGAAACGTCTGAGGCATCCAAGGAGGATGTCGAAGATGCGGTTGAGGAATTCGAACTGTCCCGCAGGCATGTGTTGACGCCCTTGGGGCGTGCACAGACCGCCAAGCGCTGGTATGAGGGGCCGCGTGGCCCGAAGTCGCTGTCCACCAAGACGGCTGACGGCAATCCTTGTTCCACCTGCGGTTTCTTCATTCCCCTGAAAGGTGAGCTGAATCTACTGTTCGGCGTGTGCGCCAACAAGTGGAGTCCCGATGACGGTCGCGTGGTGTCAGTCGACCATGGATGCGGCGAGCATTCCGAAATCGAGCCGCCGGAGCCGTCGCATCTGTGGGTGCAATCCAAGCCGGCCTTCGACGACCTGCATATCGACATCATCGCCCAAGCTCCGCGTGAGGAACGCGGTTCCGTCGAACTGATCGAACAACTGGAAGGCGAGGAGCCCAATCCGAACGATGAGGAGGAGGCTTCGGAAGAAGACATCGAAGCCAACACCATCGATGACAACGAGGCATCGCAGGAGGACGTGCAGGAACATGCCGAACCTGCGGACAGCCCTGAGGTGGAGACCACGCTCGATCTGAGTGAAGACGAAGAGACCGAGAAGTCCTCCGATGATGAGGAGCCCGCTGAAACCGGGGAACAGCCCGTGAAACAAGAGGCTGGGGAAACCGGGGACTTCGCCGGACCGGAGGAATCCTCCGAGTCGACGGAATCGGAGAAGCCATCCGAGACGGAGTCCGCGGAACCGACTGAACAGTAACGCCTTCCTCACGTTACTGTAGACGATCGAAGCGAGTCAAGGAATCCTGATGCCCGTGTGATGCCGGTGTCGGTTGGATTCCCTGATTCGCTTCGATCATTTACGCTTCAATCGTTCACCATGACGAATGTGCATCGTTCAGTGCACGACGGTGACGGTGCAATCTGCGAAATTCACGATCTGCTTGGATACCGAGCCGAGGAAATGCGCATCCATGCCGGACAGTCCACGTGACCCAACCACCAGATGGCGGGCGAAGCGCGAGGCCGCGATAAGGCCTTTCGCGGCGGAAATGTGGAAGGCATGCGATTCGATGTCGAAATCATCGGGAATGTCTCGCGCGGGAATCTCAATGGAATCGATCATCTCGTCCAACAGATGCTCGGCTCGCTCCTGGCCGACCGAAATCGGTGCGACGGCGTTTTCATATCCTTCGATCACGCCAAGATCCTTCAACTGCCAACAGAACATAACCTGCAACGGCGCGTGATGAATGGACGCCAGTTCAATGGCGAACTGCAACGCGTGCTTCGACGTTTCCGAGCCGTCCACCCCGACCACGATCGGACGTTGGTTCTTCGGCAGCGGCGATCCGGGCATGTCGAAACGCACCTCCCGATCGCCGGGGGTCAGCGCATTGGCGATGGCATCTTGCACGCTGGCCTCCTCATCATCGAGAATGCGCACCACGGTGACCGGAACCTTCGCCTCCTCGGCCAGCGATGCCGACAATGAGCCCAAAAACCATCGGGCCACGCGACCGAGCGACCGGCGGCCCACTACGATTTGTTGCGCGTCCTTGCCGATTTCCAACAGGGCCGCGGTGCCGGAAGCCCTTACGGAAGTGAGTTTGACACGGTCCTCATTGATGGCCATGCCGGAACTGGCCTGCGCCACCCAGTCCCGCAGACGTTTCGCGATGCCATGGCGCATGGCCGCCCACTGCTCTTCGGAATCCGGTTCCGAACCCATATCCCACGAATGCGTCCAGCCATATACCGCATTGACCCGCTGGCCGGTGAGGGATGCCTCCTGCAGTGCCCAGCGCAACGCGGCGAAGGATTCGTCGGAACCGTCGACACCGACTACGATGTCACGTTGACGAATGTCCGTGTCAACGCCGGCTTCGGTGGTTTGTAGGGTGGTGTCGCTACTCATGATGACCTCCTTGGTCGTTGCCCTATACCAAGCATATCGGTTTGGTTGCGTCGAGAGCGCAAATTCACATGCGCGTGGGAATAAACGTCATCGTGAATCGGTAGAGTGTTGAAGGACTAATAAGAGTGGAAGGACAAGCATGTTCGAACGGTTTACAGACCGTGCCCGGCGCGTGATCGTGCTGGCTCAGGAAGAAGCTCGTACCCTCCAGCACAACTACATCGGTACCGAGCATCTGCTGCTCGGCCTGATTCGTGAGGGTGAGGGCGTCGCCGCGAAGGCGCTGGCCTCGAAGGGTGTGTCGTTGGACGATACCCGCAAGCAGGTCGAAGAGATGATCGGTAAGGGGAATGCGTCGCCGAACGGCCACATTCCTTTTACTCCGCATGCCAGGCAGGTGTTGGAGCTGTCGTTGCGTGAAGCGTTGCAGCTGGGGCACAGCTATATCGGTACCGAGCACATCCTGCTCGGCCTGATTCATGAGGGCGAAGGCGTCGGTACCCAGGTGCTGATCAAGATGGATGTCAATCTCGGCGAGCTGCGCAGTGCGACCATCGATCTGATCCGTGGCAATTCAGGCGGTAGCCAGGGTGAAGGCAAGGGCGATCTCGCCAATGCCGGCGGCGTGCAGGATAGGCGGAACCAGAGCGGTTCGGCCATTCTCGACCAGTTCGGTCGCAATCTGACCGCCGAAGCCGCTTCGGGTAAGCTCGACCCGGTGATCGGTCGTTCGAGCGAGATCGAACGCGTAATGGTGGTGCTGAGCCGGCGTACCAAGAACAATCCGGTGCTGATCGGTGAGCCGGGCGTCGGCAAGACCGCCGTGGTCGAGGGTTTGGCCCAGAAGATCAACGCCGGCGATGTGCCGGAGACGTTGAAAGGCAAGCAGGTCTATTCCCTGGACTTGGGTTCCATGGTGGCAGGTTCACGCTATCGTGGCGATTTCGAGGAACGCCTGAAGAAGGTCTTGAAAGAGATCAAGACCCGTGGTGACATCGTGCTGTTCATCGACGAGATCCATACCATCGTGGGCGCAGGTTCCGCGGATGGTGCCTTGGGCGCTTCCGACATGCTTAAGCCCATGCTGGCTCGCGGCGAACTGCAGACCATCGGCGCCACCACCACCGACGAGTACCGCAAGTACATCGAAAAGGATGCGGCGCTGGAACGCCGTTTCCAGCCGATTCAGGTGCATGAGCCGACCATCGCCGAAACCATCGAGATCCTGAAGGGTCTGCGTGAACGCTACGAGAATCACCATCATGTGACGATCACCGATGGCGCGCTGCAATCCGCAGCGGAGTTGTCTTCGCGTTACATTCAGGACCGTCATCTGCCCGATAAGGCCATCGATCTGATCGATGAGGCCGGTGCGCGCCTGCGTATCCGCCGTCTGACCGCCCCGCCGGAGCTCAAGGAGCTTGATGCGAAGGTGTCCAAGCTGGCCGAAGAGAAGGATCAGGCCATCAAGGACCAGGACTTCGAGAAGGCGGCCGAGCTGCGCGACAGGCAGGAGAAGCTGGAAGCTGAGCGCAAGGAGAAGGAATCGTCCTGGCGTGAAGGCGAATCCGACGTGAAGATGGTCGTGGACGAGGATGTGATTGCCGAAGTGATCTCGCAGACCACCGGCATTCCGGTGTTCAAGCTCACTCAGGCTGAATCCAAGAAGCTCATGAGCATGGAATCCGAGCTGCACAAGCGCATCATCGGTCAGGACGAGGCCGTGTCGGCGCTGTCCCGCTCCATCCGCCGTGCGCGTGTGGGCCTGAAGGACCCGAAGCGCCCTTCCGGTTCATTCATCTTCGCCGGCCCGACCGGTGTGGGCAAGACCGAGCTGGCCAAGACGCTGGCGGAGTTCCTGTTCGATGATGAGGACGCGCTGATCCGCGTGGATATGTCGGAGTTCTCCGAAAAGTACGCCGCATCGCGTCTGTTCGGCGCCCCTCCGGGATATGTCGGCTATGAGGAGGGCGGCGAGCTCACCGAAAAGGTGCGTCGCAAGCCGTTCTCCGTGGTGTTGTTCGACGAGATCGAGAAGGCGCATCCGGACATCTTCAACACATTGTTGCAGGTGCTCGATGATGGTCATCTGACCGATGGCCAGGGCCGCAAGGTGGATTTCAAGAACACCATCATCATCCTGACCACCAATCTCGGCACCCGCGACATCGCGAAGGCCGCCAACACGGGCTTCAATCTTGGTACGAACACCGAGTCGAGCTACCAGCGCATGAAGGATCAGGTCTCTTCGGAATTGAAGCAGCAGTTCCGTCCGGAGTTCCTGAACCGTCTGGACGACATCATCGTGTTCAAGCAGCTTACCGAGCCGCAGGTGCGCCAGATCGTCGACCTTGACGTCAAGCAGCTCAACGACCGTCTGTTCGACCGCCACATGTCGCTCGAGCTCACCGATGCCGCCAAGGACCTGCTCGCGCAGAAGGGCTTTGACCCGCTGCTCGGTGCCCGTCCATTGCGCCGCGTGATCCAGCGCGACATCGAGGATGCCATATCGGAGAAGATTCTGATGGGCGACCTCGAAGACGGCCAGCGCGTGAAGGTCGATGCCGAAGGCGAGGGCATTCTGGGCGAATTCACCTTCTCCGGAGAGGCGTTTGAGGAGCCGGTGACGGCGGACGAGTCGTCTGAGTCAGATTCCGCCGAGCCCGTCGAGGTTTCGGCCGGGACCGCCGATTCGGCATCGGAATCTTCCGAAACCGAATAAGTGACTCGGATACCGCACTAAGCGGCTGAAATCCACGAAAAGCGGCTTATCCATGACAGATTGTTGTCATGGATAAGCCGCTTTTCGTGGATTTCATATATGTGTTATTGGATATGGATCAGTATTTTGGCACCGTGTTTGTCCTGCACGGTGTACACACGCTTGTATCGCAGATTACCGATGGTGGGGCAGCGAAGGCTTGGCTGTGAACGGTATTCCGGCCGCACGTAATTTGTTGATGAGCGGCGTGCGCCTGACCGCATCAAGAAAAGTGAACCTTACGACGGCATCGACGCCGCATGCTCGTAATGTATCGGATCGCAGTCGTTCCTCTTCCACAATGTCGCTGATCGTATGTCCTCCGGTCATCGTCGGATTCACGTATTTGTCCTGTCCGTCAAGTTCTCCGACAATCGCTCGGCCATCCTCCGTATGCCATACATAATCGGCGCGGCGGCGCTCGCCGGAAACAGGATGCACGAATTCCACCTGTTGCGTAGGCAACGCAACGCCTTCTTCGATCATGGTTGCCAGGCAAAATGATTCCCCGCCGTTCTCGCTAATGCCGATGGCATGTTGTGCGACGGAAATCGCCAGCTCACGTTTTCTGCCGACATACGGCTCATCGCAATAGTCGATGATCTGCTGTCGCGAAGCATGCCCGTCTCGAATCGCGGATTCGAAAATCGCAAATGCGTTACGAAAAGAGAGCATGCGTCCGCAATCAAAAAGAGTGCGGAATATGTCGGTTGACTTGGCGCCATCCAGATTTACGGCTTGGTCCAGAAATCTTGATGCCGTATGTACGCGTTTGATCTGATTGCAGTAGCTTCCACCCCTTCCTGACGTAGAGGCGATGTAGATGGTGCCGTTGCTGTGCAAAGCGGTTGAATGGTCGAGTCTCCATAATGCCGCTGCGGAGAGCGAGCTGAAAATCATGTTGGGATGATGTTGGGCCAGCGTTCTGCATATATGTCGGGATCGTTCGATTGCGTCCAGACCATTCCAGTATGTTTTTTCCGCGTACATTCCCGGATAGGGACGGCATGTGATGCCTTGCACGGTGAGTCTGTGAAGCAAGGCGCTTTCATTGTTGTTCCGTGCGAGAACGCACATGCGCCGGGACTGTGCCTGCCGCAGGCGCTGTCTGATAACTGCCCTGATGTTCATTGTTCGAGCATAGGGAAACCCATGTTCTGTGGTCTAGTCGATTTGGCGATTGTGGATAACTTAAGGGTCGCTACGGGGTGGCGTCGGCGTGTTACGGTCAAAAGAGGTGTGGATAAGTCTTTTGGCGCTTGATTTGGTCGTTTGATGATTGATATGGTCCGATGCTCGGCGGTGTGCATCGCACAGTGATGTAGACGTCTTGAATGTGTCTTGAATCCTGCAGATACCAGCTTTGTTCCAGCGAAAAACAGTCTGATTCCACACATAGGAGCTTATTCATGACATCTGGTGCTGGATATAGGGCGGTTTTTGTGGATATAGATTGGTTTCGATGGGTGAATTCTCTGGATATGACGAAAGGGCGGGTACGCAACCTCAAAAAAGTTACGTACCCGCCCTTTTGCGTTACGGACCGTGCGTGTGACGTCAAGTCGCGTGCAGCCGAACCAAGGCTATTTGATGGCGTTCAGCCACTGTTCCTTGGTGGCCTTTTCGGCCTCGAGCTTGGCCTTCTTCTTCGGATCGGACTCAGCGGCGATCTTGGCGTCGAGCTCGGTCAGCTGGGCGTTCAGCTGTTCCTCGAAGGAGGATTTGCGGGCGTCGGCTTCCGGATCGGACTGCTTCCAAGCAGCATCCTCGACGGCCTTGATTTGCTTATCCACGGCGTCAAGACGGCCTTCGATGCGACGGACTTCGTCGCGCGGCACATAGCCGATCTGATCCCACTCCTCCTGAATGGCGGCAAGTGCCTGACGCGCCTGCTTGGCGGCCTCCTCATCCTTGACCGGAACAAGGGCTTCGGCCTTGACCAGCAGTTCCTCCTTCTTGGCCAGGTTCTCCTTTTCGGAGGAGCTGATCTGGTCACGGTCCGCCTGACGTGCGTTGAAGAAGGTGTCGGCGGCGGCACGGAACTGGGCCCACATGGCATCATCCTCGCGGCGTCCCGCACGGCCGGCCTTCTTCCAACGATCCATCAGCTCGCTGAACTTGCGTGAGGTTTCCACCCAAGCGGTGGAGTCCTTTAGGGCTTCGGCCTCGGCAATGATGGCTTCCTTGGCCTCCTTGGCTTCGTTGCGTTCGGCGTCGCGGGTCTGGGCCCACTTGCGGCGTGCCACGTTGAAGGCGGTGCGTGCCGTGGAGAAGCGGGACCACAGCGCATCGGCATCGGCCTTGTCGATGCGCACATTGTTGCGCTGATGCTCCTGCCACTGCTGGAAGAGCGAGCGGAACTTGTCGGAAGTGGAACGCCAGTTGGTGTTGCTGTCAAGACCGGCGGCAAGGGCTTCGGCCTTTTCCACGATGACGGTGCGTTCGGCCACTGCCTTGGCCACGGCTGCCTTACGGGCCTCGGAAAGCTGGGCCTTCTTGGCCGCGCCCTCTTCCTTCAGGGCTTCGAACTGCGCCTTGAGGGCCGCCAGATCACCGACGACGGCCGGCTGCTCGGTCTCTTCGGACAGGGTCTTCAGCGAGTCGTCGATTTCGCGGGACTTGACGCTGCTGGACTTGAGCCTGTTCGCAAACAGGTCGAGCTTGGCCTTGAGATCGAGGTAACGGCGTGCATACAATGCCAGGGCCTCTTCTTTGGAGGCATCCGGGAACTGGCCGACCTCACGTTCTCCCTCTGCCTCCTTGACGAATACGGTGCCGTCATCGGAGACGCGTCCGAAAGCCTCGGCGGCTTTGACATCAGCCTCGGAGAAGCCGGTGCCGGTGGCTGCCGGAGCCGGGTGGGACGGAGTCTTCTTGGCGAATGCGGCGGGGGATGGGGCGTGCGGCTTCATCGCTGCCGGGCTTGGAACGGCCGGTTTGCTGGCCTGGGCTGCGGGCGTCGTCGCCTGCTCGGTGATTTCATTGGTGTTCTCGGACGCGGTGACATTCTCGTCGGCCATGGCCAGCTCCTTTAAGTAAGCTTCATGTAGTGCAGGGAAGCGGATGACGCAGATCGACCCAGGAAAGCCTGAACAATCGTGCGGCATTTTCCGCAACCTCATTTATTATAGGGAACCGTGGCAAAAGGCGCATCTATTTCAGGATTTCCAGAGTGGCTCCCCTCTGAACGTGTTGTGGAGCAGCGTGTTATCGACACGCTCCGTAATGTATTCGAACTCAATGGCTTCATCGGCATTGAAACTCGTGCGGTTGAGCAGGGTTCGAGCCTGTTGAAGAAGGGTGAGACCAGCAAGGAGATTTACCTGCTGAGTCGTCTGCAGGAGGTCGGTCACGAGTCCGACACTCCGATTGAGGATCGTTTGGGCTTGCATTTTGATCTGACGGTTCCGCTGAGTCGGTATGTGGTCGAGCATTCAGGTGACCTCGCCTTTCCCTTCAAGCGTTGGCAGATTCAGAAGGTGTGGCGTGGCGAGCGTCCGCAGGAGGGCCGTTTCCGCGAGTTCGTGCAGGCCGATATCGATGTGATCGGCAATGGCGATCTGCCTGACCATTACGAGGTCGAATTGCCGCTGGTCATGGTGTCGGCGCTCGAACGTCTGCGCGAGTTCGGCTTGCCGAAGGCCACCGTGCATGCGAACAACCGCAAGCTGTCCGAAGGCTTTTATCGCGGTTTGGGACTGACCGACGTCGAAGGCGTGCTGCGTGAGATCGACAAGCTCGACAAGATCGGCGCCGACGAAGTGGCCAAGCTGCTCGTCGAAGGCTGCGGTGCAAACGAAAATCAGGCACGAGCCTGCCTTGAACTGGCCGAACTGACCGCCGCAAATGGAGCCGATCTGGCCGAAAAATTCGATGCGTTGTGCGCGAAGCACGACATCGCGTCCGATTCCGACGCCTACGTGCTGGCCCGTCAGGGCCTCGACACCTTGGCGATGATCGTTGATGAGGCAGCGCGCATTCGTCCGGGTTCCGTGATCGCCGACCTGAAGATCGCCCGCGGTCTGGACTACTACACCGGTTCCGTATATGAGACCTTCCTTGATGGCGCCGCATCACTCGGCTCCATCTGCTCCGGTGGCCGCTACGACAACCTCGCCTCGCAGGGCAACAAGAAGTATCCCGGCGTCGGCCTGTCAATCGGCCTGTCCCGTCTGGTCTCCTACATGCTGCATGCCGCCGGTGCGCACGCCAACCGGGTTTCCCCGGCAAGCGTGCTCGTGGCCGTGTGGAACGAAGCCGACCGTTCCGCTTCCAACGTAATCGCCAACCAGCTTCGCGCACGCGGCATCGCGGCCGATGTGGCCCCGACTGCGGCCAAGCTCGGCAAGCAGATCAAATACGCGGACAAGCTGGGCATCCCGTACGTGTGGTTCCCCTCCGATGCCGCCGAGGATGGTGTCGGCGACGAAGTCAAGAACATCATCACCGGTGACCAGCAGCCGGCTGATGCGAGGTCGTGGGAGCCGGATACTGTGTATGCCCGGCAAACCGTTACCGTCGAAGCCTGAACATCAAGGCATACGGTATTGTTTCGTTCATTGAACATAAGGAAACAAAGAATAGAGGAAGCATGAGCCAGACGGCTTATAGAACACATCATGCCACCGAGGTGACCGAGGAGCTCGTTGGCCAGAAGGTGACGCTCGCCGGTTGGGTGGATCGTCGTCGTGACCACGGCGGTGTGGCCTTCATCGATCTTCGCGACAACACCGGTCTGGTGCAGGTCGTGATCTACGACGAGGAAATGGCGCGTCCGTTGCGCTCCGAGTTCGTGATCCGGGTCATCGGCGAGGTGCGTCTGCGCCCGGATGGCAACGAGAACGACCATCTGGCCACCGGCAAGATCGAGGTCGTTGCCGAAACCATCGAGGTGCTCGCCAAGTCCGACGCTTTGCCGTTCCAGGTCTCCACGGCTCTTGAAAACGAGTCTGAAAACAAGCTGCCGGGCGAGGATGTGCGTCTGAAGTACCGTTACCTCGATCTACGTCGTCCATCCATGCAGCACAATCTGAAACTGCGCTCCCAGATGTCGAAGGCCGCACGTCACGCCCTCGAGGAGATGGGCTTCGAAGAGGTCGAGACTCCGACCATGATCAAGTCCACGCCGGAAGGCGCTCGCGACTTCGTGGTGCCGGCCCGTCTCGTGCCGGGTTCCTGGTATGCTCTGCCGCAGTCTCCGCAGTTGCTGAAGCAGCTGCTCATGGTCTCCGGTGTGGAGCGCTACTATCAGTTGGCCCGTTGCTACCGCGATGAGGATTTCCGTGCCGACCGCCAGCCGGAATTCACCCAGCTCGACATGGAGATGGCCTTCGTGGATCAGGAGGATGTGATGGCCATGGCCGAGAAGGTCATCGCCGCCATCTGGAAGTCCGCGGGTTACGAGATTCAGCTGCCGATTCAGCGCATCACCTGGCAGGAAGCCATGGATAAATATGGCTCCGACAAGCCGGATCTGCGCTTTGGCAACCCGCTGGTCGAGCTGACCGACTATTTCAAGAACACCCCGTTCCGCGTGTTCCAGGCACCGTACGTCGGTGCCGTGCTCTTCAAGGGTGGCGCTGCCACGCCTCGCCGTCAGTTCGACGCATGGCAGGATTGGGCCAAGCAGCGTGGCGCCAAGGGTCTCGCCTATGTGGTCTTTGCCGAGAACGGTGAGCTTAAGGGCCCCGTTGCCAAGAATCTGTCCGAAGAGGAGCGCAATGGTCTGAAGGAAGCCGTTGGCGCCGAAGACGGAGACGCAGTGTTCTTCGCCGCCGGCCGTCGCACTTCCGCGCAGGAACTGCTGGGCGCCGTGCGTGTGGAGCTGGCCGATCGCGCCGGCTTGCTCAAGCCCGACGATTTCGCCTTCACCTGGGTCGTGGACTTCCCGTTGTTCAAGACGACCGATGATCCGGATGACGATGATGTGGCAGTCGGTCACTCCAAGTGGACCTCCATGCATCATCCGTTCACCATGCCGTCGAAGGATTGGATCGACACCTTCGACAAGGATCCGGAACATGCCATGTCCGACTCCTACGACATCGTCTGCAACGGCAACGAAATGGGCGGCGGCTCCGTGCGTATCCACCGCGACGACATTCAGGATCGTGTGTTGGACGTGCTGGGCATTACTCCGGAAGAGGCCGCCGACAAGTTCGGCTTCCTGCTTGAGGCTTTCAAGTACGGTGCTCCGCCGCATGCCGGCATCGCCCTCGGCTGGGACCGTACCGCCGCCATTCTGGCAGGTGCCGATTCCATCCGTGACGTCATCGCCTTCCCGAAGGCCGGCGGCGGTCGTGATCCGCTGACCGGTGCTCCGGCTCCGATCTCCGATGAACAGCGCGCCGAAACCGGTGTCGACTATGATCCGGATGAGGACGAGGACTGACACCTCTTCTTGCGGTAAGACGAGGGCTGTTCGTGCATGACACCATGCGCGAACAGCCCTCGTTCATGGTTGGAGCACCTGTTTTCGTATGCGTTCGCTACAGTGAGAAAGAAGGGGAACGCTAACTATTACCAAGAAAGAGTTATTTTCACAGGATGATTTCCGATATAGAAACGCTATTTCGTAGTGCATGGGTTCGCCTGTGCACGTTGTTGATGGTCGTTGCGGTTGCGGTTCTGGGCCTTGCGGCCGCTGCTCCCGTCGCCCATGCCGCTGAAGTCGGCGACCCGGCGGCAACCAAGGGCAAGACCTACAAGATCGGTACCGACACCACGTTCGCTCCTTTCGAATATCAGGAGAAGGGCAAGATGGTCGGCATCGACATGGAGCTGATCCAATCCATCGCCAAGAAGGAAGGCTTCAAAATTGAGATTCAGGCCTCCGGTTTCAATGCCGCATTGCAGGCGTTGAGTTCGAATCAGGTGGACTTGGTCATCGCGGGCATGTCGATCACCGACGAGCGCAAGGCGACCTATGATTTCTCCGACCCGTACTTCCAGTCGGGCATTCAGATGGCCGTCGCCGCCGACAATGACGACATCAAAAGCTACAAGGACCTCGACGACAAGACCGTCGTGGCGAAAACCGGTTCCGAAGGCGAGGCCTATGCCAAGGAACATGCCAAGGAATACGGCTACACCGTCACATCCGTCGACCAATCCTCGACCATGTACGAGATGGTCAAGTCCGGCAATGCCGTCGCCGTATTCGACGATTACCCGGTGCTGGCCTATGGCGTATCCCAGCACAACGGTCTGAAGATCGTCACCCCGAAAGTGCCGCACGGCGAATACGGCATGGCCGTGAACAAAGGCAAGAACGCCGATCTGCTGGCAGCCATCGATGATGGTCTCGCCCAGCTGATCTCCTCGGGCGAATACGAGACGATCATCGCGAAGTATCTCGGTGCCGAGGGCGCCAAGGCGCAGGTCAAGGCCATTTCCGGCATGGTCACCGACAACGATGCCACCGCAACCGCCAAAGCCAAGGTCGGGTTCCTGGGACTGGCCAAGCAGTCGCTGCCCGCGCTGATGATTGGCCTCAAGAACACGCTGTTCATCACTGTCATCTCATTCGCCATCGCCCTGCTTCTGGGTGTGGCCTTCGGCCTGATGCGAGTAGGGGAGAACAGGGTCGCCTCCGGCGTCTCCAAAGTGTATGTCGCCATCTTCCGTGGTACTCCGATTCTGGTGTGGGCGTTCTTCTTCTACTTCGGCGTGCCGCAGCTGATCGGGCACAGCGTGAACATCTGGATCGCCGGTGCGCTGACGCTGTCGCTCAACTCAGGCGCCTACCTGGCGGAAATCGTACGTGGAGCCATCCAAGCCGTCGATCCCGGCCAGATGGAAGGCGCTCGTTCACTCGGTCTCAATCGTCGTCAGTCCATGGCGCGCGTGATCCTGCCGCAAGCCAGCAAAATCGCCATGCCATCGGTCATCAACCAGCTGGTCATCATGATCAAGGATTCCTCACTGCTGCTGGCCATCGGCTTCGGCGAACTGCTCTACCAGGCCCAGCAGCTGTACGCGGCGAACTTCCGCGTCACCGAAACCCTGCTGTTGGTCGGCGTGATCTACTTCGTGGCCATCACCATGCTGACATGGCTGGCCAATATCGTCGATAGGAAGGTGAATCGATGAGCGAAAGCAACGTCAGGCATATGATGCTCGATGACGGCATGACCGGCGGAACCGGCACCGACGATGTGATGATCGAGGTCACGGATCTCCGCAAGAGCTACGGCAATGTCGAAGTCATCAAAGGAGTGGATCTGACCGTGCACCGTGGTGAGGTGATCTGCATCATCGGTCCCTCCGGCGCAGGCAAGTCCACGTTGCTGCGCTGCCTTAACGGATTGGAACACGCCACCAGCGGCCGGATCGTGGTCAACGGGCATGACCTGAACGACCCGAAGGTGAACATCGACAAGGTGCGCGAACAGGTCGGCATGGTCTTCCAGCACTTCAATCTGTTCAACAACATGAGCGTGATCGACAACATCACGCTCGCGCCCAAGTTGGTGCACAAGGAGTCCGAGATCCAGGCACGTGAGCACGCCATGCGGCTACTCGAAACCGTCGGACTGGCCGAAAAGGCCGACGCCATGCCACGTTCGCTTTCCGGCGGCCAGAAGCAGCGCGTGGCCATCGCGCGTTCGCTGGCCATGCGCCCGAAGGTGATGCTGTTCGACGAGGCGACCTCCGCGCTCGATCCGGAAATGGTCGGCGATGTGCTCGAGGTCATGCGAGAGCTCGCCAAGGAGGGCATGACCATGGTGTTGGTCACCCATGAGATGGGCTTCGCCCGCGAGGTGGCCACGCGAGTCATCTTCACCGATGCCGGCGTGATCGAAGAGGAGGGGACTCCCGACCAGATTTTCAATCACCCGAAGAGCGAAAGGCTCAGGACCTTCCTTTCCAAGGTGCTGTAGCGGGTGGCAATCTGCACGTGGAAGTCAGGCGAACGCCCATGAGAATTCACCCTGCGTTCGCCTGACTCACCCCCAGCCGTTGCTTTACGGCCATAGCCTTGCCGGTATGAACATCAGTGAGATCTGCCGGCGCTGCATCAAAGCGTTCACCAATAGGGTGCCGGCGAGGGTGACCTACGGGGTGGCGGCCGCTTTGGTCGTCGTGGCGATACTCGTCATCGAGTTGCCGCGGCTGTGGTGAGGTGACACCGTCTCACAATGCGAACTTCGTCTCATGAGGAAACAGGCAGGGAAACAAAGGCTCCCTATACTTGCCGGTTATGTCTGATATGAACGAAACCACAGCAAAGCGCCCGTTAGTGCCGGGCGCCGAAGTCAGCGATCGTCCACTCGTCGAACTGACCCATGTCGAGAAGCACTATGGTGACCTGCACGTCCTGAAGGACATCAATCTCACCGTCAAGAAGGGCGAGGTACTCGTCATCGTCGGTCCGTCCGGTTCCGGCAAGTCCACGATGTGCCGCACCATCAACCGTCTGGAGACCATCGATTCGGGTGATATCCGCATCGACGGCAAGCCGTTGCCGCAGGAAGGCAAGGAGCTTGCCAGCCTGCGTGCCGAGGTCGGCATGGTGTTCCAGTCGTTCAACCTGTTCGCCAACAAGACCATTCTCGAAAACGTGACGCTCGCGCCGATCAAGGTGCGCCACATGGACAAGAAGGCCGCCGAGGACCTCGCCATGGATCTGCTCGGTCGAGTCGGCGTGGCCTCACAGGCCTCCAAGATGCCGTCACAGCTGTCCGGCGGCCAGCAGCAGCGCGTGGCCATCGCCCGAGCGCTCGCCATGCAGCCGAAGGTCATGCTGTTCGACGAGCCGACCTCCGCGCTCGATCCGGAAATGGTCAATGAGGTGCTCGATGTCATGGTCGAACTTGCCCATGAAGGCATGACCATGCTGTGCGTGACCCATGAGATGGGCTTCGCGCGCAAGGTGGCCGACAAGGTCGTGTTCATGGCCGACGGCCAGATTCTCGAACAGAGCACGCCGGATGATTTCTTCGAAAATCCGAAGACCGATCGTGCCAAGGACTTCCTGTCGAAGATCCTCACCCACTGAGCGATTCGAACACGCAGAAGAGGGATTTTCCAATGACATCACTTTCAACCAGGGCGAAGCGTATGCTGCGCAGGGCCGTTGCGACCCTCTGCGCATGCGCATGCGTGTTCGCCGTCTCCGCGTGCGGCGCGGATGATGCGGATGGCAAGATCCGCATCGGCATTAAATTCGACCAGCCCGGTCTGGGCTTCAAGAAGAACGGCACCTACGTCGGCTTCGACGTGGATGTGGCCAAGTACGTGGCCAAGAAGCTCGGTTATTCCGAGGATCAGATCGTATGGAAGGAGGCACCCTCCAAGCAGCGCGAAGCCATGCTGCAGAACGGTGACGTCGACTTCATCGTGGCCACCTACTCCATTACCGACGAACGCAAGAAGGTCGTCTCCTTCGCGGGACCGTATTTCGTGGCCGGTCAGGATCTGCTCGTTCGCAAGGACGAAACCTCCATCAAGGGGCCTGAAGACCTCAATGGCAAGCGTCTATGCTCCGTGACCGGCTCCACCTCCGCCGTGACCGTCAAGGAGAAGTTCGCCAGCGAGGTCCAGCTCATGGAGCAGCCCGGTTACGCCGAATGCGCGACCGCACTGTTCTCCGGCATCGTCGATGCGGTGACCACCGACGACATCATCCTGGCAGGTCTTGCCTCCGCCGCGCGCGGACGCCTACGCGTGGTCGGCAAGCCGTTCACCCAGGAATACTACGGTGTCGGCATCAAGAAGGGAGACACCCAACTGGCCACCAAGATCAACAACGCCATTGCCGACATGATTCAGGACGGCTCCTGGAAGCGTGCCATCTCCGACAACACGAAGGGCACCTCCTATACGCCGAATGCCAAATACAATCCGCCGGAGCCGACCGAGGGGGAGAAGTAGCAATGGAAGCGTTCATTTCGCTATTCAACCAGTACAACGTGCCGGCCGCCTTCCTAGTCAACATCGAGCTGACCCTGTGGTCGATTCTGTTCTCCACGATTCTCGGTGTGATTCTGGTCATGATGCGCATCTCGCCGGTCTCCTCGTTGCGTGCCGTGGCCGGTGCCTATGTCGAACTGTTCAAGAACCTGCCGTTGACCATCATCATGGTGTTCATGGTGCTGGGCGCCTACGCACAGCTGAAACTCAGTTTCTCCGACACCTTCACCACGAACTTCTTCTGGCTGGCCGTCACGGGTCTGAGCCTGTACACCGCGGCCTTCGTATGCGAATCACTGCGCTCGGGCATCAACACCGTGCCGCTCGGCCAGGCCGAAGCGTCCCGTGCGCTGGGCCTGAGCTTCATGCAATCCGCCACACAGATCATCCTCCCGCAGGCGTTCCGTGGCTCTGTGGCGCCTCTGGGCAACACGTTGATTGCATTGCTGAAGAACTCCACCGTCGCGGCCGCCGCGTCCGTGGCCACCGAAACCTCATCGTTGATGAGCGAGATGATCGAGTACCGTTCCGACGTGATCGTGCCGATCTTCCTGATCTTCGCCTTCGGCTACGTGATTCTGATCATTCCGATTGGCATGCTGACGACGTATCTATCCAACAAGCTCGCGGTGAGGAGGTGACGCACCATGGCAAGCAATGAAAGCGCCGTACTGTTCGACCAGCCGGGCCCGAAGGGCCGCAAGACCATCCGTATCGTCAATTGGGTCGCAGGCATCGTCTTCGCAATCGTGCTCGTGCTGATGCTGATGCGTCTGCACAACCCGCCGGACGGCGAGAACCAGCTGAGCTGGGAATTGTGGAAGCCAGCCCTCGACAGTGAGGCATGGACCGATTTCTACCTGCCGGGTCTGTGGGCCACGGTCCGCGCCACCATACTCGCGGTGATCGGGGCCGTGGCGTTCGGTCTGGTCTTCGGCATCGGCCGACTGCTGCCAAGCCTGATCATACGCACCGTTTCCGGCGCCATCGTGGAATTCGCCCGAGCCGTGCCGGTGTTGTTGCTCATGATCTTCTTCTGGCGTTGGTTTGCCTTCGCGGGCCTGCCGAGCCCGGCTTACTGGGCCGTGGTACTCGCATTGGTGATCTATAACGGCTCCGTGGTCGCCGAGCTGGTTCGCTCCGGTGTGGGTAACCTGCCGAACGGCCAGAGGGAGGCATCCCTCGCCCTCGGTCTGACCCGTACGCAGTCACTCATGCAGATCGAAGTGCCGCAGGCCATCTACGCCATGCTGCCGGCCGCCGTGACCCAGCTGGTCGTGGTGCTGAAGGACACCGCCCTCGGCTCGATTATCATGTACACCGACCTGTTGCAGGAGTCCCGCCGACTCGGCTCGATGTACTTCAACATCCTGCAGACCCTCGTGGTGGCCGCAGTCGTGTACTTCATCGCATGTTGGCTGCTGAGCCGGTTGGCCGAATGGCTGCCGGAACGCATGCAGAGGCACACCGCCGCCCCCGCCGAACCCGAGCCGGTCGCCCCGATCGCCATCATGGATCCGTCTAACGTGAACCAGATCGCCGTGGCCAAGGAAGGCGTGCCGCTGGGCGGTGCGCAACGCCAGTACCATGTGCACCATCGTGGTACGAACGCGTCGATTCGCCACTGGCGTCAGACGCGGTACGACCAAGGCTACGATGAGACGCATCCGGAAAGCCAGATCAAGTTCGACAAGAACGGCAAACCGCTTCGCGAGAACCCGTTCGGTGATCTTCTGAAGGAAGCCAAGCCGAAGGAAGACAAGCCGAAGGGCAGCAAGTAACACACCATGACCGATTCTTTGGGGGTGTCCCCGAGAATCGGTCATTTGCGTCTACCATGGGAACCGTCAATCGTCAGGCAGGGAGGCTTGGGATGGCGGATAAGGATTCGAAGAAGGGTGAGGCAAAGAACCCCGCAATCGCGAAAACGCTCAACAAAGTGGAGGAACGACTCGACATGGGAGAACGTTCCGATTCGGTGGCGGAAGGCTTGGCGAACGTAGCCAAGGCGAGCGAATTGCTGAGTTCGGTGTGGACGTTGCCTCCCGGGCAGCTGTTGCGATTCCACCACGATACGAAGGTGGCCGAACTTGACGGCGATTCCACGCCGGGATTCGACGGCAACAAGGAGGATGCGGAACGGTTCATCGGCATCAGCTCCGCGGAAATCGCACGATACCAGCGATTGATGTATGCCAACGGCGTGAAGGGGTCACGTAGGCGCCTGCTCATCGTGTTGCAGGGCATGGATGCCTCGGGCAAGGGTGGCATCGTACGACATGTGTTCAGCCAAGGCGATCCGATGGGCATGCACTATCACGGTTTCGGAGCTCCCAAAGGCGAGGAGCTCGATCACGACTATCTGTGGCGTATCAAACGTGAGTTGCCCAAGAACGGCTGGATCGCCATCTTCGACCGATCCCAGTATGAGGATGTCGTCATGCCGCATGTCCACCGCACCTATCCGGAAGAGGTATGGCGGCCCCGATACGACGAAATCAACCGTTTCGAATCGCAGTTGGTATCCGACGGCTGCGCCATTATCAAAATCTTCCTCGTGGTCAGCAAAGAGGAGCAGAAAAGGCATTTCCTGAGCCGACTGGACGATCCGACCAAATATTGGAAATTCGATCCCAGTGATCTTGAGGCGCGTGAACGCTGGGACGACTATATGGATGCCTGGCAGGAGGTATTCGTGAAAACCAGTACCGAGCAGGCGCCATGGTATCTGGTACCTGCCGATAACCGCTGGTATTCCAGGGCGGTGGTCTCCGAACTGTTGCGCAATACGCTCAAGAACATGAATATGATCTGGCCGCCGCTCGAAGTCGACGCCGACGAAATGCGACGTCGACTCAACGACATGTGACGGCGTGACGGTCAGTTGGTGACGGAATAGTCGAAGAATACGACCTCGCCGCTGGATTGCGTGGCGTCCAAGTCGACCACGCCGGTGATGGCCCAATCATGGTCGCCGTCGGAATCGTCGATGATCTGGCGTACTTTCCAGCTGTGTTCGTCTTTCTCCTTGCTTTCGTCAAGGATGAACAGTTCGCCGCTGCGCGCCTTCGCATCGGTGTTCACATACTCGTGTTCGTCGTAGAAGTCGTCAAGCACGTCCTCCCACTCGTGCACGCCATAACCCCAGTCCTTGTCGAGAGCCCCCAACTCTTCGGGTCTGTCGAGATCCATGAGTTGCACTCGGCGGAACATGGCGTTGCGTATGAGCACGGTAAGGCCACGACGATCCTCAACCACGGCGTTCCTCGTGCCGGGAGCCGCCAGATTCGCGGCGGCTTCGGCGGCTTCGGCATCGGCCCCGGCATTCTCCCACTCGTCAACCAGACTCGAATCGATGGAACGTACCACCACACGCAGCCATGAGATGATGTCATGCAATTGCTCATCACGTTTCTCGGCCGGTACGGTACGGGCCAATGCACGGTAGGCGTCGGACAGGTAACGCAGCAGCGTGCCCTCGGAACGGGCGATGGCATAGCGGGCGATGTAGCCGGTGAAATCGGAAGCCGTCTCGACCATGTCTCGCACCACTGACTTCGGGCTCAGCCAATAATCGTTCGCCCAAGGCACATCGTGGCGATATTCGTCGAATGCGGCCTGCAGCATGTCCTCCAACGGCTTGGGATAGGTGATTTCCTGCAAGCGGTCCATGCGTTCGTCATAGTCGAGGCCGTCCTCCTTCATGCGGATCATCGCCTCATCGCGCGCCTGGCGTTCCTGCGCGCGCAACACCTGCTTGGGATCCTCCAACGTGGCTTCCACCATGGAGATCACATCCAGCGCATACGTTTCCGACTCCGGATCGAGCAGCTCCAAGGCTGCCAGCAGGAACGGGCTCAGCGGTTGATCGAGTGCGAAATCGTCAGGCACGTCGACGGTCATGAAATAGTTCTTGCCACCGTCGTCACGGTCTTCGGTCTCGATCACGTTCGTGTCGAACAGTGTCTGGAAGATCTCGTCGGCACGCGCATGCAGACGTTCCTTCTGCTCCGGGCTCTGCGCGGAATCGTCGATAAGACAATCCACGCGGTAGCGTGCGTCGCCGCCCTGCTCCACTTCGTTCAGCACCATCGAATGCGTGATCTTCATATGTGGCACCAATGTTTCCGGTGCGGCGTCGATGAGTCTGTCGAATGTGCTCTCGTTCCATGTCACGAAACCTTCCGGTGCCTTTTTGCGCTTGACCTTCTTGAGTTTCTTCGGATCGTTGCCGGCCTTGGCGAGTGCCTTGGCGTTCTCGATTTCGAATTCGGGGCCTTCGGCGATGACCAGGCCTTCCGTGTCGAAACCCATACGGCCCGCACGACCTGCGATCTGGTGAAACTCGCGGGCGCGCAGCCTGCGCATCTTCGTGCCATCGAACTTGGTCAAAGCCGTCAACACCACGGAATGAATCGGCACATTGATGCCGACCCCCAACGTATCCGTGCCGCAGATCACCGGCAACAGCCCCTGCTGGGCGAGCTGTTCGACCAGACGGCGGTAGCGGGGGAGCATGCCGGCATGATGGATGCCGACGCCCGTACGCAGCAGGCGTTGCAGGATCTTGCCGAATGCGGTGGTGAACTTCGTGCCTTTGATGGCCTCGGCGATGGCGTTGCGTTGCTCCTTGCTGGACACGCCCGTGCTTGCCAGCGCATTGGCGGTCTCCAACGCCGCATCCTGAGAGAAATGCACGACGTAGATCGGCGTCTCGCCTTTGCCGAATGCCAGTTCCACCGTCTTTTCCAACGGGTCGAGCGTGTATTCGTAGGTCAATGGCACCGGGCGGGGCGCATCGGCGATGATATCGACATCCGTGTCGGTCATGCCTTCCAGCCTGTCGGCGATGGCATCGACGTTGCCGAGCGTCGCGCTCATCAGCAGAAACTGCGTATCCGGTAGGGTCAACAGCGGTACCTGCCAGGCCCAACCACGTTCGGGATCGCCATAGTAATGGAACTCGTCCATCGCCACGCATCCGACATCGGCATGCCGTCCCTCGCGCAATGCCTGATTGGCGAGAATCTCGGCGGTGCAGCAGATGATCGGCGCATCCGCATTGATATGGGTGTCGCCGGTGATCATGCCGACATGCTCACGGCCGAACACCTCGACCAGATCGAAGAACTTCTCGGAGACCAGCGCCTTGATCGGAGCCGTGTAGTAGGAACGCCGTCCCGTGCACAGAGCCGTGAAATGCATGCCGAGAGCCACCAACGACTTGCCGGAACCGGTCGGGGTGTTGAGAATCACGTGGTCGCCCGCCAGAAGATCCATGATCGCCTCTTCCTGATGCGGCCACGGTTCGACGCCCTTGACGTTCGCCACCCAATCGAAGAAACGTTCGTAGATCTCATCCGTATCGATGTTGCGTTCGCCCTCGTCCCAACGCGGCGCCAACGCGCCCAACGAGCCATAGTTCGTATCGTCTGCCATAGCTGCAAGTCTACCGACGGGTTACGAACGCGCGTGTCGAACGTGTGTTCGAATTTTGTGCCTCGTTGGAGTAGAGTTGGCTTCATGACTGAGGATTTGTTCGGTGCGATGGAGGCGCCGGAGGAGATGACGAGACCACTAGCCGTGCGCATGCGCCCGTCAACGGTTGATGAGGTCGTCGGGCAGGGGCGTGTGCTGGGAGAGGGTTCGCCGCTGCGCAGGCTCGCGAATCCGGCTTCCAGGAAATCGCTTACCGCGCCGAGCTCCATCATCCTGTTCGGGCCTCCCGGGGTGGGCAAGACCACACTCGCCTACATCGTCGCCAAGCAGTCCGGTCGTGTATTCGAGGAGCTGTCAGCCGTGACTTCCGGTGTCAAAGACGTGCGGGACGTGCTCAAGCGTGCGCACGACCGACTGGTCGCCGAAGGCAGGGAGACGGTGCTGTTCATCGACGAAGTGCATCGTTTTTCCAAATCACAGCAGGATGCGCTGTTGCCCAGCGTGGAGAACCGCGACGTGACCTTCATCGCGGCGACCACCGAGAATCCGAGCTTCTCCGTCATCAAACCGCTGCTGAGCCGGTCGGTCGTCGTCAAACTCGAATCGCTGGAACCGGATGATCTGAGAACCCTCATCAACCGTGCCGTCGAAGACGAGCAAGGGCTGAACAACGAGGTGCGAATCCGCGATGACGCCGTGGATGAAATCATCCGCATGGCCAGTGGCGACGCACGCAAGACACTGACCATCCTCGAGGCGGCCGCGGGTGCGCTCACCGGGGACAAGGAGCGTAAGAAGGGCGCGAAACGACCTGTCATCACGCCTGACGTGGTATCGAAGGTCATGGATGTGGCCACCGTGCGTTATGACAAGGACGGCGACGACCATTACGATGTGATCTCAGCATTCATTAAATCCATGCGCGGCTCCGATCCGGACGCCACCATGCACTATCTGGCTCGTATGCTGCGTGCCGGAGAGGACCCGCGCTTCATCGCCCGCCGCATCATGATCGCAGCCTCGGAAGAAGTGGGCATGGCCGCCCCGCAGATTCTGCAGGTCACCGTGGCGGCCGCACAGGCCGTAGCCATGATCGGCATGCCGGAAGCGCGCATCATTCTGGCGGAGGCGGCGCTCGCCGTGGCGACCGCGCCGAAATCCAACGCCAGCTACAACGCCATCAATTCAGCGCTCGCCGACGTGGATGCGGGGCTGATCGGGCAGGTGCCACTGCACTTGCGCAATGCGCCGACGGCCCTGATGAAAAGCTGGGGCAACCACGAAGGGTACAGATATGCGCATGACTGGCCGGGTGCGGTGGCTCCGCAGCAGTACATGCCCGACGAATTGAAAGGCCGCGAATACTACCATCCGAACGACCGTGGCTACGAACATGAGGTTAAGCCGCGGCTGGAGAAAATCCGCCGGATTCTGCATGACGAGGATGAGACGCAGCAATAGGCGACCCAAGTGGGCCGGCGGCGAAAGCGTGTCGAAAACGGTCAGGGCCTCCACTACACTGCTAGATGGCTTTCCGGCAACGGCCATCGCACCTGGCCGTAGGAAAAAGTGCGCAGACAGGGAAATATGGAAGCAGAGAACATCGTAAAGAGCAACGAATCATCAGGCAACGAAATAACACATAACACGACGGTCGCCAATCCCACCCCAGACGAACGTATCCCAAGCAAACTCATCGGAGCCATCGTGGCCGTAGGGTCGTTGGCGTTCATCGGCATTCTCACCGAGACGGTGATGACCGTGCTCTTCCCGCAACTCATGAGGGAATTCGACGTCGATACCGCCACCGTGCAATGGATCACCACCATCTACCTGCTGGTGGTGGCCTCCACCATGCCATTGTCTTCCTACCTCAACCGCAAGTTCAGGCACCGCACGCTGTTTCTGGCCGCGGTGGCGCTCGCGGTGTTGGGATCGCTGATCATGATCTTCGGCCATGCGTTCCCGGTGATTCTCGTCGCACGTGTGGTCCAGGGCGTCGGATCGGGCGTGGCGACTCCGTTGATGATCAACATCATCCTCGAGCAGGCTCCGCGCACCAAGGTCGGACGTCTGATGGGCGTAGGATCGCTCGTCATCACCGTGGCCCCAGCCATCGGTCCCACCGTCGGCGGCGCCATTTCCAGCATCCTGCCATGGCGTGCGATTTTCGTCATCGTGATTCCGGTGATTTTGCTGATCTCGTTGCCGATAGGCTTGCGGTGCATCGAACAGCATCGTCCGACCGAAGAGGCGCACCTGAATCCGCTGCAGTTCATGGCGATCGTATTGTCGCTATGCGGTCTGGTGATGTTCCTCAACCAGGCCGGCGTGGCCATCGGTGCCGCGGTCGGTGGCGGTAGTGCGCTGCTTTCGACCGTCATCGCGGTCATCAGCCTGATCGTCGGCCTGGGTTCGCTGGCGTTCTTCGGCTGGTCCTCGAGGCGTTCCTTCTCACCGCTCATACGTCTCGGTTGGTTACGCGATCCGATGGTGCTGTTGCATCTGATCGCCTACATGATCCTGCCGATCGTCGGCATCGGATTCGGCTATGTCATCACCAATCTGGCTCAGCTTTCGCTTGGTACGAACGCTTTCGTCGCCGGTGCGCTGGTGTTGCCGGGCGCACTGATCGGCGCCTTCTTCGCACCGGTAGGCGGCATGCTCTACGACCGATTCGGCGCGTTCCGTCCAATTCTCGGGGCCTTCTGCGCGGCCATCTGCGGTCCGGTTCTGCTGTTGGCATTCTCGATGCATCTGACTCCGGCGATGCTGGCGGGCTTCTATTTCATTTTCGGACTCGGCTATTCGCTGGGATTGTCGAACATCATGACCAACGCGTTGAACCATATCAACCCCGTATTCATGCCGGACGGCAACGCCGTGTTCAATACCGGACTGCAGTTCGGCGGTGCAGCCGGAACTGCGCTGTTTTCCACGATTCTCGCAGTGGCCCAGGCCGGAGCCGGCAAGGAGGGGAGCGACGCTTTCCGCCATGCCACGGCCGTAGGCGGAGGGTGGACCTTCGCCACGATGATCGCCATCGTCGCCATCGCCATCTGTTGCCTGATCGTGGCGTTCCGTATCGGTTCGAAGCGTCGATAACGTGCCATGGAAAACGCCTGTAGCGTAATGTGAAGTGGGCGCTTCGCAAGGGAATCGGGGCTTGCTAATCTGTCTCTACCGTCTAATCGAGAGGACAGGATATGAAACCCGGATACCCGCATAACGGCATCACCACGGCATTGTTCAAGCCAGTCGCGGCAGCGCTTTCCATCGTCGCGCTGCTGGCAGGTTGCGGTTCCGTGGAGGCGAAGGATTCCAAGACCGAGATTGCCAGCATCGACAAGGTGGTCAGCGTCAACATCACCGAGCCGTCCAACGGCCTGCTCCCCAGCGATACCAGCGATATGTCCGGATGGAAGATCGTCAGTCAGCTATATGACGGGTTGGTCACTTTCGACGCATCGGGCAACGAAACGCTTGTCGAGGCCGAATCGATCACTCCGAACGATGACGCATCCGAATACACGATCGTCCTCAAACCGGATCTGGCGTTCTCCAATGGCGAGAAGATCACTGCCAAGACCTATGCGCGGAGCTGGTCATTCGCGGCCAATGCGGCCAATGGGCAGGTGGGGGCCTCCATTTTCGAAGACATCCGGGGATATGACGAGTTGCAGGATGAAAAAGGCTCCAAGACCGCCCAACTATCCGGCCTCGACGTGGTGGATGACACCACATTGAAGGTTACGCTCAAAGCGCCCAACTCGGCGTTCCTGTACAAGATCGGAGACATCGCCTTCCTGCCGATGCCATCCGAAGTGATCGAGAATCCCAAGGAATATGGGCAAAAACCGATAGGCAATGGTCCATACAAGCTGAAGGCGTACAAGGGCGGCGAGGAAATCATCCTCGAACGTGATGCTTCCTATACCGGTCCACGCAAGACCAGCAATGCCGGTATCGACTTCAAGGTCTACCAGAGCCTCGACGCGGCCTACTCGGATCTGCTGGCCGGCAATCTCGATGTGCTTGACTCCATTCCGACTTCCGCGCTGAAAACCTATCGGAGCGAGACATCCATCACTGCGGTCAGCAAGCCAGGCCCGGCGTTCTCGGCCTTCACCATTGCCCAGAACCTCAAGCATTTTCAGGGCGAGGAAGGCAAATACCGCCGCCAGGCCATCGCACATGCCATCAACCGTGAGAATATCGCCAAGGCGATTTTCGGTGGCACCGTGACCCCGGCCACGGACTTCCTTGCGCCGGTGATCAAGGGGTATGACGCCAATCTCGACACCGATGGCGTGCTGGCATACGATGAGACGAAAGCCAAGGAGCTGTGGGCCAAGGCGGACGCCATCTCGCCATGGGACGGCACCTTCCGCATCGCCTACAGCGCCGACGGCACCGACAGGGAATGGGTGGAGGCCGCGGCCAACTCCATCCGCAACACGCTCGGCATCAACTCCGAAAGCTACCCATTCGCCACGTCCAAGGAATTGAAGAGCGCGATTCAGGAACGCACCGTCAACGCGGCGTTCAAGTCGGGCATGCAGTCCGACTACCCGCATCCGGAAGGCTACCTGGTGCAGGCGTACGATTCGTCGGCGGCTGACGGCAAAGGCCTGAACAACGGCGATTACAAAAGCGACCAGTTCGACGCACTGATCGACCAGGCCTCGGCCGAAACCGATCTGGACAAGGCGGTGAGCCTGTACCGACAAAGCGAACGCGTGCTTTTGGAAGACCTGCCGGTGATTCCACTGTGGTATACCAACGTCACCGCGGCGGCGGTCAAAGGCGTGCAGGTGGACTACAACTACATGGGAGTCCCGGAGTACAACACCATCGTCAAATAACACCTTCAGCAGCGTGACGGAGACTCCACCATAGGCGCAAATCACACACCCGTCGCTTCGAAGCGGTAGGCTGAAGAACTATAGAAAACACTGAAAAGGAGACAAGGTGAGCAACCTAAGTGCACCCCTGCCCGTTATGGCCGGCGAAGACATGCCGGCAGGGCCCACCGATCCGATTTTCAATCGTCTGCTGAAGGACCGCATCATCTGGATGGGTGAAGAGGTCAAGGACGATATGGCCAATCGCATCTGCGCACAGATGCTGATGCTGGCCGCAGAGGACCCGAAGAAGGACATCTGGCTGTATATCAACTCCCCGGGTGGTTCCATCACCGCAGGCATGGCCATCTACGACACCATGCAGCTCATTGAGCCCGATGTGGCGACCGTGGGCTTGGGCATGTGCGCGTCCATGGGGCAGTTCCTGCTGAGCTCCGGCACCAAGGGCAAGCGATTCCTGACGTCGCACGCCCGCGTGCTGATGCATCAGCCGTCCGGTGGCATCGGTGGCACCGCCACTGACGTGCGCATCAACGCCGAACTCATCATGGACATGAAGAAGACCATGAGCGAGCTGACCGCCGAGCAGACCGGCCACACCGTCGAGGAGATTTACCGCGACAACGAATACGACCACTGGTTCACCGCGCAGGAGGCGTTGGAGTACGGCTTCGTAGATAAGCTCGTTTCCACGCACGACACGATGAGCGCCACCAAGGGAGAGTGATCATGGCAAGCGAAGAAGCACAGTTCGTAGCCCGCGCCGAGCATCTTGCCGGCCCGACCGGCGTGGTTGGCTTTCAGACGCGCGCCGCACGCGAGGCCGCATTCGCCCCGCAAGACCGTTATGTGCTGCCACAGTTCGAAGAGAAGACTCCATACGGCTTCAAGAGGCAGGACCCGTACACCCGCCTGTTCGAAGATCGCATCATCTTCATGGGCGTGCAGGTGGATGACACCTCCGCCGACGACATCATGGCCCAGCTGCTGGTGTTGGAAAGCCAGGATCCGAATCGTGACGTGATGATGTACATCAACTCTCCGGGTGGTTCGATGACGGCCATGACCGCCATCTACGACACCATGCAGTACATCAAACCGGACGTGCAGACCGTGTGCCTGGGCCAGGCGGCCTCCGCGGCGGCCATCCTGCTGGCCGCCGGTACCAAGGGCAAGCGGCTGATGCTGCCGAACGCCCGCGTGCTCATCCATCAGCCGGCCATCGACCAAGGTTTCGGCAAGGCTACGGAAATCGAAATCCAAGCCAAGGAAATGCTACGCATGCGCGAATGGCTGGAAGACACGTTGGCCAAGCATACCGGGCAGGACGTGGAGAAGATCCGTAAGGATATCGAGGTTGACACCTTCCTGACCGCGGCCGAGGCCAAAGCATACGGCATCGTGGACGAAGTGCTCGAGCATCGTTCCTGACGGTTCGTATCGGTCCGAGCATATCTTCACAAATCAATGCCCCTGCACCCAACCGGCAGGGGTATTGTGTTTTCTCAACACAAGGATTTCGAAAAGGGGTGCGAATGGGACGTGTGGTCGACTACAACGATGCGGCGCCAAGATGCACGTTCTGCGGCAAGTCCGAGAATCAGGTACGCAAGCTGGTCACTGGTTCGGGTGCGGCCATCTGCGACGAATGCATCGAACTGTGTGTGGACATCATCTCCGAGGAACGTGTCAAAGACGCTCAGATCAATACGTTGCAGTTGCCCAAGCCGGCGCAGATCAGTGCCTACCTCGACGGTTATGTGGTAGGGCAGGAGGCGGCCAAACGCACGCTGTCGGTGGCCGTATACAACCATTACAAGCGTGTCAACATGGAGATGCGCGAATCTGCCGAGTTGGCCGATTCCGCCACGCGGCGCAATCAGTCCGATCCTTTGGCTGATGTGCAGGTAGCCAAGTCGAACATCCTGCTGCTGGGACCGACCGGCGTGGGTAAAACCTATCTGGCGCAAACGCTGGCGAAAGTGATGAACGTACCGTTCGTCATCGCCGACGCCACCACGCTCACTGAAGCCGGCTATGTGGGAGACGACGTGGAGACGGTGTTGCAGCGCCTCATCCAGGCTGCGGACGGTGACGTGGCGCGTGCACAGCAAGGCATCGTCTATATCGACGAAATCGACAAGATTGCGCGCAAAAGCGGCGAGAACACCTCGATCACCCGCGACGTATCGGGTGAAGGCGTGCAGCAGGCGTTGCTCAAGATTCTGGAAGGCACCATGGCGTTGGTGCCGATGGAAGGCACACGCAAGCACCGCGAACAGGAAACCGTGCAGATCGACACCCGCGATATCCTGTTCATCTGCGGTGGCGCCTTCGTAGGGCTGGACGATATCGTGGCGCAGCGTCTTGGTGCCAGGGAAAGCGGTTTCGGTGCGGCTTGGCATGACCATGAAGTACCCAAACGTGAGTTGCTGGCGCAGGCCAGCGCCGACGATCTGGCCGATTTCGGTCTGCTTCCCGAATTCATCGGGCGTCTACCGGTGGTGAGCGTGCTGGAGGAGCTTACCGAAGACGACCTGGCCCGCATCCTCACCCAGCCCGAAAATGCGCTGGTCAAGCAATATCAGAAGCTGTTCGCCGTGGATGGTGTGAAGCTCACGTTCACCGAGGAAGCGGTGCGGCAGATCGCGGCCACGTCGATTCGTCGCGGCACCGGCGCCCGAGGACTGCGTTCCATCATCGAAAAGACCTTGGAAGATACGATGTTCCAATTGCCTAGTCTGGACGATGTGTCGGAAGTGATCGTGGACGCCGCCTCGGTGCATGGCACCGGCACTCCGAAATTTCTGCGCACCCCGACTCAGGAGATTCCTCGGCGTAAAGCGGCCTGAACCCTGTGAATCGCAGCGACACGCCGAAATTTTGACTCAAGGGTGTTTGGGTGTATCTTATTCGAGTTGCCAAAAACAAGCAACGTTGCGCGAGTAGCCCAGCGGATTAGAGCAGCTGACTACGGATCAGCAGGTCGCAGGTTCGAATCCTGTCTCGCGCACCAGCCGCCGATCATCAGGCGGCGCAAACAAATGAGATGATGTTGCGCGAGTAGCCCAGCGGATTAGAGCAGCTGACTACGGATCAGCAGGTCGCAGGTTCGAATCCTGTCTCGCGCACAAGGACCTCCTTCGCGAATGCGTTGGAGGCTTTCTTTTTTCTCAGAGGTATGCTCACAGTCAACGCCAAGGGTGTTCGGTACACTGGTGTACGGCATTTTTACGTACGATTTGGCCATATTGAGAACGCAGACAAGGAGCATAATGACCGCAGAAAAGCAAGGACTTTGGGTGACCATACGGCGCATCGCCGCCTCCGACCGCATATCCGGCCTGATCATGCTCGGTTTCGCCCTTGCCGGTCTGCTGCTCGCCAACCTGCCATTCACGGCGCACGCCTTCAAACAACTTGAGGAATTCCGTATAGCGATTCCGCGCACCAACATCGACATGGGACTCGGACATTGGGTGCAGGATGGTTTGCTGACCGTATTCTTTCTGACGGTCGGTCTTGAGCTCAAACAAGAACTTACCACGGGATCGCTGTCCAATCCGAAGGCCGCGGCCGTGCCGATGCTGTGTGCGGTGGGAGGCATGCTCGTTCCGCCGGTACTGTTCATCGCGGTCATCGCGTTGTTCGCGCATTTCGGCCCTGGCGGAGTGGGGGAGCTGGTCATCGCTTCCGGCACCGATTTTTCCTTCGGTGAGATGTCTCATGGGTGGGCGGTGCCCACCGCCACCGACATCGCATTCTCGCTGGCCGTGCTTGCCCTGTTCGCCAAGGCGCTGCCAGGTTCCATCCGTGCATTCCTGATGACTCTCGCCACGGTGGACGATCTGTTGGCCATCATTCTGATCGCAGTGTTCTTCTCGTCGGTAAACGCTTGGTACTGGTTCATCGGCATCGCCGCATGCGCGGTCGCCTGGTATTTTCTGGTGCGTATGCAGAAGGTGCCGTGGCTTGCCGTGGCCATCGTAGGCATCCTTGCATGGGTCATGATGTTTGAAGCGGGCATTCACCCCACACTTGCCGGTGTGTTGGTGGGACTGCTCACCCCGGCCCGTGAACGATTCGGCGAGAAAAGCCCACGTGCGGAACGGTATGCGGATAAGCTGCAGCCGTTCTCCGCACTGTTGGCCTTGCCGATCTTCGCCCTATTCGCCACCGGCGTGCATTTCGAATCGTTGACTTGGGCGCTATTCGTCTCACCGGTGGTAATCGCCGTGATAGTGGCTCTTGTGGTGGGCAAGCCCTTGGGCATTATGATCACCGCATGGCTGTCCACGCATCTGGCCGGCCTTAGGATGGCCAAAGGGCTTCGTGTGCGTGACATGTTTCCGGCGGCATGCGCGTGCGGCATCGGATTCACCGTATCGTTCCTCATCGCCTCATTGGCATATCAGGATGCCGAACTGTCGGCGGAAAGCCGTTTTGGCGTACTGATCGCCTCATTGATCGCGGCGGTGATCTCAGGCATTCTGTTGAGTCGTCAGTCCAAGCGCTTTGAGGCCGCACAACGGCAGTCTTCCGAAACGGACGACCGGTATGCCGATGACGGCACCGATGATGAGGTTGAAACCGTGCTCGAAGACGGCACCATTGCCGTCAGCCAGATGATTGGCACGCGGAACGAGACGAAGTGATACGCGGCGCCCGTTGCCGGGCGCCGACACGGTGTCATCGTTTGACGGCTACAAGAAGACCGGTGCCGGTAGGGGTGAGCGTGGTGACGAAACGTTCGTCGGATTCCACGGTTTCCAGCAGTGCACGCATGGCCACGGATTTGGCGTCCCTGTTGGCGGGATTCAGTACGCCACCCGCGGATTCGGCCGATTCGAAAGCCAGCATGTCGGTGAAGACGATGACACCATGGGATTTGAGCAGGCGGGGCGCCTGTTCAAAGGAAGCGTCATAGTTACCTGGATCGCCGGCAACGACAATCAGATCGTAGGTTTCGGCATTCAAACGCGGCAGAAACACTCCCGCTGGCGCGTTCACCGCACGAAGCGTGGTCTGAATCTCATCGGATAGGTGATTGAACAAAGTACGGATGAGCGCAATGCCTTGGGAGGAGGAATCGACGGCAGTCAGTTGGCCACCGTTTTCCAAACCGTTGACCAGCTGTAATGTCTCCACTACGGAACCGGTGCCGACGGCGATTACCGATGAGGCGCCAATCATATGCACCAGTACGCGCAACAGCTCGGCCTGAGCGGCGGACCCCTGCGCGATACCAGTCTCCTCGGCACGTGTGCGCACCGCATTCAGCTCGACGGACTGGCGTGAGAACGCATGATCCTCAACAAACTCCCAGGCTTTGGCGAGATTGGTGTACGACGTTCTATCCATGACTCTCAGCGTTCCTTGATTTGGGCGATCAGCTGCCAGATTTCCTCACCGACGTCAATGCCACGCGGGCATTCACGGCTACAGGCGCGCACCGACTGGCATGCTGCGATGCCGTCGGCCGAATCGATGGCATCCATACGCGCAGAGGCCTGTGTATCTCGTGAATCGTTGATGAAACGGGAGGCGGTGATGAGTGCGGCCGGACCGATGAAGGCTTCGCCGCCGGCATATACCGGGCAGCTACCCTCACAGGTACCACACGCAATGCAGTTGCTCAGCTGTTCGTATTTGGCGAGTTGTTCGGGGCGTTGCAGATATTCGAACGCATCGATCTTACCTTCGGCGGTGGTGGCCAGCTCACCGTTCGCCTGCAGATATGGCTTGAGCCTTCTGATCTGGTCAAGCATCTGGTCGATGTCGGCAATCAGATCGCGCTGCACCGGAAAGCCCGGCAATGGTGCCAACTCGATGACGCCGAGACTGCCGGAATCATCGGCGGCACCGTCTTCGGCCGCCACGGCATCTCCCGTATGGCGGAAACCTTCGTCATCGACCATGGAGCTATTCGGCTGCTTGGCCCAGTCCTTGATGGTCGCAGTGCACAACAGGGTGGGGGTGCCGTTGATGGCCACGGCGTCGGATCCGCACATGCCATGGCCGCAGGAGTAGCGGAAGGCGAGCGTCGGGTCGATGGTGCGTTTGATGCTCAGCAGGCAATCAAGCACCGTATCTTCCGGGCGTGCATTCAACGTATAGTCCTGCACCCACTGTTTGCCGCGAGGACGGCGCCGCGACGATGCGCCCGAGTCGCCGAAGGGTGAGCTTTTCTTCGCGAACGGGCTGCCGCCACGACCGCGGTCGCGATCCGGGCGCGGAGCGAACCGATTCACGCGCAATGTCACCGTGCTCACGCCGTTTCCCATATCGCTCATGTACCCGCCTTTCCGATGAAAACCGTCAACCAGTTTGCCATATGCTGTGCCCAGAAACACTAATATTCACGGGTTTTTGGCGGCATGTCCACAATATGCACGGGCTGCCAGGAGACCTGACCGTCCGCATCGACCATGGAATGGGAGAGGAAATGCTCGTCGTCGCGTTCAGGGAAGTCGAGGCGCTTCAGGGAACCTCGGGATTCATGGCGTGCATCGGAGGCCTTCAGTACGGCTTCGCCCAGCTCGATGAGATGACGCACCTCCCAGATGGCGGTAATCTCCTGATTGAAGGTCGGTGCATCGGAATGCGCGTACAACCGTTCGGCCCGTGGCTCAAGCTCGTCATGCAGTACGGTGAGCGCCCGCTCAATGCCGTCCTCGTCGCAACGTACGGCGACGGCGCGCTCCATCACCAATCCCAGATCGGCCATCAGCTGATATGGATTGTCCCGGCCTGCTTCGTCATCTTCCGGTGCCGTCACCAGCAGATCCTTGATCTCGGCGGTACGTGCGGAGGCCGTTCGCTCCACGACGTCGACTCCGGCATCTTCCATCGGTTCCTCAGCCATCGGATCATTCACCGGATCATTGACGATGCGTGCCGCCATCGCCTGACCGGAACGGGTGCCGAACAGGCAGGCGTCCAGCAGGGAGTTACCTCCCAGTCGGTTCGCGCCATGCACGGATACGCAGGAACATTCGCCGGCGGCGAACAGTCCCGCGACCGTATGACGTTCGTCATCGTGCCAGCGGTAGACCTCGCCATCGGTACTTACGGGGATGCCGCCCATCGTGTAATGCGCGGTCGGCTTGACCGGTACGTAGTGCACGGTCGGATCGAGGTCGGCGTACTTCTCAATGGTCTCGACCACCTGAGGCAGTACCTCGTGCATGTGCCGGGCTTCGATGCCGGTCATATCGAGCCATACGCAATCCTTCGGGCCTTCCGGATCCTTCGGATCGGCGACTCCTCGCCCCGCGTCGATTTCGGCCATGATGGAGCGGCTTACCACATCGCGGGCGGCAAGATCGGCATGCCCTGGCGCGTAACGTTCCATGAAAGCCTCGCCATCGGCATTGCGCAGCACGCCGCCTTCGGCACGAGCCGCTTCGGACAGCAGAATGCCCGTATGCGCGAGCCCAGTCGGATGGAACTGCACGAATTCGGCGTCCTCAAGCTGCAGCCCGGCAGTCAACGCCAATGCCATGCCATCGCCTGTCAGATCCCAGGAATTCGAGGTGGTGTGGAACAACCGTCCCGCACCACCGGTGGCGATAAGCACATTGCGTGCATGAATGGCATGCGCCACACCCTTATGCGTGTCGAACGCCACCACGCCTTCGACCTTCGAACCGTCCTGTGAGACGACTAGGTCGGTCACATACCATTCCTCGGCGAATTCGATGCCTTCGGCCACGCACTGCTGCCACAGCGAGAACAGGATCTGGTGGCCGATGCGGTCGGCCGCATAGGCGGCACGACGGACGGGTGCCTTACCGAAATCCTTGGTATGGCCTCCGAAACGACGCTGGGCGATATGGCCGTCCTCGGTACGGGAGAATGCCACGCCGGCATGTTCGAGCGCGATGACGGTGGCGGGGGCCTCTTGGGCGAGCAGACTGGCAGCATCCTGATCCACCAGCCAATCGCCGCCCTTGACGGTGTCGAAATAATGCCAGTGCCAGTCATCTTTCTCGACATTGCCCAGGCTGGCGGCGATGCCGCCCTCGGCTGAACCGGTGTGCGAACGCAACGGCTGGAGTTTGGAAACCACTAGGATGTTCGGGTCGATACCTCTGGCCTTCAGGTCGCGCATCTGTTCGCTGCGCAGCATTCCCAACGCCGCCGACAGGCCCGCCGCGCCGGCTCCTACGATTACCGCATCATACAGATCTTCAACATGCTTCGGACTCATACCAACGATTCTCGCACAAGGTACGACGAAACGGCAGAGCCCTCGTGTGGATCGCGACCTTACGCACCGCCGGATGCGATGGCGATCCGCCCCGCCTCCATGGTGATGATGCCGGAAAGCTCCAATGCGCCAAGCTCCTGCATGATCGCCGCGATGGAGTATTCGTCCGGATGCGATTCGTTCAGCATGTCGAGGATGCCGTCGGCCGACACGGTGCCGTAACGGCTGCAGCATGCGCGAATGGCATGCAGGATGTCGTTGCCGGCCGTGTTCGTGCCATCGTCTTCCTTGCAGTGGTCCGGGTCGTCGGATGGCGGGAGGTCTTCGGCTTTCGACGATGCGGTGATATGCGGCCGATGTGCCTCATGGCACAGTTCGCCGATGTCGCTCAGCGAGCGGACGATTGACGCCTTGCCGTCCTGAATGAGCCGGTTGCATCCGGTGTTGTGGGGCATGGTGACGTCTCCGGGAACGGCGTAGAGTTCGCGATTGAGCTCGCCGGCCCATCCGGCGGTGTTCAGGGCTCCTGACCTGGCTCGTGCCTGCGCCACGATCACCGTTGACGACAATGCGGCGATGAGTCGATTGCGTAGGAGAAAACGTCGTGCCTCCGGAATGGTCGCAGGGCATAGTTCGGAGACCAGGGCGCCTTTGCCGTCGACGATGCGTTCGAACAGTCGCGCGTTGCTCTTCGGGCCGATGTGGTTGAGCCCTCCGGCGAAAACCGCCACGGTTCTGCCGCTGATGCCGGCACCGACCTCATCCATGGCGGCCAACGCTCCCCAGTGGGCAGCGGCATCCGTGCCCAATGCGCCGCCGGACACGACCGCATGTCCGGCTCGGGCCGCTTGACGGGCGAGTTCGAACGCGCACTGGCGACCATAATCGCTGACGCCCCGCGAGCCGACTATGCCCACCGGTTTGGGGCAGGAGACCAGTGCTTCAGGATCGCCACGCCCCCATAGGCATAGTGGGGCGGCCCAGTCGGTACGCAACGACAGATCGGCGAGTTGAGATGGCCAATAGGGATGATGAGGGGCGATGATCCACTGCGTGCCTGCGGTCGTGAACCAGCATTCCAGCTGCTGAGGGTCATGTGAGGGCAACGTGGCCAGACGCTGTTGCCATGACGCGAGCGAACCATGGAATGAGGACATGCCGCGAGCGTTGATGGTGCGTCCCCACCGGGTGATGCCGTTGATGAAGGCCGCGTCCAATGCTTTGCAGGCTGCGGTGACTACCCCTTCGTGTTTGCCGGGACCGCAGTCGGCGATCAGTTGCAGAGCGCTGGTGGCGCTGCCCGTACCCTTCAGCAGCGCATACATCATGGCGTCCGCACTGTCCAGGCAGTACGTCAGTACGGCCCTTGCCAAAGTCTCCTCGTCGACTGGATGGAGCGTCTCATTCATGACAACCTCGTTCGCATGGAGATTCCCTGCATCATTTCCGTGGGCCCGGGGGAGGATTTGCCGGCCAGATCGGCGAGTGTCCAGGCGAGGCGCATGGCCCGGTCCGCCCCGCGTAGGCTGAGCCGCTCGCTTGCCAGAGCCCGATTGACCAATGCAATGGCCTTATGTGAGGTATTGGCGCGCAACCACGTGCCGGTGGCTTGCGCGTTGCAGGACCATCCGTATTCGCGGAAGCGTTCCTGGGCCATCTGTCGGGCCACCATGACCCGCAGTCGGATTGTGTGGCTGGATTCGCCGGTCTGTCGGCTTCCCGAATCGATGCGGTCGACCGGCAGCACTTCGACTTGAATGTCGATACGGTCGAGAATCGGACCGGAAAGACGGCTGAAGTATTTGATGCGGTCCTTCTCTTTGCAGGCGCAACGTTCGCCATTGCCATAGGAAAAACCGCAGGGGCATGGGTTGGCGGCCATGATGAGCTGGAATCGGGCCGGGTAGTAGGTGGTGCCTTTCGAACGCGAGATCGCCACGTAGCCCGACTCCAACGGTTCGCGCAGCGTCTGCAATGCGCGTGCGGAAAATTCCGGGGCCTCATCCATGAACAGGATGCCACGATGCGCCCTGGTGATGGCACCTGGTTGGGCCAATCCCGTTCCTCCACCTACCAAGGATGCCATGGAAGCGGTATGGTGCGGCGCTTCGAATGGCGGAACATCGGTGATGCCATAGCTGGGCAGCGTGCCGCAGAGCGAACGGATCGAGGCGATCTCCAGTTGCTCCGTCTCATTCAACGGGCTCATGATGCCGGGCATGCGAGAGGCAAGCATGGTCTTGCCGGTGCCGGGAGGGCCGGTCATGAGCAGATGGTGGCCTCCGGCCGCCGCGACTTCCAAAGCCCATTTGGTCGATTCCTGGCCGACCACTTCGCACATGTCTCCGGGCGCAGAGCATTGGGTGACGTCCATACCGGTTCCGATATCGCGCTGGGTGTCCGGTATATGGTATGTGGCATGGCCTCCCATCAGTTCGATGAGTTCGCCCACATGGCGTACGCCGATCACGTCGATGTCGTCGATGAGCCGGGCCTCGTCGATGTTGGCGTGGGGTACGATGACCTGCCGTATGCCCTGTTCCCGCGCATGCAGCATGATCGGTAGCAGGCCGTTGACGGGAAGTACGGTGCCGTCGAGATTGACTTCGCCCAATACGATGGTGTCAGCCAAGCAATCATGCCCGATGGTGCCGGATGCACTGAGTACGCTTGCCGCGATGGCCAGATCATGCGAGGATCCTTTTTTCGGCATGGAGGCGGGGGAGAGATTTACCGTGACACGGGTTTCGGGCCATTTGAAGCCGCTGGCCTGACATGCTGACTTGACCCGTTCCCTCGCCTCGGAAAGTGAGGTGTCGGGCAGTCCGATGATGGAAAAATACGGTAGGCCGGGGGATATGAAGGCCTGAATCTGGATGATGAAGGCCTTCAGTCCGATCAGACCGACTGACAATGCGCTGCCGATGGCCATCAGAACGCTCCTTCGATATGATGCACCAGCGGTCTGCCTGCGCGTACGATGACGGTGATGACGTCGAAGCGCACCCCATTATGGGGAACGCGGTGACTGGGTTCCATCAGCCATTGCACCGCCGCATGTCGCAGGTTGATCTGCTTGGAAGCGGTGACCGCCTCCTGCGGGGTGCCATAGCGAAGGGTGCGTCTGGTCTTGACTTCGACGAACGTGATGCAACCCGCTTCGCTGCGGGCCACGATGTCGAGTTCACCATAACGGCAATGCCAGTTACGGTCGAGAATGCGCCAGCCGCGGCACTGAAGCCATGCGGCGGCGTATTGTTCGCCGAGCGCGCCGATCTGGCGGGTGGATAGCGTGCCGTCGTGCAGCCGCTGTGCAAGAGAATCAAGGGGTTGCTCCGATGGCGGCGTCGCGACCGGAAGCTCGGGTGTGATGTTGCCGTTCATGATTCAAGTGGAACAGAGACGGATGTCCCGAGGCAAGGCCGAACGGCGAATGTGGATAAGTCGAACGTCTTCGGGCGTGTTGTGGATTGCCGGTGGATGGCGATCATCAATCCACAACAATCCACAACACGCCCGAACCATGAGGGAGCATCGCGGAAGGACTAACGGCGCACGAGTCCCGTCAGCTCTCCCAGATTCAATTCGAAGCTGACGCCACGTTCGTCGTGGTGCGGCTGATATTGCGTGCTTTCCATGGCGTGACGTACGAATTCGCCGGCGATATACGCGGATTCACCCAGAGACCTGCCGGCCATCACAGCCCCGCACAGGGCCGAGGCGAACGCATCACCGGTGCCATGCGTCATGAACGGAAGCTTGTCGTGTGCCAGTTCCTGCTTGCCCGAGGCTCCCGATACCGCGGACGCGACATAGTTGCGAATCTTGCCGTCGTTGCGATCGATTCCCTTGAGCACTACGTTTTTCGCGCCGCGTAACAGCAGTGCGTCGATGATGTCGTTCACCTGGGCATCCGAAATGTTCTGTCCGGGATATGCGCGGTCCGTCAGCAGGGAGGCCTCGGTCAGATTCGGCATCAGCACATCCGCGCCGTCGACCAGCGAACCCATCGCCTCGCACAGTTCGGGCGTGTAGGTGGCATAGATCTGCCCGCCGTCGCCCATCACCGGGTCCACCAATCGCAAGGCGTGCGGGTATTCGTCATACAGACGCCTGATGATCGCGACCTGATCCGCGGAACCGAGGAAGCCGGAGTAGACGCCGTCCAACTCGACGTTCTCCTTGCGCCATGCATCCAGATAACCGTCCAGGATCTCGGTCGTATCGTGGAACGTGAAGACCATATAGCGCGTATGCGCGGAAAACAACGCCGTCGGCACCGGGCACACGTCGCAACCGGCCGCCGACAGAATCGGAATGGCCGCCGTCAGCGAACATTTGCCATAGCCGCACATGTCATGCACTGCGGCCACACGCGGAATGTACTGTGGGTCACGGTCGTACAGAATCTCGTCGCTCATATCGAAACCTCTTCCGTCGGTCATATCTGTTGAACGACTTTAGCCGGTGCGTTGACCTTGGGAGGAAACCGTTTTCGACGCCACGGATTCGATTCGCCCCGACATCGGCGTGTCGTCGGCCTGTGCAGAAGGTTTTCGAGGTGAACGGCAAGGTGGGAAGCCAATGATTCCAACGCTTTATAAAGGGGTATAGGTAAGCGCGATAACGTTCGGCTTGCGCCGGGCTTCACCCCCGGTTTATTGTCGCTAGCAACACCCGACCAACCGCCAAGCGCACGGCAGGGCGGAAGGTCGAATATCAGGCACGAATCCATCCGAAGGAGACCACCATGGCAAACGAGAACTACCGTTTTGAGACGTTGCAGCTGCATGTCGGACAGGAGCAGGCCGACCCGGCCACCGACTCCCGCGCGGTGCCGATCTACCAGACCACCAGCTATGTCTTCCATAACTTCGATCACGCCGAGGCCCGCTTCGGTCTGGCTGACCCGGGCAACATCTACGGCCGTCTGACCAACTCCACCCAGGGTGTGTTCGAGGATCGCATCGCCGCCCTCGAAGGCGGTACCGCCGGCCTGGCGGTCGCTTCCGGCGCCGCCGCCGTGGAGTATGCCGTGCGTAACATCACCCAGAGCGGCGACCACATCGTGGCGGCCAAGAACATCTATGGCGGCACCTTCAACCTGCTGCGTCACACCCTGCCGCGCGACGGCATCACCACCACCTTCGTCTCCGCCGAGAACCCGCAGGAGTTCGAGGATGCCATCCAGGAGAACACCAAGCTCGTCTATTTCGAGACCTTCGGCAACCCGAACGCCGACCTGCCGGACTTCGAAGCCATCACCGCCATCGCCCATAAGCACCATCTGCCGGTGATCGTCGACAACACCTTCGCCACGCCTTATCTGTTCCGTCCGCTGGAGCACGGCGCGGACGTCGTGGTGGAGTCGGCCACCAAGTTCATCGGCGGCCATGGCACCACCCTCGGCGGCGTCATCGTGGAAGGAGGCAACTTCAACTGGGCCGAGGTGCCGGGCAAGTTCCCGACCCTGACCGAGCCGGATCCGTCCTACCACGGCCTGAACTTCTACGAGGCCCTCGGTGGTGCGGCGTTCGTGACCCGTGTGCGTGCCATTCTGCTGCGTGACACCGGTGCCACCCTGTCCCCGTTCGCGGCCTTCCTGCTGCTGCAGGGCACTGAGACCCTGTCCCTGCGCGTCGAGCGCCATGTCGAGAACGCCCTGAAGGTCATCGACTACCTGAAGACCGTTCCGGAGGTCGAATCCATCTCCCATCCGTCCATCGAAGGCCGCAAGGATAACGATCTGTACAAGCGGTACTTCCCGAACGGCGGCGGCTCCATCTTCACCTTCGACATCAAGGGCGGCAAGGATGCGGCACGCGTGTTCATCGACAACCTGCACCTGTTCAGCCTGCTGGCCAACGTGGCCGACGCCAAGAGCCTGGTGATCCATCCGGCCTCCACCACGCACTCTCAGGAGACCCTTGAGGAGCTCGAGGATCAGGGCATTCACCAGGGCACCATCCGCCTGTCCATCGGCATCGAGAACATCGACGACATTCTCGATGATCTGAAGGGCGGCTTCGAGGCCCTGCGTGCCTCCGGCCTGGCCGAGTGACCGACCTGCGGGACCTAGCGAAGGGGTGGTTCCGCATGCGACCGTAAGGTCGTAGGATGGGGGTCCCGTGCTTCCTGCGAAGCGCGGGACCCTTCATGTTGCCCATATGTCGTCGGTAAAACGGATGTGATGGTTTGTAGCATGGATGGTATATCATCTCGATTGTCACGAAAAACAATATCGATTTTTTATCTTTTGAATAAAAAAAACTAGAATTCATTTCAAAATATATGATATTGATTGAGATATTGACGATTTGTTAAAGTGAGAAAGAAGGTATCCATGGCCACTGGAATCAAGAAGACGCTGCGGGCCAACATCATTCCGCTCATCGCCATCATGACGGCCGTTACCACCGTGCTGACCATGTTCGTGAAGATCCCGACCCCGACCCGTGGCTATCTGAACCTGTCCGACACCATGATCTTCTTCAGCGCCTATGCGTTCGGTCCATGGGTCGGCGGCATCGTCGGCGGTCTCGGTCCGGCGTTGTCCGATCTGATTTCCGGATATCCGCAATGGGCCATCTTCACGTTCGTCATCGATGGTCTGCAGGCGGTCATCGCAGGGTTGATCATCAGGGAGTTCAAGCCATTCAACATCATCGCCGGTTCCTTGGTGGCCGGAGTGTGGAAGGTATTCGGCTACTTCATCGCAGGGGGCATCCTGTCCGGCTTCGGTCCGGCGCTTGGGGAGATTTTGGGAAACTCCTTCCAGATGGTGGTTGGCCTGATTGTGGGACTGGCGCTGTTTTCCGCCGTTCGCAAAGCGTATCCGCCGTTGGCGCGAATGGGCAATCTCGGCATCAAGACCAGTGAGTGAGTGATACATTATTCTGAGAAAGATGTCAGACCCGTGGGATTCACCGTTGAATGGGGAGCCCACGGGTTTTGCTTGTCGGAATCTGAACGAAGCGTGTCAATAGGAGCATGGGGTGAGTGGCATGATCACGGTTCGCGACCTAGGGTGGAAGTATGCGCCGTTAACGGACGGGGGTAAGGCCGTCGAGAGTCTGAGGCATATCGACTTCGATGTTCCATCCGGCTCGTTCGTAGGCGTCATCGGCCCGACGGGAGCCGGAAAATCCACGTTGTGCATGGCGTTGGCCGGCATCATCCCCAATCTTGCCGATGGCACGATGAGCGGCACCGTCGTGGTCAACGGCATGAACACCGCCCGATACTCGGTCTCGCAGCTTTCCCAACACGTCGGATACGTGCAGCAGGATCCGGAATCCCAACTGTTCTGCGCCTCCGTAGAGGATGAGATCGCCTTCCCCTTGGAAAACCGAGGCATTGACCCCGAAACCATGGACCGTCGCATCGATGACATGCTTGAACTGGTCGGCATGACCGGTTACCGCAAGCGCGTGCCTACCAGCCTGTCGGGCGGGCAGATGCAGCGTGTGGCCATCGCCGCGGCTCTGGCGGCTGAACCCGACGTGCTGATTCTCGATGAACCGACCGCCGCGCTCGATCCGGAGGGCAAGCAGGAGGTGTTCGACGCGCTCGAGCGCATTCGCCGAACCCGTCAGCTGACCGTGGTCATGGCCGAACAGGATACCGAACATATCGCACGCTGGGCCGATCAGGTGCTGTTTCTGGTCAATGGCGAACTCGTGCGCAACGGCGACGCGCGCATGTTCACCCGTGAACGTGCCATGCTTGAATCCGCAGGCGTCGAAGTGGCGGCCGACCCATTGCCGAGAATCGTTGCGATGCCGGAAGCGGCCGCCGGCGAACCCGTCATCGCCATGGAGCATGTGACGCATCGTTATACGGAAGGAGGCAACGCTTCCGCAGCGCTTGACGACGTGAGCGTCCGCATCATGCCCGGCTCCTTCGTCGGGCTCATCGGCCGAAACGGTTCCGGCAAGACCACGTTGGCCAAGCATCTCAACGGTCTGCTCAAACCTGACCGCGGCACCATCACGGTGGATGGGCTTGACGTGGCGAAGCACAGCGTAGGCGAAATGGCGGCACATGTCGGCTTCGTGTTCCAGAATCCCGACCACCAGATCTTCTGCTCCAGCACGCGCGAAGAGATCTCGTTCGGTCCTACGGCACTCGGATTGGACGGTGGAACCGTATTCAGGCGGGTGGATGAGATGATGACGCTGTTCGACCTGCACCGCTATGAGGAGGTGTCGCCGGCCACGCTTGGCTACGGTGAACGACGCGCGGTGGCATTGGCTTCCGTACTGGCCATGCGCACGCCGATTCTGGTGTTGGACGAGCCAACGGCAGGCCTCGATCACAGGCTTTCGCAGCGTTTCCTTGGCGCAATCAAACGGTTGAACGAGCAGGGCACCACCATAGTGATGATTAGCCACGATATGCGTGCCGTCTACCGATACTGCTCCCATGTGCTGCAGTTGCAGGATGGCCATGTCGTGCAGTTCGGTCCGATAGACAAAACCGGATCGGCGCAGCATCCGCAAGCCGACCAGCACGAACGGCATGAACCGATTACGAATACGCATGGACTCAGAAAGATCTCCAAACATCACAACAAGACAGGGAGGAAGCGCTGATGGACGCCGATCTGTATGTTCCCGGCGACGGTTGGCTGCATCGTGCCGACCCGCGCGTGAAATTCCTCATATCCGTAGCCATGCTGGTACTGTGCCTGGTCTGGCGCAACTGGATGTTCATCGCCGCGATTCTCGTCATCGAGCACATCATGCTCGTCACCGACCATGTGCCTGCGGAACGTATCGCCTGGGTGTGGAAGATCCTTGCCCTAATCATCGTGCTCATCGTTGTGCTATGGCCGATTTTTGACACTTCCGGCACACATGTGCTGTGGCGCTGGGGGTGGTTGAGGCTCACTCAGGAGAACCTACTCATGGCCGCGGTGATGGGCCTGCGCATCCCGGCACTCGGCTTCGCCTGCTTCATCACGCTGTTCACCACCGACCAGCCCAAATTCATCCGTGGGCTTGTCTCATTGGGAGTGCCGTACAAGGCGGGCCTCACCCTTGCCACCGCGCTACGGTACATTCCGGTGTTTTTCTCCATCTTCCAGTCGGTCTCGGCCGCACAGCGCGCCCGAGGGCTCGACCTCAGCGGCAAGGTCACCGCGACCGGCAGGAAACGCAATGCGGTCGTACGCATCGTCGACCGCTTCACATCATATCTGCCGATCATCATCGCCGTACTCATCCGTGCCTACAAGATGAGCCAAAGCGTGGGCTGGGCCATGGAGTCGCGCGGTCTCAACCTTACGGGAGTCAGGCGCACCTATCGTGTAAAACTGCATATGCGTGCGCAGGATTGGGTAATGTTGCTCATCACCGTGGCTGCGATCGTATGCAGTGTATGGTTAATGGTATGGCTCTAATGGGGGTATGCGATGATGCAGGAAATCAACCGTATGGCAATCAGCGCTCGTGATCTCAAAGTGGTTTCGGCCCTGCAATGCAACGGACGCATGACCATGCAGGCGCTCGCCGACAAGGTGGGCATTTCCGTGTACGCGGCCACGGAAAGCTATCGGCGTTTGACCGAATCGAATATCATGACCATCGTTCCGGTGGCTAACCCGTTAAGTTTGGCCAACTACTGCCAGATATTGGTGGGGTTGCGCGTCAACGGTCATCGCGATGAGGCATTGGCCGCACTGAAATCGTTGCCGCAGGTCACCTACGTGGTCTGTGCGCTGGGCGATGCCGACATCATCGCCGAGGCGGTGGTGTATTCGGCCGAAGGCATGGACCGCTTCCTGAAGCATGAGCTACGTTCCCTGCCGGGGTTGACGCGCATCCAGGTATTCTCCTGCGGACGACTGGTGCTTGACGACCATAATGTCAGTGTGGTCAACCGTCTTCTGGCGGCGCAGGGGGAGCACGGTTTCATGACGAAACGCGAGGCGAGCGTCGGCACCGATATACCGGTGCATCGTCTGGATGCACGTTTCGTGCACACCTTCAATCAGTTGCAGAAGGATGGAAGGGCCAGCTATGCGGCGTTGGGGGAGAGCCTCGGCGTGACGCATACCGCCATTCGCGGGCGTATCAAGAAACTGGAGGATTCCGGGGTGATGCGCATCATGGCCACCGTCAGTCCCATGCGACTCGGCGGATTCCGTCAGGCGTTCCTCGGCATCGGCATCAAGCCCCCTTATCGTCTCGATGCCGAACAGCTGCTCGACATCGACGAGGTCACCTACGCGATGAGCGGAGTCGGACTGAACGGAGCCGACTATCTTATCGAGATCATCGCCGATGACGATGAGGATCTGTGGCGTGTGGTCGACGAATCCATCCGTTCCCTGCCGGGCGTCGAGCAGACCTGGTGGGCATCCACGGTCAGTGTGGAGAAGGAATCCTACTGGTTGGAGCCGCCGCGGGAGGGCGTGTTGCTGGATGACTGACCGTACCCCTAGAGGTCATCATACTCAAGGATGAGATGAAAAGTCAGACCGGCGCATGATGTCGGGAAACGTCATCGTTCCCTACCTTTGGAGATATGTCCGAGGAAAGGAACAATGACATGGATATCAGGGACGTACTGCAAACCAACGATACGGCCATCGAGGCCGTGGACCTCGTCAAGGATTACGGCCGTGGCGAAAACGTCGTGCATGCGCTGCGCGACGTGAACGTACGCTTCGAGCGTGGCAGGTTCACCGCAATCATGGGGCCATCCGGCTCCGGCAAATCCACGTTGATGCATACGCTGGCGGGGTTGGATTCGGCCACCGGCGGCCACATCGTGTTCGATGGCGACGATCTGACGCGATTGAACGACAATCAGCTCACCCTGTTGCGTCGTCATAAGATCGGATTCATCTTCCAAAGCTTCAACCTGCTGCCGATGTTCACCGCGGAACAGAACATCCTCATGCCGCTTACCTTGGCCGGTGAGAAGCCGGACCGGCAATGGCTGGCCCTGCTGGTCGAGACACTCGGATTGAAGGAACGTCTGCATCACCGGCCGAACGAATTGTCGGGTGGCCAGCAGCAGCGCGTTGCCATCGCGCGCGCCCTGATCACCAAGCCGCAGCTGGTGTTCGCCGATGAGCCGACCGGCAATCTCGACTCCATATCCAGTGCTGAGGTATTGAGCTTCCTGAAACGTTCCGTCAACGAGCTCGGACAGACCATCATCATGGTTACGCATGACCCCGTCGCGGCCTCCTATGCCGACCGCGCCATCGTGTTCGCGGATGGTCGCATCGTGGCCGATGTCGACGATCCGACCGCCGACCAGATGAGTGATCTGCTGATGAAGGAACGAGAACTCTCCACGCGGAACGCGTCCAATGCACGTCACGCCGGCTGACCGGCGCATTACAACGGTTCAAGAATCTGAAGAAGGAACGACGGCAACCATGTGGTCCATCACAATAAAACTCATGCGCAAAACCAGACGCATGCTCATCCCAGCCGGCATCGCCATCATGATCGGCACGGCGTTCATCGCCAGCACTTTCCTGTTCGGCAACGCCATGAACGATTCGCTTTCCCGCCAGGCGACCTCCATGTTCGGCAAGGCGAACTATGCAATCAGCCCCTCCACCGATGGGTTGAGTGAGCAAGCACTGAATGACGTGTATTCTACGACCGTCGGCGACTTCCACCTCGACCGGATGAACGGCATCGAAGGCGTCAACGGCGTGCGGGTCGCCTTGGAAAGCGGCGTAACCGTCTCCAGAGCAGGCAACAATGTCAGCGGCGAGGCCATCTCCACCGCACGGAACGGCAAACTGCTGCCGGTCGACATCACCGAAGGCAGCCGGCCCATCGACAGCAACGAAGTCGCGTTGCCGAGCAACATCATCAAACAGCTGGGCGTGAACATCGGCGATACCGTGACACTGACCTCGCGCTACGCCATCGACGACGAGGGCGGCAAGGCCCAGGCCGAGAACGTGCGGGTGGTCGGCATCACCTCCGATCCCAATGGCGTCTACTCATATTATGGAGGCGCGATCGTGGCCTCCGACAACCTCATCGCACGGATGCAGGGAGTGAGCGACTTCAATTCCGCAGTAGCCACCATGGTCTACCTCGACCTCGCCAAGGACGGCAATACGGTATCCGCGAAAACCATCCACGAGGTGAACGGGCTTCTGCCGAAGCATTTCAGTCTCATGTCGCGTCAGGAAGTCAGCAATGCCTACATAAAGAGCATCGGTGTGGGCGAAACCAGCATCGTCACCATCTTCCTGCTGTGCTTCGGCGTGCTGGCCATGCTCGTGGCGGCACTCGTCATCGCCAACACCTTCCAGGTACTCGTGGCCCAACGTCGCCGTACGCTTGCCCTGCTACGCACCATCGGCGCGAAGAAAGGGCAACTGTATGCCTCCGTGCTGCTTGAATCCTGCCTGCTCGGCTTGATCGCATCCATGTTGGGCGTGGTGTTCGGATGCGCGCTTATGGGAATCGTGTGCGCCAGCGGCGTCATGAAGCAGACCATGCATCTGATCTTCTCCTGGCAGGTGTTCGTGGTGCCGATCGTATTCGGCGTCACCATGACCGTGCTCGCCTCCTTGGGTTCCGCACGTTCCGCGACGTCGGTGACCCCTCTGGAGGCGTTGCGTCCGCTCGAACTGACCGATGATCGTCGCTCCGGTCGTGCGCGCGCCATCTTCGGCATGTTGTTCGTCGTGGTTGGTATCGCGCTTGTGGCGTTCTCGATATGGCAGATGCAGACCACCGGCGATGTCGATATACTCAGCGGCAATCGGTTCGTCGCGATCCTGCTTGCCGCCATCGCCGGTGCCGGACTTGTGTTTCTGGGACTCGTGCTTACCGCCGTCTTCTGGCTGCCGATATTCATGAAAGGCGTCGGCGCGCTGGTAGCGCTGTCCGGTCCCTCCGCCAAGGTGGCCCATGCCAATATCCAGAAGAATCCGCGTCGCATCGCCGCTACCGGAGCCGCATTGCTCATCGGCGTGACGCTCGTCTCCACCATCGCCACCGGTGCCGCCAGCGCCAAGGAGACCATGAACGATGCACTCGCCACCCGCTACAGCGTCGATGTCGTGGCCACGGGAAGTGACATCAGCCAGCAGATGGCCAGCGCTGTCAAGGCAATCAAGGGCGTGACGGACGTCGTATATGCTCCATCCGCCAACGTGCAGCTGAAAGGCTCCGATGGTAGTGTCTCCGCCAGTACGCTGCTTATCGGCGTGAAGAACATCGGCGAGTTGCAAAACGTGATTCGAGCGGATCTGGGCGACTCCACCATCGACGCCGGTACCGTGCTCATGCCGCAATACAATGCGCAAAGCGGCAAACGGATGACGTTCCGTCAGGGAACCGCCACCTTTGGCACTGCATGGGATGAGAACGGCGACACGAAACGCACGCTCGAACTTAAGGTCAAACAGGCCGACTACCGGCGCATCTCCAGCGGGTACGGTGCCGTGGGATTCGTGGATGGGAGCCATTTCACGAACGGCGATCTCGATACGAACTCGCACACATTGCTGGTAAAGATCAACGAAACCGGCACTACGCTCAGCGGTGTATTCGACAGCCTCCAATCCGCACTCTCGAAGAGCACCGACGCAACCGTATCCGGTCCGATCGCCGAACGTGCGCAGTGGGGGAAGACGATTGATTCCATGATGATGCTCATGGTGGGTCTGATCGCCGTGGCCGTGCTCATCGCACTGGTCGGCGTGGCCAACACGCTGTCGCTGTCCGTGATCGAACGCACCCGTGAATCCGCCACCCTGCGCGCCATCGGCATGACCCGAGGCCAGCTCAGGCGTTCACTGGGCGTGGAGGCGTTGCTCATCTCACTGGTGTCCGGCGTGGTCGGCGTGATACTCGGCACCCTGTTCGGCTGGCTCGGCTCGTATGTGGTGTTCAGCATGTACGGCACGGTGGCGTTCCCGTTCGAATGGACCGTCAACGGCATCGTGTTGGGTGTGGCCGCCGCTGCCTCGCTGCTTGCCAGCGTGTTTCCGGCGCGACGTGCGGTGAACACCCCGCCGGTCGAAGCGCTTGCAGAGTCCTAGGGTACTCAATGAGCGGTTCTGGCCGTGAAACCGGTCCATAACCACGGAAACCGGCCTGTTTATGACGCAGATATGTCATAAACAGGCCGGTTTCCGTGGTTATGAATCGTTTTTTTGCAGTGCCGATGAAACTGTCACACCAGATGGTTTTCGTAGGCGAAGACGACCGCCTGTACACGATCGCGGGCGTTGATCTTCGACAGGATATGCGCCACGTGCGTTTTCACCGTCGGCAGGCTGATGAACAACCGGTCGGCGATTTCCTGATTGGACAGACCGTGTGCGATTTCGATGAGGACCTCACGCTCACGATCGGTCAGTTCATCCAGTTCCGGGTCAGTATACGCCGGCCGTGATGGTGCAGTGTCCGCCGACGCGGGGATGGTGAGGAAGTCTTGATCGGTCAGCCCACCTTCCATCATTCTTTCAATCAGTCGTTTCGTTGCGGACGGTGCGATGATCGCATTGCCTTGGAATACGGTGCGAATCGAATTGAGCAACGTTTCCGGTTCAGTGTCCTTGAGCAGGAAACCGGATGCTCCGGCATTGATGGCGGCCATCACGTATTCGTCCAGATCGAACGTCGTCAAAATGATCACACGGGTCCGCCGCGGGCCGGTTTGCGCTCCGGTTGCGGCGAAACGATGTTGCAATGAACTGATCTGGCGTGTCGCTTCGATGCCGTCCATGCCGGGCATGCGCACATCCATCAGCACCACATCGGGATGCAGTGTTTCGGCCAAGGCCACTGCTTCCGCTCCGTCGCGAGCCTGACCGGCGACCATCATGTCGGGCTGCGAGCCGATTACCATGGCGAAACCGGCGCGTACCAGTTCCTGATCGTCGGCGATGATTACGCGAATTCTCTGCTCTTCACTCATGCCTTCCACCTTATCGGCAGCATTGCGCCGTCAGCGTTGGAACATACCCCGAAAAAACCCTGATTTCATCTGTTCGTCCAATGAGGCAGCGGGTTTGAGCCGCATCTCTTCGGACTTGCCGGCATGAGCCTCATCGCTGAATCCGGTCTCGCGCAGTACCCGCAGCAGTTGGCGCATATGGGCCAATGCTTCACGCCCCTGACTTCCGATGGCCGCGAACGCAGACGCAATCGATTCCGCCGAGGGCTCTTCACCGTGTGCCTTGGCTTCATCGAGCATGCGTAATCCGGAGATGGTCTGGTCGATGACGCTGTTAAGCGTGGCGGTGACCTCCGACTGAATGTTCGTGCTGATACGATCCCGTTCCAGATTCGCCGCAAGAATCTTCTGCTTGTCCTGTTCGGCGATCAATGCCTCCTCCCTTGCCTGCAGGACGAGTGCGTTCGAGCAGCTGGAACGGGTCCATCGAGCCATGGCGATGACGCCTCCGCATGTAGCCAGGACAGCCATGGTGTAGACCAGGCCGGTGAATATCGCCCCGGATGCGAGCCATGTGGTCCGTCTCGGCTCGTATGTGATGATGCCTTGTATCAGGAAAACCGATATGCTCGGGTAGTCAAGCAGCGACAGCATGACCTTCACGCCGACCAAGAGAGCATTGATGATGGAGACGAGTCCGGTCCAACGCCACGCTCTTTCCCTTCCGTACAGTACCGCCGCATGCAATGCGCTCATCGAGGCCACGATATTGGCAAGATCGATGGGTTCGAAAACGATCAGTTGCAACGTGGAGAGTATGGCTATGATCAGCGCGCAGCTTTCCGGGAATCTCCTTCGCATGCATAACGGCAGCAGTTCCATGACGATCAGCATGCGAAATGGTAGCTGCTCCGGGCCCATGCCGTAGGAGAACAGGCTGATCGACGCCGAGCCGAACGTCATGATGAGCAGTGCCGTGACGATGGTGTCCACCAAGACGTAATGCCGTTGCGTCCATTGCGAAAGCCGCTCCACCCAATTGAACCGACGTCCGGAGATATCGATGGCCTGGGCGATCGGCTTGGACCGCAGACTGGCTCGTATCGTCTGCATCGTCGGCAAGGTCGGCAACTTCGGCGAGAGGATCGTTCTCGTCTCGCCGGATGTCCCGTATTCAGACAACCGCATGGCCGGAGCGTCGGCCGGCAGCCCGTCGATCGCCATCGACGCCGCATGGGCGTCTTTGCATGAGGAGTGCGAGGACATCGCACTGGCATTCGTGGCGAACGGCACCGTCGCGCATACGGCGAACCCGCCTCCTATCCTCGGGCCGAACGTCACCGATCCTCCCACGGCTTCGATGCGTTCGCGCATGCCCGTCAATCCGTAGCCGGGCGCATGCCCGTCCAATCCGGCCGAAGCGCCACGCCCGCTATCCGTGACGGTCACGGTCAATGTGCCGTCATCCCATGATTCCGTGACATGTACGGTCACCTTCGGTCCCGCATATTTGCGGATGTTCGTCAACGATTCCTGCATCACGTGGTAGATGGCCACGCTTGTCCGATCTCCCAGCATGTCGGGACGCGCATCTCCGATGATCTCCCGTGTGATGACGGTGTCGGGTGCCACGGTACGTGCCTGTGCGATCAATGCGTCGATATCGGCGTAGTCGGCATGGGGAGATCCGCCGAATACGCCAAGAAGTCTGGTCATGTCATGCAGCGCATGCTCGGATTCATGTCTGATCGTCTCCATGGTGGAACGTGCCACGACGGGATCGTTCGCGCCGGCGTACCGGCCACCGTCGGACTGCACGATGATGATCGACAACGTATGCGCCACCACGTCATGCATGTCCCGCGCGATGCGTGCACGCTCCGCCAGCGCCGCGATATTGCGCTCCTCGACCTCGCGCGCGGCAATCGCGTCATTGCGTTCCTGCATCATCCGTACCGTCATCAGACGGGCACGCTGCCAGTAGGCGATGATGATCGTCGACGCCAAGCACAGCGCGATGGCGACGAACATCATGACCATGTACTGCAGTATCGTATCGGTGCAGTCGTTCGACAATCCCCGACCGGAATAGACGGTGTTGCAGGAGGAGAGACCATTCAGTACCGTTGCGTCGACGGCGGAGAACTGTCCGGTGCCCACGGCCAGGATCGGACCGACCGTCATCGCCCAGCCCATGATGATTGAGGCCAGGCCATCGACGGCGAATGCCAGCACGATGAACACCTTCGAATTATGCGGGTTGCCGTACAGAATCACCGAATACAGCATGAACGTCGCAAAAAAATCGGTGATCAGCATGCATGGGCCGAACAATAGATGCAGCAGCACCAGTACCACGAATGCCAAGGCACTGATCTGAGGCCATCGCCGGCGCGTGATGAGCGGAACGAGCAACGCGATCGACCAGACCATCTGCACCTGCGCCGGATAGTTATACAGCAGTCCGGGATTGAACTCGATGTTGTTGCCAAGGCCAAACATGAATAGGGCGAGCAATGCGGTGATGATGCTGTCTGCGACGATCACATGGCCGCGAATCCACGAAAACAGGCGCTGCAGTCTAGTCATAGTGGTTCAAGCGTAACGCGCGGCTGGCCATTACGGTATCATGCGCAGGTATGAGACGGGCCTGCCGTGTATGGTGGAAGATCCAGCGACCCTTTCCGGCGAAAGGTAAGGGTGACGGCGACGTCGACGGGAGGAAATGAATGCAATCGAACCCACATGCCGTCCTTGTCGACGATGCGCCCGCCGTTCTGTTCGCTGCAGAAGGGATATCAGGAAAGGTGGATGCACGATGACGCTGCTGACCGAGTATTACGTGCCCGGATTGCATGTTGAGGACCATTCGATCAAAGTGCCGTTGGACTGGTCGGGTCATGAACCCGGCCACGGTTTCGATGGCCCGTCAATCAGTCTGTTCTACCGCGTCGTCACCGCTCCCGAACATGTACATGATGAGCTTCCGTTACTGATTTTCCTGCAAGGCGGCCCCGGCGGGTGCGGGCCACGTCCGCTCAACCCGCAGTCCGACGGCTGGATCGAGGAAGCCATCAGGCATTTCCGGGTGGTGTTGCCCGACCAACGCGGCACCGGGCGCTCATCCCGCATCGATACGCACATCATGAAGACCATGGATGGCGAAGCGGGAGCCGCATTCCTGAAGCATTTCCTCGCCGATTCGATCATTCGTGATTTCGAACACCTGCGCCGTACCGAATTCGGCGGCGCACGTTGGGCCACGCTAGGGCAGAGCTATGGCGGATTCCTGACGTTGACCTACCTGTCGCTGTTCCCGAAGGGTGTGATCGCCAGCTTTACCACCGGTGGCATTCCGCACGTACCCGCCGATGCCACCGACGTGTACCGCCACACCTTCCCACGTATGGCATCGAAGACGAAGCGGTTCTACGAGCGTTACCCAGTGGATGTGGAACGCGTCGCCGCACTCGCCGACATTCTGGATTCACGGGAGGTCGTTTTGCCTAATGGCGATCCGCTGACCGTAGAACGTCTGCAATGCCTTGGCGCCGACTTCGGCATGAAGCCCAGTTTCGAGCGTGTGCATTGGATGCTTGATGAGGCATTCCTGGACGGTGACGGTTCCGTATCCGCCGGATCCGAAGTGTCGGATGAATTTCTGCATGGCGTCATGAACGCCACGTCATCCCGCCCTCTGTATTGGCCGTTGCAGGAGTTCATCTATGCCAACGGCGAGCTCGATGAGCCGATTCGATGGGCGGCGCAGCGCGTGCGTGACGAGCATCCGGAATTCAACACGGATGTGCGTCCGTTGAACTTCACCGGCGAATGCATGTTTCCGTGGATGTTCGAACGGGAGAATGCGCTTCGACCGTTCAAGCCGGCCATGGACGTGCTCATGGAGGACACGCATTTCGGGATGATCTATGATGCCGACCAACTGGCCCGTAACGAGGTGCCGCTGCAGGCCGCCGTCTACTATGACGATATGTACGTCGATTCCGGACTGCAGCTGGACACGTTGTCTCGCGTAGCCCGTTCACATTACTGGACTACTAATGAATTCGAACATGACGGTGTGCATGGCTCCGTGGTGTTCGAGCACATCTTCAACGAGGCCCTGAACCGCGGTGACCTGCAGGAACTGTTCTAGACGAAGGAAAGAAGCAATGACCAATCCAACCATCGGATTCATCGGATACGGCAATATGGCCCAAGCCATCGCTTCGGGCATGGTCGACGCCGGCGTGGTGAACGGCGGTGACATCGTGGCCTGCGCCGCACATTATGACAAGCTCGAAAGGACTACTGCCAAGCTGGGTGCGCGGCCGTTGCACACCGCAGCGGAAGTGGCCGAAGCCGCCGACGTGATCGTCATCGCAATCAAACCGTACCAAATCGAAAGCGTCATCGGGCCGATAGCGAAGGAGCTGGCCGAACCGGGCAAGATCGTCGTGTCCATCGCGGCCGGCTGGGATCTGAACAAATTCCGTGAACTGTTCGGAACCGACTTCGTCGATGCGCACGTCCAATGCACCATTCCGAATACGCCGATGGCCGTCGGCAAGGGCGTGCTCGTCACCGAAATCGCCAATACGCTCACCGAAGCGCAGACCGAGACCTTCGAACGGCTATTCGCGCCGATCAGTCTGATCGAGCGCGTCGACAGCGCGCATATGGGCATCGCCATGTGCATTGCCGGCTGCGCTCCGGCCTTCACCGACATGTACATCGAAGCGCTCGGTGACGCCGGCGTGAAATATGGCCTGCAGCGCGCCACCGCATACCGGTTGGCCGCCAAGATGGTCGAAGGCGTCGGTGCGCTTTATCTGGCCAGTGAAACCCATCCGGGGGCCATGAAGGATGCCGTTTGCTCGCCGGGCGGCACCACCATCAAGGGTGTGGCGTCCCTTGAGGAAAGCGCCTTCAGAGGGGCGGTCATCAAGGCAGTCGACGCCATCGAAGCCTAGAGCTAAGCTAGGGAACCATGTCTCTTACTATCGGAATCGTCGGACTGCCGAATGTCGGCAAGTCCACCATGTTCAATGCACTGACCCGCAACAACGTGCTGGCCGAGAACTATCCGTTCGCCACCATCGAGCCGAACACCGGCATCGTGCCGTTGCCGGACGATCGTCTGCCGATCCTGGCCAAGCTCGTGCACACCGAGAAGATCGTGCCGGCCACCGTCACCTTCGTCGATATCGCAGGCATCGTCAAGGGTGCCTCCGAAGGCGAAGGGTTGGGCAACAAGTTCCTTGCCAACATTCGTGAGGCCGATGCGATCTGTGAGGTCGTGCGTGCTTTCGAGGATGATGACATCGTGCACGTCAACGGCAAGGTCGACCCAGCCGATGACATTGACACCATCAACACCGAATTGATCCTCGCCGATTTGCAGACCATCGAAAACGCATTGCCGAAACTCGAGAAGGATCTGCGAGGCAAGAAGATCGACCCGGCCTATATGGCGGCCGTCAAGGAGGCCAAGGCCATTCTCGAATCTGGTGAGACCATCGACAAGGCCGCTCGCGCGGGTCGCTTCGACAAGGACTCCGTCTACGATCTGCACCTGATGAGTGCCAAGCCGTTCATCTATGTGTTCAACGTGGACGATTCCGAACTGCAGAACAGGGAATTGCAGGACAAGCTCGCCGCCTCCGTGGCCCCGGCTCCGGCCATCTTCCTCAATGCGCAGTTCGAAGCCGATTTGACCGAGCTGGACGAGGATGACGCCCGTGAGATGCTCGCCGATGCGGGGTTGGAGGAGTCCGGTCTCGACCAGCTGGCACGCGTGGGCTATGACACTCTCGGCCTGTCTACTTTCCTGACCGCAGGAGAAAAGGAAGTGCGCGCCTGGCAGATTCACAAAGGCTACACTGCACCGCAGGCCGCCGGCGTGATTCACACCGATTTCGAAAAAGGCTTCATTAAGGCCGATATCGTTTCCTATGACGATTTCGTGGCTGCCGAAGGCTCCATGACGAAGATCAAGGAGGAAGGCAAGCTACGCCAGGAAGGCCGCGACTACGTGATGCAGGACGGCGATATCGTGGAATTCAAGTTCAACGTTAGCAAGCACTGATTCCAGTGCTTCGGAAACGGCGTGATTGCAATGGTTCCGGACCTCGGGACCGTTGGAACCGCGCCGTTTTTGAATGCACTTGAAATGGCGGTTCCTGCCACGTTTCGGGCGGCTGTTGCCATCGCTTGAGTGCTTTTAGAGTGCTCTTGCGGGGGCTGCTGGAACGGCTTGCGAAGGCACTCCCTCAACGAAAGGGAGGAATCATGACCACGAGGAAGAGGACGTCCGGATCGGGCAGCGTGTTCAAGGACGGGAAAGGCGTCTGGCGTTTCCGCAAGGATCTGGGGAAGGACTCGGCCACCGGCAAGCGGCGCGTCATCGAAGCGAAGGGACGCACGAAGGCCGAGGCGAGGGAACGGTTCGAAGCGAAGGTCGGGGAGCTGGAACGCACTGGCCTGCTGCCGGGAGGCAAAAGCCCATATCTGGTCGACTACGCGGACCGTTGACTTGCGGACTACCGGACCCGCGTCAAGCCGACCACGTACCGCACCCGCGCAGGCAGGATCAAGGCGTGCACCGACGTGATCGGCCATGTGCGTCTCAAGGACCTCACGTCCGAGCACATCCGCCATTGCATGCGCACGCTGGGGGGGCGACTCGCGTCCAGCACCCTCAAAGACCATTATGTGAGCCTCAAGATGGTGCTCGACCAGGCGGAGCTCGAGGAGCTCATCCCCATCGACCCTTGCAGGCGCGTCAAGCCGCCACGCGTCGAACGCAGCCATACGCGCATCCTCGACGAGGAGCAGCCCGGACGGCTGATCGCCGCCGTAGCCGACACGAAAACGGCCAGACGCGGCCCCGCCGACATGGACGACATGACCGAAACGTGGATGCTCCTGTTCGAGCTCGCGTTCGCCGCCGGCATGAGGGAAGGCGAACGATACGCGCTCATGCCATACGAGCTGGAACGCCGTGACGGCGTTCCAGGCATCCACGTGCAGCAGCAGATCCAAGCCTATGGCCTGCCCGACAAGGCCGTCATCCCGAACTGGCTTAACGCGAGCCACCTGTACGGCATCCTGTGGCTCACCACGCCCAAGACCCATGCCGCGAATCGGTTCGTACCGATCGGCGAAAGCCTGTGGACGCGCCTGTGGGCGCGCATCCACCGACTCAACATCGCACCCCACGGCCTCGTCTTCACGAACCAGCGGGGTAATCCGATACGCGAAACCACCGAAGCCTACCATTGGCGCAAGGCATTGCAGACGGCCGGACTGCCACAGGTCAGGATCCACAGCGCCCGCCATTGGACCGCGACCATGACCGCACAATCCGGCATGCCCGACGACGCCCGCACCGCGATCATGGGCCACACCAGCCTCGACATGACCGCCCACCACACCCACTGGCAGCCGAAGGCGCTCGCATTTGACGCCGTATGGGGTGCCGCATCCGGGGTTGTGATGCCAAGCGTGGATGAGCTCATGGCATTGCAGTAGCGTTGGCGTTGGTTGAGCTGGTCGTGGGGGAATATCGTGCGGCTCTCACCATGCCATGCTCCGCACACGTCGTCCGGCAGTGGCTACTCGATGACGCGAATGCGTTGCCGTCGATCAGCGGCAAGCTCGCCGAATTCGACGAGCGGATGCGCATGACCGAGGATCCCGGAAGCCTGTTCGACGGCGACAGCAAGTACGCTTGCGGCTCCGGCGGAGCGGTATTATCCAGCTGCCGTCGGATTGGCAAGACCTTCACGGCCGGCACCGCGATGTTCATCCTATGCGCCGGAACACTGGTCATCTGAACCGCGCACCACACACGCACCTCCGACGAGATGTTCGCCGACATGCGCGACCTGACCCGCAATCCGAAACCGTCGAGATACGTGCGGAACGTGCGCCGCGCGAACGGCCAGCAGGAAATCAGGTTCACCAATGGTTGCCGTATCATGTTTGGTGCCCGTGAGAACGGGTTCGGTCGAGGATTGCACTCCGCCGACATCGAAGTGTTCGATGAAGCGCAGATTCTCACCATCAAGGCTTTGGATAATCTGATTCCAATCGTGAACACGAGCTCGAATCCGCTGATTGTGTTCATGGGCAATCCCCCAAGCCTGGCGACCAGTGCGAGGTGTTCGAGGAGAAACGCTCGACCGCGTTGTCCGGCAAATCGGACGACATGCTCTATGTCGAGCTGAGAGCCGACCGCGACTGTGACCGGGACTTCGGTGAATCGATCCTGCAGGCCGCACGTCTGGTAGCCAGACTGCAGGACCCTTCTGCGTCGGATGAGGATCTGATGAAACTGCAGGTCGACTGGAAGAACCCGAACACGCCGTCGAGCTCCATGAGCGCCGACGCGTTCAGCAAACTCGCGTCCAGCATCGACTCGTTCGCCAACAGCGAGGTCGGCATGACCCGCGCCGGATTGAGCCGCAGTGAGATCGTGCGCTTGAAGGCCGACCAGAGGAAGGCGCAGGCAAACCAAACGCTCGACCGTATCCGCAACGCACGGCAGGAACAAAACGACGCGACGGGGCAGGAAGGCGACGTGAATGGACCTGAACAGCCTGAACCTGACACCGGAACGACGCAAACGGCTTGAACTCGACCTGAACGACCTATACGAGGACTACACGGACACCATGGGCCGCCTACAGAAGGAGGCCGGCAACAGCGTGTCCGGCCTCGTGTGGGACGGTGAGAGCCAGGAACTCATCAAACAGGAGATCAACCGGTATGCCGACGCCGCGAACAAACTCGCCTCCGACTACTACTCAAGCGTGCGGGACCTGTGGTCGCAGTACGGCGAAACCGACATGCCCGAATACAATCCACCCACCATCAACGCGGACCGTGCGGTATGGCAGATGGAAGGCGGCTTCAACAACACCGACTTCATGGGCCTGCGCTACAAGGACGTCATTCCCGACGAGAACGGCATCGTACACAACCGCGCAGGCAAGAGCATCGACGAACTATGGCCGACGTTCACCGACGAGGAACAGGCGTTCGGATACGTGCAAAACCTGATGCAAACCGTCGGACGACTGACCATGCAAAGGGCCGTGGCCAACGACCCCACCAAACCACGTTGGGCGCGCGTGCCACGCGGAGCCAAAACGTGCGCGTTCTGCCTCATGCTCGCCTCGCGTGGCTTCGCCTACCTGAGCGAAGACGCCGCGGGACGCCAGATGCAATACCACGCGGACTGCGACTGCGACATCGTACCCAGCTGGGGAAGCGCGAAACTCAAGGATTACGATCCGGATAAATACTACGAGATGTATCAGGCGGCCGAGGCCGCGGCCGGCGAGAACGGGGATTGGCATGACGCCCTCGCGCAGTTGAGACGCATCTACCACGACGATGTCAAGGATGGCGTGCTGGAAACAAGCAAGCCGTGGCCAGACGATGTTATTCAGATTTCTGGCAAGGTGTGGTCGCATATATTTGACGGCCACGGTCCGTCCACTCGTATCCCCAAGAAGACGCATTTTCCTGACGAATGGAGTGAGGAAGAGGTAAAATGGGCCGTCAGGGAAACGATATGCAACCCAGATGAAGAACCAAGTACATCACCGGACGGCGTGTTGCAGCGTCGACGTAAAGAATACAAGGGCGAAATCATCGAGGTGTATCTGAAAATCAGACGAAACACCCACGGGAAGTTCGCGGTGCAATCGGCCTACCCGATTACCGGTCAGGAAAGGAGCAGACGTGGAATCTGAACTGGAAATCGAAGCAGTAATCGCGACGCTCCTCCCGTACGCGATGCCATTGATGGATAAGACGCAGCGGGAAGGATGTGAATTTCCACTGCGGGCTGGGGAACCTTACCTCGCTCTTCTGTGGCTGCTGTCCGTCCTTAGAGCGAACAGAAATGACGTCCCAACCAATGAACTTGCCAAAGCGATAACACTGCTTGACGATGAGGACAAGGAAGAATACGCGTCAATGCTTGGATGACGAATGGGTTCCAGGCAGAGTATGCGCGAGAAAAAGCGCTAGGGACGCCTTGATTACCTGATGAAGCCGCCACGATTCCAACGTGGTGGCTTTTCTTTTGCCTTTCACACCCCGTAAGGGGCGGGCGTAGCCATGCGCATCGTAATAAGAATGGCCGTCCACTCGCCGACGTCAGGCGTGGCCAAACAAAACCAACATTCAAGGAGCATCATGGCAGACGATACCCAAAATCCCGGAGACGGCCGGCAGGAGGCGACGCGGCATTCGCCGACCCCGAAGGACGTCAATGGCTCCCGGGCGAAGACGTTCACCCAGGAGGAAGTCGACCATATCGTCAATGAGCGTCTGAGCCGCGAACGCAGTGGCAAAAGCGACTACGAGGCCCTGAAGAGCAGGGCGGGCGACGCCGACGAACTCCAGTCGAAGCTCGACAAGGCATTGCAGGAGAACGAGAGGCTCAGAAGCGAAGCCGAGAAGGCCGAACATGAGAAGGAGCTTTCCGTGATCCGTGCCGGTGTCGCTTCCAGACACGGCATCACCGATCCGAGCGTGCTCGTCGGAGACGACGAGAAGCAGATCGGCGAATACGCCGAAAAACTCATGAGGATGTTCGCCGACATGCGGTCGCGGGGGACCGTGGCCGAGCAGAGCGCACGTACCGGACAGGCGCGTGCGAGGAGATCGAGCCGCGACGACTTCGCCGACGCCATGAGGAACACGCTCCTGTAACACGTAACAGCCAACACCATCTAACGAAAGGATGAGTCATGACCGATCCGTCCATGACCCGAAAGAGCAACGGACTAGACCTCACTCCGGAAACCCAGGCGGAGATCTGGCAGTCCGCGAAATACGAATCCGCGTTCATGCGGCTCGTGCCAGAGATCAAACTGCCCGGCAACGGCGTGCGTGTACCGATCATCACCGGCGACCCGGAGGCCGCGTGGGTCGATGAGGGTGCCGAGAAACCGAAGAGCGGCGTCGGATTCGGCAAGAAGGACATGCTGCCGTACACCATCGCGGTGATCATGCCGTTCTCCAACCAGTTCAAACGTGACTACGGCGCGCTGTACGACCAGGTGGTGGCCAAAGGCCCGCAGGCCATCGCCCGCACGTTCGACAAGACCATCATGGGATTGGTCGACGCTCCGGGCTCCGACTTCGACACGTTGAAGGACGCGACCCAGATCAGCCTCGGCAAGGACTGATTCCAATCGCTCGGAAACGGCGTGGTTGCAACGGTTCCGGACCTCGGGACCGTTGCAACCACGCCGTTTTTGAATGCGCGCGGAATGGCGGTTTCCGCCACGTTTCGGGCGGCTGTTGCCAACGTTAGTGTGCTTTTAGTGTGCCCTTAGAAGGGTGCGACGATTGCCGTGACGATTTTCTTCTTGCTCATGCGCCGCCTGATTGTCGGAAGTGTTCGTAGGGGCATGAATGCATGGCGTGAGGATGGCTGCGTTGTTGACGATCAGTCATCACAATGTTATATTGTTCTATATCAACTAGAATAATATGGGAAAGAGGGACGGATGTGATTATCACCGTGGATAAGGCCGATGCCCTTCCTCTATATGAGCAACTGCGTCGGCAGATCATTGCCGGCCTGGCACGTGGCGAGCCTGAACCGGGCGATATGCTGCCTTCGGTGCGTCGGCTGGCGAAAGATCTTGGCATCAATCTCCATACGGTGAACAAGGCTTATGCCATGCTGAGAGACGAAGGCCATATCGTGATGCGTCGAGGGTCCGGTGCCATGGTTGCGCCCCGCGACGTCGGTTCCCTGTCGCAGCAGCATGATCGTGAAATGCGCCGCATGCGCGACGATATCTACCGCATCGCCGTCGAATACAAGGCCCATGGCGGCTCGCTGGACGAATTCATGGCCGATGTGAAGCATAATGCTTCCGTCGTTTTTCAGGACGAAACCATCGACCGGTCCGGGGATCATGCCGACAATCAAGAAGCGGAGGAGGGGCTCCAATGACAAATTGGATGATGGTCGCAATAGTTGCGTTGGAAGGCGTCAGTGTAGCTCTCGCTCCTTGGGTGGTGCGTCGCACGGTGTGCTTCGGGGTGAGCGTACCGGTTTCAGCGCAACACGACCCTGGAATCAGACGTGCGAAAATCGGATATACCGTTTGTGCCGGATCGGTAAGCGCGATGGCGGTAGCCGCAAGCGTCGCCTGCCTGGTGTTGTGGGGAGCCCTCGGCGGAACCATTGCGGTGACGACAATGTCGTTGCTGTTGATCGTGGCCTCATTCGCGCTGATTGTGAAGTATCGCAAGCGCACCATGCGAATCAAACATGAACGTGGCTGGAAGGCGGCCAAGCTCGAACGCGCCGCGTTCCTTGCCGAAAATGCCGGTCCGGAGCCGCTGGGGTTGCAATGGGAATTGCTGCACCTTGTGCCGGTCAGCATCATGACCGCCTCCGCGTTCATGCTGTATGACAGCATGCCCGACCGTCTGCCTATACACATGAACGCTGCAGGTCAGATCGATGATTGGCTGGATAAATCGTTGTGGGTGGTGCTTGGCATGCCCCTACTGATACAGCTCATCATGGCTGCGACGATGACCGCCGTTCATGCAATGATCATCCATTCGCCGCGGCAAATCGACCCGGAGCGTCCTTCTATTTCCGGCTATGCATATGGACGCTTCTCCCGCGCATGGAGTGTCTACGTGTTGATTGTCGGCTTGACGGCGAATCTCGGATTCGTCGGACTGATTCCCATGTATGCGAACTGGTGGGATATTCGCGCGTGGGGCTCGGTGATGATGCTGATCGCATTGGCGATCATTGTTGCGGAGTTGGTTCTTGCCGTGGTCTTCGGCCAGTGCGGTTCTCGGACATGGCGATTGGATGGCGAGAACGACGACGGAAACAACATGGCCGATGACGATGACGACGAATGGGTGCTGGGCATGTTCTACTATTCGCCTGAAAATCCGGCCATCGTGGTGCCCAAGCGCATGGGGGTCGGATACACTTTCAACATGGCGCATCCCTTGGTCTGGCTGATATGCGCGGCGTTGGCGCTGTTGCTCATCGTCGGCCTCGCATTGCCCATTATCTCAGGTTGAATCAACGATGGATGTCCTACTGGAATGGCCTGATATGTCATAAGCCGACATGAACGAATTCAAATTCGCCGTGTCCGAAAGGTGATGTGACGCGATGGTGCTTTGCACCGTACTCATACTGTGCTGAGAGCAATAGGGCCCGATTCGAACGGTTGGTTTCGAATCGGGCCTTACAATAAGGGTGGCAAACGGCTATGAAACGAACGTGGGACTTCGGGGTGAATGCATGATGAATGAAGCGAAAGAGAGGCATTCGTGTTCGCGTTGGCTTGCTGTCGTGGCCATCATCGCGGTGCTGGGCGCGGCGGGTACGGTCGGAGCGTACGCCTATCACGCCAAACAGCGGGAGGTGTTGGCGGAATGCCGTCAGTCCGTGGCCGAATTCAGTTCCGCACGCAAGGCGATTCTCGACACTTCCGACAACGGCGGCGAACTGCAGAAGCTTGTCCGTAGCGTGCTCGGAGTCAACGACATCCTTGATGCGTTTGCCGATGCAGCCACCAGTGCGGAAGGTACCGTCGATACCGAGGGATGTTCCGCCAGTGCAACCATCACGCAGCTCAACCTGGTGTCAAAAACGCTGAACAGCGCCACGGAGTCGTTGAAGGACAGTCTTGCGAAGATCCAATCCAAGAACCGATCCTCCATGTCGAACGGTTCAGGTGACGCCTCCGACGATACGAGTTCAGGCGGCGATTCCACGGCGAACTCCGGCGACAGTGGCAATGCAACCGATGATAAGACCCTGGGTAAAGCCAAGACGCAGCTGCAGGAATCCATCGACAAGGCCCAGAGGTTGCTCAAACGGTTGTCTGACGATTCCAATACGACATTGACGGGCAGGAAACTTCTCAACGCCCTATCGAAAGCCGTGGATGCCGGACAGAAACTCGTCGATGACGGCGGCGTCAAGGATTCCAAGTACTACAAGGCGGCCAAGGTCACCCTGGACGAGGCCATCACCATGGCCGACAACTGGGTTGACGGCCAAGCTTCCAAGGGCGAGTGACGGTCCGCGTGTCGCTTTTCAGCAGGGGCATACAGTGGCACGTGGAATATACGACGGAGAGGGAGAAAGCGTAGGTCGCCATGAGCGAAGTGAGCCACGGCGTAGAAAGCGTGCAGGTTGCGCAACCACAGCAGGAAGGCATTGTCGTATCCAAGCCGGTCGCCCGTGTGATGATGTTGGTCAATGCCATTGTGTGGGGTACCGGCTACACCATGCTTAAGCATGCGCAGGATAATATGCCGACGCAATGGCTGATGTTCTTCCGCATGGGTGCCGCCACATTGCTCATGGCCATGGTGTTCTTCCCACGGTTGCGCAGAATCCGTCTGCGCCGTTACGTCATGCCCGGACTGGTGCTTGCCCTGACCTACTGGATGGGTTTTCTGTTCCAGCTCAAAGGCTTGGAAACCACGTCACCTGGGCGCAACAGCTTCTTCACCGACACGTATTGCGTAATGGTGCCGTTCATCGTCTGGGCATTTACTCGGAGACGTCCCAACTGGCAGCATCTGGTCGCCGCGTTCGTATGCGCGTTCGGCATCGGTCTCGTGTCGCTCAGCGGCGGTGGCGGGGACGAACTCATGCACATGAGTTTCGGTGACACCATGACCATCATCGGCGCGTTCTTCTTCGCCCTGAACTTGGTGCTGGTCGGATTCATGGGCAGGGGTTTCGATGCGATCGCATTGATGCTGATGGAATTCGTCTGGTGCACCGTGCTGTTCGGCGGCGGTGCCGTGTTGTTCGAAGGTGCTCCGTCCGTGGCGTGGGCGCGTTGGGATATCATACTGTGCATCGGGTATCTGGTGGTCGGCTCCACGGTGATCGCCCAGGTGTTCCAGACGATCGCCATACAGAATCTGCCCACTTCCGAAGCTTCCGTGATTCTGAGCACCGAGTGCATTTTCGCCATGCTCGTTTCCGTGCTCTTTGCCGGCGAGCGTCTCACCGTTCCGTCGGTATGCGGTTTCGCGCTGATTTTCGGTGCCATTCTGCTCTCGGAAGTTCAGTTGCCGGCTCGACGGCGATAGTTTGTCCGTGGACACCGGAAGACTTGAAATCTCGTGAAAGAGTTTTGCGAGAAGTGGTGGAAGCGTATCGCCACCAAAGAAATGGTCTTCATCGGTATTGTGACGCTGCTTGCGTCGCTCATCGCCTCATGGTTGAGGCAGTTCCCGGGATTCAGCCTGTTCGGTGCGCTGATCATCGCGCTGCTGATCGGCATGATCGTGCAGTTTCCGATTCGTCAATGGTATGTAGGCCGATCCGCCGAACATAAGGCCGGTGTGAAGGATGCCGCCGGAGTGATCTCCAACAAGCTGCTACGGTTGGGCATCATTCTGCTTGGCTTCAAGCTCAACCTGACCGTGCTGTTCACGCAAGGTATCAAATGTCTGCCGATCGCCGCTGCAGTGGTGGCGCTTACCATCGTCGTATGCTATGGCATCGCCCGCAGGCTGGGCGTCGATCCGCAGCTGGCGATTCTTGTGGCGGGCGGCACCGGCATCTGCGGCGCTGCGGCCGTCATGGGTCTGTCCGGCTCCATCAAGGTGCCGCCGGAGCAGGAGGACGACAAGGCGAACAATGAGGTGATGGCCGTGGCCATCATCGCCATCATGGGCACCATTTTCGCATTGCTGGAAATCGCACTCGGCCCGTTGACCGGTCTTACCAAGACGCAGCTGGGCATCACCGCCGGCGCATCCCTGCACGAAATCGCGCACGCCGTCGCCGCGGGTGACGCATTCGGTGCGGTTGACATCGCCACCATCATGAAGCTTTCTCGCGTGCTCATGCTGGTGTTCGCGGCCATCATCATCGCCGTCTGGTGGGACAGGAACCATTCCGAAATGCCGGCCGACGGCAAACGTAAGGTTTCGTTCCCGTGGTTCATGCTTGGCTTCATCGGTGCCTCCGTCATCGGCACTTTCGTGCCGTTCATCGCCACGATCACTCCGCAGCTGGTGGATTTCGCCTATATCGTGCTCGGCATGGCCATGGCCGCGCTCGGCATCAACGTGAACTTCAAGGCCATCGCCAAAAAGGGACGGAAAGCGTTCCTCGCCAGTTTCCTCACTTCGATTCTGCTGATGTGCTTTGCGGCCGGTGTGGCGTTCGTTTTCTTCTAATGCAACGATAGAGCGGCAGCAGATATAGGAAGCATGCGAATGACAGGCTGGCGGTCGGGGCTCCGACCGAGGCAAGTGGCACAGCGCCGGCAATCGACCAGGGGATGAGCGGCGCCACCACTACGGCGGTGTCTTCCAGATCGATTGCATGCCGCTGCTCGTCCGGCTCGACTTCACGGCATAGCTGGTCGGTGAGCATGATCGACAACGTTTGATTGCATGCCACACAACTCGTCACGATGGATGTGATGAGCGTGACGCAGAATCCTCCGACGCGGTTCGCAATGCGTCGGATCATGCGATGTGCGCCGCCCAGCAGGCCTGTTTCTTGAAAAATGCCGGAATATGATGACGAAATGCAGACGATCAACATCACCTTGATCATGGAGATGACGCCGCCGCCGTCGATCAGCGGCGCCACCTGTGCATTCGGACAATGGTAGCCGAGCATCAACGCCCGGCCTACGGAAAGCCAGTCCATATGCTGTACGAATAGGCATATCGGCAAGGCCGTGCAGATGCTGGCACCCATCGTGAGACGCACGTCCACGCGTGCGACCGCCAGAACGATCAGTACCACGGCCGGCAACACGGTCACCCAATGCAGGTTGAACGCCTCGGCGAACAGGCCGGCCACATCCGTCGAGCCGACGGAAGGATGCGTACACAACGCCAGCGCCGCGTAGACGACGCAGGTCAGCGCGAACGGCACCGCGGCTGTATGCAACATGAGTCGAATATTGTCGAAAATGTTCGTATGCGTCAGTGTCTTGACCAGTTGCGCACTGGTGGAGACAGGAGAGCAACGGTCGCCGAAATACACGCCGGAAAGAATTGCACCGCCTAAGAACAGCGGCGAGACCTGCATGGATGTTCCGAGTGTCATGGTGATCACGCCCATGGTCGCGGCCGAGGCGAATGATGAGCCGGTCAAAAGCGACATCAGGCAATTGAGCAGGAATGCCAGCAGGGTCACCACATGCGGGCGTATCAGGGTCGTCGTGTTCGCCACAATGAACGGCACGGTACCGGCCGCGCGCCATAACGTGGTCAACAGTCCTATCAGCACGAACGTGACCACCACGATGCTCGCCGCCTTCATGGTGGTGAAGCCCTTGCGAAGCATGGGCTTCCAAGCGTGTCCGGTCAGACGTCCATGAATGAGAAAGACGAGTACGCCGACAGCCAATGCCGGGACTATGGAAATACCGGCTGCGATACATGCGACAAGCGCCGTGCAAAACAGCGCCATGGTGACGATCTCGGCCATGAATCTCCTTTTCCCGTCCTATGGCTGGCGTTGCGCCGGAATCGGGTGTCTGAAGCCCATCCGGCGCATTGGTTTGAACGAAACCTTTGCAAGGGTAACAGGCTTATTACGAAATAATATGATTCGGGTCACAGGTAAAATACTGTGTATGAACTTCCTGAGTATGGACTACTTCATCATGGTCGCCAAGGAACGCAGCTTTACCAAGGCCGCGAAACGACTTGGCATCACGCAACAGACGCTGAGCGCGCATATCGCGAGCCTCGAACGGGAGGTCGGTTGCGAACTCTTCGTCCGCCACGTTCCGCTGGAACTGACCTATGCGGGGGAGACGTTTCTGAGATATGCCACTGATTTCCAGCATGATCACACGATGATGATGCAGGAATTCGACGATATCGCACACGATGAAACCGGTATCCTGCGTGTTGCCGTCGCACATACCAGGGAGCGCACCATCATGCCGCGCATCATCGCCGCCTACCAGCGCAAAAGGCCCGGCATCATGGTCGACATGATTGAGGGAGCCAATGAGCAACATGCAAGACGTTTGGTCGACGGTGAGGTCGACATCGCCATAGCACATTTCGATCGTGCGCCGGTCGGTGTGGAATTGGTCGACTTCTACAACGAAGAAATGGTATTGATCGTTTCCAACCGGCTGTGGATGAGTGCCGTCACCGGCGGTTCCGCCTGCGGCATCGGCTCCGACGAGGCGGAACGACGCATTGCGCAAGGGGATTGCCTGCCACTGAAGGATTGTCCGTTCATACTCGGTCAACCTGACGATATCGATGGCCATATCGCAGCCGAGTTGTTCCGGCGTGCAGGGTTCAGACCTCGGGTCAAGGCCCGTTCCGGCAATCTGCAGACCGCGCTCGCATTGACGCAGCTCGGTGTGGGCGCAAGCCTGACGATTCGCCAGTTCCTTGATGAGATGCTTGATGACGAAGCGCGCAGGTCTTTGCGTGTGCTGCCGATCGGCGAGGATGCGCGCTATGCCATCAGCTTCGGTGTGCGCAGGCAAAGCTATCAATGGAGCGCCATCACTGACTTCATACAGGTGGCCCGTGAGATATTGGCATCTTGAGATTGTTCGCCCGCCGAGCTTGCCCGTGACGACACAGGACATGATTTGCTTCAAGTTGACTTGAGGTTGCTAGGCTGAGAGCGACAATATGAAGAATCGAGGACGATTATGACCGAAATCGACATCACCCGACTGGAACGACTGGAACACCGCACCGACGACCCTCAGGCCCCTGAGGTCTTCTTCACGCCAATCATTACGCCGGACAGCCTGATTGCCGTCTACCATGCGTTGGGCGCAACGCCGGAAGGCAAGGTGGCCATTAAGATCCATTCGGGTGAATCCGAGAAATCCAATAATCTCAATCCGTCGCTCGTCAAGGATCTCGTACAGGAGATCGGTGGCACGCTGGTGGAATGCGCCACCGCATACGACGGCAACCGCGAAACCCCGGAGAAAAGCCTCAATGTGTTCAAGGAGCGTGGCTACGGCGACATCGCCCCGATCCAGATCATGGATATGGGCGGTGAAATCGAGATTCCGGTCGCGAAATACAAGCATATCCCGTACGACATCGTCGGTATGCACGTTGACGATTACGATTCCTTCTTCGTGCTTTCGCATTTCAAAGGGCACCCGATGGGCGGTTTCGGCGGCGCGCTGAAGAATGTGTCCATCGGCATCGCCTCTTCGAATGGCAAACGCTGGATACACTCCGCCGGCAAGGTCAAGGACCGCTGGATCGACACGCCGCAGGATGATTTTCTCGAGTCCATGGCCGAAGCCGACGAGGCCGTGATCAGCCATATGCACGGCAATATGATGTACCTGAACGTAATGAACCGTCTGTCCGTGGATTGCGATTGTTTCGCAACGCCGTCCGAGCCGGATATGCATGATATCGGCGTGCTGTCTTCACTCGACCCGGTGGCGCTTGATCAGGCGTGCGTCGATCTGATTCACGTGGCTCCGGATGGCGCTTCGGTGACCGAACGCATCGCCACGCGGCATGGCGAGCACACGCTTGAGTATGCCGAGGAGCTGGGCATCGGCTCGCGCGCCTACCGTCTGACCGTACTCGAGTAGCCCGTTCGAATGATGCGATCGCGGTGCCTGTAGTGCCGCGAACCGTATGAAGGGAGGCTCATCGATGGAATCCGTCGAAAGCATGAAATCCGCGATTGATCGTGTGGAACGGTTGCTGGCCGAAGGCCGGTGCGCGTTCGTCGCCATTGACGGTCCATGCGCATCCGGCAAAACCGGGTTCGCCGCTAGCCTGCATGAGCGTTTCGGCGGCAATGTGCTGCACATGGACGACTTCTTCCTGCGACCCGAACAACGTACGCCTGAACGTTTCGCAGAGCCTGGCGGCAATGTCGACCGTGAGCGGTTCGAAGCCGAAGTGCTGAAGCCATTGGCGGCGGGAAAGGCGGTACGGTACCGGCCGTGGGATTGCCATACCGGCGATTTTGCGACGTCACGCAGTGTCGAACCGGCCGCACTGACCGTCGTTGAGGGAAGCTATAGCATGCATCCCGCATTGCGCGGCTACTACGATCTGACGATGTGTCTCATCGTCGACCCGAGTGAACGGCTTCGCCGTCTCGAGGCGCGTAATCCTCGCATGCTGCAACGATTCATCGATGAGTGGATTCCCCTCGAAAATCGTTATTTCGAATCCACCAATACCCAAGGAAGTGCCGATCTTCTCGTCGACACCGCCCTCTAGAACCATCCTTCCAATCCTCCCTCCGGCGAGGGAGAGCGCCCTACGGGGGCAAAAGGAGAGCAAAGGAGAACCAATGTCCACTTCATCCACATCCATCGTATTGCGTCGCGCCGATTTGCCGCGTCTGAGCCTGACCGTCAAGGCCGCTGCCACCGTGCTCGCCATCGTGGCTGCGGTCGCCCTGCCGCAGCTGTTCCACGTCATCGGTGCCGTTTCCGGTCAGGGGACCATGCTTGGCGTCGCGTTCCTGCCGATGCATCTGCCCATCATCTTCGTCGGTCTGATCGCCGGCCCGGCCGTCGGAGCCATCGCCGGTGCGGCGGCTCCGCTGGTCAGCTTCCTGCTGTCCGGCATGCCGATGCTGGCCATGCTGCCGCTGATGATGATCGAATTGTGTACATACGGTCTGATTGCGGGCCTGCTGCGTTCCGTGAAGTTGCCGAGCCTGGTGAAGGTCGTACTTGCCCAGTTGGCCGGACGAGTGGTACTGACGGTCGCCACCGCAATCGCCGTGTTCGTCTTCGGATCAAGCGATTCCATCGCCGCCACGTGGACCAGCGACCTTGCCGCGGGTCTGCCGGGTCTGGCCCTGCAGTGGGCGCTTATTCCGCTTGCGGCCTACTGGAGCGAGTCTCTTATCAGGCGTTAGCTGCAGTCCTTTCTCCGCATTCATCTTGCTCCCTTTGGCAAAGGGCGCTCCCGGGTGAGGCGGAGGGAGGATTGCGCCACGTTCTGAACAACGTATGACCTTTACGAGCCAAGTCACTAGACTTGGCTCTCGTCATCCATGAGGCCGCACATCTAGCGAAATATAGGGAGTGCCATGATTGCCGGAGTGTCCGTCACCACGTTGTTGCTTGTTCTGGTCGCCGGCATCGGAGCCGGATTCGTCGGCTATGCGGTCGGCGCGTCCTCGCTGATCTCCTACCCGGCACTGCTTGCGTTCGGCATTCCGCCCGTGCTATCGAACACGACCAACACCGTCGGCGTGGTCGGCACCGGCATCGGCGGTCTGCTGGCGGCGCGCAAGGAGCTCAACGGACAGCGCACCCGTGTGATCGTCTATGCGTTGATCGGTCTGGTCGGCGGCATTATTGGCGGCCTGTTGCTGCTGGAGCTGCCCGCCGAGGTCTTTGAATTCGCGGTACCTCCACTGATTCTGTTCAGCTCGATGATCATCGCATTGAACCCACGCAAGAAGGCGGCCGCGCGAGACGCCGTAGCGCAAGCGTTGCCCGAATCACAGCAAGGCGAACGTGCCGCACTGATCGCAGGCAAGGCGAGTGGCGGCAAGCTGCATGATCCGTGGTGGCTATGGCTGGGCGTGAGTTTCGTCGGCGTCTATTCCGGCTATTTCGGCGCGGCCGCCGGCACGCTGGCCCTAGCCGTACTTGATTTGGGCAAGATCGGCCCGTTCCATCAGATCAATGCGTTGAAGACCGTGGTGGGTTTCGGTGCGAACATCTCCGCCGCCATCATGTTCATCGTGCGTGGCTCGGTCTATTGGCCGTTCGCCATCATGATGTGCCTCGGCTGCATCATCGGCAGCGCCATCGCGCCACCGGTCACCCGCCATATTCCGGAGAACATCATGCGCGCCGCCGCCGTCCTGACCGGCGTCATCCTGGCTGTCAAGCTCGGCTGGAGCACCTACATTTAGACTCGATGCCTCATCGGGACAAAAAGGCCTTGTCCATGGATTGCCGCCGATTTACATGAACGCAAACTTCGCCAAAAGGCTCAGGTATTGAATGACAATGCCGCCGAATTGGGAATGGCTGCGAACATGCTTGCCGCGAACATGCTGAAAACCTTTATGCTTGAAGGTGGATTCGATTTGGATGATTGGAAGCGGCATGGCGGTTGTTGACGAGGCGAAACTGCGGTATCTGGACTTCCTCTCGCGCGAGGACAGGGTACGTCATCACCGGTATGTGGAAGAGATGAAACAGTACGACCTGATGCGTTCGGGTGACATCAGCGCCATCTCCGAAAGCACCAGACTGTGGGACTCGGGACTGTACGGCTACCTGTCGGATGATCCGCTCAAGAATGCGAAATACCGGTTCGTCACCACCATCACGCTCGCCACACGGTTCGCCATCGAAGGCGGTATGGATGAGGAGGATGCCTACAACGCCTCCGACCTGTACATCCAAGATCTTGACAACTGCAAGACCCCCGACGATGTGCGCCGGTTGCACACCGACATGATGACGTTCTTCACATGGGCGATGGCGGATATGCAGAAAGCCGAGACGCATTCCAAGGCGGTGAACGAATGCATGGACTACATCCACTACCACCTGCATGAGAAGATCACCGTGTCCATCCTCGCCGAACATGTGCATCTGAACCCTACATACCTATCGGAACTGTTCGTGCGGGAGACGGGAACGTCGCTGTCGCAGTACATCACCGACAAGCGCATGGAAGCGGCCGAGAACATGCTCAAGTATTCGGAATACAGCTTCAATGAGATCGCGCAGATTCTCGCATATCGGTCGCAAAGCCACTTCACGAAGGTATTCAAGAAGCACAGCGGGATGACACCGGGAGAATACCGCAACAAGTATGCGCAGAACGGCATTTGGCCGGAATAGTGAACGTCCGGTGGCCGCAGGGCGAAATTTCTTCGCGAATGGCCAACAATGCGGAGGATTCTTCCCGTAATCCGCTACGGTAGAGATGGTTCAATGACGACGGATGAAGGTAAGTAAAGGAATAATCGAATATGGGAATGCCTCTTGATCTGTACGTGATTCGCCACGGTGAATCCGAGGCAAACGTCATCATCAGCGCCGGTGAGCAGGGCGACGATTCGCTGTTCACTCAGGATAACGTGACCGTGCCGGACCGCTCGTGGAGACTCACCGCGATCGGCCGCAAACAGGCCGACTGCATCGGCCGATGGTTGGTGGCGCAGCAGCAGCTGTTCGACCGTTATCTGGTCTCTCCGTATGTGCGCACCCGTGAGACCGCGGCGACCATGGCGCTGCCGAAGGCGAAATGGGAAGAGACGCGCGTGCTGCGCGAACGTTCATGGGGTGAGATCAACACCATCACCAAAGACGATTTCAAGAGCAACTACGCACGCAATTGGATGTTCAAGAACACCGATCCGCTGTACTGGAGGCCGCCGGCGGGCGAATCCATCGCCGATGTGGCCGAGAACCGCGTGCATAATCTGCTCACGTCCCTGAATCGCAAGTCGGATGCCGAATCCGTGGTGATGGTCAGCCATGGCGATCTGATGCTGGCGTTGATGCTTACGTTGGAAGACCTGTCCGACGAGGAGTTCATGCATCGTGCGGCATCCGACGAATGGAGGATCACGAACTGCACCTGCTTCCATTATTCCCGTCGTGATCCGGCGACCGGACGCACCTACAAGCGCTTCCGTTGGGAGCAGACCGCGCGGCCGGTGTTCGATGAGGTCGGAGGCCGTTGGGTGGTGAAGGTCGACGAATGGCGTGAGTTCAGGCGTCCGGTATTGTCCAACGGCGATTTGGTGGATGTGGTGCATGCCGTTGACCGCCACCTGTGACACCGTTTGATGCCGAAGCGTTCATTTGCTGAAACGTGCCGTGCGTTCGGAGCCATTACAATGGCGTGTGACGTGCGGCACGTTTTCCGTTATTCCGCCGCGCGAGAGAGTTAAGGAGACAATAGTATGTCCAACTTGTTCACGTGGAAGATCCACGGTGACGGCAAGACGCTGCGCCCAGGCGAAGTGGTCGAGCCCGATGAGCGCCTGACCTGGCCTCGTACCGCGGAAATCGGTGCACAGCACGTGATCGCCATGTTCGGAGCCACCTTCCTGGTGCCGATTCTGACCGGTTTCGATCCGTCGACCACGCTGTTCTTCACGGCGATGTCAACCGCGCTGTTCCTGCTGATCAACAAGAACGTACTGCCAAGCTATCTGGGCTCGTCCTTCGGCTTCATCGCTCCGATCACCGCGGTGACCACCGCGAACAAGGGCATCGCCGTCGCATCCTTCGGCATCATGATCACCGGTCTGTTGCTGGCCCTGGTCGGTGTGCTCGTGCACTTCGCCGGCGCCAGGTGGATCGATATCATCATGCCGCCGGTCGTCAACGGCGCCATCGTGGCCATCATCGGTTTCAATCTGGCTCCGAGCGTGTGGAGCAACTTCCAGAAGGCTCCCGACACCGCGGTGGTGACCCTGCTCGCCGTGTTGCTGGTCGCCGTGCTGTTCAAGGGCTTGCTTGGGCGACTCAACATTCTGATCGGCGTGATCATCGGCTACATATACGCCTGCATCCGCGGGCAGGTCGACTTCTCCGCCATCGGCGAGGCCTCGTGGGTCGGCCTGCCGAACTTCCACCTGCCGCAGGTCGACTTCTCCATCCTGCCGATGTTCGTGCCTGTGGTGCTCGTGCTCGTCGCCGAGAACGTCGGCCATGTGAAGTCCGTCTCGCAGATGACCGGCCGTGACTATGACGACCAGATCGGCACCGCCCTGTTCGCCGACGGTCTGGGCACCACCATCGCCGGCTTCGGCGGAGGCTCCGGCACCACCACCTATGGCGAGAACATCGGTGTGATGGCCGCCACCAAGGTGTACTCCACCGCGGCCTACTGGTGCGCCGCCGCTTTCGCGCTCATTCTGAGCCTGTGCCCGAAGTTCGGAGCCGTCATCAACACCATTCCCGCAGGCGTACTCGGCGGCGTGACCACCCTGCTGTACGGCATGATCGGCATGATCGGCATCCGCATCTGGGTCGAGAACAAGGTCAACTTCGACAAGCCGATCAACATCATGGTCGCCGCCATCACGATGATCATCGCCATCGGCCAGTTCGCGTTCGCGGTCAACGGCATTTCGTTCAACGGCATCGCCATCGGCACGATCGTGATTCTCGTCGCCTACCACGGCCTCAAGGCCATAGGCAAGGCCACCGGCACCATCGCCAAGGATGATCCGGATATCCTCTAGAAGATGAATGGTCGACGCTCCCCTCAGGCGAGGGGAGCGTCGACGCATATATACGTATGTATGTCAATCGTTTTGGCCTCAAGTGCGGTTGACGACCTATGATGATGAGCGTCGGGCAACGCAGACAACACCAGTAGGGGAGTCATCATGAGTACCACAGCAGGTAAGAAAATCGCCATCGTCACCGGTTCCGCACTGGGCCTCGGCTATGAGCTGGCCCGTCAGCTGATTGACAGGGGCTGGTTCGTGGCCGGTATCGACTTCAACGCGCAACGTCAGGCGGAGTTGTCTCAATCCTTCGGCAAAGACGAATACCGTGCCTTCGTGGGTGACGTTTCCGACGAATCCTTCGTGAAGAATTCCATCGCGGCCATCAGGCAAATCGGCCATATCGACCTGCTGATCAACAATGCCGGGCAGCCATCGTTCAAAGTACCGACCGCATATGAGGGCGCCGACGCCGACAAGTGCCTCAAAGGGCTTAAGGGCATGATCCTGTGGAGCGTCGAAACATTGAAGGCCGACGATGAGCACGATCTCAAAATCGCCAACGTCATGAGCACCGCCGCGACCCGTGGCAACGCCAACGAATCCGTGTATTGCGCTACCAAGTGGGGCGAGAAAGGCTACACGAACAGTCTCAAGGCGGCCTATAAGGGTTCCAGCGTGAAAATAGTCGGCGTGTATCCGGGCGGTATCGACACCGACTTCTACCGTGACAGCCATGACTATGTGTCCGAGGACAAGCAGCACACCTTTATGAGCCCGGCCGAATTGGCGGAGATCATCCTGTTCAATCTGGTCAATGACGCCAATCTGACCGTTTCCGACATTCTCATCGAACGTAACTACCGCTGAAAGTATCGGGCATGGGCTATTGTTAACAGGTTTGCGCAACGTGCGCAAAAGTTTGACATGAAAGGCCACTGTGCCCGATACCGTTTTTGAAGAAGATGCCCTCGCGGACAATGTGTCCGAATATAGCGAGGAAGAGGAGCGTCCGCTGACCTTCGCCGAGTTGGGCGTTCCTGGCCCGCTCGTACGCGTGCTTGCGGCGGATGACAAGAAGACCGCGTTCCCGATCCAGGCGGATACTCTGCCGGATTCCCTGGCCGGTCGCGATGTGCTTGGCCGTGGCCGTACCGGCTCCGGCAAGACCCTGGCGTTCTCCATTCCGATGGTCGCCCGCCTTGGGGAGGTGGATGCCGACGAATACGAGAACATGAGCCAGTTCCGTCATGAGGTCAAACGCGTGCAGCAAGGCCATGCCGAGGAACGTCGTTCCGAGGATTTCGTGCCGAGACCACGCGGCTTGGTACTCGCCCCCACCCGCGAGCTCGCCAATCAGATCAATGACGTGCTGACGCCGTTGGCGCAGATCTATGGCATGAGCACCACCACGATTTACGGTGGCGTGCGGTATGCCCGCCAGATTCGCGACCTGCAGGCCGGCGCCGATATCGTGGTCGCCTGCCCGGGTCGACTCGAAGACCTGATCCAGCAGCATGCCCTGACCTTGGAGAACGTGCAGGTCGCCGTAATCGATGAGGCGGATGAGATGGCCGACATGGGCTTCCTGCCCCCGGTCAAACGACTGCTCGCCCAAGTGTCGTTCGATGCGCAGATCATGCTGTTCTCCGCCACGCTCGACCATGGTGTGGATGAGGTCGTGAACACGTTCCTGTCCGATCCGAAGGTGCATAGCGTCGATTCCGCCACCGCGGCCGTCGATGAGATGACCCACCATGTGTTCGAGACCACGCAGGCCGAACGTGCCGAGCTGGTACGTACGCTCGCTTCCGGCTCGGGCCGTCGCATCCTGTTCACCCGTACCAAATTCCAGACGCAGAAACTGGCCAAGGACCTGACGAAGCGGGGCATTCCCGCAGCCGAACTGCATGGCAACCTGAGCCAGAACCAGCGTGACCGCAATCTTGCCGCCTTCGAATCCGGCGATGTGAACGTGATGGTCGCCACCGACGTGGCCGCACGAGGCATTGACGTGAGTGGCGTGGAACTCGTGGTACAGGTCGAACCGCCGGAGGATTCGAAGTCCTTCCTGCACCGTTCCGGTCGTACCGCACGAGCCGGCAAATCCGGCGACGTGGTCACCATCGTATTGCCGAACCAGCGCCGTAGGACCCGTCGCCTGCTACATGAGGCGGGGCTTAAGATCAAGCCGATCGAAGTGACGCATGATTCCCCGGAAGTGCTTGAGCTCGTAGGGGAAGTGGCCGAACCGGTATTCGGCTGGACGCTCGAACAGTCCCAGCCGACGGGCAATCCTCGCCGCAAGAGGAGCGGCAGGGATAATGCCGAGCGCGGTGATCGTTTCGGGCGTTCGAACCGTTCCGGCGGGCGCAACAAGGATCGCGGTAAAGACAAGGGCGGCAAACCCTTCAAATCCGAGCGCGGCGATCGCAATGAACGTTCCGAGAGGCACTCCGATACCTACGAGGAGCGTTTCAAGCCGGCGCGGAATCGCGCCGAACGTCGTGCCGAAAAGTTCAGGGGGCGCGACAACCGAGAGGCCATCGCCCGTGAGGAACGTTGGGAAAATCCTGAAGTCCAGGAAACCCGTCGCGACGAATATGAAAGGAAGCGTAACGACAAGCGTCGCGAAAAGTACGCCCGTCTCCATGAGCAGCAGCGCACCGAGGCGGACGAACCGCAGGAATTCGGCCGTCGCGGGTCTTCCGGCAAAAAGGCCAAGCAGTCCCGTAAGCAGTTTGATAAGCGGCAGGGCGTTCCTTCCAAGAAGCAGCGCAAAGCCGACGCGCGAGAGCAGCGCCGTTTCGCAGACGACCGTCAAGGCGGCCGCTACGGGCGTGCCGATCGAGATGGATACCATGACGGGCAACAAGGTGGCGGAAAGCGCATCCACCGCAAGGAGATTCGCGTGATTCAGGACGAGCGTTCCGGAGACGCGAAACGCCATGATCGTCGTATGGAGGCCAAACGCGGTGAACGTCACGACAAGCATGCCGGCAAGCCGTTCCGCAAGCATGCGAAGATTCGCAAGGCGCCGTTCCGTGCGCGCTGAGCATCAGTGATCAGGTGACTGTCGAGTGGTCGTTCATCGTCCCCTTACGGGGGATGATGAACGACCACTTCGTATATCGGGCGACTCCTTTCCGAATGATCGCCGGATCGCAATGGCCCTTCAGCCGGCAATCGGCTGATACTGGTCCTCGGCGGTGAAGCAGCGCCTATACACCATAAGCATGATGATGCTGTCGGCCAGCAGGGTGAGCGCGGCGATGGCGGCGAGAATCATGAACTGATATTTCGCCGCATCGATCGGATTGCCTCCGGCGATGATCTGTCCGGCCATCATGCCAGGCACCGTTACGATGCCGCTGGACGCCAGCGAAGCAGTGGTTGGCAGCAGTCCCAAGCGAATCGAAGAGACGATTGACGGACGTGCCGCCTCCCAAGCCGTGGCCCCAAGCGCAAGCAATGTGTCCACCTCGTCTCGGCGCTCCCTCATGCTTTCGAAAAAGCGGCTCAGCCCTACGGCCAGGGCGGAAACGGTATTGCCCAACAGCATGCCGGTCAGCGGTACTACGAGTTGCGGCGCATACCATGGCCGAGGGCGAATGATCAGTTCGGTGACCAATGAAATCATGATGAGCATGGTGATCACCAAACTCAGGAATACCGGGCATGCCAAGCCTTTCGGCACGCCTTTGGCACGTGACAGCGTGATCTGCACGGCGGCGATCAGCATGAACGATACGAGCAGCAAGACCAGCCATGGATTGTTCGAGGTGATGACGAACTCCATGATGAAGCCCATCGCGCATAGTTGCAACAGTGCACGGCAGGCCGACCACAGCAACGTTCTGCCGACGCCCATGCGCATGATTTCGGAGATGCCTGCGGCGATGGCCACCATGATCAAAGCCGTGACCAAGCCCCAGATATCGATGGAATAGTAACCGCCGTTCATGCGATTCCACCTCCATTGGAAATTTCGACTCGCGATTCGTTCTCGATCTGCGTCAGTATGCCGTCGGCAAGCCGCATGATACGCGTCGCACGACCATCGGGCGGACGATGCCGGATACGGATGACGGCCATGCCGTTCAATGCGGCTCGTTCCAGAATCGCCGCCACTTTGTCGGCATTCTCATCATCAAGACCGGCGTCCACCTCGTCGGCAAGCAGTACTTTGGGGTCGGTCAGCAACGTACGCGCAAGACTCACGCGGGCCGCCTGACCTCCTGACAGATCATGCGGTGCGCGGCCAAGATCAATGTCGGCGCAGCCGATGGCATCCAACGTTTCACGGATGCTCACATCCGACAGCAGCTCAACCGGCTTGGCCTTACGACCATTGGCCTGCGTAGCGGACTGCCGGATCGCCAGCGTATACGGCAGACGAATCGCATCGGCCACGCAATCTCCCAACAACACCGGCTTCTGCGGCAGATATGCGATCCGTGCACGCCATTGCTGCGGCGTAAAAGCCGAAGCGGGATGTCCTTGCAGCACAAAGTCGCCGTGCGCCCGCGGATTGAGTCTGGCAAACGCCGTCAGCAGACTGCTTTTGCCCGAACCGGACGGGCCGACCAGATCCACTATCTCACCTGGTGCGATCGCCAACGAGAGATCCTTGAAAATCGTGCGTCGCTTGCCGTCTACCACAATCTCACAGGACACATTCGATGCCGAAAACATATGTTGCATAAGGGAACCATACCGCGATTGCCAAGTCGGTGAGCCACGCACAGCGTTTCCTGCCATCCGTCAGGATATGGAGACATGCATGGCATGAAATCCGCAGGTCCATCCGTCATCCGAGGGTTCGCTGAGCGTGGAATCGATTTCGGACGAAACCCCCATGGATCGGCCGCCGTCCCGTGGACCGACGATGATGCGTCCGATTGGCGTATGCGTTGCAATCATTGGTTTTCCAAAGAAAGATCCTCATGATGGTGGGGGTAATGAATGATCAGGATTTTCCCCCGGTCATCGATGAAAATCAATCTTACGGATGACTCGCGCCCCACGAATATGTACTACAACTACACCATGGAAGCAATATGACGGAAAGCCGTGAGACGACGGTTTGGGCGATGGTGTAGTGAGAGGAATTGCGAATGCGGCAGTGGCTGATGAACGTGAGTTTGTTGCAGGGATGGCTGCCGGCGACGTTGTTTGCGATTACGGCAGCGCTGATGGTGATTCTGCTGATCGGCGCCATTGCGACCATACGTAAGGCGGGCCTCAAGCCGGTACTGATGCCGCTGGTGGTTGCAGCGGTTGCCGGTGCCGTGGGGTTCGTGATCACCTGGCTGCTTTCGGATGTGTTCATGGTATTCGGCGTGGAACTTGGCCCGCACGTGTTCGTGTGGACGAGCGCCGGTTGCGCGACCGTGGGATTCGCCGTCACGCATATGGCTATGCGGAGGCGTGCAAGTCGTGCATTGGCCGTGATCCTCGTGATATTCGCGTTGCTTGCCTCCGCTCTCGGCATCGATCAGGCATATGGCGAATATGCCACGTTAGGTTCGTTGTTCGGTGTGGACTCCTATCATGAAGCCGATCTGACCGGCATGGCCGACCGCAGGGACCTCATCACCATCGCGCAGTGGAGGCAAGGCGTCGCTGACCATACCATCCGCAACGTACCATCCCATGGTGCGGTCGACAAGGTGGATATTCCGGCGACCACATCCGGTTTCAAGGCACGCAAGGCGCTTGTTTACCTGCCTCCTGCGGCATTGGTCCCAACCAAAGCCAAGCCGGCCCTGCCGGTCATCCTAATGCTGAGCGGGCAGCCCGGATGCCCGAATCGTGTATTCAACGCAGGTGGCATTCAGACCATGATGGATGACTATGCCCAGCATCATCAGGGTCTTGCGCCCATCGTCATCGCCGCCGACCAGCTTGGTGCGGATTCGCATAACACCCTGTGCGTGGATTCGCAGGTATACGGCAACGCGTTGACCTATCTGACGCAGGACGTGGTCGATTGGGTGAAAGACAATCTGCCCGCTGCGCAGGATGCCAAGGATTGGGCCATCGCAGGATTCTCCCAAGGAGCCACCTGCTCCATGCAGATCGGACCCAACTATCCGAATCTGTTCGGCACCATCATCCCCACCGGCAGCGAAATCGGACCGAGCAACGGCAGCGAGCAGGAGATGATCGACCGTTTCTTCGATGGCGACCGCGAAGCGTATGAGCGCCAGATCCCGATCAACGCCATTCGCAATCATGCTCCCTCCGATCAGACGCTCATCATGGGCACGGGGGAGAAGGACGTCGAATCGTTGCGCAACATCGAAGAGATAGCGCCCGTGGCCCGTAAGGCGGGCATGCACGTCACCGCCGTGGAATCGCTTGGCAACGCGCATGACTGGCATGCGGTGCAGGACACGTTGCGGTACGGGCTTGCCGTATTCGGGTATGACACCGGCATGAGCAGCGTGAAACCGAAGCTTTCCGACTATACGAATCTTCGCCGTATCAAGATTTCCTGAAGAACCGACTCGAAAACGAATGGACACCATGACTGAAACGCAAGCAAAGCAACAGAAGATGAAGCCGCTGTTCGGCTTCCGGGCCCTGCTGGCCGACATCGCGGATTGGATACGCCACCATCTGCTGACCGTCTGCTTCGCATTGTTCATTCTGCTGGTCAATGTGATCAGCCGGATCGTCTGCGCCGTTGCACACTGGCAGTTTCCTCCGCACCTGGCCAAGGTGAGTTTCGAAGCGTTGGCGCACGGCAGATGGTATACGGCACCCATCTCCATGCTGTACATGTCGCATCTGGGGCGTCTGGTCATCGATATTCCGCTGATTCTCATCGCATTCGGCCTGTCCGAATCGGTGATCGGCAAGATCAAGACCATGTGGGTGTCCGTCATCACTACGCTGGGTGGCATCGCACTCGGCATGGGGCTGTGCTCCCTGCTCTCCAGCCATAGTCCGCAGTGGCATGCGATTTCCCGTGACGGTGCGATTCTCGGGCCGCTGATCGTGGTGGCCGGTACGCTCATGTGCGCCAGTGCGTTCACTTCCGTGCTGTGGCGCCGCCGCATTCGTGTAATCGGCTACGCCATCGTGCTCATCATGTTCCTCTACCGTGGTGAAGCCAGTGACTACTGTCTGCTTTCCGCGACGTTGCTCGGTCATGTGCTTGGCTATCTCATGGCCTCCGACGGGCGAGGCGACTCCTATCGCAACGGTGCGATCTACGAGATGCGCCGATTGGTCGGCGTCGTCGCCGGCGTGCAGGCCATCGGCTCGCTGGTGGCCGTATCGTCACGCCAATCCTTCGGACTGCTGTCGATGTTCGGCCTGCTGACCGGATCGACCGAGTTCGACACCGGCAGGGTGCTCTACTGCCTGGATGGCACCTCGCGTGTGAACTGCTTCGCACAGTACCGTATGTTGCGCTTCTCCATGCCGGGCAATTGGCTGGTTTCCATCATGCCGACGCTGATGCTGTTGCTCATCGCCTGGGGGCTATATTGTGGCCGTCGCTTGGCGGCGGTACTGAGCGTCGTCTTCAATGCGTGCACGATCGTGTTGGCGTTCCTGTTCTATCTGGTCATTCCGATGTCGTATGCGACCGATGACCATACCATGACCGCGCTGGTCCGACATGGCGCGTTGCATGCGATGTTTTCCACAATGGCGTTGCCGCTGATTTTCGCAATCGTCGTGATTGCATTCCGCCAATGCTTTACGATCCGTACCAAGAGCGAAACGATTCTGCGCGATGTCGCGATCGTGCTTTCCGCTTTCATCCTGCTGGGACTGCTTTACGTCGGCTACGGGCTGAGCGTTCCCACCGACTTCAACGAAACGCCGCAGTTGCTCGAATTGATTGCCGATTATGTGCAGCGTCTGCTGCCGATCGGTCTGCTCAGCGGGGTGGAACCGGCCTTCATTCCGGTCGGTTGGCTGTCCCAGGCCATCTATCAATGCGTCGGCCCGGTATTCTGGATCGTGGCACTGTATTGTGCGTGGGATTGTCTGCGTGACCGTTCCATGGTCAACGATGCATCCCGGCACCGTGTGGACGAAATCATTCCGCTTGGAGGCGAATCCATGTCGTTCATGGCTACTTGGAGCGGCAATGACTACTGGTTCTCCGCGACCGGGCGCTCGGCCATCGCCTATCGCGTCTCCTACGGCATCGCGTTGACCGTGACCGGTCCATTCGGCGATCCAAGCGAATACCGCGACGACTTGCACGCTTTCGCACGATTCTGCGCCCAGCATTCCTGGACGCCCGTGTTCTACAGCATCCATGCGGCCCAGCGTGACGAGCTGTTGTCGGCCGGATGGGACTCGCTTGATGTCGGTACCGAAATGATCGTCGATCCGAACGCATGGCAGACACGTGGCAAGAAATGGCAGGATGTACGCACCGCCATCAACAAGGCCAAAAGGGACGGCATCACCGATGTGCTCACCACCTTCCGCGAGGCACCGTTCTCCGTGCAGACGCAGATCCGTGAGATATCCGCGCAGTGGGCAGGCGAAAAGGCGTTGCCGGAGATGGGATTCACCTTGGGTGGCCTTGACGAACTGGTCGACTCCCGTGTGCAGCTGCTCTATGCGGTCGACGAAAGCGGCAAGGTACTCGGTGTGACCAGCTGGTTGCCGACCTACCGCGACGGCAAGGTGATCGGCTGGACGCTTGACTTCATGCGGCACCGCACCGACAGCGTCAACGGCATCATGGAATTCCTCATCGCACGCATGGCCGAACGTCTGCGCGACGAAGGCGACGTGGAATTCATGAGCCTATCCGCGGCCCCACTGGCCGGTATGGGCGACGATCCGGACAGGGCCGAGGAAAGCGCCGTGCTACGTCATGCCCTGCAGATGGTCGCCGACATCATGGAACCCGCGTACGGCTTCCACTCGCTGTTCCGATTCAAGCTCAAGTTCCACCCCGAAGAAGCCAAGGTGTACATCTGCTATCCGGACGCAGCCAAGCTGCCGCAGATCTCGCTGGCCGTGGCGCAGGCCTACGTTCCTTCGCTCACACCGGCCGAGGCGATGCGCTTCGTCAAGACCATCATGCCCCACGACTGATTCGTTGTGCCGGGTTGTTCCGAACGCGAATCCCAAGGTTCCCGCGATTCGAATGCGTTATAGTGAGTGCGCAAACACCAAGTAACGCAATTGCCAGAAATGGAACCGAGGTCATCGTGAAGAAGCTGATGCTGGTTTCGGCATTCAATCCGGTCAGTCGACTGCTGTCTCGCGTGGAGCCGGAACTCAAGGCGAAAACGGTGGCGTTCATCCCTACCGCCAGCAAGGGGAGCCTGTACTCGCCGATCATGGGTCTTGCCAAACATGCCCTACGGCGTATGGATGTGAGCATATACAGCCTTGACATAGCCAGTGCCTCATACGGGCTCATCCATGATGTGATCGAAGCCAGCGACATCATCTACGTGGGTGGAGGCAATTCCTTTCTCCTGCTACAGGAAATGCGCCGTTCTGGGGCCGATACGATCATCACCGAGGCCGTGACGAACGGCAAACCGTATATCGGCGAATCCGCGGGAGCGGTGGTGGCCGGTCCCGATATCGGGTACATCCGCGATATGGACGATGCGAAGGCAGCGCCTTTGCTGCATGATTCACGGGGTCTTGGACTGGTGGATTTCCGAGTGGTTCCGCATTGCCACGGACCGTTCCTCGGCCGCAAGGCCGCCAAAATCGCCCGTCGATACGCCGATGCGTCCGACCTGCGCACCATCACCAACCGTCAGGCCGTCGTGGTGCATGGCAGCAAGGACATCACCGTCAGCAGGTGATCAGGCGCGATAACCTCCATGAGATGACGGACGGTCGCTGGGGTTGCTTGGGTCTAGACTGAAAGACGGCTCATAAAGTACTACTTATTTTTTGACGGAGGACCAGCATGTCAGCTGAAGCAAACGTCGGTGTGGTCGGCCTTGCCGCAATGGGCGGCAGTCTCGCACGCAATCTCGCACACCACGGCAACAAGGTCGCCGTGTTCAACCGCTCCTACGGCCGTACCGAAAAGCTCATGAACGAGCACGGCACCGAAGGCGAGTTCTATCCGGCGAAAACCCTCGAGGAGTTCGTCGACAGTCTTGTCAAGCCACGCACCGCCATCATCATGGTCAAGGCAGGCGAGCCGACCGACGCCATGATCAACGCGCTCGCCGATCTTATGGAACCGGGTGACATCATCGTCGACGCCGGCAACGCGTACTTCCCGGATACCATTCGCCGTGAGAAGGAGATCAGCGCCCGTGGCCTGCACTTCGTCGGCTGTGGTGTTTCCGGCGGTGAGGAAGGCGCCCTGCTCGGCCCCTCCATGATGCCGGGCGGCTCCGAAGAATCCTGGAAGACGCTCAAGCCGATCTTCGAGTCCATCGCGGCCAAGGCCGAAGGTGAGCCGTGCGTGACCCACATTGGTCTGAACGGTGCCGGCCACTTCGTCAAGATGGTGCACAATGGCATCGAATACTCCGACATGCAGCTCATCGCCGAAAGCTACGACCTCATGCGTCGCGGCCTCGGCATGACCCCTGCCGAAATCGGCGACGTGTTCGAAGAGTGGAACAAGACCGAACTGGACTCCTACCTGATCGAAATCACCGCCGAGGTGCTGCACCAGGTCGACAAGAAGACCGGCAAGCCGTTGGTCGATCTGATCGTGGATCACGCCGGCATGAAGGGCACCGGCACCTGGACCGTGCAGACCGCACTGTCTTTGGCCGTGCCGGTCACCGGTATCGCCGAGGCCGTGTTCGCACGAGGCCTGTCCTCCGAAGCCGACCTGCGCGAAGAGGCCCAGGAGCAGGGCTTCGCCGGTCCGAACGGTGAGCTGGACCTGAATGACGAGGAGAAGAAGGCCTTCATCGAAGATATCCGCCAGGCCCTCTACGCCTCCAAGATCGTTGCCTACGCGCAGGGTTTCAACGAGATCACCACCGCCGCCAAGGAATACGATTGGGATATCGATCTGGCCGCTGTGGCGCGCATCTGGCGTGGTGGCTGCATCATCCGTGCGAAGTTCCTCAACCGCATCTCCGAAGCGTTCGAATCCGGTGAGGCCAATGTGTCGCTGTTGTTCGCACCGTACTTCAAGAACGCCATCGAAGCCGCCGAATGCTCCTGGCGCAACGTGGTGGCCGAAGCCGCACGCAACGGCCTGCCGACCCCGGCATTCGCATCGTCGCTCTCGTACTTCGATGGCCTGCGTTCCAAGCGTCTGCCTGCCGCTCTGATCCAGGGCCAGCGTGATTACTTCGGTGCTCACACCTACCAGCGTGTGGACCAGCCGGGTGCATTCCACACCCTGTGGGCCACCGAGGAACGCAACGAGATCGAAGCCTGATTTCGACTGGTATGAAAGAAGTCCCGCAGACCACGGTGGTCTGCGGGACTTCTTTCATACCAAGCCATCAATCCCTGTTCGGAGCTTCCTTTGCGGCTCTTTACAGCTTGGAAGCGGCATCTTCATCGATGAGCCAAAGCAGCTCCTCGCCATCGGCGTAGGAGCTCGGCGCATGCGGATTGTTGCGCCGAGCGAAGGCGGCCCGTACCGCATCGGCTTTGCGCTCCTCGGAAGTGAACACCCACGTGTGCTTCGAATGGGCGATCATCGGCACAGTCAGTGTCACGCGCAGTGGCGGCGGTTTCGGCGAATCACGCACGCCGACCACCAGCACATGCGGGTCATTGATTTCGGCTTCACCATGATCGGGGAACAGGGACGCGAAATGCGCGTCCGGCCCAACGCCGAACATCGCGATATCGAGCGACGGCTTGTCGCCAAGCTGTTCGATGAGCTCTCGCTGATATTCCGCTGCTGCGGCTGCCAGCACGGCGTCGGTCTGTTCCGGAGTGGCGGTGGTGATTTCATCGTCGCTGCGCCCATCGGCCGGCATCTCATGAATGTTCTCGGCCGGCATACGGCCGTCTTCGATGAGCTTGCCGAACCAGGCCTCGCGAGCCTGCTTGGCATTGCGGTCATCGCTGTCGGCGGCCACAAAGCGTTCGTCGCCCCACCACACGTGCACGCGGGACCAGTCCACGGCCTCGGCCAAAGGGCTTTCGCCCATGACTTTCAGCACATAGATGCCGTCGGTGCCGCCGGTCACGGCAATATCGACGCGCTGACGATTCGGCTCGGCCAGCAGATCGGCGATGGTCAGCAACGTACGTGCCGCCACGGCCTGTGCCAGCACTTCGGGATTCGGGTATACGACAGTCTTGTGTTCCGTCATTGAAGGATTCCTTGTTTTTTGGGTTTCGATTCAGTGCGTCGGATTGATGAGGTCCCAGCCCTGTGTCACGACTTCGGCATAGATCTCGTCGGGGTAGAGACGGCCGAGCTCCTCGCTCAGACATTCTTCAATCGTGCGTGCAGGTACGCTGATGGTCTGGGGAGACTGTCCGGGCACGCTCTGCACGGCTACGCCGTCATCGGTGGAAGGGCGTTCCAAACTCAGCACGCCGTCGGCGCGGGTCAGATACACGCCTGTCACGGCCTTTGCGCCCGGAACGTCCTCGACGACCACCGGCACGTTCAGACGCAACCGTAGCCAAGCGGCCAGCAAATCCATTGGTAGGAAATCCTTCGGGCCGGTCACTCGCACGCTGCTTACCGGCAGATGCGGCGGCTGATCGAGCATGGAGGCAAGCATGGCGCGCCACACGGTCAGACGCGTCCACGACATATCCACGTTCTTCGACGACCAGTTGCGGCGCAGATCATCCATCGTGCGCATCGGATTCGTTGAGTTCATCGCATCGGTAATGCGGCTGCGGGCCATCGAACCCAGCAGATCCTTCGACAGGTTCGCCGGAGCTTCGTTTGGCCACCAGGCCACGACCGGCGCATCCGGCACCAACAACGGAATCACCAACGTATCCGGATGATGCACCAGGCCACCACGTGGCCGCAATACGATGATCTCACCTGCGCCGGCATCGGAACCGAATCGCACTTCGGCGTCGAGGAAGGTGTGATGCCCTCCATCGGCATGCTCTTCGGTTTCCACCTTGCGTGAGCTCGGTGCGATGGCGATTACGCGGCATGGATGTTCGCGGCTGGCGCTGTTCGCCACTTCGAGATCATGATCCAGCGACGCCTCGTTCGTGGAGATCAGCAGCGTGAGCACTCGACCCAGGGCGGCTTCGCCGCGCTCCTCGTGCAGTTCATCGATTTTCGCCGAAATCTCACGGGTCTCGGTGTCTCGCATGATGATGATCATGGCATCCTCCAACGGTGTCCGTCGCGGGCAAGCATCTCAACGGCCTCTTCCGGGCCCCACGTGCCGGAGCGATATGGTTGCGGCTGGCCGAGTGTGGACCAGAATTCCTCGATCGGATCGAGGATCTGCCAGCTCAGTTCCACCTCGCGTGTGGTCGGAAACAGCGGCGGATCGCCCAGCAGCACGTCGAGAATCAGACGTTCATAAGCTTCCGGTGAGGATTCGGTGAACGAGCGGCCATAACCGAAGTCCATCGACACATCGCGTACCTCCATGGAGGTGCCGCCAGGAACCTTCGAGCCGAAACGCATGGTCACGCCCTCGTCGGGCTGCACGCGGATCACAATCGCGTTCTTGCCGAGCTCCTTGGTGGCCGTCGATTCGAACGGCAGATGCGGGGCACGTTTGAACACCACGGCGATTTCCGTGACGCGCTTGCCCAGTCGTTTGCCGGTACGCAGATAGAACGGCACGCCGGCCCAACGGCGAGTATCGACGTCCAATCGGATCGCCGCATACGTTTCGGTGGTGGACGCCGGATCGATGCCCTTTTCGTCCAGATAGCCGACCACTTCGTGCGATCCCTGCCATCCAGCCGCATATTGGCCGCGAGCCGTATGCGCGGCCAGATCCTTCGGCAGGCGCACAGCGGAAAGCACCTTCGTCTTTTCGGCCGTCAGGTCGGCGGCGGAGAAGGAGACCGGCTCCTCCATGGCGGTCAACGCCATAAGCTGCAGCAAGTGGTTCTGGATGATGTCACGTGCTGCGCCGATGCCATCGTAATAGCCGGCGCGACCGGCCACGCCGATGTCTTCGGCATGCGTAATCTGCACGTGATCGACGTAGTTGTTGTTCCAGATCGGCTCGTACATGGCGTTTGCGAAGCGCAGCGCCAGCATGTTCTGTACGGTTTCCTTGCCAAGGTAGTGGTCGATGCGGAATACGCTCGACGGGTCGAACACCTCGGAGACCACACGGTCAAGTTCCTTGGCGCTGGCCAGATCATGACCGAATGGCTTTTCGATGATCACACGACGCCAGGCGCCTTCCGAAGACTTCGCCAGGCCGCAGTCGGCCAGCTGGCGGGAGACCTGTGGAAATGCGCGTGGCGGCACCGACATGTAGAAGGCGTGGTTGCCTCGGGTACCGCGGTCGCGGTCAAGTTCGGCCACAGTGTCGGAAAGACGCTCGAACGCCTTCGGATCGTCGAACGTGCCCTGTACGAAGCGGATGCCGTCAGCCAGCTGCTTCCAAGTCGATTCCTTGAACGGCGTGCGGCAATGTGCCTCGACGTTTTCCTTGACGAACTCCTTGAAATGGTCCTCGGTCCAGTCGCGGCGCGCAAAGCCGGTCAGGCCGAAGCTCGGCGGCAACAAGCCGCGGTTAGCCAAGTCGTAGATTGCCGGAAGCAGTTTGTTACGTGACAGGTCGCCGGTTACGCCGAAGATCACGATGCTGCACGGTCCCGCGATGCGTGGAAGCCGCAGATCACGTGGATCGCGCAAAGGATTTGTCCACGTGCCGGAGGTGTCAAGCACGGATGAAACGGTTTCAGTCATGCAATTCATAGTAACGCGTGGATCCTCTCCATGTCATGACAATTCCAACAGTCAAGGTTTTGTGCCTTGTGGCTTCCCGCAAATCATCGGCGATTCGCGGAAAGCCGTTCCGAAAGTCACAGCGAATAGCGCAACCAGACCGCGCCGTCGTCATAAGGAGTGACGGATTCGAGTTTCAGGGCGACGGGCCTGTGGTTCATCGGCAGTCCATCGAAGGCGGCGGACATGCCTTTGCGGCCATCGATGCCGGGGCCGATCAGGATGCTCACCTCGTCGAGCAGTCCGGCGTCGAGAAATCCGCCGTTGATGGTGCCTCCGCCGACTACGGCCATGCGTTCCACGCCGAATTCCTCGTTGAGAATCTCGCTGGCGCGTGCCAGGTCGATGCGGTCGCGTCCCGTGGCGATCCACGAGATGTTGCGTGAATCCAGGAATGCCAGATAGTCCTCGGATACCTGCTCGCAGGTCAGGATCACCAGTGGCTTGGCGCTGCCGGAATCATCCGACCAGCTCAGCGTGCCTCTGGTGTCGGGAATCACGTTGTACCCTTCGGCATCGGTCTTCTTGGAGAAGGCCTCATGGCCGAGCGGCTTGCCGGTGCCGCGGAATTTCCCGGAGGCCATCTCCAGCTGTGCGGTGACGCGTCCGCTTACACGGGTCGGGGCGTTCAGCGCCGCCAGCGTCTCATAGTATTCATGATTGCCTGCCAGTCGCACGGTCATGCCGCAGTCGGTGCGGCCATCGATCGACATCATCATGTGGCATACGATGTAAGGTTTGCTCATGGTGTTCTCGTTCCTTTCCCTTGGTATGCCTGGAAGCCTACGACAAAGTGTTTCGCATATCCAATGTCGATGAAACATGTCGATTCATGCAATTCCGTTATTGAATCTGTGTGGTTGAAGGCGTCTGATATCGTCCGGCATGACTCCTGCAATGCCAGCTGGAACACGGGGAACGGGCGTATGCGGAAGAAGCGGCGTTGAAGGGTGGGGTTGCCTAGCCCCTTCGTTTCGGATTGCCACCATTCATGAATGCGGCGAGGCGACGGGTCAGGCAGCGGGGGAGTACTCGTTCGGCGAGGGCGCCGGATTTCGTGAACATGCTGTGGTAGGCAAGTGTTCGACCCCGCAACATCTTGTGGTATGCGTAGGTGGCGAGCTGACGGGCCGTGGCGGGTCTGGTCATGGTGAAGAAGTTACGTCCGCTCATTTTTGCGGCTTTCTCGAAACCGGTTGCGGTCGGACCGGGGCATACGCAGGTCACGGTCACGCCGGTGCCGCGCAGTTCATACGCCACCGCTTCGGACAGCGAACGTACGAACGCCTTTGACGCGAAATACATGGCCATATACGGTCCGGCCATCATGGAGGCGACTGATGAGACGTTGAGAATCCTCCCCGCACCGGCATCGCGCATGTCCCGCCCATATCGGTAGGTGAGTTCGGCCAGTGCGTTCATGTTGAGTTGCATCATCTCATGCTGTCGGCGCCAAGTGCCGTCCAGAAACCCAGTCCATTCACCGAATCCGGCGTTATTGACCAGATGGTCGATGATGAAGCCATGCGAGGTCGTGTAGTCATACAGTTTCAGCGGGGCGTTGTTTTCGCTCAGATCGATGGCGAACGTTTCGACGTGCACGCCGTAACGTCGTTCTAGGAGGCTTTTCACCTCGGCGAGTGCGGTTCGATTCCTGGCCGTGATTACCAGATCGTGCCCATCCGCCGCGAACAGTGAGGCCAGCTCTCGCCCGATGCCACTGGATGCTCCTGTAATCAACGTGTATCCCATGCCAGCTCCTTCGTCCAGGCCACCTTGATCGTTGTATCACCACTATAGGTGGCGGATGTTTTCACCATCAAAGCCAAATAACCTTGGATACATACCCCCTAACCTTAGGATGAGTCGAAGAATCCGCCATCTATAAGCCAAATGGGTATCCGTCGATGGTGGGGTTGACCTGCATCTGGATGACCTTGTATGTTGTGAAGCGTGGATAAGTTCAAGACGCATTACGATTCGCCGATTGGCGGCATTACGATGATTGCGGACGGCGAAGCGCTACTGGGACTGTGGTTCGACGGGCATACGGAAGATGCTGACGATGACAATGCAGTATGGACGGACGACCTGCCGATTTTCGGACTCGCCTTTCGTTGGCTGGATGAATATTTCGCAGGGCGTAAGCCGAAAGTGCATGTGCCGATTCGACTGGAGGGTACGCCGTTTCGTGAGGAAATCTGGGCGTTGCTGCGGGAGGTCCCCTATGGCGAGACCGTTTCGTACGGTGAGCTTGCGCACCGGTTGGAATCGAAACGTGCCGACGGCCGCAAGGTTTCGGCGCGGGCCGTCGGCGGTGCGGTGCACCACAACCCGGTTGGCATCATAGTGCCATGCCACCGTGTCATCGGTGCTGACGGCAGTCTTACCGGTTATGCGGGCGGTCTCGATGTCAAAGCCCGGCTTCTCCGGCTTGAAGGTGTGCTGGAAAAGCCGGACTGATGACGAAGGGTCATAGACCGGCCTTGGCAATCCATTCACTGACCGCCTTGGCGGTTTTGTCGGCGTTGTTCTGCGCGTCGGTGCCGCGCACGGCAAGACCGGTCTTCACGATTGCGCCGGTGGCGTCAGCGATGTTGTTTGGGGTCGATCCCAAACCGCTACCTTCGTGCGTGCAGAACGGATGGATGGTCTTGCCCGCCCAATCGCGTCCTTCGAGGAACGTGTATATCGGCATCGGCGCATCGCCCCACCAGATTGGGTAACCGAGGAATATGGTGCCGGCCGATTCCAGGGCATCGGCGTCGCCGTTGAGCGTGATTTGCGGGCGGGCGTTGTCTCGTCGCTCGTCCTGTGCCACGCTGGTGGCCTCGTCATAGCCTTCCGGATAGGGTTCGTTGCGGGTGATCTCGATGAGCGGAGCGTCGGTCTCTTCGGCGATCGCCTCGGCAAGTTTCGCCGTGTTGCCGACTTTCACGTTGCCCACGCCGTAATTCTCGCCGGCGCGGGAAAAATACACCACCACCATGCTGCTTCCTTTCGATGAATTGGTTGCTGTTTGTCTGGATGATTCGGGCTTCGTATCGGGTATCGATCCGCATCCGCCGAGTGCGAGTGCGGTGATGCGCAGACAGGCCGAAAGTGCTTTGCGAGCGTTCATGGTCTTCCGCCGTCTCAACGCCATATGACTTTCGTGGTTAGGCCAGTGACTGGATCGCGTCGAGATCCCTGAGCACGCGTTTGGGCTGGGCGGAGAGCGGGAAGTTTGCCTCGTCATGCACGCCGTCGAACGAGCCGGCCGCATCCGGCTCCAAGCCTTCGAACAGGGGAGACAGATCGGCTTGTGCCTGACCTTGCTCGGCGATAAGCTCCAACGTTTTGTGGTCGGCTTCGTCGCTGCCCAGCGCCGACACCAGTACGCGCGCAATCTGTGCGCGTGCGACTGCGCCGTCTTCGGGACTTGCGTGACGATGCGTGTCACCCTGCAGGAATACGAGTCGTTGCTGGTCGGAATCGTTGTAGTCGAACCAGCCGGGGCGCACGATGGTGTATTCGTTGTCGCTGGTGCGCACCAGACGTTCGGAACGTCGTTTCCAATCGTGCGCCCGATAGTCACGGTTGTATTTCGAATCCATGTAGGTCACGCCGATCGCCGTCATCAGGGCGATGCGCACCTTACGCCCATCCAAGGCGAGCAGGGTGTTGCGCACCGCGCCGTAATCGATCTTTTCGATCATCGAAGGACCGTCGTGCGCACCCATGGTGAATACGATGCCATTGATGCCGTCCAATGCGCTTTTCAGTGATTCGACGCTGGTCAAATCGCCTTCGAACATGTTTACACGGGCATCAAAGTGTGCGCGACTTGTGTCACGCACCAAGGCGCGCACCTGATAGCCCTGGGCCAATCCTTCTGCCACGGCTAGCCGCCCGATGCTGCCGGTTGCACCGACAAATAGAACATGGGTTGGTTTGGTCATTTCAATTCCTCCGATGATGAGCGCTGCGTACTGCTGTCATCGTATGGTCGGAAGGAAGATATAACAAATACAAATCAGCAATAGTAATTAATCGAAAAAATGCATATACTTAATGTGTTGATGCATAGTGGGCGGCGGAACGAGACGATTATGGAAATCAAAATATTGCGCAATTTTATCGCGGTAGTGCAGGAAGAGGGCGTCACCGCCGCCTCCGACGTACTGCGTATCAGCCAGCCGGCGTTGTCTCGGCAGATCAAAGACCTGGAAGAAGAGATGGGTGCCACGCTGTTCGTACGAGGCAATCGTGGGCGTGCGTTGGAGCTGACGCATGAAGGGCAACTGCTGTACCGGCGTGCGCGCGAAATCGTGGAGCTCGCCGACCGCACCAAATCCGAAATCGCTTCTGGCGAGGAGATTGAGGGCGACGTGCATATCGCGGCCGCCCAATCTTCGGTCATGGATGTGCTTGCCAAGGCCGCCGTACATGTTCGGGAGCTGCATCCCGGCATCCGTGTGCAGCTGCATGATGACTACGGCGAAAACATCGTGGAACGGCTTAACAATGGGTTGGCCGATTTCGGTGTGCTCGTGCAGCCGACCGATATGGGCCGCTATGACCATTTTCCGTTGCCGGGCGGAGATCAGATGGGCGTGCTCATGCGATCGGACGATCCGTTGGTGGCGAAGGATGGGATCCGTGCCGAAGACCTGCAGGGATTGCCGATGATCGTACCGAAGGGCGCGTTGGTCAGGCGTGACCTGTCGGGTTGGTATGGTGCCAATTTAAGGCCTTACCACATCGTCGGCACCATGAATCTGGCCTATAACGCCAGCCGATTCGTGCGTGCCGGATACGGCTATGCCATGAGCTTCGGAGGATTGGTGGACACGGGCGAGGGAAGCGGACTATGTTTCCGTCCGTTTGACCCACCCGTACATGTCGCGCTCCATATGGCGTGGAAGAAGGACCAGCCGCTTACCCCGTCCGCACAGGCCTTCCTTACCTGTGTACGCGAGGTGGTGGCGAAGATGGCCGAAGGCTAGGTGGGTGTTCCAGGACGGAGGAATCCGCCATCCGGCCGGGCTACTCCTGCTGCTCGTCCGGATCGAGCATCTTGATGACCTTTGCGGGGGTTCCTACGGCGACCCCGTAGTCGGGAACGTCTTTGGTGACGACGGCGCCGGCGCCGACCACCGCGTATTCACCGATGGTCACACCGGGGCAGATGGTTACGTTCATGCCGATCCACGCGTTTTTCTTGATGGTCACCCTGCCATAGGTATACATGGAATGACGCGCGTTGAAATCATGGTTGATGGTCGCGATGCGAACGCCCGGCGCCACTTGTACTCCGTCGCCGAACTCAATGCCGCCCGAAGCGGACAGGATGGCGGAATGATTGATGAACACGCCTTTGCCAAACGTCACGCGGTTGCCGAAGTCGCAGGTGAACGGCGTCAGGATGCGCACATCGTCGAGCTTGCGGCCGAACAGCTCCTCGAGATGACCGACGTAGCTTGGGTCGTCGGGCAGGGTTGCGTTCGCTTTCGCGCACAGCGTACGGGCGCGCATCATCTCGTCGACCGCCTCTTTGAAGTACGGTTCGCGGTTGTCGGTCGGACCGCCTTGGTCCATCAGTTCGTATACATGGCCTTTGCCGTATTCCATCATGAAATCCTTCGAATCGTATTTTGCCGATGTTGGTGCGGACCTCATTATGGAACCGAAATCGCAGGCAAACCAATGTGCGTGATGGGCGCGTTGACATGCGTTTTATGCATGCCAACGCAAATCCATGCCTGACGACCGAGGCGGATGCCGGACGAGAGTCAGTCGACCAGCGCCGCCGGATACTGGGCGACAGCCTGATCGATCTGCGCCTCGGTGGAGGTGGCGACGCCCTGAATCAGGAACGGCTTGAGATACGTGGCATGCACGTGGCGGAACGTCGTTTCGAACGGGGAGAGCAGCTCCTCCATGGTGCGTACGTGGCTGCCTTCACGGGTATACGAATCCGCCGGAGAACCGGTGGAGACGGCCACCATGAATTCCTTACCTTCCAGTGCGTGTCCACCGCCATACGCCCAACCGGCCTGCAGCACCGCATCCTCCCATTGTTTGAGCAATGCGGGGGAGCTATACCAATAGAAGGGGAATTGCAGCACGATACGGTCATGCGATTCGATGAGCTTCTGCTCGCGCTCCACATTGATGTGGAAATCCGGATATTCGGCATACTCGTCGATTACGGTTACGTCACCGGTCTCATTGGCGATGTCCATGAGCTTGCGATTGACCTGCGACTTTTCCAGATGCGGATGGAACACCAGTACCAGCGTCTTCATCGATACTCCTTAGCTTTGCGGGTCCACAGTGGTGGATTCATATATGAGCATAGTAGGGTGGCCGCCCTTATTAAACCCGTCATAAGCAGCGTCGATAGTCGATGGGCGTTTGTGCGACGATGGTGCCATTAGTGTGATTCTCGAAGGATTCGTCGGGCGCGATGATGAAGGAGGAGATGCCGGTGCGGCAGGAGGAAGGCGTGAAGACCAGGGCCTTGCGGGCCGCCGTGCCCAAGGTGCTGCCGATTTGCATTAGCTTCTTTTTCCTTGCCATGTCGTATGGCCTGCTGATGGGCACCCGGGGTTTCTCGTTCCTGTGGCCCATGTGCATGAGTGCGTTCATCTTTACGGGCTCCATGGAATTCGTTACCGTGAACCTGCTGGTCTCCGCCTTCAATCCCCTCGCCACACTGATGCTTGCGGTGATGATGGGCACCCGTCATGTGTTTTACGGCATCTCCATGCTTGGCAGATTCAAGAGCATGGGGCTGAAGAAGCCGTACCTTATCTACGCCATGTGCGATGAAACCTTCGCCGTCAACAATAGCGTACGGATTCCCGATGGTGTGGATCGTGGCTGGTTTTACTTCTTCGTATCGCTGCTCGATCAGTCATCATGGGTCCTTGGAGCCACCGTCGGCGGCATCGTCGGCGGACGGCTGACCTTCGATACCTCCGGATTGGATTTCGTGATGACCGCGTTGTTCGTGGTCATCTTCGTGGACCAGTGGATGAATTCGAAGCGCAGAAGTCATATGGCCGCTTTGACCGGCATCGTCGTGCCGGTCATCTGCCTGGCGCTGTTCGGAGCCGACGATTTCATGATTCCCTCGTTGCTTGCCATGCTGGTGATGTTTCTCATGGTCCGGCCGTATCTTGGCGATTTGAAAACCGACGGGGGATTCGACGAACGGGAGAATCGCGCGAGATGATCATGACTACCTGGCAGGGCGTCGTAACTGTGCTGATGGCGGTGCTCGGCACCGTCGTCACTCGATTCCTGCCGTTCCTGCTGTTCCCCGAATCCAAACAACCGCCACGTGTCATTGAGTATCTTGGCAAAGTGTTGCCGTATGCCATGACCGGCCTGCTTGTCGTCTATTCGTTGAAGGGAGTACAGCCGCTTTCCGGCAGCCACGGCATTCCCGAGGCGATCGCCATCATCGTGATCGTGTTGCTGCACCTATGGAAGAGGAACATGCTGCTGTCGATTGCGGGCGGCACCATCGTCTACATGCTGCTCATCCAACTGACATTCGTCGCGTAGATGCGAGCATGATGTGGTGTGGCGCTGTCATCATCGAACGAGTGTGGCGACAGGGCGGTCCGTAACAATTGCGGGCCATCCCGTCCATAGCCCCCTGGCATGTCCCATATCGTGAGAAGTAACTCAGAAATACATTTCTCTCGCTTACGCTGTTGCCTTAGCCACAAGCAAGAAGGGTTCGATTACTCGAATCCGGCTAAACCCAACAGTTAATTGAGAGAGAACGATAATGACTAGTGCAGCAAGCACTGCCGGCGCCCAGGTCCCTGCGCCCGGCAAGCTGGAGTTCAAGGATGACTATACGCCGGAAGAGGCGCAACGCGTCATTCGCAATTCGAAAGGCCTACCGGTCGGCGTGAAGCCGAAGATGGTATGGACTTGGCCGAAGGCCCTGCTGTGGGCCGCCATTTCCATTGTGTGCGCCATTGGCTGGGCCATTCTGGCCGTGTCCCGTGGCGAGCAGATCAGCGCCATCTGGTTCGTGGTCGTGGCCATCTGCTCCTATGCCATCGCATACCGTTTCTATGCGTATTACATTCAGATTAGAATCATGCGCACCGATGACGCGAACGCCACCCCGGCCGAGCGTGTGCATGATGGCGCCAACTTCGAACGCGCCGATCGCCGCGTACTTTTCGGACAGCACTTCGCCGGCATTTCCGGCGCGGGCCCGCTCGTCGGCCCGATTCTGGCCGCTCAGATGGGTTATCTGCCGTCCGTGCTGTGGATCATTCTCGGCGTGATCTTCGCCGGTGCCGTGCAGGACATGCTCATGCTGTGGATTTCCGCCAAGCGCCGCGGCCGTTCCTTCGGCCAGATGGCCGCCGACGAGATGGGCAAGTTTGGTGGCATGGTGCTGTCGATCTTCCTGGTCGTCATGACCGCCATCGCCATGGCGTTCCTCGCCCTTGTGGCCATCAAGGCCATGGCCGCCTCGCCGTGGGCCGTGTTCTCCATCGGCATGACCATCCCGATCGCACTGATCATGGGTTGCTACCAGCGCTTCCTGCGTCCGGGCCGCGTCATCGAAACCACTGTCCTCGGCTTCGTGCTGCTCGTGCTTGACATCGTGGCCGGTGGCTGGATCGCCGATTCCCCGGTGCTTGCTCCGATCTTCACCCTGTCCGCCAAGGAACTGGTCATCGCTCTGGTGATCTACTCCTTCTGCGCGGCCGCTCTGCCACACTGGTTGCTTGTCACTCCGCGAGACTATCTGTCCACCTTGATGAAGATCGGCACCTTGGTGCTGCTCGTCATCGGCATCATCATCGCCAATCCGTCAGTCAAGGTGCCGGGTCTGACCGAGCTCGCCTCCACGTCGACCGGGCCGACCTTCTCCGGCAACCTGTTCCCGTTCCTATTCATCACCATCGCCTGCGGTGCCCTTTCCGGCTTCCACGGCGCAGTGAGCTCCGGCCTGACCCCGAAGGCCTTGGAGAAGGAGAACCAGATCCGCATGATCGGCTACGGCTCCATGCTGGTCGAATCCTTCACCGCCGTCATCGCACTGATTGCGGCCATCACCATTTCCCAGGGCGTGTACTTCTCCACCAACATGTCCGCAGCCCAGATCTCCGCCGCTTCCGGTGTGACCATCACTTCCACCTCCACCGCCGACGAGCAGGCCGATGCCGCCGTCAAGGCAGTGGGTTCGATGAAGGTCTCCGACATCGAAGGCAACCAGATGAAGGTCACCTGGGATTCCGAGGACTCCAACGGCGACGTCAAGACCTATGAAGGCGCCGAGGCCCTGAAGCAGGCCGCTTCCGATATCGGTGAGAAGTCCATCGTGTCCCGTACCGGTGGCGCCACCACCTTCGCCATGGGCATGGCCTCCTTCCTGAAGTCCTATCTCGGTGGACAGAACTCCATGGCCTTCTGGTACCACTTCGCCATCATGTTCGAAGCGCTGTTCATTCTCACCACCGTCGACAACGGCACCCGCGTCGCCCGCTATCAGATCGGCGAGATGCTTGCCAACGCCAAGAGGCTCAAGAAGTTCGGCGATCCGACTTGGCGTCCGGGCAACATCATCACTACGCTGATCGCCACTGCGTTGTGGGGCACCATGCTGTACATGGGCGTTTCCGACGCCAACGGCGGCATCAATGCCATGGTTCCGATCTTCGGCATCTCCAACCAGCTACTTGCCGCCGCCTGCTTCATGTTGGTGACGGTATGCGTGGTCAAGATGGGCCGCGCCAAGTACGCTTGGATTCCGGTCGTGCCGCTGGTGTGGGACGTGGCCGTGACCTTCACCGCCGACTTCCAGAAGATCTTCGATTCCAAGATCGGCTATTTCGCCGCGGCCAAGACCTGGCAGACCAAGATCGACTCCGGAGAACTGACTGGCGAGGCATTGGCCAATGCCAAGGCATCGCTGTCCAACGCCTATCTCGACGGCGTGCTGTCCGTGTTCTTCTTCATCATGATGGCCACTTTCCTGGTTTGCGGCGTCGTGGTAATCGTGAAGACCCTCAAGGCGGGCAAGTTCGGTGTGGAAACCACGTCCGAGGATCCGTTCGTCGAATCCGAATGGTTCGCTCCGTCCAGCCTGATCGCCACATCTCTCGAGAAGAAAGTCGCCCGCGAGTATGCGGCCAAGTCCTATGAGCTGGCCCACGAAAGCAAGGCGGCCGCCTGATGTCGCGACGGTTGGTGGCGACGCTGTCCAAGGCGTGGCGTGGCGTGGTCTGGTACATGCGGGAGATCAGCGGCGAAGCAAGATACGATCATTATCTTGAGCACTTCGCCGCCGAACATCCCGATGAACGGCCATTGAGCGAGAAGGAGTTCCTGCTCGCCCGCGAAGCCTATGACAGGGAGCATCCCAACACCAGCTGCTGTTGCTGACAAGGCATGATGAGCGTCCCCGTTTCCCGATTTGGGAACGGGGACGCTTCCATATGGTGGACGATTGCATGCGGATACGCACTGAATTCGGTGCAACGAGATTGATGGCAACCGTCGTTTCATCATGAACCATTCGGGCTCTGACACGCGTTCCTTGCCTGTCTGTAGGCTGGAAACATGTCTTTCTTCGATATGTTTGGCCCCCTGTTCGATCCTTCGGAAGGTGCGAACCGTTCCGACAGGCAACGTTCCTCGAATGATGATCCGATTATCCTCAATGTCGAGACCGATGGCGACACCACTTCGCGGTCCGGTTCGAGCGTGCCTCCGAAAGGTCCTTCCCGTCCGCGTATCGCTCGACGTCCCAACCGCCCCCGAAAAGGCGCATCGCGCGGCAACAAGATTCTCATCGGCGTAGTTCTGGCCTTGGCCATCGTCGTCGGCCTGTTTTTCGCATTGGCGCAGTTCATCACCGATGTCATGTGGTACGACCAACTTGGTTTCCAAAGTGTGATATGGACGCAGCTGGGCACTAGGATCGGTCTGTGGATCGCCTATGCGCTGCTGCTTGCCGGTGTCAGCTTCATATCCGCAACCTTGGCGATTCGGGCGCGTCCGGACGCAGCCGACGGCTCCACCATCCGTGTCAAGGGCGACACCATCGAAATAGGCAAGGGCGTGAGTTCCAGAAACGCCCGTCGCGTGGCCGTGGTCGTCTCGCTGATCGTAGGCCTGATCTTCGGTGCGCAGTTCAACTCGAACTGGTCCGAAATCCTGCTCATGTTCAATGCGCAGAGCTTTGGTACCACCGATCCGCAATTCGGACTCGACAACGGCTTCTACGTGTTCGTGCTGCCTGGATTGCGTCTGATCATGTCGGCCGTATCGCTGTTGTTGCTCGCCGGCATCATTTTCTCCGTCATCACGCATGTGCTCATGGGCGGCATCCGCATCACCATGCCGGTCAACGGCAGTGGTCTGTTTAACATCACTAAGCGTGCCCGCCATCAGATCGGCATCTGGCTGATGCTCAACATGTTCGCTTGGGCCGCCAACCAGGTGGTCGGCGTGTTCTCCACCCTCACGACGGAGGGTAGTCGCATTACCGGCGCGACCTACACCACGGTGAACGCCACCATTCCGGTCACCTTCGTCATGGCCGCCATCACCGTCATCCTCGGTGTGGTGTTGGGCATATGGATTATGAAATCCCATGCTCTGGAAGGCCAGGCTCCTATCGCCGTGCGTGCCTCCGAAGCGTTGAAGGCGTGGAAGGTGCCGACCGTGGCCATCGCATCCGCCGTTGTCGTCAGCCTGGTGCTCACCGTCGCATGGCCCATGCTGTTGCAGCGTTTCCGTGTCAATCCGAACGCGCAGGAGATGGAATCCACCTACATCCAGCGCAACATCGACGCCACTCGCGCCGCTTACGGCCTGAACAAAGTGAAGACCGAGCAATATAAGGCCACCACCGAAGGCGAGGCCGGCGCGTTGGCCGATTCCGCCGAATCCACCGCGCAGATCCGACTGCTTGACCCGCAGATCGTCTCGCCGACCTTCAAGCAGCTGCAGCAGTCCAAGCAGTACTACACCTTTGCCGACACGCTGTCGGTCGACAAATATGAGGTGGACGGTGTGAGCCAAGACACCGTCATCGCGGCCCGCGAACTTGATCTTGACGGCCTTGACAACCGTAATTGGGTGAATGACCATACCGTATACACGCACGGTTATGGCGTGGTCGCCGCCTATGGCAACAAGGTGACCAGCGATGGCCAGCCGAAGTTCTTCGAATCCGGCATCCCCACCCAAGGCAAACTGACGGATTCCGAACAATACGAGCCACGCATCTATTTCTCCCCGAACGCCTCCGAATACTCCATCGTGGGCGCTCCTGATGGCACCAAATCCTGGGAATTCGACTACCCGACCGGCTCTGAAGGTGCCACCAACACCTTCAAGGGCGATGGTGGTCCGAAGATCGGCAACATCTTCTCCCGTCTGCTGTATGCGATTCGTTTCGGTTCCGATCAGATTCTCTTCTCCGATCGTGTGAACGCCAATTCGCAGATTCTCTACGATCGTTCCCCGAAGGAACGCGTGGCCAAGGTCGCTCCGTACCTGACCCTTGACGGCCGCGTGTATCCTGCCGTGGTCGACGGGCGTGTGAAGTGGATCGTCGACGGCTACACCACCTCCGATGCCTACCCATACTCGCAGATGACCGATTTGGGAGATGCGACCAAGGACTCCACCACGGAGACCTCGTCCACCGTCACAGGTTTGAATTCGCAGAACGCCAACTATATCCGTAATTCGGTGAAGGCCACCGTCGACGCCTATGACGGTTCGGTGGATCTGTATGTGTGGGACGAATCCGATCCGGTCATCAAGGCATGGGAACAGATCTTCCCCGGCCAGTACCATCAGCTTTCCGAAATCTCCGGCGATCTGATGAGTCACCTGCGTTATCCGGAAAGTCTGTTCAAGGTACAGCGTGAGCTGCTCGCCAAGTATCATGTGTCTTCCGCGAACCAGTTCTTCTCCGGCGAGGACTTCTGGCAGACTCCGGTCGATCCGACCGAATCGCAGCAGGCCCAGCAGCGTGACATTCTGCAACCGCCGTATTATCTGACCTTGCAGACCGGCGGATCCAACGAGCCGGTGTTCTCGCTCACCTCATCGTATATTCCGGCAGGTTCCTCGACACGAGAGATCCTGACCGGCTTCCTGTCGGTCGATTCCGATGCGGGCAACGAGAAGGGCAAAATCGGTTCGAACTATGGCACCATCCGATTGCAGGAGTTGCCGAAGGACTCCAATGTGCCCGGTCCGGGACAGGCACAGAACAACTTCAACGCCTCGGCAGACGTATCCAAGGAATTGAACCTGCTCGAATCCGGTTCCACCAACGTTCAGCGAGGCAATCTCCTCACCTTGCCGCTTGGCGGTGGTCTGGTGTACGTCCAGCCGGTGTACGTGAAATCCTCCGGTTCCACGAGCTTCCCGCTCCTGAAGAAGGTGCTTGTGGCCTTCGGCGATCAGGTCGGGTTCGCCAACACCTTGGACGAGGCGCTTGATCAGGTGTTCGGCGGCAATTCCGGAGCATCCGCCGGTGACGCCGAGAACGTCGAAGGCGGTACTTCGTCCGGTAAGACGGATGACAAAACCGACTCCAGCGGCCAGCAGGGTGATGCCTCGCAAGGCGGATCCACGGATTCGAGCACCGGAAATGACACGAGCGGCACGGCAAGCGGCGATTTGAAGAACGCGCTGAACGATGCCGCCCAAGCCATGAAGGATTCCGACGCCGCCATGAAGAAGGGTGACTGGAGCGCCTACGGTGAGGCGCAGAAGAAGCTGCAGGAAGCCTTGAACAAGGCCATCGAACTCGAGCAGTAGCTTCCCTGTGCGTCTTTTCGGAGAGGAGTCGTGTCCGCGAGTGTGGATGCGGCTCCTCTTTCGTTATTCAGGAACGCTATGGTAGGCAACCATGACCGAATATACCTATCGAATCGCCGGTGAGCACGACCTCAGGGCCATCACCGACATCTATAATGCCGCCGTCATCGCCGGCGGTTCCTCAGCCGACCTTTCACCGCGCACCCTTGAACAACGCAAGGTCTGGGTCGAATCGCACCAAGATCCATATGCGGTGTTCGTCGTCGAAGCGGCGGATGACGACGGTAACCCGCAGACGGTCGGTTTCGGTGCGTTGTCCGTGTTCTATGACCGTGCCGGCTACGACGGCGTCACCGATCTGGCCTACTACGTCGATCCTGCATGGCAGGGCAAGGGCGTGGGTACCTACACCCTGACGAAGCTGCTTGAGGAATGCCACAAGCGTAATATGCGCAAGGCCTGCGGCATCATCTTCGCCGACAATGCCGGCTCCATCGCGCTGATGAGGCGTTTCGGCTTCACTCAATTCGGCCTGATGCCGGCGGCCGCTACCGATTCCACCGGCACCATGCGTGACATGAGTTACTGGTATCTCGACCTGTAAGTACAATTTTCCCGGTCAACGACAGAGGAAACAGTAGAACGGGAACGTAGGAAAGAACGATGGCATCTGATTTCTGGCTGATTGCAGGATTGGGCAATCCGGGCTCCAAGTACGAAGGAACGCGCCACAACATGGGATTCATGACCGCCGACCTGCTGGCGGAACGCTGGTCGGTCAATTTCTCCGATCACAAGGGGCTGGCCATGCTCGGCAAAGGCGTAATGAACCTGTCGGGCCGCAATGTGAAGTTCTTTCTGGCCAAACCGCTGACCTACATGAACGATTCCGGCAATGCGGTGGCTTCCATCAGCTCGTACTACCAGATTGAACCGAATCATATCGTGGTAGTCCATGACGACATGGACCTTGATTTCGGCCGTATCAAGGTCAAGTCCGGAGGCTCCGCCGGCGGACACAACGGCATCAAGTCCATTGATCGTTCGCTTGGCACGCCGAAATACGCCCGTGTGCGTATGGGCGTCGGCCATGCCCAACGCGGTGCGCACGCCCACGACAATACGGTGAACTGGGTGTTGGGCGGATTCGGGCCGGACCAACGCAAGCAGTTGCCTGAATTCCTTGCCGATGGCGCCGACGCGGCCGAGACCATCATCTTCGACGGTCTCGCCAAGGCTCAGGAGCAGTTCAATGGCCGCTGAGCTGTCCGGCATCCTTGACGTACTGGAAACGGATGACGATTTCCGTGCGCTGATTTCCGGTGAGGTCGAGGAACCGGAATCCGACATCGATCCCAGCATCACCGTAGGCGTTCCCGAAGGTCTACGGCCGGCTCTGGCGGCCGGTGCCGCCGGCAGCAGGCCGGTCGTGCTCGTTGTCGCTTCCGGGAGGGAGGCGGAGGAGACGGTCGAGGCGATTCGTTCCTGGTACGGTGGCGACCCGCAGGATGTGGCCCAGTTGGAGGCTTGGGAAACGTTGCCTCATGAACGTCTGTCTCCCCGTGCTGATACGGTGGCCAGCCGCATGGCGGTGTTCCGCAGGTTGAAACACCCTGAAGAGGGGAATGCCATGTTCGGTCCGATCCGCATTCTGGTAATGCCGGTGCGATCCCTGATTCAGCCGGTAGTGGCCGGTCTTGGCGACATCGAACCGCTGGTATTCACACAAGGCGAAGAATTGGCGCTCGATGAAGCGTCGAGACGATTGGTGGAGAGCGCCTATACGCGTGTGGACCTTGTGATGGACCGTGGAGAGTTCGCCGTGCGTGGAGGCATCATCGACGTATTTCCGCCGACGCTGCCGCATCCGGTGCGTATCGAATTCTTTGGTGACGAAATCGATGCCATCAAGCAGTTCCATGCTTCCGACCAACGTACGTACGGAGAGCCGCTGGAGAGCGTCTGGGCCACGCCATGCCGTGAATTGCAACTGACGGACGCCGTTCGCGATCGGGCGAAGTCCCTGATCGGTTCCATTCCCAACGCCGAGGATATGCTGGAATCCATCGCCAACGCCATTGCGGTAGAGGGTATGGAATCGCTGTTGCCGGCGCTCGTCGACGACATGGAATCGGTGCAGGGCATGTTGCCGCCGAATGCGCTGATTATGCTTTCCGATCCGGAAAAACTGCGCAGAGCCGCCGATGATCTGGCCAAAACCGCCAACGAGTTTCTGGCTGCCAGCTGGCATGTGGCCGCGTCCGGTCATGGTAGTGGTGCGCCCATCACCTTCGATCAGGCGAATTTTCTTGACTTCGAAGAGACCATAACGTCTCTTGCGTTCTCGCAGCATGACGTTTGGAAACTCACCAGTTTCGGTGTGGATTCCAGTCTGCCCGGCCATGTACGAATCGATGCTTCGAATCCAGGCGAATATCGTGGTGACGAGCACAAGGCCGCCTCCGGCATTGAGGGGCTGCTCGCAGCTGGCTATGACGTGACCATCACGGCAGCCGCACAAGGCACGTTGGCCCGCCTGAAACGCGCCATCAACGAAACCGGCATCACCAACTTCGAGTGCGTGCGATCCCGTGCCATCGACGGATTCGTGGATAATGCGGCGAAAACAGCATTGCTGACCGAGCGTGACCTGACCGGCCGCACTTCGGCTGCGGGCCAGGCCAAAACCCCGAAGCGCCGGCGCAAGGCCATCGATCTGATGGAACTGAAATCCGGCGATTACGTGGTGCACGAGCAGCACGGCATCGGACGTTTCGTTGAAATGCGTCAACGTACTATCGGTACCGGCGCCAACAAAACCACCCGCGAATATCTGGTCATCGAATATGCGCCGAACAAACGCGGCGCCCCGGCCGACAAACTGTTCATCCCCACCGACCAGCTCGATCAGATCAGCAAGTATATCGGCGCCGAGTCGCCGAAACTCAACAAACTGGGCGGTTCCGATTGGGCGGCCACCAAAGCCAAGGCACGTAAACACGTGCACGAGATCGCCGAGGATCTGGTCAAACTGTACTCGGCCCGCCAGCGTACGCCTGGTTACGCCTTCGGCAAAGACACGCCATGGCAAAAGGAACTGGAGGATGCCTTCCCGTATCAGGAGACCGCCGACCAGCTCACCACCATCGACGAGGTCAAATCCGACATGGAACGATCCGTACCGATGGATCGTCTCATCTGCGGCGACGTCGGTTTCGGCAAGACGGAGATCGCCGTACGTGCCGCTTTCAAGGCGGTGCAGGATTCCAAACAGGTGGCCGTGCTCGTACCGACCACGCTGCTGGTGCAACAGCATTTTGAGACGTTCACCGAGCGCTATGAGGGCTTCCCAGTGAATGTGGCCGCAATGAGCCGATTCCAGACCGCCAAGGAAATCAACGACACCATTACGGGTCTGGAGGACGGCACCGTCGACGTGGTGATCGGCACGCATAAGCTGCTCAATCCAAAAATCAAATTCAAGGATCTGGGACTCGTCATCATCGACGAGGAGCAACGGTTCGGCGTCGAGCACAAGGAGACGCTCAAGGCGTTGCGCACCAATGTGGACGTGCTGAGTCTGTCGGCAACGCCTATTCCACGAACGCTTGAGATGGCCGTCACCGGCATCCGTGAGATGTCCACACTGGCCACGCCTCCCGAGGATCGTCTGCCGGTGCTCACCTATGTCGGCGCATATGAGGATGCGCAGATCACCGCAGCCGTACGTCGAGAACTGCTACGTGGTGGCCAGGTCTTCTACGTGCACAATCGTGTGCAGGACATTGCGTCCGTCGCGGCGAAGATTCATGAACTCGTGCCGGAAGCGCATGTCGGCATTGCGCACGGCAAGATGGGGGAGAAGCAGCTCGATGGCGTGATCCGTGACTTCTGGCATCGTGACATCGATGTGCTGGTATGTACCACGATTATCGAGACTGGTCTTGATATCTCCAACGCAAACACGTTGATCGTCGATCATGCCGATCGTTTCGGTCTCAGTCAGCTGCACCAGCTGCGAGGACGAGTCGGACGCGGCCGTGAACGTGCCTACGCCTACTTCCTTTATGATCCGGCCAAGCCGATGACCCAGCAGTCGCATGACCGTCTTGCCACCATCGCGCAGAACACGGCGCTCGGTTCCGGTTTCGACGTGGCCATGAAGGATCTGGAGTTGCGTGGCACCGGTAATCTGCTTGGCGATGAGCAGAGCGGGCATATCGAGGGTGTGGGTTTCGACCTGTATGTGCGCATGGTCTCCGAGGCCGTGGAACAGTACAAGGAGCCGGAACGCACCGAATCAGTGGCCGTGAGCATCGACCTGCCGATCGAGGCGTCCATTCCGGTCGACTATATCGATTCCGACAAGCTACGGCTTGAAGCCTATCGCAAGCTGGCCGCGGCCCGTACGGAAGGCGATCTCGAGGAACTGCGCGACGAGCTTGCCGACCGTTATGGCAGGCCGCCGGCCGAATTCGGCGCATTGTTCGACGTGGCTCGATTGCGGGCCAAGGCGCGAAGGCTTGGCATTACCGAGATCATCGCACAGGGCCGTAATGTGCGTGTGGCCAAGTTCGAACCACGTGAATCCGTGCAGCTTCGCATGGCCAGGATCTACAAGGGCATCCAGTACAGACCGGTCACCAAGACGTATCTGGTTCCCGCCCCCTTTGCAGGTTCGCTCGGGTCGAAGCCGATGGGCTCCGACGAGGTGGTGCAGTGGACGGATCAACTGTTGGACGACCTTGATTGGTCTCCCACCCCTCGCAAGTGAGGATGTCCGCAGATGTATGTGAGCGTTCACATGATTCGTGTCGGAAAAGTTTGCGCTACGTCCACAAAACGCACTATTCTAGGCATTGTCATCACAACCTAACGTTTATAAGGAGTAGTTGTGGCAGTAATTGAAAGCGTTTACGCGCGTCAGATTCTCGATTCCCGCGGCAACCCGACCGTTGAGGTCGTTCTCGACACCGAAGACGGTGCCCAGGGCCTGGGTCTCGTTCCCTCCGGCGCTTCCACCGGTGAAGCCGAGGCTTGGGAGCGTCGCGACGGCGACAAGTCCGTGTACATGGGCAAGGGTGTGCTCAACGCCGTCAAGGCCGTGAACGAAGAGATCGCTCCGAAGGTCATCGGCATGGACGCTTCCGATCAGCGCGCTCTCGACGAGGTCATGATCGAGCTCGACGGCACCCCGAACAAGGGCCGTCTGGGCGCCAACGCCATCCTCGGCGTGTCCTTGGCCGCTCTGTATGCTTCCGCTGAATCCGCGGGCCAGCCGCTGTACCGCTACATCGGCGGCACCAACGGCCACATCCTGCCGGTTCCGAACATGAACATCATGAACGGTGGTGCTCACGCTGACTTCGCCACCGACATCCAGGAGTACATGATCTCCCCGTACGGCTTCGATACCTACAGCGAGGCTCTGCGCGCGGGCGTCGAGGTCTACCACACCCTGAAGAACGTCCTGAAGAAGGAAGGCCTGGCTACCGGCCTCGGCGACGAGGGCGGCTTCGCACCGAAGATGAAGTCCAACAAGGACTCCCTGAACTACATCATGGACGCCATCTCCGCCGCCGGCTATGAGCCGGGCAAGCAGATCGGCATCTCCCTCGACGTGGCTTCTTCCGAGTTCTACAACAAGGAGACCGGCAAGTATCACTTCGAAGGTGATGACCGTGAGGCCGGCTACATGCTCGACTTCTATGAGAACCTCATCAACGAGTACCCGATCGTTTCCATCGAGGATCCGTTCCAGGAAGAAGGCTGGGAAGACTGGGCCGCCATCACCGCCAAGCTCGGCGATCGTCTGCAGTTCGTCGGCGATGACCTGCTGGTCACCAACCCGGCACGTCTGGCCAAGGGCATCGAGCTCGGCGCCGCCAACTCCCTGCTGGTCAAGCTGAACCAGATCGGTACCGTCACCGAAACCCTCGACGCCATCGAGCTGGCCACCAAGAACGGCTTCACCTCCATGGTCTCCCACCGTTCCGGCGAAACCCCGGACACCACCATTTCCGACCTCGCCGTGGCAAAGAACACCGGCCAGATCAAGACCGGTGCCCCGGCCCGTGGCGAGCGTATCGCCAAGTACAACCGTCTGCTCGAGATCGAGGAGGAGCTCGGCTCCACCGCTCAGTACGCCGGCTACAGCGCTTTCAAGGCTTGCAAGAAGTACATCGCCAAGTGAGACCGCGCTGGTAAGTGCTAATTGAAATGCCCGCCGCATCCCTCGTCGAATGCGGCGGGTATTTTCATTGCTATGAGTACAAAGACACGCAGGACCGGCAAAGGCAAGTCCAAGGCGAAAGGCACGGCCCGATATAGCAGCGCAGGGCCGATCGCTTTTTTCGTGTCATTGTTTATCGTGGCGTTGGGGGCCATCCAGTTGGTGTCAACCTTCCATACCTACGCATTGAATCTGGCGGAACTCAACGGGCTGAAAAAACAGGAGGCGTCGCTGATCGCCCAGAAGCAGGAGCTGGAGAACGACATTGCGAGATGGGATGACAAAGCCTATGTAACGGCTCAGGCCCGCGACCGTCTTGGATTCGTTTTTCCGGGGGAGCAGGCCATCCGGGTGCAGCATCCCGAAGCCGTGACCGGCGAAAGCGCCGCGAACGCCAATGACGCCTCACAGAGTAAGTCGCAGAAGACGTCGTTGCCGTGGTATAAGGAGATGGCTTATTCCTTCAAACAGGCCGATCAGGCCGATGACAAGAAGGCGGCTGCAAATGGCGGTACGACGGAAAGCAACGGACAGCAAGACGAATCATCCGCAAATACACAGAACAACGACCAATCACAGTCAGGAGCGCAATAGGAGTGACACAGGACATGACGATCATCGAACAAGCCGAAACCCTCGCGGCGAAGGTACTGGCCACCCCTGCGACCGATCAGGACATTGACACGGTGAACAAGCAGCTTGGTCGTTACCCGCGAGGCATGATCGCCGTCGGTGCCCGATGCGCGTGCGGACGCCCACTGGCTGTGGTGACCCGACCGTTGCTGCCTGGGGGAGTGCCCTTCCCTACGACCTGCTATCTTACCGGCCCCGAAGCGGTGAAGGCCATTTCCCATATCGAGGCTGAAGGCAGGATGAAGGAATACAACGACCTGCTGGCCGAAGATGCGGAGGTAAAGGCTCAATATGAGCGGGCTCATGAGCTGTATTTGGCGTTCCGTCACGAGATCGCCAAAGCCGTAGGCGATAGCGAGGAGCATATCGAGGGCACCAGTGCGGGTGGTATGCCGGTGCGCGTCAAATGTTTGCACGCACTGCTGGCCCAGACGCTGGTTATGGGGCCGGGTGCCAATCCGATCGGTGATCTCGCCCTTCAAGCCATTCGTGACGAATTCGACCCGAACGTGTGCCGCTGTGCGGTCGATATCGAAGCGTGAACGTAAACCATAGTGAAAACCCAAGGTGAGAAGATGAAGTCTGTTACCGTTGCCGGCATCGATTGCGGCACGAACTCAATCCGTTTGAAGGTCTCCCGTGTGGATGAGAACGGCGTGGAAGACATCGTGCCCCGCATTCTGCGCGTAATCCGCCTGGGGCAGGATGTCGACAAGACCCACCGTTTCGCCGATGAGGCGTTGGAACGTGCCTATGCGGCCGCTCGTGAGTTCGCCGGGATATTGTCTGAACATCCGGTCGATGGCATTCGCTTCGTGGCTACTTCGGCCACTCGCGACGCCGAGAATCGTGAAGAGTTCGAGGATGCCATCGAGCGTATTCTCGGCGTCCGTCCGGAAGTCATTCCCGGAACGGAAGAAGCCGATCTGAGTTTCCTTGGCGCGACGAGCATCGTACGCAGGGATGTCGAAGCCCCATACCTGGTGGTCGATCTGGGCGGAGGTTCCACCGAACTGGTGCTGGGCGGTGACGGTGTGACCAAGCCGGTCACGCAGGTGCAGGCGGCCTTCTCCATGAACATCGGCTCGGTACGCATGACCGAACGCCATCTCAGGAACGATCCGCCGACCGAAGCGCAGATCGACGAGGCCATCCAAGATATCGACGAGCATATCGACGAAGCATTCCGGACCGTTCCCGCAGGCAGGGCACGCACCATCATCGGCGTGTCGGGAACAGTGACCACGATGACCGCGCTGTCGATGGGGCTGACCGAATACGATCATTCCGTGGTCGACGGAGCACGCTGCACCCTTGAGGATGCATTCGCGGTGGATGACAGGTTCCTGCGCATGCCGCGTGAGGAGCGTTTGACTTACAAGACCATTCATCCCGGTCGTGTGGATGTGGTCGGTGGTGGTGCGCTGGTGTGGAGTCGCGTGCTCGCCAGGGTTTCCGAGGCGGCGCAGGCCGACCATGGTCAGGCCATCGATTCCTTCATGGCCAGCGAACATGGCCTGCTTGACGGTATCGTGCTGGATTACGGCACCAGATTGCTTGCTGCGCGCTGACGTGGCATAATATCTTCGCATCGTCCTTTCGGGGACGATATGCCTCCATGGCGAAATCGGTATACGCAGTCGACTTAAAATCGACCTCTTCGGATTGTGGGTTCGAGTCCCACTGGAGGCACGGAAAAGCAGGTGGCAGTGACTCCGAGCCAAGCTGGGCAATGCCATGTGATTGATATCCGCCGATGAATGTGCAATGTGGCTCCAACATGGATTGGCGTATCCATGTTGGACTGAATACGAAACATACCGTTATTACACTGACTGGCGTTGATAACCCGTAGATTCCATACGAACGGAAAAATGACATGACGTCGAAAGATACCAGACCAGTAATCGAACAGCCCGCCACCGATATTCCGCTGATGCTGTCGCAGGCAATCATCATCGGCGGGGTGCTTTGCATCGGCGAGGTGATATGCTCCCCGCTGTACTACACGTTGCTGAAAAGCTCTCTGGCGTTGTTGCCATGGGCTTTGGAAGCATGTTTCATGGCGGTGGCCTTCACCTATGTCGTCGGTTTCGCGCTGCTGTGGTGCTCCGAGTCGTTCACCTTCAAACTACGCGAGAAATTCCGTGCTTTCGGATACGCCGCCGTGGGACTTATCGGCTATGGCGTATGGAGTCTGCTGGTCTTTACCGCAACCATCAATTCCGTATTGGCCAACGTAGGTGAATCCGTGCTCACCAACGGGCAGGTCGGGGCCATTGCGCTCAATGGCGCGGCATTGGGCTTCATTGCGTTTTTGCTGGCGAAACTGCTGGATGTCGAACTCGCCAATCGCAAGGGCATGGCCATCGCTATGCTCATTGTGGAAATTGTGGTTGGCCTTGTAGGGCTGCTTATCATGATTCGCATGTTCTCTGTGCTGTACTGAATGTCCGGATTCGTACGGCTGTCGTTCAGGAAGGCAGGGTGCTCGTGTTCAGCATTCTTGAAATGTTCAAGATTGGTGTTGGTCCAAGTTCCTCGCATACCGTCGGACCCATGGTCGCGGCTCATGAATTCGTGACTGCGCTGGAACGTGACGGTTCCCTCGAACGGGTAGGTCGCGTGCGAACCGTGCTGTATGGATCCTTGGCACTTACCGGATTGGGGCATGGTACCGATAGAGCCACAGTGGCCGGGCTGGAAGGCAATATGCCGCAAAGCGTCGATACTGACCATGTGAACACCATTCGGCAGGAATGCGAGCGGTCGGGTGAGCTGTCGCTGAACGGCACGCATCGTATTCCGTTCGACTACGCGCATGATGTGGTGATGGATGTGTGGCATCGTATGGCGGCCCATCCCAATGGCATGCGATTCCAGGCCTTCGATGCGTACGACAATCTGATCGAGGAACAGGTTTGGTATTCCATCGGGGGAGGATTCGTCCGTCGAGGATCCGTCGAGGATCCGATGATCGGCATCCACGATCGGCCTCCGGCAGGAAGCGCCTTTTCGGAACGGGACGATGATTCTTCCATTGATACCGCCGCAGTACCGTATCCCTTCACGACCTGCGACGAGCTGATCGCATTGTGCGACGAGCATCATATGAACATCGCCGACATGGTGTGGGCCAATGAGACGGCCATGCGTTCGGCGGTGCAGGTGCGCAGCGAGCTGGATAACGTGTGGCGTGTGATGCGTCGATGCGTGCAGCATGGCTGCAACACCATGGAGACGGTGCTTCCCGGCGGGCTCGAAGTGCCGCGCAGGGCACCGAAGATGTATGCCAGGCTTGCGTCCAACAGCGATGTGCTTGGCAGTGACCGCCGCCGTGCGGATGCCGTACTCGAATCGTCCGATGCGGCATGGGTCGATCTGTTCGCGCTGGCGGTATCGGAGGAGAATGCCGGCGGCGGCAGAATCGTCACCGCACCCACCAACGGCGCCGCAGGCGTCATACCGGCCGTACTGCACTACTACTGGCATTTCGTCGATCATGCCGGTGAGGAAGGCGTGGTCACCTTTCTGCTTACCGCAGGAGCGATCGGTTATCTGTTCAAACGCAATGCCTCAATCTCCGGCGCCGAAGTCGGATGCCAAGGGGAGGTCGGAACGGCTTGTTCCATGGCGGCGGCAGGACTGTGTGCCGTGATGGGAGGTACGCCGCGACAGGTTGAGAACGCCGCCGAAATCGGCATCGAACACAATCTGGGATTGACTTGCGATCCGGTCGGCGGACTTGTGCAGATTCCCTGCATCGAACGCAACGCCATGGCCGCCAACACCGCCATCAATGCGGTGCGCATGGCCATGTTGGGGGATGGCACGCATATCGTCAGTCTCGATCAGGCCATCAAGACCATGAAGGATACCGGTGAGGACATGATGGCCAAATATAAGGAGACCTCGAGGGGTGGTCTGGCGGTCAACGTCGTTGAATGCTAGTTTGAATTAGTGCTAATCTAAGTGGCATTGTGTTTTTCAAGGAGGTTCATCATGGCATCTGAAATGCCTACCGCAACCGGCGAATTTGGCGATCGTCCGGTGTTCGAGTTCCCGTCCGAGACCGCCCCGGCCGGTCTGAAGGTCGTGGAGCTGTTCGAAGGCAACGGGCCGATGGTCCGCCGCGGCGATACCGTTACCGTGAACTACCATGGTGTGGTCTGGGGCAAGGACACTCCGTTCGATTCCAGTTTCGACCGTCATCAGCCGGCCAGCTTCGGCATTGGCGTAGGGCAGGTCATCAAGGGCTGGGATCAGACCGTTCCGGGGCATAATGTCGGCTCCCGCCTTATGGTCTCCATTCCGCCGGAGTATGGTTACGGCTCTCGTGGCGTGCCACAGGCCGGTATCGGTGGTGACGACACCTTGGTGTTCGTAATCGACATCATCTCCACCCGCTGACAACCGGGTATCATTCTTCCAAGGTCAAGGAGGACGCAATATGGCCGAAGAAAAGACGCTGCTGCTCACGCAGGAAGCCTATGACAAGATGAAAGAAGAGCTCGCTTGGCGTGAAGGCGAGTATCGTGACGAAATTCTCTCCAAGGTCTCCGCGGCTCGTGCCGAAGGCGATCTGAGTGAAAACGGCGGCTATCAGGCGGCTCGTGAGGCTCAGCGTGTAAATCAGGGCCGTATCGACGAGCTGACCGTCAAATTGCGCAATGCGAAGATCCTGACCGCCCCCAAGGAGGGTGAGGTCGGCGATGGCTCCGTGGTGACGCTTGAACTCAACGGCCGTGAATTGGTCTATGTGCTGGGAACGCGCGATCTTTCCATCGCCACCGACTATGACATCATCAGTCCGGAATCGCCGATCGGTGCGGCCATCAATGGTGCGCATGCCGGCGATACCGTGTCGTACACGGCTCCGAACGGCCGCGAGATTTCCGTGACCATCAAGGACGCCAAGCCGCTCGTCTGAATGCGGTGAGCACGTCGCCAATGTGATGTACGAAGAGCGGGTCCCATCGAAACAATGACGGGGCCCGCTCCTTTAGTATGTGCAGCCGTCATACGGCCACTGGCCACGAACCGGTTGGCTACGCCATAATCGTCCACAATTGCACGATCACCATGTAGATGGCCACCATGTGGCAGGCATATCCGGCTACGGTCCCCAGATGGAAGATTTCATGGAACCCGAACACCTTCGGCCATGGGTCGGGTTTTCTTAGGCCGTAGACGATGGCTCCGGCGATATAGCAGGCGCCGCCGGCGGCAAGCAGCACCACGACCGCAGGCCCGGCATACGGGGAAATCCAGAACAGACCCATGAAGGCGACGCCGGAAACGCCGAAGAAGATGTAGACGATCACATACAACCAACGCGGCGCACTGATCCAGATCACATGGATGACCAGCGCCACGATGGTGCACGTCCACATGCCGATGATGATGGAGTCGCGCCAAAATGAGCTGAGGGCGAACGAGACGGGAGTGTATGTTCCCGCGATCAGCAGAAAGATGTTCATGTGGTCGATGCGACGCAATACGTCAGTGACCCGAGGCGACCAGTCACCCAGATGATAGCAGGCGGAATTGCCGAACAGTACCAACGAGCAGGTCATGAACACCGCGCACGCCCATTTCAGGCCCGTCCCGTGTGCCAGGCAGATCAGTACGATGCCGGCCGCCAATGCCAATGGTGCGGCGATGGCGTGAAGCCAGCCACGCAACATGGGTTTGGGGCGTCCGTGCACGTCAAGGCGGATCTTGCGTTCGATTTCCGCGGGGACGATGCCTTCGACCTTCGCCGCATGCGCTTCACCTTTGGCGATGATCAGCTTGGCTTTCTCGTCGGCCTTTCGTCGGATGTTCTCGGCCTGATTGCGTGCCTTGATTCGAATCACGTCCGCTTTGGCCTGCAACGCCTGTTCTCGCGCTTCGCTAATTGCGGCGCGTTTTGCCTCTATCTCTGCTTCGGTGGGTTTCGCCATCGTGCGCCTCCACTATATGTTACGGAACCGTAACCTACGTTACCGTAACATATGGATATGTCAAGCGGCATCTTCGCCATACCGACGGACCATGACGCGCGTATCCTCGTGTGCGTTGCGTATGATGGGGTGCATGGCTGATTTCTCACATATTCTGACGACTCGACCGGATTTCGATGACGAAGATCGCGAATGGCTGCATCATCTGGTGGCTGACTGGCAGGTAATCGCAGACCTGAGTTTTGCGGATCTGTTGCTGATTCTGCAGAACGGCGATGGGAAGTACATCATAGCCGAGCAATGCCGACCGTCCACGGTGATGAGTTTGAGGACCGACGATGTGGTCGGCGACGAAGTGCCCGCGGATATGACCGGCGAACTCGATGCCGCCATGTGCTCCGAAACGGTGTTCCGTTCCACGGTGCTGCGCAAAGTCGGCAACTCTACGGTCTGTAACGTGTATGCGCCCGTACGTCACAATGGCAAGACGCTCGGTCTGGTGGTTCGCGAAACCAATATGGCGACGCGCGAATCGAACGGCCGGTACGAATCCGAAAGCATCGGTGCAGGCAAGCAGTTGTATGAGATGATTCCGCGAGGTCAGTTCCCGTACCGTAACCCGATCATGAACCAGCGGCATAACGCCCGTGTATCCGACGGCTTCATTGTGCTGACGGTTGACGGCATCGTACGTTACGCTTCTCCGAATGCCATCAGCTGCTTCCGTAGGCTCGGCTCGGTCAGCACGATGCAGGGGGAGTACCTCAGTGAGATCGGCACCAGACTGCTGCATGAGAACGATCCGGTGCTGGAGACGCTGCCGTTGGTCCTGAGCGGCAAGGCGGCGGTCGATTCCGAGCTGGACGCCAACAAGTCGGCGGTCTCGATGCGCTCATTGCCATTGATGGATACCAATGGACGCTGTGGCGGTATCGTGCTTTGCCGTGACGTCACCGAACTGCGTCGCCGTGAGAAGGAGTTGCAGACCAAGGATGCGACCATCTCCGAAATCCATCATCGTGTGAAGAACAATCTGCAGGCGGTTTCCGCGCTGCTCAGGTTGCAGGCACGCAAGACCAAGTCCGAAGAGGTCAAGAAAGAGCTGAAGGAGGCCCAGCGTCGTGTGCAGACCATCGCCATGGTGCACGAGGGCCTGAGCCAGACCGCCGACGAGATCGTGGACTATGACAAGGTCATTTCCAGCCTGTTGAAGATGGCCGTCGATTTGGCCACCATGCGCGACCAGCACATCAACATCGACTTCATCGGCAAGTTCGGCATGATGCCTGCGCAGGACGCCACGCCGTTGTCGCTGGTGCTTACGGAATTGATCACCAACTCCGTGGAGCATGGCTTCGAGGGACGCAAGGATGGCCGTATTACGATTTCCGTGGGTCGTGGTGGCAACAACCTCAATGTTGTGGTCGAGGACGATGGTACGGGTCTGGCCAACGAAGAACATGATGGCATGGCACGTTCCTCCGGTTCCGGGTTGGGCACACAAATCATCAACACCTTCGTCACCAATGATTTTGGCGGCACCGTGCGTTGGGAGCCACGCCATGGCGGGGGCACCCGGGTGGTGCTGGATATGAAGCTGCGTGCGGCCCAGGACTGACCCGGGACGAGCTGTACCGAAAAAAACAAAAGGCCGGTCGGATTCAATCCTTGTGAATCCGACCGGCCTTATGATTACGATCGATGTGGGCCGAAAGCCGTGTCAGACCTGCATCTGCATAGCCTGGGAACGGCGTGCCCGCATGGCACGACGCTTCAGGGCGCGGCGCTCATCCTCACTGAGGCCTCCCCAAACGCCATAATCCTGGTTGGTGTCGAGCGCGCACTTCAGGCACGCATCAATCACCTTGCAGGTACGGCAGACGGCTTTGGCCTCTTCAATTTGCTGATAGGCGGCACCGGTGTTACCGACCGGGAAAAACAGCTCCGGATCCTTGTCACGGCACGCGGCCTTGGCTCGCCAGTCAAAAGCACTGCTCATATATTCGCCTTCCTCCTGCCTTAGTGGCACTGTAAGTCTGTTACTCAGATAACCACGAATCACACGACTTTTCAAGAGTCCTTGCTAAAAAGAATCACTCGGGCCTGCGAAATCCTTCCGTTCCACGCACTGGACAAGACAGGCCGACGCCTGACGTATGAACACTGCACGGCAGGCGATCATGTAATCATCGGGTTCGAATCCATCCAGTATCGGGCCCGGAATGCCGTTCATCAGGTCATTGGTCCGATCTCCGGTCGGGAACACGATACGGGTGGGGCATCGGTCAGCGAGTATGGCATTCGGCTTCTCCACGGCGCAGATTACGGTGACATCGGGATCAGCCAATGCCATGCGCAGGTCGTTGGCCGCATCATCGGTGCGAAATGGATCGAGCAGATCGTCGGCGTCGTCCACGAACCAGGCAAGACGCCCGTGGCCTTCGGAAACGTAGGTATCGCGCGTATGCCGGGCATCATGGTTTTCCCTGCCGGTATGGTAGACGTTCCGTATCTTGTAGGTGTATCGCACCATGCGCATGCCGCTCAGATACAACTGCGATGCGCAATGCAGCAGAAGATTCGTCTTGCCGCGGCCATAGGCGCCGATGATGGCGATATTGCCGTGAGCGATGTCCAGGGAGATGGGCTCGACGACGACGCCGTTATCCGCCAGTGCGAACGGTATGCCATGCCAAGGTTCATCGCCGAGCATCCACAAATCCCGCATGGTCACATGTTCGGCGAGCGGTGCCGAAAAGAGAGGTTGTTGGAGCGTGCATCCATGGAAGCGTGCGGCGGTGTCGATGGCATCGACCAATGTCTCAACATGACGTACCGCACTGCAACGGAACCCCATGACTCGTTGGCCGTCATGGCAGTAGGCGCCTCCCGGCATGGAGGGACTGATGTCTGCGGCGGCATTGGTGCCGATCAATTCGTGGGATTGCATCCGATCGGTGACTCGTAGGCAGACGTTCAGCGAGATATTGGCCTTCATGTCGGCATGCACCTGCCCCACGGGATTCTGGGTACAGACGATCAGATGCATGCCCAGCGACCGCCCCAACGAGGCGAGCCGATTGAGTCGTTGCATGTAGTCGGGCAGCCGATCGCGCAGGGCATGGAATTCATCAATGACCACCACGAGCTGTGCCGGTGGATGCTTCAGTTGATTGATGTGCGATACCCGCTCCTCACTGACCAGCGCCTCACGCCGTATCAGTTCCCGTTCGATGGCGTTCAAGGCACGTATGGCATGCGATAGGTCGAGATCGCATACGTTGCCGACGGTATGGGGCAGATGCTCCAACATGTTGAACGTCGATCCGCCCTTGAAATCAAGAAAGACGAAATGCAATGCCTCCGGACTGTACCGTATGGACAGTGCCATGCACCAACTGATGAGCAGAGCGGACTTTCCCGATCCGGTGGTGCCGGCCACCATGGCATGGGGTCCGGCGTGAACCAGATCGATCGCGAACGGTGCATGAGCAGTCATGCCGATGTCGCAGCCGGAGGAATTGGTCTCGAACCAGCGGCGTACTATGCTGCGCCATATCAACGGATCGTCATCGAGATGATGCAATTGCTCGAAGTCGATGCAGGGAATTCGTGAGAGATCGGACGACCGGCTCGATTGCCAGGCCACGTCGGGCGATGTCTGGCTGTTGGAGATGCCGGTATCCGCCTGCGACGTCGCCTGACGGGCACGTCTCGACCGTATCGCCATCACGGCCAGCGACAGTGCGCTGCCGAGCAATCCCGGAGCAAGCATCAGCACATACAGCCAGTGACGTTGCATGCACATGATGATCAGCATGACGAACTGCGCCAGTACCGGAGTGGACCAACTGAGCAACATGAGCCGGTCATCGTCGAGTTGGGGATGGTGAGCGTTGTTCATGACGGCAGTCTGGACGCCGCCACGAACAAGGAGCAAGTCGAATCGGGGGTTGTGGTCGGAGGACGTGGGTTATCCACATCCTCCGGCGTGTCGTCAGCTTTGCTCGGCCAGCGTTCCCACGGTGCCGGAGGCATGCTTGCCCGTTGCGAGCTGCGAGAACAGATCGAGATTCTTCTGCTCATCGAGCAGTACGCTCGAGCCGACGCCGTCGACATAATAATCGGGATCCGTCCAATACACGCTTCCCGAGATGCCCTTGTCTCCGGATGCGCTCTTGAACGCCAACGCCATGCGCAGCAGGGAAGCGGTGGAAGCCTTCTCATCCACCGTCACGGAACTCAATGCGGCCTGGGCCACGGTTTTGGCCTTGGCGAAGTTCATCAAGGTCTGTCGGGACGCGGCCTTTTTGACGATGGCGTTAATGACCTGTCGTTGCCGCGCCGCACGGCCGAAATCACCTTGCGCATCGGCGTAACGCATACGGGAGAACGCCAAAGCGGTGTTGCCATCCGCGGTATGGCAACCGGCGGTCCAATTCAGACTCGAATACGGATCGTCCACATCTTGGTCGTAGCACAGTTCGACCCCGCCAAGCGCGTCCACGACCTTGACCAGGCCACCAAACTGGATCAACGCGACATGGTTGATCTTCTGTCCGGTGATGTCCTCGACCTCGTTGACCAATTGCTTGCCGCTATACAGCTGTGCGACGGCATTGATCTTCATATACTGCTGATCGATCTCCACCAAGGAATCGCGAGGAATGGAAATCAGCGACGAAGGGCCTGACGCCGGTTTGGTCAGCACCAGAATCGTATCGGTGCGAAAACCGGTGACCTCTCCGGTGTCGCCGGTGGTGCCGTCGCGTTCGTCGGATCCGAGAATGAGCCAGCTTTCCCCGGCCGTATCAGCCTTGCTTGTGAGCCAGGATTTCTTGTTGAGCTGGCCGTCCACCCAGTTCCAAGCGGAGAAGACAGACAGTCCGAGCGCCATGGTCAGCACCAACAGGACCGTGAGTGCTATGCGGCCGGGATTATGGCGGTTGCGTGACTTCATCTTTACGGCCGATGCCGTGCCTGCGGAGACTCCCCGTGCAGCGGGGGCGGAGGATGCCCTGCTGATCTGAGTCGTTCCCCGCACCTGCCCTGTTCGCGCGTTTGCCGGAGCGAATGAGGCTGGGGTTTGGCTCGCGTGCGTCCGGTCACCATGTGATTGGGCGTCGCGGTTTGAGGGAGTGATGCGGCGAGGGGCATTGGAAGGACGGGTCGCGGACGGTTGGAAACTACGTGGGACGTCACCTGACACACCCGTGCCGGAACGCGCCGGCTTCGCAGTAGGGGAGAAGCTGGGAATCTGCGAAGCCGCACCTTGGGCCGCCGGTTTGCGTGACTGTGATGTCGATTTTCGACGCCCTGCGGACGGAATGAAGCTTGGCGGTGTCCCGTGCGGCTCCGTGCCGCCGGTTTCTTCGGTCATAGTTCCTCCAGTACGAATCGTCCCTACACCCATTTACACCGAGTGGAACCGGGAAGAGTCGTCAACGGCCTAGTTCTTTGCCGGAACGGCACATACCGTGGCATTCAGATAACGGTCTGCGATGCCGATGTACTGACCGGTGGTTGCATCATGAATCGAACCGTCTTCCGGATCGACGGTGCCGCCGGTGTTCGGGTCGATCAGTGTGCCGTCGGCTCGGGTGATGAGGCCGGTCGTCGCGTCGGGGGTTTCGGTGGATTGCGCCTGTTCGCCGGAATTCTCATCGGTGTTCTGGGATTCAGTGGTGCCGTCGGTGGTCGTCGAATCAGTGCTGGTTGCGTTCGTCTCGGTTGATTCGAAGAGCGACTTGCCTTCACGCATCTTGGCCCATACTTCGTCGGCGTTATCGGCCCAAACGGATCGGTTTGGATCGGACGGCGCCGCGACCACTGGGACGGTCTGCGTGTACAGGTGCGACATATTGAAGTTCTTCAGGCTCATGGCCAGGCCGACCAGAGCGGCGGTGTCGGCCATGCCTTCGGAGATATTGAGGGATTCCAGTGCGGATTTCGCCAACTGGTACAGCTGTGCCGTATCCGTGAACAGGTTCTTGCTCAGGGCTTCGCTCATCAACTGTTTGATCAGATACTGCTGGCGTGTGGTGCGGGCGGTGTCCGAACCATCTCCCAAGGTGTAGCGGGTACGGGCGTACTGCGTGGCCTGAGTGCCGTCGAGATGCTGCATGCCCTTGGACAGCTGCAACGTGGAGTAGGGGTCATCGATATCCTGCGGCACGCAGATGTCGACGCCGCCGATGGCATCGATCATCTTCACCAGACCGGCGAAATCGACGACGATGAAATTCTGGATGTTAAGGCCGGTCAGACTGTTCACGGCGTTTAGCGTGCAGCTGGCCGCAGAGGCCAGATCGCCGCCGGTCTGGTATGCGCCGGCGAAGATCGAGTTGAACATCACGCCGTATTGCGCGGGAATGGTGCCCTTGGAAGTCTCACATTGTGGAACGTCGACCAAGGAATCGCGGGGGATGGATACCAGATTGATGGCCGAGCGGTCAGCGGAAATCTGCAGCACCATGGCGGTGTCGGCCTGATGATTGCCCGTCATGTCGCCGCCGATGGCCTGGTTCCCCTCACCGTCACGCGAGTCCTGACCGAGTAGCAGGATTTCGATCGGCTTGCCGGAATTCGGATCGATGATGGTCGGTTCGGCCGACACGGATCCCTGTCCGATCACATCCACCTTCTGGTGCTGAATGACATTGTCCACGTCCAGCCATGTCGCGGCGGCTGCGGTTCCCGCGAACACCAGCATGGCCACGATGACCGATGCGACCACGGTCCGCGCGCGATGCTGCACGCGGTACCCGAGGCTGTGCCTTGGATTGGAGTCGCGCAGGCCATTGATGTTAGGAAGCTTGTTGCCGGCAGGAGAAGAGGTCACGGTATCGCCTTCCTGATCTTGAAGTACTCGCGTCGATCGTTCGACGCACCCTGAAAACATATAACACTACTAAAGCATGTGATTATAGGCCCATCACATGAGATTCACCGATTCTACGGCAAATCACCTTATCCGCGTGGACAAGAAGGAAGGGTGTACCACATCACGCCGAAAGCAAGGGTATTGACACGTCATGAAATTTGACAAAAGCAAATTGCATGTGTGTAATTTATGACGTTGCAGAAAGTGCACATTATAGATAAAGGAGGGACGCATGTGGGGCGTTGTCGGCGATTCCTCCGAAAATCCGCTTGCTGAACTATGGGGGCTGTTCAAGCAGGATGATGATGTGTCATGGCAGCACAAGGCGTTATGCTCGCAAACCGATCCGGAAGCGTTCTTCCCTGAAAAAGGCGGTTCCACCAGAGACGCCAAGCGGGTATGCGCGCAATGCGAGGTTCGTGAACAATGCCTCAAATGGGCCATCGACCATGACGAACGGTTCGGCATCTGGGGCGGCATGAGCGAACGTGAACGTCGTCGGTACAAGAAAGAACGTAGGGAGCGTGCGTGACGCATGGCGTTCCGCATGCGTACACTTGAGCTATGAGTTCCATTGCCAGCAGCGATATTCAAGAGACCGTGACCGGCCTGCTGAACAGCAGGCCATATTCTCATCGTCAGGATGTCGATGCATCCGTCGCCGCGGTGATAACGGTAGAGGAGGATCTGCGCTTCTTTCCGTCCACCTTCACCGCAGTGCTGTCGCAGCGGATGTTGCCAGGCACCATTGTGGTGGTGGACTGCACCGGCGGAATCATGCAGCCCATGCAGATGTCCTTCGAAATCATTCCCTCCCCGGCAGGACCGATCATCGAAATGCCGGAGGGCAAGACCGTCCGCGTGGTGCTGCTTGGCGTCAAGGGCGCGACCTCCTTCTCGAATGCCGTTGTGCGCGGGATCGGCAAGATCGATCTTGATCCATCGGTGCAGGCCCTGTGGCTGATGCACGACGATTCCAGGCCTGCCGATGAATACTGCCTGGAATCGTTGCTGGATGCCTGGCGCAATACTCCCACGGCATCGCTGCTTGGTGCCAAACAGCTTGACTGGCAGGGCGAGACGTTGCACGACGTCGGTCTGTATGCCGGTAACCACGATGTCACATCCTTGGTGGTGGATGGCGAACCCGATCAGGAACAATATGATGGGCGACAGGACGTGTTCGCGGTCGATCTGGCAGGCGCTTTGGTGCCGTTGTCCACATTGCGATCCACCGAAGGCATCAACCCATGGTTCACCACATATGGGGAATCCATTGATTTCTGCCGACGCATATGTCTGGGCGGCGGTCGTGTGGTGGTGGTTCCCAAGGCCCGGATCGCCCACAGGAGAGCACGGTTCGAAGGTGTGAGGACCAAGGACGGACAGCCGTTGGATGATGAGGACCGCATCGATCCGTATATGGGCGTGGTCGTATCCGAAACCCGATATTCCTACACGGATCGGCATCGTTCCTGGTGGCCGTTGTTGTGGCTGTGGTCCATCGTACAGTCGTTGGGACTCGCAATACTGTGTCTGACTCGCAAGCGGCCATATGAGGCATGTTGTACGTTGGCGTTGCCGTGGAGGACCCTGTGGCGCCTGCCTTCGGCGTTGCGTGCGCGAGGCGAGGTACGCAGGCAAAGCAAGGTTTCGATGAAGTCATTGTCCACGTTGCAGGTGACCCGCCAGCAGATCGCACAGTGGCGTGACCGTCGCCAGGCATTCCTTGATCAGCGCAATGTCGTGGTACTCAGTCCTCTTGCCAAGGAGCATCTGCGCAGAAGACTCGTCCGTCGTTGGTCTTTCGCCCTGATCGCTGCGATCATCGCATTCGCATGGATCGCCATACCGTACTGGAATGTATTGCGCGAAGTATGTTCCGGTGCGGTCATGTATTCCGATACACTGCTGCCCACGTCGGCGAAGTTTTCGCAATTGGTCGAAACGGCGACCACATCATGGGCCTATGCCTCCGGTACCGGGATCAGTGCGCCGAGTGCCCCATGGCTGCTGATATTGGTGTGCGTGTCGGTATTAACCGCGGGCCATGTCGCGGCGGCCGTCGCAGTGGTGTTCTTCCTGTCCGCCCCATTGTGCGTGATGTCGTTCTGGGCTTTGGCGGGCGTTTTCACCCGATCGGATACGGTACGCTCCGTGACCGCATTGGCTTGGTTCGCATTCGCAGTGGCACTGGGCATCTACCGCGACGCCGATGTCGCCATGATGACGGTGATGGTGTTCCTGCCGGCGGCATTCGCCTTCTCATTCCGCGCGGTGGGTATGTATCGTACGGAGGAGCCGACGCAACCCCATGCTTCGGTGCAGGCCGCCGCAATCGCCGCACTGTGCTTCATTCCGGTGGTCGCCGCCGAACCGCAACTGCTCTTGCCGCTGATGGCGTCGTTCCTGCTGTTCCTGATGCTGGTGCGCAGCCACAGGCCGGCATTGTTGCTGATTCCGTTGCCCGCGGCCTTTGTGTGCGCCCCTACGTTGGTGAATGCGGTGCGTTTCGCTACCGTCGGATCGTGGCGGCAGATTTTCGGCAGCATCATGCTTCCGGATTCCGCGCACGATGGCTCTCCTGCGATACTCAACCTGTCCGATGTGCTTTCCCGCGCGTTCGGCATCTCCACGATGCCGAAGGGCATTTGGGGAGCGTTGATGCTGGTGTTGCTGGCCATGCTGGTGTTGCTGGCCGTAGTCTCGTTGTTCCTTCCTTTTGCCCTGCGTGTTTCGCGCATGATGTGGGTGGTATCGCTCGCCGGATTCGTGACGGCACTGCTCTCCGCAGCGGTGACGGTAGCGGTTGACGCGGACGGTGTCGTGGCCGGCTCGGTGTTGCCGGGTGTCTCTTTCATGATGATGGGCGTGCTGGCCTGCGTCTGTCTTGTCGCCGGCGGTGCCGTACAGCGTTTCGTGTCATTACGCGAATCGGCGAGCGGTGCGGTGCAGATCGAAACGCGGCATCGTGTGCTGCCGACCGTAATCCGCACGGCACGCATCGCCTTGGTATGCCTGCTGCTCGCCTCAGTGGTGGCCTGCATGGGTTTTGACTGGTTTGAACATGATCGGAACCGGGTGCATACGAGCCGTTCGGGATTGCCTATGGTGGCTGCGGATTACCTTGAGCAACGGTCCGACCATCGTGTGCTCGCCCTGCGTGCCGACGGCGCCAATCATGTCAGCTACACCGTGATGCGTACACAGTCCGGCGATCTGATCGACAGTTCCCCGGCGCAACGCATCGAAATGGTTGCAGGCCGTGTCGACGATGCCAATGCGCGCATCGCCAAGGACAGCGCGCGCCTGCTTTCGAACGCCGATGCCGATGCCATCGCCGATTTGAGCGCGTTGGGCTTCGGCGGCATCTATGTGGTGCGTGCCGACGACAACGCGTCCCAGAAGGAGTCAGCCGATCAGCTGAGTGCGAACATCGGCGCATCCGACGGCACGCAAAGTGTGGTGAGTTCCGAGCAAGGCACCTATTACCGCCTTACCATTCAGGACTCGGCCAAACAGCATGTCAACGGTTCGGGAATCAGAACGGCAACAAGCAGCCCATGGCGTTTCGCATGGCTGTGGTGCATGGGCGTCATTATCGCGTTGTACTGCCTGGTAGCTGCGCCCCGTATCCGTCATCGCAATCAGGAGGCAGCATGAGCCGTCATTCTCGTACCCGTACAGGTGTGGCCTTGCGGGTGGCGCTCGCAACCGTGTCGACGGTGATCATCATCGCATTGATGGTCATATCACTGGTCTACCGTCCTTCCTGGCTGAATCCTGATTCATCCGCGATCTCACGATCATTGGTGTCCCATACCGTAAGCCCGACGCAGTTGGAGACATATTGCCCGGCTCGCATGACCATAGCCGATACCGAAGCCTATGGCGACAGCGAATATCAGGCATCCAACGGCAATGTCGCATCCTCCGTGCGATACACGGCGTTCGGATCAGTGTTCCGTTCGTCGGCGCTTACGTTGGGATCGGAGGATACGTCATCCGCAACGACGTTGAATAAGCAGGATGCAAACGATGATGACGAAATCTTCGTGGCTTCCGGCAACGTCGATGACGGCGCCAAACTGCAGGATACCCGTCTGCTGGCTTCCAGCGACGGTACCGGAGCCGTCTCGTCGGTGATGTCGTGGGCTACCGACGGTGATTTGAAAGGCGTTTCCGCAGCCTCCTGCGTGGCACCTGCACTGGAACAATCGTTCCTGGTGACCGGCACTCAGGCAGGCATGACCCAGCAGCTGGTGGTGGCGAATCCGTCCGCCAAGGCCACTTCGCTGACGGTTAAGGTGTGGGGTGCGGATGCCTCGGGCGCATTGGCCCTATCCACGGGTTCCACGCTTACCGTGGCGGCGAATGGTGAGACGGTGATGAATCTTGCGGCCGCAGCTGCCAAGCAGGATGCGCTGTACGTTACGGTGTCCAGCGATGAGACACCGGTTGCGGCAATCGTTCGCAGCATCGCCATGGATGGCCTGACGGCCAAGGGCTCTGACTATGCGGTCGCCAACAACACGGCATCGAAGAAGCTGGGCTTTGGCGCACTGAACGAAGGCGATGCGGTGAAACTGTACCTGTTCGCCCGCCAGAGCGCCGATGTCACGGTTTCCTGGGTGGATGGCAAAGGACTCAAGCAGGCGCATCGGCAGACCATCGAAGGCGATCGGGCGTCGGTCATCGACCTGGGCGACGTGCCCAAGGGGGTGACGGGCATCATCATCAGCTCCAGCCAACCGATTTCCGTCTCCGCGAAGATCGATGACGACGGCAACGACGGGCAATCCGATTTTGCATTGGTGAATGCGGCAAGTCCGTCGCATGTCTCCGCTGTGGCGATACCCGATCAGGCTTCGGCGAAACTGGGTGTCATGAATGCTTCCGATCAGGAAGCATCCGCCGTGCTGCGCTGCTATGACGCAGACGGTAAGCGAATCGACGAACGCACCATCACCCTGAAGGCGGGGGCGGCCACGATGTTGGATCTTGCGGATGTCGATGGTACCGTGGCGGCCGTGAGCCTGAACGATGACGACGGGGCCATGGTATGGAACGGACGCATCGGGCAGGAAGACGTGGCAAAAGCCAAGATGGCGGGCCTGTCCATCATCTCGCCCGTCGATTTGAAGGAGACGAAGGAGCGGATCTGGGCCAACGCCGACATGACCGTCGTACGGTAATGGCCTACATACCCCAGTCAGGATCGATTTCTTCGGGACGTCGGCCGTAAAGTTCAGCCAAACGCGAGACCACTTCGTCACGGATGGCGAACTGCAGATCCATGCGGCTGCGTGCGTGGGACTGCAGCGGCATGCGGTAGAGCACAATGCGAGGCGGTATGCCATGATCAGCGGGGAAACACTGCGATCCGAAGTGAGGCACGGCCTCCCAAGGGGCGGGATCGGACGGCGGCACATCCTCGACGGCGAACTGCACGGGAGCTACCAATTCCGGCCATGCGCCATTAAGACGTCGAATCTGCGCCACCACCATATCGTCGAACATGCCGCTTCTCGTACGATATCGAGGCAGACGCGTACCGAACATAGGCGTTCGAATGCCCCTTCCATGACGATTGCGGTACACTGTAGACTCCCAAGGCAGTTGATGCATAGCCTCTACCATAGCAAGGCGGAGGTCGTGTCGTGCGCTACCATAATGACATTGGTCCAGCGCGGGAAGGAAGGCATACATTGGCGGTGGTTTCAGTACCGATGTGGAACGACGTGGATGTCGACGCCCTGTGTTCCGGTGCCCGTGTGGTGGCCTTCGACCTTGACAATACGCTGGCGCGCTCGAAAAAACCCATGAAGGATGACATGGCCGAGCGATTCTCGCTCCTCACCACGCTGATTCCCGTGGCCGTGGTCTCAGGCGGGAAATACGCCTTGGTGACCAGTCAGATCACCGACCGCCTGACTGCCGAGGCCAATCGATTCCATCTGCATCTGATGCCGACCAGTGGTACCCGGTATTATCGCTGGGACGGCGGGGCTTGGGAACAAGTCTTCGCCCGTGACCTCAGTAGCGAGGATCGCGCCAAGGCCATAGCATCCCTAGAACGCAACGCCAAGGCGCAAGGTGTGTGGTCCGGCACTCCGTGGGGGGAGCGTATCGAGGACCGCGGTAGCCAGATCACTTTCTCCGCACTCGGGCAGAATGCACCCGTGGAGGCGAAGGAGGCATGGGACCCCACCAATGAGAAGAAGAATCGCCTTGCGCAGGCGGTCGCTACCGATCTGCCGCATTTGGCGGTACGTTCAGGAGGCTCTACCAGCGTCGATATCTCCGCGCGCGGCATCGACAAATCATTTGCGGTGCAAGAATTGGCGCGGATTCTCGGCATAGACGTGCATCAGATCATCTTCGTGGGAGACCGCATGGATCCCGATGGCAACGATTATCCGGCCGCAGTGGCGGGTACGCGTGCCGTACGCGTCACCGGGCCCGCCGACACCGTGATGCTGTGTGACGACATCATCGAATCCCTGCGTGGGCAAGCCGGGTGATCGCATGGGGGAGGCGGCGCGCATGGCGGCGATGATCGCCGACCTGATGTTCCCCAGAGGTTGCGCAGGATGTGACTGCCCGGATGCCGTGTTATGTGTGGAATGCCGGAAACTGTTCCACCAACATGTGGAGCGATCCTTGCCAGGCGTTGTGATGGATCGCTGGTTTGCCTGCGGTTGGTATCGCGGTTCCGTACGTCGCGCGATTCTGTCGTGGAAGGACCATGGTGATGAGGAATGTGACGGGCCGCTATGCGAGATGCTGCACGACCTCGCGCGATCCTGCGGGCTGATTGATCTGCTTCGTGGCGGAGTGCCATACGATGGCCCCATTCTGATTATTCCGGCGCCATCATCCCGACATTCTGTACGTCAACGTGGACGCAGACATATGATGCAGCTCGCCAAATGTCTGGCCCGCGACGTTCGGAGGACAGGCCTTTCGGCAAAGGCTTGCAACGCATTGGAAAGCAGAGGGGTAACACGCAGGTCGGTGCAGATGCAAGGCGTCGTTCAGCGTTCCCGGCGATTGAAGGGCCATGTTGCCGTCCGATCGGGAATCGATGTACGTGGCGTGCCCGTTGTGTTGATTGACGACATCATCACATCCGGTACCACGATGCGTCGCTGCGTCGAGGTTTTGCAACAGGCCGGCGCGACCGTGGTCACCGTGCTGGCGTTGGCTTACACGCCGCCCGGCGGATCGACGCAGGAAAACGATCACTCATCATCGGCGGTGTGATATTTCGGCAGGGTGATTTCAAAATCGGCGCCACGTTGGTCATCGACCACGCGTACGGTACCGCCATGCAGCTGTGCCGCCCATCGGGCGATCGACAGTCCCAGTCCGGTGCCGCCCGATTCGGTGCCGGGACCGGTTTTGCCTTTGACGAAGCGGCGGAAGATGTCGGATCGTGCCTCTTGCGGAATCTGCGAGCCAAAATTGACCACATTGGTCACGATGGTACCGAAATCCTTGTTCTCATGCGCCTCGATGAGCACCGTGGTGTTATCGGCGGAATGCTTGAGCGCATTGGCGATGATGTTGGTGAACAGCTGGCGCAGGCGATCCTGGTCACCCTCCATCTCGATGTTGGCGGGTATGTGCATCTCGATGTCATGCGCGTGGCCGGCATCCGCTATCTCCAACGGTTCCACGGTTTCGTCAATGAAATCATGGAAATTGAACTTTTCGATCTGGAGACTGGCCGCGCCGGCCTCCATGCGTGACAGATCCAGCAGAAACGCGATGAGGTCGGACAGGCGGTGCGTCTGATTCAGGATGCTTTCCAGATTGGCCGGCGTAGGCTCGACCACGCCGTCGGCCATGTTTTCGACCATGGCCTGCAACGCCGAGACCGGAGTGCGCAATTCATGGCTGACGTTCGCTACCATATCTCGGCGCATCTGGTCGGCATGCTGCAGTTCCTCGGCCATCTCGTTGAAGGAGATGGCCAACTGGCCGACTTCGTCGCGGCTGTTCGAATCGACATGCACGCGCACGGTGTAATCGCCATCGGCCATGGCCTCGGCGGCGTCTCGCATCTGCCGCAACGGAGAGGTAAGCCCCCGGGAGAAAAAATAGGTGATGCCCAAAGCCACGGCAAGCGTAATCGGCATGGCGATCCATACGCTTAGGCCTACTTTGAGCAGGAACCAGGCCATGATGAACGCGATGGCCGTAGCGATGACGATCAACACGCTCAGTTCGATTTTCAACGAGGACAGCAAACCAATGGGGCGTTCGGTCTCCAATGGATTGACCGAACGCCCCTTATTCGAATCGGAAGTACGCATATTACCGCATACTACTGCTCCGGTGGCTCGAATGCATAGCCGACGCCATGTACGGTGCGAATGGTCTGCGAACCCAGCTTGTGGCGCAATGCCTTGACATGCGAGTCCACGGTGCGGGTGCCGGAGGCATCCACCCAGTCCCACACTTCTTCGAGCAGCTTCTCACGGGTGAGCACGGACTTGGGCTTGCGGGCCAGCGTGGCCAACAGGTCGAATTCCGTGGGGGTCAGATGCACCTGCTCGCCATTGACGGTGACGATGCGTTGCGCCGGATCGATGACCAGCGAACCGAAATCGAGGATCTTCTCGTTTTCGGAGTTCTTCGCGATGACCTTGGCACGGTCTACGCGGCGAAGCAACGCCTTGCAGCGTGCGATGAGCTCGCGCATGGAGAACGGCTTGGTCATGTAGTCATCGGCTCCGGCACCGAGACCGATGACCTTATCGGCCTCGTCGTCCCGCGCCGTCAGGATCAGCACGGGAACCGGACGTTCCGCCACGATGCGCTTGGTCGCTTCAAGACCGTCCATCACCGGCAACATGATGTCCATGATCACCAGATCGGGACGTAGCTGCGTGGCAGCCTGTACGGCGCTCGCGCCGTCGGAGGCCACGCGGGCCGTCCATCCTTCCGCGGTAATGCGCTGCGCGATGGCAGTGGCCAACGTTGGTTCATCCTCGACCACCAAAACGGTACGTGGGGTGGCCGAAGGTCGTGCTGATGTGTTGAGCATAGCGATCCGCCTTTCTCAGAGTTCTGGCTTCAAGAATACTGCGCCCAAAGCCGGAACGGTGATGGTTGCGGACCAATCGCGCGAATGGTATTCGCCTTCGACCGCTTCGAACGTGCCGTTATGGATGTCGGATCCGCCGTAAATCTTGTCGTCGGTGGTCAGCACCTCGGTCCACTTGCCACCCTTGGTGAGCGGCACCTGGTAATCCTGCCAGGCTTCGCCGGAGAAGTTCACGACGACGACCATCTGCTCGCCATCCTTGCCAATTCGCACAAAGCTTAACGTATTGTGGTCGGCATCATCGCTGGTGAGCCACTGGAAGCCGGCCGGATCGAAATCCTGGCTCCACAGTGCAGGCGATTCCTTATAGAGCGCATTGAGATCGGCGACGAGCTTCTTCACGCCGCGATGATCGGGCCAATTGAGCGCATCCCAATCCACGGAGCCATCATGGTCCCACTCGCCATACTGGGCCACCTCGTTGCCCATGAAGGACAGGTTCTTGCCCGGATGGGCCCACTGGTAGGCGAACAGGGCGCGCACACCGGCATAACGTTGCCAGTCGTTGCCTGGCATCTTGCCGAATACCGAACCCTTGCCGTATACGACCTCGTCATGGCTGATGGGCAGCACATAATGCTCGGAATACGCGTAGACCATGGAGAAGGTGATCTCGTTATGATGCCACTTGCGGTTGATGGGCTCCTCGTGCAGATACTGCAGGGTGTCATGCATCCAGCCCATATTCCACTTGAGGCCGAAGCCGAGGCCTCCGGCATCGGTCGGTGCGGTGATGCCGGGGTATGCGGTGGATTCTTCGGCGATCATCATGATGCCGGGATTGTTCTTATATGCGGTGGCGTTGGCTTCCTTGAGGAAATCGATGGCCTCAAGGTTTTCGCGGCCGCCGTAGATGTTCGGATGCCACTGGCCCGGCTCACGGCTGTAATCGAGGTACAGCATCGACGAGACCGCGTCCACGCGCAGCGCGTCGACATGATACTCGTCCAGCCAGAAGCAGGCGTTGGCCACCAGGAAGTTGCGCACTTCGCGGCGCCCGAAATTGAACACGTAGGTGCCCCAGTCCGGGTGCTCGCCACGCATCGGATCCGGATCTTCATACAACGGGGTACCGTCGAAACGGCCCAATGCGAACGCATCCTTCGGGAAGTGGGCCGGAACCCAATCCATGATTACGCCGATGCCGGCCTCATGGAGTTTGTCGACCAGATATTTGAAGTCGTCCGGGCCGCCGAGTCTGGAGTCGACCGCGTAATAGCCAGTGACCTGATAGCCCCAGGAGCCGGAGAACGGGTGCTCGGCCAGCGGCATGAACTCCACATGGGTGAAGCCCTCTTCGGCCACGTACGGTACGAGTTTGTCGGCCAACTCGCGGTAGTTGTGCACATCCTTGCGCCAGCTGCCCGCGTGCACCTCATAGATGCTGACAGGGCCGTTGTGCGGATCGGTGACGGCGCGCTTGGCCATCCACGCCTCATCATGCCATTCATGTTCGGAGTCGACCACGACGGAGCCGGTACGCGGCGGAATCTCATGCGAGCGCTCCATCGGGTCGGCCTTCATTGTCCACTCGTTGTTGGCGTTGAGAATCTCGTACTTGTAGATCTCACCGTCGCCGACACCTGGCACGAACAATTCCCAGACGCCTGAGGAACCCAGCTCGCGCATGGCGTGCGTACGGCCGTTCCAACCGTTGAAGTCGCCGACCACGCGTACGGCATGCGCATTCGGAGCCCATACGGTGAATGCGGTGCCGACCACCTGTTCGCCGGGCGTACCATCCGCGGAACCCATGGGATCGTCGTAGCGCAGCACATGCGCGCCGAGAGCCTCCCACAACCGTTCGTGACGGCCTTCGCCGAACAGGTACATATCCATGTCGCCGATGGTGGGCAGGTAACGGTACGGATCGTCGGACACCACCACGGTACCGTCTTCGTATTCGGTGCGGATGCGGTAGTCCGGCACACCATAGCTGTCATCGTTCCGAATCGCCTTGACGAGGGCTATGAACACGCCATTGAATTCATGAACCGCCTCGGTCTCGGCGTTCTGCGTGATGATCGTCACGGATTTCGCCAGCGGACGCAACACGCGGATCGTGACGACATCCTCGTGCTTGTCGGACCCGAGATGCCCGCCGAGCACCTCATGCGGATTGTAAAACGTACCGTTGCTTACTGCATCCAGGTCGCCCTGAGCAACAGGAACGGCAACGACATCTTCTTTGATCTTGGATTCTGTAGCCATGGCAAAAGTGTAAGCACGATTGGTCGAAAAATGGCTTCGTGTCGCGCTTTATTTTCATTTTTTCGCTGGTTTTTGGACAAGTCCATGCCGGGTGGCACAATAATTCGGGTTTTGTGTAAGCTTTTCACGGAGGATTCATGGGTTACAAGGTCGGCGACATGGTCGTCTATCCACGTCACGGCGCTGCGAAGGTGGAGGCCATAACCGAGCGGACGGTCAAGGGGGTCACCCGTGAATACCTGCAGCTGTCGGTATTGTCGTCTGACGGTTTGGTCATCAATGTTCCGGTGGACAACGCCAAAAAAGTCGGCGTGCGCGACATCGTCGATGCCAACGAGGTGGCGAAGGTCTTTGAGATCCTGCGCACTCCGATCATCGAAAAGGAAATGAACTGGTCCCGTCGTTACAAGCTGAACGTCGAGAAGATCGCTACCGGTGACGTCAACAAGATCGCCGAAGTGGTGCGTGATCTGGCGCAGCGGGACGTGGATGAGCATGGTCTGTCCGCCGGTGAGAAGCGCATGCTTACGAAAGCCCGTAGCATCCTCACCTCCGAGATCTCATTGTCTGAGCATCTCGAGGAAGGCGAGGCCCAACGCCTGCTTGACGTGAATCTGGGGTACGAAGCTCCGCAGCCAGGAGACGACCAGCATCACACCGAAGCCCCGCAGGAGGCCGCGATGGATACGTTGGCCCGTGTTGAGGCCGAAGGCAAGAAGTCCAAGAAGAAGTAGGGCTCTCTGATGCGCATCGGTCAAGGTTTTGACGCCCATCGATTCGCTGATTCCAATGCAGGCAGGCCGTTATGGCTTGCCTGTTTGCATTGGAAGGGTGATGGCATAGCAGGTGATTCCGATGGTGACGTCGTCGCACATGCGCTGATCGACGCATTGCTGGCAGCCGCGCACCTTGGTGATATCGGAACGTTGTTCGGCGTGGGCGCAAATTCCGACGGTGCCGGCAAACATGGTGCCGAAATGCTGCGTACCGCTGTCGGCTATCTGAAGGACCATGGCATGCGGCCGATAAGTGCCAGCGTGGTAATCATCGCCAATCGCCCGAAGATTGGCACGCGTCGCATGGAGGCGGAAGCGGCGTTGTCTGCAGCGATCGGTTGCGAGGTGTCGGTGACGGCCACCACTACGGATGGCATGGGATTCACCGGTTCGGGGGAGGGCGTAGCCGCCATCGCCAACGCCCTTGTGGAACCGGTGGAGTAGGGCTATCTTCTATTCAGCGCACCCACTGCCTTGGTAATGGCCCAGAACAAGGTGGAGATGGTCACGATGATGAAGCTCGGGGGAGCTGGGAACATCGCGGACAGGATCAAGCCGTCCCAGATGGAGACCAGGCAGATCGCACTGGCGATGACCATCGCTTTGAACGGCGAACCCGCGAGAATGTTCGCGGTCGCGGCAGGGGTGATGACCAATGCGAAAATCAGCAACGTACCCACGGCGGGCACGGCGATGGTAATCACGCCGGCCATGATCGCCATGAACGCGATGTTCATCAGGCCGACGGGCACGCCCTTGGCCTGAGCCACCTGCTCATCCAATGAGCTGAACAGCAGTGGACGGTAGATGAGCGCCAACACCGCCAACAGCACGATGTCGAAGACGGCGAAGCCGATGATCTGGCCGGTGGTGATGGTCAGAATCGATCCGAATAGAATCGACTGCATCTGTTGCGAGGCGGAACTTGAGAGTCTGGCAAAAAACAGACCCATGCCAGTGGCGAAGGCCAACACAGTGCCGGTGGCGATTTCGCGTTGCGACGCCTTTTTGCCGAGGGCTCCGATGACCAAAGCCCCGCCGAGAGCGAATATCCCCATGCCGACGGAGACTGGCAGTCCAATCAATATCGCACCGGTGGCTCCGGGCAGTCCGATATGCGCCAAGGCGTGCGAAGCGAATGTGGAATGGCGTGCGATGGTGAAGTATCCCATCACACCCGCAGCCAAGGCGATGCACAATCCGGCGAGGAATGCGTTGGCCATGAATGGTGCCGTCAGCGTCGACATCCAGTCCGGGTCGAATGCGAATGCGGTGTGGCTCATGCGTGTTGCCTCTTTCCGGTGTGCTGGTGGAATTGCGCGACCTCTTTGGGATCGTGTGCGTCGACGATTGCGTTCCTAGGTTCGTCGTCGCTGGGTGTCACGAACATGTCTCCCTGCGGCGTGGTGACCACCTGCACGGTGGTGCCGTACAAGTGGGTGAGCAGTTCCGAGTCCAATACCTCGTTCATGCGTGCATAATGCGGGTGTCCGTCAAGCAGATACACGGCACCGGTAAGAATCGGCAACAGCATGTTGAGGTCATGGGCGACCACCTGAATGGTCATGCCGAGTTCTCGATTGAGTTTGGCAAGTACATGCACGGTGGCTCGCTGGCTGGCCAGATCGAGGTTGGCGAGCGGCTCGTCGAGCATCAGTAGCTGCGGGTCGCTCACCAATGCCTGGGCGATGGCCGCACGTTGGCGCAATCCACCCGACAATTCGGAAAGCCGGTATGAGGCCTTGTCGAGAAGACCGACGAATTCCATGGCTTTGCGGGCCTTCTCACGTTGGGCGCGCGTGACGGGATGAATGCCGAAACGAGTGCCGGTCAAGCCAAGCAATACCGATTGTTCGGCGGTGAGATTCGACTCGATGTCGACGGCATAGCTTTGCGGTACGTAGCCGATGTGCTGATTCATGGCACCGGCCGGTTTGCCGAGCACCGTGATGCTGCCGGCCGTGGTATCGATCAGACCAAGTTCGGCCTTCATCATCGTGGTCTTGCCTGCGCCGTTGGTGCCTACGATGGCGGTGACCGAACCGCTGGGAATGCTGAATGAGCCATGCCGCCAGATCACATGTCCGCCACGTTTGACGCAGGCGTCCTTGAATACAATCGCGGCTTGCGGTGCCTGCCCGTCGGGAGAGTCGGTGCCATCGTGCATGAAAAGCTCCTTTATGATGTCGTTTCCGTTCGTATCATGACAAACAGTGTTGACAACCATTCTCAATAAGAGGGGGTGTTTCCCGTAATGATCGCGGGAAGCACCATCCTTAAGGCGAGCCTTGGAATGCGTCTGCGGCGTTATTTGCCGGGATCCGGCTGCGGCTCCTCCGTCGCATTTTCGGATGGCGAGGCCGATTCGGATGATTCGCTCGGCGATGACGTCGCGTTTTCGGAGGAATCGTCTTCGGCATCGGTCGTCGCCATCGTTTCCGTCAGGGATGTGACCAGCGACAGGATCCAGGAGGTCAGGCTCGACTGATCGGCCGGCATCTGTTCCGTGACGTCGAATACCGGAACGTCTGACTTCTGCGCGGTGCCGGTCAGCAGATTCGTGGCATCGCTGGCTTCCTGCACGTTGTTGACCAGCAGGTCGACCTGATGCTTTTCCAGCAATTCCTGGAAGGCCTGTAGATCGGCCGGCGCCGGTTCCGCGTCGGAGGCGGCCGATTGCGCATATCCTTCGGGGGTCTTGTCATCAAAGCCCATATCGCTCAGCAGATAGTATGCGACCGCTTCGGTGGCCGCATATGTGGCGCCTTTATGCGTGCTGCTGAAGGTTTTCATCGCCTTCTCGACCTTGCTCTCCCGTTTGTTCCACGCGGAAAGCTTGCCTGCGAAGTATTTCTTCCGTGCCGGCATGATGCGGCTGTAGGTGTCGGCCAGCTCCTTGGCCATGGCGTTGCGGGCGTCGTTGGAGAACCACAGGTGAGGATTGTCCCCCTCCATGGCTCCGACCATTTGCGCCGCAGATACGCTGACGGTGCCCTTCGTCAGATTCTTCGTGGCCCAGGCGTCATAGCCGGCTCCGTTGGAGACGACGACCTGTGCCTTCTGAAGAGCGGCGACATCGGCGGTCTTGGGCTCGAAATCATGGGCGTCCACGGAGGTCGAGTTCAGAATGGAAGTCACCTTCACATAGGTTCCGCCGATCTGCTCCGCAAGGGAGCCCCATTGATTGACCGATGCGACTACGGTGATGGGGGAGGTCTGCTCGCTCGTCGAAGCCGAAGCGGTCGGTCGCTCGTCCGGCGAATCGTGGCCGAAGCAGGCGGTGGCGCCGAACACCATGCACATGACGATGCCGGCGGCAACGGTACGTAGGAGGGAACGCTGATGCAGACGCATGCTGGAATGCCTTCTTCCTAAAATCATCCCGGTCGTGTTCGTCTCGCGAACGTGCGCACGACTTCCGACTGAAACCAAGATAGCCTACGATACATGCAAACGCCAATAGGCCAAGGTTATCTATACGAAGGGAACGCCCGTATGGCAACGAAAATCGACGGCAAGATGATATCCGCACGCATCAAGGAGGACCTTGCTCGGCGGGTCGCCGCATTGAAGCAGCGGGGCGTCGAACCGGGATTGGGGACCATTCTGGTCGGTTCCGACCCGGGTTCGGTCAAATACGTCGCCGGCAAGCATGCCGACTGCGCCGAGATCGGCGTGACGTCCATCAAGCGCGAATTGCCTGCGGATGCCACCTTCGATCAGATTGCGGCGGCGGTGAATGAACTGAACGCCGACCCCGCCTGCACCGGCTACATCGTGCAGTTGCCGTTGCCGAAAGGCATTGACGAAAACGCCGTCATCGACCTGATCGATCCGAAAAAGGACGCGGACGGCATGCATCCCTACAATCTGGGCGAGCTGGTGTTGCATCCCCGTGGCGAGATCGCCACGCCGTTGCCGTGCACGCCACGTGGCGTCATCGAACTGCTTGGAGCCTATGACATCGATCTGAATGGCAAGGAGGTATGCGTGCTTGGGCGCGGCATCACCATCGGCCGCACCATTGGACTGATGCTCACGCGCAAGGAAGTCAATGCCACGGTCACGCTATGCCATACCGGTACCAGGGACGTGCGAGACCACATGCGTCGCGCCGATGTGATCGTGGCCGCGATGGGTTCCGCCGCGTTCGTCAAACCGGACGACATCAAGGAAGGGGCGGTGCTTGTCGATGTTGGCGTCTCCCGAGTATTCGATGAGGAGGCCGGCCGTTACCGTGTCAGGGGTGATATCGACAAAGCCTGTTACGAGAAGGCCTCGGCCTATACGCCGAATCCAGGGGGAGTGGGTCCGATGACCCGTGCCATGCTGCTGGAGAACGTGGTCGAAATGGCCGAACGCCGGCACTGAGAGAGCAAGCCGATTATTTCGGGCGTGTCGCGTGAAGATTCCGCTCGTTTTTGTGCACGGTCTCCTGTAGACTTAAGTTTTGTGTGTGCTGTACGCGCACCCGGTATAACTGAAGAACGATTTTATCCATCCACTATTTGTAAGAAACCAAATTAATGGCAGAGAACAATAACGAAGTCGCCAAGGTCGCCATCAACGACATCGGCACCGAAGAGGACTTCATCAAGGCAGTCGATTCCACCATCAAGAACTTCGATGATGGTGATCTGGTCGAAGGTACCGTCGTCAAGGTCGATCACGACGAGGTGCTGCTCGACATCGGCTACAAGACCGAGGGCGTCATTCCCTCCCGTGAGCTTTCCATCAAGAAGGACGTTGATCCTGACGAAGTCGTCGAGGTCGGCGACACTATCGAGGCTCTTGTCGTCACCAAGGAAGACAAGGAAGGCCGTCTGATCCTGTCCAAGAAGCGTGCACAGTACGAGCGCGCCTGGGGCGATATCGAGAAGATCAAGGAAGCCGATGGCGTTGTCGAAGGTACCGTCATCGAAGCCGTCAAGGGCGGCCTTATCGTCGACATCGGCCTGCGTGGCTTCCTGCCGGCATCGCTGGTCGAAATGCGTCGCGTGCGCGACCTGTCCCCGTACATTGGCCAGAAGATCAAGGCCAAGATTCTCGAGCTCGACAAGAACCGCAACAACGTGGTCCTTTCCCGTCGTCAGTACCTCGAAGAGACCCAGTCCGAAGTGCGTGAGACCTTCCTGTCTCAGCTCAAGAAGGGCCAGATTCGTGAAGGCGTCGTGTCCTCCATCGTCAACTTCGGCGCATTCGTCGATCTGGGCGGCGTTGACGGCCTGATTCACGTTTCCGAGCTGTCCTGGAAGCACATCGACCACCCGTCCGAAGTCGTCAAGGTCGGCGATAAGGTCACCGTCGAGGTGCTCGACGTCGATCTCGACCGTGAGCGCATCTCCCTGTCCCTCAAGGCCACCCAGGAAGATCCGTGGCAGCGCTTCGCTCGCACCCACGTTCCTGGCCAGATCGTCAAGGGCAAGGTCACCAAGATCGTTCAGTTCGGTGTCTTCATCTCCGTCGAAGACGGCATCGAAGGCCTCGTGCACATCTCCGAGCTGGCCAACCGCCACGTGGAGAACCCGGAGACCGTCGTCAAGCCGGGCGAAGAGGTCTTCGTCAAGGTGATCGACGTCGATCTTGATCGTCGCCGCATCTCCCTGTCCCTCAAGCAGGCCAACGACTCCGTCGATCCGGCTTCCGAGGACTTCGATCCGGCTCTGTACGGCATGCCGGCAGAGTACGACGAGCAGGGCAACTACAAGTATCCGGAAGGCTTCGACCCGGCAACCAACGAGTGGATCGCTGGTTACGAGAAGCAGCGTGAGGAGTGGGAGGCCCAGTACGCGGCAGCCCACGACCTGTGGGAGCAGCACAAGGAGTTCGTCGCCAAGGAACTCGAGAACGCAGCCGCTTCCGCCGCCGAGGACGGCCAGGCTCCGAAGGAAGAGAAGGTCGAAGAGGTGTCCAACTACTCCTCCGAGAACACTTCCGCCGGTACCCTTGCCGACTCCGACCAGCTCGCCGCTCTGCGCGACCAGCTGCTCGGCAAGTGATTGGCCTGTGCTGACGGGCAACCGTTAGGCAGATGACTTCAAACCCCGTACCTATGTGGTGCGGGGTTTTTCGCTGCCATAATCTTCTTCCCGTCACTCCGATGGATATCATGCATACCTTCCATCGCCGTGAGCGGAGCATGTTGAGCCCGGAGCATTGCACCGCCTTGCCGGTGTCCGTTCGACTCGGCACAATGACAGATGTGACGATTCGAATTGGTCTGACCGGCGGCATCGCAGCCGGCAAAAGTACGGTATCCGCCCATCTGTGCGATCTTGGTGCGTTCGTCATCGATTATGACGAGCTGGCTCGTGAGGTGGTTGCCCCGGGAAGCGAGGGGCTGCGTCGAATCGTTGATTCTTTCGGTACGGATGCGCTGGATGAGCGGGGCGAGCTGAATCGTGCGTGGATGGCGGAACAAGTGTTTTCAGGCCAGGCTTCGGCGGGGATGCGGAAACGGCTCGACGACATCGAACATCCGCTGATCTATCAGTTGGCGTTGCGCAGGGAGCGTGAGGCAATGGCGGCGAACCCGCAGGCCGTGATCGTGCATGATGTTCCGCTGTTGGCTGAGGTCATCGACGACATGCCGGTGCGTTTCGACCATATTGTCACCGTTGAGGCGTCGGAGGATATGCGTGTGAGACGGATGATGGCGACCCGGAACATGAGCGAGGAACAGGCCTGGGCGCGTGTCGGCCATCAATCCTCGGCACGGGAACGCATGGCCATCGCCGATGTGGTCATCGACGCCACACATAATATAGAACGTATGTTCGAAGATGTTGATAGACTGTACGCACAGTGGCGCTTGGAAGCAAGGTGATCGGCATGGGATTCGAAATCGAACGTGTAGACAAACCGTTTGTGGTCAAATCACCATATCGGCCGTCAGGAGACCAGCCGAAGGCCATTGAGGAGCTGGCCACCCGTATCGAAAACGGTGAGAACGATGTGGTGCTTATGGGCGCTACGGGAACCGGCAAAACGGCTACCACCGCATGGCTGATCGAACGGTTGCAACGCCCGACGCTCATCATCGAGCCGAACAAGACGCTCGCTGCACAGCTGTGCGCCGAGTTCCGCGAGCTCATGCCCGACAACGCAGTGAGCTATTTCGTCTCCTATTACGACTACTACCAGCCTGAAGCCTACATTCCACAGACCGACACCTATATTGAAAAGGACTCCAACATCAATGACGATGTGGAGCGGCTGCGTCATGCGGCCACCGCGAACCTGCTGACGCGGCGTGATTGCGTGGTCGTGGCCACCGTCTCCTGCATCTACGGCTTGGGTACCCCGGAAGAGTATGCCGGCCGCATGCTGTTTCTCAAGGAAGGCCAGCAGATAGATCGCGACGAGCTGTTGCGCATGTTCGTGTCGATGCAGTACAAGCGTAACGACATCGCCTTCACCCGCGGCACCTTTCGAGTGCGTGGTGACACCGTCGAAATCATTCCGGTATATGAGGAACTCGCCATCCGCATAGAATTTTTCGGCGATGAAATCGACCATATCTCGACCCTGCATCCCCTGACCGGCGACGTGATCGATCACGAGCCGCAGGTGCACATCTTCCCGGCCTCGCATTATGTGGCCGGACCTGAACGCATGGAGCGTGCACTGGCCACCATCAAGGAGGAACTCGACCAACGTGTGGCCGAATTGCGTAAGCAGGGCAAGGAACTCGAGGCGCAGCGCCTCACCATGCGCACCACATATGATCTGGAAATGCTCACCCAGGTGGGTGTATGTTCCGGCGTGGAGAATTATTCCCGTCATTTTGACGGGCGTGAACCCGGTACCCCGCCGCACACCCTGCTCGATTTCTTTCCCGACGACTTCCTGTTGGTCATCGACGAATCACATGTCACCGTGCCGCAGATCGGTGCCATGTACGAGGGGGATGCCAGCAGAAAACGTACTTTGGTGGAGCACGGCTTCCGTCTGCCCTCCGCAATGGACAATCGTCCGCTCAAATGGCCGGAATTTCTGCAACGCGTCGGCCAGACCGTATATCTGTCCGCGACGCCGGGCGATTACGAACTGGGTCTGAGCGATGGCGTGGTGGAACAGATCATCCGTCCGACAGGCCTTGTTGATCCGAAGATCGACGTACGGCCCGTGGACGGGCAGATCGACGATCTTCTGGCCGAAATCAAGGATCGTGTGGCCAGGAACGAACGTGCGCTCGTCACCACGCTCACCAAGAAGATGGCCGAGGACCTTACCGATTATCTGTTGGAACGCGGCATCAAGGTCGAATACCTGCATTCCGACGTCGATACGTTACGCCGAGTCGAACTGTTGCGTGAACTACGCGAAGGTAAGATCGACGTCATCGTCGGTATCAATCTGTTGCGGGAAGGCCTCGATCTGCCGGAGGTCTCGCTGGTGGCGATTCTTGATGCCGACAAGGAAGGATTCCTGCGCTCCTATCGTTCGCTGATTCAGACCATCGGCCGTGCCGCACGAAATGTGTCCGGCACCGTCATCATGTATGCCGATGACGTCACCGAAGCCATGCACAAGGCCATCGACGAAACCAACCGTCGCCGTGACATTCAGATTGCCTACAACAAGGAGCATGGCATCGATCCGAAACCGTTGATCAAAAAGATCAGCGACGTCAACGATATGTTGGCCAAGGAGGACGTCGATACGCAGACCTTGCTCGGCACCGGCTACCGTAACGCCGACAAGGCGGGCAATTCGCATCTGGGCGTGCCGACCTTCGACAGGAGCGAATCCGACAAGCGCCATGAGGAGATACTTAAGGCCGGCCTGCCGGCACAGGATCTCGCCGACCTTATCCGTCAGCTTTCCGACCAGATGCATACGGCAGCCGAGCAACTCCAATTCGAGCTTGCGGCACGTCTGCGTGACGAAATCAGGGATCTGAAGAAGGAACTGCGGCAGATGACCGAAGCCGGCAAATGATGTTCGTCCGGTCATGTGGCTTACGTACCATGGGGAATTATGGCTGAAACCCCTCTTGCATTCATGATCGTCACATTTGTGACGCTTGGTATCTTCTTCATCGTCGATTTGTTCGTGATCGGTCGCAAGCCACATGTGCCCTCCACCAAGGAATGCGTGCAGCATATCGCTTTTTTCGTGGTCATGGCATTGATTTTCGGCGGATTGATGTGGTACTTTGCGGGTGCCAAGCCGGCCATTGAATTCTATTCGGGCTGGCTTACCGAGTACTCCCTAAGCATCGATAACCTGTTCGTGTTCGTCATCATCATGTCGAATTTCGCCGTGCCGAAACGGCTGCAGAAATTCGTGCTGTCCGTTGGCATCGCCGTCGCCCTCATACTGCGCGGTTGCTTCATTCTGGTCGGTGCGGCCATTATCTCCCGTTTCACGTGGGTGTTCTTTCTGTTCGGCGCGTTCCTTATCGTCACCGCCGTCAAACTCGTCGCCGGAGAAGAGGAGGACGAGGAATACCACGAGAATGGACTGATTCGCGCGCTGCGCAAGGTCATCAGGATCACCGATGAATATGACGGCGAAAAACTGCGTACCGTGAAGAACGGAGTCAAGTACTGGACACCGATGCTCATCGTGTTTCTGACCATCGGTACCACGGATGTGATGTTCGCCTTCGACTCGATTCCGGCCATCTTCGGACTGACCAAGGACCCGTTCATTGTGTTCACCTCCAATGTATTCGCATTGCTTGGTCTGCAGCAGCTGTATTTCCTGCTTGGCGAGTTGCTCGACAAGCTGGTCTATCTGCCGCTTGGTCTGTCCGTCGTGCTCGGCTTCATCGGCGTGAAGCTCATCATGGAGGCCATGCACGGCAATTCCCTGCCGTTCGTCAACGGCGGAAGGCCCGTTCACTGGGTTCCGGAAGTGCCTACATGGCTGTCCTTGGCCGTGATCGTCGTGGCCATAGGAGGTTCCGCGCTGGCCAGTGTGCTGAAGATGCGATCCGTGGAGGCCAACGCCCGGTGACTGGTCGGCGAACGGCATGAAAACTGAGGTTTTCGTTCTCCCGACAAAAATGTGAGCGCTCACAACACACCTCTGTCCGGAGTGGAAGTGAGCGCTTTTTGCTAGTAAACTATGCCATTGGAAACAGGGTCGTCAGATCCAAATCAAATTAGAACAGGAATAGGCAGGCATACATGCGTAAAGCCAAGATCGTAGATACCATCGGTCCCGCTACCGAGTCTCTGGAAGGCATCACCAGCCTCGTCGAAGCAGGTATGGACGTTGCTCGTCTGAACCGCTCCCATGGCACTCCTGAAGACCACCTGAAGGTCTACAACAACCTTCGTGCAGCCGCCAAGGCCACCGGTCGCAATGTTGCCGCACTGGTCGATCTGCAGGGCCCGAAGATTCGTTGCGGTTGGTTCAAGAAGAACGCCGAAGGCGAAGACAAGGTTCAGCTGACCGAAGGCCAGGAATTCGTCATCACCACCGATGACATCGAAGGCGACGAGCACATCACCTCCACCACCTTCAAGGGTCTGCCGGGCGATTGCCACGCCGGCGATCCGATTCTGATCGATGACGGCAAGGTCCGTCTCGAGGTCACCAAGGTCGAGGGCAACAACGTGTACACCAAGGTCGTTGTGGCCGGACCGGTTTCCAGCCACAAGGGCATCAATCTGCCGGGTGTCGCCGTGTCTCTGCCGGCACTGACCGAAAAGGATGAGGCCGATCTGCGTTGGGCCATCCAGACCGGTGCCGACATCATCGCCATGTCCTTCGTGCGTTTCGCCACCGACATCGATCGTGCCCATGAGATCATGGACGAGGAAGGACGCCGCATTCCGGTCGTCGCCAAGATCGAAAAGCCGCAGGCTCTTGAGAACCTCGAAGAGATCGTCAAGGCTTTCGACGGCATCATGGTCGCCCGTGGTGACATGGCCGTCGAGTGCCCGCTCGAAGAGGTCCCGCTGGCTACCAAGCGTTGCATCGAGCTCGCACGCCAGTATGCCAAGCCGGTCATCGTGGCCACCGAGGTCCTCGGCTCCATGGTCAACTCCCCGGTCCCGACCCGTGCAGAGGCCTCCGACTGCGCCAACGCCATTCTGGACGGCGCCGACGCCACCATGACCTCCAACGAGACCGCCGTCGGCAAGTATCCGGCGGTCACCGTGAACACCATGAGCCGTATTTCCTCCTTCGCCACCGAACACGGTTTCGACCGTATCCCGGAGCTGAAGAACCTGGATATGTCCTCCACCGGCGCAGTGTCTTCCGCTGCCGTCGATCTGGCCGACAAGCTCAACGCCAAGGCCATTGTCGCCTACACCCAGACCGGTTCCACCGTGCATCGCGTCTCCCGCGAGCGTCCGGCCACCCCGATCTACGGCATCACCAACAACGAGCACACCTATCACTGGCTGGCCCTGTCCTGGGGCACTGAGTCCTTCCTGCTCGATGAGGATTACCATGACAAGTCCCGCAAGGACCTGATGATCTTCACCGACAAGATCCTCAAGGATGCCGGCAAGGTCGTCGATGGCGACAAGATCGTCGTGCTGAGCTCCGCTCAGGGCGAGCACCAGCCGGGCCGTACCGACTCCATCTACGTCCACACCGTTGGTGCCTGCGACTGAGATCGAAACAGGGCGACTGACTGATTGACATCAGAGGAGCTCCTACCACATCCTGGTAGGAGCTCCTCTGATGTCTGTCGGGTTCTTGGGCGATGGCGTATGCTACGGGGCGTGCATGGACGTTATTCGTTCAATCCTTCGGCCAGATTGTCCGGCCCGCAGTGCAGCCGCAGGATGGCGATGATGGTCTTAGCGTCGACAATCGTGCCGTTGATGACCATGTCGTATGCCTCATCCAACGAAAAGAGACGCACTTCCGCACGTGGCGTTTCCGGACCGAGCTTGCTACGGTCGGACGGCGTCAGTCCTGTGGCCAGAAACAGCGCCGTATGTTGGTTGGAGAAACTTGGCGTATTGATGAAACGAGAGAACTGGCTGAACCGTTCCGCCTCGAATCCCGCTTCTTCGCGTAGCTTGCGTGCGGCCACATCCAATGGGCGCTCGTCAGGGGAAAGGGCATGCCCCGCCGGAATTTCCAGCGTCCAACGGTGGGTGGGAATGCGGTACTGTTCCACCAGTGGAATTTGTCCGTCTTCGGTGACGGCAAGCACGCCAACGGTGTCTCCACCGTTCTCCTGAACCAAGTAACGCTCGAAATGGCCGACCTCGGATGAATTGAACGCAACGTGATCCACATTGAAATAATGGCTTGCGACAATTTGTTTGCGGACTTCCTCTTTGACCGGGGCGGTGCGCCATGGATCGAAGCGACGATAGGTCTCATTGCTCATATGTGCCCTCCTTACAGGGGATGTGCAATCACTTGCCATTGTAAGCCGAAAGCGATCGATAACGCAGAGGGCGAAAACGTGTTCCGCGACGTGGTCGACCGGATGAATCGTGGTGGGAAGGTTCGCGACACCGCCGAAGGTTTTGCAAAATCCCCTTCATGTGGTACAGTTCCATAACTGTGCGCAAGCCCCTGTATCCCAATTGGTAGAGGAAGCAGCCTCAAAATCTGCGCAGTGTGGGTTCGAGTCCCACCGGGGGCACCCAAAACGGGCTCTCGCGGAGAAGCGGAAACCCATGGCCCCGGGGCCGATCAGATCGGCGTCCAGAGAAGCCATCACGAACGCGCGAGGCCCAACGGCCCCGTGCGTTTTGCGTTCTTCGCCTCCTTCCGGTTTTCGGTAGTATTGTGCCATTCCTGCGCCGCCGGTGGTGCAGGCAAGCTCATGTTGAGGATTATCAACTTGCACATCATGTGCAAGTTGATAATTTGATCCACTACCGCTGCTGAGGGAGAACAGTGGCAACGGTGTCACTATCTCTGCAAAGGAGAGATGAAAAAAATTTGCCAAATTGGCAATGTCGGAAGCCGACCAATCTGTCCTACGATTCACCTTTCGACTGAGGCCACTTTGAGCGATTCCCAACGCTGTGGATAGATCCTCCTGATTAACGTTTTGTGCGGCGATTAGGACTCTGACATTCTTCGTTACGATTTCTTGCAACTGATTCGCAGAGGGCGAACTTGCTTCTGTTGAAACTCTCATATGTGCATTCTATCTAAATCATGTTGAAATATCTATTATCCGTGTTATGTTTATGCGTATGAAGCATATAAATGGTTTAAATGAAAGAATTGACGAGCTTCGTAAGCAGTCTCACATGAGCCAAACGGAATTCGGAAGACTCCTAGGCATAACCCAGGCGACAGCATCGCGGAAACTGAATGGTCAGATACCGTTCAGCACTGATGAGGTACTCCAATGTGCGATTGTCTTTGGCGTGTCTACGGAAACCTTGTACGGACGAGAAGACCTTGAAGATCTCAAACAGCCTGTCTAGCGAGCGAGAACAGAGAAGGAGAAGAAAAATGCGCACCAAGGAAAAACTGTGGCTGCAAGCCCGTGTTACGGATTCGGAACCCACGAACGGGGAACTGGTCGGACTGACGATCCTCAACATCGACACGGGACACCCGAAAGTCGACCACGCGATCTTCAAACCACTGAAACCAACGACACACTGGGACGAACGCCTCACCGGGGGAATCACCAAGGAAGACGCCGGGATCCACCTGCCATTCAGCTTCTACCAGCCGGAAATCCAACACATGATGGACCAAGCGGAAGGATTCGAAGGACCGAACATCGTCCGGGACCTCGGATTCCTCCAAGCGCAAGGCATCAGACTCCCCGTGACCGCATGGATCAGACAGACCGAGCAAGAGCCACGACGGAGACGCACACGACACAACTGAACAGGCAACAGACGTCCGTGAACGAATTGCAGTTCGCAACGGGCGATGAACCAGATCCAACCAACAACCAGCAGACGAAAGGAGGACGGCATGACACGGCCACGACAATCACAAGACGCGGCAGGCATGACGGTAGCCATTCACCGCGGCCACCACATCACGCATATACGCGAGGCCGGCCTCCTCGAACAGGGAGGGGAGCAGCAGACGCTCCAACAAGACCACGTCCGTACGCTCCGATTCCGTCAAGCCGTATCCGGCGGCATCAAAACCGGGACGATGCTGCTGCACGACATGAAGCCAGCAATCATAGGCGCGTGCGGCCCGCTCGACCGGAGGAACGGAACCCAGGGGATCCTCGAACACGACGGCCGCGACGGCATACCACATCCCGCAAGAGGAACAATCCTCAAGAAGACCGACGGTGCGGGCAGACGGCCATCCGCCGGACACACGCCACCCGGAATCCTCACACATCAGCCTCACCATCCAGAACGAACTTCGATATCACTCCAACCACCGAACGCGGAGCCGATAACGAACCGATAGAAAAGCCCGCACACGAGTTGCAGCTCACATGCGGGCGATGAACCAGATCCAAATAACCACTTTCAATCTCCAGGTAACCAGCCGAGAGACCGAATCCAATCAAGAGAAAGGAGGTACAGACCGAAGACAGGAACAAAGCCCGATCATCAGACATCCAGACCACCCAACCGTGATGGAGGGGTTCGGTTCAGATACCAACCCCAAGGAAACCAACACAACCATCAATCCACAAGGGGTTAATGCCGATCAATCCCTAGAAAAGGAGTCAATACCATGACTGATTATTTCACACTCGACAACGATGACGCCACCCGATATCCGGAATCCACGCAAAACGAAAACGAATTCCGGACCGTGATCAATGCGGAGGTCGTGGACGCCGACGAGATCCCCGACGACGCGCCCGGTCTCGACGCGCCCGAACCCATCCGCCTCATTGACGAGCCCATGGAAGACGACACGGACGAAGTGGACGACAATCCCGTCGCGGCATTGGCCGACACGTTTCCCGTCCAGGTCAAGCCCCTGGCCGCGGGCGAGAGCGCGTTCAACGAGGAGGAGGCCCGCAGAAGGACCGAGGAACTCAAGGTCAAGCTCCTGCACGCCCTCGAAGCCCAATACGACCTCATCCAAGCCGCCCAAGCCGCGTTCGAGGGACACATCTGGGTCGCGCTCGGCTACCCGCAAGGCATGAAGGGATGGAAGGCGTACTGCAAGGACCATTTCACCTCCGACCAGATCCGTGCGACCGGGCAGGCGCGCACCGACCTGATCCTCGGATTCGATCCGAGCAAGATCAGCAACAACGCCATCGCCGCACTGCTCGGAGTCAGTCACACGACGGTTGATCGTACGATCACGAAAGCCGGCCGTGAGAAGGCGCGCAAGGTCATCGGCGCGGACGGCAAGGTTCGTAGCACCGACACGCTCACCAGCGAGGAGACCGCCGAACTCGCATGGCGGCTGAAGCAGGAAGGCAAGACCCAGAACGAGATCGCGCAGGAACTCGGCAAAAGCCAGTCCACCATCAGCACCGCGATCAGCCGCGAACACAACCGTCTCATGAGCGAAGGCCTCAAAGCCGTAGCCAAACCCGAAAGCGACGAATTCGTCCACGCGGACGACGACGAGATCATCGACACATCCGACCAGCTCGGCGAGGAATTCGACCAGGACGTCATCACCACCATGACCCGAGACATCGCCAACCTCGCCGAAGCGATCGACGAGGTCATCAACGACCTCGAATCCGACGAATGGAAACCCGGCAGCCTGGTCGTGTCCACCATCATGGAGAAAAGCAACCGTAGGCTCATGCACTTCTACGACGCGTTCTGCAAACTCCTACGCCTTCACTACATCCAATCCGACGACCTGTACGACGGCGACGACAACAAATACGACATGTTCCTCGAAATGATCGTGTTCATCCGCAAAACCATCGAAAGCATCGAGAACGACCGCGAGGACGAAGCCGGAGAATTCGACTTCTCCAAATTCGAGGACTGACACCGACGACCGTCGAACCCCGGGGCGTGCCCGCGCAGGGAACGCGCACGCCCCGCAAGGCCGTCGTTGACGCACGGGAAGGAAGGACACCATGAACGACACCAACAGCAACACCAGACCGGAAACGGACCGCACAAGCGTGAGGATGTGGCCCGGCATCACCGCCGGACTCGTCATCGGCCTGATCGCCTTCATCCTCAGCTTCGACGCATTGCGCCTCGTGTTCGTCTCCTGCGGCATCAACCCGTACCTCAGCTGGGGAGGACCCGTCTGCGTGGACGGCACGATCCTGTTGTGCACGTGGGCCACATGGGGCTTCAAGAAAGGCCACATCCGCGGCGGCTGGTACCCATGGGCGGGACTCGTCCTGTTCTCCGGCTGCTCGATCGGCGGCAACGCATTGCACGCCCTCATCAACAACGGGCTGGAACTGCCCGCATGGGCGCCGGCCATCATCATGAGCATCCCACCCGTCGCGATGCTGTACGCCACCCACCTGATCGTCATCATCGCCGGCGACCGGCTCGACAAGGTCAACGCCCTCATCGGACGAACCCTCGACGACACGGAAACGAAGACCCCGACCGAACCCATGACGGCATCCACGGCCGAACCACTCACGGCACCGTTGTCGGCGCCGGTCCCGCCTGCGCCGGCAACGCCCGCATACGAGACGGTTCCGCCTGCATACGAGCCGGCCACGGTGGAGAAACCGAATCTGAGGGACTTCGCATGGAGCGCACCCACCCCCGCCGACCTCGCCATCGACGACACGGAGGCCGATGCCTCCCCAAAAGCCGTTGAGGCGAACGCCACGGCCGACGCCTCCACCACCGAAAACCCCGCACTCGACATCCAGACCGATCCCCGGACCATGCCGGAGACCGAACACACGCCGACCATGACGGAACCGGCCGCACCGGAACCGCAGGACGAACCCGAACCGGAATCCGTGAGCGTCGAACCCGAACCGGAATCCGGGGAAACGTCCGGGAACATCGACGGCCCCGACACCGTCACCGTCGAACCATCGGCCGAGACGACACGGGAAGGCGAAGCCGACCCCACGCAGGGGAAAGCGGCGGACGGCACGGACGGCGAACGGACCGGGGAACAGGAGCCGGAACCACTGCCGGCACCCTTGGCGGCGTTGAGCAGGAACGAGGCAAGGGACGCCGCCAAATGGCTCGCATGGGCCGACCGCATGCACGAGCAGGGACTCCCGCTCAACTGGCAGACCGCGCAGGACGCCGGAATCGTGTCCAGCACCAGCACCGCGAAACGACGACTGCGCGTCTACAGGCAAGCCTACCCGGACCGGTTCTAGGCCGGGGATACGCAGCAAAAGGGAAGAGACCGGGAAGGAAACACCACCATGACAGGCCATGTCTACGTCTCCGACAGCGATCGGGAGTTCCGGGCCGTGTACGGCGTCACACCAGGCGAGGTCGACGAGGCCATCGAGGAGAACCGCAGCCGCATCATCAAGAAGCTCAACGAGTGGGGCCAGGTCTGGGCCGTCGACGAGATCGTCATGAACATCTGGCAGGAACTCATCGAGGGCGGACTGAAACGATGGGCCTCATACGCGGACCGCAGACCGTTGGGCGCGTTCGTCAACAGCCTCGTCGACCAGAAGATCGGCGAATGGATGAACACCGACCGGCCCAAATACCGGTCGGGCATGACCTACGCGCCCCGGAACCGCCGCCGCAGGAACAACACCCATGACGGGAACGGCGGGCCGGCCGACGAACCGGAAGCGGAAAGGATCCGACGCCAGCTCGGGGCCGAAATCCGCGCCGCGGCCCGTGACAGGCTGTGCGAGCCGGACGACGTGTTCGGCACCGATGACGGTGACATGATCGGCGCCCCCGCCGGCGACAAGGCCAGCTGGCAGGAATGGCAGATCGGCGAGGGAACGCAGGAACAAGCCCACGTGTCCGACGACTACCGGGCGGCCATGCGCGCCCTGTCCTACAAGGTCTGCGCCAAAGCGGGCAAGAAAGCCTGGAGGATCCTCGTCCAGCAGGCCATGCAGGCCACGGGACCACAGGGCGACAGCCTGCGTCGCGAGATCCGCCACTGGCTCGAAAGCCGCCATTACGGCCACGACCCTTCGTTCGACGACTACCCGTACATCCTCAAAACCATCGACAGGCACAGGAGGAACCAATGAGACGAATCGTCATGGCCTTCGCAGGAGGCGGAGGCGTTCCCGCCGTGAATCGGCGGATGACGGCGCCGTGCGACGTGGGCATATACGCCGGCCGGGATCTTCCTTTCCGACATCCGCAGACCGGCCACGTGACCGGTGACGGCGCCTCCGCATACGGCATGGCCTGCATCTCCTCGATCAACGAGAACCTCGAAAAGCGACCGACACGAACAAGGAGAACGAATGAGCATCAACGCGATCGCATGGGCGAACGATTCCAAACCGGCCGGACCCGTGGAGAACCCCACGCTCATCGGCCCGGCCCGCCACACGGCCGCCAACGGCACCACCAGACACTGACCACGGAAACCGGAAAACAGCATACATCAAGGAGCATGCCATCATGAGCGTCAGAGCGGTGTCCTGGGCCATCGACCAAGCCCCGGTAGGAGGCAACACCACGGCCCGGATGATCCTCGTCAGCCTCGCCGACAAAGCCGACGAGTACGGCAGGGACGCGTACAAATACGTCTCCGCCATCGCGGACAGCATCCGCAAGTCCGACAGCACCGTCTCGAGGAACCTCGCATGGATGGAGGAGATCGGCGTCATCGAACGCGGCAACCAGCATCTCGTCGACTCGTATCCGGAATACGCGAGACCCATCGTCTACGACCTGCGCCTCGACCTCGTGCAGGAGCCCACCGAAAGGCAGACCAAGAAGGGCCGGCCCGGCCGGCCACGCAAGAGCGTCAAGGATCCGAAACCGGCCAGCGAACATACGCCCTCCCAACAAGAGGACAACACCCGGAGAAAAGACGATGATGTCCCGAAAGCCAATGATTCCAACGAAAATAAAACCCTCACCCAAAATAGGACCGGGTTTTTCCCGCAGGAGACGACAGCCGGAAACCCGGTCGCACCGGTGCACCCAACCCGGTCGCACCGGTGCACCCACCCCGGTCGCACCGGTGCACCCACCCCGGTCGCATCGGTGCACTACATAACGTCCTAAAACACCCTAAAACGAATAACCCCACTGTCCCTACGGGACATCTCCCCACGGAGGAGACGGATCGGGCGGACGGCGGGAGGGAAGACGAACCGCGGGCCGATGCCGCCGTGACGGTGCTCGACCGGCTCGCCCTGATGCGTTCGAAGCTCGGACTGTCCACCCCGGCCACGACCAAGACGGATCTTCGTGACACCGGCAGGCTCATCGCCCGCGTCACCGAAGCGAACGGCGGCGACATCGCAAAATCGCTCCCGCTCGTCCTCGCCGTGATCGACTGGATGCCCGCGAACACGTTCTGGCTGCGCCGCATCCTGACCGGACGCGATCTGAACGGTAACTGGGACAAGATCGCCAACGACTACGCCGTCGACCAGCTTGAGAAAGCCCGCCGGCACGACGAAGAGGCACTCGACCGCGGCCGGCCGGCCGCCACGAAACCGGCACACGTCCCGGACGGGCATGTGTCCCGCCACGTGCACACCGCGTTCTGCGAGCACGTCCTCGCCGACATGCGGCCACACGAAGGCGAATACGACCACGAAGGAAGCCTGCGGGCCGGCAATCCCAGCGAATGGTGGATTGCCTGCGACAGGCACGCGAACGAGCTCAACCGACGAGACGGCATCGAGGAAGCCGCCCGAGAGACTTCGATGCAACGGGACACGACCAGACCCACGGAAAGGGCAAAGCCATGACACGAGAAACACCGGATGACGAGCTTCGCGCCGTCAACCAGAAAAACCAGACCGGCAAGGCCGCGATCCACGCGCTTCGAAGAGGATCGCCGCCACCGGTCCGATCCCGAATCACGCCTCGAATATCCAAGACCCAATCGGAAAAGACGGACACGCGGACCATCCCGCGAAACATTCCAGGAAACCGATCGAAGGAGCACGATGATGGGATCCGTCCGACATATGCCATCATGCCGGATGAAAGCCCGTCCGCCGCGGCAGTGGACGCATTCGGCGCATCCCGCATCCCTGAACGGGACCATACCCCGACTGCCCGTGACCGCATGGAAAAACCACTGAAAAGGAGAACGAAACAGGATATGGGAATGCATCTGGAAGCCTTCTGGGAACCGGACGAGGTCGACGCACGCACCGACAGGCCGGTCGAGGGGTCGCGGATGCTCTGCCGCCTGGCCGTGACCATTGCCATGCCGGCCGATGACATGTCCGTGATCATGGACGGCGATCGGATCGACATGACCATGACGCTCACCCCGGAGCAGATGGCCCGTATGGGGGAATTCCTGACCGTCCAGGCCGGACGTGCCGGCGAGTACCTGCACCGTTACCGGTATCCCGATATGCCTGGCGGCATCGCTCCTGGCGCCTATATCCGCATTCCTTTCGACTTGGAAGGGGCGGGACGATGACGGGTCGGGACATCATGGTGGCCGTCGTCCCGTGGCCGACACGCATCGACGGCGATGCCGGCGATCCGGAGCGTTCCGGGATGCGGGCGGGCGGGAGGCTCGCCTACATGCTCACGGTCGAGGGGGACACGGCCGCGGGCGCGCAGGCCGTGTCCGTCAGGAGGGGCGTGACGACCATGACGGTCGGACCCCTGGACGCGGGCCAGCTCAGGAGGCTGGGTCGGACGCTCATCCGCAAGGCCGACGAGCATGACCGCCTGCTGGCACGTTTCAGGGAGTCCGACGACGCGTTCGGCCTGCGCGCGCAGACAGTCAGCCTATGCGGGATGACGGTCCACCCGTGATCTCATGCCTCCGGAAGTCAGCCAGAGTCAGAGGAAAATCAGCGCGGCTGGCATCAGGGTCAGCGGACCAACATGTCGAAACGTCCATCGATCTGCAAAGTTCCGCTATCTCCCGCCCAAGCCAACGCAATGTCTTACGGTAATTTGTCTCGGACTGATGCCTACCGGGCGGGTTCTGTCCGTCCACACCAGTAGACCTTGTCCGATTCCTCCACGCCCTTCCTATATGCGGCGGGAAGTAGCCGATGAAACCGGATACCATGGATATGAAAACAAGCCGAAGGAGCATGACAATGGGCAGCAGGATCGTGGAACGACTCATATCGGAAAGGGACGCGGGCTACTCCAACGGCATCTACGTGGCCACCCAACTGCAGTTCGCGTGGAACTCCAACCACATGGAGGGATCCACCCTCACGCCGAAGCAGACCGCCCAGATCTTCAACACCGGAACGTTCACCATGGACGGGACGGAACGCGTCAGCGTCGACGACGCGATCGAGACCAGGAACCACTTCATCGCGTTCCGCTGGATCCTCGACCATGCCGACGAGCCCGTGGACAAGGACCTCGTCTGCTACCTGCACGCCATACTCAAGAACGGCACAAGACAGGCCGACGAACCCGTATACAACGTCGGAGGATACAAGACGGAGCCCAACATCATCGGCAACGCGGTCACACCGGTATACGTGGCCCTGCCCGAAGACGTTCCACAGGCGATGGACAGACTGTTCGACATCTACGCGCATCTCGAGGACGATCCCTATCAGATAGCCCGCGCGCATTGGATGTTCGAGAAGATACACCCCTTCTCCGACGGCAACGGCAGGGTCGGCCGGCTCGTCATGTTCAAGGAGCTGCTGCGCATCGACGCGCTGCCCGCCATCATCCACGACTCGCTGCACGACAGGTACACGCACAACATGAGCAAGTTCCCCGAGGAACCCGGATGGCTCGTGGACCTGATCCTTTTCGAAAGGGACCTGTATCGCAGCAAGGTCCTGGACCGTGTGCGGGCGGACGTCGACTACACGTACAACGACCGGTGGAGCGAATCGGACCATACCATCCAGCTGCGGGAGGACACGGAATTCAAGAACGCGTTGGAGGCCCGGTCGAAAAGCACCGTCGACCAACTCCAGGAGGATATGGACGACCTGCTCTGGGGCGGTCCGGCGGACCTGCCGTATCCGACCGCGGAACAAGCCCCGCAGACCGGAACCGACACCACCGGGAACGGGATCGAACCATAGCCAAGCCGATGCCGGTGACCTCTACGACGAAGATCCCCGGTGTCATACCCGAATAAACGAATCCGGCGGGAAGGACACGAAATCGGATGGAAACGTCACCCTCGTGATGGCCGACGGGGCCACCGTCTCGATCGGATCCGGAACGGGCATGGGCGGACCCGAATGCACGGCCAAAGCCGGGCGTCAGTCCAGCATCCCCGAACGCCGGACCATGGACCATCGGCCGAGGAACGACGAATGAAACCGGACCGGCCGCCCATAGCCCGGCGCCCATAGGGCCGATGCATCCCTCCAAGGCGACGAAACCCGCTACGCGCGCCGCCATACCCGTTCCCGACGACCATCCCGACACGGACGGGAAACAAGCATGCGGTCCCGTCCCGTTCCGGATGACGGGACGGACGGGAGCATGACCCGGTATCTTCGCCATATCGGAGCGGGACGGCGTGGACATGACATGGGACGGAGCCTCCCGACCAACGGCACCAAGGAAGACTCCGTACCCTCCCATCTCAACGCATTCACCGCAACCCGAACGGAGGGAAGACAACACATGTCCGAAAACGCGCAGACCATGACGGAATTCACATTCGCGCCCGGCGAAAAGAACATCGTCGGCGACAGGTTCAGTCCCAGCGTCATCATCTTCTGGCTCAAGACCTCGATCGCCGCGTCCAGCACCCGGATCCAATACAAGGCCCCGAACACCCTGTTCGGCCTGATCCCGCTGGGAGCGTCCACCAAGACCATCCCGTTGCGCAACGTCGCCAGCGTGGACACCAACACGAAATTCAACCTGGGAAGCCTCGTATGGGGATTGCTCTTCCTGTTCGTCGGATTCGGCATGTTCGACTCCAACGCGATGGCGGCGATCATCCTCCTGCTTATCGCCGCCGCGAACCTCGCGAACGTGATGAGCGCGAGCCTGGTATTCCGTGACCCGAGCGGCGGGGCGAACGCCATCACCGTGAGCGTGCTCGAGAAGGACAGGCTCATGGGCCTCGCCCAGGAGATCCAGGCCCGCGTGTTCGCCGACGCGGACCAGCTACGCCACGAGGAAAGCATGCACATGGCCGAAAAGCAGTACGAGGCGCAAACCAACAGCGTACTCATCCAGCAGCGGATGCTCGCCAACCAGCAGAACCGACCCGTCCAGGCGCCCGCATCCACCGACCCGGACACGGAACCGGCGCGGACACCCGAACCGAATGAAAAGGAACCCCACGCCGACACGGACCAGCAGGATCGGCACACGATCTGAAACGATCCCACCCACACGAAACACGAGGGGCGTGACCCGATACGGGCCACGCCCCTTTCCCATATCCGAAGCCAACGTCAGGAAAGGCAAGACCGACACGAAAGAAAAAAGGGAAGAAGACCCACCGTTATCGACCCCCGCAAACGTGAATCCATAGGAGCATGACCCGTTGCCACGCAAGGACGGACGAGACAGGCCCCACGGCATGGACGACATGCCGGACCATCGGCATAGGGGAAGGAAGAATCCCGAACATGGAAGACAGAACAGCCGAACTGACCGACCGGACGGTGAACCTCGCGACGGCCCTCGCCGCACGGGCGCGGGCCACGGACCCACTGGACGGAACCGGCGCCACGCGCGGCGTGAACGCGGCATACGCGCACATGAGCAGGACCATGACGGAACTCGGCATCCATATCCCGCAAGAAGCGCCCCTCCCGCAACCCGGGCCCGGGGAATACGCGGCCACGGCCGAGAACCTCTACCATGACCTGATCGCCGGCAGGCCCTCGGCCGGTTCCACGGACGGACACGTCCTCATCCGCCTCGCCCAGGCCGTCAACCGCGCATGGGCGGAACTCACCCTCGCAAACGGAACGTCACAGGCATTCCATGCCGGCGACATCGACGGATGAAGGACGACGAGATGGTGAAGACCCTCGAGGCCCTGAAGCACCTGACCGGACAACTCGACGGGATCGTCCGCAACGAGCTCGAGACACGCGAAGCCATCGCCCGGATGGACGGACAACTCGACATCATCCGCATCCAGATCGGCCGACTCGACCCACACACCGCCACACGCGTCCACGGACGCCACGCACGAGGAAGGAACAACGCATGACCGACACGCGCACCTGCACCCTCTGCAGCTGGCCCACCGACCGGGAACACAGCGGCACATACATACTCACCCTCGTACAGACCAGCGGCGGAGTCAACAGCCAACGCCGGGAACTGACCATCTGCGACCACTGCCTTGAACACCGCGACACCATCGCGACCATCGGCCGCGGCCGCGAAGGCAGAACCGCGATCACCGTGAACGGATACGTCCGAGGGAAAGGAGCCAGACAATGACAGCCTCACCGACGCCACGCGCCGACGACATGGTCAGGAACCAGGCCGTGGCAAGCCTCATGCGCCAGGAACTGACCGACGAGACACCGGCCGAAAGCTACTGCCTGGGCTACATGGCCGCATGGCATGACGCGATCGACTTCTGCATCCGGATCGAGAAGGAGCTGGAACGATGACCCGAAAGACCTTCACCAGCGAAGAGACGGCCATCCTGCGGACAAGCCCGGCGGTGATCAGGACCACCAGCCGCAGGATCACCTACGCCTCGTGGTTCCGCCGGTACGCCGTCGTCATGAGCCGGCGCGGGGAACGTCCCTCCGACATCTTCCGCGGCGTCGGGCTCGATCCGGGGATCCTCGGCACGAAACGCATCGAACGGTGCATGAACAGGTGGCGTACGGAATACGCCGGCACCGAGTTCGGCCCGCACGAGGTCGACGGGCTCCTCGGACATGCCGGCGGGTCGGACGCGGAAGGCCTCCTGGAGTCGCTGGACCGCATGAACGACCAGCTCGACTGCCTCGCCGCATGCGTGAACGTGGTCATCGCCCATACGCGTGACGTCATCGACGGCATGGACGCCACGCGCAACGCCATGACGGCCGCGAAACGGCAGTCCGCCCGGCTGCGCGACGCCATCCAGGCCGACAGGCGCTGACAAAGAAACCACATGACCGAGTCCGTCACCATCCCCGGAAAGGAAACCATGAAGGACCACGTCAAACCCAACGGCCCGATCCCGTCCGACACCCATCCGCGCGTGGAACACCGAAGCCGGAAAACGAAAGGACCGGAAGAAAGCCCGACCATGACGCAGGCAACCCTCCCGACCATGAACGCGACCGGCACGACCATCCCGACGGGACCGCGACGGGACCATAGGCCGGAAGACATCGAACTATGCGACAGGATCGCCAGACAGATGCGCCGGCACAACCTCGCCCACAGGAACGAGGAAGGAGACGCGTTCTGCTGGTGCGGACTACGGTTCGCGACCCTCGACGGACTCTACCGGCACTGCGCCCGCCACTACCTCGAAACCATGGACGGCCGGACGGACATCACGACGGACGGCCGTCAGACGGCCCGGAAAACCAAGGAAAGGAAAACGACATGAAAGACATGAAAGACGAGACGCCGGCCGCATGCCCCATCGCATGCCCATACTGCCATGCCAACGCGGGATTCGACCGTAAACGCATGAACGGGATCAGGACCGACGAAACGACGCATGCCACATGCCACGCATGCGGCGGACGCTACCGGATCCAACCGGTTCACCGCTACCTCGTGGACAAGGAGCCCGAACGATGAGAATCACCCTCGACGAGAACGACAGAGCCCACCTCACGGGCCTCAAGGCCGTGGACCGTTGCGGCGAGACGCGCATCCGCCGGAACCACGACTTCGCCGAGGAGACCATCCGACGCGTCAGGGCCGGCGGACCGCCCACACGCCCGTTCGAACGGGCCGGCCGCGGGCCGAAGATCATCGGACGCAAACGCATCGAACGATGCATCGCCCGCTGGAAGGCCGCCCGGCCCGAAGGAAACGACGTCCACGAAACCACGGAAGAAGAAGAGGGGAAGGCATGAGGAACGACGATCCTGTCATGAAGGCCATCATCCTGCTGTCCGCCAGCATCCTGTCCATCATCCTCACGCTTGCGGGCTGCGTCATCGCCCCGGGCCTCGGATGGCTGTGGCTCGTCATGCTCGTGACCTTCATCGCCGCGGCGGGCTTCTGCATCCGGACCATCATCGGACGACGACCCCGCCGATAACGCGACGGCGACACGTGGACATGACGGGACGGGAAAGACGCCTGTCGGCGATCCAGGACTCTCAAAGACAGAAAACAGGCGACATGCGGCCGCGCCACATGCATGACAGACCCACGGCACGCAGCCAGGCCGCCAGCCGCCCGTTCCCGCCCGCATGCCCCTGTCCCGCCGGGGCATGCGCATATGCGTCGACGGCCCTCCACCACAAGCCAGGTGGAGGGCCGTCGTCATTTCCTCCGCACGGGAGCTGGCGGAACGCGCGGTCAGTCCCGACCGTCGGGTACGGGGTTCGGCGGTCACGGTCAGAACGTTTGTAGAAATGGCGAAAAGGGCGGAATCTCACCCCTATCCGCACAGCCGGTTGCATGACATATTCGGAATAGGCCGTCAGATATTGCTTGCCGACCTGTAGGAAGAGAGCGCCTTCGGCGGGAGGAAGTGATGAAAACCCGCCGGGGGTTAGATCCCAGTATATCAGGCCGATTGGTGGCGGATGCAGCCGTACGTGCCCGCTATTCGCCGCGCCACGAGAGCCGCAGGGACATGGGTACAATGAGGGCAATTCTATCTACGATCGGAGGACCGAATTGTCTCTACCCCCTCAACAGCAACTGGACAATTATCTGGGCCGGTTCTCGGAGAAACAAATCGGTGAGGAATACCTTAGGCTATATGACGGGGACCGACGGTTCGGCCGTGCCTTCGCATGGCTGCACGAGCAGTACAACGATGCCTTCGGGTTCATGAACTACAAAGCCCCGCAGGGTACCGGGGGCCATTTCAACGCCGACCCCAGCCGTGAACTGATGGAAGTGAATGACGAGTATTCCGATCTGCTGAGGACTGCTTCCAAGGCCGGGATACAGATCAAAACCGCTCCTGAATACCAAAGGGTGATCGACAGCTCCCGTGAATGGCTCGAGTCCTCGGGTGGAAGCCTGATTCCGGAGGGACTCACGCCGATAGGGGTCGAAAAATACGATACGGTGTTCGAGACGGAGGAGGGCGGAATAACGCTTGCCGGAACGAACCGGGTCCCCCTCCAGCTCGTCGGAGAGGGATCCTATGCGGTTGTGCATAAATTCACCGACCCGAACTATGACATCCAGTTCGCGCGCAAGAGGCTGAAGAAAGGCTCCTCCGCCAAGGAGATCGAAAGATTCCGCAGGGAATTCGCCGTCATGAAACGGTTCGACTTCCCCTATATCCTGAAGGTTTACCGCTACGACGAGTCGGACAACAGCTACACGATGGAATACTGCGAGCATACGTTGAAGGACTACATCTCGCACAACAACCAGAAGATGCCTTACTGGGCCCGCCGCAAGATGGCGATGCAGTTCCTGTACGCGATGAACTTCCTGCACAAGCGGGAGGTATACCACCGCGATCTCAGCTATAGGAATGTACTCATCCATACATATAGGGATGGCGGCGCGTTCATGGTCAAGGTCTCCGACTTTGGCCTCGCCAAGGAGAAGGATTCCAATCTCACGAGCACGGGCTCCGTGATGAAAGGCTCCATAAAGGATCCGGCCCTGGGATCGTTCAAGGACTTCGGCCCGGTCAACGACATATACGCAATCGGCTTCATTCTCAACTACATCTTCACCGGCAAGGAGAATCTTATCGCCGATGGGTCGTGTCGGGGTTCCATCATCCAGAAATGCTCGGCGAATAATCCTTCGGAGCGGTATCAGACGGTAGAGGACATCATCAGAGAGGTGAAGAGCCTGGGGCCACAGACAACGTTACAGCCTGAACGGCAGTCCCGATAAAACGAGGACGAGAACCTCGTACCTGATATGGCTTTTCAGAGGAGCCTTCGCTCTGAAAAGCCATATCAAGTGAGGGACGGTCGGCAAATCAGACGGCCGGACGGCGACGAACGAGGATGCGGGCGTAGCACGGCTTGCCGTTGATGGCGACGAGTCCACCAACAAAGTCCTTCTTTGGGACCGTATATCCGTCCAATCCGATGATCCCGAACCGGTCGGGATTGTAGGAACCCATGAACGTGATCGGCACGCCCATCACGCCGTCGTAATCCTCGGGAATGTCCGCCACCCTGGACACTTCGGTGACGTCGTAGTTGTCGTATTTCGGATAGTCGGCCTCGTGCCCCTGGTAATGGCGGAACAGGGGGATGTCCTCGTGGCGCTTCTTGATGTCCAGGTTGGTGTACCAAGCAACAGCGGGGACTTTGCCTATCTTCCGCCCATGCTCGTCACGTTTGCCGGTCTTCGACTTGTATTCCTCGGGCATGGAGAACTCCATGGCTTTGTTGAATGAGAAACCCGGCCACATCCTGCCTTCCCTCAACAGCGGGAATATCTCCTTGTAGGTGACGGCGTTGACGTTGCCGACGATGACGAACTTCCCGTCATGCTCCATCAATGTCGCCACATATTCGCGGAGCAGCGAGAACGGCGGATGCGTCACCACGATGTCCGCCTCGTCCAACAGTTCCAGGCATTCCTTCGACCTGAAGTCGCCCGCGCCGTACGTGCCATCGCTATGAAGCTCGGTAAGCTCGCTCTCCCTCGACTCCAGCAGTTCCTTCACGTCCAGCATGTCGATGCCGCCGTCGGTCGCGGCGGCAAGCCTGTCGAGTTCGACGTGCGTGTAGATCTCGTTCGTCGTGCTGACCCTGCTGTGGCCCATGATGGCCGTGCGAGTCACGTCGTCCAATCCGAGCCGGTTCAGGATGGTCGCGGTGGTGTGGCGGGCGGAGTGGGGCACGTAGTCGTGGCTCAGGCCGACCCGGTCGAGGGCTTTCTTCCAGCGGGTGCGTTCCACGCGCGGCGTTAACGGTTCGCCGTCGTCCGTGTGGAAGACGAGCCCGTCACGGTTCACGCCATGCTCCTTCACGTAGGTGAGTAGCCGATCGGCCAAGGTGTCGGGCAACGGTATGACACGGCGGCCCTTCTCCGTCTTGGGGCGCATACGGCACATGCCGTTGCCGAGCGGTGCGCATTCGACGCCTTTCGGCAGGTCGGCAACCTCACGTTTCGTCAGATGCTGCGCCTGCCATTCGATCAGGACGACAAGCCTGTCGTCGTCCATGCGTAGTTCGTCCCAGGTCAGCCCCAGGCGTTCGCCCTGCCGCATGCCGGTCATGAAGGCCAGCATCCACATGAGCCGCCAGGTGTCGTCCGGTTCGGCGGCGATGAGGTCCGCGGCCTGCTCGGACGTCATGGCGGCGCGTTCCTTCAACGCCACGCGGGACGCCGTACCCTTGACCGCGGGATTCCTTTCGAGGACGCCTTCGAGCACGGCGTCCTCCAGGGCCTTGTGCAGGGTGCGCCATGCGCTGCCCGCGGTGCCGGAGCTTTTTCTTGCTCGGTCATGACGTATCGTTCCATGCGGCGGAAGTGTGCGGGCTTCAGCTCGTCGAGCCTGACCGCGCCGATGGCGGGCTTGATGTCGCTGGCGATGACGGACGCGTATGTGCCCCAGGTGCGGGGTTTGAGCCGGGGTTTGCAGATGCCGTTCATTCAATGGTCGAGCTATTCGGCCACGGTGGGCGGCTTAACGTAGCCGATCCGCCCTGCGCGCCGGAATCCGAGCTTCTCTTCGAGCCTGCGTCTCGCCTCGGTCCTAGTGGCGCCGAACGCGGTGACGCGTCGGCGCTTCCCGGTCGCGGGGTCGGGCGGGAGTTCTCGGAACGCCTTGACGCGTCCGCGTTCCATGGTGAATCCAACGGAGCCCTGTACCCGTCATCGTTCGGGCGTGGGATCCAGTCGTTTCGAAAATTGTCGTAGAATAGCCTTGGCCGAATCGGCGGTGAGCACTATTGGCGGGGTCTGGTTGGTGGAATCGATAGGGGTGAGCGTGTATCGCGGCATGCTATTCGTTTCGTTCATACCCTGTGGCTATGCGTGCGTACTGCACCTAGTACTGCACCTAGTTGGTCAGTTCATGTCATCGCATGTCACGAAAAAGGGCGGTCGATTATTGCCACGAAAAGCCCCGAAAAGCGTTGTGCTATAACGTTTTCGGCTATGTTCCACCGCTTTGGAGCCGTCAACCGGGAAACGGTGGCCTCGGTTTCCGCATCCTGCACACCGACCGCAGGCTCAACCCGCAGACCGACCAATGGGAGGACGGACGCACCAGCGCCGCCGACGTCAACTTCTATGGGATGACCGCCGAACGATACGCACGGACCATCGCCCAGCAGTCCGGCCTGTATGCCAAGGGCGTCGCCGTGGTCGCCTGGGGCGAGATGTCCGACCGTCCCGGCGCCTACGTCGACAGGGACGGCACCGCGCAGGCGATGCCCGTCATCAACGGCACGCGAATCATCCCGAACCAGCCCGTCAACCAGCGCCGCGCAGACCGATGGCAGACCACCGGCCTGCCGTAGCATACCGACGCCACGCCCGAACGGGACCCATGGGCCGGACGCCAGCCGCAACCGTAAGAGGACAAGGGAGAAAGACATCATGAAACACGCCGTCAACCACATCCGGACATTAAATTCCTGCCGAACGCCGACCTCAGTCCGCGAAGTTGATCCTCCGTCATACCGACATGTTACATATGGGTGTAAAATATTCCATTAGGAATTTCTTCTAGGAAAAGGAGCCACAATGCACTATTCTCCCGATCGGTTCGAGACCCTGGATGAGGCCCATGCCATCGCCGACGCGCTCCGCGCGCTTTCGCCGAAGCTATACGAGACCCTGAATGCGGCGCGGGCGGATCTGCTGGACCGGTATCCGTCGGACCTGTTCTGGGAGATCCAGAACAACATGAACATGCCGCGTCTGGTCAACCAACGTTGCGCGAAAATCTGGAATGACGACGAATGGGGACTCTACGATAAGTGCGGATATTTGCATTTGCAGGAAAACTCGTCCGGGTTGCGTGCCATTTTGCGTCGTGTGGACCCGATTAGCAGCGGGCTCCCCAAGACGAACGACACCAAAGCGTCCCGCGCCTACTACATGCAATCGACCTGCAAAGCGGCGGGCACGCTCAAGAAAATCAATCAAGACGATTTCTTCAGTCCAGAGGGAAAGGTCGTGCCCGATCTGAGCGATACCCGGCTGATCCTTGCCTGGCAGGAAACCAAGCGGAGTATCGCGATTACGGCGTATCGTCCTTTGGAGACCGTGCCCTACGGATATACGGGGACAGACAAGAAATACGATTTCAGTCTGGAGCTTCGCGATGAGCCCGCAATGGAAATCAGCGACTTCACCCCGATCGAGGACACCGATGACAACCTGCTTCCGAACCTCATCTTCGATGACATCAGCGAGAACCTGCCCAGCGAGGTCCGGGCGGAACAATGATATCCCAGCTCTTCGCAGCGGACGGGAGGCGACGAACCATGACGGAATACAATGCCGAACGAATCGCGCAAGCGAGACATCTGGAGGGAATGACCCAGAAAGAGCTTTCCGAACGATCACGTATCTCCCAGTCGAAACTCAGCAAGCTCCAGAACGGTTTTGCCGTATTCGGGGAGGAAGAGGCCAGGTCGATCGCCGTTGCCCTGGGGTTTCCCGTCTCGTTTTTCATCTGCGATGATCCCGTGCTGCCCATGACGGCCCTGACATACCGTAAAACCAGCAAGTCCAGCATGAGCGAGCTGGCGGCGGTCTCCGTCGAGTATTCCTCCCTTTGCGCCACGGTGTCGCGACTGGCGAGGATCCTGGGAATGACCGAGGGGAAACCCACATGGATCCATGAGCTCGCACCCCACAGGCAGGAACTTTCCAATTCCGAGATCGACGCCATCGCCGGCCAAGCAAGGACCTGCATGGGATTGGCGACTGACGGACCGATTGGGAACCTGACCCGGAGCATGGAACGGCAGGGCATCGTGGTGGCCCCCATGAGATCCACCGGAAGCAAGGACGACGAGAATTTCAAACTGACCAACGAAGGCATCTCATACCCAAAACATGTCGGAATGCCCTGCATCGGATACTCCGCAGGCGGAAGCATCAGCGGGGATCGGCAACGTTTCACCAAAGCACACGAACTCGGCCATCTTATACTGCACCGTTACCGTCGCCCGGAAACGCCACGGCAAATGGAACAAGAGGCGCACCTGTTCGCAGGAGCACTGCTGTTGCCGTCCGATGACATGTCTCGACGCATTGGGCGCAACGCCACGCTGAGCGACTTCCTCAAAGTCAAATCCGGTTGGGGTATATCAGTGGCCGCCGCGATCAGCCGCGCCCACGCATCGGGCGCCATCAGCACGGACCGCTACCGTTCACTGCAAATTCAATTGTCAAACCGTGGATGGCGCAAGCACGAGCCCGTCAACGTGGGGAAAGAGCATCCGTTACTACTCAAGCAGATGATCCAAGCGGTGTTCGGCGTGAACTCGAACGCTACCGGCGAACGAGCGATAAAATCCATCGAAGCGGCCGATAAGCTCGCCATTCCGTTCCGATATCTGGACTGCTGGGCCGATGGCCTTGTCGAGGAAGGGACCGAACTTGGATTCGTCGAACAGCGAATCAGCTCGGTCGCCAGCGACCATGGCCCGTATGGTACGAGATCGCATTCCCGCTGACCGACGTGGGATTGAAGGGGAACAAGATCTCCGGCCCAACCCCCACGTCAGTCATCGACGGCACGTCCACCCGGCGAAGCGTAACAGCGGCCTCAAACGAAAGGAGGCTCAAATGAAGCTCGCATATCCGGTCATCCTCATCCCGTTCGAGGATGGCGGCGGTTACACCGTCGAGGTGCCGGACCTTCCCGGATGCGTCAGCGAGGGACGTGACCTGGCCGAGGCGTTGTTCATGGCGCAGGATGCGGCCAGCGGGTGGGTGCTCACGGAGCTCGAGGACGGCAGGCCCGCGCCGAAGGCCAGTGACACGTCCGAGATCGGGGCCGGCGAGCCGGGTGCGATGGTGAGCATGGTCGCGCTCGACATTGATGCGTATGCGGCCAAGTACGGCAGTAGGCCCATCCACGAGACGTGACCATTCCGGCATCAACTACAGCGGCACGCTCCGCGACGCGCTCGAGGGAGGTGTCTTCGGAACAATTGCAGGCCGCATAAAGGGAACGCCTTTTCAGGGCGTTCGGGAACCGACGTAAGGGCCGGCCGGGTATGCACCCGGCCGACCCTTTTTTCCTTCCTCCCGGTCCGGGAACGGCGTGCCCCATCCGGACGGCATGGGCCCGGGCAACGGGCCCTCCGCCTGCGGCTCCGGAACCATCCCGACAGCGGACCATGCCCCGCCATGCCCTGGCGCGGCGGGGCCGGGAAACGGAACGGCACGCAAGCGCGCCGCCATCCTGTGATTTTCTTCCGGACCGTTCGGCTAAAGCCGAATGATCGTAACGGCCTTTCGCATCCGCGCCACGCATCCCGAACTTCGTTCGGCGTGCTCGCGGACGCTGCGGCCGTCAGCGCTGACGCTCGACCAAACGGTCCGAAAGAAAAAAATTCAGGGACCAGCCGGATTCAAGGAGGCACGACGATGAACGACACCGCAACCATGACCATCAAACAGACCGCCGAGGAGTTCGCACGTGCGAGGGAACGGCACGATTGGCGGGAAATCGCGGGCGAGTGGTTCGAAGCTCCCGTCAGAAGATGGATCGAAACCCTCGACGCCGACGGCGAACCGGAGGACGATACGAGGGACGCCATCATCCTCGCCGTGGGCATGAGGGAATTCCTCTCCCTGCGGGACGTCATGCTCGTCGCCGCCATCTGCGGGGAACGCGCGGACTTCACCGCGGACAGGGCCATCGACTTCCTCAAACGCCCGATGATGAGGAACAACGTCAGGTGGATGGAGGACATGCTCACCGAAACGTTCCACGGGTCGCAGGCGCCCGACCGGCAACGTTGCATGAAAGCCGTGGAACTCCTGCTCGCCCTCATCGGCCGATTGGACGGCGGGGACGACGGATGGCAGGCGCAACCCTGCGCGACCGTCGCATACATCCTGTGGTGGCTCGGCGACGTCCGCGCCCTGCCCATGGCCGTCCGCGCCCTCGCCTGCGACGAGGGATGCTCCCTCGCCATCATCGTGGCCAGCGCCATCCACCGCGGCCTCTACCCGGACTGGACGAACGCCGAATGACGGGCAATCCGGCCGCCCCCCCCGCACCGGGGGTGTCCGGAACCGCCCCGGTGCCGTATGGCCGCGGGATCGACCCGCGCCATACGACATCCCGCGTCCCGCGTCGGCGGCCGAGGGAAGACCCCGTCTCCCCTCGGCACCCCATTCGGCCGGAAACCCGATGTTTCCGGACCTTCGCAAAAACCCGCGGCCCGGGACCGGAGGCCCGGGCCACGCGTCCAACGGAACGGCACGCAAGCGCGCCGCCGCCCAATGGTTTTTCTTTTTTGCCGGTCGGCTAAAGCCTTGGATCATATCGGCGTCGCGGAACCCGTCAAACCCGCCGCGCACGGTCCCAAGGGCCCGGGGCGTCGCGTTTGACGGAACCCGCTCAAGGCCGATAACGCTTCGCTTGACCAACCGGCCAAAAAGAAAAAATCAAGGCCGCAATAGGATTCCAGTCAAGCGAAAGGAACAAGAAATGTTCGGATTCCTCAACCTCCTCACACCGGACGACCGTGCGGAACTCGTCGGCAACATCCTCCTACTCATCGTCATCGCGATACCCACCGCCGTCATAAACGCCGGCCGTATCCGCCGACGCATCACCCGCACATGGCGAATCCTCAGGAAAGGCACCTCCGCCACCCGCACCATCATCGGCCGAGCAGGCATCCGATAGGAAAGAGACACGTTGGGACGTCCGATATCAACGGGCGCCACCCGTGAAAAACCGGAACAAAGAAGGGCAAGAACAATGTGCAACTACAAGCTGACCGTCACCATCAGCAAGTCCACCGACATCGTAGACGGCGGCGGCTGGGCCACCGGCATGACCTGGCGCAAGACAGTCATCCTCGAGGAATCCGAACAGGCCGACGCCATCGCCCTGCGCGACCTGCTCAACGGCGGCAGACCCGCGACCGACGACCTGGGATACCTCATGTGGGACCGCTGCTACGGAATGTGCAATCCGCAATGCTGGCAATGGGAACTCGCCTGCCGCCACAGCGCATGCGTCAACCGGATCCTGCGCAAGGCCGGCATCGACTGGCCCGAGGACGGTCTGCCCGACATCGACCTGCCAACCATCACCATCAATCTCGCGATATGCTAACCGGAAAGGAAAGATCCTTTGGAAACCGAACGCATCATGGAACGCGTGCGCAGGCTGCTCGCCCTCGCCAACGATCCGGCCGCGTCCGACAACGAGCAGCGTATCGCCCTCGAACAGGCACAACGGCTCATGGACAGGCACGCCATCGAGCAATGGCAGCTCGAAAAGGACCACGACGACATCGAGATCATCCGCAAGAAGATCGACCTGGAAACGAATCCATGCAACCGTTTCATGGCCAGCCTCGCGTACATCGTGGCCCGAGGGAACCGCTGCCATGCCACCTACTGGTTCCGCAAGGCCGGAAACGGCCGGAGCGTCATCACCGGAATCACGCTCTACGGCGTCCGCTCCGACGTCGACAAGACCGAAGCGATCTGGACCGCCATGGAAACCAGCCGCGCCGTCATGTGGCGGGAACGCGCCAGGACGACACGCAACGCGAAAGCGAACGCCGCCTGGAGGAACGGCTACTACCAGGGCTTCCAGGAGGAGATCGCCCACCGGTACGAGATCCTCCGTCGGGAAATGGAATCGGACGACACAGGCAGGGAACTGGTCGCCGTCCGCTCCGACCAGGTCGACGCGTGGATCGAAGCCAACGTCACATTCGCCGCCGAGCATCCGAAGCTGGCCAGGATTACCCGGGCCAGTCGCGCCGCCTACCGGCATGGCCGCGAGGACGGATCACGCCAGGCGATCGGCTTGAGGGAAACCGGCGGGACAAGCCAACGGACCCTGCAGACAAGACGGAACCAGTGAAAGGAAACAACACATGTATTGGGATCGCTACATCAACCGAAATAATCCACGTCGCATCGAACCACTCGACAAGCCGCTCGACACGTACGTGATGCTTGACACGGAAACCACGGGACTCCATCCCGAGGAAGGAGACACGATCATCGAGATCGGCGCATTGCTCGTGACGCCGGGCAACGAGAACGCAAGGCCGAGGTTCGAGCAGCTGGTCGACCCGCAACGTCCATTGCCGGAATTCATCAGCCGACTCACCGGCATCAGCGACGGCATGCTTCGGGGCGAACCTACCGCCGATGCCGCGATGCTGCGCTTGCACCAATGGCTCGACGACGTCTGGCCGGCCGGCAGGCCATTGACCGTCATCGCCCACAACGCCGAATTCGACATCGGCTTCCTTGACGCGGCCGAACGCGCCTATAATCCAGACGCGAACGAGTTCGACTGCCGTTGGCTGTGCACGAAGGAGATGAGCTGGGAACTCAACCCGCGGAAACGCCATCACCGCGTCAGCGACCTGATCGCCGACTACCGCATCGGAGACGTCGAGGAACATCGCGCGCTGTCCGACGCGATCCAGGAGCAGATGATCTACCGGGCCCTGTGCCGGGAAGCGAGCATGCGAGGGAGATGGGGACGGGAACGAGTCTCATGACGGGTTGCCTCAAATGGTTGGCGTCATGCGTGCCGGCGCAGCGAACCTGATAGGCTGAAGGCATGTATTCATCGGGGTCCCCGCCCGGGTCCTTTTGAATATGGGGTTGTTTCAGGGGAGGATTCCGACCTCCCCTAAAATGTCTTTCACGGGCCTCATCCCGATACTGGTCCATTGCCGAGGGGAGCGAAGAGGCAACCTCAAACGTCCGATCGCAGGAAGGATCACAGGATCAAGACCCGTCAGGTACGTTATCTCGCACGGCTTGAGGAACGATACGGGAAGGATTCGAGGTGAGCTACACGCCGGAACGGTGCATGAAAGACAGCGGCATTTCCTTCGAGGAGGTAGCCGCCGCGAAGGAACGACTGCTTGAAGAGGTCCGTCTATACGAGATCGAAGAGACCCGCAAGCCACGGCATCCCAACCGGAAACAGCTTGCGGACGATAGATGATATCAGCGAGGATTGAAGTGGAGTGAATGAGCCCGTCAAAAGAGATGGGCCATCCACGAGGAAAGGATCCATCATGGCAACCATCAACCAGATTCCCATGACCATCATGGGCAATCTCGTATCAGGCCTCGAACCCAAGCGCACGCCGGGCGGCAGAACCGTCGTCACCTTCCGGGTCGCGCAGACCAGCAGCACCGAGAGGAACGGCAAATGGGAGGATGGCGCGACCACGTTCATCCGATGCGTGGCGTACGGTCCGATCGCCGAGCACATGACCGAGTCCGGGATGGGCAAGGGCACAAGGGTCGTCGTCACGGGACGATACGTGCAACGTGACTATCAGACCGAGGCGGGGGAGAGACGCAGCGTCTACGAACTCGTTGCGGACGATATCGGGGCGTCGGTACGATACGCGACCGTCCGGATCACCAAGGCCAACGGAAACGCACAGCGGTCCGTACCGGCCCAACAACAGCCACGGACGATGCAGACGGATCCGTGGCCGGCCACGACCCAGGATCGGTTCGCGGAACCGCAGGAACCGAGCCTCTGAATCAGGAAGCCGAGAATCGAGCCCATGACGTGTCCCGAAACGTCATGGGCTCGAATCGTCCGTGGATCCATCGCGGAGACACCGACCGTTTACGGGCCCCTTGGTGGACCTGACCGATATCGAATCAATGGACCCATGCGACCCGGGCCATTCGGACCGTGGCCTAAAACCAGCGAAGCAATGTGAACCGAACCGATATCGGACCGGTCGAACGTGACCCGTCCTTCCCGGACCGATCGATATCGATGTCCGATAGGATCAACACCACGGGTCAAAAGACCCGGGTCAGAATTTGACCCGGTACGACCGGGGAGGGTCAAAAAGACAGATGAACCCGGAGGAAACGGCCCAATTCCAACGATTCAGTCCGACGGGTCAAATGACCCTCCGGCAATCCAAGCCGATCCGCCCCCGGATCCCGTGACGCCGATATCGGCTCATGGCAGGGTCAAATGGTCCGCAGACGGCCGGGTCAAAAGGAGCCGGATCAGAATCGACCCGACAGCCGGGCGAGGGTCAAAACGTCGCCGCATGCCACGCAGAGGATTACCGCCTCATCTCGAGGCAATGATGTTTGGCCCTTCTCGTGTGCCGCATCCGGAACGGTCGAAAGACGAGAATGGCCCGATCCGTTCATGGGCCTTCCGGACCGGTCCGGGCCACACGGGTGAACCGATACCGGCCCCTGACCCGATATCGGCGGGACGACGATCCTTCGCAAGGGTCAAAACCCGCGGACCGGGACCGGATATGATCCGCGCCGAAACCATGCACCCAGGGTGCCCCTTCCTCCCGGAACCCGGAACCAGACCAAGCAGAAACCAGCAGAACCGAAAAACCAGACCCAACGAAACCAGGACAAAGGAAAACACAGAAAGACAGACCAAGCAGAAAGAACCAGAAAAAACAAGCACCCACACCACAACCAAGCCAGAAAAACCAGAAGACCAGAAAAAGACCCCAAAACCAACAAACCAGAAAACCCAACATCACCAAACGACAACCATGCGCGTCTTGCACCCGCCCCGTTGGGGGACGCCGGGAACGGCGTCGTTCGTAGGTCGTGTGACGTGTTTAGATGGGTTTTCGCCCGATATCGCGACAAACCGTATGGGAATCCGCGTGGGAGGGGCATGGATGGCAGTGAAAAACCGCCCGTGTGCGAGGCCTGCGGCAGGCCCGTGACGGAGCGCAGCAAGGTGAACGGGGCATGGCTGAAGAGCCATCGAGGGTGCAAGGACCGGATCCGGACCATCAGGCGCAGGCGTGCGGCCGAGGAGAACGAGGAGCGTCTCGAGGCCATGTTCCTCGAAGCGTTGGAGGACCGCAAACGGGCCGCGAACCAGTGGCGGTGGCAGATCGAGAACCGCAACGAGCTCGCGGACGAGCACGACCGGGTCCTGGCCGCCACGCTGCTCGTGTCGTACCGGTGCATGATCGCCGCCATGAACGTCATGCCGTCCGCGCTCATCCAATATCGGGAGCCATGGGCCGTGGACCTGACCCGGATGCTGGGCCGGCGGACAGTGGCGCTCATCGCCCGACGTGACGGCTGGACCCACACCGCATTCTGGGAGCATGATCCCGAATGCGGCGAGGACGGCACGCTGACCCGCGTGGGCGCCGGGGAATGGGCCCTGCCGATGGAGGGCATGGAGGACGAGTACCGCGACGATCTGGATCATGAGGACGGTCGGGGCCGGCGGACGTTCTCGGACGTCAAGGCGCTGCAGCGGCTATGGGCCGAGGACCATGTCGGCGGCCAATGGGATCCGGGCCCGTGGCGGTTCAAGTGACGACACGGCAAGGACCCGGATTCGAAAGGAGGACAGATGGCGGTACATCGGATGGACGGGATCTGCAGGCATTGCGGGAAGCATACGCAGGTATGGGAGGACGGATACTGTTCGGGCAAATGCCGTCGCGGCGCGTGGCGTGCCGGCGAGGGGACCATCGCGGGCGTATGCGAGGTGTGCGGCCGGCCCGTGTGCAAGCCCAGGAGGGGACCCGTGCCGCGATACTGCAGCCGCCGGTGCCAGCAGCGACGGTACCGTGAGAAAAGGAACGTGCGGGAGGCCGGCCGGCAGCGGGCCGGCATGGAGCATCTCCAACGGCTGAAGAAGGAGACGGAGGACCTCAGGACACGCATCAGGGCATGCAAGGAACACGAAAGGATCCTGGGCGAACAGGCCGACAGGCTCAAACAGACGTTCCGCGACAATGCGGACCTCCTGCTCAGACTGGCCGCAACGTCGGACAGGGATCTGATCGACGGCGCGCCCAAGGGAGGCTACATCGACGAACTGCGCAAAGAGGAAACGACATGGCAATGAACCTCACCAAACTCGCGAACGCGGAATACACGCTGCACGACATCATGGAGGCGCTCGACGCGGACGGGGCTACGGTCGGCACGGGACCAAGCGGATACTACACCGCGAAGGGCAACCCGCCCGGACGGTGGATAGGCTCCGGCGCCGAACTCCTGGGAGGCTCCGTCGGACGGACGGCATCGTCGAAAACGGTCCGCAGCCTCATCAACGACAGCCGTGACCCGTCAACGGGAAGGTTCCTGGGCGACGTGAAACTCACCAAGGGCGACGACGGCGAACCGCCGGTCGCCGGCTGGGACTACACCACCAGACAGCCGAAAAGCGTCAGCATCCTATGGGCGTTCGGCGACGCGGAAACACGCAGGGGCATCGACGAATGCCTCCAGAAAGCCACGGACATGACCATCGCCTACCTCGAAGACGAATACGCTTCGACGCGGGCGGGGCAAGGAGGGGTCGCATCCGTGGCATGCGACGGCGTCGCCGGATTCGTGTTCGACCATTTCGACACCCGTGACGGCGACCCGCAACCACACAAGCACATCACCATATCCAACCGCGTGCGCAGAAGCTCCGACGGGGTATGGACCGCGCTCGACGGCAGGAAACTGTACTCCAGCATGGTCGAGATCTCCGAAATCCACGAGAACCTCCTCCAGGACCTGCTCACCCAACGATTCGGATGGACCTGGACCACCAAGGTCAACGAACAGGGAACCAAATCCGTCATCAACGAGGTGGACGGGGTACCCGCCGAACTCATCGAGGCATTCAGCGGCCGTCACAGCGAGATCGCGAAACAGGTCGAGCAGCGGGTCCAACAGGAAGAGGCCCAGATCGGACGGCCCGTCAGCTTCCAACGACGCGCACGGATCGACCTGGAAGTATGGCAGGCCACCAGGAAGGCGAAGCCGGAAATCCAACCCAGCCTCGCGGAAAAGCAACGGCACTGGTGGAAGAAACTCGGGCAGACGGCGCCCGACATCGACATCCGGCACGTGTGGGACACCGTCAACTCCCGCAAGACCAGCATGCTGCACATCGACTCCACCTGCCAGGAGGACATCAGCCGGCTCCTGCTTGACCAGATCGCCGACATGAGCCGGACGGGCAGGAACGGCCTCCAACTCGAACGGGAACTCGTCGACCTGTCCTACCGCAACGTATCCAAAGGCCGGACCACATGGAAGAAGACCAACGTGAGGGCCGAAGCCGAACGACTCCTCAGAAGCGTCCGCATCGACCCCGAACAGCGGATCATCGTCGCCAACCGGATCGCGGACCTCGCCCTCGCACGATGCGTCAAACTCACACCCGGCAGATACCGGATCCCGCAGGACGTCAAGGACAGTCCCACCCTCACCAACGGCAACGGCGTAAGCGTGTTCGACGACGACAAGCTCGACCTATACACCAGCCGGGAGATCCTCGACGCCGAACATTATATGATCGGACAGGCCGGGAAGCCGGCCGTCACCGGATTCACCGCGGACGAGGCCCGCATATGGCTGCAGGGATGGAACGAGCAGGCCAGGCGGAACGGCGGATACCCGTTGGCCGCCGACCAGTTCGAAGCCGCCGTCTACGCATTGTCCAATCCCAGGATGGTCGGCGCGGTCATCGGACCGGCAGGCACGGGAAAGACGACCACCATGCGCGCGGTGGCGGACGCATGGCGCGCCAAATACGGTCCCGACAGCGTCCTGGGACTGGCGACCAGCCGCAGGGCCGTCGGCGAACTGAGGAACAGCATCGGATGCAACAGCATCACCATCGCCAAACTCCTCTACCACAACGACATCGACCAGATCGAGCGACACCGACGCGACATCGCCGTGCTCGACCAGCAGATCCGGTCGACGCCCGACCCGGTCCAAAGACTCGCCTGCCGTATGCGGCTGAGCCGGATCCTCGCCGAGGAAAGCACCTACTCCATCCGGCCGAACCAGCTCGTGATCATCGACGAGGCCGGCATGGTCGACACCAGGCACATGGCCCAGGTATCAAGAATGGCCGAACTCATGGGAGCCAAGGTCACCCTGACCGGGGACCCGCTCCAACTCGACAGCGTCTCCGGAGCCGGCGGCATGCTCGGCTGGATGGAACGGCACGGCATGTATCAGATGCTCTCAAGCCTGTGGCGGTTCACCTCCAAGGCCGACAAATGGGACGGGGACCCCCACGGCGGAAGGGACTCCATCCGCAGATGGGAAGGCGAGGGACGGGCGACGCTCGAACTCAGGAAAGGCGGCGACCGCGCCGATCCCGAAAGCGTCGCCGCATGCGAACGGCTCGTGCAACGGTACGTGGACCACGACCGGCTCCACTGGGGAGAGGACGTGCAATTGGAGGAGGAGTCTTACGTCCAGTGCATCGAATGGCAGGACCAGGGCAAAAGCACCCTGCTCATCGCCGGCACCAGGGATCAGGTCAGGGACATCAACAGACGGTTCATCCTCGAACGACGTTCCAAAGGGCAAAGCGAAGCCGACCCCGCCAAAACCGTCATGCTCCGCGACGGCCTGGACGTCGGCCGAGGAGACCAGATAGTGTGCAGGAAGAACGAAGACGACATCACCTCCGACGGCAAGTCGATGGAAAACGGCATGACGTTCCGCATCGAAAACGTCGGACGGCGGGACGTCTCATGCGTAAGCCTGGTTGACGGCAGCCGTTGGGAGATCCCGCGGGAATTCCTCGAAACGGGATGCGAAGCCGGATACGCCTGCACCGTACACCGCTGCCAGGGCATGACCGTGGACCGTTGCGCGGTACTGTTCCCGTCCGACGCGAACACCCCATGCAACCTGCAATACGTCGCAGGCAGCAGAGGCAAGGAGGAGAACCACTTCTACTACGCCTGCCCGGACGAGGAGCAACGCAAGGTCAGACACCAACTCTCCGGCGTCGAGACGGACCCCAAGGCCATCGCCATGTCGCGTATGAAAGCAAGCCTGCTCAACCATCCCGACGCCGCGACCGCCACCGAAACCCTGGAACGTGAACGGACGGACCGCATGGACCTCAAACGGCTCATGCGCGAACACGACTACGCCGCCGGCCTCATCTCCGGCCCGCACCTCAACGCCATGCTCGCCAGACGCCACGATCCCAAAACCGTCGACAAGATCACCCGTAGCCCAAGCTACGAATGGCTCCGCGGCGTCTGGTCACGCGCCTACATGACCGACGCGAAACGCGCCCTCGCGATCATCGGCCAGTCGCTCGACCCCGACCGTCTCAAAGGCCGTCGGCCCGACCGCGACCAGCTCGTCGGGAAGATAGTGCGAACCGCCAGGGTTCTGCATCCCGACCGGATGGACGATACCACCTACCGTATCGACATGGACGTCAGCAGGGACTCCGAACAGGCGCGATACGTCACGGAGATCCTCGAACGCAGCGACATCCCCTACGCTCTCGCCGACGCGCTCGACGGCAAGGCGATCACCATCGACGTGGACCGTTCCTGCATCCCCGCGGTCAAGACCATACTCGACGGCCTGTGCCAGACGGTCAAGGGCTTCGACCAGAGCCTGTTCCCCCAATGGCGTGAACTACGCAGGGAAGAGGGAAGGATCCTCAAGGAGAATCCCGACATGAGACGGCAAAGCCGGCCCGTGGAACCCGACTGGGCCGCCACCATCGCGGGACGGCTCAACGCCGGACTGCTCGACCGGGTGAACGGCGCCGTCCACGAGGAATGGTGCGCTGGCGTCATCCCGCGCATCCGGGCCAGCCGGCACGGCAGCGAACTCGACATCGTAAGACAGAACGAACGACTCATCGAACTGAAAGTGGGCGAACTCGTCCGCGACGCACAAGCCTCAAACCAGCCATGGACCGGACGGATACTCGAAGCATCGGCCGACGACCCGACCCTGTTCCGCGACGTCGTCGTCTACCGGGCCATGTGGCAGGTCGACGAGGAAGATGATCCGCTGGGGGAGCGACCGCCCGCCTCAGGCGGACGGCAGGAACAGCATTGGGCCAACCTCGACGGGCGGATCAACCACACCGACGGCGTCGTCAACCCCGGCAGACGGCACCGGCCATCGGCAGACCGGGACATGTCGGCCGTCGATCATGCGGAGGAAACGTCGACGAGACCGGAAGAGACAACGGCATGGCAGCCATCACGGGAGCCTTCCGACAAGCCGCACGGGTTGCGGATATAAGCCGATGATCCGGGGATGTCCACGTCGTCCATGCCGCGACACCCCAGCCGCCAGTCTCCTTGTCGAGCGGATCGTGCAGGTGCGAATCGGCCGGCATCGGCCGCAAAGCATGTGGAGGAGGAAAAGGACCTCGAAAACCGGAAAGGACGGCGGACATGGCAACCATCACTGGATTGCGCGGATCACTCACGCATTGGCTCGTCCTGGCAAGCCAATGGTTCCACGATTGGGATATCACACTACTGGCATCGGCGCTCATCGTCCTCATCGTGATCGCCGGCGTGACCGGTCGGGCGGCTATGGTTCCACGACTGTGGATGCAACTCGTGTGGGGGACCGTGACCGTCGTCGTCGGACTGATCGAGGTTGCGATCATCTGGACCATCGTCACCCGCTATCTGCCGGTCTGTGACATGGGCATCCTGATACGAAACATGCTTCGACACGAACCACCGACGGTGATTGCGTAGGTTCATCCGACGGGACCGACCGAACGTTTCTCCGCCCGACCGACCACATGCGCACGCCTGCGCGAAAGCCGACGATCCGACGACCCACGCGCGGGCATGCCGATATCGGCACTAGCTCCTGTTTCGGACATGAAAGAAGACACGGACGGCGGAAAAGCCCACAGCGGCGGGAGGCGAAGGGCAAGCCCTCTGACGCATCCATATCGGGGACGAAACGTTTGAAGGGCCCGTGAACCCCATGACGGGACGAACGATCCCGTCATGGAAGGAACGGGCACATGAACGACACCGACGATCCGGATACCGATATCGCCATCGAGATCCGTCGCAAGGAGGCCTGCAGGACCGCCATCGAGAGCATGGGCCGGATACGGCGGACGCCACGGAACATCCAGCTCCTGCATGACCTGGTCGACGAAATCAACGATCTCAGGCCCGAAAGCGTGATCGGACACTACAGGATATGGCCGTCCGGCCAGGTCAACCGTCTCACCGCCGGATGGAACCTGACCGGCGAGGACGTGAAAGGCAAGACGCGATACGGCGGCTGGGATCCCGAACGCGACACATACATGAGGATCAACGAGGACGGCGACTTCGAGGGACTCGACCAGACGGGTGCGGACCGACTCGTCTGGAACCATCGGGAAGACATCATCGTCGAAGCGTCCTGGACCCCCATCAGCATGGCCTGCATCGATCGTATCGAACGAATGGCGTACCTGGACGACGATCCCATACGCGATGCGCCGGCCAACATGACCATCGAAGTCTTGAATGGGTCTTTGCCGCCGGCCGATCCCATGATCCACCCCGTATCAGCTCCCGTCGATTCCGGGCTCGGCATATAGGAGGGGCGGGAATGGACACGCTCATTGACCTTAACCGTCTGCGTGCGGACCTCGACGCCAAAAGGCAGGCGTTCGGCGTCAGTTGGAACACGTTCGCCGGGTTCGCCGGTGTCAGCCCCGCCATGTTCAGCCGGCTCAACGCCGGTTCGACCATCACCCTCGACACGTTCGCCAGGCTCTGTGCCACATGCGGTCTCGATCCCGCCGACTACATGCCCGGTCTGGACGCCGAAGACATCAGCGACGTCATCGACGTGGCGAAAAACCGGTCCATGACGGCGACCCGACCCAAGGAGCCCGACATGGCCGGCAGGCTCGAATACCACGGCATCCGGTTCTCCCTCGACGACCTGCGCGAGAACATGCGCGCCAAATATCGGAACGAACGGCCCAGATTCTATTGCGACATGCCCGACGGAACACCGCTCGGATACGTCATGACCCTTCCGGACGGCGGCTACATCGCACGACTCGAAGACACGCGGGCCTGGCATGCCGGCCCATACGACTCCGAAAGCGACGCGTTCGAAAACCTGTTCCGGATGATCTCACGATACTACTCCGTCGATGACCCGCCCGCGCACGCACGGGGCATCGAAGGCCCGTTCGACGAGCGGAAGGAAGCCTCAAGGCTCTGCGAAACGCAGGCCACGGCGACGGGAGAAAGCCTCGGCTGGTATGCGTTGCCGGCACGCGACGCGGTACGGCAGACCATGGATCTCGCGGACATGCTCGAACGCCGATACGCCGACAACCCGCACGTCACCATCAGCATGAACGACACCGGAAACCCGGTGGGAACCACGGACCCCGCCCGTGTGGAGGTCCTGATAGACATCGACAACGGCACCGTCTTCACCGCGGGGGTCGACATGGATCCGAACGGGCGTACGCATCCGAGCCTCATGCGCCTCGACGGCGGCGAAACGACGAAAGCGGAACCTCTCGACGATATGCGGCTCGATGAGAAGGAGACCGTGGACCTCATCGACGTGAGAATCTACGAGGCCGGCCTGCAGGGCCGTGATCCATGGGAGGGCGACCCGTGGGCCGATAACCTGAGCCGATCCTTGGAGCCGGTCGAATCCGACGTCATCCAGACCTCCGGCGTTGACCCGTGGGCCGGCATCAAATCCGGTACGCTGCCGCTGCCCGATCCCATTGACGGTCCCGGGCTTGACAGGTCCGACGATCCCGGTCTCGGCATGTAGGAGGGGCGGGCACGACGACATGCGTTTCGAAGGCGAACGCGAGGCCGGCGAGCCCATCGCCGGCACGGTAGCCGTCAGGAAGGCGACGGCGCGGAAAAGACGCCCCGACCACTGCCGGGCCGGGCCGATGAGATCTTCCCGTGGGCATGAATCCATGGGCGAGGCGTCCGACGAGTTCCGGGACGCCCTAGAGAGGGCTATGTCGCGCCAGTTGAGAGAATTGCTCGACTAGGATCCGCAATGTCTGTAGTCTTCACCAGATCTAGGCACATCAAGCCCGGCGACGAACTCTCGGACTTCCATTGAGGCAGGGAACCTCGCTCGACTCGTGGCTGGTCCGTCATGTACTCAACACGTTAGACAGGGTCACCACCGTCACCTACGTGGCCATGGATGGTGCCGGTGTGTTGGACGGCTTCTACCCGTTGTCTGCGAACAGCGTGAACTGCATCGGCATCGGTCAGCGTCTCGATTCGGAGCGACACCGACTGATCCGACAAGCGAATCGAATATGATGTAACGTTACTTGATCCTCGTGTACTCCTTGACAAGGTTCATGGAACAATACGTGGATACACAGAAGTTCATCACACAGGTCGCTGCTGGCGCCAGCCGTATAAACCTCTGGTTGTAGAAATCGAGGACATCGGGATCCAGGAAGCCCGCGCACACATCGAAAAATAGGTTCGATACAAGCATCAGTACGGAGCTTGCAAAGAACAGCATCCAAATGATGGATAACCGCAGTATGAGAATCTTTTTGTTCTTTGGATGGATGTTTCTCGAGAACAAGATGAAGACCCAAGAAACAATGGTAAATAAGGCGCCTGTCGAATAAAGCAGGCCAGGAATCTTGTCATACATGGCACCACCTCACTTCAGTTACAGGTGATCTGGCTTATTGATGTCCTAGAAGGTTCAAGATTGTATGGTGTTTTGAGAGTGCCATACCTGACGTGGCAATCAAATTGTTCTTTCATCATTTTTGATGCAGTCGGATAGGCTGTCCAATGGCGACTTGAACTAAATTGTGGAGGAATCGTTGCCCATGCCGATTCAGCATAATAATAGCGCGTTGGAGTGGCTGCAGCAGCCCACCAAGTAGGTTGCAGAGATAGCGACCACATGCCATCGCGTGCGATCCAAACTCCTCTAGAAAACCATTGATTTGACCAGGAACCGCGTGTAATTGCGTTATCTGTTTGGATGTTAGAAGATCGCTCTTCCTCTGCCGATGCAATCAGATATTGCATCACCTCATCTTCCGTCTTCCCGTATACGTTTTGCCTCGAATCTTGAACCCAAGAGACTATTTCCGATCTGTCCATTCCTATTTTTTCATATATCGACTGACTGTATTTTATGTCATCGGCCAATGCCGTGGTTGGAGTGATGACTACGATACTAATAGCTGTTACTACTGCAAAAGCGGACAGAATCTGCTTTTTCATATGTTCTTCTTTCGTTCAGGCCATCCACCTTGAGGGCATTAGGTGCCCCTGTAACACCTACTGGTTAGTGTAGATAACAGAATTTCCGGTAGTGGTCAAGTGATAATGTTTATTAGGCTAAATCCACTTTTTATGTTTTAATTAGCAACGCGTCTTTGCGTCACTTCAAGTATACCTATTTTTCAGCGATTACGATAGTCCTAACGATCTTATCTGCAAAGATCCGTCCCCCGTTGTCCCATAAAGGCCAAAGGAATCCGATGAAAGGTGACACGAAATCGGCCAAGTGCGCTACCTCTCGTATACCCATTCTCATGCCGGATATGGACAGATTGGAATCCTGATCGAGTACTTGTATCCTCAAGAGGCGGTGTGCCCAAGACTGTCCATTGCGTGTAGGCCAGGAAGAAATCACACGGACAACGACCGCAGAAGAGCAATCAATCCAGAACCCTATGGCCCCACCGGGGGAAGATCTTCCGCAAAAAACACTACCCACCAACTGCGATAGCAACGAGGCAGGTAATATTATACGGAGAATATAAGCTACTGCTCTGCGCCACCATATGTTCACTATTGGCACCCCCTTTTTTAATACTGACCAGATTAATGCCTTACCTCAGTTATAAATGGTCGGGATTGTGTCATCAATTCGATCAGCGTGTGTTAGCGATTTGACGGCAAACATACCCCCATGGCCGCGATCCTAACCTTACCTCCATAATTTCTATGATATAATCGATATAATAAATCATTATATAAATCTTATTTGATTTCTTTTTTATGGAGGGGACCGTCGGGCTTGCCTGCGACCGTTAAAAAGCCTCGGCCGACCATGGGGTTCCAGATTTCCCGGGCATGCCGGATTGCATCGTGATCCGAGTGAATGCACATATGTTCACGTCATTTGCCCCTGTTTCGGGACGCATAGAGCATGGCATGAACCGCACTGTTCAAACACATTGGCAGACGCCAGCTGAAGAGCATCAAGCCGCAAATGGAGCGACTGCTCAAATTGCGTATACATCATTAGCAACAACACTGAATCAACGAGCTAGGGCGTGAACCTCACCGTTCCCGAAAAGTACCCGATCGACTGGTCGAACCCGAATCTTCCCTCACGGAAAAGGCAAGATAGTGGACAATTGGGTGCGGCTCAGTTCCGAATATGTGGATATGCTGCGGGATAATCCGGTACCGGTCGATCTCAAGGTGGTCTCGGCGCTGAAAAAGCCGATGGCTATTGACATCTACTGGTGGTTGACCAAGCGCGTCTACAACCTGCACGAGCCGGCCATGATCGGCTGGCAGCAGCTCTACCAACAGTTCGGCTCCGATTCCGAGCTCAAGGACTTCAAACGGAAATTCAAAAGGGCTTTAGGGGATGTGCTGGAAGTCTATCAATGCAAGATCACGGTCGGCCCTGCGGTGGCCGACCCCGGTGGCGTTGTCGAACACCAGCACGCGGGGGACCATGCCGGCATGGGAGAACACCTTGTTCAGGCCATGGCACACGCATTCCGCGGTCTCGCCGGGCAGCGCGGCCACGTATCTCATGTTCGAGTACGGGAACGAGACCACCAGGAAATGCACGGTCCGTTCCACGCCCGCGATCACGGCCAGAGCCTGGCCGAAATCGACCTGCGCGCTGCCCGGCGCCCATTCCAGCTCACTGAACCCCTCGGCCTCGCCGCGGCGGCGTTGGCGCCAGCGCTTGACCCATCGCCGCGCCGACGAGTAACTGCCCTCGAAGCCGCATTCCTCCACGAGCCGCTCGTGCACGCGCCGGGCGGTGTGCCGCTGCTTGCGCGGCATGCGCCGGTCGGCCTCGAGCCATTCGTCGGCCTTGCGCGCGTACTCGCCCGCGACCAGGGAACGGCTCGCAGTTCCCCCGGTCGGCGGAACGGGCGAATAATCGCGGGTCGCGTACTTGACCACGGTCGTCCGCGAAACGCCCGGTTCCCTGGCTATCTGCGTATGCGTCAGGCCTTTCGTCTCGAGCTGCCTGATACTCTGTTGAATACGCACCGGTGTCGTCATTCCTTTCCTCCCGAGGACCATGTGTTGGTTGTTAGCACTCGGGAATCTATCAGGAACCGTACGGCACCGGCGCTTTTCTTCCGCCGATGCCATTTCCGTCCGCCGTCCGTGTCCAATATGAACGCTTATGTCGTTCAGATTTGGTGGTGACGCCGTACACGTTTATTTGACCATAAACACCGGCACGCTGCCGCTGCCCGATCCCATCGACGGTCCCGGACTCGACAGGTCCGACGATCCCGGCCTCGACATGTAGGGGCGGATATGGACGACGACAGGCGCATCGAAGAGAATGCGAGACTAGCGAGCCCGATGTTGCCTTGGCGGGCCGTTACAGCGTGTTCGACGAACCACATCATGGGATGCACCAACGAGAAGGATCCGGATGCGGGGTCACGCGAGAGCGACGCCGGGCAGTTCTCCGGATACGAGATCACGGTGCGGGATGACAACGGCGATCCAGCATCCTACAGGCTCGACTGGTTCGATGACGAAGGCATGGCACGTGGACGTCGTGCCATCCGACCTGACGGATAACGCTAAACCGAACCCGCCGATGCCTGATCCGGCTGGAGTCTATGACACGAATGATTCCGCGAGAGCGAACTTCGGCATGTGTTCCACCGACGCCTTGCCCCGGGAATAAGAAGGGAATCATGCGCCGTTAGTGGGCTCAAGCGTCATTCCAATCCGAAATGACGATGTGCGCGCGGGAACAACTTGATGCCGTCCAATGCTTATTGTCGGAAAGTACGACGAGGCTGCTGAAGGCAGGGCGAGGACGTTGGCATATTCTTTAATCGCCTTTGTGCGCCGACATTGGCAAATGAAGAGAACGATAAAAACTAAATGTGCTGAATTCCTTCGTAAGATCATGGAAAGTCGGGAAAAGAAGCGTGCCGACAACCCCAAGGATTCCTCAGGGGATACTCCGAAGAAGGCCATGGTCAGCCAATGATCGCAAGATACAGGAAGGGCGGCCGTCTTGCGAAGCTCAACGAGACGTAGATCAGGGAGGTGTGGCATCCGTGCGAATCTGGATCGGCGACGATGGATTAGATAGCCGAGATGATGAATATGGGAGGCTTCGTTATTTACAGATGTCTGAAGAGAAACAGGGGGCATGTAATACAGATGGAAGACGAGACATGGCAAAAAGTTCAGACCATGAAGAAGACGTGGATATTTGACCTTCTTATCACCTTGATCACGGTGACAGTTCTTAAAACACCTTTTCCGGATGGTGCGTATATGGCTTATAGTCGAGATGATTTTGACTTGGACGGGTGTTCTATCGATAGGTTTGGTTCGTATGGCAGATCGGAACGAATATGAGAAGAAACCTCTCGAGATAATCCGTCAAGGTGAAAGGAAATAAGAGGAGAAAGGCAATATCCAATGAACTATTAAGGATGTCTCGAAGCATGTGAACTTGCATCTTAAGTGATCATTAATCCGTGAGTGCAAAATATCAGCCGTGGAATTCATAATCCAACATAAAAGTGTTGACATTGCAAACATATCATGTAATACTACAGTTAAGAGGGGTGACGGATTCAAGCACAAGATCAAAGGAGTTCTCATGGATCCGCTGGAACTTGATGTTCAAGGCAAAAGCAATAATATATCACCTCAGTTCATTACCGTCAATGCGTTCTGCTTCAAGATTTCTATGAAGATATGTCCTTCTATTAAACGATGGACATGTAACGGATGCACCTCTACATGCACTATTTTATGCACGACATCCGCAGAGAATGAATGATAACGCAGAAATGTTTAGGCATGTTCGGGATGTAGGATCTGATGCAGACTACATGGAGACTATGCTTGACTGGCTCGTCGCAACCGCAGTAAACGCTTCAAAGAAAGCAGAGTTCATCAGTGAAGACAATCAGTACAGCATAGCCTCCGGACATGCCGGGTACGCCTTGATGCTCACGCAATTATCAAGGACCACTAGGCGCTACGGACGCAAGAGAGAGACCCATGATCTCCTTGATCTGTCCCAGCAGCATCTACTAAAGGCAGCAAAAAAATGGAAAACGTCCGATTATCGATCTTATGGGCTTTTTGATGGTGTCACAGGTTATATCTTAGCCCTTGACGCTTATGATAGAACGGCAGGGAATGGTAAGCAGAGAGCCTCTCGTTTAGCTCGCAAAGTGAAACTTGAGATTATGGATTCTCTTTCACGACGGTCATTTGGTAGCCCGTATATTCAACCGCTTTATGACGTGATCTCCGGGGCGTCAGGTGCATTGTCGGCATGCCAACTGGTGGATCCCACCAGTGGATTCGAAAATACGGCACCACTTACCGCCATTCTCGAAACGCTTCCTCGAAATCCTGCAAATAATTTTTATATTTCGGAATACTTCCCTTCTGAAGAACTATATCAAAAATATCCAGATGGATACATAGATTTTGGGGTGGCTCATGGAGTAGCGGGAATCGTTCCTAGATTAATAAACTTATGTGATGATTATATTTTCATGAATTCGGAACTCACTCGACAACTAAGCAGATATGTGACTTGGCTTATTGAAATGACCCTAGGGCCTGCCAGCGAAGGGATACATACTGTTTCTGAAAAACCCGAAAGAACCAGCATGAATGACATCAAACCTATTTCTGGTATGGAGGGTACGTGGTGTTATGGACAGTTGGCTCGCATAGCTAGCATACAAGCTTTACCATGCACCATAATCGAGCCGCGTGCACATCACCTAATGAATGAGTATCTTAAAAAAGTTTTAACTACTGAAAAACTGCAGCTTATCGCGGATTCCCTTTATGGAAGCGGAAAGCTTGGTCTATGTCACGGCCTCGCGGGATTTCTACTGACTTTGCGTTTTCTTATCAGCAATGTGGAGCAAATACGTGACGGAATCCCTCTATCCCAAGAATCATCGGATTTTATTGCCGATCAGGTGGCAAGATTGAAACATGATATCCCGTATAAGGATCTTATGACCGAAGATTGCCGAAATACTGGTTTCCTGAATGGCATCATAGGAACCATATCAAGTGTATTGTACCTATCCCGCGATCCCATTGCCGATACGTGTGACGAACTCGATGTTATGTTCTTCGGGCACAGGAGGATCCGTGAAATCACACTATAAGTTTAATGGTTTGATGCAAGTCAGAATATGTACTCACGATTTGAAATCGTATAATAAAATTCTGTATGATTCTAATGTTTTCGAGGATGAAATAAAAGAATATGTAAATTCCAGCCTGCCTGCCCTCGCGCTTGAACATGCGTCAAACGATCTATACCAACAACTTGTCCTAGACGATGATAACCAATCAATGAAAAAGGTTATTGGTGGAGCATTTAAGTATTTGGATAGACATGCCAATCGAACAACACCATTCGGATTATTCGTTGCTCATAGAGCTTATAGAAATGATTTTTCTCATACTAAAAGTTCCGAACCGATAATTTCGAAAGGACAAGTTCGGATTGCCTACGCTCCGAAGTTCCACGAACTACTGCGAATGCAATCGACATGCGATGCCTCTTACCTTATCGGATTAAATCCAACTCTTGTCATATTTGGTGATGCCTTCACATGGGTGCATCTGGTAAACCGAATTAGTGGTGCCACGAAGAATATGCGTTTAAAACGTACCCCTGTACTGTCGATGATCGTCAAGTATTTTAAATCTACCAGATTCGCGAGCAGAGGCGCCGTGACGGACCTCATCACGAATGCCCTTGATGGTGTACGGGGCAAGCGGATAAAGACATTTATTGACTCTTTATTAAACATCGGTTTTTTGGAAGTTCTCGACAACAACGATACAGATGCAAATAAAAGCCTGTTCACTTCTTTCCCGATAGACTTACCTTATCCCGATGAAGATACGATATCGCCGATACGGTCTTGTCTGCGTTCAATACGATTAAAAGAGATGCATTGCGAGAGAACCTTAGACGCTGCGGGAGAGATAGTTGGACATGAGTTTATTGAGCTGGAACTTGATCAGCAGAGTGAAATCCATCTGAAAAAGGAGGAAATACAAACACTGGAGCAAGCCATAAATGCGATCATATCGACTTCAACGCTGGCCTCAGACACGGTGTGGAATCTTACCCTTTGGAGCAATGAGTTCGTTGAAAAATTTGGGCTGAACAATCCTATCCCAGTTACAGTTGCACTCAATCCATTATTAGGAATCGGACCACCGTTCGGGTACGGGAATCCGGCTCCGTCGTCATACGACTCGTATCGAGCGAGCCCGTCAAAATGGCGGCAGGAGGATTTGGACTTTCGACTGAAGATGATTAGCGAAGCAACGATACATCGAGGGGTGGAATCCATTGATATTTCAGATCAGCGATTTGAACAGGATCTTTTTGATCTGCAGCAGAGATTCGATGTGAACGACATCTATCCGGACTTCGATATATCGATGCAGGTGAGTGAAGAAAATCACGAGAGGAGTTTTCTTCTCCGATCCGATACGTGCGCTCTGGGTGGACATACCTTTACGAGGACCGAACGTACGATGGATGAGCATACAAGAGCATCGTGGCAGGAAATTTTAAACCATCTTGCCAAAGATCAGGGTGTTCGATGCGCCACAGCGCTCGAAACTCATCCTATATCCGCTACGGTAGACTATCTTGTCCCGGTGTCGGCATCATTCAAATCTGTGACATCAACCTATGCCAGTGATGCAAATATTCCTTTCGATTCGCTGTTCATCATTGGGACTGATCATGGGCTCGCGCTGGCACGTCGGCGTGATGACACGCACGAATTCGAACGAATTGTCATAAATCATCCGAGCCTGGTCATTCCGCTTGCTTTTACAAACGAAGCTCGACTCATTATGGATATTTCACGGACCTCATACAAGGCCATGGCTGGTTTCAGCTGGGCGCAATTGGAAGGCATGAAACGGCTTCCTGAGGTTCGCTATGGCAATGTGGTGTTACGTCCGGCTGAATGGACCATCCCTAAACAATTGAACGATGCAGCAAGAGAAGCCATCAAGAAGCAAGACTACAGTTTGTTGCGACAAGCATTGTCACAAATCGGGATTCACGAAGATTTCATCTACGCTTCAGGAGACAACAGACTACATTTTGATACTCGCTCACAGGTATCTTTAGCGATGGCAGCTAAACTGTTGAAAACAGCCGGAAGAACCGATCGCTTAGAAAAAAGCAGCATTGATTACTGCAAAGGAGTGGAACTAGCGTCTAGCAAGGGGAAATGTCGCCTATCAACCGAAATCATCCTCTCGGTATCCCGTCGCATCAAATGCAAGGCGAATGTCCCTGTTGAGATGTCACTTCCCATAAATACAAACACCATTGAAGTCCGAGATGATCGATGGATTTCCATAATCTTGTTGGCCGTCCCGGAATTTCTTGACGAGCTCATAATCCACGCAGCACATTTCACACAAACACAATATATGAAAGGTATTATCAGCACGTGGTTCTATGTGCGTTATAACGATGACGGCTGCTCCGTACGTTTAAGATGGAAAGCACAATCTGGACCTGAACAGCTTATACCCAAAGTGATTGAACTTGCGACGCAACTACGAAACTCCGCACTGATTCGAGGCTGGCAGATTACCGAATACTCCCCGGAAACGCATCGATACGGGAAAGGGAAACTCCTTGACAATATACATGAAGCCTTCAGGCTATCCTCCGAGCTTGCGGTTAAGGAACTCAATAACAAGTTATCTTACACTTCAGAAGATGATATCGTCGATATTGGCGATGCCCTTGAGTCGATTATCAATTATTTGGACTTGCTTGGTGTTCCCAGTGAGCTCTACTGCGACATTCTTCCCTCTCACGCCAAGCCCACCACCGCGGCACGCGAATACTGGAGGAAGATTAGCCACAGCGGTACAAGGCCACACGACGACGATGGACGATTCAGCCTCATATCCACACCATCACCCTTTATGATGATTTCCCGTTTGTCGGAAAATCGTAGTCAGGTGGTTCGGATAGTTGCGGACATGCTTCATATGCACTGCAATAGGCTTCGCTCTTCGGGCGATTCGTTTGAAGAAAGCATGTATTGGCTGTTGCGTCGCGACCTACACAAGAGGAGGATGACATCTGATGGGCGATGATCGGAATGCGGGTAGTGAGGGTTCCCCTGTTCCCTCTCCCGCGGGACGGCGGGCCGCACCGTTGGGGGAGTCTTTCCGGTGCGCGGTCCGTATGCTTTGCGGCACGGGTGCCCTGAGCCTTGCCGGACTGGTCGTCATGACCGTGATACGCGGGCTTGTCCCGGGCGTGCAGGTGTTCGCCGTCAGCACCTTGGTCTCCAGCGTGGCCGATTCCGACGGGAGTCTTCACCCGCGTGGAACAATGTCGCTCGCGCTGCTCGCCGCCGCGATATTGACTGCCTACGTGCTGGACAATCTGATGAAATACGTGGGCGACAGGCTGACGCTACGGCTTTCGTACGACACCGACATGCAGGTGACCAGCAAGCTGTGCGCTTTGGAGGTCCAGGATTTCGAGTCGGCCGACACGTACGACACGATACAGCGCGTCGATTCGACGACGGGAGAGCATATCTTCGGATTGTTCGACACGGCGCGTTCCGCGGTCCAGGCCGTCATCGCGATCTTCGGCGTGGCCGCGGTGGTCGCGTCATGGAACGGGTGGATCGCGCTGATCCTCCTGGTCGCCCCGGTCCCGGCGGCGGTGGCCACGTTCCGTCTCCAGGCCAGGGCTTATGACATCGAGTACGCGCGGGCGCCGCAGTTACGGCTCGCCTCCTATTTCCGCGCGCTGCTGACCTCGGACGCCGTGCGCAAGGAGATCAGGATCTTCCGTCTGGCCCGCATGTTCCAGGAGAGTTACGCGGGGTTGAGGAAAAGGTTCCTGGACCAGGACGGCGCCCTTATCCGCTACAACCTGACGCAGGCGGGCACCCTCGGACTCGTTTCGGCCATGGCCAACGTGGCCGTGATCGTATTCGCCTCCATCGTTGCCGCGGGCGGGAGCCGGGTCGGCGAGCTCGCGGGCTTCATATCTGCGACGACGCAGATGAACGGGCTTGTGCTCGCGGCGTTCCTGGGAGTGACCGGGATCTACCAGCATCTGCTGTACGTCTCGAACTGGGTGGCGCTCATACGGATGAAGCCGAGCCCGATCCGTGAGGGGAAGCTCGCCCCCACGGATGGCGCCGGTGGGGATGCTGGCACGTCGGATGCGGTCGCGGTCGAGTTCCGGCACGTGTCCTTCACGTATCCGGGCACCGACAACGAGGTGCTCCATGACGTCTCCTTCACGGTGCCCGCCGGCACCACGGCCGCGCTCGTGGGCCTTAACGGTTCGGGAAAGACGACGGCATGCAAACTATTGCTGCGCTTCTACGAGCCGACGGGCGGACGGATCTTGATCGACGGGATCGACATCCGGGAATACAGCCGCGATTACCTGTACGCCCGCTTCTCGGCGCTCTTCCAGGATTTCGCCAGGTTCGAGCGCTCGTTGGGCGACAACGTGGCCTTCGGCATGGGGGAAGGCTTCTCCGGTGGCGGGCGGACGGACGTCGTTCTCGGGAGTCTGGAGGCGGTCGGGCTCGGGTATCTGCCCGACGAGCTTCCCGATGGTCTCGATACCGTGCTCGGGCGTCGTTTCGAGGGCGGACGGCAGCTTTCCATCGGGCAATGGCAGCGCGTGGCCATGGCGCGGGCGCTTTGTAAACGTCCCGGCCTGCTTGTTCTGGACGAGCCGACGGCCTCGGTGGATGCTGTTTCCGAGAAGGCGATGTTCGACGCCCTGGCCGGGCTCGATCGCGGGATGACCGTTCTTTTGGTGGCGCATCGGTTCACCACGATCGGTCATGCCGAGAACATCGTCGTTCTGGACCGGGGGAGCGTCGTGGGGACGGGAGACCATGCGGCATTGCTTGAGAACTGCAAATTCTACGCGGACATGTTCCACGCCCAGGAATGCTACAGCCAATAAACCTCCCCACGCCGACACCATCCGCTCCCGAATGAGGAGCTCGTGCGGCCGTTCGGACACCAAGCTCGAGTCATCGCCTCAGGCATGCCGTACCGTCCTTGTTGCCATCGTTGCCGCGGCTTTCATCCTCGCACCAAGAATTACCGGTGCACAGCATCCAATTCCACGACACGATGGCCGGTCCCATCCAGAAAATGAGATGAGGGAGTCCACCCGATACGACACGTGTCCTTTGCGAGGCAAAGGATGGAGGTGTTTTTCCTGGGCACCCGCTTGTTTTCCGTCCCGATGCATGCCCCTTCTCGTATATCGCGTCATGTTCCGCGTCCTCCTTGAGGATGGGTGGTGGACACGATCGATGACGCTCATAGGCAGCCTGGTCTGGTCTGCCCCGCACCCGTTCGGGAGTACAACCCAAGTAGAGCAATTGTTCCGCATCCTTCGATGGCGTCATGTCAAAGGTCACGATACGACATCGTCGGTTTCCCCTGCATTCCGAAACAGCGCGCATGCTGGGTGCGATGATGTCCATGCCGGCGAAGATGCCCGAGGGGGCCAGACCGATACTCCACAGCGACATAGGCCGGCAGTACCAGCACGCGGCGTGGACGGGGAGGCTCGAGCGGGCCGGCATAGTGCAGAGTATGTCGCGGAAGGGCAACTGCATCGACAACGGCGCGACCGAGCAGGTCTTCGGGCATCTGAAGGACGAGTTCTTCAGAGGCAGGAGATGGACCGACTTCGAGTCGTTCAAGGCGGACCTTGATACGTACGTCATCCATTGGGACACGAGGCGCAGATAGGTTAAACTGAAGGGACTGACCCCGTCACCGACCCCAAGGGCGAACTCAAACGCGACACCGAGGCCCCGATGAGGGCGCGCGGCTACACAGTGCACGCGCTCGACCTCGTGGACTTCACACATTCCGACCGGTTCAACCCCATGCGTTACATCGACCCAGCCGAACCCCAGTCGGCGATCCTACACCTGACCGACAACCTCGTGACCAACGCCACCGGCGACCGCAAAAACGGCGACGGCTTCTGAGAAGACGCCGAAAAGGCGCTGCTGTCCACCCTGATCGCATGGGTCACTACACCGAGGATAACCCCACGCTCAACCACGTCACCGACATGCTCGACCAAATGGGAGCCAGCGAACAGGACGAGGAACGCGAGTTCATCGTCGATGCCCCTCTTTGACGAAACCCGCGTCGAAATCGCCGCCATGCGCGCCCACGAGGACGACTACGACGAGCAGACGCGCGACATGCTCGAAGGCCTGGCATTCGCCTGCGCCCAATACAACACATTCCTCAAAGGCGCCGGCGAAACCAAGAAAAGCATCATCATCACCACCGGCGTCCACCTCGCGCCCCTGCAAGTGCGCGAGGTGCGCCGCATCCTCTCCGGCGACGACATCCACCTGGAATCCTTGGACGAAGGCAAGCGCGTGGTCTATCTGGAACTGCCCGACACCAACGCGACGTTCGGCTTCCTGGCCAGCGTGTTCTACCAATGCCTCTTCGAAACCCTGGTCAGGAAAGCCAACCACACGGATGGCGGCCGACTCGGCCGCGATGCGCACTGCCTGCTCGACGAGTTCGCCAACATCGGCAAAATCCCGAACTTTGTGAGACTCGTCGCCACCATCCGCTCACGCGGCATCAGCTGCTCGATCATCCTGCAAACCGTCTCCCAAGGCAAAAGCCTATACAAAGACGACTGGAAACCATCGCCGGCAACTGCGACAGCTGGCTCTTCCTCGGCGGTAACGAAGCCTCCACCACCAAAACCATCAGCGACCGGCTCGGCGACCAAACCATCGACGTCATCGAAACCAGCGAAACCAAAGGCACGAACGGCTCCTGGAGCCGCAGCGTCCGCAAGAACGCCAGAAAGCTCCTTACCCCCCCGACGAACTCGGCCGCCTCGACACCGATCAATGCATCTACCTGCTACGAGGCCTACCACCCTTCCTCAGCCACAAACTGACGGACTAGGAAGGAGAGCCATCCATATGCGGACAGTATGACAAGTGCATCAACGAATCAAGTCTGACAGTTTATCCGTTGAACAGTAGTTAGGGAAGTTCAAAGATTCATCAACATACACGAGAGGTTGCTCTTAGGTACTAGTGTGGTAAGACAGTCTGAGAGATGTCATGTTTGATTAGGAGTTTGTAGGGCGATGAAGATATCTTCGGTGATTGTTAGAAATTACAGTAGGCTAATCGACTGCACTCTGGATGTTAGAGAGAACTTGATACTCGTAGGACCTAACGGAAGCGGGAAAAGCTCATTAATTAGATGTCTTGATCTGTTATTGGGTAAAACCATGCAGCAACTGTATTACAGTATCAGTAGTTCAGATTTTAAGGACACAGAATGTCCACTCATTATTGAAGCAAAGTTAACAAATCTTAATGAGGATGAGCTCTCATTTTTCCCAGACGAAGTTGATGCTTCCGACGGATCTTTGACAATTCGGCTGGAAGCGATCTTCGATGGCGAGGATCTTACGATTAGCCGTTATTGTCCTAAAGGCGTAGGTAGCGGCACATTGAGTTCATCACAGCTCAAAAGTATTAGATGGAGCCTAATTCCATCGGATTTTTCAGCTAAGTCTCTAAATTCAGGGCGAAAGACTATTGTCGATGATTATCTTAAGGAAATTAACGTGTCGGGTGATAAGACGAAACTAGAAGAAGCCATCAACGTGCTCTGTAGTGCAATCGATACTTCAAGTGCCTTTGATGGAGCTTTAAGATCCTTGGCACTGCAGTTGAACCCGGCATTGGCAGGCGGCGTGGACGCTACTGATCTCCGTTTCATTCCCGGAGCAGCAATTGATGGAAATCTGCTGAGCGATGTGAGATTACAGATAAAGAGCAAGTCCGGAGTTGCACGAGAAGCCACTGAACAATCAGACGGTACAAAGGCGTTGATTGCCTTCGCCGTATTTAATTTGCTGAATTCAGACGGAATCATCGCCATTGACGAGCCAGAGACTCATCTTCATCCATCTGCCCAGCGTAATTTGATGCGTATTTTGCTGAGCATGGGGCGACAGCTGGTTATCGCAACGCATTCTGGGGTCGTTGCTGGCGAGTTTAATCCTGACAATATAGTGGTAACTCGGGATGGGCTTATTCCCGTACAGCCACGTCAGGGGTTCCTTCAGGGAGATCAAAAAGCACTAGCAAGATGGTGGATAGGCAGTAGAATTGAGCTTTTGACAGCAAAACGTATCATTGCTGTTGAAGGGCAATCGGACAGGATGCTAGTAGAAAAAGTTGCTGAGCTAACCGGCCAGCATTTGGAGAGAGACGGCATAGAGCTCCTTGAAGCCGGTGGATGTAAGGAAATGCCTCATGTGATGAGCATCTTTGGAGAGAACGGTTTCGGCATGCAGGTTAGCGTTCTGATTGACGAAGATGCCGAGGCTTATACAGCAAAATCATTAGGTGTTCCGGTTAATGATCTCGCCTCGAAAGCTGTATATGTCTCAAGGATTGACCTTGAAGATGAATATGTCTCCGCTATCGGAGCGGCTAAACTATGGGACAAACTTGGTGAGTCGAGTTTGTTTAGTCCAGAAATATTGAGGACTTGTGGCATTACTAATGATGCAAGCATTCCAGATGAGGGTCAGCTTGCATCTTTCTGCAGAAATAAGAAAAATAAAATTGCTTGTGCCGTAATTGCTAGCGAAACTTTGACTAAAGATTCCGCAGAAAAGGTTTCTAGCGTTATCGAGGTGCTTCAGAATGACGTCCACTGAGTATTTCATGACGCAAGAGCAGCAGGAGATTTTCAACTATCGACCGTTGAGCATGGTGATTACTGCGCCGGCAGGGTGTGGTAAAACGGAAGCTCTCGCTTATCGTGCAAAAGGTCTTATTGATTGTTATGATTTTGCAGGGAATGGGAGGAAGCTGCTGGTTGTATCTTTTACGAATCAAGCAAAGGATAATATCAGCGAGAGAATTAAGAAACACATTGGATTGCAAACCATGCGGCAGCATGTCACAGTATGCAATTTTCATGGATTGTCTGCGAGAATCATTAATGCGCACAGGGAAATGATTGGGCTTGACGACGAATGGACTGTTGCGAATTTTGACTGGATTGGAAGTTTCGTGCGATCCCTTAATTGCGACGGGAAAGTAAAGATGCAGGCCAGGGAGGCACTTCAAAAAATAAAGCTTGAATGTCTAACTGACAATGAAGTGAGAGCAAAAATTCAAACAATTTGTGGACAGGTCGGCAATCTTGCACAGATTATTGAGAAAGAGCGGATTAAAGAAAAAATTGTTACCTACGATGATCAAATCAGAACTGCTTTATGGATTCTGCAAAATAAGAGCGTCGCGAAACTTTATAGGAATCATTTTTTGCGGCGCTAGTTGATGAATTTCAAGACTTGACTCATCAACAACTACATCTTGTTCAAGCTCTCTGCAAGGAGAGAGTCACGTTCGCAGGAGACCTTGCTCAGGGTATTTATTCATTCGCTGGAGGCGACGCAAGATTCGTATTTCACGAAATTACTAAGAATACTGAAAAGCAAGTTAAGCTTCTTAAATCGTTCCGTTCTTCGCCTGCCGTTCTCGATGCCGTCAATTCACTCTCTCCACGAACCGGTAGCGAGCATCTAAGCGCTGCTTTCCCGGAACATTGGGGCAACGGCGGGCTCTCTTCATATGCTTCATTCGATTACGAGGATGATGAAGCGGAATGGGTTGTTCGCATGTGCCAATTTATTTTGGAACGTTGTCCTGAGCATCGAATTGGAATTATCTCACGAACTGCTTTCCGAACGGAATCCGTCAAAAGCGCTCTTAAATCTCATAATATTAGCTATGCCGACTGGGGAGATGGTTTATTCAGGCCTGAAACAGCAAAAATATTGCGAAATATCTGTGATGAATTATCAAGCGAGTCATGTAAAGAACCTGAAGAATTAATGTCCTTCATCAAGAAGAGGTATACCGCTTTTCATGGAAACTTGTCCGAAGAATACGAAGATGCATGTGGATGGTTGTTTGATCGGCTAGCGCAATCTGATGCATCTTCAATAGCAGAAGTCAAAAGATGTATTAATGCGCAAAAAGGCAATGGAACTATTGCAACGCGCAAAGGAATACATTGTTTAACTGGGCACGCTGGAAAAGGGCAGCAGTTTGACTGGGTGTTTGTCGTGGGACTTGAAAAAGGAACCATACCGTTCTATAAAGCCAAAAGCGAAGAGGCTCTAGATGAGGAAGCGAGAGTTCTTTCAGTAATGATCTCTCGTGCACGAATCGGTTATGTAGCGACTTCATCTTCAACTAACCCACGTTCTCGGTATTCAAGAGATGCTTCATCTTTCCTTCGTTATCTGCAACATGCTCCGAATTTCTTGTTCGGTAAAGATCAAATAGAATTGTGGTGTGCTGAAGCGGATTGGACAGCACTTTCGCAGATGTAGTTATATGCTTATTGCTCAAAGCGATCCAACTTAGTCTTCCGCCATGCCAGTGCTAAAAATCTAGGTATTGTTGCGAGGTGAGATGTTCTTTTCATCTACAAGCTAACAGACCGAGGTTCGGGGTGGACGTCGTTTCTTTTTAGGGTTAAGCCGTCGAGGCATGAGCAGACGCCCTATACGAAATGATGATCCAGCGACCAAGGACAGCGGTCTTGATAAGTCAGTTGACGGTATCCGTCGGCTACGTCCTTGCCAAGGGAGCGTTTGATCCAAGACAAATCAATAATGCGAGCCATGCAGTACACCGTGATATATGCCGCTCCGTGGAGGCGTAACATCGCCGCGACGGATTGTACGGTCGCCCCACTTGCCCAAGAATCTTCGATTAATAGGACATGGGAAAGATCCAGATGCTGTGATTCCGGTGTGAGTGAGAAAATCTGCGGATCGATGCGATTATGCACCTTCCCGGCGTTTGCATTCAAATGAAGTTGAGGGATTCTCTGTTGAGACATGAACGGCTTGACCAAATTGGTCAGGGTATGAGCCTTCCCATAATTACGACTGGATTGGGTGGAAGGAATCGTTGCCCATGAGGTCGGCATACTGCCAGTAAGACGACTTATGCAGGGGTAGTGCACTGCCAAGGCGTCGGCTGCAATGTACTTGATATCCGTCTGGTATTTGGCTGCTGCTGGATTGGTGAGGTTTTTGTATCCTTGCATGACGCGGTACATCTGCTCGCTCTTATAAGCGTAATGACCGAAACGCACGGTATTGGCGAGTTTGACGCCACCGGGGCGTAGCGCGCGAGCTTGCTGGGACTCGACATTACAGGCCAGACACAAAGGATATGATGCGTTCTTGGGGCCACCGCATAGCGGGCATACATGATTCTGTGCACTGCTGTAAATGACGCAGGGGGCGTAACTGCCCATGCGTTCGGCTTTCGCCCGTTCCAGACTTTGATAAGCGCTCGGGCGCATCGAATCGCTCATACGGTGGCAGATTCCTCGGCAAGCACGGCTTTGATGAGGTCATCCACGTTATCGTTGACGTAGAAGATGCGATCTAGCGCCCGGCTAGCCCCTACCACGTCATCGACAATGTACACGCCAGGCCTGTTTTCTAGGTCGCGGGCCCATTGGGCCTTATCGAGCACCATGCGGTTAATGATGATGGGGCGGCCGTGACGTTGTGCCTGACGCGCTTGAGCTCGCGTGCCGGAATGTTCGCCGGCATCCGCAATAATCGTGGCAACTCCGTAACCAGACATCAGGGCATTGCGCATCGGGAACGACTGCTTGGTCGGCTGGGAGCCGGGCCAAAACTGCGAAAGCACCAACCCGCGTTCCTCAATCTCATGCTGTAGGCCACGATTCTCGGCCGGGTACTGCCGGTCGATGCCGGTGCCGATAAACGCCACTGTGCGTCCTCTATCGTCCAGTGCCGTCTGGTGGGCGAAGGTATCGATGCCTTTGGCCAGGCCGGCGATGACGGTTAGTCCTCGTTCGACCAGCATGTGGGCGCAATTCACGGCGAAATGTGCGCCCTCGGGTGTGCAATGGCGTGATCCAACAACACTGACGCCCGGGTCGTCGGCTTTCAAATCGCCGCTGGCAAACAAGAACGGTGGCACATCGATGGTGGCGCGCAAACGTTCGGGAAACCTCGGGTCAAACACCGAGGCAAAATCAAAGCCTTGGTCATGCCAAGTCTCAAAATCGCGGACGGCTGCAGCCCGAGCCTCCCTCATTCGATCGACCTGTTCGGGACTCGGACCGATGTCATCCAGCAACGTGCCCTGCATATTGTCGCCATCGGTATCATCACGCAGCAGCGGATGCGATGCGGGATCGATTTTATGCAGAAGTAAGCGTTCTGCGCTGCCTTCGAGCACGCAATCGTTGGCGATGGAAGTCCAAGTGTCTGGTTTCTCGCAAGTCTTGAGCAAAGCAATCAGCGCGGAGTTTTCACGCATGAGTTCAGCATGATCCATGACGCACCTCCGTTGTTCCAATCGTTTCCATCTCTACGGCAGACCATAGCCATCATCTAGCTTAGGCACGACGCATGAAAGCTAATATGATATCTATCTTTTTCGCACCATTTGCGGACATTTTGTGCGACTACGTTGTCAGCCGACAGATGCCACACCGGTGTTCGATTCCCCTGACTTGTTTCCATCCTAGGCAAAAGATGTTGGAATGTCAGTGACTCAACCAGCAGCGACGCTCGAATAGCGTCTACCAGCCTTCAATTAACCATTTCATAAAGAGTCGGGGAAAGTTGAGGGAGCGTCGATACTAGGTACATCCCATGATGGGGCTGAGGGCGACGGTTGAGGTGCAGGCTGAGGGGTGGCAAGAGAAGCTGGTGCTGAGCGATTGGTACTGGTTGATGGCTGCTGCTGGATGGGTGCGGACTCTGGTTCGAATGTCCCGGACGGCTCAGCTGGCGCGGATGGTGCTTCTTCTGCCTGTTTGATGGCGTCTGAGAGACGCTGGGTGAGGGGTCTGCGCTTTGTTCAGGGCAGCGATGTCGGTGGCGGTGTGCAGGGCGTTGCGAGCGGCATCGAGTTGAGCGCCGAGCGATACGCGCGTCTCGCTAACGTCGGTGTTGGCCTCGGTGAGTCTACGCGCCTGTTGCGATTGCCTGATGGCGGCAGTCGCCTTCGAGAGTTCGTCGAGGGCTGCCTTCGTTTGCTTGTTGCGCGCGTCCGCAGTACGGGCGTTCTCTTCGAGATGTGCCGTGGAGAGGCCCTCTTCGCAGGGAGGAATCTCGTTCGTCGCGTGATGTTCGACCGCCTTGCGTAGAGAGACCAGTGCCTCGTGATCGGTCACGTCGGTGTCGCCCAACGCCAGCAGTGGTTTGGCGTCGTCCAGGGCTGCGTTCCATTAATTGTATAACTTGTTTGATTGTTGGATTGCTTGATTGCATGACGCGAGGGCCTGTGCATGGGCATGGCGTTGCCCCGCGATGATAGCCACCGATGCCAGGACACCGATCAGGATGATGACTGCAATCAGAGCCAGGATGCGTGCCCACGGGACGCGCCGACGCACCCTGATGGGCGGCTCCTCGGTTTCGTCCGCCGTCAAGTCGCCGGTGAATATTTCTTCTGCCTCCGACGTGTCGGAGGCAGAAGAAGATGCTGCGCTCTGGTCAGGGGTCTCGGGTTCCGTGATTGTCGAGGAATCAGAGGCAGCGGGATCGCCCGACTTATCCGATTCGTCCGCTTTGGGTTCCTTTTCCTCCCATAGGATTGGCTGGATGGCGCGGTGTCGCCGTTTGCAGGGTGTGCCTGTCGGAGGCTCGGGTGGCGCTCCGGCTGCCGAAGGGTCGTCGAGCGCAAGTTTGGCCCATGCGGCGAGAGCCGGCCATGCGGCCGGATGCCGGGGAACTTGGTCGAGTAGGTCCCCGTGCTTGGAGTCGGCCATGAGGTCGGCGAGCTCGTGGGGATCGAGCCGTGGGTTGATGCGTGGCATGATCCCGCTCCTTTCGTGGTAAGAGCTGCGGCTAGTGGATGTAGGTGATGCCGGGGTTCTCGGCTTGCCCGCGTGTCAGCAGGCGCGTCCAGGCGCGGCGTTGGCCGCCGCCGGATTCGCTGATGAGGATGGAGCCGTCCTCGTGGATTTCCTCGACGATGGCGACGTGTCCGTATTCGCCGCTGGCTCCCAGCACTCCTCTCTCGAAGCTCATCACGTCGCCCAGTTGGATGGTGCCGCCGGTGGGATATCCGTGTTGCTTGGCGTTGGCCGCCCACATGTAGCTGTGGCCCATGTAGGAATCGACCGGTTTGCCGATCTGTTGCCGTCGGGCGGCGGCCCACTAGGTGCATTGGCCCACGCTGTATGAGTTGATCGAGGCCACGGGCACGCCGCTGGCGTCGATGTCAATGCTGGTGCCATCGACGACCAGGGGCGGGCTGAGGGTGCCGATGGTGGCTCCGGCCGTGGTCGAGCATGAGCCGCCGGCGTTGATGGCTGGGCGTACCTCGTCCAGATATTCCTTGGTAACGTTCGGGATGTCGGGATATTTCATTAGGTTGCCTTCGCCTGCGTTGTGCGCGATGACCAAGGCCTCCAGGTCGGATAGTCGGGCGAATTGCGCGTCGGGGTGGCTTGCCTTGATCTGTCTGACGCCTTCGAGCCGGTTCTTGAGATATATGCCGCCGTATTGGGCGTGGACGTTTGGATCGGTGATGCCTTGGGGCGGGGTCTGGTCCGCGCCTTCGGGATGCACGCCACGCCACACGCTGCGGTTAATCTGCAACAGGCCCCAGGTGCCTCCGTTGCTGTCGTTGGCATACGCCTCGGGGTCGAACCCAGACTCGCGGCGCATGAGAACGGCGATGAAATCCGTTCCCACTGGATTGGGCGGCCCGTTCGACCTAGGGCTTGGCCTGTTCGGACACTTCGACGACGCTGGCCTGGCAGGTGGATCGTCCGCCACGGCCACGGTCGTGATAAGCCACATCAACAGACTCACCATGAGCATGATGATCGCGCCGACGACCAGCAATGGCAGGCCGGCGGCCGCCGACGTCGTGGCCATGACCGCCGCCTTGGCCGCCATCATGGAACGATCCATAGTCCGAACGGCCCATTGCGTCGCTCGCATCGAGGAACCGGCTCCGGAACGGGCTGTCCGCCGCGTCCGGCTACCTCTGGCTAGAACAGGGGAGTGTGTTTTGGGTCGGGATGGAACGGACGCCGCGCACACTGCCGCGCCGCGCGGACTTTACCGGGCCGATGGCTCCTGCCTCGCGGCGATATGACTCGGGAAACAGTGGAAGCGGGAGAACCGCCGAGGGCTTCGCTGCCAATCGTATCCGTATCATCGCTTGAGACTTGCGTTTGCAGAAACGAGGAGGTCTCCTCCGTTGCCCTCGTCAGATGACGCAGCGGCATCCGGCTTGGCCCATCGAACCGGCTTGATCTGGCCAACACCGGCTTGGACGGCTGCCCGTCGATCCTCGGGGCATGAGCGGCATTGCCGGCGGTCGGCGAGGCGTCCTCGCCCTTAAGCCCGATGGGGCGGCCGACCCGCAGCTTTCGAGGCATGGGGCCGGAGAATTGTGCGGTTTGGCTTGGCCGTCCGATGGGCTGGGGCTTGTTCATGGATGCTGGTCCTCGAATTTGGTGGTGTACAGCTGGTAGAGCAGGCTGCCGGTGTCGAGTCGTCCGTCGAAGGGAATGAACGCGGTGCCGGACTTGGCCATGCCTTGGCCGGGCTGGACGCCGGTGAAGAAGCCACGCTGCTCGTCCGAGAGCTTCAGCAAATCGCACAGGGCGTCGGCGTCGGGGGGGGGGCTGGTTCATCAACAGCAGGAAGTCGCTGTTGGCGAGCATGAGCCGGGCGGCCGGATTGGCCAATAGCTCTTCGGTGTTCTGGGTGATGCCGGTGGGCGACAATCCCATTTGCGCGCCCGCTTGTAGATGCGCAGGAATGTCTCGGCTGCATACGGGCTGGAGAACAGCAGATGGAACTCATTGACCCACAGCCATGTGCGTCGTCCCAGGGCGCGGTTGCGCACGACGCGGTTCCACACCTGGTCGAGCACGACCATCAGACCGAGGGTCTTCAATTCCGCGCCCAGCCCCGACACATCGTAGACCAGCAGCCGGTTCGCGGTGTCCACGTTCGTGGGATGCGCGAAGGCATCCATGCCGTCGATGGCGTAGATCTCCAACGCGCGCGCCGCATCCGCGGCCTCCGGCTCTCCCAATCGATTCAAACGTTCCGTCAGATCGACCAGGGTCGGCGCGGGCCTGTCGGGCTTCTCATGGTGCTCGCGGTAAAGCTGCGTGACCGCGCGGTCGATCAGGCTACGCTGGGGCTTGTCGATGCCGTCCGCGCCGCCGATCAGCGCCTCGACCATGTTCAGCACGCTCGCGCTTTTGCCCCGGATGGGATCGCCCTCGGAATCGTCCGCGTACTCGATGTTGAGCGCGTTGATGTGATTGGAGGAACGTTCGCCAATCTCGATGCGCTGGCCGCCGAGCCTGTCAGTCACACAAGGGCGTGAACTCACGCTCGGGGTCGATGACGATCAGATCGTCCTGCTCGCGCAGCAGGAACGTCTGCGTGATTTCGTTCTTGGCGGCCTGGCTCTTGCCACTTCCCGTGGTGCCCAGGATGAACCCGTTGCCATTCATGCCCAGCGTGCGGTCAATGACCAGCGGATTGCCGCTCCTGGCGTTGACGCCGTGGAACACCCCGCCCGGCTGGCACAGCTCCTGACTAGTGAACGGAACGAGTATCGAGGCGCTGGACGTGGTCAGGGTCCGTCTCATCGGCGGCAAGGGATTGCCCAAGGGCAGCGCCGCGCTCAATCCCTCGACCTGTATGTAGGTCAGGGATTCGGCCACGCACGACTGGCCGTCCACCGTGGCCTCCACCTCGCGTACGACCTGCGCCAGCCGTTCGGGACCGTCGGCGGCTACGTCGATGACCATGAGCGTGTCCATGAGCCGGTCGCCGTTATGCTCCAGATCACGGCGCAATTCGCTGGCCTGCCCCATGCTTTCCTCCAAGTCGTGCGGCAGCAGGTCCTCGGGCAGATGCTGGCGACGGTTCCTGCGCCTCTCGTCGATGGCCTGCATGTCCATCTCCGCGATCTTGCGGTTCACCAGCCGCAACCCCTCGGCCTTCGCATGGGGTCGCAGATGCACGCTCACGATGATGTCGGCCTTGATATCCGTCAGGGAAGCGACCGGCTGGTCGGAAAGCCACTCGGGGAAGTCACGCACCATCAGGCACTGATGCCACATCTCGCGCGTGCCCGAGCACAGCTTGACCCGACGCCGGTCGCTTGTGTCGATGGCATATGGGGCCACGCAGTCCTTCGTGCACAGGCCGTGCGAACGGGAGAACGCATCCTCGTCGAACGTGAAACGCACGCCGGGGCGCAGCACCCGGTGCAATACCTTGAGCCGTTCCGCGCGGTTGAGTTTGGAGCCACGGCACCCGCCCACGGAGCGCAATTGTGCGATGGCCCGCAAGGCCGCTCGGTTGAGCGTGGCTACGGCCCGCTGGGCGTCCTGCTCCGCAAGGGTCAACGTCAGGTACTTGTCGCACACGGTGCCGCTCGACTGGCCCGACAGCTTGCGGCGCACATGACGGTCGAAATCCTCGCGCAACGCATCCAAACCATCGCCCTTGACGTCCATCGCCAGCCCCTGGACGGCCGATTCCGGGTCCAATGTCCGAGTCATCACCGTGACCTGGATGCCCATGCCCTCGCCCACCGAGTTGAGAAACCGGCCCCAACGCGCCACCACATCCATCTGCACGTCCTGCGAGGCGATCTGATAGCTGATGTCGCTGATGCGCGGCGTCACGCTCCAACGGTCCTGCCCGAGATAGGCGACGCCGCCGGGCAGCATCGAATCATAGGCGACCAACTCCCTGCTCGACCGCGCGACTTTGGCGGACCCGCCGCCTTTCCTTTTCATACGCTTGCCATCCTCGCGTTCCTTGCTCTCAACGGCCACGCCCGCTCCTTCCCGCGCCCTGCGGAGGGTGCGTTCCCTCAACGACGGTTTCGCCGGCCACTTGGCCGGCTCCAAATCCTCCAGCGTGTGGATGCTCCTCGAAGCGCTGGCGGAGCATATAGCCCAGATAGCGTTCCGGCTTCAGGCCCTTGGGACGCCACCAGCCCCACAACGCCGGCGGCAGACACACCACGAACAACAAATACGAGCCCAGGTCGGGCTGGTCCAGCAGCAGGAAGAACACGGCGACCTCGCTGCCTCCCAGAACGAGCATGAGCGCCGAGGCAGCCAACTGCCGCCATCCCATGCCCCACATGACCTTCGCCTCCACGCTGGCGATCTCCGCATACACGCGCATCTGCAACGCCATCAAGCTCCTCCTTGAATCCCCGCCACGCTCACTCGCCGCCTGCGATCGCACGGCTGACACGTTGGGAGACCGCGATCACGAAAAACAACAGAATGCCCGCCATCAAGAGGTTGCCGAAATTGCCCGTCACCCACGACATCATCCCCGACCCATCGCCCTCGGGCAGACGCACCGCGTTGATCACGATGCGCTGATAGAACACCAGGCACACGAACACGCACACCGCGTTGAGTGAAGTACGCGCATAGGCCTTGAAATAGCCCATGCCTACCGGCTTGGTGTCCTCGTGCACCACCAAGGCAAACGACAGCGACTGGAACGCGGTCAACGCATACAATTCGATGAACCTGATGTACAGCACCACGGTGAACACCACCGCCGCGAGCTGCGAGACCAACCACGGAATCGCCAGCAGGAAGAACAAGGCCGCCTGTCCCATCATGCCGGCGTCCTCGACCTGCTCCCGCATCAAATCGCCCAACTGACCGCCATCGCCGGCCGTATCGAACGACAATTGCGAGGAAGCACCCTGCATAAGGAACTGGGTGGCCGAATCGAACGCGCGCAGGAACAATCCCGCGTTCTGAACCGCCAGAAACACCAGCGCGACCTTGAACAACGTGCCAGCCACGATCTTCACGCCCAACTCGCGGTCGGACTCGATGCGCGTGGAATTACGCGCCAGCTCCAAGGTGAACACCACCGCCAGAACCACCGAGGTCAACGGCTTGACCGCCACGTCATGCACGTTCACGGCCAACTGGTAAAGCGCCGGATTCCACGTCTCCGGCCCCTGCGACAGCATGCCCGTTATCGAACCGGCGCCACCGCCCCCGATCATGTTGAGCATCGCAACGATGAAATCCTCCATACAGGATCCCGATGCCTCAAACCGGCTCAGCCCAAAGCCACGGCACTGAAGATCTGCGCCGCCGCGATGATCATGCCGCCGCCCACGGTCTGCCACAGACCCGACTGCGTCTGCGGCCCGTTATGATCCTTCAAACCACCGCCGAATGTCACCGCGCCCCACACCAGCCACAGTCCACCGCCAATCGTCGCGAACTTCACGAACAACTCCAGCACCTAGTTCATCAAATCCACAGCCGCACTCCTCCGCACAGGAACGGCACGGCCCGCCGCCATGCCCACGCATACGGCCATCCTCGACCGATTCCACAAAATCAGCGGCGGACAAATTCACACAGCATTCGTTCAGCATACTTACAGAAATAGGTAAATCAAGACGCTATAGTATTCACCAAAAGATGCCCGGGAAAGGGAAAAGAATGCAGAATAACGACCAACAGCAGGATGATCTTTGGATTAAGCAATCTCTCGGCGCTGCTTCAAACTGGGAGAAATTAGCCGAAGCTGATCAAGCTTCCCTTCGGAAAGCGGCAGCATGGTACGCAATCATCGCCATCGGATTAGCTGTTGGCGTGGGGATTCTCTCATTTACCATTCTGCAAGACGGTGCAAAGGCTACACTTGTGACTTCGTCGCTCGCCATCATTGGTGCGGTTTTTCCTGCGGCAGAAAAAGTCGTGTCGGGATCAATGGAATACTTTGAATCAACAAACGAGAAACTTCATGTCGCAAAACTTAAATTGATGCGTAGCTATTTCAATCTATATGCTTTGATTCTGGTCGGCGCTGCGCTTCTCGATTTCATTGCCGCAGCATTCCTCGGCCTGTGGCAATAACGTTTGGAGATGACGTGAAATGACAGGTGACATTTGCCGAATCTGCGGTAAAGAAGGACCGCTGAGCTTTGAGCACATCCCTCCCCAATCTGTGGGTAATAATCACACGGTGAAGCTTTATTCAGGCGTTGACGCCGTGAAGAGCAGTTTGACCGGGCAAGATGATATGGAAGGCATGAAGTATCGGCAATTGCAAAGAGGCCAAGGATTCAAGACGATTTGCAGCTCATGCAATAGCTACCTTGGTCAAAACTACGTCAAGCCATTCAGTGAGTTCTATCTTGCAACTGGACAGCAAGTCCTTGCTTCTGACTTTCAGGAAGAGGATAAATCCATTCATTTCAAGACGGATAGGCTCATGCCTCTTGCATTTGTGAAGCAGGTGATATCAAACTTCTGCGTATCAGCTGGCGATATGCATGACTGTAAGGACTATCTTTTGGATAGGGAGAGCACTGTTTTCCCCCAGCGATACAGACTCCATATGTTTATAGTCGATAACCTGCGTGAACAAAAGCTGTTCACCGAGTGGATGGTCCTCCTATTCGCGGATTACACGTGCTGCAAAATGGCATGTATCCGGATACCGCCATTCGCTTTCACTTTGTTTGATCTCAGTTCTAGTAATAAGGTGCCTGAATGGCTGGGCGATATAACCGATTTAGCCAGAGTGCCGTGGGGAGAGAAACCTTGCATTGAGTTTCACTTGCCAGTGCTTAAAGCAGCGAATCATAGTCCGCTGTCATGGGGGAATGTTGGCTGAAGCCGATGGGGGAACAGACGACTAGGCCCGCAGGGCTGCGCCTGCGGGCCTAGTATGCACTGCCCCGTTTTGCCGGGACAGTTGAATGGTATCACCGTCTATCTGTTGGCTGGAACGCGAAAGGTTGGTTCCGGCAGCAGACAGAGGATTGTTGTTAGTTCATGGGCGGCTCCTTGGGGTTGATGGTGGTGACGAGTTGGGCGAAGTCCGGTTCGGAACCGTCTTCGTCAGGACCGCCGTCGCAGCCAGCAGCATCATCGTTCGCGTCGTTCTCGTGCCCGGTGTGGCGGCCGTTGGCTCGGGTGAGGCGGGTATGACTGCCGGAACGCTGCGGCCCTTGCGCCTGCTTGGTGCGCATGTCGAGGCTGACCTGAGCGAAGTAGCGTTCGACCATCGTGCCGTCCACCAGCCATGAGATCCAGCGCGGATTGTCATACGCCCAGTTAAGGATCGTCTCGACCTCCGCCAGTGAGCGTTCCATCAGCAGTTCGTGGACCTTGCGCCGGTCGCGCATCGACGCCGGCCTGGCGGACTTCGGATCGATGACCGCCACACGGTCATGGATCAGCGTCAGCACGCGCACCTCCTGCAAGGCCCGGGAACGCACCCGCTCATCCGCATCATTGGGGCCGGGCGTCCACAATGGGTCACGCACTCCCCGGGGCGGCAGCGCCAGACGCCAATCCGGCGCATCGTGCTCGCTTCGTTCCTCTTCAGGTTTGTTCCCCGGCGAGGGGAATGTCCCCGTAGGGGACAAGGGGAGCATTGGTTATCACTTGTCTATTGGGTGACACCATGTCACCTCTCTTCGGACAGGATGTCACCCCACCGGCGTGATCACCCTGGGGTGACATCATGTCAGGTGACACCATGTCACCCCGCGCGCGGCCTTTGCTCCGCGACGGTCCGGCCGCACCGGGCCTCGCCGGAACGACCTTGTCCGCGCCGGCTTCGCCGGGATCGGTGATGTCCCCCGGTTCGGTCTGCACGCCCTTCATCACCATGTCCCACACCTTGGAGCGATGGCCTCTGGGGATGGGCTCGTGGCTGCGGGGATTGCGCGCGGCCAGCTCCTGGTCGCCCCTCGCGCAAGTAGCCCAGCTCCTGCAAGCGCTTCAACGCACGCAGCACGGAACGGCGCGTGCAATGGCAAATGCGCCGCGATGGTGTTGACCGACGGCCACGCGCCGCACCCATCGTCGTAATACGCCCTGCGCGCCAGATACACCAGCACGAACTTCTCCGACAGGCTCAGCCGCTCGTCCTGCAACTGCCACGCCCACTGCTCCGCCGGCCCGCTCATCGCGCGTCCTCTCCGCGCCTCTTGGCGTCGTGGAGGCGTCCGCCGATGCGGTCGCCCAGCGCGGCTGCACGGCACAACGCCCACATCACCAGCAGACACGCGATGATCGAGATGGCGACCACCGCCGCCACAGTCCGGCCCATCTCAGGCGCTCCGGCGGCGACGGCGCGACGAGCGCGCGGGATGCAGCAGCATCGCCAGCAGGTGCGCACGGGCGATCTGCACACGTAGCGACGGGATTGTTTTCACGGCTCCCGCCGCACGCGGGGCGGAAGCGATGGGTAGGATTGGTCATTGCGATAACTCTCTTTCAATGGAGGGCGAATCCCGGGACTCTTGTCACTTGAATCGCTCGGAATCCCGCCCAAGGTTGTCGATCAGCCTCGCACCAAGCGTCAACACGGTGCGGAGCGCTTTCATTTTCCATGTTTTTCCCGGCCCGGTTCGACCAGACCGAACCGGGGAGGCGGTCGTATTGCACATCCGCGCGCACCGCCCATAGCATGGTGCGCACAAACCCCCAAGGGCACGCAAACGAAAGGAACGGACATGACCGGCAACATCACGGCAAGAACACAGGCCATCGAACTGGCAGAACGCCTGCGGGAAGTCGCCGCATGGAACGTGCGCCTGCACCTGGCCAAGGAAGAACTCGAACAGCAGGCCCTGTGCGAGGCGGCCAGCGTGACCAAGGCCACCATCGGCCAGAATGAACCTCGACGCCACATGGGACCTCGACGCCATCGCAGCCGCAGCCGTCACCCTCGGCATGCCGCCGGCCGAACTGCTCGACGACACGCTGTATGACATCGTCAACAACGACGACGCGAACACAAACGAGGGCAAAGGTGCATCGTTGGTGGCAGCGCTGACCTCGACGCTCCTGGCACGCCACATCGCCGGCAGGAGCAACCCATTGAAAACAAAAGGCTCCTGCCGAATCACAATGATGGCGACAGGAGCAAACCGGTACCCCCAGAGAGGATTGACCATGTCTCCGAAAGCCAGAAGGAGGAATGCATTCATGCACATTAAAACCGTGGGGAGCCTGCTCAAACAATTGTTGCTTTACGGCATGCTTTTTCTCTCTGGGTCGGCCATATTCGTGGCTTTTCCCGTGTGTATCCTAGGTCATGCTCTTGATCAGAAGAACTTGCTTCAACTCATTTGTCCATGGCCCTCATGCTGGCCTTCTTTGCTCACAGTCGTGCTTTGGAGCCTATGGGTTTGGGGCTTTCGTACGCACCTCAAATCTTTTGCCTGGCAAATCATATATTTCCTTTTCGTGATTCGCTCACTCAGGATCATCGAACTCCAGTATGAATTCCAATGCAATTGGAGTGAAGCGCAGGAGATGGCGAACGCGCTCTTTTGCTTGATGGAACTCATGTTTGTCACCGCACTGCTGGTGCTGGAAATAATCGCGTGGTTGAACAGGCGTAAGCCCGTCAAGAATAATGAGTTCGAGATAAACGCTTGGAGAATGCTCTCCTATCTCCTTGTTTTCTTTCTTCTGGGCATTTTGGGGAATGTCATACCGGGAATGACGGAACTCATCCAAAAAGAGGATGTCGGAAAAGCGATGATAGCTCTGCTCGTCATCTCATACCCTTTGGAAATTCTCAACATCTTCTGGAATGCCATAGAAAATGACGGGAGGAAGAACGATTCCCAGAATACTGAGAATGAAATCGATGGGAAGTTGGATGACTTGTGCGTGAAGGTTCAAAACCTTCTGGACGATTCCCAGCAAAAGATTGTGGAAAGCGTCCGAGACATCGACGAGAAAATTTCCAAGGTGACGAGCGATACGCCCTGCATATTGTTCCGACGGACCGATTCGACGTATGAGTTCAAGGTGGTCATGAGACGTCGAAATCACCGGAAATAAACGTTGTGCCAGTTTAATGTGCCGCACGCCAACATGTCGCCCACATTATCTCGGATTATCCATCCCTACCGAGTGCCTCCAGTCCTATTCCCTCGACGAAACAAGTGGCTGTACATTCGCTCACAGTGCCACATACCGAGCGATCATCATTCCTCCGCGGTAGCTTGCATGAAATAAGTTGAAAGTGGCCGGAGGAGTCGTGGACGATGAAGAACTTGATGAAAACGATGACGGTGCCGGGGTTGAGCGGAACCCGACGGCTGACAAGATTCCGGGAGGAATCGATGCGGAACGCGAGGACGAACCTGGCGAGGCAGACAGGAAGCCGATCAATGGCCGTAGACTCCACGGCTGCACATCCTTTCCGGAAATGGGAAAGGCCTTCTATCGTGACATGACACCTGTCTTCGCAATCATTCCCAGCCAATTCAGGGACGGTTTCGGATGCCGTTCGAATGTGTCCTTATCCCAACAGGCCAATCCAAATGTCGGGGCAAACGAGCCCCATTCATAGTTGTCAAGCAAGGACCAGTGGAGGTATCCTCTCACATCGACACCGTCAGCCATCGCATCGTGCATGCCAGCTATGGCGCCGAAGGTGTAGTCGATCCTCCGGCGGTCGTCGGCGGTGGCGATGCCGTTCTCAGTGACGATTATCGGCGTGTGTCCGGCGACATTCCACGTGTGTCGGATTGCGATGCCCAACGCCGGCGGGAAGTACTCCCAGCCGGTGAGGGTGCGTTCCGCGTCCTCGGGGACTGGCACAGGTCCGTCCTTGCCGATGAAGGTCCTTAGATAGGCCTGCACCCCGATGAAGTCGTCCCCGGCTGCGGCCTCGGTGAAGTAGTCCTCTCGTGGATACTGGTATTCCTCCATCTCCTGTTCGCATCCGGGCATAGCGTGGAACGCCTGGCAAGCGATGGTCCATCCGGACTTGATACGCGGATTCTCGGACAGTATTCCTCGGGCCTCCCTGTGCGCCTCGACGAGCGCGGCGGAGATGTCCAGATCGGGTGCGGGCAGCGAGGCAGACACGAAGTCGCTGCCTTCGGTCCCGCCACGGGTCAATGCGACCATGTTCGGCTCATTGATGGTACACACCCAAGTGACGTCGTGGAGTATCGGCATCAAGTATCGTACGTATCTGTCGAAATAGTCAACTGCTCCATCATTGAGCCATCCGCCCTTGACTGCGAGCCATAGTGGCAATGTCATGTGGTTCAGCGTGACCATGGGCTCGATGCCGTTCTCATGGCACGCATCGATCATGTGACGATAGTGCAGGAGCTGTGCCTTGGAGAAGCAGCCCTCCGCGGGCTCGATGCGGGCCCATTCGATAGAGAAGCGGTACATGCCCAATCCGGCGTCGGCGAGCATTCTGATGTCCTCGCCGTAACGGTGGTAGCTGTCGGCCGCGTCTCCCGACGGTTCGCTGAGGTCCGTGCATTCGGCGTGCTCCCTGGCCCACCAGTCACTCGCGACGTTGTTCCCCTCGATCTGGTGCGCGGCCGTGGATGCGCCCCAGATGAATTCCTGCGGGAACTCGTATGTTTCTCTCATATCATGTCTTTCTATTTGATGCCCGTTCCGGCGACACCCTGGATGAAGTAGCGCTGCAGGAAGACGAACAGGAGAAGGATCGGGGTGACCACCAGCACGGCTCCGGCGAGCAGGACGCTGTAGTTCGTGGCGTTCTGGCCGGTGGAGTAAAGGGACAGGGCCACGGGCAGCGTGTACTTCTCCTCGGTCTGGGCCGCGACCAATGGCCACAGGAAGTTATTCCAGGAGGACAGGAACGTGAGGATGGACAGCGTCGCCAGCGGCGGCCCGCACTGGGGAAGGACGATCTGGAAGAATATGCGCAGCTCACCGGCGCCGTCAACTCTCGCAGCTTCCATCAGTGCGTCGGGAATGCCCGAGATGAACTGGCGCATCAGGAAGACGCCGATAGGCTGGCATAGGAACGGGAGGATGAGCGCCGCATAAGAGTTCGCAAGTCCCATGTTCGAGATGATCACGAACAGGGGGACGAACGTGGCCACGCTCGGAACCATGAGCGTCACCATGACGGCGCCGAACAGGATATTCTTGCCGGCGAAGTCCATCTTCGCCAGGGCGTATCCGACCATGGAGCAGAACACCATGTTCCCGAGGACGGTAATCACGGCGACGACCATGCTGTTGGTGAAATAGATGCCGAAATTCAGTTCCCCGAACCATTTCGCGAAGTTGGCGAGCGAGGCGTGCTCGGGCAGGAGCTTCGGTGGTTTGGCGAGGATCTCCCTCTGGGTCTTCAGGGAGCCCAGCGCCATCCATAGGAACGGAAAGATCCAGAAGACCCCGATCACCGCCAAGATGCAGTAGGAAAGACCGCGCCCTTTGACGAATCGATGCCAGAGCGACTGCTTGTTGCTTTGCGGCTTCGAGGCTACGACTGTCATGACTGCCATTTCAGTCCTCCCTGAGAATGCGGAACTGGAGCATGCTGACCAGTGCGATGATGATGAACAGCACCCAGCTGGCCGCGGAGGCGATACCGTACTGTCCGAAACCGAACTTCTGGTACACGTAGTACGCGGCGGAGAGCGTCGAGTCGAGCGGTCCTCCTTGGGTCATCACGAAAGATTCCTCAAAGAACTGCAGGTAGGCGACGGAAAGGAGCACCGCACCCAGCAGCAGCGTGGGTTTGAGCAGCGGGAGTGTGATGCTGCGGAAGGTGCGCCATTTTCCCGCGCCATCGATGGCCGCGGCCTCCTTCAGCTCCTCGGGGATGGCCTGCAGACCGGCGAGGAAGATGATCATCAGCGTTCCCATGTTGCGCCAGATGGTCATGACCATCAGTGCGGGCAGGGCGTAGCGGGTGTCGTGCAACCAGTCCGGACCGGCAATGCCGAAGACGGACAAGAGCAGGTTGAGGAGCCCATCCTTCTGGAGGATATACCTCCACACGACGGAGACTGCGACCACGCTGGCGACGACCGGAGCGTAGAACAATGCTCTGAAGAACGCGTTAAGGCGCTTGGAACCTTTGTTGAGAGCCACCGCGAACGCGAGGGCGATCACCATGGTGATCGGCAGGCCTACGAGCACGAAGATCCCAGTGACGCCCAGTGCATGCAGGAAGCGATGGTCTTGGGACAGGGCGATGTACTGGTCCAGTCCCACGAAGTTGACGTTGAACGGGGTGCGGAGGTCCTTGGAGGTGATGTCGGTGAAGGACATCGCCATCGAGGACAGGAGGGGGATCAGCATGAACACGCAGAACACGACCGCAAAGGGCAGAGCGAATCCCCATGCGAGAATCGTCCGACGTCGGCGGAGGACGTTGCCAGAGCCCTCCGTCTTCGCCCTTTTTGTTCCGAATCCCATATGCTCAGTTTCCCGTTCCGATGGAGTCAGCTTCGGACTGCAGGTTCTTCAGGCCCTCGTCGACGGAGACCTGTCCCTTGTTCATCTGTTCGAGGATCCGGTCGGCGGCGGAGGACACCTGGGACCAGGTGGACAGCGCCGGCGGGGCCATGGTGTTCTTCAGTTGGTCGCCGAACGCCGCGAGCTTGTCATTGCCGGAGAGTGCGTCGTCGTCCCATGCCTTCTGGGAGGCGGGCAGATCGGAAGATTTTTCGTACCATTTGGCCTGTGTCTCAGGCTTGCTGGCCCATTGGATGAACTTCCATGCGGACTGCTTGTTCTTGGAGTCCTTGAACGTCACGAGGTCGCAACCTCCGACGAAGGACGTGGCAGGGCCCGAAGAGCCGTCCATCGACGGCAGGACCACGGTGGCGTACTTGGATTCGAAACCGTCGCCACCCAATTCGTTGATTTGGCTGACGGCGGTCGGACCCTGCAGCATCATCGGCGTGTCGCCGGATACGAAGTTCGCTATGTCAGCGCCGGGGCTTACGTCGGCGTTAACATCCGCCACGCCGTCCCTGTAGAGACTGGTGGTAAAGTTCAGTCCCTTCTTTATGCCAGTATCTTCGAAAGTCCATTTCGTCTGTTCCTTGTTAGTCAAGGACGCCCCGGCCGAGTAGGAGAACGGCAAAGTTCCGAGGAACGCGTCAGTGCCAGATGGGTTGAGGTTCATGCCGTATTTGACCCCATCGACCTTCTGCATGTCCTTAGCCATCTGCTTAAGCTCATCCCAAGTCTTCGGAGCTCTGCTCCAACCAGCCATCTCGGCGATGTCGGTGCGGTAGTACAGCACTCGGGTGTCGATGTACCAAGGCACGCCGAGCTGTTTCCCGTCGACCTGGCCCGCAGCTTTGGAGCCGTTGGAGAAGTCGGACATGTCAAGGTTGTCGGGCACGGTGGAGAACGAGTTGGAGAAATCGGCCATCCAGGTGGTGCCCATCTGCGCAAGGTCGGGACCGTTGCCCGCGGCGATGGCGGTCTGGAGTTTGTCGTGCGCTGAGGACCATGGGATCGCGGTGACCTTGACCTTGACGTCGGGGTTCTCCTTTTCGAATCCCTTGACGAAATCACCCAGCAGGTCGCCCTCGTTGCCCATGGCCCAGATGGTCAGGCTGCCGGTGGCCTTGCTTGAATCGATGGCCTTGACCGCATCGGGATCGGAATCCGCGCTGCTTGCGGATCGCCCGCACGAGGATATGCTGATAACCATGACCGCACTTGCGGCCACCGCGACAGCCGCCTTGAAAAACGATTTCATCATTGAAACTCCTTATTAAATGTGAGCATCAATCTAAGCGGTTAGACTGACGCTTATATTTAAGCGCTTAGATTGTTTTAAGTCAAGGAGACACGCCAATAAGGCTTCGTGCTTCTGAGTTTTATTTCATCAGGGGCACCCACAGCTACCGCGCACGACGAGACGAACGGGCAATATTCGTTTCTCCGGTTTTTCCCAAGGCTTCCCATTCCTGGAAAGCAGCATCCGTGCAGCCTTGCGTCCCAGATCCTCCATAGGCTGACGGACGGTCGTTAGGTGTGGAGTCATCAGCCTGCCCGCCAAGATGCCGTCAAAGCCGGTGACGATGACGTCTTCAGGGACGCGGACTCCGGAATCCGCGAGCAGTCTAATCACGCCAAAGGCCGTCTGATCAGTGCCGCACACCAAGGCCTGCGGCAACCGATTAGATTCTATCGCCTCACACAGGCCGACCAAATATTCATCAGACGTGGCGAAAGAGTCATCCAACAACGCCTCTCTGGAGTCCAGCCCGCGTTCCTCGAGATATTTTTTAAACGCGTCATAACGTGAGACGACGTCATCAGTGTCGGCACCGCTCTCGAACGCTTTATCATTGACGCCGCCGACGAATGCCATATCGTTGATATGGTGAACATCGACAAGATGGTCGACGATCTGCCTCATGCCCGATGCGTTATCGCATTGCAGGTACGCGGCCGGCAGTTTTTCATCGCCCACACCCACCATTACAAGCGGGATGGTCTTCGCCAACATGGAAAGAGGAAGCGCATCGTTATATCCGCTTGGCATCAGCGCCAGTCCATCAACGCGGCCGGCGATATCCGTTACCGATCTGTGATCATCCCTTTCCGAGGCGGCTCCCATAAGTATTCCCTTGCCACTCTTCCAGCATTCGAGTTCGAAACCACGAAGCACCTCATCAACGTATAACGGATATACAAGAACGTTGGGTTCGTCACCGTCCAGAGGCTCGTCGATGGATCTGGGGGAAACATCAGGCCAATCATCCTCAAGGTTGCTTCCCTGAGGTCTTTCCAGCAACATATCGAATGCATACATGCCCAAAGTGTCGGTGCTACCCTTAGCGAGTCCTTGGGCATTACCGCTGGGCACATAACCAAACTCCTCAGAAATCCTCAGGATTCTGGCCCTGGTATCATCTTTTACCTTATCCGGATGTCTAAAAGCAAAGGAGACCGTCGCGGTCGATACACCAGCTTTTTTTGCGACATCATACACAGTGATTCTAGCCATGTTAACAATTTAAGCGCTTTGGCACAGAGGACACACTTAAAATTGGCTAAATTGCATTTTGACGTTCCTGATACATTGTCAAGCGCGTCGGTGTGTTGGTTTTGTCTGATGGGCGGTCGTAGCCAGTCGATGATTCTATTTTCGAGTCCGGGTAGGTCACGGATCCCTCTTTCGATTTCGCTGATGTATCTGAAAGGCACGCAACGACGCTTTGCCGATCCACCGTTGAGCGACGCCGCGGCAGACGCGCAGTCTGGCACCTCTGCACCTCTGTATTTAGTCAAGTCGGCGTTTCGTGACTAATCCGATGTGGTGACGTTTTCTTGGACTCCCTGAACGGGAAGAGAACCCTTTTATTTATGGTGGTGTGCAATAAGAAGTAGCACGACCACGCAGTCGATCTCTACGAACGGTACGATTTCAGTTCCATGGCCGTGATTCATGAGCTCGGATACCCGTTGGAACCGTCGCTGAAGGCATGGTGCCGGGACCGGGGCGCGAACGGACGACGGGCGAGCCATCCAGCGTGGCGCGCATCGGCTTCGTGACACGGATGGGCAGAAATGCGCGGCGGTCGATGACTGTCTCCCGCACGGACGTTACATGGCAAGCATGATGCGGTGTCTGGGTTATCCGAAGAGCAAGGCGCTGTTCACCGCGTGGATCGACGGGCTCGCCCCCGGCCAACACAGGCTGCGCCACGGGCCAGTACCCGAGGAGCTGAGATGCAAGGCGGTGGTCGCGGTCGCGTCCGGTGGGCCGGAGTCGTGTGAGGTCGCCACCGAACTGGACGTGGACCCGTCGGCCGTTGGGAAGCTGGAAGCGGCGGATGCTCGACCAGTCCGGGGAGAAGACCATGACCGAACCGACCATGAAGCCCGAAAAGCCTGGGAAACCAAGAAAAACGGGACCCGTGAAACCGGCGGAGGAACCGGAGCCGGCGGTGAGGCCGGGCGGGCCGGTCGCTTCGGCGATGCCAGAGGAGTTGGATGCGGAGCTCGCCGACAAGATCCATCTCGAGGAAAACGATATGAACGGTCTGGAACGCAGAATGGCCGACATGCTGGACACAACTGCGGCAACATTCTCCGGTGGCATAGAATCAAGGAATCACACGGGGGAGAGTTCTCCATCAACGGCTTCCTCAACCATTACCCGGACTTCCTGTCCATGACCAGGACCGGCCGGATACTCGCCATCGAGACCAAGGGTGAAATGCTGAAGGGCGACGACAGCCGGGACAAGCTCAGCCTGGGCAACATGTGGGCGAACGCCGTCGGAGACGGCTACCGGTACTTCATGGTGTTCGAGAACAATCCGCTGGACGGCCCGGGATCCTACACCTTGAAGGAGTCCGAGAGATATCCTGAACCATCTGGCATGACCGGCACGGCCATGTCCGTGGACGCGTTCAGTTCCCGCCTTCCATACGGCTGGCGTTGGTTCTGACCACGTTCATGTCATGGACGACGACCGCGTAGTGGGTGTCTCCTCCCGCGTCGCGCCGTTCGCCGGACATGCCGACGAACTCGATGACGTCCCCACGGTTGACGTCCTGCATCATCCTCGATACGCGCCCGTCATACGGCACCAGCAGCACGTACAGGCTCCGGCCGGCCTCGCTCCAGACGCCGCGTAGGGCCGGACACCTGCGCCCGTCGGAGGTACGCAGACGGGTGATGCCCGCCATGGGCACGCTGACGCGTCCCACTTGCGGGCTCATGCCGATCATGCCGTCATGGGGCAACAGCATTCTCCAGGACTGGTTCGTCGCGCTCACCGCCCATCACCCCCATCCGTGCCGTCGGTCGATCCCTGGGCCTGGCCGAAGACCTTCGTCAGCTGGTCTCCCTCAAGGCTCGCGGCGCAGCCCGACGTCGCGGACGTGAGGTCCTGCTGGGCTTTGGTCAGCGCGTCGTAATCCTGGGATTTGCCGTTCACCAACGATTTCGCGGTCTCGTACGCGCTGCGCAGGCTCTTGCAGGATGCGTCAGCCGAACCCAACCGGTCGAGCCGGTCGGCCGCCCTGCCCGCGCCGGACAGTGCGGACTCGAGATCATCGAGCCTCGCGTCTATGGCCGCCCGCATGGCCTGTGGATACCATTGCCGTGCCAGCGCACGGACCCGTTCCACCGGCCTTTCGGAGCCGATGGCGTCGTACAGGTCGCTCGCCTCCGCGAGATCCTGATGGTCGTGACGGTACAGCAGGTTCGAAAGCGTGTCCACGTTGGAGTCCTCCGGGGCGTTGAGCAGTTCGCGTACCTCGTCGGCGATGCTTTCCGCATCCCCGGTGAACATCGTGGCCGCCTGCTGTTCCAACGTCCCGTTCCTCACCTTTTTCGACGGGTGTCCGGACGAGGTGGCGGACGATGATGCGGAAGCGGACCCCGTGGCCGTGCCACCGGTGGAACGCCACGGGTTGAACGCGAGGACCATCAGCATTACGCCGATGACGGCGATGATGATCCATACGCGTGCCTGACGGACCTGGGACGGTGTCGATGAGGGACGTTTGCTTCCTGACATGTGATGCTCCTTGTCGTTCACAGGCTCGAATCGGATTCGGGCAGGCCGTCATCGGTTTCGGGTGCGGGTACACTCCATCCGCCGGAGTTCCCGGAATCCGCCTGTCCGGAGGAGGAGCCGCTACCGGAACCACTGTGCGAGCCTCCGATATCGCCGCCGGAGGATGGGGCCTGATATTGGGGCGTCGTGGTCTGCTGGGACTGCGTCTGACGGCGTGCCTGTTCCTCCTGTTCGGCCTTGGCCTTCGCGTCCGCCTCGGCTTTGGCCTGTTCGTCCACCTTGCGTTTCTCCTCGACGAGCGTGGACACGCTCCCGTATGCCTTGTCGAGTCGGACACGAACCCTGTCGATCCGGTCGGCCGTCGCGTCGTCGGACAATGATTCGGCCTGCCCGATGGCCTTGTCCAGATCGGACAGGGCCCTCCTGACGTAATCCTCCGATTTGACGGAGGATTTCAGATTCCTGGCCTTTTTAAGACTCTCCCGCAGCTTCTTGGAGGCGGTCTCGCGTTTCCTGTCGGCGGCGGACGTCCTGACCTTCCCGTTCAGTGAGAGGGTGCGTTTCGTGGCCATGTCGGCCTTGCCGGCCAATGATTCGGCCCGCTTCGCGTCCAGTCCGTCGTGGGAGGTTCCGAGGATGACGCGATTGGTCTTCACCTGGGCGGAGAGTTCGTCGAGCAGGTCCGGATCGGACAGGTCATCGCTCCCGTACGAGCCGAGCATCCCACGCGCCTTGCCGTTCGCGCCCTTCAACGCGTCCATCGACGAGGTGACGTGCCGTGACGCCTCCAGAAGCGCGTTCTCCCGGACTTTTCCGCCGACGACGGCCAGGCCGGTCAGAAGGACGGCGAGCACGCACACGGCGATCAGGATCCGATGCGGCCATTTTCCCGCGCGGGCGGGTCCGCCGTCGGCGGGATCGTCATGGTCCGCCACGGCTTGCAGGCTTTCCCTCATGCCCTTGCACGTCTCGGCCGGCGTGATGGACGAAGCGTCGCCGGCGGGCAGGGGAACGTCTACCGTCGGCGTGATGGACGAGCCTATCGGCGGGTTCGTCACGCCGTCCGCGTCTTCGGATGCGCTCACCGGCGACGGCACGGCGGACCCCGGCGGAATCGTGGGCCGTTCCGGCCCCGTCATGCTCCCATCCGCGACGGGTCCGCCCGTCGTGGCCCTCCCCGCGGGCATCGGTAGGGGAGCCGTCTCCGGTACGGTCGGATCCGTTTCGGCCATGGCGATCCCATGCCCGTCCGTCCGGCTCCTTGCGCGCCGGCGCCGGGAACGTTCCTCCGTCCCGCCGTCCCGCGTGCCGGAGGCCTTCATCCCCTCGAACCAGTCGAGATCGTCCTGCCCGTCGCCTCCGCCCAGTTGGTCGAACAGGCTCGGCCGCATGCCCTCATTCATGCCGTTCATCGTCGAAGACCTTTCCGATCGTCCCAAGAAGCCGTTCGATCCGGTCGAACGTGCCGGTGCCGTTGTCCGTCAAACGTTCCAACAGTTCCACGTCGTCACGCTGCAGGTCCAACGGCAACGGCGTGTACCCGTCGTCGGACGGGCTGCGGCCATGCTCGCGCAGTACGTCGCGGATCCGTCGCGTCTCGTCCATGAGCCGTCGGCGGTCCTCCCCGCGCATGCTCCCGTCATCGTCGCGAAGACGCAGGCCCGCGGCGGACAGGGCGCGGTCGAGCCGGTCGCGTTCCTTCGATTCCAGTGACCGGTATTCCAACCAACGGCGTCGCGCCTTCTCCTCGAGCAGGCCCGCATGCTTCAACACGTCCCGTCGGGCATCGTCGTCATCACGGGCCAACGCCCGTTCGAAATCATGGCGTGTCGCCTCCAGTTCGACACGCCATGCGGCCAGGTCGGAGCGTAGGCTCCCGTCACTGACCTCGGCCTCGTATTCGACATGATGGCCCGTGGGCAGGTGTGCGATGTCGTCCAACGCGTCCTGATCCGTCATGAACGATGCGGCCGGCGTCATCTCGCCGGTCATCCCGTCGATCTCCTGCATGCGGTAGCCCCAGTATCCCGGATCGAAGTCCTGCCGTCGGATCGCTTCGGCCCGTTCATGTTCGTCAAGACCCGGATCCACGACCGGAGCCCATTCGCCCTCATGCCGGTACCATTGCGCGTATGCCTCACGACGCGCGGCCTCACGTTCCCGGGCCTCCGTATCGGAAAGATGATGCCGGTGATCGTCGGATTTCGCGTTGGAATCCTTCAGATCGTCCTTGACCCGGTCCAACGCCTGATGGATCAACGCCTGCAGGGTCGGCATGTACAGGCCGCCATTGCCGCTGCCCACCACGAGGTCCATGTAGCATTTGAGGCTGAACACCTCGTGGACGATGTCATCATGCAGCAGCCAGCAGGAAGGCAGCGTCTGGTCCCACGACGGATAGTGCGTGGTCAGGAACACGCCCATGCGCACGGTGTGCAGCATCATCAGGTCGATGTCGCGTCGGGGCGGGGCCCCCAACAGGTCCACCGGACGGGCGACGGTCATCTCCTTCTTCAGGTCGGTCTGGCGCATGTTCGCCCACCGGCCCGGCCCGTACTCCGGTTCCACGGGAGCGGGGTCGAACATCTCGCGGGCGAGCGTGATCAGGTTGTTCACCATCGGCCCCGGCATGCTGGCGCCACGGATCCGGGCGAACCGTTCCCGTGCGAAATCGACCAGATCCTGCACCGCCTGGTCCTGGTCGGAACGGTAGTCGGCTCCCATGGGAGTGGCAGGCTCCAGGTCGTCGGCCTTCACGGACCGTTGCCGGCGGGCGTCCGCGTCGGCAACGGCTTCCGGTTCCGTCCGTTCGATCTCGTCGCCGAAATCGAACGTGTCCTGCGCCATGTGACGTTCCGTTCCCGGATCCCGCCTGCCCTCCTTGGAGCCGGCGGCCTGCATCATCCGCCGGTAATGCTCATCGACGTCCATCGACCCTCACGCCTCCGTCCCTGCCGGTCCCATGCCCTTGCCACGACCTGGCCCGCGGTTGGATCCGTTCGAGGCCCGGACGCCACCAGTTGCGTCTCATGAACTGGATCGTCTCGACCAGGGCAGGCTGCTGTCCCAACGGTTCGACCATCGCATATCCGCGCGGGAGCATGCTCAATTCCCGTCTCGTGACGGAATCCTCACGTTCGTGGCGGCTTGAGAAGCCGCCGATCGGCCCTTGGCCCGGATTCCAGTTGCGTTCCTCCCTGATGCGCCCATGCCGGCCGATCTGGCTGATCCACCAGTCGAGCGTGTCATCGTCGGACACGCCCTTGAGCATGATCCGATGACAGTTCTCCCACACCGTCCGTTCGGTTTCCCGCCCATAGCCGTCCTTCTCGTCGGCCATCTGCTGGCGGGACTGCTCGACGATGATGACCTGATAGCCGTTGCCGCCGCCCTGCGTGATCGCGTTACGCAATCCGCCCCATTTCTCGATGTTCGACAATTCATCCAATACAAAACGGGCGGGAGGTTCGATCTTGCCCCGTGAACCCGAGGTCGGGTCGAACGCGAGATCCTGGCACGCCTCCTGGAACGTGTCCAACAACAGGCTCACGAACACGCCCGCATTGCCGGAACTGCCGCCTTCACGTTTCGGTTTGGACAATACGAACACGGTGTCTCCGCGCATGACCATGCGTTTGGGATCCATCAGACGCGGGTCGGACGGGCTGAAGTCCATACGCTCGCGCACACGCGGGTCCGCGAGGATCGCGAACGCGTTTCTCACGCCGAACCATTCCGAACCTTTCTGTCGCGGATCCACATGGGGCAGCGCGTTCAACGTCGTGGCCCACTGGTTCATCTCACGCTGCGGCGTGTTACGGCGGATCAGGTCGGCGGCCTCCTGTGCGGCCTCGGGACTCAGACTCCACTGGTAGCAGTCGCCGATGGTCCTATCCGAGATCGCCGCCGCATACAACATGGCCTGCACATACATCGCCGCGGATACACCCCACTCCTGGTTGTTCGATCCGGAACCCATGCCACCGATGCCCACCAGGGTCTGCGCGCGGCGCATCGCCACGGACGGATCGTCGCAACCCTGCAAAGGCGTCCAGAACATGTTGTGACGGGTCAGCGGATCGTTCTCCGCGACGCCTTCCGGGTCGAAGATATGGGTGGTTCCCTCGCCGCGCGCCCCGTACACGGCGCCCGTGGCACGGTCGGTCACGCCAAGCTCGCGCAGGAGACGGGTCGCCTTGATGATGTCGCCGCGCGTCGAGGTGGCAAGGACGAAACCCGGGGCCTCGACCACGGCGGGAATGACCACGCACACGGTCTTGCCCGAACGGGTCGGCCCCAACACGTACAGATGCCGTTCGCATCCCAGCCATACTTCCATGTGATGGCTCCACCCCACGAGCATGGCGGCATGCCATGGCTTCGGCATGACCGCGCCCGGCCTGCGCTCCTGGAATTCGGACAATGTGCGCGGCAGGACCGCCGGCACCACGTCGCGCATCACGCTGCGCGGACCATAGGCGTCCGCGATCTGACGCCACGAGGCCATGCCCGGACGCGAACCAAGCCAGTCGGCCGCACGCTCGCCCGAATCCCGGTACGAATCCCAGAAGATCCACAATGAAAGGATCGTGACGAAACAGCCCACCCACCAAGGCAGACAGGCGAGGACCGTCGTCAGGGGATCGCCCCCGGCCATGACGAACGAGAACAGGGTGGCGATCACGGCAAGCAACAGTGCGATGGCGCCCACGTGCTTGACCAGGACGCTTTCCTCATCCGACAATGCCTCATACAGGCGCGTGTGCCGGTCGAGCCAGACGCCCAGATCGGAATCCTCGAACCGTTTCCATTTCGCCATGGCCTCGCGTCGGTTCTCCGCGTTGAGTTCCTCGGCGTCGTACCGCAGACCCGTACGCGGGCCGTCCGCAAGGTCCCCGTCGGGTGCCAATGTCTCGTACCATGGTCGTTCGTCCATCATGATCCTCCGTTTCCTGATAAGTGGCCTTTTTCCGGGTCCCGTGGCCTTAGGATGCCTTGCGCAGTCCGGAAGTGTCGAACGTCGCGGCCCAACGGGGGCCCGCGACGGGAAGGATCATGCGCGGATGGGACCGGCCGATACGCCAGATGCCGAATCCCTGCGCCAATTGCGGGATCATGTCCAGCTCGTCCTCGCTCAGATCGGGAACCAGCTGGTTGAGCAGTGCGATGTTCTCGCCTCCCTGACGGTAGATGATCTTCGTTTCCATCAGGTTCATCAGCTGTTCGACCTTGCCGCGCAGACCGGATCCCTGGTTGAACACCTGCGTCATGTCCGCGACGCCGTGCACGATCAGCCATGTGGCGCAACCCCAATGGCCGGCGGAACGCTGCCTGGTCTGCAACGAGTCGACCAGCTGCGGGTTGCCCAGCAGGTCCCACGCCTCCTCGCACACGATGATGCGGCGCAATCCGTCGCGCGCCTGCAGCAGACGGTCGATCCACGAACTGACCGCGGCCGTGTACACGCGTTTCAATGTGGGATCCTGGAACACGGGGCCGGAAGTGTCGAACACGATGATCGGCGCGTCCGGATCCAACGTGATGGTGCTTTCCCGATCGAACATGCCGCTCATCGTTCCCCCGTGGACCATGGGCGCGAACACTCGCGCGGCCTCGCTGGCCTTCTCACGCGCCAGATCCCGGTAATGTTCGAAGCCGCGGATGTTGGCGTACACGGAATCCACCCACTGCCAGTCGCTCAGACGGTCCACGGCCGCCTCCAACGTCATCGGCCCGATGTCGTACGAGGCGATCAGCTGGTCGATCAAGGACAGCATGTCCTTGTCCAACGGGAAGGGCCGATCCTGTTCGCGGACGGCTTCGGCCAACGCCATGACGGCGCTCTTGCGGCCGGCCAGGACCTCCTGGCGGAACGCCTCACGCTCCTCCCTGCCGGTCAGATGGCTCGCGTCGGGCATGGCGAACGGGTTGAGATAGTTGCCCGCGCCCGGGGAAACGACCTGTCCGCCGGGAATGTCCCGTGCGATGCGCACCCATTCGCCCTGACGGTCCGACTGGACGATCACGTGCCGGCCGTAGCCCATCTCCCTGACCGCGAGGGTCTTCATGCAGAAGCTCTTGCCCTGGCCGCGCAATCCCGACGTGAAGATGTCCGGACTGGTGGTCAGCCTGGCATCGTACGTGCCCCAACAGTCGAAGGTGAACAGTTCACGGCTGAACACGTCCAGGCCGACGGGCGGGCCGGGGATTACGGGAGCGCCGCTGCCGGCGACGAACGTGGTCAATACGCCCGCACGACCCGTGCTGGTCTGATGCCAGGGGATCAGCGGACGGGCGTTGAAGTCCTTGGTGATGAAATCGATGGGCGTGGGCGAGCCCAACGGAAGCTGGCCGGCGGCGTCGCCCAGACGCTCCCTGCGCGCCTTCCGGGCTTTGCGGATCTGCCCGGCGACCATGCCCGACAGGCGGCTTCTCGCATCCGATACCGCGTTCCCGTCGGCCCGTGTGAACGCGTGCGGGGGAACGGGCGGCAGATCGATGCCGTCCAGTCGCGCCTCGTCCGATGCCTGCAGCCATGCCAGTTCCAGAAGCGTCGGCCGGGTCGGGGCGGGCACGAAGCCGATGCAGTCGACGCCGCGACGTGCCTGGGAGCCGAGACGATGCCCGTCATCCTCCAATGCGGGAATGGCGTCGTCCCCGGCGATCCCGTCCGTGTCGGCGTCGTCGGCGTTCTCCCATCGTTCGTTCTCTTCCGTCATCATGTCCACATCGGTCCGATCCTTGAAAAACGTTACGGAACGCGGTCCCGTCCGGTGAAGCGTTCCACCGGACGGGACCGACGGGCAGGCCGGGGGAGCCGGCCCGTTCTCCCCATTGCCGCGGCCGTCACACCGAATAGCCCGAATGGGCGAGCACGATGCCGACCGTGATCATGAGCAGGAAGCAGACCACGGCGCACACGAGCATCACGATCGCCCTGGATCTGCGTTTCCTCATACCCATGGCGAGCACACGGTCCTTGGCCCTGCGACCCACCGTCGTGCTGTTCTCCTTGACGGTCAGCAGCACGAACGCCCTGTACAGGAACGTCGCCGCGCCGGCCATGAGAACGACCATGATGATTGCTGGCATTTGGATCCTCCCTCACCGATGAAACACGTCGGAAGACGCTCTCGAGGATCGTCTTCCGTCCAATCCACGTGAGGCCGGACCGATATCCGTACGGGACGGCGCGATACTATTCCGGGTCCCGGCCGGTACGGTCCCGTTCCGAATGCAGGCGCCGCGCCTGCATGTCCCCCATACGCGCCGCGGCGCATAGGGAGACGACCAACATGCCACCGGCCATGCCGGCGACGAACAATACGATGTCGATGACGAGCCCCATCACGGTTCCTTCCCATAGGCGAGAGGTCTTCCGGAGGAACCACCCCGCACGCCCGCGATATCGCGGATGGGACGGCCACACCATTCCCTTTCCTTGCCCATTCGGCGATTCCCGCATGAGGGGAGGGATTGTCAAGGGACGCGGCGGCGGAAGGCCATGCTGCCTCCGACCGGTCACGGGACCGCATTGACGGGAATCGGCCCGGCCGTCTTCCGGATCGGCGATCGGATCGGTGGATTATGCGGTGTCGGATGAAAAACGTCTCGCCGATCTCTGATGACCGACGAACGTTCCCTCATCGCGGAGACGATTCGTTCCGTGACGACGGGGAGAGACGCTGGTCGGAGGAAAGCTGGCCATGGATGATGGCGGGCACGTCCGCCAGCCGGTCCGGATCGTATTTGCCCCGATCGTCGATGAGGGGCAGCCGCCGGTACGCATTGTCCCCGTCTCCCTAATCGTCGATCCGGAATGGTTTCGTCCGACAGTCGCCGTTGTTCATGGCATCGGGTTCCATGCCGTTCCGCGGGCTCGTCCCGCTGTCGAAGATCGGCGCCGGTCTGATCGCGAAGGCCTCCATATCCCTTATCAGGCCGAGATCGTTGCAGTGCCGGTCCGTGTTACGCAACGGGAAGTCAAGGAAAAGGAAATCATCGGTGGCACGGCGGGCCGCGTCACGGTCGACTCCGAGCCGTTCGCAGGCATCCGCCCAGCCATCATCGGCCTCCGTGACACGATGATCGGATCCGGACCCTTCCATGGCAGCAATGGAGGCATCGCCGTCCCTCAGAAAAAAGAATCAAAGCCGGAACGGTGCGGTTTACGTTCCGGCCCCGCATGGGAACCCGTGTTTGCATTACTCTCCGCCAGACGACCCGGCTCACTGCGATGAAACGGCATGAGCGGCGCGACGGAAAGTTCCCGTACGGTAAGACATGAACCACATGCCCGGCCTCCCGGACGGAAGGAAGGGCATGAAGTTCAAGCCATACCCCCAATGTATCCACGATTCCTGCAACACGCCAAACGGACCCCTGAGCGGACCGGAGCCGGAAAGGAAACCGGCCGTTCCGGACGGGGGACCGACGTTGGGGCATGGAATCGAGAAAGAAGGAGGGGTGGAGGATGGCCGTTCGCCGGATCATCCTCCACCCCTTCACGGTGCCAGGCCCGTGGAATCCCGTTTCCCGTCCCATGGCGTGGGCTGGGAAACGGGATCATTGACGGGATCTTCTCGCTCACCTGCCGGAGTGCGCGCCGCGCGGGCCGGTGCCGGCCGCCTTGCGGCGTGCCAGGAGCAGGCCCGTGCCAAGAGCGCCGACCGCGATCACGGCGAGCAGCATGCCGCCGATCGCGGCGCCGGTCCGGGCGAGGGACGGGCGGTAGCCGCTCCAATCGTCGGTGTTGGACTCGACCTTCGTGTCGGAGCACAGGGTGACGGTCTTGTCGCCGTCCTTGACGTCGACGGCGTTGGACGGACGGGTCTCGTCGTTCTTGCCGCCGAACGGGTCGGTGTCGGTGACGGGGCATTCGACGAGCGGCGTGCCGGTGACCTTGACGCGGTCGGTGTGCCTGCCGCCCTGCCGGACGCCCTTGAGCGTGCCGGTCACGATGGTGGACTCGCCGGGCTTGAGCACAAGGGTGTCCCAATCGTCCGGATACTTCAGGTCCACGACCTCGCCCTCGCCGGCGATGGTCTTGTCGACCATCTGCAGATCCCTGGCCAGATACCAGGCGCCCTCGCCGGTCGAGGAGTCGGTCTTGGACGTGTTGGTGATCTTGAACGCGATCTGCTGGCTGTCGCCGGCCATCTTCAACGCGTCCTTCACATCGTCGCGGTCACCGGCCTGTTCGCCGGACTCCACGTCGTACTTCTCGATGTGGATGCTCGGGGTCATGTCCGGGGTACGGGTCCACACGATGTTGGACGGGAGGACCTTGTCGTTCAGATACTCGGTGAACTGGTTCTCGATCTTCTCGCCGACCTTGACGCGCTTGCACTGGATGTACGCGCGCCAGCCGTTCTCATGGTCGTTGTCCGCGGACACGAGCTTGCGATAGGCCTCGGTGGCCTCGACGGTCACAACGCCCTTGTCGTCGGCGGATGCGTCGAACAGGTCGCCGCCGAACTTCGAGGAGTCGAAGCCGTTGCCGGCGATCCTGTCGCCCTTCGCGGCGATCACCTTGCCGTCCCTGTACAGGTCACGGCTCGCGTACACGGCCCACTGGCCCGTGTACTGGTCGTATGCGGTGTTCAGCGGGTCGACGATCTTCCACTGGTCGACCTGCGGGTAGGCTCGGCCGGCCGGCAGGATGGAGCTGTCGAGCTGGTAGAGGAAGGTGCGGTTGAGATACACCGACTTGCCGTCGATGCTTTCGCCGCCGACCTTGACGGTCACGTCCTTCTTCGGGTTGATGGGCTTCAACGGGTTGGACACCTCGTTGGTCTCCTTGCTCAGATCGTTGGTGACCTGGATGGCCTTGTTCATCACCGTGTAGCCGTCCTTGACCTTGGAGACCTTGTACGGCATGATCACCTGGTATTCCTGGCCGAGGAGGTTCTGGTCGATCGCCGGATCCGTCATCGCGTCGAGCTTGCGGGTCGAGTACTCCCGCAGGTCGGAGGGCTGCGGGTCGCCCTTCACGGTCTCGCCGGTCGCGGGAATCTCGGTGTCGACGGTCTTCGCGAACACGTAGGCGACGCCGTCTTTGATCTGGACGTTGAACTTGCCGGTCACGTCCTGTCCCTTCTCGTCCAACACTTCGATCTTGGTCTGGTCGACGTCCAGGTACTCGTCGTCGAAATCATCGACGATGCCGAGACGCTGGACCTTGTATGCGGTGGAGTCCTTGGACAGGTGCTTCGCGTCCAGGGTCACGACGTAGTTGCCGGTGTCGCCCAGGAGCAGGGTCTTGCCGTCGATGCTGACGGTCTTGTCCTTGCTGGACACGTCCTCCTTCTTCGGAACGAGTTCCGGGGGCGTGTTGTACACCCTGTTCGACGGGGTCAGGCTGTTGTTCAACGTGAGTCCCCACTGGTTGCCGACCCTGTGGTCGGTCGGGGCCTTCTCGCTCACGGTGCCCTCGAAGCGGACGAGCACGCGCGGGTTCTGGCCCTTGCCCCAGTTCGCCTTCACGTACGCGGCCGTGAAGTCGAGGCGGAAGCTGTGGGACTTCTCGTCCCACTTCGTCGAATACTGCTTCTTGGAAATGGTCTTGCCGGATTCCAGGTCGCGGACCTCCAGGGTCTGCTTGTCCGGCACGAGATACTGGTCGTACGTGTCGGTGAAGACGACCTGCTCGACGTCGTACGCGAGCTGGGACGGGAGCTTCGGCGTGGTGGCCAGCTGGTATTCGACCTTCTGGCCCGGGAACACGACCTTGCCCTGCACGCTTTCCTGCTCGCCGCCCTGGCTGGCCTCGGACACGACGTCCTTCCTGACCGGCGGCACGTAGCCGCAGATCTTCGGCTCGTTCGTGCTGACGGCCTGGTTGTTGACGATCTCCTTGCCCGCATTGGTCAACGCGTGCCCGTCCTTGCCGGCGGTGCAGAACGTGGTCTCGTCGCCCTCGGCCACGCCCATGTCCTTACGGACCTGGGCCGCGCCCTTGCCGTTCGCGAAGTTGATCTTGCCGGGGATCAGGAGCGTGACCTGCCTGGCCTTCGCCATGCCGGTGAGTTCCTTCAAATGGGCGGCCTTCGCGGTGGCGGTGACCTTGGTGTCCTCGACGGTGATCGTGTACTGGTCGGTCACGTCCTTGCCGACGGTGTTGATGCCGTTGACGCTGGACTGGTCCTCACGGTCGGCGTCCGCCTCGTACACGCGGATCTCGGACTTCGCGTCCGCGTCGAACAGGTAGTCGGCGTTCGCGTAGTCGTCCTCGATCTGGAAGGTGGCGAGCTGGTCCTTGACGAGGTCCTTCGCGACGGTCGCGTTGATCGCGCTGGCGGCCTTGTCGCCGTCGAGGAAGACGTTGTCGTCCGCGCCGGTCGTGTTGCTTTCGGTCGGGTCGATGACGGTCTTCCAGGTCTTGGACTTGGCGTCCCACTTGACCCAGCTTTTGTCCGGGTTCGGCTTCCAGGTCGGGAACTCGTGTTCGGGCGTGTCCTTGTCCTGGCTCTTGGTGACGCCCTTCCAGGACACGTGGCCCTTGTCCTTGACGAGGCTGGTCTCGGGCGTGTGCACGGTCACGTCGAATGCGAACTCGAAATCATGGTCGTCGGGCAGGCTTCCGCCGTTCCATGTGGCGGTCAGCACGTTGCCGGACGGTGTGGCTCCGTTGGCGCTGTTGAACGTGTAGGAGCCGGTCATGTCCTTGCCGGCGGTCTTGTCGGTGACCTTCAGGTTCGACACGGTGTACTGCTGGCCATGCGGGTCGAACGTGTCCTTGAAGTCGAGCTTGGTGCCCTTCCTGCCGGTCTTGGATTCAATGGTCGTGGTGTTCGTCATCGAGTCCGCGCTGACGCCGTCGCTGATGCGCTTGGTCGGAGCCGCCGGTGGAGTGTCGACCAGCGGCTCGTCCTGGTCGAGGACGATGGCGATGACGGCGCGTGGGGCCTTGTCCATCTCACGGATGGCGAGACTATTGATGGAAGTCTGTCCATCAGAGAAGAACGAACGGGTCGTGTAGTTGACTCCCTGATAGGAATAAGTGTTGCCCGGAATGCCGGAATCGTTGTAGGCCTTCTTCCACTGGGCGGCATTGAAGGTGCCGTTCGCGCCCGTGTACCAGTCGCCGGACGCGCCGGGCGTATGCACGAAACCCACGGACACGAGGCGGCAGTCCGGGCTCTGGTTGCCGGAGGCCTTCGCGCGCGCCACGCATTCGTCCTTCGCGCCGGTGACGGCATCGTCGATGACTTGGTTCGATTCGGCGCCGTCCATCGACCGCACGCCAGCGGACGCCATCGCGGCCTTCACGTTCTCACGGGTCGGCGCGCCGAAGGAGTCCTTGTACACCCAGCTGATAGTGCCGGTGCCGCCTGCGGTGCCGTCGCCCGACCCGGACCCGGATCCGGATCCGCCGCCGCCGTCAGCCGCGAACGCTCCGGCCACCGGAGTGCACAGGGTCGCTGCGGCGACCATGGTCGCCAGAGCGGTTTTGCCCCATTTCTTGTTTGTGGAACCCAATGTCCCGTCTCCTTTCAGAGATTTCTGCCTGCAGATTCGTTCCCCGCCTATGCGGGCCGGGAACGCCGGATGGCGGAAACGCGTTTCCCCTCCATCCAATCCATTCCACGCGCGCACGCCTCGATGAGGGGCAATATCGATTCGGGGCGTATGCCGTATGAACGAAAACGGCCCCGTCCAAAAATGGACGGGGCCTGCGAAGGACAAGGGGAAAATGAGTCATCCAAGTGGACAGAATTTATCCGGCTGGCAATTGTATTGATCCCCAGTATTGTCTTCCCAGTCGTAGTGGATGTCGTCAGAGGCAGAAGACGAGGAAGAGCCCGCGTTTGAGGAAGAGCCTCCCTGGGAGCCGCCTGAATACGATCCGCCGGAATAGGACTGTCCACCGGCGGAACCGGACCAGCCGCCGGACGAATACGAACCGTACGAGTACGAGCGTTGCGCCTGCGCCTGCTGTTGGGCCTGCTGTGCGGCGGCCGCCTGGGCCGCGGCCTCCTGTTCGGCCTGCGCCTTCGCGGCGGCCTCGGCGTCGGCCCTGTCCTTCGCCGTCTTCGAATCGTTCACGGCCTTCACGGCCTTGGCGATGACATCCGCGTCGCGCTTGGCGATGGCCTGCTTCAACGCCTCACGGGTCTTCTCGTCCTGGACCTTGCCATCCGTCGACGAGTACAGTCCGTCCGCGTCGGCCACCGTCTTGTCGAGCTTCGACGATTCGACCGCCCTGACGGCCGACTCCAACGTCTTCGCATCCGCCTTCACGCCCTTGGTCGTCTTGTCCGCCTTCGCGGCGGCCTCGTCCAGACCGGTCTTGTCGGACGCGTCGCACCTGACCATGCCGGGCGTCTCCACCCCAACGGCCTGCTTCAACGCGTCAAGGGTCTTCGCGTCCTTCACGCTTGTCGCATCCGTCTTCAACGCGGCCGTCGTGGCGTCCGCGTTGAGCAGCGCCTTATACGATTTCACGGCCTTCGACTGATCCGCGATGGCCGATGCGCACGCCTGGCGCGCCAGAGACACCCGATGGTTCTCGTAGACCCTGTATCCGCACACGCCGCCGACAGCCAGGACGGTCGCCGCGACGGCCGCCACGGCGATGATGATCGGCCTGCGGTCCTTCCTCGTTGGAATGTCCTCCGTGCCGGCCGGTGGAATGGCTGCCGGGACAGTGTTCTTCTCTTCCATGACGGTTCCTCCTTGATGTCTTTTCGATATGCTCATACTACCCACATAACCCCCTGACAATATCGGCAGGGGAGAAGCATGGGTTTTTCGGTCTGGCGGCCCGGAAGGAACGTCCGCCCATGGAGTTCGGAATCCGGGAAACGGTTGCGGATGGAAAACAGGAGTCGCGGAACGCCATGGGAGCACCACGTAGCAGTCAACTCAGAAGGTCGATACTCCGGACATAGTGGAGGCTTGTTCCCGGTTTCCTTTCATCGGACGTCGGTCCCTTCTTCAACGACTTCGGATAATACAGTCCGTTGTCATCCCGTCCCAGACCAAGATGCCATGCCGAGCCACCGAAATACAATCGGACACGACTATTGCCCGACTCCACCACGAGTTCGGCCTTATCCAATTCGAATGCGCCGGCAATCACATCGGCCTTGGCTTTCAACCAGTTCGCATCACCGGTCGGCGCGACCCTCTTCGGAGAGATACGCTTCCGCGCGAGCAGATCGACATACAGACGACGTGCGGGCAATGACCGCCTGCGATGGTCGTCGGCATAATAATCCAAGCCACACAAGTGAGCGAAGTTCTCAGCCCTCCACCGTATCGCCACCTCGAAACCGTCGTCACAGACGATTCGCGTGGTCCGGCCAACGAGACACTGGTACGACAGGGCGGCCTTGCGCGCCTCGCCAAGCATGCGCTCCTTCTCCCTGGTGACGTTCAAACCCGATCCTCCCGCGAAAAAAGAAGGGGCGTCGAACCAACGCCCCTTCGGAAGCAGACGGCAAGTCTTTTTACAGTCTTCTGCGTGACTTGACGCTCCCTTGTCAGGGAGGATGAACGGCTTCGGCCCGTTCCGGCCATCTGGTCCAGCCGCTGGACGAGACGTCCCGCTATCGCGGATGACGCGGCCATCGTCATCGGACGCCTGCGGCAGCATGCCATCTGTTCCGGACCCGAAACCCCGCCCACGACCAAAACGGGGTCAGGCTTCAAGGTCTATACGATTCTATTCACAGACCATGGACGAGTCCATCCAAAGGATTCATAGGCTCCTGCCATGTGTGCGGACGAGCAGGTACGCCCAGACCATCAGATTCACGGCCTGCACCACCAGCAGAATCACATCCACGCCGGAAACAGTGCCGGTCCAACCATCCCGTATGCGCATGAGCCCATGACCCAACCCGTACGAGTAGGCGAGCACGCCGATCCACCCGGCCAATCGGCACACCGAGTCGCGCCGCCGTTGTTCTTCCGAACATCGACGGGAACCGTTCGGGATCATGTATGGTCCGACCAGTCGGACGCACGCCACGAGATTCAGCACGCATACAAGGCTTTTCAACAGGTTCACCCAATTCACTGAATGTCTCCTTCCCACCATCCGGCGCTTTCGCGCACCTGTTCCATCAGATCCTCCAACGTGGCCTGTGCCGTACGACGGGACGTTCTCCTGCAGGCGATCCCCTATGATGATAGCGTCGATGATACGAAAATCCCGTATGCCGGGCGAATGGAAGGAGAGGCCATGAGCGTTCAATTCCGACCCATCACGGGCAGGGAGGACGGGGACTGGTTCGACGAGGAGGAACCGTTCCGTATCCCGCCCTCGTACATGCTCGTGGACAACGGTCTCGTATGGGCATGGTCGCCGAACGGATGCTACAGATGCTCGTTCCGGTATCTGGAAAGCGCGATGGTGTTCACGTTCCTTGACCGGTGGGGATACCGGCATGACCGGATCGTCGCCTGGAACGTCCTGGACGACATGGGATTCCTCTCACGGGCCTTCAAAATCCAGATCGGCAGGGAACTGTCGGTGAGGACGAATTACTCGAAACTCATGGGGGAAAGCTACCTGGCCGTCAACTGTTCACACTGCGGCGCCATCCAGGGAGTCAACTTCATCATCAACGACTACCTCGGCAGGGGCGGCGTATTCTCCAACCCGCGATACGATTCGATCCCCATCCAGGTCAAAAGACTCCCGCTTCTCACCCGGGACAAGCCGGGAACGTACCGGTGGGCGTTCGAGGACCCGTTCACGCGCGATGTCCCCGCACGCAGGCTCGTGGCGGACCAGCCGTTCCGTTTCCACCCGGCCCCCACGTCACGGAATCCTTCGCCATGGAACCCTCAGGCAAGACCATAAGGCCATGACGCCATAAAGGGCACGGGGAACGGTCCGGCAGTCAGCGTTCGCGATGCCGCCAGGCGAGAATGATCCACACGAGCGTGTTGGCCGTGACCAATGCCAGATTCACGTAATCGACCGGCAGCACATCATCATCCCACCCGAACCGCAGGTACATCAGGCTCTTGCCCACGCCGCACGCGTACAACACCGTCAGAATCCATCCCGCAGCACGCAGTCCACGGGCCATGCCCGTGGACGGGTCGGGACCGTGACGGCACGTCGGCATCATCCAATCGCCCAGCACCTTCACGCACAGGATAAGCTCCACCGCGTACATGACGCCTCTTGCCAGATCGGTCCAGTTCATCCATGCCTCCCCGTTCCGGCGGAACGCGTTCCCGTCGTCATCCGTCATCTTCCTCCGACCCCTGGCCGGCACGTATGGAATCCACGGTCTGTTCCGACAATGATTCAAGGATGGAGGCCATGCGATCCAATTCGTCCGGATCGGCCGACCCCGCATCCATTTCCTTCGCCTTGTCGTACTCCTGGCCGAGTCTCGTGCGCAGATACGGCAGGTTCAGGTCCGCGTCCCGCGTATCGTCCAACACGCGTTCGGCCTTTTCCAACGCCGTATGGAACCGTTCGCGCCTGTCCTTGTCGGCCTTGCGGCCCAGCACGTCCGACGCCTTCCCGTACAGGGACTTCAGGGTCCTGCGGGCCTTGCGCATCCGCGTGGCTTCACCGTCGGCCTTTTCCTTGGCCCTCTTCAACGTCGTATTGTCGCAATCCGCGTCGCAGCTGATCTCCGACACGCTCGGACGGTTCCTCGCCTTGACCCAGCGTCGTGCCAGGTCCTCGTCGGCCTTACGCAACGTCTCCGCGTCGATGTTTGTCCCGTACCGTTCCGAATCCTTGTCGAACAGGCCGGCCTGACGGTCGCGTGACAGCACGGCCCGCTCGCATGCCGTCACGTTCCCGTCATGCGTCATATCCATCCGATCCACGAGGATGATGCCGCCGACACCCGCCACCGCGCATACGGCCGCGCCTATGGCGATGATCCTCACCATGGGAAAGCCGCCGGGACGACGATCACGACGATCATGCCTCCCGCCGTCATCGGTGCCGGCCGCAGTGTCATACGCCGTCGGCATCCAGTCGGCATTGAATCCTTCCATTCGCGTCTCCTCCTTCGGGGCTCGTCGTGGATTCCGCCACGGAAAACGGCCGGCCCCGACGCTCAGAGAGAGAAGAAGGGGAAGAGACGCGTCGGGGCCGGCATCCATGCCCGAACGGAGAGAACCTTCGGACACGGCCTGTTCAATTATCCGAGGACGGGAGCGGGGGAGAGACCATGAATGGCCAAGGGGAAATGATCCCGGACAGGGGGAAGCGTCCGGAGAAAGGAGCAGGCGTCCACGGACCGGCTCTCCCGTCCCGTCATGACCATCACGCGACCCGTATCCGATATCGTCACGCGAAACGATGCGACGGGGCGGATGCCAACGATCCACGATCGAAACGAACCCGCCGATAACCTATCCCAGCACGTCGGCCGCCAACCCCAACAGGCGACGGCTCTCATGCCAATCAGGCATGTTCAATATCCGGCTGAACCATTCCGGATCCGTGTCGACGTGGATGAAACCACCGATCTGACGTCCCTCATGCAACAGGCATAGCGGGAAGTATTCGACCATATGCTCGCCGTCCTTCCGTTTGGATGGAGGACCGAGCGTGAACGTGACGTTGGTGAAACGTGTGGTGGAAACGCGAACGCATTCCTCGGAAAAATCCACGGGTTCCAATCTGACGTCGTCAAGAGTGGAAAGAGCCGCAGCGACCGGACCATCCTTGGACACGCATTGACCGTACAGGTCCTGTTCCGGCAATCCCATGAACAACATCTGCGGCAGGTTGCAGTAGGTGGAATCGTAATTCAGCCATGCCTTGTCGTTCCGCCATAGGATCAACGCCCTCTGCAGTCTCTTGATGCCAAGGCGTATTCCCGAAGCGTGCCGCCACGCGTATTCCACCCGGTCGAACCGGTCCCTCATAATCCGGTACAAGGCCAATGCCGTGGGATTGGACGGGGGACGACGCGAACCGGGATCACGATGATATCCCGGATTCGAATACGAGCATTCCAGATACGCCGTCTCGTCATATACGGCCACTCCAGGCACGTCATGCCCGACGTGTCTTCCATACGGGCGTCGATGACCGGCATCCAGTTCGCGACGGTTCAACCCGATCAATTGGATCGGATTGTCACATTCGGGACAGACCGCGTACAACCTCCTATGCCCGCCCTCCGCAACCACGAAAGGCTCCATGCCCTTGGTCTCCATGAAATAATTCTCCTGACTGATGGCAATGGCCCTGCATTCCCTGACACGGGTCTTGAACACATCCATACGACACCTCCGATGGAACCGATATCGGTTCCAATCGTAACGCCGTACGATATCGAGGAAATGGTTCCGGCACCGTTAGTATCTCCTGGATACCTTCAGCCACCATTCCGGTGGCAGCGGTGGTATCGCCCGCTCGCGCTCGGCGAACGCCAGTGCGGCCAGCACGGTGGTCAGTCCGATGCCGAACTCACGATCGTCCTGGCGCATGAGGAGCACGTAGTCCTCCGTGCAGTCGTCGCAGTCCATGTGGTCGATGATCCGTCTGCGGGCCAGACGCGCCAGATCGGGTTCGGCCGTATCGTTCGCCGTATCGTTCGCCCCGTTTCCGCATGATGTCCGGGCCGATTCCGGACAGACCCTCCGTCATACCCACATGCACCGCAGACGCGGATAGGCGATGGATGAGGCATCAGGACACGATCGCCTCGCCTTCCCCCGCGCGGATTTTGAACGCGCCCGTCGGAAAAGACCTCCGCGATCGGAAAACTGAGAACCCGAACCGGCCCAATAATTGTGGTACAATTATTTCCATGATTATCTTCGATTCCAAATCGGCCTACAAGCATTTCGAGGAGGATCGGCTTGACGAGGATGAGATACGCAAGGCCATGGCGCACCCGGAATGGATCGCGCTCATTGACCCCGCCGATCCATCCATCCCGCCCGGAACACCCGGCAACACGGCGGCGCTCGTCATATGCCTGCGCCGTCCCGGCGCATGGCATGACGACCTGATAGAAGTGCTCGCACGACCGCAAGGACGCGACATGCTCGTGTTCCATGTCGAGCATCTGACTGACAAATGGCGTGACTATTGGATGAAATGGAGACGATAGCAATGACCGATATCTACGAACGGTTGGCCGACGAAAACGAACCGGCCCCCACGACGGCTCCGGCCGCGCAGTTCACGGGCGGCCGGGCTTCCGACCTGATGGCCTCGCTCATGGCCGAGGACGCCGATGCCACGGCCATCCTCACCGCGCTGGCCGGCCCGGGCCGCCCGACGGGCGATGAAAAACGTGAGAAAAGCGTACAGGAACGCTTCCGTGTCCCGGCCTCGTGGAGCTCGTACATAGAGTACGCGGCGAAACGCGAGGGACTTAATAAAAGCAGATACCTGAAAGCCCTCATCATCCAGGATGCCCGCGCGCACCACGAGGAGCATCGCCTGCAGGCCGCATGACGCGATGGCACGAGAAGACCCACGACGTTTGGGAGCGTCGTGGACTTTTTCATATCCGGGGCCGTGGATTTCCGGGAAAACGGCCTTAGGCGTCGAGATCCGTGGTAGATGTCGAAACGAATGGTACGGACGGGCGACGGAAAGGATATGCCAGATGTTCAAATCGAAAAGGGAACTGCGCGCGGATAACCGCCGGCCTCGGTAGGAAAACGAAGACCTGAGGAAACAGAAGGACACACTGAAGGACGAAGTCAGTGTGTACAGACAGAAAATCGAATGCGCGACCGGGCATGTCAACCCTCTTGTAAAAACGGTGGAGGCGTTATGCACCAATCCTGAATATGACAAGTGGGATAACCATCCCGCGGCGACGATCCTCGTTCGCCTGTCATCCGCCAGCATCTCCTCCGCATATGCGCGACCGAGATGGATCCCGGGGAGACGGCTCCCATGCCAGGGCGACGTTGTCGAACTCACGATCGTCCTGGCGCATGAGGAGCACGTAGTCCTCCGTGCAGTCGTCGCAGTCCATGTGGTCGATGATCCGTCTGCGGGCCAGACGCGCCAGATCGGGTTCGGCCGTATCGTTCGCCGTATCGTTCGCCCCGTTTCCGCATGATGTCCGGGCCGATTCCGGACAGACCCTCCGTCATACCCACATGCACCGAACGGGTCGAAAGACGATAATAAGGACACCGGAAACGGAGAGGAACGCTACCGCAGCCCGGCATCGTCGGCGACGGAAAGGGCCGGTCCGGGGAAAGGATCCTCCGCATCCGAGGACGAGGGCATGGGAAGATCGTCCGTCGACCGGTCCGGCGTAGGCCGGGGGATGGTGAAACATGTGGTTCCATGATTGGATGAGACCGTCTCGTCACGGACCGTCACGGCCGTTGCGACACGCTTCACGAGGCTCGACCTGATCGCTTCGATACGGACCGGGGAAAGCATGCCGTTGGCCGTCAGACGGTGGGCCACCTCGTCGGGCCAATCCGCCAGAACGTCAAGATCGTACCTCGACCAATCCGCGATAAGACGCAGTTGACGCAACGCCGTAGGGGTCTTATAGGTCGAATAGAACGGTTTCGTCCTGTAATCGGCGTTGTCCACCCTCAACTCGCCGGCCCACAGGCTCATCCCCGTATCGAACAACGGGGCGGGCCGCACCTCAAGGCTGTCCACGTTCCTGATCAGGCCGAAATTGTTGTAATGCCTGTCGATGTTACGGACCAGCCAGTCCACGAGAAGCCAATCGTCGGTCGCGTCGCTGACGGCTTTGCGTGCGCAACCCAGCGAGACCGCGTCCGACAGCCATTGATCCCGCATGCTCAGCCTGTTGTCACGCTTGATGGATCCCATGAGCTGCCATGCGGAGATCAGTTCCTCGTCACGGGAGAGCATCTCGTCGCACAGGCTGACGGGACGGTTGTCGTATTCCCCGAGCCGGTACTCCACGGCCCGGATGCCCAATCCGCGCGCGAGACGTGAGGCTATGAGCTCGTTGACGGGTTCCTGCCCGGTCCTGCCGCCCTTGACGAGGACCCTCACACCGGACGGGCCGATGGTCCAACGTTTGGGCAGGTCGCCGCCGGTGGACGCGTCCGGCACGTTGAGGCTGAACCCGTGGGACGAGGAGACCGGGGTGAGCAGCATTCGCCCGAACTCCTCGTCGAATGGATTGTCGAAGAAGTTGACGTCCTCCCAACGTACCGGGTCGGAAGCGTCCCTGACCCAATACTGGTCGGATAGGCTCAACCCGTACGACCGGTTCAGGAGATCCACCGTGGAACGCACCCCAAGGAGATCCAACGCGCGGCGGATGCCGTCCCGTGAGGAGGGAATGGCCCGCCGGCGCCACCACATGTCGACCCGTTTCGCGTAGACCGCGCTCCTGCCGTGCGTGGTCAATTCCAACGGAAGCCTCGCCCTGTCCAGGATCGTGCCGGTCCCGACAGCGCAGGCGCGACGTCGGTCGTAATCGAAGGAAAGCACCGGGCGACGTGCGCACATCAGAAGACGTTCGACGCTCATCAAAACCACCTTCCCGCCCAACGGGCCACGACGGACACGACCACATGCCTCATACTACCCGCCAAAACCCGGATCGGCCCCGCCCTACGGGAATCTCAGGCGTCCACAGGCAGGACGAACGGCGTAATAGACGTTGCGTCCATCCCCGCGGACCGACTTGTAGGGTTCCCTTCCTCCCGTCGTCCTCATGAAGTTCACGGCGTTGATCTCAAACACCTCCCCTAGACCAGTGCGGGCCTTGAACACGAACATCGGACGGCGGCCTTCCGTTATGAATCATTGATACTGGTTCCTTACCTTAACCCACCAGTCCGCCGGCAACTCGGGCACCGCGCCCTCGCGCTCGGCGAACGCCAGTGCGGCCAGCACGGTGGTCAGTCCGATGCCGAACTCACGATCGCCCTGGCGCATGAGGAACACGTAGTCCTCCGTGCAGTCGTCGCAGTCCATGTGGTCGATGATCCGTCTGCGGGCCAGACGCGCCAGATCGGGTTCGGCCGTATCGTTCGCCATTCGTTCGCCCCGTTTCCGCATGATGTCCGGGCCTATCCCGGACAGACCTTCCGTCATACCCACATGCACCGCAGACGCGGATAGGCGATGGAATGAAGAACTTGTTTCCGCGGGAACTGTCACGCCGAAATCTTCGTAATGCTCACGGCATCATCGCTTGAATCAGGAATCTCATCGTGAGCACGTCCAAGAGGAACGAGCTCAATCGACAACAGCTCAGATACCCAATGGCAGGATCGTGGTCAACGCGGCCCGCTGCTGGCCCTTCATCGAGGAGAGCCTCATATGCCAGTTCTTGGCCTTCTGCTGCATGTCACGGTCGAACACGTCCAGGTCCGGCAGGCTTTTCGCGAACAGGGCGATAAAGCCCTGATGATCCGTATCGGGCCAGTTCGCTTCCTGTTCGAGCTCACGTAGCCGCTGTTCCTTCTCCTCACGACGTTCGTCGCGGTTCTTCTCGCGCTGGTCCTGCAGCCTGCTACGTTGGCGGATGCTGCTCTTCCTGTTGCGCAGGTCCGCTTCCGACTGGTCCATCGTCAACGGACGCCAGATATGACAGAACGCCATCATGCGTTTACCGGCGACCAGGTCACGGATCCAACCGGCCTGCACGTCGGTGTCGGGCCATTGGTAGACCCAATACGTTCTCGCGACGCAGGAATCCAGGGTGATGTAGTCATGCTCCTTGGCTTCCTCGCACCAGGTCACCGTCGGATCATCCCTGTTGACGTGGACGCGATCGGCCGCATGCTCGGGATCCGCGACCGTGCGGATCAGATAGCGCAGGTCGTCCACATCGCACCAGTGGATGCTGCCGCGTCGGGCGCCGCAATCCAGCAGGTCGGGCGCCATGGTCCGTTTGACGAGCTCGCCCAACGCGATGCCCACGCTCGCGCGTTCCGTCTTCGCGTGACGGTTCACGCCCGCAAGCCGGTCGGCCGACACGCTCGCGCTGATGTAGTTCACGTTCTGCAAAGGAGTGAGGATGTCGGGCATGCGCCACAGGTCGGCCAGATCGTCACGGGCCCACTGCGGGGTCGACTCATCCCGCAGATACGCGGGTTCCGGGGGAGTGGGTCCCGGCAGGACGAAACTCGTCTCCTTCAGTTCGACGAACCCGTCCGTTTCGGACAGGTCCTTGAGCATCGTGTTCAACGCCATCGCCCGGGAGGCCTTGCCCTCGTCGGATGACATCGTCCACTCCTCGACGTGCGCGGTCAACGTGGCGGTGGCCTGACGCTTGTCGGGATCCCACAGATAGCAGGCGCCCATGAACGGCGTGCCTATGACCTCCACGTCACGGCCCTCGATGGCCTGCGCCCGATCCTCGGCATGCCCATACAGGCCGAGCACGCCCAACGGGCGGCCCGCGGCGAGGGGACTGTAGGCCCAACGGTTCGTACCGTCCTTCAACCTGGCCCGCCATCGCATCCAGATCCACGTCCACGACAACAGGCTCAGCCCATGCACGCGCACCACGCCATACACGATGGCCAGCCCGCCGACGATCATCAGCGGGCCGTTCAATCCCATGGCGCCTCCCGCGACCAGCAGGGCGACGCCCGTGACCGTGACGATCAGCTGCGCCTTGTCCAGGCCGAACAGCACGTTCGTGGCCGACAGTCGACTGAACGACGCGGCCGGGACCTTGGTCTTTTCCTGTGCAACCATGGGAATCCGACACCTCCAAAAAAATATGCGATCATGGCATGATCCGGACAAAAGGGAAATGGGCCACGCCTAGGATTCCACGTGGAATCCCGAGGACGCGACCCGAATAATAAGGAGGAAATCAGGTCAGCCGACGGTCGGGCCTGACGGGCCGCCATGCGACGGCGTGGGGAAACCGACGCCGCCATCGCCGCCACGGCCTCCCGTGCCGCCATGCGCGATGGCGTCGCCTCCCCGGCCGCCCTGTGACCGGGACTGCGACGACGAACTGGAATCACCGCCCTGCCCGCCGTCCGCGCCACGGCCTCCCGTCCCTCCGGAAGCGGTGGCGTCGCCTCCCCGGCCTCCGGGCGCGCCGGGCACGCCCGGGGAAGGTGACGTGGAACCGGAACCGTCCCGTCCGCCGTCCGCGGCGGGAACCCCGGAAACGGGTTCGGGCTGCGGCATGCCGGACGTTCGGACATCGACCCCGTCCACAACGGACCGGCCCGCGTCATCGGTGCCGGGAACACGATCCGGTGACGGCGCCTGGGAAGGCATGGTCGTCGGCAGACCGTCCTCCGTGCCGGTCTGACCCGACGTGTCGGACGCGTCCGACTGGTTCCGGCCGGCTGCGTCCACGGTGGGTGAGGAGTCGGAATCCGAATGCTTGCCCTTGCCGTCGGATTTGTCGTCCTTGCCGCCCAGCATGTCGCCGATGGCTTCGCCCGCACCGGACGCGTCTCCCCTGAGCATGCCGCCGACCATGTCCGCCAGACCGGACGTGGCGCCGCCGACGCCCGACAGGCCCGCCGTGGCCGAAGCCACGATACCCGCCGTGACCTGGGCCGCGGTCTTGACGGCGCCGGGACCGACCTTGCCGCCACGCTCCTGCATCTCACCGGTCACGTTGGCGCCGATGAAACTCACCGCGGGCATGACGAGACGCGGACTGAAACAACACATGAACAACGTCGCCAAACCGATGAGGGTGGGAAAGAACGACGAGGAGAAGTTCGCATCGTTGTTCGCGACGTTGAGCAGTGCGCTGCCGACCATGAGGATCAACGCCGACAACGGTTTGACCAGCATCACGCCGGCCACCGCCTCGACCCATTTCAAAGCGGCCGGGCGGGTGGTCCTCCAGCCGGACATCATGATCGGCAGCGGAGCCACGGCGGCCAGAAGAACCAGGCTCAGCAATCTGGCCGCGAGCATGCCCGACAACGCCAGGGATGCGAACCACACGAGGACATAGACGACCAGCCGGATCAGCATGTCGGCCTGCGCACCGTATTTCGTCGCGGTACCGACCAGATTCGACACGACACTGTCACTGAACGCGCCGGAAGCCGTATCGCCGGACAACTGCACGTTCAGGATCTTCGCGCTGACTGTCCCGACGATACCCTCCAACGTGATCATCACGCTCACGCTGACCGCGGTCAAAGGCCAGGCGAGCACGCACATCGCGAAACTCTTGACCGATTCGGCCACGCTGCCCTTGACCGCGGCATGCAGCGAGCCGATGATGCATATCGCCATGTTCACGAAACCCATGATCCAGCCGATACGGTTCGCGGCGGTGATCGCGATGTTCCACTGACTGTTCGACACCGTTCCGGCCGTGCCGGTGAACGCGCCCGTGATCATGCTGCTGGCCGCGTTATCCAGGGGTTTGAAAAGCCAGTCGATGAAATTGCTGAGAACGGTCTGGACTATCTCGGACATGCACGCCTCCCCGCGTCATCGCAGAAAGGTGCCGCGACCGTGGCACGGCCACGGCGCCCATCGGATTGAAAGGGCATCATCCTTTTCAGAACAGCGCCTGCGTCGCGAAGAACTTCACGATCGCCATGGAACTGCCCAGGATCATCGTCGCCAGAGCGCACCAGATGAACACGGTGCCGGAATACTGCTGCATCGGACCCGAATGGATCACCCTGCCCATGATCCATGCGATCGCGGCGCAGATCCAGGCGGCGATGGCGATATACAGGCTCATCGCCCACAGGCCGCCGACCATGTTCTGCACAAGCTCCATGAACGGGAAGAAACTGAAATTCGGGCTCACGTTCAGACTCGAGAGATCCGAATCGGTCAATCCGGCGGCGACGGTCAGGAAACCGTTCGCCGTTGTCAGGGAAGAGACGGCGGCGACGGCCGTAATATGGTGAAACATGATTCACACTCCTTTCAAGCAGACCCACGCCGAGCCCGGACATAGCAAGCCGATAATCGGATAGGAGGGACGGTTCAACGGTCGCCGGACGATCCGCCGCCCGAACCGTTCGTCTTCTTGGAAGAGGTCTTCTTGGATGCCGGCGACGAATCCCCGGAGGTGTCCGAACCGTTGCCGAACGCCTCGTCCCACGTCTTCTTGATGTAATCCCAACCCTTTTGGAACACGTTGCCGTCACCGTCGCCGCCCGTAAGCCACTTCCAGCCCTCCAACGACTTCTTGACCGTGTACGACACGGCATCCTTCACCGTGTCGCCGATGGAGGAGGCGATGTCCTTGCCGAGCTGGGAGGCCAGGGAACCGAGACTGTCGCTGCCTTTCTCCCGACCGTCCTTCAACGCGTCGCTATCGACCTTCCGTCCGGCGACCGAATACGAGGTGTTCGACTTCAACCCATCGCTGCCGAACAGGTTCGCGCTCCACGCCCAACCGGTACACGCCGCACCGATCGTGAAGGGAACCATGAGCGCGGCGGCCAGACGCTTCCAAGAGAACGCCCGTTCCATCATGTTGTTCGTGATCAGTCCCGGCACCATGCTGATGCATCCGATGACGATCACGCCCACGGCGAGGACGAGCGCGACCGCGACGACGCCGCCGACCATGTCGCGTACGCCCTGGACATCCCAGGAAGCGTCGGGCACCAGTCCCTTGAGCTCCTCGTCCGCAACGATAACCATGCCGATCATCATGTCTCCTTCCATATATGTCAGTACCAGTTCCGCGTCTGCCAGACGGCCCACGCGCCGCAAGGCGTCTTGTATCGTTGGAGGATGTAATCCAAACCCCATTTGATCTGCGTCGAGGCATTGTCCCGCCAATCCTGTCCGGCCGACGCCATCTTGCTTCCCGGCAACGATTGGGGGATGCCGTACGCTCCGGACGACGTGTTCTCCGCGTTCCACCGCCAACCCGACTCGCGGGTCCAGATCCGCACCAGGCACTCATACTCGTCGTCGTCATCCCACCCATAGGCCTTCATCCTGCTTCTGGCGATCTTCTTCGCGTCCTCCGCGCTGGCATGCGTGCCGTCCACGTCACCGTCCGAACCGGACGACGACGCCACGCACTGCTCCACGTCGGACGAGCCCGCCGTGCCGGCGCCGGTGATCTTGCCGTCGGGCAGCACGTAGGTGCCACCGTTAACGATCGGCATCGTCCGTGAATACACCTTGTAGCCGGCACCCTTCTCGCTCGTGGTGATGGTGCCTTTCGCGGTGTCCACGGACTCGACGACACCCACATGACCGTATGTGGGATCCGATCCCTGCACGCCGGCCGGCCAGCTGATGATCGCACCGGCGACGGGAGCGTCCTTGGTGATCCTGAAACCGGCCTTCGCGCCGCTCGCGGCCCAGTCCTGACCATTGCCCCAATACCGGCCCACACCCGTCCAGCCGAGTTTCTTCGCCCTCATGCACGTCCACCAGGTGCACTGGCCGTACGCGTAGGTGGCGCAGAAATCGTCCGGGCCCTGCCGGCCGTCGAACCAGGCCATGGCATCCCGTTCGCTCATGCCGACCAGTTCGGTCGATCCGGTACCGCCCGAAACGGCCTGCCCGTTCGACGTGCCCGACGATCCGATGATGTTGCCCGTACCCTTATAGCGGAAATAGGCGGTGTATCCAGCCGCATACGAGGTGACGCTGATCTCGTCGCCGGTCTGGTCCCCGGCTTTGCCTCCGCTGATGCCACCGTTCTCGTCCTGATGGGCGCCAACGAACCTGCCCTCACCGATGTAGATCTCCGTATGAGCGGACTGCCAGACCACATCACCGGTCTGCAGGTCGGCGACCTTGGTCCAGTCATGACGTTCGAACCCGGCCTTCTCCAATATGGCCGGCTCGCCGGTCGTGTTGAACGCGTAGGAGCCGACGTCCAATCCCGCGTTCTTCAACGCGTAGTACACCAGGCTCGAACAGTCATAGTCCGGATCGCCGTTACGATTCGACTGGCTGTACCCGTGGGAATCGTCATCCGCGATCCGTTTCGCCCACGCCACCCATGAAGTCGATGACAGCGAATCCGAACCGCAGGTCGTGCCATATTGCGATTGGACCAACGCGACCAGGATCGTCATCAATGACACGACGATTACCAACGGGATCGCGAAAACCGCCACCGGCGCCACGATACCGGCGATGACCATGGTGCCGGCGCCACGCCCGGCGTTCGAAGAAGCCTTGGATCCGGCCATGAGATCTTCCCTCCCGCACGACGACGAACGGCCCCGTGGGATGGACCCTGGGACGCGGCCCGACGTGCGCCGATACGACAACAACGATTTACAACCAAGGTCACGCGTCCGAAGAACGGAAAGCGGCCGATAATCGGCCGAACGGGGATTTTCGAACCTAGGAGCCGGAACCGGCCAAGGGCGAGAGGATGTCCAGGATCAGACTGAGTTTCCTGCCGAGATCCGAATCGGCCGGATCCCGTCCCCCGAACGAACCATCGGCCGCACGCACGTCAAGGATGCGCTGCAGGCCGACGCTGCCGGACACCATGCCACCGGTCATGCGATTGACGACCTGCCGCTGATGTTCGGGCACGGTACGTGTGTAGTGACGCACCACGACCTCCTGGGTCGAGTCGCCGATGCTGTCCATCGCCTCACGGATCGTGCCGCCGGATTGCATCAACAAAGTCGTATGGGTCACCCTCAACGTCCGGAACGTCGCGGTCGGGCATCCCGCAACCTCACGCGCCCGACGGAAATGGTTGCCCAACGTCTGCGGCGGCAGGATCATGCTCCTCTTTCCCTGGAACACGTAAGGGCTTGACTGGTCGCGACGCGTCCGGATATGCTCACGGATCAAAGGGACCAGCAGATCGGGCAGCACGCACACCCGTTTCGAATGATCGGACTTCACCGGCCCCAACCGCAACGGTCCCGAATCCTGATCGCCACGACATACGGAATGGTTCACGCTCATGGTCCGCGCCTCGAAATCGAAATCATCCACCGTCAACGCGCACACCTCACCGATCCTCATGCCACCGGCCCACGCGGCCAGCAACACGCTCAACCGGTCGGATTCCGGCATCGACTCGTACAAAGCCGCCAACTGCACGCCCGTCAACGGCGGCACGCTCCATGACTTCGGTTCCGGATCCGGCGGTATCGGCAACACGAACGGATTCGACTCCAACAACGGCATACCCGTACCGAACCTGTCCGAACAGGCGATATCCAGAATCGCCTTCAACCGTTGACAGGTCCGGGGAAACACCCACGCACCCTCGTCATGCGGGCCGAAATACCATTTCGAGACCACCTCCGGGGTGATGTCCGTCAGACGCATCCCGCCGAACACATCCTTCAAATGCTGCACATCCGTCTTCAGGTTACGTTTCGCCGCGCCCCTCAACGCGGTCCCGTCCGGTTTGCGATGCGTGTCGACGTACCAGTCGGCCAGCTCGTCGAACTTCATGAGGGAAGCGCGGGCACGCCGGGAACGCGCGGTGGGGTGCACCCATTTCTGTACGCCGCGCCGATGCAGATTGACAAGCATCTCCTCGCCGTTAAGCCAGGCCTGCGCATCCTCCGAGGTCCTGAAGGAACGCTGCACACGCCGCGAGGGATCCAAAGGAGACGCGTAGCGAGCGAGCCAGGAACCTACGCTTCCATCGGCCCTTTTCCTTGCGATCACTGTGCCGAATCGGCGGCGCCTATCCGCTTCCATCCACATCTCCTTCCAGGGATTCCAATTCGAGACCAAACCCGGAATCCCTGGAATAGTGCACCCGAATTGGAACCTATCATCACGAGATCAGGGGAGGCTTCTTCGCCTATTCTCTCAGTTCGGGCTTATTATCCGTCCCTCTCATAGGGAATCTCGCGAGTGTCCAGGACGCTATCCCTCGAGGGTCTCAACGTGATTCCCGCTCTTCTGGAACTGCAGATGCAGCCAGAGCAGGATGAGAATCATGAGAATTTGGTTCGAGTCCCACCGGGGGCACCATCGCGACGAACGGCCTTGGCCGGGCAACACCGGCCGAGGCCGTTCCGTTGTTCCCGGCCTCGGGCCTGACCGGATGACGGGGGTGTCCCGGCGCCTACGGGAACGCCTTGCCGGTCTTGATGCTTTTTCATTCCGAGCTCGTTCATGAACGCATCATTCATGAGTTCGTCGGGTGTGGCGTCCAGGAAATTCGCGGCATTGACCAGATCGGAGACGGACCAGGCGCTTTTCCCCGCGAGCTTCACTGAGATTGTCGTTTTTTTCACACCGGGGAACGTGTTCGAGACCCGCCCTCGCGGTGTGGACGTCGGCGGGATCATGCGTGTCGCCACGGCCACGAGCGCCGGATGTCCGGACGACGGATTCCTTCCGGAATTCACCCAGTCCCGCCGTCACCCGGACGGGGACGCAACTCCCGTCGGATTGAGGAATGGCATCCGGTACGAACGGTCCGGTGGATGGCTGGTGTAGACTTTTCGGGAGAGGAACGGTCCCGCCGCCGGGCGGGAACTCCATTGGAATCAAGACCAGGTGACGCATGGACTTCTATGACCTCGACTACATCGTCTCGCATCAGTCTTCCGATTCGGCGCTGCGCGTGGCCGCGATACTTGTCCTGCTCGTGACGGGCATGGTCTTCGGCGTGCTCTACCTACGCGACAGGATACGGACCCGGTGGAGGGACGTGGGAGTGGGCGCCCTCGTCCTCTCGCTGATACTGATAGGCGTGCAGGCCGAACAATACCTCCAGGTGAGTAATCGGATATCCCAGTCCCAACTGCTCGTGAGCTTCATCAAGGGCGTCGCCAAGGATCAGCACGTTCCGGAGGACGAGGTCCTGGTGAATTCCACGAGCCTGAAGGACGGCATCATCGTGCGTTTCAATGAAAGGGATTACCTCGTCCACCTCAACGACGACAACAACTCCTACACGCTCGAACGGACGCACATCATCGATCACAATGTCTACGTGAACGGGAATCGCTGACATGGGTTTCTATACATTGACGATCATCAAGTTCTCGCTGGGCATGCTCGTGATGATCCTCCAGATCAACATTCTCGGGAAACGCGAATTCTCCCTCAATACCCCGCTCAACCAAGTCCAGAACTACGTGCTGGGCGGCATCATCGGCGGGGTGATCTACAACCCATCGGTCACGGTGCTCCAGTTCCTGATAGTCCTCCTCATCTGGTCGCTTGTCATCGTGGCGGCGAAGCTCCTTTTCGGGAGCAGCGGGACGCTCAGACGGGCCATCGCCTGCCAACCCGAGCTCCTCGTCTGCGACGGGAAGGTGGACATCGCCCGATGCGCGAAGGTCGGCCTCACCGCGGAACAGCTCAGTGGGAGCCTGCGTGAGAAGGGCATCCCCAGCGTGGCGGATGTGGAGGCGGCCGTCATGGAGACCGATGGCAGGCTCACGATTCGCGTGGCCGGCACACGGGATGGGAGCCCGCTGCTGCCATTGGTGAGCGACGGACACCTGGTCCGTGATGGTCTGAAGCTTGCGGGCAGGGACGAAACATGGGTGACGGAACGGCTCAGGGAACAAGGGTATGGCTCGGTGAGGCAGGTCTTCCTAGCTGAACTTGTGGATGGGAGCCTTGAAGTGGTTCCGTTCTCGGACGCGGCACGTCCGATGGCCTAGTTCCCATCGCCATCACGCGGGTCCCATCCACATGACCGATGGCCCACGCAAAAAACGAGTGGCATCCGCACTTTGGCGATCGTGTTTTAGAAAATCGCCGGCCTCGCCGCCGGCCAGAGCGGACAGGTAAATCGCAATCCGTGTGTATGCGGGTGTCGCAACGTATCGCATCCTTAATGTTTTGCCGTCCACTGGTCGGACCTGCCATGATTCGGGTTGCGGATCCGGTGGAATGGGCAGCATGAAAGGATTCGTCTCGATGAGAGGAGAGGCGCCGTCGCTTGGTTTCGTGGCTTCTTCTAGGATTGATTTGAGTCGTTCGCGTTCCTTCCAAGGTCTACGAGGAGCTTTTCCTCCTCAAGCCAGCTTTGTGCCTGGATTCTGCCGTCCTTGCCGAATGAGCGTTGGCATCGGATTCCTCTGTAGGTGTATCGTCCGATCCATGTCTGGGTTTTGCCGCTGGGGTTCCTTCTGAGCAGCACGGTCCCGAATTGGCGTCTCTTTTTCCTCTTCTCTGTCATGCGGCCGTCCTTTTTTTCCGGTTATAGAAACAGCCCGTCGGAAAATGTCATCCTTGGGTTAATGTGTCACCCTAGGAGACGCCTTCGCGACGGGCTGAAACGGGGATTCAGGCTCAGGCTTTGTAAGAGATGCGTATGCGGGCTGCGATCGTCATGCTGTAAAGCAGGAGGAGACAGGCGGGGTCGGGGATGATGGGGGCCGACTCGTCAGTCTGGCCTATGGTCATGGGTTCGAGTCCCACCGGGGCACCTGAAACGACGAAGAATCGCGGATAGGCCGATTGGGAAATGATCGTGTCCGCGAGATTTCGATGATTATGGACGATGCATATCCTCCAAACTCAGCGCAGGTGATGGTTTTCGAGGAATATGCATGTGCTGGATATCGCATGCGAAGATGAGGTGGACTATCTCACACGCTTAAGCGTTTTTGGTGTAATTCTTCTTGAAATAGTATCATGTTGATGTCATATTTTCAGTTTCAGTACGTGTGATTGCGGTACGGGAGGGCTTGATGGATTTGTTCGTTCATACGCTCGTTTCCGGGCTTGTCCAGTTTGCGCTGGCCGTGCTCATCGCTTTCGTCTGGTGGTGGTTTAGCGCGCGCCATCAGCGGCGGTTCACTCAATGGATCGGTCTTACGAGGATTGTGGGCGGGATGAAGACCTTCTCGCTCATGCTCCTTACGCTTCTGATCTTGTTCGGGTGTGGCTGGCTTGTCATTCAGGTGATGCCGAGTACATATACCTATACCGCGTCCACGCAATTCGGAGGTTTGGGATGGGCGGCTCTGCCATCCGTTCTCGTACATGCGTTGCTGAACACGTCGGGGTGGGAGGAGATCTTCTTCCGGGGACTCCTGTTGAAGCGTCTGATGGGCAAATGCGGGCTGCTCGTCGCCAATACCCTTCAAGCCGTCCTGTTCGGTCTTATGCATGGTGTCCCTCTGCTGTTCATGACGGGAATGAGTGTCGTTCAGGCCGCTGTCATCACCCTGTTCACAGGATTGGCGGGCTGGTGCATGGGGTATATGAACGAAAAGCATGCGCAAGGATCCATCTTCCCGAGCTGGACGGTGCATATGCTGTCCAATGTGGCGTCGGGAACGCTATCCGCCTTCAACATGCTCTAAAGCATGAGCATGACTTGCAAAGGTATGGAAGAATCGGCGCATCTCATCACGTAGCAGGATGGGAACGTTCCTCCGGCGTCCGGCGACTGCGTCATGTTGGAACGCAAGCGCAGACTTGGTTTACGCGACACGCATATATAGGTGGCTGCTATTATCATTTCAGAAAGAACAAGGAGGCAGGCTGGCTGGAGCCGTCTGCTACCGGCTTTATGCGGATTGAACCAGAGCCTTGCGGAGGTGGTGTTCGAGTCCCGTTCGGGGCGCGTGACACACGTCGAATCAATCCGGGTCTAGGTGGGATTGGCATCGAGCCGGGCATGGGTGCGATAGTGAAAAGAGACTGATATGGCTGCAAGGAAGAAGACCACTGATTCGGCTGAAGTGAGCGAGGTGCTCACTGACGAAGAGCTCAAGGCCGCTGCGGAGCCTGAAGAGGCCTCAACCAAGGAAGGCGAACCGCATAAGCGTACCGTTGTGGTGGCCGAAGATGAATCGGTGAATCGCATGGATCTGGTCGCCATGCTTGAAGACAACGGCTACGAGGTCGTCGGTGAAGCGGCCAATGGTGAGGAGGCCATCGAACTGACCCGTAAGTACCGTCCGGACGTGGTGTGCATGGATGTGAAGATGCCTCGTACCGACGGCATCACCGCGGCCGGTGTGATCTGCGATGAGAACATCGCCCCGGTCGTCATGCTCACCGCATTCTCTCAGCCTGATTTGGTCAAGCAGGCCACCGGCGCGGGTGCCATGGCATATGTGACCAAGCCATATGAGGAATCCAAGCTGCTGCCGGCCCTCGAAGTGGCCATGGGTCGCTTTGCTGAGATCAATGATCTGCTTGACAATGTGGAGCGTAGCGAATCCAAGTTGCGCGACACTGAGGAGCAGCTCAAGAAGGCCGAGGAACAGCTTAAGAAGGCTGAGGAGACCCTTGAGGAACGCAAGCTTGTCGATCGGGCCAAGGGCCTGTTGATGGACAAGGCGGACTTCTCCGAGCAGGGCGCCTTCCGTTGGATTCAGAAGACCTCCATGGATCAGCGCATCCCGAAGAAGCGTCTGGCCATGGCCATCATCGCCAAGTATGGCGAGCAGAAGTCGGAAGCAGAGGATGAGCGCTAACACAGCAACTGTGGAAGGCACTTCACGCGGAACGCTATTGGTCGTTGATGGCCATTCCTTGGCGTTCCGCGCTTTTTTTGCCTTGCCCGTAGAGAATTTCAGCACTTCGGCCGGTCAGGCCACCAATGCGGTATGGGGCTTCGCCACCATGCTGTCGCAGGTGATTGACACTGAGCATCCCGACCATTTGGCGGTGGCGTTCGATGTCAAGGGCGGCACCTTCCGAAATACGATGCTGCCGCAGTACAAAGGCACACGGGATGCCGCTCCGGAGGATCTGCTCAGTCAGCTGCCATTGATTCAGAGGATGCTTTCCGCCCTAGGAGTCACCTATATCGAACAGCCCGGCTATGAGGGCGACGATGTGATCGGCACCTTGGCGACCATGGGAGACAAGGCCGGATACCGTACGTTGGTGCTTTCCGGCGACCGTGACGCCTTCCAGTTGATCAATGACAACATCACCGTGTTGTATCCAGGTCATCATTTCAAGGATTTGAAGCATATGACCTCTGAGGCGGTGGTGGAAAAATATCATGTCACACCGGAACAGTACCCCGATCTGGCCGCATTACGCGGTGAAACCGCCGACAATATCCCGGGAGTGCCGGGCGTGGGTGACGGGTTCGCCGCGAAATGGATCAACCAATATGGCGGACTTGACCAAATCATCGAGCATGCCGACGAAATCACGGGCAAAAAAGGCGAAGCCCTGCGTGAGAACATCGAACAGGTCAAGTTGAATCGTTCCGTGAACGCGTTGGTGCGAGATCTCGAACTTGATGTGACTCTTGACGATTTGACGTTCGGAACCGTTGACACCGCGCGACTCAATGACTTGTTCTCCAAACTGGAATTCGGCATTCGCACCAGAAATCGCGTGCTGAAGACCTTCAATGCGGGTACGACGACGGCAGGCGTCACGGTTCAGCCGGAGTCCAATCGGGTCGTGCTGCCGGAAGTCATGACGATTACCCATGGAGACGAACTGCGTACATGGGTGGATGCGAACATGCCACCGGCCGATGAACATCTGCATGGGGATGATGAGGATGCGAATCCGGCCATTGATGCCGGATCCTTCATTGAGAACACCATGACATGCACCAATGCCGTCAACCACTCCTGGGTGCTGCAGGCCGAAGGCGTGGCCAAGCCAGGAAACGCAAGCATGGCTTCACTGATGCTGATGGTGAACGGCAAAGGTGCCCAGATCGAGCATGTCGATGACTCGATTGCGAACGAACTTCAGCATATGCTCGATGGATACCATCGTTCTATGGTGGTGCATGGCTACAAGGAACAGCAGCATCTGCTCGAATCCGTCGGCATCACCTTGCCTACGCCGCTGTTCGACACCAAGCTGGCGGGCTATTTGGTACACCCGGATTTCCACGCGGAATCGCTTGAACAGGCGGCCGGCCACTTCCTTGACCTGCACTTCGAGGAGCAGTCGTCCGAGGCCACGCAGGGCACACTTGATCTGGATGATATGGACGGATCCTCGAATACGCAAGCCGATGAACTGCAACGTCATGCGGCCATCGTCGACATGCTGGCGAATGTGCTGGCGGACCTGCTGGATCAGCGTGCACAGTTCGGGCTGCTCAAGTCCATCGAATTGCCGGTATCGAAGGTACTGTATGGCATGGAGCATGCAGGCGCTCAAGTCGACATGATACGTTTGACCGAAATGCGTGACCAGTTCGCCGCCGATGCGCGTCAGGCCCAGGAGATCGCTTGGGAAAGCGCCGGCGAGCGTGTGAATCTGCAAAGCCCCAAGCAATTGCAGAAGATCCTGTTCGAAGACATGGGCCTGAAGCCCACGAAGAAGACCAAGTCGGGCTCCTACACCACGAATGCGGCCGCATTGCAGACACTGTACGAGCATTCCCTCGATAATGACCGCGCGAACCAGTTTCTGGGAGCACTGCTGAGACACCGCGAAACCAACAAGCTCAAGCAGATCGTACAGACGCTGATCGACGCCACGAACCCTCGTGACGGTCGTATTCACACGACGTTCGAGCAGACGGTCGCCGCGACGGGCAGACTCAGTTCCGTGGATCCGAATCTGCAGAACATTCCCAATCGCAATGCGGCAGGCCGGGAGATTCGCTCGGCATTCGTGCCGGGGGAGGGATACGAGTCGCTGCTCAGCTCCGACTACTCGCAGGTGGAGCTACGTATCATGGCCGATCTTTCCGGCGACGAGGCGCTGATTGAAGCATTTCGTTCCGGTAGGGACTTCCACAAATATGTGGCCAGCCTGGTCTATGGCATTCCTGTGGAGGAGATCACTTCCGACCAGCGTAGCCACGTCAAGGCGATGAGTTACGGTCTGGCCTACGGCCTGAGCACCTATGGGTTGGCTCAGCAGCTCAAAATCTCCCCAAAAGAAGCGGAATCATTGAGGAACCAGTACTTCGCCACTTTCGGCAAAGTACATGAATACCTTGAATCACTGGTCTCCACTGCACGCGAGAAAGGCTATACCGAAACGATTTATGGTCGTCGCCGATATTTCCCCGGATTGAAGTCACCGAATCGTGCGGTTCGTGATGCGGCCGAACGTGCCGCGTTGAACGCTCCGATTCAAGGATCGGCCGCCGATATCATGAAAATCGCCATGATTCGTGCTGCGGATTCCTTGCGCGACGCGTGCCTGAAGAGTCGAATCATCCTGCAGATTCATGATGAACTCGTCGTGGAAATCGCTCCGGGCGAAGCCGAACAGGCCACTGCATTGGTCAGGAACGCGATGGAACACGCCGTTACGATGGCCGTGCCGTTGGACGCTTCCACAGGTATCGGTTCGGATTGGCAGCTTGCAGCACATTGATCACAGCGAGGAAGGGAATCATTCAATGGCAACCCTCAAACAGGTCGTCGACGTATTGGAAACGCTGTATCCGCTACGCTATGCGGAGGAATGGGACGAACCCGGTCTGATTGTGGGCGATCTTCGACATGAAGTCTCCAATATCGCATTTGCGGCCGATTCTTCCATGGCGGTGATCGATGAGGCCATCGTCAACCACGTTGATCTGCTGATCTGCCATCACCCGCTGTTCTTCCGTTCCGTGCATGCGGTTTCGGGACTTGGATTCCGTGGTGAAATCGTACGCAAGCTCAATGAGGCGGGATGCGCCCTGTGGGTGGGGCATACGAACGCCGACGCCTCATATCGAGGTGTCGGTCAGGCGGCCGCCGATATGTTCGGTTTGGAAGATCAGCGCCCGCTGGTGCCCATCGATGATGCGAAGGCCGAGCATGCGATCGGATTGGGACGCGTGGGGCGTTTGCCGGAACCGATGCCTCTGCGCGATTTCGCCCGTCGTGTGGCGGATGCGTTGCCTTATACCGAGCTCGGTGTACAGGTTTGCGGCGAACTCGATGCCCCGGTGCGTACGGTGGCCGTGCTTCCAGGTTCCGGAGACTCGCTGTTCGACGAGGTTCGTGCCGCGGGAGTGGACGTGTATGTGACCAGCGACCTACGCCACCATCCGGTGACGGATGCTATCGAACAAGCCCGATACGAAGCCTCCATGCGTGCTCAGGGAGTGTGCATCGGCCAAGGCGACGATCAGGTACGTCCCGCGTTCATCAATACGCCGCACAGTGCCATCGAATCGATGTGGTTCCAGTATGCTATGGGCGACGTGCCCCGTGCCGTAGCTGAAGCCACCGGCGACATTCCGGCGGTGCGATGGATCTCCATGAACACCGATCCATGGAATCTAGTGCTACCGTCAAGCGGTCAGGAACGTTGAATATGAATATCGACAGCGTGAACAAAGCGCTGGAGCGTTCCGGAGACGGTGTCGATATGGAACGTCCGGTCACGGTGGTGAGTCGCGAGCTGGTATATCAAGGGGCGATTTTCAGCGTCGAGGATATGCGGCTTGGACTCCATCTGCACCACGGCGGGCAGACGGTAATCCGCAGACAGGTCATGCGTCATGCGCCTTGCGTGGTCATGCTGGTGCATGACCTGAAACGGGACCTGTACCTGATAGAACGGGAATACCGTGTCGGCAGCGATATGTTTGCTTACGGCCTCCCCGCCGGTCTCATCGATGATGGCGAAGACGTCGAACAGGCCGCGCTACGTGAGCTCGTCGAGGAAACCGGTGTGAGGCCTATCAGTGGCGACGACATGGCGTTCGATCATGTGGGGGAGTTCTATTCATCGGAGGGCATGACCGATGAGCTGGCCCACATCATGATCATTCGTCTTGGCTCCTGGCAGTCCGTTGAACGGCATTTCGATGCCGACGAACATGTCGAATCCGCGTGGATCACTTGGGAGCAGCTGCGAAGGACGCGTATCACGGCGTCCAATTCCATGATTGCGATTCAATACGAGCAGATTCGTAGAATGAAGGAAAACGGGCGATAAAATTTCAAGTCGCACTACAATCGCCGGAAAAATCGCAGATAAACCGGTTCCGCCCGAAGTCGTGAGATACTTGAAGGTATGCAAATCAGACCTGGTTCGATGTATCCACTCGGAGCAAGCTATGACGGGGCGGGAGTGAACTTCGCCCTTTTCTCTCAAGTCGCACAGAAAGTGGAGCTCTGTCTCTTCGACGAAGAAGACAATGAAACCCGCATCGAAATGACCGAACAAAATTCTTATGTCTGGCATAACTATCTGCCGGGCATACAGCCCGGGCAACGATATGGATACCGTGTCTACGGACCATACGACCCGTCGCGCGGCCTACGGTGCAATCCGAACAAGCTACTGCTTGACCCATATGCGAAAGCCATCGAAGGCAACATCGACGGCGACGAAAGCCTGTTCTCCTACTGGTTCAGCAGTCCCGACGACCTAGGGAACATGAACACGCTGGACTCGTCCGCACACACCATGAAAGCGGCCGTGGTCAACCCGTATTTCGACTGGGGCAACGACCAGCATCCGAACATCTCATACCACGATTCCGTCATCTACGAGGCCCATGTACGCGGCATGACCAACCTCAACAAGGACGTACCTGCGGATATTCGAGGCACCTATGCCGGACTGGCCTATCCGTCGGTCATCGAATACCTTAAGAAACTCGGTGTCACGGCCATAGAGCTCATGCCGATTCACCAGTTCGTCAACGACAGTTTCCTACAGGAAAAAGGACTGAGCAACTACTGGGGCTACAACACCATCGGCTTCTTCGCACCGCATAACGCCTACTCCAGTTCCGGGCAACGCGGCGAACAGGTCAACGAATTCAAATCCATGGTCAAGGCGTATCATCGCGCCGGCATGGAAGTGATTCTCGACGTGGTGTACAACCATACCGCCGAAGGCAACGACCGTGGCCCCACCTTGAGCTTCAAAGGCATTGACAACGGTTCTTACTATCGACTCGTCGACAACGATCCACGACACTATTTCGATACCACCGGCACAGGCAACTCCCTGCTGATGCGCTCGCCGCACGCGCTGCAGCTCATCACCGACAGCCTGCGCTACTGGGTCACCGAAATGCACGTTGACGGCTTCCGCTTCGACCTGGCCGCCACACTGGCCCGCCAGTTCCAAGAGGTCGACAAGCTATCCGCATTCTTCGACATCGTCGAACAGGATCCGGTCATCTCCCGCGTCAAGCTCATCGCCGAACCATGGGATCTCGGTTCCGGCGGCTATCAGGTGGGAGGCTTCCCGTCCAGCTGGTCGGAATGGAACGGACGCTATCGCGATTGCGTGCGTGATTTCTGGCGCTCGCAGCCGTCCACGTTGCCGGAATTCGCCAGTCGACTGATGGGCAGCTCCGACCTGTACCAGATGAACGGTCGCCGCCCGGTCGCCTCCGTGAACTTCATTACCGCCCATGACGGCTTTACGATGAACGATCTGGTGAGCTACAACGAGAAGCACAACATGGCCAACGGCGAAGGCAATCGAGACGGCGAAAGCAACAATCGTTCGTGGAATTGTGGTGTGGAGGGCCCCACCACCATCAAGGACGTGAATGACCTGCGCCAACAGCAGATGCGCAACATGTTCGCCACGTTGCTTCTGAGCCAGGGAATTCCCATGATCTGCGGCGGCGACGAGGTGGCGCGCACCCAGCAGGGCAATAACAACGCCTATTGTCAGGACAATGCGATTTCCTGGACGAATTGGGATTTGGACGACACTCAGAAGGACCTGTTCGAGTTTGTTGCGAAGCTGATTCATCTGCGTCTGGAACATCCGGTGCTGCACCGCCGTCGTTTCTTTACCGGGCGTGAGCCTGGCGATGCCAGCAGCATGATTCCCCAAGTCGAATGGATGGATCATACCGGTTCCATCATGGACATGGACGATTGGTCGAATACGCACGCGTTCTCGGTGATGATCTACCTGAACGGTTCGGACATTCCGGAAACCGACTGGTATGGCAATCAGATGGTCGACAACGACTTCATCCTGATCTTCAACGCACATTACGAGCCGATCATGTTCACCCTGCCGGACGAGCAATATGGCAAGAAATGGCGTCTGGTCATCGACACGCATAATCCGAAGGGACCGGAGCTCAACTATGAGGCCGGTTTCGCGATCACCGCGCAGTCGAGAAGCTTCCTGCTGCTCATGAGCGACAAGAAGCCGGATAAGAAGGTAAACGAGTTCTAACGTTTGCCGCAGGCAAAGGCTGTGGGCCACCCATATCCAACATGGGTGGCCCACAGCCTTTGATGCGGCCGATCAGCGTTCAGAGGCCAGACGTGAGGTTATGTCCGGAACAACTGCATTTGCCTCGACGATGTCCTCGACGTTCTTCGGTCCGCTGGTCTGTGCCAGCACCAGCTGCGTTTGCACGCGATCTGCTTCGATGGCGGCGATCTGGCGGGAGAAGATAATGAACCAGCCGAGGAACATCAGACCGGCCAATGCCTCGACGTTCGTCAACGTATTATACCCGCTCATCCACTGGAATCCAGCGAAAGCACCGACGGCGATCGCGAGATCCGACACGACATACACCGCTTTGGAAAGCTGCGGGGCGAGCCAAGGCAATCCTATCAGCAGTACGCTCATCAGGCAGGGGAGTCCTCGCGCGAACACGTTATGCAGAATCGGATGCGGCGTATACCGAAACATGCCGATACCGATGAAGGCGACGCCCGCCAGCGTCAGCATGAACGCCAATAGCAGGATTCGTATTTTGAAATGCCTGGGGGATTCGTCAAGCCCGGTCTGCTGCGCATACTCCCGACGCAGTCGATTGGTGGTGATCAGCTCGGAGATGGCGAAGTAGCTGATAATGACGATGCAGATGCCAGCCAGCATCAGCGTGGAGTTGAACATGCGCGCCGCGAACGTGGTGCGGTCACCCAGCTGGGAGAAGTTGTTGTTATACCAATACGGATCGTCCGAGGTAAGTCCGGCGATGCTTACGCCCGACACCACGAAGAACGGCAACAACGCGGCGATGGTTTTGGCATCCATCAGTTCCGCTTGCACGAAGGTAATGTAACCTACGATGCCTGCAATGCCGGCGCAGAGCATCGGCAGATAGCCGTTAAGCGTACGTGTGCCCATGATGCCGTTGATGATGGAAAGCATCATGAATGAGGTGACGAAGATCGTGGAGGCGTAGACCACCGAGAGGGCCAGGATTTCGAATATACGGCGGATGGGGACCATCCAGCCGTGTTTCAGCGTGAGCGAACGGGACTTACGCGCATAGCCCAAGCTGAAGGAAACCACGCCGCAGGCGGCCACGATGCCGGAGCAGATGGTGAACAGGCGCTGGCTGACACGCCAGATGGCCGGGGCGTACTGCGTGTACAGATCCATGGCGAAACCTGCGACCACGGCGCAAATCATGAAGGAGATAATGCCGGAGGTCTCGGCCTGTTGATGACGTCCCATATCTGCCCCTTCATGCTAAACACTCGCCATTCTAGCCTGTCGTTGTCCAAACATACGCTACAATGGTTCCTTGTGCTCATGCGCTAATTGCGTTTCGTGCACGAACGGGCTGTAGCGCAGTTTGGTAGCGCGTCTGCTTTGGGAGCAGAATGTCGCAGGTTCAAATCCTGTCAGCCCGACCGAAAGCCCGGAATTCCAGCGATTTCACCACATGGAATTTCAGGCTTCACCGTTCCCGGACACAATGGGACACAGTGACCGCGCAACCTCCTCGATTTCAGCCGCCCATTCCGCACTCGCGGAACGCACCGATCTCGTTCACTATGTCATCCAAGGCGAGACGAACACGATGTTTTCCGCGGGCTTTGGCTACGATGGGGGACATGAACGCACCTCAAGAGAACCTGTGGCCGGCACCGTTCGCCGGCAAGCCCCTGAACGCCACCGTAGTGGTGCCGGGCAGCAAATCACTGTCGAATCGTTATCTCATTCTCGCGGCGCTTGGATCCGCACCCGTCCGTCTGGTCGGCTTGCTGCGCTCGCGTGACACCGAGCTGATGATGGACGCGTTGCGTGCGCTTGGAGTACGTTGCGAGATCGATGCCGCTGCCGATACTACGGTTACGGTCGTTCCGCCTGCGAATGATCGGTTCCGAGGCAATACAAAAGTATTCTGCGGTCTTGCGGGTACGGTGATGCGCTTCGTGCCAGGGCTTGCGATGTTCGCCGACGGTCCCGTCGACTTTGATGGCGACGAGCAGGCGTATGCCCGTCCGATGAAGCCGGTGTTGGATGGTCTGCAACAGTTAGGTGCGACCATCGAATACCACGGTGAGGAAGGCCGTCTACCGTTCACGATCACCCCGCCTACGGTTGACCCGGCCGCACGGGCGACGCCGAGCGTGGTCTCCATCGATTCGTCCGGCTCGTCGCAGTTTATCTCCGGTTTGCTACTGGTTGGCTCGCGTATACCGGGCGGTCTTGAGTTGCATCACACGGGGGAGAAGACCCCAAGCCTGCCGCATATCCGCATGACGGTCGCTGATCTTCGAGGTTCCGGCGTGAGCGTTCAGGCTGACGAAGAGGCACGTGTATGGACCGTGCGACCAGGCGCCGTACAGTTGCCGAATGCGGTGACCGTCGAACCTGACTTGTCAAACGCCGCGCCATTCCTAGGAACCGCACTGATTGCGGGTGGAACGGTTCGTGTGCCGCATTGGCCTGAAAACACCACGCAGCCTGGTGGACTGCTTCCCGGATATTTGGAGCGTATGGGGGCGAAGGTGTCGTTCCCTTCGGAGAACGGAATCCGCTACTGTGAAGTGAGGGGAGACGGCCATATCAAAGGCCTTGGCGATTTTGATTTGACTGCAGCCGGTGAAATCGCACCGTCGCTTGCCGCAGTGTTGGTGTTTGCTGATGAGCCGACCCGCATGTTGGGTATCGGGCACCTGCGTGGCCATGAGACCAACCGTTTGGAAGCGCTGGTCAATGAAATCAAGCGCATAGGAGGAGAAGCCCGTGAGCTGTCTGACGGGTTGGAAATTGTTCCGGTGAGTAGCGAAAACCTCAAACCGTCTGAAATGGAAACCTATGCCGACCATCGTATGGCCACGTTTGCCGCCATGCTAGGCCTGCGCATCAAGGGAATTCAGGTTCATAACGTAGCCACTACCGCGAAGACCCTACCGGATTTCGTGAACATGTGGAACGGCATGCTTGCGTGAATGGCTCAGGATGTTCCAATAGTGGTTACGCCGGCCACCAGATGCGGGTGAGCGGAAGGATTGAGCGGGTTTCTTCGTCGGCTTTGTCGTAGACTTCAACATAGTGGCGTACGAACGAGTCAAGATCGAGCAGACGTATGGGGATGGTGGCTCGGTCGGCTTCGTAGCGGGCTTCCTTGGTAAATCCGCCGGTAGACACATACAGGCCGCGATCCCCGGCTCGAAGTCCGCCAATGAACGAGCGTACCGCCGGAGCGCCCATGGCACCTTTGCGGTGTTTGACTTCGGCCACGATGCGTGGAGATTCCAATCCCAGCGCGTCAGGCGATGCCACTACGTCGCGGCCGCCATCGGGGCCTTTGGGCGTGACACGTGCACAGTAGCCCATGGCCTTGAGCAGACCTGCTACCAGGCGCTCCATATCTTCCCAACCGACTTGGTTTACACGATCCTTGATGAGTTCGATGCCGTTATCGTAAGTGGCGGCACGGGCATCGTCATCTGCTGCATCGTCCTCGGTTTCGTCGGGTTGGCTGCTCGTTTCACTCTTTGATGCTGATTTAAGGTCCGCTACGACTTCATCCGATATGGAGAAGATGGTCTGGATGCCGCCAAGGGAGTTCTTAGACGATGTTGTGAGCGCATCGCGTTGGGCGGTCTGCTTCCATTTAACCGCTCGCGTGAAGGTTGCTTCTTCGATGTCGGTGGCAGGTTTGCAAGGGCCTGCGATGATGCCGATATGGTAAAGGCGTGTCGCCGGGTCATACATGACGACGGTCGATCCTTGTTCCATATCATGGGCAAAACGGTAGATCTGTCCCACTGCGGCGGCCAATTTGTTCTTGCTGTCGTTGGGATGTTTGATTGCGTAACCGGAACGAATCTGTTCCCGGCTCATGGAAGCGATATCGGTGGCGCCAAAGTCCCAACCGATGCCCACAAGTTCGCGGTTGAGCCAGTCCGCCGCGTATATGCCTCCTCTGCCCGCACGAATCATCCAAGAGCTCATGATTTTCCCCCTCCAAGCTAATTTACATATGTATTATTCCACTGTGCTGCATTTCTTACCGTATTGAATGGCGTGGTTTGTCGGGCTGTGGCGGGTGTCTGCAATCTGATGGCAACGGCAACGTCTGGGCTATCATTGCACTCCGGCGAAACCGCGTGCCTCAACCGCAACTTCGTATTGGCTACGGTCAGCGGGTTCATCGTCTTATTTGCCATGATGGCCGCCATGTCGCACCTGCCTACCTATCCCCAACTAGCGCACGGTATTATGGGTGCCACCGCGGCGGCCTCCGGTTATGGCACGCGCGAATGCTACGTGTTCTCGGCAACTGGCACCAGGGATCTTGCGTATCAGGCTTTGACAGCGCAGATAAAATGCATGAAAACACTGGCAAACGCTTTTGATGCAATGTCTGTTTTCGTGGTTTGAAAAGAGTTGGGACCTATGTCCCACGACATGCGCCCATACGGGCCGTAGGGGCATTCTCTCTTCACCCGTGCTTTTTTAAAATCGGGATAACGGATTAGCTCGATGATGAGAAGGGAGACAGCCATGGGTGTAGAGAGCGTCAATTACCAGTGTCCGGCATGCGGAGGCCCCCTACGCTACGACGGTGCGAAGGCGCTACTTGTTTGTGACCACTGCGACTCGGAATTTGCGTTGGCCGATATCGAGGCCCGCTATGCGGCCAAGCAAGAGAGCGCGGAAGAGAGAGCCCAAGCAGTTGCAGGCAACGCTGGCGGTGCGGCGCAAGCAGGGGCCGCAACTGAAGCCGAGAGCCTTAACGGCGCCTACGTGTGCTCGTCTTGTGCAGCCGAGCTTGTCTGTGATGATACAACCGCCGTTTCCGAGTGCCCCTACTGCGGAAACCCCGTGGTTGCGGCTGGGCGCTTCTCAGGAGATTTCCGTCCCGATCTTGTGATTCCTTTCAAACTTGATCGCAAGGCGGCCGAGAGTGCATTGGCCGAGCACTACAAGGGCAAGGTGTTGCTTCCCAAGAGTTTTGCCGGCGGCAACAGAATCAAAGAAGTCCAGGGCGTTTACGTTCCCTTCTGGCTCATGGATGCCGACGCTGCGGGCTCCGCGACCTTTGAAGCCACGCGTACGCGTCGGCATTATGAGGGCGATGACGAGGTTATCGAGACCGATCACTTCAACGTTGAGCGTGAGGGCTCCGTATCCTTTGAACGTATTCCAGTGGATGGCTCGAGCAAGATGCCCGATACCCACATGGATGCCATCGAGCCGTTCGACTACGGTGCGCTTGTGCCGTACTCGGTGGCCTATATGCCGGGATTCGTGGCAAACCGCTACGACGAGGACGCTGAGACCTGTCGCGGACGTGCGGAAAAGCGCATTGATACGAGCGTGCGCCAAGCGCTCGAGAACTCTATTGAAGGCTATGACGACGTTACGTGCGATAGCTGCGAAGTCGAGAAAAACTGGGCTGATCCGGTCTATGCGCTCATGCCCGTCTGGATGCTCGGTACCATCTGGGAAGGCGAGCAGTTCCTCTTTGCCATGAACGGCCAGACGGGTCGTTTGGTGGGTGACCTGCCGGTGGACAAGAAAAAGCGTACGTTCATAGGCGTGGGTATTTTTGCCGCTTTGTTCCTCATCTGCTTTGCCGCGGTCAACTTCGGTGGATTCCTTGCCGAGAATGCAGCGGCTTTGCAATGGGGCTTCATGCTCCTCATTCCACTGTTGGTGGCGCTTATCGTATGTGCGGTGCTGACGGGTCAGATGAAAAGCGCGGTCGAAGCAACAGAAGCTGACCGTTACCTTGACGCCTCTTCGATAAACATCACGCGCCAGCTCGACACCTTTACGCATACCACCACCAAGCGCATCCATCACGAGAAAAGTGAAAAGGATTAATCGTTTGACTTCCGGTTCGTCATAACGAATGCGAACTCGGGGTCATAAGTTTTGACGAAACGGTTTTTCATGAAAGGAGAAAATCATGGGACTTCTGAAGGCAGGCGTCGGGGCGGCTGGCGGCGTATTGGCCGATCAATGGCGTGAGTACTTTTATTGCGAGGCTCTGGACGCCGATACGTTGGTTGCCAAGGGCGAGAAGCGTGTCGGCAAGCGCGGATCCAACACCAAGGGAGAGAACAACGTTATCTCGGACGGCTCGATCGTGGCGGTAGCCGACGGCCAGTGCATGATGATCGTCGAGAATGGTGCGGTGGTTGACGTCTGCGCCGAGCCCGGCGAATTCGTCTACGACACGGGTACTGAGCCCTCGGTGTTCTCGGGCAAACTCGGCGACATGGTCAAGAAATCGTTCGAACAGGTGGGGCGCCGCTTTACTTTCGGCGGGGACGCTGGCAAGGATCAGCGCATCTACTACTTCAACACCAAGGAGATCGTAGGCAACAAGTACGGCACCGCAAGCCCTGTGCCGTTTCGCGTGGTCGACGAGAAAATCGGTTTGGATGTCGACATCACCGTGCGCTGTAACGGCGAGTACTCCTACAAGCTGGTCGATCCGCTGATGTTCTACAAGAACGTCTGCGGCAACGTCGAGAGCGCCTATACGCGCGATCTTATCGACTCGCAACTCAAGAGCGAGCTGCTTACGGCCCTGCAGCCGGCTTTCGCCCGCATCAGCGAGATGGGCATTCGCTACAGTGCCGTGCCCGCCCACACCAGGGAGCTGGCCGATGCGCTCAACGAGGAACTTTCGCACGAGTGGAAGGAGCGGCGTGGCATCGAGATTGCGGCCTTTGGCGTAAATACCATCTCGGCGCCCGAGGATCAGGAACAGATGATTCGCGACCTGCAGAAGGCGGCCGTCATGGCCAATCCTGCGATGGCGGCGGCCAACATCGCCTCGGCGCAGAGCGATGCCATGCGTACCGCTGCGGCCAATCCTGCCGGTGCCGCCATGGGCTTTATGGGCATGGGCATGGCCAGCGGTATGGGTGGCATGAACGCCGCGCAGCTCTTTGGCCAGGCGTCTCAAGCGCAGCAGGCTCCCGCTCAGGCGCAGCCTGCTGGTGCAGCTGGCGGAGTTGCGGCGGGTACCGGCACGGTGGCAGCGGGCGCCGCCTGGACCTGTTCGTGTGGTGCCCAGAACACCGGAAAGTTTTGCGGCAACTGCGGGAGCCCTAAGCCCGAGGCTGCAGGACCTTGGTTCTGCACCAACTGCGGCACCCAGAACACGGGGAACTTCTGCTCTGGCTGCGGGAGTAAACGCCCGTAGCCAGAAGATGCGGGGTCACAGGACGATGGCATGATGTCGCGCGCATAAGTCGCCGTCGACAGCCGGCCTGGCCGGCGTGTTATATGGTACGTATCCCAGTTCGAAGTGGCCGTCGGCGGCCCTGTGATCCCGTTTGTCTCATTCAATAAAAAGCAAGATCGCGTGAGAAAGGAGCACGCCATGAAAAAGAAACTCAACTCCCTTATTGCCGTGGCCCTGTGTGCGCTTGCTACATGCTTCGTGCTCGTCGGTTGCTCACCCTGCACAGCCTGCTGGCGAACGATTGGCAGGTGGACGCGGCGGACATGCTCGACGATTCCACCGTCAACGGCGGCACGTATGAAAACTACTTCTACGGGGACGTCTCACCGGGGGAGACAGCCAACGAGATCTGCGCTTACGACGGCCTTACTTCGATAGACGAGTTGAAAGACATTCATGCCCAGCTCAGTGTGTACGACAGCAAGACCTTTGCCGACATCGCGATCTACGATATCAACATCGAGTAAGAGATGTGATGGCATTGGCTGGCTCGTGAGATAGCAAGGCGACGAGGCGGCCGGGGATGGTAATCTCCCGGCCGCTTTTTGCTGGGGATACTTCGATTACGCCTCGTCGTTCAAGCCGGGAACGATATTGCCCTCGGCCACCGCATGCACAGCCAGGCGCAGGATGTTGTCGTAGCCGGTCTTGGCGAGAATTTCGCCGATACGCCGCTTAACGGTTCCCTCGCTCATGTAGAGCTCGGCCGCGATCTCTTTGCGCGTTTTGGCCTCGCACGTCAGTCGTAGGATCTGGATCTCTACGTCCGTGAGCGAGGCTGTGCCTGAAAAGATCGAGTCAGGCGTTTTTTGGGGAAAGGTCTGGTAACCCGAGGCGGTCGAGCGCATGACGGCCATGAGTTCGCCGATGCCGACGTTCTTGTATACAAAGCTGTCGACGCCGGCGGCTTTTGCCTGCTCGACAAAAGTAACTTCGGGCATACCCGTCATGATGACCACGCGCACCGTGGGGTCCGCCTCCTTGATGCGCCGGGCGGCCACGATGCCGTTGGAGCCGTTCTCGGTGCAGACGTCCATGAGCACGAGTCCGCATCCGAATCTGGCTGCGCGCTCAGGGGCCTCAGTGGCGTCTGCGAGGCTAGCTGCGACGTGCATGTCCTCCTGGGCGTTTATCGCGCAGGCCAGGCTCTCGCGCAACATCGCTTGGTCCTCAACGAGCAAAACTTCAATCATTGCCAGTCCCCCCTCTATGCAAGCGGCTCCATCGTAGGTTGTTGCGTCGTGCGGCACGGTGTTGTTGCCCGTTCCCTCGTGCTCCCGCTAACGGGGATTTCGACACGAACCGTGAACGTCGGCTCCCAGCCCACGCTCAGCGTACCGCCCAACGATGCTATCTCTCTTCTCATTCCCGTGATACCGCCCCGTTCAATAAGCGGTTGTGGTGACGACTCGCCATCGTCGGTGATGGCGAGGTGGGCTGTGCCGCCAGTACACTCCAGCTCAACAAAAACCTGTTTGGCATGGGCATGCCGACATGAGTTTGTGCAGGCCTCTCGGATTATGTGCGTGAAGACTACGCCGGCACTGCCCTCCGGAAGCTCACCGTTCATCTTGATCGCGACGCCCACCAGCGCAAAAGCCGATACAACGGCTTCGAGCTCGGTGGAAGCGTCGGCTTCCGTGCCACGGCGCAAATCGACCATGACGGATGAGAGGAGCCGCTCGAGTTCGGCAACCGATGCGGGGTCGGTCATGCCCATCTCGAGATAGCGATGGAGAATCGAGAGCCGCTGCCCAATGACGTCGTGCACACGCGAGCGCATGCTCAGGTAGGCGGAGGCTTGTGCCACGCGCTCGATGTCGGCAAGGCGCATCCGTAGCTCGGTGGCGGCCTCCTCAAGTTCGCGGTTGGTCTTGGCGAGGGCCGCATTTGCACGCGCTGCCTCGGTGACGTCGAGGCATACGATTCTTCTCAGGGGACGGTGGCCGCCGGTTGTATCTCGGACGAATAAACACGTTGTGCTATCAGGAAGATTCACCAAAAGGCGGTCTTTATCCTCCATTAGCGTCTCGGGCACGCCTAGGAAGCCTGCTTCAACGGCCAAGTCGCGGCCGATTTCGGAAAGGCTTGCCCACAGCTGGGTCTGATCTCCGAGGTCGCAGGGCAACTCCAATGCAGAGAGGCATTCCCTCATCCGCACGTTCATAAAGGTGGATCCGCCGGTGGGGCCGATGACCAGTACGCCCGCGGGCATTCCCATTAACGTTTCGGCCGTGCTGAGTTCCGAGAGGCCCTCTGAGCGTCTGACGAGATCGCGAGCGATTCCAGAAAGTCCGCGGAACAGGAACCAGGTTAGGTCGAGCAAGGCAATTAGGTTCCATAACGTGCTGAGCGCGGTGATGGCCGCTGGTGTGCACAGGGCCATGAGCAGGGCGTCGAACATAAAGTCGATGCGTCTTGCACGTAATGCAAGGGCAAACGTCCATGCTGCAAAGAGCGCGTTGATCCATAGCACGCCAAAGGCGGGAAAGGATGCCAGTGCCCGGGCCAGGACCGGCGCACCGATGAGCCCTGCACCGACGGTGAGGATTAACGCAAGGGCCAGGTGACCCAGAATCGCAGCCTCGAGGATGCACATGAGCCGCCTTGATTTCGGAGCCGTCTGAAACGCAACCAGGAACAGGTGGACCACCTGAAGGCTTGCGCACACGAACTCGCCGGCAACCACGAGCATCAGGCAGGGCTCGTTGAGCAAGAGCGGGTTCATACGCACTCACCGCCCTTTACGCGGGCGAGCAACACTAGCTGTCCGGTATTGCCGGTCAGCGCGTAGATGACGTCGCATTTGTCTAGGCGTTCCCGCAGGGCCTGCGTGCGGGGTAGTGAGCTAAGGTCTTCCTCGTCGTCGGATTGTAGATGGGCCCGTAGCTCAATCAAGCCGTCATCGCGTTCGCCAAGATGATAGATGAGTGCTGGAGACGAGCATTCGAATGCCATAAAGGCCATGTCATAGATGCAGTCGTAGAGCGTGCTCGCCTGCTGGGCCGCAACGGGATGGTCGAGATTGACGAGAGCGGCGCAATCGATACCGACGGCGCGCAAATCACAGGCCAACTCGTTAGCGATAAGGCGGATACGGTCGCGGTCAAGCTCCGGGTCGGCCGCTTCTGCAAGGACGAGCGAGCCCTTGCGCTTGCAGTAGGCAACGAGCATGCGCGCACGTTCCAGCTGTCGCTGGCGAGCGTGTGGCTCGGTCGGCAGGTTGTTCAACAACGCTGTGACCTCGGCCATGGATGCGGATAGTGCGGCGTCGACATCGTCCACAAGGCGCGACTTCACCTCGAGTTCCGTCAGTAGTTCGACAAGCTCACGGTCGTGTTCGAGGGCCTCAAGGTCGCGTTTGAGTTCGGTGCCTTGTTTGCCTAGGGTTCGGTTGAGTTCGTTGAGTCCGCTCATGTCTTGGGTGAGGAGCGCCGTTCCGCCAGAAAGCGGCCAGACGATGAATAGACTGTCGGGGAGGTCTGGCAGTCTGAACGATCCTGGTGTGCCGTGATTTGCGCGGTTGACGGCGTTTGCATTCAGCGGGCCGGCCACTTTGGTCTGGTGATACAGGGAGCCGTTGCGTGACAAGATCTTGAGATCGAAAGGAAGATCGTCGAATACCTTTTTGAACGACCTCGTGGAGGGGATGAGTCCTAGGTCGAGGCAGAGTTCGAGTGTCACCATGACGATGATTCCGTACACGAGGGAGAAGTTGAACGAAACCGCCCATTTCGCACGGAGGGCGTAAGCGGCGCAAAAGAGGAGTCCTGCCGTTGCGACCGTGGCTGCTGGCACCACGAGACCGCGCATTGCGCTTCTGCTCGAGCGCCACAAAACGCAGAAAAAGGCGAGGTAATACAGGGTATTGTAGGCAAAGAAGGCCCAGTAGGCAGGGCCGTAGGAGTACATGCCCACAAGGCCCGGGTTGGGTGCGTCAAAGGTAAAGAAGAGCCGGTGGACGTCGTTGGTGAGCGCGAGCACGGCAAGCACGATACCGAGCGCTATGCAAGCGGTTTTAAGCCGTACAGCCGTTTTGCCAAGCTCAATGCCGGCTGACTTCAGCGCGCAGGAAAGGCAGAGCGGTGGCAGACAGGCCATGGGGATGTAGTAGCCGTACCAGAGGTAGCGCGCAAGCTTGAGGTCGGTCGTGTTCCATTTGATGGTCACGGCCGTGAGCCACAAGGTGAGTATCACGGCTATGGCGGCAAGGCGACGTGAGATTCGTGGGTCGAGGCAACGCAGGTAAGCCATGACGCCCCAGAACGAGAACACGATGCCGAAGATGCAGTTGAGAGCGGTGCGATCGATGAAAGAGAAGGCACTGGCGTTATCGGAGGATGGCACGGGGGCCGAGGGAGGCCAGGCGCAGGCGAGGGCGATCACCAACGCAAGGTAGAGGAGGGTGACACTCGCGCATATGGTGGTCAGGAGGCCGCGGCGTGAGCGTGTGAAGATGGACAAAACGGTGCCGTTGGGCATATGAACATCTCCCCGTTACAGAAAAGTTGATAGCGCGCCGAAAGTGAGTGCTGGCACTTGGCATCTACCTGATATCCTGCCCATGCACATGCGAAATAGGCCCGCATGGCATCTTGACTTACGGCTAAGCGCGACGATGGCATCCATGACAGTATGCGTCATGGATGCCATCTATCGTATCATGCACGTATATCGCACGTATTCCTGTTACTCCCACTCGATGGTTGCCGGCGGCTTGGAGGTGCAGTCGAGTACCACGCGGTTGATTTGGCGGCATTCGTTGGTGATGCGCGTCGAGATGGTGGCCAGTACGTCGTACGGAATGCGCGACCAGTCGGCGGTCATGGCGTCTTCGGAAGACACCGGGCGCAGCACGATCGGCGAACCGTAGGTACGCTCGTCGCCCTGCACGCCCACGGAATGCACGTCGGCGAGGAGTACGACCGGGCACTGCCAGATGTCGCGATCCAGACCGGCCTTTGACAGTTCCTCACGGGCGATGGCGTCGGCTTCGCGAAGCAAGTCCAAACGTTCCTTGGTGATTTCGCCGATGATGCGGATGCCCAGGCCCGGTCCCGGGAACGGCTGACGCCAGACGATCTCGTCCGGCAAGCCAAGTTCGGTGCCGATGGCGCGCACCTCATCCTTGAACAGGGTGCGCAGAGGCTCGACGAGCTGGAACTTGATGTCATCCGGCAAACCGCCCACATTGTGATGCGACTTGATATTGGCCGCACCATCGCCACCGCCGGATTCCACGACATCCGGGTAGAGGGTGCCCTGCACGAGGAACTTGACTTCCCTGCCGGAAGCGCCGGCTTCCTCGATGACCTGACGCTGGGCCTTCTCGAAAGTACGGATGAACTTCTCGCCGATGATCTTGCGCTTCTTCTCCGGCTCGCTCACGCCCTTCAGCGCGGTGAGAAAGTCCTCGGAAGCGTCGACGGCGATGAGTTTGATGCCCGTGGCCTCGACGAAGTCGTGCCTGACCTGCTCGGCCTCGCCCTTGCGCAGCAGGCCGTGATCAACGAACACGCAGGTGAGCTGGTCACCGATGGCCTTGTGCACGAGGGCCGCGGCGACGGCGGAATCGACGCCGCCGGACAGACCGCAGATCACCTGGGCGTCGCCGACCTTGTCGCGAATCTTCCTCACTTGGTCTTCGATGATGCCGGAGGCATCCCAGTTGTTCGGCAAGCCGGCGCACTTGTGCAGGAAGGTTTCGATGAGCTGCTGTCCCATCGGGGTGTGCTTGACTTCCGGATGCCACTGCACGCCGTACAACTTGCGGGATTCGTCCTGCATGGCTGCGACGGGGGCGCCTTCGGTGTGTGCCAGCACTTCGAAGCCTTCCGGAGCGGTCTTGACGGCCACTCCGTGGCTCATCCATGTGTTCTGCTCGGCAGGGGAGCCTTCGAGCAGGCCTTCAGCCTCATCGATGGTGGTCTCGGTCTTGCCATACTCGCCCAAAGCCGCCTTGTCGACATCCGCTCCCAGCGCATAGGCCATGGCCTGGAAGCCGTAGCAGATGCCCAGCACGGGGACGCCAGCCTCGAACAGCTTCTTGTCCACGCGCGGGGCGCCGGGTTCGAACACTGAAGCCGGGCCGCCGGAAAGGATGATGGCCTGCGGATCTTTGGCCAGCATCTCGTCTACCGGCATGGAATGCGGCACGAGTTCCGAATAGACGTTGGCCTCACGCACGCGACGTGCGATCAGCTGGGCGTACTGGGCTCCGAAATCAACAACGAGCACAGGACCTGTCGCCATAACACTCTCCCTTGGTACGAGGTAATTAGAAACCGACAATGATAATGGCTCCATTGTGGCGGTGCAAGGCGACATTGGAAACGCTGTAAACACAAGGTGAACGAATCTCACAATTGCTTACTATGTTCGACTCAACACGCCGCGAGTGAACATCGTAAAACGAACGTGGCTATATGTCTCAATCGATTGAAAATCGTTGATATTGAGCCGTTTATAACCCCTTTTCATGATGCTGCGAGTATTCACAAAAGCCCCGATAAAAGCTCTCAGTTTGTATCAAAATAACAACATTTGCGCACACAGTCGCAAAAAAACAGCCAAAAGTCGCACCTCGCTCGTAATATGCTCAAGTGATTGGGAATGAACCAGCCGCGCAACCGCAAGGTTTTGCGAGGTTCAGGACCTAATGAAAATAAACAATCGCACAACACAGTGCAGGAGTACAGGAGTACACATGACGAGTCCTGTTATTGGCACCCCTTGGAAGAAGCTGAACGCTCCGGTTTCCGAGGAAGCTATCGAAGGTGTGGATAAGTACTGGCGTGCAGCCAACTACCTCTCCATCGGCCAGATCTATCTGCGTAGCAACCCGCTGATGAAGGAGCCCTTCACCCGCGAAGACGTCAAGCACCGTCTGGTCGGCCACTGGGGCACCACCCCGGGCCTGAACTTCCTCATCGGCCACATCAACCGTCTCATCGCTGATCACCAGCAGAACACCGTGATCATCATGGGCCCGGGCCACGGCGGCCCGGCTGGTACCGCTCAGTCCTACCTGGACGGCACCTACACCGAGTACTTCCCGAACATCACCAAGGATGAAGCTGGCCTGCAGAAGTTCTTCCGCCAGTTCTCCTACCCGGGCGGCATCCCGTCCCACTACGCTCCGGAGACCCCGGGCTCCATCCACGAAGGTGGCGAGCTGGGTTACGCCCTGTCTCACGCCTATGGCGCTGTGATGAACAACCCGAGCCTGTTCGTTCCGGCCATCGTCGGCGACGGCGAAGCCGAGACCGGCCCGCTGGCTACCGGCTGGCAGTCCAACAAGCTCGTCAACCCGCGCACCGACGGTATCGTGCTGCCGATCCTGCACCTCAATGGCTACAAGATCGCCAACCCGACCATCCTGTCCCGCATCTCCGACGAAGAGCTGCACGAGTTCTTCCACGGCATGGGCTATGAGCCGTATGAGTTCGTCGCCGGCTTCGACAACGAGGATCACCTGTCGATCCACCGTCGTTTCGCCGAGCTGTTCGAGACCGTCTTCGACGAGATCTGCGACATCAAGGCCGCCGCTCAGACTGACGACATGACTCGTCCGTTCTACCCGATGATCATCTTCCGCACCCCGAAGGGCTGGACCTGCCCGAAGTTCATCGACGGCAAGAAGACCGAAGGTTCCTGGCGTTCCCACCAGGTTCCGCTGGCTTCCGCCCGCGATACCGAGGCTCACTTCGAGGTCCTCAAGAACTGGCTCGAGTCCTACAAGCCGGAAGAGCTGTTCGACGCCAACGGCGCCGTGAAGCCGGAAGTCACCGCCTTCATGCCGACCGGCGAACTGCGCATCGGTGAGAACCCGAACGCCAACGGTGGCCGCATCCGCGAAGAGCTGAACCTGCCGGCCCTCGAGGACTACGAGGTCAAGGAAGTCGCCGAATACGGCCACGGCTGGGGCCAGCTCGAGGCCACCCGTCGTCTGGGCGTCTACACCCGCGACATCATCAAGAACAACCCGGACTCCTTCCGTATCTTCGGACCGGACGAGACCGCTTCCAACCGTCTGCAGGCCGCATACGACGTCACCAACAAGCAGTGGGACGCCGGCTACCTGTCCGCTCAGGTTGATGAGCACATGGCCGTCACCGGTCAGGTCACCGAGCAGCTCTCCGAGCACCAGATGGAAGGCTTCCTCGAGGCCTACCTGCTCACCGGCCGTCACGGCATCTGGAGCTCCTACGAGTCCTTCGTGCACGTGATCGACTCCATGCTGAACCAGCACGCCAAGTGGCTCGAGGCTACCGTCCGCGAGATCCCGTGGCGCAAGCCGATCTCCTCCATGAACCTGCTCGTCTCCTCCCACGTGTGGCGTCAGGATCACAACGGCTTCTCCCACCAGGATCCGGGTGTCACCTCCGTCCTGCTGAACAAGTGCTTCAACAACGATCACGTGATCGGCATCTACTTCCCGGTGGATTCCAACATGCTGCTCGCCGTGGCTGAGAAGTGCTACAAGTCCACCGACATGATCAACGCCATCATCGCCGGCAAGCAGCCGGCCGCCACCTGGCTGACCCTGGACGAAGCTCGCGCCGAGCTCGAGAAGGGTGCCGCCGAGTGGGAGTGGGCCTCCACCGCCAAGTCCAACGACGAAGCACAGATCGTGCTCGCCTCCGCTGGCGATGTCCCGGCTCAGGAGATCATGGCCGCTGCCGACAAGCTCGATGCCATGGGCATCAAGTTCAAGGTCGTCAACGTTGTGGATCTGGTCAAGCTGCAGTCCACCAAGGAGAATGACGAAGCCATCTCCGACGCCGACTTCGCTGACCTGTTCACCGAGGACAAGCCGGTCCTGTTCGCCTACCACTCCTATGCTCGCGACGTGCGTGGTCTGATCTACGATCGCCCGAACCACGACAACTTCAACGTCCACGGCTACGAGGAGCAGGGCTCCACCACCACCCCGTACGACATGGTGCGCGTGAACAACATCGATCGCTACGAGCTCGTTGCCGAAGCTCTGCGCATGATCGACGCTGACAAGTACGCCGACAAGATCGACGAGCTCGAGGCCTTCCGCAAGGAAGCCTTCCAGTTCGCAGTCGACAACGGCTACGATCACCCGGATTACACCGACTGGGTGTACTCCGGCGTCAACACCAACAAGCAGGGTGCTGTCTCCGCTACCGCCGCAACCGCCGGCGATAACGAGTGAGCCTAGGCGTTACAGCCTGATCGCTTGAATAAGACCCCCGAGGGACTTTGTTCCCCCGGGGGTCTTTACATTGCGCACGTAAGATGGACCCCGACACCCCGATCCACATAGGTGCACTCATAATCGTTCACGCATTACAATTGCTGATGGTGTGAACAACGCAGTCACCCATGCATATGAATGAAGGAATAGGAGACACCGTGAGTCTTACCAGCGTCACCATCATCAGCCCTGAAGCCGCGAACGGTCGCAATGTCGTGGCCCTAGGAGTCGTCACAGCACTGGCGTCCATCAAGAAGACCGCAGTGTTCCGCCCGGCCGTATGCCGTAAGGATACGTTCACCGACATCCTGCTTGAAGCCAGCAACACCGGTCTGACCCGTGAACAGTCCGTCGGCGTCTGCCCACGCCGCGCCCGTGAAGACAAGGCGGGTTCTCGCGCCGACATCGTCGCCGCATATACCGAGGCCATTGAGGCCGCACAGCCCGAAGCCGTCGTCATCGTGGGCACCGACAAATCCCCCGTCAATGATCCCGCTCTTTTTGCATTCAACGCCGATGTCGCCGCCGACCTTAAGGCCCCCGTTCTTTTGGCCGTCTGTACCATCAACCGTACTCCGGAACAGGTGAGGTTCACCGTCGAAGCTTCCACCGCCACCATCGAGGCGGCCGGCACCAAGGTCGTCGGCGTGTTCATCACCGGATGCAAGGACGATCAGCCGGAAGCCCTGCATGCTGAATTCGCGGATTATCCGGTTCCCGTATGGACTCTTCCCGCAGTCGATTTCAGTGAGGAAGGTGCCGTCGCAAAGGCCTCCGAAGCGTTCTCCTTCAACGTCGACACCGCCGACCTTCTGGCGGCAATCGACGCACCGTTCGAGGTGCCGACTACGCCATATGCCTTCCAGTACAGCCTACTAGGCAAGGCCAAGGCCGACAGGAAAACCATCGTACTGCCGGAAGGCGAAGAGGACCGTATCATCAAGGCTGCCGATTACCTACTGGAGCGTGACGTCGTCGACCTGATCATCGTGGGCGACGAGAACGCGATTTTGGCCCGAGGCGAGGAACTGGGTCTGAAATCCCTGAGCAAGGCGAAGTTCCAAGCCATGGATGATGAGGAAGTGCTCACGCCGATGGTCGCCAAGCTGTGCGAACTGCGCGCCAAGAAGGGCATGACCGAGGATCAGGCGCGCAAGCAACTGACCGATGCCAGCTATTTCGGCACCATGCTCGTGGTGCTCGGCCTGGCCGACGGTCTGGTGTCCGGATCCGTCAACTCCACCGCCAACACGGTTCGCCCGGCATTGCAGGTCATCAAGACCAAACCGGGCACCTCGTTGGTTTCCGGTGCGTTCCTCATGTGCTTCAAGGATCATGTGGCCGTATTCTCCGACTGTGCCATCAACCTGAATCCGAACGCCGAACAGCTGGCGGAAATCGCCATCCAGTCCGCCGAAACCGCCAAAGCATTCGGTTTGGAACCGAAAGTCGGCATGCTCTCATACTCTACGCTCGGCTCCGGCAAGGGCCCGGATGTCGATTTGGTCGAGGCAGCCACCGCAATCGTCAAGGACAAGGCTCCTGAACTGGCCGTGGTCGGTTCCGTCCAGTTCGATGCCGCCTGGTCGCCGACCGTAGCCGCAACCAAGGCTAAGGGCGATCCGGTTGCCGGACACGTTAACGTGTTCGTGTTCCCGGACCTGTGCGCCGGCAACATCGGCTACAAGGCCGTGCAGCGCTCTTCCGGCGCGGTGGCGGTCGGCCCGGTGCTGCAGGGGCTGAATCGTCCGGTCAACGACCTGAGCCGTGGCGCCACCGTGCAGGACATCATCAACACCGTTGCCCTGACGGCCATCGAAGCCCAGTAATACGGCATTTTGTAGCAAGCAACGAGTAATCTAAGGTTTTGGAAAGTCGCGTAAGCGGCACATCGATATAACACATGGAGGATGCCCACAATGGCGAAAACCGTCCTTGTCATCAATTCCGGTTCCAGCTCTATCAAGTATCAGCTGGTTGATCTTGAAACCGGTGAAGGTATTGCTTCCGGCCTGGTCGAGAAGATCGGCGAGCCGGTTGACGGCCACTACAAGCACGAGTTCAACGGTGAAAAGCATGAACTGGAAGAGCCGATTCACGACCACGAGCAGGGTCTGAAGCGCGTTCTCGGCTTCTTCGATGAGTTCGGTCCGAAGCTGGACGAAGCCGGCATCGTCGCCGTCGGCCATCGTGTCGTTCAGGGTGGCTCCCTCTTCCCGGATCCGGCCCTGGTCACCGACAAGACCATCAATCAGGTCAAGGATCTTGCCGTGCTCGCTCCGTTGCACAACGGCCCGGAGGCCAAGGGCGCCGAAGTCATGCGCTCCCTGCTGCCGGATGTTCCGCAGATCTTCGTGTTCGATTCCTCCTTCTTCTTCCAGCTGCCGAAGGCGGCCAGCACCTACGCGCTGAACAAGGAGATCGCCGACCAGTACCACATCCGTCGTTACGGTGCCCACGGCACCTCCCACGAGTTCATCTCCTCCGTGGTGCCGGCCGTCATCGGCAAGCCTGCCGAAGGCCTGAAGCAGATTGTGCTGCACATCGGCAACGGTGCTTCCGCCTCCGCCGAAATCTCCGGCAAGCCGGTCGAGACCTCCATGGGTCTGACCCCGCTGGAAGGCCTCATGATGGGTGGCCGTACCGGTGACATCGATCCGGCCGTCGTCTTCCACCTGATCCGTAACGCCCACATGAACGTGGACGAGCTGGATGCCCTGTTCAACAAGCGTTCCGGCATGATGGGCATGACCGGCTACGGCGACCTGCGTGAAGTGCATCGTCTGGTCGGCGAAGGCAATGAGGACGCCAAGCTGGCGCTTGACGTCTACGTGCACCGCATCGTCGGCTACATCGGCAACTACACCGCCCAGATGGGTGGCGTGGATGTGATCACCTTCACCGCAGGCGTTGGCGAGAACGATGACATCGTGCGCAAGATGGTGTGCGACAAGCTCGCTCCGTTCGGTGTCAAGCTGGATGAGGAGAAGAATGCGACCCGCTCCAAGGAGCCGCGCATCATCTCCACTCCGGATTCCGCAATCACCATCTGCGTCATCCCGACCAACGAGGAGCTGGCCATCGCCCGCAAGTCCGCCGCTATCGCCGATGCCGGCCAGGACACCTACGGCAACACCTTCTCCAAGTGATGAGAGGCGTTTCCTCACAAATATAGGGGAGACCCCGTTCGTAAAACCGTGTTTCGAATGCAGTCGCATTGTCGATCGCATTCGAAACACGGTTTCGTTTTTTCGGATGATTGCCGGTCCGATGTGAGACCGCTCGTTGCGTTCATCGCATCGTATGAATGAGGGACGCATGGTAGTACGATACGAAGGTCACGCTTGATGGCGTGCATGTGTTCTTTCGAAGGAAGCGGTTTTTCGTGGTTGGACGACGATTTGTCGGTTTGGATGGGCTGAAGGGCATCGCCCTGATCGCGATAGTGCTCTACCACTGCGATCAGGGCGTCCTGCCCGGAGGATTCCTTGGCGTCGATGTGTTCTTCACCATTTCGGGTTTCCTGATCGTCTCTTCGCTGCTACGACGTATCGATGCCGGTAGGGGCATCGGCTGGGGCGAGTATTATCTCAAACGGTTTCGGCGAATATACCCGGCGTTGCTGGCGCTGATTCCCATCACGGTGGCCATGGCGTGGTTCATCAATCGCGATATGCTCGTCGGTATACGCAATCAGATACTCACCGTGTTGCTCGGCTGTTACAACTGGTACGCCATCAGCAGCGGAAGCAGTTATTTCGCGCAAATGAATCCCGACATGTTCCGGCATATGTGGTTCATGTCCGTACTCATGCAGTTTTACCTGCTGGTGCCGATTGCGGTGTACGTGTTGTTGAAAAGCCTACATCGGTGGATTCCCGTATTCGTATTGACCGGATTGGCCATATGCAGCGCCCTGTCCATGGGACTGCGGTACCACATCGACGACGATCCCACACGCGTGTATTTCGGCTCCGATACGCATGCCATGGGATTATGGCTCGGCGCCGCATTCGCTTGGGCACTGATGCTACTCAGGCACGGCAACGGCCGTGTCTCCGAAACACAGCTGATGGACCGTATTCACGCACGTTGGGGACGGATCGGTCCGATTGCCGCATTCGTAGCGTTATTGGCGTTGCTGTGGATGATGCGTCATATCGGTCAAGGAGCCATGTCTTTCCGCTTCGCCATTGCGTCGGCTTCGACACTGTCCGTAGTATTGATAGCCGGCTCCATTCCCTTCGGATCATGGATGCAGGACTTGCTGGTGTTCAGACCGCTTGCCATGATCGGCCGTTATTCCTACGGCATCTACTTATGGCATTGGCCGTTATGGTTGCTCGTGCGGGCCGTGTTCCCGCAGTGGGGTGCGCGATATGCCGATCGTACACTGGCGGTGACCGTCATGCTGACCGCCGTATTCGCGGTCCTTTCATGGATGCTGTTTGAGCGCCCGGTGGCCCGTGCCGGTTTCATCGCGCTGATTCGCCCGACAGACACATTTGATTCGGATAACGGCCTACGATTGTGGGCCACCGTGCTCGTATTGACCTGTACGTGGAGTTTTGCCGGATATGCCGTTGCCAATGCGCCTGCGCAGACCGGCGTTCAGACTTCGTTGGAAGCCAATGCCAGAATGTTGCAACGTCAGCGGCGACATGACGTTTTGGACAGACGTAAGGTTCCAAGGCCGAAAAGGCCCGTGCATACGATGCCGTCCGGGCACCAAATGACGGCAATCGGCGATTCCGTGATGTTGGCTTCCAGCAAGGGTCTGCAGTCCGTATTTCCTGGAATCACGGTGGATGCCGAAACCTCGCGCTCAATGCTTAAGGCACAGGGTCTTATCGATCAGGCAAAAGGGCAGTCCGATGGACTGCGCCAGTGGGTGTTGATCGGGCTGGCCACCAATTCCGTGGTGACGGATGACCAATTGAATGACATTCTTGACGATATCGGACCGGAACATGTACTGGTGCTTATCAATGCGCATGCGCCGGTGTCATGGGTTCCTGGCACCAATGACACGCTGCGGCGATTCGCTGAGGCGCACAGCGACGATGTGGTGTTGGTGGACTGGGATGCGGCGATTTCAGCCCATGCCGACGAGCTTGCCGGAGACGGCATCCATCCGGGAGTGACCAACACCATCTACGCTCAAACCGTCAAGGATGCGATTCAGCGCTGGATCAAGCAAGGCCATTGATCGGTGAAAAACAGCGAAGCCCCCGGTCCGAGGTCGGATCGGGGGCTTCATATTACTGATCGTTGTCGATGGGCTGAGCCTTAATCCTCCTGATGCTGCGGAGCGGACAGGAAGTGCTCCTCACTCAGTAGCACCGCGTTGAGAATCACGGCGACCACGAACGCCACCGCGATGCAGTTGGATGCGAAGATCGACTGGAACAGCGGAGGGAAGTTGGTGAAGATGTCGCCGACCTGCGTGAAGCCGATGCCGATGGTCAGGCTCAGCGCGGCGATGGTGATGTTGCGCTGCGTGTACCCCGCTTCGGAGATTATCTGGAAGCCCGACAGGATGATGTTGCCGAACATCATGATGATGCCGAACATCATGATGGTGCAGCTGCCAAGCACGGCCTGCGGCAGGGAATTGAACACTTCCGCCACTGCCGGCACGAAGCTGGCCAGCACCAGGATCAGGTCACCCGAAAGAATCACCTTGCGGTTGATGACCTTCGTCATGGCCACCAGACCGATGTTTTGCGCGAAGGAGGTCAGCGGCAGGCAGCCGAACAGTCCGGAGACAGAGGAGATCAGACCATCACCGGCGATGGCGCCGGCGATTTCCCTGTCGGTGGGCTGACGGTCGAGACCTACCTTGGTGAGGGCTGCGGTATCACCAAGCACTTCCACGGAGGAGACCACATACAGCAATGCGAAGGAAATGATCGCACCCGGATCAAACTCAAGCTGGAACGGCATGAAGTGAGGGACCGACACCACCTGCAGGCTCGAGAAACCGGAGAAATCGACCTTGCCCATGACAATCGCAACCACGTAGCCGACAACCAGGCCGAACAGCACGGACAGCTGCTTGGCGGTGCCCTTCATCAGCAACTGGAACGCGAGGCATGCCACCAGCGAGATCAGACCGAGCGTAAGATTTTGCCAGCTACCGAAATCCTTCGCGCCGGAACCGCCGCCAAAGCTGGTGGCACCGACGGACAGCAGGGAGAAGCCGATGGACGTGACCACAATCGCGGATACGATCGGAGGCACGAAACGACGCCAATATTTGGCCGTCAAACCGAGCACGACCTCCAACAGGCCTCCGAGCACGACCGCACCGGCGACGGCGCCATAGCCCTGATTCTGGGCGATCGACATGGCGGCGGCGACATAGGTGAATGAAATGGTGACCATCGGCAGACGGGAACCGATCAGCCACAGGCCATACAGCTGCAGGCAGGTGCCCAGGCCGGCCACCAGCAGACCGGCCTGAATGATCGTAGCCGACTGCGCGGCATCCATCTTGGCGGCCGAGGCCACCAGAAAAATCGGTGCCAGATTGGCCACGAACATGGCCATGACGTGCTGCAAGCCGAACGGAATGCCCTTCCAGAACGATACGGGTGCGTCCAGGCTGCTCAACGCCTCGAACGAGACACTCGTCTTCGTGATGTTCTTCTCTTCGCTCACAGTAAATTCTCTCTTAATTCATGAATGAGCGTTGTGCAGTGCAATCGTGTGAGTCGAAACGACTATGCGCGGAATGTAATGGAACCGGTCTGGGAATCCATCGATTCCACGATCGCCAGCGAATCGACGTCATAGCCTTCCTCGCGGAGCTTGTCGCCACCACCTTGGAAACCCTTCTCCACGGCGATGCCGATGCCCTCCACCACGGCACCTGCCTTATGACACAGCTCAATCAGACCTCTCAATGCTTTGCCATTGGCCAGGAAATCATCGATAAGCAGCACATGATCGCCCTCATTGAGGTAACGCTTGGAGACAATGACGGGGAATTCCTTCTGCTTGGTGAAGGAATAGACGGTGGTGGTGTACTGATTGCCGTCAAGGTTAATGGACTGCGCCTTCTTGGCGAACACCACCGGTGCATTGCCGAAATGACGAGCCGCCACACAGGCGATGCCGATGCCGGAAGCCTCGATGGTCAGAATCTTGGTGATGGTCTTGCCTTGGAAATGCTCGGCCCAGGCGGCGCCCATATGATCGAACAGTTCCACATCGCACTGATGGTTGAGGAAGGCGTCGACCTTCAACACGTCGCCCGGCTTGACGGTACCCTGTTCGCGAATGCGCTCTTCAAGCTCCTTCATGAATCCCCTTAGGTGTTGTCGGTTGCGAACGCAGCATGGTAGGTGGCATGCGGCGAGCCGCATATGGCAGTCAATATACGCGCGTCAATTGACTATCCGAACGTCTTCCTCTGACCTGCGCGTGTGGTAGATATGTATTCCGCGAATATACGATGTCGAGAAGGAAAGTGGAACCGGTGCAGCAGAACATGGGACCCGTCTTGTGCGATCCGCAAACGTTGATCAAGGATCTCAATCCGCAGCAGAGCGAAGCGGTGAAGTACTACGGTCAGGCATTGCTTATCGGCGCAGGTGCGGGATCAGGCAAGACCCGTGTGCTGACACGCCGTATCGCATGGCTTCTGGCTCATGGCATCTGGACAAGCCAGATTCTCGCCATCACTTTCACCAACAAAGCTGCGGCCGAGATGAGGGAACGTCTCGCCGCACTCGTCGGACCGGAAGCCGAACGCATGTGGATTTCGACGTTCCATTCCGCCTGCGTGCGCATCCTGCGACGCGACGGCGACCAGATCGGCCTGAAATCCGGATTCTCCATCTATGACACCGCTGACAGTGAACGACTGATCAAGCTGATCGGCGCCGATCTGAACATTGACCTGAAGCGCTATACGCCGCGCATGATTCTCGGCAAGATCTCCGACTACAAGAACTCACTGATCTCGTGGAAGGACCAGCTCAAGACCTATGCCGCCGATTACCGGCCGGGGCAACGCGGCTACCAGCTGGGACGGTTCGACAACGTCGAGGAACTGTTCGCCGTGGTGTACTCCGAATACCAGTACCGTCTGGCCCAGGCCAACGCCGTGGACTTCGACGATCTGATTATGCGCACCGTCGAACTGCTCAGAACGTGCCCGCAAGCGAGCGATTATTACCGGCACAAATTCCGTTACATTTTCGTGGACGAGTATCAGGACACCAATCACGCCCAATACGTATTGGTGCGTGAACTCTCCGGCATCGATTCGGGCGAGCAGGCCGATCCGCATGCCACGGGCGCGGGCCGGGTCGGACCCTCCTGGGTTACCGTCGTCGGTGACTCCGATCAGTCCATATACGCCTTCCGCGGTGCCGACATCCGCAACATCCAGGATTTCGAAGAGGACTTCCCGAACGCGAAGACCATCATGCTCGAACAGAACTACCGTTCGACGCAGACCATTCTGGATGCGGCGAATGCGGTGATCGCGAAGAACGAGAACCGCAAGCCGAAGAAACTGTGGACCGCACTCGGCAAAGGCGATCCGATCATCGGCTATGCAGCCGACAACGCGCAGCAGGAGGCCGGCTATATCGCATCCGAAATCACAAGGCTGCATACGGGGGAAGGCATCGCCTACAGCGACATGGCCATCATGTACCGGGCCAACGCGCAATCGCGTTCGCTGGAAGAGGCGATGATCAACGCCAACCTGCCATACCAGTTGGTAGGAGGCACCAAATTCTACGAACGCAGAGAAGTCAAGGACGCCATCGCATATTTGCAGGCCATCGTGAACCCCGCCGACGACGTGAACATGCGTCGCATCCTGAACGTGCCGAAACGAGGGCTGGGCGCCCGTGCGGAAGGGCTGGTCGCCATGTATGCGGATCGGCATGGCACGACGTTCTTCGACGGCACCGAACATCTTGACCAGATCGAAGGCATGACCGGACGAACGGCGAAGCCATTGGGAGCGTTCCGCGACCTGATGCACGAATTGGCCGACTTTGCGAAGGCGCATGACGCCAAACCATCCGAAGTGGTGGCGGAGGTGCTGTCCAGAAGCGGACTTCTGGAGGAACTGCAACGCTCCGAAGATCCGCAGGACGCCTCACGCGTGGATAATCTTTCGCAGCTGCAATCCGTAGCGGCGGAATTCGAACAGAACACGCCGGACGCCACATTGGCGGGATTCCTGGAAACCACCGCATTGGTGGCGGATTCCGATCAGTTGCCCGGTGAGAACGAGGATTCCGGCAAGGTCACGATGATGACCCTGCATACCGCCAAGGGCCTTGAATATCCGGTCGTGTTCCTCACCGGCATGGAGCAGGGCACCTTCCCGCATTCACGAGCCATGGAAGACACGAGCGAGCTTTCCGAGGAACGTCGTCTTGCCTATGTGGGCATCACCCGTGCGAAAAGGCGTCTGTATGTGACCCGAGCGGCGGTGCGTGCGCAATGGGGACAGGCCAACGAAATGATGCCAAGCCAGTTCCTCGATGAGATTCCGGAGGATCTCATCGATTGGAAGCGTAAGGAAGCCGGCATGGAACGCATGCGCGGCGGTTGGCAGAGCGGCTTCGACGATGACGACGAATTCGGCGGTTGGGGCGATGACGACTTCGGCACCTCGTCGTTCGGCGGCTCCGGATATGGCTCACGTGGCGGATCCTATGGTGGAACGACCTCGTACGGTTCTCGCTCTTCGTATGGAGGATCGTCATATGGCTCGTCATCCTCCCGTGGTGGCTCGTCCTACGGTTCGGGCCGTGCCGCGTACGGTTCGAGTTCGCGATCCTCGTACGGATCGTCTTCCTACGGTTCCGGCAAGTCCGCTAAGGCCGGCAAGGTGACCACCCGTCACACCAAACCGAAGGCGCTTGACAAACCGAGAACCACACCCGCCTCCGCACTGAGCAAGGACAATAACCTCAATATCGAGGATTTCCATATCGGAGACAAGATCACGCACGACCAGTATGGCTTGGGCACCATCGTCGATACGCAGGACAAGGGCCGCAATTCCGTTATCACCGTGGATTTCGGCACGGATGGCATCAAGCGGCTGATGCTGCGCGTGGCGCCTATCGAAAAGCTCTGAGAGCTTTCGACAGGCGCCCTTCGCGGCGGTGCCGCTCACTTCACCTACGTGGAACCCACTGGGTTCCCCGTTTGACGGTTCAGCTATCGAAAAGCTCTGAGAGCTTTCGACAGGCGCTTTATCACTACGAACGTGAAAAGTCAAGACTTTTCTTTCATGGTCAACACTGCGATAATCGGGCGTTGCCTGATTATTTGTCGAGAGGAAATCATGAACAAGAAACTTTTCGCAGCCATTGCGCAGTTCGTCCTTGGCGTGCTGATCGCCGTCGCCCCGCGAACCTTCGCCCATGTGTGCGAGGTCACGGACATGCCGATGGCCTGCCATTACACCGCGCAGGCAGCGCTCGGCATCGGCATCGTCATCGCATTGCTCGCCATCATCGGTCTGTTTGTCGCCGAAGCGACCCGCGCCGGTCTGGACATCGCCAACGCCGTACTGGGCGTGCTGGTGATTCTGGTACCGACCGTGCTGATCGGCGTGTGCAAGGGCGCGATGATGCATTGCCACATGGTGACGCTGCCTACGCTGATCGTGCTGGGCGTACTCACCACGGTATTCTCCGTCATCGCCGCATACCTTGACCTGAAGCCGGCAAAGCATCGCTGATATGAATCATGTCACCCTTGCCGGCCTGCCTGTGACGAATCTCAGGCGCAAGCCGTTTCGGACCACGGCCCTCGTCATCGTGGTCACCATGCTCACCGTCGCCTTTTACGGAGGCTCCCTGCTGTCGATGAACCTTGAAGCGGGATTGAATAGCATGCAGGAACGTATGGGCGCCGATCTGATGGTTACCCCGCAGAATACGAAAAACGAAGCCGAGGCGTTGCTGACGAATGGCGGATCGAGTACCTTCTACTTCACCAACGACATCGAAAACGAGGTATCGAAGGCCGACGGCATCGACGAAATCACCGCACAGACCTACATTTCGTCGCTGGCCGCCGCATGTTGCGACGACAAGGTGCAGATCATCGGCTTCAACCCGCAAACCGATTTCGTCATCACCCCATGGATCGGCTCGCAATTCGACGGTGTGCTCGAAGACGGCCAGATCATCGCCGGAGCCAGCATCAACGTATCCGGAAACAACACCGTCAAGCTGTATGGGCACGAATTCCCGGTCGCCGCGCAGCTGGCGAACACGGGTACGTCACTTGACAATTCCGTATTCGTCAATATGAACACCGTCCCCGACGTCGTTTCCTATTCCGCGAAGGTCGGGCATCCCGCCATTCCGCAGGAATATGCCGACAAAGCGGTCTCCGCCATCCTGATCAAGGTCAAGGATGGCTATTCCGCACAGCAGGTCGCCTCCAACATCACCAAAGCCACGGGACTCAAAGGCCTTGGCTATGTCTATCCGGGCGGCATCACCGCAACCACCAAGAACAATCTGACGGTCATCGTGGGATATGTGACGATTTTCGTGGCCGTGTTCTGGATCATGGGGCTGATCGTACTGCTTGCGGTATTCGCCTCCGCCATGAATGAGCGCAAACGTGAATTCGCCGCGTACCGCATCATGGGGGCCACACGCTCCACATTGGTGGGCATCATCATCAGGGAATCCGTCATAATCGGCGCATTGGGCGGTGCAATCGGCGTGGCGCTCGCTTCGCTGGCGATCTTCCCCTTCAGCACGCTGATCGGCAGACAGCTGCAACTGCCTTATCTGCAATCCGGCGTGTGGAACGTAATGCTGCTGATCGCCGTGAGTTTCATATTCGCGGTGATTACCGGTGTGATCGCATCCATCGCCACCGCGGTGAAACTGTCCGCACCGGAAACCTATCTGACGTTGAGGGAGGGGGAGTGAGCATGAACGTATTGGAGCTGCACGATCTGACCCGTGAATTCACGCGCCGTGGCAAGCCGTTCGCGGCGGTCGATCATGTGAACCTCATTCTGAGGGAAGGTGAATTCATCGCCATCGTGGGGCGTTCCGGCAACGGCAAGAGTACGCTGCTCAACCTCATTACCGGATTGCTGCGTCCTACTGACGGCACGATCACGCTTGATGGGCGGAATATCGTCGCCTTACGTGACAGACAGATGTCGGCGATACGCAACCGGGTGATCGGATTCGTGACGCAGAGTCAGACGTTGCTGCCGAATCTCACCGTAATCGATAACGTGATTCTTCCGGCGGTACTCGAGCCCGGCAATCAAGAGATCGATGGCAACGATGATGCTCAGGAGAACGATGATGCCGAGAAGATGCCTTCCGGCCAGACGCAGGTGGACGACGGTCTGCCAGATGTAATCGCGGCGGCACCGATCGCCACGGATACGGCCGTCCGTTCTTCCGACCGTCTTGTCGGGCATGCCCGTGAATTGCTGGAAATGCTGGAAATCGCCGATCTGGCCGACTGCTATCCGAAGGAGCTCTCCGGCGGTGAGATGCGTCGCGTCTCCATCGCACGCGCGTTGATGAATCGGCCGAAGTTGCTCATTGCCGATGAACCCACCGGTGATTTGGATGCGGCAAGCACCGCAATCGTCATGCGGCTGCTACGGGATGTCGCGAATGGCGGTACCGCTGTGTTGATGGTCACGCATGACCCGGACGCTCTGGCATATGTGGACTACGTATTCCGCATGGATAGGGGAGTGCTGAGCGAGGCATAGGGCAAGACATGCCGAATGCCAGGCTGTTCGAAGCTAGTCCCGCCCCTGTGTGTATCATTGACGATTGGTGTGCGTCTTGTAGACGTATGCCGTCTGGAGTCTTAGCCCATCAGTGGGTCGGCGGCCGACCTTGTCGAAGGTTGCCGTTCGCGCTTGCCGCGAAGGAAGCACTGGAGAGGCTGGCTCAGCGCGAGTCGAGTGATCGACGCGCGTTCCGTTCAGACAACGACAGAACAAACAAAGGATTAAACCAATGACGAACGTTCAGCGTTCTCGCCGTCAGGTGCGTCTTTCCCGCGCCCTCGGCATCGCTCTGACCCCTAAGGCTCAGCGCATCTTCGAAAAGCGTCCGTATGCTCCGGGTGAGCACGGCCGCACCCGCCGCCGCACTGAATCCGATTACGCAGTGCGTCTGCGCGAGAAGCAGCGTCTTCGCGCTCAGTATGGCATTTCCGAGAAGCAGCTTCGCGCCGCTTACGAGAAGGGCACCCACACCGCCGGCCAGACCGGTAACGCCATGCTGACCGATCTCGAGACCCGTCTTGACGCCCTGGTTCTGCGTGCAGGCTTCGCTCGCACCACCGCCCAGGCCCGTCAGTTCGTGGTCCACCGTCACATTCTCGTCGACGGCAACATCGTCGACCGCCCGTCCTACCGCGTCAAGCCTGGCCAGACCATTCAGGTCAAGGCCAAGAGCCAGACCATGGTTCCGTTCCAGATTGCTGCCGAAGGCGTGCACCGCGATGTGCTGCCGGCGGTCCCGGGCTACCTGGACGTCAACCTGCCTTCCCTGAAGGCCACCCTGACTCGCAAGCCTGAAGCCGAGGAAATCCCGGTGCAGGTCAACATCCAGTACGTGGTCGAATTCTACGCCCGCTGATCTGGATTCACATACTGTAAGAACATACAGTATAAGGACATACAGCAAGAGCCTCGCCGCCGTTATGGCCGCGAGGCTCTTTGCTATCTGCGTTATCTGCGGGGATTCCGCAGGTGCTGATCAGTCCGCGAACATGCCGCCGATAATGCCGCCGACGATGGTGGATACGATCGACATGATCAGCGAACCGATGACGGACCACCAGAAGCCGTCGATGACGACGCCCACGTCGAACAGGCTCATGGCCAGCCAGGAGGCGAGCTGCATGAACAGCCAGTTGATGATCAGGGCGATCAGGCCGAACGACAGAATGGAGAACGGCAACGCTATGGCATGCACGATCGGTTTGATCGAGGCATTGATCAGTGCCATGAACAATGCGAACGCCCCGATGCCAAGAATCGGAGGGTCTCCGATGGCATGCATGCCGGGCAGCAGGGCAACCATGACTCCGGCCGCTATGGTCAAAACCAGCCAGCGTGAAATGAAATGACTCATAATCCCATCGTAGTGCATGCGTTTCTCCCACTTCAGCGGGTAGCATGAAAGCATGTTGCTTCATCTCCATCTCGTCCGTCACGGACAGACGTTCTTCAATCGATACAACCGTCTGCAAGGATGGTCGAATTCGCCACTGACGCAGTCCGGCATCGCCGATGCCGACAAGGCCGCAACCAAGTTGCGCGATTACGATTTCGCCGCCGCCTATTGTTCCGACACCACGCGCGCCCAGATAACCGCGCAGCGCATTCTCGACATGAATGAGTTGGCAGGGCATGTCCGTCCGGCGTTGATCAGCGACATGCATTTGCGCGAACAGTTCTATGGATATTTCGAGGGACAGGACATGAGCGTCGCATGGACTGCTGCCGGCGGGCCTCACGGGGCCAAGAACTACAATGACATCGTGGCGAAGTTCGGCCTTGCGGCCACCCGTGACTTTCTGAAAGAGGCCGATCCGTTCCATGACGCCGAGTCCGATGCCGAATACTGGGAACGCGTCGAGGGGGGATTTTCGCTGATCGCCGCAAATCCGTTGCTGAAGGACGGCGATCATGTGCTGCAGATTTCTCATGGCAATACCTTGCTGAGTCTGATGCATCGTTATGCGCCCGAAGGCTATGACCTCAGCGAACGACCGGCAAACGGGTCGGTCACCAGCCTTGATTTCGACACGGAACAACCAATCGATCAGGCAGTGACCGTCATTTCATATAACCAGTGAACGAATTTGCCTTCCGTCGTGGCTTTTGACTATTGTTAGGCGGGTATTGTGTTCGCGGGTCACCGTGGGACAGAAAAGAGGTACATGATGGGTGTTGGAGAAATCGCCGGTCTGATTGCGGCAATCGCGTTCGCGATTCTCGCCGGTTTCATGATCTACCCGTTGATCCGTCTGGGCAAGCTGTTCGATCAGATCGCGCAGACCGTCAAGGACACCGGAGACCATGCGATTCCGGCGCTTGACGAAAGTGTGACCACCGTACAGCAGGTCAATAAGTCACTGGAGGATGTCAACAAGATTTCTGCGGCAGCCTCGACCACGGCCAACAATGTGGGCGCCCTGACCGACCTTTATGGATCCTTCCTTGGCAAGCCGGTCATTAAGATCGCTTCGGCCGTCTATGCTCTGAAGTCCACGGCACAGTCCTTCATGAACAATCGGACCGCCGACCGTGCCCAGAACAAGGGGGAGTGATGTTCAAACGTCTCTTTTGGATTTCCCTGGGTGTAGGCATCGGAATCATGGCCGTCACCAAGGCGCAGGCCTATATCAAGGCCAATACGCCTGACGTGGCGCGCCAGTTCCTGCTCGGCCCTGATCAGGACCACGTGACCGTACGCACGCTTGAAGGATTGGTCAACGAGTTCAATGCCACGCGTCGAGCCCGCGAGGCTGAACTTAACGCCAGATATGCCGACAAGATCGACTGATCTTCGCACTTCAATCCGTATAGGCAACATTTGTACAAGACGTTCGGAGGGCATCAGACCCTCCGGCAATAAAGGAGCTCAATCTCACATGCGCACTTCTGAAATCGCGAAGCGCTACCTTGATTATTTCCAGAAGCATGATCACCTTATCGTGCCTTCCGCGTCGCTGATCTCGCCGAATCCGACCACCCTGTTCACCATCGCAGGCATGGTCCCGTTCATCCCGTACCTCATGGGCGAGCAGACTCCGCCGAAGAACCGTATGGCCTCCAACCAGAAGTGCGTGCGTACCCTGGACATCGACGAGGTCGGCAAGACCACCCGTCACGGCACCTTCTTCCAGATGCTCGGCAACTTCTCCTTCGGTGATTACTTCAAGGAGGAGGCCATCCATTACGCATATGAGTTGCTGACCACCCCGCAGGACCAGGGCGGCTACGGCTTCGATCCGGAAAAGCTGTGGATGACCACCTTCACCGATGACGAGGAAGCCCGCTCGATGTGGAAGAACGAAGGCGTCGATCCAGAGCATATCCAGATCATGGGCATGGAAGACAACTTCTGGACCACCGGCGGCCCCGGCCCGGGTGGCCCTTGCTCCGAGATCTACGTTGACCGTGGACCTCAATACGGCGTCGAGGGTGGCCCGATCGCCGATGAAAACCGTTATATCGAGATCTGGGATCTCGTGTTCGAAAACTATGAGGTCGACAACGTCAAGTCCAAGACCGACTTGCATATCGTCGGCGAGCTCGAGAACAAGAACATTGATACCGGCGCCGGTCTGGAGCGTCTCGCCTACCTGTTGCAGGGCAAGCAGAACATCTACGAGACCGATGAGGTCTTCCCGGTCATCGAGGCCGCCCAGAAGCTGTCCGGCCGTACCTACGGCGACGATGAGGCCATGGACGTCAAGTTCCGCGTGGTCGCCGACCATGTGCGGTCCGCCCTTATGATCATGTCAGACGGTGTGCGTCCGTCCAACAACGGCCGTGGTTATGTGCTGCGCCGATTGCTGCGCCGCACCGTCAAGGCCATGCGCGCCCTCGGCGTGACCGATCCGGTGCTGCCGACCCTGTTCCCTGTCTCCAAGGAGGCCATGGTCCCGAGCTATCCGGAGCTGGAGAGCACATTCCATGAGGTATCCGAATCCGCCTACGGCGAGGAGGACGCATTCCGTCGTACCCTCGAGTCCGGCACCGAGATCTTCGACCTGGCCGTGGCCAAGGCCAAGGAGTCCGGCAAGACCGTCGTTTCCGGTGATGACGCTTTCAAGCTGCACGACACCTATGGCTTCCCGATCGAGCTGACCCTTGAAATGGCCGAGGAACAGGGCGTGAAGGTCGATGAGGCCAAATTCCGCGAGCTCATGGCCGAACAGAAGGGCCGTGCCCGTGCCGATGCGTTGAAGAAGCGTCACAATGTGGATCTGTCCGTCTATGACGATTTCAAGAAAACGCTTGTCCAGCCGATTGACTTCCTGGGCTACACCGATATGTCGGCGCGCGCCCGCGTGATCGGCATCATGCAGGAAGGCAAGGGTTCCGTACCTGCCGTCACCGGTCCGGCCAACATCGAGGTCATCCTCGACCGTACTCCGTTCTATGCGGAGGCCGGTGGCCAGCTCGCCGACCAAGGTGAGATCCTTTCCGACGACGGTGCCGTGCTTGAAGTCGATGATGTGCAGAAACCAATCAAGGACCTCATCGTGCACCAGTGCCGCCTGACCGAAGGCACGCTGGTGGTGGGCGCCGAGGTCAACGCCAACATCGACCTCGACCGTCGTGGTGCCATCGCACGTTCCCACACCGCCACCCACATGGTTCATAAGGCTCTGCGCGAGGAACTCGGCCCGCAGGCCACCCAGCGTGGATCCGAGGACGCTCCGAACCGTCTGCGCTTCGATTTCCAGTGGTCCAAGGCTCCGGCAAGATCCGTGATGGACGCCGTCGAAGCCCGAGTGAACGATCGCATCCGTGATAACCTGTCCGTTACCACACAGGAAATGAAGTTCGATGACGCCATCGCCTTGGGTGCCATGCACCTGTTCGGCGAAAAGTACGGCGACGTCGTGCGTGTGGTCTCCATCGGCGAGGATGGCTGGAGCCGTGAGCTGTGCGGTGGTACGCACATCGACCACGTCGGTAAGATCGGCGCCGTCAACATCATGTCCGAAGCCTCCATCGGTTCCGGCGTACGCCGTGTGGATGCGCTGGTCGGCCAGAGCGCCTACGAATTCAACGCCCGTGAGCATGCCTTGGTTTCCCAGCTTTCCGATCAGCTCAACGCCCGTCCGGATGAGCTGGCCGAACGTGTGAATACGCTGTTGGCCAAGCTTAAGGAATCCGATCGTCGCCTAGCCGCCATGTACGAAGGCCAGCTGGCCGCTTCCGTGCCGGCTCTCGTCGCCGATGCCAAGGCCTCTCAGGCTCCCGTCAAGGTGGCCTCCAAGAATGTGGGACATTTTGGTTCCTTTGATGCCCTGCGCAAGACCGTGCTCGACGTTCGAGGGCAGCTTGGCGAGGATATGCCGGTCGTCGTGGCTCTCGCCGGCGTGAACGAAGACGGTAAACCGATGGTCGCCGTGGCCACCAACGATGCCGCACGCAAGCAGGGCATCAAGGCCGGCGACCTAGTCCGTGGCGCCTCCAAGATCCTTGGCGGTGGCGGTGGCGGCAAGCCCGACTTCGCTCAGGGTGGCGGCTCCGATGCCACCAAGATCGACGTCGCGCTCGAGGCTCTGGTCGATCAGGCCATGAAGGGCTGAACCTCCGGGCATGGTATGGCTTGGAGTTGACTTGGGTGATGCCAGGGTCGGGCTTGCACTGTCCGACCCCGAGCTCACCCTTGCCCACCCCGCGGGCAATATTCAGGTTTATGGGGATTCATTCCGGGCACTGGATGAGATCATCGACGTCATTGAGGACGAATCGGTGGATCATGTGGTGGTGGGTCTGCCGTTGCTGTTGAACGGCGAAGCAGGCAAAAGTGCCAAGAAGGCACGACGTTGGGCTGCTAATCTGGAAAAAAGAATGCGGGCGGCGGCACAGGATGAGTCGGAACCGCTCAATGTCATTCCGACAATTGAATTGGTCGATGAACGTTTGACCACGGTGACCGCGCACCAGCAACTGTTCGATGCGCAAATCGGTGGTCGCAGGCATCGTCCGATGGTTGATCAGCAGTCTGCCGTAGTGATTCTGCAGACAGCATTGGACCGCGCAGAGAGGTACAGAGGAGCGATCGATGGCTGAGCATCTGGATGATTTTTTCTCCGACAACGCACAATGGGTTGAACCTGCGCAGGAGACCTTCACCTCGGCGTTGCCTCCGGAACCGCCGAAATCTCGTCGTGACATGCGCAGACACCGTGCGAAACGCAAACACCGTCGTATCATCACATGGATTGCGGTCATCGTAGTGGTCGCCCTGATTGCGGTCGGATCGATTTTCGGCATTCGCATGCTGAAGCATTGGAAGGCGATCAACACCGCCGATGAGCAGATTCAGGTTGAGGATTATTCAGGTCCTGGAGATCAGGACGTGAGCTTTACCGTGGAATCCGGGCAGGGTGCTTCCGAAATCGCGCAGAATCTCGTCAAGGCCGACATCGTCAAATCCGTCGACGCGTTCACCAATGCCGTGTCCGCAGGCGATTTCACACTGTATCCGGGAACGTATTCGCTGAAGACGCATATGAAGGCTTCCGATGTGGCGAAGATCCTTTCCGATCAGAGTCAGGCCGGTGGTTTCGTGGAGGTGAGGGCCGGCGAACGCGTGTCCGATGTGATCACCGCCGCCGCACAGGCTTCCGGCAAGGATGTTTCGGAATTCCAGAGCGTCATCGACGGTGGTGGCGATGGCATTCTGCCGAGTGAGGCGGGCGGCAAATTCGAAGGCTGGTTCGAACCGGGAACCTATGATGCCCAGAACAAATCGGCCGAAGACATCATCAAGGCCATGGTGGAGGCACGCATAGCCAAGCTCGACAAGCTTGGCGTGCCCACGGGAAGCGACCGTGAGCGCATCCTGATCATCGCGTCCATCGCCGAATCCGAGGTCGGCAGCGAGCAATACTACGGGAAGGTCGCGCGGGTGATTCTCAACCGCATCGATGCGGGCATGCCCTTGGGCATGGATACCACCGTCGCCTATGGTCTGGGTATTTCCGCCAGCCAGCTGACGGACGACCAGCTGAACGATTCCAGTAATCCGTACAACACACGAATCAACAAGGGCCTGCCGCCGACCCCGATCAGCAATCCGGGAGACGGTGCCATCACCGCGGCCATGGACCCGCCGGAAGGTAAATGGCTGTATTTCGTGACCACCAATCTGAAGACCGGTGAAACGAAGTTCGTCGAAACCGAAGACGAGTTCTGGAAGATTCGCGACGAATACAAGAACAACAACGAAAACGCCAATTAGTCGCGGTTCAGGTGCTACAGCAGGGCGCAGATCGCGATACTGATCGCCCCGGCCACCACGATTGCCGGGGCGAACGGCGTTCTGCCGGCATATTGCGTATGCCTCTGCGGGTCGAAACGGGTCCAGAAGGCGATCCACAGCAGGCCGATGACGGCGATGAACAGCCACCACAGCACCATGGCGTACAGGCCGAACATGCCTACGCCCAATCCCATGACCGACGTGACGGTCACATCACCGAAGCCGAGTGCCCCCGGTCTGATCAGGGCGAGTGCGCACTGCAGGACGGCGGCGAGCATGGCGAAGAGGAGGGATTGCAGTGCGAGGAACAGCGCATTGACGGATAGCGCGTAGATGATGTTCACGATGATCTGCGCCATGCAGCCCACGGCAATCCATGCGCGGGGAACACGGCGCGCGCGAACGTCCTCGACGCTGACGGCCAGTCCACAAAGCAGACTCGGCAGGCAAATCATGTACCACATACCGTTAAGATAGTCCACTAGTTGCATTCGGTAGAAAAGGAGAGGGCATGTTGCGCTGGCAGACAGCAGGCGAATCGCACGGCGAGGCACTTGTCGCCATGATCGAAGGGCTGCCTGCGGGCATCCACATCACCACGGAGGATATCGTCGGCGCATTGGCACGCCGTCGTCTCGGCTATGGCCGTGGTGCACGCATGAAGTTCGAACAGGACAAGGTGCGCATGCTTACCGGCGTACGTTTTGGCGAGACCATCGGCTCCCCGGTGGCCATCGAAATCGCCAATACGGAATGGCCGAAGTGGACGGAAGTGATGAGTGCGGATCCGCTTGACCACGACATTCCTCGCGAGGGACGCAATGCGCCGCTGTCCCGTCCACGCCCGGGCCATGCCGATCTGACCGGCATGCGCAAGTACGGCTTTGATGACGCGAGACCGGTGCTGGAACGTTCCAGCGCACGTGAAACCGCTTCTCGTGTGGCTTTGGGAGAAGTGGCCAAACAGTTCCTCGAGCAGACGTTCGGTATCCGTACGGTCTCCCACGTGCTATCCATCGGCGGTGCGGGCATTACCGACCCTGCCGAGGCGGTGTTGCCCAAGCCGGAAGATCTCGAGGCTTTGGACGCCTCGCCGGTGCGTACGCTTGACAAGACGGCCGAGGAACGAATGATCGCCCGCATCGACGAGGCCAAAGACAATGCCGATACCTTGGGCGGGGTGATTGAAGTCGTGGTGTACGGCGTTCCCGCAGGCGTCGGCACCTATGTGGAGTCCGATCGCCGCTTGGATGCGGCTCTTGCCAGCGCGGTCATGGGAATCCAGGCCATCAAGGGCGTGGAAATCGGCGATGGTTTCCTTGAGGCCATGCGGCCGGGTTCCGAAGCCCATGATGAGATGGTGGTCGGTGAAGACGGGCGCATTGCACGCCTGAGTAACCGGGCAGGCGGTATTGAAGGCGGCATGTCGAACGGTCAGCCGATCGTGGTGCGTGCCGCGATGAAGCCGATTCCGTCCATTCCGAAGGCGTTGAGGACCGTTGACGTGACCACCGGCGAAGCCGCGCAGGCCATCAACCAGCGTTCTGACAACACCGCGGTGCCGGCGGCAGCGGTCGTGGCCGAAGCGATGGTGAGCCTCACCATCGCCGCATATGTGCTGGAGAAGTTCGGCGGCGACAACGTAGCCGAAACCAGGCGTAACGCCGAGAACTATCTGGCCTCTTGGCCGGAACACATGAGGTGATGCGTCGTGACGATGCATAGGCCCGTTGCCGTGATCATCGGCATGATGGGGGCGGGAAAGACCCGCGTCGGCAGAGAAGTCGCGCAGATGATGAATCTGCCGTTCCTGGATGCCGACAGCGAGATCGAACATGACGCCGGCATGAGGATTCCGGAATATTTCGAACGCTATGGCGAACCGGCGTTCCGCGATCTTGAAAGCGATGTCGTACTTGACATCCTTGAGGATTTCGACGGTATCTTCTCGCTGGGTGGGGGCGCGCCGATGACCATATCCATCCAGAAGGGGCTTACCGACTACATCGCGGACGGAGGCAAGGTCGTCTATCTGATGGCCGACCCCAAGGAAGCCATGGAGCGAGCCAATCGTGGCGGTGGCCGACCGATGCTGAACGGCGATGCCAACGAGCGTTGGAAGAAGCTGTACCGTGATCGTGATCCGGTATTTAGGCAGGTCGCGAACGTGCATGTGCGCACGCATGGTCAAACGCCGCAGGCCGCGGCGAGAAAGCTGATGGATATGATCGCTCAACGAACCGTACATGTCACCGGTGCCACGATCGAGCCTTACGACGTGAGCATCGGCGAAGGTGCGATGAACCAGCTTGCGCAGGTATTGGGGGACAAGCCCTCCAAAGTGGCGCTTATCCACACCCAGCCGGTGCAGCGTCATTCCGACAGGGCACGCACCTTGTTGCGCCAAGGCGGATACGAAGTGTATGACATCGTGATTCCCGACGCCGAAGCCGGCAAGACCATCGACGTGGCTAACGGCATCTGGCAGCGTCTGGGAGACGAGGGATTCACCCGTTCCGATGCGATCGTCGGTCTGGGAGGTGGTGCGGCCACCGATCTGGCCGGTTTCGTAGCCGCCACATGGATGCGTGGCATCCGCTACGTGAACTGTCCGACATCCTTGCTGGCCATGGTGGATGCCTCCACTGGCGGCAAGACGGGTATCAACACGCCACAGGGCAAGAATCTGGTCGGTTCGTTCTACACGCCGGCCGGCGTGCTCGCCGATATGAAAACGCTTGCCTCCCTGCCCAATGACATCTTCATCGAAGGTCTGGGCGAGGTTGCGAAGTCCGGTTTCATCAAGGACCCTGAGATTCTGAGGATTCTCGAAGATCATGCCGATGAGCTGCGTTCCTTTGACGGCGCTGCCTTCCTTGATTCCAATTTGAAGGAAGTCGTCGCCGAGCTGATCGAACGCACCGTGACCGTGAAGGCCTATCATGTATCCGCCGACCTCAGGGAGGCGGGATTGCGTGAATTCCTGAATTACGGACACACGCTCGGCCATGCCATCGAGAAGCTCGAACATTTCCGCTGGAGGCACGGCAACGCCGTCGCAGTCGGTTGCATCTATGCCGCCGAGCTGTCACATCTGCTGGGCTACATCGATCGGGATCTGGTGGACTATCATCGTTCACTGCTTGGCTCGCTGGGCCTGCCGACCTCGTGGAACAACGGAACGTGGGATGATGTGCTCTCCCTCATGCACCGTGATAAGAAGGCCCGCGGCAACAAGCTGCGTTTCGTGGTTCTCGACGGCATCGGCCATCCGATTCATCTTGAGGATCCGCCGGCGGATGCCGTCGAAGAGGCATTCCGCCGCATTCAGCACTGACATGGCCGGCGGAAAGCGGCAGACAAGAATCGTAAGGAAGTGATCATGACCAAAGTAGTGGTTGTCAACGGACCGAACCTCGGTCGCCTCGGTGTACGCCAGCCAGACGTGTATGGCAGGCAGGATCTTGAGACTCTGCGCACACTGTGCACCGAATGGGGCAAGGAACTCGGTCTTGACGTGGAAGTGCGCCAGAGCGATGACGAGGCCGAGATGATCGGTTGGATGCATCAGGCGGTTGACGAGAAAACGCCGATCGTCATGAACCCGGCCGCCTTCACGCACTACTCCTACGGCTTGGCCGACGCCGCCCATATGGTGATTGATGAAGGCCTGCCACTGATGGAAGTGCACATCTCCAACCCGTCCGCACGAGACGAGTTCCGTAAGCGCTCCGTGATTTCGCCGGTCGCCACCGGTACCATCACCGGTATGGGATTCTACGGTTACAAGCTCGCCCTCGACGCCGTGGCCCATCTGCTTGAAGACAGGTAGATCGCCTGGTTGCACATGATGTCGCAGTCGGATGCCGGAGGAAACGGCATCCGACTTTCATTATGCCGTCACGGCTTTCCGAAGTTCCGATACGTCTCGGACAATGAGTACGAAACCGGATGGCAGAATGTCGAGAATTGCGTCAGTTCATGAAAAATAATCGTGTTTGCAGCAATACGGCAAGAATATATTGCCATGATTGCATACACGAGGGGAAGTGCTTGTGACGGATTGCATACGGGCGATTCGAAGTTTGGCTTACGGCACAAGGGGTCACGCTGTTTCATTGCCTTACGCAGCTTTTCCGGTACTATAAAGCGCAACTTAAGGTGCAAACGTATGCACATTCATCGCAGAGTGTGTCTTGGGTTGCTCGTTACCGGCGAGTGCAAATGACGCATACGTTGTCAGACGATGGGGTTCTGTTGAGGAACTCGTTCGCTGATCTCGATGATGAGAACGGAGAGTTATGGCCGTCCAGAATCGACCGATTGGCCGGGTGGTGGCGATTGGCGTCGCCGTGGCCATGTCGTGTGCCGCGCTTGTGGTGCCGACAATGGCCCAGGCCCAGTCTGAAGCGCGGACGAGCGCGAAGAAGGATGTGCAGGTCATCGCCTTCCAGCAAAGCTGGAACACGATTGCCAAGGAATGCACCGACACCTATGGACCTGAAGGCGTGGCATATGTGGAAGTGTCGCCGCCGCAGGAATCCATTCAAGGCACACAGTGGTGGACGAGTTACCAGCCGGTGAGCTACAGACTTGATTCCAAACTCGGCACCGAGGCCGAATTCAAGAACATGATCAAGCAGTGCAACGCCGCCGGCGTAGACATCATCGCCGATGTCGTAATCAATCAGACCACCGGTTCCGACGTCGCAGCCGGAGAACAGAAGGGCGTGGCCGGCAGTGATTACAACGGCTCCACCGGATCCTATCCGGGCTTCGCCACCAAGCGGTATCCGGACGGCATCACCGCCTCCGACTTCCATAGCTGCACCAAGAACATTTCCGACTACGGCAACCAGTGGGAAGTTCAGGAATGCCGCCTGAGCTCCATGTGGGATTTCGACTCCGAAAGCGAGAAGGTGCAGGACATCCAGTCCGATTACCTGGTATCGTTGTGGAATGCCGGCGTGCGCGCGTTCCGGATGGATGCCGTCAAGCACATCAATACCAGCAGCATGAAGGCGATCAAGGAGAAGTTCGCGCAGAAGATCGGCAAGAATGCGGATGACATCTATTGGATTCAGGAAGTCATCGGCAACTCCTCAGAAGCCGCGGGCATTCAGCCAAGCAATTATGTGCAGAACGGCACCGTAACCGAATTCGGCTTCAAGTCCGAGATGAATCAGGCTTTCAAAGACAAGATCGCCAATCTCAAAGGACTGGATGAACGGCTGAGCAAGGATCTTTCCTCCGAAGACGCCAACGTGTTCGTCACCAACTGGGACACCGCACGCAACGAAGGCGCACTGACCTATAAGGACGGTGCCAAGTACCAGCTGGCCAACGCCTTCATGCTGGCCTACGATTACGGCACCCCACGTCTGATCTCCGATTACAAGTGGAGTAACGGCGACGACGGTGCGCCCGGAGCGACCGCAACCTCCGTACCGGACGTGGACATGGACAAGGTCTGCTCCACCAATGATTCCGACTGGAACTGCGAGCAACGCTGGACCTCCACCCGCGGCATGATCGCCCTGCGCAACTACGTCAACGGCACCGAAGTGACCGACTGGCAGGATGACGGTGGGGACAACATCGCCTTCTCCCGTAGCAACAAGGGCTTCATCGCCATCAACAACGGCAAGAACGACAAGGACGCGTCATACGCGACATCCCTCGCGGACGGCGAATACTGCAACGTGTACGCCACCATGGATTGCTCCAAGACCGTGACCGTCAAGGGCGGCAAGGTGGAGGCTACCGTACCGGCGCATTCCGCCATTGCGTTGTATGCCGGATCCACCAAGGACTCGCACCCGGCCTCCTCCGCGACCACCGATCCGTCCGATCCCGACGTGAGCCAGGAGGAAGATGACGCACTGCCCGATGACAGGAGCGTCACCATCTACTACAAGCCCGCTGACTCCAGCTGGAAGACCCCGAAGGTCCACTACGGTCTCGGCGACGAATGGAACCAACCGGACGCCGATATGATCCTTGATGCGCAAGGCTATTACACCGCCACCATCAGCACCAAAGGCAAGAAGATCGATTTCGTGTTCCACGACGCGGATACCGACCAGTGGGAGAACCCGAAGGGCGGAGGCAATTACTCCGCCAACGCGGGCATCACCTATGTGGGCGTGGCCGACCAGACCTCGACCGTGGGCAACCCCGAATCCATCGGCGGGCAGACACGTCTCGTCGTGCACTACAAGCCCTCCGGAGACTCGGACAATCGCGGCGTGTACGTGTGGGGCACCGATGCGAACGGTGCCGGCATGAGCGCCGAACACCACGCATTCACCGGCACCGATTGCTGGGGCAAGGTCGCCGTGCTCACCTTCGACGGCAAGTATGACAAGTTCGGCTTCATCATCACCACCAGCGAGTGGAACAAGTATGGTGCCGACCGCAGTGCCACGGTAAACGCCGATGGCACCGCCGAGGTGTGGATCGATGGCACCAAGTACCAGGATCAGGGCGAATCAACCACCATCGAGACCCTGGATTCGGCACCATCGGACTATGCGTGCAAGGCCAACGCCGTCACGGTAAAGGTCCACTACAACCGCGACGACGGCCTGTACTACAACGCCGATGACACCAGCGTCACCGTTCCGCAGTGGGACATCTGGACCTGGGCCTCCAATTGGAACGGCGGGGCCGCCACCTTCGCCTCTCATGACGATTGGGGAGAGGTGGCGGAATATTCCTTCACCAACTACACCTACTACAACAACGACGGCGTTTCCGATATCGGCATGCTACGTCGTTACGGCAAGGACGCGTGGAAGGCCAAGGATCCGGATGATTCCGATCATAAGATCCCCTCCGACGCACTCGTGTTCGATGCCGACGGCAATGCCTCCGCCGAGGTGTGGCTGATGAGTGGCGACGCTACGGTGTACTCCTCACGCCCATCCCTTGGGGCTTCCGTGAAGTCCGCCGAGATTTCCGACACTAACCAGTTGTCCGCCAAACTTTCCAAGAAGGTCTCCGCGGACGACTTGGACGGCAAGATCTCCGTCACGGACGCCGGCGGCAAGAGCGTCAAGATCAAGAACGTCAAAACCGACGGCAACAAGGTGATCGTCACCACCGACAAGGATCTTGACGTTCGTGGCAGGTACACGGTCGAAGTCAAGGACTTCGGTTCTCAGGACGCCATCGCCGGCGCGGTGGTCCGTACGGACGCCTTCGACAAGAAGTACGCCTACAGCGGCGATGACCTGGGCGCGACGTTCCAGAAGAACCAGACCGGTTTCAAGGTGTGGGCTCCGACCGCCACCAACGTCAAGCTCGTTACCTACAGGTCCGCCGATCCGAATGCCGAAGTCGACAAGACCATCGACATGACGGGCGAAGACAAGGGCGTGTGGAGTGCCACCGTGAAGAAGCTGGCCTCCGGCACGGCCTACGCCTACCAGCTCACCTTTGCGGACGGCACGGTGAACGTCTCCGCCGATCCGTACGCCACCGCCGCGGTGGCCAACGGCGAGCGTTCCGTCGTGCTTTCCCAGAAGGACATGGGTTCCGCAGGCGATCGCATGCCGGCCTTCGGCAAAACCACCGACGCCACCATCGCCGAGATGAACATCCGTGACTTCTCAATCAGTCCGGACTCCGGCATCGCCGCCGACAGGCAGGGCAAGTACCTCGGTGTCGTGCAATCCGGCACGAAGACCGCCAAGGGTGCGACTTCCGGCCTGGACTATCTGAAGTCCCTGGGCGTCAGTCACGTGCAGATCATGCCGATGTACGACTACGGTTCCGTCAACGAGACCGGTGACCTGAGCTACAACGCCGCCGGCGCGCAGAACTGGGGCTACGATCCGGAGAACTACAATGTGCCGGAAGGTTCGTATTCCTCCGATCCAAGCAATCCGAGCACACGTGTCGCCGAAATGAAGCAGATGGTCAAGGAACTGCACAAGAACGACATTCGCGTGATCATGGATGTGGTCTACAACCATGTCTATAACGCGGCCAGCCACTCGTTCAACAAGACGGTTCCGGGCTACTACTTCCGGTACGATGCCAACGGTGCGCTCGTCAACAATTCCGGTTGCGGCAACGATACCGCCTCCGAACGCAAGATGATGCGCAAGTACATCGTCGATTCGGTGACCTACTGGGCCAAGAACTACAACGTAGACGGCTTCCGATTCGATCTCATGGGTCTGATCGACCTTGAGACGATGAAGGAGGTCCGTGCCGCGCTCGACAAGATCGATCCATCCATCATCATCCTCGGTGAAGGCTGGGATATGAACACCACGATGGATAAGAGCAGGATGACCATCCAACCGAACGCCTATGAAGTGGCCTCCGATGGCAAGAACAACGGTATCGCCTTCTTCAACGATTCCATTCGCGACGGGATCAAGGGTTCCGTATTCTCCGACACCGACACGGGCTTCGTCTCTGGCAAGGCCGGACAGGAGGGGCTCATCGCGCACAATGCGCTCGGATGCCGGTATGATGCGGATGCGGATACGACCTGTTGGAACGGCAATGCACAGGATCATTACGCGGATGCCGGTCAGGTGGTCAACTACGCCGAAATCCATGACAACATGACCCTGTACGACAAGCTGCGCGCCTCGGTCCCGACGGATGACGATGCCACCACCGTGGCCCGTGCCAAGCTCGCCGATTCCATCGTGTACCTGTCGGAAGGCATCCCGGCCATCCAGCTCGGTCAGGAATTTCTGCGCACCAAAGGCGGCAACGGCAACAGCTACAACACCGGTGACGCCATGAATGCCATCGATTGGGACCGTACCACGCAGTATGCTGACTCCGTCGACTACGTCAAGGGTCTGATCAAACTGCGCAAGCAGATCAAGGCGCTACGGCTGACCGACTACGATGATATCGGCAAGGATGTCAAACTGATCAAGTCCGCCGACGGCGTGGTGGCCTATCGGGTCAAGGACGAGAGCGGCACGTACGTGGTGATCTTCAACGCCAATGCCGATGCCGCCAGGATCGAAGGCCTTGATTCCGGCTCCTACAAAACGCTGATCGCCGATGGCAAGGTGAATGCCGATGCCGCCACCGTGACCGTGGACAAGGACGGTTCGTATGCCGCCGGCGCGTTGTCTGCCACCGTGTTGCAGCTTGACACGGCGAAGAAGGACGGCGGCAAGGCCGACAATGGCAAGACTGACAATGGCAAGACCGTCCCGGTCAAGCCATCCGCCAACAAGCCGTCTTCCAACGGCACGAAGGGCGCATCGGCCGCATCGGCCGGAGTCGCCGCGACCGGCACCGACATATCCGGCATCATGCTGGTGGCGGTGTTGCTGGCCATCGTTTCCGGAACCGTGCTGATCGTGAGAAGCGGAAAGGAGAACAGCCTATAGCCAATATGATCGTTTGAACGTTGTTCCACTCCTGCAGGGTGGGGTCGTCGTAATGGAAGGCGACCCCACCTTTCCCATATGGTCGAAACACGCCGCGTCATGCGTCGATGATAGGCTGGAGTTCCATGGTTAGAAGACAACATGGCAATTCTCAAGAGCACGTTACCAAGCATATTTTCGTCACCGGTGGCGTGGTTTCCTCTCTCGGCAAAGGCCTGACCGCCTCCTCCCTCGGCCGCCTGCTCCGTAGCCGTGGCATCAAGGTTTTGCAGCAGAAGCTCGATCCGTACATCAACGTGGATCCGGGCACGATGAATCCGTTCCAGCATGGTGAGGTCTACGTCACCGAAGATGGTGCCGAAACCGATCTCGACATCGGTCACTACGAGCGCTTCCTCGACGTATACCTAAGCCAGAAGGCCAATGTCACCACCGGTCAGATCTATCAGGAGGTGCTGCGCAAGGAACGTGCCGGCGAGTATCTCGGCCAGTGCGTGCAGGTCATTCCGCACATCACCAATGAAATCAAGTCCCGCATGCGTGCCCAGGCCTCCGATGACGTCGACGTGATCATCACCGAGATCGGCGGCACCGTCGGCGATATCGAATCGCAGCCGTTCCTCGAGGCCGCACGCGAAGTGCGTCGCGACCTGGGTGCCGACAACTGCATGTTCGTGCACGTCTCCCTCGTGCCGTACATTGCGGCCGCCCACGAACTCAAGACCAAGCCGACCCAGCATTCCGTGATGATGCTGCGCCAGCTCGGCATCTCCCCGGATGCCCTGGTGCTGCGCTCCGACCGCCCGCTCAACCAGTCCATCAAGGACAAGATCTCCCTGATGTGCGACGTGGATTCCGAAGGCGTGGTCAACTGCGTGGATGCCCCGAGCATCTACGACGTGCCGAAGACCCTGTTCGACGAGGGGCTCGACGCCTATGTCGTGCGTGAGCTCGGTCTGCCGTTCCACGACGTCGACTGGGATGAGTGGGAGGATCTGCTCGAGCGCGTGCACCATCCGAAGCATGAGGTCAACGTGGCCATTGTCGGCAAGTACATCGACCTGCCGGACGCCTACCTGTCCGTCACCGAGGCCATCAAGGCCGGCGGTTTCGCCAACTGGGCCAAGGTCAACGTCAAGTGGGTGGCCGCCGACAAATGTGCCACCGAGGAAGGTGCGGCAGCCGCACTCGACCAGGTCGACGGCATCGTGATTCCCGGCGGTTTCGGCATCCGTGGCATCGACGGCAAGATCGGTGCACTGCGTTATGCCCGTGAAAACGGGCTGCCTGCCCTTGGTCTGTGCCTCGGCCTGCAGTCCATGGTCATCGAATACGCCCGTGACGTACTCGGCATTGAGGATGCGAATTCTTCCGAATTCGAGCCGGACTGCGCAAATCCGGTCATCGCCACCATGGAGGAGCAGAAGGATATCGTCGCCGGTAACGGCGACATGGGTCACACCATGCGTCTGGGCTCCTATCCGGCCGAGCTGGAGGAAGGCTCCATCGTTGCCGAACTGTACGGCACCACGCATGTCACCGAGCGTCATCGTCATCGTTACGAAGTGAACGTGGCCTACAAGGACCGTCTACGCGAAGCCGGACTGCGTATTTCAGGCCAAAGCCCCGACGGTGAGCTCACCGAATTCGTGGAACTGCCTCGTGAGGTGCATCCGTTCTTCGTGGCCACTCAGGCCCATCCGGAGTTCAAGTCCCGCCCGACCAAGCCGCATCCGCTGTTCGCGGGTTTGGTCAAGGCCGCACTTGACCACCAGCAGGCACGCTAAGTGAAGGCATTCGGGGGAGTCGATAAATCGGCTCCCCGTTTTGTTATATACATCACGTTGGTCGGAAGCCGAATTTCGAATGGGTCACTGGTATTTAGCCATGCATTCTGTTAGGTTGTCATAGGTACTAATCAGTGAATGGAGGCAGCGTACGGTGGCAGAAAACCAAGCGCCTAACGCCGCGGCTGACGTGGAGATGAGTCAGTATGTGGCTGATCGTTCGCGTGTGAACGAAGACAAGATCAAACAGGATGATGAAATCATCCAGCAGTTCGGTGACTACACCTATGGCTGGCATGATACGGACTTCGCGGGCGAAGCGGCGAAGAAAGGCATCGACGAGAACGTGGTACGTGCCATTTCCGCCGATAAAAACGAGCCGGAATGGATGTTGGAGAAGCGACTTGAGGGGTATCGTGACTTCATCAATCGTCCGATGCCGCAATGGGGCGTCGATCTGAAGGATTTCGACGCGGACGATTTCAAGTACTACGTCAAGCCGATTGACAAACAGGCCACGACCTGGGACGAGCTGCCTGAGGAAATCCGCAGCACCTATGACAAGCTGGGCATTCCGGAAGCCGAAAAGAGCCGCCTTGTTTCCGGCGTCGCCGCACAGTACGAATCCGAAGTCATCTACAACTCAATCCAGAAGGAGCTTTCGGATCAGGGCGTGATCTTCGTCGACACCGACACCGCCGTGCAGCGGTATCCGGAAATCGTCAGGAAATACTTCGGCAAATGCATTCCGAGCAACGACAACAAGTTCTCGGCGCTGAACACCGCCGCATGGTCGGGCGGATCGTTCGTATACGTGCCCAAGGGTGTGCATGTCGACATCCCGCTGCAGGCTTATTTCCGCATTAACACGCCGAATATGGGCCAGTTCGAGCGTACGCTCATCATCGCCGACGAAGGCTCCTATGTGCATTATGTGGAAGGCTGCACCGCTCCGATCTACTCCACCGACTCGTTGCATTCCGGTGTGGTGGAGATCTTCGTGGAGCCGCATGCCCGCGTGCGCTATACCACCGTGCAGAATTGGTCGAACAACGTGTACAATCTGGTGACCCAGCGTGCCTACGTACGTGAGGGAGGCACTATGGAGTGGGTCGACGGCAACATCGGCTCCAAGGCCACCATGAAATATCCGGCCTGCATCCTCGCCGAACCGTACGCCAAGGCCAGCACCATGTCCCTGGGATTCGCCGGCAAGGGGCAATATCAGGATACCGGCGCGAAGATGATCCATCTCGCCCCGCATACCAGCTCCACCATCGTAGCCAAGTCGATTTCCCGCGGCGGCGGCCGTTCCGCCTACCGTGGGCTGGTCAAGATCGTCAAGGGCGCGGAGGGCTCCTCGAACTCGACCGTGTGCGATGCATTGCTGGTCGACGAATTCAGCCGTTCCGACACCTACCCACATGTGGACGTACGTGAGGATGACGTGTCCATGGCGCATGAGGCAACCGTCTCCAAGGTCTCCGAAGACCAGTTGTTCTATCTGATGAGCCGTGGCCTTTCCGAAGACGAGGCCATGGGCATGATCGTGCGTGGTTTCGTGGAGCCGATCAGCCGCGAGCTGCCGATGGAATACGCACTCGAGCTGAATCGACTGGTGGAACTGCAGATGGAAGGATCGGTGGGCTGATCACCATGGCACAAACTCAGGAAATCAACATTCCCGTCGCGGATCCGAACGATTCGTATGCGAATCCGGCGGCCATGCCGTCTTCGGCCGACCGTGCGCCGCGCTCCTTCGACGTGGAGGCCTTCGCCAAGCCCGATCGCACCCAGGAGGATTGGCGTTATACGCCGGTTGAACGTGTCGAGGAATTCTTCGACACGTTCCAGCCTTCCGGCGATACCGAAATCTCCGTCAGCATGATTGACGGAGCGCCATTGGCCGATGGCGCGACCCTCGAGCGGGTCGCATTGGGCGATGCCGGTACCGGCATCGTCTCCAAGCCGAATGACCGCGTCTCCGCCGTGGAGTGGAATTCCGGCAAGCAGGCGACGGTGCTGAAGCTCGAAGGTGAGATCGAACAGCCGGTACTGGTCAAAGTGCACGGCAATGGCTTTGATATGGACGCCTTCCATCTGGTCATCATCGCCGCGGACCATGCGCATGCCGATGTGGTCGTGGAACATGACGGCGACGCCCGCATCGCCGAAGGCGTGGAAATCTCCACCGGCAGGGATTCGCACATCTCCACCACGTTCATTCAGGAGTGGAACAAGGGTTCCAAGCAGGTCGGCAATCAGCGCATTCACATGGGGGAGGGCGCCTCGTTGCGTCATTCCGTGGTGACGCTCGGCGGCGACGTGGTCCGCATCCGCATGGATCAGGACTTCGGCGGCGAGCAGGGTGATCTCAACATGCTCGGCATCTACTTCGTGGATCCGGGCGAACACATCGAACATCGCACCATGATCGTGCACAACCATCCCGAATGCAGAAGCCGTGTGGTCTATAAAGGTGCGCTTGACGGCAAGGATGCGCACTCCACATGGGTGGGCAATGCCCTGATCGCGCCGACCGCGCCGGGCACCGATTCCTATGAGCTCAATCGCAATCTGGTGCTTACGCCGGGCGCGATCGCCGATTCGGAACCGAACCTCGAAATCGAGAATGGCAATATCATCGGCGCGGGCCATGCATCGTCCGTCGGACGGTTCGACGATGAGGAGCTGTTCTACCTGCAATCCCGCGGCATTCCGGAGGCCGAGGCACGCAAGCTCGTGGTTCGCGGCTTCTTTGGCGAACTCGTCGAGGAGATCGGCATTCCCGCCATCTCCGAGCATCTGATGACCGTCATCGACAGGCGTCTGACACGCGGCGAAAGCGACGCGATGGCGCAGGTATTGGAAGAGAAGTAAGGAATCGTAGGAGCATACCATGTCAACTCTTGAAATCAAGGATCTCTATGCGCACGTCGAAACCAAGGATGGCATCAAGCCGATCCTCAAAGGCGTGAACCTGACCGTCAACTCCGGTGAGACCCACGCCATCATGGGCCCCAACGGTTCCGGCAAATCCACGCTGGCCTATACGTTGGCCGGCCATCCGAAGTACATCGTCGATTCCGGCCAGGTATTGCTCGACGGAGAGGACATCCTCAAGATGACTCCGGACGAGCGCGCCAAGGCCGGCATCTTCCTCGCCATGCAGTATCCGGTCGAGGTTCCGGGTGTGTCCATGACCAACTTCCTGCGCACCGCCAAGACCGAAGTCGACGGCAAGGCACCAGCCATTCGCACGTGGACCAAGGAACTGACCGAAGCCATGAAGCGTCTGAGAATGGATCCGAAATTTGCCACCCGCTCCGTGAACGAAGGCTTCTCCGGTGGCGAGAAGAAGCGTGCCGAAGTACTGCAGCTCGAACTGCTCAAGCCTAAGTTCGCCATCCTTGATGAAACCGACTCGGGCCTTGACGTCGATGCGTTGCGCATTGTCTCAGAAGGGGTGAACCGCGCCAAAGAGGCCAATCAGTTCGGCATTCTCATGGTGACGCACTACACCCGAATCCTTAAGTACATCAAGCCTGACATCGTACATGTGTTCGCCGCGGGACATTTCGTCAAGACGGGTGGTCCGGAACTTGCCGATGAACTCGAAGAGAAGGGCTACGACGCATATCTGCCGGAAGGCGCCGATTCCGAAAGCGCGCTGGCATGACGGATTTTGCATCGATCCGTGAGGAATTTCCGATTCTGGACCAGCAGATTCACGGGCATCCGTTGGTGTATCTGGACTCCGCCGCGACCTCGCAGAAACCGCAGTGCGTGATTGACGCGGAGGCGGAATTCTATAGGACGATCAACGCCGGCGTGCACCGCGGTGCCCACGAACTTGCCGCGCGCAGCACCATGGCGTTCGAGGAGGCCCGCGCCAAGATGGCCCGGCTGGTCGGCGCCAATGCGGCGGAAGGCGAGGAGGAGGTCGTCGTCACCTCCGGCGCGACCGCAGGGCTGAATCTGCTGGCCACGGCCTTCGGCAATGCCTCGCTCGGTCGTGGAGGAGCGGCGGCCAAACGCTTCGCCCTCAAGCCGGGTGACGAGATCGTGGTGTCCAAAGCCGAGCATCATTCGGTGTTGCTGCCATTCCAGGAACTGGCGGCCCGCACCGGAGCCAGCCTGAAGTGGTTCGATTTGGACGATGAGGGTCGTATCCGTTCCGATAGCGCCGACGAGGTGATTACCGAACGCACGAAAATCGTCGCCGTCACGCATGTGGGGAACACCACCGGTGCCATCACCGATATCGCACCCATCATCAGGCGTGCGCATGAGGTGGGCGCGGTGTTCATACTTGACGCATGCCAGTCCGTACCGCATCTGAAAGTCGATTTCCATGCTCTGGATGTCGATTTCGCCGCGTGGAGCGCACACAAGATGTACGGTCCGACCGGTGTCGGCTTTCTCTATGGCAAGCGGGACATGCTCGAAGCCCTGCCGCCGGCGAATTTCGGCGGATCCATGGTAGAACTCGCATGGATGGACCAGGAAGCGCGGTACATGGAACCTCCGGCACGTTTTGAGGCCGGTACCCAGCCGGTCGCCCAAGTCGTGGCCGCGGGCGTGGCCGCTGATTGGTTGATGTCCATCGGCATGGAGAATCTCGAAGCGCATGAAAGGACCATCACCGACGAACTGCTCGCGCTTGGCGACATCGAAGGTGTCCGCATTCTTGGACCGCGCAGCAATGAGCGTCGCATCGGCACGATCGCGTTCGAGGTGGAGGGCGTGCATCCCCATGATGTCGGCCAGTTCATCGATGCGCAGGGCATCGCCATCCGCGTCGGCCACCACTGCGCGCAGCCAGTGCACCGGCATTTCGGCGTGTATGCTTCCAACCGTGCGTCCAGCGGCATCTACAATGCCGTTGAGGATGCGCAGGCGCTTATCGAAACGGTGAAACAGGTCCGTCCGTTCTTTGGAGTTAAGTAAACCAGTATGAATGAATTTGCAATGTCCGGCGACGATCTCGAGCAGATGTATCAGGAAGTCATTCTTGAGGCGGCCCGTGATCCGCACGGCAAGGAGCATTTTGCGCCTGATTTGGCGTCGGAAAACGCCTCGCAGGCAGGGGATACCATCGTACAGGCGAGTCACGAGTACTGCACGCCCGGCGAATCCCACCAGTTCAATCCGACCTGCGGCGACGAAGCGACCGTGCATGTCGAGGTTTCCGACAACGAACCTCACACTATCGAGCGTCTGGTATGGGACGGCCACGGCTGCTCCATTTCGCAGGCCAGCCTGTCGGTAATGGTCGACCTCGTCGAAGGCAAAAGCGTCGACGAAGCCATGCATCTGGCCGATACCTTTCATCGGTTGATGGAATCACGAGGCAAAGGTCTTGACGATGAGCATGCTGAGGAGGAATTGGAAGACGGCATCGTGTTCCAAGGTGTTTCCAAGTATCCGATGCGCATCAAATGCGCATTGCTCGGCTGGGAAGGCATGAAGGATTCCGTGGCCAAGGCTTTGGCGGCCAAGAGCTGATACGGCGGCACGTCGGCGTCCCCGGTGGGGCTGTGTTCGGCGATGAACGAAACGCCGATGACAAACCCGCCCCCGAAGCGATAATCTACTCAACAGCATTATCCGTGAGTGTAATGGAGCGACAATGAGCGAAAACCTGGTGCCCGAGCCGCAGGCCTCCGTGTTTGATTCCGTGGCCAAGGCTTTGGACAATGACGAAGACGCTGCGCGTCGCGTCATGCTTAACCCTAATCTGGCCAAAGGATTCAAGGATGGCAAGCCGGTGGAAGTCGAACATAAGGAGACTCCGCAGCAGGATGCCTGCGGATGCGGTGACCATGCCGGAGCTTGCGGCTGTGAAGACGGGCAGGATGACGGGATCTCGCTGAAGGCCTTCGACGAGATCGGCCGCGCGACCGCAGCCGATGTGAAGGAGGCCCTGCACCAGGTCATCGACCCGGAACTCGGTATCGATGTGATCGATCTGGGATTGGTCTATGGCATCGAAATCGATGAACTTGGTCGTGCCATCATCACCATGACGCTGACTACGCCGGCATGTCCATTGACCGATCTGATTGAAGACGAATGCGCCAGCACCTTGGCAGGTCTGGTCGAGGAATTCCGCATCGATTGGACCTGGCAGCCTCGCTGGACCATGGAGAAGATTACGCCGGAGGGTCGCGAGCAGCTGGCGGCCATCGGTTTCAGCTTCGATAATCTGCCGAAATACTGATTGTTCGCCGGTGATTTCCGGAACAATGTGATTGCGTTGCGGCCTGTGCCATGATGCAATGGTTTGTGCGGATGAAGAAAGGCGTGCTCCCGATTGGTTCGGGAACACGCCTTTTTGTTCGTGTTGCGGAGCGTCAGTCGTCGACGACGGTGCCCTTCGGAACCACGGTGATGCCGTCCGGCGTGACCGTGAAGCCACGGGCCAAATCATGCTCGGTATCGATGCCGACGGTCGAATTCTCGGTCAGCACGACATTCTTGTCGAGAATGGCCTTGTATACACGTGCACGACGGTTGATGGTCACATTGTCGAACAGAATCGAATCGACGACCTGCGACCACGAGTGGATGCGCACATTCGGCGACAGTACGGAATGATGCACCTCGCCACCGGAGACGATGACGCCCGGGGAGACGATCGAGTCGGTGGCATGACCCAGACGATCGCGACCGGCATGGACGAACTTCGCCGGCGGCAGGTTGCCGGACAGCGTATAAATCGGCCATTCGGTGTTGTACAGGTTGAATTCGGGCACATAGGAAATCAGGTCCATATGTGCATCGTAGAACTGCCTCAACGTACCCACATCGCGCCAGTAGGCGTGATCGGTCGGCGTGGCCCCCGGAATCTCATTGGAATTGAAATCATAGACGCCGGCCTCATGGCGGGCCGCGAAGTACGGGGCGATGTCACCGCCCATGTCATGCTTGGTGTCCTCGGCCTTCTCGTCAAGCGACAGGGCCTCGAACAGAGCATCGGTGTTGGCTACGTAGTTGCCCATGGAAGCGAGGATGGAATTCGGGTCATCCGGCAGACCGGTGGTGGTCTGCGGCTTCTCCTGGAAGCTCTTGATCATGTTCGGATGCTCCGGGTCGACCTCGATCACGCCGAACTGGTTGGATTGGCTGATTGGCTGACGGATGCCGGCCACGGTGAACTCCGCGCCGGAATCGATATGCTGCTGCACCATCTGCTGGAAGTCCATGCGGTACACGTGATCGGCGCCGACGATGACCACGATGTCCGGCTGTACGTCCTCGATGATGTTGATGGTCTGGTAGATGGCGTCAGCGGAACCCAGATACCAGTGCTTGCCAAGTCGCTGCTGAGCCGGCACAGGGGAGACGTAGTTGCCCAGAAGCGGCGAGAAGCGCCACACCGTCGAAATATGGCGGTCAAGCGAATGTGACTTGTACTGGGTGAGCACGACGGTCTGCATGTAACCGGAATTGACCAGATTGCTCAACGGGAAATCGATCAGACGGAACACGCCGCCAAACGGAACGGCCGGCTTGGCCCTATCCCGGGTCAGGGGCATTAGACGCGTGCCTTCGCCACCTGCAAGTACGATGGAAAGAATTTTCGGATTCTTCGCCATGAGAACTCCTCTCTTAGAGCGTCATATCGACACCGCACAACTTCGTTCGGAATGCTTCTTCGCAAACCGCCTACGCACACAATAATTGCATATTTTCTGCAACTTGCAAGGCATTCGCCCCGCGAGTCTCGAACTTTTTCAAGACTTTTCAGCGAATTGCGGTTGAATAGAAAGCCACGGCGCTCGAAGCCGCCACGTTGAGGCTGTCCACACCGTGGCTCATGGGAATCTTCACGGTGAGGTCCGCACGGGATATCGTATGATGCGACAGGCCATCCCCTTCGGTGCCGAAGATCAACGCCAGCCTGTCGATATGGTCGGTCTCGGCCGGCCCGTTGTTGAGTCTGCGTACCAGTTCGTCCAGGGAGACGGAATCATCCTCCAATGCCATGGCCACGGTGGTGAAGCCAAGATCATGCAGTTCCCGCATGCCGGTGAATGGCCAGTAATGTTTGTCATCGCCGCCGATGCGGGTCCACGGAATCTGGAACACCGTACCCATCGACACACGTGCGGCCCTTCGATACAGCGGATCGCCGCAGGAGGGGGTGACCAGCACGGCATCGACATCAAGGGCCGCGGCCGAACGCATCAGCGCACCGACGTTCGTGTGGTCGACGATGTTCTCCATCACCGCGATGCGCCGCGCCCCACGGCATACCTCTTCGACGCTCGGCAGGGTCCAACGCCTCATGGCGGCCAACGCGCCACGGTGCAGACGATAGCCGGTCAGCCGCTTGAGCTGTTCCGGAGACGCCACATACACGGGAATGTCTCCGCCCCAATGTTCGTCGATGCAGGCGAAGGTCCGAGACATGCCATCGATCCACGGTTCCTCGACCAGCAGTGAGATCGGCTCGCGTCCGGATGCCAAGGCGCGGTCGATCACCTTGGGTGATTCGGCGATGAACAGTCCCTTGCTCGGCTCCAACCTGTTGCGCAACTGGATTTCAGTGAGATTGGTGTAGGCGGCGACACGCTCGTCGTCGATGGAATCAAGATGGATGAACTGCATTTCGCCGGCTTTCGCTAGATACAAGAAAACCCCTTGTTTCCAAGGGGTTTATCCGGTGTCCGGAGCGGGACTTGAACCCGCACGCCTGTATAAATAGGCACTAGCACCTCAAGCTAGCGCGTCTACCATTCCGCCACCCGGACAGGTGCTTGTTGCTCGCGGCAACGAATGAAAACTATAGCAGCTGATTTCGGTCGTGCAAGTCTCGGCGTGTCGCTCGATTGTCGTAGGCATTGCATGGGGTGATGATAGGCTCGGGAGCTATGACTGAAGCCCTTTTCCTGCTTGATACGGAACATGATGACGTGCCGGTGAACAGCGACGAGCTCAATGCCGGTTGGAAGTTGACGTTGCCCGCTTCGGTACGACGTCATGCGATTCAGGCCATGCGTTTGGAGGACGGCGACGAACTGCAGCTGTCCGATGGCAAAGGGCTTCGCATTCATGCCGTGTTGCGTGATGCGCAGCAAGGCATAGCGGAAGTGCTGCGATTCGGCAGGGAATCCCAGCCGACCATCAGGCTTGCATTGGTGCAGGCATTGGCCAAGACCGGCCATGACGAACAGGCCATCGACACCGCCACGCAGATCGGCGTGGATGAGGTGATTCCATGGCAGGCCGACCGTTCCATCGCCAAGTGGAAAGCGGGGCGCACGGACAGGAAGTGGCGTCAGGTACTGGTCGCGGCGACGGAACAGTCGCGTCGTTCCTGGTCTCCCGAATTGGGGGAGTGCGTGACCAGCAAGCAGGTGGTCTCCATCTGCAGGCGCGCCTGCGTGCACGGGGACTTGGTGATCATTCTGCATCAGGATGCCACGAAAACCTGGATTCAAATCGAGCAGGCCATTGCCGGTCTGTCGGATAAGTGCCTGGAAGACGGCCGTCGGCGTACCATCTATGTGGTGGTCGGTCCGGAGGGCGGCATCAGCGATGCCGAAGTCGCTTCCTTCACCGAGGCCGGCGCCGAAGTATGCGTGTTGGGGAACAACATTCTGAGGGCTTCGACGGCGGGGCCCGTCGCGTTGTCGTTGCTTGCCCGCGCGCTGGGTCGCTTCGCGTGACGCCGCTGTATGGGGTTTATCCCGGTTGCGCAATAGCATGGAGGCAAAGGTTCGCAAACGAAACGAAGGAGCGTCATGAGCGATTCGGATTGCCTGTTCTGCAAAATCATTGCCGGTGAGATTCCAAGCGAAAAGGTGTATGAGGATGACACCACCTATGCGTTCAGGGATATCAATCCGAAAGCCAAGGTACATGTACTCATCGTGCCGCGTGAGCATTATGTGAACGTCGCCGAACTGGCTGCCGATGATGCCGATCAGCTGGCGCATATGGTCAAGGTCGCGCAGCGGATTGCCGACGACGAATTCCATGGTGACTACCGTCTGATCTTCAACACCGGTCTCGATGCCGGCCAGACCGTATTCCATGTGCACGCCCACGTGCTGACCGGTGAGAAGCTCGACGAATAGTTCCCGTTCCGCTTTCCGACGTCAAAACATAAGAAGAGGTTTTGTGGCTACCACTACACGTACCATCACGATTCCCCGGCAGCTCGATCCGGTGACGGTTCTCGGCCCGATCGACGAGGTGCTCCGCGAGGTCGAAAGGGCATTTCCCGATCTGACCATCATCGTACGGGGCGATCGCATCGCGATCATGTCACGTTCCAAGCAGTCTGAGGCGCAGGCGGCGCAGGCCGAAGATGTGCTCGCCGACATCATTCAGGCCGCATATACGGCTCCGATGGATGCCGATACCGTGCGGCGCATGCTTGACCAGAACGTACTGAAGAATTCCGTGCGGCAATCCCATCCCGGACACGGGCGTGTGGTGGAGGAGTTGCGTCTGCAGAAGCATGCGCAGGGCGCGGCCATTGCCCGTGACGAAACCGCCGATCGACGTAAGCCGCATGTTCCGGGAGTCATCACCTTCGCCTTGGGCAAGCCGGTACGCGCGAAGACAGCCGGGCAGATCGCCTATGTCAACGCCATCGAATCGCATACCATCACCTTCGCCATCGGTCCGGCAGGCACCGGCAAGACCTATCTGGCCGTGGCCAAGGCCGTACGAGCCTTCCAAGATCGGCAGGTGCGTCGCATCATTCTGACGCGACCGGCCGTGGAGGCGGGAGAGAACCTCGGCTTCCTGCCCGGCACATTGAACGAGAAGGTCGACCCATACCTGCGCCCATTGTACGATGCGTTATCCGACATGCTTGGGGCCGACCAGCTGAAGCGGTATATGGATGACGGCGCCATCGAAGTCGCTCCGCTCGCCTACATGCGTGGACGCACGCTCAACGATGCGTTCGTGATTCTCGACGAGGCGCAGAACACCACGGAACAACAGATGAAGATGTTCCTCACCCGACTTGGTTTCAACACCAAGATGATCATCACCGGAGACGTGACGCAGGTCGATCTGACCGTGCCCAAGTCGGGACTCGCCACCATCGAACGCATCCTGGACGGCATCGACGACATCGCTTTCGCCCACCTTCAGCCGGAAGATGTGGTAAGGCATGCCTTGGTGGGCAAAATTGTCGCGGCCTACGACCGGCATGCGGCCATCGCCGGAGATCACAGCAGACAGGGACGCAGGCACGGCAACGAGATCGAAACAACCGAAAGGAACGAACACGCCGATGAGCGTTGAAGTCACGAACGAAACCATCTGGCAGGTCGACGGCAAGGTCTTTTCGGACCTCGGCGTCTGGGTGATGGACCAGATGCGTGTCAGCACGCAGTCCGACCTGACCATCATGTTCGTGGATCCCGATCCGATCGCCCAGCTGCACATGCGCTGGATGAATCTCGAAGGTCCCACCGACGTGATGAGCTTCCCCATGGACGAACTGCGACCCGGAGACGGTCGGACCGTCATGGAAGGCGTGCTCGGCGACATCGTAATCTGTCCATGGGTCGCGGCGCAGCAGGCGCTCGCAGCCGGCCACAGTACCATGGAGGAAATGATGCTGCTGACCATCCACGGTATTCTGCACCTGCTCGGATACGATCATGTGACCCCGGAGCAGGAACGTCAGATGTTCGGTCTGCAACGGCAACTGCTGCTGACGTTTTTCGCACTCCGGCAGGGTGTCGGCGCACAGGCGACATTACCCGCCGGTGCATCGGATGCGCTTGCCGAATGGGACCGTGAGCATGGTTCCGGCCGGCAGATCGCCAAATAGTCCATGCAGGCATAGTGGGAGGAACGACAACCATGGAAGGCATGACCATCGTCATCATCGCCGTGCTGATTATCGTGGCGTTGCTGCTGGTATGGCTGTCGCTGTCGATGGCGGCAACCGAAGGTGCGGTGGCGCGTGTAACCAGGGCCAGCCTGAACAATCTCATTCTTGAGATTCAGACGGACTCCGAAATCTCGCCATTCATCAGGGGCAAGAAGATCAAGCGCATCCATAAGGTGCAGCGACTGGTTTCCGATCGATACGCGACGGCAGGATCCTGCGCGTTCTTTCGTATCACCTGCAATGTGCTCGACGGCGTGCTGGTGGCATGCATCGCGGTAATGTTCGATGCACCGTTGTGGTCCGAGCTGCTATGCGGATTCGTCTTCGCGCTGATCGTGGCCGTGATTTCGTTGCTGGTGCGTCCGCGTAGCGCGGGAGCGTCCAAGCCTGTGGACATCATGCTGCAACATGCCAATGCGGTGTCGGTCGCGACCATGCTGACGCCATTCGCCAAAATCGGAGGGCAGCAGGATTCCAAGCGCCGTAATGGCGACCTTTCCGACGATGAGGAGTTGGAGAAGATCCAGCTCGAACAGGGACGTGCAACCATCGACCGCTTGGTCGAAGCGAACGATTTCGATCCAGAGGTTTCCGAAATGCTACGCAATGTGCTCATGCTCTCGGAAACCCTGACCCGCGAAATCATGGTGCCTCGCACCGATATGATCTGCGTCGAACGCGACGAGACATTGGAGAACATGCTGAAACTCTGTTCCCGTTCCGGTTTCTCCCGGGTGCCGGTCATCGGCGATGACGTCGATGACCTGGTAGGCATCGCCTATCTCAAGGATGCGGTACGGGCGACCGCCTTCAATCCGGCTGCGCTGTCCCGCGATGTGGAATCGATCGTACGCGATCCGATGCTGGTGCCGGAATCCAAGCCGGTCGACGATTTATTCCATCAGATGCAACGCACGCGTCAGCATGTGGCGGTCGTGGTGGACGAGTATGGCGGCATCGCCGGTTTGGTCACCATCGAAGACACCATCGAACAGATCGTGGGCGAGCTTGAAGACGAACATGACCGCACCCAACATGCCGAACCCGAAAGACTGGGGGAGAAGAAGTGGAGCATGCCGGCCCGTACCACCATCGCCGATCTTGAGGAGATCTTCGAAATCGACATCGATGAGGATGATGTCGACACGGTGTACGGCCTGTTGACCAAGCTGTTGGGACGCGTGCCGATCGTCGGCGCATCCGCGGTGACCCGTGGCCTGAGACTGACTGCGGTGGACTCCGCCGGACGGCGTAAGAAGGTGTCCACCATTGTGGTGGAACCGGCGCACGTCGAGGGCGTGGACGAAACTGAACACCAGAACGAAGAACCGAACGACGCTGCCGATCAGGCGTCGAGTAACGACAAGGATTCCAAGGACAAGCATGACTGACCCACACGATATGACCGACTCCACCTCCACCTCCGCGGATTCCGCAGCGCCTGTCCCATATCGTTCCGGATTCGTCGCCGTGGTCGGACGTCCGAATGTGGGCAAGTCCACGCTTATCAATGCATTGATCGGCACGCAGATCGCCATCGCGTCATCCCGTCCGGAAACCACGCGTAAGGCCATCCGAGGCATTCTCACCACCGATAACGCGCAGATCGTGCTGGTGGATACCCCTGGCATTCATCGACCCCGTACGCTGCTCGGCCAGCGTCTCAATGACGTGGTCGACGAGTCCCTGGCAGACGTGGATGCCATCGCGTTCCTGTTGCCGGGAGATCAGGAGATCGGCCCCGGCGATAAGCGTATCCTCAGCCGACTGCGTTCCGAATTCGCGGCGAAGCGCGATGACGGCACGTTCAAGTGGAAGGTGCCTTTGATTGCCATCGTCACCAAAATCGACGAGCTTTCTCGTGAGGGGCTGATCAACAAACTCATCGAAATCAACGAATTCGCTGATTTCACCGATATCGTGCCGGTCAGTGCGCTGAAACACGACAATCTGTCCGAAGTCAGGAACGTGCTTGTGGAGAACATGCCGGAAGGCCCACAGATGTACCCCGCCGAGCAGATTACCGAGGAACGTCCGGAAGACACCATCGCCGAACTGGTGCGTGGCGCGTTCCTTGAGGAGTTGGACGACGAGTTGCCGCATTCGCTGGCCGTGGTCGTGGATTCCATCGAGTATCCGGAAGACAACGAGAGTGGCATGGCCTATGACGGCAAGGCGCAAGTGATCGTATCCATCTATGTGGAGCGTGATTCGCAGAAGCCGATCATTATCGGCAAGGGTGCGGAGCATCTGGTACGTGTCAAGAAGAAGCTGCGCACTCCGGTCAACCGCATCGTCGGCCAGAAGGCCCGGCTTGACCTGCATGTCAAGGTCGCCAAGGGCTGGCAGTCGGATCCTAAGCAGCTCGAGAAGCTGGGCTTCTGATCTGCTTCGTGGCGCTCGGATAACGTGGCGCCTACTACTGAAGAACGTCGTTTCGCGCGGGAAACATGGTGGTGGTCCGCACGAAACGACATTTTGCGATACGACAATGTCGTTCCGCCGCGATTCTTTTTATGTTTTTCGCGGCGGAACGACATTGCAGGGTGATCGTCATGTCGCGAAGGCCTCCATCATGACGATCACAACATGACGCGAAGCGATCACTTCTTCTTGGTATACATCTGCGTATTGAGCAGGGTGGAATAGCGCTTGATCACCTTCGGACGGATCACCTTCATGGAAGCGGTCATCAGACCGTTTTCCTGAGTGAACTCCTCCGGTAGGATGATGAATTTACGCACGGATTCGGCGCGGGATACGCCCTCGTTGGCCTGGTCGACCCACTTCTGCACTTCAGCACGTACCGCCGCATTGTTCGCGGCTTCCTCAAGCGTCATGTCGCGGTTGAGCCCCTTGCTTTCCAGCCACGGACGAAGCGACTCCTCATCCAGCGTGATCAGTGCGGAGATGAAGGGGCGCTTGTCGCCAAGCACCAACGCCTGCGACACGAACTCACAACGCTGAATGACCTCTTCGATCGGGCCGGGGGAGACGTTCTTACCGCCTGCAGTGATGATCAGGTCCTTCTTACGACCGATGATATACAGGAAACCATCATCATCGATGCGGCCAAGGTCGCCCGTGGCGTACCAGCCGTCTTCGACGAAGGAATCCTCGGAAGCCTCCTCGTTCTTGTGGTAGCGCGGGAACACGGCGGTGCCTCTGACCTGAATCTCGTCGTCTTCGGCGATACGCAACTCAAAGCCGGGGAACGCGATGCCGACGGAGCCTTGATGGTACGGCACACCCACCGGATTGAAAGCGCATGGCGCGGTGGTCTCGGTCAGACCATACCCCTCATATACCGGCACGTTTGCGCCGCGGAAGAACGCCATCAGTTCCGGATCAAGCGGAGCGCCGCCGGCTACGATCCACTTGGCGCGGCCGCCGAGCACTTCGCGCAGCGAGGCATAGACCATCGGGTCGAGCGCCGCTCGACGTGCCTTGGCCAACGCTCCGGCCTTGCCCTTGGCGCTGACTTCCTTCATATAGTTCTGCGCGGCGACCACGGCCGCGGCGAACGCCACGCCCTTGGCACCATGACCGGCTTTCTGGGATGCGGCGTTATACACCTTCTCCAATACACGCGGAACCACGATCATCACGGTCGGCTTGGCCACCTGCAGGTCGGTGATCAGCGTCTTGATGCCCTGCGCGATGTAGATGTGCAGCTGGCTGGCCACGCAAATGTAGTTGATGGCACGTGCGAAGGAGTGCGCCTGCGGCAGGAACAGCAACACGGTGTGCCTGCTGTTGCGCAAGAGGTCGGGCATGTATTCCGGCAGGTTCAATGCGGTGGTGCAGTAGTGCTCGTGCGTCATCTCCACGCCCTTGGGGGCCGCCGTGGAACCGGAAGTATATACGATAGAACACAGATCGGTCTTGTGAACGGAATCAATGCGTTCGTCAAGTTCTTCGTCGCTTACGACGGAACCGTATGCCTTGATCTCATCCAGGCCACCGTTTTCGAAACATACGATATGCTCCAGCGTCGGGCACTCATCTTCCGCACCGTCGGCCTTGTCGCGCATGTCCTTGGTCTCGACAACCAGCAGACGGGCATCGGAATTGTTTACGATGTTACGAATTTGCTCGGCGGAATCGGTATCGTAGATGGTCGCCAGCACGCCGCCGCAGGCCATGACCGCCGCGTCGAAGATATCCCACTGATATGAGGTGCGGCACATGAACGCCACACCGTCGCCTTTCTGCAGGCCGTAGTGCAGCAGACCCTTTGCGGTTTCGCGGATTTCGGCAAGGACCTCGTTGCCGGTCTTGGTGATCCACTCGCCGTTCTCCTTATAGGTATAGAGAGGCTCGTCACCCATGCGTTCGGCGCGATCCGCGTAGATGTCGTAGATGGACATGCCATCATCCAACGGCGGGTTGCCTTCCGTTTTCGTGGTCAGCAGGCCCGTTTCGGGGTCAAGGAAGGTCGTTGACAGGAAATTCTGCCCCCATTGCGCGGTATGAGGCAGATCGATATGGTCGTCGGTCGAGACGAGGGTGTCGGGATCGTTGTAATCGGGGGTGTTGCCGGAGTCGTCGCTGACCGGATGGACGAAATCACCTCCCAGACGCAACGCCTTCTGCGTGAGATTGGCGGCTTGCTTGCTTAACGAGGTGATGACAGACACGTAACGCTCCTTGGCCCTACTTACAATATATGACTTGGTATCTGTGTAGGAATGATAATCCCTCAACCGCGACACGTCACCTTACGGTAGCGTAAGGAAGTGTTATGATTGCGCCGTTTTGGGCCATATTCGACAGATGCCTCATATTCGACAGATGAAATTTCGCTCCGGGATAGGTGTGACCTACGTTACACTGTTGCGCTGTATCTGTTCAATAGATTTCTTTAACGAGGAAGAAAGGGCACCTATGGCTGAAACACCAGAAGCCACCGTGGCCTTCGGAGTGCTCAACGAGACCTCCGAACACGAGTCCCGTGTTGCTCTGACACCGGATATCGTAACAAGATTGCGTAAGGCAGGCGTTACGTGCCTGATCGAATCCGGTGCGGGAGCCGCATCGCATTACGTTGATGCGGATTATGTCAAGGCCGGGGCACAGGTCGTCTCCGCCGCCGACGTGATTGCACGCGCCGATGTGCTCGGTTTTGTCGATCGCCCAAGCAATGAGCTGCTGAGCCGCGTGAAGAGGGGCACGTGGGTCATCGGCATGCTCGGATCGTTCACCGACGCCGATTACGTGGCCGCACTTGACAACGTCGGCCTGATCGGCGTCGCCATGGAAAAGCTGCCGCGTCAGCTGAGTTCGGCTCAGTCCATGGACGAGATGACCTCGCAGAACTCCGTGATGGGCTACAAGGCCGCCATCGCCGCCGCCGACGCGTACGGCTCCTTCCTGCCGATGATGACCACCGCCGCCGGCACCATACGACCGGCCAAGGTGCTCGTCCTGGGTGCCGGCATCGCCGGACTGCAGGCCATTGGCACCGCCAAGCGTCTTGGCGCGGTCGTGACCGCGTATGACGTCCGTCCGGCTTCCAAGGGTGAAGTCGAATCGCTGGGCGCTAAATTCCTGGATCTTGGTCTTGATTTCTCCAAGGGGCAGGGCGAAGGCGGTTACGCCCGTGCGCTGAGCGCCGAGGAGCAGGCCCAGCAGCAGGCCGCCGTCGACCAGAAAGCCGCCGGATTCGATATCGTCATCACCACGGCCAAGGTTCCGGGACGCAAGCCTCCGGTCCTGCTGACCCGCGCCGGTGTGGCGGGTCTGCACCGCGGTGCCGTGATCGTCGATTGTGCCGCCAGCGATCTGGGCGGCAATGTCGAGGGTTCGGCCGTCGGCACCCAGGTGACCGAAGGCGGCGTGACCATCATCGGTGCGCCATATCTGGCAAGTGGCGTGGCCACCACCGCGTCCAACCTGCTGAGCCGCAATGTGGCCGACGTGCTCGCGCACTTCGTACGTGATGGCAGGCTCGTCATCGATCTCAATGAGGAACTTGACAATGCCATGGTCGTCGCCGGCCGCGGCGAAGAAGCCAAGAAGGAAGAAGAGTAAGGAAGAACGATGGATATCGTCGTTGCAATCACGCTGTTCGTCCTCGCGCTGCTCATCGGCGTAGAGGTCATCGGCAAGGTACCTGCCACCTTGCACACCCCGCTCATGTCGGGCGCCAACTCCATCCATGGCATTGTCATTGCCGGCGTCGTCATCGTCGCCGCGCATGCCACCAGTCCGCTCGCCTGGGTATTCATCTTCCTGGCCGCCGTGCTGGGCACCATGAACGTCGTAGGCGGTTACGTGGTCACCGACCGCATGCTGGAGATGTTCAAGTCCGATAAGGGCAAGAAGAAGGAAGAGGAGGCCAAATAAATGGGTACTCTGGCCGAAATGCTGAGCACTCCGCTCGGTGTCGTCGAATGGTTCGTCTACCTGCTGGCCGCCGTGATGTTTGTCATCGGCCTGCATCTGATGAATTCCCCGAAGACCGCTCGCAAGGGCAACATGGTCTCCGCGATCGGCATGGCCATGGCTGTCGTCATGGCGTTCATCGTGCTGTTCGCGGGTGAGGTCTCCAACGGATTCAAGCACTCCGTGGCCGTAGTCGTGCTGATCGTAGGCATTGTCATCGGTGCCGTCGCCGGCGTGGTCTCCGCAAAGAAAGTGCAGATGACCGACATGCCGCAGCTGGTCTCCGTGTTCAATACCGTAGGCGGTGGCGCCGCGGCGCTCGTGGCGTTGAACGACATCCTGACCTCCGATGGCGCTCCGTCCCTCGTGGTGCTGATCACCGCAGGTCTGGGCATCGTCATCGGTTCCGTCACGTTCTCCGGCTCTCTTATCGCAGCCGGCAAGCTGCAGGGCATCAAGTTCATCAAGAAGCTCACCCTGCCGGGCAAGAGCGTCTGGAACGTCGTGTTCATCATCCTGACCGTCGCCTCCTTCGTAATGCTGTGCGTGCAGCCGGAACAGCGTCTGCTGTGGTCGATTCTCGCCACCGTGTTCGCTCTGTGCTACGGCCTCGTCTTCGTCATCCCGATCGGTGGCGCCGATATGCCGGTCGTCATCTCCGTGCTCAATGCATGCACTGGTACCGCAGTGGCCATGTCCGGCCTTGCCATCAACAACATCGCCCTGATCGTGGCCGGCGCCCTCGTCGGCGCGGCCGGCGTGACCTTGTCCATCGCCATGTCCAAGGCCATGAACCGTCCGTTGCTGTCCGTGCTGGCCGGCGGTTTCGGCGGATCCAGCTCCGTTGCCGCAGGCGAAGGTCCAGAGGGCACCATGAAGGAGACTTCCGCCGATGATCTTGCCGTGCAGCTGGTCTATGCCGAGAAGGTCATCTTCGTGCCGGGCTTCGGTCTGGCCCAGGCTCAGGCGCAGCGCGAGCTCGCCGATCTTGGCGTCCTCCTCAAGGACCATGGCGTCGAGGTCTCCTATGCCATCCACCCGGTGGCTGGCCGTATGCCCGGTCATATGAACGTGTTGCTCGCCGAAGCCAACGTGCCGTACGAGGAGCTCGTCGATCTGGATGACATCAATCCGCAGTTCCCGCAGGCCAATGTCGCCCTTGTCGTCGGCGCCAACGACGTGACCAATCCGGCCGCCCGCAAGCCGGGCACCCCGGTCTCCGGCATGCCGATCCTCGACGTGGACAAGGCACAGAACGTGGTGGTCATGAAGCGTGGCCGTGGCACCGGTTACGCCGGCATTCAGAACGAGTTGTATTTCGAAGACAACACGCAGATGCTGTTCGGCGACGCCAAGGCGAGCCTGCAGGCCGTCATCGCTGCCGTCAAGGAACTGATCAACTAGCATCGTAACGAAGCGTTATCCGCTTGGGGATGCATATGCCGATCATGCAAGGTCCTCCCCCTAGGGGGGGAGGACCTTGTTGTATCTGGGGGCTATGACTCGAGCTCGTCGAACATCGGACGCGCCATTGCGGCGAACGGCAGAATCGCCAGTGACGAACCCAAGAGGATCAGCCAGACTGGCAGGCATCCGTGCAGCCAGCCGTATGCCATCTGTCCAAGTGGTTGGGAGCATGTGGCCACGGAGGTGACCAAGGCCATCACTTTGCCGGTCATGGATTCCGGGGTCTTGAATTGGATGGTCGGAAACGTGATGAGGTTCAGGAAATCAACGGCGACCATACCAATCGCCAAACAGCCGGTGAGTACCAGCAGTCGCGTCCATGCATCGACCGGCATCATGAACGAGATGGCCGGTGGCAGGATCAGAAGACCTTCGATGCATAGCGAAAGAGAGGCATGCCGGGGCCGTAGGCGCGTTGCGCATACCCCGGCGACGAACGTGCCGATGAGGCCCGCAATGCCGACGATGCCGTCGCAGGTGCCATAGACGGCAGCGTCGAAACCGAGCGTGTTCCGTACGATGAACGGGAAACTCACCGAACTGAAACCGACCAGAATGAAATTCAGCCACGCACACAGCGCGATCAGTCTCAATAGTGCCGGTTGCTCGCGAATCAGGAACAGGAAGGCGATTCTCAGGTCGCCGATAGGCGAAAACGGCTTTTCCCCGTCAGACTCGGCACGTGGGGATTCGAGATGGATGCGGCATTCGACGAGGGCCGCCACTGCGAAGCAGAGCGCGGTAATGGTCATCATGAGACGGATGCCGAAGCATGCATACAAGATACCGCCCATGAAGCTGGGAATCAGATTGCTGAGCTGCTGCACCTGATTGATGACGGCCATGCCTTGCCGCAAGGTTCCTGCGCCATAACGTTTGAACATCTGAGGGAGCGCCGCCTGTACGGTCGGCGTCTCCAAAGCGTCCAGAACGGCCAAGGTGATCTGCACGCCCGCAATGACGGTGATGCTGAAGCCTACCCGGGTGATCCAGATCAGCGAGAGAACGGTGACGATACCGGATAATACATCCAGCCCCACCATCATGGTGCGTCGGTTGATGCGATCGGCCAGTACGCCGCCAAAAGGGCCGATGATGATCGTCGGGATGACGGAAACCGCAAGTACCGTCGCGAAGGCCGTCGGAGAACCGGTCGCATCCAGCACCCACATCGACATGGCGAATCGTAGCATGGTGTTGCCGAATAGCGAGATGCCTTGACCTGCGACCAATGCAATGAACGTAGAGGTAAGTAGAGGGGATCGGGTTTCTCTGAACATGGAGGACCTTTCTGATGAGGATGTGATTGATACCGACCGACGGTATGTATCAATGAGAAGGTGAAACGCATTGCGTCGAGGGGATAGGCTGAGTGGCGATTGCGGCGACTATGGTTCGGCGATGTGCTCCGGTTTTGCGTTGAGCATGGCGATCCCTTTCGCCAGGGCGTCGATTTCGGGGGAATCGGGGTCGAACAGCGGCAGTCCGATCGCGGCGAGCATGGTCAGGAGGCATCGGATGCGGTGTTTCAATTCGGCCGTAGTGGCTGGATAGAACATCGGTGCAAGCCAATAGTTGGACAGCAACGCCAGTAATTCGGCCGCCTCTCTTGGATACTGCGTGGTGATGGAACCGTCCGTGATGCCATCTTCGATGCATTGACGGAACATGTCGGCATTCGTGGTTCGCCAGTACTTGAGGTTTTCGGACAGCATCTTCGGGTCGTTAAGCAGGGGAAACGCATCGCGCATGAGCAACATGTGATCTTGGTCGGTGGCGTTGGCAAGCAGCCAGTGCTGAATCTTCTGCAGTCCGTTCAGGGAATCGTCGTCAAGCGGTAGGGTGGCGTTGACCCGTGCGGTATCGACTTCGGTAAGTGCGTAGAGGATGGCGGCCTTACTGGGGAAGTGGTGGTAGATGGCGCCCTTGCTCAGGTCGCCGAGCTCGTTGATGATGTCTTGGATGGAGGTGCGCTCGTAGCCCTGCCTGGCGAACAGCGTTCGCGCGGCGTCAAGGATGCGCTGACGTGTTACTTCGGGGTGTGCGTTACGTGCCATTTGCCACCTGCCACATGATTGATCGGTGATGTTGGCACAATTATACATACCAACGGTCGGTATTGATGACGAAGATGTTGTCCGAGGTGCGGAAGAATGGGACACGTAAAATTGTAACGCTACAATTGTAGCGCTACAATTTTATGGTGACAATGAAGTGCGTGCGACTGGTAAGGAGCAACATCATGACACGCGAAAACACCGGAGTTACTTTCACCATCGACGATGACGCATTGAACTGGACCGGCGACGGCGAATATCTTCGTATCGAACCGTGGGGAACGAACAGCGTGCGCGTGCGCTCCAGGCTCATGCAGCCTGTCATCGATGCCGATTGGGCGTTGCTGGAAGCGAAGGCCGACCCACAAGAAGTGAAGATCGCCATCGATGGCAATCGAGCGGAATTGACGAACGGACTCATAACGGTACGGGCCGAACAATATGAACAGTCTGCGGATGTCAGCATCTGCCGATTAGCGTTCCTCAACACCGAAACCGGTGAGAGTCTGCTACGCGAATGCACTGATGGCGGTGCATTGCGTCTGCGTGCACGCGCGCACAATCCGCGTATGGACGGGGCGGAATCGCCCACCGTCATGTTCGAAGCGAACGCGGGTGAACATATCTACGGCATGGGCGAATACCAGCAGCCGGTCATGGACCTCAAAGGCTCCACTTTGGAACTGGCGCATCGCAACTCCCAAGTGTCCATCCCGTTTATGATTTCCAGCAAAGGGTACGGATTCCTGTGGCACAATCCGGCGGTCGGTTCCGTGACCTTCGGCAACAACCGCACCGAATGGAAGGCGGGAGTCGCGGACCAGATCGACTATTGGATCACTGTCGGCACCAATGCGCAGATTGAAAACCAGTATGCCGACGCCACCGGGCATGCTCCTGTCATGCCCGAATGGGGTCTCGGTTTCTGGCAATGCAAACTGCGTTACTGGAATCAGGAGGAACTGCTGAACGTGGCGCGTACCTTCAGGAAGAAGCGCATTCCGATCGATCTGATCGTCATCGACTTCTTCCATTGGCCACTTATGGGCGACTTCCGCTTCGACGAGGAATTCTGGCCCGATCCGAAGGCCATGGCCGACGAGCTGCACGAAATGGGCATCAGACTCATGGTCTCCATCTGGCCGCAGATCGATCTGCAATCCGAGAACTACGACGAGATGCGACACCACAACTACCTCGCCAAAACCCGCCAAGGCAAAGACGTGGGCATGTGGTGGCCGCGTGATAACCAGTTCTTCGACGCCACCAATCCGGCGGCACGTGACTTCGTATGGGAATTGTGCCGTAAGAACTATACCGATCTCGGCGTCGACGCCTTCTGGCTTGACGAGGCCGAACCGGAGTGGGGCGGTGACTATGATTACGCGCACTACCTGTATCACATCGGACCGGTGGGCAAGGTTGGCAACGTGTATCCGCAACTGTACAACAAGACCTTCTACGACGGACAGCGTTCCATCGGCCGTGAGGGCGACATCGTGAACCTCACGCGTGCCGGATGGGCGGGCTCGCAGCGTTACGGATCACTCATCTGGTCGGGTGACGTGCACTCCACCTTCGAGGACCTGAAGGCGCAGATCACCTGTGCGATCCACATGGGCGCGGCCGGCATTCCATGGTTCACCACCGACATGGGCGGCTTCAACTACGGCGGTCTGGACGACGAGGAATTCAAGGAGCTGTACGCACGCTGGTGCGAATTCTCCTGTTTCTCGCCAGTCATGCGAAACCACGGCAATCGCGTGCCCTACACCAAAATCGAAGGCAAGCCGACCGTCGACCGTATCGGCAATCCCATCGACCACATCACCACCGGTGCCGATAACGAACCGTGGAGCTATGGCGAAGACATCGAAAGGCTGATGGTCAAGTACATCAACCTGCGCGAGGCCATGCGTCCCTACACGCGCCAGTTGTTTGCGGCGGCGCATGAGAGCGGCCAGCCGCTTGTGCGTGGTCTGTTCTTCGATTTTCCAGGTGACGACGAGGCCGCAAACATCACCGACGAATACCTGTTCGGGCCGGATCTCCTGATAGCGCCCGTCACCGAATCCGGTGTGCGCTCGCGCGAAGTGTATTTGCCGGGTGGCCCGGAAACGACTTGGACGAACCTGCACGACGGCAACAGCCACGAAGGTGGGCGGACCGTCACCGTCGAAGCGCCGCTCGATGTGATTCCGGTATTCGCGCGCAACGGCGCCGATCATGGGCTGAACGGTATGATCTGACCATGACTACTTTGGATGATGTGGCCCGCCTTGCCGGGGTCTCCCGCATGACGGCCTCCAACGCGATGCGCGGCAAGGCGATTGTCAAACCTGAAACCGCGGCACGCGTGCGGGCGGCTGCGGCGCAACTCGGCTACCGACCGAATCTGGCGGCACGACAACTGAGTTCCGGCAAAAGCCACATCATCGGCGTCACCATCTCCGATTTCGATCTGATCTTTCCGGCCGAGCTGGCCGCATGCGTCTCCGACATCGCGCAGCGTCATGACTATCAGACCGTACTGCAGCAAACCCGCTTCTCCAGCGACTTCGAAAAACGTATGCTATCCAGTGCGGCCATGCAGGTGTGTGACGGTACCATCATCTGTTGGCCGAGTGGCACGGATGCGCCGATTGTCGAATTCGGCAAGACCCATCCGCTGGTGGTCATCGACGGATTTGGACTTCGGGGAAGCGTTGACTGTGTGTTCACGCCATGCTTCGAAGGATCCGCGGCAGCCATCCGGCATCTGCATGCGCATGGGCGCTCGCGGATCCTTCTTCTCGGCTTGTGGCCCAACGGGCTCGAGCGGCTTGAGACGGCGCCGAACTCCGCGGCGTTGCGATTGCAGGGCGCAATCGAGGCGCTGAACGAACTCTCGCTGGACTGTAATCTTGCGAAGAATGTGATTCCATGTGCATGGAACCGGCAAGCCGGATACGAAGCCATGCTTCGCGTACTCAGTGAGCGCAATGACTTCGACGCGGTGTTCTGCGCCACGGATCCAATCGCCATCGGTGCCATGCGCGCACTTGTCGAATGCGGCCTCAGCGTGCCGGACGATGTCGCCGTCATCGGCTTCGATGGTCTGGAGGATGGCGCCTACACTAACCCCGGATTGACCAGTGTGTCCGTCAGCCCGCAGGATATGGCGGCGGCAAGTCTGGATATGTTGTTCGGCAGGATCGAGTCCGATTCGGAAGTGATTATCAAGCCGCGATCGGTGACGGTCGATTTTCACATCATCGAACGAGGCAGTGCGGAATAGATGCGGGAATCAGCCGCGTCGCGGCGATCTCCGCATCTGTGCCGCTGAGAATATGTGTCACATAGTGGGCATGCAGGGGCGCCCGAATGGACTGCATGACTGTTGAAGGGGTTAGTCTGACTGCTGGAAACCATGACGGTCAAGAGGGGTATATGGAGAAGAATCTGACCAGCGGCAGCGTGTTCAAAACCATCGTCACGTTCGCCTTGCCGTACCTGCTGTCGTACTTTCTGCAGACGTTGTACGGTATGGCCGACCTGTTCATTGCGGGACAGTTCATCGGCGTGGATGGCATCACCGCCGTCGCGAATGGCAGTCAGGTGCTCTACATGCTCACCGTCGTCATCGTCGGACTCGCCATGGGCGCCACCGTGACCATCGGTCGGACGGTAGGTGCGAACCGACTTGACGATGCCGCCGAGGCCATCGGCAACACTATCACGTTATTTGCCGGCGTCGCGCTTGTGCTCACCGCCATGCTGCTGCTCAACGTGCAGGGCATAGTCACGCTTATCGGCACTCCCGCCGAAGCGGTCTGCGGCACCACGCAATACCTGGCAATCTGCTTCATCGGCATTCCGTTCATCGTCGCCTACAACATCATCAGTTCGATTTTCCGTGGTCTGGGCGACTCGAAAAGCCCCATGTACTTCATCGCGGTGGCCTGCGTCTGCAACATCGCACTTGACTATCTGTTCATGGGCTATTTCCGGCTTGGACCGTCCGGTGCGGCGCTCGGCACCACACTTGCGCAGACCATCAGCGTGATCGTGGCGTTCGCCGCCATCCGGCACAAGCGAACGGGCATACGACTGCATGCGGCGAATCTGCGTCCGCGGCACGATGTGCTTGGCGGCATTCTCAAAATCGGCGTGCCGACCGCGGTACAGGACGGCTGCATCCAGATCGCGTTCATCATCATCACCGTCATCGCCAATTATCGCGGTCTCAACGATGCCGCGGCCGTCGGCGTGGTCGAAAAGGTAATCAGCATGCTGTTCCTCGTACCATCCTCCATGCTTGCCACCGTTTCGGCGATATCCGCACAGAACATCGGCGCAGGCAAACCGGAACGTGCGGTACGAACGCTCAAATACGCCACGGCGATCACCGTTGCATATGGCATCGCCATCTCCGTCGTCGTGGAATTGACCGCAAGCTCCATCATTGGTCTGTTCACCACCGATGCCACCGTGATCGTGCTGGGCGTCCAATACATTCGCAGCTACATCGTCGACGCGATCTTCGCCGGCGTGCACTTCTGTTTCTCCGGTTTTTTCGCCGCCTGCGGACGTTCGTATATCGGCTTCATCCACAACATCATCGCCATCACGTTGGTGCGCGTGCCCGGTTCATACCTGGCGTCGAAGATGTTCCCGCACACCTTGTTCCCGATGGGTATCGCAGCGCCGGCCGGCTCGCTCCTGTCCGTGTTCATCTGCCTCGGCTTCTACGCATGGCTCAGGCGCCGAAGCGTACTTGAGGCGAAATAAAGGCCCGGAAAACGAAAACGGGTCTATCTGCGCTTCGGTGCGAGGGTGCCGGCCAAGGCGCGCTCGCCGGGGCGGGCCAGAGGGCCCACCAATTCGTGTGCGGTATATGGTTCCTCGATGTAGTCGATGTCTTCGGCGGTGAGTTGCAGGTCAAGTGCGGCGATGGCGTCATCCACGCGTTCCGGTTTCGAACAGCCGACAATCGGTGCGGTCACGCCTTTGACCCAATGCCAGGCTAGGGCGACGCGGGCCATCGGCACGCCGATGCGCTCGGCGACTTCGTGGACCCGCCTGATAATCGGCAGATCCTGCTCCATGCCCCGATCATATTTGCTGCGCATCGTATTGTCCGTGATGCTTCTTTTGGAATCCGAATTCCATTTCGGTCTTGCCAAGTGGCCGGAGGCCATGGGGGAGTATGGGGTCAGGGCTACGCCGTACTGGCGGCAGACCGGAATCATCTCGCGTTCGTCCTCGCGGTAGAGCAGATTGTAGTGGCACTGCATGCTGGTGAACTTCGTCCAGCCATTCGCCTCCGCCGTAACCTGCATGTTGTGGAATTGGTAGGCGTACATCTCGCTGGCGCCGAGCGCACGTACCTTGCCGGCCTTGACGAGTGCGTCCAGCGCCTCCATGGTCTCCTCGATGGGCGTGCCATAGTCGAATCGATGAATGATGTACAGGTCCAGATAGTCGGTGCCAAGCCGCTTGAGGGTGCCGTCGATTTCATGATTGATGGCCTCTTGCGATAGATGCCCTTCGTTGAAATACACTTTGCTGGCCAAAACCACTCTGTCGCGACTGATGCCCAGACGTTTGAGCGCACGGCCGATGTACGTTTCGGAGGTGCCGAACGCATAGCAGTTGGCGGTGTCGATGAAATTGACGCCGCTGTCGATGGCATGGCCGATGACGCGTTCGGTGGCATCCTGGTCGATGGTCCACTGGTGGAAATCCGGGGATGCCTCGCCGAAGCTCATACCGCCGAGGCAGACCTTGGAAACCTGAATGCCGGACCATCCCAGAGGCGCGTATCGCATGTCTACCATATCGTGCTCCTTTGCTTATGATCGAAACGGTATGATTCGAAGCTATCATGTTCGACCGGAGGAAACCAATACCCTGCTTATCATTGGTTTCCATGCAAAAAAACTATGGAAGAACATGTCGGACACTCATTGGACATTCTTTTTGCATGGGCGTTGAATACGGGGTATGAACAATCCAAGTGCATTTCCGATGGGCGATCCGAATGACGGTTTCGCACAGTATTTCGTTGGACAAAGTTATCTGGCGCCGGTGCTTGATGCCCCGGAAATCGCCATCCACAACGTAACCTTCGAGCCTGGATGCCGCAATCATTGGCATATCCATCATGGTGGCGCGCAGGTGCTCATCGCAGTAGGCGGACGTGGCTATTACCAGATCGACGGGCAGGAGCCGAAGGAGCTCAAGGCGGGTCAGGCCGTGTGCATTCCGGCCGATACCAAGCACTGGCACGGCGCCGCTCCGGGTGAGGCGTTCTCGCACCTCGCATTCATGGTGCCTGCCGGTGACCCTTCCGCCATGAGCAACGAGTGGCTCGAACCGGTCGACGCCGTGGCATACGAGCGTCTCGACTGACCGTTTGGCCGCATGTTCGACCGTAATCCCTGACATCGTGGAGGCCGTTCGGGAAGGCATGTTTCGCACAAGGCGAAATCACCGTCCCGAACGGCCTTCACGGATATGGCGGCGCATCGTCTTCGGCGTTTCTCAGGATAGTTACTGAGTAACATTATGGATAAGGTTACTCAGTAACTACATGGGAAGGGGATGACATGGCCGACTTCGGAACGAATGCCGAAGATGCACCGGTATTGCGATTTGCCGATGTGTCACGAGTCCATGAAGCGGGTGCCAGCAAGGTGGTGTCGCTGGAGCATGCGGATCTCACCTTGCATGCCGGAGAATTCGTTGCCATCATGGGGCCATCGGGCTCGGGAAAATCGACGTTGCTCAATCTCGCCGGCGGGCTCGACCTGCCTACGGAAGGGCGCGTGTTCGTCGACGGCGTCGATCTGACGAAACTCGATGCGGCGCAGCGGGCCATGTTGCGGCGGCGACTGATCGGCTATGTCTTTCAGGATTACAATCTTCTGCCGTCGCTTAGTGCAGTGGAGAACGTGTCGTTTCCGCTTGAGCTGGATGGATGGGCACCGAGGAAGGCTCATGATGCTGCAATGGAGGCATTGCGCGAAGCGGGCGTTGAAGATCTCACCGACCGCAGGCCGGAGGATATGTCGGGCGGTCAGGCTCAGCGCGTGGCCATCGCCCGTGCCTTGGTCGGTCCACGTCGGCTTCTGTTGGCCGACGAGCCGACCGGGGCTTTGGACTCCCATACCGGATTGAAGATTCTCGAAGTGCTGCGTGCACGTGCCGACGCCGGTGCCGCCGTGCTCATGGTCACCCATGAGCCACGCTATGCCGCTTGGTCCGATCGCACGGTGTTCATCCGAGACGGAAGAATCGTGGATGAGACCGGACCCACGGATTTCGATGCCATGCTTGAGTCCGATGATGCCGTGGAATCGGGGCGATAGACATGGCCCGTATCTTCGCCCTTCGATCCGTGCTGCGACTTGCCTGGCGTGATATGTGCCGTCATCGTGCTCGGACGACGTTCTCCACGCTGCTTATCGCCTTGCCTATGATGGCGTTGATCGTCGGCGCCACATTGATGACGGGTGCTCCGCCCATGCGGGAGCGGGCATTGCGAAGCATACCGGAAGGCGCTCAAGCCGTGATCACCGCAACCGCGGTAAAGCGCGACGGGAATCCGTTCGAACAACCCCCTGAGGGAGCATCCATCTGGATGGATGAGATTACTCAGCAACCGGCGAGCGAAGACGAGCTCAAACGCATTGTGCCGTCCTCGGACAAGCTGCTGCCGTATTGGGATTCCGAACAGCTCATAGCCGCCACGGCAACCGGCCTGCAGCCGGGGCAGGTCGAGTCGGCGAAGAATTCGTCGATCGGCGGCACCCTGGCGCAATCCGGCACGGGCACCGCACGGCTATGCGAGGCCGGCGCGGAAGCGCTCGGTATGCTACTGCCGAAGCTGAGCGAAGGAACGGTTCCGAGCAATGCCGATGAAATCGTCGTCACCAGTGGACTGGCTTCGCGGATCGGAGCCGACATCGGCGATACGATTACACTGATAGCCCCGCCTTTTCAAGGATCGTATAGCACCAATGGCCGCATAGCCGCAGTCATACAGAATTCACAGCGTGCCTGGCGCATCAGTGGCATCGTTGCCGATGACGCCATCTCCAAAGCCTGGGCCCGGGACGGATGGATGTCCGGCATGGTCGCCCACGACGGTGGTGCCGGAGTGGACAGACATTACCTCGTGGTCGGCGATAAGCCGATCACCTGGCGGCAGGTCAAGAAGATGAATCTGCTTCAGACGGTGGCGGTATCACGGCATGTGCTTACCGATGGGTACCCGAATGCTTCCGAGCGATATCCCTCGCGTATCGATAGCCAGGCGCTACTGCAGTACGCCGTGGGATTCATAGTCGCCGTGGCCATGGGCGTCGCGCTCGTGCTATGCCTGGTTACGCCTGCATTCTCGATATCGGTCGATCAATCACGTCGCACGATGGGTCTCGCCTCAGCCTGCGGTGCCGGGCCACGCGATGTACGGAACATGTTTGGACTGCAAGGCGTCTGTTCGGGATTCGCCGGTGGTGTCATTGGCATGCTGGCCGGTATCGGAGGAATATATGCGATGGCTCCCTCCGTCATACATGTCGACGTTCATGAGATCCCGCAGGTGATTCCATGGGGGCTGCTCCCGCTGGTTGTCATGACGTCCACGTTAATCGGAGCCTTCGCCACATGGATGCCGGCACGCCGTGCAGGACGTATGAATGTGGTCGATGCGCTGCGGGACCGGCCCGATGGGCTGGAACGTGAGCGTTATGCAGGAAAAGGTGCCGGAAAGATTGCGCTGATATCGGGACCCATGCTTATGCTGGCGACCTGCGGATGCGCTGTGGCGAGCATGCGGGTGAAGGTTTCGGATGTCTCTTCGCCGGGAGTGTTGCCGGAAGGCTCAGGAACATCCCTGGTGCTGTTGGTCGCCGCCATCGTGCTGGCCATGATTGGCCTGTCGCGGCTGGTGAAAGGCCTTATCGTCATATATGGTGCGGTCGGTCGAAGTCTGCCCTTGTCCATACGAACGGGTTTGCGTGATTCGGCGGAACACCATCGCAGGTTCGTACCTGCCACCATCGCGGTCGTGCTGACCATGGCATTGGCCTCCTATGCCATGGTGCTGATCGGCTCGACTCTGGCCAACGATAGGAGCATGGAACTTGTGCATGGCCAATCCCATGTGATTCTGTCCGCGGAGGTGCCGGTGAACGACGATACCGATCGCATGGTGGTTGCCGACGGCATACGTAAGCTGGGTGATACCGCATCGTTTAAAGACCACCAGCCGATCTATGCCCTGGCTCAGCCGGATGCGGAATCCACGATGAACCTGACGGGCAAGGCATACGACGACATCTACGCACAATACCCTACCGTCAAGGCGCTTCTCGCCACCGAACTGCATTGCGAGGTGAACGAACGGCAGCAGTATGGGCAGGATATGGCATCCGCCTTCGACCCGAACGGTGCGCCATACTGCGTGAACTGGTCCAAATCGTACGAGGCGGTCGGATACACAGGCCTTTCCATGATCAACATGGATCCCAGCGTGATCATCATGTCCGCCGATGCGATGCGCATGACGGGTTTCCCGAATGCCGAGCAGGCCGCACGCACCTTGGAGGAAGGCGGTGTGGTCGTCGGCAATGCGGCGGCATTGCGAGAGGACGGTACGGTCACCCTGCAGGTGAGCCACCGCACCCTTGATGATGACGGGAACAGCGGTTCGGAACATGTCGTAAGGCAATCCGTCCGCAAGGCGACATGGATGAAGGGCTTTTACCCGCTGACCATGAGCGAGCGTACGGCACGTGAGCTCGGCATCGTCAATTTGCGCTATGTGGGCGACATCGCCGCATTGGACCATGTGCATGGATGGAGTGCCATCGAGCGGTTGCGCAAGGCGACGAGCGACATGCCATTGGTGAGCATGACCAGTCAACGGTACCAATACGAGTGGGCGACGGATGCCGATGGTGCGAAAATCACGCTTGCTCCCATCGTGGCGCTCGGACTGCTTGCCCTGACGGCCACGGTGGTGTCGCTGCTATTGTCCCGAACCCAGACCATCCGTGACATGACCACCATGCATGCGGTGGGAGCCTCACCGGGATTTTTACGTCGGCTCGGTCTTGTGCAGGCGATGACGATACTGCTGCCGGGGGTGCCGCTAGGCATGATTGCCGGCCTCGCCCTTGGCTGCTACCACATTGCGTGGTACCGGCGTATCGGCATCGACGGTGCATGGCTGGAAACCGTACCTTGCTGGCAACTGCAGATTGCGCTTGCCATAACGGTCATTGCGGCGGGATCACTATCGGCCTGGCTGGCAACCAGTCCTCCCCGCAATCTGACGCGACGTACCATCGATTAAAGGGAACAGGAGGACGATATGGCCATACGAGAGGCATTGCTGGCGTTGCTTGAACAGAGCCCATCCACCGCATATCAACTCAAGCAGGGATTCGAACGCGCCACATCAAGGATCTGGCCATTGAACATGGGGCAGATCTCGACCACCCTGCAACGGTTGCATCGGGATGGGTTGATCGAGGAGGAGCCGAAACGACACGATGAGGCCGTGGTGTGGAAACTGACGGACGATGGACGTCGGGAAGCTGAGCAATGGTGGTTGACACCGGTCACGCTGGAACAGCGTGGCAGGGATGAGCTGGTCATGAAACTCGCCTTTGCCGCAGTCACGCCGGGGGTCGATCTTGATCAGTTGATCGAACGGCAACGTATCTGCTTGCAGCGGCTGTTGCATGACGTCACCCGCGCCAAACGACTCACCGACGCCGATAACATTGCGGCGCGCCTAGTGCTGGATCATCATATCTTCGCCACCGAAGCTGAATTGCACTGGCTGGATACGTTCGACGAAACCATGCTGCGCAATGCCGCGCGCCGCAACCAGACCAGTGTCGGAAATGCCGATGACAAGCAGGAGGCACCGTCCCGTTTCCCTGTGCCTGACCTGCATGTTCACAAGGGCTGAATCCCGGTCGTGGAAGTGACTATACTGGCGGGCATGTCACGACAACACATCATTCGATGGGATCTGATGGGCGTGGTGTTCGTCGGCGGATGCATCGGCACCGGCCTGCGGTATGCATGCTCGTTCATCGCCGATTACGGGGCGTTTCACTTCGGTACGTTCACGGCGAACATGATCGCCTGCTTCGCCTATGCGACGTTATCCGCATGGTTGGGTGGTTCCGCGCGTCTTACGGGCAATGCCAAGGAATACGTGAACCGTGGTTTCGGCATGGGCCTGTGCGGCGGGCTTTCCACCATGTCGACGCTCGCCCTGGAACAGTTTACGTTGCTGCATGGGGGAGATACTCCTGACGCCGTCATCTACTGTGTCGTGACGTTCCTTGCCGGATTCGCGTTCACCTATGCGGGCTCCCGTACCGGTTCGCATATCGCGAATACGAGGAAGGGGGCATGAAGTGAATGCATTCCTGCCGATTCTGGTGTGCCTGTGTGGTGGACTCGGCGCCTCCGCGCGCTACGTCTGTGATTCGTATATCAAGGCGTGCTGGCATAGGGCATTCCCGATGTCCACATTCGTCATCAATGTGATAGCCGGTTTTCTGGCGGGAATCGTCGCCGGCCTGTATGCGCGTTCCGTCGTGCCTCAGGCTGCCCGTCTGCTGCTCGCCACCGGTTTCCTCGGTGGATTCTCGACTTTCTCAACCATGATGAACGAAACCGTCACCTTGCTGCGCGGCGGTAGGATAGCGGCGTTCGCCGGATACTTCGTGGCGTCCGTCATCGTTCCGGTCATTGCCGTCGCCTGCGGCTATATGATCGTCGAATGATGCGGCGGGAGGGGCGGATGCATATCGTAGAGTGAATGGCTGACCCTACATCATGTCCATCAGCATGAAGGCGAGCAACAGCTGCAACCTGCTGTCAAGCTTGGACAGGTCCATGCACAGGATTTCCGCGGCCTTGGAGATTTTGTAATTCACCGTGTTGCGATGTACGAACAGCTCGTCGGCGGTCTCTTTCACGCTGCCGTTGTGATTGAGATAGCACCGCAGTACGTCCAGCAGGTCGGAGTCGGATTCCTTGTCGTATTCGATCAGCGGCCCCAGAATCTGCGTGTGGTATTCCCGTGAGATTTCCGGATCCTCGATGCCGAGCAATACCCGGTATGCGCCGAGGTCGTCGAAGAAATTGATGCGGTCCTCCAGCTTTTTCCGTGATTGCAGCTTCAGGATAGAGGCCGCCTGACGGTGGCTTTTGCTGACGCAGCGTATGCTTTTGGTAAGTTTTCCCACGCCGATGGAGACGGTCTCCTGCCGGCGCAGCGCGTGCTCGACGATCGTCAGTATGCCGCGCCCCCAGTTACGCAGCTGTTGCGGTTCGTCGCAGTGCATGACGACGATAATCTGTTTCCAGGCGCTGAATACGGTGCTGAAACGTACGTCCCTGTGCAGGTATCTCCTGATTTCCGCGGCGATGAGGTTCAGTCGCACATACGGGTCGCCCGCATAGTTCTCGACCTGCACGATTGCCACGGCATAACGCCATTCGATTTCGAAATGGAATTCCGAAAGCGTCGCCGTATACAGTTCCTGCTGGTCGGGGAAGGAGATGGCGTTCTGGAACGCGGCGCTCACCATGCGCTCCTTCGTCTCCTCCTCGATGAGGCGGCGGCACAGCGGGCGGGCGATGTTTTCGAACGGCGCGCTTTTCGGAATGGTGAACAGTGGGAAGCCGTGCTCTTCGCAAAAGAGCACCACATCCTCAGGCGGCTCCATAAAGAAATGTCCGATGTCGAGGGCGATGCCCGCCGCGCGATGCTCATATAGGGACTTGACGTGTTTAAGCAGAGCCCCATCCTCCTGCAAGGCGATGCCGGTGACGAGAATCAGTTCGTCGCCGGCCAAGTAATCGATCATCTGAGTGGACTCCAGCACATGTACCCAAGTGACGTGGTGGCTGAGTCCGTCTTCGCCGGCGGCCGGATGAAGAGGAACATCCGGACACCCTTCAATCAACTCCCGTAATTCCAAAGTCATGTGTAATCTCCGCGAAATATAGCTTTTACAGTGTGTTTCGAGATGTCGTGGACATCGCGTTCGCATGGCTGCGGCCAAGCGTCATCATATCGGCCCCATATTACCGTTCTTTACCGATCGTTCATCCGTTCTTCAGCGTCGTACGTATGTTACGACAAATCGATTGTGCTCAAGCACAACCAAATTTGGGCTTGGATGACTGGAGAAACGGTTTCGAGAGGAAACATAATGAGTCCCAGTTCCGGCCGGAAGAGACGACCGGGCAGGCCGTTTCAAGACCTTTCGTCACAAGAAGCAAGGAGAGTCGCATCATGAGGCTGCAGGACACCGGATTGACATTCGAAGACATCAAGAACAAGGTCGACACCTATATGATCGAAACCTACGAGCGTTTCGACTTCCTTGCAGACCACGCCAAGGGCGTCTATATGTATGACGAGAACGATACCCCGTATCTCGACTTCTACGCGGGCATCGCCGTCAACTCCGTCGGCAACTGCAATGAAAAGGTCGTCAAGGCGGTGCAGGACCAAGCCGCCACCCTGATGCAGACCTTCAACTATCCGTACACCGTGCCGCAGGTGCTGCTCGCCGAAAAAATCTGCAAGGCCATCGGCATGGACAAGATCTTCTACCAGAACTCCGGCACCGAATCCAACGAGGCCATGATCAAGATGGCACGTAAGTACGGCGTCGAGAAGTACGGCCCGAACAAGTATCATATCGTCACCGCCCGTGAATCCTTCCACGGCCGCACCTTCGGCGCCATGTCCGCGACCGGTCAGCCGGACAACGCCTGTCAGGTCGGTTTCGGCCCGATGACCGACGGCTTCTCCTATGCTCCGTTCAACGACCTTGAAGCCTTCAAGGCGGCCTGCAACGAGAACACCATCGGCATCATGGTCGAACCGGTCCAGGGTGAAGGCGGCGTGCATCCGGCGACCAAGGAATTCCTGCAGGGACTGCGCGAGTTCTGCGATGAGAAGGGCATTCTGCTGCTGCTTGATGAGGTGCAGTCCGGTTGGGGCCGCACCGGCGCGCTCATGTCGTACATGAACTATGGCATCAAGCCGGACATCGTCTCCATGGCCAAGGCCATGGGCGGCGGCATGCCGATCGGTGCGATCTGCGCCACGCAAGAGGTGGCCAAGGCCTTCACCATGGGCTCTCACGGCACCACTTTCGGCGGTCACCCGGTCTGCTGTGCGGCCTCGCTTGCCGCAGTCACCGAAATCATCGATCGTGACCTGCCGGGCAACGCCAAGAAGGTCGGTGCCTACTTCATCGATAAGCTTTCCAAGCTGCCGCACGTCAAGGAGGCCCGTGGCCAGGGTCTGTTCGTCGGCGTCGAATTCGACGGCACCATCAATGCCGTGGACGTCAAGCATGGCTGTCTCGACCGCAAACTGCTCATCACGGCCATCGGCAAGGACGTCATCCGCATGGTTCCGCCGCTGATCATCACCGAGGAGGACGCCGACAAGGCGACCTCCATCATCGCGGAAACCATCGAGGCCCTGTCTGAGTGATCGGCCCGTCGGTTCCCGAATCGTGAACATACCTATGAAAAGAGGAGCAGTATGAAGCACATGGTCATCACCATCGGCTGCGAATACGGCGCCGGTGGTCCGGAGATCGGAAAGATGCTCGCCAAGGCGCTCGGCATCGAATATTACGACCGTGACCTCGTCGATAAGATCATCAACGATCTGGACGTGGACAAGGAGCTCGTGGAGAAGGCCGATAAGGGAACGAACGTCCCCTATACCTTCGAGACGACACTCGGTCCGCGTTACGCGAACCTGACAAACAAGGTCATCTCCCTGCAATACCAAGCCATGCACAAGATGGCCGATCAATCATCCTGCGTCATCATCGGCCGCAGCGCCAACTATCTGCTGCAGGACAGGGACGATCTGATCAACATCTTCATCTATGCGCCGGAGGAGGACCGCATTCGCGCAATCATGGAAAACCAATCCGTGAGCGAGAAGAAGGCGCGCGAAATCGTCAGCTACAACGACGAGAAGAACCGCAGCAGGCATCAGTACATCACCGGCACCAATCGTGGTGACCGGAGCCAGCGCGACCTGCTGATCAACAGCAGCCTGCTCGGCTGGGAGAAGACCTGCCAGTATCTGCTCATGCTCGTCGAAATGCTGAACGAATAACCGGACACAGGGGCCGTAACTCGAGGGGAGCGCGGCCTCTTTCCGCTTTTGTGAATCGCCATCGCAGAGCTTACGTGAGGAAGGAACTTTCGATGGAAACGCCAACTAAAAAAACTTCGGAATTCAAAAAGTCATTCAGTTCCCTTGACATCCTGATGATCGCCTTCGGCGCGATGATCGGCTGGGGATGGGTGGTCTCCACCGGCGACTGGATCGGAACGGCAGGCGTGATCGGCGCCATGCTCGGCTTCATCCTCGGCGGCGTGATGATCTTTTTCATCGGCATGACCTATGCCGAGCTGACGCCGGCAATGCCTGAATGCGGCGGTGAGCATGTGTTCAGCATGCGTGCCATGGGGCCGATTGGCTCATTCGTCTGTACCTGGGCCATCGTACTCGGTTACGTGAGCGTCGTCTGCTTCGAGGCGTGCGCCTTGCCGACCATCATCACGTATGTGTGGCCGGACTTCCTGCAGGGGTACCTATACTCCGTCGCAGGATTCGACATCTACGCCACATGGCTGGGCACTGCCGTGCTGTTCGCCGTCTTCATCACCGTCATCAATATCATGGGTGCGCAGATCGCGGCCAAGCTGCAGAACATTCTGACCCTGTGCATCGGCGCCGCCGGCATCCTGCTGATCGCGGCATCCGTGATCACCGGAGATGCTTCCAACCTGCAGGACCAGATGTTCGAAGGCTCGGGCATGGGCGGCATGATGGCCACCATCGTCAAGGTCGCCGCCGTCAGCCCGTTCTTCTTCATCGGCTTTGACGTGATTCCACAGGCCGCCGAAGAGATCAACGTGCCGCTTAAGAAGATCGGCAAGATTCTCATCCTCTCCATCGTTTTGGGCATCAGCTTCTATGCGTTGGTGATTTTCTCCGTGGGCTACGTGATGACCGGCGATCAGATCGCCGCCTCCGCCAATGGCACCGGCTTGGTCACCGCCGACGCCATGGCCGCGGCCTTCCACAGCAACATCATGGCGAAGGTGCTGATTCTCGCCGGCATGTGCGGCATCCTCACCAGCTGGAACTCGTTCATGATCGGCGGCAGCCGCGCCATGTACTCCATGGCCGAGTCCTATATGATCCCGCGTTTCTTCACCAAGCTGCATTCCAAGGCCAAGACCCCGTACGTCGCCATCATCGTCGTCGGCATCCTGAGCGTGCTCGCACCATTCGCCGGACGTAAGATGCTCGTGTGGGTCGTGGACGCAGGCAACTTCGGGTGCATCCTCGCATACTGCATGGTGTCGCTGTCCTTCATCATCCTGCATGTGAAGGAACCGGACATGGTCCGCCCGTATCGGGTGAAGCATTGGAAGCTCATCGGCACCATGGCCGTGCTGATGTCCGGCATCATGATCATGCTGTACATCCTTCCGGGCACCGGTGTGACCCTGGCTCCGCAGGAATGGCTCATGGTCGCCGGCTGGTCCGCGCTCGGCGTCGTGTTCTTCATCTTCAGCAAGATGGTCTACAAGGACAAGTTCGGCTATTATGCGCAGCTGTACGTCAGCGAACTCGATAACGGCGACGAACAGGAAAAGACGGTTTCCGAATCCTCCGCGATCATCAACCTTGCAGCGTCCGAAGCCAGCGCCCCCGACGAGTGGGCGAACGGTTTCGGTTACTTCCTGCCGATCAATCTGGTGTTCGGCAAGGGCAAGGTGCGTGAGGTCGGTACGATCGCCTCCGCGCACGGTACCACCGCAATGATCGTCACCGGCGGCCATTCCGTGAAGAGCAGCGGCACCTACGACAAGGTCCGCGGCCTGCTCGAAGAAGCGGGCCTGACCACGGTGCTCTTCGACAAGGTCACTCCGAACCCGCTGACCACCACGGTCGATGAGGGTGCCCGACTCGCCAAAGACCGGCAGGTCGATGTCGTGATCGGTCTGGGCGGCGGCAGCACCATGGATGCGGCCAAGGGCATTGCGTTCATGGCCGAAAACGAGGGTGGCGTCAGCGAGTACATCCATGGCGAGCGTACCTCCGACAAGGCCCTGCCGCTCATCCTCGTGCCGACCACCTTCGGCACCGGATCCGAGGCCAACGGCTTCGCGGTCATGACCAACCCGGACAACGGCGACAAGAAGTCGTTGCGCAGCCCGGCGCTTGTGGCCACCGCGTCCATCGTTGATCCCGACCTGATGCGCACGATGCCGAGCAGCGTGATCGCCGCCAACGGTTGCGACATGCTATGTCACTGCATCGAGGCGTTCACCGCCAATAATGCACAGCCGTTCACCGATGCGCTCGCCCTGTATGCAATTCCGCTCATCGCCAACAACATCGTGAGCCTGTATCGAGGTGAGGGCACCGACGAACAGTGGGCCAAGGTCTGTCTCGCCGGCACCATCGGCGGCATGGTCATCAACACCGCCGGCATCACTCTGGCGCACGCCATGGAACATCCGGTCAGTGGTCTGAGGAACGTCACCCATGGCAAGGGCCTGGCTGCCATCGAGCCGACCGCCATCGAAGCGACCTATCAGTACAACCGCTTCAAGTACGGTCGTATCGCGAGGATTCTGGGCGGCTTCACCGCCGAGGATTGCGCGCCACGAGTGAAGAGACTGCTCGCGGATCTTGATCTCAACGTGACGCTACGCGATCTCGGTATCGAGAAGAAGGACATTCCATGGTTGGCGCAGAACGCCCAGAAGGTCTCTCCGGGCAATCTTGTGAACACGCCGGGCTCCCAGCTCGTCACCACCGAGGAATCGTTGGAGAAGCTGTACGAGTCGATGCTCTGAGTGCTCAGTCACATCGATTCGCCGATGGATGGCCGTTGGGAATCCCAAAGGCGAATGCGATATGAGGGCGTGATGTCCCACCGTGGATAGCGGCGGGGCATCACGCTTTTTCATGTTTGGAGGCTTTCCTGCATAGGGGAAATGACCTTCCATGGTGGCATAGTGGAATGCGTCACGCAATGGGAGGAACGACATGACGTACATGCAGGCGTTGCTGGGGTTCGCGGTGCTGGCCGGAGCCATGGCCATGGTGCCGGGTCTCGACATGGTGATGACCATGAACGAGGCAATCCACTATGGGCGACGCAACGGCATCATGGCGGGATTCGGCATCCAATGCGGCGTGCTGGTATGGGCCGTCGCCGCGTCATTGGGCCTGGCCGCACTGATTTCCGCATTCCCGCTGGCCTATGACATCATCCGCGTGATCGGAGGCATGTATCTGTTCTATCTGGCATGGAGCATGTCCGGCATGTCCGGTTGGGCGAAGCGCAAGCTTGGCATCGCAACGAAGCAAACCGAAATGCAACCTCGGGAAGCCGCCGATGGCTCCACCGCATCCACGGAATCCGTTGCACGGTCCATGATCGCCCCGACCTCCAGGCCAAGCCTGTTCTCTTCATGGTGGCGCGGTTTCCTCACCGATTTCTTCAACCCGAAAATAGGCGTTTTCTACATCGCAGTCATCCCGCAGTTCCTCGTGTCCGGCGTCGGCAATCTCCAAATGGGTCTGTCGCTTGGACTGATCCACGCCATCGAAGGCGGTGTGATTCTCACCGTCGTGGCCTGTGCGGCCGCCACCTTCTCCGCCAAACTCACCAGTTCACGCGGCAAAAGCATCCTTTCCATCGTTACCGGTGGTGTCATGGCCCTGCTTGGGGGCGCAACCATCCTCGACGTGGTGCGAAGCCACACCGCCTGACGGAAGATCACGGTCTCGCCCTTGATCGTCAAGGGGGTGGCGTGTGATACCGTGCAGGTTATGGAGATTACATATACCGATGAGAAGAAGTTCACCAAAGAGTAGACGCAGCGGCTATTCCGTTCCGTCGGCTGGGTGTCAGGGGAGTATCCGGAACGTCTGTACAAGGCGTTGATGGGCTCGTCCACCGTGTTTTCGGCTTGGGATGGTGACCGTCTTGCCGGTTTGGTGCGCGTGCTTGACGATACCGAGATGGTGGCCTACATGCACTACGTGCTTGTAGATCCGGAGTATCAGGGTCACGGCATCGCCGGGCCTCTGGTCGGCATGGTCAAAGACCGATACCGTGATTACCTGTATATCGAGGTCATGCCGGAGGAGAGCAAGAACGCGTCGTTCTACCAGAAGCACGGCTTCCAGATCATGGAGGACGGCGTGGCCATGCAGATCTGCAATCCCGGCGAGAAGCGGTGAAACGGACGAATCCTACAATCTGAACGTTCGCCTGACGAATCGTTCGATCTTGCGCCAGTACACGTCCGGCGCCACCACCGAGCCCATCACATGATCGGCGCCTGGCACCAGCAACTTTTCACGGTCGAGACTTGAGCAGGCGTTGAAATTCATATCGAGGAAACGTGGGGATACGAAGGTGTCGGCGTCTCCGTGGACGAACAGCACCGGAATCGTCGCATGGCGGAGTTGCTCCATACTCGAGGCATCGTTGAAGTCGTAGCCGGCCTTGTACTTGCAGACAAGTCCCGCCGCGTCCACGCACATCGCCGCGAGCAGCTTTGGCAGATGGAACATCGCACGGGACGTATCGATGAATTGCAGTCTCACCGACGCGTAGCCGCTGTCTTCGATGGCGGAAACCACATTACGGGGCAACCTTGGGTCTCCGACGGTCATCATCACCGTTGCCGCGCCCATCGAATTGCCATGCAGCAGGATACGGGCTTCGGGATCGCTTTCGATGATCAGATGAATCCAATTGAGCAGGTCATTGCGTTCCAGCCATCCCATGCCGGTATAGCGCCCCTCGCTCATCTCATGCGCGCGCTGCGCCGGCACCAGCACCGTGAAACCGAGGCGTGCAAAGCGATGCGCCCATGTCGCCATCTCCGCGGGCTCACCCGTATACCCATGGCAGCAAATCGCGTAAAGATGCGGTTTCGGGCTTATGCAATCCGGGTCGAACAGCCAACCATGCAACGTAAGACCGTCGAAGCTCGTGATGGTGACCGGCTGCTTGGTCTCTTGAAACCATACGCCGGCTTCGCGTGCCTCGCCGGTATTCATCAGACGTTCGCGTTCCGGATCGTCCGGCGGGGACTGACGGAACATGGACTTCTTGTATTGCGAGTCCAAAGCGAACCTGAACAGCGAATTTGCGCAAATGGCCAGCGCTCCCGCAGATGCCACGGCCGCGGCTCCCGTTGCAATGCAGATGGTGCGGGCGATATCAGAATGGGTGCGCCTCATTGCTGCCTCGATTCTTTGATTTCGTGTATTCGTTCCCCGTTCATGCATGATGACCGATGTGTTCGATTGTACGTGTGTTCCGCGCCTTTGCGGCGTTGAACACGCATTGTCAGACCGATGTGTATACTTAAGGACTGTTGTCTTGGCGAGGGAAGCATGAGCTTCCGTAATCGACTCGGCGTGTGAGTGCACTCCTTGAGTGTCTTCGCGGCTCGTTGATGCGCCGAAACAGAAGAACGAATATCAAGGAGATATCGATTATGGCTACCACCATTACCCTCGAAGGCGCCGTTCGTACCGAGTTCGGCAAGGGCGCTGCCCGCCGTCTGCGCGTCGCCAAGCTGATTCCGGCCACCGTGTACGCCGGCGGTGAGGCTCCGGTCTTCGTGCAGCTGCCGATGAAGGAGACCACCCTGTCCCTGCGTCACACCAACGCTCTGTTCACCATCAAGTACGGCGAGCAGACCAAGATGGCCATCGTCAAGGACGTGCAGCGCAATCCGGTGAAGCGCATCGTCGAGCATGTTGATTTCTATGAGGTCAAGGCCGGCGAGAAGATCGACGTCGAGGTGCCGGTGTTCGTCGAAGGCACTCCGAAGGGTGCCGCCGTCGCGTTCGTCGACATTCAGGAGCTCAAGGTCCGCGCCGACGTCGCCAACCTGCCCGAGAAGATCGTGGTCAACGTCGATGGCCTGACCGATGGCGCCAAGGTCTTCGCCAAGGACGTCGTGCTGCCGGAAGGCGTCGTGCTTGACGTTGAGGATCCGGAAGAGTCCGTCGTCACCGTCGAGGTGCCGGAAGATGCCGCTGAGGCAGCCCCGGCCGCCGACGCCGCCGAGACCGCCGACGCCGAGTGAGATAGCTCGTTTCCGCAAGCGTTCGATTACGGAGTCCGCGCATGTAGATTGCATGCGCGGACTCCTTTGTTTCCGCTACGTTTCATGCCATCTCATATCGCGAACGATGGTTATCGATTGAGATTATGGTGTGAGAAAGTACTAACCAGAGCCGGCGCCACAAGCGCTGGCATGTCAACATCCGCATGCCGCGAAAGCGGCTGATGCATAAGAAGAAGTTAAGAATGACTGAACAGAATCATCACGATCCGGCGGAGCTTGACAAGCTCACCGAGAAGTTCACCGTGCTCCCTAACGACAACCCGGCATCCGACGCCAAGCGCGCCGAGCTCATCGACAAGCCGGCTTTCGGTCAGGTGTTCTCCGATAATATGGCCCACATGACCTGGACCAAGGGCGAAGGCTGGGGCGATCGCCGCATCGAACCGTATGCGCCGCTGAAGATGGATCCGGGCGCATCCGTGTTGCATTACGCTCAGGAATGCTTCGAAGGCCTCAAGGCCTACCGTCACGCCGACGGCTCCACTTGGCTGTTCCGCCCGGATGCGAATGCCGAACGATTCCAGAATTCCGCCAAGCGTCTGTACCTTCCGGAACTGCCGATTGACGATTTCATCGGTTCCGTGGCTGCTCTCGTCAAGCGTGATGTGAACTGGGTGCCGTCCCGTCGTGAGTACACCCTGTACATGCGTCCGTTCATGTTCGCCTCCGAGCCGTTCCTTGGCGTGCGGGCACCGCATGAAGTGGACTATTGCGTGATTGCCTCCCCGTCTGGTCCGTACTTCCCGGGCGGTGTGAAGCCGGTCAGCATCTGGGTTGAAGACAAGTGGTTCCGTACCGGCCCTGGTGGCACCGGCTTCGCCAAGTGCGGTGGCAACTATGCGGCTTCCCTGCTCGGTGAATACACCGGCATTGACCACGGTTGCGAACAGGTCTGCTTCGTGGACGCCGCCACCAAGACCTACCTCGAGGAGCTTGGCGGCATGAACATGATGGTCGTGCACAAGGATGGCCACGTGGAGACTCCGTCCCTGACCGGCAACATCCTGCCGGGCGTGACCCGCCGCTCCCTGATTCAGCTCATCCAGGACAATGGCCACGACGTGGTCGAAACCATGATCGCCTTGGATCAGCTGCTCGAAGACATCAAGTCCGGCGAGGTCACCGAGGTGTTCGCCTGCGGCACCGCAGCCATCATCACCCCGATTGGCCGTTTCAAGTCCGAGAAGTTCGACGTGACCGTCGCGGATGGCGGCTCCGGCGAATTCACCGTCGCCCTGCGCAACCAGCTGCTCGGCATTCAGCTCGGCGAGATCGAGGATCCGCACAACTGGATGTGGAAGGTCTGCTGATCTTCGCTAAGACCGTTTCCTGACAGCGCGTAGACCGCCGGAGGGCGGTATATGCATCGTACGACATGTCCGGCCTTCAGGCCAAGTTTACGATTGTACGATGCATATACCGCCCTCCGGCTCTTTTATGGTGATATGGCACCTGCGGGCTATGGTATTTTTGCAGTTGCATGAAGGAACCTTGTGAGGGAGGGGGAAGATATGGAGGTGGCCCTGGAAAGCAACGGGTTTTTCATGGGCATCGAATACCTGGCGACGTTCTGCTGCGGTATGGTCGGCGGACTTGCCGCCGTGCGCAAGGGATATGATGTCTTTGCGATTCTCGTGACTACATGGCTCACCGCATTGGGGGGCGGCATCATTCGTGATGTGCTGCTCGGTGCGCTCCCTCCCGCAGGTGTCTCCGACAAGGGGCTGGTGATCACCGCGCTGCTGGCGGCCGTCACCGTGGCCGTCGCACATCCGGAAATCAACAAACTCAGATGGTCCATGCTGTCGTTGGATGCGCTGGCGCTGGGATTGTACGCCGTTAACGGTACCAGTAAGGCCATGATGTACCACATGTCCGGCACCACGGCGATTTTTCTGGGCATGTTTACCGCACTGGGCGGCGGACTGATCAGGGACATGCTCATCAATGAAGTTCCCATGGTGATTCGTGACAAACATTGGTATGCGGTGCCATCCGCCGTCGGATGCATACTCACCGTGTTGGTGTGCAAGGGTGTGAATGCCGGCGTCATCGCTTTCCCGGCGGAGGTCGTGCTTGATGTGCTCATCGTCGTACTCATGGTCGGTATGCGATTGGCGTCGGTGATCTTCGATATTCAGTTGCCTGGCGCTCTTGCACGGCACAATACGTATCTACCGGGTGAATCAAAGTATCTGAAACGCCCTGTCATCCATCCCGACAAAGATGATGACGGCAAAGACGACAGGCATGAATAGCAGAAGCCCCGCAGGAGAATCTGCGGGGCTTCCATATAAACGGTGAGTTACGAAAACTCAGAGAGCGTTGATGGCCACGGCGAGACCGGACTTGCGGTTGGCAGCCTGGTTCTTGTGGATCACGCCGGCGCCAGCAGCCTTGTCGAGCTTCTGGGCCGCGACCTTGTAGGCGGCCTCGGCGGCGGCCTTATCGCCGGCGGCGATGGCTTCGCGGGTGGCGCGAACGGCGGTCTTCAGGCCGGACTTCACTGCCACGTTACGCTTGTGGGCCTTCTCGTTGGTGAGAACGCGCTTCTTCTGCGACTTAATGTTTGCCACTATTACTCCAAACGACGTTTTCTATAAGGACATACAAACGAAAATGATAACATGGCGCGCGGATAAATCGCCAGCGGACCTAGGAGTGTCGCGGCGCACCCTGCCGATACCAGCGGTTAGAATCGTTTGCGTTACGTATTTCAGGAGGAGGATGGCGTGGGCCAGCAGCATAATCAGCCCGGTTTCACCGATCAGTCGTTGATCCGCAATTTCTGCATCATCGCGCATATCGATCACGGCAAATCGACGGTGGCGGACCGCATTCTGCAGCTCAGCGGCATCGTACCGGAACGAGAGATGCGTGACCGCTTCCTCGATCGCATGGATATCGAGCAGGAGCGTGGCATCACCATCAAATCGCAGGCCGTGCGCGTGCCGTGGACCTTTGATGGCACCGAATACACACTTGGCATGATCGATACTCCGGGCCACGTCGATTTCACCTACGAAGTCTCCCGTGCACTGGCCGCATGCGAAGGTGCCGTGCTGCTCGTCGACGCCACGCAGGGCATCGAAGCGCAGACGCTGTCCAATCTGTACATGGCCATCGACCATGATCTGGCCATCATCCCGGTGCTGAACAAAATCGACCTGCCGAGCGCCGAACCCGACAAACACGCCGAGGAGATCGCCGGCCTGATCGGCTGCGATTCGTCTGACGTGCTACGCGTCTCCGGCAAGACCGGCGAAGGCGTGGCCGAACTGCTTGATCGCATCGTCACCGATATACCGGCTCCGAAAGGTGAGCCGGATGCTCCCGCCCGCGCGTTGATCTTCGATTCGGTCTATGACTCCTACCGAGGCATCGTCACCTATATCCGTATGGTCGACGGCGAACTGCGTTCCCGTGAGAAGCTGCACATGATGGGTATCGGCATGACCCATGATCCGATCGAAATCGGCGTGATCAGCCCCGACATGATGCCGACCAAGGCGCTTGGAGCCGGTGAGGTCGGTTACGTGATCACCGGAGCCAAGGACGTCAGCCAATCCAAGGTCGGTGACACCATCACCTCCGCCGCGAATCCGGCCACTGAGCCGCTGGAAGGCTATCGCGACCCGCAGCCGATGGTCTATGCCGGCCTGTTCCCGATCGATAACGCCCAATTCCCGGAATTACGTGAGGCGCTCGACAAGCTCAAACTCAACGACGCGGCCCTCATCTACGAGCCGGAGACTTCCGTGGCCTTGGGCTTCGGCTTCCGGTGCGGCTTCCTCGGCCTGCTCCACATGGAGATCGTGACCGAACGGTTGAGCCGCGAATTCAATCTCGATCTGATTTCCACCGCCCCAAACGTGCCGTATGAGGTCACTGCCGAGGACGGTAGCGTGCATCGCGTGACCAACCCGAGTGAATTCCCCGACGGCAAGATCAAGAGGATCGTCGAGCCGATGGTCGCCGCCGATATCATCACACCGAAGGACTTCATCGGTGCCGTGATGGATCTGTGTCAGGATCACCGTGGACAGATGGGCACCATGGAATACATTTCCTCCGACCGTGTGGAGATGCACTACCGCATCCCGCTCGCCGAAATCGTGTTCGACTTCTTCGACCAGTTAAAGAGCCGCACCAAGGGCTATGCTTCGCTCGACTACCACGAGGACGGCGAGCAGGCCGCCGATCTGGTGAAGGTCGACATTCTCATCCAAGGCGAGAAGGTCGATGCCTTCAGCGCCATCGTGCACCGCGATAAGGCATATTCCTACGGTGTGATGATGACGAAGAAGCTACGTGAGCTCATTCCGCGCCAACAGTTCGAGATTCCGATCCAAGCGGCCATCGGCTCACGCATCATCGCCCGCGAGAACATTCGCGCCCTGCGCAAGGACGTGCTTGCGAAGTGCTATGGCGGCGACATCTCACGCAAGCGCAAACTGTTGGAGAAGCAAAAGGCCGGCAAGAAGCGCATGAAGATGCTCGGACATGTCGAGGTGCCGCAGGAGGCGTTCATCGCCGCCCTGTCCACCGGCGATGCCGGCAACGACCGTGACACGAAGGACAAGATCCGCGCCGCCCAGAAGACCGAAGGCTGATGTTCGAAGTCTACATTCATGTGCCGTTCTGCATGAGACGTTGCGGATATTGCGATTTCAACACGTATACCGCCATTGACATGGGTGCGGGCGCGTCCCGGGGCAACTATGCCAACATGGTGATTCGCGAGATGGCGATCGTGCGTGATTGGCAGGAACGTCACGGCATCGTCGAACCGCCGGCCGGCACTGTTTTCTTCGGCGGTGGCACGCCGACGATTCTCAAGGCCGCGGATCTGGTGGCCATGCTGGATGCCGTACGCGAGACATGGGGAATCGCGGACAACGCCGAGATCACCACCGAGGCGAACCCCGATACGGTGAACGCCGATTACGTGCGCGAGCTTGCCGGCGGCGGCTTCAATCGTATTTCCTTCGGCATGCAGTCCGCGGTTCCGCACGTCCTGAAGACGCTTGACCGCACTCACACGCCGGAGAACGTCGCGGCTGGCATCTCGGCCGCGAATGTGGCCGGCATGCGTTCCAGCGTCGACCTGATCTATGGCGCGCCGGGGGAGAGCCTTGGTGATTGGCGTACCTCCGTGAATACGGCCCTCGATCTGGGAGTCAACCATATTTCCGCATACGCGTTGACCGTGGCTCCGAACACCACCATGGGTCGGCGAATCGCGGCCGGCATGTTGCCGACCCCGGACGATGATGACGAGGCCGCCAAATACGAAATCGCCGATGCGCTACTGTCCGCGGCGGGACTTGAATGGTATGAAATCAGCAACTGGGCGCGTCCAGGTTACGAATCACGGCATAACCTCGGCTACTGGCGCAACGTCGACTGGGCCGGACTCGGACCCGGGGCGCATTCCCATTACGATGCACCCGCCCTTTTCGAGCGAGGAACCGCCAGGAGAGGCCAGGCCGATGGAGAGGACAGCGCGACGGCCCTGCGTTCCTGGGACATCGCACATCCGCGCCTGTGGGGTAGCGCCATCAGCGAAGGCAGGATCCCGTGGGCTGGCAGCGAGAACATCACCGTCGAGGAGAATCTCGAAGAGACCATCATGCTTGGCCTGCGTATTCGAGGGGGCCTTGACATCGCACGGCTCGGCAATGCCATCGCCGAAACCACATGGCGTGAGCTGGAGCATGACGGCCTGATTACCGTTGAGCATCATCATGCCATCCCCACGCTTCGCGGGCGCCTGCTCAACGACACCATCATCGCCAAACTGCTGGAATCATTGGACTGACGATATTGCATAACGGCGACGCGAGGTCGTTTTCGCATGCTTGGCGAGAATCATTACGTGGGTATTGACAATGCCGTCGATTCGTTATATGGACACCTGAAACGCTATCGACATGGGGGCGCGGTATTCTAAACCACGCATTAAAGAACCGCAAGACTTTTCTTGCCCAAAAACATTGAAGGTGGTTTCGGTGACTTTCCACGCCCCGTTAGATCTGACGATCCATGATTCCCAAGGTATGTATGATCCCGGCGCCGAGCACGACGCCTGCGGCGTGGGTATGGTCACCACCCTCAACAAACGACCGGAGCGCAAGATCGTTGACGACGCCATCGAAGTGCTTGTCAACCTGAACCATCGTGGTGCGGTCGGCGCCGAAGAGAATACCGGTGATGGCGCGGGCATCCTCATGAGCATGCCCGACGAGTTCATGCGTGCCACCGTAGGTGTGAAACTGCCTGAAGAAGGTCACTATGCAGCCGGCATCGCATTCCTCGACCGTGACATCGCCACCTCCGGTCAGCAGGAGCAGGCCATCGCCCGAATCGTGCGTGAAGAGGGTCTCGAAGTACTCGCATGGCGCATCGTGCCAACCAACCCGGACGGACTCGGCCTGCAGGCTCTTGCCAGCATGCCGGCGTTCAAGACCCTCGTTGTGGCCGATCCGGACAATCAGCTCGCCGGCATCGAATTGGATCGCAGGACCTTCCGCATCCGTAAACGCGTGGAGCACGAGGTTGGCATCTACTTCGCGTCCCTGTCCGCGCGCACCATCACCTACAAGGGCATGCTGACCACCATGCAGCTCAAGCCCTTCTTCCTGGATCTGTCCGATGAGCGCATGAAGGCCAAAATCGCCATCGTGCACTCCCGCTTCTCCACGAACACGTTCCCGAGTTGGCCGCTGGCCCAGCCATTTCGTCAGCTGGCCCACAATGGCGAGATCAACACCATCCAGGGCAATCGCAACTGGTTGTCCGCCCGTGAAGGCCGACTGAGCTCCGAACTGCTCGGTGAGTTCAAGCCGCTGCTGCCGATCGCCACCCCGGGCTATTCCGATTCCGGTACCTTTGACGAGTGCCTTGAGCTGCTGCATCTCGCCGGCCGCTCCATGCCCCATGCCATCTCCATGATGCTGCCGCCGGCATGGGAGAAGAACGATCAGCTCGACCCGGATGTCAAGGCGTTCTACGAGTACAACAACACGTTGATCGAGCCGTGGGACGGTCCGGCGCATATCATCTTCACCGATGGCACCCAGGTCGGTGCGTTGCTCGACCGTAACGGCTTCCGACCGGGCCGTTGGCAGCTCACCGATGACGGCTACATCGTGCTCGCCTCCGAAACCGGCGTGCTGCCGGAGGTGGCTGAGGAGCATATCGTGTCCAAAGGCCGCCTCGAGCCGGGCAAGATGTTCCTCGTCGACACCAATGAAGGCCGTATCATTCCGGATGAGGAGATCAAGAAGGCTCTCGCTTCCCAGCACCCGTACCGTCAATGGGTGGAAGGCAACTCCGTCGAAATGAGCGAACTTCCCAAGCGCGAGCACGTCAACCACTCCGGTCAGTCCGTGCAACGTCGACAGCGCGCCTTCGGCTACACCGAGGAGGACCTGAAGCTCCTGCTTGCCCCGATGGCCAACACCGGCAAGGAACCTCTGGGTTCCATGGGCAACGACGCGCCTATGGCCGCGCTGTCCAACCGCAGTCGCATGCTGTTCGACTACTTCACCCAGAAGTTCGCACAGGTCACCAATCCGCCGCTCGATTGGGAACGCGAAAAGATCGTGACTTGCCTTGAATCCGCCATCGGTCCGGAACCGAACCTGCTGGCCGATTCCGAATTGCACGCCAAGAAGATTCTCATTCCGCTCCCGGTGCTTAACTCCGACGAGATGGCGCAGCTCAAGCGCCTCGACCGAGCCAAGTTGCTCGGCGGCTATTACAGGCCGTTCATCGTCAAGGGTCTCTATCAGGTCGCCGGTGGCGGCAAGGCGCTGAAGGAACGTCTGAACGAGATTTTCGAGGAAATCGACAAAGCCATCGAAAACGGCTCCAACTTCCTAGTGCTTTCCGACCGCGATTCCAACTACGCATGGGGTCCGATTCCGTCGTTACTGCTCACCTCAGCGGTGCAGCACCACCTGCTGCGCCGTCATACCCGCACGCAGATCTCCATGGTGGTCGAAGCCGGCGATGTGCGCGAAATCCATCATGTCGCGTTGCTGATCGCCTATGGCGCGGCGGCAGTGAACCCGTATCTGGCCTTCGAATCCGTTGAGGATCTGGCTCGCAAGGGCTACCTCAAGGTGGATGCCGAAACCGCCGTGAAGAACCTGACCGGCGCGCTATCCACCGGCGTACTCAAGATCATGGCCAAGATGGGCGTCTCCACCATCATGAGCTATCGTGGCGCCCAGCTGTTCGAAGCCATTGGTCTGAACAAGGATGTCATCGACGAGTATTTCGCCGGGACCACCTCCCGCGTGGGTGGCGTCGGCCTCGACGAACTCGCCGAAGAAGTGGCCATTCGCCACCGCGTGGCCTACCCGACCCAGTGGACCGCGCGCCCGCATCGTAATCTGCGTACCGGCGGCGAATACAAGTGGCGCCGCACCGGTGAGGATCACCTCAATGATCCGGAGGCCATCTTCCTGCTGCAGCAGTCGACCCAGCGTGGCGATTACGAAATGTTCAGGAAGTACTCGAACCACATCAACGACACCTCCAACCGTCTGATGACGCTACGAGGCCTGATGAAGTTCAAGTCCGACCGCAAGCCGATTGACATCTCCGAAGTCGAGCCGGCCAGCGAGATCGTCAAGCGTTTCTCCACGGGTGCCATGAGCTATGGCTCCATCTCCCAGGAGGCGCACGAAACCCTCGCCATCGCCATGAACACCATCGGTGCGCGTTCCAACTCCGGTGAGGGCGGCGAATCCGAGGACCGTATCAACGACCCGTTGCGCTACAGCAAGATCAAGCAGATCGCCTCGGCTCGCTTCGGCGTGACCAGCGACTATCTCGTGCATGCCACCGACCTGCAGATCAAGCTCGCCCAAGGCGCCAAGCCGGGCGAAGGCGGCCACCTGCCAGGTGCCAAGGTTCCGCCGTGGATCGCCAAGGTGCGTCATGCCACCCCAGGCGTGGAACTCATCTCCCCGCCGCCGCATCACGACATCTATTCCATCGAGGATCTGAAGCAGCTGATCAACGATGCGAAGATGGCCAATCCGAAGGCCCGCATTCACGTCAAGCTTGTCTCCGAGTTCGGTGTCGGCACCATTGCCGCAGGCGTGGCCAAGTGCCATGCCGACGTGGTACTGATCTCCGGCTATGACGGCGGTACCGGCGCGGCTCCGCTCAACGCCATCAAGCATGCCGGCACTCCGTGGGAGATCGGCCTGTCCGAAACCCAACAGACGCTGGTACTGAACGGCTTGCGTTCCCGCATCACCGTGCAATGCGACGGCGAGCTCAAGACCGGCCGCGACGTCATGATCGCAGCTTTGCTCGGCGCCGAGGAATTCGGTTTCGCCACGGCTGCGCTGATCGTCGAAGGCTGCGTCATGATGCGCGCTTGCCAGAAGAACACCTGCCCGCAGGGCATCGCAACGCAGGATCCGGAACTGCGCGCCCGCTTCAGAGGCAAGCCGGAGCATGTCGTCAACTTCTTCATGTTCATTGCTGAAGAGGTGCGCGAACTGCTCGCCCAACTTGGCTTCCGTACGCTGGAGGAGGCGGTCGGCCACGTCGAATGTCTTGATCAGAACGAAGCCATCAGGCGATGGAAGTCCGACGGCATCGATCTGAGCAATGTGCTCATGCAGCCGGGCCCGATTCCGGGAACCATCTTGCACAAGACCATCGATCAGAACCACGAGCTCGATAAGGCACTCGACAACAAGCTCATCGAACTTGCCCAACCGGCCCTCGACAAGAAAGAGCCAGTGCGCATTGAAATGCCGATTCGCAACGTGTACCGTACGCTCGGCACCATGGTCGGCTACGAGATCACCAAGCGCTATGGTGAGGAGGGCCTGCCGGATGACACCATCGACATGACGTTCCACGGCGCCGGCGGACAGTCCATCGGCGCGTTCATCCCGCGTGGCGAGACGATCCGTGTGTACGGCGAAGTCAATGATTACGCCGGCAAGGGTCTGTCCGGCGGCCGCATGGTGGTTCGCTCGGAATCGAATGTCTCATTCGACCCGCATGAGAACGTGATTGCAGGCAACGTCACCGGCTTCGGTGCGACCTCCGGGCAGATGTTCGTGGCCGGACGCGCCGGCGAACGCTTCGGCGTACGTAACGGCGGCGCCACCTTCGTGGTGGAGGGCGTGGGCGACCACGGCTGCGAATACATGACCGGCGGCACGGTCGTCATCCTTGGCTCCACCGGCCGCAACCTCGGCGCAGGTTTCTCCGGTGGCAACGTGTACGTGCTCGATCTCGACATGAAGCAGGTCAATCCGGCGGCCGCCACCAATGGCGCGCTGCTGTTTGAGCCGCTCGACGCCGAAGCGAATGAACTGGTGCATGGTCTTGTCAAGCAGCATGCCGAGGAGACCGGCTCCGCCTTCGCGGAAGGCCTCCTCGCCGACTGGGAGAGCAGCGCCAAGCGGTTCACCCACATCGTTCCGAAGCACTTCCTTGCCATGCAGAAGGCGATGAAGAACGCCGAGGAGAACAACATCGATTTCAACACGCCCGGCGTCTGGGAACAGGTGTACGAGCAGGTTATGGAAGGAGCGCGCTGACATGGGAGATCCTCGTGGATTCCTGAAGGTCCGTACCCGTCGCGAACTAGCCGAACGCCCCATTGAGGAGCGCATCAAGGACTGGTTTGACGTCCACGCCGAATCCGGCCTGCAGCCGTGGACCACCGAACAGGCGGCCCGCTGCATGGACTGTGGCACCCCGTTCTGCATGAGCGGTTGCCCGCTCGGCAACATCATCCCCGAATTCAATGATCTGGTGCGTCAGGAGAAGTGGGAGGACGCATACAATCGTCTGTCCGAAACCAACAACTTCCCGGAAGTCACCGGCCGCATCTGCCCGGCTCTGTGCGAAGCCGCCTGTGTGCTCGGTATCCACCAACCGGCCACGATGATCAGGAACGACGAATGCACGATCATCGACCAAGCGTGGGATCTGGACTATGTCAGGCCCCTGCCCCCGCAGCGACTGACCGACCAGACCGTTGCCGTGGTCGGCTCCGGTCCATCCGGCCTTGCATGCGCGCAACAGTTGACCCGTGCCGGCCATACCGTGGTCGTGTATGAACGTGATGACGCCATCGGTGGTCTGATGCGTTATGGCATTCCGAACTTCAAGCTCGACAAGCGACTCATTGACCGTCGTGTGGAGCAGATGGAGGCCGAAGGCACCGTGTTCCGCACCGGCGTGGAGATCGGCAAGGACATCTCCTGGGATGATCTGCGTTCCCGTTACGACGCCGTGGTGGTGGCCATCGGCTCCACCGTGCCACGCGATATGAAAATTCCCGGCCGCGAACTCAAGGGCATCCATTTCGCCATGGAGTTCCTGCCCGACGCCACCCGTCGCGTGTATGGCGTCAAACCGGTCAACGACATCACCGCCGAAGGCAAGCACGTGGTGATCATCGGCGGCGGCGACACAGGTTCCGACTGCCTGGGCACTTCCATCCGCCAGGGCGCAAAGGACGTCACCGTGCTGCAGATTATGCCGCAGGAGCCGACCGAACGTCCGGACAACCAGCCGTGGCCCACCTTCGCGCGTCTGTACCAGAAGACCACTTCCATGGACGAAGGTTTCGAGACCCAGCGTGCCGAATACGTCTACAGCACCGATTCGGTGAATTTCGTCGGTACTGAGGAGGAACAGGCCAAGGTCAAGGTGGAGGACGCCACCGCCACCGAAGGTTTCGTGGCGGACGAGAACGGCCACGTGACCGGTTTGAAGGTCGTGAACGTCGCACCGGGCGAAAATGGTCCGTTTACCCGTCAGCCGGGTACCGAACGCGTGATTCCGGCTGACTTGGTGCTTATCTCCGTGGGCTTCCTGCATCCGGATACCACCACGTTGGTGGACCAGTTGCCGGTCGACCTCGATGGCCGCGGCAACGTGGCGTGTAACGACAAGTTCGCCACCTCCCAGGACGGCGTCTTTGCCTGCGGTGACGCCGGTCGTGGCCAGAGCCTCGTGGTGTGGGCCATTTCCGAGGGCCGTTCCTGCGCGGCCGCCGTGGATGAGTACCTCACCGGATCCACCGAGCTGCCGGCTCCGATCGTCGCATCCAAGCGACCGATGATGCTTCCGCGCTGAGTGACAGCACGGTAGAAGACGAACGTAATCGCACGTGAGACGGCCTTTTCCGAATCAACGGGAAGGGCCGTCTTGCCGTATCCGACTCCGAGCCGTTCAACATCGACCATTTCAATATCGACCATATGACGTGCTGCGTTCATGAAAAGCGGAGGGCGTGCGGTAGAGTGGCATGCAGCAACACGTAACAAAGGAGTGCTTCAATGCCAAACCGTGCAGAACGCCGAGCCCAAGCCAAGCAGAATCGCAGGGGAGTGCCGCAACAGTACGACCAGACCCATGGCCGCGCACGTTCCGGAATGCTTGACGAATACCAACTGCAGGAGAAGTCCCGTAGGTTGCAGGAGGGCACAGACGGGCCGTGGAAGCCGACCGGTGGCACGGTCGAAGTGACCGAAAACCTGCTGACGACCAACCCGGACTATACGAATCCGAAGATGTTCAAGGCTCCGCATTCCACCCGCCAGTGGTTCCGTGTGGCCAGCTGGGTGCTGATCGCGCTGTCGGCCATCGCCTTTTTCGTGATCATGTGGCTGCCGCAGCATCCGATGTGGCTCATCGCCACGGTTTCCGCGGTCTTCGCGGTAGGTGTGATCAGTCTGTTCTTCACTGCGGGCAATCCGCGGCACAATCCGAACCTTGATCAGAACGGGACCGCCGTCTGATGCGGAGTCGTTGCAGACGTCTCTGAACATTTGCAGATGATATTGAATACAACGCACGATTGTCATGACACGAATGCAACAATCGTGCGTTTCGCATTGTCTTGGCCTAAAGTGGAACACGGAACGACTATCTGACTCGAAGAGGAGAGTGCAGTTATGAAGGTTGACATCCTTTCCCGGGAATACCCACCGAAGGTGTACGGCGGCGCAGGCGTACATGCGGAAGAGCTTTCCAAGGTGCTGGCGGAACGTGTCGACGTGACCGTCCGTGCGTTCGACGGCCCGCGCGCCGAAGCCGATGTTCCCACCATTCCCAGCGATGCCCCGAAAGGCTCGCTCACAGTCGTCGGCTATGACGTTCCGAAGGAATTGGAAGGCGCTAATGGCGCGCTGAAGACCTTCGGCGTTGACTTGCAGATCGCCAACGACGTCGATGCCGACATCATCCACGCCCACACTTGGTATGCATGCCTGGCCGGCTATCTCGCCAAGATGCTGCATGGCACGCCGCTGGTCATCACCGCGCATTCGCTCGAACCGTTCCGCCCGTGGAAGCGTGAACAGCTCGGCGGCGGCTACAACCTGAGCTCCTGGGCCGAAAAGGACGCCTACGAGCATGCCGACCGTGTGATCGCCGTGTCCGCGGGCATGCGTGAGGACATCCTCACCGCCTATCCGAACCTCGACCCGGACAAGGTGGTCGTGGTACACAATGGCATCACCATGAGTCAGTTCGAAACCCCCGCCGACGACGATCCGGGTTGGAAGGTGTTCGAACGCTATGACATTGACCGGAACAAGCCGACCCTGCTGTTCGTCGGCCGTATCACCAGGCAGAAGGGTTTGCCATACCTGCTTCAGGCGTTGCACTTCGTCGATCCGGGCATTCAGATCGTGCTGTGCGCAGGTGCGCCGGACACTCCGGAGATCATGGAGGAGGTCAAGACGGCCTTCGCCAAGCTTGACGAGGAACGCGGCAATATCATCTGGATCGAGGAGATGCTGCCGAAGCCGGAACTGAACGCCCTTGAGCATGGCTGTGACGCGTTCATCTGCCCATCCATCTACGAGCCGCTCGGCATCGTGAACCTGGAGGCCATGGCATGCGGGCTGCCGGTCGTCGCCTCCGCCACCGGCGGCATTCCGGAAGTCGTCGTCGACGGCGAGACAGGCTATCTCGTGCCGGTCGACCAGTTGCATGACGGCACCGGTACCCCGACCAATCCGGACAAGTTCGTACATGATATGGCCGACGCCATCAACAGGATCATGGCCGATCCGGAGAAGGCGAAGAAGATGGGACAGGCCGGCTATGAACGTGCACGGGACCACTTCAGCTGGGAATCGATTGCCGACAAGACCGTCAAGGTCTACGAGGATGTGATTGCCAAACAGGAGTAGCCGCAAATCGCCTGTCGGTCCATGACCGACAGGCAGACGCAGGCCATTCGACGCCTCCCGTCATGCATTATGCTGGCAGGAGGCGTTTCGCATATGCGATCATAGGATGATTATCATGGCGCAATCCTATGCGGAAGGAGAGGGAGAAAGCATGGTCGAGCAGGACACGGCACTGAAACTTACTGACGTGGAATTTCGCCGCAACAGGCGCGTGATCCTCACCAAAGTCAATCTGGAAATCAAAAAAGGTGAGAAATGGGTGTTGTTCGGACCCAATGGCATCGGCAAATCCAGTCTGGTACAGATGATGAGCACTCGCGGATTCCCGTCCTGCGGCACCGTCGACATCCTCGGCAACCGATTGGGCAAGGTCAACGTATTCTCCTACCGCAACCGCATCGGACTGAGCTCGGCCGAACTGGGGCGCGCGTTCCCTCCCCAGGAGGATCCGCTCGACGCTATCGTGACCGCGTTGACCGCCATCACCGGCCGTTGGCGTGACACCTACACTGATGAAGATTATGCCAAGGCGCGTTCCCTCATGCGCGAATTCGGTATCGAATACCTCGAAGGCAAGATGATGTTCAAGCTTTCGGAGGGTGAACGTACCCGTGTGCTCATCTGCCGTGCGCTGATGGCTGATCCGGATCTATTGATTCTGGACGAGCCGACCACCGGTCTCGATCTGGGCGGCCGTGAAATCGCGTTGCGCGCGTTGAGCCGTGTCGGCGCGGAGGAATCGGACCGTGCCGTGCTGCTGGTCACGCACCGGCTTGAAGAGATTCCGCAGGGTTTTGACCATGTGGCGATTATGGGTCGCATCACCGGCAACGAGGCGGACGCCTATGCGGACAATGTGGCCGGTAACGATCCGGCTCCGGGCACCATCGTGTATACGGGCGACCTGGAACATGGCTTCACTTCCGAGCGGCTGAGCCAGGTGTTCGGCCTTGATTTGAATGTGACCCATGCGAACGGACGATGGAACGCCTACGCCGTATGATGCCTTCGCCGTTGCGCGTGCGATAGCATGAGTAGTCGAAATCAGCTATGCATGAAGAACATGAAGGAGTGATTGATGCGTCGAGGACCGCTTGAGGCCGGAGAGAAAGTGCAGTTTACGGACCGCAGGTCCAACAAGATCACCGACCAGCTCGTGCCGGGCGGCGTGACGCAGACCTCGCACGGCATCATCCTGCATGATGAGGTAATCGGACGGACGGAAGGCTCCGTAATCGTGACGGTCAGCGCCAAACGTGAGGCGCAGATCAATCAGGACCATCCCGAACGCGACGCCAACAAGCCATGGAAGGGTACGCGTGCCATCGGCGGCTGGGAATTCGCCGTGATGCGTCCGCGGCTGGCCGATTATGTGCTATCCATGCCGCGCGGCGCGCAGATCATGTATCCGAAGGACATTGCGCAGGTAATTCAGCTCGGCGACATCCGTTCCGGCATGAACGTGCTCGAATCCGGTGCGGGCTCGGGCGCCATGAGCATCAATCTGTTGGATGCGGTGGGGGAGGGCGGCAGGCTCACCACCATCGAGATGCGTTCGGAATTCGCGCGTGTGGCCGAAGCCAATGCCACGATCTATTTCGGCGGCCGCCCTGCATGGTGGGATCTGAAAACCGGCGATTTCGATTCGGTTGCGGCCGGACTGCCGGAGCATTCCTTCGACCGCATCATGCTCGATATGCTCGACCCGTGGAACCGGCTCGAACAGGCATACCGCGTGATGGCACCAGGGGGTGTGCTCGTGGCATACGTGACCACCACTACGCAACTGAGCCGCATGGCCGAGGCGTTACGTGACGCGGGCTGTTGGACCGAACCGGACATTCAGGAGACGCTGGAACGCAACTGGAAGGCGCAGGGACTGGCGATTCGTCCCGACCATCAGATGATCGGACATACCGGTTTCCTGATGGTCTCGCGGGCCATGGCCCCTGGATTCCAGGCGTTGCGCAAACGTGACCGTGCCACGAAGGACACGACTACCGACATTGACTCACTGAGTGCCGAGGAACGCGCCGAACAGCTCGAGGATCTCGAGCTACGTGACATCTCCGACCGCAAGCTGCGTAAGGTGTTGCGTGACCTCGACGCGCAGGTGAACGCAATCGACGAATAATGCGCGGGTCTTGCCATGTGTTCTGCGACAATGGAAGATGCGACGGGTACCGTTGTAAGCCTGAACCGAAGATGGGGAGCATGCGACCATGGGAACAAGCCTGAAGAAGGTTGCCAAAAAGGCCAAGGATTACAAGTATGTGTTGATGGTGATGCGTCACGCCAAGACCGAGCCATTTGGCAACGGTGGAGATGCCGGCCGTGAGCTCACCGACAAGGGGCGCAAACAGGCGAAGTCGGTGGCCAAGGGATTGGCGTCCTTCAAGCTGGTTCCGGATCGCATAGCATGTTCCAGTGCGACCCGTGCGCGCCAGACCTGCGACCGTATGCTCAAGGTGTTCGGCGATGATCCGAAGGTCGATTATCGGCAGAGTCTGTACGAAGGTGGCGTGCAATCCGTGTTCGACGAACTTGCGCAAACCAAGGAGAAGCGCCGCACACTGCTGATTCTCGGTCATGAACCGACCGTATCGATCGCATGCCAGTGGATTGCCAGCTCCGAATCCGATCCGACATTGCTTGACCTGTTGAATCTGGGCATGTCCCCAGCCTCAATCGCCGTGTTCGGTGCGGACGAGCCGTTCAACCAATGGCAGCTGCACAGCGGCGAACTCATCGCCCTGCTTACGGCCAAGGATTTCGACTAGGCCCGGGTTCATGGCGGGAGAACGACCATAACGGCTGGCGGGAACGGCTCCCTTACCGCTCTGCTTGGGCAGTGTTTCACGGCGGACACTGCTTTGCACGTGGCTTGCCTTTTCGGACAAGAGACTGGTAAACCGAGTTGGAAGAATCCGAGGTCTCCCGAACGCCATGGCTTCCGTGACATAGCAGTAGGAAGTCGAGCATGTTTGGCGGCGAAGCTGATATATAAGGCTGGCTTATAACGACATTCAAATTTTCCTAATGCCTTATAGCAGGGCATTCTGTGATAGCTTGGGCGGGTTGCATTGTTCATGTCAGATGGAGGATTCATGTCCGCTCTCACTTCCGTCTCCGGTTTTCCGCGCATCGGCCAAAACCGTGAGCTGAAGAAGATTATTGAAGCATATTGGAAGGGCAACGCCGCCCTTGATGAGGTGCGTGCCACCGCCAAGGAGCTGCGCGCCAAGCACTGGAAGTTGCAGCAGGCCGCAGGCGTCGATCTGATTCCCAGCAACGACTTCAGCTACTACGATCAGATGCTTGACACCGCCATTCTGCTGAACGTCATTCCGCAGCGCTACCAGCGTCTCGCCTTCGATAATCCGGAAGAGACCCTGTTCGCGATGGGTCGTGGCTACCAGGGCGACAAGGGCGACGTGACCGCCTTGCCGATGAAGAAGTGGTTTACCACCAACTATCACTATCTTGTGCCGGAAGTCGATGCGGCCACCGACATCAAGCTCAACGGCACCAAGCCGTTCGACGAATTCAATGAGGCCAAGGAGCTTGGCGTCATCACCAAGCCGGTACTTATCGGTCCGTACACCTTCCTTAAGCTCGCTCGCAACCCGCAGGCCGAAGAACTCGAATACGACAAGGGCCTCGTGAACGCGGTTGCCGCGGTCTACGCCGAAATCATCTCCAAGTTCGCGGAGCTTGGCGCGGAATGGGTTCAAATCGACGAACCGTACCTCGTACTCGACAAGGAACCGAGCGACGTGGAACTGTTCAAATCCCTGTATGCCAAGATCCTGCCCGCCCGCGAAGGCAAGATCAAGGTCCTGCTTAATACGTACTTCGGTCACATTGCCGATGTCTATGAAACCGTCAACCTGCTCGGCTTCGACGGCATCGGTCTTGACCTCAACGAAGGCAAGGACGAAAACCTCGCTGCCGTCGAACAGTACGGCGTAGCGGAAGACACCACTCTCTTCGCCGGCGTGGTCAATGGGCGCAACATCTGGCGCAACAACTATGCCGTGAGCCTCGGCCTGGTCGATGCCCTGAAGAGGGTCACCGACAACGTGGCCGTCTCCACCGCCAGTTCCTTGCTGCATGTGCCGTTCAGCACCGAAGGCGAGGACGGTCTCGCCGACGAGGTGCGCAGGCATTTCGCCTTCGCCGTTGAAAAACTTGATGAGCTGCACGAAGTTGCCGTGCTCGCCGACGCCAGTGAAGACGAGAAAAAGGCCTCCGCCGAACTCAAGGCCAATCAGGCGCTTTTTGATGGCACCCGCGTCGCCGTCGACCAGGCCGTAGCCGATCGACTCGCCGCACTGAACGCCGACGATTTCGTTCGTCAGCCGGCCCGCGCCGAGCGTCAGAAGGAACAGCGTGAGGCCCTCGGCCTGCCGCTATTGCCGACCACCACCATCGGTTCCTTCCCGCAGACCAAGGAAGTGCGTGCCGAACGCGCCAAGTTGCGTAAGGGCGAAATCACCAAGGCCGAATACGACGACTTCATGAAGTCGCAGATCGACGCCTGCATCAGGCATCAGGAGGATCTCGGACTCGACGTGCTCGTCCACGGCGAATTCGAGCGTAACGACATGGTCGAATACTTCGGCCAGAACCTCAACGGATTCCTGTTCACTAAGAACGCCTGGGTGCAGTCCTATGGCACCCGTTGCGTCAAGCCTCCAATCGTGTGGGGCGATGTGTCCCGCGCCAACCCGATCACCGTGGAGTGGAGCTCCTACGCGCAATCCCGCACCGACCACGTGATGAAGGGTATGCTCACCGGCCCGGTGACCATCCTCAACTGGTCCTGGCCGCGCGAGGACATCACCCACGAACAGCAGACCCAGCAGCTCGCGCTCGCCATCCGTGACGAAGTGCTCGATCTTGAGGCTGCCGGTATCAAGGTCATCCAGATCGATGAGGCCGCGTTGCGCGAAAAGTTGCCGTTGCGTAAGACCGACTGGCATAAGAAATACCTCGACTGGGCCATTCCGGCATTCCGTCTGGTGCACTCCGCCGTCAAGCCGACCACACAGATCCACACCCACATGTGCTATTCGGAGTTCAACGACATCATCAAGGACATCGATGCCATGGACGCCGACGTAATCTCCTTCGAAGCCTCTCGAGGCGATCTTGTGGTGCTCGATGCCATTCACGACGCCAACTTCGAAACCGAAGCCGGTCCAGGCGTTTACGACATCCACTCGCCGCGCATCCCGTCCGAGCAGGAGATCGAGGAACGAATCCATGAGATCCTCAAGAAGATGGATGTCGAAAAGGTGTGGATCAATCCGGACTGCGGCCTGAAGACCCGTGGCAACGCCGAAACCTGGCCGAGCCTCGAACATCTTGTGACCGCGGCCAAGGCCGTACGCGCCAAGCTCGCCAGGTAAGGTGCAGGAAGCCCCCTATGCATTCACCACTGTTTTCGCTTGAGGTATTCCCGCCGAAGCGAACCTCCCCTGTAGGCACCATCTACGACACATTGGATGGCCTGCAGGGGCTGGATCCCGATTTCATTTCCGTGACCTACGGCACCGGCAAATCATCCGACCGGACGCTCACCGCGCGCATTGCGCATACCGTGAGCGAATACGGCATACCCTGTGTGGCCCATCTGACCGCACAGTACCTCAATAAGGATGATGTCGATCAGGCACTCGACATGTTTGACGAAGCCAAGGTTTCCGGCGTGCTCGCCCTGCGTGGCGATCGTGTGGAAGGTGCCGAACCGGCCGGCGTCTTTGAGCACGCCAGCGATCTGGCTGCCTACATTCGCGAGGAGCGTCCGAATCTCAAGATCTACGGAGCCTGCTATCCGGAGAAGCACCCGCAGTCGGTCACGCTGGAAGATGACATCGACAATCTCAAGAAAAAGGTCGATGCCGGCGTCACGCACCTTATCTCGCAGCTGTTCTACGACAATGAGGATTTTCTACGCTTTCTCGACAAGGTGCGTGCGGTCGGAATCGAGATACCGATCGAGGCTGGCATCATGCCGGTGATGAACGCCAAATCCGTGCGTCGCATGGCCGGAATCTGCCAGTCTCGCGTACCGGAGAAGCTGGAAGTCATGCTAGACAAGTGGGGCGGCGACAATGCCGTACTCAAGGAGGCCGGCATCGCCTACGCCTCCGAGCAAATCAGCGATCTGGTGGCGCGTGGCGTTGACGGTGTGCACCTGTATACGATGAACCACCCTTGCGTCAGCAGACGCATCTGGTCCAACGTCAAACCATTTTTCGTCTGACGCCAGACGATGCAACAAACACGAGGGGCGGTCGCGAGCATTTTGCGACCGCCCCTACGTCATTGCCGACGCTATATTAAATACCATGGGTTCTATGCAACATACGTTTGGAGTGCGCGAGCTGATTCGTGCCGGACTGCAGGATCTCGACAGAGCACGCGAGCTCCTGCAGGAACTGCAGGACAATGGCGTAAGCGACGATCGGCTGCAATCGTTGATGGCTACGTTGGAACATTCCTGCGACCCCGACGTGGCGCTACGTAATCTCATCGATATCATCAAAGCATTGCAGAGCCAAGGCAGAAGGTTCGACGACATCGTAACGAGCGGAGAGGGTCTTACCCGGCTTGTCACCGTGCTCGGCGTTTCCGACGAAATGGGCAAGCTCATGCGCTTCAGGCCCGAACTGGTCGCAGCCGCCGCCAATGACGCTTGCGAAAGCCACCTGTACAATCACGCACAACGGCGCGCGCATGTACTCGAAGCGGTAGGAGCCGACCCGCAGGAATCCGCCATGCCCAAGGCCAGTCTGCCCCTGTCGGAGGCGGCGACGGCATTGCGGCAAACCTATCGCAAGCAACTGGCGGCCATCATGGCACAGGATGCCATGGAAACCGATCCCACCACCATTCAGCCGCGTATCAGCCAGGAACTGTCCGACCTGGCCGACGCGGCGCTCGAAGGCGCGCTCGCCATCGCCCGTAACGAGATTGAGGGCAGCGAGCATGTACGTTTCACCATCATCGGCATGGGTAAGCTCGGCGCGCAGGAGTTGAACTACGTTTCCGATGTGGATCTCATTTACGTGGTCGAACCAGCCGATCCCGATACCAACGGCATGACGCTTAATCGTATCGGCACCAAACTGGCCACTACCCTACAGCGCGTATGCCAGTCGGTGATCATGGGCGTAGCCGAACCGACTCTGTGGCAGATCGACGGTGGATTGCGACCCGAAGGCAAGGACGGTCCGCTCGTTCGCAGACTCGAATCGCACGAGGCATACTATGAGCAGTGGGCGGAGAACTGGGAATTCCAGGCGTTGCTCAAGGCGCGACCCGTCGCGGGCGATCCCGAGCTCGGCAAGGCTTATATGGACATGACCCGGCCGTTCGTATGGACCGCATCCAAACGTGACAACTTCGTCTACGACTGTCAGCAAATGCGCAAACGAGTCGAAGACCTTATCCCGGCACCGCTCAAAGATCGTGAGATCAAGCTTGGTCGCGGAGGTCTGCGTGATGTGGAATTCACCGTGCAGATGCTCCAGCTCGTGCATGGTCGTTCCGACGAATCGCTGCGTACCCGCTCCACCTTGGAATCGTTGCAGGCGCTGGCCGATGGCGGGTATGTGTCGCGCAAGCAGGCAAAAAAACTTTCCTGGGACTATCGCTTTGAACGAGTGATGGAACACCGGCAGCAAATGTGGGCCCTGAAACGCACGCATCTGTTCCCGGATCTTGGCAACGCCGGTCTCGGCGGCATCGAGCGCAAGCGTGACGTCGATGTGGACGCGTTGAACCGGAATCTCGAATTGCGCAGGCTCGCGCGTGCCTTCCACCTGCATCCGGAAGAACTTGTCGACAAATACGACGAGACCCGCCGCGAAGTACGCCACCTGCACATGGACATCTACTATCGCCCGATGTTGCCGATCAATGCCGGCTTGGATGACGAGCAGGTCGAACTGTCGGAGAAGGCCGCACACGAGCGTTTCGAATCCATAGGATTCGCCGACGTCGACGCCGCCATGCGCCACGTCGTAGCGCTTACCGCCGGTATATCCCGTGCCGCAAAGATCAACCGGATCCTGCTCCCGGCTGTGCTGCAGTGGCTTGGAGAAGGGCAGAATCCCGACATGGGCCTGCTCAACTGGCGCAAGCTCGAAGAGAACTTCGGCACGGAAAGCGAATACCTCGGATTCCTGCGCGATTCGCCATCCGCGGCGCAACGCCTGTGCCATGTGCTTTCAAATTCCCGGTTTCTCGGCGACGCACTCAACAAATCGGTCGAATCGGTTACCTGGCTCGGCAACGATGAGGAACTCAAACCCCGTACGCGTGAAAGCCTTGACATTCAGACCAAGGCCGCACTGGAACGTAATGCAGGCAGCATCAACGATTTCGCGAATTCGGTACGTGTCATGCGCAGGCATGAGATCGAACGCATCGGCCTGGCTTGGATGAGCGGCGTGACCGACGACGCAACTTCGTTGGCCGGCATGACCGACGTGTATGACGCCATCATCGAGGCGTCGTTGCGGTGGGCTATCCGCCATCAGCTTGACGAAATGCGGTTTGATGAAGCGCCGGCCGCAATCACCGTCATCGGCATGGGCCGTTACGGCGGCAGGGAGGTGAATTTCAGCTCCGACGCCGACGTGATCATCATCTACCGTCCGACCGAAGAGGCTGACGATGGTCAAGCCAACCTATTCGCGCGCAAGGTGCAAGAGGATTTGCGTGCCATCCTGCAAGGTCCTACCACCTTCGAGCCGAAGATCGAACTCGACATGGACCTGCGCCCGGAAGGCAAGAACGGCCCATTGGTACGCTCCTACGCATCGTGCGAGGAGTACTACCGTTCATGGGCCAGCACGTGGGAGCATCAGGCGCTGTTGCGTGCCCGCCATGCCGCCGGTGACGTCGCACTGGCCGAGGATTTTCTTGTCAACATTGCCAATCCGCTGCGCTATCCGAAGACGGATCTGACCGAAACGCAAATCGCCGAAATCCGTAAGCTCAAGGCTCGCATGGAGGCTGAACGCCTACCGCGCGGCGTGCGTAGGGAGCGCCATCTGAAACTTGGCAAAGGCGGTCTGTCCGACGTGGAGTGGACCATTCAGCTATTGCAGCTGCAACATGCGGGGGAGAATGCGAACTTGTGCGTCAACGGTACGTTGGAAGCGCTTGACGAGCTGGAACGTCGCAGGTTGATTGACGCCGGAGATGCCGTCATATTGCGCAAGGCGTGGCGCATGTGCACCGCGGCCCGCAACGGCAGCTATCTGTGGAGCGGGCGTGTCAATCAGGCCGACATTTTGCCTGATGACACGTACTCACTCGGAGGCATTGCGGTCTATCTGGGCTACGACGCGAACCGCGGTCAGCATTTCGAAAACGATCTGCTTGCCGTAATGCGCAAGAGTCGCGACGTAATGGAGCGACTCTTTTATGGTCGCGCATGACATGCCAGCCAACCCAATACCCCTAAATCGTTATCTGCCCGCCGTGTGAGCGGAAAAACGAGTGACCATATTAATCTGATTCGAGAAACGTCTGTTTTACGACCCTTTTCAAAATCGGGCACTCGGATTATTCGTCGCAATGCTCACACGGCGGGCAGATAACGATTTAAGGGGTATGTCGTAGTGTGTCGGAGGGTCAGTGCACGTACATCGACAGCACAATGGCCACCAATGCCACGAAAACCGCGGAGCAGACGGCGAGTATCGCATTGCCGTGTTTGCGTGTACCGAATACCGTTACCAGCGAGATGACGGCGAATACGATGGACACGTCTACGAAAATCGAACAGAAGAATTTGGCCAGTACCGGTTTGCCAAATGCCAGCGGAATGGAAATCACGGCGAATACGATTGCCGTGATTGCGCTTTTGGAAATGGGTTTCTTCGTTGAATTGCTTACGTTGCTCATAAGGACAATACTCCTGCTGCAGTTTGACATTCTATGTATAGGTTCATAGATAAAACATAGGCGCATGGTCATGCGAATACACTGGGGAGTGTCGCCATATTCGGACAGGGAAGATTGTGATGCTACCAGATTCTCGTGTGAAGAAGACCGTTGCTCCTCGCGTGCCCACGCTGAAGAAGCCGTCCGTATTGGCTGAGATGCGTATGGGCGCGGTCGAGCCGGAAGGCTTCTATGACACCATCCGCATTGAAGGGCAACATGCCGCCGATGCAATCTCGGATTGGACGTTGACCACCTTTCTGGACTGCTCTCTGGAAAACCTGACGTTCGAAACGGTGTTGTTCGACCATGCAGCCATCACCAGTACGAGGTTCGCCGGCTGCGGCATGGTGCACTCGTCGTTCGTGAACGCGTCCATATGCTCAAGCACCTTTGAACACTGTCGGTTCGGTGCCTGCGACGCTTGGGATTGTGAGACTCGATCCGTCATATTCACAGGCTGCCGGTTTGGCTATCTTAACTTGCGTGGCGCCAAGTGGCACGATGTGGTCTTTCAGGATTGCGTGATCGACGATTTCGATGCGGCTCATGCGGTGCTGGGACGCATCGCGTTCCCCGGTACCACGATTCATGCCATCAATCTGCAGCATGCCGTGGCCGATGACGTTGATCTACGTGGCGCAGAACTGCAGGAGATTCACGACGTCGCCGGCTTGCGCGGCACCACCATGCTCGTAGATCAGATCTCCCAACTTGCCCAGTCCTTCGCCGCCAGTCTTGGCATCCGACTGGAGGAGCCTGAGGGCTAGGAATCATGAACACGCGGTGAATGGGAGGGTCAGTGGTTCAGGCTATAGTTGGCTAGGTCACTTCGGGTGGCCACCTTCAACTACAAGTTGCATGAAAGGTGAGCCGTTGTCCTCAGTACTCGAACCGGCGACAGAGACGCCGATGGTCGGAAAAAGCGTCATCACTCTTGACGATCTTTCCATTCGTCAGATTCAGGAACTGCTGCACAAGGCGCAGTACATCGATTCCCATCGCAAGGAAGTGGCGCACACCTGTGAAGGCAGGGTGCTTGCCACTTTGTTTTATGAGCCGAGCACGCGTACCCGACTGAGCTTCGAAACCGCCATGTTGCGACTCGGTGGCAAGGTGATCGGTTTTGCCGGCGCCCAGCTCGCCTCCGTGACCAAGGGCGAGACCATTGCCGATACCCTGAAGACCGTTTCCAATTACGTTGATGTGGTCGCCATCCGCCATCCGAAGGAGGGCGCCGCGCTCGTGGCTTCTCGCGCAGCATCCGTGCCGGTCATCAATGCCGGCGATGGCGGGCACATGCACCCGACGCAGACCCTTGCCGACCTAGCCACCCTGCAGTCCCGTTTCGGACGCATCACCAACCTGACCGTCGGATTGTGCGGCGATTTGACGTTCGGTCGCACCGTGCACTCCCTGATCGAAACGCTGTGCCGCTTCGGTAACGTGAACTTCGTACTTATCAGCCCTGACGAGCTCAAGACTCCGCGTTATGTGCTCGACCGTATCGATGCCACCGAATCCTGCTCCTACACGGAGGTCAAGGACCTGGCTTCCGTAATCGGCGACCTTGACGTGCTGTATATGACCCGTGTGCAGAAGGAACGCTTCTTCAACGAGGATGACTACCTGCGTCTGCGTGATACCTATATTCTCGACGAAGCCAAGATGAGCCTCGCCAAGAAGGACATGGCCGTGCTGCATCCGCTGCCGCGAGTCAATGAAATCGCAGTCGAAGTCGATGACGATCCCCGCGCCGCCTACTTCGAGCAGGTCAAGAACGGCATGCTTATGCGTATGGCATTGGAAAGCTCGGTGGTCGGTGACAGACTGCCGGGATACGAACCGCTTGAATCGGAGGAGGTTGCGGCCTGATGGAAGTCACTAGCATTCAGAATGGCATCATCATCGATCACGTGCCTGCCGGCACTGCGCTCAAGGTGCTCGAATACTTGAAAATCGACCCGTCCAAGACCAAACTCGCGTTGATCATGAACACCGACAGCCATATGTATGGTACGAAGGACATCATCAAGATCGAAGATGAGACCGAAGCCGTCAACCTGGATGTGCTTGGCCTCGTGGCCCGCACCGCAACCGTTGGCGTGGTGCGTGGCGGCAAGATCGTCGAAAAGAAGCAGCCGACGCTGCCGGAGCATGTCGTCAACATCATCAAATGCGTGAATCCACGTTGCGTGACCACCACCGAACCGGCCGTGCAGATGTTCCATCTGGTACACTCCGACCGTGCCGAATACCGTTGCGATTACTGCGATGAGGAAGCGAAGTTCTGACCCATGGCCCTCACCCTTCACGACATCAAGGTCTGGAATACCGGCGAAGTCATCGACCTGATCGTTCCTGCCGACACCGACGAGACCGTCGACGCCTCAGCCATGACCATCGCGCCGGGCTTCGAAGACCCGCATGTGCACTTCCGCGATCCCGGGCAGACCTACAAGGAATCGATGGTGTCCGGTTGCACCGCAGCCGCTTCAGGTGGTTACACGAACGTACTCATCATGCCGAACACCGTTCCCGCCATGGATGGCGTGAAGGTCAAGGCCGGTCAGCAGGGCGCTTCCGAGGTGCTTGATGCCGGTTACGATACCGTCATCGATTATCTGCAGCATTACGAAGCGGTCCATGATGTGAAACTGCCGGTCCGCTACGATTTGTGCGTATGTGCGTCCAAGGGTCGTGCCGGCAAGGAGGCTACCGATGTGGCCGACTGGATCGGCTACCTGCCGGGGCATGGCGATGATGGGAAGGACCCCTACCAGCTGGCCCATCCGGTGACCGCCATCAGCGACGACGGTTCCGCCGCCACCCCGGAGATTCTTGACCAGGTATTCACCAATGTCAAGGAGTCCGGTCTGTACCTGATCGAGCATTGCGAACATCACGACACCGGTGCGGTCAACGACGGCCCGGTCTCGCGCAAACTCGGTGTGCCCGGCATCCCGGAGGACACCGAATTGAGAATCGTCGAACGTGACATCGAGATGGCACGCAGAACCGGCGTGCACGTGCATTTCCAGCATGTGAGCACCGCAATCTCATTCGATGCGATTCGCAAAGCCAAGGCCGAGGGGCTGCCGATCACCTGCGAAACCGCGCCGCACTACATTGCACTGTGTGATGAAGCGTTGCTGGAATACGGCACGCTCGCCAAGATGAATCCGCCGCTTCGCTCCGAAGCCGATCGACAGGCCACCATTGCGGCCGTGGCCGACGGCACGGTCGATCTTTTGGCCACCGATCACGCGCCGCACACCATGGAAGAGAAGGAACTCGGCTTCCTCGACGCCCCCAACGGCATCATCGGCCTCGAGTGCGCCTATGGCGTGTGCCATAAGGTGCTCGTCGACGGCGGTCACATTTCCGATGAGCGACTCATCGAACTCATGGCGACCGGTCCGGCAACGCTCATGGGCCACGAGAACACCGACATGACCGTGTTGCTCGACGAGAACGCCGATGCGGTTCCTAGTGATTCCAACACCAAGCGAGTGCTTGACCTCGGTAAGGTCGCGCACCCCGAAAATGTAGACTTGGTGGTGCTCGACACCACCGAGGAATGGATCGTCGACCCGGAAAAGTTCCATTCCTCGGCACGCAATACCCCATTTGGCGGATGGCATGTCACCGGCCGTCCGCTGGCTACCGTCATCGGCTCGAAGCTGGCCTTCAGCCGCATCAACAAGGAGGATTGATGGACCGTCTGATCGAAGCGATCGAATCCAAGCAGAATCCGAGCGTCGTCGGACTGGACCCGACCGAAGCCCTCGTGCCGGCACAGATTGTGTCGGACTTCGCCGACGAAATCGCCGAACAGGTCGAAGATCCCGCAGAGGCGCCCGCTGCTCAGCTGTCCGTCGCCTTCTTCGAATTCAACCGTGCCGTCATCGACGCCGTGGCCGACATCGTGCCGGCCGTCAAGCCGCAGATCGCCATGTATGAGGCTCTCGGTCCGGCAGGCATCGACGCCTACACCATGACTTGCGAATATGCCAAGCAGCAGGGCCTGTACGTGCTCGGCGACGTCAAACGTGGCGACATCGGCTCCACTGCGGCTGCATATGCGCACCATCTGAGCGGCGTGGCGGAGCAGGGAACCGTCTTCGATCCATGGCATGAGGACGCCGTGACCGTGAACCCATATCTTGGCACCGACGGCATCACCCCATTCGTCGATGCGGCCGCCGCCACCGACAAGGACATCTTCGTACTGGTACGCACCTCCAACCCGTCCAGCAGCGAATTGCAGGAATTGGAGCTTGCCTCCGGCGAACGCGTGTACGAACACGTCGCCGACCTGATCGAAGGCTGGGGTGCCGAAACCATCGGCAGGAACGGCTATTCCCGAGTCGGAGCCGTGGTCGGCGCCACGCATCCGGAGGAGGGCAAGGCGCTGCGCGCCCGCATGCCGCACACCTTCTTCCTGGTGCCGGGATATGGAGCCCAGGGCGGCACCGCACAGGGTGTGGCCGGCATGTTCGACAAGGACGGTTCCGGGGCACTGGTCAACTCGTCCCGTGGCATTATCGGCGCATGGATGAAGTCCGGCAAGTATTCCGACGGCATGAGCGCCGAATCCGTGCTTGAACTGGTCGCCGAATCGGCCCGCGAAGCCGCCAAGGACATGCGCGACAATCTGCGCGCGGTCCTACCATGAGTCCAGGCGAGCCAAGCCAAATTCGTAATTTTTCAAGCCAAACCATCGAACGCAACAGAGAGGGAGTCCATGACCACCGCAACAACGTTCGCTCCGACCGTCGCCGAGGCGACTGAGGCCGGCTTCTTTCCAAGCCGCCACGAGGTCGAGATCGTTGATAACCGGGAACTGACCGACGGCGTCTATCGCCTGACCTTCCGAGACGAATACATCGCCAGCCATGCTAAGCCGGCGCAGTTCGTCGATGTGTATTCCAATGATCCGACCAAGCTCATGCCGCGTCCGTTCGGCGTGGCCGAGGTCAACGGCGACGAAGTAAGCCTGATGTTTGCCGTGGTAGGCAAGGGCACCGCTGAATTCGCGAAGCTGCAAGCCGGAGACGCTGTGCGTGTGATGGGGCCCTTGGGCAACTCGTTCAAGACCAAGGAGCCGGCCAATTACGTATTGGTCGCCGGCGGTCTCGGCGTACCGCCGCTAGTACGGGCCGCACAGGCCATCGCCGGCATGCAGGGCGCGACAAGCACTGCCGTATTCGGCTACCGCAACGTGCATTTCGGCGACGAATACGTGGGCAGATATGCCGATTCGGTGTACAGCATCGATGAGTCCGAAGGCAACGTCATCACCTTGCTTGACCGAATTTCGGATGAACTCATGAACGGGGAACTGAAGCCGGTCATCCTTTCCTGCGGGCCACTGCCGATGATAAAGGCCGTGGCGGCGTGGGCGGCCAAGCGCGGCATCGAATGCCAGCTGAGTCTCGAGCAGCGCATGGGCTGTGGATACGGTACGTGCGTGCTGTGCACGGTCGACACGTTGGACGGACGACTGAAAGTATGCTCCGATGGACCGGTGTTCACACGCGAACGTTTGGGATGGGGTGAGTGAAGGCATGACGACTGACAACATGCAGCACGGCAATCTGTACGAACGATACGAGTGGAAGCACCCCACCCAGGTGGCGGGCGTTCCATGGAAGAATCCGGTCGCCACCGCTTCCGGCACGTTCCAATACGCGGCTGTGCGTTGGTTCTATGATGTGAGCCAGCTTGGGGCGGTCACCACCAAGGGCGTCTCTCCGGTGCCATGGGAGGGCAATCCGGGCATCCGCACCGCCGAAGGCCCGTCCAGCAACATCAATGCGGTCGGTCTGCAGAATCCGGGCGTCGACCACTATCTGGAGGATGACCTGCCCAAACTGAAGGCCATCAACGCGAATGTCATTGCCAATGTGGCAGGCCACTGCGATGACGATTATGCCGAAGTCGTGGCCAAGCTCAACGATTCACCAGCCGATATGCTGGAAATCAACGTGAGTTGCCCGAACGTATCCGCCGGCGGCATGAGCGTGGGCACCGATCCGGTGGCGTTGAGCCGTCTGATTACTCGCCTGCGCAAGATCACCGATAAGAAGATGATCGTCAAGCTCACTCCGAACGTCACCGACATCACCGTTCCGGCACGTGCGGCCGTGGAAAGCGGTGCCGACGCGCTGAGCCTGATTAACACATTGCTCGGCATGCGTATCGACATTCGTACTGGCGAGCCGATCATCACGCATGTGACCGGCGGCGTGTCCGGTCCGGCCGTATTGCCGGTGGGTCTTGCCGCCGTGTGGCGCGTGCGCACTGCGTTGCCTGAGGTTCCGATCATCGGCATCGGTGGCATTGATTCCGGCGAAAAGGCGCTTGAATATCTGTATGCAGGCGCCAACGCCGTGGAAGTCGGTGCGGCCGCGTTGTTCGAGCCGACCGCGCCTCTGCGTGTGGCCCGCGAACTTGACGCCCTGCTTGACGCACGTCCGGAACTGGCTGACAAGCTCGCCAAGGGTGAAACCTGGCGCTAACGACCATTCATCGCATGAAGGAGTGACTATGGAATCCCTTGACCACCGTTTTACCGAATTCCTGCTGGAGTCGCAGGCGTTGAAGTTCGGTGAATTCACATTGAAGTCCGGCCGCAAGTCCCCGTACTTCATCAACGCCGGCGCCTTCAACGACGGCAGGAAAATCGCGACACTCGGCGCATTCTATGCTGAAAAGATCGCAGCCGAAATCGAAGCCGGCAATCTGCCGAAAGACATCGACACCGTATTCGGTCCGGCTTATAAGGGCATTCCGCTGGGCGTCTCCACCGCCATCGCCCTGACGGCCGGGCACGGCATGGAAGTCGGCTACACGTTCGACCGCAAAGAGAAGAAGGATCACGGCGACGGCGGCATGATGGTCGGCACCCAACTGACCGACGGCATGAAGGTGCTGCTCGTCGATGACGTGATGACCGCAGGCACCGCCGTACGCGAGGTCATTCCGAAGCTGAAGGCCGAAGCGAACGTCGAAGTCGTGGGCTTGGTGCTGTCCGTGGACCGTATGGAGAAGACCAAGGATTCCGACACCTCCGCAGTGAAAGCCGTCGAAGCGGAATTCGGCTTCCCGGTGTTCGCCATCGCCAACGTGAAAGAGATCTTCGAAGCCGGACAGCACATCGAGACCGCGGACGGCGCCCCGTATGTCACGCCGGAGATCAAGGCCGCAGCCGACTCCTATCTCGAACGGTATGGCGCCTGACCGCTCGATACTTACCGAATATGGAAGATCCTCCTTCACGATGAAGGAGGATCTTTGTTAATCGATGAGATTGTATCCGTGGTCGGCGACGACCGACTTGAGTTTTTCAAGATAGTTTTCGGCCGCCTTCGACAGCTTCGCACGCTCGTTGGTGATCCAGCCGACCAGCATCGTCTCGTCGGTGTCGAGCGGCACGGTCACGATCTTCTCGTTGTTGAGGTCGCCGTTGTCGATGCCGGTGCACACCGTGTAACCATTCAAACCGATGATGAAGTTCAGGATCGTGGCACGATCGGTCACGTTGATCTGCTTGGGGGAGTATTCCGGCCAGACCGCTTCCTCGGCGAAGAAGAAGCTGCCTTCCTCGCCCTGCTCGTATTGAATGAACGGGAATGGCTTCAGGTCTTCCATCGTGACCTTCTTCTTGCCGGCCAGCGGATTGCTGCGTGAGATGAATACATGCAGCGGCGCGCGGAACAACGGATGGAATTCAAGATGCTTCTCGCGCAACATCTTGCCGATGACGTCCTTGTTGAAGTCGGACAGGTAGATGATGCCGATCTCCGACAGCATGTTGGCGACCTGGTTGATGATGTCCTTCGTGCGGGTCTCGCGGATCGTGAACTCGTATTCATCGGACTTAATGGAACTGATCATCTCCACGAACGCCTCGACGGCGAACATGTAATGCTGCGTGGATACGGAGCACAGCTGCTTGCGCGGCTTCGCGTTCTTATAGCGCTCCTCCAGCAGGGAAGCCTGATCGAGCACCTGACGAGCGTAGGTGAGGAATTCCGCGCCATCCACGGTCAACGCGATTCCTTGGGACGAGCGGGTGAAGATCTCGATGCCCAGCTCGTTCTCGAGTTCCTTCACCGAGGAACTCAACGCCGGCTGCGACACGTACAGCTCGTGCGAGGCTTCGTTCATGGAGCCGCATTCGACGATTTTGACGATGTACTTCAACTGTAGGAGAGTCATAACACCTATTTATAGCAGCGGCTATTTACGAAAGAGCAGTTTATAACGTTCGGTTTCTGCATTGTGGACGGATGCATTCCGCCATCGGCATATCGCGACCATGGCGGAATGACTATGCCCGGACGATCAGATCCGCACTCCCAAAGATGCAAGGTCCTTGCGAGCCTGTTCGGCATCGACGAAGCGGAAGGCGTGGATGCCCACCTTGCCGGCTCCGTCCACGTTCTTCGCGGTGTCATCGAAGAATACCGACCTTTCGGCTTCGATGCCAAAACGTTGCAGTGCCAGCTCGTAGAAATCGGCGTTGGGCTTGAACATCTTCTCCTCGCCCGACACGACCGTGCCGTCGAGAATTTCCGTAAGCTGCGGAAACTTCTCGAAGGCGAAATGAATGGTCTCGTACGACCAGTTCGTAAGCCCCCATACGCCATAACCGGCGGCTTTCAGGTCGCGTAGCAGCCGTTCCGAGCCGGGCAGCAGGCGAACCAGGGAATCGTCGTAACGCGTGATGTAATCCTCGAAAATATCGGCGATCTCCTTGCCGTGGTCCTGCTCGACGCTTGGTAGCACCTCAGCCAGGGAAGCGCCATGGTCCATGCGGTCCTCATAGTCAAAGAAGCCGAACTCGTCGTCATCCGAGCAGATGCGATCCACCAGCTCCTGCGGGTAATGTCCTTCCAGCCCCGCGCGAGACTGCCAATCGACCACGACTCCGCAGAAATCGAAAATGACGTCGGTGATGGCGGGGACTGCATTGACCATGGGGAACCTTCCTCGTAAAGCGTGTATCTGCTGTTCGTCAGTGTAGCGTAACGGGGTGGCGTAAGCGGAATGCTGGAAGCAGGAGGTTATCGCCGTGCCGCATTGACGAACTCGGAGAAGATGGCACGGCTGCGCGCATCGACGTTGTGCAAAAATTCCGGATGCCACTGCACCGCCCACAGGAATCGGGATTCCGGCTGGTATACGGCTTCCGTGATGCCGTCCGTGGCCGTCGCCATGACCTTCAGCGTCGGTGCGACGGTCCGTACGGCCTGATGATGGTAACTGTTGACGGCGATCGACCAGTTGCCGTCGTCGTTGCGTTTCATGGTTGACTCGTCGACCTGCGATTGCGACATGCCATTGAGCATATCGTCCAGCGGCGTGCCCGGTTCCACGGTCACGTCATGGCCGAATGCATCGTATGGGGCTTCATCATATGATGCTTCACATCGCTCGGATGTTCGCTCGGCAGATCACGCCACAGCGTGCCTCCAAGGCAGACGTTGATCAGCTGAATGCCGCGGCAGATCCCCAACACCGGTTTGTCGAGCCGGATCATCGTGTCAAGCAGCGGTGGCTCCATCGCATCACGTTCGGCGCTCAGTTCCGGCTTCGTCGCCTGATATTCGGGTGTGACCTTCTCGCCGTAGAGCGTTGGATTCACGTCCTGCCCGCCGGTGAACAGGATGCCGTCGCACATATCGGCCAACTGGCGGATTTCATGGTCATCGGAGGTTAGCGGCAGCATGATCGGCAGTCCGCCTGCCTCCTCGATGCCGTCCATGTATCCGGGTAACAGCCACAGGCTGTCCCGTTCGTAATCGAACAGGGGCGTGATGCCGATGATCGGACGGCTTTTCATGAATGCCACCTTTCCCGTAGTTGAACCCTACGACCCTACTGATGGAACGACAGCATAGTTTCCCGATATTTCACGATTGTGCGGTGTGCATTGCGGGGATGTCAAGTGTTCAACCGACGGTTTCAACGCAGTATGTCCACGGGGGCGATGGATTTGCTGCGTTCGATGATGCCTGAGATGGTTTCCGGCGATTCCTGGCAGCCGCGGCGTAGCCACAACCACAATATGGACGAAGTGGATGAGACGAGGATCTCCATGGCGTATTCCCCGGGGATGCCCGGTGTGTCATCCGGTGCCTTTCGCAGTCGTGACACCTGCCCGAGCAGCAGTTGCTTGATGACGTCCTTGACGCGCTCGTACAGCTGCATGTCGTTGCCGCTGCTGGAGATGGCGTCGAAGAACGCATAGTCTCGTTTGAGATAGCGCATGGCGGATACGAGGTTGCGGGATTTAATGATGTCTTCGACATCGAGCGGCTCGTTGTCATCGTCTGATTCCGGGATGAGTATTGCGGCCAGATCTGCGATGACGTCGTCGAGCAGCTGGTCGCGCAGGTCGAATTTGTCGACATAGTGCATGTAGAAGGTGCCGCGATTGATGTCCGCCTCGCGAGCCAGATCGCTGACGGTCATCGCGTCGAAGCCTTTGTTCTTGACGAGCGTGGTGAACGCCGCTTTGATTTTCGCTTCCGTTTTGGTTTGTCGTTGTCGTACCATGCCTGCCAGTTTAAATCAACACGTTGTGCATTCCAGTGGTAATCAACAGTTTTCCGTAAATCGTCTAAACTGAACGGTTTCAGGGGAAATGATCATTGTTCTGTTCATGTCGGGAAAGATACAATCATGCGGAAATTAAATCAACACGTTGTCTATTGATGGAGGCGATACGTCAATGGCGTATATCGAGATGGTGCATAGCTCCAAGCGTTATCAGATGGGTTCCACGACCATCGTTGCGAACGATGATGTGAGTTTCGGCATCGAGAAGGGTGAGCTGGCGATCATTCTGGGCGCTTCGGGTGCGGGCAAGTCGACGGTGCTCAACATTCTGGGCGGTATGGACACCAATTCCGAGGGCAGGGTCGTCATCGACGGGCGGGACATCTCTGACTATTCGGCCAAGCAGTTGACGGCCTATCGGCGTACGGACATCGGTTTCGTGTTCCAGTTCTACAATCTGGTCGCCAATCTGACGGCCAGGGAGAACGTGGAACTGGCCTCGCAAATCGTGGCCGATGCCATGGATCCGGTGAAGGCGTTGGCGGACGTGGGGCTTGCTGACCGTGTGGATAATTTTCCTGCGCAGTTGTCGGGCGGCGAGCAGCAGCGTGTGGCGATCGCGCGGGCGGTGGCCAAGAATCCGAAGATCCTGTTGTGCGATGAGCCGACGGGCGCGTTGGATTACAACACGGGGAAGCAGGTGTTGCGGATTTTGCAGGATATGAGTCGTGAGAATGGTGCGACGGTGGTGATCGTGACGCATAATTCCGCCATCGCGCCGATCGCCGATCGTGTGATCCGCATGCATGACGGCCGTGTCACCGCGGTCGAGACCAACGAGCATCCCATGGACATTCAGGAACTCGAATGGTGAAACGCATCCTATGGAAGGACATTCGTCAGACACTGTCCGGCTCGATAGGACGATTCGTTTCGATCGTCTGCCTGATGGCATTGGGCTCGTTCGCCCTGGTCGGTCTCAAAGTGGCCGGTCCGGACATGCAGGCCACCGGTGCCGAATTCTACGGGCGCAACAATCTTGCCGACGTTACGGTCGTATCCACGTATGGACTGTCCGAAGACGATAAGGACGTCATTGGCGGGGCTGACGGCGTCAGAGGCATCGAATACGGTTATTTCAAAGACGTTGTCATCAAGGGCACCGATTCCAGCATGCGCGTCTTCTCGAAACCGGAACATATCTCCACCTATGACGTGGTGGAGGGCAGGATGCCGAAACGGCAGGGAGAAATCGTCCTTGACCTAAACCAGCGGAGCGCATTCGCTGTGGGCAGCACGCTTGACGTCACTGAAAAAGCCGACATCTCCGGCAGTACCGTATTGCGTCATCATCGCTTCGAAGTCGTTGGTTTCGTGCGCGCAAGCGAAATCGTATCCGGACTGAACATGGGCCAGTCCACATCCGGCAGCGGCACACTGACCTCATACGCCGTGGCCATGCCGTCGGAATTCGACTCCGAGGTGACGATGATCGCACGCATCGTCTACAACGATACTGAACATCTCAACTATTGGACGGATGATTACCGCGACCGCATACAGAAACACAAGGACCAACTCGTCAAACTTCTTGCCGGCCAACCGGAAGCACGAGAGTCGAGCATCCGTGAGCAGCAGCAGGAGAAAATCGATCAGGCCAGACAGCAGGTCAAGGATTCCGAACAGCAGCTCGTCGACGCGGAAGCGCAGCTTGCCGATGCCAAAGCGCAGATCGCAAGCGCCAAGGACCAGATGAGCGAAGGCGAAACAACCATGGTGCAGGAAGGTTCCGCGGCCATCGCACAGCTTGCGTCGGCACAATCGCAGATCGCCTCGGCCAACGCGTCGGTCGCGGCCGGCCAAGTGCAACTGCAGTCGGCGCAGACGAAACTCGTCGAAGGACAAGACCGGCTCTCCGAATCATGGAACAAGCTTTCCGACGCCAAATCGCAGCTCGATGACGCTCGCACCCAGCTTGAACTCACCAAAACCATGCTCGACCAGGCCGCAGCCATGTTGAACAAGATGGAACGGGTCGGCACCACGGGAGCGGTATACGAACAACTCAAGCAACGGTACGAGACGGTGCTGGGCCAATACAACACGTCCGTGCAGGAATACAATGAGCGGCTGGAAGAATACAACAACGGTCTTCAGCAGTATCAGGATGGCGTGAACCAGCTTGAACAAGGATCGCAGGAATACCAGAACAACGCCGACAATCTTGCACAGGCCTCCAACCTCATAGCCAACAAGCAGGCGCAACTTGGCCAGGTGGCCTCGCAGGCAAGTAGTACGGCCGTAGACGGAGCCGAACAGCTCATCGAAGGCCGACGAAGCATCGAGAAGGCCGAAGAAGAGTACGAGAGCAAACTCGCCGAATTCAACAGCAACAAACCGAAAGCCGAAAAGAAAATAGCCGAGGCGAAAACACGGATCGAACTGGCGCAGGAACAGGCCGACAACCTTACCGTTCCCGCATACTCGGTCAGCGGCAGGCGTGAAGGGCTCACCTCGCAGGGCTACCGCGTCTACATGGTCATTGTGAACATCATCGGCAAGCTGGCGAACATCTTCCCGATTTTCCTGTATTTCGTCGCAGCGCTCGTCACCTTCACCACCATGGGGCGCATGGTGGACGAGGAGCGTACGAATTCCGGCACGCTGAAAGCCCTCGGTTATACGAACGGCGATGTGATGCTCAAATTCACGGTCTATGGTTTCACGGCTTCGACCACTGGAACCGTCATCGGTGTGCTGGCCGGGCATACGGTGCTTCCGCTCATCGTGGAGCACGCCTACAGCAGTGGTTTCACCATGCCCTCCATCAAGCTTGGATTTCACCCGTGGGTCACATTGGTTTCGTTCCTGCTGGCCTGGATGAGCGCGGTCGTGCCCACATGGATCGTCGCCTCACGGGAGTTGCGCGAGAAGCCGGCTGCCCTGCTCCTACCGAAGCCACCGGCGAAAGGCTCCAAGATTTTCCTGGAGCGTGTTACGCCGATCTGGAATAGGCTCAACTTCACCCGCAAAGTGACTGCGCGCAACATCTTCCGTTACAAGATGCGTATGTTCATGACCATATTCGGCGTTTGCGGCGCTGTGTCGCTGCTCACCGCAGGACTTGGCGTGCAGGCGTCCATCGGTCAGATAGGCGAGCGGCAGTTCGACGAACTGATTCATTACGATCTGATCGCGGTCGAACGGTCGAGCACGAATTCCGCTCAGATCGATGAGCTCAAAAAAGCGTTGAACAAGGATTCGGTGAGTTCCTCGATCGCCGCACATTACGAGGAATTGTCGAAAACATCCGGCAAAAACAGCGACGAACAGCAGATCACGCTGCTTGCCACGGATGACGCATATAATTTCGGCACGTATCTGACCTTGCGCGATAGATCGTCGCATGAGAAGCGGATCATGGTCAACGATGGCGCGATCATTTCGGAGCGGCTCTCCGAAATGCTGCATGTGTCCGTGGGAGACAGCTTCAGCGTGACCGACGCGGGCGGCGTGGAACGTACCGTCAAAGTATCCGGCATCTGCGAAATGTATATAGGCCATTTCGTATTCATGAACGCGCAATGCTATGAGAAGGTGTTCGGCACGGATTACTCGGAGAACTCGTACATGGTGCGTCTCAAGGATTCAAGCGTGGCCAATGCGGAACGTCAGGGCGCGCGACTCATGAAACTGTCCGCAGTGCAAAGTGTGGTGCAGAACACGACGCAGAAGAACATGGTGTCCACGATCGTGGAATCGCTCAATCAAATCATGGAAGTACTGATCATCGTCGCAGTGATGCTGGCGGTGGTGATCCTGTACAATCTGACGAATCTGAACGTGTCCGAGCGTATCCGCGAATTGTCCACCATCAAAGTGCTGGGATTCCACACCAATGAGACGACGATGTACATCTACCGCGAAACCATGCTGCTGTCCGGTCTTGGCATTCTTGCCGGCTATGGGTTCGGCGCATGGCTGCACGGCTATATCGTCACCGAGGTGCCGCCGGACGAGGTCATGTTCGACCCGGCGCTTGGATGGAAGGCTTTCGTCGTGCCGTTCCTAGTGGTCGGCGTGGTGTTGGCCGTGCTTGGTTGGGTAGTGTACCGCCGTTTGAAGACGGTCGACATGCTTGCCGCGCTCAAGTCCGTAGAATAGGACGTCGGCCGAATGGCAGCGGCCATCCAGCGATCGCATCTCGCATAAGCGCAGGTACGAGTGCCGGATGACCGCTGCCGTTATCTTCGGTGCTTTGCCGCTTGACGTCGTTCCCGACTACTGCAGCAGCTCCATGAACGCCGTCCGGATGCCGTCGATGATGTCGCTGGCAACAATCGGATGTCCGATCGTGCCGAAATGATGATGGTGAGATTGCCCGTAGATTCGCGGACGATGCCAGCCGCGCTGATCGGATTGTGATTCGGCCGCCGCCGCAAGACCATGCAGATAGGCCGCCGCAGCGGCAACCTCCGGAACGAGCGCCGGATCGTCGGCGAGCATGTCATCCTGTTGTGCGAGCATGGCGCCCAGCATGCCAGCCAGTACGTCCCCGGCGCCGGCGGTAGCCAGCCACGCTGGCGCCCGGCCGGAAAGAATCACCCGTTCCTCGCCATCTCCATCCTCACCGACCACAATCGTCACCGCACCCTTGAGCAGAACGGTCGCGCCGGTCAGCTCATGGGCCCTGCGGGCATACGCAAGCGGTTCGGCGTACACGCCGTCGACATCGATTTCAGTATGCTCAATCCTGTTCAGCAATCGGGCCAATTCGCCGACGTGCGGAGTGATGACCACCTGCGCCGGCACATGTTCCGGCAGCAGATCCAGCGCTCCGGCATCCACCACGATCGGGGGCATCGCATGTACGCGTTCGTTCAACTCCATGGACGACCCATCGGCATCGGACCGTTCCAACGTGTAATGCTTCAGCAACGCGGCAATCGTCTCACGCTGCATATCCTCATCAGCCGTTTCGTCATCGCCGGCGGGGACGCCCGAACCGACCACCCAGGATTGCACGCGCCCTTTGCCGATAACTGCCTCCGGCAACGCCGAAAGCACCATATCCTGCGCATGCTGCGGGCCCATGTAACGCACCATGCCCGAATTCGTACGCGCCGCAGCCCGCGCCGACAGTACTGCCGCACCGGGATAACGGGCGGAACCGGTCACCAACCCGACCACACCACGCGAATACTTACCGTCCGCAAGCTGGGGCAGACGAATCGAATCCGTGACGAAATCACCGTCCGTCATCTCCGCCGCGGGAATCGAATCGTCAAAGTCGAAACCAAAATCAACCAGCGTCAGCCTGCCACACGCATACGAGGCGGGCGGCACCATCGCACATGGCTTCATCGCGCCGAACGTCACCGTAACATCAGCCGGAATATACGGACCCGGCAACGAACCGTCATCCACACCCACGCCGGAAGGCGTATCGATGGCCACCACCAGTGGCAAATCCGCGGACGGCTCATTATTCGGCAGGGCGGGACGGTCAGGCAACTCGCCAACCAAACCCAACGAAGCCGCAATCGTACCGGCGACGCCACGTAGCGCACCCGTCACGCCGATACCGGTCATCGCGTCGAGAATCACGTGCGAGCCCTGCGCGTACTCGACGGCCGCCTGCAGGCGCTCGCCGGCCTCGCCTGCGGAAAAACCGGTGGTGCATCCGGGAATGTCGGCGGCGGGATCGAGCACGAGTACACGTCCGCCGGCATGCACGAACGCTGCAAAGGCCTCTTCGTGAAGGGAACGGCCGACGGCGATCGCCGTAACCTGCGCACCTTCCTGTGCAAGTTCGGCACCGGCATACAGGCCGTCACCGCCGTTGTCGCCGGCGCCGACCAGCAGGGTCACGCGCGCGTCCTCAACGGCCAGATCCTCATCGTCGAGCAGCTCCATCGTCACGTGCGCCGCGGCGGATGCGGCCATGCGCATCAGTGGAACGCCATCGTCGAGCAAAGGGCGTTCCATCTCGCGCACGGCATCGGAATCATAGGCGCCGTACAAGAGCGTCTGCAGGCGGTCGGCTTCATTGGCGGTATCCATGGAATCCCTCCCTTACGGTAACGATATCCCTTACTTTAGTACGTACAATTAAAGCCGTACTGTGTCTCGTGGCGGATTCAGGAATGGAGATGGCATGGCGTATATCGAGATGGTGCATAGCTCCAAGCGTTATCAGATGGGTTCCACGACCATCGTTGCGAACGATGATGTGAGTTTCGGCATCGAGAAGGGTGAGCTGGCGATCATTCTGGGCGCTTCGGGTGCGGGCAAGTCGACGGTGCTCAACATTCTGGGCGGTATGGACACCAATTCCGAGGGCAGGGTCGTCATCGACGGGCGGGACATCTCTGACTATTCGGCCAAGCAGTTGACGGCCTATCGGCGTACGGACATCGGTTTCGTGTTCCAGTTCTACAATCTGGTCGCCAATCTGACGGCCAGGGAGAACGTGGAACTGGCCTCGCAAATCGTGGCCGATGCCATGGATCCGGTGAAGGCGTTGGCGGACGTGGGGCTTGCTGACCGTGTGGATAATTTTCCTGCGCAGTTGTCGGGCGGCGAGCAGCAGCGTGTGGCGATCGCGCGGGCGGTGGCCAAGAATCCGAAGATCCTGTTGTGCGATGAGCCGACGGGCGCGTTGGATTACAACACGGGGAAGCAGGTGTTGCGGATTTTGCAGGATATGAGTCGTGAGAATGGTGCGACGGTGGTGATCGTGACGCATAATTCCGCCATCGCGCCGATCGCCGATCGTGTGATCCGCATGCATGACGGCCGTGTCACCGCGGTCGAGACCAACGAGCATCCCATGGACATTCAGGAACTCGAATGGTAGCCGGCATCGGAAGATGACATCGCCCCAAGCACTGCGCGTCAGGACAAGTTCGCCACGGACGGCACCCTGCATCTCACCGAACAGGACAACGGGCCGGGGAATCGGACGGCGTGGGCGCAAAGGCCTATGCGAAACAGAAAAACCCTCGGATTTCGAGGGTTTCAACAAGCTCCTGCGACTGGGCTTGAACCAGTGACCGTCCGATTAACAGTCGGATGCTCTGCCAACTGAGCTACGCAGGAATGTGCGTCATGTTCCGGAATTGCTTCCGTGCACAAGTCATACATAATACACACATTCATCATCTATGCAAATCATGCGCGTGTCCGACGTGTCGTGATGTGTTTCCGACCGTGAATGCATCGGGTTGCAAAGTGTCATCGGTCTCGTCGAGCTATCGTAGGAGGGTGGTTTATCCGCTGGCAAAACATAGCGTCCATTCAGAAAGCGGAGGGTACCATGAACGCGTCAACAGGCAAATGACAAGCAAATGGAAGGAGTCCATTATGTGCACTGGCGTCCGTTTCTCCGATGCGGAAGGAAACATGTATTTCGGCCGTAATCTCGACTGGAGCTTCTCCTACGGAGAGACCATTCTGGTCACCCCGCGTGCCTACAAGTATGACTATGTGTTCGGAGCCGAGGCTAAGGCCGAACCGAATGCGGTGATTGGCGTCGGCGTGGTCATGGCCGACAAGCCGATGTATTTCGACTGCGCCAACGAGAACGGACTGGCCATCGCGGGGCTTAACTTCCCCGGCTACGCCTCCTTCGCCCATGAGCCGATCGACGGCACCATCAACGTAGCCACCTTCGAATTCCCGTTGTGGGTGGCCCGTAACTTCAATACCGTGGATGAGGTCGAGGAAGCCCTGAAGAACGTGACCCTCGTCTCCCAGATCGTGCCCGGCCAGCAGGAATCCCTGCTGCACTGGTTCATCGGCGATGGCACCCGTAGCATCGTCATCGAGCAGATGGCCGACGGCATGCACATCCACCACGACAACGTGGATGTGCTCACCAACCAGCCGACCTTCGATTTCCATATGGAGAACCTGCGCAACTACATGTGCGCCGGCAACGAGATGGCCGAACCGACCACCTGGGGCAAGGCCGAGCTGACCGCATGGGGCGCTGGCGTGAGCATGCACGGCATCCCGGGCGATGTGAGCTCCCCGTCCCGCTTCGTGCGCGTGGCCTACACCAACACCCACTACCCACAGCAGGCCGACGAACAGTCCAACGTATCGCGTCTGTTCCATACTCTCGGTTCCGTGCAGATGGTCGACGGCTGCGCCAAGATGGCTAACGGCAAGTTCGAACGCACGCTGTTCACCAGCGGCTACTCCGCCAAGACCAAGACCTACTACATGAACACCTATGATGATCCGGCCATCCGCTCCTATGCCATGGCTGACTTCGATATGGACTCCTCGGAGCTGATCACTGCCGAGTAATTCTTCCACTTTACGGATTCTCGGATGATGAGGCGCCAAGACGCCCCATATATTGCGGATATGGCTTGAAGGGCCGGGTAAGATCGTTGAAATCCCAATGTTCTTACCCGACCCTTTTCATGTATGCACCGCTTGGATACGGCAGAATCCCGTTATCCATCCAGATATGGAAGCAAAAGGCCGATGACGGGCAACACACCGAGTGGACTTCGAGTGCTTTAAGTTCGTACAGTGCGAGATATGAGCACTGCAACAACCAGATGGCATACGATTCGCGAGGCATCCATGCTTTCGGGACTTCCCGAATCGACGTTGCGTTATTATGAGCAGATCGGCATCATCGCCCCGATCGCACGCGATCCGAGCTCCGGACATCGCGCCTATTCCGACGACGACATTCAGTCGTTGGTCACCATCTCCTGCCTTGCGGCGACTGGCATGCCGTTGGAATCCATGCGAGAATACCTGAGAAACCGTTTCGACGGTGCGGAAGGCGCCCGCAAACAGATGGAACTGCTCGACGCGCAGTCCATCAGGCTCGCCGCCAAGGCAGAGGCGTTGCGTATGCAGCAATCCTACGTAGCGTTCAAAACGCTTTACTGGCGGGCCATCGCCGAAGGCCACGAAGATGAGGCCGAGCGGTTGCTCGAAGAAAACAAAGACATCATCGATACCGTCAAACGGCAACAACACGCCAAAGTCGGTTCGTGACGGAACACATATGGACCAACCACACAACAACAAAGGAGCATTCATATGAAGGCAGCAATCTATAAGGGCATCAAGCAAATGGCATGCGAGGAACGCCCGAAACCGACAATCATCGACGACGGTGACGCAATCATCCGCGTAGTTCGCGCCTGCGTATGCGGATCCGACCTGTGGTTCTACCGTGATGGACGTGAGGCCGACACGCAGACCGGTCATGAGGCCATCGGCGTCGTCGAATCCGTCGGCGACGATGTCACCATCGCCAAGCCGGGCGATTTCGTAATCGTGCCGTTCCCGTACAGTTGCGGCAAGTGCCCGGTATGCAAGGCCGGCTTTGAATCCAGCTGCCCGCACGGCGGCTACTTTGGCAGCGGCGATGGCATGGGATGCCAGGCCGAATACCTGCGCGTGCCGGAAGCCGACGGCACTCTCGTGGTCGTGCCGGCAGATGCCGAGGACCTCTCCGACGAGATGCTCGCATCGTTGCTGACCCTATCCGACGTGATGTCGACCGGTTACCATGCGGCAGCCTCGGCCGAAGTCAAGCCGGGCGACACCGCGGTCGTGTTCGGCGATGGTGCGGTCGGCCTGTGCGCGGTACTTTCCGCCAAGTTGATGGGAGCCTCCCGCATCATCTCCATGAGCCGCCATGCCGATCGTCAGGGAATCGCCCGCAAGTTCGGCGCTACTGATTTCGTTGAGGAACGCGGCGACGAAGCCGTGGCCAAGGTACTGGAAATGACCGACGGTTACGGTGCGGACGCCGTGCTCGAATGCGTGGGTTCCGCCTTGTCGAACGACACCGCCATGAAGGTGGCCCGCGCCGGCGCGGTCGTCGGCCGTGTCGGTCTGCCGCATGACGTCGAAGTCGACATTCCGGGCCTTTTCTATCGCAACGTCGGCCTGCGCGGAGGTCCTGCGCCGGTGCGCACCTACGACATGCAGCGATTGCTTAAGGAAGTGCTTGACGGCACCATCAACCCGGGCATCGTCTACACCAGCGAATACATGCTCGACGACATCCAGGAGGCATACGCCGCCATGGACGAGCGGCGTACCGTCAAGTCGCTGCTGCGTATCAGCGAAGTCTGATCGTTCGTCGCTCCCGTTGACATTCGGACGGTATGGTGTACACGGATGAAAACACTACGAAAGGTAGATATGTTTGAAGAACTGCACAGGAAGATGAACTCCTTTTGGAATAATGACCGGACACTGTCCGAGACGGATCCGGAATTCATCAAGCTGTTCTCCGATTTTGCCTACGACGAGGTGGTGAACGAACCAGGAGCCAATCATCCCGAACTGGATGACAAAACGCGCTCCTTGGCGATTCTTGCCGTGTTGGTCGGATGCCAGGGCGTTGAGGCATTCGAGATGATGCTACCGGTTGCCTATGAGGCCGGATTGACGTCCGTGGCCATCAAGGAGATGGTGTATCAGGCCACCGCATACTGCGGATTCGGCAAGACCTTACCGTTCCTGAAGAAGCTCAACGACTTCCTTGGCGCCGCCAATGTGCATCTGCCGCTCAAAGCGCAAGGCACCACTACGCCGGAAACTCGTGCCGAGGCGGGCGAGGCCAAACAGATCGAGATTTTCGGTGAAGGCATGCGCGGCTTCGCGCAATCCGGCCCGGAAGAGACCCGTCACATCAACAAGTGGCTGGCCGACAATTGTTTCGGCGACTACTATACGCGAGACGGCCTCAACACCCGCGAACGCGAGATGATCACGCTGTGTTTCCTTGCCGCACAGGGTGGTTGCGAGCCGCAACTGACCTCGCACGCCAGAGCGAACATGGCCGTCGGAAACGAGAAGGCGTTCCTGATTGCCGCGGTTTCCCAGTGCATGCCATACATCGGCTACCCGCGTACGTTGAACGCGATTCGTTGCATCAACGATGCGGAGCAGGGCTGAGTCGAACGGGAGCGCATCGAAAGGAGGGTCATCCGTGTAATGACGGATGACCCTCCTTTGTGTCATGAGCGGAATCAGTCGCCCCAAACGTCCTTGGCCACGGACTGCACGAGCGCGATCTTGGCCCACTGCTGGTCTTCGGTAAGCTTGTTGCCTTCCTCAGTGGAGGCGAAACCGCACTGGGTGGACAGGCACAAGCGGTCCAGCGGAACGTACTGGGACGCTTCCCGGATGCGCGCTTTGATGGTTTCCGGATCTTCGAGGTCCGGCTTCTTTGAGGTGATCAGACCGAGCACGACCTTCTTGTCGCCGGAAACCTCGGCGAGCGGCGCGAAATCGCCGGAACGGTCATCGTCGAACTCAAGATAGTAGGCGTCCACATGCTCCTCGCCGAACAGTTTGGCGGAAACTGGGGCATAACCGCCCGAAGAGAGCCAAGTGGAGTGGAAGTTGCCACGGCACACATGGGTGGTGATGACCAAGTCATCCGGCTGGTCGGCGATTACGGCGTTGATGACGTCGAGATTCTCCTGCTGCAGACGCAGGGCATCCTCGTCACTCCAGCCAAGACGCTCACGCACGCTCCTATCACATAGGCGGGTCCACGTGCAGTCGTCGAACTGTACATTGCGGCAGCCGGCGGCATACAGGTCGGCGATGACCCGACGGTAGGCGGCGACGATATCATCGGTCAGTTCGTCATCGTTCCCGTAGAACTCGTCGTACGGATAGGCAGAGGCGTTGCCGGTGAGCACGAAACGGGTCTGCGCGGGGGAGGGCATGGTCTGACGGGCCACGGTGTTTTCGTCCTCGAACTGCTTGACGAACTTGAAATGCTCGACGAACGGATGGTTTTCGCCGGAGATCTTACCGGTCACGGTGGCGGTATCGGCCGGGGTCACCTCGTCATGGAAGGCGACACGGTGCGCGGCCGCCGCATGATCCACGCCGTTGAAGCCCCACATGAAGTCGAAATGCCACCAGCCACGGCGGAATTCACCGTCGGTGATTACATGTAGGCCGGCGGCTTTCTGCTTGGCCACCAGCTCGGTGATGAGCCTGTCTTCCACGGCCTTGAGTTCGGCTGCACTGATTGTGCCGGCGGCGAAGTCCATACGGGCGACCTTGAGTTCGGACGGGCGCAAGTAGGAACCGACCACATCGGCATGAAACGGTGCGTTATGGGAATACGCCATTGGATACTCCTTCGAGTGTCGCTGTCAAATACCTACAGAACAATACCCAACACCCCCGAAGCAGACGGTCGTGCCGTCAAACATATGAGATGACGGCGATTCCCGTTGGCCGTAATAAGGACGGTCATCCTTGATTGATGTGTTGATTTTTTGGTCATCGCTGTTCCTGAGTGCGACTACGGTACGATACAGGACATCGAAACGAGAGGGAGCCCATCATGAACGTTCTGGCATTGGCGGAGGCTTGGTGGGCGCAACACAGCATCCATCTTGATCAGGAACCGGGCGGAGATCGTTTCGGCACCATCATCATCGAAGGGGATACGCGGGCGGCACCATTGCGCATGGTGGCCATAGGCGATTCGATGATCGCCGGTTGCGGCGTCGATGATCAGGCGCATGGATTCACTCCGGATCTGGCAGCTGTTTTCTCCCGCGTGCTGAATCGTTCCATCGCATGGGAATCTTATGGCAAACTCGGCGCCACCGTTCGCCGTGTACGCTATCGTTTGTTGCCGGAGGTCGAAGGCAGGGCCGATCTTCTGGTGCTGTGCGCCGGCTCCAACGATTTGATGGCACGACGGAGTCTGGAGGAATGGCGCGCCGATCTGGCCGCGGCCATCGATGAGGCGAAGAGGCTCAGTGACCATATCGTCGTGTTCAGTGCAGGACAGCTTTACCGCAGTCCCTCTTTAGGTAAGGCATTGCGTCAGGTCATCAAGCGTATGACCGACGAGCAGACCGCCGCCAGCAAAGCCATCTGCGAACAGAAGCAGGTGCTCTTCCTCGACATGACCCACGAAGACGTGCATGCCGATCAGGAGCGTTTCTACGCACATGATAATTTCCATCCAAGCGACTACGGCTACTCCTACATGGCCGAATGCACCGCAACGATGGCAGGGGACTGGCTGAAGGCCCGTCTCGGTTGATATTCGAAGGAAATGCGATGGCATGACCGGTACTCATGATTGAATGGGGCTGACAACCAACCGCATCGTAAGGAATGGAAAGGCAATGAGCGAGTCGCACGACCCCGCAAATGACGGTATCGACATGGGCAGGCCGGGGGAGGTGCGGGAAACCGAGCATCAGGGTGCGGCCGTCAAGGCGGCATTGGGTGCGAACATTGGCGTCGCCATTGCGAAACTCTGCGCGGCGTTCTTCACCGGATCGTCCGCCATGCTGTCCGAATCCGTGCATTCCATCGCCGACTGTTCCAATGAAATCGTGCTGATGGCCGGTGGCCGGTTCTCCCGGCGCCAAACCGATGGCGACCATCCGTTTGGCTTGTATCGTGCCAAATATCTGGCATCGTTCGTCGTGGCCACGTTGCTGTTTTTCGTCGGCGGATTCTTCTCGACGTCCGAAGCGGTCAAGAAGCTCATCGCCATCGTTGAGCACCCGGCATTGCGTGATGTGAACCGGATGGAATTGCTCGTCGCGTTCGTCGTGGTGGTAATCAGTGCGGTTCTCGAAGGTTACGGCCTGCACCAGAGTGTCAAGGAGGCCAATGAGCGCATGGACCGCACGGACACCCCGCGTATGGGAATGTTTCGGTTCTGGCGCCACACCAAATCCGCTGAGCTTGCTTCGGTGATTATGGAGGATACGCTCGCCCTGATTGGCCTGGGCTTCGCAGGCGGCGGCATCGGACTTGCGATTCTGCTTGACAATGAGATGTTCGATGCGTTGGGCGGTCTGATGGTCGGCCTTGTGCTGATCGCCGGCTCGCTGCTGCTGGCGTTCAAATCGGGTTCGTTGCTGATCGGCGAGGCGGTGGAACCGGATACCCGTATGAAAATCGTCAGCGCGGTCACCACCACGCCGGGTGTGGAGCGGCTATTGAACATGCAGACCGTGCACATGTCGGAAGACGACATCCTACTGTGCGTCAAGGTGCAGACCAGCAAGCTCGATCGCGACTACGACGTCGAAACCGTCGATAAGATCGAGCAGGCCGTACGTAACGCCCTACCGTGGTACAACTTCGAAATCTACGTGGAACCCGACATTTACAGCGCCAGGCACGTGCAGGCGTAACCTGCCGGCTGGCCGATGGAAGAAAAGCCCCGCTACTCTTCAGCGACCAGTTCCAGATACGAATCGTTCCACAAATCTTCGTCGCCATCGGGCATCAGTAGCACGCGTTCCGGGTTAAGCGCCTGTACCGCACCCTCATCGTGCGTGACCAGCACGATCGCGCCCTCATACTTGGCGATGGCCTTGAGGATCTCTTCACGGGATGCCGGATCGAGATTGTTGGTCGGTTCGTCAAGCAGCAGCACGTTCGCGCGCGAAGTCACTAAAGTCGCCAAAGCCAATCGGGTCTTTTCGCCGCCCGACAGCACGCGGGCCGGCTTCAACGCATCATCACCCGAAAACAGGAACGAACCCAGAATGGAACGGGCCTGTGTGTCATTCAGCTCCGGCGCGACATGAATCAGATTCTCCAACACAGTGGCATCAAGATCCAGCGTGTCATGTTCCTGCGCAAAATAGCCGATCTTGCAGCCATGACCGTATTCCACGGAACCGGTGTCCGGATCCTCCAAATGGGCCAGCAGACGCAGGGTGGTGGTCTTGCCGGCGCCGTTGTACCCCAGAATCACTACGCGTGAACCCTTGTCAATCGCCAGATTCACGCCGGCGAATACGATGTTCGAACCGTACGCCTTGGAGATATCCTTCGCCATGATCGGCGTACGGCCGCAGGCCGCCGGCTCCGGGAACCGGATATCGGCCACCTTCTCCTTCTTCTGCGCCTCGGACGTGTTCTCCAGCAGTTTTTCGGCGCGGCGCATCATGTTCTGCGCTGCCACGGCCTTGGTGGCCTTCGCATGCAGGCGGATGCCCTGCTGCATCAGGCGTTCGGCCTTCTTTTCGGCGACTTCGCGTTCGCGGCGGCGACGCTCCTCATCGACCACGCGCTGGTGCAGGTATGCCTTCCAGCCAAGGGAATACATGTCGATTTGGCCGAGTTGCGCGTCCAGATGCCACACCTTGTTCACCACTTCGTCAAGCAACTCGGTGGAGTGGGAGATGACCAAGAACCCGCCCTCGTATTTCTTCAGGTAGCCACGCAGCCATTCGATGGAATCGGCGTCCAAATGGTTGGTCGGCTCGTCGAGGATCAACGTATCCGCGTCGGAGAACAGGATACGCGCCAACTCGATGCGGCGGCGCTGACCGCCGGACAACGTGCCCAGCTGTTGGCCCATCACATCCTGTGGCAGGCCAAGGCTCGCCGCCATCGCGGTCGCCTCGGACTGCGCCGCATAGCCGCCGGCCTTCTCAAAATCCTGCATGGCCTTGTCATAACGATTCATGGCCTTGGTCATGACGTCCGGATCCGGATCGGTCATGTCCCTTTCGGCCTTGCGGATGCGCCTGATGATGGTGGCGATGTCGCGCGCGCTCATCATGCGGTCGAGTGCGGTCTGTTCCGGATCCGCGGCATGCGTGTCCTGCGGCAGATAGCCGAGCTTACCGGAAACGCGCACCTTGCCGGCAGTGGGCAGCATATCACCGGTGATCACGCGGGTCAATGTGGTCTTGCCGGCGCCGTTGCGGCCGACCAGACCGATCTTGTCGCCTTTGGCGACATGGAAGTTAGTGGGATGCAGCAGCGTGCGTGCGCCGATCTGAATCTCAAGCTCCTGCGCTTCAATCGCCATGCCGTAACACCTCTAGTCTTTCATGTTTCTTCAAATGCCAATCGAACATCATAGCGAACACCCGCAACCGTTTCCGGCCGTCTCACGGTTCATTTCCAAACAGATGCCGGAACAACGATTCGCGACGATTGATGAAGGCCGTGGTGATTCGATAGCTGTCCGTATTCTCATAATCGCAGGGATGGACGCCGGTTTCGTCGAATGACAGGATTCCCGCATCCGGCAGGCCGAGCAGGATCGGTGAATGGGTGGCAATGATGAATTGCGATCCGCCGTTCGCCATACGGTGCATGTGCTCCAGCAGAGTCAACTGTCGTTGCGGCGAAAGTGCGGATTCGGGTTCATCCATAAGATAGAGGCCCCTTCCCGTGCGGGACAGGAGAATCTCCAGAAAACCTTCGCCGTGCGACATCTCGTGCAAACGGGACATGTTGCCGTAGCCGCGACCGTACTCACGGGCCTGCGTCGCCAACGTGAAGAAGCTTTCCGCACGCAGGAAGAAGCTGGATGGACCGATCGCACGTTGCCGGTATACCGTCATCGCTTCGGCGAGGTCTGACGTGTCGTCGCACGTGCTGAACCGGTAGTTGCGCGTGCCTCCTTCCGCATTGAAGCCGCAGACGACGGCGATGGCCTCCAGCAGAGTCGATTTGCCGCTACCGTTCTCGCCGACCAGAAAGGTGACGTTCTTATGGAATCCAAGTTCGTCAAGCGAACGCAACGAGGGGATTCGACTGGCGTATGAATCGGCCAGCATACTCCAATCGATGCGCAGTCCCGACACAATCAGATCGTCCATGTTCCCTACGAAACCACACTTCCACATCCGACGGAACCAACTTACAGACCGGTGGCGTGACTCGATGCACGCAACGACTCCACCAGCTTCGTATGTCCCTATAGCTCTCCTGCATAACGCATACGCCATTTCAAATTATATGGCGGTCCGCAGGGAAGGATGCTGTATCGCGTTGCCGTAGCGGATGAAACGAATCAGCCACTCGCGTGAGTGATTCGCTACAGTGGAAACGAAACCGTTCAGGAAGGAAGAGTCATGGCAAAGGCTTTGATCGTGGTGGATGTACAGCCGACGTTCTGCGAAGGAGGCGAACTTGGCGTGCAGGGAGGCAATGCGGTCGCCGAACGTATCGCGGATTATGTGAACGCACACCGAAGCGAGTACGCATATATCGCCACCACGCAGGACTGGCATATCGAACCGGGGACCCACTGGTCCGAGCATCCTGACTTCGTGGATACCTGGCCGGTGCATGGCAAGGCCGGAACCGCCAATGCCGAACTGCATCCCGCCATCGCCGCATTGAACATCGAGCATCATTTCAAGAAAGGCCAGTATTCGCCATCATATTCCGGCTTCGAAGGCTTCGAGGACAACACCGACCGCATTCCCACCCGCGAGGAAGTCTCCACCGCCATGGCCGCGGGCAAGACACTTGCCAACGGATTGAAGACTGCGGGCGTCACACGGGTCGATGTGGTCGGTCTGGCCGAATCACACTGCGTCAAAGAGACCGCTCTCGACGCAAAAAAGCTGGGGTTCGAAGTGCATGTCATTGAAAACCTGACCGAACCGGTCAGTGAGGAACTCGGTATCGCAGCCCGTCGGCAAATGAGCGAAGCCGACATCATCCTCGACTGATCGGTCCCAATCAGCAGATATCAATCCGACTTCCAAATACTAGGAGGGACGACCAATGAAAATCGAACGAAAAATGCCCACACCCGAGCAATTCGAGGCGATATATCGTTCTGTGGATGGGATGCACCTGGATTGGAACAGGTCAGGGTTGCATTGAATCACTCGTTGCAAGGATTCATGATTTTTGATGATGGCAAGCCCATCGGTATGGCCAGACTCCTCGGTGATTACGCCATGGCATATCTCATCAAAGATGTGGTAGGGCTTCTCGAGTATCAACATAGGGGAGCTGGCACCCTACTTATGCTACGATGGGATATGTCAAGTGTTTTTAAATCCTCCCATATGCCAAGAGGGTTTTCGGGAAAGAGAAACGGAACATTGCGTATCTAACGAGCGACGGATACCGTCGGCAGAACCGTGCGCGTTGAAGCGCACTGCCGCGTAGCTTGCTCGTATGCACGTTTCACGGTTCCGTATTCGTTCGCTTTTTCGCAATGAAGACCCGCAGTGCGCCTGTATGAGAAAGAAGCCCATACATGGCCCGGACAACAATGCTCACGCTTACTGATATCTCTTACACCTACCCGTCCACGCCCGAACCACTGTTCGAACACGTGTCCGCATCTTTCCAGCAAGGATGGACCGCTGTGCTCGGCGACAATGGCCTCGGCAAAACGACTCTACTGAACATCGCCATCGGAATGTTGCCCGCTGACACCGGCAGCATCAGCCCGGACCCGCATAGACTCACTATCGCCACCTGCCCACAAGACAACATGGTGAGGCCTAAGAACCTCGACGACTTCGCCACGGACTGGTCACCCGAAACCATGCGTGTATGCAACGCGCTACGCATCGGCGATGATTGGCCCTACCGTTATGAAACGCTTTCCGGAGGTGAAACGAAACGATTGCAGGTCGCTTGCGCAATCACAGCGCGTCCCGATGTGCTCGTGCTTGACGAACCCACCAACCACGTTGATGGTGAAACACGGAAGGCCATAGTCGAAGCCATGCGCCAATACCAGGGCATAGGCATCGTAATCTCCCACGATGTCGCACTGGTCGACGCTACATGTGCACGATGCGTCATATTCGAACGACAGCACATCAGTGGGCGTAACATCACCGTCATCAGCACATATGATGGCGGATATACGCAAGCACATGAGCAGATGACGTCCAGACTGCGTGGAGACGAGGAGTCAATCCGTGCGGCACGGCAGGAAGTCACACGACTGCGGTCCGCACAGGCACAGCGGCATCAAGCCATGCAAAGCGCATATGCTCGCAAACGCAACGGGTGGAAAATCGACCGCAAAGACCACAGTGCCCTCGATCACCACAAATGGATCGAAAAACAGACCGATACCGCTTCGGGTGTCGCATACCGACAAATGAACAAGCGTCTTGAACGAGCACAGCGCACGCTGGATTCACTAACCGTAGCGGCCAAACGCTATGACGGCGACATCTGGATCGACATACGACCAAGCAACAGAAAGGAGCTCCTGCATCTCACGGAGGGTATTATCATATTCGGCAGCGGTAGGGTGACCAGCTCGAACGATACCGCGAGAACGCCAACACAATCCATACTGCATGCCGACGGACATCAATGGAAGGTCGCGCATAATCCAGAGATGAGTGGTGAAAAACCACGGATGCCGGGCGTCGCCATACCAAAACTCAGCATCGGACCGCAAGATCATATCGGACTGACCGGTGCCAACGGACTCGGCAAAACAACCGTGATTAACGCATTGCTGGACAGCATGCCGGAAGACGTGCCACATCTAATCATCCGGCAGCAAACAGGAGAAGCCGCGCTCTCTCAAACCATGAGACGACTCGCCGCATTACAGGGCAAGGAGCGCTCGCAGGTGCTGGCCGCCTTCGCCCAGCTCAACGCCGATCCGGATAAGTTGCTTTCCAACGAAGCGCCATCTCCGGGCGAACTACGCAAGCTCATGTTGTGTTTGGGCATTCTTGACCGGCCTCAGCTGATCGTCATGGACGAGCCGACGAACCATCTTGACCTGGAATCCAAGGTGGCTCTGGCAAGATGTCTTGCCGACTATCCGGGAGCGTTGCTGGTGGTCAGCCATGACGAGTGGTTCCTCGACCAAGTGGTCGGATAGGCCAGGCGACGACCATGTCATCGAAGGCGGGTTTGCGCTCCGTGTGATCAGGGACGCGTAGGCCCGCCTTTCATCAATGCTAGGTCTCAAAGCCAAATCATGCCCTTAATAGCGTGGCTCCCACTGAATATCGTGCACCGCGGCCGCCATGTTGGTCTGGTCGGTGCGCGACAGGCCCCGTTCCTGGGCCTTACGGGCAACGGCCTCGGCAATCCTGGTGGAAACTCGCCTGACATCCTTGAACGGAGGCAACACCGGAGCTCCCGGCTGGGTCGCATCGACCATGCCACCCAAGGAATGCGCCGCTGCGGAAATCATCTCATCCGTCAGCAAGCTCGCCTCGGAAGCCAGCATACCCAAACCAAGGCCCGGATAGATCAGCGCATTGTTCGCCTGCCCGATAACATGCTCAACACCCTCATAAGTCACACTGCCGGCCGGAATGCCCGTGGCCACCAACGCCTTGCCCTCCGACCAGACAATCAGATCCTGCGCGGTTGCCTCGGCAAGTTCAGTCGGATTGCTCAGCGGGAAGATGATCGGGCGCTCGCAGGTCTCGCACATCGACCTGACGATGTTCTCGGTGAATGTGCCCGGCTGCGTGGACGTGCCCACCAGAATGGTCGGTCGTATCGTACGGACGATTTCTTCCAGATCGGTCAGTTGGTCGGCGTTCTTGAAATCGGAGCGTTTCCTGGCAAACGGCCTCTGTTGCGGTGTGAGGTCATCCATGTCGTCGAACAGCAGGCCCTGCCGGTCGACCATATAGAAATGGTTCAGTGCTTCCTCACGCGACAGGCCTTCGCCCATCATTTCGTCCATGACTCGTTCGGCGATGCCCGCACCTGCAGTACCGGCGCCATAGCACAGGTATGTCTGGTCGGTCAGCTTGCCTCCGGAGATGTTCAGCGCACCGAGAATGCCGGCCAGGGTCACGATGCCGGTGCCTTGGATGTCATCGTTGAATGTGGCGATGGCATTCTTGTACTTGTTCAGGATGGTTGCGGCGTTTTCTCGGCCGAAATCCTCCCAATGCAGGTACAGCCGCGGGAAGAGCCGTTCGGCGGTCCGTACGAACCGGTCGATGAACGCGTAGTACCGTTCGCCCCTGATGCGTTCGTGCCGTGTTCCCAGATACAGCGGGTCGTCGAGCAGTTGCCGGCGGTTGGTGCCGGCGTCGATGACGATCGGCAATACGGAAGCGGGATCAATGCCGGCCGCAGCGGTGTACACCATCAGCTTGCCTACGGAGATATCAACGCCGTTCGTTCCCCAGTCTCCGATGCCGAGGATGCCTTCCGCGTCGGTGACCACGATCAATCGAATATGCCGATCGCCCGCCGCATTCCTCAACGTCGTCTCGATATTCTCGGGATGCTCCACATCAAGGTATGCCGCGTACTGCGATTGCACGTACAGATGACTGTAGTTCTTGATGGTCTCGGCGATTTCGGGATCGTAGACGATGGGATTGAACTCGTCGAGGTGATGGGCGAACAGATAATAGAACAAGGTGCGGTTCGTATTGAAGATTTCCATAAGGAACAAACGTTTCTCCAGATTCGTCCCTTTCGACTGAAATTGGAGATACGTTTGCTGCTCCTGCTCCTCAATCGTCTGCACGTAAGGTGGAAGTACGCCTACAAGACCCATTTTTTCGCGCTCTTCAAGCGTAAAGGCGGTGCCCTTGTTCATGAATGGGTCATTTAGTATATTCTGAGCCGTTGCCATTAACAACCTCCTACAATACCTGCCGTCCGTCAGATGGTATCCTTCCGTAATCAGGAGGATTGGCGGAACGGCGAACTGTGAATCGAACTATATCAAGGTTGTCTGTGCCATATCAGGGTTGTTTGGCGCAATAATCTGACAGCCTAACCGTCCTTGTCGAGCCGCCGGGGTCGTTCCTACGAACGTGCCGGATGCGACGTATACGTCTATTCCCTGTGGGAGTTCCTCTTCAAGGTTCGAAGATACGACTTCCGTTCAGCGGTGATGCGGCGTGACTCACAAGCTTTTTGAATGCTTTTGTTGTGGGTCCAGTCATCCAGACGCAGTTCGCCCGGAGCGTCCGGGAAGAGCATGACTATGGTCGCATCCCATTGTTTGGCCAAAGCCGTTGCCACATACCATGCACGGACCATGTTGACGTAATAATCGTCGGATCGGATACCGGCGACGAGCTCCAACTGTTCCGGATCGAAACGTGGGTCGTCAAGGAAGTCCTTCATCAGAAGGTCAACCGCATAACGGATCGTGTACGTGTCGCCGCTGCCCGTCCAAGCATTGATTTTGCGGAGAACGGCATGTGAATCAGCCTTTGAGGAGTGGAACGCCCTGACGTTAAGTGCATCGCAAACCGCCCAATTGTCCACATGGGGAAGGAACCGGTCAAGCATCCTGAATGCCTCATCGGCGGAATGCACGGTAAGGTTAAGTAGCATCGCGTGAAGCAGGTTTTCCTCGAACAAGGTGTGGGGGAGTGCTTCGAGGAAATCCTCAACGACATGGGTGCCGCCATCCATGTCCGATCGCAGCAGTTCCTTGGCATAGCTGCGCAACTGAGGAACACGGATGCCGAGCATCGTCTCCGGAGACACGTTTGGGATCAACGTGGCATTGAAGGCCTTGTAGGAGGTATCGGCCAATGCGTGCAGATGGCCGGCTATCACTTCATGTCCCACGATTGCCACCTCGTCTCTGCCGATCCGTCGCATGCCTTATATGAGCTGAAGACCAATTATTCTCCGTGGCATTGATTAACCGCGGCGGTACGGGGCGCCGAAGATGGTTCAACGGTTGCGGTCCGTGACCAGGGCGAGCGAACGGATGCGGGCGGGGAACCTAAACCGACGATTGATGCAGTTGATGATGGGTCCTACGCATAATGCGGAAACGATGGTTCCCACGCCGACGCCGCAAAGACCTCCGAAGAACACGAAGGAAAGGACGGTGGCGATGGCGATCAGCGTTACGTCGAAGATGATTTTCGTGGTGCCTAGCTTCATTTTGGTAACGGTGGACAGTGCATGGACAACACCTTCGCCGGGTACCATGAGCACATTGGGGGAAACTTCGACCACGATGCCGAACGCCAGGATAATGCAGCCGATCGCCACACATAGCAGTCGCTCCCACAGGGCGGTCGGATTAAGGAAACCCAGCAGGTTCATACTGACGTCGATCATGAGGCTGAACACCAGGTTGACCGCCACCTGCAACAGTTGAACAGGGCGGAAATTATGCCTTAGCAAGGCGACCTGCATGATGATGAACAGCAGATTGAAGATGAACGTGGCCGTGCCGAAACTCAACGGATACTTCAGGCTGAACACGTATGGCACACTGGAGATCTGCGAGGTTCCCATATTGCCTTTGGTGATGAAGGCGATGGCGAAGGAGTTGATCACCACTCCCAAAACGAAATACAGGTAACGACGCGGCAGATGGTTCATATGATTCTTTCTCTCTCAGTCCTTCGGATGCGTGTGGCGGCGAGACCTTGCCCTGCGTGCGTGCCGGGCCGATGTGCGGCCGAAACCGAACGTAAGCAACCGTCTCGACACCGATGTCCATGACGTGTTTCCGCTGATTTCATCCAGCCGATTGGGCCCACGCCACGTTGAGGAGTCGTGAAATATTCCGATGGCTTTGGGTGCCTTTGCCCTACGGATGGATAAATACACCCCAACTCACTATCTGGCAGCCATGCGAGCGCAGGATGCCATTCAAACCCGTTCCGCCATCGAGTATCAGGGAACCTATCATGGCCGGGGAATCAGTGGCTTTCCGATTTGGATAAGCGCGATTACCTGTCCGGGAATGACTGGCAACTGCTGGAGCCATATTCCAAGACCCTCTCAGATGCCATTCCAGGGGGTATGCATGCTTCAATGCATACATGGGAAAGAGGGATCGGATGTTGGGCGTCTTCGTCAATTGAGCGTGCATTCTTGGGTGAATCGAAAACCTGAATTCGATGGAGGCGAAAGGCATGGTCGAACTCATACCTGGGAATGAGAGGGGACGTGGTCGATTAGCTGAAAACTGAATCCGACGAACGATGTCGAAAAGATGACTGGTTCGCCTATCGTAAATACCGGAAATGCGAATCGCATGAGAAACGTGAAAAAAGAAGATAGAGGTAATCCAAGATGGCGTTCATCGAAAGCTTCACCCGGCCGTTCATGCTGGCGGTCATGTTGTGGCCGTTCCTATCGTTCGTGTTGACGTTGCCGGTGCTCGCACTGCTGTATCATCGGGACAACCGCATCCGGTTCACGTCGGCGTTGACCGCATATCTGATTGTGCTGTACCTGCTGGCGCTTGCATGCTTCACCACGTATCCGATGCCGGAAGATCCCATAGCCTATTGTGCCGTGCATCACTTGCAACCACAGCTGAACCCGTTCGAATTCATTCATGACATCCGGTCGGCCGGCATCGTCGGTATCCTGCAGATCATGTTGAATGTCGTATTCTTCATACCTCTTGGCTTCTTCATGAAACGCACCTTCCGATGGAGGCTTGTTCTGGCGGCACCGGTCGCGTTCTGCTGCTCGCTGCTCATCGAAACCACGCAGTTGACGGGCGATTGGGGCCTGTATCCTTGCGCTTACCGTCTGTTTGATGTCGATGATCTGATCACCAATACCGTCGGTGCGCTCATCGGCTTCGCCTTGGCCGGATTGTTCAACAGAATCGTGCCGGACGAGCACATCGAACCGAATGCCATCACTACCCATCCGGGTTTTCTGCGTCGTTTTGTGGCCTTGATGATTGATGTTGTGCTGATTGAGGTTACGGCATTGTCCGTGAGCCTGCTGACCTATATGCTGCTGCGCACTTTCGAATTTGGCTCCGTAGAAGCGATGAGCGTCAGCGATACTTTGTATGCCACTGTCGTCATGTACGTGGTCTTCGAGGTGATCATTCCGTGGTTCCGTGAGGGACGTACGCTTGGCGGCGGGTTCACCCGTATGACGGTCGAGACGACCATGCGGTGCGGTTGGCGGCGCGTCGCCTTCTATGCAGTGCGTGCGGCGGTGTTGTACTGTGCGGTGTTCGGGGCGACGGTGCTTGGTCCCTGGCAGCTGTTGGTGGTCGTGGCTTTGGCGATTTTCTGGATCGCCAAACGATGCATGCCATATGACCTTATCTAAATAGGGGCATTCCGAATAAAGGCATCGGAGACTTAAGCCTCGCAATACGGCGACACGCCGGAGTTTGCGCCCCCGTTGGAGCTCGGGTATATTACTAACTCGTTGCTCACCACGGTGGGAACGCATGCGGACATAGCTTAGTTGGTAAAGCGCAACCTTGCCAAGGTTGAGACCGCGGGTTCGAGTCCCGTTGTCCGCTCCAAATAAAAAGCTCCCCTTGCAGGGAGCTTTTCTTGTATCCTGGGATATCCCCCGTCAGGCACCGATATTGTTGCGTGCCGGCGTGATCATGGTCAGCATCATGATGGACGGCTCCTCCGCATATACCGCATGCGGAATTCGGGTAGGGAAGTAGGCCAGGCCGCCGGGAACCAGATCCACGGTCCTGCCATTACCGGTCACCTTGAGACGACCCTTCAGCGTCTGCACGAAAACAGGCATGGCGGCGGTATGCTCGCTGAGTTCCTCTCCGGCGTCAAAGGAGAACAGCACCACGTTGCCGCCCTCCCGTTGCATCACAGTGCGGGAAACGGTGGACCCCTCCTGCACGCTGATCATGTTTTCGAGACTTTCGATGAATCCCAGTTCGACCGGCTCATGTCCGGATGCCTGTTCAACGCTCATATTCACTCCTTTGAGATCGGATACGCCCATAGTAGCGGCAGGCATGCGTGTTTGAACATGAATTCATACGTTTGGAGGAAAGGCCTTTGCCATGGGCCGACCACGATGTGAATACCCTCTTGAAAAAGACGATGCGGCATCGGACACTGATGGAGGTTATGCATTCGACAACGATGCTGAATCGCAAGCCATGGAGGTTGTGGAAATGAATGAGAACATTGATTTCGTACCGGATGATTCCGCAAGCCATGTGTGGACGGAACGTGACAGCGAACTCGTCGAGCAGTATGCCGCACAACTCATGAGTATGAACATCGGGTGAATGGCCCCAACCTTGCATGAGACGCCCCACACCTTCATCCCATGATGCGGGACGCATCCCATGCCGATCGTTCTTCACGATTCTTTCTGCGGCCACCGCACCATGCCTTCCCCTTGCCTCTTACCCGGGGACGGCTCCACATGACATGCGCAGGCCCGTATCCGACCGCCTTCCGACACTCCGCGGCCCGAGCAAACTCTCGCCTACAATGGAGACTCGGACTATCCGGCACTGAAATATGGAAGGCGAATCGCCATTGGCTGACGTGAGACGAGAAATGGAGCGGCTACGGCCCGTGTACGAGACCGGCGTGCTACGACTCCTGCTACGCGGCAATTCGATGTTGTACGTCGCATTGCTACGTTCCTCGTTCGATCCGCTCACCGGCGAACTGCCACGCGATGTATTGGAGGAGCGTATCTCACGCAGCCTGTTGCGTCTGGCCGAAACCGGCGATTATACGGTGAAAGACGACCAGACGGTAAGACAGGCCGCGCATGCGATCCTGCTCGAACTGTCCCGTGAAGGCGATGATGACTACGCCTGGCTCGCCAATTCACTGGATGTTGCCTCGCACCGTTACCTGTACCGTCTGACGGCTCGCGCACATCGTGCGATTGAAGCGTTGCATCGACTGGAAGACACCACGCAGGCGTTATCCGGCGCGCAAGCCAACAGCATCATCATGGAAATCGAACACGCACGCATGCAGCTGACCGCCGACCCACGTGAACGCATCAAACTGCTCAGGAAGGACATCGAGGAACGTCAAAAAGAGATCGACGAGCTTGAACGCAACGAAACCATCGAAAGACTGACTTCCGAGCAGGTCGGCGACATCATCAACGTCATCCACAACACGCTTCGGGGCGTGCCGATCGATCTGCGTGAACTGGCGCTCGCCGAACGTGACAACGGCGACGCGCTGCGCCGGCGCATGCAGTCGGGTGCCATGAGTGTGGAAGACATCCTTACCGCCTATCATGACGAATACCGTAAATCGTTCCGTGAATCCGACAGCGGCAGACGCTTCGAGGACGCCTTCCAGGTGATCGTCACCGACGAAGGACGTCAGGAAATCGACGATGCCGTACGTGACATCGCCAAAAACCCGTATCTGGACGGTGAGCCGGGCGCGCTGCTCGGTCAGGTTCGTGCCGAACTCGAACGCATTTATTCGGGCATCGAGGATGTGCGCAGGCAGACCCGCGCCTCCGATGAGGCAATCAGCCGACTCGTCCGCCAGCAGACCGGCACCCGCTACCGTACCATGCTGGCCACATTGAACCAGCTGTTTGCCAAAACCAACGCCGAAGCCAAGGCGAATCCGAACGCCACGGACCGGCCATACCACACTGATACGGGTCTGTCACAGATTGCGGTATTGCCCACCAAGCCGGCCAAGGCCATGGTACGGAACGCCACCGCGGCACTGAATGACAGCGCTCCAACCGTCGGCCTGCCCGACCTCAAGGCCATGATCGAAGTGTGCGGACCACGTCTGCGCCACATGGTCGATCTGATTTATCGCAACCCCGTCATGTCACATGACGGCACGCGCGTGGACTTCGCGGCAAGCTTTAACCGACTACCGGCCAGCGAACGCCGAGAAAGCGAAATCATCGGCTTCCTCAGCGCGTTACGCACCGAAAACGACATGGCATGCGCCACCTGGAACTGCGTATCGCTCGACGGCACCCCCAGAACATGGCGAACCAGACCGATACTCGCCACCACACAGACGCTTGATGACATCATCAGGGAAGGCTGAACGCAATGACAGACGAACACAGCGAAACCGTCGGCATCGAACGGTCTCTTCCAACCGTCGAACAACCCGCCCTCTTCGACGGCGACACCGGCGACATGACCGCCGATGCCCGCATGGCCGCCATCGCGCTGAAACGAGAACGCTACATTTCCGGAGAACTATTCGACCTGGTCAAAGACAACGTCGAAGCCGTCGAACGATCCCTGAACAACGACATGCTTCGTCTCGTATCCAACGAGAAATACCACGTCATGTACGCGGCACCCGTCAGCGGCATCGAATCGAACATCCGTTCGCTGAAAACCCGCGCGAGTCTCAGCCGTGAGGATGCGGCCATGCTCGCATTCCTGCGCATCCACGTACTCGAATACGAGAACCAGAAAACCCCGGTGGCCGACTGGCAGGTCAGCCGCGATGAAATCCGTGCCGCGCTCGCCACGGGCGCCGGCTATCTCGCGGGCGGCAATGATGAGGAAGGCACGACGAAGAAGATCGCCGCCGCCATCTCCCGTATGACGACCTACGGGTATCTCGAGCCGACCGATGACGACGAGATGCTTGCGATCACGCCGCTGGTACCGATTGTGCTTGACCGGCAGCTGGCCGACGAGTGGCTGGACATGACCACGCCGTCCATGACGCACGATACCGATGCGGGAATGTTGGATCCCATATCCGAAGAAAACGAAATGACCGACGAAGAGGAGCGATGATGGCGGGAGACGATATGAAAATCATCGCCGATCGATGGATGATGGAAAGCCGACAGATCGTCAACTGGGGTTCCTATGACGGCTACCAGGAATTCAGGCCGTCCATCGACGCCGAATCGCCAGTCACCCTCCTGGCCGGCGCCAGCGAATCAGGCAAATCCACGCTCGTCGACGCGCAGATTTCCCTGCTATACCCCAATGGCACGCCCTATAACAAGGCGTCCAATGCGGGTCGATCCGAGCGCAACGATTACACGTACCTGCGCGGCATGATCGGCATCAGTGATGGTGATAACGGCGAAACGCCGATCTTCCTGCGAGGACGTGACGCCAATGGCACGCCACAGGCCATACGGGGCGCCATCGTCGACACATACGTGAACCGTACCACCGGAAGTACGCTCTCCTGCGGCAAATTCCTCTACCTGCCCGCCGGAGACGGCAAAGACGAGGTGCGCCGTCGCTACATTGCATGGAATTGCAAAATAGATCCGCAAATCATGGACCGGTACCGTGATACGCCATTCACCCCCAGCATGTTCAAGAAAGCGTATCCGGATTGCAGCATATTCCCCAATGCCAGCGCATTCCACGCATACATCTGGCAAGAGATGGGCCTCAGCGCCGAAGCATGCCGACTCCTGCACAAAATACAATCCGCTGACGCCCCGTCGCGACTCGACGACATCTTCAAACAAGGCGTGCTCGACGTGCCCGAGGCGCTCAGACTCGCACAGGACACCGTCGACGACTACGATCGGTTCAACGCCAACTTCCATAGCATGGAAGACAAAGCCAGACGCGTCGCCAAACTCCAAGACATCCAAACCCAATACGACGCATACGCCAAACACCTGACCCAAGTGCGTGAATACGAAGCCGTGAACCCCGAAAGCCAGCAGGGCCTCGAAACCCTGACCTTATGGATGCGTTCGCGCATGGCCAGCGAAGTGCGAGCCGGACTGCCCGCCGCCGAACGCAAGGTGAAGCAGCAGGAATGCGACCTGTACGAGGCACAGGAGCGGATCTCCGATGTGAACAGGCAACGCGAAGCCATCGTCGAACGCATCAAAGGCATTGACGGCGGAACCTTGCAACGGCTGAGCGATGACCTGGAACGCGCCCGACGCGACATGCAGGATGTGCGCTCGCAGCGTCAAAGCATCGTCGAGAAATTCGAGGGCGTCGAAGGTGCATTGCCATCCGACGAGACGTCCTGGAACGCGAAACGTGACGCATTGGCCCGATCCATGGAAACGTTCGACGAACGCATGGGGGATCTGGAATCCAAGCGGGATCGTCTGATCGGCGAGCGCACCGCAGCCAGTCAGGAATGTGCGCAGTTGCGCCGGGACTATGATCGCAAACGCAGGCAGAGGACCCGCATCACCCAGGCGATGGATGAGGCTCGTGCGCTGATCGCGAAGGCGGTGGGCCTGAGCCCGGACGAATTGCCGTATGCGGCGGAGCTGATGGATGTGTGCGAGAGCGACGAACGTTGGCGCACCGCCATGAACGTCACGTATGCGCCGATTGCGCAGACCATTCTTGTCGACAGCCGCCACGAACGGGGATTCGCGGCGAAGATCAGCGCGATCGATCCGTCGCTGATGATCCGGCGCACCTGGCAGTTCGTGGATGTGGACAAGAGCTATGATTGCACCCGCAATGACGGTTGGATGTCGTCGAAATTGCAGTATTGTGAGGATTCGCCGTTTGCCGGATGGCTGAAGGAACAGACCGCTTCGGCTCGTTTGGACGCATTGTGCGTGGAGACTATCGACGATGCCGCACACGAACGCCGTCAGGTGCAGGCTGATGGTCAGATCAAGTCCGGCGTGCATGGTTTCCATGGCATCAAAGGCATGAATCCGATCATCGGTTTCGTCAATGAAGGCTATCTGACGGAATTGAAGAAACAGCTTGACGAAGCGCATCATAGATTGTCCGATACCGAACGTCGCTGCGGCATGGTGCGCAAGAGCATCGACCTGATGCACGCGGAAAAGAATCTTGCGGATCTGGTCGCGAATATGACGTGGAATAAAATCGATGTGGTCGGTGCGGAAACGCTTGTCGAGAATCTGAAACGGCGAATCGAACAGATTGAAGACAATCCTGAAATGACGCGGCTTGCCGAGCGACGCGAGGAAATCGACAGGCTGCTTGATGAAGCGAATGCCCGCTTCTACCACGCCAAAAGCGAAATGCAATCGACCCAGGCGGCGGTCGATGCCGAACATGCGTGGCTGGAAGCATATGAGGGCATCGAATTTGACGATGATGCGCTATCCGGCGATGTATCGAACATGCTGGCCGACGTATATGAGGGATGTTTCGGTGGTGTGGTCCATGCCGAGGACAGACCGAAGCTGATCGCCGGCGGGAACGATGAGATTGGCGGGCATTCGTTCGAGACACGCGTCGGGCACGCCATGGAACGCGCCATGCGCGAACAGAACGCGGCATTGGGCAAACGTGCAGGGGAGTTGCGTACCGTCGTGGAACAGAGTATGGCCTCCTACTTGGAGAGATACGCTCCCGACGATGATTCCGCGACAGGCGGCGTTGAGGATTACAGGTTCTATCTTGAGGAGCTGCACAGTCTGCAGATGCTCGTCACGCGAGAGGCGACCGACGAAGAATACGCCAACAGCCTCGACAAGCTCACCAAGAATTTCCTGCAACTCAACCGTGCGCTCAACACCGACCAGGAAAACGTCAAGGACCAGCTCGAACGCATCAACGGCATGCTCGCCGGGCAGAAATTCGGCCCGCGCGGCGGCAGGCTGTCCATCGACGTGGAATTCCGCCCCATCGAACGTGCATTCGTCTCATCCTTGAAGGCCACGCTGAACAAGCTCGACGAATGGTTCAGGAACGACAAGGACGATCCTGATGCCACACGCAAGGCATTCACCTCCTGCGCCACGTTCATCGAACGTGTTCGTCGGGAACTGGAACAGGTACGCGACGTGAACGGCATCAGAAGCTACGGCGCACGCAACCTCGACCCGCGTGCACGAAGCACGTTCTACGCCATCGTGCATCATGACGACGGTCCTGACGAGCGCATCAGCTCCACCGGCGGCAAATCCGGCGGCGCCCTGCAGGAACTGACATCGTTCATCTACGGTGCGGCGCTCATCTACCTACTCGGCGGTGACGTGACCGGCAGCCCCACCTATACGACGCTGTTCCTCGACGAGGCCCTCATCAAGGCCGACGGCCGCTACACGCAACGTGCGCTCAACGTGCTGCCTCGTCTCGGCTTCCAAGTCATCGTATCCGCACCGGAAAGCAAGACCGCCGAAATCCTCGGCGTATCCACCAAAGCATACGTGGCCTACAAGGATCCGTCGGTAGGCCGTTCGTTCCTGCAGGAGCTTACCTCCGAAGACATCGCCCGTCAGGAAGCCGAGCTCCACGATGCAATCGACGCCATGCCGGCGGCCCCGAACGATATAGGGCCCACAACGACCACGATTCTCGAACAGGTGTTCTAAAACACTTCGAAAATGCGGTATCCTTAAGGACTGAAACCCGGAAAAACAGTGAGCGGAGGATCGTTGTGGCTGCGAAGCGGACGAACGCAACAAACGGCGAAGTCGTAGTGGAACGCGTCATGACCAGTGACGCGTTCCTGGCACGAGAAATTAAAAAAGCGCCGATGAAAGCCGAAAACGGTTCGCTGGTAGCTGACTTGAAACACCTGCCCAACGATCTCAAAATCGTCATCCAAGGCGCTCGCGAGCATAATCTCAGGAACGTCGATCTGGAGTTTCCGCGAAACCGTATGGTCGTATTCACCGGTTTGTCCGGATCGGGCAAGTCCTCGCTGGCGTTCGATACGCTGTTCGCCGAGGGCCAGCGTCGCTATGTCGAGTCATTGTCGGCGTATGCACGTCAGTTCCTCGGCCAGATGGACAAGCCCGACGTCGACTTCATTGAGGGACTGAGTCCGGCGGTCTCCATTGATCAGAAGACCACGAACCGTAATCCGCGTTCCACCGTCGGAACCATCACCGAAGTCTATGATTACCTGCGACTGCTGTTCGCCCGTACCGGTATTCCGCATTGTCCGGAATGCGGTTCGCTGGTCAGCGCGCAGACCCCGCAGCAGATGGTCGACGCATTGTTGACGTATCCGGAACGTACGCGATTCCAGATACTTGCGCCGGTGGTACGTGGGCGCAAAGGTGAGTTCGAGGATCTGCTGGAGCTGCTTCGCGGGGACGGCTATGCCCGTGCTCTCATCGACGGTGAGATGAGGCAGCTGTCGGATGATATCAAGCTCACCAAGCAGAAGAAGCACACTATCGAGGTGGTGGTGGACCGTCTGGTGGTCAAAGACGGTATCCGACAGCGCCTGACCGATTCGGTGGAGACCGCGTTGAAACTCGCCAAGGGCGTGATCGTCGCCGATTTCGTCGATTTGGATGAGAAGGATCCGGACCGGCGCAAGCCATTTTCCGAAAAACGGGCATGCCCGAACGGCCATCAACTGGAACTCGACGAGATCGAACCGCGTACCTTCTCCTTCAACGCCCCATATGGCGCATGCCCGGTGTGCACCGGCATCGGATACAAGCTGGAAATCGATCCGGAACTGGTGATTCCCGACCCCGATAAGACGCTCAACGAGGGCGCCATCGAACCATGGGGATTGACCAAGGGCACCGGCGAATATTATCGTCATGTGCTTGAAGGCCTTGGCGATGAGATGGGATTCGATCTGGACACTCCGTGGAAGAAGCTTCCGGAGGAGGTCCGTCATGCCATCATGTATGGCCGTGATTTCAAGGTGCAGGTCTCATACCGTAACCGTTGGGGCCGCATGCGCGAGTATTCGACCGGTTTCGAGGGCGTGGTCCGCACGCTCATGCGCCGCCATGATGAAACCGACTCCGACCAGATGAAACAGTACTACGAGTCGTATATGCGTGAAGTGCCATGCCAGGCATGCCATGGTCGTCGGTTACGTCCGGAAGTGCTGGCCGTCACCGTCGGCGACGAATCCATCGCGGACGTGTGCGACATGGCGGTCGAACACAGTCTTGACTGGATCAACAATCTGCAGCTCGAAGGCTCCGCCGCGCAGATTGCGGGAGAGGTGGTCAAGGAAATCCGTGCACGATTGGGCTTTCTCAACGATGTCGGTCTGAACTACCTGACGTTGTCACGAGCCGCCAAGACATTGTCCGGCGGCGAGGCGCAGCGCATTCGTCTGGCCACGCAGATCGGCTCGGGTCTGGTCGGCGTGATGTACGTGCTCGATGAGCCTTCCATCGGGCTGCATCAACGTGACAACGAGCGTCTGATCACCACGTTGCATCATCTCCGCGACCTCGGCAACACGCTGATCGTCGTCGAGCATGACGAAGACACCATCACGAACGCCGACTGGGTGATCGATATCGGTCCCGGCGCAGGAGAACATGGCGGGGAAGTCGTATATTCCGGCCCCGCCAGAAAACTCACCGACGCGCCGAGGTCCATCACTGGCGACTACATTGCCGGACGTCGTGAGATCACGGTGCCCGAATCACGTCGCAAGGTGCGCAAGACCAAGCAGCTGCACGTGGTGGGTGCCCGTGAAAACAATCTCAAGGATCTGACGGTGAACTTTCCGTTGGGAGTGTTCACCTGTGTGACGGGCGTTTCCGGATCGGGAAAATCCACGCTGGTCAACCAGATTCTCTATCCGGTCCTCGCGGACAAGCTCAACGGCGCACGTATCGTGCCTGGCAAGTACACCCGTGTGGAAGGCGTCGGTCAGTGCGACAAGGTGATCCATGTCGACCAGAATCCGATTGGACGCACCCCGCGCTCCAATCCGGCCACCTATACCGGCGTATGGGACAAGATTCGCACCCTGTTCGCCAAAACGCCCGAAGCGCAGGTGCGCGGATACGGTCCGGGACGATTCTCATTCAATGTCAAGGGCGGTCGATGCGAAGCCTGCCATGGAGACGGTACGCTGAAAATCGAGATGAACTTCCTGCCGGATGTCTACGTTGACTGCGAGGAATGTCATGGCAAGCGCTACAACCGTGAGACCCTCGAGGTGAAGTACAATGGCAAATCCGTCGCCGACGTACTCGATATGCCCATCGAGGAGGCCGCTCGGTTCTTCAAGGCGTATCCTTCCATCTCGCGTTATCTCGATACCTTGGTGCAGGTCGGCCTCGGATATATTCGCCTTGGACAGCCGGCCCCGACGCTGTCCGGCGGCGAATCCCAGCGCGTGAAGCTCGCCACTGAGCTGCAACGCCGTTCCACCGGCAAAACCGTGTATATTCTCGATGAGCCGACCACCGGCCTGCATTTCGAGGATGTGCGCAAACTGTTGCTCGTGCTCCAAGGATTGGTGGACAAAGGCAACACCGTCATTGTGATCGAACACAATCTCGATGTGGTGAAATCAGCGGATTGGATCATCGATCTGGGACCCGAGGGCGGTGACGGCGGCGGCACCATCGTCACCGAGGGAACGCCGGAGCAGGTCATCCAATGCGAGCGGTCCTGGACCGGCAAGTTCCTCAAAGGCATGCTGCGGGCATGATGATCGAACGACATAGTCCGGAGGTTTGGAGGAAAACGGCTGCGAGTCTGCGGGATGACGCTTCATATACCATGGAAGGTGATGGCAGGGGAGTGAACAGGAACGGAGCTCCCCTGTTGGGAGACACGCGTGACCTGTTCAGGCCGAAACCATCGGATATTCCGGCACGGCCGGGCGTCTATAAATGGCGTGACGGAGAAGGTCGCGTCATCTATGTCGGCAAGGCGAAGAACCTGCGCAACCGTCTGGCCAACTACTTCCAACCGCTCTACCAATTGCATCCGCGCACGCAGACCATGGTGCTTACCGCACGTAGCCTCGAGTGGACCGTGGTCGGCACCGAACTGGAGTCGTTGACGCTGGAATACACGTGGATCAAGGAGTTCGATCCGCGGTTCAACGTGGTGTTCCGTGATGACAAGACGTATCCATATCTGGCGATTTCGTCAGGGGAACGGGTTCCCCGCGTATGGATCACCCGCAGCCGCAAGCGTCGTGACACCAGATATTTCGGCCCCTATGCGAAAGTATGGGACCTGCGGCACAGTCTCGACCGATTGTTGAAGACGTTCCCCGTACGCACCTGTTCGCAGAGCGTCTACCACAAGGCCGAAGTCACGAACCGGCCATGTCTGCTGGCCTCCATCGGCAAATGTTCGGCGCCATGCGTCGGACGTATCGGCGTGGATGAACATCGTGCAATGAGCGAACAGCTTGTCGGTGTGCTCACCGGTCGAATCGGCAAATCGTACATCGCGCAGCTTACGCGAGAGATGAAGGCGGCCAGCGCCGAACTCGAATTCGAACAAGCGGCCCGGTTGCGTGATCAGATCCAGATGTTGCAGACGGTCATCGAACAGAACGCCGTGGTGTTCGACTCCGACGTCGACGCTGACATCTTCGGCATCGACTCCGACGAACTCGAAGCTTCCGTGCACGCATTCTTCGTACGCGCCGGCTCGATCCGAGGCGAGCGCAACTGGAGTGTGGAACGGGTGGAGGATATTGGCGACGAGGAGCTAATCGCCGACCTGATCATGCAGGTGTATTCGGAAGCGACGGGAGAGGCCGGCCTGAATATTGAGCATGAGACGGTGACGCAGGGTACCGTCATCTCCGAACGGCGCAATGCCATCGGATCCACGCAGTCCATAACCGCCACCGACGCCATTGCCCGGGCGCAGGCCACCCGTGAGCGTAACGAACGGCAGGAGCAGACCGGCCGGGCCGACCTGCTCGCTCCGATTGCGCCGGTGCCACGAGAGGTCGTCGTACCGATCGAACCGGCACGGCGTGAAGACCTCGAACGATGGTTGAGTGGCCTGCGCGGATCGGCAGTGACCATTCGTGTGGCCAGCCGAGGCGACAAGAAGCAGCTTATGGACCGTGCCAGCGACAACGCCAGACAGGCGATGCAGCGCAGCAAGATGAGCCGCATCAGCGATATGGGCGCGCGTACCACCGCCATGAACGATGTAGCCAAGGCCCTGGGCCTCGAACAGGCACCGCTGCGCATCGAATGCTATGACATCTCCAACACCGTCGGAGGCGCCTTCCAGGTCGCTTCGATGGTGGTGTTCGAAGATGCCATCGCAAAGAAGTCCGAATACCGCAGGTTCGCCATCCGCGGCGCGGACGGGCAAGGTGCATTGGACGATTTGAGCGCGCTGTATGAAACGCTGACCCGCCGGTTCCGACACGGCAATATCGCGGGCGATACCGGCGAAGGCATGGACAACGAACAACGGGAGGCACGAACATCCCGGACCTGCGAAAATACCGACCCGGGCAACGTTCCCGTCCGGCAGAACACGGACCGTCGCCACTTCGCGTATAAGCCGAATCTCGTGGTGGTCGACGGTGGCAGGCCCCAGGTCATGGCGGCCGCCCGCGCCCTGGAGGATTGCGGCGTCGATGATGTGGCCGTCTGCGGTCTGGCCAAGCGTCTTGAAGAGGTGTGGGTGCCTGACGATGACTATCCGATCATCCTCAAACGTCAATCGGAAGGCATGTACCTGCTGCAACGTGTACGTGACGAATCACATCGCTTCGCCATCACCTATCACCGCCGAACCCGGAGGAAGGGAGCATTGCGATCGGTCCTCGATGATATTCCCGGTATCGGCGAATCCTATCAGAAACGATTGCTCAATCATTTCGGCTCGGTTCGTGCCATGCGTGAGGCGAGCGTCGAGGACTTTGAACAGGTCAAAGGCATCGGACGCGCCAAGGCGGAATCGATATACCATGCCCTGCATGCGCAGGACCAGGACCGGGAGCGATCCGAGAACATTCCGAAGGATGGAACGAAATAGGACCATGCAACGCAAAACGGCGGCGGAGTTGTTAGCATGAGGGTGAACGTCAAGGAGGGGAACATGCCGAATGCGAATCATCGTTGCGCCGTTCTGGGGAAGCCCATCGCGCATTCCCTTTCCCCGGTGTTGCACAATGCGGCCTATCATGCGCTGGGACTTGAGGACTGGTTCTACGACAAACACGAAGTGGGGGAATGCGACCTCGAGGATTTTCTGAAGTCGCTTGATTCCGGTTGGGCGGGACTCAGTCTGACCATGCCGCTGAAAAGAACGATTCAGCCGTACGGCGAACCATCCAATATATGGGCGAAGGAACTGAACGTCGCCAATACCGCCATCTTCGACTGGACCCGTTCTCATCAAGTCGGAGATGCGGATCTTCCATACATCAAGTTGTATAACACGGATGTGCCGGGCATCCAGATGGCATTCGAGCATGCCTATCGGATGCGGAACCAGAATGCGCCCGCGAATCATGCAGGGAACGCCGTGATCATAGGCAACGGCAACACCGCCACCTCCGCATTGGCCGCGTGCACGGCCATGGCGGGAATCAGTCATATCACGGTGGTTGCGCGGCATCCCGACAAGAATGCGGAATTGGAACCTCTGGCGAGAAAATTCCTTTCGGGCGAGCATCCCATCGACATCGTCACCATGGATGATGCCATGGATGCATTGAGCGAAGCACGGGTGGTGATCAATACGATTCCGGGGCTGGCCGCCGACGGTATCGCCACGGCCTTGGCGGCCAGCGGTCTTGAGGTGAATGGCACATTGCTGGATGTCGTCTACGATCCACGTCCGACCAAGCTCATGCAGGCGTGGAGACGGCAGGGCGGGTATGCCATCGGCGGTGAGGAAATGCTACTGTATCAGGCCATGATTCAGGTGCTGCTGATGACCGGCATGTGGGATGGGGATCCCCCTACGAACGCTACCGTCGATATCAAGCAGGACGAACGATTGGAACATGCGATGCGCATGGCGCTGGAGGAGGCATTGTGATGGCACAGGACAATGAGATCGACAGGCAGCACGCAGGCACACATTTCAGCGCAGCCGCGCCGGCGGAGGGCTTCGAGGTGCTGCTCATCACCGGCATGAGCGGGGCGGGGCGGTCCCATGCGGCCGACAGCGTGGAGGATATGGGCTGGTACGTGGTCGACAACATGCCTCCGAAACTGTTGGTGCCACTGGTCGACATGATGACCACCGCCGGGTCGGGCATCCACAAATTGGCGGCCGTGATCGACGTGCGTTCCCGTGACTACTTCGACGATCTGTCGGCGGTGCTGAGCCATCTGGACGATTTGGGCGTCAAGACGCGCATCCTGTTCCTCGATGCCAGCAACGAAGTGTTAATCAAGCGGTACGAATCGGTGCGCAGGCCGCATCCGTTGCAGCAGGGCAACCGCCTGATCGACGGCATTCTCGAGGAGCGCGATCTGCTGGAGAATCTCAAGGAACGTGCCGACATCGTCATCGACACCTCCAAACTGAGCATCCATCAATTATCGACGAAGCTGTACGAGGCCATGCTCGGATCCGGACCGACCACCGTTTCCGTGCACATCTTCAGCTTCGGATTCAAATACGGCATTCCAATCGACGCCGATTTCGTGGCCGACGTTCGCTTCCTGCCGAATCCGTTCTGGGTGCCGCAGTTGCGTTCCATGACGGGCAAGGACCAGCCGGTCAGCGATTACGTGCTGTCCAGCGATGGGGCCCAGGAATTCCTCGATGCCTATGAACGGGCCATCGCGGTCGCGATCGAGGGGTATGCGCAGGAGGACAAGCATTATGTCACCATCGCCATCGGATGCACCGGTGGGCAGCATCGTTCCGTGGCCATGAGCGAGGCCCTTGCCAAGCGTTTGCGTACGAGAGGTCTTTCCGTCACCGTCTCCGCACGTGAACTTGATAAGCGCTCTGCGGAAAAATGACCGTATGATGAGAATGTAACGTCCGAACATAACGAAAATACACTGTGATTGTCCAAGATATTCGGTATCACAGTAAGCCGTGGCAGTGCGGATTTACCCCGCGACTCGCCTGAAATTTTGGGAAGAACAGGAAAGTAGGAGGTTGGCTCTTGGCTCTTCTGGATGATGTCAAAAGCGAGCTGGCCGCAATCGACAACGAATTGCCCATCGCCAAAAAGGCGCAGGCCACTTCGATGATTCGATTCGGCAATGGTTTGCACACGGTGGATCATCATGTTCTGGTGCAGGCTCAGCTTGACTCCAAGGATGCGGCTTTGTGGCTGCAGGACACCATCAAGAATCTGTATGGCCATGAAACCACGTTGACCCCGGTCTCCAGGCAGACTCCGACGGGCATCGTTCAGCGCTACGTGATTCGAGTCCCCAAAGGGAGCGCGGCTCTTGTGCTGCAGACCGGTCTGTATAGCCGCTATACCAAAAACATGGTGCTCGGACTGCCCAGCGAAATCATCAACGGCAAGATCACCCAGATCAAGGCCGCTTGGCGTGGTGCCTTTCTAGCGAACGGTCGCCTGTCCGACCCCGGCAAGGCGAGCTACCTTGAGATCGTATGTCCGAACCATGAGGCCGCCTTGGCCTTGGTGTCCACGGCGAGGCGTCTGGGCATCACGGCGAAGTCCCGCCGTCTGCGCAGCTCGGAGCGCGTGACCCTGCGTGATCCCGATGCGATCGAACGCATGCTCATTCTGATGGGCGCCCCCCATTCCGCTCGTGAATGGACCGGTAAACGTTCCGACGGTGAAGCGCGGGGCAAGGCGAATCGTCTGGCGAATTTCGATGACGCCAATATGCGTCGTAGCGCCAAGGCCGCTGCCGAGGCATGCGACAAGGTGCGTCAGGCCTTTGAGATTCTGGGGGATGACATTCCCGACAACCTCAAGTCCGCGGGACAGTTGCGTCTCGACCATGCCGATGCCTCTTTGGAACAGTTGGGACGTCTTGCCGAGCCGCCAATCACCAAGGATGCCATCGCAGGCCGCATCCGTCGACTGCTTCAGCTCGCCGAAAAGACCGAGAAGGCACGTCGACAGGACGCCTGAACTACGAAACTCCATACAAAACACCATGCACGTTTTCGAACGGCATGGTGTTTTTGTTCGTTTGGGCTTGTATGATTCAGAAGTGGCAATATGGCCATTCCATGCTTATTGCGGCTAGGAAAGGAAATACATGAAGACACTTAAGGATCTTGGAGATCTCAAGGGCAAGCGCGTTCTGGTCCGCGCTGATTTCAACGTTCCGCTGGACGGCACCACGATCACCGATGACGGTCGTATCAAGGCCGCTCTGCCGACCATCAAGGCCCTGCGCGAAGAAGGCGCAAAGGTCATTCTGATGGCTCATCTCGGTCGTCCGAAGGGCAAGGTCGTGCCGGAGCTGTCCCTCGCACCGGTCGCCACTCGTCTTGGCGAGTTGCTCGGCGTTGAGGTCCCGCTGGCCTCCGATACCTATGGTGAGGACGCCCAGGCCAAGGTCGCCGCAATGAACGACGGCGATGTCGTACTGCTGCAGAACGTGCGTTTCAATCCTGAGGAGACCAGCAAGGATCCGGAGGAGCGTGCCGCATACGCCAAGAAGATCGCCGCCCTTGGCGAGGCCTTCGTATCCGATGGCTTCGGCGTTGTGCATCGCGCTCAGGGCTCCAATTATGACGTTGCCGCCGATTTGCCGGCCGCCGCAGGTCTGCTGGTCGAGAAGGAGGTCAAGGCCCTGTCCCGCGCCACCGTCGATCCGGAGCGTCCTCTGACCGTCGTACTCGGTGGTTCCAAGGTCTCCGACAAGCTCGGCGTGATCGAGAACTTGCTTGACAAGGCCGATCGTCTGGTCATCGGCGGCGGCATGGTCTACACCTTCCTCAAGGCAAAGGGCCTCGAGGTGGGCACCTCCCTGCTGGAAGAGGACCAGGTCGAAACCGTCAAGGGCTACATCGAGCGTGCGGAGAAGAACGGCGTCGAACTCGTGCTGCCGACCGACATCGTCGTGAACCCGGTCTTCCCGAAGTCCGATGAGGACATCGCTCCGGAAGTCGTGGCCGCCGACGCCATCCCGGCCGACAAGATGGGTCTGGATATCGGCCCGGATTCCCAGAAGCTCTTCCACGACAAGATCGTCGACTCCAAGACCGTCGTGTGGAACGGTCCGATGGGTGTGTTCGAGGTTCCGGCCTTCGCAGCCGGTACCGAGGCCGTTGCCCAGGGTCTGGTCGACGCCACTGCGGCCGGTGCGTTCACCATCGTCGGTGGCGGTGATTCCGCCTCCGCAGTGCGCAATCTCGGCTTCCCGGAGGATGGCTTCTCCCACATCTCCACCGGCGGCGGCGCCTCCCTCGAGTTCCTCGAGGGCAAGGAACTGCCGGGTCTGAAGGTGCTCGACTGATTCCACGAATCATGAAGGGTGCTCTCTCATCTTCCGGTGGGAGGGCACCTCTTGTTTTGTTCATCGTTGCGCATATCTTGAACAATCGCTTCCACAGTACAGGCAGGGAATAGGATAGTCATATGACATCACGGCGCATTCCGCTGGTCGCGGGCAATTGGAAAATGAACTTCGATCATCTCGAAGCCACCTATTTCGTACAGCAGTTGGCCTGGAAACTGCGCGACGTGCATTTCGACCATAAACGCTGTGAAATCGCCTTGATGCCATCCTTCACTTCATTGCGGAGCGTGCAGGTGCTGGTGGAATCCGACAACCTGAAGATTCGTTATGGGGCGCAGGCGGTGTCCGTTACGTCGCAGGGGGCATTCACCGGCGACGTCTCCGCGGATATGATTGCGCATCTTGGATGTTCGTATGTCATCGTCGGTCATTCCGAACGCCGCAAATACCATCCGGAGGATGATGCGAATATCGTCGATCAGGTGCGTGCGGTGCTGGCGGCCGGCATGCAGCCCATCCTGTGCGTGGGCGAAAGCTATGAGGAGCGGCGTAAGGGCATTGAACTCGATTTCGCAGTCGGGCAGGTACATGACGTTACGCGTGATCTTTCCGATGAGGAAGCCTCCCGACTGATTGTGGCCTATGAGCCGGTCTGGGCCATCGGTACCGGCATGGTTGCCACGCCGCAATCCGCGCAGGATGCGGCGAAGGCCATCCGGGATGATCTTACGGCGACGTTCAGTGCCGCGGTTGGCGATACGGTGCGCATTCTCTACGGCGGATCGGTGTCTTCCAAGAATGCGGTCGAGCTCATCGGAGAACCGGATGTCGACGGATTCCTCATCGGCGGCGCCGCATTGAAGGTGGATGAGCTTACCAAAATCTGCCGTTTGACTCTCGAAGCGACCGCCTAGAGAGGTGTATTCGCCTTCATGATCCAATAGGTGTGGTCGGTATTCGATTTTCTCAACACCATGCGGTATTGTTGGCAACAGTGTTTACGAACTGGAGGTTCACTCGTGTCCGCTATGGCCATCGTCAAGCTTGTGCTACAGATTGTTCTTGTTATTTTCAGCTTGTTGCTCACCCTGCTGATTCTCATGCACAAGGGTAAGGGTGGCGGCCTGTCCGATATGTTCGGCGGAGGCCTTACCCAGAATGCAGGCTCCTCCGGTGTGGCCGAAAAGAACCTGAATCGTTGGACCGTCATCATCGCGTTGCTGTGGGTGGCCATCATCATCGCCCTCGGTTTGATGACGAAGTTCAACCTCATCTGAAACGTTTGCATGGTTTCGGCCCATGATCGGCATACGGTCATGGGCCGAAATTCGTTCTGCCTCCCCACGATGGATAAAGGACTGACTGACATGGCCTCTTCGAAAACCGGACGCGCTCATGCGACTACCATGGTCGTGGCCGATCTTGACGGTACATTGCTGCATGATGGCGAGACCTTCGAGGAACGTTTTCTGACGCAACGTTCCATCGACAGCATCAACCGGCTGCATGACGCCGGCATGACGTTCGTGGTCGAAACGGCACGGCCCGTCAGTACCGGATTGCAATTCGTGGATAAGCTGCCGGTCGATGCCGTCGCCTATCTGAACGGCGCCCTGATCGACTTCAACCCCGCCGCTTCGGATTATGAGATGCTTACTTCCGGCATACCTCCGAAAGACGGCCATCTGATGAAAATCGGCTTCTCTTCGCGGCGCGCTTGCGAAGTGTGCAGGTATCTGCTTGAGGAGCTGCCCGGCATGGAAGTCGGCATCGTCATGGATGATGTTCGGTACACGAATTTCGATGTCACCAAATATTGGAAGACGCAGACCTGGAGGTATACCGACTTCAATGATGTGCCTGAAGGCATCGCCGACAAGCTGATACTGTTTCCGAATCCGGAACAATGGAATCGTGTGCGTGAACTCATTCCCGCGGATTTTGACGTGCATATTTCGGAGGGATCGCTGTGGATGCTCATGAGCCCGGACGCCAATAAGGAACATGCCTTGAACATTCTGGCCGATCATTTCTCCACGCCGTTGTCACAGACGGCTTCATTCGGTGACGATTTGGTCGACATTTCCATGTTGCAGCAGTCGGGCAGGGGAGTGGCCGTGGCTAACGCCAATCCCGATGTGCTGAGAATCGCCGATGAGATTTGCCCGTCAAATAACGATGACGGTGTGGCGCAGTGGATCGAGCGTCATCTTCTGTGAACCCTGACGGATTGCACCGTCGGACGAGCTATAGATTGAACTTTCAGCTGATCTGGTTATCAAGGAGACACATCGCAGATTGAACTTTGAAGGTTTTTCTTCTGACGTGGTGCTAGACTTTGAACCAGTGCTTGATTGAAATTGAACTGGAAGGATCGGCATGACGAATACATCATTTTCCGTCCGGCTGAGCAGCGCCATGGCGCTTCGCAGGGTGAAGCAAATTGATTTCGTACACGCAGCTGAAAAGTTCAATATCAAGCTCGGAAAAAGCCACATGAGCCAGTATGTGAGCGGAAAAACCGTGCCCCGTGCTGACATCGCCCACTTTCTTGCGGCGTTCCTGCAAGTGAACGAGCAATGGTTGATGGGAGAAGACGTGCCGATGGATCAAGATGTCACCGCTTTGCCTAAGCCGGTTCCTACCGGTACCCATCATGATGACGCCGTGCCAACGCCAACACAATCAGCAGAAGGAAGAACCATGCGTACCTTTACTAAATCCCACAAGCTTGACAATGTGCTCTACGATGTTCGTGGCCCGGTTGCTGACGAGGCCGCACGCATGGAAGCCGCTGGAACGCATATTCTGAAACTGAACATCGGCAATCCCGCTCCGTTCGGATTCCGCACGCCGGATGAGGTCGTCTACGATATGTCGCAGCAGCTGCCGGACACGGAAGGCTATTCGCCGTCGAAGGGATTATTCGCCGCGCGCAAGGCAATTATGCAGTATGCCCAACTGAAGAATCTTCCTAATGTCAGCATTGATGGCATTTATACCGGCAATGGCGTCAGCGAACTCATCAATCTCAGCATGTCCGCCTTGCTCGATAACGGAGATGAGGTCCTAGTCCCGGCACCGGATTATCCGTTGTGGACGGCATGCGTGAATCTGGCCGGAGGCACCGCTGTCCACTACGTTTGTGACGAGGAATCCGAGTGGTATCCGGATATCGAAGACATGAGAGCCAAGATTACCGACAAAACCAAGGCCATCGTAATCATCAATCCGAATAACCCCACCGGCGCGTTGTACCCGAAAGAGGTGCTGGAACAGATTGTTCAGGTCGCCAGAGAGCATCAGCTCATCATCTTCTCCGATGAGATCTACGACCGCTTGGTTATGGATGGTCTCACCCATACTTCCATCGCTTCCTTGGCACCAGATTTGTTCTGCGTCACATTCTCCGGATTATCCAAATCTCATATGATTGCAGGTTATCGTGTTGGCTGGATGGTGTTGAGCGGCAACAAGCGTATAGCGAAGGACTATATCGAAGGATTGAACATGCTGACCAACATGCGCATCTGTTCCAATGTGCCTGCGCAATCGATTGTGCAAACTGCATTGGGCGGGCACCAGAGCGTGAACGATTATATTGTTCCTGGTGGTCGAATCTATGAACAGCGCAATTACATCTATGAAGCATTGAATTCTATTCCAGGTATTTCCGCCAAAAAACCAAAAGCCGCTTTTTACATCTTCCCGAAAATCGATGTGAAGAAGTTCAATATCACCGATGATGAGCAGTTCGCCCTTGACCTGCTCAAAGATGAACATCTTTTGGTAGTGCATGGCGGCGGATTCAATTGGAAGAATCCTGATCATTTCCGTGTGGTCTATCTGCCGCGCATCGAAGTCCTGAAAGACGCTACCGAAAAACTGACTGATTTCCTCGGATACTATCACCAGTAACCTGGTACCCTTCCAGATGATGGTTCATCCGGATTTTCGAAAGAGAATCGGATGAACCTTTTTTAGATTCATTCGAAAATTCGCTTTTTCGTTTTTAAAAAAATGTTCCCGCCAATTAAAACGATTGGCGGGAACATTTTTACCGTTAGACGGTACTGCAATCAGCGAATGATTCAGCCGTTGACGCGGTCGATGCCGGCTTGGACGTCGGTGAGGACGGAATCCCAGGACTTGATGAAGGCGGCAACGCCATCGGCTTCCAGCTTGTCGGTGACGGCCTTGAAGTCGATACCCAGCTCGGCGAGCTTGGCCATGATGGCGTGGGACTCTTCGTAGGTGCCCTTGATGGTCGGAGCGCCGTTGCCGTGGTCGGCGAGAGCGTTCAGGGTCTTCTCCGGCATGGTGTTCACGATGAACGGAGCGACGAGCTCGTCAACGTAGACGCAATCGGAGTAAGCCGGGTTCTTGGTGCCGGTGGAAGCCCACAGCGGACGCTGCTTCTTGGCGCCCTTGGCCTCGAGGGCGGCCCAACGCGGATCGTTGGCGAACTTGTTCTCGAACAGTTCGTAAGCGAGACGAGCGTTGGCGATGGCGGCCTTGCCTTCGAGAGCCTTGGCCTCGTCGGAGCCGATCTCCTCGAGCTGCTTGTCGACGGCGGTATCCACACGGGAAACGAAGAAGGAGGCGACGGAACCGATGTGGTTCAGATCGTGGCCGTTGGCGTCAGCCTGGGCGATGCCCTCGATGAAGGCGTCGATGACCTGCTCGTAGCGCTCGAGCGAGAAGATCAGGGTGACGTTGACGGAGATGCCCTTGGCCAGGGTGGCGGTGATTGCCGGCAGGCCTTCGAGGGTTGCCGGAATCTTGATCATGGCGTTCGGACGGTTGACCTTCTCCCAGAGCTCGACAGCCTGCTTCTCGGTGGCTTCGGTCTCGTGAGCCAGACGCGGATCCACCTCGATGGAGACGCGGCCGTCAACGAAATCGGTGGCTTCGGCGACCTCACGGAAGATGTCGGTGGCGTTGCGCACGTCGGTGGTGGTGAGCTCGCGGATAGCGGTCTCAACGTCAACCTTGCCGAGTTCCTTAAGCTGGGCGTCGTACGGGCCGACCTGGCTCAGAGCCTTCTGGAAGATGGACGGGTTGGTGGTGACGCCAACGACGTTCTTATCCTTGATGAGCTCCTGCAGGTTGCCGGACTCGATACGGGTGCGGGACAGGTCGTCCAGCCAGATCGAGACACCGGAGTCAGAGGTGCGCTGAGTTGCTTCAGTCATTGTTGTTTCTCCTTGATACCTATTTGGATCAAATCTTGTGTTGTTCGGTGAAAGGGGAGGGATACGGGCTTCGTATCCCTCCCCGATGCGTCACTTGGCGGCTTCGACTTCGGCGATGGAGGCCTTGGCGGCTTCCACCACATGCTCGGCGGTGATGCCCAGATCGATCATGTTCTGAGCGCCATCGCCCTGCAGGCCGAACTGTTCGATGGAAACGGGCTTGCCGAAGGAGCCAAGGTACTTGTACCACGGCATGGCAACGCCGGCTTCGACGGAGACACGGGCCTTGACGGAGGCCGGCAGCACGGCTTCCTTGTACTCGGCGTCCTGCTCTTCGAACCACTCGAGGGACGGCACGGACACGACGCGGGCCTTGACGCCTTCACCGGCCAGAGTCTTGGCGGCGGCAACGGCCCACTGAACCTCGGAACCGGTGGCCATGATGATGACATCCGGAGTGCCTTCGGTGTCGATGAGCACGTAAGCGCCCTTCTTCACACCTTCCTTGGCCTTTGCCGCGGTCTCGGCGAGGACCGGGACACCCTGGCGGGTCAGGACCATGGCGGCCGGGAGGGTGTTCTTCTTCTCGAAGAATGCACGGTAGGCTTCGGCGGTCTCATAGGCATCGGCCGGACGAACGACCTCGAGCTGCGGGATGGCACGGAAGGATGCCAGATGCTCGATCGGCTGGTGGGTCGGGCCATCCTCACCGACGGCGACGGAGTCGTGGGACCACACGTACAGGTTCGGGATCTCCATAAGGGCGGCCAGACGCACGGCCGGGCGCTCATAGTCGGAGAACATGAAGAAAGTGCCGCCGAACGGACGGGTGTGGGAGCCCAGCAGGATACCGTTGGTGATGGTGCCCATGGTGAACTCGCGCACGCCGAAGTGCAGCTGACGACCGTACTTGTTGCAGTTCGGCCACTGCTTGGTGGCGCACTCCTCCGGAGCGAAGGTGGCGGCACCCTTGAGGTCGGTCTTGTTGGAGCCACCGAGGTCGGCGGAGCCGCCCCAGAGTTCCGGCATGACGGCGGCGATGGCGTTCAGCACGGAGCCGGAAGCTCCACGGGTCGCGACACCCTTGCCAACTTCGAAGGTAGCCTCGAGGTCGTCGATGGCCTTATCGAAGCCTTCCGGAAGCTCGCCGGCCTTGATGCGGTCGTACAGGGCGGCCTTGTCCGGGTTGGCCTTGCGCCATGCGTCGTACTTTTCGTCCCATTCCTTATGGGCCTCGAGACCGCGCTCGGCGACCTTGCGGGCGTGAGCCAGGGCTTCTTCGTCGACGTGGAAGGATTCTTCCGGATCATAGCCGAGCAGCTTCTTGAGACCGGCGACGGCCTCGGCGCCCAGCTTGGAGCCGTGGGAGGACGGATCGTTGGTCTTGCCCGGGGTCGGCCATGCGATCAGGGTGTCGACCTTGATGAGCTTCGGCTGGTTCGGGGCGGCGGCCTGGGCCTTGGCGATGGTCTCGGCCAGACCGTCGACGTCCTCCTTGTAGGAGCCGTCGGGCTGGATGAAGCTGAACTCATCGGTGTACCAGCCGTAGGCCTGGAAGCGCTTGAGCACGTCTTCGGCCAGCACCAGGTTGGTGTCGCCTTCGATCTGGATGCGGTTGGCATCGAAGATCACGGTCAGGTTGCCCAGCTGCTGGTTGGCGGCGAGGGATGCGGCTTCGCCGGAGATGCCCTCTTCGATATCGCCTTCACCGCAGATGACCCAGATGTTGTGATCGAACGGGGATTCACCTTCCGGAGCCTGCGGATCAAGCAGACCGCGCTCGAAGCGCTGACCGTAGGCAAAGCCGATGGCGGAGGCGAAGCCCTGGCCCAGCGGACCGGTGGTCATTTCGATGCCGGGGGTCAGGCCGTATTCCGGGTGACCCGGGGTGCGGGTATCGGCGCCGCCGCGGAAGTTCTTCAGGTCGTCCAGGGTCAGGCCGTAGCCGGAGAAGTACAGCTGAACGTATTGGGTGAGGGAGGCATGGCCGCCGGAAAGGATGAAGCGGTCGCGACCTTCCCACTTGGGATCATTCGGATCGTGCTTGATGAAGTGCTGGTACAGGGTGTAGGCGATAGGCGCCAGGGAGACGGGGGAACCCGGGTGGCCGTGTCCCGCACGCTCAACCGCGTCGGCCGACAGGACCTTGGCCATCTTGATGGCGCGCTCGTCCAGCTCGGTCTCCTTGAATTCGGTCATAGGATTACTTTCCTTCCAATTGGTCGGGCCGCGTATCCGGCTTGTGCCGAGCGCTTGACGCCCTCACATTGCGTATCCCATAGTAGCGATGCGCGATGACGTAGCAGTGATATTTTGGCGTGTTTTGGTAAGTTGTGTTCTGTTAGCGTTCACAATGAACATTTCCGTGCATTTGCACTGTTCGCATTGGGAATGCGCCGGTTATTTGAGAAGAACGGCTGCGGAGACGCAGCGGGGCTGTACTCTCGAAGCGAACGATTAGCACTCCCGGCCGAGGAGTGCTAAAACAATAGGAGTGTCGTAATGATGAAGCGGTGCGTTTCGATCCCGTTCGGCCGTGCCGCACACACTCATGTCTTATATACCAAGGGGGCGCGCATGACGCAGTCGAGACGCATGCTGGTGTTGCGTGCCGTAGTCGAGGATTATATTCGCTCGCAGGAACCCGTTGGATCGACCACGCTGACCAGAGATCATGATCTGGGCGTGAGTTCGGCGACGGTGCGAAACGATATGGCCGCACTGGAGGATGAGGGCTATCTGATTCAGCCACACACTTCGGCGGGCAGGATTCCGACGGAAAAGGGGTACCGTTATTTCGTGGATCGGCTGGCGACCGTCATGCCGCTATCCGAGGCGCAGCGTCGAGGCATCAACAGCTTTCTGTCGGGATCGGTCAACCTTCAGGACACGTTGCAGCGCGCCGCACGTCTGCTGGCACAGATCACCGGGCAGGTGGCCGTGGTCGCCGCGCCGTCGTTGTCCAAATCGATGCTACGGCATGTTGAAATCGTGCCGGTCTCCGTCAATACGTTGCTGGCGGTGGTCATCACCGACACCGGGCGCGTCGCCCAGCATATTCTGAACGTCGCCGAACTGCCGGATATGACCGTGCTCGCTCATCTGGTCAATGAGATCAATACGCAATGCGCAGGGGTCTCCCTGGCCCAGACCGCCGACTACGTACGCCGTATGGGGCCGCGTGATGCCTATCGTTCCATCAGCGCCTTGACGGAGACGCTGGCGCAGGCCTTCGACGGCATGGCGGATGATGAGCGTGCGGGTGAACTGTACATGGCTGGCACGTCGCGGCTGGCACATCAGCATACCGTCGCCGATCTGGCGCCGCTGTTCGACGCACTGGAGGAACAGGTCGTGCTGATGAAATTGATGAGCTCGTTGAGCGAGACCGCGCAATCCGCCGGGGTGGGCGTGGCCATCGGTTCGGAGACTCATACGCCGGGACTGCTGCACGCTTCGGTGGTCACCAGTGGCTATGGCCGTACCTCCGCCGGCAATGCAGGTGGTATGGGCACTGACAATCGCAGTGAAATCAACGATTTCGGCGACGAAATTCAGACGGAACCCGTCACCGAACCGGTGGCATTCGTCGGATCCATCGGGCCGACGCACATGGATTATGTGACTACCATGGCGGCCGTCAGAGCGGTCGCCCGTTACCTGACGGCGTTTCTTGCGCACGATGAGCGCCATACCAACGACTGACCCCGCCTTATGGCACAATGGCACGCGGAACCAATAGGGAGAAAGAGCGACTGTGACGGATTACTACGAAGTACTGGGCGTTGACCGATCTGCCAGTGATGATGAGATCAAAAAGGCCTATCGCAAGATGAGCCGCAAATATCATCCCGATATCGCAGGTTCGGAGTTTGAGGACAAATTCAAGGAAGTCAACAACGCGTACGAGGTGCTGTCCGACCCGCAGAAACGACAGATGTACGATGCCGGCGTGGACCCGAACGATCCGAACGGCGGCGCAGGAGGCTTCGGAGGCGCCGGTTTCGGGGATATGGGTGACTTCCTGAACATCTTCACCGGCGGTGCCTTCGGCGGTGGTGCCGGAGCCGGCCCGCGTCCGCGTACCCAACCTGGTCGAGATGCCTTGGCCAGTGTGACCATCGATTTGAAGACGGTCGTGTTCGGCGACACCGCGCATGTGAGAATCAACACCTTCGGCCTGTGTCAGGAATGCGCCGGTACGGGTTGCCAGAAAGGTACCCAGCCGACGCAATGCCCCGAATGCCATGGCAAGGGCTTTGCGCAGCGTGTAGTCAGGACCATGCTCGGCCAGATGATGACCACCGCCCCCTGCGAGCGTTGCGAGGGACACGGCACCGTCATCGAAAATCCCTGCCCCTCCTGCCTGGGCCATGGTCGTGTGCGCACCACGCGCAATGTCGGCGTCTCCATTCCCGCAGGCATCGGCAACAATACGCGTCTTCGACTCGCCAATCAGGGCGAGGTCGGCGAGAACGGCGGTGTCGCCGGCGACTTGTATGTCGATGTGCGCATCTCGTCGGATGATACGTTCACCCGTGACGGTGACGACCTGCATTGCTGGATTCAGGTGCCCATGAGCTGGGCCGTATTGGGGCATGACCTTGAAATCGACACGTTCGACGGACCGCAATCCGTCAGCGTTCCGGCCGGATGCCAGCCGGAGGATACCGTGACCCTGAAGAATCTCGGCGTCACGCATATGAACGGCAACGGTGACCGTGGCGACCTTGTGGCGCATGTCGTGGTGCAGATTCCGACCAAGCTCAGCGACGACGAACGTTCCCTGATGGAACAGTTCGCAGCCAGCCACGATGCTGGCGCATCCCATGTGCCGCAGAGCTCTCGTCCGACCGTGGGCGCGAAGAAGGGCTTCTTCTCCAAGCTCAAGGATGCGTTGCGCTAGACGATCGCTCCGCTTGAGACCCACACATCGTCAGGGTGTTTCGAATCATATGCTTCGAAACACCCTTTTTCGTTAGTTCGTCATCGCACGGCTACCGCAGCAGGGCACGGCACATGGCGCGATATTGGCTGACATATCCGCCGCCGAAAAAGACGCAATGCCCGGCGATCGGATACAGCTGCCATAGTGTGGTACGTTCCTGCCAACCCGCCTTGAGCGGGTGTACCGACTGGTAGCCGTCCAGAATTTCGGTGAGATAGGACATGCCGAAAAGATTGAGCATGGCGAGATCCTCTTCGCGATGGCCGCCATGCGCGGCGGGATCGATCAGCACGGCTTCGACGGAACCGGAATCGGCGGTCCACATCACGTTGCCACTCCACAGGTCACCATGTACGCGTGCGGGCTTATCCGCGGCCGCACGACCGAGAATCTCCGGGAGCGCCTGAATCACCTCCTCGGTCAGGCCCATATCGGCATCGGTGAGCTCTCGTCGACGAATGCCAAGTTCGACCATCGGGCGAAGACGGCCTTCCGCCAGATAAGTGGCCGGATCGGTCCACGTACCGCAATCCATAGGCACCGGATCCTGCAGCGGTCCGAAATAGCAGGTACCTATGTAACCGGCGGGAGCCGAACCGAAGAACTCCGCACCGGAATCATGCATGCGGGCCAGTGCGGCGCCGAAATCGTAAGCGGCCTTGGGAGTGGGGGAACAGGAGTTCACGCGTTCGATGTCAAGAAAGTCCCTGCCCCACTCATAGACCTCGACCACGCGGGGGCCACCCTGGGCGTGCGCTGCGCCAAGCCATTGAAGGCCACGACCTTCGCATTCGAAGAAGCCGTCCGGGCTGAATGCCCTGCTCTTGCGATATTTCCCCATGTCGTGCTCCTTGGTACCACATTGCTTGTGATTGACGGTTCCCATTGTGTGCGCGGATTGAGACAACCCTGTGAAATCGATGAGAAATTTAGGCACCATTCGCTACGCTGGTGCTCGGAAAACAGACGAACACATAAAGAGGGTTCATGAATTTCTTCCAAGCGATTTTCCTGGGACTGGTGCAGGCATTGACCGAATACCTGCCGGTTTCCTCCAGCGCGCATATCCGCATCGTCGGTGATCTGATGTTGGGGTCCGACCCCGGCGCGGCCTTCACCGCCATTATCCAGATCGGTACTGAACTGGCCGTAATCCTGTACTTCCGCCGCGACATCATCCGTATTCTTGGCGCCTGGTTTGGCTCCCTGTTCGGCAAAGAGGGCAAGGACTTCAAGAGCCGTATGGGCGCGTATAACCGTGACACCCAGATGGGCTGGTTCATCATCCTTGGCACCATGCCGATCCTCATCGCCGGCGTGTTGTTCAAACATGTCATTGAAACTTCACTGCGCAACCTGTGGATCACCGTGACCGTGCTGGCACTGTTCGGCGTGCTGCTGTGGGTGGTCGATGCCCGCGCCAAGCAGATTAAAACCATGGAGGAGATGACCTGGAAGGACGCACTGGTCTTCGGCATCGGTCAGATGCTCGCCCTGATTCCCGGCGTTTCCCGTTCCGGAGGCACCATCACCTTCGGCCGTGCCATGGGCTATACCCGTGAGGCCGCCGTGCGCGTGAGCTTCCTGATGGCCATTCCGGCCGTATTAGGTGCGGGTATTCTCGAAGCCGTCTCCGCAGTCAAGGATGTGGCTGCGGGTGATGCGGGCATGTTCCCCGGCTGGGGTGCCACCATTGCTGCCACCATCGTGGCCTTTGTCGTCGGCTATGTGGTGATCATCGGCTTCCTGAAGTTCGTGTCCACCTTCTCATACAAGGCCTTCGCCATCTACCGCATTGCGCTTGCCGTGGTTGTGGCGTTGCTGCTGATCTGCGGCGTCATCTCCCCGTTGGAGATGGCCGCAGCCTGATCGTACCGCGCTACGATTCTCGGATACGGGTGGGTCCCTGCCGTCCTAACGATGGCAGGGACCCACCTGTATCCGCATCCTTCGCCATTACGAATGGCGAATCAGTGTTCGGCGAAAGGCTGATTCCTGAGAAAAGCCTCGGCCTCCTGAATCAGCTGCTCGCATGCGGGAGTGCCGTTCGATGCGATTTCCCGGGCTTTGACGTTGAGATCGTATTCGCGTTCAAGTTGTCTGATGTAATCACCGGTATGCATGTTTTCGACCATGTCATCGGCTTCTTTGCGCCATTGCATGGCCTTATTGGCGAGTTCTCCCTCATTGAGGGGTTGTTTCAGCAGAATGGACAGCGCGTGAACCAGCTCCAACGTGCCCTGCATGCATTCGACGTTATTGAAATATTGCGGCACTGATACCCACATTGACGTGGTGGAGAAACCGTTGTCGGCGGCGATCGCGTCAAGGATGTTGGGAATGCCGATCGGGCCATTGTACTTCTTGTCGAGCTCGCATTCGCAGTCACCCTTGGAGATGTCCAACGGAAGAGGTCTGGTATGCGGACAGTCGGCGAACATGGAACCTAGGGTGACGATTTCGTTCACGTCATAATCCTCGGCTATGCGCAGCGTCTTCCGGCAATATTCCTCCCACCGGTAATTCGGTTCCGGAGCTATTTGCGCGAGAAAGTGCGTCTCAGGGGAAATGGTGATGTCGTAAAAGGTGGTCTGCGGCCAGATGATACGCCTGCGGCCTTGTACCGAACAGATCATCGGACGGGCGACCTGATAGTCGTAGAAACCTTCGTCGTTGATATGCCGGATTTCCTGCGAATCATATCGTGAGACCAGGTGTCGAATGACGTTCGTAGCCGCTTGGCATGCATCGTTCCATCCCTCGAATGCGGCAAGCATTACTGTCTTAGGCATTGTTGGCTCCTTCACACATAGCATTAATGTAGCGCGAAATCGTGGGGTGACGAAATGCTTATGCCATCGGTGAATAGCCTGAAATGCAAGGATTTGCGATTCTTGATCATGTCGTGAAGGGTGGTATTAGGGATAGCGGGTTTCGGCATACGACACGCTGACTTGCAAATCACACGGATGTGGTTATAGTAGATACTCGTGCTCAGGCAGTGATACTGCCGGTAACATGCGGACATAGCTTAGTTGGTAAAGCGCAACCTTGCCAAGGTTGAGACCGCGGGTTCGAGTCCCGTTGTCCGCTCGAAGGTTCCGAATTGATGTCAACCTTTATGGTGGGTTAGCCAAGCGGTTAGGCAGCGGCCTGCAAAGCCGTATAGACGAGTTCGACTCTCGTACCCACCTCTCATGAAACAGAATCATATGTTCTGCGGAATGGTATGACCCGGGCGGTTGGCGCAGAGGTAGCGCACTTCCCTGACACGGAAGGGGTCACAAGTTCGAATCTTGTATCGCCCACTGGAGTTTGACTCCATATAAACCAACATGGGTGATTGGCGCAGCGGCTAGCGCACTTCCTTCACACGGAAGGGGTCATAGGTTCGATTCCTATATCACCCACCATGAAGCCGTCCGTATGGACGGCTTTTTTGTTATTGGATTGCCCGAGGCCCGTGACGGGGCGTGACCATACGGTAGCGGCGATGCCGACGCAGGCCTCCACGTCGCCGCGAGTCTGTGGAACATGGCGGTCAACTGATATCTGGATAACGAGCCAGTTTTGCGCAATCTCAAGAATAACCGATGGAAATACAAGAAATCGAACGAGGAGACCATGACTTTCACTGAGCGGGCCTCTATAGTGGACAACGTACACAACAGAAGATAGCAGGACGCAGGGTGCGTCACAGAATAACAGCAAGTAAGGAAACAACATGAACGACAACAAGATTTTCTCCGCCATCAAGCGCGGCTTCGAAATCAACGGTCTGATGGCGGTCAACACTCCGTCCGCAGGCAAGGCTCTGCACGAGCTGCTCAACAACCGCTGATCAGGCCTCGCGAGCAAAGCTTCGCGACGCAATCGCTATCGTTAATCGCAAACAACAGTCTTTATAGGAATTGAGGAATACAACATGAATAAGAACAAGATTTTCTCCGCCATCAAGCGCGGCTTCGAAATCAACGGCATCAACACCCTGTCCATGGCCGCGGGCTCTCCGTCGGTCAACAAGGCTCTGCAGGAGATGCTGGATCAGCGCTGAAACTAAGCGCACCACCTGTTAGCAAACGCCTGGCGGCATATTTTCCATGTCGTCAGGCGTTTTTTCATGGTTTGCCATGGTTGGTGACATTAGAATGGACGATTATGAACGAATCGTTGAATCTCAACCAGCCTGTCAACGCCATGGGGCCGAATGAATTGGAGGCCTATGCCGCATTGGGAGGCAGACAGCATGATGAGGCGAACAAGGAGCTGGAACGCCGTTGGCGTAGCTATGACGATATGCTGCCACATGACGAATTCGTGTCGATCATAGACAAAGCCCACGCATGAAAGCAGTGTATGATTCGTGACCATGGCCAAGACAATACCGGCTATATGCAAAGGGAATGTATAGAATGGCGAATATGACTGATCCGATTCCAAGCGCAGGCGAAACGACCATCATCGGTCTTCCTGCAATTACTGTACCGGTAACCTCCACCGGAGACCGTCCTTTGACGAAGGAGGACCTCGATACGATCATGCGTCTGTCCGATGGCACGGCGCTGTTGATCTCGACTAGGGGAGCGGTTTCCGGTTCGCGTTATCTGCTCGACGAAGATGAGATTACCGTGGGACGTGATCCGCGTGCGGACATTCTGTTGGATGACTCCACGGTTTCGCGTTCCCATGCCGTGTTCCGCAGGGTCAATGGTGCATATTCCGTCATTGACGCCGGTAGTCTGAATGGCACATACGTAAATCGTCAACGTGTCGATCAGAAGCAGCTGAACAATGGCGACGAGATTATGATCGGCAAGTTCCGTCTGGTCTATTTCACCAACTCCGCCGTCATTGCCTGATATTCCGCATGATGCGGGATAGACTGTGAACAGCGGCATCGCGCCCATGGGCTTCGTATGAATCTCATGGGCGTAGCAGTTCATAGGGAGAATACGATGAGTGATGCGGAGTCAACAATGCAGTTGCATCTGCGCGCGCCCCAAGCGGTGCAGGGGGAGTTGTTTCCTGCAACCGACACGCAGAACGTTACACGAGGCTATCGCGGTACCGTGGCGTCGAAAGTTGCCGGCATCACCTATAGGCAGCTTGATTATTGGGCTCGTAAGCAGATCGTAGAACCATCGATCACGCCTTCGCATGGATCCGGTTCACGGCGTCTGTATTCATTCAAGGATGTGGTGATTCTGGCGGTCTCCAAAAAACTGTTGGATGCCGGCATCAATCTGCAGAACGTGACCACGGCCATTGGATTCCTGACACAGCGTACGATCGAGCAGCTGGAAGGCATCACCATCATGTGTGACGGTCAGGAAGTGCATGAATGCACCACCAGCGAACAGATGATCGAACTGTTGCAAAGCGGCAAGGCGATATTCGGTGTGTCCGTAGGCTCGTTATGGCGTCAAATCAAGAATGCGCTGGATCATGAGGAATATGTCGACCTGACGAAACTGCAGACCAGTACGGATGGCAAGCGACCGATTGATGACATCGCGGCCATGCGGATGCGGAAAAAACTTGAAGCGCAGCGTAAGGCCAGGGCCGCCAGTGGCAGATAGGAATTGCTGGGAGTCGTGTAAGACCGCGTGTGTAGGATGGCATCCTAGGAGATCGAAAGTTAATGGAATAATCATCAGGGGAGTGACGCATGCTCGATATTCTGCCGGTCTTGCTTTGGGTCATCGCCGCCGTCATTGCAGTGAACATATGTTCGATCTGTTCGATTCGCGGTGGTTTTTTTTCGCATAAGGAACGTCCGGTATATCCGGTGCGATGGTCGATCATCGGATTGCACTTCGCGTCATTGGTGCTCGGAGCATTGCCGTATCCGCTGTATTCCTTGTTCAAGGAAAGTATGTCGATGCGATTCCGGCGTTTCTACGAGCATATGGGATGGCCGTCGGCGGTGGTCATGATCGTGCTGATAGCCGCCGAGCTGGCGTTCATGTACCTACAGGCCAGAAAAGGCATGGCGAGCGAAATGGAACGCAAACTCAACCAGATCGGCGAGCCTGACAACGAGTCCGAATGGTGATGACTACGACCGTGAGGCCGAAATCGAAAAACGCCCGGTTATGCCAGGCGAAGCCCAAAAGGGGCGGGCCGATATAACCGGGCGGCGTTATGTCAGAGCAGACGGAAATTATTTTCTGACATAACGTACATTATCGGGAGTATGAGTTGAAGTATTCCTCAACGGCCTGCGCCAACTCGTCCACGGTATCGATGATGCGATACACGCCATGCTCCTGCAGTTCTCCGGATTCAGCGTAACCCCAACCGCATCCCAAGCAATCCAAACCGCATGCCTTGGCGCCGTCGGCATCGGTCCAGCGATCGCCGACCATCAAGGCTTTGTCTCCGGCGGATTCGTCGTACCCGATATGCTCGAACGCCCAACGGATTACCTGATCCTTGTCGAGACGCGAATTGTCCTTGCTGGCTCCATAAATGCCATCGACCATGGTGTCGAGATGGAAATGCTCGCAAATCGGAATGCACTGGTACTGCGGCTTGCAGCTGGCGATAATCAGACGATATCCGTCCGCACGTAGCCTGGCAAGCTGTTCGGGAATGCCTTTGTAGATGGTGTTGTTGAGACGTCCCGGCACTTTCTGCCCTGGGTTGTTGGGATCATCGAATACGGCTTCGTCAGCGTAGTATTTGCGATAGACGGTAACGGCCTTATCGAGTTCGTCGTCCGGAACGCCGTTACGTTGCATGGATTCGCTGATGGCCGGGCCGATGAAACGTTGCAGCTCGTCGGCATCGGGAACTGGATACCCCATTTCTTGGAAGGCCTTGACCACGCATCCGATAATGCCCGGATCGGATTTGGTCAGCGTGCCGTCGAGATCGAGCAGTACGACTTTTTTCGGATGTTCAGACATGAGGTTTGTTCTCCTCTGATTCCTTGATTTCATGTGATACCGGAAATAATTATGCCCGGTCGTTATGACCGGGCAAGGTGTTCATGTGTTGTTCAGCTTCAGGTCACTCGTAATCCGGGAACCAGCCGTCACGATGCATCTGCAGCCGCTTCTCCAACAGGGTCTTGAGCTCGTCCTCGCTACGACGTTCCAACAACATATCCCAGTGGGTACGGGTCGGTTTGCTGATTTCATCGGCCTGACGATCCTCATCGCCTTCACGGTGCGCCACAGCACCGCAACGGCACTCCCATTCGTCAGGCACTTCGGCGCCTTCGGCGAATGGCAGAATGGTTCGGTGACCTTTCGGACATACGTATGCGATGTCGTTGCGTGCCGCGAAATCCACGTTGTCATCGGATTCCAGCGATTTTGCGCCGATGCTCATGCCTCGCAGACTGCGTTCTGCCATTTGCCTTTGCCTCCTTGGATTGTTGCTCTGTCTACGCTACAGAACAGTTCGGACGTGTCGATTATTCCAACAACCGGTATGCAAACGGGCGTCAGTCGACCCCTGAATACGCGACGACGCCACGATTTACGGCTTCCATCGCCTGTTTGGCCACCAGCGCCAACGTTCCGGCACGTTTCGTCAGATATGGTTCGGCGACGGCGATTTGCTGAAGTACATCGGCCAAGCGCTTGCAATTACGCACGAAATCGCCTCCGGTCAGATCGGTGCCGTACAACACGCGCGACAGACTTTCACCCTGAGCCCATTCGTAAACGATGTCAGCGATGCCGAAATCAAGCTGCCGGGGCTCTTCAAGGGCATGATCCTCGCACATCATGGCGATCTTCGCGTGTACGCCGCGCAACTGTGCCGCGCAGACGGCAACGTTGCCTTGGATGCCACCGGGATAATGGCGGGGCTCTCCCACGCTTCCCCCACGCGCTTCATAGATGAGCGACGACAGGACGCTGGCCAGTTCCGGTGCGTCAAGCCCGTCGAAGGCTCCTTCGTCGATCGCTTGCGCCAACACCAAATCAAGTTCGCTGTACAGATGACGCAACAGTTGGCCGCGCTCGGTCAGTAGGTAATCCGCATGCCGTGATTTGTCCGAATCACGTTCCAAATAACCGAGTTCCTCCAATACGGTGCAAATATGGTCGAACTGCCGTGCCACCGATCCGGTGCGCGATTCATAACGATGCCGCACCCGTTCCAGTTCGCGCATTTCACGCGACCAACGATGCCCCCATTTGAGATGCTGCTGCAGATCAGGGCATTTACGGCATGGATGATTGCGATCCAATTCACGCATTGCCGCGATTTTTTCGTCAAGATCCATGAACGCCTGGCTGCGTTCGCTCTGCGTGCGGAAAACCTCATGCTTGAGTCGGCGCCGTTCATTCTTTTCCAGCTCGCTTAGCCGCATACGCAGACGCATGAAATCAGCAAAATCGCCGAATTCACAGGTAAAGGCATGTTCGTACCCCTCAAGAGCCTTCTTCAACGTATCCATCTGGGCTTCGAGTTGCCATGCCGATTCATTGGCCTCCCATTGCGCGAATGAATGGTCAAGGGTGATGCGGGCCGTTTCATAGTCACTGGAATTCAGCAGGTTGACGGCCATGTTGAAAGTCGGACGGAAGCTGGAATGCAACGGGTACACACGTTTGCTGGACAATGCGGCGGCGGTGGCCGGCACGAAACCGCGATGGTCGACAACCACGGCATGGCCGATGGTGTCGATGCCACGACGTCCCGCACGTCCGGTCAGCTGGGTGAACTCCCCCGGCGTAAGCCCGACGTGCCCGGTGCCGTCGTATTTCTCAAGTTTCTCGACCACTACGCAACGCGCCGGCATATTGATTCCCAAAGCCAGTGTCTCCGTGGCGAACACCACTTTGACAAGACCTTCCTCGAACAAACGTTCGACAATCTGACGGAACAAGGCGATCATACCGGCATGATGCGGTGCAAATCCTTCCTCCAAGGCAAAGCGGAACTGCGAAAAATGCAGAGCCTTCAAATCCTCTTGGCTGAGCTGTCCATCGATCATCTCATCGACAATGCGCCGAATGCGGCGCACCTCACCGTTGCTGGTCAGCTCCAGACCGGCGTTGATGCACTGTTCGACGGCCTGGTCACAGCCATTACGGGAGAAGATGAAATAGATGCCGGGCAGCATATCGAGAAAGTTCAGCTCGTCCACCACGGCCCAGCGTTTGGGAGTATGCCGCTCCACCTTATGTGAGGATTCCCGGTCATGCCACGGGCCTTTCCCCTTGCCCTTACGTCTCTCCGGACGTTGCGCCCCTTGCCTGCGTGCTGCCTGACGATCGAGCTGATCAAGGCGGTTCAGCAGTTGCGCATTGAGCTTGACTGTCTGATCACCATGCGCATCACGACGGTACAGATCAATGAGCTCCGGTTCGGTGCGGTCATCCGCCTGCACAAGTACATGTTGCTCCAACGGAACAGGACGCTTTTCCGAAACGATCAGTTTGGTGTCCCCTCGCACCGAGACGATCCAATTGGAGAAGTCCTCCACATTCGACACCGTGGCGGAAAGACCGATGATTTTCACGCTTTGCGGCAGATGGATGATCACTTCTTCCCATACCGGTCCACGGAATCGGTCCGCAAGATAGTGCACCTCATCGAGAATCACGTAACGCAACGCTTCAAGCGTCATGGAGTGTTCGTACAACATGTTGCGCAGCACTTCGGTGGTCATGACCACGATATCGGCCTCGGAATTGATGGACGTATCGCCGGTAAGCAGGCCCACCCGATCCTGCCCATACTGATCCACCAAATCATGGTATTTCTGGTTGCTCAGTGCTTTGATCGGCGTGGTGTAGAACGCCTTGACATTACGTTCCTGCGCCAGATAGATGGCGAAATCGGCAACGACGGTCTTGCCCGCACCCGTCGGGGCGGCAACCAGCACATTGCTGTCGGCTTCCAGCGCCTCATTGGCTTCCATCTGGAAATCGTCAAGCTCGAATGGCATGGATTGCGCAAATCGCGTAGCGGCCATACCCTGCTTGCGCTGGGTCTGCTTGAACATGGCGTAGCGCTGTGACGGTGACGGTTCCACGGTCGCATTGGTGCTGGTGATATCCATGGAACCGTTACGCCGGTGACGATGATGAGTCATGATTCCTTAAGAGTATTGTTCAGTCGTTGAAATGCTTCCAGCGTCTCCACTGAGCGGCATGACGCTCGCGTTTCGCCTCACGACGTTCGATGACCTGGGCATGGGCGTCTACATAGCGATCGGCGGCGTCTCGCAACGGTCTGGTGAAGAACGGTGCCGAATTCGCCCGTTCAACGGGCAACGTGTCCCCCATGGCTGCGAAACGTTCTCCGGCGAGGCTTCCCACTTGCGCAATGTCCTTGAACGCATGATAGCCGTGCAACACCACGTAGATGCAGCCGGCGACAATCATCGACAACATGAACAGGGCGAGCAGAAGCCAAATCCACCAAGGCATGTCGCTCTCCTATCGGTCTTCGCTCTCATGATCGCTGACGCTAAGCTCATGCTGGGCTCGCGCGATGATCATCGTACGCAGGGTTTCCGGCGCGACCGCGGTGATATGGCGAGCGTGTGAAATGCAGAAAGCGACATACCAGGAGTCGGAAGAGACAATCAGATGCACCTTCTTGCCATCGCCACATTGCTCGACGGTGGCACCGGGAAGCCGATCGATGAACGGCAGATCGGCTTGGTTGGTGATGAACACGGCCGCGGTGCCATTATCAAAGCTCCACTTGCGCAACTCGGACACCGGCACGTCGGGAATGTCGATCTTTTCGACCGGCTCCACCAGTTCGGCCTTCTCGATACGGGAGATGCGCAACACCTGCCAGATACGAGGTTTGCCGTTGGCCTTGTTGATCGTAGTGTCTTTCTTGACGAATCGCTGCCTGTCCTTCGGTGCGGCATTGGCCACGTCGGTCCATACCGCAACGAAGTACACTCCTTCATCGACGAAGATCTTATCGGGTGCGACAAGCTTACGACGAGTGTTCCCCGCGCCATCGGTGTACTCCATGTCAAGAAGGGCTCCCTTTGAGATGGCGCTCTTGACGATGGAGAAGTTACGCGGTTCCATCTCATAGCCGGTCAGACTGAGCCAAGGCATCTGACCGGGTTCAACATGCTGACGCAGGCGATGATACAGGGATTCAGCTTGGCCGCGCTGCTTATCCGGCAACAGCGGCGAATGGGCCAGATAGCTTACCGAAGCGGTCAGCATGCTCAGATATTGCTGGGAGATGCCGGCGAGACGCTCCAGACCGAGCGAGTTCGTGGCGGACACGATGCCTTCGGCGTCCAGCAGCGACCAGTCGATGTCGAAGAATTGGCTACCCGCCATCTCGCCATCGTCCGAAACCGTGGTAAGAGTATTGATGTCCTTATGGATGACGTTGACGTACTTCTTCATCTCATCGTCGGACTTCGGCTTGCCGATGAAACGTTCGGCCAGCTCCTCCAACGAATACTCCTCGCCAAGATGCGCCGAAAGGAACAGCATCAGACGCAGTCTGCGATCGACCTCGCTACCGGTCTGGAACGAGGAATTCTTCTTTGGGCGCCCCTTGCCCTCTTCGGAATCGTCATCATCCGTGTTGTTACGATTGATCTCCGGTGAGATGACGGCGGAACGGTTGTTGCCAGCGGACTCATCGGCCGGTTGGAACTGTGTCGCGGCGTTCAGACGCCGATTGAACGCGTCAACGGCCTCTTGAGGGCTGATGATGCATGCGCCCGGATGGCTGAGCACGAACATGGCCAAATCGTCCGAATCGGTGTAGGCGACATTGAGATGTTCACCGTCGACATCCACGGTTGCGGCGAAGCGACGCTGATCGACCACCTTGACGAGTTCGTCGGGAATGGACTGGGTGCCAAGGCCCGGCGCGATGGAATCCAGTCCAAGACCAGGAATCGGGGTCTGAGGCACACGCGGCGCCGTACGGGAGGTATGTTGCACCTGTTGCACGGGGGCCGAGGAGATCGACATGGAACGAGCCAGATAATTCGCCGCGGCGAGAACGGGAAGATCCTCCTGCGCAAAGCGCAGTCGAACACGGGGCTCATCGCCCAGTTGCAGACGATATGAGGCGAAATCTTGGCCCTCAGACTTCGAAGAATACTCCGGTTGGCGGGATTCGATGGCGATGCCCATGGCTGCCAGCTTGGCTCGATCGCGCTGGAATTGCTTGGCAAACGCCGCCTTCGCCGCCTGATCGGCCAGTTCGCCATAGGAATCGGCGTACGCCTTCACGCGCTGGGCGATCTGGCGGGAGGTAAGCCATTGCGGGAAAGCTGAAGACAGCACAGCCAATACATCGAGCTCGTGCTTGCCCCACTTGTCGGAAAAACGCCGCCTTCCGTTACTGCCCTCTGCCATTAGTCCTCACGTCTCGTTAACGTTTCGTTGTAAGTGTGCGGCTTAATGCCACACCTCATTCCATGATAGAGGGTTTTCGCGAGTATCGCGTTCAATTTACGAAAAAACGGTGTTTTTCGTGTTGGGCATAGCTTCGTTTCAGACCCAATCATCCGGCTCGACGCCTTGCGGCCCAACGTATTCACCGTTTGGCACATAACTTGGCTCATCCTGATCGGGAAGCCGCGCGTCGCCGAACATCATGACATCCCTGCCGAACGTCCAGTCCCCCTCGATGGTTACCGAATTGGCGGCGGCAAGCGACGGCACGGAATACGGGAACCGCGTGTCGAAATCATGGATGTTCTTGTAATAGCGTGCGTCGAGATGCACCGTGGGGAAAATGTAGTTGCCATCCTCCATCTCATACTGATCGGTCAGATGGAAACGATCGGAACGCATGATGAACAGATCATCCGTGGTCTTGACCGGCAGGAAGCGCATACGGTCCACGCATACGCAGGTTGCACCGTCGAATAGCGTGACGGCCGCACCCATGGCCGTTTCCAGCTGAATGACCGGCTCGCTGGTCGAATCGGTGGGATCAACGGTCTTCTTGTTGCGAATTACCGGCAGAGGCAATACGCCATCGTACGCGGCAAGCTTGGCTTTCAACGCATCGATGCGCACCCAGATGCTGTTGGTGTTGAAGTACGGATGCTTGTCGATGTTCTGGGCGTCATCCTTGTCGTCAGGATGCACTTGGCTCATCTCGCGCAACATGAGACGTCCGGTCACCTTATCGCGTACGATATGGCCGCCCTTGCGGTCAGCCGGCGTGCGTTTGGCAACCTCGATCATGAATGGTGCGCCCGTGTTCTCGAAGTGCTGGGCGAGCGTACGGGACGGTCGCGCACCCAGATTGTCGGAGTTGGAAATGAACAGATACTTGAAGCCCCGCTCCTCAAGCCTGCCAAGCAGGCCGGACTCCCAAATGGTGGAGAACAGGTCTCCATGCCCCGGCGGGCACCACTCGAGTTCGGGATTCGAGGGGAAGGAAACCGGAAGTCCGGTTTTGGCACTGATCTTCGGCTCCTGATGTTGGATGATTTCCATCGGAATCTCGTCCTGATGGAATTTTTTGTTGGAACGCAGCACCTTCATGGTGTCGTCGGACGTACGGAAGGAATTCATCAGGGTGAGCGGAAGTTCTACGCCCAGACGAGTGCGGGCGGTAAGCACCTGACCGATGATGATGTCGATGAAACGCATCTGGCGCGCCTTATGGCGGCGTACGGGCAACAACGACTTGGCGCAATCCAGGCCCATGGAGGTGCCAAGACCGCCGTTCAGCTTCAGGAAAGCGGTCTGTGCGAAGGCGTCGACCGCCTTGTCATGGTTGATGGTCTCGTACACATCATGGAAACTTGGCACGCCGGTAAGTGGCTCGACCTCTTCCTCACGAATCCAACTGCTGGCCTCCTCGTTCCGCCAGACCTCGTATAGGCGTTTGAACTGGGCAACGGCCATATCTGTCATTCCGTGCTCACGCATCTTTGCGGCGGACTGTTCGAATATGTCCTCAGTCAATGTGGCTCCCTTTCGCATCGGGCATCGGTCTAGTAACAACAGTGTAGTCATCTTACGACATTCTCGGTTCATGATGCCGGTTGAACATGCAACGGGGGGCGAATTCATCACAAATGCCACACGACGACATCAGCGCGACACGTTGCGTTTGAAAATCATCATGAGATATGCTAGATTTCTCATTCGGTGCCTCGCACCGTTCGGACCATAGCGCAGTTTGGTAGCGCACTTGACTGGGGGTCAAGAGGTCGCGGGTTCAAATCCCGCTGGTCCGACCAGAAACGGCGGAATTCCAACGATTTCGAGGTTCTTTCATGCGCAAACTTCCGTACACATACGTAACCGTTTACGGGTGTTTTTCAGAGTCCTTTCGTGTTCGTAGACAACGGCATCGGCAACATAATCCATGTCCATGAATCGTTCCTGATAGAATATAATCCGAAAACTTCGGGTTTTTCCGTGCCCGGAAGAGAATATCTGCAATGAGAGGTGATTGATTTGGGGCCGAAGGAGAGGCAGCCGCAATTCGATGACATCGACGATCTGGCACATGTTTTCGACGAACACGTCCAACAGGAAGACGAATGGAAGATTCGATTGCCCAAGGAGCTTGGCATCGAGGCTCGCGAACGGGCGAGGCATGACGGCATCACGCTCACCGAACTGACCCGCAGAGCCTTGGAACGGGATGATCTCAATGCGGGTGACGACAAAGTACGTTTGGGACGTATGCCGAAGAACGGCGATGATCGCGAGCAATTGGGCGATGAGTGGAAGATCCGACTCCCCTATGATCTGGGGCTGCGTGCGCGACGTCGCGCCGAACGGGATGCCATCTCATTAAGTTCGTTGGCGCGTCGTGCCGTGAGCGGATACTTGGAATCTCGCGATGAGGAGGAAACGCCGTTGTTCTGACCGGAGAACAGCATGACGGTATGAGGAAGTTCGCATACAACATGGTTGTCCGCCTCACATGAGGCGGACAACCATTCGTTTACTTGCGCTTTTTCTTTTCGCGAATGTTCACCGAAATCTGGACGGGTGAGCCATCGAAACCGAACTCCTCACGCAGACAGCGTTCGATATATCGACGATAGCCATGCTCCAAGAAGCCGGTGGCAAAAATCACGAAGCGAGGAGGGCGCGTCGAAGCCTGCGTGGCGAACAGGATACGCGGCTGCTTGCCACCACGCAACGGATGTGGATGCGCGGCTTGAATCTTGCCCAAAAACGCGTTGAGCTTACCGGTCGGAATACGCTTGTCCCAAGATTCCAACGCACCGCGCATGGCATTGGCAAGACGGTTGGTATGCCAACCGGTCTTGGCCGACAGGTTTACGCGTTGCGCCCAAGTCACACGGTCGAATTCGGTCTTCCACAGGCGTTCCATGCGCTGACGGTCGAATTCATCCATAAGATCCCACTTGTTGAACACGAGCACGATGGCGCGGCCCGCATCCACAGCCTGACTCATGACCTTCAGATCCTGATCGGAAATCGGTTGCGAAGCATCGAACAATACCAACGCGAGTTCGGATCGTTCGATGGCGGCCTGCGTGCGCAGTGACGAGAAATACTCGGCACCGGATAGCTTGTGCAGACGGCGCTTGATGCCGGCGGTATCGATGAACAGCCAATCCTCGCCATCCACGGTCACGACTTCATCAACCGGGTCACGGGTGGTTCCGGCCAAATCATTGACCACGGAACGTTCCTCATGTGCCAACTGGTTGAGCAGCGAAGATTTGCCGACGTTCGGGCGACCGACCAAAGCCACCCGACGCAAATGCGACGGCGTAAGGAATCCGGAGGTCTTTTTCGCCTTCTTCAACGACTCCAATGCGACATCGAGCAATTCGCCGATACCGCGCCCATGCATGGCGGAGATGCCATACGGCTCGCCCAGACTCATCTTCCAGAATTCGGCGGTTAGATATTCGCTTTCGCGATCGTCCACCTTATTCACCGCCAATGTCACCGGTTTGCCGGAGGCACGTAGCATCTTCACGATACGTTCGTCAGTGGAGGTGAGTCCCACCTGCCCGTCGACAACGAGCACTACGGCGTCGGCCAACTGCACGGCCATCTGCGCCTGCGAGGCGATGGCGGATTCGATGCCTTCAACGTCAGCTTCCCAGCCGCCGGTATCGACCAATTTGAAATCGGTGCCAGCCCATTCCGCATCGTAGCTTACGCGATCGCGGGTCACGCCCGGCGTGTCCTCCACCACTGCCGCACGACGACCGAGAATACGGTTCACCAGTGTGGATTTGCCCACGTTCGGACGGCCGACCACTGCCAGCACACCTACAGGCTTCGGACCGGCCTGAAGATCGCCTCCAACGAACGAAGAGCCGTCAATCAGACCTTCGTCGCCCTCATCCAGCTCATAATCGTCCAGGTTGGCAACATATTGGCGGTATTCCTGCTCCTCGATGGCATCGTCAACAATGCGCACGAGCACGTCCAACGTCTCGCTGAACTCCAAGTCGGAATTATCTACGGTGAGCACGCCTTCAGCCGCGGAAGTGAAATTAGTGACCTTGGAATCGGCCTTGTCCCGTGCCGCGACGTTTTCGGTGCCAACTCCGGAAGCGGACTGTCCTGCGCGACGGGCTTGACGCACCTCTTCACGAGCGGTGAGCAGGATTCTCACTTCTGCGTCGGGGGCCACCACGGTGGTGATGTCACGGCCTTCGGCGACCACGCCGAGTCCTCTCGAGAAGGAGTCCGCCGAAGCTTCGCGTGCGATATAGGCACGTTGCGCCGCAATCAGCACATGGCGTACCGGAATAACATTGGACACCTTGGAAACATGGGACGATACCTCAGAGGAACGAATTTCGGCACTGATATCAACGCCATCCGCCGTGACCTTCGGATTATCCGGGTCGACACTGATGTCGAAATGCCCTTCAGTAAAGAACTCCCCTACGGTTTCGGTGATGACCTGTTCGTCCACGATGTCGGCATCCAGATCAATGCCCTTATGCAGACACCACCAAGTGCAGGCACGGTACATGGCGCCGGTGTCGAGATATGCGAAGCCGTAATATTTAGCCAAGGCTTTGGAAGTAGAGGATTTGCCCACTCCCGCAGGACCATCGATAGCTACACGGATCACAGTCCCACCGCCTTCGACAGGGAACGCACCTCGACCTGCGAAAGCACCCGGTACGTACCGGACTTCAAATCGCCAAGCTTGATCGGACCGATCTGCGTACGGACCAAACGCCTGACCGGGAAGCCGATTGAGCCGAAGATACGACGTACGATGCGGTTCTTGCCGGAATGCAGCACCACTTTCACCAATGTGCTGTCACGGCTGGAATCGAGAATGGCGCAACGATCGAGTTTGATCCACCCGTCGTCGAGCTGCACGCCGGTGGTGACCAGACGGCGGCAGACCGTGCCGCTGATACGACCGTCGAGGGTGGCGATGTAGGTCTTCTCGACCTCATACTTGGGGTGCATGACATGCTGGCTGAGTTCGCCGTCGTTCGTCATGAGAATCAGACCCTCGGAGTCGTAGTCCAGACGCCCCATGTGGAAGATGCGCTCGTACTTGTCGCCGACGATATCGCGCAGGGTGTAACGTCCCTTCGGGTCATCCATGGCGCTCAGCACACGCTTCGGCTTGTTCAGGGCGAGTGTGACATGATTGGGATTCACGCGAACGCGGGAACCATCCACTCGAACCTCTTGGTGCTTCGGATCGACTCGGGTGCCGAGCTCGGTGATGAGTTCACCGTCGATCTCGACGCGTCCGTCGGTGATGATTTCCTCGCATTTGCGGCGGGATCCGAAACCTGCCTGTGCGAGCAGCTTCTGCAGGCGGATACCTTCATTGTTGTTATCGTGCGCCTTGGCGGCGCGGGAATATGCGTTTGGCATCGTTCTCCCAACGTGGCCGGATGATAATCGGATTTCGGTGCCATGCACCGCTCTTGCAGGAGCTGCTGGTACTATGGCAGTCGTTTGGTAGGACCTTTGCGTGCCTACAACCAATTAACTATATGACAGAGGAAAGACTATGACAGCTGCTGAGGCAATGCCAGTACCCGAGGAATCCAAAGAACAACCGTTGGCCGTACGCGTGGGCGCCGAGCTGGTGGGAAGCTTCTTCATCTGCTTCGCCATCTATACGATCTGCACGCTCGATGCCATTGTTTCCAACCTGAACATGGCGTTCATCGCATTGATGACCGGTGCGGCATACGCCGTGATGACCTTGGTTTTCGGCAAGATTTCCGGTGGACAATTCAATCCCGCCGTTTCCATTGCCGCGATGCTGACTGGCAAAACGCACGTGCTTGACGGCATTCTCTATATCATTGCCCAGTTGCTGGGCGGTATTGGTGCCGGCGCGGCCCTCCGTTTTCTGCTGCCGACATCCGAACAGGTTCCTTTTAAAAGCTGGCTGTCGTTGGCCGTCAACGGTTTCGACAAAGCCTCCATATCCTACTCCACCCTGTCCAGTCTCGGTTTGAGTTTCGGCATCACCCTGGCCGTTGTCGTCGAGCTGATCGCCGGTTTGATCATTGTCGCCACCGCCCTGCGTGGCATGGGTGAGCATGGTGCATCCAACACCAAGCATGCCATTGCCATGGGCTTGGCCTATGCGGTGGGAACCACCATCACCTATCCGGTGACGGGAGCCGCTTTGAATCCGGCACGAGCCACCGGCATTGCGATCTTCGCTCAAAATCAAGGTCTTAACGAGGAACCGCTGCAGCAGCTGTGGGTGTTCTGGATCTGTCCGGTTCTCGCTGCAGCCGTCGTGGCTCTGGTAATCATCGTCTTTACCATGATGCTCTCCCCGAACAAGAAGAACGCCAAGGCCGATGAAGGCGATGACGCTCAGGGAGAGGAATCATCCGAAACCGAGGAAGACCTACATGCCGACGGGGAACAGGATGAGCAGGACAAGCAGTCCGATTCCCAGAGCGATGCCGATGAAGGCATCGAAAACAACTGACCGCACCTTCCACGGACTGCGTTCGCGCAATACCAGCCGAACCAGTCCCGTGATCAGAGCCGTCACCGCGATAACCACGGTGGCGGCTTTTGTGTACCCGAGAAACGCCGACAATGCGGCAACCGCCATGCTGGCCGCCACCAGCCACTCGAACCAAGGCTTGCCCTCGTGATCTTCGGAAACGTAAGGATGCTTCATCGACCGGTGCACCTTCCTCGATGTTCATAAACGTAGCGCAGCAATCATAACAAAGTGTGGCGTCCGTCGTCTTCATGACCACGGACGCCACACGCTGTCTTCATCAGAGAGTCCTGAGAGGTTCCTATCAGTGGAAGAAATGGCGGGTGCCGGTCACATACATGGTGACATTGGCCTTACGAGCCGCTTCGAACACCTCTTCGTCACGGATGGATCCTCCTGGCTGCACGATGGCCTTGACCCCTGCATTGATCAGGATTTCGGCACCATCGGCGAACGGGAAGAACGCATCGGATGCGGCTACTGCGCCTCTGGTGCGATTGACCCCATCAGCCAGTGTGTTGGCGCGTTCGACCGACAGGTTGGCGGAATCCACACGATTGACCTGTCCCATGCCGATGCCGACGGTCGCCTGATCGTGGGCAATCAGAATGGCGTTCGACTTGACGCAACGAATGGCTCGCCATGCGAAGACCAGATCCTTGACGGTTTCGGCGTCGGCCGGTTCGCCCGACACCAGCTTCCAAGCATCCGGATCGTCGCCAGAGGCGTCGATGAGATCCGTGGACTGCACCAGCAGACCTCCGTCGATCTGGCGGAACTGGGTCTTGGACTTCGGCGGCTCGGCGACCTTGAGGATACGCAGGTTCTTCTTCTTGGTCTGCAGCAGTTCAAGCGCCTGCGGATCGTAATCCGGAGCGACGATGACTTCGGTGAAGATCGGACGGACGCTTTCGGCCATTTCGAGGGTGACCTTGCTATTTGCCGCGATGACACCGCCATAGGCACTCATCGGATCGCATGCATGGGCCTTCTTATGGGCCTGTGCAACGGTGGTGCCGACGGCCAGACCGCACGGGTTGTTGTGCTTGACCACGGCGACGGCAATCTGTGGGGCGAAATCCCAAACGGCACGCCAGGCGGCGTCGGCATCGACGTAGTTGTTGTAGCTCATCGGCTTGCCACCGAGCTGTTCGGCATGTGCGAAGCCATTCTGGTTCAACGGATCAAGATACAGAGCTGCTTGCTGATGAGGATTCTCACCATAACGCAGCACATGGGCCCGATTCCAGGTACGAGTGAAGGCTGCCGGGAACTTGAGTTCATCCACCGGAGTCTCATCCTCTGCGACCGGCTGTTCGACGGAAGTCGGCTTCGGCCAATGCTTGGAGGTCCATTCGTTGATGGTCGCATCATAAGCGGCGGTATGTGCAAACGCCTTGCCGGCAAGCCAACGACGCTCTTCAAGCGAGAAGCCCTCGCCGTTTGCGATGCGAGCGGCTACCAGAGCGTAATCCTTCGGATCGGTGACAATGGCGACGGTGGCGCTGTTTTTGGCGGCGCCGCGCACCATGGAGGGGCCGCCGATATCGATTTTCTCGATGGTGGCGGCTTCATCGGCTCCGGAGCGCACGGTGTCGGCGAACGGATACAGGTTCACTACCACCAGATCGAAGGGCTTGATGCCGAACCGTTCCAGCTGGGCCGCATGGTCGGCATTGGTCATGTCCGCGAGGATGCCGGCATGAATATGCGGATCGAGGGTCTTGACACGACCGTCGAGGCATTCCGGAAAACCGGTGATCTCGGATACCTCGGTCACCCTGACACCCAGCTCGGCAAGACGCTTGGCGGTGGAACCGGTGGAGACCACCTCGGTACCTGCCTTGATGAACGCCTCGGCGAGTACCTCGATGCCTTCCTTATGGAAGACGGATACCAGAGCCCGTCGTATCGGTCGATTCGTTGTTGTCACCCTGCTCCTCCTTGTTGTTGATGGTCGAATTCACCGTGCGGGGAACGACGGTGGATTCACGCTTGATGGTATTCGGCTCAGAGGACGCGCCTCTTGCCTCACGGACACGCCTTATGAGCCAGCGTATCCCGAAAACAGCAGCCATACCAACCAATATGATGAGCCATGCCGAGAACAGACCCAATGCGGTTGGCTGACCGACCTTGCGAGTGGATGCAATCACCTGCACGCCGATGTGCGCGAGATGCTTCGTTCCCAAGGCTCCGTTTGAAAGTGCGAATAGCATGCTGGACAATACGGCGACCAAGGCGCTGGCAATACAGAATGCGCCTGCAGGGTAGGCGAATCCGGCAATCAGGCGGCTGACGTCAATTGGCTGATCCGGTTTGTTGATCCGTACGGCAAAGCCGCGATCGAACAGCATGACTGCCAATCCTGCAAGCAGTCCCGTCACGAATGGAATGCATAGCAGGGCGATACGGATCCACGGCGTGGATACGGCCTGTGGAAGTATGCCGAATGCCGGCAAACCGGGCAACGCACTCCCCTGGCCACTCCACATGGTGAAGGATGCGAGGTCGCCTATGGCGAAACCGGAACCGAATAGCCATGATACGGCCCAAATCATGACATTGGGCAGCCAGGCGATGACCGCGACGGTCGTGAGTATGCGTGAACCGGTTTGCATGCCGGAAAGCTCATAGAGTTTCACCACCGCGGATTGGTTCGCGAAGCACCAGTACAGCACGGCGACCAATCCCGCAATAAGATAGATGCCCGTCAACAGCATGCCCAGGCCCGTGCCAATTGACAGGGTCCTGCGTACCGGTGCGGAGATATGCGTCCGCACCTTCTCCAATAACGTACTCGTCAGTTTGCTTCGTGGGATTGCGGCGACGGCATATCCCACGATGAACACCAGCGCCGATTTCCACATCACACCGGGCAACTGGTCCAGTAACGTCACTTCCACGCTATGGGCGAAGAAGACGTTCATCAGCTCCCAGAACACCAATCCGGAAACAAACCCTCTGATATCGGTACCGAATCGTGTAGCGAAAGAGGCGATCAGCGCAATCAACAGCACTGTCAGCAGCAGAGGAAGTATCGTCAGCGTAATCGCACCGGCTTGGAAGCCGATGCCCTGGCTGAGCAGGACAACCGCCTCAGTCAGAGGTACGGAGAGGGCGGAAAGGTTATCTCCGCCCTCCTCCATGGAGATGACCAGAAGCATCAGCGCAATGTAGCAACCGAGGGCAACGGCATAGACAATCATGGACGTTGCGGCGACGGCAAGCCCTTTCAACCAATACTTCAGGTGAGTCATCATAGCGAGTTGGCCGCAAGCACCTCTCGCATGATTTCCGCAGTTTGTCCTGGAGTACGACCGACACGGATACCGACGGCTTCCAGCGCATTCTTCTTATCCTGCGCGGTGCCTTTGCCCCCGGAGACGATGGCGCCCGCATGGCCCATCTGCTTGCCTTCCGGTGCGGTGAAACCCGCGATGTAAGCGACAACCGGCTTGGTCATGTGTTCGGATGCCCACCTGGCGGCATCCTGTTCGGCGCTGCCTCCGATTTCGCCGATCATGACGACTGCCTTGGTGGCCTCGTCATTCTCGAAGGCTTCCAAAGCCTCCTGCAAGGTGGTGCCGACAATCGGATCGCCACCTGCACCAAGGCAGGCGGTAAACCCGATATCGGACAGTTCACCCATCAGTTGGTAGGTCAGTGTGCCGGACTTGGAGACCAGACCGAGTGGCCCACGAGAGACGATGCCGTCCGGAATGATGCCGAGATTGCAACCGTTGGCATCTTCGTTCGACGGCAGCGTGAGCAGACCCGGGCAGTTCGGGCCTACGATGCGTACGCCCTTGCGCAAGGCAAGCTCGACGAAGTAGGCGCTGTCAGCGACCGGAATGCCTTCGGTAATGACCACGATCAGCTCGATGCCGGCTTCGATGGCCTCGACCACGGCATCCTTGGCGAAACGAGGCGGAACAAAGACCACGCTGGCCTTGGCGCCGGTGGCTTCCTTGGCTTCGGCGCAGTTGGCATACACGTGAATGGTCGCGTCCTCGCCGCTACGGGCATCGGGGAATACGACATCAATCCCGGCTTTGCGTGCATTGACGCCACCGACGATATTGGTGCCCGCTTTGAGCATACGGGCCGTGTGGGTCATGCCCTGATGTCCCGTCATGCCTTGTACGATGACCGGCGCACCATCTTCAATGAACAGCGTCATATTCAGCGAACCTCCCTGCCGTTGGCCGCAAGATGTGCGGCCTGCTGCGCGGCTTCTTCCATGGTCTGGGCGACATGCAGATTGGCGCGATCGGCCCGTGCCAGGATGCTCAGGCCTTCAGCCGCGGCATTGCCATCAAACCGAACGACGAGCGGCTTGGAACTGCCCAGTTTGTCAAGTGCTTCGAGAATGCCCTCGGCCACCTGTTCGCAGGAGGTGATACCGCCATATACGTTGACGAGCACGGATTCAACCTGCGGGTCGGACAATACGATCTCCAGACTGTCACACATGACCTGCGCAGATGCGCCGCCGCCGATATCGAGGAAGTTGGCGGGCTTGACATTCGTGCCCTGATCCTCGCCGGCGCCGGACACTGCGTCCAAGGAACTCATGACCAGGCCTGCGCCGTTGCCGATTACACCGACGGATCCATTGAGATGCACATAGTGCAGACCATGCTCACGAGCCTTCTGCTCAAATGGATCGACATGCACCGGATCGGCAAAACGCTTCCAACCGTCATGGCGGAAGGCCGCATTGTCGTCGAGTGAGATCTTGGCATCGAGCGCGCACAACGTCTTTGAGGATTCATCGTCGGGATCGCCGATCTTGGCGAGCGGATTGATTTCCACAAGGGTGGCGTCGTTCTCCTTGAAGCAACGCCACATCTTCAGCAGAATCTGTGCCGCCTGATCGACGTCGGCATGGTAGAAACCGATGCTTTCGGCCATTTTGGTGGCGGCTTCGATATCGAAGTCCTCCAAGGCGTCGATATGCAGACGCTTGACGGATTCGGGATGCTCCCGAGCGATTTCCTCGACCTCGGTGCCACCGTTTGCCGTGGCAAGGACGTCAAAATCACGTGAACTACGGTCCACGGAAATGGACACATAATACTCGTGCAGAATGTTTTTGGCTTCCGCCACGAGCACGCCGCTGACCTTGTGCTTGTGAATGGTCATCGGCAGAATGTCTTCGGATGCCAGAATGGCTTCGTCGCGCGTCTTGGCCAGTCTCACGCCACCAGCCTGACCGCGATGTCCGATCTTCACCTGGGCCTTGACCACGCAAGGATAGCCGATTCCCTCGGCAGCTTGGGCCACCTCATGAGAATTCTGAGCGAATACGGCCTTCGGGGTCGCAATGCCCTGCTCTTCGAGCAGTTCCCTTGCCTGATATTCATAGAGATCCATGAACTTCTTCCCTTTGTGACTGTTGATTGTTGGTAATGATGGTAATGTCAGGCGGGCATGGTGACCAGCGAACTGGTCGGATAGTTTCCTAAGGCTTCGATGCCGTGAATGCCCAATAGTTCCATGACAAAGCTGAAGCCGACCACTTTGCCGCCGCATTTTTCGACAAGCTTTCGTGCCGCGTTGGCGGTGCCACCGGTCGCGATCAGATCGTCCACGATCAGGACCCGGGCTCCATCCGGAATGGAACCGGTTTCGATTTCCACGGTGGCCTGACCGTATTCCAGGTCATAGTTCTGTTTTACGGTTTCCGGAGGGAGCTTGCCGGCCTTGCGTACGGCGACGAATCCCTTGCCCAAGCGTGCCGCAAGAGCGGGCCCGAACAGGAAACCGCGCGCTTCAAGTCCTGCTACGAGGTCAAAGGATCCTGCATCGACGGGAAGTGCGGCCTCAAGTGCGTTCATGAGAATGCCGAACGCGCGTGCATCAGCGAGAACAGGCATGAAATCACGAAAGATGATGCCCTCTTTGGGAAAGCCTGGAATCGAACGAATCAGCGAGACGAGGTACTTGGCATCGGTCTCACCCACTTTGGCCAAGCCTGCGATTTCGATATCCGATTGTGCCATAACGGTGGTTTTCCTTCTCCCTAGGTTTGTGGCAATTATATGATTGCCCCTGAACGCGAACGGCGAAAATCCCAAAATCGAGATTTTCGCCGTTCATGATACTGCTATCAGGCGTTCTTCGACTCCGCTTCAACCTCTTCGACGACCTGTGCAGGTTCGCCATCCTCGGCCTCGATCGGCTCCTGAGCGACCTGATCGGTCTCCTGCGGCAGCGGGTTGCCATCCTCGTCAACCTCATCGTCGTGCACATACGCCGGGCGGACGTACTCACGGCTGATGGCATTGAAAGCGAAACGCAGCTGGGAACCGTCGGAATCGATGACGATCTCCTCATACTCGGTATCGACGGAGACGACCTTGCCTATAACGCCGCCGATGGTGATGATTTCGGTGCCCGGTTGCAGATTCGCGCGGAAATCCTGGCGTTCGGCCTGCTGCTGCTTGGCCTTGCGAGACTGCAGGAACATCATGCCGAACATCATGACGACGATAACGATTAGAATTGCGTATTCCAAAGCAAAACTCCTTGAAGGTGGGGCACTCTATGGGACCGTTCGTCCAGAACACAGAGTCTATGCCAGCTTACTGACATCAAGCTGAGAATCATCAGGTCTGAGACCGAGATGTTCCCAAGCTTTGCGCGTCGCCACCCGGCCCTTGGGAGTTCTGATGAGGAATCCTTCACGTACCAGATACGGTTCGCAGACGGTTTCCACGGTCTCCGATTCCTCGCCGACCATGGCGGATAGGTTGTTCAGACCCACCGGACCGCCACTGAAGTTGGTGACGATGGCCTTCAGCACGGCAATGTCGAGCCGATCAAGTCCTTCGGTGTCGATCTGGTACAGTGCGAGGGCCTGCTTAACATCTTCGGGATGCACCGACTCAAGATCATGCACGATGGCCCAATCCCTGACACGACGTAGCAGTCTGTTAGCGATACGCGGCGTGCCGCGGGAGCGCATGGCCAACTGGTGGGCCGATCCCTCCTCAAGCAGGACACCCAGTACGGCCGATGACCGCTCGATCAGTTTTTCAAGCTCGTCATGCGGGTAAAAATCAAGATGGGCGGTGAAACCGAAGCGCGCGCGCAACGGTGAAGGTAGCATGCCCTCACGCGTGGTCGCCCCGATGACCGTGAATCGAGGCAAGGTCAGCGGAATGGATGAGGCTCCCGGTCCCTTACCCACCATCACGTCGACGCGGAAATCCTCCATGGCGATATACAGCAGCTCTTCGGCCGCACGAGGCAGACGGTGGATTTCGTCGATGAACAACACCTCTCCGGCATCCAGAGAACTGAGAATCGAGGCGAGATCGCCGGCATGCTGGATGGCTGGTCCGGAGGTGACGCGAATCGGTACGCCAAGTTCGTTGGCCACGATCATCGCCAATGTGGTTTTGCCTAGGCCAGGAGGACCCGCAAGCAGAATATGGTCCGGCGGGACTTCACGCTTGCGTGCTGCGTCCAGGAACAGTTGAAGCTGGGCCTTGAGGCGTGGCTGTCCGATGAAGCCATCGAGTATGTGTGGACGCAGCTCCTCGTCACTGACCGGCTCATTGCCGACAGGTGAGGCCGACACCATACGCAAGGATTCCTCATCGGCACCGGTATTCGACTGCTCGAATGCGGAGTCGTTCGTCATGATGATTTCGTTCACCTACCTCGATCCAGCGACGTCAATGCGAGCTTCAACACACGTGGTACATCTTCATTGCTCAGGGGTGTTGCGATGTCGTTGCTCCTGCATACCTCCTGCACGGCATGCAGGGCGTCTTGCTGACGCCAGCCCAATGAAATCAGCCCCTCGACCACCTGTTCGGAACCAGTGTCCTCCGGCCGACTGATAACGGACGCCGCCGTCTCGATCTGGCTGAGATCGATGGAACCCTTAAGCTCGAGAATAATCTTCTGTGCGCCTTTCTTGCCGAGTCCCGGCGCCTTGGCAAGCGCGGTGGCATCGCCGTCAGCGACGGCATGGGCCAAACGATCCGGGGGCAGCGTGGACAGCAGGGAAAGCGCCACTTTGGGGCCGATGCCGCTGACCTTCTGCAGCTGTAGAAACATGCGTTTCGAAGCGGGAGTCAGAAAGCCGAACAGGGTGATGGCATCCTGCGAAACGTTTAACGAAGTATAGACCTTGACTTCCTGCCCCGCGTGCATGGACGCCAAATCCGCGGAAGGCATCCTGGTCTCGTATCCGACTCCACCGACTTCAATCAACGCCGAGGACATATCGACGGATTCGACCCGGCCGTGTAACATGCCTATCACTGTGGTATCTCCTTCGTCAGCGTATAGAACATCTGTTCGATAGTCTACATGCCTCTACGGACGCCTTGCCTATGGGCGGCCTTCTGGGCGGCCTTGGCCCACTGTCGCTGCGCGTCAGTCAGGTGTTGCTCGCGTTCACCGCCTTGCAAGGCGCCTGCCGGGCGTAGTGCGTGGCAAATGGCAATGGCCAACGCATCCGCGGCGTCAGCCGGCTTGGGCAGGGTATTCAGTCCCAGCATGCGTGCGACCATGCGTTCCATCTGAATTTTCTCGGCTTTGCCGTTGCCGGTGATGGCCATCTTCGATTCGGTTGGCGTATGCAATGCCACGGGAATGCCTCGCTGTGCGGCTGCCAACATTGCGAGGCCTGCCGCCTGTGCCGTGCCGAGCACGGTATTGCGGTTCTCCTGCGCGAACACACGTTCGATGGATACCGTATCCGGGGCGAAGCGTTCGATCTTCTCGACCAGACCATTGTAAATGGCCAACAGACGCAGATCCTGTGACATCTCCGGGTCGGAACGTACGACATCCACGTGAATAAACGAAAGCCGGCGGTACGCGCCGGCTTCGATCACGCCGACCCCGCACCGTGTCAGTCCGGGGTCGACGCCAAGAATAATCACGTTCGACTACTCCGCATCAAGCTGGGCCATCACTTCATCGGAAGCGGTCCAGTTCGAATAGATATTCTGAACGTCATCCAGATCGTCGAGGTTGTCGATGAGCTTGGAGACCTTCTGGGCATCCTCGAGGCTCAGCTCGACCTCGTTCTTCGGCATCATGACCAGATCGGCGGAATCATAGTCGAAGCCGGCATCCTGCAGGGCCTTGCGTACGTCGATCATCTCAGAAGGACCGGTGACGACGGTGTAGACTTCTCCGTCTTCGGTCACGTCTTCCGCTCCCGCTTCGGCGGCCTTTTCAAACAGATCATCGAAATCGACGCCTTCGGCGGGAACGATAATCTGGCCCTTGCGCTCGAAATTGAAGCTCACGGAACCGGTGGTGGCCAGGGATCCGTTGCCCTTGGTCAGGGTGGAACGGACTTCGGCGGCCGCACGGTTACGGTTGTCAGTAAGACACTCGATGATCAGGCCAACGCCTGCGGGAGCATAGCCCTCATACACGATGTCTTCGTAGTTGGCGCCACCGGCCTCTTCACCGGAGCCACGCTTGACGGCGCGCTTGATGTTGTCAGCCGGCATGGAGGCCTTCTTGGCCTTGTAGATGGCGTCATACAGCGACGGATTACCGTCGGGATCGCCGCCGCCCATACGTGCTGCGATTTCGATGTTCTTGATCAGCTTGGCGAAGAGCTTGCCGCGCTTCGCGTCGATGGCGGCCTTCTTGTGCTTGGTGGTCGCCCACTTGGAATGACCTGACATAATGCTCCTAGGCAGGTTGCGGATGTTTCAAACGAAATGATTCTAAAGCGGTTCTACGACAATGCGCGGGCATAGACATGCAGAACACGGTTCACCACGGCATTCCAGTCGAAATCCTTCGACCTTCGCTCCCCTGCGATGGCAAGATCGGAGCGTTCCCCGTCATCGGACAACAGACGGCAGATGACATCGGCGCAGGATGTCGCATCCCCGTTGGTGAACAGCGCCGCGCTTCGTCCGTCCTGGCTCACGGCGCGAAACGCGGCCAGATCCGAAGACACCACAGGGCATGAGGCGCTCATGGCCTCAGCCAAGACCATGCCGAAGCTTTCGCCACCGGTCTGGGGCGCGACATACAGGCTGAGGGAACGATAGAAGCGAGCCTTGTCGTTGTCCGAAATACGGCCCAGAAATTCGAAATGCGTCAGCAGATCCCCCGAAGGGTCCAGTCGCTTGACCATGGCTTCGCCGTCATTGTCGCCATCTCCGGCACACAGGAAACGTGCATGGGGATATCGCCTCAGCACCTGCCTCGCCGCGGCAGCGAACACGGCGAAACCTTTGCGCTCCTCCCCCATACGTCCCAGAAATCCGATGGTCGGGGCTTGCGCGGTGCCGGTCCACTGTGGGTCGGGCACGGCATGGGCGAATCGATCATGATGGATGCCGTTAGGTATCACCGTGCGCCTGACGGATTCCGGCAGATAATGTTCGGCCGTTTGCCAAGCCGCGTCACTGACGAAAATGGCTTCGTCAAGGGGCTTGAGATATCGATGCAGGTAGCGTTCGAACACTTTCAGGCCGAAAGGATATGGATCGATCGCAGTGTGGAAGGTTCCGACCAACGGCGGATGACGGTGCATGGTGAACGGCTTATGGCTCAGCGATGGCGCCTCAGGCTCATGCAGATGCAGCAGATCGAAATGACCTTGGCGAATCCAACGTCGCGTCTGCAGTCCTGCGATGAGGAAATAACTCAGGTGCGCTACGGAACCGTTGTATGGAACGGCGAATGACGAACCGTTGGTATGCACCCACAGCGGCATGTCCTTGGTTCGTCTTCCCGGGGCGAACACTTGCACGTCATGTCCCCGGCAGATCAGTTCGTTCGCGAAATCCCTGATATGGGATTGCACACCCCCCGGCGTTTCAAACGCATATGGCGAGATGATGCCGATGCGGAGCCTGCGTCCGTGCAGGAAATCGTCAACATGTTCATCTTCATCAGATTCAGCCATACCCTGCATTCTCTCATTGTCCAAGGGAATTGTCAGCCATCCGCGAACACGGCTCATCGGCATCCTGCAGACGTGAATGGTCGAGATCCTCCCAGAACAGCGGCTGGAGCATGTGCCAATCCTGCGGATGGGCTGCGATCCCCTGTGCCCACAGATCGACCCATGCCTGCGAAATCGCATGCAGTGCCTCTTGGCGAGGCATGTCATGAAACGCATGGACATCGATGGGGCCGCTGATCTCACATACATATCCGTATGGCACGCCCGCCTGCTCTTCACGCCGTCCGCTGAGTTTTTCGCGATACAGATTCACCACGTACAGAGGGTTTCCGGTATCGTATGCCAACGCTGCCGGCCCACGGGCCACACGAATCACGGAATCGAAGGCATGTACGAAGACGCCGTGTCTGCCCAGGTCCCGGTCGGCCAGCAGAGGAACGACAACCGTGGAATCAAGCAGGACGTTGCGTAATCGGCCGGTAAGATCATGCTGACCGGTGAGCAGGATACGCATGCCAAGACGTTCGCGAATATCAACGAAGGTGTGGAGCAATTCGTCGTTGGCGAGTCTTTCGGCGACCGTCACCACCGGGGCGACCTCGAGTCGCGCCCAATACCCCGCGTAATCCCAATTGCCTTGATGCCCCATCGCGATGAGCGACGATACGCCTTGCCTTGCATCGCGAACGATGGAATCGAATCCGCTGCCCGTCCCCCGGATTCGTGCCCGAAGCTGTTGTTCGCTCCTTGCACCAACGGTCATCGCCTCGCAAAAATACGCGAAGTACGAGCGCATGCCCTGACGCGAACAGTGACGGACACGACGTCGTAGTTCACGATTATCGATCGATCCATGCGATCGGCGCATTTCACTGGCGAACACATGCGTAAGATTACGTTCCAGTTGTCGGACCCCTCCCACGCGGAACACCCATGCAATGTCGGCCGCGCACGTGAAAAGCCCTCTCAAGACGGCCTCCGGGATTCGGTCGGACCTTTTGGCCGCGGCGAGAAGAAACCGGTCAGACACGATATGTCTTCTTTCCTACGCGCATTTGTCTTTTCGCCTCGAAAATACGCTGGAAAACGGTGATGATACCGAGCGCCGCGAGTAATGCCATCGCAATGGCCAGCCATAGTCCTTGGTGGGTCAGACCGGTAATGGCCATACCCACCAGAATGATGACCAGCCGATCGGCCCGCGTAGCGACGCCGTTCTTCACTTCGAAGCCGACGGATTCCGCTCGTGCGCGGGCATAGGAGGTGACGAAAGAGGTCATGACGGAGACCATTGCGGCGATTACGCCGACTCGGCTCGTGTAATCGGGGAAACTGGTGTTTGTGCTGTCATACCACCAGTCGCTATGCGTCAGGAAGAAGATGATCACACCGGTGAGCACCGCCCAATCGGCGATGCGATCCAGTGTGGAATCAAGGAAAGCGCCGAATTCGGTGCCGCCGGTGGTGAGCTTGGCAATGGAACCGTCCAATGAGTCGGCCAACACCAGAATCGTCAGGACCACCGAGCCGGCGAACAGGTGGCCGGTGACGCCGGTGGCGATGGCAGCCACGATGGTGCCGACAGCGCCGATTATCGTCACCGCATTGGCGGTGAGCCCCATGGCGATCAACGCCTTGGCGATGGGTTCGATCAGTTTTTTGAATGGGTCGCGAAGATGCTCAAGCATTACGATTCCTGTTCGATCTATGGGAAAGCGGCATACGGAACGGCGGAATCGCTCCGCTGCTTCGTATGCCGCTCCCAGTCATGACTATGGCGTCCGTCTACCTTCAATCGGCGATGGCGGACTTGAAATCATCGGCGCTGTTGACCTGAACGCGCTTCCTGAGCACAGTCATGATCTGGTTCTTGGCCTCGTCGACTGGTACGCCGTTGAGCTGGCTGCCGTCACGGAAACGGAAGCTCACGGCATTGTTGTTCATGTCTTCCTCGCCGACGATGAGGATGAACGGCACCTTGGATTTGGATGCGTTACGGATTTTCTTGCCGAAACGATCGTCGGACATGTCGATCTCGCAACGGACGGTCTCCTCTTCCAGACTTGCGATGAACCGTTGCAGATGCGGGGCGAATTCGTCCGCGACCGGCACACCGAGTACCTGTACCGGGGCAAGCCATGCCGGGAAGGCGCCGGCATAATGCTCAAGCAACACGGCGAAGAAACGTTCGATGGAGCCGAACAGTGCGCGGTGAATCATCACCGGACGCTGATGGGTACCATCGGCGGCGATGTATTCAAGCTTGAAACGTTCCGGCAGATTGAAGTCGAGCTGGATGGTGGACACCTGCCAGGTACGGCCGATGGCATCACGGGCCTGCACGGAGATCTTCGGACCATAGAAGGCGGCTCCGCACGGGTCGTCGACCAGTTCCAGACCGGATTCCTTGGCGACTTCGGCCAGCGTGTTGGTAGCCTCTTCCCAGATTTCGTCGGAGCCGACGTACTTGTGAGGATCCTTGGTGGACAGCTCCAGGTAGAAGTCGTCCAGACCGAAGTCCTTCAGTAGTCCAAGCACGAAGGTCAGCAGGTTCTTGAGCTCATCCTTCATCTGCTCACGGGTGCAGTAGATGTGAGAATCATCCTGGGTCAGGCCGCGCACGCGGGTCAGACCGTGCACTTCGCCGGACTTCTCGTAGCGGTACACGGTACCGAACTCGAACAGTCGCAACGGCAACTCACGGTAGGAGCGCTGACGGGACTTGAAGATCAGATTGTGCATCGGGCAGTTCATCGGCTTGAGGTAGTAATCGAAGCCCTGCTTGATGATGTTGCCGCTCTCGTCCTTCTCCTCATCCAGGCGCATTGCCGGATACATGCCATCCTTGTACCAATGCAGATGACCGGAAGTCTCATACAGGCCACCCTTGGTGATGTGCGGGGTCTGCACGAAGCTGTAGTGATGCTTGCGGTGCATTTCACGGGAATAGTCCTCCATGGCGTTGATGACCGCGGCACCCTTGGGATGGAACACGGCCAGACCCGGGCCGATCTCATCCGGGAAAGAGAACAGATCCATCTCGGCGCCAAGTTTGCGATGATCACGCTTGGCGGCTTCCTCCAGACGGGTCTGATACGCCTTCAGATCCTCCTTGGTGGCGAAGGCCGCGCCATAGATACGCTGCAGCATGGGGTTCGCTTCGTTGCCACGCCAGTAGGCGGCGGCGGAACGTTCGATCTTGAACGCCTTGATGTAACGGGTGTTCGGCAGATGCGGTCCACGGCACAGATCCTTCCAGACCACATTGCCATCACGGTCGACGTTGTCGTAGAAGCTCAGCTCCTTCTCACTGATCTCAGTGGCGGCTTCCGGGTCGAGATGCGCTTCCTTGTCTTTGATGAGTTCGAGCTTGTACGGCTGGTCGGCCTCTTCCGCCAAGGCCTCCTGCTCGCTCACCACACGGCGGCGGAAGGATTGGGAGGATTTGATGATGCGCTGCATGCGCTTTTCGATGTCCTTGAGATCCTCCGGGGTGAACGGCTCGACAACGTCGAAATCGTAGTAGAAGCCGTCTTTGATGACCGGGCCGACGCCAAGCTTGGCATCCGGACGGATTTCCTGCACGGCCTGGGCCATGACATGGGTCGCGGAATGGCGCATGATGGCCACGCCGTCCTCGCTGTCGAGTGCAATCGGCTCCACGACGTCACCGTCATGCAGTTCGGTATAAAGATCACGGGGTTCGCCGTTCAGGCGCACCGCAATGATGTTCTTGTCATCCGCGAAGAGCTGGACACCGGTCTGATCCGCAGCCACCTCCTTCGATTCGCCGTTGAGTGTTATGGAGATGGTCTGTTCAGCCATGGGTTGTCCTTTGCTATCGGGGTCCGCGTTACCAATGTGCAGGCCTGGACTTTCTGTATCAACGATGAACAAGATAGGAACGAGTGCAGACATCGACGCGCGGCGACGGTGAATTCCATGCCAACGGCGGGTGACCGTTCATCCTACTGTTCGATGACATGCGCGTACGTGTACTGCGGTGCGGAACGGGTTGCAGTGATTTCCACGTCCTGAGAGGATTTGACCGAGACCGTTGCTCCGTATTTCACTTCCAGACGCGATCCGACGCCTCCGGCGAGATTCACCGCATTCTGTAGGTTGTCGCTGTCCCCTATCGCCTTGATGACGAAAGGGGCCTTCAATATGGTTCCATCACAGTCAAGTCCGTCACTGGCATTGCTGATATAGGTACTGGTAATTACACGCACATCGTTGATTTCAATGACTTCGGCACCACTGTTGCGCAACTCTTCAAGCAAGGTGAACAATATGGACGCATCGATATCTTGCTTTTGCCCTTGGGAGATACGGATGACGACTCCTTCTCCGGAAGCTGGCAGACGGCCGGAAAGGATGCCATTGGATTCGGCGTTCTGCTTGGCGATTTCAGCGGCTTTGGCGTTCTTGTCGGCGGTATCCTTCAAAGAGTTGAGCTGGCTGGTCAACTCGCTTTTTCGTTGCTCCAGTTTCTGCACCTGCGAACTGGTTTCGCTGATAAGCCGGGTCAGTTCATCCTCGCTCATCGTCTCATACGTGGAATTCGTATTGTTGAGCTGAATGACGTAGCCGAATCCCAGCAACGCGCACAGCATGGTGACCAACACACTCGAATACAGCCGTGCCCGTGTCGATTTCGCATTCAACGACACACGTTTCGGCTTGCGCCGAATCACCGGAAACGAGCCGGTTTCAGTGCTGTCATTATCCTTGTCCTTGGCGATCTGGCCGTGCAGCTTGGCCAACACATCAGGCGATTCGTCGGTATGCCGTGTCATCGTGCATCAACCCTTGAAGATGAAGCGGCGAAGAGACGACACATTGGTGAAGATGCGGATGCCGAGCACGACGATGACGGCCGTCTGCAATTGGGATCCGACACCAAGCTGGTTGCCGAGGAATACGAGCAAGGTCGCGGTGATCACATTCGAGAAGAAGGAAATCACGAATACCTTATCGGAAAAGCTACGTTGGAAATACGCCCGGGCGGCGCCAAGCAACGCGTCCAATGCGGCTACGACCATGATCGGCAGATATGGCTGCAGTTCAACGGGGATGTCCGGCTGCACGAACACGCCTATGACCACGCCGATGATAAGGCCCAAAACAGCTGCCATCTACCTGTCCCTTCTCGCGTACGTCACCTCACCGGTCACCGCTGCTTCCAGTGTAAGCGATGTGCTTTTGCTGACCTGCGGGTAGATGCCGGCTTCCTTGAATGCACTGTACAACGACTTCTGTGTTTTTTCACCCACCGCGTCGGCAAGTGCGTTCCTGTTGCCAATGGCTTCGATTTTGTAGGGGCTTTGCACGGAGCTGACACCAATCAGAATCGTGGATCCCGCAGTACGTATCGAGGTCTGGACCCCGAGGCGATTCCCGTTGATGGCAATCGCCTCGGCGCCTGCCTGCCACAGCAGGGAAACGAGTGTCTGCAGGTCGGAATCGGTGACGACCCGAATCTGATTGCCGCTTTTTTCATGGGACAATGAGGAATCGGTGTTATCGTCACCGACCGATAGAGGGTTTGCGATAGTGAGCGTGATGCCCTCTCCCTGGACCGGAAGCACGCCATTGATCATTTCATCGTCCCGCGTGGTCTGGCTCAACGACCAGTTCGATATCGATTTCGATTCGCTTTCGACCTGGGAACGCAGGGAATTCACCTCTTTGGTCAGGGACTTGACCTTATCGGTCTGGTCGGCAAGCTGAGATGAGAGCTGCTTGCGCACTTCCTTGCGCGGATCGGTGCTGAGCTGACGCACGAATACGCTTCCCGCCACACCGACGGCGATGCAGATGAGGAACACCATGATCCGCGTGGACCACACCGAAATAAGCGACGGCGATTTGGTGGCCAATCTCGAATCGGTGTACAGCACATCCATGGGACGGTTGGTCAGGTCATCGATCAAGCGTAGTGAATCATCTTCCGAATGACGCCTTCTGGCATGGCCGATCGGTTGCGAATCAGGTTGCACGTGATGTGATTCAAGACCCGCAAAGGAGGCTGAGAACACGGCACGATGCTTCATCGGCGTGTTCTCGGGCGACACTGGGAATGACGCGTATTCGGAAGCATCATGCGGCATGGAAGGTGTCCCCGTCATTCCTCAACAGCCCGATGCCTTGGCGAACGTAGATATATCCGGCCAACCAGTACAGGCCCACACCCCAAATGCCGGTGGCAAGGCCGCATAAGTGCAATACATCAGTGGCTGAGTTCGACCAGATGTCGGCGAAAATCAGCGCAACGATGGCGATCAACAGCATGGCCGTTCCCGCCTTGCCGACGAAATGCACCGGTAGCGGTCCATAATCGTGCTGCGCCAGAACCAGCACGAGAACCGCCATGATCAGGTCGCGCAAACCCACGACGATCAACATCCACCACGGGATGATGCCTGCGATGCCGAGCGCGAGAATACTGCAGAAAATCAGCAGACGATCCGCGATCGGATCGAGAATCTGTCCTATTTTGCTTACTTGGTTGAACGAACGTGCGATCAGTCCATCAAGACCGTCGGATACTGCGGACAACGCCAAGACCACAAGCGCGCTCACCATCTCATGCCGGGCCACCAACATGGCGATAAGTGGAATCGAAATGATGCGCAGTAGGCTGATGAAGTTCGGAACCGTGAAATAGATATCCCGCGGTTCCGGACTGTACTGTTTCTTGATGATCAGTTTGCTCATACTGCGAGCAATACTACATTCTCGAGGCCTGCAATGCGGTGACGATTATGCCACGAGCACCAATTCCGTACAACTGGTCCATCAGCTGGTTCACCTTGGCCTTCGGAACCACTACGCGTACGGCGGCCCACTGCTTGTTATGCAACGGCGAAATCGTCGGGCTCTCGAATCCCGGGGTGACGGACACCGCGGCGGAGACCTTCTCCACGGGAATGTCGTAATCCATGAGAACATAACGTTGTGCGGTGAGCACGCCCTGAAGGCGACGGCTCAGAATCGTCAGTCGGTCATCATCCTCGTTGAGACGCGGAGAGCGGATAAGCACCGCCTCGGAGTGCAGCAGCGGATCGGCGAAGATACGCAGGCCGGCATTGCGCAGCGTGGTACCGGTGGAAACGACATCGGCGATCAGATCGGCGACACCGAGCTGTACCGAGGATTCCACCGCACCATCAAGATGCACCGTTTCTGCATTGATGCCATGCTCGACCAGATAGTCATGCACGAGCTTGTCAAAGGACGTTGCCACACGTTTGCCTTCAATGTCCTCGAGCGTGCTGATCGGGGATTCATTCGGTGCGGCGAATCGGAACGTGGAGGCACCAAAACCGAGCTGCATGTGCTCTTTGGCATCGGTGCCGGAATTCAGCAGCAAATCATGACCGGTGATACCGACATCGATGGTGCCACGGCCGACGTAGACCGCGATATCGAGTGGACGCAGATAGAACAGTTCCACATCGTTATCAGGATCCTCAACGACAAGCTGGCGAGGATTGCTGCGCAGACGGTAGCCGGCTTCGGCCAACATGTTCCAAGCAGGCTCGGATAGCATGCCCTTGTTGGGCACGGCGATTCTTAGCATTGTTCCTCCTCAGGGGCCGTACGACTCAACGGTACGGCCCGGGAAATATCACAGGTTCCTATAGATGTCTTCGAGAGTGATGCCGCGATCGATCATCATGACCTGCAGATGGTAGATAAGCTGGCTCATCTCTTCGGCGGTGCGATCCGCTCCCTCGTATTCGGCGGCGATCCAGGTCTCGCTGGCCTCCTCCACGATCTTCTTGCCGATGAAATGGGTGCCCTTGTTCAGCTCATCAACGGTCAGGGAGCCAGCCTGCTTGGTGTCCGCCTTCTCGCTCAGCTCGGCAAACAGTGATTCGAAAGTCTTCATGTTTCCTTATCTGTTCCTTTTGGATTTCGCGTTGTTCAGGCCCTGAACGCGGCTTCGGCCTTGTCACGGATGGAGTCGATGGCTTCGGCGGGGCTTTCGGCGCCATACACGGCGGAACCTGCGACCAATACATCCGCTCCGGCTTCGGCTACGATGTGCGCAGTCTTCGGACTGACGCCACCATCGACCTGAATCTTGGTCTTAAGGCCACGGCGGGTGATTTCGTCACGCAGACGACGCACCTTGGCCATTTGGTTGTCGAGGAATTTCTGGCCACCGAAGCCTGGTTCGACGGTCATGATCAGAATCATGTCGAACTCGTCGAGAATGTCGAAGATCGGCTCCACCGGCTCGGCCGGACGTACGGCGAAGCAGGCCTTGCATCCCATATCGCGCAACTGGCGCGCCAGACGTACCGGGGCATGGGTGACACCCATGTGGAAGCTGACGGAGGCGGCACCAAGCTTGGCATATTCCGGTGCCCAGCGATCCGGATCCTCAATCATCAGATGCACGTCGACCGGCAGGTCGGTAACCTGGCAGATACGTGCCACGATCGGCTCACCCAGAGTCAGGTTCGGGACGAAATGATGATCCATCACGTCGACATGAACAAGATCCGCATTGGAGATGGCCTTGAGGTCACGCTCAAGGTTGCAGAAATCGGCGGACAGAATGCTTGGTGCGATTTGAATAGTCATGGTTCCCATTCTATGGAGGGTAAGCGACTTGACGCTATTGGATATGGGGCTGGCCATCGGCATTTGAGACGGTGGCGCCTTCATTGCCTGATTGTTCATCCGTCGTTCGTGCGGCGGTCGCACTGACCGGCGAAGACTTGGAGGAGCCGGCTTCGTCTCTGACTGCCAATCGCAGTTCGATTTCAGTGACGGTACGAAGCTTCTCGGCAAGCAATTCGGTGGATCGGCCCATCTGCTGCACGATAATGAAGGAAACCACGCCAAGCACGAAGACGGCAAGGGACACCCACACGTTGATGCGTACGCCGAGGAATTCGTGGGCGTAGTCGATGCGCAGGGATTCGATCCAGGTACGTCCGGCGGTGTACCACATGATGTAGATGGAGAACAGGGAACCTGCCTTGAGCCTTTTCATGACTGTGGAGCCGATCCACACGATGATGGCGGCACCGATGAGATTCCATATCAGCTCATATAGGAAGGTCGGATGGAACAACGTGCCGCTTGGACAGGTCGCCCCGTCGTAGCACTGTTCGCTTTGACCGATGGCGGTGCCCGTATCATTGAGTTTGAGGCCCCAAGGCAATGTGGTGGGAGCCCCATAGAGTTCCTGGTTGAACCAATTGCCTAGGCGTCCGACGGCTTGCGCGACCAACAGGCCCGGAGCGATGGCATCGGCAAGCAACGCCATCGGATAGTGCTTATGACGGCACCACGCCCATGCGGCCAATGCACCGAGGGCAACACCTCCCCAAATACCAAGGCCTCCGTTCCAGATACGGAACATCTCCACCCAATCGCCGTTCGCGCCGAAGAAGCGTTCCGGTGTGGTGATGATGTGATACAGACGCGCACCGACGATGCCGGATGGCACGGCGACCAACGTGATGTCGAGAATCTGGTCGAAGTTGCCTCCCAGTCTTTTCCATCGGTTGCTGGTGATCCATACGGCAAGCACGATGCCCATCAGGATGCACAAGGCGTAGATATGAATCGTCACCGGCCCGATGGAGAACTGCGAAATCGTCGGCGATGGAATGTATGCAAGTGTCATGGTTCCCTGATGGTAGTCCGCGCAGCCGATATGTGCGAGCTGCGCGGACCCCTTGTACGGTGTCTTTCAGTGGCGGGCGTTGTGGATGCCTTCGGCAAGTTCCTCGGCCTTGGCTGCAAGGGCCTTGAGGCCCGTCGTCTCGTCGACGGCGACCTTGCCGGATTCGTCGAGCATGGTGTGCACCAAGGCGGAACCGACGATGACGCCATCTGCATAGGAGCCGACACACGCCCCCTGTTCGGCGGTGGAAACGCCGATGCCGACACACACGTTCTTCGCGCCCGCTTCACGAGTGCGTGCCACCAATTCCTGAGGTGAGGCATCGATGGTGGCACGTTCGCCGGTCACACCCATGCGGGCTGCGGCATAGACGAATCCACGGGCGTTGTCGGCCACAACCTTCAGACGGTCGGCGGTCGAGTCCGGGGATACCAGGAAGACGCGGTCAAGACCGTGGCGATCGGAGGCCTCGATCCATTCGCCGGCTTCATCGGGGATGAGGTCCGGCGTGATCAATCCGGCACCGCCGGCGTTTTCAAAATCGCGTGCAAAGCGTTCGACGCCGTAGTGGAAGATCAGGTTCCAATAGCTCATGACCAGAGGCACTCCCCCGACATTGGCTACGGTCTCCACAGCCTTGAACACGTTGGCAATTGTTTCGCCGTTGTCGATGGCGATCTGGGAGGCGGCCTGGATGACTGGGCCATCCATCACGGGATCGGAATACGGCAAACCGATTTCCACGGCATCGACGCCATGCTCGACCATGGTCTTGAATGCCTTAAGCGAGTAATCCGGGTTCGGGAATCCATATGGAAGGTAACCGATGAACGCCGGTTCGTCGCTGGCCTTGAACGCATCGAACATGGCTTCGGTCGGGCTTGGCCTGTGGCTGATGCCCAACGGCTGGCCGGACGGGGTGGTTGCGGCGGTTGCATTCGTCATGATGATCGCTCTCCTTCTTTCACTCGCCGTCTGCATTGTTGCCTTGAGCGCCATTGGCTTCCAGCGCCTTGGCCTGCTCATCGGTCAGATAACCGAACCACTTGCCTGCGGTATTCATGTCCTTGTCGCCTCGACCGGAGATGTTGATGATCATCACCGGATGCTCATATCCCTTGGCTTTGAGATCCTCGGCGGCCTTGTACGCGCCGGCGACGGCATGGGAGCTTTCGATGGCGGGGATGATGCCCTCGGTCTCGCACAGATCCTTGAAACCGCTCATGGCTTCCTCATCGGTGGCCCACGAATAGTTGACGCGGCCGATATCCTTGAGCCATGCATGTTCCGGTCCCACGGACGCGTAATCGAGGCCCGCGGAAATAGAGTAGGTATCGAGCGTCTGACCTTCGGCGTTTTCGAGCAGGTAGCTCTTTGCACCCTGGAACATGCCCAGCTCACCGGTTCCGGGAGCGAAACGAATGGCGTGGCGTCCGGATTCGGGACCGTTACCGCCAGCTTCATAACCGTATAGGTTCACACGTTCGTCATCGAGGAAGGCATTCATGACGCCGATGGCATTGGAACCGCCACCGACGCAGGCGCAGATGGCGTCCGGATGATCGATGCCGTACCAATCCTGCAACTGCTGCTTGGCCTCTTCGCCGATGATCTTCTGGAAATCACGCACCATGGCGGGGAAGGGGTGTGGTCCTGCAACGGTGCCGAGCAGATAATGCGTGTCCTTGACGTTGGTGACCCAGTCGCGCAGCGCCTCATTGATGGCATCCTTGAGAATACGGTCGCCCAACGTGACTTCCACGACTTCGGCTCCGAGCATGCGCATGCGGGCCACATTCAAGGCCTGACGGCGGGCATCGATCTGACCCATGTAGATACGGCACTTCAGACCGAGCATGGCACATACGGTGGCAGTGGCCACACCATGCTGACCCGCACCGGTTTCGGCGATGACGCGGGTCTTGCCCATGCGCTTGACCAGCAGCGCCTGTCCGAGGGCATTGTTGATCTTGTGTGCGCCGGTGTGGTTCAAATCCTCGCGCTTGAGGAAGACCCGGGCGTCCAAACCGGTTTTCTCCCTAAGACGCTCGGCAAAACGAGGAGCTTCGGTCAGTGGCGACGGACGGCCCACGTACTGCTGGTTGAGCCTGGCAAGTTCCTTATGGAATTCCGGATCGGCCTTGGCCTGTGCGTAGACGCGTTCGAGCTCGTCAAGCGCCGTAATCAGCGCCTCCGGCACGTAGCGTCCACCGAATTGGCCGAAATATGGACCTTCATGTGTGCTCAACGGGGTTTGTTCGGATGCTTTCACTCTTGCTCCTGCCTTTACTAGACGTTCGACGGCCTGTTCATGATTGGCTGCGGTGGCGACGCCCTCACCTACGAGCACCGCATCGGCTCCGGCGCGGGCATAGTCTTCAAGCTCGACGGCTCCGAATACACCTGATTCGGCAACCCTGATGACATCGTCGGGTAGGTCGGCTGCGAGCTCGTCGTACTTATTGACGTCCACTTTCAGATCCTTGAGGTTACGTGCATTGATGCCGATCACACGTGCACCTGCGGCAATGGCGCGTTGAATCTCCTCGCGCGTGTGCGTCTCGACCAGCACCGTCATATCGAGGGTGTGGGCCAGATCGAGCAACGACCTGAGCTTGGCATCATCCAATGCCGCGACGATGAGCAACACCAGATCGGCGCCATGGGCGCGCGCCTCCCAGATCTGATATTCGGTGACGATGAAATCCTTACGGAGCACCGGAATATGCACGGCAGCGCGGACCTTGTCCAAATCATCAAGCGAGCCAAGGAAACGACGTCCCTCGGTAAGTACGGAAATCGCGCTTGCCCCGCCGCGCTCATACTCCCGGGCCAGCGCCGACGGATCGAGGATATCGCTGAGGTGGCCCTTGGAAGGCGAGGCCCTCTTGATTTCGGCAATGACCGGAATGCCATCCGCTTTCTTCAACCATCGGCGCGCATCGATCGGCGCAGGAGCCTGGGCCACCTGCCGCTTCAATTCGTCGAGCGACACGCTCTTCTCACGTGCCTGTTGGTCTTCGACGGCTCCTGCCACCAATTCATCGAGTACAGACATGGCGTTCCTTTCAGTGATTTACTCGATTGGTAAGCTTCTCGGCTTCTACAACTGGCGAAGTTGCGAAGCGATCTGCACCGCCTCGACGCTGGCCTCCGCCTTGTTGCGTGTCTCCTGCCACTCACTGGCCGGCACGGAATCAAGTACGATTCCGGCTCCGGCCTGCACGCTCGCTTCATGATCTCGGATGAATGCGGTTCGAATGGCGATGGCCATGTCGAGATTGCCAGAAAAATCGAAATAGCCGACGGTACCACCGTAGATGCCACGATCGGCGGGTTCAAGCTCGTCGATGATCTCGATGGCGCGAGGCTTGGGCGCACCGGAAAGCGTTCCCGCGGGGAATGCGGAGGTGAACACGTCGAACAAGGTCATATCGGGATTGACACGACCGGTTACCGTCGAACAGATGTGCATGATGTGGCTGAATCGCTTGATATCCATCAGCGAGACGACTTCTACGCTTTCCGGCTGGCATACACGGCTCAGATCGTTGCGGGCGAGGTCCACCAACATGATATGTTCGCTACGCTCCTTCGGATCGGCAAGCAGGTCCTTTGCCAACTGCTCGTCCTCCTCCACGGTGGCGCCGCGCGGTCTGGAGCCGGCAATCGGGAAGGTCATGGCATGGCCGTTGTCGACCTTGATCAATGTTTCCGGACTGGAGCCGATAACGTTGAAATCGCGGCCCTGGGCATCGGTCAGCGCCATGAAATACATGTACGGGCTCGGATTGAGCGTGCACAACACGCGATAGACATCGAACGGATCGGCCGGTGAATCAATATCAAGACGCTGGGATATGACCACCTGGAACACATCACCGTCGATGATGTGCCGCTTGGCGACTTCGACGGCATGCTCATAATCGGCCTTCTCCGTACGGAAGCGAAGCTCAGGCTGACTGATGGTCTCATCCAGCACGTTGACACGTGCCTCTCCCCCGACCGGTGTCGCGGCCTTGCGCTGCATGGCGTCAAGTCTTGCGATGGCTTCATCGTATGCAGCATCCGCACGAGTCGGACGGTCATCGACGTTAACTGCGTTGGCGATCATCCAGACCGAGCCCGACACGTGGTCGACCACGGCGATGTCGGTGGCCAATGCCAACACGGTCTCAGGCTGTCCGGTCTCGTTCGGGGCTTCGGCACGCAGGGTCGGTTCCCAATGACGAATGGAATCCCAACCGACAGTACCTACCAGACCGCTGGTAAGGTTCGGCAGACCGTCGACATGAGGAGCTTTCAGAGTCTTCAATGTGGCATGCGCCACCTCGACCACGTCGCCTTCCACGGGGACTCCCGCCGGGACCTTGCCCAGCCAGTCGGCCTTGCCGCCGTTGGAACGCAATTGAGCCATGGAGTTGACGCCGATGAAGCTATAACGGCTCCAGGTCCCTCCGAATTCAGCAGATTCGAGGATGAAGGTGCCGGAACGGCCTCCCGCCAAACGCTCATAGAAGCCAACCGGAGTCAGTGAATCGGCAAGCAGCCTGCGCACGATGGGGATAACACGATAGCCTTCGTCGGCGAGTTCATGAAACTGTTCACGGCTTGGCCAGGTGGCGCCCCACTTAAGGTTGCGTACGCTGCATCCGCTCATCGCTGTTCCTCCTGTTCCTTGGTTCGGTAGCCTACGACCACCGGCAATCGGCCACCTTCTTCGAAGCAGGAACGCTTGCCGGTATGGCAGGCGGCTCCGACCTGGTCGACTTCGACCAGGATGGCGTCTCCGTCGCAGTCCAAGGCGAATGACTTGACGTACTGCGCATGACCGGAAGTATCGCCTTTACGCCAGTATTCCTGCCTGGATCGGGACCAGAACGTCACTCGGCCAGTAGTTAGGGTGCGGCGGACGGCTTCATCGTCCATGTAGCCGACCATCAACACCTCCTTGGTGTCGAACTGTTGAATTACCGCCGCAACCAGCCCTTTCTCGTCACGCTTAAGACGTGCTGCGATGCGGGGGTCGAGATTGACGCTGTTATCGTATGCTTCGTTGGTCATGATGTTGGTGATGTCGTTCTTTTCGATTATAGGAACAGTTGATGGATTGACGTCTTTTCATCGTACGGTATAGCCGGCGGCCTTGATGGCGGCCTTGACCTCACCGATGGAGACCTTGCCGTAGTGAAAGATCGACGCGGCGAGCACAGCATCGGCACCAGCTTCGATTGCCGGAGGAAAATCGGAGGCTTTGCCGGCACCGCCGGAGGCGATGATGGGAATCTTGACCTCCTTGCGCACGGCCTTGATCATCTCGATGTCAAACCCCTGCTGGGTACCATCGGCATCCATTGAGTTCAGCAGGATTTCGCCGGCGCCAAGTTCCTGCGCACGTTTGACCCACCAGATGGCATCGATGCCCGTGGACTTACGCCCTCCCATGGTGGTCACCTCGAAGCCGGACTGGGTATGGCGCTCCCCTTGCTCGCGACGGGCGTCGACGGAAAGCACCAGCACCTGATTGCCGAAACGTTCGGCAACACGACTGATCAGTGTCGGATCGTTGATGGCCGCCGTATTGACGCCGACTTTGTCGGCACCGCAACGCAGAAGGGAATCCACGTCCTCCGGGGTGCGCACGCCACCGCCTACGGTCAGCGGGATGAAAATCTGCTCCGCGGTTCGGCTGACCACATCCACCATGGTCTGACGGTGGGAGCTGGAGGCGGTGACATCAAGGAAGGTCAGCTCATCGGCCCCCTGACGATAGTATTCGGCGGCGAGCTCAACCGGATCTCCTGCATCGCGCAGATTCTCAAAATGCACGCCCTTGACCACTCGCCCCGCGTCGACATCAAGACATGGGATGACTCGGACTGCCAATGACATGCTGTTTCTCCTCGCTCGCAGTTTCATGCAACGATTGCAAGAGTAACCGTTACGCGTTACGCATATTCGTATGAAGTCCGAGTAGCGGACAGACTATTGCCGTTCTTTTGCCGCAAGCTGCCCGCAGGCACCATCGATATCCTGCCCGCGGGTGTCGCGCAAGGTGGCGGTGACCCCCGCCTGATGCAGGATGTCAAGGAACCGCCGCTCATCTTCCGGCTTGGATGCCGTCCATTTGGAGCCTTCGATGGGATTGAGCGGAATGGGGTTGACGTGGGCCCAGTTATCCCCGTAATGGTTGAGGCGCTTCGCCAGCAGACGGGCATGCTCGGCTTGGTCGTTGATGCCGCGCATCAACGCATACTCAATGCTGACGCGGCGCTTGGAAGCCAGATAGTAGTCGTGAGCCGCATCCAACACCTGAGTGGTGTCGAAACGCTTGTTCATCGGCACCAGCTCGTCACGCAATTCGTCGCTGGGAGCGTGAAGAGATACCGCCAGACGCACCGGAATGCCTTCTGCGGTGAGCTTTTTGATTCCTGGAACCACACCGACCGTGGATACGGTGATATTACGTGCGGAGATGCCGAAACCTTCAGGTGGCATGGCACTGATCTGCCGGACCGCGCTCAATACGGACCTGTAATTGCCCATTGGTTCGCCCATGCCCATGAACACGATATTGCTCAGACGTCCGGGACCGCCGGCAACCTCGCCGTCGCGCATGGCCTTCGCCGCTACACGCACCTGCTCGACGATCTCCCCCGCGGACATGTTACGTGTCAGTCCAAGCTTGCCGGTGGCGCAGAACGGACAGCCCATACCGCAACCCACCTGGCTGGAAATGCAGAGCGTGGTGCGTGTCGGATAACGCATCAGCACGGATTCGATCAACGAGCCGTCGAACAGACGCCACAACGTCTTTATGGTAGTGCCTTCATCGGCTACCTGCCGGGTGACCTCGGTGATCAGCGTCGGGAAAAACGCTTCCGCCGCTTCGGCACGCTTGTTCGCGGGAAAATCGGAGAATTCCTCGGCGTCCACATCGAAATGCCCATAGTAATGGTTGGCAAGCTGCTTGACCCGAAACCTCGGCAGACCAAGCTCCTTGGCCTTGGCGATCCGTTCGTCTTCGGACATATCGGCGAAATGCAGCGGCGGCTTGCCTCGACGGGCATGGTCCTTGGAAAGCACGTCACGGAACGCACCGGTGGTGCCTCCCGGCGTAATACCGGTTTCAGGCAGATCCTTCACGGTGTCCATGGAATCATTCATTGCGGTCAATCAATCCTCTTGCTCATCACATGCCGGTAGCCCACAGCAGTACGCACACGAACGGCGCGCACAGCAGTATGGAGTCGACGCGATCCATTACGCCACCATGCCCCTTGAGCAGATGGCCCATATCCTTGATGCCGATGTCACGCTTAAGCATGGATGCGCACAAGTCGCCGAACGTGCCGGCGATGCCGATCATGATGCCGGCGATGACGGGCACCCACCAGCGGGCCATCCAAACGGAAGCGTCATAGGTGCAGAACATCACCACGAACGCGCCCACCATGGCGAACACGATGGAGCCGGCCAGGCCCTCCCAGGACTTCTTCGGTGAAATACGGGGACTGAGCTTGTGCTTGCCCAGCCAGGCTCCGGCGAAGAGACCGCCGGTATCGCTCAGGGCCGGCATGAACACCAGCATGATGGCATGCGCCACCGGATGATCGTTGAACGTCAACGGCATGATCAGACAGGAGGCGAGCAGTGGAATATACAGTACGGTGAACATGGAGACCGCCACATGGCTCAGACGGCTGTGGCTGATTTCGCCTTGCTCATGGTTGAATGATGATTCGAGTCTTGCACCGGCATCGGTGTGGGACAGCTTGTTGGCGACGGCCAACGAGATTCTGCTGCCGAACGTCACTTTGGCGCTTGCCGCCATGGCGACCAGCAGCAGGGACACCAGCACGCAGATCGTCATGGCGACGATGTGCCGATCACTGTAGAAGGTGGCCAGCAAGGTCGCCGTGGAGCAGATCCATAACATCACCACCGGGATATGCAATCCGGCGGTGGCGAAATCGACGCGCAGCTCCCACAAGGCAAGCAACATGAACAGCACGACAAGATAGACGAACAGGTCTATGCTGATCAGCAGGCAGGCCAGAATAAGTATGACCAGCACGGCCGCGGTGGCGATGGCCTGCGGCATATTGCGCCCGGTTCTCTTATTGATGGCGTTGATGGCCTCTTCGGCTTCCTTCTCGCGCTGTTCCTGATGCTCCATCATGGTTCCTTGAGTGTCTTCGCTGACGTCGATCGTCGATTATGAATGTCTGTGAATCAGACCTCCATAATCTCCTTCTGCTTGGCTTCAAGCAGGGTGTCGAGTTCGTCGGTAGTCTGCTTGGTGACCTTGTCGAGCTCCTTCAGGAGACGATCGCCCTCATCTTCGCCCATGTCGCCATCCTTGATGGCCTTATCGATGGACTCCTTGGTCTTGCGGCGGATGTTGCGCACGGCGACCTTGCCGTCTTCCGCCTTGCCCTTGGCGAGTTTGACGTATTCCTTGCGACGCTCTTCGGTAAGTTCCGGCATGGTCAGTCGAATGACGTTGCCGTCACGGCGCGGGCTAGCACCAAGATCGGAATCACGCAGGGCCTTTTCCACGGCATTGGCCTGCGAGGCATCGAACGGGGTGACGGACAGGGTGCGTGGTTCCGGAACGCCGATGGTGGCGACGGCCTTCAGCGGCGTCGGCGCACCGTAGTAATCGACGGTGATGCCGTTGAGCAGGGCCGGATTGGCGCGACCGGTACGGATGCCGGAGAAGTTCTCCTTGGTGGATTCGACGGACTTGGCCATCTGGGCCTTGGCCTGATCGACGATGTTTGCCATATTCATACTCCTTGTTTGTGATTGATCGATATTCGACGTTGAATGTCGTTACTCGGCCAACGAGGATTCCGCAGTGGAAACCATGGTACCAATTTCCTCACCGAGCAAAGCGCGGGTGACGTTGCCCTCGCCTTCAAGACCGAACACGCGAATGAGCTGCTTGTTGTCGCGCGCCATGGAAAGTGCCGAGGCGTCCATGACGGCCAGGTTGTCGACAAGCGCGCGGTTATAGCTCAAGGTCGCGAAACGCCTGGCGCTCTCGTCCTTGCGTGGGTCGGCGGTATAGACGCCGTCCACACCGTTCTTGCCCATAAGCACCTCGTCGCAATGAATTTCCAGAGAACGCTGAATGGACACGGTATCGGTGGAGAAATACGGCATGCCCGCACCGGCACCGAAGATTACGACACGGCCCTTTTCGAGGTGACGAATGGCCTTGAGAGGAATGTACGGTTCGGCGACCTGTCCCATGGTGATGGCGGTCTGCACTCGGGTGGCCTGGCCTTCCTGTTCCAGGAAATCCTGCAATGCCAAGCAATTCATCACGGTGCCAAGCATGCCCATGTAGTCGCCGCGGGAGCGGTCGATGCCGGCCTGCTGCAGTTCCGCCCCACGGAAGAAGTTACCGCCGCCGACCACGATCGCTACCTGCACGCCCTGCTGGACAGCGGGAACGATTTCACCTGCGATGCGTCGGATCACGGTCGTATCGATGCCGACCTTGCCGCCACCGAATGCCTCGCCGGAGAGCTTGAGTAGCACCCTACGCGGATTGTCACCAGTGTTTTCGCCAGTCATGAAAAGCCTTTCTTGCCCGAAAACTCACGAAATTTACCGCTCTCCAGACTATCGGCAAACAACGACACCGCACTTGAACGACACAGCCCATAAAACAAAAAGCGGCCATCATGTACGATGATGGCCGCTTCGGGATACATCGTCATGCGATGCGTCCCGGCTTTACCGTAAGCGAGTTCACTCGGCTTCGCCCTTGCCGACCTCCACGCGAGCGAAGGCCAGAGCGGCGCCACCGACTTCCTTGAACAGGTCGCCGACGGTCCTGGACGGATCCTTGACGTAGGACTGCTCAAGCAGGACGTTCTCCTTGTAGAAGGCATTCAGACGGCCTTCCACGATCTTCGGAACGATTTTCTCCGGCTTGCCTTCGGCCAGGGACTTCTCGGTGGCCACGCGACGCTCGGACTCGACCACATCGGACGGAACGTCCTCACGGGTCAGCCACTGAGCGCCCATAGCGGAGATCTGCAGAGCGGCCTCGTGAGCCACGGCGGCACCTGCCTCGTCGGTGGCGATCATGGCCACGATGCTCGGCGGCATCTCAGCGGACTTCTTGTGGGCATAGATTTCGACGTGCGGACCGGCAACCTTGGCGAACTGGCCGACCTTGACGTGCTCGCCGAACAGGGCCGCAGCCTCTTCGACGGCTTCCTTCACGGTGGCGTCGCCGGAGGCGGCAGCCAGGACCTCATCCACGGAGGATGCCTCGGCCTTGACGGCGTCTTCGAGAACGCTGTCCGCGAATTCCACGAACTTCGGGGTCTTGGCCACGAAGTCGGTCTCGGAGTTAAGCTCGACGGCATAACCGGTCTGGCCATCGGCGGATTCCACGACCTTGGAGGCGATGGTGCCTTCCTGGGCCTTACGGCCTTCGCGCTTGCCTGCGGCCTGGATACCCTTGGCGCGGATGATCTCCTTGGCGCGAGCCACGTCACCCTCGGCCTCGGTCAGGGCTTTCTTAACGTCCATCATGCCGGCGCCGGTTTCCTCGCGCACCTGCTTGATCAGAGCTGCAGTGATTGCTGCCATTGATTTGTCTCCTCTGAAAAAATAATGTCCCATATGATGGGAGGCATTGCACCTCCCATCATAGAGGATGTGTTCACTCAGCCTTGGCTTCGCCTTCAGCTTCAGCCGGGGCTTCGGAGGCCGGAGCGCCCTCGGTCAGGAGCTCCTTCTCCCAAGCGGCCATCGGCTGCTCGGTCTCACCCTCGGCCTTGGCGGCCTTGCCGGAACGCTCCAGCAGACCTTCGGCCACTGCATCGGCCATGAGGCTGGTCAGCAGCTCGATGCCGCGGATGGCGTCGTCATTGGCGGCGATCGGGTATTCGACGGACTCCGGATCGGCGTTGGTGTCGACGATGGCGACGACCGGGATGCCCAGCTTGTGAGCTTCCTCGACGGCCAGCGCTTCCTTGTTGACGTCAACGACGAACATGGCGGACGGGGTACGGTTCATGTTACGGATACCGCCCAGCTGCTTGGCCAGCTTGTCCTTCTCGCGCTCGAGAAGCAGCAGTTCCTTCTTGGTCAGGCCGGAGCCATGCACGTCGGTGAAGTCCATCTCTTCGAGTTCCTTGAGACGGGAGACGCGCTTGGACACGGTCTGGAAGTTGGTCAGCATGCCGCCGAGCCAGCGCTCGGAGACATACGGCATGTTCACGCGGGTGGCCTGGGAGGACACTGCTTCCTGAGCCTGCTTCTTGGTGCCGACGAACAGCACGGTGCCGTTATGAGCGACGGTGGCCTTGATGAAGTCATAGGCGGCGTCGATCATATCGAGCGACTTGAACAGGTTGATGATGTGAATGCCGTTGCGCTGGGTGAGGATGAACTGCTTCATCTTCGGGTTCCAACGACGGGTCTGGTGGCCGAAGTGCAGACCTGCCTTCAGCATATCGCTCATAGTGATTTGAGCCATGGTATCGCTACCTCTTTCTTGTCGGTTCTTGCCTGGTCATGCGTCCCTGCGTGCAACCTCGCCTTGGAGGCGAGGCCGACCGACACAGGTCGTCGCGAACATGACGCGAATTTGCTGCATGTCGGTTGACGATAATGGTTGGTCCGAAGCGCTTGCGACTGCACTTCTCACCGGGTGGCATACGAAGTATGAAGATACCACAGGGTCCCGTCTTTTTCGGACGGGACCCTGCCAAACCCTGTCAACAGGTGTAATTCCAAGCTCTTTGCCGGAACGGAAACCTACTGACGGTGATTGCGCATGTATCGCATCGCTTCGCGGCGTTCTTCCTTCTCGAGACGGTCAAGATAGACATGGCCATCCAGATGATCGGTCTCATGCTGCAACATGCGGCCCATGATGCCATGCCCTTCCAGTACGACCGGGTTTCCGTCCAGATCAATGCCTCGTACCCGGGCGTAATCGGCACGGCGGGTCTTGTACCACAGGCCCGGTACCGACAGGCAACCCTCATCGCCGTACTGTTCGCCGCTGGTCTCTTCGAGCACGGGATTCAGGACATAGCCGATCTTGCCATCGATGTTGTAGGAGAACGCACGCAGGTTCACTCCGATCTGGTTGGCCGACAGGCCGGCACGGCCAGGATCGTCAACGGTGTCCAGCAGATCCTGCACCAAGTGGCGCACGGCCGGAGTGATTTCCTTGATGGGGTCGCATGGGGTACGTAGCACCGGGTCTGGCACGACTCGAATCTCACGAATTGCCAAGATTATTTCTCCTCGTCTGTAATCGTTGCCTCAGATGCTGCGGAATCGTCCGGCGTCTCAGCTTCGCCATGCGATTCCTCAGTCTGTCTCTTGATTTTCTCCTGCATGGTATCAAATGCCTGCCGAACCTTCGGACTCACGGATTCCGATGCCTGACGGACGCTTTCGGATGCCTGCTTGACGGTTTCCGTAGTGCGGTCGAGAATCTGCACGGTCTTCGGCAATGGTTTCCCGGAAGGCTTCGGCGCGTACAGCACGTTTTCGATCGTTTCAGCGTACCGTTGCAGCACCTTCGGGCGGACCACCTTCAGACTGGCGGTCAACGTGCCGTTGTCCTGGCTGAATTCCTCGTCCAGCACCTCGAACTTGCGCACCGATTCCGCACGGGACACGTTGGAATTGGCTTTTTCGACGTACTGCTGGATAAAGGCGCGCACCGCATCATTGTCCGCAATCTGCGACAACGGCATATCGGCATCAAGGCCCTGCTGGGAGAGCCAGGAGCGCACCATATCCGGGTCGAGTTCGATCAATGCGCCGATGAACGGCTTGCCGTCCCCCACGACCACGCTGTGCGAAACGATCGGGCAGGTATTGATGATGTCCTCCATCGGGGCGGGACTCACGTTCTTGCCGCCGGCGGTGATGATGATGTCCTTCTTACGACCCGTAATGTACACGAAGCCGTCATCGTCGATGGTGCCGAGATCTCCGGTACGCAGCCATCCATCGGGCAGCTTGACCTCAGCGGTAAGCTCGGGCTTCTTGTAATAGCCGAGGAACACGTTCGGCCCCTCGACGAGTAGCTCGCCGTCATCGTCGACGCGCACTCCCATGCCGGGACCGGGCTTGCCTACTGATCCTACGCGATTGGCATCCTGCCAGTTGACGATCATCGGGGCCGCGGTCTCGGTCATGCCATACCCCTGAATGAACGTAATGTCATCCATGCCATTGAAGAAATGGGCCAGATCGACGTTCAACGGTGCGCCGCCGCACGCCAGATAGCGCATGTTCGGGCCAAGCGCCGAACGAATGGACTTGCCTACGGTGGACATGAAGAACGAATGCTCGGCACGCGAGGTGAGCGAATGACGACCGGTCTCCTGCTCATCCTTGGACCAGCGCACGAAATGTTCGAAGGCCTTGGCGAACAGACGGCCGCGGATGCCGGCACCGGCCTTCTGCGAGGCCGCGTTGTACACCTTTTCGAATACGCGCGGCACGCCGAGCAGATAGGTGGGCTTGAAACTGCGCAAATCGGCCAGCAAATGCTTGGCCCCGGGCAGGTAACCGACCACGCCTTGGCCGCCGATGGCCACGTACTGAATGTACCTGGCGAAACAGTGCGCCAACGGCAGGAACAGCATCAGTCGATTCGGCTGGTAGAGCATCTCGTCGAGAATGATGTAGCCGTTGAGCACGATATGAGTGAAATTGCGATGCGATAGCATCGCGCCTTTTGGCTTGCCCGTGGAACCCGATGTATAGACGATGGTCAGCATGTCATCGGCCTTGACCCGCGCGATGGCCCTGTCAAGCGTATTGCCGTCGACCGCCTGACCGAAATCGGCGACGGCATCGAGGCCATCCGCCTCGAAATTGAACACGTACTTCAAGCCATCGTGGCTGTCGCGAATCTGTTCCAGTGTCTGTGTATGCGCGAAATCACCGGCAAAGGCGATAACCGGGTTCACCTCTTCGATAATGGAGGCTGCCTGCCTGGCTGAATCCGTTTCGTACACGGGTACGCTCACCGCGCCGATTGCGGCGCATGCGAAATCGACGACGCCCCATTCGTAGCAGGTCGGTGAATAGATGACCACCATGCTACCGGCCTTGACTCCGAGTCCGAGCAGACCTTTGGCCACGCCGTTCACTCGATCGAGCATCTGTCCGGCGGTCACATCATGCCAGTGCCGAGTCTCATCATCCTGCCACTGGGCGATCAGATCGTCGGGATTCCGCTCCGCCCGTTTGGAGAGCAACGAATACACGGTGTCCTCATCAGTGGTGCTGTACGCAGGTTCCGGTATAAATTCACGCAACATGAGTCCCTATAGTAGTTGCCACTTTCTCAAGGCACGCTGAAAACCCTTGAAAATGGCTATTTTTCGCCGTTTTCAAGGGTTTTGCCTGTTTTTCTTCCAGCGATGGCGGGAAACGTCAGCCGATATCAGAATATGCGCATTTCCAAGCTGTTCCCATTCGTTCGAACACCATGTTGCAACACATTCGTTCGGCACCGATGCGCAACATGACCACGCAGTCGAATTTTTGAGGATTGACCAACCATCCGTTGATGGATCCCATGATGACCGGCAAGATTCCGATTCTGGCGTGCAATCTCGCATCTCTGCGCATGTGTTCGACCAACAGTTGGGAAGCGTTTTCCAAACGTTTCAGGCATGTCGGAGTCATCCTGCGTTCAATGCGCGCCGGTTTCGTCCTGCCACGGAAGATATCGGCGGAATCACAGGCGATACGTGCCGAGTTCATTGCCATGGCATGAGCCTGCTGAGGATCCCATTCCATGGCATCAGTGCGCACGAAGTGAAATGGAATGGGTTCGGCGGAGAGTTCGGCGGCGATGAATCCGTCGAAGACGGGCAATGGCGTTTTCTGCTTGGTGAGATACTCTTGCCACATCATATTGGTATCGCCATTCGGATTCAGTACGGCATCCAACCCGGAGGACGGAATATCCTCCGAAATTTCATCGTCCTCCTGTTCGTCCTCCTCCTGCTCCTGCAGATCATCATCGGGAGGGGGGACGTCTTCTTCGGGATCCTTCATGGGGCTCCCCTTTCTTGTACGTTCATATTCACCATTGAATATGGGGGTACCCCTATTACAGCGTTAAAAATCCCTTCCGTCAAATCGGCGGAAGGGATTTGTGAATATGTGGATAACCCCTATCAGGGGTGGATGTCAGCGGGTGCTACGTGGGGCGACCGTCACCGAGCAACGCTGGAAGCTCTTGAGATCGACATAACCCGTAGTAGCCATGGCACGTCGCAGGGCGCCGATGAAGTTGGTGGTGCCATCGGCCTGATGACTTGGGCCGAACAGGACGCTCTCCAAAGACCCTACCGTACCGACGTTCGTACGGAAGCCACGTGGCAGCGTCTGATGACGGGCTTCGGTACCCCAATGCATACCCTGACCCGGAGCCTCCTCGGCTCGAGCCAACGGCGAACCGAGCATCACGGCATCGGCACCAAGTGCAAACGCCTTGACGAAACTGCCGGAGTCCCCCATGCTGCCATCGGCAATCACCTGCACATAGCGGCCGCCGGATTCATCCATATAGTCACGACGGGCTTCGGCCACGTCGGCGATGGCGGTGGCCATCGGGGCATGAACTCCGATGGTGTTGCGATTGGCGGAGACCGCACCGCCTCCGAACCCGACCAGCACACCGGCCGCACCGGTACGCATCAGGTGCAGCGCTGCGGTGTAGTTGGCCGCACCGCCGACGATGACCGGCACATCCAGATCGTAGATGAACTTCTTGAGATTCAACGGCTCATGGTTCTTCGACACATGTTCGGCGGACACCACGGTGCCGCGAATGACGAACAGGTCGACACCGGCATCGAGCACGGTCGAATAATAGTCTTGGGTGCGCTGCGGAGACAAGGCTCCAGCTACGGTGACTCCGGCGTCACGGATTTCATGCAGACGTTGCACGATGAGCTCCGGCTTGATCGGCTCGGCGTAGATCTGCTGGATGCGTCCGGTGGCCTGATCCGCAGGCAACTGTGCGATTTCGTCAAGCAACGGCTGCGGATCGTCATATCGGGTCCACAGGCCTTCCAAATCCAGCACACCCAGCGCGCCCATCTTGCCCATGGCGATGGCGGTGGCCGGGCTGGTCACCGAATCCATCGGCGCACCGATGACCGGAACATCGAATTCATAGGCATCGACCTGCCATGAGGTCGATACATCCTGCGGATCGCGAGTACGACGGGAGGGAACGATAGCGACATCGTCCAACGAATAGGCCAGACGGCCCTTCTTGCCCAAACCGATTTCAATTTCCTGAGACATGACTTCAAGGCTAATGCTCAGCAATGACAGTGGGCGCACCGTGTCCACCTGTCGAATTTGGACATCGCCACACGGAATTAACACACTTCCGCTATGACGGAACACATAACCTTCAATCCCGACAGGAGGGCAACACATGGCCAAAATCAAGGTCGAAGGCAAGGTCGTCGAACTCGACGGCGACGAGATGACCCGCGTCATCTGGAAGGACATCAAGAATCGTCTGATTCTGCCGTATCTCGATGTGGATCTCGACTATTACGATCTGGGCATCGAGAACCGTGATGCCACCGACGATCAGGTGACCATCGACGCGGCCAAGGCGATCCAGCGCGAGCATGTCGGCGTCAAATGCGCCACCATCACACCGGACGAGGCCCGCGTCAAGGAGTTTGGCCTCAAGAAGATGTGGAAGTCCCCCAACGGCACCATCCGTAATATCCTTGGTGGCACCATCTTCCGCGAGCCGATCGTCATGAGCAACGTGCCGCGTCTGGTTCCAGGCTGGACCAAGCCGATCGTCGTGGCCCGCCATGCCTTTGGCGACCAGTACAAAGCCACCGATTTCAAGGTGCCAGGGGCCGGTACGCTCACCGTCACCTTCACCCCGGAAGACGGTTCCGAGCCGATTGAGCATGTGGTCTACAACTATGGTGCCGACGGCGGCGTGGCCCAGGTGCAGTACAACGTCAACGATTCGATCCGCGGTTTCGCACGCGCCTGCTTCAACTATGGCCTGATGCGCGGCTATCCGGTGTACCTATCCACCAAGAACACGATTCTCAAGGCATACGATGGTCAGTTCAAGGACATCTTCGCCGAGGTCTTCGAAACGGAGTACAAGGGTAAGTACGAAGCGGCCGGTCTGACTTATGAGCATCGTCTGATCGACGATATGGTGGCCAGCTCCCTCAAGTGGCACGGTGGCTATATCTGGGCCTGCAAGAACTATGACGGCGACGTGCAATCCGATTCCGTGGCACAGGGCTTCGGTTCACTCGGTCTGATGACCTCCGTGCTCATGACCCCCGATGGCCAGACCGTCGAAGCCGAGGCCGCACACGGCACCGTGACCCGTCACTATCGCCGTTGGCAGAAGGGTGAAAAGACCTCCACCAATCCGATCGCATCCATCTTCGCGTGGACCGGTGGCCTCAAGCACCGTGCGGAGCTCGACAATACGCCAGAAGTCAAGCATTTCGCCGAAACGCTGGAGAAAGTCATCGTCGACACCGTGGAAGGTGGCAAGATGACCAAGGATCTGGCCATGCTGATCGGCCCGGATCAGCCTTGGCTTGACACCGAAGGCTTCATGGACGCCCTTGACGAGGCACTTGCCGCGGCTCTGACGGCATAGGAGCCCCCTCCTTCCCCGTTTCATATGTTTACGGCCTGAATATGTGCGCATTCACGCATATGTTCGGGCCTTTTCGATGACCGGATATTACAATCATGGTCAGCATAGGAATATCAGAGACACCAGCGAAGGAACGACGGCATGACATTGCACTGCACGGCTATGGCGAAACGACTGCTCGCATTGACGGCATCGGCGGGGCTGCTCCTGACCATGACCGCCTGTTCGACATCGGGCGACGACGTCTCGTCGACAACGTCATCCTCCACCAGCGCATCCAGCACGACGGAGGATGGCAATGTCGTGATCTTCGCCCCCTCGGACGGCATCACCATCTCGCAGCAAACTCCCTTGAGCAAATGGGAAAAACTGGTGCCGGAGATTGTATCCTCCTTGAAATCCAAAGGCGTAAGCGGCGGGAACATCACCGTCAAAACCGCTTCGAGCCTAGATAAGCAAAGCCAGAACGTACAGGATTACGTGGTGAATCATGTGACGGGCTCCGCCAAGAAAACGAAGACCACGCTAGTTGTGGCCCCGGTGGCGAATACCACCGAATCAGACAGGCAATACGGCGATTATGTGAGCCGCGCCATCACCTGGAACGAGGATTCCTCTGATGAGGACGAGCAGGATTACGCGCAATCCGCGGAACGAATGGTCGCGGCACTGCGACTCGCCCAGGATGAGGGAATGAAGGTGGTACTGATCTCCAACAGCCTACAGGGGTACGTTCCGGATGCCTTCGTGAAGATGTCCGACGCCGAACAAATCGGTATGCTGCAGGCTCAGAAGCTGGTGAACAAGCTGGCTTTGGATAAGACGAGTTCGGATAATCCAAAGCATATCGAGGTATTGCTTCCCTACGATACGACCGATGAGAACGGTCAGAATGCCGATGCGACTTTCGCGCAATCGGTGTTCAAAGGCATCTGGAAGGTGCTGAGCCCGTACTTCAAAGACGGCAAAGCCATAAGTCCATCCGGCAAACTGACTGCTTCCAGCACCGATGACGACTGGCGGGAAGTGGCGTTCGAAGCCACCAAAAGCGATCAGGTCAAGCAGGCGCTGGCCGAACGCCTCGGCATGGATAAGGACAAATCTCGCCATACGCGTATCGACGGCATCATCGCCTGCAACGACTTCGTGGCGGACTCGGTCATCGCCGAGCTGACGGATTTGGCGTATACCGGTTCGGCGGCGGATGTCAATCCTTCGATCACGATTTCCGGAATCATGGACAACATCGCCGGCAAACATGATTTGAAGAAAAAAGCCGTCCCCGATCCCGTCAAGGCCCCGGAGTCAGATGACGATGATGAGTCCACCGACGATTCCGGCAAGGACGAATCCATCGACAAGAAGAACGCGCAATGGCCGATCGTCACTGGCTATGGAGCCTATGCGAGTTCCATGCCGAGCATCGTGAACGGTCAGCAATGGATGACCGCACTGGAGAATCGCAAGGCTTTTGCACAGGATATCGCCGAGGTGTGCGTACGTTTCAACGCGGCGCGGAAAATCAGCGGATTACGGTTCGTCGATACCACCACCGTCGGCGGCCAGAAGACGCCCACCATCCAGGAAGACACCTTGGCGGTCAGCGCCTATAATCTGAAAAACACGCTCATCGAACCGGGATACATCTCACTTGCCGATGCCGGCATGTGACCGATTCCATCGAATCCGTAAGTGGCGCAAGGGCCCGCACCCGGAGATGCGGTGCGGGCCCTTGCGCCACTTACGGATGATAGGGCCTACTTTTTCGGCACGTAGATCACGGTGTCAATCAGCGATCTATAGTGTTCGACGACTGCTTGACGACGTGCCTTCATGCTCGGTGTGACCAAGCCATTCCCCTCGGTGAACTCATCGGGCACGATCTCGAACTTTCGGATGGATTCGGCACGAGATACCAGTTCGTTGGCTTTATTGACGGCACGTTCCACCTCAGCCCGCACGATCGGGTTCTTCGTGGCCTCCTCAAGATTCTCCACACGTTCAGCGCCTTGCGATTCAAGCCACAGATTCGTCTCCGCCAGATCAAGGGAGATAATGGATGCAATGAACGGCTTACGGTCACCTATCACCACACACTGACTCACCACTGGGGAAGTCATGATGGAGGCTTCCATCTCGCTTGGGGAGACGTTCTTGCCGCCTGCGGTGATGATGAGATCCTTTTTGCGTCCGACAATGGACACGAATCCGTCATCGTCGATGGATCCGAGGTCACCGGTGTGCAGCCACCCATCGACGATCTGCTGCTCGGTAACGTCCGGATGGTTATGGTATCCCACGCATACGGCCGGGCTCTTGATGCAGAGTTCGCCTGTCTCGTCGACGCCCATGGTCACGCCTTGCAATGGCAGACCGATGGTGCCGATCTTATAGCCGACCGTTGGATTCACGCTGGAGGGAGCGCAGGTTTCGGTCATGCCGTATCCTTCGAGCAAAGGCAGTCCCACGCCATTGAAGAAGTGCGCGATGGAGGAGTCGAGCGGCGCGCCGCCGGAAACCGCGTATTCCACATGTCCACCGAACACGTCCATGATCGACGAATAGACAAGCTTGTCGTACAGCGCATGCTTCATACCAAGCGCCAACGGAATGCCCTCGCCTGACTGCTGGGCGTAGGACCAGTCGCGCGCCACTTGAGTGGCGCCTGCGAATACACGGCCCTTAAGGCCGGAACCGGCCTTTTGCGAGGCCGCATTGTAGATTTTTTCGAAGATCCGTGGCACGGCCAGGATGAATGTCGGTTTGAATGCCTGAAAATCGGCCAAGATGGTTTTGAGATTGCCAGACAGGCCCAGCGAAACATTGCCGGCGAAGCAGAAGAACTGCATATAGCGAGCGAACACGTGGGCCAACGGCAGAAACAGCAGCAGTCGACGATTTGGCTTCATGGCGATGTCAGGCATGGAATTGACACCGGAATAGGTGATGAACACGAAGTTCGCGTGGGAGAGCTCAATGCCTTTGGGCGTTCCCGTGGAGCCGGAAGTATATACGATGGTCGCCAGGTCGGAACCTTTGACGGCATGTTCGCGTTCATAGAATTCCGCATCGGATACGGAGCGGCCGTATTCGATGATGGTATCGATCGCACCGAACCGAATCACATAGACGTCGCCCAGATCAGGACATTGCGCACGAACCGATTCGATTTTGTCCCGCTGGCCGTCATCTTCGGCAAAGGCCATCTTGACCTTCGAATCGTTGAAAATCATCGTGACCTGTGCCGGTGAATTCGTCTCATATACGGGCACGGTGAGCGCGCCGATGGACATGATGGCCAAATCGAGCGCCGTCCATTGCCAGCAGGTATGCGCAGTGATGGATACCGAGTCGCCTGGCATGATGCCGCGTGCGATCAGGCCTTTTGCAATGGCTATGACCTTGGCTTGGAATTCGGCCGCGCTGAAGGACGACCACTCCCCTGCCTCGTTCTTATATTCGACCAGAGAATCGTTCGGCGCGCGCCTTACACGCTCCTCGAGAACCGAAAAGACGTTCTTGTCGGCATCGATCGACTGTTCCAAAGGACGCGTGTATTCCTTATACATGACGCTATTCTCCTCAATGCATGAACCTACAAATATGCATCATAGTCGAGCCGATCATATTACTCGGAATTCGCCACACTCCTTCAGCTTCTTCACCGGTGTCACCCATCTGGTTTCAGCGCGATCGTCACTGCCCTAACTTTCCCCTCCGGATCGGTATAACCGCGATCCGCACCCTTGAGCCCCCAGTGCAGGCAGACATCCGTGCAATGGTCGGAAGAACCTTCGACGTGCGCAAAGATACGCCCGCCTTTGACCATTGTTCCGACGGGGAGATCGGTGGTGGCCGGCTCGAAGGTGGAAGTCAGCTCCCCGTGCAGCGTACCGTGACGTATGGTGACCACCGATTTGCCCGCCACGCTTCCCGCAAAGGCAATCATGCCGTCCGCTGGCGCAAGGAGTTCTTCGCCTTCCTCCACGTTGAGATCGATTCCCCGATGCCCTGAGAGCCATTGTTTTTCAGGTGCTTGGTATCGCTTCATTATGCTGGCGTCCGACACGGGCCAACGCATGAGTGCGCTGCACTCGCCGCTCGAATATGATGTCGTGTTTGCCGTCGAAGCCTGCGATGGCCGTACCATCATGCAGCAGATGATCAGCGCCGCGATCGTGGTGATCAGGCAGGAGATGATCGCCCGTCTGCCTTGCCGCTCGCAATCGTTGCGCTCAGTGTCGCATTGGTATCGGTATCGTCGGATTCTACGCTGGTATTCCCGTTCGTTCACCATGGCTCCTTTGCCGTTTTCTGCCAGCATGAGGACCCTTTATCTTCCCCGTCAAGTCGAAACGGAGGTTGTGGTCGGAGGACGGTAGTTATCCACAGGCTCCGGGCGTGTCGCAACCTACGATGGAAGGCATGAGCGACAATACCACGCAACGTAAGGCACTACGGCAGCTGGAAGACGAACCGGCCGATGAACGGATCGCCTACTATCGCAAACCGTTCATGGTGCTATGGGCCGCCGTGCAGGAAGCCTCGAGCGAATTGCAGGACGATTATTCGCTCTCCCCTGAACTATCACAGCTATGGGTCGCCGAACGCATCCGCCAGGTGGCGGATTCACTGGTGGACCGCTTGGCTGAAACGGCGATTGCCCACGGGGAATCCAAATCGAACGTGGCGCGCGCGGCGGGCGCCAGCCCCGCGAACGCATTGCGTCGTTTCCCCCGCCTTCGTGAAGGCGAAGGGCGTGAGCGTACGCTTATCGATGAGGTATTGGATTCACTGGAATGACAAAAACCCTCGGTATTTCGAGGGCTTTCCTATGGCTCCTGCGACTGGGCTTGAACCAGTGACCGTCCGATTAACAGTCGGATGCTCTGCCAACTGAGCTACGCAGGAATGCGCTGTGCACAAGATGAAGATGATACTCCGGAATGGTGCTACTGCAAAACCTCAGCGTGTCACATGGAAATTCTGGTTAAAGGCATGGCGGAGTCGATCGGAAAATCCGGAGCGGACGGCTTGACTCCCGCTTCGACCAGATTGACACCCAACATGGCCACCATCGCACCATTGTCTGTACATAGTTTGATACGGGGAACACGAACCTCGACCCCCCGTTCCTTGCCGACTTCCAACAGTTTGGCACGCAACTGGGAGTTCGCGGAAAAACCACCGCCGACAATCAGTGTGCCGGAATCATACTGTTCACAGCCTCGCATGGCTTTTTCGGCAAGCACGGTGGCAACGGAGTCGGCCAGCGAAGCACACACGTCGTCGACGGGAATCTCAAGACCTGCGGTCTGACGCTGTTCAATCCAACGTGCGACGGCGGTCTTGACCCCGGAGAAACTGAAGTCGTATGGGTGTTGCCTTCCGGCTTTGCCTTGGGTGAGTCCCTGCGGCACCTTGATGGCATGTGGGTCGCCCGACTGGGCGTGACGGTCGATATGCGGGCCTCCCGGATAGGGGAAACCGAGCAGTCGTGCCACTTTGTCGAAACATTCGCCGGCGGCATCGTCAAGGGTGGTACCGACCACATCGATGTGCCGGGCCACATCTTCAACGTGCAGCAGCGAAGTGTGGCCGCCGGACACGATCAGCGCAAGCGTGTCCTTGGGAAACGGGCCGAACTGCAGTTGGGTGACGGCGATGTGCCCAATGACATGATTGATGCCATAGATCGGCTTGTTCGCGGCCCAAGCCAGCGCTTTCGCCCCGGAAACGCCGACGGCGAGGCAACCGGCAAGACCAGGGCCCGCGGATACGGCGATGGCGTCGATGTCGGACAGCGTCATATCGGCGTCAGCCAGAGCCTTCGACACGCATGGTACGAAAGCTTCGGCATGCGCCCGTGAGGCGATTTCCGGAATCACACCGCCGTAGCGCGCATGGTCGTCCATGGATGAGGCCACGACGTTGGAGATCAGCGTTCTGCCCTGCACTACGGCCGCAGCGGTTTCATCGCAAGTGGATTCGATACCGAGTACGATTGGTTCGCTCATTGGTTGGACACTCCGTTAGTTCTGTGGTTGGAAGCCGATGGTTCGTGGCTCAAGATCGAGGCTCATGGTGTAGGCATCGATTCCTTCGGGCTGGTAATACCGTTTGCGCAGACCCATCCTGATGAAACCGAAACGTTCATATAATCCCAATGCCGGCACATTGTCGACGCGCACCTCCAAGAGCATGCGTTTCGCGCCCTGCCGTTTGGCCGATTCGATCAAGGATTGCAGGAGCATCGCCGCAATTCCCCTGCGCTGAAACGACCTGCCGACGCCGATGGTCATGATCTCCGCATCATCACCGTCATACCAGAAGCCGGCATAGCCGCGAACGATCGGAATCCCATCGTCATCTGACGGTTCAATATCCAACAGGTAAGTACGTGCCGGCGCATTGAGTTCCTGCCGGACCGAATGTTCGCTCCAGGCGCCGTGACCGAACAGATCAGCCTCCAGTGCGACGATCTGTCTGATGGCCGCATCTTGTTCAACCTGCGTATGATCGACAATCATATTCGCTGCATCACTCCGTTTTATCGGCACCGGCATGGTTGAGCACATGCTTGAGCGGATTCGGTACGGATACGTCAGGACGTCGAAGATACAGCGGTTCAACGGGAACGGGATGGGCCAGCGCCTCGTCGGATGTGGCGAATGAGGCGAACCGTTCCAATCCGTAGGCTCCTTTATCAAGTAGCGTATCGTCGGACACGGAGCCGAGCGCAGCCAGCGAATCCCATGTCATAGCGTATTTCGAAGCGCCATGGCCTACAACGTCGACCACATACCGTACGTTCGGACGATCCGCTCGCAGCAGTTCAACCGCGGCATCGACCCGTCGCACGATGGATTGCGGATAGTCGATGTCCATGCCGACCAATGTTCGGGGCATGGCGCTCCCCCGTGCCGAATCCATCAGCATGAAGTACAGTTGCCGACGACGGGCATCGTTGATTGCAAGCGTCAGATGGCACGCGTCATCACTGGCGTATTCATCGACCAGTTGCGTTTGCGGTGAAAGCGCATCCTGTCCCACCAGTTCGGCTCCGGTGACGAATGCCAGCGCCTTGGCTGCTACGATGCCCGCTCGGAGTCCCGTGAACGGCGCCGGGCCAATGCCTACCACGATGCGCTCGATATCCGTGGGTCTGAGTCCCGCCTGTTCGACGGCATGGGCGATGTTCACCTGCAGTTTCTCGACATGCGTACGTGAATCGGTCTCCACTATGGGCTCATGCCCGACCACGCCGACCGTGGAACCGTACGAGGTGTCAATCACCAGTGTCTGCATTTTCAAGAACTCCTTGTGCCAAACCTCTAGATACTGTACAACCGACGCTAGAAGCGGCCAAAACAACGATCAGCGGGATCCGTTTGCGAAATCGAAGCCACTCCAGGCCGCGCCGATTGGAATCATGGTGATGATGCGCACGCCGTCGCCGGTCAGTTCCCTGTCATCCCCAGCCGTGTCGACATCGATCGGTCTGTCGATATGGATTTCCAACCGTTCCGGTGCAAGGGCCGCAGCCATCTGCTCGCCCCACTCCATAAGAATTACCGTATTATCGCTTGGATTCTCCAACTCCTCATCCAGTCCCAGAGATTCGAGCTCATCCAGCAGCCGGCCCACGGCATCTTGTCCGGGAGCGTAGGCATTGCCTCCAAGACGATAGGCGTCAACGTGCACCAGATGTGCGGAAGACCCATCGGAGAAGCGTCCCTCAAGCTCGCGTGCAATGGTGAATGTCGGAGACACGATGGGCTCCGTGATGCCGAGCCCCGCGCCGAAACCTTGCGCGAATGTGGTTTTGCCGGCACCAAGCGGCCCGGAAAGCAGCACCACATCCCCTCCGTGGGTCAGTTTTGACAATCGTTCGCCGATTGCGCGCATATCGTCGCCGGTCTCGACCATCATAGTGATGCCGTTACTGTTCATGACCTGTTGATCCGTCCTTTTTGACTAATGAGTTCGATGGAGCGTTCCAGCGCATAGACCGGGTCTCCTCCACTGGTTTTGCTTTGCTCGTCCGCCCATGCAAGCATCTGGATGCATCGGCCCAGACCTGCCGAAGTCCATCCGGGAAGTTGCCGTGTGGCATTCTTGAGTGCCCACGGGTTCGTTTTCGCCTCTGCTTGAGAAATGGTACCGGCACGCACAGCCGACGCTTTGGCGAGCGTACGCAGTTTCATGGCAAGGGCTCCGATCAGCGCAATCGGATCGATGCCCTGCTCCACCGCTGATCGCATGGCGATGATGGCATCGGCGGAACGACCGGCCATGGCCTGATCGGCTACGACAAAACCAGTGACCTGCGGGTTGGAATCAAGATACTGGTTCACACGATTCAATCCCATTGGATCGTCGTCGAAATCAAAACACAGCTGGGCGACCATCGCAGCAAGCTCACCGGTTTTCTCGCCGAGTACGGCCACAAGCTGCTGTGCTGCCATCGGGTCCACACGACGGTTTCTACGATCGAAGCATTGCATGACGAAGTTGAGCTTGGCGTCAGCCTTTTTCAGATCGGGCACGACTTGTTTGTCGGCTCCGGCCTTCGTGAGCTGATCCACCAGTCGTTTGCCTTTGACTCCGCCTTCATGCTGGCAGATGACAATGCTGCAGTTCGTGGGATCCTTGCATGCCTGCCTGCAATATTCGACCATGGCATCACCAAGCTTTTCGTCGGCGCCTTGCAGGTTGACGATTTTCACGATCGCCCGATCGCTGAGCAACGAAGGACTCACCGCTTCGTCGAAAGCATAATGATCCGCGCCCATTGCATCCAATTCGATCAGTTCCGCATCAGGATACTTGCGTTGCGCGGCAACACACTGATCGCGCACCGTCTGTTCATTCAGATACGAATCCCCGCCAAAGACGATGTGAAATGGCGTATTCGTTGCGGATGTTTTCGGCATAGTATTCAATCTCGCCGCATCGGTGGACAAGCGTGCCATCATCAGCCGGCATCCCAATGCATGTTTTTCAACGCGGCGAACGTGAGCGTACCCCACAGGCGCAATCGATCCATGGGATTGCTCAGCATACGACGACCGGGCATGCCCTGTTCCGGCGTTCCCGCGCGTCTTGCGATGCGACGCATCAACCATACCGAACAAGCGCAGACCGACTCGACAGCCAGAACCAACATCGCGCCTGGTATGCCGCCGGCCCATGGGATGGTGGCGTGATTACCCGATCCCAAATGCAACGATACGATCTCCATGATTGCGGTGCCGCAACCGGATAGCCACGCCAGCACGAACCCGATATCGGGCAGTATCCAAGACAAGGCCAATGACGCCAGTCCAGCCAACGTGGAAAAACCGACGACAGGTGAGACCACAAGATTCGCCAGAATCGAAAATACCGGCAGCTCCGGTTCGATCAGCACCTGTAACGGCAAGGTGAACAGTTGTGCGGCGATGGTCATGCCTGCAGCCTGTGCCACGAATAGCGGCAACATCGCTTTCAGCCAATCGGTCATACGGTCCGCGAACAGCACTATGCCCAGCACCGCGGCACACGAAAGTGCAAACCCGAAGCTATATGACATGTACGGCTGGATAAGCAACACGCCCATAGCGGTCCAGCATAAGGTACTTAGCGCCTGTCCACGCCGTCCTACAAACAGACAGGTCGCGCCGGCCAGTCCCATCAGTAACGCACGGAAGACGGAATCCGAAGGAAACATGCAACAGGACAATGCAATGTAGGAAAGACCGGTCAGTATTGCCGTAATTCTTCGTGGTATTACGAAAAACGCGCAAATCGTACGGACCAGCGTGGCGACCACGGCAAGATGGCCGCCGCTGACCGCCATCAGATGCAGAATTCCCGATTTCCGGAAATCATCCTCCAATCGGCCGGCATAGGTGGCATCGATGCCGGATCCATCGGTCGAGTCTTCCGTCGGCACGTAATCCTGTCCGAGAATGCCCAATGTCAGCCCGGGAACCAACACCTTGCCCTGATCCGAAAGCCTGCCGGTCTGTATGAAAAAGGAACGTTGCATCACATCGACAAGACGGAAGACGGCATTCGGCGCGCGAATCATCCGAATGTCGTCCACGTCGGTCAGCCATATCGGCATGCTGCCATAGTCGGATGGCATCAGCATGCCGTCCAACTGGTATGTGCCGTCCTGCCGCAACATGGCGCAGTCGGGCTGATCGGCGTATACCCGTATACGACTGGCCGATGCCCGAACGAGTTGGCCTTCGGTCACGGTTTGCAATACGGCATCCGCTTGGCAGTCATTGGCGCGCCTGTTCGAGGCAACCGTCGGCGAAACGACATGCAGCCGCACCGTAACCGGCGTTGTTCCCTTCCTCGCCAGCGACGAGGACACGTCATTCCATTGCACAAGATCATAGGTCAGTGCGGTGCAGGAGCATGCCAGCATGGCGGCGATGCATGCCATGGCACCACTGTGCCAAGCCATCAGCTTGGTGGCGTTCGGGCCGCGCAGTCTCAACGACGCCAATCCCACACCGGCCACCACAGCCATCAGCAATATGATGGCGATCAGTAGCGGACCGGCGTGTGTTCCGTTCGCCGTCATCATTGAGAACGCAGCATGCGTGAGGAGACTCGCCGACCAACTCAGCACTGTCACGGGCAACAGGCGCCAGTCCCTGCTACCTCGCTCACGTTCGGACCACCGACCTTTCCCGTTCATCGCACGCATACCTGATCACGGAATTTGGCCAACGTCTTGCTTCCGATGCCTTTGACCTCCATCAGCTGATCCACATTGTCGAAACGACCGAACTGCATGCGGTAATCAAGTATGCGTTGCGCGGTAACCGGACCGATTCCCTTCAGCGTCTGCAGTTCCTCCAAGCCTGCGGTATTGAGGTCAAGAAGGTCGGAAGTGGGATCGGTATCGGTCGATTCGGATCGTGCCGTATCCGGCTGTGCGGATGAGGCGGATGTCGACGGCGATGTGCCGGATGAAGGATGTGCGGTTTGCCGTACCGTGGGTTGCGTGGATTGCAGTTGTGCATAGTGGGTCGCCTGTTGGATAAGCATGGTCAGGCTTGCGCATAACGCGCAGGTCAGGGTCAGCATCGCAATGACCGCATGAATCGGCTGAAATATGATGCGTGGCTTATCTCTTCGGCCGCGATTGAGCGGCTCTTCGGAGTCTGATGGCTGGACACCCGCCAAATCGGCCAGTGATGGTTTGGCTGCAACGGCACGCCGCACTTGCGATGATGCCCGGGCGTACGATCGTGCGGGTTGAGGACAGTGCGCAGACGGATGAGGCTCAGGCCTTGACATTGTTTCGGGAGCATTCAACCGTTGCAGCCGCGTCATCGGTGCGGCTGCGCCCATATGCTTCTTTCTGATAACGAAAACGCCCATGACTCCACGCTGATGGAATCATGGGCGTCTGTCCAGTCGAAACGGCCCTTGTGGTCGAAGGACGTCAGTTATCCACAGGCTCGGCGTGTCGCCAAGCGGAAGAACGATTCAGTCCTTTCGAAGGCCTTCAGTCGTCATTCCGCGGGGACGATCGAAACGATCTTCGGCGCTTTGACGATCACCTTGCGTGGCTCCTTGCCGCCAAGACGGTCGGCGACCGCTTCGAGGGCCATCTGCTCAAGCTCCTTCGGATCGATATCCGGAGTGACCTCAAGTTTGGCACGCACCTTGCCTTTGATCTGCACCACTGCGGTAACGGTGTCCTGGCCGACATAACGTTCATCGGCCTTAGGCCAGTCGGCATGGGCCAGCGATTCGTCATGGCCGAGCCTGTTCCACAGTTCTTCGCAGATGTGCGGTGCAATCGGTGAAAGCATCAGAATCAGCGGTTCGATGGCGGCACGCGGCACGTCATCAAGGCCAGTCAGATGATTGTTGAGCACAATGAGCTTGGCGATGGCGGTGTTGGGGCGCATGGCCTCCATTTCCACGGTCACGTCGGCAATCGTGTTGTTCAGGAGTTTCAGGGTCTTGGAGTCGAGGTCACCCTCGCTGACGCGAACCTCACCGGTGGTCTCGTCGATGACGTTACGCCACAGACGCTGCAGGAAACGCATGGAGCCGACCACGTTGCGGGTGTTCCACGGACGGGATTCGGCCAGCGGTCCCATGCCCATCTCGTATAGGCGGAAGGTATCCGCGCCGTAGTTCTCGTACATGTCATCCGGGGTGATGATGTTCTTCAGGCTCTTGCCCATCTTGCCGAACTCGCGGTTGGCGTGTTCGCCGTTCCAGGTGAAGGTCGGTTCGCCATTGGCATCGGCAGGACCTTCCACCACTTCGGCGGCCGGCACGTACTGGCCACGGTCGTCGGTGTAGGCATAGGCCTGGATCATGCCCTGATTGAACAGTTTATGGAACGGTTCGGCGGAGTCGACGAAGCCGAGGTCGAAGAGCACCTTGTGCCAGAAACGCGAATACAGCAGATGCAGTACGGCATGCTCCACGCCACCGATGTACAGGTCCACGCCACCGGCCTTGCCGGTGGTCTCGTTGTGGTTCGGGCCCATCCAGTAATCGTATTCGTCCTTCTCCACCATGTGTTCGGTGTCGGTCGGATCGAGGTATCGCATGTAATACCAGCAGGAGCCGGCCCAGTTCGGCATGGTGTTGGTGTCACGGTAGTAGGTCTTCTTGCCGTCGCCCAGATCAAGCTCGACCTTGACCCAATCCTCATTGCGGCTCAACGGTGCTTCCGGGTTGGATTCGGCATCTTCGGGGTCGAAGGTCTTCGGGCTGTAGTCCGGCACATCCGGCAGGTTGATCGGCAGCTGTTCGTCGGGCAGCAGATGCGGGGTGCCGTCCTCACCGTAGACGATCGGGAACGGCTCGCCCCAATAGCGCTGGCGGCTGAAGAGCCAATCGCGCAGACGGTAGCTGACGGTGCCCTTGCCGACACCTGCGGATTCAAGCCATGCATTGACCTTGTCAATGGCCTCGTCGACGCGCAGACCGTCGAGACTCAGGGCATCGCCCTTGGTCTTGGTGGACGCTACGGAAGAGTTGATCACGATGCCGTCGTGGGAGACGAACGGAGCCTTGCCCTCGTAGTCGGCCAGGTCATCGCCGGATTCCGGCAGCGGCTTGACGGTATATATGACCGGCAGACCGAACTTGACGGCGAAATCATAGTCACGCTGATCGCCACCCGGCACAGCCATGATGGCACCAGTGCCATAATCCATGAGCACGTAATCGGCGGTGAACAGCGGCAGCTTGGCTCCGGTAATCGGGTTGATGGCATACAGGCCGGTGAACAGACCCGTCTTTTCGCCCGCTTCGTCGACACGGTCCTTGGCGGTCTTGGCTTCGGCGGCCAGACGGTAGGATTGCACGGCTTCGACCGGAGTGGCATAGCCACCCTTCCAGTTCTCCGGGGTTTCGGCAGGCCACTCGTCGGGGACATCGGCGAGCAGGTGGTGCTCCGGAGACACGACGGCGAATGTGGTGCCGAACAGGGTGTCGGGACGAGTGGTGTAGATCTCCATGTCCCTGATACCGTTCGGGGTTTCGACGGTGAAATGCACGGAGGCGCCATGGGACTCGCCAATCCAGTTACGCTGCATCAGCTTGACTTTTTCCGGCCAATCGATGCCGTCGAGATCCTCGATCAGACGGTGACCGTAGGCGGTAATGCGCATGGACCATTGGCGTAGCTCGCGCTGGAACACCGGGAAATTGCCTCGTTCGGACTTGCCTTCGGCGGTGACCTCCTCGTTGGCGAGCACGGTACCCAGTCCCGGGCACCAGTTGACCGGGGACTTGGAGATGTATGCCAGACGGAAGTCGTTGAGCACATCCGCCCGTTCTGCTTCATTCAAGTCGGCCCAGGACCTGCCCTCATAACCCGGAATGGCGCGCGCACCGGATTCGAACTGTTCGACCAGCTCGCCGATCGGTCTTGCGCAGCCTTTGGAACCGCTCGGATTGACGGCTTCCTCGTCATACCAAGCGTCATAGATGCGTGAGAAGATCCACTGGGTCCAACGCACATAACCCGGATCGATGGTGGCGAAGGAGCGACGGTTATCAAAGCTCAGACCCATGCGATGCAACTGGCGGCGCATGTTGGCGATGTTCTGTTCGGTGGTGATGCGTGGATGCTGGCCGGTCTGTACGGCGTACTGCTCGGCGGGAAGGCCAAAGGCGTCATAGCCCATGGCATGCAACACGTTCTCACCCTTCATGCGGTGATAACGGCTGACCACATCGGTGGCGAGATACCCCAGCGGGTGGCCCACGTGCAGGCCCTTGCCCGATGGATATGGGAACATGTCCATGGCGAAGTAGGATGGACGGCCTTCCGCGTTGTGGCCCTTGCCATCCTTCAGCTCGCCGTTGACGTTGGCCGCCCAGAACGTACCCTCGTCATCCCAGATCTTCTGCCATTTCTCCTCAACGCCTTGAGCCAGCTTCGCATTGTAGCGAAACGACGGCTCGGCGGATTCGTTCGACTGCGCCTGTGCGCTTTTCTCGGTGTCATTCATAATGCATGAAACTAGCCGCGCAACTGGACACTTGGCAAGGCGATAATCATTATCCAAGAAGCGGCATGCAGATTAGTTTTTCCGCCGCACCGTAGGCGGGTTCGACGAAACGTCGACGGTGTATCCGATATCCTGCTTCAGGGCTTGCACCGCACTCGACCATGAACCGTCCGCGACCATGGCTTTGAGTGCCGCGTCAATCTGTCCGACCAGCTCGCTCTTACCATTCCTGACGGCGATGCCATAGGATTGTTCGCCGAACCGTTCGCCGACCACCTTCAGGTAGCCGCCTCCCCTGTCGGCCGCAAGTCCCGTAAGAATGACGTCATCGGAGATGATGGCGTCGGCTTCGCCTATCATCAGCGCCGTGACGCACTGCGGATAGGTGTCACGTTCCTCGACCGTCATCTTGTCGGTCAGGTTCCGCATATCGGAGCCGGAGATGGATCCCTTGGCCGTGCATACGGTTTTGCCGTCCAGATCATCGACACTCAGGATCCCATCCTTATCATCGGCACGAATCAGCAAATCCCGACGTACCGTAAGATACGATCCGGCAAAGGTCACTTCGTCGTCATGGTCGGTGTTCGTCGCGAAGGAATCCACGACCATATCGACATCCCCCGAAGTCAATGCCGAAACGCGAGTCGAGGGAATCACCTTTGCGAACACGACCTGCTTGTCGGCAAATCCTAGGTATTGTGCGACGTATCGGGCTACGGTGATGTCGAACCCGGAATAATCCTCACCGTGCAGCAAGCCGAGTCCCGGCTGATCGGTGGCTACGCCGATGGTGATGGTCGGCCCCTGCGCCTGGCCGTTGGTCACCACGGAGATGGAGGTGCCGCATGCGCTCACGCCAACCACAATCGACGCGGCACACAGCATCGCCGCAATGTTCCGTATCCCGTGCGTCATGTAACCGCCTTCCGAACACCCATCATGCGCCGGCGGCGGGACCACCGGCCGGTGACGCACAATCTACTTGAACATGCGTGAACGAGTAAGGAACCAAGTGACGATTCCCGAAAGCACCAGTGAGATCAGGATGATCACCACGAAGCCCCACGGCTTGTCGGACAACGGCATGCCCAACATGCCTTGCTGGAAGTTCATGCCGTACATGGAGAAGATCAACGTCGGTATCGACAGCGTGATGGAGATGATGGTGAAGATGCGCATCACGTTGTTCAGGTTGTTCGACACGATCGACGCGAAGGCGTCGGTCATGTTCGCAAGAACGCCGCTGTAGATGTTGGCCATCTCGATTGCCTGCTTGTTTTCCGTGATGACGTCGTCGAGCAGATCCTCATCCTCCGGGTACTGCTTGATACGGGGCAGGGTCGTTAGCTTCTCCATCACGATTTCATTCGATTTGAGTGACGTGGTGAAGTAGACCAAGGTCTTGCTCAGTTCAAGTAGCATGAGGATCTCACGATTCTGCATGGAATGGCGCAGTTTCAGTTCGAGCTTGTCGCTCTCGCGGTCGATGATGCGTAGGTAACGCAGATACATGGTGGCGTTGCGGTAGAGGATCTGCAGGATGAAACGCGTTTTCATGTACGTGTTGAAACCGCGGATGGTACCTTCCATGAACGGATGCAGCACCGGGGTGTCCTGCATGCAGACGGTGATGATCATCGACTGCGTGATGATGATCGACAACGGGATGGTCTCGTACCAGTCACGACCGCCGCGTTCCTCAACGGTCGGGATGTCAACGATGATCATCGTGTAATCATCCTCGACATCGACTCGCGAGCGCTCTTCGTCATCCAGCGGGGCGCGCAGGTCGGCCAGGTCGATGCCGGTTTCTTGGGCGACGCTGGCGAGCTCCACGTCGGTTGGTTCGGACAGGCACAGCCAGGAGCCGTTCTCAGGTTTTTGAATCTGTTCCACCTGGCCGTTAATCGTTCTGAACATTCTCAACATGTCTCTCACCCGCCTTTCGCGCTTTCTGACGTTCTATCGCTGTACGGTAGCCCGAGAGCCGCGGCAGGAAACCGTGTGACCGGGCATACAACCTCATTAAGGATAGTCCTATGCGCAGAATTTGCGATGCGCAGGGTGAAACGTTAACCGACTGTTCATGTTCCGGCTGTGGAATCGGGGTTTCTCGGGGTGTGTCCGTGAGTCCCTTTACTGCATGATCGGTTTCCATTGCGGCATGTTCGGTCCTCTGAGGTCGTCGGGTCCGTTCTCCCAGTCGGTGAATGCTGCAATGGCCGGACCTTGGTTGAATTCGTCAAGTGTCCATCGGGGTCGTTCCGCATCGCCGGCAGGCGTCATGCGTGACCAGAAGGCGTTGCGCATGGAGCCAAGGTTGCTGAGACTGTCGGGGTCCATGCCGAGCAGTGTTTCGATGGTGGCGACGATCCAGGATCCGTGGCCGACGATAAGCAGTGTGGTCGGCACGATGTTTTCGCGGTGTCGGTCAAGAATGTCGAGCACCGCCCGGCTTCCTCGTTGTCCGGTGTGGGTGCGGCTTTCCACGCCATGGTTGAGTTCTCCGCCGGTATGTGAGCGCCATGAGTCGTAGTCCGGGGCGTTGGCTTCTCGTATTTCCTCACGGGTCATGCCTTCCCATTCGCCGAAACTGCGTTCGCGTAGCCTGGAGTCGTATTCGACGGGCAGGCCGAGCAGGTTGGCGAAGGCGCGCGCGGTTTGTTGTGCGCGGAACAGGTCGGAGGAGATGATGGTCATCTGGCGTTTCGATGCCGGCGCTTGTGTGATTTCGTTCGGGTCGGCGAGATGCGCGTCCGGTCCGGTTGGTTGTTGCAGGGTTTCGGGATGCTGTGCCTGATTGGTGATTTTCGCCCAGTAGTATCGGCGGGCAAGTTCGTAGGCGCTTTGGTCCACCTGCCATCGGCCGACGATGTCGAGGGGGATGTCGATTTGGCCTTGCAGTCTTCTGCCAAGGTTGTAGGCGGTTCTTCCGTGGCGTAGGAACAGTACTTCGTCGATCATGATGCTCATTGTATCCGTGGGGGCGTCTGCGCCAGATGCGTCGGTAGTGGCGGATGATGGCGATGGTGCCGCTCCAGATGATGGCAAGTATCGCTCCCGTCGAGGCAAGGACGTTGGCTATGGCGCATCCGGGGTCTTGGGATCGTTCATCGTGGTTGGGTATGCGGGTGCCGGTGACGAGCAGTCTATGCGTGTTGATGCCGTATGGCGTGCAGGTGAGCAGTGTGACCTTGTCTTGCCCGGTTTCCGGTTTGACCCAGCTTACGTCGTCAGGGGTGACGGTGCGTATGGATTCCACTCGGTAGGTAAGCGTTTCGTCTAGTGTCGTGAGGGTGAATTCATCGCCTTTCCTGGCTTGGTCGAGCTTGGTGAACATGAGTTTGTCGGCCAATCCCCTATGTGCGGTGATTACGGCATGGGTGCCTTTGCCGCCTATGGGCAGCGATGTTCCTTGCCAGTGTCCTGCGCCGGCCGCAAGAGAGTTCTCGTCGGCACCGTGACGAATCGGCAGATTGATGCCCAACCTCGGGTATGCGATCGTGGACATGATATCGCTGGGCGGTATGACGAGCTGTTGGGCGTATTCCGGTATGGTTTCGGTTTGCCGTGCCGTTTCGGACTCGAGGTCATTGCCGCTGGCGAGCCGTTCATTGTATCGGCGCGCGTTGGTTTTCGTCTGCGTGATGATTGCGAGCGCCGTATCGTTCACGGCGCTCGCATACGCACGCGTATCGAACATTTGTTCGATATTGTCGGTGGTGCGCAGGGTGAGCGGAAGGCTGACGAGCAGGGCCGTGGCCAGCAGCATTGCCGTTCCCGCAAGCCAGCGTATGCGTAGCCGCAAGGGGGGTTCATGCTTGTGCCGTGCCTTGCCTGTCCGCTTGTCCATCATCGCGAATTCCGTCTATCGGTCGGCGGATTCTCGTGTGATGCGCAGCAATGTGAGGCCTCCGGATAGCAGTGCCGCGGCCAGTAGGAGGATTGCGGTCAGTCCGGCTGCACCGGTCAATGGCATTTGCACTATCGATCGCACGTTGGTGACGGTCACGGTTTGCGTTCCGTCAAGTTTGATCAGCTTGTTGGGGTCGGATTTCACTTCCACGCAGTACGTCCCCTGTTGCTGGTTGACGTGTACGTTGATGATGGCGCTTGGCAGCATCAGTGATGAGAAACCTTCCGGGGCCTTCTTTTCGCTGATGGTGTATTCGCCGTTCAATCCTCTGATGCTTACATTGCCGGCCAGGATCGTCGTGGTGGTCAGTTTCGCCTCATCCTTGTCCGTGGCGAGACGGTAAGTGCCGTCGTCGATGCGGATCAGTTTCAGGGGCTCTCCTCCATTCGCACCTTCGGCAATGGTGAATTCGGCACCGCTGAGGTCTTTGCCGTCGGAGTCCACTTTCTTCAGGTTCACGGCGCCTGTGCAGACGTTGACTTCGTTGCCGGGCACATCGTTATGGTCGTTCCACGAATTCGGGTTGTGCGAGTATTCGAGGCTGATGGAATTGGGGTTGCATTGTGGCGCGATGGCGGCGTCTCCGTTGAGTCGCGCGGTGTAGGTGACGACGATTGTCGCCCCGACCGGCAGGGCTTGCTTGGAAGCGTCGGAGACGAGCACGTCGCCTTGTGCGTCGCCGAACAGCCAACTGACCGTATTCGAGGCTATGGTCTCATGGTAGAAGTCGGTCGGCAGGTTTTTGCCGTCAACGGTGATGGACTGTAATCCCGCATAGTCGATGCCCTTGCCGAAGGTATCGTTCAGTGCGAGGTAGTAGTGTTCGTATCCGGTCCAATTCGGGATTTTCTGCGTGATGCGGTAGGTCAGGTTCTTACCGATGGCTTCGGTGGTTCCCTCTTTCCATGCGTCGCCCTCCTTGACCCGCTTGTCGGGTGTTTCCACTTCGGAAAGCTTGTAGATGACCTGTCCGAGTTCGACGGTGCTGCCATCCGCCGTAATCAGTTGGTCTGCGCCGCTGACGCCGGTACCGTTCATCATCATGATTGACGCGGACTCGGATTGCTGCTCAACGGTGGCTGGAGTGCGGTCCACGACGGCGTAGATGCCCGGGGTCAGCACTGCTCCGGTTGAAATGGCGTCTCCGGCGGCATTGAGTTGCGTGAACTTCGTGCCTTGCTGTTGCTTGAACGCGTCCTGTTTGGCGAGGCTGTCGCAGAAATCACGCAGTCGGCCGCCCCATGGATGGGTGTTCGCATCGGTGAGGGTCCTGACGACCCAGACCATGGGATCGAGTGTGCCGTTGACGTTCAGGTCTTTCTGTGTGGCGCCGATATCCTTGGCCGCCGACGCGATGGCATCGCGCAACGCGGGTATGGTGGTCAGGTCATATCCGACCATCTTGCCGTCGGTCACGTTGGCCGCGGTGTAGGAGGCCAACGGTATGGCCGTCAATGTCTTGCCTGTAAGACTCACCTGCGTGCCGGCCTGAACGCTCATGGATTGTTTGACTTTCAGGTCGGCCAATTGCGGTGTGGCCTGAGCCACCGGCTGCAGGATCATCGCCGCGAGCGTCGCCATTGCCAGGCCCGCCCATCGACGTCGTGTCGTTCGAGATGTCATGGTTCACCTTCTTTGGTCTATATGTCCCCGAATGGTCGTCATCGTCCACCCGTGCAGCCCAGCATGGCAGAACCTGTCCGCCCATGCCACCGGCTCGACGGATTCTGTGGATATGTGGATGAATCATGGTTATCCACCGCAATCCACACGTTCTTATGCCCCGTCTTGCACCCTCTTCTATACTGGTTCGTCAGGGGGGGTGCGCAAGCGTACCCCATTCGGGTAGAAGGGGCCTTATGGCTTGCAATACGATTAATTCCAGCATCGGAATCTTCACGTTGGCGATACTTGCGGTGCTGATCGTCGCCGTGGCGCTCGGCGATGATACGCGCCGGAGTCGTATGGCATTCGCGGCGGTGCTGACACTGCACGCCGTCAACACGTTCGGAGGTCTGCTGGCCCAGAGGTTCACCGGTCTTGACGACACTTTCTCCATCATGATGACGTACATCGGCAACTATGGTACGTACATGGTGGGGCCTGTGGCCGTCACCGGCTTCATTCTGCTGGCATGTGCCAATCTGCCGACGGATCTTTCCCCGAAAGCGAGGCGTACGACCACCGGTCTCATCGTCACGCCGGGCGTTTTGAACATGCTGCTGATCATCCTCAACCCTTGGACCGGCTGGGTGTTCCGCATCGGGGAAGGCAATGCGTTCGTGTGGGGGCCTCTGCACATGCTGCCGGATAACATGGCCGCACTGCAGATGCTGGTCTCCTTGCTGGTGGTGCCACTCGCGAATGCCGGAGGAGCCAAGCACGTCCTGCTGCAATGGCTGGCCCTGTTCATGCTACCGATCGCCGCTGGAATCGTGGAGAATCGCCATGATTCGTTGACGTTGATGTACCCGGCCATCGCGTTCTCCCTGATGATACTGTTCATTCTGCGGCGGCAAAGCAACGAAGAACGGCGAATCCTCGCCGAACATGAATTGGCGGAAAGCAAGGCGAAGCTGTTTACCGAGCAATTACACCCACATTTCATTTTCAATTCGCTGACCGCCATCCAGGAGTTGTGCATGGAGGATTCCACCAGGGCGAGAAAGGCCGTGCAGGAGCTGTCCGTGTACCTGCGCGGCAACATCGATGCTGTCGGAGAATCCCAACTGGTGCCCGTGCGCAAGGAAATCCAGCATGTCAAGGCATACCTCGGCCTGGTGCAGACCGACACCCCGCACAGCATCAAAATATCCTGGAACATACGCACATTGGATTTCCGTCTTCCGCCACTCAGCATGCAGCCTTTGGTGGAGCATGCCGTCAAATTCCATCTTCCATACGCGTACGATCCGGCACTCGCCATCAAGGTATGGCACGATGACGTGGCTGACTACATCAGCGTGCATGACGATGTCGAATCCGAATGCCCCGAAGAAGCCGACCATCACACGGCCAGCCTGGATCGCGTGGCCAAACGGTTGGGTATCATCTGCAATGGTTCCCTCACATACGCCAGTGATCACGGAACGACTCTGACCATCACCATTCCCAAAGGCGGTAATGCATGAACATCCTCATCGTCGATGACAAGCAGCTTGCGATCAATGCATTATGCCGTATTCTGCGCGATGTCGAGCCTGACAGCACCTGCATGAAGGCGCTGTCGGCGCAACAGGCGTTGGACGAGGCTTCCCGAACCCATTTCGACGTGGTGTTTCTCGATATCGAAATGCCCGGCATGAATGGCATCGAATTGGCGCAAAAGCTCAAGGCAGGCAACGAGAGCATTAACATCATCTTCGTTACCGCCCATGCCGAGCACGCGCTCGAGGCACACGGCATGTACGTCAGTGGATTCCTGCTGAAACCCGCCAGCGAGGATGATGTGCGCACTGCATTGTCCAATCTGCGCAACCCCATCGAGTCGGAGAACGACGAACGTATCACAGTACGCTGTTTCGGGGATTTCGATGTGTTTCATCACGGCGAACCGTTGAAGTTCGATCGCAACAAATCCAAGGAATTATTCGCGTATCTTGTGCATCGTAAAGGTGCACGCTGCTCCATCAGCGAACTCATCACCGCATTATGGGAGGATGCTTCCAACTCGGCGTCGCGCCGCACCCAAGTACGCAATCTCATCCACGATCTGAAGACGACGTTGGAACCGATCGGCCAAGATGACATCATCGTGCGCGGCCGTGACAGCGTGGCAATCAAGACGGAAGCGCTCAACTGCGACCTGTTCCGTTTCCTGAAGGGAGAGCCCGGCGCCGTGAATCTGTATCATGGCGAATACATGGCCCAATATGACTGGGCCGATATGACGGAAAGCATGCTGTAAAGCGTTCAATCCGCCATATCGGACCGGGTCCATCGGTCAACCATCCCGTACGGGTTTGGTGAACCGACCATGATCGTCAATCCTTGACGATGGTCTTTCCGGCCGTCGCTCCCGGTGTCAGATCCTGGATTTCCGTGATCTGCAACACCGGAATGGTCATGGGCTTCTTCGTGCCGCGTTCCTCGGCGATTTTGACCTGTTCCTCGTAAATCGCGTCGTTGTCGTGCAGTACGACATTGCCACGGAAACGGTAGCCTTTCCTCTGTTCGAGGTTCGCAACGGCAACGACCAATTCGCTGCCATCAAGCAGATTACGGTACATCTGTCCGGCGGTACGCTCGTGATAGCCGATGTGATTGTCGTCGATGATGAACATGCTCATCTTCGGTCCGAGATCCACATGGCCGTCCTTGCCGATGGTCGCGACCCATGCCAGATTGCCGTTGAGGAATTCCTTCATCTCCGCAGTGAGATTCGCCATGATTGCGGTCCTTTCCAACTCGTGCGTCTGTGGTGTAAGACGTGTTTCCAGACTACGGCAGCAAGGCTTTCGACACATGTTCACTCTGCGTGAATACCGTCACATTGACTGTGCTGCGCCAATGGCCTGTTGCGGTTGGTTCATATCGGCTCAGTTCATGCCACCGGTTCGGCAGCGGTTCACCATACGAAAAAAGGGCTTCCGACTCTCATCGGAAACCCTGCTCGTGGAGCTAAGGGGATTCGAACCCCTGACCCTCTCCATGCCATGGAGATGCGCTACCAGCTGCGCCATAGCCCCGTGTCTGCTCTGCAAACCTTGTATAAGATACATCGCAGACTTGAATCATGCAATCCCGGCGTGTCGCTCAAGGATTGGATGCGTGACCTCAGTTCGTCGTACCGGTCGTCCCGCTTGAATTCGTGCTGGTTCTGGAATCGGACGATTCGCCTGTCGAAGTGCCGGAAGTCGAATCGTTTGTGGTGGAACCGGAGGAATTGGAACCGGAGCTGGTACCGGAATCGGTACTTGAGGAGCCCGAACCATCGGTCGACGACGAGCCGCCATCGGTGGTGCCGGTGCTGGAATCGGACGAGCCGCTGGTCCCTGACGTACTGTCGGAAGTGCTGCCGGAGGTCTTGTCACTGCCACTGGTGGTCGGCTGATCGGTCGCCCCGTCGGTAGTGTCGGTTCCACTCGTCGTGGTACCGGAACCTGAGGTAGGGGTACCGGAGACGGTACTGCCCGTATCACTCGAGCTCGTCGAAGGTGTGACCTTCTCGTACACCACGTCATGCACTACGGTGTCCGTGCCTTTGCCATGGGTAAAGAAAAGGATGAGGCCCGCACTCAGTCCTACGCCGACCAGCGCGCCGACGAATGCGATGATGGCCGGTGCGTATTTGCCATGCAACCACGCCATGACACGGGTCTCCCCCGTGTGGTGCATGGTCCGGGACCCGCCGGCGGACGAGCTTCCAGCTTTGACGCTCCGCTTGGTTTTCGTATTGCGTTCAGGGTTGGCCAATATGCTTGTGGCTTCCGTACCGTCCTTACCGGAGGCGATGACCCTTGGCGAGTCGGACATCACCGCAGTCTGGTCAGACGTAATGACCGCGGTATCGCTTCCGCCATGCCGGACTTCGCCGATGACCTGCGTGGCTTCCGTACCGTTATCGGTTTTGGCATCGCTTTCAGGGGTTTCCCCGTCCGAGTTCGAACCGAACGGCACCGCATTCTGAATCTTTTCGCCCGATGCCTTCAATACGTTCTTATAGATTTGCGTCGAAACGGCGGAGACGATGGATCCGGCCGCCACACCGATCACCGAACCCGCTATGCCGATTTTCGCGGAAAGGAGGAAGGACGTCACTGCGGCAAGCGCACCTGCCGAGATTGATGAAAATGAAATTCCCTTGAAAAAATTCTTCACAGCACACGACGATAGCGAGTATCGCTTCAAAAGGACTGGCGATTATGTGAAAATTCGTGGAATCCTTAAAAGTCAAGGCCTTGGCGGCGTGGATGTTCCCACTGTTCGGTATCGGCGATTGCCGGACCGTGATTGTAATCCAGCAATCTCCATCGCAGTGTGTCCCCTATTTCGATCGGTACAAGACGCACCCAATGTGCGTTGCGCATCGAAAGAATGGAGGCGAAATCGGGCTGTACTTCGTTCAGTCCCAACAACGTCTGCAGTGTCTGTGAGATCCAGGCGCCGTGGGAGAACACGAATAGGTCGGTGTCGGTTCCGGCTCGCATGGCCCAATCATTGAGGGCTTCCACGCCACGTTTGCCGACGTGTTCCTTGCTTTCCGCGCCATATTTGAGTTCTCCGCCACGGAACTCGGCCCAGGAACGATAATCCTCCGGGTAACGTTCGGCGAGCTCTTCCACGGCGACGCCCTCCCAATCACCGAAGCTGCGTTCGCGCACACGCTCATCGGCATGCACCGTAAGTCCCAGCAAATCGGCAAAGGCATGTGCGGTGGCGGCCGCACGGTCGAGATCGGAGCAGACCACCAGTCGATTGGGAATATCCGGACGATGATCCACATAAAGCTCACGTAAGGCCCTTGCGGTCTGCCTCACCTGCCACTCGCCCACTTCGTCAAGGGGAATGTTGATCTGCCCCTGCAGGCGATGCTGCGCATTGAATGCGGTACGTCCATGACGCACCAGCGTGATGGCGTGCACATGCTGTGGCACATTGCCCCGTGATTCAATCGTTACGTTGCGCGGCATGCTTCTCCTCACGTCCTGGATTATTCCGCTTCGACGGCTTCCTCCGTCGTGTCCTGCGCGTGGTCGAGCTGGAGGTCGATGTTCGGGCAATCCTTCCACAGTCGTTCCAAGCGATAGAAGTCGCGTGACTCCTGATGCATGACGTGAATCACGAAGTCACCGTAGTCGAGTAGCACCCACTGCCCCTCGGTCAGGCCTTCGCGTGAACGTGGCTGACGCTTGCCGTCTTTCAGATAAAGGTCCTTTTCGATTTCCTCGGCCACAGCCAGTACCTGACGCTCGTTCGAAGCGCCGGCGATCATCATGAGGTCGGTGATGGCCAATGGTTCGGTGACATCGAAAGCCACGATGTCAGTGGCCTTCATGCGATCGGCCGCGGCTGCGGCGATGCGGATGGCGTCGATGGAATCTTGTACTGCCGGCATAATCAGCGCTCCCATTCGGGCTTCCAGCCCTCTACTACATGTTGCGTGTTTTCGGAATAGACCATGGAATCGGCCGGCACATCATGCCGGACCACAGAGCCTGCGCCCGTGGTCACGCCGTCTCCGACTTCGACCGGGGCGACGAACAGGTTACCCGCGCCCACATGCACGTTCGATCCGATGGTGGTGTGGTGCTTGTGCACACCGTCATAGTTGGCGGTGATGGTACCGCCGCCGATGTTGGTGCGCTCGCCCAGATCGGCGTCGCCGACATAGCTCAGATGCGGTACCTTGGTGCCGTTGCCGATGTGGGCTTTCTTCATCTCCACGAAGGCACCGGCCTTGGATTCCTCACCGAGGTCGTTGCCTGGGCGCAGGTAGGTCCATGGACCGATGTTGGCGGCACGTCCGATATGGGTTTCCTGCACGCGGGAACGTTCCACATGGGCTTCGGCGTCGATGGTGGCGCTGATCAGCGTGGTGTACGGGCCGATTTCGGCGGCCTCGCCGATCACGGTATGGCCCTGAAGGAAGCAGCCGGGTAGGATCACGGCGTCACGAGCAATCCGAACATCGTCTTCGATCCATGTGGTTTCCGAATCAAGAATGGTCACGCCTTCGCGCATCCAATGCTCGCACACGCGCGCGTTGTGGGCTTTGGCCAGTGCGGCAAGCTGCACGCGGTCATTCACACCTTCCACGCTCAACGGATCGGAAGCTGCGAACGCACCGACCGCACCATGCGCCTTGGCGGTCTCGAGAGCATCGGTCAGGTAGAACTCGCCCTGGGCGTTGTCCGAATTCAGGTTGGTGATGGCCTCGGCCAGCAACTTGGCGTCGAACACATATACGGAGGTGTTCACCTCATGCACGGCCAGTTCACTGCTGTTGGCATCCTTCTGCTCCACGATGCGCAGCACATTGCCTTCGCTGTCGCGGATGATTCGACCGTAGCCGGTCGGATCATCAAGGACGGTGGTGAGCACGGTCGCTCCGTTGCCGCTCTGCTCATGGAAGGCAAGCAGTTGCTTCAGCGTGCCGGCATCAAGCAGCGGCATGTCGGAAGCGGCGATCAATACGACGCCGTCAAGCGCCCCATCTTCCTGTAATTGGGCCATGGCGCACTGCACGGCCCGGCCCGTGCCCGGAATGTCGTCCTGGTTGACGATGGTGACACGCTCATCGTAGGAGCGCGCTGCGGCCGCGACACGCTCGGCCTGGTAGTGCACCACCACGGCGAGCGTGTCGGGATTGAGTGCCGATACGGAATTCATCACACGGTTCAGAAAAGTCTTTCCCGCCAAGGTGTGCAGCACCTTCGGCTTGCTGGAACGCATACGGGTGCCCTCACCCGCGGCGAGGATGATTGCGGCGCTTAATGCCATCTTCCGCCTTCCATTTGATATTGGAATCAATAGAAGACGCCCGGCCGCGAGACAATTCGCGGCCGGGCGTCTCGGTAGCTCCCCCACCTGGACTCGAACCAAGACAAAGGGTTCCAAAGACCCGTGTGCTGCCATTACACCATGGGGGAACGGCGGAATTTCACTGGGGAAACACCGCCAAGTGTTTATTATGCCATATCATGCCAACCCAGCGTGTCGCGAGGTGATGCCGCAGTTTCAGCAGCGTCTCCCGCAAGCCACGGACCAACCGATATGGTCACTGGTTCGACCGGCCTCAGGCGAACAGGAAGCCCTGCCCGTGATGCTCGGGATACGTATCGAACAGCTCGGCGACCGAACCGTCCTCGAACACGGCGCGAATGGCGCTGGCCAGCAGCGGCGCGATGGATAGGACCGTCAGGCCATCCCAACGCTTCTCCTCCGGAATCGGCACGGTATCGGTGAGCACGACCTCACGGGCGCCGCTACCCTTCAGACGTTCGATGGCCGGACCGGACAGCACGCCATGCGTGGCGACGACGGTCACCGACTTGGCACCGGCGTCCTTGAGCACGCTGCATGCGCCGGCGATGGTGCCGGCGGTGTCGATTAGGTCGTCGACAAGCACGCAGTCCTTGCCTTCGACGTCACCGACTACACGGTTGGCGACGGCCTGATTCGGACGGGTAATGTCACGGGTCTTGTGCACGAAGGCCAGAGGGCCGCCGCCAAGACGCTGAGCCCACTGTTCGGCCACACGGATGCGACCGGCATCCGGGGAGACCACGGCGACATTGTCGAGCTGGTTGGCGAAACGGTCGCGGATGTAATCGACCAGCACCGGCATGGCGATGAGATGATCAACCGGACCGTCGAAGAAACCCTGCGACTGGGCGGCATGCAGGTCGACGCTCATGATGCGGTCGGCACCAGCCGTCTTTAGCAGGTCGAACATCAGACGGCAGGAGATGGGTTCGCGACCGCGATGCTTCTTATCCTGCCTGGAGTAGCCCAACAGCGGGCAGACCGCGGTGATGGAACGTGCGGAAGCGCGCTTGAGGGCATCGATCATGATGAGCTGTTCCATGATTGACTGATTGATCGGGTTGCAATGGCTTTGCAGTACGAACACATCCGCGCCACGCACGGATTCGGTGTAGCGTACGTACATCTCGCCATTGGCGAAATCATATGCCGTGGTTTCCAGAACATCGATGCCGAGCTGTTCCGCGACTTCCGCCGCCAGCTTCGGATGCGTCCTGCCTGTGACAAGGATAAGGTTTTTATCCGGCTTTCCTTCGAGGATTGCGCTCACCATGTCTCCAAACGTCTGTTTTCGCGTCAATTGGACGTGACCAATACTAACCGTTTACACAGACCATGCGAGCCTCGCGTGTTCATGTGGAAAATCAACGGTACAGGCCGTGTTTGCCGATATATTGCACCACCCCGTCGGGCACCAGATACCAGACCGGTTCACCATGTTCGGCGCGTCGGCGCACATCGGTGGACGAAATCGCCAATGCGGGAATCTCCAACGTGTCGACTTTGCCTTCCGGAAGTTTCACGCCTTCCGGAGACGAGTATCCGGGTCGTGTCACGGCCACGAAGTGGGCCAGCTCCCACATCTTGTCGGCATCCTTCCACTGCATGATCTCGGCGACCGCATCGGCACCGGTGATGAAGAACAGTTCCGCCTCCGGATGCTGCGCCCTGATGTCGCGCAACGTATCGATGGTATACGTGATGCCGGGACGGTCGATATCCACACGCGATACCGTGAATTTCGGATTTGATGCGGTGGCGATCACCGTCATCAGATAACGGTCTTCGGCATTGGTGACCCTCTTGTCGAGTTTGAACACCGGTCGCCCTGTCGGTACGAAAATCACCTCGTCGAGATCGTAGACCCACGAGACTTCGGATGCCGCCACCAAGTGGCCATTGTGAATCGGATCGAAAGTGCCGCCCATGATGCCGATGCGAGGCCGACTGTGCCAATTGCCGCGCGCCGACCTACGCCCGGAGGCCACTGCCGAACCGGAAACGTCGACGGACAGGTCCGCCATACGCCTTTCCGGTTCGATCACATAGCTGACGGCAAGCTCGGAATCGGCTTCGGCCGATTCCGGACGCATGCGTCGAGGCCCGGTCATGCGGTCTCCTCATCCTGTAGCTTGTCGGCGTCGGCGGTTTCACGCTCGATCTCATCCGCGGTGGGCGCGCCCTCCTGCGGGTCGATCTTGCCCATATCCTCATCCCATTCATCCTGCACGACGCGACGAATTTCGGCGAAGGTCGGCAAAGGAAAGTCAGGCTGGTACAAGCGCCGTACCTCGGCCACCCGTTCGGTGACGCGAATCAGGGTATCGGTCATGCCATCGATGTCACCCTCACGTTCCATTGCGCTGAATCTGGCAATGTACTGCTCCATCAGGTGCATCTGCTCGTCAACGTTCCTCAACTGGTCATCGTCAAGGTCGACTACATCTCCCGCATCGGTCTCCGGCCAGCCGATCAGCACCGCATCGGCGTATTCGAGTGAGGCGCGTTGGGCGGCGGAGGCTATGCCATCCTCGATCTGCACGAGGAACACGTACCGTACGATGCTCAGACGTTCCGAGGCGAGGCGCAACCCGAGCCGAGGATCCTCACGATCGGCGTTCCAAGGATTATCCATATCCCCCATGATCTGCTTGCTCATGCTCGCACCTGCCCCGTTCCATATCCAATCCACTTGGTCGTAGTCATTTCACGAAGTCCCATCGGACCTCGCGCATGCATCTTCTGCGTGGAGATGCCGAGTTCCGCTCCGAAACCGAACACTCCGCCATCAGTGAATCGCGTCGAGGCGTTCACCATTACCACCGCCGAATCTATCCGGGAAGTGAATTCCTCGATGGCCGAGTAATCCTCGGCGATGATGGATTCGGTATGCCCCGTGGAGTGACGGTTGATGTGTTCGATGGCCTCGTCCAGCGAATCGACGATTCTGATGCCGATCTTCAATGCCAGGTATTCGGTATCCCAATCCTCATCGATGGCCTGCACGAGGTTCGTGCCATCGATGCCGGCCTTGTCGATCAGGCTGTAGGCCCGTTCGTCGGCATGCATCTCGACCTGCGCCTCGGCGAGCGCCCGTGCGGCAAGTGGAATGAATCGTTCGGCCACGTCGCGGTGTACGAGCAGCTTTTCGGTGGCGTTGCATACGCCGACGCGTTGCGTTTTGGCGTTGAGGAGAATCGGGATGGCCTTGTCGAGGTTTCCGGAACGGTCCACGTAGATGTGTACGTTGCCGGCACCGGTTTCGATGACTGGCACTTTGGAATTGCGTACGACGGCTTGGATGAGTCCTGCTCCCCCTCGTGGGATGAGCACGTCGATGTGGCCGCGCGCCTCCATCATGGCTGTGGCGCCCGCGCGTCCGAATTCGTCGACGGAGGCGACCAGTGCCGGGGCAAACTCGTATTCGGCGAGCACGTCGGAGATGATGTTCAGGGTTGCCGCATTCGTGCGTTCGGCGGCGTGTCCGCCACGCAGGAGTACTGCGTTGCCGGATTTGATGCATAGGGAGGCCACGTCGACGGTGACGTTGGGTCGGGCTTCGTAGATCATGCCGAGTACGCCGATCGGCACGCGTACCTGCTCGAGGCGCAGGCCGTTTTCCAGATGGTATCCGCGTACGATTTCGCCGACCGGGTCAGGTAGTGAGGCCACATGACGCACGCCTTGCGCGGCGGCGGCCACTCGCGGCACATCGAATTTGAGCCTGTCGAGTTTGCCTGCGCTCATGCCGGATTCGAAGGATTCCTGCATGTCGAGCGCGTTAGCCCCTGCGATTTCGTCGGCGCGTGCGTCGAGTGCGTCGGCGATGGCGAGCAGCAGTTCGTTCTTGGCTTCCGTGTTGGATTGCGCCAGCAGGCCCTGCGCGCGTCGTGCGGCGTCGCCCTTTGCGCAGACCGCCGCGAACGCGTCGGCACCGACCGCGCCTTGTTCCGTCTGTGGATTCGTCATAGTCTCCTACCATAGCGCGAAATCGCGCCATTCCCGGTTCATGGCCCATTTTCGCCGATGAACCGGAAAAGACGCGATTCGTGAATCATATTGGGTTGCGTCGCATGCCTGTCGATCAGTGGATCTGATCGAGGCCCGGGTACAGCGGGAAGTCTTCGGCAAGCTTGTCGACACGGGCCTTCAGTGCGTCTACGTTCGCATCCTTGCCGGCTGCGAGCGCGGTGCCGATGATGTCGGCGACCTCTTCGTATTCCTTGGGGCCGAAGCCTCGGGTGGCGAGGGCGCTGGTGCCGATGCGCAGGCCGGATGCCACGGATGCCGGGCGTGGGTCGAACGGCACGGTGTTGCGATTGATGGTGATGCCGCATTGTGCGAGCAGGTCTTCGCCTTGCTGTCCGTCCATTTCGCTGTTACGCAGGTCGACCATGACTAGGTGCACGTCGGTGCCGCCCGTCAGGACGCTGATGCCATTGTTTTTGACGTCGTCGGCAGTGAGGCGTTCTGCGAGGATCTTGGCGCCGTCGAGGGTACGCTGCATGCGGTCCTTGAATTCTTCGGAGGCCGCGACTTTGAAGGCGACGGCCTTGCCTGCGATTACGTGCATGAGCGGGCCGCCCTGCTGTCCGGGGAATACGGCGGAGTTGAGCTTCTTGGCATAGTCCTGCTTGGCGAGGATGAAGCCGGAACGTGGTCCGCCGAGGGTTTTGTGCGCGGTGGAGGAAACGACGTCGGCGTATGGGACCGGGCTTGGGTGCAGCCCGGCGGCGACAAGGCCGGCGAAGTGGGCCATGTCAACCCAGAATTTGGCGCCGACTTCGTCGGCGATTTCCTTCATGGCTTTGAAGTCTTCGATGCGCGGGTAGGCGCTCCAGCCGCCGATGATCATGGCGGGGTGGGTTTCGAGTGCGCGCTGACGGATGATTTCCGGATCGATGCGGAAGGTTTCAGGGTTCACACCATAGGCTTCGGCATGGTAGAAACGGCCGGAGAAATTGATTTTCATGCCGTGGGTGAGATGTCCGCCGTGGTCGAGGGCCAGACCGAGTACCGTGTCTCCGGGCTTGACGAGCGCCTGGTAGACGGCCGCATTGGCTTGGGCGCCGGAATGGGGCTGGACGTTGACGTATTCGGCACCAAACAGGCTCTTGGCGCGTTCACGTGCGATGGTCTCGATCTTATCGACCTGTTCGCAGCCGCCATAGTAACGACGTCCCGGATAGCCTTCGGCATACTTGTTGGTGAGCACGGAGCCCTGAGCCTGCAGAACCGCACGTGGCACGAAGTTTTCGGAGGCGATCATCTCCAAGCCGTCTTGCTGGCGGGACAGTTCGGCGTCGAGCACGGTGGCGATTTCGGGATCGGCCTGGGCGATGGGGGCATTGAACATGTCGTTCGGGGTCTGGGCGAGAGGTGATGCGGTCATGGGCTCTCCTTGGCTGGTACTGGTAGTCCGCGAGGAATGCGGCTTAAGGAAGCAGTCTACGACCCGCAATCGCTTTTGACGAGAGACGTTTCGAAACATGGAGGAAATCATCGTTCCATTTCACGGACTCAAGGCCCCTCGTTGCCCACCTTTACCACTACACTGGTGGTGTATTTACCTCTATCCGCCTTATTGCTAAGGATGTCCAGTGACCACGTTCCACAGCACACGCAGTACCACCGACTCGCTCACCTCCAAGCAGGCCATTCGCAAGGGCATAGCCGATGACGGCGGCCTGTTCATCACCGACTCCCTGGGCGAAACCCATGTGGACATCGCGTCCCTGGCCGGCAAGTCCTACCAACAGATCGCGTTTGACGTGTTGTCCGTACTGTTGCCGGATTTCACCGAGGACGAATTGAAGGAATGCATTACGGAGGCGTACGGGCCGCAGTGGTCCGATGAGAGAATCACTCCGGTCAAGCCGCTCGGCGACGATTTCGTGATGGAGCTGTTCAACGGACCGACCTCCGCGTTCAAGGATGTGGCCCTGCAGATCCTGCCGCGTTTCATGGCACGCACCACTTCGGCCGACGATGATAGCCACGAGAAGATCATGATCGTCACCGCCACCTCCGGAGACACCGGCAAGGCGGCTCTCGCCGGCTTCGCCGATGCGGCGGGCACTGGCATCACCGTGTTCTATCCGGAAGGCAAAGTCAGCCAGGTGCAGGAGCTGCAGATGACCACGCAGACCGGTTCCAACGTGAACGTGTGTGCGGTCAAGGGCAATTTCGATGATGCGCAGTCCGCAGTCAAACGCATCTTCGGAGACAAGGAGCTTGCGGAACGTCTGGCCGGCGATTCCCATGTGGCGCTCTCCTCCGCGAACTCCATCAACGTGGGTCGTCTGGTGCCGCAGGTCGTCTATTACTTCTCCGCTTATGCGCAGTTGCTGGAGCAGCAGGTGATCAATGTGGGCGACGAAGTCGAGTTCGTGGTACCGACCGGCAACTTCGGTGACATTCTCGCCGGCTACTACGCCAAACTGCTGGGCTTGCCGGTCAAGCATCTGGTAGTCGCCTCAGACAGGAACAACGTGTTGTTCGACCTCCTGACCTCAGGCACATACAATCGTCAGCGTCCGTTCTTCCAGACCATCTCCCCCTCGATGGACATCCTCATCTCCTCGAATCTGGAACGCATGCTGTACTACATGTCCGACAAGGACACCCGTCTGATTGCCATGCTGATGAACGATCTCAACCAGTGGGGAGCCTATGAGGTCCCCGAACCGATGCTCGCCAAGATTCGTTCGATTTTCGGCACCGGTTGGGCCGACGAAGACCAGGTGCGCGAGATGATCGCCGACTGCTGGAACAAGAACCACTACGTGATTGACCCGCACACCGCCTGCGGCTATTACGTGATGCAGCAGATGCCGCGCGATCCGCTCACCCCGCGTGTACTGCTTTCCACGGCCAGCCCGTATAAGTTCCCGCGCGTAGTCAACGAATCCCTCGGCTTGGATGCGTCCGGCACCGATTTCGAATGCATGGACGTGCTCGCCAAGGCCACCGGCACCACTGCTCCAGCCGCACTGCGCGGCCTTGAACACGCTGATGTACGTTTCGATGATGTCGTCGAGATTGACGGTATGGAGCATTTCGTCGAGCAGGCCGCCAAATCGTTGTAAGGTCGCCGTCAATCACGATATCCTATAATCGGCTGTCCGCTTAGGTGGGCAGCCGTTTTTCATATGTTTCGCTAAAGTGTCAACACCGGAGGCGAAAATGACGCGATCTACTGCAAGCGATGCAAACGGATCGACCGGCTCCCCGGCCAATCCGTCCGTAACATCCGGAAATTTCAACATGCCGGGCAAGCCGAAGAAGGACCGGCTGATCACCCGTGACGTGGCGTTGGTCATGCTGGCGACGTTCTTCTTCATGACCAGCAACATGATCATCACGCCGATCATCGCCGGTTATGGCGAATCCATGGGTGCGGCCGGCACGATGATGGGCATCATCGCCGGCGTGATGAGTTTTGTCTCCCTGTTCTGCAGACCGATTGCGGGCAATCTGTCCGATCTGGTGAGCAAACGTCTGCTGGTGGCCGTCGGCACAAGCCTGTACATCATCGCCGGCATCATGTACTGCCTGGCGAATTCCACGGGGATGCTGATTGCGGCGCGCGTGGTCAACGGTCTGGGATTCGCCTGCGGTTCGGTGTGTCTGGCGACCTGGGTGTCGCTGCTGCTGCCGATCCGCCATATGGGCGCCGGCATGGGGTTGTACGGCATCGTCAACGCGCTTGCGATCGCCGTCGGACCGGCACTTGGCATTCGCCTGCAGGCCGTGGTCGGCTACCATCTGACGTTCGTGTCGTCATTGGTGCTGAATGTGTTTACGCTGGTCGTCGTCATGTTGGTCAACAACGGCGGCCATCCGGCTCGAAAGACCGTGATGCCGTCACGGAACAACGCCGGATGGCGCAATATCGTACGTCATCTCCGTTTCAGCAATCTGGTGGAGCCGCGCGCGATTCCGTTGACGATGGTGTTCATGATGTTCGCCATCCCCTATTTCGCGAACCAATCGTTCATCGTGGACTATATTGCAGCACGTCATCTGGCGGTTTCTTCCGACCTGTTCTTCGTGTTCTATGCGGCCGCCCTACTGACTATGCGCATCACCATGAAGGATCTGTTCGATTCCAAAGGATTCAAGTTCTGGCTGACGGTCTGCTCGATCGCAATGCTCGCCATGCTGATATTCCTGGCGTTCATGACGAACGACTGGTACCTGTTCGGCGCAGGAGTGGCGATGGCGGCCAGCTACGGTCTGATGAGTTCGGTCACTCAGGCGCAGGCTGTGGTGATTGCCGGCCGAGAGCGCAGCGGACTGGCCAACAGCACGTATTACATGGGTCTCGACCTAGGTATGGCATTGGGCCCGATTCTGGCGGGCATCTTCTATGGACACATGCCGATCAGCTGGTTCTATCCGGCGTTCATGTTGACGATGCCGCTCGCGTGGATCATCTATCTGGTGTTCGCACGCATCATCCATTCCACCGCTCGCACGGATGCTTGATGGCGAACAAAGAACGGCCGGAACTGCCATTCCAGGTCCGTAGCCGATCGTCCTGGAGCTTCAGAGTGAGGCGCGTCCGCACTCACCTGCGCGGCGAAGCGTTCGATGAGCACAGTCTCGACACCTGCCTGTTCTCACTCATACGCCTCTTCATTGTCCATTACCCGTAACGCGTCTTCGGAAAGCGTTCCCATTGTCCGCTTCGACCGTGAAGACTCGCGGTTGATGTAATTTCAAAACGGTCATCGTGAATTGTGCTCTGGATGCTGGAATGGTCAGTATGGCTGCGGTACGGCAGCCACCTTGCCAACCCTACCGAATGACGATGCTTGGGGCGAGCAACATGTGCTTGCCGTCATTGTCTCCCTCTTCGGCAACAATCGTTCCCAGCTCCTCTTGGATGATTCTGACAATTTCCTTTGCACAAGCTTGCAAAGGCTGATCAATCGTCGAAAAACCAAGGGATTGAGACGACATCGTATTATCGAAACCCGTCGCAACAACGTTGCTCCCTGACGGAAGCGCCATCACCGCTCCCGTGGCGATAGTGTCGCTGACACAGACGATGGCGTCGATATCCGGTCTGCGTGCCAATAGCGACACACACGCACGACGTCCGTCGTTTAAGGTGTCTTCCGTTGCTATGTGCAAGTCATTCAACTCCGATTCGGGGACCATCCTCGCCTCAAGCATGGTCTCTTTCCAGCCCAGATAACGGTCCATACCCGTTCCTGAGAAATCCGGCCAGCCAATGAAGCCAATATTTTTACGACCATGAAGAATCAGATACCTGACCATATTGGAGACGCCCTTGCGACCATCCACGTCCACCCAAGGAATTCGCACGTCGTACATGTCCGGTACGCCCCAGGGTCGCCCGAACAACACAAATGTCTGCCGGTGTTCGTTGAGCCAGCCTATTCGCGGATCATCATGCGTGGTGTCGGTCAGAACGAAGGCATCCACATCGGATCCTGCCGTGAGGCTGGCGAACTGCCTGATTTCATCACGTTTGGAATCGGTCTTATACAATATAACGCGTATGCCGTGCGCGTCGGCCTCCGTCACCAAGGCATGCAGAAGACGGTCATACACTCGTGAATAGTTGACCGGGGCAATGCCAATGGCGATGGTATTGCTCCGTCGCATCCGCAAACGTCGAGCCGATGCATTCGGTATGTAGCCAAGTGATTCGATGGCCCGCGCAACGATTTCCCTTGTGTTGGGTTTGACGATGCCAGGATTATTGATGTAATTCGACACAGTCTGTGGAGATACCCCTGCCGTTTTCGCAACATCCTTGATGCTGACCATTCCAAACCTCCCATACAGGTCGTCCGTATAGACAGTCGAGTCTATTTGACAATCGATGACGACTATGGTTATTATAGAACCGTTTTTAGAACGTAACAATTCTAAGATAGGATTCAATGACGAGCTTCACCGTTGCAAAACAGTGGTTAATTAGCCAATCGATAGCTCTCAACGGATTTTTTTAGAAATAAATTAGAACGTTCTAATTATGACAAAGTGGTCAACAAAGGAAGTTGTAGATGAACAAGAAATTTAACCTGACGATCATCGCCGCTCTCACATCCGTCGCAATGTTGACAGGCTGCGGCGGCGGAAGCGGCTTCGACGGCGCAACCAATGATGGCAATGGCAACCTCACCTCAGACAAGTCCAAGGAGATCACGGTCCTGATCGGCTCATCAGGCGACGCCGAAACGTCTGCCGTAAAGAAGGCGGTCTCTGCATGGTCTACGAAGTCGGGACAGAAGGCCAAGGTCCAGGTCGCAAATGACCTGTCACAGCAGCTTTCTCAAGGCTTTGCCGGCGGTGACCCAGCCGATGTGTTCTACCTGGCCCCGGAGCAGCTGGCCGGCTACGCCGCCAACGGATCTCTGCTCGCGTACGGCGACCAGTTGGGGAACAAGGACGATTTCTACGATAATCTCCTGCAGACCTTCACGTACGACGGAAAACTCTACGCCGCACCAAAGGACGTCTCTACTCTCCAGCTGGTCATCAACACCGATATGTGGAAGGAGGCTGGTCTCACCGAAAACGATTATCCGAAGACTTGGTCCGAGCTGGCCACCATTGCGAAAAAACTGACCACCCCGGACCACGAAGGACTTGCATTCAGCGGCGAATACGCCCGCATCGGCGTGTTCATGAAGCAAGCCGGCGGCGGACTGGTCAGCAATGATGGCAGCAAGGCCATCGCAAACACCGACCAGAGCATCAAAGGATTGCAAGAAGTTCAGGATCTGCTTAAATCCGGCAACGTGGCATATGCGTCCGATCTCGGCACAGGCTGGGGCGGCGAAGCGTTCGGCACAGAAAAAGCCGCTATGACCATCGAGGGCAACTGGATCACCGGTAGCCTTTCCAACGATTATCCGAACGTCAACTACAAGGTCGTCGAACTGCCAGAAGGCCCTGATGGCCATGGCACCATGCACTTCACCAATGGCTGGGGCATCGCCGCGGACAGCAAGAACCAAAAAGGCGCCGTCGACCTTGTTGAATACCTCACCAGCGACGACGTCGTCATGGAATTCGCCAAAGCATTTGGCATCATGCCCGCAAGCAAGACCCTCTCCGACAAGTGGAAGGGTGAATTCCCGAATCTGAGTGCTTTTATGGACGGACTTGAATATTCCGTCACTGTACCGACCGCCAAAGGCGCCTCCGACGTCATCACCGACTTCAACGCGCAGCTCGAGGGGCTTAAGGATGGCGACGTCAAGAGCATCCTCGACAAGGTGCAGACGAATCTGGAAGCAATTCTCAAGTAATTGCAGCAATCGCGTCGTGCGGCATTCGCACCTTTAGAGGCGGATGCCGCACTCCCCCAATAAGCCATTCCCATGGAGGACGTGATGAAAGACCTGAAATCGAACGCAAAACAGGCATCGATGCCACGACATATCAAAAGAACTGGCCAAGAAATCTCGGGCTGGCTGTTCTGCCTCCCTATGATTGTGATTTTGGGACTATTCCTTTTCGTCCCCATCGTCATGGCACTGTGGGTCAGCTTCTCCGATTGGGCCGGCAGAGGGTCGCCGTTCGCCAACGGAGTGGACTTCATCGGCCTGAAAAACTACCAAGACATACTTGTGACGGACGGTCTTGCCAAAAGTGATTTCGGCACGGCCATCAGGAACAACGCATGGTACACGCTGCTGGTAGTGCCGCTGCAAACCGTCATCAGCCTACTACTGGCCGTTCTGCTCAATCGTAAGATTCTCAAAGCACGCAGCTTCTTCCGCACCGCTTTCTACTTCCCATCAGTCACCAGTTCGGTGGCGATCACCGTACTGTGGCTATTCCTGTTCAACGCATCCGGTAGCATCAACGCGATGCTCAACTGGTTCGGAGTCAAAGGTCCGAATTGGTTCCATGACCCGCGCGGACTGGTACACATTCTGCTGTCTTGCTTCGGCATCGACAACGGACCGGCCGCACTTACGCAACACGGGCTCCTCGGCATCAGTTGGTGGGATTGGCTTTCCGGACCGTCGGTTGCCATGTTCGCAATCATCCTCATGGTCATCTTCACAACGTCTGGAACGTTCATGCTGATGTTCATCGCCGCACTGCAGAACATCGGTGACGCAACCGAGGAAGCTGCAATCATGGACGGAGCGAATTCGTGGCAGAGACTATGGAAAGTGACCGTTCCACAGCTTAAGCCGACCATCTTCACCGTAATCACCTTGGGCATCATCGGCACCTGGCAGGTGTTCGACCAAATCTACACCGGCACGCAGGGAGGGCCAGCGAAGACCACTCTCACCCCTGCCTACCTCTCGTACAGCGCGGCGTTCAACAGCCAAGAGTGGGGACGAGGCGCAGCCATCAGCTTTGTGCTGTTCGCCATCATCATCGTCATGACTTGGGCACAAAACCAAATCATGAAGGATCGGAAGCTTTCCCGCAAGCAGAAAGCCGACTACGAGGCAATGAAGCGTGAAGCCCGAAGCATGCCCCGGGACGAAGTCATGTCCCTGAGGATGACAAGAAAGGAGAGCATGAAATGAAAAACAGGCAATCATGGTTCAAGCGCCTGTTCCACAGCGGCGTCCTGTTCTACATCCTTCTCGTCGCCTTGGCGCTGGTATATATTCTGCCGTTCATCATCCAGATTGCGACATCGTTCAAAACGGATGCGGAAGCCACTGCGAACCCGCTTTCTCTCATTCCTGCGACGTTGACGAACGCATCATATCGGAAGCTTTTCCTTAATTCCGATTTCCCCGTCTGGTTCAAAAATTCGATTATTGTGACCATTGCCGTCACGGCTGGTAGGGTGTTCTTCGATTCGCTCGCCGGATACGCGCTTTCCCGAATCGAATTCCGCGGCAGGAACGTCATCTTCGCGTTGCTGATGGCCGTGATGAGCGTACCGGCGGTCGTTCTGCTCATCCCGAAGTTTCTCATCATCAAAACACTGGGAATCTACGATAGCTATGCGGGCATGATCTTTCCGCTGCTGGTTGACGCATCAGGCGTGTTCATCATGAAGAACTTCTTCGAATCGATTCCCCGGTCCGTCGAAGAGCAGGCGATGATCGATAGAGCCGGCACGTTCCGCATCTTCTGGTCTGTCGTACTGCCCATGGCCCGACCGGCGCTCGTAACCATATCCATCCTGTCCTTCCAAGGATCATGGAACGAACTGTCGCACTTCATCGTCTCCACCCAGTCTTCGGAGCTGACGACCTTAACGAAAGGTGTCGCCTCCTTGGCTAGCGGCCAACTTTCCGCAGGAAACCAATATCCCGTAAAACTCGCAGCGGCAGTCATCATGACGATTCCCGTGGCGATTCTCTTCTTCATCTTCCAGAAGAAAATCATGAACACGTCCGAGGGTTCAGTCAAGGAATAATTTCAATCGCAACAAAAACGGAGTTACCAATGGCAGCACTAAACGATGGATATCCTCGCCAACCGTGGATGCACGATATGAACGTTCTGGTGTACGCACCAGCGCAACTATGGGCCGACCGAGATGGAAAGATCAATGGATCATCCACGCATGCGGGATCACCCAGTATAGCGGGATTCTACGTGGGAGACACGCGTATCATCTCCGACATCAACCTCGACGTGAACGGAGAAGAACCCGTCCGGGTGGCTTGGAACCAGACCGAGAAGGGACGCGGCCTTTCCTCCTGCATCGTGCGCAATATTGCCGGCCCTACCGTGGACCCCTGCATCTGCTGCGAAGAGGAACGAGTCGTCTCTCCTGACGGGCTCGCCATCACGGTGACGTTCCTCAACTCCAATGCGGATGATATCCAGATCGACTGCTCAATGATGTTCCGTATCGATATGTCCAACATGCAGGAGATTAAGGGCGGAAGTCCGTCATCGTCTAAGGCGGAGGGGCGCGTGAGCGTTTCATCCGACGGCACGGATAGTTTCGAAGCTTCATGCAACCCCGTCGCGATTAAGGTCCACGCCCCACATGCGGCCATACAGATTACAGGAACCGATGCCACGGTCGCATGGAATCTCGTCGTTCCGGCACGAGGTGAGGCTCGCGTAAGCATTAAGGCGCATATTGAAACGTCCAATATGGTTGTCGCCTCAGCCGAGACGGAATGCCCGTGGAAGAACATCCATCTCACCGCTTCGGACACACGTGTGCAAAGGTGGGTGAAGCAGTCTCTCCTCGATCTCGACGCACTTCGCATGGGCATCCCCGGTCATCCGGATAATGAGTTTCTTGCAGCAGGAGCTCCGTGGTTCTTCACCCTATTCGGCAGAGATTCCCTCTGGGCCGCAAGATTTATGCTTCCATTGACCACCCGCACCGCCATGGGCACCCTTCGGACGCTCGCACGCTTCCAGGCGACCGAACGCGATGAGACCACCAACGCCGACCCAGGCAAAATCATGCACGAGCTACGAGCCGAGCCTTTGGTCTCGACCGGCGCTTTCTCACCGGATGGCATGTCACTGCCTCCGCTGTACTACGGAACCATCGATGCGACGCCTCTATGGATAACGCTTCTTGCAAAGGCTCTCGAATGGGGAGCCCCGGACGATCAGGTCGAGAATCTCCTTCCCAATCTTCAGGCGGCGCTGGCATGGTTACGCGACTATGGCGATTGCGACGGTGACGGTTTTCTCGAATATCTTGACCGCAGCGGGCAGGGCTTGAGCAACCAAGGGTGGAAGGATTCCGGTGACTCCATACGTTGGCACGATGGACGCATCGCCCACGGGCCAATAGCATTGTGCGAAGTGCAAGGGTACGCGTACCAGGCCGCGATGCTTGGCGCGGACGTACTGGACCACTTCCACGCGGAAGGTTCCGACGAATGGCGTGACTGGGCGGCCAGACTGAAGACGAGGTTCAACGAAACTTTCTGGGTGCATGACGAGAACGGACGTTATCCTGCCGTCGCTCTTGATGCCGATAAGCTCCCGGTCGATTCACTCACCAGCAACATAGGCCATCTTCTGGGCACAGGTATCCTCGACAAGCAGGGTGTCTACGATGTCGTCACACGCCTCTCCGATGCAGAGATGCTCAGTAGATACGGTATCCGCACCATGAGCTCCAAGGACAATGGTTTCTGGCCGCAAAGCTACCATTGTGGTTCCATCTGGGCGCACGACAGCGCGATAGTGATGCTGGGCATGTATGAGGAAGGCTACGTAGACGAGGCACTGCGAATTGCGGAAGGCCTGGTCAATGCCGCCGAGTCGTTCGGATATCAGATTCCCGAATTGTACTCAGGAGAATCATTCGAAGGCGGACCCTCACCATATCCGGCGGCATGCCATCCGCAGGCATGGTCAGCGTCATCCTCAGTGGCAGTGGTTTCGGTCCTGCTCGGCATTAAGCCTGATGGAACGATCAGCCCCGCGGATTCTCCTCTTGCCTTGGGATTGAGTCTGGAACGATAGTCGCGCATGTCACCTTCAGTCAGCTGTGCTTGGTTACCTTCTCACCGATGCGGAGGTAACCAAGCACAACGAAGGTGGACCATACGCAAAGCCTGCTACCCTCGCCAATCCCGGCTGATGATGGTTTCGTTCATCTGATGAGAAGCGCCGCGTTCACGTAGGCAATCCCACAGATACGAAAGAACCATTCGACTGTTCTGAACACGATTTTCTAGCGGGCGCTCCTTTCCCGGATAATGATTGAGAACGCCGCCGCTCGCCAGAGCCGGATATGCCAGCATGACGGGGAAGACTACTGACGCGGCTGCGGTCTTTCATGCACCTTTGCCGTGACATAGTCCGACTCGACCTTCCAGACGGTGACGCTGCGGACCTGCTGGTCGGTGAATTCGACATGCTCCATGCCCGCCTGCTGCCTCATCAGCATCTCAAGCGCGAGACGAGATTCGTCCAGATCGCTGACGATGGAGGCGACACCGGTACCGACCACCGATTTGAAGGCCTCACCCCAATTGCACGGCACACGTCCCGCCACCACTTCACAATCGGTTTCCATCTCGAAGGCGACGGACAGCTTGTTGCCGGCGGCCTTGATGGCATCGATCTTACGGCCGATCGGCGCACTGTGGAAATAGAATGTCGGTCTGGTCGCATTTCCGATGCCTTCGGAGACATAGCCGAAGTTCATCGGCACTATGGTCAGCCCTTCTGCGTCCATGTAGGCGATGCGAATGATTTTGCAGGACGCGACGATTGCCGCAACCTGCGCCGGATCGGATACTTCGCGGTCGGCGCGGCGCATCATTCGGTGCGCTCCCGCGGTTGTCCGCTCATCGTTACGTCGTGCCGTCATGCCGCAGTCCTTTCGACTTGATGTTTCATTCCGTCTTGCCCACGTGTTCTTGTTCGGAGCCTGTCGTCAATGTTATCCCAATCGTCATGAAGACCCATGAAGACCTCGGCAGGCTCGTGTGGCGCATGATCGCCAGGAGACGTCGTTCCGCATGGAACGACGTCTCCTGGCGTTTCCCCTCGCAATCGCCATGCCCTATGCGTGTTGTCCGTTCTCCAGACAGGTTTCGAAGGAACGGCGCGTGAGATGGCCACGGTTGATGACGCCGACGAGTCTGCCGCCATCGACGACCGGCAGCTTTTTGTACCGCTGATAGCCGAACATCTGACAGACCTCGGCGATGCTTGCATCGATGTCGACGGTCGTGACCTTATCGGTGGCGATGCCCATCACGTTCCGTTCAAGCAGTTGCGCATGGGAAAGTTCCGGGAATTCACCACGTGCCATGCCGGTGATCAACGTGGAAATGTCGGAGACCGGCAGATTGTCCTGTGCGAAGCGGCGCAGCACATCGCTGTCGGACACGAAACCGACCACGGCACCCGTTTCGTTGACGATCGGCACACCGCTGATATTACGGTCCAGCATCACGCGGACGGCGTCACGGACGGTGGCGGTGTCGGAAACGGTGTAGACGTCCTTTTGCATGACGTCGGCGACGGTCTCGACTCCCAGTTTCGGGGTGCGCTGCCGTGCCTCCCTGTTCCAGCCGGCCTTGTCGCCGACGGCGTGCACGATTACACCGGAGAGTGGCGCGACGATGAGCATCTGGATCGGCAATGCGATGGTGAAGTTGTAGGGGAACATAGAGAAGAAACCCACGACAGCATCCGCTGAAGGCCCGAAGGCCATGATGGCTCCGAAAATGGTCATGAATACGGTCATGAGCACGACCATGAGGAACTTGACGGTGATGCCCTTCCACACGGCGCGGTCGGTCTGTGCACAGAAGCGATTCATGATGGCGCGTGAGCTTGGCGTGCAGATGCATAGATCGCAGATCATACCGATCACGTAGGCCAGCGGCCAGTTGAAGAATGCGTAGCTCCATGCGGCGGTTCCAACGTCGCCGGTGCGTACGCCGTAGTTGAGTGCCGCCATCACGTAGATCATGATGGCCGACATGATGAAGCTGAAGAGAATGCCTTCCTTGCCGTTGCGGGGCATGATGAGGTTCCTTTCGTTATGTTGTGCGGCTGCGATTGCATCCGGCCCCACTTGTCTGTCCGTTAACTCGGACGGCGAGGGGGCGCATAACGAATGGTTCGAGATGGCGACTTCCTGGCAGGCGGATCGGCGTTGTTCACGTTGCATCCGTACGTCGGGGACCGCTTGCAGGTTCCGTATTGTTCGCTGGGGGTTGGACAAGATCGTCGTGTCGAAACCGCACGGAATGGAAGCATGAGCGCATCACACATGTCCGAACGAGACCATCCCGCCATGCCGGCAACCGCTCATAATCGTTGCAAATATTGTTCTTAAGCGGTTAATCACCATGAATTACAACTGTTATACTACACACTTCAACAGTTATCATGAGTTGTGATACTGTTATATATAACAGCAGAACGGCAATCCGGTCGTTTGACCATGTCACCAACAAAAGAGGCGCAGATTGAAACCGATCATCTCATCCACGTCAGGGGAACCGATCTACGAACAAATCAAGAATCAGATCCGCTCGGCGATTCTGTCGGGCGAACTCACGGACGGAGAGACACTCCCCTCCCTGCGCACACTTGCTAGGGAACTGCATGTCAGTGTGCTCACTATCACCAGGTCGTATGGCGAATTGGCCGACGAGGGGCTTGTGGAGAACGTGCAGGGCAAAGGCACCTTTGTAAAGGCCCATGGCAACGAGTTAATCAAGGAACGCGCCCGGGAACGTATCATGCAAGTGCTCCGACAGACCGTCACCGCCGCCAAAGCCGCGGATATCGAACTGATCGACCTTCTTGGCATGTTCGAGAAGGCTTACAGGGAACAGTCATGAATGACGCCTTGCCTCTGGTCCGGCGCGGACTTCGGATGTTCGGTCCGAAAGGAAGGAACCGCACCTTTTCCGTTCAAAGCCGCCGCGGGGCGTCATGAAAGTCGAACATGACGCCGTCCGCGAGCTCGCAGATCTCGGACCAGTCGAGGTCGGAGGAATCGTCATGCATGGCCCACACCTTCATACCGACCGATTTGGCGGATCGCATGCCGACGAGCAGGTCTTCGAACACCGTGCAGTCCTCCGGCATGATGCCAAGACGCGAGGCAGCCAACAGGTAGACGTCCGGCCGATCTTTGCCGACGTCGCCGGCATCGTCCACGCTGACGATCTCATTGAAATAGTCGAAGATTCCAACGTGCCGCATGGCCGGTTCACGCAATGCTGGCGGAAGCGAAGTGGCAACGGCCAGTCGAGCACCGCTATCGCGCAACTGCCGTAGGTATTCGCAGGCGAACGGCTTGGCCTCGACCACGGTGGAGTACATGACACGTGCCATGTCATCCCATTCCTGCATCAACTCTTCGGGAGTATCCTGTAGGCCGAAGCGTGCAATGGTGTATTCGGCGATCTGACGAAACTGCATGGCGGCGACTTTGGTCATGTAGTCATCGGGGACTTCAATGCCACGGCGTGACAGAAAGTCGATATCGACCTGATCCCACACACCCATGGAGTCAAGCAACGTGCCGTCAAGATCGAAAATCGCCGCCTTGCCCCGATTGATGCCAGTTTCATCAGTTGCCACCATGTCCGTTCTCCCCTCGATTTCAGTTCCCTACGCGAATTACGATTGCCCGTCTTGCCGCGATGCCGCATGCCTTTTACAGCACCGATGCCCGCAACAGCTCCTCGGCATGGTCGAGCGACGCTTCACTTTCGCTGCCCGACAGCATGCGCGCGATTTCGTGCACCCGTTCATCTCCGCTGACCTGCTTGATGGTGGTGACGACACCGCTCTCCCCTGCCGTCATGCCTTTGGAAACGACGTATTGCTCATCAGCCCAGGATGCCACCTGCGGCAGATGCGTGACGACGATGACCTGCGCGGACTGTGCGAGCTTGGCGAGACGAGCGCCCAGCTCAACGGCCGCCTTGCCGCCGACGCCCGCATCGACTTCGTCGAAGATGAAGGTCATGGGAGGTACGGTCCCGCCAGCCACCACATGTCGTTCGGCGGCAACCAGTTCAAGTGCAAGCATGAGACGGCTCAGCTCACCGCCGGATGCGCTCTTGCCCATCGGCAGCCGCGGGGAACCCGGGAACGGGGTGAACAGGAATTCGATGTCGTCGCAACCGTTGGCATCCAATACGTCCGTCGAATCGGACCCGCCGTCGACGCGGGAATGCACACAGATTTCCAGCTTCGCGCCTCCCATGGCCAACGACGACAGTTCCTTCGTGACCTTGCCGGCCAGGTTCTCGGCGGCCGCCGCACGCAGTTTCGACAATGTCCGCGCCGCCTTCAACGCCTTACGGAACAGTTGGGCTCGTTCCGTCTGTAGCTGCTCGACTTTTTCAGGAGATGCATCAAGATCCTCCAAGTCGAATACGGCCTTGTCACGCCATGCGATGACGTCGGCAAGCGTCGGGCCCCAACGGCGAGTCAGCTCGTCAAGTTCGTGAATGCGACCGTTGATGGAGTCAAGATCATCCACACTGCTTTCGTTGTCCACCTCACCGGAGAGCGTGAACACCACATCAGACAGGTCGGCGCCGATCGAATCCAACCGGTCGGCCAGATCGGAGAACACACCCTCCACATGAATGGATCGCAATGCCTGCGCCGCACGATCGATCAGTTCGGCGGCACTTGCGGCGTCGACGTCGTCACCGACCTGAGATGCATCCAACGCTGCCAACGCCGTGGCGGCACCCTGTGCGATTTCGGCTGCGTTTTCGATGCGGTCGCGTCGAGCGTGCAGTTCCTCACTTTCCCCCGGTTGTGGGTCGATGCGATTGATGCGTTCGATGGACTCACGAAGATAGTCGGCCTGCTGCCTCATTGATGATTCCTGACTGGACAGTCGTTCCAGTCGCTCATCCATGGCGCGCAAGGCCTCCCACGCCCTGCCATAGGCGGCCATCGCCTCGTCGTTACCGGCGTAACGGTCCAAGAATTCACGCTGTCGGGCGGGAGAAGCGATACGCAACTGGTCCGCCTGCCCATGGATGGTTACCAATTCGGACGCGACCGAGTCAAGCACGGACCGTGGTATGCTCCGGCCCGACAGCATGCTGCGGGAGCGTCCGGAAGCCGGCACCTTGCGTGACAGGAACAGTTCACCGTCTTCCGGTTCGAATCCGGCCTCGCGAGCGGCGGCCACGGCCGCAACCGACGCGCCGACCTCGAACACGCCCTGCGCCCATGCCTCCTCGGCGCCCACCGACACACGGCCTCCATCGGAAGGGCCGCCGGAAATCAGGCGAATCGCACTGAGCAGCATGGATTTGCCGGCTCCCGTCTCGCCGGTGATGGCCGTCATGCCGCCGGCCGGGGCGATCAATGCGGAACGGATAGGGCCAAGGTTGCGAATCTCAAGTTCTTCAAGCATGTTCCGGTCTCACTCGCCGCCCGTCATATCCGCCATATCGTCAGCATGCTCCGTGCAGGCCGAGCCTTTCGGGAATACATGTCCATGATGAACGTCGCCGGTCTTACGGGCCTGTTCACGCCAGCCGACCACCGGCAGATCGAATTTCGTGACCAGGCGGTTGGTAAAAGGCACTCCGGAAAGCCGGGCCAGCCTTAGCGTGCCCTTCGATTCACGCACTTCGATTCGGGTGCCCTTCGGCAGGGCCCGCTGCCGACGGCCGTCACAGCAGATCCAACCGTCCGACATGGAGTCGTCGAGAATGTCAATGGCGAACGTGGAGCCCGAACCGATGATCAAGGGTCTGGCGAACAACGCGTGGGCCGCCAGCGGAATCAACTGCAGTGCCTTGACGTTCGGCCACATCACCGGCCCGCCCGCCGAAAACGCGTAGGCGGTCGACCCCGTCGGTGTGGACACGATCACGCCATCACAGCCGAAAGAGCTCATCTCCACGCCATCCACCCGAATCGACAGCTCCACCATTTTGCCGCGATCGGCACGTTCCAGCGTAATGTCATTCAGCGCCCAGTCCTCGATGGGCGCATCCGACCCCGGCAGCCACACGTCGGCATGCGCGATCATGCGCTCGTCGATGGAATAATCATGATCGGCGATTCTGCGGATCGCCTCACTCATCTGGAAGCTCTCGAATTCCGCGAGAAAACCGACATGTCCCAGATTGACGCCGAGAATCGGCACATCGGTGCAGTGCACCAGTTCGGCCGCACGCAAAATCGTGCCATCGCCACCCAGCACCACCACGATCTCCGTATCATCGGGCACTGCGGGAGGTTGACTACCGAAATCAGGCGCTTCCACGTTGTCGATGATCGACACCCGAAAACCGGCCCGTGCAAGCTGCTCCACCGCCTCCTGCACCACCGTGCCGCTTTCGCGCAGACGACTATGCGTCACCACCACCGCATGCCGGGCATCGACCATCACAGACCCTTTCGACCAGAAGACGTCACCGACTCCAATACTAATCGAACAAATGAACGAAAACGAACGATCCGTGCCTGAAATTCGTGCGAGACCGGTCAGCGGGTCGCCCATTCGTCGCACATATGCCTACAATAGCTGATGAAAAGACGATTCCATATACATGCCGAAGGAGAGAGGAATACATGTCGAACCTCGTCTTTGACGAGTCCTCCTCCAACCGTGAGGCCTCGCATGGCTACGCCTGGTGGTTCTCGGGAGACACCTTCGAGAAAGCCATGGCAGAAGACCGCAAGCCCCGCAAACGCAGTCTCATGCACCGGCTGACCGCGCTTCCGGGACGGTTGACCATCATCTACTTCCTGCTACTGGTGGCAATCTCCACCAGTCTGCTCCTGACTCCGGTCTCCACGCCACGGGGCGATACCACCGACTTCACCACCGCATTTTTCACCGCCGTTTCCGCAATCTCCACCTGCGGCATCTCCATCGTCAACTCCACTACGCATTGGACCACCTTCGGCCAGGCGGTGCTGATCTTCTCGGTGCAGATGGGCGGCCTGGGCGTCATGACTTTCGCCTCGCTCATCGCACTGGCGGTGAACCATCATCTCAAGGCTACGCAGCGACTGCTCACCGCCAACGAACTCGGCACCACGAAACTCGGCGAAATCAAGGGCGTACTCACCGTGGTCATCACCACCGCATTCGTCATCGAAGGCATCACGTTCATCGCACTGTTCCCCGGCTTGTACAAAATCAACCATGGCAATGTCCGTCACACATTGTGGGAATCGCTGTTCTTCGCCGTCATGGCATATAACAACGCCGGTTTCACGCCGGACGGTGCCGGTCTGCATGTCAACAACTGGGCCGTGGGACTGCCGATTCTCGCCAGCGCATTCTGCGGTACGCTCGGCTTCCCCGTCTTGCTCAATCTCATGCGTTCCTGGCGCATGCACAGGCCACCCAAGCGCTGGAGCCTGCACACCAAGCTCACCCTGATCACCACCTTCTGCATCGTAACCGCCTCACTCACCTGGTTCCTCATCGTGGAATGGAACAACAAGTCGCTGTTCCCCGGCAACAGTGTGGAACCCCGCTTGTGGCATGCCATGGTGGCGGCCGTCATGCCGCGAAGTTCCGGCTTCGACCTGTCGTGGATGCCACAAGTGAGCGATGCCACGAAAGTGTTCCTGAGCATCGTCATGTTCATCGGAGGTGGCAGTACCTCCACCGCAGGCGGCATCCGCGTGACCACCCTTGCCGTGATTCTGCTGGTATGCCGTGCCGCATTCACCGGCCGAAGGGAAATCAACGCCTTCCACCGCCGTATCCATACCCAGGCCGTCATGACCGCGGTCAGCGTCAGCACCGCCTGCCTCACCTTGGTGACCGTGGTATCAATGACGCTGATGATCATTACCGACTGCTCGCTATGCGACGCGTTATTCGACACATGCTCCGCTTTCGGTCTCGGCGGGTATTCCGTAGGCGTGGCCGACGCCGGCAATCCGGCGGCACTCTATGTGCTCGCCGCCACCATGTTCATCGGCAGACTCGGTCCGATGACCATCGCCTATGCCGTGTCGCGTCCACGCAATTTGGAGGCGGTACGCTACCCCACCGAGCAGATAGTGGTCGGCTGACGCAGACCATCCATATACTTGGACTTTGCAGAACACACAGTGGAAAGGGACACACGAAGAATCATGGCGAACAGCACCAGAAGCGTACTCGTGGTCGGATTGGGCCGTTTCGGCAGCTCCGTGGCCACCACGCTGGACATGATGGGTCAGGATGTGCTTGCCGTCGACAAGGATGGCGAACTGGTGAACCGCTGGTCATCGCAGATTCCCACCGTGCAGGCCGATATGACCGATGTGATGGCGTTGGAACAGATCAACGCCTCAGATTTCGACACGGCAGTCGTGGCCATCGGCGATAGCGTTGAGGCTTCCGTCATCACCGCAGGAAACCTGCTGGATGCCGGCATCTCCGATATCTGGGCGAAGTCCGTGTCGAAGGAGCATGCGCGTATTCTGCAGCGCATCGGCGCACGGCATATCATCAATGCGGAAACCGATGCCGGCAAGCGTGTCGGACATCTGGTCTCCGGCAATTATCTGGATTACATTGAGTTGGAAGGCGCCTACAACGTCGTCAAGATCCATACTCCCCCGCACGTGGTCGGCTATACCATCGGGGACGCACGCGTACATGAACGTTTCGGCATCACCGTGGTCGGCATCAAATCGCCAGGCAAGGAATTCGAATACGGCTCGAAGGAACTGATCATGCATCGTAACGACGAGCTCATCATCATGGGCAAGCAGGATCAGATTGACCGATTCGCTCGCGGATAGTCTATGCCCGACTTATTTCACGGCATATAGCAGGTATTCGACGTTGCCGTGCATACCTTCGATCGGCGAAGGTCCGGTCGCGCGCACGTCAAGTCCGTTGGATCTTGCACAGGCAATGACATTTCGCAACGCCTGTTCGCGTAGTTCTTCGCTTTCGACGATGCCGTTCTTGCCAAGATTGCCTTTGCCGACCTCGAATTGCGGCTTGACGAGCAGTACGATCTGCGCATCATCGGCCGCGATTCGTGCAATCACCGGAATGACATAGGTCAGTGAGATGAAGGATACGTCGGAAACGATCATTTCCGGACGAAACGGTAGATCACCGACTTCGACGTCCCGTATGTTGACGCCGCTCATTTCGATGATTCGGCCGTCGTTCGCGATTTTCGGATCAAGTTGCCCATGCCCGACATCCAATGCGATGGCCTGTGCCGCACCATGACGGAGCAGCACGTCGCAGAATCCGCCGGTGGAGGCGCCGATATCAAGGCAACGCAAGCCTTTGGGAGGACGCAGCCCATCCTTGAAAAACAGATCGAAAGCGCCTACCAGCTTGTAGGCGCCACGCGAAACGTAGTCATCTCCCCTATCGGCGGCAATCACATCGTCGTCCGAGACCTTTGCCGATGCCTTGGAAACGACAACGCCGTTCACACTGACCTTGCCCTGGACGATCAGACGCTGAGCTTTCGACCTGCTGTCGGAGAGCCCTCGGTCCAGCAGGGCAAGGTCAAGGCGGACGGCATGTTGCGAATCGTTATGCTGCACTTGCTGCCAATCGTCAGTCGATGTGAAATTCCGGTACGGTGATGGCATTCAAGTCACGGCCGTTGTCGGCAGCTTCCCACATGGCGTTGCAGGCTGCACGAAGGCCGTCCACACTGGTGACATCGTCGACTTCGAGTGCATTGCCGGCACATCCGGCCCGTACGCCACCACAAACCCAGGTACCGTCGGCGTTACGTTCCACAGCGGGCGCCGGCTCATTCAGTCCACGCAGGTCCTTGGCGATGAACGTCGGGCGCAGCTGCGCCGGGGCGAACATAAGTTCATGCGAATTGGTGACGCCGGTAAGTACCGCCAATGAATCGTAACCACCCCGATTACCGGCTTCGATATCGGTGTCGAGACGGTCGCCGATGGCGAGGCATAGTTCCTTGGCCACCGGTTCGGCGTCGTCATGCGCGGCAAGCAATCGTGCCTCGTCGTACATGGCGGATTCCGGTTTGCCCGCCGATGACACCGGTTCGACGCCGGTGGCGTTGATCACGGCCCTGATCATGGATCCGCACCCCGGGGCAATGCCGAGTTCACGCGGAATGGTGAGATCACGGTTGGTCACGAAATAGGTGGCGCCGTGTTCGACCGCATATGCGATCTGGGCCATCTCGTTCCATGACATATCCGGATACCAGCCCTGAATGGCCGCGACCGGCTTGTCTTCGGCGGAATCGACCACGACAAGACCCTGTTTGGCCACCTCCTCACGCAAGTGCCGTGCGCCGAGCACGAACACTTTGGCACCTGCAGGCACCTCACGGGCCACCATGCGGGCAGCCACCACGGAAGAGGTGATGACCTGCCATGGTTCGACGTCCAAGTCGAATCCTTTGAGCTGGTCGGCTACGACGGACTGCAGCCTGGACGAGTTGTTGGTGGTGTACTCCACCGTCATGCCCAGACGTTCCGCTTTGCGAATGTTCGCCGCCGCGTGCTCCACCGGGTTCTTGCCCCGGTACACCACGCCATCAAGGTCAAGCAACGCCAGCTTGTACGCTTCGCTTAGAAGCCGATTCGTGGACTTCAGCATGTGATCAACGTCACCTCACTCGTTGTCGGAGGATTCGTCGGAATCCTCCACATCGGGTTCGTCCGATGCGTCGGAATCCTCATCGGCTTCCTGCTCACGGGCCGGTTCGATATCCGATTCGGCACCCTCTACGGCTTCCTGGGCCGGCAGCTCAGTCTCGTCATCGGTTTCACCGTTGGCGTCGATGGCATCGTCGGACGCTTCGTCGGAATCCTCATCCTCCGGAGCGTACTGGGCGTCCTCTTCGGTGATGCCCAGTACATCCATAAGTTCGTCGTTCAACTCCTGCATGTCATATTCGATGACCAAATCATCCGAAGTCTCATCCATATCGGATTCGGCATACTGCAGTTCAAGTTTGTCGAGCAGCTGATCCAGCGCGATGGCTTCGTCGGTGCGTCCGGACTCTTCGAGGAAATACTGTTCGGCCTGCACCGCACGCATACGGTATTCACCCGCCAGACCCTTGGAACGACCCAGCTTGTGAACGATCTCAATGGCCTTGTCCCACATCTTGAGATCACCCAAAGCTCCCGCATACACGAGGAACATCTCAGCCTTGGCTTCGCCGCGCAGATACCTGGCATCATCGCTCATGGCGATTTCGATGGCCTTCTTCGGGTTGCCGAGGCCGCGCTCACAGTCGGCGATGAACGGCAGATAATCCAAGAATCCATTCATACGGTAGGCCGTGCGGAACTCTTTCAACGCCAGCTTGTAATTGCCTTGACGGTAGGAGATGAAGGCCAGCGTCTCACGTGCGAAGTCGATACGGGATGCCTGACGGGCCACCCACTTGGCGTGCTCAAGGGCACCTTCCGGATTGTTCTCCTCCAACGTGTAGGCGGCAAGGATGTGCAGACCGATATTCTCCGCGTGCTCCTTGGACAAACCGCGCAGACGTTCACGATCTTCGGCGCTCAGCATGCGCCATTCGATGCTCTTCGGCATCTTGGGCTCATTGGGGCGACGATGCGTGTACGGATTCTGCGAGGGGAAGCTCATCGTGCCGTCGGAGTTACGACGCGGCTTCGACAGGTATTCACCGCGCTTGGCCTCGCGGTATTCCATCTTTTCTTCGCGGGTGAACTGCTTGGGATCTTCACCTGCGTTCCGCTGATCACGGTCCTTGCGGAAGTCTCGATGCTGGTCGTTGCGACGAAAGTCACGACGGCCGCCATCACGACGGTCATCGCGGTGGAAATCACGACGGCCACCGTTGCCGCGACGATCATCACGACGGTCACCATCACGACGGAAGCCACGATCGTTGCGACGCTCACCATCGCCACGATGGAAATCACGACGGTCATCGCGGTGGAAATCACGACGGTCATCACGGTGGAAGTCACGACGCTCGCCATCACGACGATCGTCACGACGGAAATCACGACGCTCACCATCACGCTTATGGAAATCGTGACGCTCACCGTCGCGACGATCATCACGACGGAAGCCACGATGCTCGCCATCACGCTGATAGCGCGGGCCGTCGTTGCCGCGACCGCCGCGGTATCCGCCGGAACGTTCACCGCCATTGCCGAACTTGCGAGGGCCGCCGCGGAAGGAACGACGCTCCTGACCTTCGCCATCACCATCGCGATGGAAGTCACGGTCACGACGGAATCCGCCGCCATTGCCCTTGCGGTAACCGCCCTTATGGTCATCGTTACGGAAGCCTCCGGACCTATGCCCATAGGACTTGCCGCCATCGCCACGCGGCTTGAACCCCTTGCCGCTACGGTTACCGGGCCGGCCCGAGCCGTAGGATTTGTGGTTGCCGTAGGACTTGCCGCGATTTGCGCGCTGTTCTTCTGCCATTCTTATCCTTAAATATTGATCTGTGTCGTTGGTTATGTACGTTTGTTTCGACGGATCAGGCGCTTTCGACGGCACCCAACGCCTTCTTGCCGCGGCGAATCAGCGCGAAACGGCCATGCAGGAAATCCTCTTCGCCAAGCGTTTGCTCCTGATCATCCACACGCACGTTATTGAGATATACGCCACCGGATTTGATGGTCTTGCGTGCCTCGGAAATCGACTTGAACAGACCTGCCTTCATACCGGCTTCCGCCACTCGATCGCCCACTGCCGCCGGTGCGAAAATTTTCTCGCCATGCCCGTCTTCGACCTTGAGTCCCTCGATTGCGGCTTCAAGCGTAGCCTCATCGATGCTCGACAAATCCCCGCCGCGCCCGAACAACGCGCCTGCTGCCTCGATGGCCTGATTGGTCGCTTCTTCGCCATGCACAAGGCTGGTGACTTCCCATGCCAAGGTACGCTGCGCCTCACGCGCGCCCGGATTGGTTTCGCTCTCCTTGACCAGTCGCTCGATTTCGGCCTTCGGCAGGAACGTGAACGCCTTAAGCAGGCTTTCCATCTCCACGTCGGGTCGATTGAACCAGAACTGGTAGAACTTGTATGGGCTGAGCATGGTCGCGTCAAGCCATACGGCGTTGCCTTCGGACTTGCCGAACTTCTTGCCTTGCGCGTCGGTGATGATCGGGCTGGTGAACACGTTCACATCCACGCCACGCACCTTATGAATCAGGTCAAGGCCGGAAGTGAGGTTACCCCACTGGTCGGAACCACCGATCTCCAGTATGCAATGATATTCGTCGAACAGGTGCAGGAAGTCGTTGCCCTGCAGCACCTGATAGCTGAATTCGGTGAAGGAGATGCCTTCCTCGGAGTTCAGTCGACGGGCTACGGTGTCCTTGGCGAGCATCGTGCCGAGACGGAAATTCTTGCCGACGTCACGCAGGAAGTCGATGACGGTCATGGAAGCGGTCCAATCGTAATTGGACACGAACCGCACCGGATTGGCGCCATCGGTTTCCAGAATGCCGCCGATCTGCTTCTTGAGGCGTTCGGCCCAACCGGCCACGACATCCTTCGGATTAAGCGTACGCTCGCCGGATTGGCGCGGGTCGCCGATCAGACCGGTGGCGCCGCCGACCAACGCGATCGGATGATGACCCGCAGCCTGCAGATGACGCATGTTGATGAGCTGTACCAGATTGCCAATGTGCAGGGAGGCCGCGGTCGGATCGAAACCGCAATAATAGGAAACCGGCTCCCCGTTCAACGCTTCGGCGAGTCGATCCCGGTCGGTGGACTGGGAAATCAACCCGCGCCATTCCAGTTCATCGAGGACGGAATCGAAGCCGGCCTCCTTGAAATCGATGACGTGAGCCATGACTGTTTTTCTCCCTATCGAATTGTGGGTCATTACCGCGCGTTTTGCGCACCCTACAGTTTCGCAGAAGACGACGACAGCCGAATGTGCCGTTTCCACCGGTCATCCCGGCGATTCCTATCCGACCCGCTACAGTGGGTACCAGCCACTCACCGCCGAGAGAGGAGGCCAGTTCATGAACCGTAGGGAAATGAAGGCGCAGGCCAGGCATCAGCTGCGCAGGCAGTATTGGATGATCGTCGTAATCTGCCTGTTCGCCGCGTTTTTCGGAGTCGAATACTCTTCATCGATGTTGGGCATCAACTTCGATCTCTCGTCCTTCACCGTCACCCAGCCCGGTAAGGGCTGGACCGATTCGAATCTGTCCGATGTGTTTCGGGATTTCCTGCTCGGCAAGGAGGACGCCGCCCGCAAACGAGTCGAATTCAATCAGGAACAAATCGTCCGCACCGACACCAACGCCATGTTCGGCAGGTCCCGAGGGCTCTTCGCCTCCCTACTCAATTCGTTCTCATCGGGTGCGGTAATCGTATCCATCGCCGACGCGACGCGTTCCATCGTTCATGATGCCAGAATCGCAGTCATCGTACCGGTCATGGTTTCGATGGCCGTATTCTTATTCGTCTGGCTGTTCATCCAACAGACATACCGCATCGTGATGCGCCGCATGCTGCTTGAGGGACGCATCTATGGCAAAATTCCGGCGAGCCGGTTCCTTTACCCTCTGCATACACGACAATGGCCGCGCATGGCGTGGACCATGTTCGTGAAGAATACCGCTCTGCTGTTATGGTCGCTGACCATCATCGGCGGCATCGTCAAATACTATTCGTATTTTCTGGTGCCTTACATAGTCGCCGAAAACCCGACCATCGGCGCGCGCAAGGCCATCGACCTGTCCCGCCGCATGATGAGGGGACATAAGTGGGAATGCTTCGTGGCGCAGCTGACGTTCCTGGGCTGGTATCTGCTTGACATCGCGACCGTCGGTGTGAGCGGCATATTCTATTCCAACGGATATAGCGCGTCGTTCTTCACCGAATATTATGCATACCTGCGCGCACTCTCCAAGGAGCAAGGCATCGAGGGGACCGAACTGCTATGCGACATTCATCTGTTCGCCAAGGCCGATTCCGAGGAGATTCGGTCGTCTTATGCGGACGTGGCCGAAGCCGTCGACCAAGTACGTTCCACCATGGTCGCTGCCGATAAGCCGTGTGGCTTCACCGGCTTTCTTTCCCAGTGGTTGGGTATTCGCATCATGCATTCCGACCAGGTGGCGCGCTATGAGGAATATCGGGAAGATTCCCGCCAGGTCCGCATCGGTCAGGAAATCCTTGACGGCATGGTCTATCCTGGGCGGCTCGCGCCGGCACCGATGCCGTTTACCTTCCGCGAATCACGTACCATCAGCGCCGATCGCAGCTATTCGTTGGTGAATCTGGCCATGATGTTCTTCATCTTCTGTTTCGTTGGCTGGGTGTGGGAGGTAAGTCTCGCGTTCATTACCGAAGGTGCCTTCGTGAACCGAGGCACCCTGCATGGCCCCTGGCTGCCGATTTATGGCACCGGCGGCATCCTCATCCTGACACTGCTCAAGAGACTGCGTGACAGGCCCATGTTCGAATTCACCACCACCGTGGTGCTGTGCGGTGGTCTGGAGTATTTCTCGTCATGGTATCTGGAGATGACGCACGGCGGCCGGCGCTGGTGGGACTATACCGGCTACTTCCTTAATCTCAATGGCAGGATCTGCGCCGAAGGACTGCTCACATTCGGTCTCGGAGGCTTGGCCATCGTATATCTGCTGGCACCGATGCTTGATAATCTGCTCAACCGGGTTGATGCGAAACGACTTGGGGTCATCGCCGTGCTGCTGTTGATCATCTATTGCGCGGACCAGTTGTACTCCGTAGAACATCCGAACATCGGCGCAGGCATCACCGATTATAAGGATTCCTTGACGGCGCAGGTTTCATGACCGGACGCTACGGATGGGACGTTCATTGGCGTCGACGCAGCATCTCACGCACGGTTTCCATGATTTTGCTGTATTTCGTGGATTCCGTCGATTTCATATGGGGGAAGGCGCTGATCATGCGTCGTTGCTGTCTGTTGAGCATGGACATGGCGCTATTCTGCATCTTGGAGATGACCTCCTGCGATGATTCCGACCAACCACGTACCTTATCGACGAAGGCGTCCCTACCCCACTGCCAGGAATCACCGGCTTTCTCCGCATAGCTTTGGATGGCATCGCCGAATGCGGACAGACTTTCGCCCAGATCAACGATGCCCATCACGGTGACGCTGGTGTCGATGATGATCAGGATGGTGAATATCGAGCATAGCCAATGTACGACGGGCAACGGAATCATCATCGTCCAAATGGCGACCTGAGGCTGGATGATGTCGATGATGGCCACGCCGGCAATGCCGAATACCAGCGCTCCCGGCAAACAGATACGTCCCTGCAGATTGAAACGGTAGTCACTGTAATCCCACCATCTCGCGTGGAACATCTTCTCCATGGCCCAGGAAGTGACGTATTCGAGTACGCTCGCTCCGATTGCGGAGATCAGGAAAATCATGATCGGATTATGCATATTGTGCAACAATGCGATCGCCAGTGCCGCGCCGGCTCCGTAAATCGGGCACAACGGGCCATTGAGGAAGCCGCGATTCACCAGCCGGCGTTCCATGACGGACACCAGAATCGATTCGTAGATCCAGCCGATGAAACTGTACAGTACGAACCAAAGGAAGAGATGCTCCAGCGCTAACATGCAAAGGTCATTCCCTGCAGTCCGGTTTCCCGGACTTCGGCTTGTTGAATCGCTCCATGGAGAAAGTCTCCCTAGTGGCACTGATCTTGTCGGCCATGGTGACCAGATACCCTTCGATGTATCGTGGCGGCCTCGGGGTCAGGGGGAACATGTGGTTCGCGATGCTGTCGCGTTCGACATGATTGAGACGGAAGTCACGAACGGCGTTGCGTACGGCGGTGTTGCCGTGGGTGAAGCCATGCAGACGATGCTCGCCATTGTCCCAATCATGCCAATCGTAAAGGAAGTAGTCGTGCAGCAGCGCGGCACGGATGAGCGAATGCAGATCGACCCTGTACCACAGGTGCAACCGGTCCGCCATCCACACGGCGAGGCAGGCTACGCGCACCGAATGCGCGAACGTGGTCACCACGCCGTGCTGATAGCAGCTCTTTTCGATCTGCATATGCTCATGTTCGAAAATCTCCCGGCCGTGTCTGTGGACCAGCCGTTGGATCTGTATGCGAGTCAGCATTATTTCAGCAAGGATTCCGGGGTCTTATAGGCCGGGCCATCGCTGACGGAGTTGGCGAAGGCGCGCAGGGATTCCACCGCGGTCTTGGCTGCGACGATCTGTTCGCGTACACGCAACGGAGATGTGCCTCCCTTGCCGTTGCGGGCGGATACGGAACCTTCAGTGGAGAGCACCTCGCGCACCTGCGGTGCCTTGTCTGCCGGCAGGAAATCCTTGAACACCTCAATGAAGTCCTCGTCCGTCAGATCCCATAGTTCCTGACCGCGGTCTTCGGCAATCTTCACACAGGCACCGGAAAGTTCATGCGCGTGGCGGAATGGCACACCGTTCTTGACCAGCCACTCGGCGATGTCGGTGGCAAGGGCGAAACCGGTAGGAGCCTCGGCCTCCAGGCGCTCTGTATTGAAGGTCATGGTACCGATCATGCCGGTGAAGGCAGGTAGCAACACCTCAAGTGTGTCAACCTGGTCGAACACGGCTTCCTTGTCTTCCTGCAGGTCACGGGCGTAGGCCGTCGGCAGACCTTTCAGGGTGGCAAGCAGACCGGTCAGGTCGCCGATAAGTCGTCCGGACTTGCCTCGTGCGAGTTCCGCGATATCAGGATTCTTCTTCTGGGGCATAATCGAGGAACCGGTGGAATAGGCGTCGTCAAGACGGACGAAGGCGAATTCCTGGGTATTCCAGATGATGATTTCTTCGGATAGTCGGCTGATATCGACGCCGGTCATGGCCGCGATGAAAGCGAACTCCGCGACGAGGTCGCGGCTGGCGGTGCCGTCGATGGAGTTGGCGGTCACCTTGGAGAAACCGAGCTCACGGGCCACCGCCACCGGTTCGAGACCAAGGGTGTTGCCGGCAAGGGCACCGGAACCGTACGGACTGGCATCGATGCGCCCATCCCAATCGGCAAGACGCTCGACATCACGCAGCAACGGCCATACATGCGCCATGAGCTGATGGGCCAGTAGCACCGGCTGGGCATGCTGCATGTGGGTGCGTCCCGGCATGACGGTGCGACCTGCTTTTTCGGACTGCTCGATCAGCGTTGCGGCAAGCCCGAGCAACATCTTGGCGATGACGCGGCTCTGTCGGCGCAGCCACATGCGAATCAGGGCGGCGATCTGGTCGTTCCGCGAACGGCCGGCGCGCAGTTTGCCGCCAAGTTCGTCGCCTGCGATTTCCAGCAGACCGCGCTCCAGTGCGGTGGCCTCGTCCTCGTCATCCTCGATCGGGGCAAAGGCACCGGAGTCGACACGACGCTGCAGCTCATCAAGGGAATCCTCCATGCGCTGCAATTCGTCGGCCGTCAGCAAACCGGCACGGCCGAGGGCACGGGCATGGGCACGCGATCCCGCAATGTCGTCATCGGCCAGACGCCAATCGAACTGCGTGGACTTGCTCAGTCGAGCCAATTCCGGAGATGGGCCGGATGTGAAACGGCCTCCCCACAATGCAAGATGCTCAGTATTGTTTTCAGTCATAGCTACATACCTTACACATAAGGCTCCCACCGATGGAGCTGTCGGCCACAACCGACCGGAGATGACCGCCTTTCGAGGCATTCAGCCATCCTCAGCCACATTGTGCATGACAGCTCCATCGGTGGGAGCCTGAAACCCGATTACTCGACGGTGTTGTCCGGAACTTCGATGCCGTTGCCGAACTTGACGTCACGGGCCGCGGCCACACGGCTCGGCAGTCCGTAGATATCGATGAAGCCGTTGGAGGACTTCTGGTCGAAGCTATCGCCGGAATCATAGGTGGCCAGATTGTAGTCATACAGCGAGGTGTCGGAGCGACGACCGGTCACCACTGCACGACCACCATGCAGAATCATGCGAATCTCACCGGAAACGTACTTCTGGGTGTCTTCGATGAAGGCGTTCAGGGACTGCGTCGCCGGGGAGAACCACTGTGCGTCATAGACCAGTTCGGCCCAGCGCTTGTCGATATCGCGCTTGATGCGGTGCTGTTCGCGCTCGAGGCAGCAGTTCTCCAGCTCCTGATGGGCGGTAATCAAGGCCACGGCACCCGGAGCCTCGTATAGCTCGCGGGACTTGATGCCGACCAGACGATCCTCAATCAGGTCGATTCGTCCGATGCCCTGGGCGCCTGCGCGGCGGTTCATCTCTTCGATGGCCTGCAACGGGGTCACATCGTGGCCGTCGATCTTGACCGGCACGCCCTGCTTGAATTCGATGACGACCTCATCCTCGACCGGCGGGAATGCCGGATCGTCGGTGTAGGAGTAGCAATCCTTGGTCGGACCGTTCCACGGATCCTCGAGGAAGCCGGTCTCGATGGCGCGGCCCCATACGTTCTGATCGATGGAGAACGGGCTCTTCTCGGTCTGCACGATGGGCAGCTGGTGCTCCTTGGCGAATGCGATCTCGACATCACGGGTCAGGGATAGATCACGAATCGGGCTGATGGCCTTCAGGGTCGGGTCGATGGAAGCGATGGACACCTCGAAACGCACCTGATCGTTACCCTTGCCGGTGCAACCATGGGAGATCGTATCGGCTCCGAACTGGTGGGCGGCACGCACGAGATGCTTGGAGATGAGCGGACGGGAGATGGCGGAGACCAGCGGGTACACGCCTTCGTACATGGCGTTGGCCTTCAGGGCCTTCATGCAGTATTCGTCGGCAAACTCGTCACGGGCATCAACCACATAGGCTTCGACGGCGCCACAGGCCAGAGCGCGCTGTTTGATGGTTTCAAGGCTTTCGCCGCCCTGACCGACGTCAAGGGACACGGCCACGACATCCTTGCCGGTACGTTCCTTCAGGTATGAAATGGCGACGGAGGTATCCAGACCACCGGAGTACGCCAGTACAAGACGATTCTGATCGCTCATGGTTTCCCTTTCTTGCATCAAATGTTATTCAGAAGTATATGCATTGCTCTGTATATTTATGCATATATGGTGGGTCGTGTCCACTATATGGTTATTCACCCCTTCGACACGACGTCAAGCAACCATTGCGCACGTTGCTTCGCACCGTGATCATCGACGCAGATCACCATAACGGTGTCATCTCCGGCGATGGTGCCAAGCACCCCTTCTATCGGCTGCCTGTCGATGACGCTGGCCACATATTGCGCCGCTCCAGAAGGTGTGTGCACTACGACAAGGTTACGTGCGGCCGCCACCGAAGTGACCAGGCCGGATAGCACCCGGCTGATCTGCTGTTCGGCCTTGGCGTCCGGATTGGCCGCGGATCCCTCATCGGGCTGCTTCACACCGATGGCATAGGCTACGGTCCCATCGGACAGCCTGGTTTTCGTCGCATGGATCTCGTCCAGATCTCGGCTCAAGGTCGCTTGCGTCACCGCAATCCCCTGATTCGCGAGAATGTCGGACAGTTGGGATTGCGAAGTGACGATACGCGTGAGTAGCGCCTGCTCGATGGCACTCAGTCGAGCGGCACGAGTGGCAGGACGCTGCAACGCGGGGGTGTGATCAGTCATCAGACCAGCAGGCTTTCATCGCCACGGGCCTTGCCAGCCAGCCAAGTCAGCAGCGCCTTCTGCGCATGCAAACGGTTTCCGGCCTCATCCCAAACCACGGACTGAGCGCCATCGATGACCTCAGCGGTGACTTCCTTGCCTCGGTAAGCCGGCAGGCAGTGCTGGAAGATCGCATCCGGCTTGGCGAAGGCCATGAGCTCAGCGTTCACCTGATAATCCCAGAAGGGCTTGGAACGAATGGCATACTCGGCTTCCTCACCCATGGAAACCCAGGTATCGGTGAACACGCAGTCGGCATCGGCCACGGCTTCCTTCGGATCGGTGGTCACGAGGATGGATCCGCCGGTTTCGGAGGCAATGGCCTGCGCGTCGGCCACGATTCGCGAATCGGGCAGGTACCCATTCGGACCGGCCACGCGCACGTTCATACCCGCCACGGCACCGCCAAGCAGGTAGGAGTTCGCCATGTTGTTGGCGGCATCTCCCAAGTAGGCAATGGTCTGGTTCTTCAGATTGTCAACGCCGCCACGATGTTCGGCGATGGTTTGGAAATCCGCGAGAATCTGGCATGGGTGGAACTCGTCGGTCAGAGCGTTGACCACCGGATGGGTGGAGTATTCGGCCATCTCCTCGACCCTATCCTGCCCAAACGTGCGCCAGACCACGCCATAGGCCATGCGGTCGAGCACGCGTGCGGTATCGGCGACGGGCTCACCTCGGCCCAGCTGGGAACCGGACTTATCGATGACCAGCGGATAACCACCAAGCTCGGCGACGCCGATGGAGAAGCTGGAACGGGTACGCGTGCTGGGTTTATCGAACAGTACGGCGATGCCCTGCGGACCGGCGAACGGCTGGTGGTAGAAACGATTCTTGTGGAACTTGATGGCCAGTTCCAGCACCTGCTTCTGTTCTTCGTGGTTCAAGTCGTCGTCACGTAGCATGTGGCGCAGTTCCGGGGTTGCCATATATGGCCTCCTTTCAAATATTAATCGTTGGGTAGATCGGCGGGAATCCGGGCGAGGATGGATATGGCCCGGTCGACGTCCCGTTCGGTGACGACCAGCGGCGGAGCGAAGCGCAGTGCATTCGGAGCCACGGCATTCACGATGAGACCGTGCTCAAGCGCCCAGTTCATGGCGGCATGGGAACATGGGTGAGACAGTTCCGCCGCATCCAGCAGGCCACGGCCACGCACCGATACGAACAGCGGATTACCGCAGGACATGATGCCGTTGCGCAACTGCTCACCTCGCGCTTCGGCATTCGCCACCAAATGTTCTTGTTCAATGACGTCCAATGTGGCTAAGGCCGCGGAGGCGCCCAAGGGATTGCCCGCAAATGTGGAGCCATGCGAACCGGGGGTGAACAATGCCGAAAGCTTGGCGCCGAAGGCGATCATGCCACCCATCGGGAAGCCGCCGCCCACGCCCTTGGCGAAGGTGACGATATCAGGGATAACTCCGCCGGAAAGATCCTCACGCTGGAAGGCGAACCAGGAGCCGGTACGGCCGATGCCGGTCTGCACCTCATCGATGATGAGCAGGGCACCGTGGTCATCGCACAGTTGGCGTGCCCTCTTCACATAATCGGATCCGACCGGACGCACGCCGGCCTCACCTTGGATCAGTTCCATGATGACCGCCGCGACCGGGCCCTTGCCATGGTGTCCCTGTCCCGTTTCGGCGAAGGCATCCTGCAATGCGCAGGGATCGCCGGCCTCAACGAATTCGATATTCGGGATAAGCGGCTCAAAAGGGATACGAATGGCCGGTTTCCAGGTTGCGGAAAGCGCGCCCAAAGTACGGCCGTGGAAACCATGGGTCAGGGCGATGATACGTGCCGGCTTTCCTCCGATCGACGGCGATGCGCCCGGCAGGGTGCGACCATACAGTTTGGCAAGCTTCAAAGCCGCCTCATTGCCTTCGGCTCCGGAATTTCCGAAGTACACGTGGGAGCCATCCGGGGCTCCGGCCAGCTCAACGAGCTTGGCCGCAAGCCTGATCTGCGGTTCGGTGGCGAAGTAGTTGCTCACATGCGCGGCCTTGGCCGCCTGTTCGCTGACTGCCTTGACCCACTTCGGGTGGGCGTAGCCGAGCGCATTCACGGCGATGCCCGCCAGAAAATCGAGATACTCATTGCCGTCGACGTCCCAGATGCGGGCGCCTTCGCCATGATCCATCACGCGTAACGGAGTACCGAACACGTTCATATGCACCTGGGAGTACTCCCCCAGCCATTTCGCGTCTTCACTTCCCAACGCTTCCAGTTGTTCAGTTGCCATAAGAGCTCCTCATTTCGACGCCGTCCTCGGGGACGACCATGGTTCCGATGCCGGCGGAGGTAAAAATCTCATTCAGTATAGAATGCGGCTTACGACCATCGATGATGTGGGCACGTGGGACGCCACCATCGAGGGCGCGCACGCAGGCCTCCATCTTCGGACGCATACCGCTTTCCAAATCGGGCAGCATATCGCGCAGGTTCTCCACACCGATGCGCCCGATCAGGGAATCACGATCCGGCCAGTCGGCATACAGTCCATCGACATCGGTGAGAATCACCAGCTTGCTGGCACCCAATGCCGCGGCCAACGCGGCTGCTGCGGAATCGGCATTCACATTCAGCACTTCAGTGGCATCATCCTCATTCGGGGCCACCGAGGAAACCACCGGAATGCGTCCGGCGTTGATCAGATCCTCCACGGCGGAGGCATCGACGCTCACCACATCGCCGACCAGCCCGATATCGGTAGGTTCACCGTCGATCATGGGCTTACGTTGCATGGCGGAGAACAAGGCACCATCCTCACCGGACAGGCCAACCGCGAACGGACCGTGCGAGTTGATCAGTCCGACGAGATCGCGGGAAACCTTGCCCGTCAACACCATGCGTACCACATCCATGGCTTCCGGAGTGGTGACGCGCAGACCACCCTTGAATTCCGATTTGATGTCCAACGCCTTGAGCATCTGGGAAATCTGCGGACCGCCTCCATGCACCACGATCGGATGCAATCCCACCTGACGCAGGAATACCATGTCCTCTGCGAAACACTGTTTGAGGTGGTCATCGATCATTGCGTTGCCGCCATACTTGACGACGATGCGCTGTCCGGCGAATTCCTCGAGCCACGGCAACGCTTCGATCAGCACCTCGGCCTTCTGGTCGGCGCGCAAATCGGTATGCACATCGAAATGGAAACCGGGTCCCTTGAGTTCTGTTGTCATTGCCTGTGTTCAGCTTTCATAGTCAGCATTGATATGCACGTATTCGTGGGTCAGATCATCGGTCCAGACGCTCGCTTCGGCATCGCCCTCGTTGAGGTCAATGTCAATATGCACCTCACGCGGCGTCATATCGACCTCGGAACGATCACGTCCGGCCCCACCGTTTTCGCAAATACGTACGCCATTGACGTCCACCGTGACCTTTTCGGCATCAAATGGCGCATCCTCCGGGGAAACCGTGCCCAGAGAACTCAGGATTCGTCCCCAGTTCGGATCGTTACCCGCGATGGCGCACTTCAGCAGATTGGAGGCCGCTACGGCACGGCCGCATGCCAATGCCGCGTCCTCGGTGGTGGCTCCGGTGACCTTGACGCGAATGTCATGGCTCGCACCTTCACCGTCGCCGACGATCTGGCGCGCCAACGATGCGGTGGCCTTGGCCACGAGATCGTTGAACTCGTCCGGATCCGGCTCCACGCCGGAAGCACCGGAGGCCAGCAGCAGCACGGTGTCATTGGTGGACATGCAGCCATCCACGTCAATACGGTTGAACGACATCTCCACGCCTGCGTTCAGTGCAGCCTGAAGCTGACCTGCATTCACCACGGCATCGGTGGTGATGACGCACAGCATCGTGGCCAGCTGCGGAGCGATCATGCCCGATCCTTTGACCATGCCTCCGACGCGAAAACCGGTGGAGCCTTCCAGCTCGACGGTCTTCGGCTTGGTGTCGGTGGTCATGATCGCATAAGAGGCGTTCTCTCCGGCCTCGACGCTATCGGACAGTGCGGCAAATGCGGCCTCCGTACCGGAAAGTACGTGGTCAAGAGGCAACAGTTCGCCGATAAGGCCGGTGGAGCATACCGCGACATCGTTTGCGGATGCGCCCAGCAGCTCGGCGACCTTTTCAGCAGTGGCTTGGGACTGCTCATAGCCCGGCTTGCCGGTGCAGGCATTGGCTCCGCCCGAATTGAGAATCACCGCTTTGACATGGCCATCGGCAACGACCTTGCGGGACCACTGCACCGGAGCCGCACAGAAACGGTTCGTAGTGAATACGGCAGCCGCCGCATCCAACGGACCGTTGTTGACCACCAAGGCCATATCCTTCTTACCTTCGACGGCGGAAATGCCAGCAGCCACACCGGCCGCGGAGAATCCTTGTGCAAACGTTACACTCATGGTGCCACTCCAATCTTCGTAAGTCCTGCGTCTTCAGGAAGTCCCAATGCCACGTTCAACGACTGCACGGCCTGTCCGGCAGTGCCTCGGTTGAGGTTGTCAATGGCCGCAAACGCCAGCAGACGACCGGCATTATGATCGACGGCCACTTGGATGTGGGCCGCGTTCGAGCCAATGATGTTGGCAGTGGCCGGCATCACGCCTTCCGGCAACACCACCATGAAATCCTGCCCCGCATAGGCGTCGAGCCATACCTGTCGGATTTCGGCATCGCTCATGCCCAACGCCTTGTCGGTGAGCCTGGCGGAAACGGATGCGAGGATGCCTCGTGCCATCGGCACCAGAATCGGCGTGAATCCAAGCGTGAACCCTTCAGCCGCGGAAGCTTGCTTACCGGCAGCATGAGCAAAGTTCTGCAGAATCTCGGGAATGTGACGATGCGTGCCGCCCACGGAATACGGCAGAGCCGATCCGAACGCCTCGGCGGCCAGCAGATTGGTGCGCTTGAGGTTCTTACCGGCACCGGAGTAGCCGACCACCAGATCGGCCACGATGTCTTTCGGTTCGATCAGGCCCTGGGCCACGCCCGGCTGCAGAGCCAATGTGGTGGCGGTCACGTTACAACCCGGCCCCGCGATGCGTTTGGTTCCCGGGAGGGCCTCGCGCTGACGAACGTACGAACCCTCGGCTGAAGTACCGGTGATGAGTTCCGGCATGCCATAGGTCCAATGCTCGTAGAAATCGCCGCCATAGAACTCGTCCCACGCCGAGCGCTCCTCGAGTCGGTGATCGGCGCCCAGATCCACCACCACGGCATTCGCGTCAAGCTTGGAGGCCAATGCCCCGGAAGCGCCATGCGGCAATGCGAGAACGATTACATCATGCCCATTAAGTACTTCGGGGGTGGTGTCCTCCACCACCAGATCGGCCAATTGCGGAATATGGGGCATGTGCTTGCCGAGCTTGTCCCCCACCGAGGAATGTCCGGCGACGCATGTCACCTCGAAATTCGGATGGGCGGCGAGTATACGGAGCGCCTCACCCCCCGCATACCCGGTCGCACCGGCCACGGCTACCGTATATTTGGCCATGTCACGTCTCTTTTCCTTGACTCACTGAAACACCCCCAGCATACACTTTATGCAGTACATTGCATAATTATGCATCCGAAATGTGTCGGATAGTGGTCATCGTGATGTGCCAGCATGGACGGCACGGCAACGGTCAGGCAGACAGCGAACCGGATTCCGACGAGCCTGAACCGCCGCCAAGCATATGCTGCAGCAGCTGATCATAAAGCTCGGTGGAGGAGATGCCGTGCACAGCCATCCAGATTACGCCGATGGTGTAGAGCACGTTGATTACCAATGCGGCTACGCCCAGCCAGAATCCTTTCATGTGGAAGGTCTTGGTACGCCACATGGCCACGCCGCCCATCAGTGCGGGCACCACCGGTACCGGCAGAAGGATGGTGAACACCAGCGAAAGAATCGCATAGGAATCCCAATGCCCATACAGCGGGTTCTGATTGGGATCGTTCAGATCGATGTTGCCCCGCATTCGCGGCTGCCGTCCGCTCGGCGTCTGTTGATCGTACTGCTGCTGCGGGTTACCGTTCCAGCCATAGGGATTGTTCTGATACGGATTCTGGTTCTGGTATGGACTGCCCGGCTGGCCGCCGTACTGCTGCGAATACGGATAGCCTGCGGGAGTAGGTTGTTGAGGCTGCCGAACTTCGGTGCCCTGCTGGTTGGAGGAATTCGTCTCGATTTCCGGCGCACCATAGACGTAGGGATTGTATCCGGAAGGGTATTGGTTGGCCATTGCACCATATTCCGGCTGGGCATACTGTCCGTATTGAGGCGTGTTCGAACCTTCGGAAGACGACGAAACCGGAGCGGCACCGGCCGTCCCCTGACGTTCATCGGGATTGTTCGGCTGATATTGCTCCGGTTCGTTCATCGTTATCCTCTTATCTATCGTTGCTCGAAACGTCAGGCGCGCAACTGTGCGCCCAATTTGCTTGCCTCGTCAACAATACGCTTGCGAATCGCCTCACTGTCTTCGGAAGTCAGCGTCTTATCCGGAGCGCGGAATGTGACTGCATAGGCCAGGGACTTCACGCCTTCGCCCAGTTGGTCGCCGGTAAACACGTCGAACAGTTTGATGTCTTCAAGACTATCGCCTGCGGCCTCGGCGATGACCTGCTGCAACGCGGCGGCGGTGACATCGTTCGGCACGGTGAAGGCCAGATCCTGCTTGACCGGGGGGAAGGTGGAAATCGGCTTGGCCTGCACCGGCTTGCCACTTAGGGTGGCGAACAACGCAGTCAGGTCAAGTTCGAAAGCCGCGGAATGCGCAGGCAAGCCCAGCGCTTCGTTTACATGCGGATGCAGTTCGCCGACCATACCGACAAAGGCATCGCCGGCCATCACGCGAGCGGCACGGCCCGGATGCCATTGCGCCGGAACATCCTCGGCCTTCGGCTGATCCAACGTGAGACCGGCGCCGATACGATCGGAAATACGGTGCACGGCTTCGACGGCATCGCTCCAATCCACCGCACGACGTTCACCCAACCAACCGGTGTCGACGGCATTGCCGGTCAGGATGCCCGCGACATGCATCGGCTGATCCGGTAGGCCTGCATCGAGCGCCGCCAACTGTTCGTCGGTCGGACGCACCGCGCCGGGCAACGCCGGGATGGCCGGCGCGTTCGGATCCCACAGATACACGTGGCCGATTTCATACAGCGACACGTTCTCCACACCACGACGCAGATTGCGCTGTACGGTCTGGGCCAGAGTCGGCATGATGGCGCGGCGCAGGAACGGGCGGTCGCCGGCAAGCGGATTGGCGATCTCGACGCTGACCTTCTTGATTTCATCCTTGTCGTAGGCGAAGTACTTGTAGTCCTCGTCGCCCACGAACGGGTAGCTCAACGTCTCGACCATGCCGTATTCCGCAAGCTCGTCGGCAATCTGGCGCTTACGCAGCTGTTCGGCAGTCAGTCCGACCTTGCCTTCGACGGGAGCCGGCGGCACGGTGACAGGAATTTCATCGTAGCCAACCAGACGCGCCACTTCCTCCACCAGGTCGCACGGCTCATTGAGATCCGGACGCCAACTCGGCGCGGTTACGGAAAATTCGCCATTGCCGCCACCTGCGACGGAGCAGCCAATGTCGGTCAGGATGCCGCTGATGGTGTTCACGTCAGTGTCGAGACCCGCCACGCGAGCCACCTCGGTGGCTTTGAAATGGATGGTGCGCGCAGGGGTGACGGTGTTGACATCGGTGGGATGTTCGCTCGGCTCACCATTGCCGTACTTGACCATGAGCTCGGCGGCCATCTGTGCGGCGGCCGGCTGCAGCTGATCGTCCACGCCACGTTCAAAACGGCGGGATGCCTCGGATGGAATCTTGTGGCGACGTGCGGAACGTGCGATTGACACCTGATCGAAATGCGCGGATTCAAGCAGGATGTTCTTGGTCTCGGCGGTCACCTCACCGTATAGGCCACCCATCACGCCGGCGATGCCAAGGATGCGTGAGCCATGCTCGCCATTGGGCGAATCGGTGATAAGCAGATCTTCCACGCTCAGGTCATGCTTCTTGCCGTCCAGCGTGGTCAGGGTCTCGCCCTCGACAGCACGCCGAACCACGATCGGGCCTTCGATTTTGTCGAGATCGTAGGCGTGCATCGGCTGACCGAGGTCGAGCATCACGTAGTTGGTGACGTCCACAGCCAAGGAAATGGAGCGCATGCCCGCACGGGTCAGGCGACGGCGCATCCAATTCGGAGTGTGGCTTGCAGGGTCGAAGCCATGCACCGCACGGGCGTAGTATCGGTCGCAACCAATTACGCCGTGAATCGGGTTGTTGTCTTCGACGATCACCTCGATGTCGGTCTTCGTACCCTCCGGCAGGCCTTGGGTGACCGGCGCCTTTCCGTTCAATGCCACTGCCGGATCGACATAGGCCGCTCCGGTGGAGTGGTGATATTCACGGGCCACGCCGCGGTAGGAGAACGCATAGCCGCGATCCGGGGTGATGTTGATCTCCAGCAACGGCTCGTCCAAGTGCAGCAGGTGCATGGCGTCGTCGCCCGGCTTGAGCGCCTCGTACTCCTCCGGGGTGAAGCCGTACTTGCGAAGCAGGATGATACCGTCATGATTGTCGCCGAGGCCCAGTTCTCGCTCGGAGGCGCACATGCCGTTGGAGATGTGGCCGTAAGTCTTGCGCGGTTCGATCTTGAAATCGCCCGGCAGCACTGCGCCCGGCAGGGTCACGACGACCTTCTCGCCCGCGGCCATGTTCGGCGCACCGCAGATGATGCCACGCGGTACTTTGTTGCCGTTCTCGTCGGTCTCGTTATATTCGTCGCCGACGTCGACGTGGCACCAGTTGATGATCTTGCCGTTCTTCTGTGGTTCCGGGGTGGCGTCAACCACGTAGCCGACCACGATGGGTCCGACGAGCTGGGATGTGTGAATCTCCTCCTCTTCGAGACCGACCTTCACTAGATCCTTGGCAAGCTGTTCATAGGTAAGGCCTTCCGGAACCTCGACGTGGTCCTTGAGCCAATCAATATCTACCATTGGCATGGGTCAATCACTCCCCCATCACAAACTGTTCGCTGAATCGCACGTCACCTTCGACCAGGTCGTGCATGTCATTGATGTCATGGCGCAGCAGCAACGTACGCTCCACGCCGACGCCGAAGGCAAAGCCCGTATAGACTTCCGGGTCGAGGCCGGCGGACTTGAGCACATTCGGGTTGACCATACCGCAGCCACCCCATTCGAGCCAGCCCGCACCACCCTTCTTGTCGGGGAACCACAGGTCGAGTTCGGCGCTCGGCTCGGTGAATGGGAAGTAGCTCGGACGCAGGCGGGTCTTGGCTTCGGGACCGAACATGGCCACGGCAAGCTTGTCAAGCACGCCCTTCAAATCAGCCATCGTCAGATGCTTGTCAACGGCGAGGGCCTCGACCTGATGGAACACAGGGGTGTGGGTGGCGTCAAGCTCATCGGTGCGGAACACACGGCCCGGGCAAGCGATGTACAGCGGCACGCCGCGGGTGAGAAGACCTCGTACCTGGTCGGAGGAGGTCTGAGTGCGCAGCACCATGTTGGAACCGACGAATCCAGCGGCATCCTTGGCCTGGTTGCCCTTGACATAGAAGGTATCCTGCATCTGGCGCGCCGGATGGTCCGGACCAAAATTCAGGGCGTCGAAGTCATACCACTCGGTCTCAACCTCCGGACCGTCGGAAATCTGCCAGCCCATGGAGATGAAGAAGTCCTCGACGTCTTCCATCAGCTTCGGCAACGGATGACGCGCGCCAAGCGGCTTGCGGTTGACGGGCAGGGTCATATCCACGGTTTCGGAAGCCAGCGCACGGGCCTCCTCCTCGGCCTTGACCTGCTGCTCCTTGGTGCCGTACGCACGACCGAAGTCAGCGCGCAGTTTACCCATGACCTTGCCGGCTTCCTTCTTCTGATCCTTCGGTAGCGCACCGATGGCCTTGCTGGCCTGCGTCATCGCGGAATCCGCGCCGGCGTATTGCGTCTTGATGGCTTTCAATTCCTCCATACTGGAGGCGTTTTCGATTTTCGCGATGCCCTCGGCAACCGCATCGGTCACCGCTTGGGCGTCGAACACCGCACCTTCTGCCACGAGATACCTTTCTAATTTCCCGTTTGTTTTACGCGAAAAACGCGCAATTTCAACGTTTTCCGACTTCACATTCTTTCAACATGACTCGACATAGCCAAGCTCAGCAGCATCACCGCCGCGCTGGTGCCGAGGTTCAGGGACTCCGCCTTGCCGTAAATCGGAATCGACACGATTCGGTCGGTCCGATCCAGCACTTCGCGAGTGAGTCCTCGCGCCTCATTGCCGAAGATCATCGTCTTGGCACCGGCCAGCGTGGATGGCTCGGCAAGCACATCGGTCAGCGGTTCCGGGGGCCTGGAGTCCGTGCCGTATACATCCGCCGCGTATATGGCGAGATTCCGCTCGTCGCACCAAGCGAAAAACGTTTCCGTACCCATGGTGAGTACCGGCAGATGGAACAATGAGCCCGCAGTGGAGCGAATCACCTTCGGGTTGAAGATGTCCACACATTCGTCGACGAACACCACGGCCGCACAGCCGGCGGCATCCGCGGAACGGATCACGGTTCCTGCGTTGCCCGGATCGCGAACCTGCCAGAACGCAGCGACCATGGCATTGTCGCCAAAGGATTCCACGTTTCCGGCGGCGTCCAGAAATCCTTGCATGTCGGCCACGGCGAGCACGCCTTGCGCATCGGAGCTCATATGCCGCATCACCGCATGCGTCACCTTGTGGACATAGGCACCGGCCTGCATGGCCTTGCCTGCCATCTGCGCCACCGTATCGGTCAGGAACGGGGCGTCGGGTTCGGTGCCGATCGCCTCCACATACAGATCCCGCACGATGTCGGGATGCCAGGTCAGCAGCTCGCGTACCGATTGAGGCCCCTCCACCAGGAAGCGGCCGGCACGTTTTCGCCCCTTGCGCTCCGCAAGTTCGGCGACGCGTCGGATGCGTTCCGCCTTGGGATTCGCGATGACTTCGGTTTTAATAGGCATACGCGTTAGCCTAACACCATTGTTCCGCCGTACACCCCGTCATGTCGTATTGAGATTCAGTAAACATTCAGATTCGTTTCAGATTGCACCAAGTGTTCTTTACGCCATACGCCAAGATACGGTTTTTATCATCGGTTCATCGCCGATCGCGACGGCGTATCGTACAGCATCTTCGGCATCAAGGGATCATCATGTTCGTCGTAAAGAACGCATGGCAAAGCGTGACCAGAAACAAAGGCCGCAACATACTGATCATTGTGATCGTAACCATCATCGCCGCCGCGGCGACCATCGGCCTGTCCATTCGGCAGGCGGCGACGACCGCCCGCAACAGCGGGTTGGAGAACACGACCATCACCGCACAGATCAGTCTTGACCGCAATAAGCTCATCAGTGAATCGAAGTCCGACTCCAGCAGTTCCGACGGCAAGCCGGACTTTGACGCGATGCGTAGCGCATTGGCCGACAAGCAACTCTCGCTCAGCGACTATCAGAAATACGCCAAGGCCTCATCTTCCGTGAAATCCACGTACTATACCGAAACCGTGGGGCTTGCCGCAACCGATGATTTCCAGCCGGTCACCGATTCGACCAGTTCATCGAATTCCTCCGATTCGAGCGATTCCAGCTCATCTTCCAGCGATAGCAGCCAACCCCAAGGCAACGGCGGCCCCGGTGGAGGTGACCAGCCGGGTGGCGGAGACGGCAACGGCACCACTGCCGTCAGCGGCGATTTCTCGCTGGTCGGCTTCTCCTCCGACGAAGCGGTCTCCAATGCGTCGAACGGTAGTTTCACCATGGTCGACGGTAAGGTCTTCGGTTACGACGAAAGCAGCGACGGGAACGTGATCATCTCCAAGTCGCTCGCGGATTTCAACAATCTTTCCGTGGGCGATACCATCAGCGTGACCAACCCCAACGATTCGAGCACCACCTACAAGCTGACCATCGTCGGCATCTACAAGAACTCCACCGATTCCAATCAGGCCATGGGCGGTCCGATGGCCTCCACCGCCTCCGATCCGGCGAACGCCATCTACACTTCGGTCTCCACGCTCAAGGCGCTCGGCCTCGATGCGGATTCCAACGCGTCGAGTGATTCCGATACGTCCACGTCCACGTCCACGACCCAGCTGAACTATACCTACGTCTTCGCCAGCAAATCCGATTACGAGACCTTTGCCAAGGATGCGAAGAAGGCCGGGCTGAGCAGCGACTACACCGTATCGTCCGCCGACGTGGAGAACTATGAATCCAGCTTGGTACCTCTCGACAACCTATCGAAGTTCGCACTGACGTTGCTCATCGTGGTGCTTGCCGTCGGTGGTGTGGTACTGGTGGTCATCACCTTGCTGAACGTCCGTGAACGCAAATATGAGATCGGCGTGCTGACGGCCATCGGCGTGAACAAGGTCAAAGTGGCCGCACAGTTCACCTTGGAGCTGCTGATCGTCACGATGATTGGTCTTGCCTTGGGCGCGGGCATCGGCGCGGCAGCCTCCGTACCGGTCTCCAACCAGCTGCTGTCGAGTCAGATCGCGCAACAGCAGTCGCAGCAGGCCAGCCAACGTGAGCAGTTCGGACGCGACATGCAGGGTACGGACTCCAACGGCGCCGGATCCTCCTCGGATTCCACGGACGGGAATTCCTCCGCCTCGACCGATTCCTCCAGCAAGTCGGGCTCTGGCGACACCGGTTCCTCCGATGCCACCAATGACGCCAAACAACCGCAGGGCGGTCCGGGCGGCATGATGAACCAGGCCGCGAACTACGTCTCCTCCATCAACGCCACCGTCAATCTGGCCGTGGTCGGGCAATTGCTGTTGGTCGGCATCGGCCTGACATTGGTCGCCGCGCTCGTGGCAGTCATCTTCGTCCTGCGCTACGAACCGCTGCAGATCCTCGCCGACCGTTCCTGAAAGGACCCATCATGACTGACAATACGACGACCACGGCAATCCTCAAGCTCGATGACGTCAGCTACGCCTATACCAAAGGCGGCAAAAAGGTGCTGAAGAACATCAGCCACGAGTTTCGTGCAGGTACGGTGCACGCCATCACCGGGCCATCCGGCGCCGGCAAGACCACGATGCTGTCGTTGATCTCGGGACTGACCAATCCCACGGAGGGCCAGGTCCTCTACAACGGTAACGACCTGGCGAAACAGGACCGTTACCGCTACCGCAGCCACGACATCGGCGTGATTTTCCAAAGCTTCAATCTGCTGCCGAATCTCACCGTCGCCGAGAACATCATCCTGTCATTGGACGCTTCCGGCAAAACCTTCGACAAATCAAAGAAGGAGATGGTGCTTGATTTGCTTAAGCAGGTGCATCTGCCTAAGGAGTACGCGAACGAACGGATTCTGCACCTGTCGGGTGGCGAACAACAGCGCGTCGCCATCGCTAGGGCGCTAAGCTACAATCCCTCCATCATCGTGGCGGATGAGCCGACCGGTAATCTCGACCTCGCCACGCAGGATGACATCATAGGCATCTTCCGCGCACTGGCCCATGACGATGGCCGTTGCGTGATCATCGTGACGCACAGCCCTGAAGTGTCCACGGCCTCCGACGAGGTTTTCGAACTCGCCCCGATTCGTCGGAGGCCGTGACCGTCGCTACCTGGAGAGTTTGTCGAGCAGCAGGGCCTCGGTGATCACGTTGTTCTTCAGACCCGGCAGGCTGATGGACTCGTTCGGGCTGTGCGCATTGGCCTTCGGATCCTCCGGTCCGGTGACGAGCACCTGGGCGTTCGGGAAGATGCGCTGCAATTCCGGAATGAACGGGATGGAACCGCCCTCGCCCTTGTTGACCGGCGCCACACCGAAGGCCTGTTCCATGGCTTCCATGGCATCCTTGGTGGCTTCGGCATCGGGGTCCATGGCCCATCCCATGCCGTTGTCAAGTCTGTCGACCCACACTTCGGCACCGAACGGGGCATGTTCGACCATGAATTCGGCAAGTGCCTCCTGGGCCTCCTGAGGACGCTGGTTCGGTGCGGTGCGCAGACTCAGACGGAACGTGGTTTCCGGGGAAATCACATTGAAGGACCCTTCGACCGGGTGAGCGTCGAAGCCAATCACGGTGACGCTCGGCTTGGTCCACAGACGTGCCGCAAGCGAACCGGTTCCAGCCAGACGGTAGGAATCGACGATACCGGCATCCGCACGTACGGTGGTCTCGTCAAGGTCGCGCTGCAAGCCTCCGATCGGCTCTTCCGCGGCGACGCCCGGCACCGCGAGATCGCCATGTTCGTCATACATGGAGGCGATCAGCATGGCCGCAAGCGTGTTCGCATCCAGAATCGGTCCACCATACTGGCCGGAGTGCACCGGATGCTCAAGGGCCTTGACGTGCACGTCGATATCGGTGTTGCCACGCAACGAGGTGGTCAGCGACGGGATTTCGGCGGACCAGTTGCCTGAATCGGCCACGATGATCACATCGGACCTGAATTCGTCACGATGCTCTTCGATGAATGGGATGAAACTCGGCGAGCCCATCTCCTCCTCGCCTTCGATGAACACCTTGACATTGACCTTCAGATCGTCGCCGAGCGCCTTGAGCGCACCGGAATGAATGGCTATGCCACCGCCATCATCGGCGGATCCACGGCCATACAGTCGCGTACCAATCTGCGTGCCGACGAATGGATCGGTATCCCAAGCACCTTCGTCGGGCACCGGTTGTACGTCATGATGTGCATACAGCAACACGGTCGGAGCATGCTCGTCAACGATCTTCGAGCCGATGACCTCCCACGCACCTGGTGTGCCATCGGGATTATGGGACTGCACCACCTTTGCGTCAACGCCGACCTTTCTCAGCTCCTCGGCCACGAATTCGGCGGAACGCCTCATATGTTCGGCGGTGATCCCTTTCGCGGAGATCGACTGCAATGCGATCTTCCGATTGAGCACGTCGACGATGCGATCCCAATCACCCTCCACACGTGCACGGATGTCATCGGCAAGTAATGCTGCCATGATTCTCCTTAATATTGATCGAGTACGGCCAATGCAAGCCATTGTATCCACAATCCCATTCGGCGTTCCGCGGCTTCGAGGCATACCGCCGAGGCGTCGATACGTCACCCTACCCTCATAGACATGAGTTTGTTTAAGAAGGAAGACAAGGCCCAAGAGCCTGTCGAACAGAAGGCGCAGGAGCCTACCGCCGGAAAAGGCCGCCCGACTCCGAAACGCAAGGATGCCCAAGCGCAGAATCTCCGCCCGCTGGTTCCCAAGGATCGCGATGCCAGCCGCAAGGCCGCAAAGGCACGTATGCGCGAACGTGAGAACGCCGAATACGAGGCCATGCAGACCGGTGACGTGAATCACATGCCGAAGGCCGAGCGTCTGCCATGGCGTATCTACATTCGCGATTATGTCGACGCCCGATTCAACCTCGGCGAGTTCTTCATCCCGGTCGCCTTCGTTATTCTGGTCGTCTCCATCTTCGTGACCTACAAGTGGCCTACCCTAGCTTTGCCGCTGATGGTGCTGATGTACGTGTATCTGTTCGCCGTAATCATCGACATTGCGATCATGTGGCGCAAGCTCAAGAAGAAACTCATCGAAAAGTACGGTGAGAAATCCGTGGCCAGGGGCATGCGTTCCGCCTCCTATGCGTGGAGCCGTGCCATCCAGATACGTCGTTGGCGTCTGCCGAAGCCGCGTTATGCCAAGCGTGGCCATTGGCCGGAATGATGCCTCACATGCATATGTATTGCCGTCAGCTAAGCTGACGGCTTTTTATTAGCATAGGATCAGTTGTTTTCCCACGGCTTTCGAGCCATGACATCAAGGATTGATATGGCACAGGAACATTTCGATATCGCGATTATCGGCGGCGGTCCGGGCGGCTATTCCACGGCGTTACGTGCCGCGGAGCTCTGCAAATCGGTGGTGCTGATCGAACGCGACGCCACACTGGGCGGTACCTGCCTGAATCGAGGTTGCATTCCTTCGAAGACGCTACTCACCGCCACGCATGCCGTGGAGAATATGCGTCACGCCAAGGCGATGGGTATCAACGTGTCAGTGGAGAGCATTGATTTCGGCAAACTGCGCACGTTCCGCACGCAGACCGTGGACACCATGACCAAGGGATTGGCGGGATTGCTGGCGCATCGCGGCGTCACCATCGTACGCGGAGAGGCCGTAATGCAGCCTTGCGGAAGCGTACATGTCACGCCGGTCGAAGGTCTTGGCCACATATTGCGATTCGTGAAGGCAGGCGTTGGCGAACCTATCGATGGCGAACTGGAGATCGTTGCCGAAGACATCGTGATCGCCACCGGTTCACGGCCGTCGCCGCTGCCGGACAATCCATTCGCCGGCGCATTGATAGATTCCACACAGGCATTGGAACTGGATACCTTCCCTTCAAGCGCTGTGATCATCGGTGCCGGAGCCGTGGCGCTGGAATTCGCCTCCATGTGGCGTACGGCCGGCTGCGACGTGACGTTGCTGATTCGCAAAGACCGGGTGCTCTCCGCATGGGAGCGCCGCACGTCGGCGACGTTGACTCGCGAGCTGAAGCGGCGTGGCGTGAACATCATCACGCACAGCCATGTGACCCATGTGGAAACCGGTGCCAATCTGGGCGCGACCGTGCACTATACGAGGGAAGGATCCGAAGCGGACATGAGCGCCTACGGCGAGGTCGTACTCGCCGCCATTGGACGCATACCGAATACCGACGCAGACTGGTTCGAGGCCTGCAAGCTGGAACGTGACGCCCGGGGATTTATCGGCATCGATGCATTTGGCCGCACCAATCTCGACCATGTGTGGGCTTTGGGCGACATCACCTCCGGCCATTCCTTGGCGCACCGTGCCTTTGAGCAGGGCATCGTCATCGCGGAGAAGATCGCCGGGCTCGATCCGAAACCGGTTGACGACGACACGATTCCGCAAGTCGTATTCTCCTTCCCCGAAGCGGCATGCGTGGGCTTGAGCCTTGATGAGGCACGAGCACGGAAGGACGTGGTCAATGCCCAGGAAACCGTGTATCCGATGCTGTCGAATTCACGTATGCTGATGAGCGGCTCGGGCGGGTCGCTATCCATTGTCAGCGGTGCCTATGCGGACAATCCCGAGGTGCCGCTGGTGCTGGGCGCACATATCGTAAGTCCCATCGCCAGCGATCTGATCGCGGAGGCCGAGCAGTTGGTGGGCAATCATGTGCCATTGCATGATGCGGCCCGCCTGATTCACCCTCATCCGACATTCAGCGAAACGTTCGGCGAAGCGTTGCTCAAGGCGGATGGCAGGCCTCTTCATACCCGCTGACCGGCGTGGGAGGGCCGGCGGCCCCGCAGCCGATGCTTACACTACGGCATAGCACCTGATAGACTACTGTTCCAGTGTGTTCAACCACGTAACCAAGTGAGGAAATTGATGGCAGACAAAGAAGAGCCAAAGAAGAAGCAGAACACAATCAAACAGATCATTCAGATCTTCAAATACACCTACTCGGAAGACAAGACACTCCCCTGGCTGTGCGGAAGCGTGTTCGTGGCACCGGTCATCGTGTTCATCGTGCTTGGCATCGTGTTCAAATGGTCGGTTATCGGCTGGATCACCTCAATGATCCTTGCCATCATGATCGGCCTGCTGTTCGCCACCATGATGCTCACCAATCGTGCCGACAAGGTCGGCTATGCCAAGCTCGAAGGGCGTCCCGGCGCCGCCATCAGCGTTCTCGGCAACGTCAGCAAGGCGGGTTTCAACTTCCCGCAGGAGCCGGTGTGGGTCGATCCGAAGACCAAGGATGCCATTTGGCGTGGCACCGGCTATAACGGCATCTACCTGCTTGGCGAAGGCGATTACGGCCGTGTGACGCGCGCCATGGATCGCCAGGAGCACAACATCAAGGGCGTGACCGCCGGTTCCGAAATCCCGGTCTATCGAATCTGCGTAGGCAAGGGGCCGAAGCAGGTCAGCCTGAAGAATCTGCGCAAGACCGTGCTCAAGTGCAAGTCCTATGAGCCGACGCATCACAAGAACAAGCTGATTGCGGCCATCCATCCGAGGCGTCGCTTCATGCTCACCAGGACCGAATTGAATGTTCTGAACGAACGTCTGCGTACTTTGCAGATGAAGAACGGCATGAACATCCCGAAGGGCATCGATCCGACGCGCCCACAGAGGATCAGCCGTCGCGCCATGCGTGGCCGCTGACGGTACATGCATGCGAACGCACTAGGAATCCCCGATCTGATTCGTCAGATCGGGGATTTTCAATTGTTGCGTCGATTCATCGTCCCAGACGTTCGATCCGTCCATAACATGAACGGATCCCCACCGTTGCATTTCGTCCCGCGAAACGTCGCAACCCCTATTTTTCGCGCAATCATGGAGGGAATACGTCATCTCGAAACATTCTCGTAACCCAAGTGGCGAGTGTGTGAAACGCGTTTTTCTAGACTAATAGCCTGTAAGTTACTTATTCGAAAGGAGCGGTCCCGTGACTGCACTCGAAACCAAGGCTGATGCTGAGGCCCTTATCAATAAGGAAGGCGTTGAATACGTCTCCGTTCGCTTCACCGATCTGATCGGCGTTCAGCAGCACTTCACTGTGCCGGCAAGCGAGTTCCTGAAGGATGCCTTCACCGACGGCATGCCGTTCGATGGTTCCTCCGTGGAAGGCTTCCAGGCCATCAACGAGTCCGACATGAAGCTGGTGCCGGATGTTTCCACCGCATTCATCGACCCGTTCCGCAAGCACAAGACCCTCGACGTGGCCTTCTCCATCGTCGACCCGCTGACCGATGAGCCGTACTCCCGCGACCCGCGTCAGGTCGCCGGCAAGGCCGAGGCTTACCTGAAGTCCACTGGCATCGCCGATACCGCCTCCTTCGCTCCGGAAGCCGAGTTCTTCATCTTCGACAAGGTGCGCTTCGAGAACAGCATGCAGCGCTCCTTCTACGAGGTGGACTCCGTTGAGGCTCCGTGGAACACCGGTGTTGACACCGAAGACGACGGCACCCCGAACATTGCGTTCAAGAACCGCGTCAAGCGCGGCTACTTCCCGGTTCCGCCGATCGACCACACCCAGGATCTGCGCGACGACATGGTCGCCAACCTGCAGAAGGTCGGTCTGATCCTCGAGCGTTCCCATCACGAGGTCGCCGGCGCAGGCCAGCAGGAGATCAACTACCGCTTCAACTCCCTGCAGCACGCAGGCGATGACCTGATGAAGTACAAGTACGTCGTTCACGAGACCGCCGCTCTGGCAGGCAAGGCCGCAACCTTCATGCCGAAGCCGATTGCAGGCGACAACGGTACCGGCATGCACTGCCACCAGTCCCTGTGGAAGGACGGCAAGCCGCTGTTCTACGATGAGAAGAACTATGGTGGCCTGTCTGACATCGCCCGCTGGTACATCGGCGGCCTGATCAAGCACTCCTCCTCCGTGCTGGCCTTCACCAACCCGTCCCTGAACTCCTACCACCGTCTGGTGCCGGGCTTCGAGGCGCCGGTCAACCTGGTGTACTCCGCTCGTAACCGTTCCGCCGCCATCCGTATCCCGCTGGCCGGCACCTCCCCGGCTGCGAAGCGTATCGAGTTCCGCGCTCCGGATCCGTCCTGCAACCCGTTCCTCGCCTTCTCCGCTCAGTTGATGGCAGGCCTGGACGGCATCCTGAACCACATCGAGCCGCCGGAGCCGGTCGACAAGGATCTGTACGAGCTGCCGCCGGAAGAGCACGCTGGCATCAAGCAGGTGCCGAGCTCCCTGGCCGAGGCCATGGACGCTCTGGAAGAGGATCACGACTTCCTCACCGCCGGCGACGTCTTCACCGATGATCTGATCGAGACCTGGCTGGGCATCAAGCGTGGCGAGATCGATCAGGCTCGTCTGGCCCCGACTCCGCTGGAGTACGAGCTGTACTTCCACATCTGATAGTCATTAGGGCAAAACGTAGTCGGCAGTAGGATTTTCGCACTGTTCAGAGTGACCTACTGCACCTATACTGCACCTATACTGCACCTATACTGCACCTATACTGCACCTATCGGAACACGAGAAACCCTACTTCGTTCACAATCGGACGCGAGTGGGGTTTTCTCATGCCTGCCATGCAGGCAGCGAGATGAGCCATTCATCCAAATCCGCGCCGTCGGATGCGCACGGTCGGCGTGTAGGCGTAGCAGGCGATGAGGTCGCCGCGGCGCACGGCCTGACGGATGGTCTTCTCCGTCAAACCGCACAAGGCGGCCGCCTCCGGCATCCCCAACGATACCAGTGTCACTATTGTATGGAAGAATTTAGATTCAACAGAATCATCAATTCTGAATAACAGTTCATCACCTCGAGAAGCTGTCACAAAATTAGTCACAATCGTTCCCTCGCAAAAAGCAAATTCTCAATCGTCGTGTCAGCCGTTTCACCAATAGCTGCAATTATCAGCCGATAATTCAGAATGTCCACCAAAGGTTTATCTGGCTGTACTTCTACTAGAGCAATATTGATTAATGGTGCGTAGATACATTCTGCAATAGAAATAACAATCAATGATACAATGCATATCCACCAGTAGGACGAAACTCCACAGGCAAATATTGCAAAGGAAATGCCATAGATCCCCAAGCTTTTGATTATGAATGAGGTAGCATTATGCCCATTAGTCATACCTCGTGAAATAAATTTACTCACTGGCATTTGCAGTGCTATGACTGACAAGGCATCAATAGAATAGAACAATCCTCTTATGACTGGGCTATCGGATAACGAATAGAATTCCAATGCCATTCCTGTAAAAAGCTGACCGTTCATTATACTGCCCACAAACACCGCCAGGATAGCAAGAATAGTGCCAGAACTTTTCACTGAGTCTTTAATGGTCTTCACGATAGAAAAGGTATTTTGCTTACTACTTTCTTCACTGCGTATAAAGACATGATGAGTTAGCACAATCGGAGCTAGTAAAGCAGAAAAAACATAGAGTCCAATAATGACTATAAAAAGAATGTCTGCCCGAAAGATTTATATATATAATTCGAGGCCAGAGAACCAATTGCGGATCCAAGATTGGCAGTCATTGTCACTAAAGAAAATAAAGTAGCCTGAGATTTTTTATCCTTTACTGTAGCAAGTATATGCCCTCTTAGGGCAAAATTAACCAGTGAGAGTCCAAGTCCCAGCAAAGCTAAATCCAGAAAAAGGAAGCCGACAAAACTCTTCATTGCCGACTGTAGTAGCAAAAGCGAAAAAACTATGAATCCGAAACCAGTCTCAGTGAGGGATAAGGTTGATGAGCGTTCAATCAAATTGCCTATAAAAATAGTACTACCTCTAGAAAAAAGAGATAAAATTCCAAGTGCTAATCCAACATATAGTGATGACGTTGCAGAAACCTGACCAGTAAGGATAACCGAAAAAAGGGAAAAAGCCCGCTATATGCAGCACTATTTAGAAAATAATTAACTGATATGGAGTCATTCTTGATATTGCTCAGCTTTTCCACATGAACAGACTTTCTTTTATGCTTTACAGATAATGTTCTTTCATGCTAGTCGTTATATGGAAATCGTTCGTTGTTGCGTCCAGATATGGTAGTGAGTGCCCGGTTTCTTGCACACTTGGGGTTTTGCCTGTTTGTGACACGGTTGTCAGTTCGCTGTGTTCATGGTGTCTTGCCAGTCGGAACATGCCCAGATAGCGGCATGTGGACCATGGGTTGCTGGTGACGTAGCGAATTCTGACGGTGATGAGCATCAGGGTGCTCTGGCTGTCGGGAAAGTTGTCTACGACGCGGGTGCGACGTCGGATCTCCCGGTTCAACCGTTCAATCATGTTGTTGGTGCTGATCTGTTTACGGTGCTCGATCGGTGGTCGTCCTTGATGGCCCCTTCTTCCATCAGGCCTTCGCTGTACAGGGTGCTGGCTGGTACTTGGGCGGAGATGATGTTGCCGGCTGGCGGCGGAATCAAGCCGTTTCTACGGAGCCATCATCGTCCTGCGTGGCGTCCGGGTAACTTTGGGGCAACACCACAGATCACCGAAGTACCCGCGACACACCCGAACGACATCAGGTCGCTAGCATCCGTCTGTCGCGTCGGCCCCGGCATTGCCTGCACCGGCATGCCTGAGATACGTTACGGGCGCCCCCGGAGTCTTCCATCGGACTCCGGGGGCGCCTGTAACGGTGTACGGCTATGACGTTCAGCGTGCGTGGCGTGCCATGACGTCGAACCTGCCCCGTCCACGGCGGCGCAGTTGCATGGTCGCGCCCGCGGCGGCGGCGAGGACGACGGCGAACACCGTCACCTCTGCGGTGTCCACACCGGTCGCGCCGAGCTTGGCGGCCCCGTTCGTCCTGACGGCCGCCTTGTTGGCGACGTCGGCCGTGGCCGGGGTCGAGACCGTCACGGTCGTGGTGTCGGACGTGCCGGACTGGACGGTGCCGTCGGACTTGGCGTCGCCGTCCGTGGTGTCGCCGGCGTCCTGCCCCGTCTGCCGTTCGAGGTCGGCGAGACGGGCCTTCGCGTCCGCGAGCTTCGACTGCGCGGCCTTGACGGCCTTGGAGGCCTCGTCGAGCTTCGCCTTGGCGGCGGCCAGCGTGGCCTCGGCCGTCTGGACCGCGTTCGTGTCGGCGGCGTTCGCCTTCGCGTCCGCCAACGCCTTCTCGGCCGTCTCGTATTCGCTCTTGGCCGCATCATAGGAGGCCTGCACGTCGGCGAGCGTCCTGGCCTTGGAGGCCACGTCGGCGGCCGTCTTCTGCACGGCCGCGTCCGCCTCGGCCAGCTTCGCCGTCGCCTCGGCCAGCTTGGCGGCCGCGCCGTCGGCCTTGGCCTTGGCGGCCTTCGCGGCCCGCTGGTCGGCCTTGGCCTGCTCCAGCGCCTTGTCGGCCTTGCCGAGGCTCGACTGCGCGTCAGCCAGCGCCCTGTCCTTGGCGTCGGCGTCCGAGCGGGCCTGGGCGTAGGCGGCCCGGGCGGTGTCGTAGGCGGCCTGCGCCTTGTCGAGCGCCGTCTTCGCGTCGGTCAGGGCAAGCACATGGTCGGACGCGGTCTGCTGGGCGTCCACGGCCTTGTCGTAGGCGGCCTGCGCCTTGTCGAGCGCGGATTGCGCCTCGGTGAGGCGATCGGCGGCCGACTGTTCGGCGGTCTTGGCGGCGGTCGCGTCCGACTTGGCCGCATCCAGCGTCGTCTTCGCGCTCCTGGCGCCCTGATCGGCCGTGTCCTTGGCGGCGGTCGCGTCGGCCAGCTTGGTCTGCGCGTCCTGCGCCTTGGCGGTCGCGTCGGCCAGCTTCGTCTCGGCCTGGGTCCGGTCGGCCTTCGACCGCTCGGCGGCCTTGGCGGCCGCGTCCAGCGCCGTGCGGGCCTGCTCGCTGGCCGTGTCCGCCTTGTCGAGCGCGGCCTTGGCGGCCTCGACCTTGGCCTGCGCGTCCTTGTACGCCTGGTCGGCGTTCACCAGACCGTCGTAATAGGCATCGAACGCCTTCTCGTACTCGTCGACCGTGTACATGGTGCCGATGGTGATGATGCCGTGCAGGCCGACGCCGCCTTCCCAGGCACTGGTGTTGAATGTCTGCCCGTAGGTGACGGTGTCTTCGTATACATTGTCGGAATAAGTGCCGGAAAGGGCGAAACCAGTGACGTCGTAACCGGAGTCGACGATGTTGGTGTAATGGCCGGTATCCTTGGGGTGTTCCACGCCCTCGGCCTTCTGCTCGTCATAGCTCTTCTTTTCGGCGGTGTACCAGCCGTCGAACGGGTCGTCGTAGAACCACGCGAGATTCTCGCCGACGTTGAACTGCTTCGCATGGTTGAAGTTGTCGTCCGACCAGTCCACATCGGCCTGCGCCTGTGCCATGAGCACATCGGACACCTTCAACGGGGCCTTGCCCTCCTTGGCGCGCAGCTCGTTGCACTCCCTGATGTACTTCAGGCTGGCCTTCATGTTCTCCAGGCTGGTCGCGTCACCGTCCTTGCCCAGCTCGATGGACGACAGGTACTTCGTGGTGGCCGGGTCGGTGAGCACCTTGACCGCGTCCTCCGAGCCGCGCGACTCGAAGAAGCCGAGCGAACCCTTGGCGATCTGCAATTGGGCGTCGGCCGCGGCCTGCTTCTTCGCGGCCGCGTCCTTGACGGCGGCGTCGTAGGCGGCCTGCGCGTCCGACTTCGCCTTGTCCGCGTCCGCGGCCTCCTGCTTCGCCTTGTCCAGCTTCGACTGGGCAGCGTCGGCCTTCGCGTCCGCCTTGGACTTCGCGTCCGCGGCGGCCTGACGGTCGGCCTCGGTCTTCGTCGCGTCGGACTGGGCATCCGCGTAAGCCTTGTCCGCCTTGGCCTGCGCGGAGGCGGCCTTGTCGTAGGCCGTCTGGGCCTGGTCGGCCTTCTCCTGCGCGTCCGTAGCCGCCTTCGAGGCCTCCGCCTTGGCGCTCTTGGCGTCCTTGACGTCCGCCTTGGCCGTCTTCAGCCGCTGGTCGGCGGCCTTGAGGTCCGCGTCCGCCTGCTTCAGCTGCTGCCTGGCCTGCTCGACCTTGGCCGGGTCGTCCGCGTCGGCGGCCGCCTTCTTGGTATCGTCCAGCTTCGACTGGGCCTTGTCCGCCTGCGTTTTCGCATCGGCGGCGGCCACATCGGCGGCGGCCTTGTCCGCCTGCGCCTGGTCCACGCCCTGCTGGGCGGAAGTCTTGTCGGCGTTCAGCTGGTCCATGTCGTTGGAGTCGGCCTTGGACTTCGCGTCCGCGGCCGCCTGGTCGGCGGCGGCCTTGTCCGCCTGGGCCTGCCGCTGCTCCGTCTGGGACTCCTGCTGGGCCTGCTGGGCCTGCTTGGCGGCATCCAGCGCGGCCTGGTTCTGGCTCTGCGCCTGCTTCAACGCCTCTTCGGCCTGGTCGAGCTTGGCGGCCGCGTCGTCACGCGCCTGCTGCTCCGTCTGCGTGGCCTGCCGGTAGGCGTCGGACACACCCTGCTGGGCATTCGACACCTCCGTCTTGGCGTCCTCCTGCGCCTGCTGGGCCTGCTCCAGGCTCTCCTGCGCGTCCGTCACGGCCTGCTTGGCCGTAGCCACGTCGGTCGCGCCGACCGCGCCGGCCGCCTGCTCCATCGTCCCCGACGCCTGCTCGTCGGCCGTCACAGCCGTCCCGTCGGCGAACGCCGGCGAGGCCAGCGACGTCGCGGCCGCCAATGACGCCACCGCCGATACGGCCAGTTTCTTTCCGTTGATGTCCATGTCCCGTCTTCCTTTCTCTTCCGTCGGACCTTGGGTACGGGGCGTCGCATGCGTCCCCATGTCGTCCGGCATACCCCCTTCGACACAACATTATCCACCATGGTTAGGGGGACACGCCCGGGGGCATGCCGGGATGCGGACGGGCGTTTCCGTCGCACGCCGGCCCCATGCGTCCCGGAAACGCCTCCCCGTAAGCGCGCATAGCGCGGGTTGAAGTTGGAGAACCGACGAAGAAAGGAACGTTCCACATGGCTTCAAGACTGAAAAGGCTGGCGCTGGCCGCGCTGGCCGCCCTGACCGCGGTGGGGCTCGGCGCGCCCTGCGCCATGGCCGAAGGCACGGCCGCCGCCACGTGCCGTCGAGGTCACGGTAGCCGAAGCTCACGGACCGGGTCGAGCCGTTTTCTGTGTGAACTGCTTCGACGCGGTACGCGTGGTGCCGTCCAGGCCGGTCCAGTTCAGGGTGATCTTGCCGGTCACGTCCTCGCTGATGGAGGAACCGTTACGGTTCAACGTGATCTGGTCGGACACGTCGGCGGTCGAACCCGCTTGGGTGACGGTGCCGGAAGCCTGCGTGCTGATGCCCAGCGAATAGTCCGCCGGCGCAGGCTCGTACTGCGACAGTACGATGGCGATGAACGCGCGAGGGGCCTTGTCGGTCTCACGCCTCACCAACGAATTGATCGTCGTGCTCCCGTCGTTGAACGGGCTGGAGGTCTTATAGTCCGTGCCATTGTAATTGTAGGTGTTGTTCGGAATGCCGGATGACACCCACGCGTCCTGCCACTGCTTCGCAGTCAGTGAACCGTTCGCGCCCGTATACCAGTCACCCGAAGAGCCGGGCGTATGCACGAAGCCGACGGACACCAGACGGCACTGCGGGTCAGACTGCCCGGCAGCCTGTGAGCGTGCCACACATTCCGCGTTCGCATTGTTCACGGCATCATCGATGGCCTTGTTGGATTCGGTGCCGCCTAGGTTCTTCACACCAGCGGACTGCATGGCCGCGATTGCGTTGTCCCGGGTCGGTGTGCCGTAATTGTCCTTGTACACCCAGCTGACCTTGCCGACACCGCCGGCGGTTCCGTCACCTGAGCCGGTGCCCGTGCCGGAACCGCCGCCGCCCTCACCGGCATACGCCGAGAACGGGCTCACCAGCGTCGCCGCAGCGACGAGCGCGGCAAGCGCGGCCCGCGTTGTGTTCTTCTTGGAACTCAATGTTCCTTCTCCTTTCAGAGATTCTGCTTGCAGATACGCCCCATGGCTATGCGGGCATGGGGCGGGACGGAGCCGGGGACGCGTCTCCCTGTTCTCCCGAAAGGGAGGGTTCCGTCCGTGCATACCACGTCACTGTCCGAAAGGTGGGTCCGATATCGATCTGAATGTGCCCAGAAAAGAGGAATCCCTTTTCGGCAGTGAACGCCGAAGAGGGATGACGAAACGGAGAGGAGGGAACTATCCTAACGGGCAGAACTTATCAGAAGTGCAGACTGACGGGCCTACATAATCCCAGTCAAATCCGTCGGAGGCCCCTGTATTGGAATCAGCCGAGCCGCTGGACGAGCTGCCTCCGCTGGACGAACTGCCGCTATTGGACGAACCGGCCGACCCGCTCGACGAGCCGCCGCCATTGGAGGAATACGACTGCGAGCCGCCGGTATTGGAATACGACGTGGAGGAATACGACTGCTGCGCCTGAGCCGCTGCGGCCTCGGCGGCGGCCTGCGCCGCGGCCTCCTGTTCGGCCTTCTTCCTGGCGGCCTCCTCGTCGGCCTTGCGCTTCGCCTCGACGGAATCGTCGACCGCCTTCACGGCCTTGGCGATCCTCGTTTCGTCCTTCGCGGCGATGGCCTGCTTCAGCTCCTCGCGCGTCTTCGCGTCCGCCACCTTGCCATCGGAATCCTTATACAGTTGGTTCGCGTCGTCGATGGCCTTGTCCAGCTTCGACGCGTTCACCCTCCCGACCGCCGCCTTCAGGCTCTTCCGGTGATTCCTGTACCAGGCCGTATGCTTCGTGATTGATGCGGCCTTCGCCTCATAGCCCGCCTTCGAGTCGGCCGTGCAGGCCACGACCTTCGGCTCCGACGCCCTCAACGCCTCGGCGAGGCCGTCCACGGTCGTCGTGTCCTTGACCTGCTTGGCGGTGATCCGGGAGGCCGTGGCCGCGTCGCCGTCCACGAGCCCGTTGTACGAGTTGACCGCCTTGCGATAGGCTTCCGACGCGCTCCGGCAATCCCGCGCGGCCACGGCGGTCTCATGGTCCGACCACGCCTTGCAGCCGACAGCGCCCGCGACGGCCAACGCGGCCACGCACACCACGGCGACGACCGCCACGGTCCGACGGTTCAGGCCGGCCTTTTTCGTTTCGCTCACAATAGGGGCGTCCGGCTCGGATTGCGGTTCTAGGCCGGTTCCGTTCCCTTCCATCGTCATGTTCATGTCTCCTAATGTTTCCGCTTCGCTTACCCTTTTGAAGCATACCCCGGGGGTGTGCCTCAAGGGGGCAGTGTCTATATGTCGTTTCCGCTTCGCCCACTTTCCGGGAGAAATGATTCCCGGACGGGCGTCCTTGTTCGACGGGGCGCATGCGTCCCGAGACACGCCAAAAGTTTCGCATTCCCATATCGGGCATCAGGACAACATAAGCCCCGTTGTGTCCAATTGATATATCCGATCGTCCTTACTCTCGGCCTCCCGTATATATGAGGAAGCCAGAGGGACCACCCCCTCACGGTGCCTGGCTCGTTGACGGAACATTCGGCAATGCGGGCAACGACGTCTTCATCTTCGATGAAGTCTGAACGATGGTGCGAACGTTTGAACATGGGAATGGCGCCCAATCGAACATGCCGGAGACGGACACGGGCACGACCAGCATGCAGGGGCTGTCCTGCATCGTATATCAGGTCGAGACCGTCGACCAAGTCAGACTCCTTGTCGAATCGGCCGCCCTGTGGCGCGCCTTTCAGTTTTTCTCCGTGATTGGATACATTCACCATCCTGAGGAAACCAGGTCAGACCGTCACAGGCTGCCGCATGAACCCCTCGTCGAGAATCTCACCCGGCGTGGAAAAGGATCGGTCTTTCCCTACGCATATCAAATAGGCAGTGCGCCGTCACAAATCCTCAAGGTCGTCCGGAATCGGACTGTCGTCAAGATTGATGGTGAAGAGACGGTATTTGCCGGCATACAGACCGGCCTCGTACTCGGTGGTGAAGCCCATTTTGCGGAACAATTCGACTGTTCGTTCGTCGCGATAGTCGGAATACGCCGTCACCAACGGACTACGCTTGTTCCGTAAGGCGTTACTCTTGATACATATCAGCGCATCACGCAATGCGAAAAACCCCATTCGGATTCCCCTGCAGTCCACCGAGCGGGCGAGTGCCGAGATATGGTAGTGTCCCCTGTCATTGAACCACGTACCGCCATCCACGAGACGAATCCAGCAAACGGACGTCACCTCATCCGTTTTCCAATCCACCATGCGCATGGAAAGCCGCACTCGGTCCTTCTCGCCGCTCACCGTATAAGGAAGCGCCGAGATCATGCATTCGACCTCGTACTCCCACGGTTGAAGGAACCGATCGCCGACCTTGATGGCCGTCGCCATTGCCCCTGACCCTCTTTCCACCGGAATGGCGCATCGCATGGGGGCGATGTCATCCCAATGATCCAGGCTCAGGTCAACCCATCGTAATTCGCGTGCGACGTTCAGCATCAAGACGTTCCATATAGCAGCGGAGAGCCATGCATGACATGCGCTCGTCTCGTTCCACCCAGCGACGGTACTCCTTCCGTATTATTCTCAGCTCCTCCTCAGTGGGTCTTCCCCGCATGTCGGATTATCCTTTCTTACGGTTTCATATACCTACAGCCTAGGCCATTCGTCATACAAAACAGGATTCTGCGCAAAACATTTTACAGCCATATCCCAATATTAGAAGTAATTCTTCCCGCAAGAATCGGTTTAAATCGTGCTTTCTGCATTTCTCCGTGATTAGCAAAACAGCCGCCCCACCTAATGGCGGGACGGCTGCATGTCATGCGCCGCGGCATTCCTCATGCCATCGGCATCGACTTATGGACGCTCCTCGATGATACGCCGGATTTCCTTGAGATCATCGGCGAAATAGATGCCGCGCTGACGTTCGGGAGTGGAGAATCCTGCAGTGATCATGCGATCGAGCAGCGACTTCATATCGTCATAGAAACCATTGAGATTGTAGAAGATGCAAGGTTGGGTCAGCTGGTTGAGGCAGATCTTCGAAACGACCTCGCTAACCTCCTCAAGCGTACCGGTGCCACCGGGAAAGGCAATGAACACGTCGCCAAGTTCGATCATCTTGGTGCGACGTTCCGTGATATTCGATACGACATGCAATTCAGTGAGACCGTTATGTTCGACGCCTCGGTCCACGAACATCTGCGCCTCGATGCCGGTCACTTCGCCACCGGTCGCCATGACCGTATCGGCGATCACACCCATCAGCCCCTCATCGGAACCGCCGTAGACCAGCCTGTTGCCGCTTTCGGATATCCACGTCGCCAGTTCCACGACGGCTTCCTTGAACGCAGGGTCATTGCCTTCGTGTGCCCCCAGGTACACCGTAATGTTCATGCATGTCTCGCTTTCCGTCCGCCGACCAGTCTACAAGAAGGGGTGTCTTCCATGCGGGCCGGCCCAACCGTTTCGGCATCAATTACGGAAGGACCAATGCCAGTATCCGGTACGGTATGCGAGCAGCAACGCCGCGGCCGGTATCGCCATGCAGATCAGATAGAACAGCCAGTCGACCCCATGCAAGCGCGACGTGCGCGCCTGACTGCGCGGAACGTCGCCGCCGAATCCACGTGCCTCCATGGCGGTGGCAAGCTTGGTTCCGCGACGAATCGACACGACCAGCAGGCTAAAGGCCTGCAGGAACACGCGTCTGATGGCGCTTCCGTCGCCCAGACCTCGCGAACGGCGGGACAGGCCCAACGCACGCCAGTCATCCTGCAACAATGTAACCATGCGCATGCCTGCCAGACCGCCGTACACGAATCTCGACGGCAAATGCAGAATCTGCACCAGACCATCCGCCAGATCGGTCGGATCGAGCCCAAGCGCGAAAATCACGCCGGGCACCGCGATGGCGGCGACACGCAGGAACGTCGCAGCACCCGCATACAACGAGCCTTCCGACACCGCCATAAGACCGAATGTGAACAGCGTCGCCCCGGGAGCGGTGCCATACAAGGTCACGGAAACGAAACTTCCTACCGCGGCAATCCATACCATCCAGGTTTTCCGCAGTACCGTCAATGGATTCACGCCACCGATCCACAGCAGCATGAGGTCGATCAGCAGTGCCGCAGAGGCGGAGACGACGTCCAATGATAGGAACATCGGCACGCATAGCAGAATGGCTCCGATGAAACGACTGACCGGATTCAGTTTCGCAATGAACCATGACGGCGACGTCGCCCGCGGCTCATCATGACGTTCCTCATGGGCCACAACGCCAATGGTTTCCATCATCGTCCCTCCTCACTTACCACGATGCGGCGCGCATCCAACGCTTTGACCAAGGGCTCGTCATGCGTGACCATGATGACCGCGGAACCCCCGTCACGCGCACCGGCGATGAGACGTACCATTTCCATCCATGTGGTGAAATCCTGTCCGAACGTCGGTTCGTCCATGATGATCACCTTCGGCGCCGCCGCCAGCATGGACGCCACCGAAAGCCGCCTCTTCTCACCCCCCGACAACGTGAACGGATTGGCCGGTGCGAACCGTTTGAGATTCATGCGTTCCAGCATCTCGTCGGCGATGGCATAGGCCTCCTCATCAGATTTGCCCATGGATTTCGGCCCGATCGCCACTTCATCCCGTACGCTGGATGCCACGAACTGATGCTCCGGCTCCTGGAACACCATGCCAATACGCCCAAGCAGATCGCGGCTTTTCCATGTGAACGGATCATTCTCACGATGCGCGGGCATCATGGAATCAGCCACGCGCACATGGCCGGCAATCGGCTTGAGCAGACCGGCCAAGGTCAGGGCCAAGGTGGACTTGCCCACGCCGTTCCTGCCGGTAAGCGCGGTGACCTCCCCCGCATGGAAACGCACATCGATGTGCTTTCCCAAAGGAAAGCTGCGACCGAAACTCAAATCATCGGTATACAGCACCACATCGCAATCATGCCCGGTTTGAGTCGGGGCATAGCTTGCGATGTCACGTCCCGGCACCCACGCCCCGCCTTCGGCGAGGACATCGCCCATGGCGTTGAACACCTCTTCAGGCGAGCCATCCGCAATGACGCCGCCTTCATACGAATCATCGTTCGGCCTGCCCAGTACGATCACACGGTCCACAAGGTCAAGCCACACATCAATATGGTGCTCCACCACCACCATCGTCTCATGGCCGCGCTCAAGCACCTGCCTGACCGCGTCATGCACCTCTTGCACGCCTTCCGGATCCAGGTTCGCAGTCGGTTCGTCGAGCAACAGCAGTCCGGGATGCATGGCAAGCACGCCCGCCAATGCCAACCGCTGACGCTGGCCGCCGGACAGCCGACGTGTGGAATGATCCGTACGCATGTAGTCCAGGCCCACGATGTCAAGGGCCTCACGCACCCGCTTCCAGATGGCGTCTCGTCCGAGGCCGAGATTCTCGCAGCCGAAAGCGGTATCGTCACCTGCACGTTCAAGAATCGTCTGGGCGTCCGGATCCTGCATCACCAGGCCGCTCCTGCCGCGTGCCGTACGTGAATCGATGCCGTCGATCAGCAGGCTGCCTTCCTGTTCGCCCTCATCATCGCCGCCGAGCACGCCGGCCAATCCAGCCATCAACGTACTTTTGCCGGCACCGGATGCGCCAAGCAGCAGTACGCGCTCCCCCGGCTTGATTTCAAAATCGACATGTCGCAACGCGAAATCCTTACGCGAAGCATGTCTCCATCCCCAGTCAACCGCCTTCACACCGGCTGCGACCACGGTTCCGACTTCATCCGTCGTCATCTATAGGTTCTCCAATCCGCGGTATCCCCGACCATATGAAGAGGGTTTGCGGCGTACGCGGCATGTACGTCGCAAACCCTCGCCCGTCTTGAGCGCGACGGCGCTCAGACCAGTTCCTGCATACGTCCGGATTCGAAGCGGTCAAGCACGCCGGTCTTCGCCAAAGCGAACTGCACCACCCACATGAAGGCACCTCCCATCACCGCGCCGGAAATCACGCAGCAGATGGTGAACGTGCTACCCTGCAACACGGTCCAGCCGGAATGGGTGAGCCAATCATAGCCGCCGTTGAACAGGCCTGTCAGCGCGCCGGCCAGGGTGACGGAGGCGATGTTCCACTTCTTGTAGGCGAACACGGCGAAGCCGATTTCCGCACCGAGACCTTGGAACATGCCTATGATCAGGGAGCCTCCGATGCCGAACGGATTACCCATGAGCGCCTCGATGAGCGCCGCCACGGTCTCCGCGAAGAACGCGGCGCCAGGCTTGCGCACGATGATGGCCGCCAGAGGACCTGCGAACAGCCACATGAAGTTGAACAGACCGCCCAAGCCAGGTGTCAGACTGTCGAAAGCGCCGATCGGAACGGCGTAGATGATATCCCAAGCCCAGAAGATCACGCCGGACGCGACGGCGATGATGGCCGCCACGACGATATCGACCACGCGCCACTTGTTGGAGTGCTTCTTTACTGCGGAAGACTGAATGCCAGTCATGAATTGTGCCTTTCTATTCCATCAAGGCACGGGAAAAGAGAGACGTCCGTGCGCCGGCATTACCCGGTATACGTTCATACGGTCGAAGCGCGTTCGCTTCCTCTCAGCCTTAACGGCCCCCGTGTCTGTGACAGATACTACACAAGGCACACGATTTTCGCCACCGCCTTACCGTAGCGGGACACGCATCAGCGATTCCGCGAGTTGCCTGAAGGTCGCGCCGAGACCGTCGGTACGCAATGCGCCTTCTTCGGTCAGCACCGCAGGACGTCCCGCCTCACCGGTCTCGCGCAGTTCAGGTTCCAGCGGCAACTGTGCGAGCAATGGCACCTCGTATCCCAGATTCTGGGATAGCTGGAGGGAGACACGTTCGCCTCCGCCTTCTCCGAAAATCTTCAGCCGTTCGCCCTTATGCTCGAAATAGCTCATGTTTTCGACCACGCCCCGCACCTTCATCGGCACCTGCAGCGCCACCAGACCGGAGCGAACCGCAATGTCGGAGGCGGATGGCTGCGGAGTGGTGACTACCACGAGTTCGGCGTTCGGCAGGGCTTGCGCCACGGAAATCGCCATGTCTCCGGTGCCTGGCGCCAAGTCGAGCAGCAGCACGTCGGGCTCACCCCACCACACGTCCGACAGGAATTGTTCCAGTGAACGCTGCAAGCGTGGGCCGCGCCAGAGAATCGCACGGTCGGCTCCGGCGAACATGCCGATGGAGATCATCTTCACGCCCCAGGCGGTCACCGGCATAAGCATGCCGTTGAGGTTGGTGGGTTGCGTGTGCACGCCGAACAATCGCGGCAGCGAGAAGCCGTAGATGTCGGCGTCGATGGCCGCGGTGTCGTAGCCCAATGCGGCAAAGGTCGCGGCAAGGTTGGCGGTGACCGACGATTTGCCGACGCCTCCTTTGCCCGATGCGATAGCGAAGATACGGGTCTTGATGCCTGGCTTGTTGAACGGGTTCTGTTTGCGTTCCGCCTTGAGACCAGCCACCAGTTGGGTGAGCTTGTCGTGGCTCATGGAACCGACCTCTATATGAGGCTGCAACGTGGCATCCGGATATGAGGCCACTGCACCATTGATCTGATTCGTGATGGTCTGCGAAAGCGGACAACCTTCCACAGTGAGCTCCACGGCGACGGTCACATCGTATGTGTTGTCCTCCCCTGTGACCGGCGTCGCGTCGATGGAAGCGATCATGCCCAAGTCGGTTACGGAACGACCCAATTCCGGGTCGATCACCTTGCTGAGACGTTCGTAGATTTGCGCTTCGATCATGCGCTCGTCTGTCATGGTTCCTCCTTGTTGCCGCGTACCAGCCTAGCGGTCATGCATGCGGCATGCCAGAGCCTCGTAGGTTTTGCTCACGAGAACTGCATCACACCGTACCGCTGCTCAGCAGTTGTTTGAACTGGTCCTCATTGAGCATGGGAATGCCCAATTCCTCGGCTTTTGCGGCTTTGGATCCGGCGTTCTCTCCGACTACCACCCAGTCGGTTTTCCTGCTGACCGAGCCAGCCGCCTTTCCGCCATGGGAGATAATGGCTTCTTTGGCGGAGTCGCGGGAGAAATCGACCAATGACCCGGTGACCACCACCGTTTTGCCTGCCAAGGTCTGCGGCAGATCGTTGGTTTCGGCCACCACACCCACGCCGGCGGTCTTCCATGCATCCAACACCGTGCCACGCCAGTTGCCCGGTTCGTGTGCGGCGGTGAACCATGTGACCACGGATTCGGCGATCTCCGGTCCGATACCGTCGATTGCCGAAAGTTCCTCGACGCTCGCGTGTTCGATTGCGTCGAGCGAGCCAAAGGCCGTGGCGATGGTGCGCGCGGTCGGCGGACCGAGGCGGCGGATCGACAGCGCCACGAGCACACGCCATAAATCCACGTGCCTCGCCTTTTCCATTTCGTCGAGCATCTTGCGCGTATTCTCAGCAGGGCGAACGTACACCGGCTGCACGCTGGTCACGCCGGTGCGCGACACCTTGGTATCCTCACGGATCACTACGGCGTCGGCCGGCACATTGTACTCTGGGTATTCCGAAACGGCGGCGCCGTTCACCTCCAGTTCGGCAAGTTTCTTGGCGGAGAGTTTCCTGGCCGAGGTCGGAGCGGTCCAGAATGCAGGCACCTGATGCCACAGTCCGGATCCTCCCACACGCTTGCGCGTCTTCTTGGTCTTGCCTGTATTGACGTCGACGGTTTCATGGATTTCGATGATCGGTGCCTCGCGCCATACGCGTACATCCTTCAGATCGGCGGCGGTCAGTGAGAACAGGCCCGCCTCGCTGGAGAGCACCGGCGTCTGCGCATCCGGCAACCGCAGTCCGGCAACCGGCTCGTAGGGTTCGGGCTCTTCGCCGGGTTGGACGAGTATTTCAGTGATCTCCGGCGCATACGTGTCAACGGAATCGGGGCGGTCCTCCTCTGGATTGGTCAGCGCGATCGCCGATTGATCGCCCAAATGTTCGATATCGAACGCCTTGCGGGAAGCCAAGTTGATGATGCGCTCGGTCAACTGCGCAGGGCATGATTCCGCATTCGGGCAGCGAATGTCCTTGTCGCCCTTTTTGGCCGGAGCCAGTTCGGCACCGCAGCTCGGGCAGTGCGTTGGCATGACGAACGCGTGCAGACTCTCCTCCCGCCCCTTGCGGCGCTCGAGCACCGGGCCCACGAGCTCGGGAATCACGTCACCGGCCTTGCGTACCACCACGGTGTCGCCAATGAGCACGCCCTTGCGCTCCACTTCGAAAGGATTATGCAACGTGGTACGTGACACGGTGGAACCGGCCACATATACGGGCTTCAGGATGGCGACCGGGGTTACGCGGCCGGTTCGGCCGACCTGCACGGTGATGTCGAGCAGATCGGTGTTGACCTCTTCCGGCGGGTATTTGTAGGCGATGGCCCAGCGCGGCGCACGTGAGGTGGCACCAAGCGCGCGCTGCAATCCAAGATCGTCGACCTTCACGACGATGCCGTCGAGCGCGTGTTCGATATCGCCGCGATGTTCGCCGTAGTAGTCGATCATGTCAAGAATGTCAGTGAACGACGTGATTTCGCGATTATGCGGCGAAACCGGCACGCCCCACTTTTCATACAGCGCATATGCCTCGGATTGATGGTTGATCACGTCATGTCTGTCGGCACGTCCCGCGCCCCAGCGTAGTGAGCCGATGCCGTGCGCGTAGAAGCTCAGACGGCGCGTGGCGGTGATGCGCGGGTCCTTCTGTCTGAGGCTTCCGGCGGCGGCATTGCGCGGATTGGCGAATGGGGCTCGGCCGGCGTCCTCGTTCTTGCCGTTCAATGCGGCGAAGTCGTCCCAGCGCATGAACACCTCGCCGCGGATTTCCACGAATTCGGGAATATCGTCTTCCGGGCCGGCCAGATTCTGCGGAATGGTCGAAATCGTCCGCACGTTGAGCGTGATATCCTCGCCGGTCACGCCGTCTCCTCGCGTCAGTCCCTGTTCGAGCACGCCGTTACGGTACACGAGATTCAATGCCAGACCGTCGATCTTGACTTCACAGGTCATCGGCAGCGGTTTGGATTCCGGCCAGTCGAGATCGCGGATCACACTGTCGTACCAGTCGCGCAGCTCTTCGATGGAAAACACGTCATCGAGGCTCATCATGCGCGAAGGGTGACGTACGGAGGTAAAATCGTTGGAAAAGGTACCGCCTACGCGATGGGTCGGCGATTGCGGGGTGTCCAAGGACGGGAATTGCGATTCCAATGCCTGTAGGCAGCGAAGCCGCGCATCATAGGCCGCATCGGACGATATGGGGGCATCGTCGATATAGTAGGCGATCTGATCGGATTCCACCCAGGCCGCGACCTTCGCCCACAGCCGGGCCGCCGCTTCGGCACTCAGCGAAGAGACGTCAAGCCGGTCGAGTCGCAGGGCATCGGCGTCAGTGGACTGCAATGCCGCAATCCACCGTTCGGAACCGGGGACCAGTCGGGAGGCGTCGCCGTCGGCATCCACCGTAATCTCGGGTTCGGCGGTGCCATCGGCCGAAACGTCGAAATCCCAAGCAAGCTGTTCGGAATCGTCATGCTGTGTCATGAATGTTACTCTCCGCTAATTGTTGAGCGAACGCAGGAACTGCATCTGTACCACGTCGGCACCGTCGCGCTCGGCGTCATCCATGCGCGAGGCAGCCACGGACAGCGTGCGCGCAGGTACGAACATGCCCTCATCCACGCATACGCGCGCCGCCCTGCGTACCAGCGAGGCGACCTCGGTTTTCGGCCATACCGGCAGACCGGCCTGTTCCAACACCTGCATGGCTTCCGGCACGGTGGTCGGCACGGGAATGCATTGCGATTGCGCTCGTGCGATCAGTTCCCGCAGTTCGCCTTCCAACGAGCCGATGCGGCCCGAGGCGATGTCATCGCTCATAATATAGGCTGCCGCCGCGATGTCGAAACGATCGCACATCCATTCGGCATAGGCCAGACGATAGTAGGCGAATGAGGCGTCGTCACGGTCCAAGGCCACATGCAAGGCGTTGAGGCAAGCCGCACGGGCCGGATCCCAATCCTCTTCGCGAGCCAGCTGGACGGCGAGTTTCAGATGCGACAACGGATAGGCGGGTGCGTACCGCACCATGGCGTTCAGATGAGGCAGTGCGGCCTTCGCGCCCTTGATCTGGGCCAGTATGTCGGCCAGTTCCATGTGGGCGTAGAACAGATTGTCGGGAATCAGCACGGTGCGCTCACCCTCGGTGGCGAACATGCGGTTGTAGATCACCCGTTCCGCATAGGAGTTGAAGTAGCGAGGCACGCCCGGATTGGACTCGAACAGCTGGTCCATGCGACGCAACGCCGCTTCGATCATCTCTACGGCCTGATCGATCTGGCCGCTGAACAGCAGATCACGGGCCTTCATGCGTTCGGCGTCAAGATCGTCGGCCAAAGTGAACGAGAAGTCCGGCGTATCGTTGCCGTCGATCAGCGCACTGGTCACCTGTGTGGCGAGTCCCGTCAGTTCCGGGTCGCCTATGGCGTTGATGATGTCCATCGCACGCTGTGCCTTGGCCACGGAGGGCATGCCATCGTCGGCGGCCAACTGGTGGAACTCCCCCACGGCGCGCTGCAGCAGATCGACGCGTTGGATCGACAGTCCGGATACGTCCCCGCAACCAAACAGTTCGGCGCTTTCCCTGCCGAATCTTTTGTCGGAAAGCTCCGGCTCTTCCTGCGATCCGGTCGGGGAGAATCGACTGTCGCGCAGGTCGAACGTGGCATCGACCGGTTTCAGCGCGCCCATGCCGTCCACATCCATTTCCGCATCGAACATGCGATACGTGGGCACGGGGTTGGCCAATCCGTCCGTATGCAGACGTTTCAGGAATTCTTCACGTGTGAAGGTGACCGTCACCAGATTGCGCACGGTCGGGTTCTTACGCAGCTGGCTCATCGGATCGTCATCATCGCCGTTGCCGTCGATATCCACATCCGTGAAGGCGATCATGCCTGCGTCGCCGATGTCGCCCGTACCTTGCACATCATCCTCGCTGTCGGATTGCGGCATGCTGAAGGTCATGTCATCGAAGTCGATGTCCTTCATCAGGTCTTCGAACTGGTCATCGAGCGCCGCATCATGGTCATCGGAGGAAGAAGTCGAATCCGCGGAGGTTTCGGAAGGGCGTGTGGGAGCCGTCCTGGCCGGATCCCCGTGGAAGTCGCCGTCCTTCGGAGCCGCCTTGGAACGCGATGGGCCCATTTCACCGGTACGGATGCGTTCGAAGGCGCTCAATGCTTCGCTCATCAGCTCGCTGATGGCGGAGTCCTGCTCGGCAACGGCTTCTTCCAGACCGATGGAGTCGATGTGCATCGATACACGTCGCACATGCGGATCGGCACCGAAGCTCAATGCCGCCATGAGCAGACCGATGTGCAGATTGTAGTCGGCGCTCATGCGGGCGCGCTCCGCATCCCCCAGTTTCACCCATGCATGATGTTCCGGGTCGTATCGGGTGGAAGGCATCATGGACACTCCGGCCGAAGTGAAGCCGATTGCCACGTTGCCGTCTTCGAGGCTGCAACGGAATTCCACGTCGAAACGGTATGGCAGGCGCAGGCTTCGCAGCAGACGCGCCATGGCTTGGCGATACACCCATTCCGAGCCGCCTTCGGTGAGACATGCTTCGCTCGGCGATTCATCCTTGGTGTCTTCGGCAATGTGTCGTCGGGTCTCGTCGGCGATGTCGACGAGTCTGGCAACGGCCTGGATGCCGCTATCCTGATGTGAATCGAGGATGGCCCCGAATTCATCGTCGGGTTTCAAAGCGATCAATGCTGGATTCTCCAGCAATGCCAGATCGATCTGCGCGGCTTCGGCACGAGTGACCGTGTCTTCCGTGGGCGGGCATCCGATGCGCGCATTGCGTTCCAGCCAGGAGCTTACGGCGGCAAAACGGTTGAGATTGCCTTCGATGTTGAGCGCACGCAGGGCGGCACCGAACGGCAGGGTGGAATCCCATGCGAAGAAATAGCAGTTCGAATAGCTGGACGTATACAGGTGCAACGGTTCGGCACCATGTACCGCCTCCAGCATCTGGTTCTGCTCAAGCGCACCGGCCTCACGCATCAGATCGGCGAAATAGTCCTCCAGGCCGGAAGCGCGCATGCCATGTGAACGGGCGCTCATCGTATCGCGTATGGAACGTCGAATGGCCCCCATCGGGGCTTCGCGGTTGAGGCGGCGGAAGATGTTGCCCGAGCCGAAACCGATCAGCAGGCCATTCATCTGCGGCAGCATGTATGCGGCGAAGAATGCGATGGTCAGCGCATCGCGGAACTCCAGATCGTAACGCATCGCCTCCGGCAGTTTGGCACGTAGTTGTTCCAACGTGTACCGATTGCCGACCTTCAGCCATGAGGCGAGCCACATCATGCGCCCTCCTTCGGCTCGACCGACCACACCGCCCTGCGAGGCCTTCACCATTTTCGGCGGATTGGACGGCGCATGGCCGAAACGCATGCCGTCGGGCAGGGTCAGCTCCTCCTCTTTGACGAATACGAACCGGGGCTCCATGCCTTGAACGTCCATGGACGGATCGGTTCCTGCGAATACACGCGCCTTGCTGTCGGCCAGAGCGATCTGCGCGAAATGGTCCTTATCGGTGAACAGGCCGATGGAGAACGCCTGTCCCCTGGTCTGAGGCAGCTGAGCCCAGCCCAGCCTCAATCGTCCGGGAACGCCTTCAAAACCGTCGAACACGTGCCTTTTGGTCAGAGGCCCCAATCGAACGGCATTGCGGGTCAACTCGCCGACCACATCCTGCGGGGCGTTCAGGGCCGCGCCGAACGGATTGCCGAAGGTGGTATCGGACGCGCCGGCGTCAACGTGATCGCCCCGCAAACGTCCCAAGGTTTTGTGCACCCCGCGCATAAGGCGATCCAGCATATCCCGGTTCGCGCCCGGCTCATCCGCTGAAGGCGATGATGATGTGAGGTGAGACATGGTAGCCATTCTTTCAATCCAACCCGACATGCAGCCATTAGAATAATGACGTGATCTCTTCGAAGCAGCGTATTCAGACACGTCACCGCATGTGCGCAGCCATTCTATCCGCTCTTGCCATCATGGTGCTGATTGAGTGCGTGTTGTGCAATCTGCCGTTCTGGAGAACGCTTGCCGCCAGCGGTGATTCCGCCGCCGCAAGCAACACGTTGGGGCCGGGTCTGGAACGCACCGCCGACGGCATGCTCACCGTCACCGACCCCACACAGGCCTACCTGCAAGTGGTCGCCGACGGTACGTCAGCCTACATACGCATCGATCCCGTATCGGGACGGACGATCGACAAAGCGCGCCAGGACGCCGAAAACAAGGGCACCGAACCACCGCTCACCACCATTCGGGTACGGCCGGACGCCGATCGGGTCGCCTGCACGATTCGCTCCGTGTCACTGTCCCTGCCCCGCTCGCTGTATGTGAAGGCGGAGGCCGGCAGAACGGTGCGCGTGCAGATTCTGGAACCGAAGGGTTCACGGATTCCGATTCAAGCCGTACGCGCCAATGTGCGCGTGCCTTTCGAAATCAGTCCGCTTCGTATCGGCCTTATGGTCATCGTGTTCGCCTTGCTGCTGCTATGGAGACCGAATTCGCGTCTGTGGAAGGTGCCGCTTGATACGTCCGCCGTTCGCCAGCGCACGGCCTTCGCCCTGCTCATGGCCATTCCCGCCATCATCACCATCTGGAACGTCGTATGGCAGATTCGTTCCGCCGTCCCCCTGCAGTTCCATGCCGACGGCATGTACACCTACGATTTCGACCAGTACGACCATATGGCGCAGGCGCTGCGCAACGGCCACACCTGGCTTGACCTGGAAGTGCCGGACGAGCTCCGCGACGCCGACAATCCGTACAGCGCCGAAACCCGGCAGCGTCTTCTTGACGACGGTGTCAGTCCGATCTATTGGGATTACGCCTACTATCAGGGTCATTGGTACTCCTATTTCGGCGTGCTTCCGGCAATCATGCTGTTCCTGCCGTTTCGTGCGATCACATCGCTATGGGTCGAGGGCGGGCTCATGTTGCCTTCCAGCGCGGCGGTGCTTCTGCTCATGTTCGGTTCTCTGGTGTTTGCCTGCCTGCTTACGGTGCGGCTGATCGAACGCATCCGCCCCGGTTCCTCCCTCGCGGCGGCCAGTCTGCTGTGCGTGTTCATGTTGTTGGCATCCAACAGCGTCTATCTGTGGTATCGCACGAATTTCTATTCGGTGCCGATCGCCGCCTCCCTGTTCCTGAGCACACTGGGGTTGTGGCTATGGTTGGGAGCCGCGAAGCCATTGCCTTCCGTATCCCATGACGACATGCCTGCGGTGGGGGATCCGCCGGCGTTGTCACTGCCGCACTTGGCGGCCGGCTCGGTATGCATCGCCGCGAACCTCGGTTGTCGGCCCACGTTCACGGTGGTGGCACTGCTGGCGTTCGCGATTTTCCGGCCGCAGATTCATGCCATCATCCGTCAATGCAAAGTGCGGCGTGACGGTGGATCCGTCAGCCACGGTACGGGCGTATTGCAGCTGCTACGCGCACCATTCGCCGTTCTGGTCCCCGCACTGGTCGTGGTCGTTCCACTGCTTGCCTACAATGTGGCACGATTCGGATCCGTCCTCGATTTCGGCAGCAGCTATCAGATGACCGTCACCGATATGACGAATTACCATCAGCCATTTGCCAACTTTCTGCTTACCTGCGGATATTATCTGTTTCTGCCGTTACGATTCACCGATCAGTTCCCGTTCCTGGCGGTCTCTCCGACGCCTTTGCCGTCGTGGGGCTTCACCGAGGCGATGCCCGGTGGCTTGTTCACAACGGTGCCGCTTGCCATCGCCGCACTCGCGCAGCCATTCCTGCGGCGTCGCATGCACCGATCTGGCCGAGCGAATATGTGGGGTATGCTGACGGCATGTTTGATTCTGGGACTGCTGACCATAGCGCTTGACTCGCGCCTCGGAGGTCTCGGATGGCGATACATCGCCGATTTCGGCTGGTTGTTTGCGTTGGCCGCCCTGCCGGCATGGTTGTTCGCGCTCGATTGTTCCCGTCCACGACTGAGATGGCTGATGCGCGCGGGTGTTCTCGCGCTGCTGATGTTCTCGATTACGATCACCGTGCTGTCGCTGTTCATGCCGGGGCGCGAGGATGAGTTGATTCGCGCCAATTCGGTATTGTTCCTTGAAGTACAGTCCTGGTTCGCACTGCCCTGATTCGTTGCGCATATGCCATTTACAGCGAATATTCAGCCTATTATCATGATTCAACGAGCGAATTTACCTGTTGTCTTTGAGGTACGGCGATAATAGTGGCGGATATCCCCCTTTCGCCTTGAGATGAATATCGTCGGAGTCATATGTTTATGAAAAAGCTCGCCATATTGCCGAACCACCCTCGGGCCAGACGCTGGTCCGCCGCACTCATCGCCTCCGCCATCGCGCTGGGCGCATGCCTGTTGAGCTACGACAATGTAGAGGCACAGATACGTCAAAACCGTATCGAACGGCTCAACGCCCGAATAGAAAACGTATACACCGCCGACTATCAGGACATGGCCGACGACAATCTCAAGGCCGAGAAAAGCCAGGCCGCGGCCACGGAAGACGACATCTTCGTCAAAGAGAACCCTTACGGCACCAACACCACGTCGCTGTACGTGTATTTCACCACCGATGACGCCGTCTCCGTCAGTTATACCGTGCACGCGGACGGATATGCCGACTTCACACGCACCGCATATCAGGAATCGCAATACCAGCGCACGCACGAATTCCAACTGCTGGGACTCATACCCGGCAAGACCAACACCATCACCCTCACACTGACCAACGCAGACGGCGACGCACGCACGCATACGATCACCCATAGGGGCGCCTCACTGCTCGGCAACGAGGAAGTGCAGCTCGAATCGACCAAGACCGCGGAAACCGGGGAGAATCTCGGTGATGGCCTGTATGCGATTCTCGGCAACGACAGCGACGAGCAGGACTTCATGTTCTACTACGACACGAACGGCGTGCTACGCGGCGAGATCCCCGTGCTCTACTACCGTTCGCACCGTCTGCTGTTCGATGACGACGGACTCATGTGGTTCTCCGCCTCCACCAAGCACATGGTCGGCATGAACCGGCTCGGCAAGCTGGAGAAAATCTACAATCTGGGATCCGACTACATCCTGCACCACGACTACGCCCTGGACGATGATGGCAACATCGTGATGCTCGCCACCGAGCTGAACCGCAGCGACAACGCCGTACAGGATCAGGTCATCAAACTCGACACCACCACCGGCGAAGTGACCGGCCTGCTCGATTTCGGAGAGATGTTCGCCGACTACAAGGCCTCCTCCACGCATGCGGGCACCGACGAATCGGATTCCAACGCGAAGAACCGCTGGGACTGGCTGCACTGCAATACCATCCAACTGCTGGAAGACGGCTCCGCCCTGTTCTCCGCACGAGAGACGTCGACCATCATCAAAGTGAACGACTTGGAATCGAAACCGACGCTCGCCTACATGATCGGCGAAGCATCCGTGTGGGCCGGTACCGACGAAGCCGACTCGTTCCTCACCAAATCCGGCTCGTTCCCCGACACCGGCGGACAGCATTCGATCACCTACGTAACCGATGATTCACTGTCGGACGGCCAGTACTATCTGTACATGTTCAACAACAACTTCGGCACCGCCCTGACCCGACCCGAGTTCGACTGGTCCGTGATCGACGGCATTTCGACGGAGTTCTCCTCCGACACGGCGCGCTCGCAGTACCGCAAGTATCTGGTCGATGAGAACGCCGGCACGTACAGTGAAGTGTCGTCGTTTGACGTGCCCTATTCGCCGTACGTCTCCTCCGCGCAGGAGCTCGACAACGGCAACATCCTCATCGATTCGGGCATGAAGGGCCTGTTCGGGCAATACTCGTCCGATGGCACGCTGCTGTCCGAGTTCAGGATGACGCTCAACACCAGCTATATCTACCGCGTCTACTCCTACGATTTCCAAGGTTTCTATTTCGCCTGACCACACCCACCGACGACTCACGCCGATTGAGGATGGTCACTATACAATGATTCCCATGGGATTCTTCGATACGCTCTTCACCGCCAAACACGACACCCCCATCTCGACCGTGACCTTCACGCTCGACAACGCCGCACATACCTATGAGGACGGTAATATCGGCCTGGATGCCACAACGCTGACCATCACGCCCTCCGATAGGCGGGTGGCGGTGATCGGCCTGAATGGTTCCGGCAAGACCACGTTGCTGAAACTGCTTGACGGGGCATTGCCAGCCACCGCGGGCTCGGTCCGGATCACGGCCGACGGCACGGATTACGATCCATCCGTAAAGCGTGACCTGAAGCGTGTCGAGGATTGTATCGGACGCGTACGCCGCGAGGAGATTCCGAACGGCTATTACCAGGCCTCCTCGATACGCGAGGCGATCGACCAGCCGTTGAAAAAACATAAGGTTCCGGAAAGCGAACGTCAGGCGATCATCGGCAATCTGTTCGCTCATTTCGACCTGGCATCGGTCGCGAAGGAACCCGCTTCCGCCTTGGATGGCGAGAAACGGCATCTGCTGGCGATCGCTTCCGCGCTGAGCTTCTCCCCTGCCGCAATCGTAGCCGATGAACCGACCAAGGGATTGGATGAGGTCGCTTCGGCCAACGTGGCCAAGGCGCTGTTCAGCTATGACAGGCAGGTGATCTTCGCCACGCACGACACGGCACTCATCACCCGCCCCGAATATGCCATCGACCGTACGCTCGTGGTCGACGAGCACAACGTGGTCTTCGATGGCACGCCCCATGACGCCGTCGCCTTCTACACCGACCTCATCCGAGCCAAGTATGAGGCATCCAGATTCCCTCAATCTGCCGACGCTGACGGCCGCTCAGCGTCGGCAGATTGAGAAGGACTAGCCGATCAGTTCGTTGACGGTGTCAAGCACGATTTGAACGTTACGCCGAAAATCCTCCGGCTCCGGCAGCAGGGAAATCGCCAGATAGCCGTTTGACGTCATGTCGAAGAAGTAACCGGGCTGTCCGGAAACGCCATGCCGCTCGATCATGGCAAGCACCAGCTCGTTTTCGTCAAGCACGCTTGGCACGCGCAGAAGCACATTCCAGCCGCCTTCCGCCCGCAGCACGCTGACCAGACCATTCGGGTCCGTCTTCAGCATGGCGTGCAATGTCTGGAGATTGCTGCGCACACGCGCCCGTACACGTGTGGTTTGCTCCGGTGCGGCCTGAAGCATCGACGGAATCCGTTGGGCGATGATCTCACTCATCGGCAGATAGTCGTCGGCGATCACGTCCAGCCTGCGTTTGGCCTCGGCCACGTCCTCGACGGGTCCGGAGACCTGGATCCAACCGACTTTGGCGTGCGGTGCGGCGAGCATCTTCGAAAACCCGTCCAGCGCGAACGTAAGCACGCCATGCTCACCCGCCAATCGTGCGTTGCCTTCGAACGGTTCGAGATCGTAATCATAGAACACTTCGTCGGCGATGATGGCCACCCCATGCTCACGGCACAGTTGCACTATCGCCTCGCGTTCCGGCGTCTTGACATACGAGCCGGTGGGATTGTTGGGGTTGATGAGTATCAGCGCACGGATACGTCCACCATGTTCACCTTCCAATGCCTCGCGGAGCTCGGCGACATCAATGTACCAGGAGCCGTCGAATCGTTGCTGGTATTCAACCGTATCGACGCATTCGAGACGTGCGATGGATTCGATGAGCGGATAGCCCGGCTTCGGCGCGAGCACGGCATCGCCGGCATCGCATAGCAGCTTGATCAGCCAGGAATACGCTTCCGACGTGGAGCTCAGGATATAGAGGTCATCCGCTTCGCAGCGTCCGTTCCCCCGCCCGTTAAGGAACGTCGCCAATGCCTCGCGCGCATACCGTTGTCCTTTCGGTTCGGCGGAATAGACCTCCGGCACCGATGCCGGGGCAAGACCATGTCGGGTCGGATTGGAATCGTTCAGTTTGCCGAGGGTCACGCCTTGGCGTTTGGCCGCGGCCTCCTCCACCGCGATCGGATTGGGCTCACTGATATCGACTCGAGAAGAAAAACGCATGACTCCACCCTACTCCCCGGACGTATGGAAAAGGCCGCCTGACGAATCAGACGGCCTTGAACGATCGATGCTACGGAATCACTTCATCTTGGTGCTCGCATAGTACGCAGCACCGATGATGCCGGCCTCGTTGTGCAGCTTGGCCGCGACGATCGGGGTCTTGATGTCGATGTACGGCAGGAACTTCTCGGACACGCGGGACACACCGCCGCCGACGACGAACAGTTGCGGATCCAGATAGAACTCCATGAGGGAGTAGTACTTGGTCAGGCGCTTGGCCCACTTCTTATAGCCCATGTCGAGCTTCTCACGGACGGATGAGGCGGCGTACTTCTCGGCATCGCCCTTGCCCTTGAGCAGTTCCAGATGGCCGAGCTCCGTGTTCGGGATGAGTTCACCGTTGAAAATCAGGGCGGTGCCGATGCCGGTACCCAAAGTGGTGGCCACGACCAGGCCGTTCTGCCCCTTGGCGGCGCCGAACTGCTGTTCGGCAAGGCCCGCGGCGTCGGCGTCGTTCACCACGGTGACCGGACGACCGCATGCCTCGGAGAATACCTCGGTGACGTCCACGCCAACCCAAGACTGATCCAGATTGGCCATGTAGCCGAGCTTCTCTCCCACATGAATCGGAGCCGGGAAAGCGATGCCGACCGGAGCGGTCTCCGGAACCTCAAAATGCTCGAGCTGCTGGCGAACGATTTCACCGACGGCCTTCGGAGTGGACACCTCCGGAGTAAGAATCTTCAGACGAGGCTCAGCAAATTCGCCCTTCTCCAGGTTAACCGGGGCGGCCTTAATGCCGGAGCCGCCGATGTCAACGCCGAAGGCTTGTGCAGTCTCAATCATCTCTGACCTCTCTATGCAGGTAATGGTGGGTGTAATCGAACCGGTATCCGCCATAGTAACTCGTGCCATACCCACTACACGCGCGGAACGCACAAATAGTGAATACGATTGCATGATTTACCATGCTTAACCGACTCAACATTCCGCTCCCCCGAGATGGATAACGATTGCGCCCCCGACCGGTCGCCTGAAACCGTAACCGGACCTCACCTATATCCATACCGGCGCGTATATATGGTTCCGCAAGTTTCAGGGAAGGTGAAAACCCTTACTGGCGGTAACGGTGAAACCGATGACCATAACGGCCCACCACCGAAGCCCGCGACCCGCGAATGCGGCTGATCCGGTGAGAATCCGGGGCCAACGGTCAAAGTCCGGATGGAAGAAACGGAGCTCACCATGAGTGTATCTTCGCATAGCGCGCAGCAGTCCAACAACCAGTCCCGACCGGACAACGAGCATTCCACGGGAGTGGCCGATTCCGGTCGCTGGTCCACCAAACGCATCGCCATGTACGCGTTGTTCGTGGCATTGGCCATGGCCGTCAGTCTCATAGAATTCCCGATCATCCCGGGCGTGCAGTGGCTCAAGTACGATCCGTCGGGCATCGTCTGCCTCGTGGCGGGCTTCGCATTCGGCCCTTCGGCGGCCGTGATCGTGAGCGTACTCGGCTTCGTCCCTCATCTGTTTACCAATCCGTGGGGTACGCTGATGGCGGTGCTCGTGGCGTTGGCGCTATCGGTGCCGGCCTCGCTCATCTACCGCAGGAACAAGACCCGCAAAGGCGCGTTGCTCGGCATCGTCGTCGGCGCGATCATCGCGCTCGCGGCGGCAATCGTAGGTAACATCATCGTCACGCCGTTCTATGCGCACATGACCACCGCGCAGGTCGTGGCACTGATCATTCCGGCACTCCTGCCGTTCAACGCATTGAAGTTCACAATCCACGGCGTAGTAACTTTCCTGGTCTACAAGCCGATCTCCAACCTGCTGAACCATTGATGTCGAACACTCCCGTCATCGAGCTGCATGACGTTCGCTTCAGCTATGACCACGGCGCCACCTGGGCGTTGGATGGCATCGACCTGACCATCCTGCAAGGCGAACGCATCTGTCTGACCGGCGCGAACGGTTCCGGCAAATCCACGTTGTCCCGTGTGATCGCCGGGCTGGTCGCGCCCGATTCGGGAACCGTCACGCTGCTCGGCAATGTCGCCTTCGATGATTCCGGCGCCCATGCCGACGCATACCGCACGGCCCGTCATGGCATCGGCGCCGTCTTCCAGCATCCGGAAGATCAGATCGTCACCACGATCACCGAGGATGATGTCGCCTTCGGTCCGGAGAATCTTGCAATCGCACATGATGATATCGGGACCAGGATCACCGAGGATGATGTCGCCTTCGGTCCGGAGAATCTTGCAATCGCACATGATGATATCGGGACCAGGATCACCGCTTCTCTGAAAGCCGTCGGCATGCAGAACTACCGCAAGGCCGATCCGACCAGGCTGAGTGGCGGCCAACAACAACGCGTCGCGATTGCAGGCATGCTCGCCATGGATTCGCAAGTGCTGGTATTGGACGAGCCGACCGCCATGCTCGACCCGCAGGCACGCGCCGACATCATGCGGGTGCTCGACGATCTGCAGGAACGCGGCACCACCATCATCCTGGTCACGCATCACATGGACGAGCTCGTGCACGCCGATCGTGTGGTCCGGCTGGAGCGGGGACGCGTGACGGACACCGGTTCCAAGGGAAACCGTCCTACATCCCCGTCGCATTCGACCGGCACTCGCCGACGGATTGGGAATCCGGCCGAAAGCGCTTCGTCGCAATCCGCTCCCATCATCAAGGTACGTGATCTCGCCTATCGTTATCCGAACGCCGACCCATCCGTCTTCGAGCATCTTTCGCTGACCATCAACCGGGGCGAGACGATAGCGCTTATGGGGCGCAACGGTGCAGGCAAAACCACCTTGGCCCGCATGCTTTGCGCATTGGAGCCCCCACAATCCGGCTCCATCATCATCGACGGCATCACCGTTGCGCAAGCCGTCGGCTCCGGCGCATCGAAGCCGCTCAACCGCAAAGCCCGCGAAAAGCTCCGTGCCACCGTTGGCTTCGTCATGCAGCATCCGGAACGGCAGCTATTCGCCGAAACCGTCGCCGATGACATCGCCTACGGCCCACGCAATCAGCACCTGACCGAGGCACAGGTTCAGGGGCGGGTCGAGCAGTCCCTGCGGCTCTTGCATATCGAACATCTGAAGGATCGCTCCCCGTTCGATCTGTCCGGAGGCCAGCAGCGTCTCGTGGCCATCGCCGGTGTGATCGCCCGCAATCCACGCATACTCATCATGGACGAGCCAACCGCCGGACTCGACGAACAGGCGACCGTACGCGTGCACGAACTCATCCGCACGTTGCACGACGATGGCGTGACCACGCTCATCATCTCGCATTCGCAAGCGGAGGTCGACGCCATCGCCGATCGCACCATCACGCTTGAACCACAAGCGTCATCGACGACGCGGTCTGATGACGGCGAGCAGGATCCGTCCGCGGCCGCACCCATGAAATCGGGGCGGAGCGACGGCCGCAAGCCGTCCTTCATCGACGGTCTCGACCCACGTGTGAAGATGATATCCGCACTCGCACTGATGTTCTCCGCCTTCGCCATCAACTCCGGCCGGCAGTTGCTACTGTCCGCAATCTTCACCGGCATGATTATCGGCGCCGCCCGACTCAATCCATGGCGATTGCTCAGATCCGTGCACATGTTCCTGATGTTGTTTGCATGCTGTGGCCTGCTCAATGTCTTCTTCGTACGTTCCGGTACGACTGTGGCTCAGCTGGGACCGATCCCGATCACCGACGACGGCATCACCATCGCGCTGTTGTACGCCTGCCGGTTCGCCGTGGTCATCGTGCTGGGAGCGACATTCCTGAACACGACCACACCGACGGCAATGACCGACGCCTTCGAATCGTTGCTGTCGCCTTGGAAGCGTTTCGGTATGCATACGCAGGAGACTGCGCTCGTCATGAGCCTGGCTCTACGCTTCCTGCCGACGCTCGGCACCGAGGCGAAATCCATTGTCGACGCTCAGGCGGCGCGTGGCGGCGTCATAGAGACCGGTTCGCCCGCACAACGCATCAAGGCGATGACGGCCATCATCATACCGGTGTTCGCGGGCACGATCCGGCACGCCGACAATCTGAGTCTCGCTCTTGATGCACGCTGCTATGAGGAAGGCATGGAACGCACTCACTGGCGCGTCATGCGCGTCACCGCACGTGACATCGCTGCGGCCGCCGCAGTCATCGCCTATCTTGCGGCGTTGATCGCCTTGCCGGCGTTATGCTAGTGATTGTTCCGTCTGCGGTATCGCGACGATTAAGGAGCAGTGATGACGATGAAGTCAGGAATATCGAAGATTATCGAGCCGTTCGCCCTGGCTCACGTACGTCTGATTGTTGGAGATGCCAAGGGAACCGTATTGCCCGATATGACGGTTCTGGTCGGTGCACATGGCCGGATCGAACGGGTCTCGCCAAGCTTCGACACCCCCGTTCCGGACGAATACCATTATCTTGACGGTACCGGAAAATATGCGATGCCAGGCCTGATTAACGCGCATACGCACCTGTTCTCGCAAGGACGCCCGTTGAATCCGAAGATGGCCACGCCGAAAGGCCAGCGCATCATCGCGGCCATGGTGCATTCGCCGTTCGGCAGACCATATGTCAACGCCATGGCGAAGGCGAGCATACGTACGCTGCTGGAGTCGGGCGTCACTACGATCCGTACGCTGGGCGATATCGGTTATGAGGCCGTGACGTTGCGCGATGAGATCGCCGCAAACGAAATGGTAGGCCCTCGTGTTCTGGCATCGGGACCGTTGCTGGCGATTCCCGACGGCCATGGCGCTCCCCTGATCGCGTTGGAAAGCGAAACCCCGCAAGAGGCACGTCTGCATACGCGCATGAACATCGAACATGGCGTCAATGCCATCAAGATCGCCGCAACCGGTGGCGTCACCGACTCCCAGGTGCTCGGAGAGGCCGGTTCCCCTCAGATGACCATCGAACAGATGCGCGCCATCTGCGACGAGGCCCACAACGCAGGCATCATCGTCGCCGCGCATGCGCAAGGCGCGGAGGGGGTTCGCAGAGCGTTGCAGGCTGGCGTGGACACCATCGAACATGGCAGCCGCCTTGATGATGAACTGATTGAACTGTTCACGCACAATCCGAATGCGTTGCGCGGCCATTCCGCACTGGTGCCGACGCTTTCCGCAGGATTCCCGCTGTGCGCATTCGGCCGCGACGTAACCGGCATCACCGAGATTCAGGCCGAGAATTCGAAACTCGTGGTCGACGGTATGATCGCCGGCGCCCGGGCCGCACATGACGCGGGCATTCCGGTCGGCGTCGGCACCGACACCGCCATGACTTTCGTAACGCAATACAATACGTGGCGCGAACTGGCGCTACTGGTGAAATTCGCCGGATTCACACCGGCCGAGGCCATCCATGCGGCCACCGCCGTGAATGCACGGATTCTCAACGTGTGCGCATCCACCGGTTCATTGGAGGATGGCAAGGTCGCCGACATGGTGGTGCTGGATGCCAATCCGCTGGAGTCTCTCGCCGCACTTGCCCGTCCGGCGCTGGTGATCGCCGCCGGTCATCCCGTATGGCATCCGCATGCCAAGCGGTTCGATGACATCGACCGCCTGCTTGATGAGGCGATGGAACGTACATGATACGCAGGGTTTTACCGACCTCACGCTATGGTAGAGCGAGCGTTATCGAAAGACTTTGATGCCGCGGACAGCACGCGGAAAGTTACCCAGAGAAAGCGAAACATATATGGCACTTACCAAAAAGCAGATCAAGCAGTTGCGAGGCATGGCCAACAAGCTCAACCCGATTGTTCAGGTCGGCAAGAATGATTTGAGCGAGAACGCCATCAAGCAGGCGGATGACATCATCGAACGACGCGAGCTCATCAAGGGCTCCGTGCTCGACGGTTCCGGTCTGACCGCAAAGGAGGCCGGCGAAGGCTTGGCCGAGCAGCTCGATGCGGAGCTTGTGCAGGTGATCGGCAACCGGTTCGTGATCTACCGCCGTTCCCAACGCGATGACGTGGAGCATATCCGGCTCGTTCGCGAGTAAGCGACTTCCCCTGATGGAGATCCGCGGGAAGGAAACTCCTGAGAAGACAAAGGTGGGTTGGCATCCGGGAACGGATGCCAACCCACCTTTGCAATGAAAACAAACAATCGAAAGTCAGCGGGCCCTGCACCGCAGCGGCGTCAGCGCCCCCGATCCCATTCAGGCTTCCACGTGTACTGCATGTCGTAGGCGCTGGACCAGAACATGTATTCGTTTTCGACACCGGTTACGAAAATGTCGATTAGTTCCCGTTTGCGTTTTTCGGACAGTCCTTCGGCCAACCGTTCGATATGTTCGATCAACCATGCGGAGCCTTCCCAGAACTCCTCGGTCTTATACATGTCGACCCAGCTCTTGTAAGGGTTGGCGTCCAGCGTGTCCGCGAATTCACGGGCGAGACGCTGGCCATAGTCGGCATATACCCACGCACACGGCAGCACGGCCACAAGAATGTCGACCAATTCCTTGCCATAGGCGATGGAAAGAATGTTCGACGTGTATGCGCGTGCGAATGCGGATTGCCGCACGCCGGCCATCTCCTCCTCACTCACGCCGTAGCCGGCCATATACTTGCGATGCACGTTGGTCTCCACGTTGAAGATCGCGCTTTGCACGCCGACCATGAACTGCATGACCTCGGTATCGTCGGTCTTGGTCAGGGCCAACGCGTGCACCTTGGCGTAATCGGAGAGATAGCGGTAATCCTGCAGCAAATAGAAGGCGAACTTCTCACGTTGCAGCGTACCCTCGCCAAGCTCACGCAGGAATGGCTGACGGTAGCCTTGCTCCCATACCAGATCGGCCGCCTCGCGCATGCGCTGCGCGAATGGGGGAAGATTGTCGAGCCGAACACCGCGTGCCGGATCATATGGTTTGTTGATTGCAGACATCATATCGCTCAAAGATATGCCTCCCTACGCTGGTATTAACCATCAGGTTCAAAGGGTCAGGCCTTACGCCTATCTCAACCCGGTTGTACGGGTTCCCCTGCATTACGCCGTTCATTATGGCAATACCGGCAGACACCCCATCTCGCTCCCGTGACGTGCCGCCGAACGCGGAACGTCGCCTCCTATGTCAGCTCAGCAGATCAAGCAGATCGTCCTTGGTGAGCGAGCCGACGCCGCCCGAAGCGCCACCGTCGGTGAATTGCCGTGCCAGCCGGCTCTTGTCCCGCTGTAACTTCAGCATGCGCTCCTCAATGGTGTCTTTCGCCACAATCCGGTACACGTTCACGTCCTGTGTCTGCCCGATGCGGTGTGCGCGGTCAGTGGCTTGGTTCTGCGCAGCCTCATTCCACCAAGGATCGGCATGAATCACCACGGATGCACCGACCAAGTTCAGGCCGGTATTGCCGGCTTTGAGAGAGATCAGGAACACAGGCGCATCATCGCCATTGAACTCATCCACCAGCTCCACGCGCTTCCTCTTCGGCGTCTCACCGGTAATCGCATGGAATGCAACGCCGTGTTCGGCGAGTCGCACGCCAATCAGGTCAAGGAACGACGTGAACTGTGAGAAGATGAGCACCTTCTTGCCCTCATCCATGCAGTTGGCCACCAAATCGTCGATGGCTTCAAGCTTGGCCGAGCCGTTTTTCGCGTCCGCATACACCAACCGAGGATCGCAGCAAAGCTCGCGCAGCAACGTGAATTCCGCAAGAATGCGAACCCTGCTCGTGTTGAAATCGGCATCCCGTGTTTTGGTGAGTGCGGCGCGCAGCCGCTGTTCGTGCGCCGCATACAGTTTGCGTTGCTCCCCCGCCAGCTTCACGGTCACGACGTTCTCGAACTTGTCGGGCAGATCGGTAAGCACGTCCTTTTTCAACCGTCGTTTGATGAACAGGCCGACCAACGCCCGCAACTTGTCAGCCATGACGGACTGTTCCGGACCGGGCGCCAGAATCGGCTGCTCGTACCGTTCGCGGAATCGCGTATAAGTGCCCAGCAGCCCCGGCATAAGAAAATCGAAGATGCTCCACAGTTCGCTCAGACGGTTCTCGATTGGCGTGCCGGTCAATGCGAAGCGATGCGCGGCGTTCACCTGCTTGACCACTTTCGCCACCTTGGTGGCGTGGTTCTTGATGTATTGCGCCTCGTCGAGCACCATGCATGCGAACCTGCAGCCGGCGTATTCGTCGATATCGCGACGCAACAGATCGTAGGATGTGATGAGTATGTCCGGACCGTCCTCGCTTTCGGAGGATGCCTCGGAAACGGAGGATGACGGGGACTCCGATTTCGCCATTGCCCGTAGCCGCCGCAGCACGTTGCGGCGTTCCGTCTTGGTGCCGGCCACGACCTCCACGGTAAGATCGGCAGTGAATTTCTCGCATTCCGCGGCCCAGTTGTAGACGAGCGATGCCGGGCAGACGATGAGCGTCGGGCCATTCCCCTTACGTGCCTCGACAAGGGCAAGCAGTTGCACGGATTTGCCCAGGCCCATCTCATCGGCGAGAATGCCACCGAATCCCTTGTCCCATAATGTGGAAAGCCAGCGGAATCCCTCCGCCTGATATGGCCGCAGCACGTTGCGCAACGCTTGCGGTACCTCATAGCGACTCGGATCGATGATCTTCACATCGTTGACATACGAGGTGAAGGATGCGTTTTTGCGTTCATCCGGCACCTGTGCGTCCAGTAGAAACGCCTGATAGCCCGGAATGGCGATGGTTCCGCCATCAAGTTGCGTTCCGGTCAGGTCAAGATCCGAGGCAATACGATCGAGTTCACCCAAATCGGCATCCCGCAGATCCACGAAGGTGCCGTCGTGCAGCCGATGGTAGCGACGTCTGCGCCGATAACTGTCAAGCAGTGCACCGACCTCGTTCATCGGTACTTCGTCGGCGATCGGCGAAATCTCGACAAGGTTCGATTCGACCGACAACCCTACCTTGACGCTCGGCTTCGACGGAGACATCAAGCCGTCGAAGGCGGCAGTGGAGAACACCTGACCCATCGATTTGAGAATCTCCACACCTTCGGTGATCAGCAGCAGAATGGCGTCTTCATCCTCTTCCCTGACACGCGCCGGATCGGTGGCGCTCCATGTCGGAAACAGCTGACGCGCCACTTGCACAGCGAGCGTCTCACATTCCTGATCGCGCTTGACCAGCGAAGCCTTGGATGTGGAGTCGGGGTTGACGACGCCACGCAACTCCTTGGCTGCAGGGACCAGCTGAAATACGAAGTCCCCATATCGTGCCACGACTTCACAGGTCACTCCGTACAGGTCACGGTCCAGATAATATTCAATCCGGCATTCCGCACCGATCGCATAGGCGACTTCCTGCGGCACATGCAAGCCGATGCCGGCGTCGGCGAGCGCGGGAAGTATGGTGCGTGCGAACATGGGCCAGTCCTCTTCGGCGATGAATACGCCGTCCGGATCGCCTACGCATAGTGAGGAGAGCGGGCCGAATGCCGGTTCCATTGCGGCGGAGCAACGGTAGAGTGCGGTATCTGCGTAGCCATTGGTCTGGGCGCAGATCATATAACGGCTGTGTTGGCCCGTTACCGTGCCCATGATCACCTTGTCGGCGATGATGCGTATGCCGCAATCTTCACCGTGACGTTCGTACGATACGTTGAAGTCGAACGCCGGATTTCCTTCGATGATGTTGAGTTCGCCGGCATGGCTCAGTCCAGAGGCGACCATGATGGACGTGGACTTGTGTTGCGCCGGCCCTGCGATGTCGTCAGTCTCCATGGCATGCGTGTTCTCCGATGCCTCTCCGTTTGGGAGGGGCAATGGCAATGCGTCATGCAGGTCGAGCAGGTCACAGACCTCCCAATCGGTGAGGAGCAGGTCTCTTTGCACGGTTACGGCATCACCGTAGGAGTATCGGTTTTGCATCTGTGAGATGGCACGTGTAGCGAGTACTCGGTTGAGCGATGTCAGGACGCTTTGCGAGAACTGGTCGAGCATATCCGGCGTATGGGTGAAGGCCAGCTTACGCCCATATGATTCATAGGCTCCCGTTCGCATGTTGGATACGAATCTCGAGATGTTTTTCAGAACGTACGAGGTGTTGCCGTGGCCGATGCGCAGGCTCAGCGACCAGGTCGTTCCTTCGGTGAGCGTGATCGTCGGTTCAAGATGCACGCTGCCCGGCAGCACGATGGCCGGGCCGTCGTTGTGGGAGCCGCCCGCTTTGCCATGGTGGTCGGGCGCCAGCCATCCTTGTTCTTCGCCCAATCGCCGTTTCGCATTGGCGATGCGTTTAAGCAGGCTGAGCTGGGAGTCCTTGTTCGACGTATGTCGTTCGGCATCGATTCGCCTCATGTAGTCGGCGATGTATCGTGGGGTGGCATTGCCCGGCTGGTAGCCGTGGAAACGTTCCGGGGTTTGCACGAACAGCATGATCATTGCGGCGAGGTGCTTGCACATGCCGGTATAGCGGGATCCGATTCCGGCGGAACGTCCGTCGGTGCTTCGACGGGATCTCCGGCCGAAGCCGTGTGGGCTTTGGTAGGCGTCGGCATCATCGTTGCCGTCGTCCACGTGACCGAATGCGGGTTCCCTGCCGAAATCGTCGTAATCGTCGTAATCGGCATCCTCGTAATCGTAGATTTCGTCGTCATCGGAGAAACTACGATAGCCGAAGCTGTCGCGGTATCCTCTGTCCCGGCCGGGGCCTGTGCCCGCGAAGGCCGGGCAGTTGCAGTAGCGTGCGAGCAGCAGCTGGTCGCCCATATCGACGGTGGCTTGCACCGTGTAGTTGCTGGAAGGCGAAGTGGTGCCGCGTACGGAGGCGCTCAGTGTGATACGGTCCGCTTCAGGATCGTTCAGACAGTGCAGATCCCGCATCTTGGCGCGCCATTGGTTGGTGATGCCGCGGGCACGCTGAAGCACCGCCGTGTTGCATTCGCTATGCAGTTCGTCGGAAAGCCACGTGAGTTTGCCTGGCACTTTTCGCCTTTCGCCTCGCTCTGCCATTATGTTGTCGACGGTGCTGCCGTTATCTGGAGCGCTTGGTCAGCGGCTCCCATGGGTCAAGTTCCACCGGCTCCGCGGTAAGCAGCGAACGGGTGGCTTCATCGAGGTATTCCTTGCGGATGATGATCTCAGTCATATAGCGGTCGAACCATGCGTCGGACGCCACGTAGTATCCGTCGTCGCCGTTGTCTTTGCCCCAGCTGTTTTCGACCTTCCAACGGTTCGGTCTGCCGTCACCGTCAAGGTTCACGCCGGTGAAGGTCATGGCGTGGTTGCTCGGAGAATCGCCGTATTCAAGGCCTTGCGCCTTATCGAAGGTGAATTCGGTGCCGAACAGTTGGTCCACGCGCACACTGTCGCGGTCGAAGTATCCCGCGGAACGCAGGGAGAACTGCATGCAGTCGCAGGCGGACCAGATCGGATGCCCGGCGCTGATCTGATCGATGGCCGCCTTCTTGAACGCGTCGAGCGGCACGTTGATGAATTCCATGTCACCCGCCTCAGCGACGTTCGCGGTGAAACGGATGCGGTAGCGCGTATTGAATGGGCGGGATTCCATCGGAACGTTGCATAGGGTGACCAGGTCGTTCACGTCGAGCGGCACGTACTTCCTATAGAATTCGATCGGAGTGATGCCGAATTCGCGAATCTGCCTGCGCTCGTCCTTGCCGGATTTCGGTTTGTCAGCCTTCTTGTCGGAACCTATCCCGTCGGAACCGGCGTCCTTCTTGTCGTCGTCACTGGTGCGCACCAGAAAATCGAATGTCTCCGGCGGCTCGCCCAACGCAATCGCGCACATGCGGTATACGGTCGACATGTCCTCGTTTTTCAGCGTACGAAGCTCGTCGATCGGCGTACCGGCCGCATGCCTATCACGCAGATCGGCCGCGAACTCGCGTAGCTTGGAGTTGAGATACTGTTTGAAGGCATCGGAATCCTTGGAATTCGCGGACTCCGGGTATGCGCTCTTCGGAACGAGCCCGTACTTGTTCACCAAGGCGGCGAACATTTGCCACCAGCCGCCATCATCGGCCGGACCATCGTTGATCTCCTGAAAGATACGGCTATCGGTCGGCTCATCGAGTGTGGCGAGCACGTTTTCCAGATACGTGTTGGATTTCTCCATCGCATCCCAGAAGAACAGGTATGTTTCCGAGAATTCGAAGTCGTCGAGGTTCCACGTATGCATGAGCTCGTAGCGTAGCGTGTTGAGCGAGGCGAACATCCAGCAACGGCCGGAACGACGCTGGTTGGTGATTGACCCCTGTTTCAGCTCGATGGAGAAGTCACGCGGCAGCGAGCGCTGTCCCTTGTAGTCGGTGGCCGCTTCGAGTACGCCGGCGGAGACGGCCGCATTGGCGGCCACGAGGTTGGCCCGATCGGAGTTGAAGTCTTCGGCGTACCGTTTGAGCAGTTGTCTGTCGATTGCCTTTTCGTTGGTGTCATTGGATTCGATCATGCCGTTGATTGTCGTCGTATGCCCCGACTTGCGGCGGGCGGCGGCCACATGAATGTGACCTTCGCACCTGTAGTCGTCGGAGGAGCTCAGGATTCTCCGCTGGTAGGCAGTCGCGGAACGTGCCACGGAATTTCAGGTCATGCCAGACTGCGGGGTCTGCGGTCATCGATTTTCGCTTTCGATTCGTTCGATGGCGCATTCCAGATCGCGCAATCTGCAGCGTAGCTCTGATTCCACGTCGACGCCATTGCGCTGGGCGTCACGCAGTATCGCGATGATCCGATCGGCGTACTGGTGGTCGTGGCCGGTATCGGACGGCTGCGACTCGGCGGTGTATGCCTGTTCGAGTTGGGCCCGGTTCGCTGATTTGGCGACGCGTGAAACGACTTTGGCGGCTCTTGGCAGTGCGCCTTGGGCGTGTGAGATACCTTCGAGCACCGACTTGCGTTGCTTCTCCTTCTGTTTCATCCTCTCCCATAATTGCAGCGTCTCTTCAGCGGACTTCGGAGCATCCGATTCCGTTGCAACCGCATCATCGGGCATGAATACGTGCGGATGGCGGGTGATGAGCTTGTCGACCAAGCGGTCGCATACCTCATCGATGCCGAATGGATCGGTCTCGTCATGCGCGCACACCTGTGCCTGGAACACGGATTGCAGGAGCATATCGCCCAGTTCCTCGCGCATGTTCTCGCGGTCGTCGGTTTCGACCGCGTCGATGTACTCATAGGTTTCCTCGAGCAGAGGTTTGAGCAGGGATCGGTTCGTCTGCGAACCGTCCCACGGGCAGCCGCCCGGCTCGTGCAGTATTCGCACCACGGCCTTGACACGATCCAAGGCGGAGACCGCTTCGATTACCGGATTCAGCTTTGAGCAATACTCGAATCCTTCGGGAAGTTCGTACGCGTCACATGCAGCTTGAGTCATAACGCCGATTCTTGCCGCACGTCCCGACCGAATCATCACTGCCGCCGCTTTCATGCCGATGCGTGCCTTCATGCGGAATCAGTCTACGATGACTTCAGGGACCATGAGATGAGAAAGAGGAACCCGTGCGTTACCACAATGCAGTAATACGTCGTCTGATTGCCGTGAGCATGGCTTGTCTGCTGTCGATCGGCTTCGCCGCAGGCTATCATGCCGACTACTCCATGGCCGCAGAGGCTACCGATGATACCGGCGCCGGCGAGCTCGCCACCGATGTACTTGACACACTTACCGTCAAGGGTCGTGCGCCGAAGACCGGGTACAAGCGGGCACAGTTCGGTGAAGCCTGGAAGGATGTCGACCATAACGGATGCGATACACGCAATGACATTCTTAACCGTGATTTGACGAACGTAAAGCATAAATCGCATACGCAGGATTGCGTGGTCAAATCCGGCAAGCTGCAGGACCCGTATACCGGTAAGGAAATCAAGTTTAAGAAAGGCGCGAAAACCTCTACCGCCGTGCAAATCGACCATGTGGTTTCCTTAAGCGACGCCTGGCAGAAGGGCGCACAGAAGCTTAGTAAGAGCAAGCGAACCGAACTCGCCAACGACCCGTATAATCTGCTAGCTGTAGACGGATCCGCCAATCAGAAAAAATCCGATGGTGATGCGGCTACGTGGCTGCCCTCCAACACAAGCTTCCGCTGCGAGTACGTGGCACGCCAGATCGGCGTGAAGCATAAGTATTCATTGTGGGTCACTCAGGCGGAGAAGGAAGCGATGAATAAGGTGCTGGGCTCCTGTCCGACGCAGGCCGTTCCCGACTATACCGGCACGAACGCCGGCGAACAGCCTCAGACCGCAACCGCCGAACCGACTCAGGAACCTTCCTCCGAGCCTACTCAAACCGAGCAGCCCTCCACCGAGCAGACGGAGCAGTCTCAGACGCAAACCGAACAACCCGCTCCGGCTCCTCAAGTACAGCAAAACGACAGTTCCAATGTCTACTACCAGAATTGCTCCGCCGCGCGTGCCGCCGGGGCGGCACCGATCTATCAAGGTCAGCCGGGCTATCGTTCCGCATTGGACCGTGACCATGATGGGGTTGCCTGCGAATAGCGAACAACCGATTCACTCGTAAGTGATGCCGGACGGAAGTTGGACTCCGTCCGGCATCACTTGTTATCGCCTGTCATCTGCTGTTGGGGATTCGCGCAGTTTCGCGATATCGTCACGCAGTCGGTCGACGGCGTCGGTCAGTTCGGCGACGTTGCTGCTCAGCCGCGTGGTTTCCGATTCCGTCTCATTGGCACGCTTATCGGCTTCATCGCTCACCCGGTCGACGATCCATGACGCGAGCGTTGCGGTGATGACGCTGATCAGGGCGATGCCGGCGATCATAAGACCCACGGCGATGCACTTGCCTTGCCATGTCACCGGAGACATGTCGCCATAGCCGACCGTCGTGGTGGTGACGAACGCCCACCATATGGCCTTGCCGAAATCGGTGATGGTAGTGCCCGGAGCATTACGTTCCACATCCAATTCCGCAAGCGAACCGACGTAGATCAGCAATATCACGCTGGAACATACGTAGAGTGTGATGCGACCACGTACCGCCATGCCGCTGGTGCGATTGAGCACATTCAACACAGCCACCAGTCGCAGCAGTCTCAGCGGTCTGAAAATCGGCAGCATGATCGAGACGAGCAACAGCAGGTTGTTCTTGAACCAGGTCTTCCTATCGTGCGCCAGCGAAATCGAAACGACGTAGTCGACGATGAACACGATCCAGATGACGTTGATCGTGGTTTCGCACAGGGAGACATGCGTCCGTGCCAGCACCTCCCATGAATACGCGAGCAGGAACACCAATGCCAGTACGGTCAGCGGCCATTCGGTCATTCGTTGCCATTTGTTCAACGTCACAGCTCCCGCCTTTCCTCCCTAATGCCATCATACGGGCATTCTTTCGGCGTCGAGCCCGGCCTGAGCCTTACGCATGGCTGGCATCATTCATCGGCGAGGGCGATCTTCCGGCTTTCGGCCTTTCGGCCACGCAACTCAGGCAGAAGAATCACAGCCAATACGACGGCAAGGACCGCAGTGAGCAGGTCGGCGAAGGCCTGCGCGGCAATGACCCCATGATATCCGGCGAGTCCGCTGCCTGCGAACAAGGTGATGGCGAGCATCACGCCCTGACGGCTGACGGACAGTAGCAGTGCGCCCAGGGCCTTGCCCGCGGATTGGAACGTACAGGTGGTCACGAGCACCACCGACACGCATACGGTGCTCAGCAGCTGCACACGTAGCATGCCGGTGCCGAGATCGACGATGCCGGTGTCGGTGCTGAAGAATCCCATCAACGGGCGAGCGCAGGCGATCAGCACCGCGGTCATGACCAATGCGAGCATGCCGAGGAACGAGTATGCGAATTTCAGCAATGCCTTCAACCGACTCATGTTTCCGGCACCATAGTTATAGCCGATGAGCGGCTGGCCGCCGAAGGCGAACGCCACGAGAATCATCACGGCGATCATCACGATCTTCAATGCGATGCCCATGGCCGCCACCGCATCGTTGCCGTATGGCAGCAGGAAGAGGTTGACCATGACGATGCCAAGGCTTTGCATGAGATTGGTAACGGATGCCGGAATGCCGATGGCGAAGATGCCGCTTGCCTCCTGCCTGCTGATATCGAGATGTCCGCTTCGGAACATGAGCCGTGGATCGATGGATAGGTTGCGGCTGCGTTTGAGCAGGAACCACACGAAGTAGAGGTCGGTGCAGATGTTGGCGATGACAGTCGCGCCTGCGGAACCGGCCGCGCCCCAGCCGAACACGTGGATGAACAGCGGGTTCAGGCAGATGTTGATGGCGGTTCCGGCGATCGAACCGACCGCGGAGGGGCCTGCGAAGCCTTCGGTGCGCAGTAGATTGCTTGGCGTCATCGACACGATGATGAACGGCGATCCGAGAATGATCAGCGAATAGAACTGCGAGGCATACCGCCATGTGGAATCGTCGGCCCCAAGCATCGTGAGGATCGGATCGTGGAACGTCAGGCCCAATATGATGACGATGATGCCGGTGAACACGGCTCCCCAAAAGCAGAACACGCTCAGTCGCCGGCCGTCATCGAAACGACCTTTGCCGTAGAGGCGCGAGATCACGGAGCTTCCGCCGAGTCCGAAGATGTCGCCAAGCGCAATCATCACGGTGAATACCGGTGTCGCGATGGACACGCCGGCCACCATGTCGGTGTTGCCGGTGTGCGCGATGAAGTAGGTGTCCACGGTGTTGTAGACGAGGGTGACCATCATGCTCAGCACGACGGGTATGGCCAGGGTCATGTATGCGCGCGGAATCGGCGCCTTCTCAAACAATTCGTTATCCATATCAGGTGTAGAGGGTACAACCCTAAGCGGGACATTCGTCAATCAACGAGACGAAATCGTCCACGGAGCGAGTCAGGGATACATCAGGGAATTTCCCAATCCGCGGCGACATGGGTTCGCTGGGATTGTCCGTATGGACCTTTTGGGTAATATTCTATGGCTGATTTCCAGCGGCGAATCCTCAGCCTTTCAAAGGCATGCGATTGTCGAGCGACTGACCGTTGGCGTAGCAGCGCACGTTGCCCAATGCGATGGCGATGATGCGCCGTTCCGTCACTTCCAGATGGTTGCCGCCCGCCACATGCGGGGTGATGAGACAGCGCGGTTCATGCCACAATGGCGAGTCGGCCGGCAACGGTTCAGGTTCGGTCACGTCGAGGCCGGCACCCCGTAGCTCGTTGCCCGTGAGCGCCGCTGCAAGGGCTTCGGAATCGATGGCATCGCCTCGGCCCGCGTTCAGTACCAGCGCTTCGGGTTTGAGCAGTGCCAGTCGATCGGCATTCAGCAGATGGTGCGTGGCCGGTGTGGACGGCACGCTCATGGCGACGACGTCGGCGTATGGCAATGCCTGTTCGAGTGATTCGAAGCCTATCGTGTGGTCGATGCCTTCCGCTTCGACGGATGGGTTACGTCGTACGCCGATGGTTTCCATGCCGACGCTCTTGCACAGTCTGGCGAAGTGCGAGCCGATGTCGCCGGTGCCGATCACCAATGCGGTCATGCCCGATGGGCTTAATGCACGGCCCGCGTCAGTCCAGTCTGCGTTGGCTTGATTGCCGGCATAGACGTGTAGGTTCTTCATGAGCGCCCACATCATGGCGAACATGTGCTCGGATACGCTCTGCCCGTATGCGCCGGAAGCGTTGGTGAGCATGGATCCGGGTTGCAGTACGTCGGGCCGCTGGTATTTGTCGACGCCGGCGCTCCAGGTTTGCAGCCATTCGAGTCTGGGGCATTGCGAGCATTCCTCCGGCGGTACGTTTCCGATGATCGCAGTCACCGATGCACAGAATTCCTTCGGGATGCGGGCGCTCCAGTTCATACTCCCCCGCTGCGTCGAGTCGCCTACGAATTCCTGCGGCACTCCCCTGGCCGCACGCGTGAATTGCGCCTTCTCCGACTCCGTCAACGGCAGACAGTTGACGATGAGCTTGTGATTGTTCTCAATTCCCATGGTCCTAACCCTAGAGTGAGCACCAGATAACCGTCTCAAATGCAGTCTCATTTTTCGGTCTTGTGCGGCTCTTTGACAATTGTGGTTCGCAGCCAGAGAAATTGTCTCGATCCCATCATTCGGGACATCTAGCATGGGTTGCATGGCGCAGTCGCATGTTCTTCAGATCAAACGCATATATGATTCCGCGCAGCCGACCGACGGTTACCGTGTTCTGGTGGACCGGGTGTGGCCGCGCGGCGTTTCCAAGGAGCGTGCGGATCTTGACCGTTGGGCTAAAACGGAGGTGACGCCCACCACGGACCTGCGCAAGTGGTTCGCCCATGACCCCGCTAAATTCGACGAGTTCAAGGCACGGTACATCGAGCAGCTTGACGGGCGCGATGAGGCCGCCGAATTCGTGTCGGACGTGCGCGACCATCTGCAAACAGGAAACGTCACCCTGCTCTATGCCGCCAAGGATCCCGCTTGCAACCACGCCGTCATCCTACGTGACTGGATCGCCGAGCATCTGTGACCCACCGTTGCCGGTGAACGGTGTCAGACTCCCAGTTCGTCCGTATCGAAGATGATGGTCACGGGACCGTCGTTAGTCAAGTTCACGCGCATGTGGGCTCCGAAACGGCCTTCTTTCACCGCAAGGCCTTCGGCCCGCAGTGTTTCGTTGAACTGCCGCCACACCTTGTCGGCATGGTCCGGCGACCCTGCCTTCACGAAGCTTGGGCGATTGCCTTTGCGCACGTCCGCATACAACGTGAATTGCGAGATGGAAAGGATCGAGCCGTTCACATCGTGAATGGAACGGTTCATTTTGCCGTTGTCGTCTTCGAACACACGCAGATTCGAGATCTTGTGCGCCAGCCATGCAATCTGCTTGGCGCCGTCCGAATCCTCTACGCCGACAAGCAGCACATATCCGACGCCGATCCGCTGTGGTTCGAAGGTGGGATCCCGTTCGCCGGTGAGTTCATCAATCACATCCACGGACCCGTCACTGACTTTCTGAAGCACAATACGCATGCCTCTTTCATACCCCCACCCCGGCATAACCACAGCCGGATGACGGTGCGGACGTAGGCTCCACCCCTGAAGATCAGGGAACGCTCCGCCTATCCCGCACCGTCATTATGCGGCGATTCAGTTGGTGCCGATGCTCATGGTCTCCGGCAGTGTGCTGCCGCCGTCGATGACCACTTGTGCGCCGGTGATGTAGCTGGCCTCGTCGGAGCCTAGGAAGGCGAACAGTTCGCCCACTTCGGTCGGCTTGGCCAGTCGTTTCATCGGCACGCCGACCGCAATGTCGTTGATGGCGGATTCCGGATTGTCCGGATTGGATTCGACCGCCATCTTCTCCACCATCGGGGTGCGCGCATAGCCCAACTGCGAGCAGTTGACGCGGATGTTGCGGTCGGCGTATTCCACTGCCAGGCATTTGGTCAGCCCCACGAGTGCGGCCTTGGTCATGGCGTAGGCCGCTTCACCGGCATCGGCCACGATGTCGCCCGTCACGGAAGAGGCGATCACGATCGCGCCGCCACCGTTCTCCAACATGTACGGCACTACCGCCTGGCAGGTGTTCCATACGCCTTTGATGTTCACGTCGATGTGGAAATCACGCATCTCGTCAGGCATCTGCTCGAATGGCGCAAGCCGACATACGCCGGCATTGCAGCAGGCGATGTCGATCGGACCGAAAGCGTCCACCGTTGTTCTGGCGACCGCGATCATCTGATCCTTATCGGCCACATTGGCCATGACGGTCACGATGTCGGCATCCGGATACATCTCACGGATCTTGTCCGCAGTCCTGTCGACATCGGCCGACAGGTCGACCATGCAGATCTTCGCACCGTACTTGGCGTACACTTGCGCGATTCCCTCGCCCAAGCCTGCCGCGGCTCCGGTGATGATGGCGACTTTGCCTTCGAGTTTCGGTTGAACCATGATTGCTCCTTTGTTTGCTTGGTTCGGTTTCACGACGGATTGTTCTTCAGTTGCCTTTTGGCCGTTACGGCCGTGATGCGCAGAGCCGGTTCAGAACTCGACCTCGCCGTCCAACGTTTCGATGACGACCTTGGAATTCCTCCACCGGACCAGCACCATCCACAGCCAGATGGCCACGCCGATGCCAAGATATACGGCGAAGGAAATCCATGATCCTACGCCCTGTCCGAGTGTGCAGAAGAACGCGATGCACACCATGATCACCATGGCGAGCACACGGAACAGGTCACCGCCTGGCACCACGTTCCTGTTGTTCGCATACCATTCGGGATGCCTATGGTGAATACGCACGGCCGAGATCATCGTCAGAGCATAGGCGCAGGCGCAGCCGAACGACATGAGGTTGAAGAAGTCGTTCATGAAGCTGCCCGCATTCTGCAGGAGAATGAAGGTCAGGCTGATGGCCAGCAGGAAGATGTTCGGCAGAATCGGCTGCTGATGCTTGTTGACCTTGGTGAACACTTCCGGCAGAAAGTTTTTCCTGCCCATCGAATAGAGCATGCGTACGGTGGACATCCAGAATCCCAGAATCGAAGCGGTCATCCCCAACAGGATGGAAATGCAGCCGTACACGATCGGCCAGAATTTCCATCCCAGCAGATTCTGCATGGCGGTGATGGTCATGAAACCGTTCGCGGCATCGCCGGCAAGCAGATCCCTGACCGGTGCGAGACCGGCCACGCAGAAGAAGAAGATCGTGTAGATCGCACCGCAGGTGAGCACGGATCCGCAGATGGCCTTCTTCGTGTTATTGATGGGGAAGTCACCCTCTTCCACCATCTGAGGCACGGTTTCGAAACCGAAATAGGGCGTGATGAGCAATGCCATGCCGATGATCCACGCCGGAATGCCAAGCGTCGAAGCCTTCGAACTGAACGAGAACATGTCCGCCAAATTGGCGATGCTCCAATGACCGGAAGTCAGGATCAGCACTGCGGTGATAAGCGTAGTGGCAATATTGGCGAACAGGCAGAACGCCTGTGCTTTGACCAGGAACTGCACGTCCTGCAGACTCATGATGAAGATGAGCAACAGGAACACGACGCCGATGATCACGGTGGTCTGGAAATTCAGATTCAGGTTGAAGAGTTTGCTGATGAACGTCGCCACGGCCATGACCACGGCCGGCGGCACGGAAATCCAAGCCGCCATGATAAGCCAGGATGCCAGAAAGCCGACATGCTTGTTAAAGCCGACCGTATTGTAGATGAGCTCGCCGCCCGCCGTTTTGAACAACGGTGAGATTTCACTGTAGACGAGTGCCGTCGGAAGAATCGCAACCGTCATCAGCGCGAAGGCGAGGAACGTTCCCGCCCCGCAATAGCTGAAAAATACGGAATCCCAATAGCTTACGTAGGTGAAAATCGAGCCGGTCGCCACCGTGTAGACGAAGATGAGTTTCAGACTTTTCTGCAGGCCGTTGCCTTCTGCGGATGGAGGTCTCTCCTTTTGTTTCATGCGATTGTCCGCCATACTTTCTCCTTTGAAAATATCAGCCGAAAAATATCCGGTGAAGACGGAACCATGCGGCATCATTGCCGGTTATCGTCCATCATCACTTAAGTAATGTTAGGGCTCTTTATGCATCGGGTCCAGTCGCCGACGGGCCGGCCAGCCCGTCGAAGCAAGGAACCGACGAGCCGAAGCGTCAACCGGTTCCATCGGCGGGCAGACGGTGCTCTTACTCGTATCTGATGACGAGCCGGCCCTTCACATCGCCCGCTTCGAGCCGTTCGATAGCCTGCGGAACCTCGTCGAAGCTGATGCAGGTGGTGACGGGCGACAGTTTTCCGGTACGCATCAGCTCGTAAACGCCGCGAATATCGTCGGGAGTGCCTCCGTTCGAGCCACGCAGATCACACTGATTGACGATAAGCGACTTTGAATCGATGGTGGTCTCCAGCTTGCCCATGCCGACGAGCACGACCACGCCACCCAGTCCGATGACGTCCACCGCATCCGCCGTAGTGGTGCCAAAGCCCGCGAAATCGATGATGACATCGAACTTTACGTCGTTGAAGTCCTTGATGGATCTACGTACGTCCACCGCGCCGAGTTCCTTGGCAAGCGGCCAGATGTCCTCCTTGATTTCAGCCACATACACTTCCGCACCAAGCAGATGTGCCACCCTCGCGCCAATTTGGCCAAGCCCGCCAAGTCCGATGATGCCGACCTTGTCTCCCGCCTTGACGCCACCTCGGCGGACCACCGCCGCATAGGATGTCATGCCCGCATCGGTTGCGGCGGCGCCGTTCACAAAATCGACTTCATCCGGGATGCGCACCAATGCTTCGGTCCCTATGACGATTTTCGGCCCGAAACCGCCATCAAACGATGAGCCAGGGCATCCTGCCGACGTGGTCGGGCAGATTGCTACACGGTCACCGACCTTGAAGTCGGTGACACCGTCGCCGACCGCGCTGATGACACCGGCATCCTCATGGCCAAGCGTCACCGGCACCTGGCCGAGCATGGTCATCCAACCGGGATCGGTCAGAATGCCGACATCGGTATGGCAAATGCCAGCCGCCTTCACATCGATGACGACCTTGCCCGGCCCGGCACTCGGTTCCGGCAGTTCTTCCAATCTCAATGGTTCGTTCGTTCCAGTGAATCTCCAAGACTTCATATTCGCTCCTTTGCATTGCCGACGCTATCGTGCGTCCGTGCATTCACGAACCGCCCCATTGCGATTCAGGTTCTACGCTACTCGCCAACCCTCGGAAAGCCAAAGAGCAAACACGGTTCGGATGCCACTTGAATCATGGGGAACAGATCCGGCACGTATTACACCTCGTCGACAATGAGACGTTCCGAACGATTCCGGATGAATCCTATTCCGTGCCGAAACACGGCCTTGCGTGCGTCTTCTTGTAGCGGCCTCTAATAGCCATGCGCGTGCAGGTAGGCGTCATCGAAGCCGAAGTAGTGGCCGATCTCGTGCAGCACGGTCTTGCGGATCTGCTTGACCATTTGCGCACGGGTGGCGCATACCCGCTCGTGCGGGCCCTTGAAAATAGTGATCACGTCCGGCATCACACCGCTGTAGGCCGTGGTTCGCCGCGTGATGGCGATTCCTTCGTACAGTCCCAGCAGTTCGCCGCCCGCGTCGCACATCGTGCCCAACTCCCGCTCGTTCGGCTCCTGCGCCATGGCGATCCCCACATTCTCCAGCACCTGCTTGAACCTGTCGGGAATACCCGCGAGCGCGTCTTCGATGGCCCGCTCGAACTCGTCGTCGCTCATCTTCATGTCGCCGACTTTAGCAGCTGTCTTACAGGCTTGCACCTCTCTTTGCGTCCGATTTTCTCCAGTCACTGGAGGAATCCCCTCCCCGACGAGAGCGCGGCAGCAAGGCAGCACCATGAATCCCCATCGTCCGGCCCGCCCCGCAACCCGCAATCCCGCGACCACAATTCGCTGATCACAGTCCGTGCAAAGCACTGCCGACAACCTATACTGGAACAATGAGAATTTCCGTGCAACGCGTGAATGAAGCGAGCATCGCCGTTCTGAACGACCTCGGTACGCTCGATCCGACGTTCGACGTGCAGCAAATCGGTCTTGGCCTACTGTTGACCGTCGAAATCGAACCCGACGATGACGAACCCACGATTGCCATGATGGCGAACCGCGTCCTCACACTGCGTTGCTTCGACGGACCGCAAGGTTCGCTTCCTCAATCCGTGCAGGAAATCCGAGGAGAGATCCTATCCATTCCACAACCGCTCACCTCTTTGCACAGCCCCGCCACGGGACGTCCCCAACTCGTTGCCGAAGATACCGACGACGAGCATGCCAATCTCACATGGATCCGCTTCAACGAGGCTCTCCGCTCGGGCAACGTTCCCGTACATGAAGGCCGATATGGCGCTCGCATGCGCATTGGCTCCATCGTCGACGGTCCATTTCAGTTCACGCTCATTTCCGATTAGCCGACGGACCGCCATCGCACCACACGAAAGGATTCGCATGACTCACATCAGCCCAGCCACCGAACAGGCACTGCGTAAGCTGCCGAAAGCGGAGCTTCATCTGCATATCGAAGGCACCCTCGAGCCGGAACTGGCCCTGAAACTGGCCGAACGTAACAACATCAGCCTGCCGTTCGCTGATCTTGACGATCTCAAGACACACTATGAGTTCGAGAATCTTCAGTCGTTCCTGGACCTGTACTACCAACTCATGTCCGTGCTGCGCACCAAGCAGGATTTCACCGACCTCATGCTCGCCTATCTGGCACGGGCGAATGCCGATGGCGTTCGGCGGGCAGAGATTTTCTTCGATCCTCAGGTACACATGAATAACGGTCTCGATTTTGATGTGGTGCTCGATGGCCTGCTTGAGGGTCTTCGCATCGGTCATGAACGTTTCGGCATCGATGGCGGGCTCATCATGTGCATCATCCGGGATATGCCCGTCGATTCAGCCGAGGCGTTGCTTGATACCGCGGCTTCACGGGCCGGGGACCTGCTCGGTATCGGTTTGGATTCCGCCGAAGTCGGATATCCGCCGGAACTGTTCAGTCATGTATATGAGCGTGCGGCGCGACTTGGCCTGCATCTCGTCGCGCACGCCGGCGAGGAGGGCCCGGCCGATTATGTCCGTCAGGCGTTGGACTTCCTGCATGTCGAACGCATCGATCATGGCGTTCGCACCGCCACCGATGGCGATTTGGTGGCACGAATTGCCCGTGATGGAATCGCGTTGACGGTGTGCCCGTTGTCAAACCATCGTCTGCAGGTGGTGCGGGACGTGGCCGATCTTCCGGTACGCCAACTGTTCGACGCTGGTGTGAAGGTGACGCTCAATTCCGATGATCCCGCCTACTTCGGCGGATATATCGGCGACAATTACATCGCCATGGCACGGACCGGCATGAGCTTGGATGAGTTGGCCACCATCGCGGAATACTCTCTGAAGTCCTCATTCGCAACCCCTGAGCAGAAAACCACTTACGCCAACGCTCTGTCCGACTGGAAGCGCATCCATCTTTAGCTCTTGAGCCGAAGTCCAGAAGACCATCATCTGGCTTCGCACGCACAAAGGCCGGACTCGCGCACATGTCGGCCGGCGGTTTCGATGATCATGAAAAGGCATGTCAGCAACGTACAGTTGCACATGCCACGGAAAAGGAATTCATGCCTTTCCCGTGGCATATCAAGACATTACCGATATGTACGACTGCATAAACATCGTTCTTGCATAGCATAAGCATGCATGTCAATCCGCCAAACACGACAGATTAACAATCCCATACCGCACAGTTATGATGCACCGAGAATCATCAAAACCATTCGATTTCATTATTAGCACCTGTCACCGCATTTTTATTTGGCCAGCCACGGCATCCTCACACCTCTAGATATTCACTTAAATCGTTCAATTTTCTTAAACCATAATGGCCATTTCTTCCTGACGGACTTCATTATTCCGTCATTATCAGGTAATCGGCCTGATATCACAGTCCTTTACATTACATACAGAAGGCCTTCTAATGACAGATGTCATTTCAATTTCCAGCACTCAAATTTGCGAATGACCCATCATCGTCAGGTTGAAGAGAGGAAGTGGCTATGAGCAGGAAAACTTCGAATAAGACGCTCATCGCAGCGCTGACATGTCTTACGCTCATTACGACACCGACATTAGCCGGATGCAACGGCACATCATCATCGACAAGTAGCGCCGATTCATCGTCGACGAGAACCGATTTTATGCTCGGCGGCCTGTTCCCCGAGACAGGATCCCTAAGCTATGTCGCTCCAGGTCAGATGGCAGCATTCAAGCTTGCTGTCAAAGACATCAATGATGCTGGCGGCGTACTTGGAAACAAGATTGATAGCTATATCGCCGATGTCAATGACGCAGATCACGCCGATCAGAATACCTCAGCGGTACAATCCGTGCTGGCAAAGAACCCGAGCGTCATCGTCGGAAATCCATCGAGCGGCGTAGTCAAGAATACATACCATGAGATCGAGGGGGCCAAGGTTACGCTGATTTCAAACGGTGCGACTGCGTCCTCGCTGTCGGGTATCAGCGATTATTTTTTCCGCACCGTACCGCCAGATACGGTGCAGGGCGCAGTCTTGGCCGATACAATCGTGCAGGATGGCGTACAGAACCTCGCCATCGCCTGTTTTAACGACGAGGCCGGCATCGGTATCCGTGACATCGTTGTCAAGAAGGTCGAGGCTGCAGGTGTCAATGTGGTTTACGGTGGTAAAGACACGTTTGACCCCACCGAAAAGAACTTTGGATCACTGGCTGCGAGCATTAAAGCCACTGACGCAGATGCAGTACTAGTCATCGCGTTCGATCAGACTGTCCCATTGGTCAAAAGCATGGCCGGAGTCGGCATCGATACCAGCAAGTTGTATTTCTTTGACGGCAACATGTCTGATTATTCAAGCAAATTCGAGACTGGATTACTTAACGGCGACAAGGGTACCATCCCCGGAGCGGTTGCTGCCGATGATTTCCGTGAACGGCTCAAGACCATTGATGATTCTCTGACCACATATACATTCAGTGCGGAAACATATGATGCAGTCATCCTTGCCGCGCTGGCTGCACAGGAGGGCGGGAGCGCCGATAGTGAGACCATTCGCAAGACTCTACCCGCAGTATCCGGAACGGACAATGGCATCGAATGTTCCACATACAAGGAGTGCAAAGCTCTAATTAAGAACGGTAAGAGAATCGCCTATCACGGCATGGCCAGTATCGGCGCATTCAACGACAAGCATGATCCGAGTTCCGCATACATCGGTGTCTACACCTATGACGAAGACAATATGCCACAATTCGATCACTCCCAACAGGGAAGCGTGTGATATTCTGCGAGCCGCTAGGCTGTAAGGGTGTGAAGGTATATCGCCTTCGCACCCTTTCAACGCTTCGTCAACCGCTCATTAAAATTTATTCGATGACTTCGGGTCCAAGTTTCCGGCGAGCTTCCGCTTGAATTGCCTTGCCGACCACGTCGATAGTATGCATGTTCTTCTGGGAGTTCCTCGTGACCATGAAAATCCGTCTTGTATGGCCCGGAACAAGAGGCAACGTGATTATGGAGTCATCGACGTCTGCTGCGATTGCCAGCGTAGGCAATGCACAGATCATCATATTTAGCTTAACCGCTTTTTTCATCGCGGAGTATGAGGTGAATACGCCTCCGGTCTTCGGCATGAATCCTGCTGCTTTGCATAAACTCGTCATATAACTTGGAAGATAGGCGTCCGCCTGTTCCATGGCCCAAACCGAATCGGCAAGATCTTCTATACTGACCGATTCATGTCGCGCCAGAGGATTATCCCGACTTACCAGAATCTGCATCCGGTCTGACCCAATCGGAGTGACAGCTCGTTCGAAACGTTGAAGGTTTCCTCCTCGGCCAAGATACGCTACGATTGCGATGTCAATCTGACGGGAGTCAAGCAACGGAAGGCTTAGGTTAGGTTCCAGCTCCGACACTTTCGATTCAAGCTGCGGGTACTTACCGCCCAGTTTCTGCAAAGCCGGTAAAACAAATGAGGACATCGCGCTGGAGAAGGAGGCGACATGGACCGTTCCTATCACTTTGTCATCGGATTCGCCCAATGAATTGCCAATCAGTTCCAGCTGTCCGAGCACAGGCCGAACCTTCCTGCAAAGTTCCCTTCCCGCGACGGTGAGACGGACCTGTCTTCCAATCCGTTCGAACAAGGTGACCCCGGTTTCCTGTTCAAGAAGATTCAACTGCTGGGACACCGTCGACTTGCTTACATGCATCACATCGGCGACTTGTTGCATAGTACCAAGCACCTCGAACTGGACAAGCAGCTGCAATCTCCAAATATTCAGCATGTAAAACTCCTATCAAGATGGCTCTCCTTTGCCGTTTCGTCACTGTTAGGGATCGCCAAACCTAATGTACGGGAACACTGTACGTTGGAAACTGTTTCGTTAAATCGCAACAAACATACTGGACTTGTAATCAATTGGACACATGCGGAATATGTCTCAAGGCAACAAGGAGAAACATCATGATCGCCTCACCATTCGAAAAGCGCCCCAATCCATGGGAAGATGTTGAACGCCACGTCGGACGTTACGGAGCACCATATTTCATCCCCGAAATCATCGACCACGCGGAAGGTAGCTATGTCTACACAGAGAGCGGCCGCAAGATTCTTGATTTCACCTCAGGTCAGATGAGTTCGACTCTGGGGCACAACAATCCCGATGTGGTCAAGACAATCCGTGAAACCATCGGGCGTCTCGACCATTTGTACAGCGGCATGCTGTCTCGCCCTAGTATCAACTTATGTACCAGAATTGCCATGACCGCCCCAGAGCCGTTAAGCAAGGTCATCCCGCTGTCCACCGGCTCCGAGGTCAATGAGGCCGCCATTCGTATGGCCAAAACAGTAACCGGCAAGTTCGAAATCGTGTCGTTCTCTCGCTCCTGGCATGGTCTGACTGAGGCAAGCGCAGGAGCCACATACTCATCCGCTCGTAAACTTGGCGTACCTGGCGCGCCCGGACAATTGGCAATCCCCACTCCATACGAATATCGTCCCGACTTTATCGACGAAGATGGCAAACTGGACTGGCGCAGGCAGCTTGATTATGGTTTTGACATGGTCGACGCACAGTCGGTTGGTAGTCTTGCCGCCTGTATCGTCGAACCGATTATCTCCGGCGGTGGTGTGCTCGTTCCGCCGCCCGGATATTTTGCCGCATTAAAGGAGAAGTGCAATGAACGCAACATGCTGCTGATCTTCGATGAAGCGCAAACAAGTTTCGGCAGAACCGGCCACTGGTACGGATGCCAGCATGACGGGGTTGTACCCGACATCCTGACTTTGTCCAAAACCCTCGGCGGTGGATTACCACTTGCGGCATTGATTACTACCGACGAAATCGAGCAGAAGGCCCGCGACAATGGATTCACATTCTATACCTCCCATGTCAACGACCCTTTGGTCGCGGCCGTCGGCTGTGAAGTGATGAATGTCATCGAACGCGATAATCTCATGCTGGCCGCTGTTGACAAAGGCGAATACCTGCACAAAGGACTTTGGAAACTTGTGGAGGAGCATGAAGTCGTCGGCGACGCACGTGGCCGTGGTCTACTGCAAGGCATTGAAATCATCAAAAACAAGCAAAGCAAGGAACGCTCTGAGAAGATAGGGGATCTGATTACAAAACGCTGCTTTGATCTTGGACTACATATGAACATCGTCTGTTTGCCCGGCATGGGAGGCGTATTCCGTATCGCTCCTCCGCTCACAGTTAGCTACGAAGAACTCGATATGGGCCTGTCGATACTTGACGAGGCCATCGGTGACGTGGAGAAGGACCTCGGCTATGGAGCATAGGAAGTCCTCCATCATCCATATGGCCGCAGGCACTCTGGCCTCCATCTTACTTCTGCCTTGCCTAGTCAGATTGGTCAGGCATAGGAAAGAATGGTCAGAGACGCTTCGAGACGAGATCCGTATGGTGCGCGACTATGACCCTTCAATCACGTCAGATGCTCAAGTCGTACTCACGTATTCAGGCCTTCACGCGGTATGGTTGCATCGTTGGGCGAACCAGCTGTGGATACACAAACACCAGCTTGCAGCCCAATTCGTATGCCAGTTTGCACGTGTGCTGACCGGTATCGAGATACATCCAGCGGCCGAAATCGGTAAGCGTCTGCTCATTGACCACGGCACCGGGGTCGTAATCGGTGAAACCGCCGTCATAGGCGATGACGTGGTAATTTATCAAGGAGTGACGCTCGGTGGCGTGAAGAACCAGCCTGGTTGGCGTCATCCGCATATCGGCAACAATGTACTGTTCGGCGCAGGAGCTGCGGCCCTAGGGGCCATCACCATCGAAGATGGCGTAAAGGTTGGCGCCCATTCCGTAGTGCTATCCGACGTTCCAGCTGGACATACCGTTGTTGGGGCTCCAGCGAAGATCGTCCGCTAGGAGTATATGTGAAAGTTTGATAGCAGGTGTGGCGCAGGACACCCGTTCTGCGCCACACCTTTTTCTTTACCCGGATACAGTGGTACTTACCGTTCCGTTATCGAAACAACAATACTGAAATAAACTGCATATCGTAAAGGTATATTTCCAAGGAGCGATTATGCCCTTTTCCGTGACGCATCAGGACATCACCGGCATGCATGTGGATGCCATTGTCAACGCGGCGAATACGGACCTCATGATGGGTGGAGGGGTATGCGGCGCGATTTTCCGCGCGGCGGGAGCGAACCGCATGCAGACCGTATGCAATCGCCTTTCCCCCATCCGTACCGGTGAGGCGGTGATCACGCCGGGATTCGATCTGCCGGCCAAGTACGTCATCCACACAGCCGGACCGGTTTGGCATGGTGGTGACCATGATGAGGAGCAGCTGTTGCGCGCCTGCTACCGCAATTGCCTAGCGATCGCCTCCGTGCACGGCTGCAAAAGCATCGCGTTCCCGCTGATTTCCGCCGGCATCTATGGCTATCCGAAAACCGAGGCCCAGGATGTGGCCGAAGATGAGATTCAGATCTGGCTGGCCGACACCGGCATGGACCTGGACGTTTGGCTCGTTCTGTGGCCATAGTCTTACAACGACCGTAACCCACAAGGCTGAACGTATGTGCGTCACATTTGACCAATACTCCTGTCGGATTCGCCTCGCTTAACAGAAGCCACGAGTCACGACGGAAAGATTCAGGCCGAAACCCCCAGCAAAAAATCCAGGCACCGCCGCCTATAATCGGCGGCCTCATCGTATACGCCGTGGCCATGGCTGCCATCGTAAAGATAGCTTTCGCAGCCGAGCGCCTCGGCGATCTGCTTCGACCCTTCCGCGGTCACGACACGGTCGCCCTCCGCACCGATCACCAGAACCGGGCATTGGATGGAGGAAAGCTCTCCGTAGCAGTCGAAGGTCTTGCAGGCTTCGGCCAGAATGATGAAGCGCCGGTATTCCTCATCGCTGATACCCAGATTGGAGGAGATCAACGTTTCCCGATAGGCCTTCAGGGTGGATTCGGAATACACGTTGTCCGCGAAACTCTCGAGAAGCCCCACCTCATCCTTCGCCTTGGCCAGCCGTATCCATTCGTCGATGACATGATTGAACGTGCCGTTGGGTTTTGCCAGCGTCGAGCCTAGAATCAGCCTGTTCACCATTTGCGGGTGATCGATGGCGAGATACATGGCGATCATGCCGCCTTGGGATGCGCCGAACACGTCGGCGTTCTTAATATTCAGCTCCCGCATCGCCGCCGCGGTGTCTTCCGCCATGTTTCTGACCGTGTAACCCTCGTGTATGTTCTCGGCCCTGTCGAAAACATACACGGTGTATTCCTCGCAGAAATCCTTGTACGCCTCCGCAATCGCGTCGGTCATGCCCATCACGCTGTGCACCGACAATCCGGGCAATATCACGAAGTTCTTGGTTCCGCTGCCGAATACGATGTGCTTCATCTCCCGCACCTCCCGATGGAACTGTTCCATATTAGCCACACGGCCATACGCGTTATTGAAAGAAGCCGACCAAATGACACGATGAGACAAGATGAACAGTGTCAGAAACCCGACAATGGAAATCGCGACACAGATACTATTTACGAGTAAAACACCGGCAAGCAAAGGATGAAGCACACTGCTTTATCCTTTGCTATTTACAAGCATAATCACATGATTATGAACTATTTACCTTTTCTATAGATCCTGCGGTATCCTTTTATTCTTGAAATAATACTCTTTATCACGCTCATCTACTTCCCGTAATATCTTGCACGGATTACCAACCGCCACAACGCAAGACGGCAAATCCTTTGTCACTATGCTTCCGGCACCGATCACAACGTTATCACCAATCGTAATACCAGGGAGTATAATCACCCCTGCACCAATCCAGCAGTTTTTTCCGATGCGAACGGGCGCATTATACTGATACCCTTTCTTCCGCAACTCCGGAAGAATCGGATGTCCTGCGGTAGCAACGGTGACATTCGGGCCGAACATTGTGTAATCCCCCACATAAATGTGAGTATCATCTACACAAGTCAAGTTAAAGTTCGCATAAATGTTTTTCCCGAAATGCACATGGCCTCCGCCAAAATTAGAATGAAAAGGCGGTTCAACGTAACAGCCTTCACCAATTTCCGCAAACATCTCCTTCATTAGAGTCTGCCTCTTTTTGAATTCGGTTGGCCGGGTCTGATTGAACTCATAAAGACGGTCAAGGCATTTTGCCTGCCATTCCATAATCTCGTGATCACCGGGAAGATACAATTCTCCCGTGTGCATTCTTTCTTTCATCGCACTCATTTGCATCCTCCTTTATCTGCTATTCCGTAATTTCTATAGCATTGCCGTTAGCGTCGTATATGCTGCTTTCGTAATATCCGTCTCCGGTGGTCCTCGGATAACTTTTGACTACGTAGCCGTCTTTTTCGAGTCTGGCGGTCAATCTATCGACCTCATCTTTTGAACCGACCTGAAAAGCAATATGCGCATATCCAAGTTGCGGGTCACCATTCGGCTCCGAAATAACCGGTATATTCATGAGCTCCAGTCTTGTCGAGTCATCAAAAGACAGGAAGTAAGATGAAAAACCGGTATTCGGATTTACATAAAGCTCGTTTCGCTTTCCTTGAAAATAGGTCTCAAAGAAGCGAGCGCTTTCTTCCAAGTCTTTTACATAGATCGCTACATGTCCTATATTCATTTCGCCATACCTTCCTAGACAGGAACAATTTCATTCTATACAATTAGATTGTTAAATCTGTTTAATATCTATCATTATTATGTTTGATTCAATAACAATCCTGCGAGGTTGCCAATTATGTTGTCTTTAGAGATGAGAGACGATCGCTCCGAAAAGGTGCGCTATGACTATACAGACTATCCCATTTACATTCGGAGAGCTTTGCTTTCCTCTTATCCCGGCTATGCCGCACCCACCCATTGGCACGATGACATTGAATTTATTGCCGTCTTATCTGGAGAAATGCAATACAATGTCAACGGTGAAATTGTTACTCTGGCTGAGAACGAGGGAATATTCGTAAACGCAAGACAAATGCATTTCGGCTTCTCGCCAGAAAAAAATGAGTGCGATTTTATTTGCATTCTTATTCATCCACTTATATTATGTGCAACTTATGCCTATGAACGCGATTTTGTACTACCAGTCATAAATAACAAAAATGCCTCTTATATTAAATTAAACTCTGACACTCCGTGGCATAGAACAATATTTAAAAACATTAGAATGATGTATTCTACAAGGAATGAAAAATCCGCTGTATTAAAAATACAGAATCTATTTTTAAATACATGGATACAACTTTACGAAAATATCCCCTCTGAAAGTCAACACAAAAATCAAAATGCCGATCTCTCCATTCTAAGAAATATGATAGGCTTTATACAACAAAATTACACAAACAAAATTACCCTTGCCGATATAGCCGCTTCAGGAGCAGTAGGACAGAGTAAATGCTGTAAACTGTTCGCAAAATACATCAAGCAAACACCCAATATATATTTAACACGATATCGACTCGATAAAAGTACAGTTCTTCTTAGCAATACAGATAGAACCGTAACGGAGATCGCTACAGCCGTCGGGTTTAACGGGAGCAGCTATTATGCGGAAGCATTTCGCAAATGGTACGGGAAAAGTCCCACCGAGTACAGAGCCACCTCAAACATACAACGACCGCGTTCGAGGTAGTTCAGGGCTATCGCCTTACCTATACGGTTACGACTAACCCAACAGAAAGTCCATGCGCCGCTACCCGCATCGAATGAAAGAAACAATAAACCTCGTGAATCGTAACCCTAGTAAATGAAGCAACCCTCAACGCAACTTTCGGCGGGCACACATCATCATTCCCATCGGCAGCGATCGCGTGGCCGAATCCCGAACCCTTGATTCAATGCATGGTTACGATTCTGATGCCTTCCCTTTGGCGGTTCCCTGTATCTCCATTCGGCTGATATACGCCGTACGATAGACTTCATTGCACGCTATCCGTAAGCCCTGTGCACAAACACAAATTATTCCCCAATGGCTTTCTTGAGCACAGCCTGTAGTTTGGGATCGACCGCGAACAAATACAGTCCGTGCACGCCACGCTTAAGCAACACATTAAGCTCATTGCGCAGATTCTTTTGAGAATAATCCTCTTTCTCACGCAGGTTGGTTGCGTTGGCGTTGCAACTCTTGGACTTGTCGAAGACGATCTGACCGTCCCGGTATGCGACAGACGGACCGATAATCACGCCAACATAGTTCAAATCAAAACCCTGTATGGAAAATGTGGAGCCGACTTCATTAATAGTATGCGAAGCTTCAGCCCATACTTGATCGGATGAAAGGCTCTTTTCCTTTCCTTGCGGCTTGATTTGATAGTTCCATGGATGGCAGAAGTAATTAGGGTCATCATCCGAGGTCTTTTCATTGTATCCGCGATTGGCCTTTAATCCAGGACCCATGTGCCATTGCCCTTCGGCATCGCAAAACATCTCGACATTCCACAGACCATCCGGACTGTCCGGATTCTCACGAACGCCGGTGTAAGACCAATCATACGTAGCGACCACCCTAGATAGACCATGCCCATCAACTCCACCCGCCTTAAGCTTGGCTTTCTCCTTGATTGCCTTGAATAACTCAACCGGGGAATCGAATACCTTGACTATATAGGGCTCGCGAATGTACTTGCCGGTTTTCGGATCCTTCTCACCGAGGTCTTTCTTCCACTTACCTATACGAACCCCGCCTGCGAAATCGTCTACCCATTGGATGGTCGATTCATCCGCCGCAATCCGAAACTGTTGACTTAGCCGAATATGGCTAAGCAAATACTCCCCTCCCCACCTATCAAGTCGTTCGAAAGGCTCCATCTCAGCATCACGTGACGACCAGGTCTTATCCAACTCGTGATGGGGGAACAAGGCCTGTAGATCTTCATCCTTCCACTGCTGCGCATTCTGCAGAATCTGATTGGGATCAAATACCGCAACTACGACCCTTGACCTGCGCAGCAAATCATGGAGCATGTTCTTTCCGGAATAACCCTGATTTCCTTGAGTCAGCAGAAGATGGGCCTCGTCAACAAGAACAATGTCCGCCTTGCCCTGCGGTCTGTCCGGAATGCCACGACCGTTCGGCTTCTTTTCACTGAATTTGTTGATGAACTGGCTTGGCTTGAGCACCACTTCATCCGACTTCTTTTGCAATCCAAGTTTGGTTGCGATTTGGTTATAGACATGCACCTGCTGCTCATGGTTGACGAGAATATACGCCTTTCTTCGATCGACTACATTGAACGAAGAACCACGGTTCTCCATGAGCAGATCCTCATCGTCCTCATCATCAAGATGCCCATTGACGCCGAGCTCCGTCGATATGCGGTAGAACAGGTGGCTCAGTAACACTGTCTTGCCGGTGCCTGCCGCGCCTTGCACAAAAATCAAACGCGATGGAGAGGAGTCGGGGAAATCTGAAAGCACATCGGCAATCGCATTCATGATCGCAGTTTCCGCATTCATCTGGTCATCACTGAGCTGATGGAATGGCGAAGCTTTGAATAATGCGGAATCACGAATAATCTGTTCCGACGGGAATAATGTGGAATCCTGTTGATGCAGACCCAACCAGATATCGGAGAAAATCCGATCAAACTCATCTTGCGTATAGTAGTCGCCTTGGGCATTCGTTCTGCGATTGTTGAGATTTTTCACCGCGTCCGAGCCAAGCAGATAATGCATCAGCTTATTCTCTATATCCAATGTCAGAGACTTGTTGAAATGCTCATTCCCAATAACATATTGCCACACGGATCCTGGATCCTGTTCCAGTTTCTTCTGGAATTCCTTCCAATCATCGCGCGAATTTGGATCTGAACGCAGGTGTTGAAAAGTACGGTTTTTTATATTATTCGTTTCTCCAACGTAGACCGTGTACTCGGGAACATTCCTATACTGGCTCTGCTTCTCCGAATGGACGACGTATACCGTAGGATAGTTGAAAATGTAGCGCAAAGCACTTTTCTCCACAACTGACGCATATGCCCCATCAGTGGGATTGACCACGCTTTCCCACGCCGTCTCCTCATTACCGATATCGGCATATGGCAAATGAACGATAATCGGTTCCGGAAGTCTATCTGCTGTCATACAGCCATTATCGCCCTCTTTCTTGTCTTCCACGGTATTGCACCCATTAAACTCGAAATCATGATTTCCAATTCAACCATCAATCTAATCCGTGATTTCGTCTCCGCCCGTGACTGGGATCAGTTCCATACGCCGGGCAATCTCGCCAAATCAGTCAGCATTGAAGCGGCCGAGCTTCTGGAGTGTTTTCAGTGGAGCGATGAGCCACGCAATGACGATTTGGAACATGTTCATGAGGAGATCGCTGATGTGCTCATCTACAGCATCATGTTGTCCAACAAACTTGGGTTCGACCTTGATGAAATCATACTTAACAAACTCAGCAAAAACGCTCGGAAATACCCAGTCGAAATCTCACGAGGCAACAGCAAAAAAGCCAGTTGACGACTGTAATACTCCATACAGCATGCGTATGTTTGGCACTATCTTTTTTCCCTTCTAGGAGGGGGCAGGCGAATGGCTACTCTCCCGTCTGGAAATTCCCATTGCCATGAAGGACCAGTTTGGGCTTGCTCGTCACGTTTCTATCAGCCGTTTCCCGTCCGCCTGAAACGACCGTCATAAAGCTGCCGAATGAAAATATCAAAACGAACACGTTCCGGGGTTTTATGCGCATCAACCGCAATATATGGTTGCCCATCAAACACGAAGCTGAACGCGTCGACTTCCTTGCCTACGGAAGGCAGGCAAAAAACACGAATACCGTGCGACTCAGCCAAGCTAACCATGTTGGGAAGAGGGTTCTCCCCATAACTCCAATCGCCGCGCAACGCCAAAGCCGAAGCTTCAGGAGGTATCTGCGCCATTTGCTCCATCGGGAGATCGCTGTCCGGAAGACGGAAATGGCTTTCAATCCAATGAAATAGCAGTAAGGCACACCTCCCATGCCCTATGGCGGATTTGCGTTGCCGTGCGGTTGATTTACGCAACGAGCGGAACCAAACCTGCTGTTTCGCGTATGCAACGAATACGAGTGGAATCAAGTAGAAAACAAGACTCACTATCTTACGGAAATGGCGACAGCCACATCTTCGCTCTCGTTACGCTCATCATTATTTTCAGCCTCCGCGGAAAGCTGATTGAAATCAAGCGTCATCTGATCGGTCTGAGCATTGTGTCTTTGCTATTCAAGAGCAGTCACTGGCCCAAGGCGTCTAAGTCCAATCTCCTTTGACGAGAACCCCGTTGCGCTGTTGCCCGAGGCAAACGCCAAGACGAGACCATCATTACGGTACGCTCACGGAGACATACGATTATCAACATCCCTGTTGGACTTCCGCTGTTTGGTATGGGTGAGACCTAGATAACTTTCTCTTTAGCTCTCCGTCTTCACTTTCCATATTCTCGACCATGTATCTGGAATCTCTATTCTTTTACTCTTTCTGAATACATAGAAGGCATTGGCAAAATACAAAACCGCGTATGCCAGCAAAATAATAGCGTCAGAAAAACTGGTGCTTTGCGACAGAATGGCGTCTCCACTCTGCGCTTCCGCACCAAGGAAATAGATGGTGTCTGTGATTGCATGCAGGAACATGGTGATCCAGATATCGCCTGTTCTCAGGTAGATAGCGGCGAACAAGAAGCCTACACCCGTCGCATAAATGACTTGGAACAATGTGGTGACGGGATTCGCTCCGGATAAAATATTAAAACCATGCCACAGTCCAAAAAGAAGACTGGTAAATACAACAACCGGTATAACCAATCGTTCGCGTTCCTTGCTTCTCATGACAAGGGAAATCGGAATGACTCGGAGCATGATCTCTTCGCAGATTCCGGGCTGCATTCCCATCAGTAGTGCCACGCCGGGATTTCCATAGCTTTCATGTTCCAGCATCTCTGAAATCAAATTGAATGCACCTATTGCCAGCACACTCCACCCGAGAAGAACAAACTCGCCAAATCTTCTTGCATTGAAGAAACCCTGCAAATCTCTTCTGAATATGAACCAATACAACAACAGAACGACTATGTGGGACACCATCGTAATCACTGTGGAAATTAGTCCCATATTTCCTATATATGCACGATCCACTGAGCCATAAACAACCATGGCCGTGACTCCACCAGCGATAGCTTCAATGAACGTTTCGACTATTCCCGCCAATGCCATGGCAGCAGCCACTACAACCAACGCATGCGCAACAGGATGCGTTTCAGACCAATTGCATTGCATTTCTCTTCTCACAGGTCACACCTCACCTAAATTATTCTTCTGACCGCACTCGTTTCGGCATTAATTTTGCCCAAAGTCATGTTGGCAATTCCATTTTCTTCTGCCACATCATTTAACTCCCGAAGTACTTTTTGCACTTACACTGCTTCTATTCGATATCACATGAAATGTATGAACTGCACGCGTGCGAATATCTTATACCCCCTAATATTATCCTTGAAGCTGATCTTTGCGCCGTTCAACACGCAAGGAAGTCTTGAAATCCTGATATGTTCCAGGACCTCCCCGATTCAGATTCGTGTATGAACGACAGTCGATCGGTCAACGGCCGCCCTCACCTGTAGCGTGGCTTCAGATGGCCGGCTACGCTGGATGCTGTAGGATAAATAAGGGAGCGCTTGGGGGAATATTTTGCCGGAAGCAACGTACGAGGAGCTTCCTGCCACGAAAAAGAAGAAATGAGAGCGAAGCATGACACTTGAAACCGACAGACTCATTCTGCGCCGATGGGAAGAAAGCGATGCGGAGGACCTATATACATACGCCAGCGATCCCGATGTGGGACCGATCGCCGGATGGCCCGCACATCAGTGTCTAGACGAGAGCCGGGACGTGATCAGGAATGTTCTTAACGGCAAAGAGGCTTATGCCGTCTGTCTGAAGGAAGACGGCAAAGCCATCGGCGCAATCGAACTGAAGCTGAATGGCCATACCGATATGACCGACCAGGATGATGAATGCGAGATGGGCTACTGGCTTGGGAAACCCTTCTGGGGACGGGGCATCATGCCGGAAGCCGTGAAGGAAATGCTCCGCCATGCCTTCGAGGACTGCGGCATGCGCAAAGTGTGGATCGGCTACTACGAAGGCAACATCAAATCCAAGCGAGTCCAGGAAAAATGCGGATTCAAGTACCAGTGGAAAACGCAGGATGTGGATGTTCCGCTGATGCACGAAAAAAGGACAGGCAATGTGAGCCTGATGACGAAGGAAGATTGGCTTTCAGGAAAGTAAATCGGTATGGTGCCCTCGAACGTATCCGAGGGCACCATACGTTTCTGATTACCGAACTCCTATGCCTCTTCGCGGGTGTCTTCGACAAGCTGGCGAATCAGGTTCTCATCACGTTGGCGAATGACCGCCTGCCCGGTCTCGCCGGTCCACTCGTAGAAGCCCCGACCGGTTTTGGCCCCCAGATCGCCAGCCTGCACCTTGGCTTCCAGCAACGGGCTCGGCTCGGTGCCGTTGTCCATGTCTTTGAGCAGATAGGTGCTGACGTTGTAGAACGTATCCAATCCGCCCAGGTCGGCGCTGGCGACCGGTCCGACCAGATTCCAGCGGCGGCCGAGACTGTATTTCACCACGGTATCGATGGTTTCCGCGTCGGCGATGCCTTCGTTCATGATGTTGAACGCTTCGCGCAGTACGGCGAGTTGCAGGCGATTGCCCACGAATCCCAATGATTCCTTCCTGATTTTCGCGGGCTTCTTGCCGATCTTGCGCATGAGCTCGAATGTGGCTTCCTCCACCTCTTCGGCAGTGCTCTCACCCGGCACCACCTCGACCAGAGGCATGAGCTGCGCCGGATTCCAGAAATGCGCGACCACGAGTCGTTCCGGGTGCTTCAATACGGATTGAATGGCCGTCGGGCTCAGTCCGGAGGTGTTCGTTGCGAAAATGGCGTCTTCCGGAGCGTATTGCTCAATCTCGCTCCAGACCCTCTGCTTGACGTCAAGTTTTTCGACGATCGATTCGATGATGAAATCCGCGCCTGCCGCGCCATGCTCGTAATCGGTATAGGTGGTGATGCGCGACAGCACATCCTCGACGCCCTCCCCCTGAGCCAGCAGACCGGCCTGCGCGAACTCCTCGGCATCGGAACGAATCCTTGCCATACCGGCATCAAGCAACTCCTGCGAGCAGTCGACCAGTTTCACCGGATAGCCGGCCACGGCGAACTGCAATGCCGTGGCATGGCCCATGGTTCCCGATCCGATATTGGCGATTGTTCGTATATCCCTGACCATTGCAACCTCGCAATCCTTGAATTGTTCATACGGACATCATCGTCCGCCAACGTCTTGTAGCCTAAGCCGCGAATCTGAACGTTTCATAAGAGCCCGCCTTCGTAAAGGAAGAACGTCTTCGGCGTCCCATCCGCATCCACGTGGCGTTCAGCCCGTCTGAGAGCGATCTGCAGGCACGAAATCACGTATCGATTCGTCCCATTCGCGTCAAGGCCTTGTTCCGGTACACCAAATCCTCGTGAACCGTGAAGCCAAGCCTCTCCCGGAAGGCATTTGCGAATGGTTCGTATGGCCCGCGAATCATCAGGTCTTCGTACGGGTCCGGATGAGTATGCTGAAGTCAAGTCTGCCAGAGATACCGCGAGAGAGGCATTATGGGAACGGTTGCAAGACAAGTGGTGTTTGGTGTGTGCATGGTGTTGGCTTTCGCATGCGTCTGCTATGCATGGGCTGTATTCAAAACGCATTCCGGCACCAACTTCTGGATGGTCTGGGTCGTGTTCGCGGTGTTGTTCGAAGCGCTCGGGGGCGGTTTCCTGTTCCACTGGTGGGACGCGATGCCCCGTCTGATCCGTGACATTCTCGTGGCACTCATCTGCATCGCGGTGGTGGCGTTCGGAACGGTCGAAGGCTGCATAGTCAGCAAAATGGGTGCGCAGGGCAAACCCGGTCTGGATTATGTGATCGTACTCGGTGCGCAAGTGCATAGAGCCAGGCCGAGCCGCGTACTGAAATTCCGACTTGACAAGGCAATCGAATATCTGAACGACAATCCGAAGACCATCTGCATTGTTTCCGGCGGGCAGGGATCGAACGAGCCGTTCCCGGAAGCCCAGGGCATGGCCGACTATCTCAAGACGAACGGCATTGCCGAATCCCGTATCGTGGAGGAATCCAAGTCGAAGACCACCGAAGAGAACATCATCAACAGCAAAAAGCTGATTGCCGACGAAAACGCTTCAGTGGGCATCATCACCAACGACTTCCACGTATTCCGGGCACTGCAGATCGCACGGAAGAACGGTCTTGACGATGCGCAAGGCATTGCCGCCGGTTCTCCGCCGGACATGCTCGTCAACAACATGGTCCGCGAGTTCTTCGCCGAAATCAAATTCCTGCTGTAGCGCGCTGGCTTAAGTCCTTACGTAGAGGCGGTCATGCCGGATACCGAAAAACATGACGGCGCATCATCAGTAGTCGATGCCGCTCACCATGGCCTGCTCCAGCCAATGCTCCGCCACAATCGGAATGCCGTAATCGCGGGCCTTGCGCGCTTTGGTCGATTCGGAATAGGGGTCGGCGGCGACCACGAGCCTCACCTGTTTGGTGACGGATGGCCTGACTTCAAGCCCCATGCTCTCCAACTCGGCCTCCCAGTCGGATCGCCGCTGACGCATCGATCCGGTGAGCACGATTTTGTCGCCCACGTGCAGACGAAAATCCTTCGGCAACGGTGGATTGAAACCGGTCGCATCGTCGGCACCGATTGCCGATGCGCCGCCGATCATGCATTGCAGATTGTTTTCGACGTGACTGCGGCGGGGCAGCCATTCCCGTCGTTCGAAGGACGCGAGTTCCGGCCAGTGCTCCCCTGCCTCTTCGGCGGCATCCAGTCGGCGTCGCCAGCCACTCCATTCCGGATCGGCGTCCATAAGTCTGCCAAGCAGCAACGCCGTGGCGTGCGCGTCACTCAAGGCACTGTGCGCGTCCTCGTTGTCGATGCCGAATTCACGGCAACAATCGGCAAGACTGCCGACACCGATCAAGGATCGCGACAGTTTCATGGTGCACAGCATGGTATGCGAGTTCACAGGAATATCGGCACCCAACCGCCGATATTCCGACAATAGGAATTTCGAGTCGAACGCCACATTATGTGCCACGAATACACGCCCCGCAAGCAGGTCACGTAGTTCGCGCGCGATGCCTTCGAATTCCGGCGCATGAATGAGTTCGACGGCGCTGATGTGGTGAATCCACTGCGCGCCAATGTCACGATGCACGCGAATCAGTGTCTCATGCTCGTCTTCAAGCGTGCCGTCCGGTGCCACGTGCACCAGGCCTATTTCTATGGCCCTATCGCCGCGTGCCGGATTCAGTCCGGTGGTTTCGAAGTCAACGACCGCATATCCTTTGGAATTCACGTACGTAAGTATAGGAAAAAGGCTGGAACCCATTCGGATTCCAGCCTTTCATAATGCTTGATTCAGTGAATCAGACTCACTCGGCATCCTTGTCGGCGGCGAGTTCGTCGGCCACGGCAGCGGCAGCGGAAGCGGCCTCGACGCTTTCGGCCTCTTCGTCCTCAGCTGCTTCGCCGAGGAAGGCGCTCAGGTCGAGGGTTTCACCGTCGGACTTGAAGGTCACGGCGCGCATGCCGGCAAGCAGGCCCTTGGAACGGCCGACTTCCTGCACGGCGGAGCCGAGCTGGCCATTACGCATGATGGCCTGGATGAAAGCGTTCGGATCCATACCGTACTGCTGGGCGATGGAGGCGAGGAAGTTGAACACGTCGGCCTGGGAGACCTTGACGTCCATCTTCTCAGCGAGCACGTCGAGCACCATCTGGTCGCGCAGTTCCTTCTCGACGGTCTCTTCGGCTTCGGCCTTCTGCTCCTTGGTGGCCTTGTCCGGGTCGGCGGTCACGTTCTTGAGCTGCTGCTCGACCATTTCGGCCTTGACGCCCTTCGGCACCGGAATCTCCAGGCCCTCTTCGAGCTTGGCGATGAAGGCATCGCGGGCGGCGGTGGCCTGACGGCCTTCGGCATCCTGGGAGGCGGCCTTCTTGAGGTCTTCCTTCAGCTCGTCAAGGGTGTCGAACTCGGAGGCTTCGGATGCGAAGTCGTCGTCGAGTTCCGGGAGCTCCTCGGTCTTGACGGAGTTGACCTTGACCTTGATCTGAGCCTTTTCGCCTTCGTGCTCGCCTGCTTCGAGGGTGCCTTCGAAGGTGGTCTCCTCGCCGGCGGACAGGCCTTCGAGAGCCTCGTCCAGACCGTCGAGCATGGTGCCGGAGCCGAGCTCGTAGCTCACGCCCTCCTGGGAATCGACGGATTCGCCGTCGATTTCGGCGTTCAGGTCGATGTTGGCATAGTCACCCTTGGCGGCCGGGCGATCCACACCCACGAGGGTGCCGAAGCGCTGACGCAGGGCTTCCAGACGGTTGTTGATGTCTTCATCGGTGATTTCGGCCTTCTCGACCTCGATCTCCATGCCGTCCACTTCCGGCAGCTCGATGTCCGGGCGACGCTCGACGGTGGCCACGAACTTCAGCTTGGTCTCATCCTTGGCGGATTCCGGAACTTCCTGAACGTCGATCTCCGGCTGGGCCATCGGGTGGATCTTCTTGGTTTCGAGAGCCTTGGAATACAGCTCCGGCACGCCATTGTTCACGGCTTCGCCAGCGACGGCACCAAAGCCGATGCGCTGATCGATGATCTTGCCGGGCACGTGACCCTTACGGAAGCCAGGCACGTTGACCTGCTTGGCGATTCCCTTGCGAGCCTCGTCGAGATACGGGTTGAACTCCTCCGGATCGACGGTGACGGTGAGCTTCACCTTGGTCGGCTCAAGATTCCTGACGCTGATTTTCACGCTTGCGCTCCTGAAAAATACGGTTCTTCAACAGTTCTGCCGTTAGGCAACCTCTACATGATAGCGCGACTTACGGACTCTGCGATAAGCGACACCTGCCAATCGCGCGCGCCCTGCTCCTTAAGGAATCCGGCAACGTCGCGCTTTTGTGGTTCGTCCGTCCAGCATAGATTGCGCAAGTACTGCGGTTTGATGATAATCTCCGCAGGCGTACGCGTATCGACCGCGATCTGCTGCACCACTTTGCGTGCCTTCTCCAGCGTGCGCAATCGCTCCGGATAACGATCTTTCCAATACCGTATCGATCGCGGTGCGTGCGTCTGCGATTCGTCGTTGTTCGGTTGCGAGCTCGGCATGGTCGGCCATTCGCTTCTCGGCATGTCGAGCGCCTGCTGGATGACCGACTTCCAAAGACTCGGCTTCACCTTGCGCTGGATAGGGGCATACCGTTCGAACATCTTCTCCTGTGCGGCGTCGGCCTGAATGCGCACACGTTCGTTGATGGAACGGATGGCACGGAACTGCGCCGCATTGTGAGGCTTACGTTTCGCCGCCTCAATGATTGAGAAATCGGACAGCAGCAGAGCCGGAGCGATATCGAAACGCCGGGCCAATTCGTCGCGTTTCTCCCATAGGGCCTTCGCCACGGCAAGCGCCTGCCGGTCCTTGGCGATTTCCGTGATGCGGGAAATGCGCAGCCACGGTACCGGATGTTCCTTGCGCGGCCCCATCCCCTCGTGCAGCGCGTATGCGAACTCCTCTTCGGCCCAATCCCTTTTGCCCTGCCTCTTCAATTCGGTTCGCATACGCTGTTCGAGCTCGATCAGCAATTCCACATCCAAGGCGGCGTAATTGCGCCAGTCGCGTGGCAACGGCCGGTACGACCAGTCGGCTGCGGAATGTTCCTTCGCCAATGTCAATCCCAGAAAATGTTCGGTAACTGCCGCCAAGCCAAAACGGTGCATGCCAAGCAGACGCGCCGCGATCTCCGTGTCGAACAGATGCTGCGGCTCCATGCCGAGGTCCGCGAATCCTGGAAGGTCCTGCAGGGAATCATGCAGAATCCACGTGGCGTCGCCTACGGCGCGATTGAAATCGTTCCAGTCGGCCCCCGCTTGCGCCAATGCCTGCGGATCGAGCAGGCCGATACCTGCACCGGTACGCTTGAACTGCACCAACCAATCCTCATGCCCGTAACGGTATCCGGAGGCACGTTCCGCGTCGGCGGCCAAAGAGCCTGTTCCGGCCGCCAGAAGATCGCAGTAATCGCGGAAGGCCGGCAACGTATCAATCACATCGGGTACGCCCTCACGCGGCTCGGACTGCAGCCTCGGCTCGTCAATCAACGGGAACACCTTCCTCGGATTACGTCATGGTTCGGAGGAACCAGGCCCACGATTCAACCTGAGCGCCGGCATCAAGACCCCCATCGGCATAGTCTAATGGAGTCCAAGACACACGAAGTTCGCAGCCCATGGACGGCACACCGCTCATCGATCCGAAGGTGGTGTTCCTGGTAACCGTAACGGTGCCGGAAACATTCTCCGCACCGGCTTTGTCCAGATGTTCGAGCATGGAGTCCCAATACATCGACGGCGTGAGGCAATCCTCCTGCTCATCGGGCAATGGCAAAGACGCAAACGCGACGCAACGCCAATGGGAATGCCAATCGTCAAGGCAATCGTGCGAATACAGCACCATGATCCAGCCGTCCGCTGTCGCGCAACGGTTCCCGGTCATGGCGCAATCATTGCGGAAATAGGATTTTTCGTCGCGATACGAGCTGCTCTCCAATGCCACGCCGACGCCAAAATCGGCCATGGCGCAAGGTATCGGAATCTCACGATAGGCTACGCCGTTCACTCGCCGCATATTGCGCACGGAAAGAACGGCATTCCACACGGCATCGGGCACGCCGAGAGGTCTGTTCATCGGCATGTCGGCGGCATGGTTTTCCCTGTTGTCGGCACGCGCTGCAGTGGGCGTACACAAAGGGAAAGCATAAATGTCCGCCATGATTCAAGGCTAAGGCAGACATCATGCGATTCATGGTATTTCGGGGTATTTCACTTCGCGTCGAATGTGAAGATTTGCAATCCCCACCGTTCCGAGTCGGTTTCGCCGACGACTTCCGCCGGCGAAACCCCGGGCAAGACCTTAATATACGACGAATCCATGGGAGCGGAACTGGTCCATGACACGCTGCTTCATGGCCGCCGACGGACCCTTCTGATCTTCCAACGGGTACGGGATGCGCAGCTCATGCCACTTCGGGCGGCCGAGCTGGTGGAATGGAAGCACATCGATATGCTCCACCGCATCGCCGAACGTTTCGCAGATCTTCGCCACGTTCTCGACGTTCTCCTCCGCGGAGGTGAGATCCGGCACAAGCACGAACCGTATCCAGATCTTCTTGCCCGCCTTGGCGAGGCGCTGTCCGAAATCGATGGTGGGTTGCAGCACTCCCCCGGTCACGATACGGTAGGTTTCCTCATCACCGGACTTCACGTCAAGCAGACACAGGTCGATATCATCGATCATTTCGTCCGTATAGTTTCTGTTGAGGAAGCCGGAAGTGTCGAGGCAGGTGTGCACGCCCATCTCCTTGGACGCTCGGAACACGCGGGACACGAATGCCGGTTGCATCATCGACTCGCCTCCCGAGAAGGTGATGCCGCCACCGGTGGCCTTGAACAGGTCGGCATAGCGGTCGATCTTTTTGATCATCGCTTCCAGGTAGACGGGCTTGCCGTCGCGCATCTTCCAGGTGTCGGGATTCTGGCAGTACTGGCAACGCAGCGGACAGCCACTCATGAACACCGTCATGCGTGTACCTGGCCCGTCGACGGACGTGTTGATGTCCCAGGAATGCACGAAACCGATGTCACCGCTTTTCAGCGCATTGATGCGGTCCCGTCGATCCATGCCGATCGGCGATTCGAAGCCGGACAGGCCTCCCATCAGCGTCTGGCTGGCGTAGGCTTTCGAGCCTTTGAGCATGTGCCTGGTGGTGGTGCGGAACTGTGCGATCTCAGACATCGATGTCCCTTTCATTTATTCCGAAGTCCCCCTATCCGGGAAACAAAACGCAAGGGGCGAAGCCTTTCAAGCACCGCCCCTTGCCGTATTACCGCTTCACGCGGCGCTCATCCGTCCTAGTCGACGACGGCGCCCTGGTGGAACGTACGGGAGATCACGTCGAGCTGCTGCTCCTTGGTGAGCTTGACGAAGTTCACCGCGTAGCCGGAGACACGCACGGTCAGGTGCGGGTACTTCTCCGGGTGCTCGACGGCATCCTCGAGCTGCTCCTTGCGCAGCACGTTGATGTTGGCGTGGTACAGGCCGTGGCCGTTGCCGGCGTCAAGGATGCCTACGAGGTTGCCGATACGTTCGTCCTCGTCGCGGCCCAGACCATCAGGGGTGATGGTGTTGGTCAGCGAGATGCCGTCAAGAGCGTCGTTGTAGTCGATCTTGCCGACGGAGAACATGGACGGCAGCATGCCGTGGGAATCCATGCCGTTCTCCGGGTTGGCGCCCGGAGCGTACGGGGTGCCCTTCTTGTGACCGGACGGGAAGGCGCCGGTGGCCTTGCCGTACTCCACGTTGGAGGTGATGGTCAGGATGGACTGGGTCGGGACGGCACCACGGTACACCGGCAGGCGCTTGACCTGGCCCATGACGGTGGAGACGACCCACTTGGCGATGTCGTCGGCGCGGTCATCGTCGTTGCCGTACAGCGGGAACTCGCCTTCGGTACGGTATCCGACGATCAGATCGTCATCGGCGCCTTCGACGTATTCGTCCTCGTGACCCGGGGTGGTCTTGGCATCCTTGTTGTAGATCGGGTAGACCTTGGCGTACTTGCAGGCGGACAGGGAGTCGGCTGCGATCGACAGGCCGGACATGCCGCAACCCAGGGTGCGGTACACCTCCTTGTCGTGCAGAGCCATCTCGATGGACTCGTATGCATACTTATCGTGCATGTAATGGATGATGTTCAGAGCCATCACATAGGTCTCGGACAGCCATTCCAGAGCCTTCTCGTAGTTGGCCTTGACCTTCTCGTAGTCCAGGGTGCCGTCGGCTTCCGGAGCGATCGGTTCGATTACGCCCTTGTCGATGACCTGCATGCCGGTCATCTCGTCGCGGCCGCCGTTGATGGCGTACAGCAGGGCCTTGGCGGAGTTCACGCGAGCCGCGAAGAACTGCATCTGCTTGCCTACGCGCATCGGGGAGACGCAGCATGCGATTGCGGCGTCATCGCCCCAGTGTCCGCGGATTTCCTTATCGGACTCGTACTGGATTGCCGAGGTGTCGATGGAGATCTTGGCGCAGAAGCGCTTGTAGGCTTCCGGCAGCTTCGGATCCCAGAAGATGGTGATGTTCGGCTCCGGGCCAGGTCCAAGGTGCTCAAGGGTCAGGGTGTTGAGCAGACGGAACGAGGTCTTGGTGACCAGGGTGCGGCCGTCGTCGCCGAAGCCCGCATCGGACCAGGTCGCCCAGTACGGATCGCCGGAGAAGATCGCATCATAGTCCTGGGTACGCAGGAAGCGCACGATACGCAGCTTCATGACCAGGTTGTCGATGATCTCCTGAGCGTCGACCTCGGTAATCTTGCCGGCCTTCAGATCGCGCTCGAAGTATACATCGAAGAAGGTGGATACGCGGCCGAACGACATTGCGGCGCCGTCCTGGCTCTTGACGGAGGCGAGGTAACCCATGTAGGTCCACTGCACGGCCTCCTGGGCGGTCTGTGCCGGGCGGCTCAGATCGAGGCCATACTCCTTGCCGAGGTTGATCAGCTGCTTCAGGGCCTTGATCTGTTCGTCGTGCTCTTCACGGAAGCGAATCCAGTGCTCGATCTCCGGCTCGGTGAAGTCGTTGCGATACGGCACGGAATCCTTGTCACGCTGCTTGAACTTGATCAGGGTGTTCACGCCATACAGGGCCACGCGGCGGTAATCGCCGATGATACGGCCACGGCCGTAGGCATCCGGCAGACCGGTGAGAATCTTGTTGTGACGAGCGACCTTGATCTGCTTGGTGTACACGCCGAAGACACCGTCATTATGGGTCTTGCGGTACTTGGTGAAGATCTTCTTGATCTCCGGATCCGGCTCCTTGCCGGCCTCACGAATGGCCTGCTCGACCATGCGCCAGCCGCCGTTCGGCATCATGGCGCGCTTGCACGGCACATCGGTCTGCACGCCGACAACCACATTGTCGACTTCCGGGGAGTCGATGTATCCGGCCGGGAAAGAATCAATGCCTGCCGGGGTATGGGTATCCACGTCATAGACACGCTGCTTGCGCTCTACGGCCAGATAGTTATCGTCAAGATACTTCCACAGATGCTTGGTCTTGTCGGTGGCGTCGGCCAGGAAGGACTCGTCGCCCTCGTACGGCGTGTAGTTCTTCTGGATGAAGTCACGAACATCGATGTCCTTCTGCCAGTTGCCCTCGGTGAAGCCGTCCCAGGCCTTGGCCTCAAGCTCCTCCTGGGAGACCGCCGTTGCATCAACTGCTGCCATTTCCACTCCTTCTGGGTGTAGGGTTGGCGACGCATCGTTACGTCGTCGCTAATTCAAAATTCTATCGGTCCTCACCTGAGAACTGGCTGATATTCAAGCCGAATAAAAGTGATTTATTTCACATATCCAAGGTGTTGCTCAATGCCAAGTGTTTCCAATGCCTCCCGCAAGTCGGACGGATGAAATCTCCATCCGCGCTCCAGAGGACCCGTTGCATGTTCCACGAACTACGCTTACGTGGAAAGCGAATCACAGATTGCGGGCCAGCAGACGGGCCACGTTTTCGGCGGTACGGGCCAGGTTATCCGCCGCATGGTCGACGGCGTCGCGCATGGTGGAGACGCCTGGCATGATGCCGAAAATCGCGTCGATGCCCAGGTCATACAGCTGATCGATACCCTCCCCGATGCTGCCGGCCAGCGCCACCACCGTGCAATCCGGCGACGCCTGCTTGACCGCACGGGCCACACCCATCGGCGTCTTGCCGTATTGCGTCTGAAAGTCGATGCCTCCTTCGCCGGTGAAGCAATAGTCCGCACCTGCGGCCAGCCCCGCCAATCCGGTCGCCTCGATCACCAGGTCAACGCCAGATCTCATGCTTGCTTCGGTGAAGGCCAGGAATCCCGCACCAAGGCCACCGGCCGCACCCGCACCCGGCACGGTCTCCACCTCGCGACCCAGCTGCTTGCGAATCACCGCAGCATAATGGGCCAGCGCGTCGTCCAACCGCTCGACCATGTCGGGAGTCGCACCTTTCTGAGGGCCGAAAACGGCCGATGCACCGCGCACGCCGGTCAACGGATTGGTCACGTCCGAAGCCAGACGGATGCGCACGTCGGCAAGCCTTGGATCAAGACCGGAGACATCCACTTCAGAGAGTTCGGCCAGCGCCGCACCGCCAAACGGCAATGGCGCGCCGTTGTCGTCCAGCAGCCGTACGCCCAGTGCCTGTGCCATGCCCGCCCCGCCATCGTTCGTAGCCGAACCTCCCAGTCCCACGATGATGTCGCTTACGCCCTGCTCCAGCGCATCCTTGATCAGTTCACCAGTGCCGTAGGTGGTGGCGATCAACGGATTGCGCGTGGTCTCGTCGATGTATTGGATGCCGCTTGCCGCGGCCATTTCGATGACCGCAGTGCGGCCGTCACCGAGAATGCCGTATTCCGCATTCGTCGGATGACCGAGAGGATCGGTGACCAATACGCGCATGATGCGCCCGCCGGTGGCATCCACCAGCGATTGAACGGTGCCTTCGCCGCCATCCGCCATGGGGATGCTGACGCATTCGGCTTCGGGCAGCACCCTGAGAATGCCGGATTCGATGGATTGCGCCGCTTCTCGCGCGGTAAGGGAGCCCTTGAATGAGTCCGGGGCGATGACGATTTTCATGGGAATCCTTTCGGGGAAGAATATGAATGATTAGGTTATCGGACAAGCGTTAGAACACGATGTTCAGTACCACGGCCACAACCGTCATGGTCAGGCCGACCAAGGCTTCGAAGGGCAGTACGCCCAGTCTTTCGCCGATGGACATGTTCATTGATTTGGCGGAGACGTGGAAGTAGTTGCCGTGCGGCAACGCGTCAATCACCGTGGCACCGGCCTGCATGGTGACCGCGGCGGCCACAGGCGTAGTGCCGAAGGCAAGAATCGTCTCGCCGAAGGAGCTCGCGCCGAGAATCACACCGGTAGAGGTGGATGCGGTGGCGGCGGCCATCAGGATGCCGGCGATCGGTGCGAGCAGCGCGCCGGGCACACCGGCGGCGGTAATCAGGCGCACGATCTGGTCGGGAAGGTCGGAGCTGGTGATAAGACCACCGAGAGCGCCAGCGCCGATCAGAATCATGACCACATCGATCATGCGTGCAATGCCGGCTTTGGTGTAATCGAGGATGCGCCGCCCCTGCCCCATGGCCAGCAGTCCCACGATGGCCGCAAACGGGAGAATGTACATCGCGTCGACCTGGAACATGGTGAGCGCCTTGATGCCCAGCACCGAACCCAGCGGATTGATGAGCAGCAGCACGACGGCGATTGCGGGCGCGACCATGGCCCTGCCGATGGAGGGCAATTCGCGAGAGGCCTTGCCACCGCTCTTCGCGCTTGCGTTCTCACCGCCGTTCAGATCGTCCATGGTAACGACCTGGCCACGATGCTGTACCAGCGTGGCCAGCAACACCGCCATGCCCAAGCCGAACAACGCCGGAATGAAGCTGGAGACCATCACTGCGGAAGGCTGGATGTCGAAGCCGGAAGCCGCAGCGATGGTGTTAGGATTCGGGGAGATGATGTTGCCGGCCTTGCCGCCACCGGAGAGCGCCACAAGCAGCGCCAATTTGGACACGTGCATCTTCGAGCCGACTTCAATGGCGATGGGCGCGACGATCAGCACCGCCACGGGAATGAACACACCCACGGCACAGATGACCATCGTGGCGAGTGCCAACGCGAAAATCGCAAGTTTCTCACCGAAGGTGACCACGATGGTCTGGGCGATGCGATTGGCCGCACCGGATTCCATCATCACCCCGGCCAACACGCCCGCAGCAAGTACACGCACCACCGTGCCCATCACGCTTTGTGTTCCAGAGACTACGATGTCAACGGTCTGCGACAGTGTGGCACCGCCGATGACACATCCGACCACGGCACCGAGCATCAGCGCGTAGGTGGTGTTGAGCTTACGCAGAATCAGACCGATGGCGAGCGCCAAACCAAGCAGCGCCGCCCACCAATGCAATGAAATGTCCACTTTGACACCTTTCGTAACGATGGATACGAAATCTTTTCGCTGCATTCATTATCCGTCGGGCACCCATGCAAAACCATGTGCCTTGCCCCAGGAACATTCCCCCTGTTCTACCGAAAGAAATGGTACGTGTACTATTTTTGTATGGAAATCGATCCGAATATCGCCACCGACATCGTGACGCATCTCAAGGATGCGCTGCGCCACGAAATCAACTTCTTCAATACCAGCGGCATCATCATCGCCAGCACCGACCCCACACGCATCGGTTCCGGGCATGACGGTGCGCGACTGGCCATCGCCAGCAAGCAAACCGTGTGCGTGGATGACGAGCATCGATTCGCCGGCGCCCGGAACGGCATCAACGTGCCGGTGCAGTTCGACGGCGAGCCGGTGGCGGTGATCGGCATTACCGGCGAGCGCGATGAGGTTGAACCTTTCGGCACCGTATTGCAGAAAATGACCGAGATACTGATCCGCGAGCATCTCGACCAGCTGGCCCGATTCAATCGACGGACCATGCGTGATTCGCTGATCACGGCATTGGCCTACGGCAGCGGGAATGTTGCGGACAACGAACGTCTCGCGGCCATGTTGGGCATCGATCTTGATCTGCCGTGCATGATCGCATCGATACGCGGCGTTGACCCTCACGACCTGCTGACGTATCAGGAACGAATCGTCTCCGCATTGGATCGGCAGGTCGAGGGCCGTCCTGACGTATTGGCCACGCTGACCCCACAGGAATGTCTGCTAGTTATCGTCGGTTCCGATGACGAGACCGCCGAATCCACCATCCGAGCCACGGAATCGCTGATTTCGTCGTTCACCGGGCATGCCACGCACTGTGGTGTCGGCGGCAGGGCATCCACCATGCATGATTGTCGGCGTAGCTACGATCAGGCCGTGGCCGCGCTGCGCTGGGGCATCACGGCCCATGCTTCGCCACGGCCGGCATCCGATGAACGTGATAATGCCTCGCCCCGTACACGGATCGCATCAACGGAGCTTCAACATTGCGATGACGAAAACACGAGTCTCTCGACTTTCACCCGATACGAGGACCTCGACTTGGGGCTCATAGTTCCCGTAATTCCTCCGGAACAGGCGCAGTCGCTAACGCGATTGGTGTTCGGCGGGCTGGACGATGGCGTGATCGACGCATACGAGATTACGTTCGATGCCTACACACGGCATAACGGCAGCATTAGCGCCGCCGCCAAGGAGCTGTTCCTCCACAAAAACACGATGCAGAACCATCTGAACCGCATCGCCGCCATCACCGGTTACAATCCGCGCAATCTCAACGATCACACCATTCTGGCGCTGGCATTTCTTCTGCGTAGGCACAATAGCCGTTGTCTACGCTGAACGGGGCAGGACTGGACGAATCGGATCAGACCGAATCGGGCCGGTCGTCAGTGGAATCCTTCGAATCCTCCGACCAGCGCTTCCATTCGCGGTCCTGCTCTTCCCATTTGAGATTGCGCTCCTGCACGATCTTCCATGCGTCAAGCGCATCCTCACGGGTTTTGTACGGGCCCATGCGATGGCTGGCCGGAGAGACCATGCCCAGCTCAGGCTGCTCGGTCACCGTGTTAAAGTACCACTGCTTTTCCATATCCATACTCCTTGACTCGCTTTGCCGTCTACTCACGGAAGGCGTTGGTGATTGGCAACCGGCGATCGCGTCCGAATGCGAGTGCGGTGACCTTCGGCCCCAACGGATACTGGCGACGCTTCCATTCGGCACGGTCCACCAAGCGCATCACCGTGTCGACGGTGGCTTCGTCGAAGCCATCGGCCAGCAGGTCGGCGCGACCGTGCGCATGCTCGATGTACATGGCGAGCACCTGATCGAGCAACGCATATTCAGGAAGCGAATCGGAATCCTTCTGACCTGGGCGCAGTTCGGCGCTCGGCGCCTTCTCGATCGAATTGACGGGAATCATCACGCCGTCGGGCAACGGAACGCCAGCCGAACCGGATTCATTACCGACGACATGCAGCCCGCCGATACCCATGCCTGCGGCGGCCGCCTTGTTACGCCAACGGGAAATCTCCCAGACGCGCGTCTTGAGCAGATCCTTGATCGGGGCATAGCCGCCGACCGCATCACCGTAAATCGTGGAATAGCCGCAGGCGAGTTCAGATTTGTTCCCGGTGGCCACCGCAAGCAGACCCTTGGAATTCGAATAGGCCATCACGATCACGCCACGGATGCGGGCCTGCAGGTTTTCAGCCGCCACGCCTTCCAGATCAAGCTGTTTCTGATAGGCCACGAACAGCGGTTCGATGGGTTGGATGTCGTAATGCGCGCCGATGTTGTTCGCCAGATCGGCCGCATCGTCCTTGGAACCATCGGATGAGTACATGCTCGGCATGGAAATGCCGTACACGTTGTTGCCACCGACCGCGTCGGCCGCCATGGCCGCCACCAGCGCGGAGTCGATGCCGCCGGACAGACCGAGGCACACACCCTTGAAATGGTTCTTGGCCATGTAGTCCTTCAATCCCAATACGCACGCAGTGTACACCTCTTCGTCGGGATCGGGTTTGTCCGCGATGACGCCAACGCTCTGGCGTTCGGCGGTGGTATCGAGGTCGAAGAGCGCCAGGTCCTCCATGAACATAGGCGAGCGCTGCAGCAACGTGCCGTCGGCATCGACGGTGAAGCTGCCGCCATCGAACACGAGATCGTCCTGTCCTCCGACTTGGTTGAGGTAGATCATCGGCGCGTTTACCTCGGCCGCACGCCGCACCGCCAAGTCGAAGCGAGTGTCGGTTTTGCCCTCCTCATACGGCGAACCGTTCATGGTCAGCAGCAGGTCGATGTCCTGTTTGGCGAGTTCGGCGACCGGGCCGCCGTCCTGCCAGATATCCTCGCAGATGGCCACGCCGATACGCGCACCGTCCACGTCGAGCACCATGGACTTGTTGCCCGGGCTGAAGATGCGGAATTCGTCGAATACACCGTAGTTGGGCAGGAAGTGTTTGTCATAGCCGGCCCAGACCACGCCATCGTGCAGCACGACGAGTCGGTTGCGTGGTTTGGAGTTCTCACGGTCGGTGCCCACGGTGCCGACCACCACGAACAGGTCGTCGAGCCCATCTGCGGCGAGTTCGGTGGCAAGCCAGTTGGCTTTGTCCCATGCGGCCTTGCGGAAGGTGCCGCGGAGGGCCAGATCCTCGATCGGATAGCCGGTCAGGGTCATTTCCGGGAACACGACCACCTTGGCGTGCTGCGCTGCGGCCAGATGCGCGTAGTGCATGACCTTGTCGGCGTTGGCGTCAAGGTCTCCTACGCAGGTGTCGATTTGAGCGAGGGCGAAACGAATGTCAGTCATACTTGCCTAGTCTATTGCGCTGTGCGTATCGTCCACGCGAACGGCGCGCATATGGCATGAAAAACCACACGCGCGCCGTTCGTCCGCACCATTTCGCCCAGCTCGTCATCATGCGAGCTCGTTCAACACGGTAAGCGCCGCGTTGGCATAGAATTCCACACCGGCCTGCAACGACTCGTCGAGACCCACGAAGTTCGGACTGTGCCAATCCGGGCATCCCGCTTCGCCGTTGGATCCGATGAAGGCGAATACCGGCAGCGTGACCTTGCCGTATTCGCAGAAATCCTCCCCCGCCATCGAAGGACGGATCGGCTCGAGTTGAGCGTATTCGCGCACATCGTCCGCAACGGCCTTGGACAGTCCTTCGTCGGAAACAAGAGGATCCTGGAAATCATCCCAATCGATGTCGGCGGTGATACCGTACCCTGCCGCGATGGCGTTGACCTGTTCCGCGAAACGACGGCCGACCATCTCGCCATCGGACTTGTGGAAGTATCGTACGGTACCTTGGAAGCTGGCCTTATCGGGCACCACGTTCCACACATGGCCGCCGTGCAGTTCGGTGATCGACAGTACGAGCGGGTGGAATGGCGAGACGTTGCGGCTCACGATGGTCTGCAATGCCAGAATCATCGTGGCGAGCGCCTCGATCGGGCCGGTGCCCTTGTGCGGGTAGCCGGCGTGTGTTCCGGTGGCGTGCAGGGTCACGTGGAATTTCACGCAGCCCGCCATCATCGGTTCGGGGCCGATGGCCACCTGTCCCGGCGCATAGTTCGGATTGTTATGCGCGCCGATGGCCGCCGAGACATCGCTCAGCAGTCCGGCGTCAATCATGGCACGGGCACCGGTTCCCGTCTCTTCGGAAGGCTGGAACAGCAGTTTGACGGAACCCTTGATCTGCTTGCGATGCTTGGCGAGCCAGAATGCGGCGCCAAGAAGATACGACATATGCAGGTCGTGCCCGCATCCATGCATCACGCCGTCGTTCACGGATGCGAACGGCAGGCCGGTATCCTCCTGAATCGGCAGACCGTCGATATCGGCGCGCAGGGCGATGCGCGGACCGGGTTCGACGCCGCGTATCAAGGCGACGACGCCTGATTCCAGAGGATTGTTCAGGATTTCGATGTCATGCGCCCGGAGCAGCTTCTCAATGTAGGCACTGGTCTCATACTCCTTGAAACTGCGCTCGGGGTGGGCGTGCAGATGGTGTCGGATTGCTATCAGTTCCGGCGTGATTTCGATGTGTTCGGTCATTTTCCCGCGAACTCCTTGTCTTCTTCCGCGCGACAGACGGCGTCAACGCTTCAGCAGGTGCCTGGCGATGGAATTGGCGATGCCCTGCACAACCTGCACAAGCACAATCATAATGATGACCGCGGTCCATGTGACGGTTTGGTCGAATTTCTGGTAGCCATAGGCGATGGCGAAATTACCCAAGCCGCCACCGCCGATGTAGCCCGCCATCGCAGACATGTCAAGAACGCCGATAAACAGGAACGCATAGGCGAGAATCAGCGGCGCCAACGCTTCCGGAATCAGCACGGTACGTACGATGGTCGGTTTCGAGGCGCCCATGGAACGGGCCGCCTCGATGACGCCTGGATCAACTGGGACGAGATTCTGTTCGACCAAACGCGACGTAGCGACCGTGCACATGATAATCATCGGGAAAATCGCCGCGACCGTGCCGATGGACGTGCCCACCACCTTGATGGTCAGCGGCTGCATGGCCGCGAGGAAGATGATGAATGGAATCGGGCGAATGATATTCACGATCACATCCAGGATGCGGTAGAGTACCGCGTTTTCGAATAGATTGCCCGGCCTGGTGCCATACAACACCACACCGAGAACCAGCCCGAGGAATCCGCCGACCACCAGTGTGATCAGCACCATCTCAAGGGTCTGCCCGATCGACTCGAACAGCAGCGGCCTCAGCACGCTCCAATCGCTGCGACTTGCCAGAACGATACCTTCTTGCGTCATATCCGTCACTCCTGTCCCGCTGTGGCCAAAGCCTGCTCATACGGCACTTGGTCATCCGCCGTGCCGAAATCGATGATGTCGCTGTTCCGTGCAAGTTCGGCAAGGAACGCGTCAACGCCGTCACCCGAAAATTCGTATGTGATGGCGCCGATGGCGATGCCGCGCACCGTGTCGATGCCGCCGTACTGCAGACTGCTGTGTATGCCGTGTTCGGCGATCAGCTGGGAGACGTTCTGCCCGGAAGCGCCGATGACCGAGCCGTCCACGGCGTCGGTCACATCATGCTGACGGATCAGCACGGTGACGATGTGCCCCGGACATTGCGCATGCAGACGTTCCACCCGGGATTTCTCGGGAATGCCACTGACCGCAGTGGAGATGAACCTTTTGGTGACTTTCTGGCGCGGCGCCGCGAACACGTCATACACGTCGCCTCGCTCCACCACTTTGCCGGAGCTCATGACCGCCACACGATTGGCGATCTGCTGCACGACATTCATCTGGTGAGTGATCAGCACGATGGTTACGCCCAATTCTTCGTTGACACGCCTGAGCAGGGACAGCACCTCCATGGTGGTTTCGGGATCCAACGCACTTGTCGCCTCATCCGCAAGCAGAATCTTCGGATTGGTGGCCAGGGCCCTGGCGATGCCGACACGCTGTTTCTGGCCTCCGGACAGTTGCGACGGATACTTGTTCGCATGCTCGCTGAGGCCGACGAATTCAAGCAGTTGCGAGACTCGTCTGTCCTGATAATCCTTACGCCAATGATCAAGCTGCAACGGGTAGGCGATGTTCTGTGCCACCGTCTTGGTGGAAAACAGGTTGAACTGTTGGAAGATCATGCCGATCTTCTGACGAATCGGCCGCAACTTGGCCTCGCTGAGTGCGGATACCTCGGTGTCAAGCACGGTGACGGTTCCCGACGTAGGCTTCTCCAAGGCATTGATCAATCGCACCAGCGTCGACTTGCCGGCACCGGAATAGCCGATGATGCCGAAGATGTCGCCTTCGTTGATGGTCAGGCTTACATCGTCCACCGCGCGTGCGACCGTAGCGCCTCTGCCTGATGCGGCATTGCCGCCGCGCTGTTTGAATTCCTTGACCACGTGGTCAAAGACGATAATCGGAGTGGGTTCTGTCATACTGTCACTTTCGTTGGGAACGACTCGGCGTATGCACCGGTTTCAGGTGCCACCGGCATCTCATCATAACGAGAGGAAGCCCCCTCGAGACACGAGGGAGCTTCCCCATACGAAATCACTTGACTTCCTTGGCTTCCTTTTCGATCTTCTGCAGGTAGCTCTGCAGGTCAGAGGCGCTGAACTTGTCGGCGAACACCGCAGTACCGCCGGAATTCTCCTGTAGCTTGTCAAGCACGTCTTGGGTCTGGAAGATCTCGACGACCTTCTTGTAGACCTCATTGTTCACATCGGCCTTGCGGGTGGCGAAGATGTTGATGTACGGACGTGCCTCCTCGGATTCGGCATCATCCTGATAGATGGCATCGGAGGCTTTCAGACCGGCATCGGAAACGTAATCGTTGTTGATCACACCGGCGGCGACCTGCGGGTCCTTCAGGGAATTGGCGACCTGCTCGGCCTTCAGCGGAGTGACTTTCACCTTCGACTTCGCCTCATCGATGTCCTGCGGGGTGGAGAACGGCGTCCAATCACCCTTCAACGTGACCAGACCTGCGGCCTTCAGAACGCCGATGGCACGTGCCTGATTGGTTTCATCGTTGGGAATCGGCACGGTGGAGCCATCGGGAATGTCCTTGACATCCTTGTATTTGGTGGAGTAGATGCCCAGCGGGTAGATGGCCACACCGCCGATCGGCTGCAGATCCTTGTTGTTCTGCACGTTGTAGTTCGCCAGATACAGAAGGTGCTGGAATTCGTTGAGGTCAAGCTCACCGGAATCCACCGCAGGATTTTCGGACGTATAGTCCTGGAAATCAACGATCTTGACATACAGTCCGGCTTCTTTGGCCTTTTTCTGGAATTCCACCCACTGCGGGTCGGTGGCCCCCACCACGCCGATCTTCACCGGATTGGATTCGGTGCCCTTGGCATCGGCCGTCTTGGAGCCGTTCACCACACGCAGGCCGAAGAATCCACCCACCGCCACCAGAACGACCACGATTGCGGCGATGATGATGTTGCGAACGGTGTGATTGACACGCACCGGTTCTTCCGGAGCCCCGTTCGGTTGTTGAATCGAAGATGTCATGTCTGTCCCTCTCTCTTATGGAATCCTGCTCGTGATGTGGCTTCCACATCACGTGACGTCCTCTACCATACGGGATGAATTCAGCGGAAAAGGCGGAAATGCAAGGATTTCCTATCGGCGTTCGTTATAGCCTGTATTCAAGGCCAACATTGGCGCTGTTGGATGGAAGATTATTTTCGACGCATATGCGTGCACGATTATGCTATCGCGTAGCGTGTTACCCGACCTATGCTTTTCTAGACTGGGCCAGACGGAATGTTTACGAAAGGTTGTTTCCATGCATGACACCTACGACATCAAGGCGGCGTTTTTCGACATCGACGGCACGTTGACCAGTTTTGTGACACATGTGGTACCGCAATCCACCGTTGACGCGTTGCGAGCGCTGCAGGCCAAAGGCGTGAAGATCTTCATCTGTTCGGGTCGGGCGCCGTCCTACATGGGCGTGGTACTCAACACGATTCCCGTTACCTTCGACGGCATCGTAGGACTGAATGGCCAATATTGCATGGACAACACCGGACTCTCCTATCGTCACCCGCTCGATCAGGTCGACGTGGAAAGAATCACCGCATGGCTGGACGAGCATACGAACGTCATCGCCAACTATGCGGAAAGCGATCACGGGTATTTCAACCGCGTCGACGAGGCGATGCGGCAGACATGGAAGAGTCTGGGCAAAACCGCGCCGAAGGTCGATATCTGTGATCCGCATACCCGAATAACGGATCATCCCACTTTCCAGATCAGTCCTTACGTCGATAGAGCCGTCGAGGCTGAAATCACCGGAATCTGCGACAACGTGCGGGGAGTGCGCTGGCATCCGGATTTCACCGACCTGATTCCCGCCGATGGCGGCAAGGCGAAGGGCATGCAGGTCATGCTCGAACACTACGGATGGCACCGCGGCAATGCGATTGCCTTCGGTGACGGCGGCAACGATGTAGACATGCTGGAGTACGCGGGAATCGGCGTGGCCATGGGCAATGCCACCGAAGAGCCGAAACGAGCGGCCGACTACATCACCGACAGTGTGGATGCTGCGGGGATAGCCAACGCCTTGCATCACTTCGCGATTTTGTAACGGCATCACGTTCGTCACGACTACCGTCACTATCGCATTGTCAATATGAACGGATCGTGCGCCTTGCCCGTATACGATTACAATCATGCGCACGATTCGAAAGCACCCCCCGCAAATCGAAATCGTGCACGCACAGCATGAGGAAGCCAGCCCTCTTTTCACGCACAACCGGCCATTCCGATGCCCATAAGCGACAACGCTCAGCCCATATGCCCCAGATAACTTACGATTCCGGCGAGCCGCAAGACATCCGTCATCCTTCGTGCCGGCCGGGAATCCACAATGAATGAAACCTGATGGTCCCGAACCTATGGGAGAATCTGGAACCATGACTACTATCATCATGCGCACGACCGAAGGCGACATCAAGATCGACCTGTTCGACGACAAGACCCCTGAAACCGTAGCCAACTTCCTTGGCCTGGCCACCGGCGAGAAGGAATGGACCGACCCGTTCACCGGCCAGCCGAGCCACGAACCGTTCTATGACGGCCTGACCTTCCATCGCATCATCAAGGACTTCATGATCCAGGGCGGCTGCCCGCTGGGCACCGGCACCGGCGGTCCGGGCTACAACTTCGATGACGAAATCGTGCCGGGACTGACCTTCGACCGTCCGTACCTGCTGGCCATGGCGAACGCCGGCCTGCGTCGCGGCATGGATGGCAAGGTGCACGGCACCAACGGCTCCCAGTTCTTCATCACCACCGTACCGACCGAGTGGCTCAACGGCCATCACACCATCTTCGGTGAAGTCGCGGATGATGAGTCCAAGGCCGTCGTCGACAAGCTCGACGCCGTGGCGACCGACCGTTCCGACGCTCCGCTCGAACCGGTGGGAATCACTTCGATTGAAGTCGTGAAGTAACACCATCAGCAATACACAGGGTTGGAGAAGCCTCCTTCCTGGACCACACTCCGATCGTCGGTCTGGAGAGATCCAGATTCGATGATCGGCAGGAGTGCGGCTCAGGAAGGAGGCTTCTCCCTTCTCTCCCCATCATGCTTCGCACATCATACCCCTCATCCAGAGGAGGGAACCGCTATATCCTTCGCAAGCGGGGTTCGGCGGAATCCTTGGCACCGGTGATGCGATACACGTCGAACACGCCTTCGATCTTGCGTACTGCCGCAAGCAGGATGTTGAGATGCTGCGGATCGGCCATCTCAAAGCTGAACTGACTGGTCGCCACACGATCCGTACCGGTGGAAATCGAGCCGGAGATGATGTTCACGCCATGATCGGACAGCACACGCGTCACATCGCTCAACAGGTGCGGACGATCGAGCGCCTCCACCTGAATCTTGACCATGAATACGCCCTTGGTACTGGTCCACTGCACGTCGACCACACGTTCAGGCTGCCGCTTCTGCAAGTCCAACATGTTCTGGCAATCTACACGATGCACGGACACGCCCTGGTTACGTGTGATGAAACCGATGATCTTATCTCCCGGCACCGGCATGCAGCAGCGTGCCAGTTTGACCCAGATGTCACCCACACCCTTGACGGAGATGCCCAGCGAACTGGTGGTGTTCTTCTTGTTGCGCTCGACCTGTTTGAGAGGCAGCGCCTCCTGCTCCACCTCTTCGTTGACCTCGTCGCTGCCGGCATCCTTCACCAGATGCGAAATCACGTTCTGCGTGGAAATCTGACCGTCGCCGATGGCCGCGAACACGGCATCCGCGTTGGCGAGATTGAGTTCGTCGGCGATGCCGACCAACGCTTCCGGAGTCAGCAACGTGGTAATCGGCAGATTGCGCTTGCGCATGGCTCGCGTCAGCTCGTCACGGCCTTCTTCGATGGCTTCGGTACGTCGTTCCTTGCTGAACCATTGACGAATCTTGTTGCGGGCCTTCGGGCTTTTGGTGAAACTCAGCCAATCACGGGACGGCCCCGCGGTATCGGATTTGGAGGTCAGCACTTCGACGGTGTCGCCATTCTCCAGTTTGGTGTCCAATGGCACCAAGCGTCCGTTCACACGGGCGCCCATGGTGCGGTGGCCCACTTCGGTATGCACGGCGTAGGCGAAGTCAATCGGAGTGGCCTCGGCAGGCAACGACACGATCTTGCCCTTCGGCGTGAACACGTAGACTTCCGCGGAGCCCAGATCTTCTTTCAAGGAACCGAGGAATTCGTTGGAATCCGGAGTCTCGCTCGTCCAATCGGCAAGCTGCTGGATCCATTTGAGATTATCGGCCTCGGAAAGCTCCTGGTTCTCACCGCGCTTGCGGTCGGACTTATCCGGTGACGACAGGGCACGGCCCGCCTGACCGTTCTCCTTGTACTTCCAATGCGCCGCGATGCCGAATTCGGCGCGACGGTGCATATCCCAGGTTCGAATCTGAATTTCCACCGGCTTGCCGCCTGGGCCCACCACCGTAGTGTGCAGGCTCTGGTACATATTGAGCTTCGGCATGGCGATGTAATCCTTGAAACGGCCCGGAACGGGGTTCCAACGCGCATGCACGGCACCTAGCGCCGCATAACAGTCCTGAATGGTGTCGACGATGATACGTACACCGACCAGATCGTAGATGTTGGCGAAATCATGGCCGCGCACGATCATTTTCTGGTAGATGGAGAAGTAGTCCTTTGGACGCCCGGTCACATAGGCCTTGATATGCTGCTCGTCGAGATCCTCATTGATCTCGGCGAGGATCTGCTTCAGATACACGTCACGCTGTCCGGCCCTGCGAGCCACCAATACCACGATCTCGTTATAGATCTTCGGGTAGAGCACCTTGAAGCTGAGCTCTTCCAGTTCGGTTTTGATGGCGTTCATGCCGAGCCTGTTCGCCAGCGGTGCATACACGTCGAGCGTTTCATGCGCCTTCTTCTGCGCATTGGATGGCTTGACGTAACGCCAAGTACGAGCGTTGTGCACGCGGTCGGCAAGCTTGACCACCAGAACACGCACGTCCCGGCTCATGGCCACCACCATCTTGCGGATGGTTTCGGCCTGTGCGGAATCCCCGTATTCCATTTTGGAAAGCTTGGTCACGCCATCAACGAGGCCCGACACGGTATCGCCGAACTCGGCACGGCACTCCTCAAGCGTGTAGTCGGTATCTTCGACCGTATCGTGCAACAGACCCGCCGCCACGACAATCGGTCCCATGCCCAGATCGGCAAGAATCTGCGCGACGGCCAGCGGGTGGATGATGTAAGGCTCGCCGGACTTGCGCCGCTGCGTGCAATGCTGCTTGACGGCACGCTGATAGGCGCGCGCCAGAATACCCATATCCTCATCGGGATGGTGGTATTCGCACATCTTCAGAATCGGTTCAAGCGGATCAAGAGGATTCGTGCTGATCTCGCAACCCAACATGTGGGCCGAACGAACCTCGTTCTCATCGTCGCCCATCTTCCACCTCCTCTTGCAATGCTCCCTATCCTACCCGTGCCGCACGGCATGACCGACGCATCCGACCGCGTGTTGTGCGGTCGGATGCATGCGTGGCGAACAGCCTCAGGAGGCCACGCCGGTCGAGCCGAAGCCGCGTTCGGCGCGATCCGAACCCGGCAACGACGCCGCCGGCACGAATCTCGCCTCGACATAGCGCTGGATCACCAATTGCGCGATGCGGTCCCCCGGCTGGAATGTCACGGTGTGTTCCGGATCGAGGTTGATCAGCGGAACCTTGATTTCACCACGGTAGCCGGCATCAATCGTGCCCGGGGCGTTGAGCACGGTGACGCCGCGCTTGACGGCGAGCCCCGAACGGGGGTGCACCAGGGCGACGTAGCCAGCCGGTAGCGCAATGGCCACGCCAGTAGGCACCAGCGCCCGCTGGAACGGCTCCAAGGTGATCTCCTCCGTCGTTTTGAGGTCCGCCCCGGCATCTCCGGCATGGGCATAATACAGTTCCGCAGGTTGGTCGGGATTCAGCGACTTTACCAGAACCTCGACGTTTTCCGGCTCGTTGTATGCTTCGTCGAATGCCATCAGGCAGCGCACTCCTGACAGACGGGCTGCCCATCCTCGGTGGTGTAGGCCAACTGGCTGCGATGCTTCACCAGGAAGCATTCAGAACAGATGAATTCATCTCCCTGCATGGGAATGACGGTCACCGAAGCGTCTTCATTGCTCAGATCGGCGCCGGGCAACTCATAGTCCTCGGCAATGGCGTTCTCGTCATCGTCCATATCGTTGGAGGAATTCTGCGAGCTTTTGCCCAGAGCCTGGAGCGACTCCTCGTCCTCGTCCTTGTTACGCGGGGAATCATAATCCTGTGCCATCGCGATTCCTTTCGTCATCTATGGTGCCTATGCGCCATAGAATACATGACATTTACCCCGCATAGGATACACGATTCGAAATACTCGTAAAATCCGACACGTGCGGCACAATGGAAATATCTGATGCCCGAAGAAGGAAAGTGGTGCGCTCATGCCTGAAAATCCGTTCGAGGAAGCCCGGTTCGATCATGTGGGGGAAACCGGTGAACTCGTCTTTGTTTCAGGTGCCGGAAAATTCGCCGTAAAGGTCGATGATGCGCTTGAGAGAGCCATTTTGGAGGCGAAACAGATTCGTTCCGAAGTACAACGGGAGCACCAGCCGCATACGTCCACAACGTTGCCGATCTCACAGATTCAGTCGCTGATTCGCGCCGGTGCCGATCCCGCGCGAGTCGCGGAACGATACGCTTTGAGCGAGGCTCTTGTTCGGCGTTTCTCGGCCGCGGTCGAAACGGAAAAGCAGTATGCCATCGAGCAGTTCCTCGCCGTGCCGGCACCGAAGGAGAGCCGCGTACGCACGCTTTCCGAGCTCATCGAACGCACGTTCGCGGCGGCCCGCGTCCGTTTGGAGGACGTGACTTGGAAGGCTACGCGACGCGGTCTGGAGCCATGGAAAATCACCGCGCAATTCACATCCAACGGCCGCACCATCCGTGCCGAATGGACATGGAACATGCACGACAACGCCGTGACTTGCCTCAATGCAACCGCCAAGAAACTCATCGGCGAACAGGACACGCCTAAAACGGGAGGCGCCGAAGATCATACGGTGGATGAGGATTTTCTGGCATCGTTGAATCTGCCTGGCAATTCCGCGCGCTCCGCCCGCATCGAACAGACCGTCTCAGCCTGGAACACGCCTGAGCCGACCATGCCAGCCGCCCGGCCGAAATCAGCCGCTCCCTCCGTACCGTTGTCCCCCATCGATTCGGGCACGATCGCAACGACCCCGCCGATTCCCGAAGGAGTCGGCGCCGTACCGATGCCGCAGTCCCCGAGCGAATCCGACATGCAGGCGCAGCCCGAACAGGACTCGCCGCAGACGAAGGGCGAAACATCGTCCCACACGGCTTCGACGCCTGACGAACATGGCCAAGGCGCCACGAAGGCGAAACGTCGTGCCGGACGTTCCGCAGTGCCCAGCTGGGATGAGATTCTGTTCGGCGACTGACCTTGCGGCACGCTGCTAGGCCATGTCGATCAGACAGGGAATGTCCGATTCCAGCATGGTCAGCGATCCGTGCACGCTAGGCAGGTGCGTCGCTTTCTCGGCCTGCGTCCGTGAGTCGACGATGGTCACGGATTGTGCGGCCGACACGATGACATCACCCAACATCGGTTCCACATACGGTTCGACCGGCCCGTACACGCCTTGTGCAATCGCCTCGGCACGCGTGCGCACCTGCGCCCGCTCCTCTAGGAAATCACGCCATCTCATGGCGATGTCCTCAGGGTTCTCGCCATGTTCGGCATAGAGCATCACGCAACGTGGTTCGCCGCCGATACTCGCCACACCTTGGGATAGCCGGGGCTCCCCGGCTATGTCGATGCGTTGTTGCGGATCAGCGGTGATCATGCCATGATCCGCGACGACAACGATCAGCGTCCCTTTGGGAAGGCTGCGTCTGAGCAGCCCAAGCTGACCGTCCACACGTTCGAAGGCCCCAATCCACTTGTCGGAATCCCAACCATAGTTATGGCCGACCTTGTCGGTATCACGCAGATAGACATAGGTCAATCCCGGCCTTCGTGCGGCCCTTGCGGCAACCGCGATCCTCGTGCGCGGATCCGTATTGGAGATGTAGTCGGTACCACGCAACGAAGACTGCGTCAACGCCGAGAACGCGAATTTAGGCAATCCGGAACTGGTGACGCGTACACCCTGTTCGGCAAGACGCTCGAATACCGTGGGCTGGCGTTGCAGATCAAGTGGGGCCATCGCGTTTTTGAATGATATCAGCTGGCAGATTTCGCCATTGTTCGGATTCAGCTGCGTATATCCGGTCATGCCGGTCAATCCGGGGCATGTGCCGGTACCGAACGAGGCCATGGCGGCCACCGTGGTGCTTGGCATGCAGGTAGCAATCGGGCGTTGGTTGACGGAATCGTTCATCAGCGAACGCAGGTATGGCGCATGGCCGAGTCTCATATTGAGATTCCAGTAGCCAAGACCGTCAACCAGCACGATGACCGCCGATCGCGCATCGGGAAGCCCCAACACGGTCTGCAGGGAGAGCGGATCCCGATGAATCGCGGTCGGGATTGGATGGCCAAGGGCTGCGGAAATCGCCGGCAGCACCGCCGAAAGATGCAGCGCTCCCCCGCGTTCGCCCATTTTCGCCGACCTGCCGTCGCCGTATCGCGCGGGCGAGGTCATGGAAAGCAGCTCCTGCATATGCGGCACTTCAATACTCATGTCTTCCATTCAATCACCGCGTCGCGTCAGAAGCCGGCATATCGGGATCGTATGGACGTTCACCGAACGCGAAATCATCACGCTTTCGGCAGGACCGCATGCATTGCGATGCATGGAGTTCGACATTACCAGCTGGTAATATGGGCAGGTTGATTACCGTCCGACGACTGTGAGGGAGAATCACTGCATGGTATCGCACCGCAAACCGGCACAACCCGCTTTCGACCCGCGTACGGTCAAGGAGCACATCGTCGAGACGCCTCTGAACGAGGAAATGAGCAAGTCGTTCCTCGAGTATGCATACTCAGTGATCTATGCACGTGCACTGCCTGACGCCAGGGACGGTCTCAAGCCCGTGCAACGCCGCATCATCTACCAGATGGGCCAGATGAATCTCTCTCCCGACCGCCCATATATGAAATCGGCACGTGTGGTCGGCGAGGTGATGGGCAAGCTCCATCCGCATGGTGATTCCGCAATCTACGAGGCCATGGTGCGTCTCGCCCAACCGTTCGCGATGCGTCTGCCCTTGGTGGATGGCCACGGCAATTTCGGTTCCCTTGATGACGGACCGGCGGCATCCCGCTACACCGAAGCGCGTATGGCACGGGCCGCACTCGGCATGAACGCGGACATCGCCGAGGACACCGTCGATTTCACCCCCAACTATGACAACAAGCTTCAAGAGCCGACCGTTCTGCCCTCGGCCATTCCGAATCTGCTGGTCAATGGCGGTTCCGGCATCGCGGTCGGCATGGCCACGAACATGGCCACGCATAATCTCGGCGAAGTCGTGGCGGCGGCCAAGCATCTGATGCGTCACCCCGATGCCACGTTGGAGGATCTGATGAGGTATGTGCCAGGTCCGGATTGGCCAAGCGGCGGCGTAATCGTGGGGCGGAGCGGCATTCGCGAGGCATATGAGAGCGGCCGTGGCGCACTGACCACCCGTTCGGTGACGCATATCGAAAACGTGACGGCACGCAAGAAGGCCATTGTCGTGACGGAACTGCCGTTCATGGTGGGACCGGAACGTGTGTTGGAGCGTATTTCCGAAGGTGTGAAGAATCGCAAGCTGGAGGGCATTTCCGGTGCGATCGACCTGACGGATCGACATAACGGCACACGGTTGGTCATCGAGATCAAGACCGGTTTCGATCCAAATGCTGTGTTGGCACAGCTGTTCAGGCACACGCCCCTGCAAGACAATTTCACCATCAACAACGTAGCTCTGGTCAACGGTCGTCCGCACACCATGGGATTGAAGGAAATGCTCAAGGTGTGGGTGGATCATCGTCGTGTGGTGATTCGCCGCCGTAGCGAATTCCGCAGACGGAAGGCATTGGAGCGCCTGCATCTGGTCGAAGGCCTGCTGTTGGCCATGGTCGATATCGACGAGGTCATTCAGGTGATTCGGTCCTCCGATGACGCCGAGGCCGCAAAAACCAGACTGATTGCCGTATTCGATTTGGACGACATTCAGGCGCAGTACATTCTCGACTTGCGTCTGCGCCGCCTGACGAAGATGAGCCGTATCGAACTTGAGGCCGAACGCGACGATCTGAAGCAACGCATCGAAGAGCTGGAGCGCATCCTCGCCTCCAACGAAGCCTTGGACGGTGTGGTGATCGATGAGATGGACGAGGCCGTCGCCGCATATGGCACACCACGACGTACCGTGCTGTTGGACGAGGATGCCGACGGCGGTCTGGTACCGGTGACCGCGCATGACGATGATGGTGTTTCCGCCACCGCGCTGGCTGCCGCCCGCACCGCCGCGACCGTGTCTTCGGCAGCCGCCGACGTGGCCGCCGCCACGAAAGCCGCGAAAAAAGCCGGCGAGGATAATGCGACCGCGACCGCCTTGCAGATCGATGACGAACCCTGTGCAGTGATGCTGAGCGCCACCGGTCTGATCGCTCGCACCCATGAGGATGCCGTGGAACGTTGGGAAAACCGTTCCGGCTCGGATGCGCGAACCAAGGATGACCAGATCGTTTCGATCTTCCGCACGACCACACGCTCCTCATACGGGCTGATCACTTCCACAGGTCGCCTGGTGTTGGCGCATGTGGTCGAGTTGCCGGCCGTCGCCCCGGACGGCCCGTTGAACGTTTCCGGCGGCGTGAAAGCCGAGGAATTGCTAGGCATGACGGAAAACACCGATCCGATTCGCGGCGAACGTGTAATCGCCGCCATCGCAATGCCCTCCGTGGACGATGCCGGCAAGGATGGCGATGGCGCCGAACCTGCTCCGCTGGCGCTGGGTACGCGCAACGGTGTGGTCAAACGCTGGAATCGCGAGTCACCAACCACCATGGATTCCTGGAGCGTCATCGACCTGAAGGACGGTGATGAGGTTCTGGCCGCGGCCGAAGCGCGGGATGGGGATCGTCTGGTGTTCGTATCCACGGATTCCTCGCTGCTGACATTCGAGGCGAAGAACGTGCGACCACAGGGCCGTACCGCCGGTGGCATGGCGGGCATTCGTTTGGCCACCGGCTGCTCGGTCGCCGCATTCGCCGTGGTTCCGGCCGAAAAGGTCGCTTGGACGTATGACGAAGGCGAGAATGGTCTGTTCTCCGCTTCCGGCGCCGTGGTGCTGACCGTCGCTGGTGATTCCGAGGCGTTGCCGGGTACGGAGAACGGCGCGGCGAAGGTCACGCCGTTGGAGATGTACCCGACCAAGGGCCGAGGCACTGGTGGCGTACGTTCGCAACGGTTCCTGAAAGGTCAGAATACGCTGATCTTCGCTTTCGTGGGCGCATATCCGATTCATGCCTCCACAGAGGGTGGCTCCGGTGTGGAGTTGCCCAAACCCGACATGCGTCGCGACGGCTCCGGTACGGATATGGCCGCCCCCATCGCCGTTGCCGGTTGATCGTCAGCGATAGAGTTTCATGCCTTGCGGGCTTTCCGTGAAGCCTGCGGCATGGAGCAGCCGCATGTATTTGTTGCGTTGTTTCAGCGATATGCCGTTCATCTCGTTGAAGCTGATGCTACCGCCGGACTGACGCTGCAGCGCGTAGACGAGTTCCGAACAGGCCTGGCGCAAGGTGCCTTCGGCATCGGTAAACGCCATGATCCTATGGCTTTTCGGCACGGCGAACAGCACAGGCTCACCCTCCTTGAATACGACGATCGACCCCGTTCTGCGTGCCGGCTTCGCACCACGCGAGCCATCAGCCTTCTCGGTTTTCGTCGGCTCAAGTTCAGGCCATGCGATTGCCGCGCCCGTAAGGCTTGCGGGATCGGTCACCTCAAGCGCCACACAGGATTGGCTGTGCCACTGGTTTTCACTGCGCAACGCGTCCACGGTATCGTGACCGGCGAATTGCGCCGTACCGAAGCCATCTACGAACAGGCCCCGCACCAGCATGCCGTGCTCTTCCATACGTTTCAGAACGGGATACAGCCTTGAAAATCCGCCGGCAATTCGGTCTTTATCGATGAGTGGGGCCGCGATGACGCCGTATCGATCCAGCAGTGATTCGATCCGCGCTATTTCACGTTCCTCCATGCCACCGTTCGATGTCGCCGTTCCGTTTTCGATCGGCCTTGGCGCGACGACCGCGGACCACAATCCGCCCAGTGTCATCGGCACCGCAGTATGCATGCGTACTCGCCTGCGTAAGGTGGCCCTTGGCGCACGTGCGATTCCGGAACCTTGCATCAATGCCCGTACGGGAGCAAAAGAGCTGTTGGTCACCCTGCCCTGCCATACGAGTGACCAAAGCGCTTCCTCGAATTGGCTTTCGCCCCATGCAGGAACGATGATTTCGCCCGTGGTTTCGTCCACTTGCGCCTCGGCATGCCGCTCCCACACCGATTTGGCGGTCGCCGACAACTGTGACGCATGGAAGGCGCCACCATCCTGCAATGCCGTGATGATGGCCTGCGGTACGGTCAGGACCTCATCGTCTTCGGCTGTATCCGATGCGACCGTTTCGGAGACCAGCGGCGAATCGGCCGGATAGAATGCGATGTTTCCGACCTCCTTGGCGGCCGTGTCGCCGGCCCCTTCGCCAACCCAGATCACGTCGCCGGAGGCTATCAGCTCATCAAGCATGGAAGGATGATATCCGCGCACTCTCGTCGAAAACACGGAGGACTCCCAGATCTGGGCGGCCAAAGACACACCTTCGAGCTGTTCGATGACACGCATCAGACCGTCAATGCCCTCATAGCGTTCACCGCCGACCGGACCGACTCCCTGACGGTCAAGCAGGAAAGCCTGGTAGGTCTGCGGGCTGACCGGTTTGATGGCGTTACGCGCCTTGGCAAGGGACCTAGAGCGGATACGGCGAAAGACGTCCCTATGCAGCCACTGCTGCGACGACGTTCCATAATCGGTTTCGCCAATGGTTCCCGCGCGAGGAGACGAAGAGTGCGCAATCGGCGAACGAACATCAGCGGAGTCGGAATCCGTCAATGCGGCATCAGCCAATGCCTCGGCATCAGCGAAGTGGCCTGTAAGCAGATCCCCCTTGGCATGAAGCATATCGAGGGCGCGCACAGCCTGAACGGCATCGATGTCCAGATCGGCAATCATCCGGTCCGCGACAAATGGACCATGCGTTTTGGCATAGCGGGTCACTCGACCGGTAACGTCGCCTTTATCCAGATCGTTCCAGAAGGTCTTTTCGGCTAACTCGTGCGCAACCTGTCTGATTACGTCGGCATCCAGTACGGTGGACATGTCGGTGCCGCCAAGCAGACGTTCCAGTACCTCTGGATCCATGGACAGCAATCGCGTGCTGCGCTCGGCCTGCGGCACGTCGTATTGGTACATGACCGCACCCACGAATCCGAAAAGCATGCTTTCCGCGAATGGCGACGGCGTTTCAGTGGTCACATCGCTCAGTGCGATCGTTGCGGAGTTCAGTCCGGTCATGATTCGCCGCAACGCCGGCAGGTCGTACACATCCTGCAGGCATTCGCGCGCGGTCTCCAGCAGTAGCGGGAAGTTCTGACGTGCACGGGCCGCGTTAAGCAGTTGGGCGGCACGCAGTCGTTGCTGCCAAAGCGGCACGCGCCTGCCGGGATCAGTGCGTGGCAGGAACAGCGAGCGCGCCGCGCATTCACGGAATCGTGCCGAATACAGCACGCTTTCGCCGACTTGCGCTTCGATGATGCGGTGTAGATCGTCGAGATCGAACAACACCAGTTCACGGATCGGCAGGGCACCATCGACATCCGGCAGGCGGATGATGATGCCGTCATCGGCCGCATACACCTGCCCATCGAACCCATATCGCTGCCTGATGCGCGTGGTGATGGCCATGGCCCACGGCTCGTGTACGCGTCTTCCGTATGGCGAATGGATGATAATGCGCCAGTCGCCCTCTTCGTCCCTGCAACGTTCGATGACCAGTTCACGGTCATTCGGGATTATGCCGGTGATGGCACGTTGCTCTTCGAGCAGGTCGGCCAGATTCCCGATGGCGTTGTCATCGAGTCCGTCACGGCGCAGTCGCGCGATGATCCTCGCGTCGAAGCGTGATTCGACATCGACACCGTCAACGTTCGCATGCCTGAAGTTTTCAGCCGTCCGCGCGCGTAGTCCTTGGGAGATCTCACGGAGGAACCGGCCTTGGGCGAGACCGAAGCCATAGTCCCGCCCATCACCTTCGCCATGCCAGAACGGTAGCCGCGCGGTACGCCCGGGAGCAGGAACCACCACCACACGATCACGCGTGATCTCCTGAATCTGCCATGTGGAGGTACCCAAGGTGATCACGTCGCCTTCGCGTGACTCATAGACCATCTCTTCGTCAAGCTCGCCCACCCTCCGCGGGCCGGGACCACAGTCCGTTTCGGGAAGCACCACAGTGTACATGCCTCGGTCGGGGATGGTTCCGCCACTGGTCACGGCCAGGCGTTGCGCCCCGGGACGTGCGGAGATGAGTCCGGATTCCTCGTTGCACTGCAGTGGTGGGCGGAATACGGAAAAGTCCTCGCTATCATAGGCACCGGTCATCATGCCCATCACCGCATCGAAGATCGACCGATCCAGATCCATGAAGGAGGCCGCCTTGCGCACCCGCCCATACCACTCGTCAGGATCAAGATCGTCCATGGCCGCCGCGGCCACGGTCTGTTGGGCAAGGACATCCAACGGATTGATCGGAATCGTCAACGGTTCGATATCACCTGCCCGCATACTTTCGATACAGGCGGCCGTACCGATGATCTGTTCGCGCGTGATCGGGTAGAACAACGCATGCGACACTCCCCCGACCTGATGATCGGCGCGTCCTACCCGCTGCAATCCCGAAGAGATCGACAACGGCGGTGCAATCTGAATCACTAGGTCCACCGACCCCATGTCAATGCCGAGTTCAAGGCTGGAAGTGGCCACCACGCATCGCAGTTGGCCTCGTTTGAGCCGCTCCTCGATTTGCTTGCGCCTGTCTTTCGACACGGATCCATGATGGGCCATGGCGATCACATCACCATCTGCATGGGACCCGACCAGCATGGTGGTCGATCCAATCACGGAATCGTAGTGCCCGGCGAATCCTTCACGTCCTTCCGGTGAACCAACGTCGTGAGGCTCGGAACGGCACATGCCGGCATGCATGTCGTTGAGGCGTGCGGTGAGCTTTTCCGCCAGCCCTCGGGAGTTGACGAATACGAGTGTGGTGCGATGCTTCAGTATTTCGTCGAGAACGCTGCGTTCTATGGCCGGCCATACCGAACCGCCTACCAGTCCTGGCGAAGCGGGGCTCCCGGTCGTCGCTTTTCGAATGATGCCCTTGCGTTCGGCAAGCGATTCCATGGCCGGAGTCACTCCGGAAATACGCGAAGTGCGGGGATTTAGAGAATCCACACCGCCAGCCCGACGCCTGGCTTCGGAGGATTTGGGACCATGCACATACTCTAGAGGTTCCACGACCTTCAACTCCATTGCGGGGCGCGTTCCGGGATTGATGATCCGCACCGCTTGCGCGCCACCAAGGAATCGTGCGGCCTCCTCGGGTGGATTCACGGTTGCGGACAGACCGATACGTTGCACCGGATGACCGACGAGGCCATCCAACCGTTCCAGACTCAAGGCAAGGTGCGCGCCACGTTTGGAGCCTGCGACGGCATGCACCTCATCGACGATCACCGTCTCCACGGTCGAAAGGATGCGCCGGGCCTTGGATGTGAGCATCAGGAACAACGATTCCGGAGTGGTGACGAGAATATCCGGCGGATGGTTGACGATGGCGCGCCGCTCCTTCGGTGCGGTATCGCCGCTGCGTATGCAGACCCGGACTTTCGGCGCGGGCAATCCCGAGGCCTTGTACTGATCGGCTATGCCGCACAACGGCGTTTCAAGATTCTTCGCCACATCGACGCCCAAGGCCTTCAAAGGCGAGATGTACAACACCCTGACGCCGCGCTTGGGCTTTCCCGACGTGTTTCCACCATCACCGACGGTACCCGCGGCAGACTCCCCCATCAGCCCGTCAATTGCCGAAAGGAACGCGCACAGGGTCTTACCGGAGCCGGTGGGCGCGGTCACCAGCACGTTCCCACCGGATCGAATGGCCGGCCACGCCTGCCTTTGCGTGTCAGTCGGGCATTTGAACGCATGCTCGAACCATGCCTTGGTAGGCTCCGAAAACAGGTTCAGACATTCGTACATACGTTCGATTATGACATCAGTCACAGACGTCAGCCCTTATCGTCGTCGACCCACTCAAGCACATCGCCGGGCTGACAACCCAGCGTCTGGCAGATGGCGTCAAGCGTGGAGAATCGAATCGCCTTGGCCCGTCCGTTCTTCAACACCGAAACGTTGACCGGCGTGATGCCTATCGCCTCGGCCAACTCGTTGACGCCCATCTTGCGTCTGGCAAGCATCACATCGAGATTCACACGAATCGCCATATCAAATCACCGCCGCCAACTCATCACGCTGTTCGATGGCCTGCATCAGCAATGAGCGCATTACCAGCATCAGCAGCTCGAACGCGGCAATCAGCAGCAAGGAAACCAGACCTGCGCCCAATATGGCGAATCGCACCAGATCCCGTTCGACGCCCAATACATCGGCCAACAACATCGAAGGCGACATCCAGATCTGAGACAGCATCAGCAGGACCACCAATACGGCCTCGGCTCCGGCGCACGCAAGAATACCGTTCGTCCAATGCACCGCCTCGCCGGAAAACACATCGCGCCGCCTGGCGAGGGTCAACAATCGCCACAACGGAATCAGCGCGATCTCGAAGCAGGCGACCATCAGCGCACCATCGATCACGTACAGCCAATGCAACGCATCGGCATGAGGGTGCGCGGCCGCGACGCCGCCCGCAACCACGAACAGACCTATCTGCAATCCCAAACAACACACGGCGAACAGTATGATCAGCACACGCAACGCACCAATCACCCCGCAACGGCATACCAAACGATCCGACATGACAGATCTCCCATCCTATTTTTGAATATCGATAATAATCTATCGAAACTCGATATGCAAATCTTGTGAAAGTAAGCCCATCGATATATTCCTATCGTTTTTCGATAGCTTACGATGGCGCCATACACACTACGTACCATCACCGAAAGGCTCCGCATGACGGCATTTCAATCCCAGGCGCAACCGGTGGACAATCCCCTACCTGCCGCATCCGGCCCACAGAACGTCAAGCCGGAGGTGGATCCCACAACCAGGCGGCGGGAGATGGCAAGCCGACCGATCACCCAACGCACCATTGTCACCATCTGCGCGGCGCTGGCAATCACATTCGCCTTCGACCGGCTGGTCTGCGACATCACCCCAACATGGCTGTCCGGCTACGCGGTGCCGCTGTTCTGGGTGATATGCACCACGGCGCTCACCGCGCTGCACTGGCGGACCGCCCGCAAGCGTCCGCTCGTCTGGCTGGTCTCAGGAAGCATCATCGCCATCGGCATATGGGAAGCGCTGTTCTCGTCCGTATGGTCATATTCGAACAATCTAGAATACGCATTGACCACGGCATTGGCCCAGCCCGCCCTGCTGATGCTGCATTGCCAACTGGTCAACGGCCAATATGACGTGCGGCACCCGTTCCAAGTCGTGTGGAACTGGATCACCGGCTGGTTCATACAGCCATTCGTGAAGCTGAAAGGTTTCTTCGAACCATGTGCAATCCTGTTCGCCCGATTCGCCACCGCATCGGGAAAGCGCTCGAAAGCCCGCGAAATCGGCATGGCCCTGCTTGTTTCGATTCCCGTGCTGTTGGCGATCGTCCCGCTGCTGGCGGACGCCGACCTCGTGTTCCGATATGAGCTGGCGAACGTTTTCGGGCACATCGACCCGACGGATTTCATCCTTCATGCGACCATCGTTCTTCTACCATGGCCGTTCCTGTGCTCACTGCTCATCGGACTTGATGGCAAACCCGCATCGCCGCTCCCGGAACGTCGCATCACATTGGGCACGACAACGACCATCGTGGTATTGCTGATGACGCTGCTCGTATACGCGTTGTTCTGCGTGGTGCAATTCCGCTTTCTGTTTGCGGGATTGTTCATGAACGGCTCCATCGCATTGCCTGACGGACTGACCTACAGCGACTACGCGCGCAGCGGCTTCTTCCAACTGCTGGCGGTCACGGCGATCAATCTGACCATCTTCGCAGTTGCGCTCACCTTCACGCCGCGCACACGTTCATTGACGGTCTCGCTGATCGCGTTGATGACGGAGACCGCCATCATGCTCGTTTCTGCGGCGTTGCGCCTCGGCCTGTATATTGACGCATACGGGTTGACATGGCTGCGCTATGTCTCGATGACGTTCATCGCACTACTGGCAGTCGCGATTCTGCTGTGCCTGGTCCGACTGAAAGTGCAGCGCCTTCCGTTGATTGCAACGCTCGTCGCGCTGTTCATCGTCTGGTATGTGGCGCTTGGCTTCAGCAATCCCTACTGGATATGCGAAACCTACAACGCATTCCACGGCTTTGGTACAGTCGCATCGATTCAGCCGATTCGTTGACCGCCGCACTTCCTGCGCAGGGATTCATGCATGACGATCATGAGCACAAGGAAAACGACCAGATACCACGGGAACAAGGTGATGGTGACATGCTGTGCGATCAGGCCGAACACCGGCGGCATGCACATCGACCCGACATAGGCGCAGGCCATCTGCATGCCGACGATGGCCTGCGACTTGTCTTCGCCGAAATACGTCGGCGTGGAGTGGATGACGCACGGATAAATCGGCGCGCAGCCGAGTCCGACGACCATCAGACCGACAATGGTGCCAAGATGCTGCGGCAACGGTAGCAACATGACCACAACGCCAAGCAACACAAGGACCTGCCCCATGCGAATCATGGTCGGATCGTTGAATTTCATGGTGACGAAACCGCTCAGCAAACGACCAACGGTGATGCCGATGCAGAACAGACTGGCCCACATGGCCGCCGTGGTCTTGTCGATGCCCTCGCCGAGTGCCATGTAGCTGCTGGCCCATAGCATGGCGGTCTGTTCCAGTGCGCAATAGCAGAAGAACATGATGAGAATCTCGCGTGCGCCGCGGATGGCAAGCACCCCTCGAATGCCAAGTGGTTCGCGAGATGGCTCCTGGGCAAGCCCTTCGGCGGCGGATTGCTCAGTGATGTCTGCCGAAGGTTCCGTCTCAATGCTTTGCGGTTGCGGAACCCGTTGTTTCCATAACGGCAGGCTGAAAATCAATATGGCCGTCAAGACGATCTGCAGGATGGAGATGTAACGATACCCCCATGACCAGCCTTGTCCCGCATTCAACGCATATCCCATGATGTATGGGCCCGTCAGCGCACCAATACCCCACATGGCGTGCAACCAGCTCATGTGGTGGCTTTCGTAATGGATGGCCACGTAATTGTTGAGGGCCGCATCCACGCCGCCGGCACCGAGGCCATATGGAACGGCGAACAGGATCAGCACCCAATAGCTCGGGGCCATGGAGAATCCGAACAGGGCCAGTGCGGTCAATGCCACCGATATGGCGGTGACCTTGCCGGCCCCGAATCGCAGGGTCATACGATCCGACATCAATGCGGAGACGATGGTACCTGCCGAAATGACCATGGAAATGCCGCCCGCCCATGATACGGGAGCGCCCAGATCGGTACTCATGGTGGGCCATGCGGCACCAAGTACGGCATCGGGTAGGCCAAGGCTGATGAAGGCCACGTAGATTACGGCAAGTAGGAGATTGACCAATCTCGTCTCCTTTGGCGGCATACGGTTACGACAACGTTTTCTCGACTAGTATTCTAGACACATCTATCTACCGATCGGTAACCAGTGGCTTGCATTATCGTTCGGGAAAATTTCAGTGTCCACCGGCATGCCCGATGCGGCGGAACCGGATCGGACGACGATCAGGTATCGATCTTGGAACGGTCGAAATCATCGGCGTTCTCGACGATGAACGCCTTGCGCGGCGGCACGTCATCGCCCATGAGCAGACTGAAGATCTCGTTGGCCTGTTCGGCGTCCTCCATGCGGATACGGCGCAGCATGCGCGTACGCGGATCCATGGTGGTGTCGGCGAGCTGGTCGGCATCCATCTCACCCAAGCCCTTGTAGCGCTGAATGTCATCGTTATAGGCGATATGTTTGCGCTCGAGCTCGGAAAGTTTGCCGGCCAGCTCGTCATCGGAATAGGTATAGATGTACTCGCCCTTATGCGCGCCGGTCAGGGCGATGCGATGCAATGGCGGAACGGCGGCATACACGTGACCGTGCTCGATGAGTGGACGCATGTAGCGGTAGAACAGCGTGAGCAGCAGAATGCGGATATGCGCGCCATCGACATCGGCATCGGTCATCATGATGATTTTGTTGTATCGTGCCTGCTCGATATCGAAACTGGCCCCGGAACCCGCGCCGACCACCTGAATGATGGCTGCGCATTCCTTGTTCGACAGCATTTGCGCCAGTGAGGCCTTCTGCACGTTGAGAATCTTGCCTCGAATCGGCAACAACGCCTGGAAACCGGAGTTTCGTGCGGCCTTGGCGGTGCCCAATGCGGAATCGCCCTCGACGATGAACAGTTCCGCCACATCATCGTTGCCCGGTTGGCAATCAGACAGTTTCGGCGGCATGGAAGCGGATTCGAGCGCATTCTTACGGCGGGTGACCTCTTTGGTCTTACGCGCCTGAATGCGGGCGTGCATCTCACCGACGATCTTTTCAAGTACGCGGCCGGATTGCTCCTTGTAGCCACGCTTGGAACCGGTGATCATCTCGCCGAACTGCCTGTCGGTCATGCGGGTGACAATCGGTTTGACCTGCGCGGTACCCAGCACATCCTTGGTCTGCCCCTGGAACTGGGGTTCGGCGATACGTATGGTCACCACGGCCACGAGGCCGGCCATGATGTCGTCGCGCTCGACCTTCATGTTGGAATCCTTGAGATTCACCTTGAGCTTGCGCGCGTTGTCCTCCACGGCCTTGCGGATCTGTTTGGTGATGCCTTGCAGGAAACCATCCACGTGCATACCGCCGCCTGGAGTTTCGACCACGTTCACGAAGCTGCGCATGGTGGTATCGTAACCGTCGGTCCAACGCATGGCGATATCGACGGCACAGTCGCGGGTGACCTTCTGCGCGTGCAGTTCACCGCCTTCGCCTACGGCCTGGGTCTCCTCGACATAAGTGTCGTCACCGGTGATGCGCCAAATGTCGGAGACCGCCTCACCTTTGGAGAGGAAGTCGACGAAGTCCTTCACCCCACCGTTGTGGCAGAATTCCTCGACACGCGCGTGACCGTAGCGCTGTCGCGCCGGTTGCGACGGTTGCTCCGGTTGCTCATCACCGGTAGCGTTCTCTGGGCTCTCGACTTCGTCGGCATTGTCTATCGCTACCTCATCGAAGCTTTCGATCGCCGATCCGATATTATCCGTATCGTCCACCTCGTCCGTAGCGTCCACCACGGCATCCGACGTTCCGTCCGCCGGTACATCGATCTCCCGCATTTCGTCGATGGATTCGTCACCGGTTTCGGGAATATTCTCGTCAATGACGGTGATTTTCAGTCCCGGTACCAGAAAACTGGTCTGACGTACACGGTCGATAAGCTGCTCATAACTGAATTCGGCGGTGTCATTGAAGATTTCCGGATCGGCCCAATATCGGATACGGGTACCGGTGGTCTTCGGACTGACCTTGCCGATGATCTCCAACTCGGTCGGACGGTTCTTGCGCGTGCGTTTGAACGGCGAATCGGGAGACGGATGCTCCGGATCCGCATCGGCGTACACACCGGGATGTCCCTGGTGGAACGACATGTGATGCGTTTTGCCGTCACGATCCACTTCGACGTCAAGTCGGGAGCTCAAAGCGTTGACCACCGAAGAGCCCACGCCATGCAAACCGCCGGAAGCGCCATAGGAGGAATTGCCGAACTTCGCGCCGGCGTGAAGCTTGGTGAGCACCACTTCCACGCCGGTAAGCTTGGTTTTCGGTTCCACGTCGACGGGAATGCCACGGCCGTTGTCGGCGACTTCGACGGAACCATCGGAATGCAACGTCACGACAATATGGTTGCAGGCACCGGCAAGGGCCTCATCGACGGAGTTGTCGATGATCTCCCACAGACAGTGCATCAGACCCTGGCTGTCGGTCGTGCCGATGTACATGCCCGGACGCTTGCGCACCGCGTCCAGACCTTCCAGCACGGTTAGGCTGCCTGCGCCGTAATTATCCTTGGCCATACTCCTCATTCCACGGTTGTGTCGGTTACACGAGAGAAGTCGGGAAATCCACTTCTTTCAGGGATTTCCCGACTTCGTCCATACGTTTTTCCGTTCGAATCACTGATCCAGGAAGTCGCGTAGCGTCTGCGAACGGGACGGGTGGCGCAGCTTCGACATGGTCTTGGATTCGATCTGGCGAATACGTTCACGGGTCACGCCGTACACACGGCCGATATCATCCAATGTCTTCGGCTGGCCGTCTTCCAAGCCGTAACGCATCTTGATAACGCCGGCTTCACGCGGAGACAGGGTTTCGAGCACCTGCTTGAACTGCTCCTGCAGCAACGAGAAGGCGACCGCATCGGACGGTGCGATGGCGTCGGTATCCTCAATCAGATCGCCGAACTCGGAATCGCCATCCTCACCCAGCGGGGTGTGCAACGAAATCGGCTCACGCCCGTACTTCTGCACTTCCTGCACCTTCTCGACAGGCATATCGAGCTCGCGCGCCAGTTCATCCGGCGTAGGCTCACGACCCAGATCCTGCAGCATCTGACGTTGCACACGGGACAGCTTGTTGATGACCTCGACCATATGCACGGGCACACGTATGGTGCGGGCCTGATCGGCCATGGCTCGGGTGATGGCCTGACGGATCCACCACGTCGCATAGGTGGAGAACTTGAAGCCCTTCTTCCAATCGAACTTCTCGACGGCACGAATCAGGCCCAGGTTGCCTTCCTGGATCAGATCGAGGAACAACATGCCACGGCCGGTGTAACGCTTGGCAAGCGACACCACCAGTCGAAGGTTGGCCTCCAGCAGATGGTCCTTGGCCTTCTTGCCGTCATTCGCCGCCCACTTGAGCTCACGCCTACGCTTGAAATCCATCTGACTGGCCTCGGTGTCCAACAGATGCTGGGCATACAGGCCAGCTTCGATACGTTCGGACAGGTCGACTTCCTGTTCCGCATTCAGCAGGCTTACGCGTCCGATCTGCTTCAGGTAGTCCTTGACCGGATCGGCGGTGGCGCCGGCAGCGATTACACGACGCTTCGGGTTGCCGGACGGAGTCAGATTGTCGTCGTCATCATCATCTCGCACGACGAAAGCGCCCTTTTCCTTGGGCTCCTCAGGCTTCTTGCGTTCCTCGTCGTCCTCATCCTCGTCATCTTCAGGCTCGGATTCCTCATCCTCGTCGAGATCGGCCTCATCGTCTTCCGCGTCGACGTCGTCGAGATCATCGTCGAAATCGTCGAGATCGGCCTCATCGACCTGATCCTCTTCGCCATCAAGGGTATCTTCGTCCTCGATCGGCTCATCCTGCCTCTTGGCGGGAGCTTTCTTCTTCGCGGTAGTCTTACGCGGGGTCTTCGTGGCCGGGGTCTTCTTGGCCGCAGCTTTCTTGGTGGAGGCCTTGCGCGAGGGGGCTTTCTTCGTGGAGGTGGTCTTATCGGTCAGATCAGCCTGTTCAGTGCTCGCCGTCGTTTCCTTAGTGGCCAAACTTATCCTCCTGCATGATCCTGCCGGAAGCATATACCACACGGGCCCACTTCTGGCAAGGGCAAATCGTCAACTATGTGAGTAAACCATCTTCCAAGGACGATTATTCCCCAATCGGCGAAGTCCCCCAGCGCCATTCATCCGGCTCACGGTGTGTCGCCTATGGTTTCACCGATCCACGCCGGACCGACATGCCGATGCACGGCCGAGCAGACTATCGCTGCCAGCGAACACCCCTCATCGATCGCGAGGGCGCGCATCGCGCACGGCATGGCGCGATCGTCTCCCAGCCACCACAGGACGTAACCGGTTACCGCCAGCGGCTGCACATGGTAGGACTCCGGCACCATCGCGATGATATCGAGCAACATGCCAATGCCACGGCCGCAACGCGCCATATCGGGATGTGTGGCGGCATCATGGAACGATGCGCTGAGCAACTCCTCCAGACGACGCGCATTGCGCGGCAGCATGGGCCGTGAAGCGAAGTCGAGCAGAAACTCACGCGGGCAACGTTCCTCATCGATGATGATCGAGATCAACAGGGCATCACGAATGGCCAGGGTCCGGCTCATACCGACCGCGAGCGCGGCCATGTCCGCCCGACCGAGATCGCCTCCGCACCGTAGCGTCTCCATCCAATGATCGAGTGGCTCCCGCAGATACATGTGAATGGCGTCACACATACCCTGCTCCCTGCAATGTTCACGAAGCATTCTACCCGTGACGTCCAGTTCCCGCTCGGAAAATGGCATGGGGCGTTCGCCGTCGCCCGTTTGTGATGTCCGCGGCTCCTGCGCGCGCGAACATGGGCCACGTTCCTGCCCATACCCGCACTTCCTGCCATCGTTGCCATCGTTCACACCGTCCATGTCATGAACCTCCTCGGTCGTTCTCGGTTTTCGGGTCCTAACAGGCCCTTGGAAGGCACTATGCCGTATCGCACGGCTTCATCCGTTCTTTTTCCGCCCCTGTGGTCGGAGGATGCGCCCTTCGGCGTTTCGTAACGGTTTTTTTCCGTGGCAGGCGTTGCGAATATTGAGATTCGCTCTTGTCGAAAGGCTGTGGATAACTGAAGGTATGAGTAGCTCCACGGATTTGGAACAGATCGAGTCCCGCATTGTCGAATTGGTGAAGGATTTCGTCACGCCGCATGCCGACGATGCGGTGGCTTCCTCCTGCAAAGACGTCGCCGATGCGGTGGCCCGTCAGGCGGTCACGTCCAGCGAAGGCGGCAAAAGGTTGCGCGCGTTGCTGACGTTGGATTCCTTCCGCGCATTCGCCGCCGATGCCGCTAAGGAGTCCGATTTCGACGCGGTGTTGAATCTGGCCTGCGCGGTTGAGGTGTTCCAGACCGCTGCCTTGGTGCACGACGACATCATTGATGACTCCGATTTGCGCCGCGGCAGGCCGTCCGCGCATCGGGCACTGGCTTCCGGCACGCATAGCGATGCGATAGGACGTGGCCTGGGCATCATGTTGGGAGACATGCTCGCGACATCCAGCGTGGATATCGCCAACCGTGCGGCACGTCGCCTGTCACGTTCCGATGATGTGGTCGGCGCGTTTCTGACCATGCATCGCGAGGTGGAGATCGGACAGGTGCTGGATCTTGCCGTGGAGTTGAATCCGCTGGACGATCCCGAGGAACTGGTCCGTGCCTCATTGAACGTGTTCCGTTGGAAGACCGCCAGTTATACCACCATCGCCCCTTTGGAATTCGGCATGCTCGCCGCAGGATTGGATGCCTCCGCCGCTCGCGACCTTGCCATGTCGATCGGTCTGCCGTTGGGTCTGGCGTTCCAGCTTGCGGACGATTTGCTAGACGTGATCGGCTCAAGTCTCAACACCGGCAAGCCTGTCGGTGGAGACATTCGTGAGGGCAAGCGTACCGTATTGCTGGCCGACGCCCTCAGCGGCGCCGACGAGCCGGAACGTGCGGAGCTTATCGGCATGTGGGAAGCGCCATCCCGCTGCGAGGAACAGGTGAGACGGGCCATCACGCTGTTTGCGTCAACAGGAGCCATCGAACGTTCCCATGGTCGGATTCGTAATCTATGGAACGCCTCGAAAAGCATCATCGACGCGTTGGACGTGCCAGATGACCGCAAGGAGTTGCTGATCAGGGCCTGTGCGCGGTTCGTGCCGACCGTCGTCTAGGAGAGGCGGCGGCAACACTCCCCCATGTTCTCGTTGCGGAATCCGCGAAAGCCTGCTTGTAGACTGAGGTGAGGATACCGCTTGTCGAGAGATTTTCAGAAGGAACCATACGGATCAACCATGAGTGAAGCTTCACACGCACCCGAAGGGCAAGTCATCGAAGGCCGCTATCGGGTCGTCAGCAAAATCGCCGAAGGCGGCATGGCCACGGTGTATCAGGCCATGGACGAGCGTCTGGAGCGCACCGTCGCCATCAAGATCATGCACACCCAATTGGCGCAGGGCCCCCATCGCGATCAGTTCGTACAACGGTTCCACCGCGAGGCCAAGTCGGCGGCCGCCATCGCCAACCCTCATATCGTACAGGTGTATGATACCGGCGAATTCAATGGTCTGGACTATCTCGTCATGGAGTATGTGCATGGCGTGAACCTACGGTACGAAATGAACCAGCAGGGCACGTTCAGCGTACGCGAGACACTACGCGTCGTGGGCGAAACACTGGATGGCCTTGCCTCGGCCCACCGTGCCGGCGTGGTGCATCGTGACATCAAGCCGGAGAATATCCTGCTCAACGATCGCGGGCATGTGCAGATCACCGATTTCGGTCTGGCGAAGGCCGCCTCGCAGGCCACGTTGTCTTCGACGGGGATGCTGCTTGGTACGGCGGCCTATCTGGCACCGGAAATGATCGAAAACAATCAGGCCACCCCGCAAGGCGATCTGTATTCCGTAGGCATCATGGCATGGGAAATGTTGACCGGAGAGGTGCCGTTCACTGCGGATAATCCGGTGACGCTCGTATTCAAGCATGTGCATGAGGATGTACCGTCCGTGTCCACAAAGTGCCCCGGCATCAATGCGGATGTGGCCGCGTTCATAGCGCATATCGCCGCCCGATCCGTCGATGCGCGCCCTGCCGACGCCTCCGTGGCGTTGCAAGAGCTGCAACGACTGCAGTCCAAACTGTCGATCGAGGATTGGCAATATCGTTTACCCCCTTCCAACGACGTGACTGGCCCCGATGACGCCACTGCGCCCATGATTTCGCCGATTCCCGAACCACCAGCACCTCCGACGAAGACCACCGTCATGTCGCCGGACGCCACCACGCAACTGCCACCATCACTGGCGTTCCTGCAGGAGAACGCTCCACGGCGAACACCCGACGCCACGCAGGTAATCGGAACAGGTACGGGCAACGACGGTGCCGCGCCGTCTTTCACCGGGCAGCGGACACCAAGCGAGAATGGCGAGGTCAAGGAGCAACGCAACAAATCGCATGGACCGCTCATCGCAGCCGCAGTCGCGGCGCTGCTGGTAATCGGCGGAATCGGCGGCGGTTGGGCATGGTGGTATTACCGTGGTCCCGGTAGCTACTGGACCATGCCGACCCCCACGGGAATCCAATGCGCAACCGGACAGACTTGCCGCATCACCAATACTTCATGGAGCGAATACGAACGTCTGCTGAAAGTCGCCAACATTCCATACTCAACCAGCAAAGCCTATGACGACACCATCGCCAAAGGCAACATCATCTCCACCGATCCGGCGAACGTGCTCGACCATGTCAGCAAGAGGAACGGTCAGAAGGTGAAAATCGTGATTTCCCAAGGAGTGAAGCAGGCGACCGTGCCCGCCGATATTCTCGATGCGACCAGTGCGAACGGCAAAGATCCGATCAATGCGCTGAAAAAAGCCGGCTTCGATGACATCGAACAAACCGCCGCCTCCGACGACGATTATTCAATGGACGTGCCGCAAGGCGCATTGCTGAGCATCAGCGTCGATCCGGGCACGACGTTGCCTCATAACACGAAGATTTCGGTTACGCTCTCACAGGGTCCGAAGCCCGTGACCATGCCGGATATCGTCGGCAAGACGCAGGATGAGGCGCAACAGGCACTGGATGAGCTCAAGCTCACTGCGAACTGGACTGAACAGTTCGATGACAAGATTCCCCAAGGGCAAGTGATTTCAGCTTCCGCCAAGTCCGGTGACGCCCTGCATTGGGGAGATGAGGTGGATGTGGTCGTTTCGAAGGGTCCGGAAACGGTGACCCTGCCGAATTATGTGGGCCAAAAGGCATCCGAAGCAAAAAGCGCGCTGGAAAAGCTGGGCTTCAGCGTGAAAATCAGTTCGCAGTTGACCTTGGATTCCAGCCAGGACAAGAAAGTAGCCTCACAGGATCCGGTCGGCGGCACTGAGGTTCGTTTGCACCAGGAGGACGGCACGCCGACCACCGTCACCCTGAAAATGTACTCATCCCTGTTCTAAGTCATCTTCCGGGTTCCCACCTGCGGGAACCCGGAAGGAATCAGGCCTCTTCCTTGGCTTTGAGTTGCTCCTTGATCTTCTGCGCGTACTCATCCACGTATTCCTGACCGCTCATCTTCTGGATCTCCATGGTCACGCGATCGGTCAAGGAACGCAGATCGTCATGAGTGATCTGGTCCGCCGGCTTCTTTTCGACTTCGATCGGCTTGCCGTAAATCACCGCGGTCTTGCCCTTGCCCGGAATGACCTGGCCGGGCACCTGCAACTCACGTGAACCGATGATGGCCGTCGGGATGATCGGACAGCCGGTCTCATATGCCAGGCGTGCGGCACCGGTGTGCCCCTTGTACAGTCGTCCATCGGGGCTGCGTGTGCCCTCGATATGGATGCCGAACAGGTGTCCGTCCTCGAGAATCTCACGGGCATGATTCAACGCGCCGAGCGACTTGGAACCGCCGGAACGATCCACCGGGAACACGCCGACGGAGGTGAACCACCACTTCTTGAACCGGCCCTTGATGCCTTTGCCCTCGAAGTACTCGGCCTTACCCATGAAGTGAATCATACGTGGGCTGGTCAACGGCAGCAGTGCGTCGTCGATGACGGCAAGATGGTTGGCCGCAATGATGGCGCCGCCCTCGTGCGGAATATGCTCAAGCCCTTTGGCGGTCGGCCCCAAGCGATGGATGGCGATCGGTCCCAGGCCTTTCACGAAAAACCAGTAGAGCATTCTTCACGATCCTCCCAGCGGATTGGCCTCCGCTTGATTAGAGTTATAGGTATGACTGACCTCAACAATAGCAACGCCGACGAAGAACACCCAAACGCCACGTCGAATGATGGCGCCGATGACCTTGACGCCGCCTGGGCCGAATTCACCCAATCCCACGCCGACGATCTGAAGGCCGTGGAGCAGTCACGCAACGCCAAACGCTTCGAGAAGCATGCGCAACGCCGCGAAAAGGAGGCGTTGCTATCGATCAACGACCTCGATCACGGCACGTTCACCGACGATATCCCGCAAGGCCGTGGACCTCGTGATTTCACCGGCTCAAGCTGGCTTGACACAGATAATGTCATGGACCGTTATGGCGATGATTTCGTGCCGCCGAACCCGAAGATCGGTCACGTCAAACCATCGAAGCTGGTGTTCTGGGCATTGCTGGTCGTCGGTGTGGCCGGCATCATCCTCTCGGTATTCGTGCCGGCATTGGCCGCGATTCTGGGATCGATCTTCGGCGTGTGCGCGCTGGTCGGCGCCGCAGGCCTGATTGCGCAGCACAAGGGCCATGCACAGACGCGCACTGACCCCTTTGACGATGGTGCACGCGTATAGGTACATACAGTTAGTGGCTGTTGGTTGCGAGTAACGGGTCACTACTCGCAACCAACAGCCACTAACCGGCCATCTTCAGGCTTCCAACTGCGAACAACGGGTTACTACTCGCAACCAAAGACCTCAAAGAGGCAATTTTAAGGCTCTTGATTGCGAGCATTCCCGGCGTACTGGCAGGTTCAGGCCTTCATTGCCTGAGCGGCGGTAATCCACTTGTCGAGCAGGGCCGTGGCATTGCCGGAATCGACCGTCTCCTCGGCGATGGCGTAAGCCACCTTGAAGCGTTCGGTCAGATTGGCGTCAGCCGGCACCAGATGACCGTCGGCCACGATGGCGGATGCCGCGTTCAACAGTGCGGTGGTGCGGAACGGCACATCCTTACCGGCGAAGAAGTCGCAGGCGAGCTGGGCGTTCAGTGCCGGCTCACCACCCTTGAGATCCTCGACGGTCACCTTGGCGAGACCGAGTTCCACGGTCGGGTCGAATTCGGTCTCGGTAACCTCGCCATCCTTGAATTCCCAAACGGATACCGGACCGGTCGGAGCCATCTCGTCAAGGCCTTCGCTGGAGGTGTAGACCATGCCGGTTTGCCCGTTGGCCGCATAGACTGCGGCCATGACCGGGCTCATCGCACGATTGGCACAACCGACGGCCATATGCTTCGGGGACGCCGGATTGGTCAGCGGGCCGAGCACGTTGAATACACAGGGCACCCCCAGAGCGGCGCGCACGGGGCCTACGAAACGCATGGCTGGATGGAAGGTGCGTGCGAACGCGAATGCGATGCCGCATTCGTTACCGACTTCAGCAACCTGCTCAGGAGTCAGGTCAAGCGGCAGCCCCAACGCTTCGAAACAGTCGGCGGTGCCGCACTTCGAGGAGGCGGCACGGTTACCATGCTTGACGACCTTCACACCGGAGGCCGCAGCCACCACGGCGCCCATGGAGGACAGATTCACGGTGGCGGCTCCGTCACCGCCGGTACCGACGATATCGGTGGTTTCGCCGTCAATGTTCAGTGGGATGGCATGGTCGACCATGGCCTTGGCCGCACCGCGCACCTCGTCCGTGGTCAGGCCCAGTTGCTGCTGGGTGGCGAGTACCGCACCCACTGCGGCCGGATCGGCGTTGCCATTCATCAGGTCATCAACGAACCACTCGGACTCCTCCGCGCTTAAGTGGTCCCCTCCGACCAGCTTGGTGAGGATTGACTTCCATGTGATTTCGGCCATGATGCCCTCCTTGGCGTTTCGGCGCGCCAGCGATGTATACGTAACGCCGCCAATTCTATCGATTCCAGATTTCCACACCACCCCTCGTCCATATCACGAACAAGGCAAGAGCTCCCACGGGTGCGAGTGCCAGACGTAAAGCTGACGACTCATACCAATGGGAGCTCCGTTAGGTCAGCGAGACCTGTCTATCCAAGGCATTGTGATGCCCGTTTGAGATGCGCCTTCCTTCACTGCTCGTTCTGGCCGTGGCACATCTTGTACTTGCGACCGGAACCGCACGGGCACTGGGCGTTCTTACCGGTTCCCGGGAAGGTACGGCCATCGGCCCATGGTGAGCGCAATTCCTCACTCTTCGGACGCTTGTTGGCCGGAACCTTGCCTTCGGCGTGGCTAATCGGCTGCATGCCGACGATGCCCGGCTCGGCCTTATGCTCTTCAGCAAGCTCGTCAATGGCGGCCTTTTCGGCTTCGTCATCGGTCTCCGGCTCAGTGGGAGCGGACTGTCCGGTGGGCTCTGCCTCGCCTTCAAGCCCCATCACGGCTTCGGCTGCGTTCACGGCCTCGTCCTCATCGGATTCGGTTTCAGTGTCCTCGGTGACGGCCACACGTTCGATATCCACGTGGAACAGCAGCTGGATGGATTCCTCCTTGATGGCCTCGATCATGGAGTTGTACATCTGGTAGCCTTCGCGCTGGTATTCGACCAGCGGGTCGCGCTGGCCCATGCCACGCAGACCGATGCCGTCCTTGAGGTAGTCCATCTCGTAGAGGTGCTCACGCCACTTGCGGTCGAGCACGGCAAGCACCACACGACGTTCGAGTTGGCGCAGGCCTTCTTCGCCGAGCTTCTCTTCGAAGTCGAGATACTGGTCCTTGGCGTCGGCGACGATGAGGTCCTTGACTGCCTCGACGGCCTTGTCTCCCTTGAGCTTGGAGACGGCATCCTTCGCGGCGTCCTGGTCCACCGCAATCGGATATACGGAGGCGAGTGCCTTGAACAGGCCTTCCCAATCCCAGTCCTTCGGCTTATCGGAGCCCTTGTTGGCACCCTTGATGTAACTCGTCACGGTATCTTCAATGAAACGCAGGATATCGTCATGGATATCCTCGCCCTTGAGCACCGCCTGACGTTCGGCGTAGATCACGGTACGCTGTTTGTTCATCACGTCGTCGTACTTCAGCACGTTCTTACGGATTTCGAAGTTACGTGATTCCACGGCCTTCTGCGCGGTACGCACACCCTTGGACACGCTCTTAGCCTCGATCGGCTCGCCTTCCGGCATACCCTTGGCCATGACGCGAGCCACGAGCTGGGTGTTGAACAGGCGCATCAGATCGTCTTCGAGCGACAGATAGAAGCGGGATTCGCCCGGATCACCCTGACGGCCGGAACGGCCACGCAGCTGATTGTCGATTCGGCGGGATTCGTGACGTTCGGTGCCCAGCACGTACAGGCCACCGAGGTCGACGACCTCCTCATGCTCGTCCTTGACCTGCTCCTTGATTTCAGCCAAGGTGCCCGGCCAACGCTTCTCGTATTCGTCCGGAGTGTCGTCCGGCGAGTAGCCCTCGGACTTGAGCTTGGCGTCGGCAAGGAATTCGACATTACCGCCGAGCATGATGTCGGTACCACGGCCGGCCATGTTGGTGGCCACGGTGACGGCGCCCTTACGGCCTGCGACGGCCACGACGGCGGCTTCCTTGTCGTGCTGCTTCGCATTCAGGACCTGATGCGGAATCTTGGCCACGTCAAGCAGTGAGGAGACGATTTCGGAGGATTCCACGGAAGCGGTGCCCAGCAGGACCGGCTGGCCCTTCTTGTGACGCTTGGCGACATCACGCACGATGGCGGCGAGCTTTTCCTTCTTGGTGCGGAAAATCAGATCGTCCTGATCCTCGCGGATCATCGGCTTGTTGGTCGGAATCGGAAGTACGCCAAGCTTGTAGGTGCCCATGAATTCGGCGGCCTCGGTCTCTGCGGTACCGGTCATGCCCGACAGTTTGTCGTACATGCGGAAGTAGTTCTGCAGGGTGATGGTGGCGAAGGTCTGGTTTTCGGCCTTGACCTCCACGCCTTCCTTGGCCTCGATGGCCTGATGCAGGCCTTCGTTGTAGCGACGTCCCGGCAGGATACGACCGGTGTGCTCGTCGACGATGAGCACCTCGCCTCCGGTCACGACGTAGTCGCGGTCACGCAGGAACAGCTCCTTGGCCTTGATGGCGTTGTTCAGATAGCCGATCAGGGCGGTGTTGTTCGGCTCGTACAGATTGTCGATGCCAAGATAGTCCTCGACCTTGGTGATGCCCGGATCGAGAATGCCGACGACCTTCTTCTTCTCATCGACATCGTAGTCCTCGTCGCGGGTGAGCTTCGGGACCAGGCGCGCGAACTGGCGGTACCAACGAGTCACGTCGCCTTCGGCAGGTCCGGAGATAATCAACGGGGTACGGGCTTCGTCGATGAGGATGGAGTCGACCTCGTCGACGATGGCGAAGTGATGTCCGCGCTGCACCAGGTCGGATTTTTCCCAGGACATGTTGTCGCGAAGGTAATCGAAGCCGAATTCGTTGTTGGTGCCATAGGTGATGTCGGCGTTGTACTGCTTGCGACGCTCCGGCGGCTTCTGATCGGTGATGATGCAACCGGTGCTCATGCCGAGGAATCGATAGACACGACCCATCAGCTCGGCCTGATAGCTGGCCAGATAGTCGTTGACGGTGACGACGTGAACGCCCTTGCCTTCCAACGCGTTCAGATATGCCGGCAATGTGGCGACAAGGGTCTTGCCTTCACCGGTCTTCATTTCGGCGATATTGCCCCAGTGCAGGGCGGCGCCGCCCATCAGCTGCACATCGAAGTGGCGCAGTCCGAGCGTACGCTTGGACGCCTCACGAACGGTAGCGAAGGCTTCCGGCATGATCTTATCGAGGGATTCGCCGTTGTCGATGCGTTCCTTGAACTTGGCGGTCTGGCCTTTGAGCTCCTCGTCATTGAGGGCCGCAATCTCGTCTTCCAGCGCATTGGTCGCTTTGGCGACGTTCTCAAGTTTCTTGATCTGTCGGCCTTCGCCCATACGCAGGGCTTTGTCAACGATATCTACCACAATCACTCCCTTGGTGTATGCGTGTTTCCTTAGGCGAGATTAGTCTTGCCGCACCGTTTTCGGAAAAACATCGTCCATTTTACGGTATTTTCCGCGTGTTGTGTTCCGGCATGCAAAAAAGGGATCCGCACGATAAGTGCGAATCCCTTCAATGATCGGCTTCGGCGATTGCCGTCACCGAATGCCGAAAATCACTTCTTGACATTCTCCGGAGTATCGATCTCGAAGACGCCGTAGCTCCAGCCGTGACGATGATAGACGACGGACGGACGACCTGTCTCCTTGTTTACGAACAGGAAGAAGTCATGCCCGATCAGTTCCATCTCGTACAGCGCCTCGTCGATGGTCATTGGCTCGGCGACATGCAGCTTGCGACGGATGACGATGGGAGTATCGCCAACCTGAACTTCAACGGATTCACCAGGGCCGAGATCCGTAGCCACGGCATCGGCCGGGCTGTTGTTCGGTTCCTCGACCGGTTCCACAGTCGGTTCCGGCTCAACCACGCCCATGTCGACCGGGACCGGGTTGGTGTAGCCACGGCGATGATCCTTGCGGCGATCGCGGGTGCGGCGCAGGCGCAGGGTCAGCTTGTCAAGAGCCATATCCAGTGCGCTGAATTCGTCGGCGCTGGAAGCTTCGGCACGCACTACGGTACGGCCCGCGATGACGGTGATTTCCACGCGCTTGGCGGTGTCGGCCTGACGCGGATTGCCCTCATGCGACAGTACGATCTGCACGCGCTGCGCATCCGGAGCGATAGCGGTCACACGATTCATCTTGCTTTCGACAACGTCACGGAACCTTTGCTTGATCTGCGTATGACGTCCGGTAACGACGATTTCCATGTGGACCTCCCTAGACTCAAGCGGTGTTACCCGCTATATGTGGACCAAACGGCTGCTCCGCCGCTTGGGTAGTTTTATTGTAGCCGCAATCGTACGGATTTCACGGAATACCACTACAAGAAAACCGATATTTTTCTGATTTCCTTTTTCGTCATACCTATTGCTATCATGGTGCGTTTGAGACCTCTTGATGACCGCGATCATGAAGATGATTGAGGAACTTCCGGGCTCCACAGAGCACGATGGCGGATAACGTCCGCCCAGGGCGACCTGAGAGATAGCGCAACAGAGAACAGACCGCCGGTCTTCGGACCGGTAAGGGTGAAACGGTGGCGTAAGAGACCACCGGACCGCTGGCAACAGTCGGTCGCATGGCAAGCCTCATCGGGAGCAAGGCCAAGCAGAAGGCGTTTGAGGGCTGCTCGCCCAATGCCTTCGGGTAGGCTGCTAGAGCCTGACGGCAACGTCAGGTCGAGATGGATGGTCATCCGTGCCTTACGGCACGACAGAACCCGGGGTATAAGAGGTCTCAATCCCTTTCTTCCACGAACAGTTCCTGTGCAATTTCCCGCAGGATTTCGGGGTTATGCCCCTTGCGCCCCCCAGCACTCCACAGGCGGCGCCTTCGCACTTCAAGATCCATCCCGGCGGTCTTACGTGCGGTACGACGGCCCAACTCCCATGCGGCATCATCGAATACGCCTCGCGAATCGGCTTCGGCGCACACTCGTTGCGCCAACACACGATCGACGCCTTTGCGGGTCAGTTCCGTCACCGCTCCCCTGCGCCCCATAAGACGGGCGGCGCAATAGCGCACCGCGGACTGTGCATAGGCCTCATCATCGATAAGCCGCACTCGAGTCAGCCGTTCGATGACATCATCAACCACATCGGGCAAATAGCCCTTGCCCAAAAGTCGTTCCCGCAGAGCCCCTGATGATCGAGGAGCCGCATCCAGCAGGCGCAACGCGGCCTCACGACACGCATCAAGGTCAGACGGGTCTCGCGGCGTGTCTGACCTTTGTCCATCGACATGCCGACGCGACACGCGCATGGTCGCGCGTCGGCGTTCCACCGGCGAGTCGCGCCGATTCCAGGAACGCCCATATTCGTCAGCGTGCGGCTCCCGATGCGAGGAGGGATCCTCACACACGACCTGAGTCGGCCGAAGATCCCGTTCTTTCAGAAATGATTCAGCGCTGATCATGCATCAGGCCTTGGTCGATGCCGGTTTGGCGCCCTTTGCCGTCTTCGACTCGCCTTTGCCGCTTTCGCTTGCCGCAGTCTCATTCCCATCGCCGTCTTCAGCGAACTGATCAGTCGGTTCAATCAGTCCAAACGCAGCCTTCACCCGATTTTCGATTTCTTCGGTGACCCCAGGATTGTCCTTAAGGAACTGACGTACGTTTTCACGGCCCTGACCAAGCTGGTCACCATCGTAGGTGAACCAGGAGCCGGATTTTTTGACGACATTGACTTGCAAGGCCATGTCGAGCACGGAACCTTCCTTGGAGATACCCTCGCCGTAGAGCACGTCGAATTCAGCGGACTTGAACGGCGGAGCCATCTTGTTCTTCACGACCTTGACCCTAGTGCGGTTGCCCACGGCCTCGTCACCGTTCTTGATGGTCTGTATGCGGCGGATATCCATGCGTACCGAAGCATAGAACTTCAGCGCCTTGCCACCGGTGGTGGTCTCCGGATTGCCGAAGAACACACCGATCTTCTCGCGTAACTGGTTGATGAAGATTGCCGTGGTGCCGGCCTGGGCCAGCGCACCGGTCATCTTGCGCAAGGCCTGGCTCATGAGCCTTGCCTGCAGACCGACATGGCTGTCGCCCATTTCACCTTCGATTTCGGCCTTCGGCACCAACGCGGCCACGGAATCGATGACGATGACATCAAGTGCGCCGGAACGAATCAGCATATCGGCGATTTCCAACGCCTGCTCACCATTGTCGGGCTGGGACACGATCAGCGAATCGGTATCGACACCCAGCTTGCGGGCATACACCGGATCGAGTGCATGCTCGGCATCGATGAACGCAGCGACGCCGCCCTTCTTCTGCGCATTGGCCACGACATGCAACGCGAGCGTGGTCTTACCGGAGGATTCCGGGCCGTAAATCTCGACAATGCGACCCTTCGGCAGACCTCCGATGCCCAATGCCATATCAAGAGCCAACGAACCGGTCGGAATGACCTCGACGTCCTGCTCCGGGCGGTCCCCCAGACGCATGGCCGATCCCTTACCGAAGTTTTTCTCGACCTGTGCCAACGCCGTTTCCAGCGCGGCCTGGCGACGGGGGTCAATGCCGTTGGCGGCTTGGTTCTGCACGGCGCCTTTCGCCGCTGCATTCGTCTGTGCCATGGCTACTCCTTCTTCCAAGAACAATGGCGAATCTTTCCATTCACCGTAAAGTCCGACGGTTCTTTCATGCAAGCCCGAACGACCATGGTGGTCGAAGGACGCATATTCCGACACGCCGGTAGGCCGCAAAGCATTGGCATGACACGGTTTCTACCGTATCCCTGCCCAATGCCCCAGCCGGGCCTTGTCGAACATCTGTGGATAACTATACCCCATCGTACGAACATCTGTTCGAATCGTCGTTTCCGAACGTCACACTCAACGAACGGGCATGGGAGGCGCATTGTGATCCCTGCCCCAACGTTTGGAATCGGGGACGTTCATCTGATCACACAGCACATTCCAGATTACGCGAGGCTCCTCCCCCGCATCCAGTGCCTCAACCACCGTCATGCCATGCAATTCGGTCAGGCTCTGGTCATGGGCCAGCGATCGGCCATAGCTCCGCCCGAACACCTCTTCAAGCAACTGCCAAAATTCGCGTTCCTGCACGCGCCCAAGTGTACACAGTCCAGACCACATACGAAAAGGCGCCCGGCATCACCGGGCGCCCAATATACGGAGATTCCCTCCACGCCGCGGGAGGGCAAAGCCTCCTACGCTCCTACGGAGTCGAGATAGTCGGCGACCATGCGCAGCATCTGCGCGCTACTCAGGCCGAGCGACTGCGCAATGGAGGTGAGCAGCTCCGAGCTGGCCTCCTTCTGCCCGCGCTCGACCTCGGACAGGTATCCGAGCGAGACGCCGGCCTTCTCACTGACCTCCCGTAGCGTCTTATGATCACGGGTGCGCAGATCGCGCAACACATGCCCGATTGCCTCACGCAGGGAGACCTCCTTGGTCTCGGCGACGATTTCCGCTACATGAGGCGCAGCATGCATGCGCACCTTGTCGGCATCTTCTTCCTGCCACATGCGGGTCAACGCCGCTTGGCGTTCATCCTTGGCCCTCTTGGCCGCACGGGCACGAATTACCTGCTGCTGCGCGAACATCACCGCACGACGTTGAGCCGGAGTGAGCTCCCTCATACGAGCGGTACCAGGCTGTGCGGCGGAGACCATCTTCTTGAGTTCCGCGCGTTCCTTGGTGAGTGTCATCGCTTCCATTGTCGCCTGCCCCTTTCGTTGCTTTCAAACGTCCATTGTGGATAACACCCATCATCGGAAATTATTCCTGTGAAATAGCTGAAAGAGAGCTCAGATTTTGCAAAACACGTTGCACTACAGTCATTCTTACCTGTTCCCGCGTCCCCTGTAACCGCAACTCAATCACTTTTGTACGCCGACAGCGAACATTGCCGAATCCGTCAGGCATGGAAACACCGACGTATGCAAGGCCTGCCGGCTTGCCTCCATCCGGGCCGGGACCAGCCACGCCGGTGGTGGACAATCCCACGACGCAGTCGCCATCCTCCGGTTGTGCATACAGATCCGCAGCCGCCTCGGCCATCCGACGTGCGACCTCAGGATGCACCGCCCCCTCACGAGCGAGCAGATCGGCATCGACGCCCAGTATCGACGATTTGGCACGAATGTCGTACGTCACCACGGAACCGAGAAACACCTTCGAAGCGCCGGGAATGCGTACGAAGGCATCCGCCAGCAATCCCCCGGTCAGCGATTCGGCGGCGGCAATCTTGAAATGGCGCTCCTCGCAATATGCAAGAACAGCCGCGGCCAGCTCATCGCATCGTGCGTGCTGGCCCGCGACCGTCATCGGTTCTGCAGTCATAGCCGTTACTTGGATTCCTTCTTGCGCCCGCCGAAGGTGTTCACCAGATATTCGCCGCCGGAATACAGGCACAGGATGAGCGCCAGATAGATCAGCGCATAGGTGATGGTGTAGTAGACGGTCATCCACAGCGGAGTCGGCTGCAGGCTGTCGCCGGCCAGTTTCCACATCGGCAGCATGAGCATGGCCAGGCCGATGCATTGCGCCAGTGTCTTGTACTTGCCGGCTTGGGAGGCCGCGATCACCTTGCCGCCGGTGTCGATGACGAAGAAGCGCATGACGGTGATGCCGATCTCGCGAATGAGGAACAGGGCCGTAACCACCCAACCGAGAATCTGATTGCCGAATTCATTGAACGCCGCCGCCACGATCAGCGTGCCGCAGGTGAGCAGCTTGTCGGCGATCGGATCCATGAGCTTGCCCAGTTCGGTGACCTGGTTGTACTTGCGTGCCATCCAGCCGTCGAGTTTATCGGTGCACGCGGCGATGATGAAGATGACGGCCGCCGCCCAGCGCATGGCGACGTTATCGACCCCCCATGCGCCGGCCTTGACATAAAGCACCAGAAACACGATTACGAGGATGATTCGGGAGAAGGTGACGAGGTTCGGTGGCGCGTTCCAACCATCGAGCAGCGACGATTTACGTTTGTCTTGCTTTTCCATACCGTTCACGTTACCTCGAGACTTCTACCTTGTGACTATTGCATGCCGTCGGAGCCGTCCTGCTGCGGCGCGCCCGACGTAAGGGATGAGGTCTCCCCCCTGATGAAGGCGAGCACGGAAGGCAGGTCCTGCGGTTGCACCAACACCTCTCGCGCCTTGGAGCCTTCGGAAGGACCGACCACTCCACGAGACTCGAGCAGATCCATAAGCCTTCCGGCCTTGGCGAAGCCGACACGCAGTTTGCGCTGCAGCATGGAGGTGGAGCCGAACTGCGTGGTGACCACAAGTTCCGCGGCCTGCAGGAGCACATCCATGTCACCGCCGATGTCCTCGTCCGGTTCGATGGCCTTCTTCTCGGCCTCCTTGGACATCTCTTCGATGTCTTCGCGATAATGCGGCTTGCGCTGGGTGCGCACGAATTCCACGGCCCTACGGATTTCGGATTCATCGACCCATGCGCCCTGCACGCGCAGCGGCTTGGCCTGCCCCATCGGCAGGAAGAGTGCATCGCCCTGTCCGATCAGCGTCTCCGCACCGGTGGAATCGAGAATGACTCGCGAATCGGTGGCGGATGAGGTGGCAAAGGCCAATCGTGACGGGATATTCGCCTTGATCAGACCGGTGACCACGTCGACGGACGGACGCTGGGTGGCGAGCACCAGATGCACGCCTGCGGCTCGCGCCAGCTGGGTGATGCGCTGAATGGAGCTTTCCACGTCGTTCTTGGCGACCATCATGAGATCGGCCATCTCGTCGACGACCACAAGAATATACGGGTATGGAGCCACCTTGCGTTTGGAGCCTGCGGGCGCATGCACCTTGCCGGCACGAACGGCGGCATTGAAGTCCTTGATGTGACGGAAGCCGAAGAATTCAAGGTCGCTGTATCGGGCATCCATCTCCTTGACCACCCATTCGAGCGCCTGCGCGGCCTTCTTCGGATCGGTGATGATAGGTGTAAGCAAGTGCGGGATGCCGGCATACGCCGACAACTCCACACGCTTGGGGTCAACCATGATCATACGCACCTGATCGGGAGTGGAGCGCATGATCACGGAAGTGAGCATGGAGTTGATGAAACTCGACTTTCCGGAGCCTGTGGCACCGGCTACCAGCAGGTGCGGCATCTTGGTCAGATCGGCCGTCACGAAGTGGCCTTCCACATCCTTGCCGACACCGGTAAGCATCGGGTTCGGATCGTTCATGGCCTTGTCGGAGCGCAGCACGTCGCCAAGCACCACGGTTTCGCGGTCGGTGTTCGGAATTTCGATGCCGATGGCCGACTTGCCTTCGATCACGGACAGGATGCGCACATCGGAGCTGGCCACCGCATAGGCGATGTTCTTCTGCAGGTTGGTGACCTTCTCGACTTTGACGCCCGGACCGAGCTCCACCTCGTACATGGTCACGGACGGACCTCGCAGGAAGCCGATGACCTTGGCATCCACGCCGAACTGCTGGAAGGTGCCGGTCAGGGCGCGAATCACACGGTCATTCTCCGGCGTGTGCACGGCATGCGGCACGCCTTTCTTGAGCATGCCGAGGTCGGGAAGATGATACGGGGCGTCCGGAACGTCAGGCTCCGGCCCATCGTCGCCATGCGAGCCATCCAGGTCGTCCACAATCTCGCCGGTCGCGGCGTCGACCATCACGGCATCGCCATTGGCCGTCCCGTCTTCGTCGATGGTGGCCCACGGATCGTCGGCAACGGCACCGACCTGCTTGACCTCGCCCGCTGGAGTGGCGGCGGTCGGCATGGTGCCGCTTGCCGTGCCGATGGGTTCGGACGAGAGGGAGCGACCCGCAGACGGTTGCGCCATGGCCGTGGTATTGCCGGGGAAATCATCGGCGGACGGAGCCGCGGAGCCATCCATCGATGAGATGGTGCGCGTACCGCCGACCGGCTGATATGGCCGGTACGGATCCTGCACCATGGTCTCGGCCGTCTCGCCGTGGCTGGAGGCCGCATTGAGGAAGGCCTCATCGCCGGCATAGTGGTCAAGTTTGCCTTGTTCGTCCTTGCCTCGCCTGCGCAAGGAGAACCACTGCGACATTCTGGAGAACAGTCCACGCGTCGCCTGATCGTCATCGCCGGCGTCGGTGCCGTCGTGGGATGGCACGCCTTCGGCGAACGCAAGCGTGGTGTCGCCTACACGGACCTCGTTCGGGAACTGTTCGGCTTCGTCGTCCGCATGCGTCTTGCCTGAGCCGACGCCGAATCTGTCGCCCATCATGCGCAGGCCGTCGGGAATATCGGTCACCCGGGTATGGGTGATCAGCAGCAGCGAGAAGAGGATCACCACCACGAAGATGATGATGGCGAATGCCTTGGAAAGACCCCAGGCCAAAGGACATCCCAATACGTAGCCAAGCAGGCCGCCCGACCGTTGCAGCAGCGCTATGTCGAAAGCCGGCGAATCCGAAGCCATGGCCGCATCGAGAATCGAACATATCGACCATAGGATCATGAGCCAGCCCAACGCCATGCGAGCATTCTCGCTACGGCGTTCGGTTTTGCGCATGAGACTGAACACCACAAGGGCCAAGAACACGGGCAGTACCACGCTCATCAGGCCAAGAGCGCCGGACGCCAACGCGTGCAGGGCACGTCCGAACACGCCTTGTACACGGAACCATTCGGAAGCGCAGAAGAGCACGGCGAGAATCACCATGACGAAGCAGGCGATGTCGCGCCGGTATGCGGTGAGGATACCTGTCGTGGAGGACCGCTCGGGATCCATGACCTTGGTATCACCTGAGCGCGCCTTGCCCGGGGAGCCTTTGCCGCCTGTTTGTCCGTTGGAAGATGCTGTTCGTGCCATAACGGTCCTGATTTTACCCATTGGCACGCCCATGTCATGCCGTCGCTCCCGATTCGAACACAATCTCTAACTCAACCGAACGTCGTATTTCAGTAAAAACAACATTGTTAAGTACCTTTAAGCGGATTTCTCCCGAAATCACTGAAATCGACTGAAACACTCCCACTGTTACTTAAGCGGTTCAGTCGCTAGCGTGGGTAATACACGTTCTATCTCGACGCAGAGTACGTGTTCACACGATCAAGGAAGACAACGAAGGAACATGGGAACAGTAACGAAAAGATTGCTGGCAACGGCCGCGGCAGCCTCTACCATCCTCGGTATGAATGCCCTTCCAGCCATTGCGGCAGAAGACAATCCGACCTCTTCGAACAACACGGTGAACATCAGTGACGTCAATGCCACAGACGAAACGAGATCCTTGTTTGCCAAGCTTCGCGACAGCAAGGCAGGCGACCTGCGGTTCGGCCAACAGCACGCAACTGATGAACATATCAGCTCAACCGCTTCAGAAGGCGACGTCTACGAGATGACCGGCAAATACCCGGCCGTATTCGGCTGGGACGCTGGGCTCGCGCTGCGAGGCGCGGAGAAACCAGGCTCCGGCAGCGACAAGCAGGCCAATGCCAAGGCACTGGCCCAGAACATCGTCGACGCAGATGCCAAAGGCGCCATCGTGACGCTATCCGCACACTGGTACAATCCGGGCACCGGCGGCGATTTCAACGACACCACCGCCGTCGCATCCGAACTATTGCCGGGAGGCAAGTATTCCGGCACCTTCAATGAGGAGCTTGATGCCATCGCGGCCACCGCACAACAGGCCAAGCGCAGCGACGGCACGATGATCCCGATCATCTTCCGCCCACTGCACGAAAACAACGGGGGCTGGTTCTGGTGGGGATCGACGCACGCATCCGCCAACGAGTACAAGGAACTGTATCGCTACATCGTCGATTATCTGCGTGACGTCAAGGGCGTGCACAACCTGCTCTACGCCTACTCCCCCGGCGGCGTATTCAACGGCGACTCCACCGACTACCTCGCCACCTATCCGGGTGACCAGTGGGTGGACGTGCTCGGCTACGACGAATACGACACCGATAATTCCTCCGACGATTCGAACGACTGGATCAACACGGTGATCAAGGACCTCAAGATGATCGGAGACGAAGCGACCAGCCGCGACAAGATCGTCGCCTTCACCGAGTTCGGGCGTTCGGGAGAGCGCAAGTTCAACGAATCCGGAACCGGAGACAAGGACACCAAGTTCTTCTCCGAACTCGCCGATGCCATCGCCAAGGAGGTCCCGAACATCGCCTATATGATGACCTGGGCGAATTTCGGCGGCTCCGGCGAAGGATTCCAATCGTACACCCCATGGAAGGGATCCGATGGGGAACAGGACTTCAAAGACTTCGCCGACAGCAACGCGAACCTCATGGCATCCAAAGATAACGTCGATTATTCGAGCGCTCCGGCGGCCACGGAGCAGACCGGCACCGCACGCATCGTGACCCCTGTGGGAGGCAATCGCGTAACCGACACGAAACTCACCATCCGCGTCAAAACCGAAGGGCTGCAGTACTCCCGTCTCGACACCGAATCCGCCACCGTGACCACCGACCGTGGGCAGAACGTGAAGCTCACATACTCCTGCAACGGCTATTTCATCGGCACACTGGACCTTGAAGCGGCAGGCATCAAGCTCGATCAGTCCAAACTCACCTTGACCGCACATGTCAGCACCAAGGACGGCAGGGAGCTTGCGGCCGCCGACGGCGACGGTACGGTAAGCGTGAAGCTCGGCGCCAAGCCGGAACAGACCGTGGACGATGTGGAAAGCTTCGATTCCTACGATTCCGATGCCGAATTGCAGACGGTCTACTCGCCCAATCACAGCACGAAGGCCAATCTCACGCTCACCGACAGTCCGAAGGACGACGGCACCAAAGCCGGCAATCTTCATTATGATTTCGTAAGCTACCCCGACTACAACGGTTTCCAGCGCTCATACACGCCCAAGCAGGATTGGTCCGGCTTTTCCAAGCTGAACATGTATCTCAAGGCGGATGGCTCCGACCACAAGTTCGTGGTGCAGATCAACGCCGGCGGCGTGACCTTCGAAGCCTATCCGAAAATCGACGGCAAGGACGGGCACGAAGTGTCGCTGAACTTCGGCGACGCCGACGGCAATGGCGGCGATTTCGCACCGGCTTCCTGGGATACCGCCCATGCCGGAACGAAGCTCTCACAACAGCTGCTCTCCGAAGTCAGCTCCTTCGCCTTATACGTCAACGACAATGGCGGCGACCGACCGAAATCCGGCGATCTGGTGCTCGACTCCATCACCCTTGACGGCAAACGCGACGCCTACGTGCCGCAACAGACACCGTCCACGCCGAGCGACGCCGAACCGCAGATCGTCGATGATTTCTCCGAATATGCGGATGACGAAGCCCTCAGAAGCGCGTGGGACAGTCGCAATCATACCGAAGTATTGTCGTTGACCGACGGTCCGACCAACGGTTCCAAGGCGCTGCGTTTCAAGTACGGTTTCGGCAACGGCGGCTGGTATGACGTGGCACAATACTTGGGCGGCAAGAACTGGTCCGGCGAAGGCATGCTGAAGCTGCAGGTTCGCGGCGACGGCTCCGGCAACGCCATCGGACTGCAGATCGGCACCATGGATGGCAAATATTTCCATTACGACATCAAGCTCGATTTCGAAGGCTGGAAGCAGCTCGAGATTCCGCTGGTCGGCAATGGCGAATTGACCCAGACGTGGCCTGACGACACCAATAAGGGCAAATCCATGACCGATGCCGATCTGACCTCCATCAAGGAAATGGTGTTCGCATCCAACAAGTGGAATGCCGAAAGCACCGGCATCGACTTCGCCATCGCCGATATCCAGGTGGTCCCGGCCACCGGCTCCCCCACCGACGCCGATGCGCCGAAGGACGACGCCAGCGAAGGCACGAAGCAGGACGATGCCAAGGATGACGTCAAGGACACCTCCGCCGACGTCGCCAATCAGGATCCGGCGAGCTGCCCGATCACCGACGACTCATCCAACACCGCAGATAGCGGCAACGGCACTTCGACCAACCCCTCCACGCAGTCCGGCACGCAGACGTCCGATGCGGCGAAATCCGCCGCGCAGACGACGGCCAAAACCCTGTCGAACACAGGTTCCGGCATCATCCACGTCATTGCCGCGATGACCGTGTTGCTGCTGCTGGGAGGATGCGCCGCATACATCGTCCACAGGTGGAAGGCACATGCCGGACAGCGGTAGACCCCCGCAAAGCAACATGACGACATGATCCGGTCAAGCCCTCCGTGATTTCCACGGAGGGCTTTTGCCATATCTGGCGTAAGCGTCACACAGTTCGCGCTATCATCGGGAATATGACTCCCGCAGAACGTGCGAGCGCAGTCGCATTTGCTCTGAAGAACTGCGCACTGGAAGCGATGACGCCGGGTCCTGCGACGATGCAGGCCGCAGCCGATTACGAACGCGGCTCAATCGATGTGTTGCGCCTGATTGAAATCGCCGACGATGAGTCCGATTCGCGAATCAGCCGCTATCGTCTGGCGGACGGCAGCCTGGACGATACCGCCTCCGATCATGCCTCAAGCCTGTTCGCAAGAAACGTGCTGCTGGCGGAACGCGGTTGGAAAACGACCGGAGACCTGAGTGAGCTGACCGCCATCCATAACGGACTGTTCACAGGGGTGTTCGATGATGCCGGCAAGCTACGCACTTCGAACACCACGCGCGAACGCAGTGACGACCGGGCCCGCGCCAAGGATCCGGAAGCGTTCTTCCCCGCCTCGCTCATCGAGACGGGTGCAATGAACATCTCCACCGAACTGGCGGAACAGCATAATCTGACTTGCCTGGATCGCGACGAGTTCATTCGAAAACTCGCCAAAATCTATGACGAGCTCGGCTACCTGCATCCATTCAAAGGCGGCAATGCGATGGTGCTGCGCATCTTCGCTTCGCGTCTTGCGCATGATGCCGGCTGGGACCTTGATTGGGGCCCGGTGACGCGCGAAACATATCGCAAGGCCAAGCATGACGCCTACCAAGGCAAGATCATCGCGTTCGAACGCATGTTCGAGGCGATGGTACGCCCTGCGAATCAGACACGTGTGTTCCTGATCGCCGGATGGGACCAAGGCCCCGCACACTGACAACCCCCGCTCGGACCGTTCTCAGTCGATGTCACCGAGGTGATGTTGCGTGTAGGCATCGGCCTGTGCGTCAATGGCATCGTAGTCGCCGGCGTCCGCATGCCCGATGATGGCCATCGCGTTGTCAAGCAGGGCGGGATTGAGCGCCTGTAGCCAGTGGATGCGCGGATCCCGGCCGAACCAGCCCATCTGTTTGCGGGCAAGCCGTTTTGTTTTCTGCGCGATGTCCATGAACGTGTCGTTCAGATCACGCAGACCGTCCAGATAGTCGACGACCTGCTGATAGCCGAGCGCCTTGGCGGCGGTGATGCCGAGCCGAGGGCGAATCCGCTCCACCTCCTCGATGAATCCGCCTTCCAGCATCTGCTTGGTACGGATGTCGATACGACGATCCAACTCTTCGCGTGGCAGATCAAGACCGATCTGCACGGTGGGAATCACATATCGATAGTGTGGCAGGCTTGCCGAATACGGACGACCGGTCACTTCGATCACTTCCAGCGCACGGATGGTGCGACGCGGATTATGTGGATCCATGCGCGCCGCCGCCTGCGGATCCTTGGCCTTGAGCTCGTCGAACAGCGCTCCGGCACCCTCCGTCCTCTCACGTTCCTCCAACCTGCCACGCACGTTCGGATCGGTGCCGGGGAACGAAATGTCGTCGATTGCGGCACGTGCGTACAGGCCGGAACCGCCGACCAGGATCGGACGAATGCCCTGCCCCTGCAGTTCGGCGATCTTCTCGCGTGCCAACTCCTGGAAGCGAGCCACCGACATGGCGTCATCCGGATCGATGATGTCGATGAGATGATGCCTGACCTGAGCCCGTTCCTCGGCGCTCGCCTTGGCGGTGCCGATATCCATGCCCCTATACATCTGGTAGGCATCGGCGTTGACGATTTCGGCCCTTTCGCCTTTGGACGCCAGCGCTTTGGCGATGGCGATGCCGAGTCCCGTCTTGCCGGATGCGGTAGGCCCCACGATGGAGACCACACGTCGCGACTGTTCCTCAGTGACGGACGGCATAGGTCTGGCCTGCCTTCGGATCGGGATCGGCGATGAGATTATGCCGGCCTGCATGGGTGACGGTGGCGGTGACGAAATCTCCCACCTGCGGCATCGGCTCACCTTCCGGAATGCCGACATGCACGAGCACTCCGGTCCTTTCACGACCGGTCACGCGATGGGTGGCGGCATCCTTCCTGCCGGACGCACCGGTGACCATCACTTCGACGTCACGGCCTTCGAAGATCTTGAGATTCTCTTCGGTAATGCGCTCCTGCAGGGCGACAAGACGCTCGAAACGGTTCTGGACCACATCATGCGGCACCTGTTCCATCTCGGCGGCCGGCGTGCCGGGGCGTGGCGAGTAGATGAACGTGAATGCAGACGAGAATCTCGCCTCCTCGACCACGCGCATGGTCTCCTGGAAGTCCTCCTCCGTCTCGCCGGGGAAGCCGACGATGATGTCCGTGGAGATCTGCGCGTCCGGCATGGCCTCGCGAATCTTACGCAGAATATCCAGAAACTTCGCGGAACGGTAGGAGCGGCGCATCGCGCGCAGAATCCTGTCGGAACCGGATTGCAACGGGAAATGCAACTGATGCATGACATTCGGCGTTTCGGCCATGGCGGCGATCACATCGTCAGTGAAGGCTGCCGGATGCGGCGACGTGAAACGCACACGCTCCAGGCCCTCGATCTCGCCGCAGGCGCGCAACAGCTTGGAAAAGGCGAAACGATCGCCGATGCCGTAGCCGAAGGAGTTCACATTTTGCCCGAGCAACGTGATTTCCTTGGCACCTTCATCGACGCATTGGCGAATCTCGGCGAGGATGTCGCCCGGACGTCGATCATGTTCCTTGCCACGCGTGGTCGGCACGATGCAGAACGTGCACGTGTTATTGCACCCCATGGAGATGGCCACCCAGCTCGATACCCGAGAGGCACGATCGGTGGGCAGCTGGCTCGGGAAATAATTCAGTTCCTCCTCCACCTTGACCTGCGCATGCCCTTGGACGCGGGCCTGGTCGAGCAGCTGTGGCAGAGAGCCGATGTTCTTCGTACCGAACACGGCATCGACCCATGGGGCCTTCTCGGCGATCCGCTCACGATCGAGCTGCGCCATGCATCCACCGACGGCGATTTGCAGGTTCGGGCGTTCGCGCTTCATCTCGGCCCATAGGCCGATGGTGCCGTACATGCGTTCGGCGGCATTCTCGCGCACCGCACACGTATTCATGACGATCAGGTCCACATCATGATCCATATACTGTTCCTCGGTGGCCGGAACATAGCCGGCACTCTCAAGTACGCCCGCGATGCGTTCGGAATCATGCACGTTCATCTGGCAGCCGAGTGTATGCACGTAGAACACGCCCCTACCCCGCACGGGGGCCGTGTCGACGGTCGGTTCGGCCAGTTTCGAGGCACGCTCCGCCTCGGTCATCATGTCTTCATTCATAACGCACCATGCTATCGGCAGGGCCGCCCAGAGATTGATGAACGACGGCGACAATCATGGCGATTGCGTGAATACGAAGCGCTTCCTCGGTCTTTTCACAGTGTCGTTAGGGGCATCATGGGTACACTGTTGCCCGTGATACTTGACAGACAAAGCCGCATCAACACTGCCGATCTCAAAGCCAGATTGAAGAATGTGGACTTCGGCAAGGGGGCATTCCCTGCCGATCAGATCACCGAATTCATCGATCAGATGCAGGTGTATGAGGGTGCCATGTACGAGATCAGCACCAAGCTGGAAATCCTCGATTCGGAGTTCCAGGTACGCTTCTCGCATGATCCGATCCATCATATGGAACGTCGTCTGAAGTCCGTCAATTCCATTCTGGGCAAGCTGAAAAGGCGTGACCTGCCGCTTACCGTCAATGCCATCAAGGACAACCTGTTCGATGTGGCCGGCATCCGCGTGATCTGCAACTATCGGGACGACGTGTATTCCGTATCCAACTATCTGTCGGCTCAGAACGACATTCAGGTACTGCGGGTCAAGGACTACATCAGGAATCCCAAGCAGAACGGCTACCGTTCGCTGCATGTGATCTATGCAGTGCCGGTGTTCCTATCTTCAGGCCCGCACTACACACCGGTCGAAGTACAGTTCCGCACCATCGCCATGGACTATTGGGCGAGTCTGGAACATGCGCTGCGCTACAAGACGGATCTTCCGGATGCCAAGCTGTCCGAGCATTCGCAGACGTTGCTCGATTGTGCGCGCAGCCTGCAGAACATCGAAACGCAGATGCAGAACATCCATCGCGACATCAACGGCGCACCGCAGGTCGGCGAAGCCCCGAAGACCAGCTGATCATCATCTGCGCCGTTCCGCACCGAGCACCGCATCATCCGACTGCTCGCACCGCCGCAACCGTGGCACCCTGACCGGTATCTGCGCAAGCACGGTTCCCGCGAAAATCAGCGCACAGCCGACATAGGCACGCATCGTCATGACCTCACCAAGCAGCAGTGCACCGCCGATTACGGAAAAGAACGATTCGAGGGACATGATCACGGATGCTCGCGTGGGTGGCACCAATTGCTGTCCGACCACCTGCAGGGTGTAGGCTATGCCGGCGGATCCGACGCCCGCATAGACTATGGCGAACCACGCATGGCCCGCTCCCGCCCAGTCGACGGAGCCTTCGACGAACGAACCTACCCAGCTCAACACGGCGGTTGTGGCGATTTGACCGAACGAGAGCGCGATCACATCCATTTTCCGGCCGAGCGTATCGATTACCAGGATGTGCGTGGCGAACAACACGGCGGTAAATAGGAGCACCACGTCGGCGATGGTGATGGAGCCAAAGCCATCGGTGACGCACAGCAGATAGAAACCGACCACGGCTATGGCCACACTGATCACGACGCTCAGATGGATGCGACGACGTAGCACCACGAAGGCAAGCAGCGGCGTCATGACGATATACAGTGCGGTGATGAAGCCGGAACGCCCCGCCGAACCACTGTAGAGCACGCCATACTGCTGCACCGTGCTGGCAGAAAAGAGCACCACGCCGCAGATGACGCTGACCGCCACGGGGCTGGCGGTCCATTTCGGCAGATCCATGACCTTGCCGTCCCCGAGCTCAAGAACCGGCCGTTCGCCTGCATCATATGCCGTTCGAGATCCGGCCGTGGCCTTGCCGCGCCGTCTGAACCATAACAACGGCAGCAACGAAAGGGCCCCCAGCGTGAATCGCGTGGCGTTGAAGAACAGGGGCGTCATGGAAGCCATGCCCTGCACCTGCGACACGAACGCGAATCCCCAAATCATGGCCGTCAATATCAGGCAGGCCATGCCTCCGATCTCTTTGCTCTTCATGAGGAACAACCGTAAAGCAGGCCGTTTACCAACAAAAAGGCCTGACCATATTCTGGTCAGGCCAACAAGCGACGCGAACGTCGTTACTCGATGTGCCTCAGTTACGGCTGCCGAACAGACGCAGGATGTACAGGAACATGTTCACGAAGTCGAGATAGAGATTCAACGCGCACAGAATCGAGATCTTCTTGATCATGTCCGGGCCTTCGCCCGCGTACTGGGCGAACAGGGCGCGGGTGGCCTGGGCGTCGTAGACGGTCATGCCGGCGAACAGCACCAGCCCGATGGCGGAGATGAGCATCAGGGCAGTGTCGCCCGGTGCGAAGATCGCCAGCAGCACTTCGGCGATGATGAGCACGATAAGGCCTGCAAGCAGGACCGGTCCCGCCTTGAGCATGTTGAACTTGGTGGTGCGGCCGAGCATGGTCAGCGCGAAGAAGAACCCAGCGCACAAGGCCAGTGAAATGCCGATGGTGCCGAGGTCATAGACGGCGAAGATGATGCTCAGGGTAAAGCCCATGAGCGCGGCGTACACATAGAACATGACGCGCGCCGAGGAAGGCGTCATCCTGGTGATGCGGGCACCGAGATAGACGGCCAGCACGATCTGGACGATGGCCGGTGCGAATACGCCGAAGATGCCGGTGTATTGGAGGAACGTGATGTACAGGCCGGTCATCTGCGTGACGATGGCGACCACGGCGGTGACGAGCAGACCAATGGTCATCTCGCCGTAGGCCCGGGTCACGGAAACGCGCTGTGCCTCCTCATAGGCATAGGCCGCCTGGGTGTTGATGGCCGCGGTGCCGTTCTGCGCGTAGCCGTACTGCTGGTACTGGGACTGGCCATACTGCGGCTGCTGGGCATTGTATTGGTACTGATATTGCGGCTGCTGGCCGTTGAGATTGTTGTTGGGGGTGTTGCCGCCCTGGGGCTGCTGACCGAATGTCATAATTGCTCCTTACCTCGATTACGCATAACAGTACGGGATTTTTCTGACTATTTCATGAATATCCCGTACCAATATGACGGAATCGGCACAAACCCGGACTTATTCATCAACGCACATTGCGACGCCGGTTTTTGCGAATCCCATGCCGACACGCCACGACTTCCCCCCTTCATCACATACGGAACAACGCCCACATCTAGACTGGTAGGAAACGGTCCCGACGGGAAGGTCAGCATGTCAATCAGCGCCACGGAAAAGCCTTTGGGCAAAGTGTTCACCTCCGACTATCAGTTCACCATCCCTTCCTTCCAACGCGCCTACACATGGCAGGCGGACAACGTCTCGCAGCTGGTGAGCGACCTGCAGGACGCGTGCGCGAATCCGGACAGCCCCTACTTTCTGGGCTCCCTGATTCTCGTCAAGGACGGTTCGGCCAGATACCAGGTCATCGACGGACAACAGCGCCTCATCTCGCTGTCCATCATCATCTCCGTACTGCGCGAGTTGGAAACCGACCCGGACCTTATCGGCAGTCTCAACGAGCTTATTCTCGAGCCAGGCGACAAACTGCGCGGCATCAAGGCGCAACCGCGTCTGAAACTGCGCGAACGCGACACCGACTTCTTCCGCATGTATGTGCAGGAAGGCGATTTGGAGGGATTGTTCGACCTGCGCGACGGCGACATCGAATCCAACGCGCAACGCAACATCGCCGTCAATACACGACAGGTCTTCGATGAGCTTGCGAAGATGGAAGACCACGACCGACGCCGTTTCGCCTCGTATCTGGTCAACGAGGTCACGCTGGTGATCGTGACCACCGACGATCTGGCCGGGGCGCATCGCATCTTCGACGTGATGAACATGCGAGGCGTTCCCCTGACCGCATCTGACGTATTCAAAGCGAAATCGGTCGCCGCCATCTCGCCGGTCGCACGTACCGTCTACGCGACCCGTTGGGATGACATCATGGATCCGCTTGGCGACGATTCGCAACTTCTGGAGGAATTCTTCTCGGACCTGCACCTGATCGTCTCGCACAAGGCCGTCTGCACGCAACTGCTCGAGGAGTTCCGCAACGACGTACTCAAACCGTATGTCAGGGATCAGAACGTCATCTCGTTCATCGACGACGTGCTGGCGCCCTATGCCAACGCATGGCTTATCATCAGCAGACCGACCGACGCGAACCTGCCGGACGACGTGGTAGGCCAGCTCGTGGCACTCAACGATTATCAGACCACCGATTGGAAACCGGTCGCCATGTGGGCGCTGGTCAATTCCATCCGCAATCTCGGCAGCGACGCCGCCCGCGTGTTCTCCAAACCCGGAGCGCATACGAGGGAAACCACCACGAACGGGAAGAACGACGAAGACCTGCAACTGCACGACATGGCACGCCTGCGCGACGTTCTGTCCGCGCTGGAACGCGTCACCGGCGTGGACAGCCTGAACAGACAAAGCCCGCTGTACCGACGTACGCGTTCGGCGAGCGCCATCCGCGACCTCGAACGAGGCCACACCCTGCAGCAGATCCGCGGATTCCTCATCACCGACGATGACCGCCGGAGCGCGCTGGCCCACCTGCGTGGCGAGCTACAGACCGGTCCCGCGCTGAAGCGTCTGCTGCTCATTCGCGCGAACGAGCAGCAGGCGGGATTGCGCATCACCCGACCGCGTAGTCTCAACGCCGTTGCGATCATGCCCGAACAGGTCGTGTCGGGTTCGTCGTTCGCCGATTGGCCGGAAGCCGTACGTGACCATTGGGCCAACCGTATCGGCAATCTTGCGCTTAGCCAGGCCAATGAACGCCAGCTCGCGCCGCTCGCATCCTTTGAGGAACGCCGCGACCGCATGCTCCTGTCGGCGAGCTCCAAACGATTCCCCCTGACCGCGCAGCTTGCCGATATCGCCCAATGCACTCCTCAGACCCTGCAATTCCGACAGGATGAAACCATCCGGCTTATCGCCGATCATTGGAACATTCGCTACGATGCGGAACGTACCGACCTGTCCACGTTAAGCGAGGAATTCCTCACCAGAAAAACCGAGGCCAAGACGCCGACCTCGAAACGCGTGACCATCATGCAGATTCTGGAGGCCGGGTTGCTCATTCCGGGCGAAACGCTGGTCTGGGACCGACCGCGCAAGGGCGAACGCTGGGTGGTGACCGTCACCGCCGAAGGCAAGCTACGCATGGATGACGGGCAGGAATACGCCTCCCCCACCGCTGCCGCCCGGGCCGTCGGCGGCGGCAGTGCGGGACTGACCGTATGGAAACGCACCTCGAACGGCCAAAAGCTCAGCGACATCTGGAAAGCCTACCGACTCAAGAAACGCTGACCCCCTTCAGCCGACTCCTCCGACGGCCTCAATGGCCGGCAAGCCATTCGACGGCGAGCTTCGTACGGTTCGAAATATTGGTTTTGGCGAGAATGTCGCTGATGCGGTTACGTACCGTGCCCTCGCTTAAGAACAGTTTCGCCGCGATCTCACGGTTGTCAAGGCCCTCGGCGACCAACTCCACCACGTCACGTTCACGGTCAGTGAGATGCGCGAAACGGTCGGGAGCATCCATGCACCCTGAGTCCTGCGGCTCGTTCGGTCGCGCTGCCGTTGGCGCCGCACCATTGGCGAACCGCAACTTCGCGAGGACCTCCGCGCCCATGACGATCTGCCCCGCCATGACGGCCTGCACCGCCGGGATGACGGAAGAGACGTCCTGCTTGATGAGATAGCCTTTCGTGCCGATCTCCATGGCCTTGGCGATATACGCCTCATCCGCGAACGTGGTCAGTACAAGGATGCGGGCGTCCGGATGAGCATGAAGGATGCGCTCGGACGCGGTCAATCCGTCCATGCCGGGCATCTGTACGTCGATGAGCAGCATATCGGGAACGTTCTCGTCATATTTGGACATGGCGGCTTCGCCGCTGTTTGCGGTCCAAGGCACCTCCGCGGCACCGGTCGCCGCAAGAATCGTCGCCAGCGACGAGCAGACGATCGGATCATCATCAGCGATGGCGACTTTCATGATGAGGCCTCCTTCGACTTGGGAATCGATACGAACACCCGCCATCCTCCATGATACGGCCCGCAGACGGCGCTACCGCCCAAGGCCCGGGCGCGCTCCTCGATATCGGCCAGGCCGATGCCCTCATCGTCACGGGGTTTCGCCGGCATGGCATGGCCGTCGTCCTGCACGACCAGCTGCCACAATGCCGGCATATCACGCAACGTGATATGCACGGTTTCGGCGTCACTGTGCCTGACGGTATTGTTCAACGCCTCACGAATCGTGGTGGCGAAGCAACGCGCGATCGGGGAGGGCGCATCATCAATGGCGTTGTCGAGCATCACCTCAAGACCCACCGCCTGCGAGGCGGCATCGATCTGCGCGGTGAAATCGGTACCTTCCTCTTTCAGGTCATGCACCGATCTGCGCACCATGGTCATCGCCTCGTTCACCGTCGCATGAATATCCTCGAACCCCCGTGCGTCGGCATCCCGACCGGAGATTTGCGCCACCACTTGAGATGCTTCGGACTGCATGATGGCACGGGTCAGTAGATGCCCGACATTGTCATGAATCTCCCGGGCGATACGGGTACGTTCCGACAGGATGGCCGAACGCACCGAGGCCGCACGGTCCTCCTCGGATTCGGAGAGCCGATTGCGCAACTGGCGAATCTGGTTTCGCCGCGTGTCCTGCAGGCACTTGGTCTGCAAGAGCAGATCGTCAAGCCGCATAAGCTGCAGTCCGACGCCGAATCCCAGCATGGTCAACATGGCCAATACCGCAATCCACGCCCAATCCCATGGAAGATTCGCAATGTTCCTACGAACCGCAAGACCGGCGAGAGGTATCGTCCAGACCCATCGCGTACACAGGGCCGCGCACTTGCCCATATCCGGCCATGCTTCGCCTTGGCGGAGCGGGCCGCATCCACGAACCGCCGCCGCATCCACCGCAATCACCGGCAACAGCCAGCACATTTCCGGGCACCATACCGCATTGAGCGAGAACGCACAGACCACGGCAGACGTGACGATGCCGAATCGTGTATATTCGCCGACGGCGGCACAGCAGATGGCGAGCACCATCGCATAGATCAGTTGCAGGGAGGCATCGCCGATCACGGCGATGCCGAGAAGCACGCCCATGATCATGAGCAGACCTTGGAATGTCAGTCGCCGCATGCCTTACCTGTTTCGCCTCGCCGTCATACCACTGCTTCAAGCGTAATGCACGTGCTTCGGCATTCGGCGACGACGGCGTCCGAACGTGACAATTGTCATGATGAACCGTCATGGGCGTCATGAACGACGTGATTTCATGCACTATGTCGGAGAATTCCCGCGAACGACAATGGAACCAACGGAGCAAGGAGCATTCCATGAACGAAGACCATTCCACCGTGAGCGCGGTGCAGGTGACGCATCTCGTCAAACGTTACGGCGATATGCTGGCGCTCGACTATTTTGACCTCGACGTGCGTCAGGGCGAAATCTTCGGCCTGCTCGGGCCGAACGGTTCGGGCAAGACCACGGCGATCAACTGCATACTCGCGCTGCTCACGTTCGACGCGGGTACGGTACGCGTGTTCGGGGAACCGATCGGCCCGACCAGTTACGCGCTGAAGCGTCGCATCGGCATCGTTCCTCAGAACATCGCCGTGTTCAATGAGCTCACCGTCGAGGAGAACATCGATTATTTCTGCTCGCTCTATGTCGGTGACAAGGCCCGCCGACGCGAGCTGGTGAACGAAGCGCTGGATTTCGTGGGATTGCAGGACTACCGCAGATTCCGACCGGCGAAACTGTCCGGCGGACTGCTGCGCCGCCTCAACATCGCATGCGGCATCGCGCATAAGCCCGACCTGATTTTCTTCGACGAACCGACCGTGGCCGTGGACCCGCAGAGCCGCAATGCGATTCTCGAAGGCATCCAGAAGCTCAGCCGCGAGGGCGCGACCGTAATCTACACCAGCCATTACATGGAAGAGGTGGAACAGATCTGCGACCGTATCCTCATCATGGATCACGGCCGGCACCTCGCGCTCGGCACCGCCGACGAGCTCAAAGCCATGATTGACGCCGGCGAACGGATCAGTGTGGAAACCGCCGACCTAGGAGGGACCGCGGACGGCTCGAACACCGCAATCATGCTCAAACGACTGCGCGCGCTCCCCTTCGTGTTGGAGGCGGCCTATGACGGCCGCGAACTGACCGTGCGCTGCCGCCGGGGCGAACACAACCTCATCGACGTATTGAACGTACTCGAGGCGAACGGCACGAACATCGGGCATCTGACCTCGCATCAGCCGACGCTCAATGACGTGTTCCTTGAGCTGACCGGCACGGCGTTGCGCGACTGAAAGGCGTGTGATCACCATGTTGCAGACGTTACTGATCACGTTGAAACTGCATTTTCGTCAGAAAATACAGTTATTCTGGCTGTTCGCCTTCCCCATCATCCTGGCCACCATGTTCAACGGGATGTTCGGCAACATCTCCGAAAACTACGCATTGCACACCTTCGACATGGCGGTGGTCGAAGACGCGGCCTGGAAGGCGAATCCGGGCCTGCAGACGCTGATCGCCGGCATCTCGACCGATGGGGGCTCTTCGGACTCCGATACGACGGGCAAGGTCGTCGACGACGACGGCGATATGCCGAAACTCATCAACGCCATCCCGACGACATCGAGAGCCTCCGCCGACAGGCTACTCGCCGACGGCAAGGCGCAAGGCTACCTGTATGCCGACTCCAGCGGCCGGTTGCATATGGCGGTCAGCGAATCCACGCAAGGCAGCGTCACGGATGTGATGGCCAACAGCAGCGGTCTGGGCATCTCGCTGACCATGCTGAACAACATCGTCAACCTGTACAACCGTACCGGCATGGTCATTACCGACATTCTCGCCACCAACCCGACGGCCATGATGGACGGACGACTGACCTCAAGCATCGGCGCGATATCCGGATACACGAAGGAAGTGAAGCTCACGAACTTCAAACCGGACGGAACCGCCCGTTACTATTACGCATTGCTGGGCATGACCGCACTGATGGCGATGACCTTCGCCGTGAGCACGGTGACGATGGCGCAGGCGAATCTGTCGACGCTGGGCGTCCGCCGTTCCGTGGCACCATTGGCCAAATGGAAACAGCTCGCAGCCGGATTCCTGGCCAGCTGGTTCTGCTCGTTCCTAAGCCTGACGGTCGCGATGCTGTACATCCGCTTCGGATGCGGCATATCGCTCGGCGGGCGCGAATGGGCCGCGATCGGCTCCTGCGCGGCGGCATCCTTCTCCGCGAGCGCATTCGGCATGTTCATCGGAGCCCCGCCGAAGATGCCGACCGGCGCCAAACATGGATTGTGCACGGCAATCTCGTGCATACTGTCGCTCTTCTCCGGACTGTACGGTTCGTTCGCCATGGGCCTGAGCGATATGATCGCCCGGCATGCGCCATTGCTCAGCCTCATAAACCCGGCCCAGCAGATCACGAACCTGTTCTATGACATTCTCTACTACGACAGCTTCACACCGCTGTTCAAAACCATAGGCATACTGCTCACCATGAGTGCGATCTGCCTGGTAGCAGCGGTCGCTTTCCTGAGGAGGCAACGCTATGAATACCTGTAAAGCCGCATTGCGGATCCTCCATGCCCGCAAACTTTACGTCATCATCTATCTTGTATGGATCGGCGCGATGATGTTGGGCATCAGTTGGCAGATCATGCATGCCTCACGAAACGCGGACAGCACCACCTATCAGCCGAGCGCCGCCCAAGTGGCCATAATCGATTGCGACGCAGACGCCGACGGCCTGGCATCCTCGCTGCGTTCCTATCTGTCGACTGACAGCGAAATCGTCGACATTGCGGACGACGACGAATCGTTACAACAGGCCGTCGCCTCGAACTACGTCGATCTGATCGCCATCATCCCGAAAGGATTCGCCGAACGGTACCAACGGTATCTGAATGAGACCGACGGTTCCGCCGCTCAGCCCGCCATCGAGACGGTGGTGAGCTACACCTCCGGTTCCGGTTCGCTCGCACAGTTGAAGGTCAACGAGTTTCTTTCGCTGACACGCACCTCGTATCTGGGACTTCCCTCCGGCGCACGTAACGTGTCCGATGCGGCACAGACAGTATTGGACATCGCGAAGAAAGACATCAAGGAATCATCCGTCGCCGTCATCCAGGCGCCATCCAACGATACCGATACCGTCAAGCCGGCCGCCTCGGCATTCGCGAGCACCATCAAAACCGGCCTGTATCCGCTCTTGCTGGTCATGCCGATATGCACGTTCCTGGTGATCGGCACATTCAACGAAAGCGAGATCCGCCGCCGACTCTATGCCTCGCCGAAACGTTCGGTATCGCTGGAACTGCAGCAGGTGGCCACATGCTGCATGTTCGGCCTGCTGGTATGCATCGGCTACACCGCCGCGATCTTCCTGCTGATGACGATGGCGGGAGTGCCGTTCGAAGGACTGACGATCGCCAACGTCGGACTGTCGTTCGTCTCGCTGCTGGTCTATACGTTAATGGCCATCGCCTGCGGTTTCCTGCTGGGATCGGTCGTTCTTTCCGAAATGGCCGTGAATGGGTTCGTCAACGTATTCGGCCTGCTCACCATGTTCACGTCGGGCATGTCGTTCGCAGTGGACATGATGCCAGCCCCGATGATCATGATCGGCAAGCTGCTGCCGGGATGGTGGCTGTGCGTGTCCATCGACAACGTGTTCGGACTCGGCACGGCTTCGAACACCGGCGTGGACTATGGCGCATGGGCGTCGTCGATCGGTCTGGTGGCGTTGTTCGGCGTAGCGTTCGTCTGCCTCGGTCTGGCCCTGGGCCGTATCCGTCGCACCCGTCCGACCTTGGCCTCCCCTGCGACCACGCAGCTGGCGAAGTAAGGATGCCGATCGAATTCGCGATATCGGAGTACTCGACCGCAATCGGCAGCCAGTCCCACGCCGTTGGCCTATCGCAACGTCAGGAACGGAGCATGCCGTTGCGATAGGCCAACGGCGTGATGTGCATGAGCCTACGGAACGTGCGTGTGAAAAAACTGGCCGAGGAGAATCCCGTCTGGGCGGCGATCGTGGCGATCGGCAATTGCGTGGTCGTCAGCAGTTCCGCGGCGGCGCGGACGCGCACATCATTGACGAACTCGATCGGCGTCTGACCGAGCAACTCGCGAAAGATCGCGGTACACGTGGTGCGTCCCACCAATCCGGCCGCCGCGATCTGCGCCAACGTAATCTGATGCACGTAATGCTGCTGCACGAAATCGACCATCATGGCGAGTGTGGCGACATGCGGATGCCGTCCGGCATGGTCATGCATGCCGTCATCGCCGCGCTCGCGTGCGATCACGGTCAGTTCACGCAGTATCGCATAGAAGCAGCTGAGTACGGTCAATGGCGCAGTGTCATCCGCCAATGTCATATCGCCCACCGCCGAAGACCTCATACCATCCGGTCGTCCGAATTTCGCATCGTGCAGTTGCACGATGCGGCCGATCAACTCGCTTCCGTGCGCATCATCGGGGTTCAGGACGACGTAGGGCGTCGACTCATCCGTCACCAACGGCATCACGAATCGCTCATACACTGCGGTGGGAGCGCTCATACGTGCGGGATTGAGCAGCGTACAAGAGAATTCGCAGTCGGTGCCGTCTTCGGTGAACCCATAATGCAATTGGCGTGAATTGACGAAAATCGCCTGTCCTTCCTCAAGACGAATGACCTCGCCATTCACGAAATACCACATGTGACCGTGGATGATATGCGTGAATTCAAGGTCGATATGCCAATGGCATTCCGCACGCATGTTCGGATATTGGTGCAATAAGGAGTGTTCGGTGAATGAAAAGAACATCGGCGCGTCGTATTGCACCATTTCCGCGCCGTTGGGCAGGCGCCCCCAGCCGGTGATCGGCATGAATTCATAAGGTAGACGCTCCGCCCGTTCAGATTGGTTCATCCAACGCTCCGTCAGCTCGATTCGGTAGATAGTGCAAAATCTAGGAACGATAGTACAACGAAATGCGGTGTCGCCGAACGACAAGGGCATTGAATGGTACTCAGCATCCATCAATCGATTGACGTACGACGCAGGAGGAGCATCATCATGACGGACACCACCAGCCAGCCGGCAAAGGACGAATGGGAACGTATGCTTTCCGGTGAACTGTATGTTGCCGACAGTCCGCAACAGCAGGACGCGAACATGCGCAAACGCCGCCTCGTACAGGCCATCAACACGTCGAAGTACGATGCGTTCAAAGAACGCGAGGAGTTGTTCCGCGAACTGTTCGGCTCGCTCGGCAAAGGTGGTTTCCTGGAACCGCCGTTCAATTGCGACTACGGCTGCAACACGTACATCGGAGACAACTTCTATGCCAATATGGACTGCATCTTCCTCGACGTCGCGAAGATCACCATCGGCGACCGCGTGTTCTTCGGACCAAGAGTAGGCCTATACACGCCATATCATCCGATCGACGCCGCCGTACGTTCCTCCGGTCCGGAAGGAGCCCGACCCATCACCATCGGCAGCGATGTTTGGTTCGGCGGCAACGTAGTCGTCGGTCCCGGCGTCACCATCGGCGACGATGTGGTGATTGGTGCCGGCTCCGTGGTGGTCAAGGACATCCCCTCACATTCGGTGGCCGTAGGCAATCCATGTCATGTCATTCGCAGGATCACGGATGCCGACCGTGAATACTGGGAAGGCAAAGCCGCCGAATACCGTGCGTGGAAGGATTCGCTCAAAAGCTGATGTGAGTGGACGGCGGACAGCTGCCGCCATCCCGTGAATCACGACCGCGCATGGTACGGCGCCGGAATATGGCTGACTTGCCACGGCCTCATGTTCCGGCGCCGTTTTTCGTACCCGCCGCACCCACATTCCGACTTATGGAGGCCATCTTGAGAGCCGTTGCAACTTGGCATGATTTTTTGCGTCAGACCATGACGCTGGCCCTGCCCATTGCGTTTCAGCAGCTTATGCTGGCGCTCTCGTCCTGTGCCGACACGTTGATGCTGGCGGGGGTCGGGCAGGATGAGCTGTCCGCGGTATCACTCGCCACGCAGTTCCAGTTCATCTTCAGCCTGTGCCTTGCCGCATTGACGCTCGGCATGAGCATTCTCGTCGCACAGTATTGGGGCGCCGGCAACAAGGAGGCGGTGGAAAAGGTGCTGGCGTTCATCATGCTGTACGCCGGTGGATTGTCGTTGCTGTTCTTTGCCGCGACCTTGCTGCTACCGGATTCGCTGATGTCGATCATGACGAACGACGCCACACTGGTCGCTCTCGGTGCACAGTATCTGAGGATTTCGTCGGTCTCCTACCTGTTCATCGGCCTGTCGCAGATCTACCTGTGTCTGATGAAGAACGTCGGTGCCGCGACCATTGGCATGACGGTGAGCACGGTTGGCGTAATCGTGCATGTTGCGTTGAATGCCATGCTGATTTACGGTTGGCTGGGTCTGCCGGAACTGGGGATTTTCGGAGCCGCGATCTCCACGGTGATTTCGCGCGCGATCGAGCTGATATGGTCGGCTGCGGTGGCCTCACGAAACGACAGGCCACGATTGCGGTTGCGCATGATGTTGCATCCGGACGTAATGCTTCAGCGGGATTTCTGGCATTACAGTCTGCCGGTACTCGGCAACGAGCTGGTGTGGGGCTGCGGATTCACCATGTACACCGTGATCATGGGTCATCTTGGCGCGGATGCGGTGGCGGCCAACTCCATCGCCAATATCGTCAAGGATCTGCTGGTCTGTTTAAGTCTTGGTCTCGGCAATGCCGGTGGCATCCTGATCGGCAATCTGCTCGGTCGCAATGCGTTCGAAGAGGCGAGGATCATGGGCGATCGACTATGCAAACTGGTGGCGCTGGTTGGCGTCGGCACGGGACTGCTGATCGTCGCCGTACGTCCTCTGGCATTGCGGTGGGCTGGATTGACGCCACAAGCCACGCACTATCTGTCGGTCATGCTGCTCATCTGCGCATACTATGCGGCCTGCGGATGCCTGACCAACCTGACCATCGCGGGTATTTTTCCAGCCGGCGGCGACGCGAAATTCGGTCTTGTCTGCGACGCGATCGTCATGTGGGCCATCGTCGTGCCGATTGGTCTGCTATCCGCCTTCGTAATCAAGTTGCCGGTGCTGGCGGTCTACGCACTGCTCAATACCGATGAATGCATCAAGATGATTCCCGCCCTGATCCACTATCGCAAATACCGCTGGATCAACAACGTGACCCGCCAATAACCCAACTTTCCGCAGCAATCATGGAGCGAACCGGCCACGATTGGGCCGAGCATACGAAAAAAAGGGGATGGAATCCGATGATCCCATCCCCCTGGTAGGTTCCCACCTACTTCATCAAATTACGCAGGACGTACTGGAGAATGCCTCCATTGCGGTAATAGTCCGCTTCACCTGGAGTGTCGATGCGCACGATCGCATCGAACTCGGTCTTAGAACCATCCTCATGGGTGGCGGTAACGTGAACCGTCTTCGGGGTGAAGCCGCTGTTGAGTTCCTCGACGCCGGAAATGTCATATGTTTCCGTACCGTCGAGACCGAGGCTTTCATAGGACTCACCCGCCGGGAACTGCAACGGCAGCACACCCATACCGATCAGGTTGGAACGGTGGATGCGTTCGAAGCTTTCGGCAATGACGGCCTTGACGCCCAGCATGACGGTGCCCTTCGCGGCCCAGTCACGCGAGGAACCGGTGCCGTATTCCTTGCCGGCAAGCACAACCAGCGGCACGTCGTTGCTGATGTAGTCGCGGGATGCCTCGAAGATCGTAGTCGGCTTCTTGGCCAGGAAATCATAAGTAAAACCACCGGGGGTGACTTCTTCGCCTACGGAGGCGAGCAGCTGGTTCCTCAGGCGGATGTTGCCGAAGGTGCCGCGCACCATGACCTCATGGTTGCCTCGGCGGGAACCATAGGAGTTGAAGTTCTTCGGTTCGACACCGCGGTCGGTCAGATACTTGCCGGCCGGGCTGGTGGCCTTGAACGCACCTGCCGGAGAGATGTGGTCGGTGGTCACGGAGTCGCCGAGCAACGCGAGCACGCGGGCACCATGAATGTCACTGACCGGATCCGGGGTGGCCTTCATGCCGTCGAAGAAGGTCTGCTTACGCACGTAGGTGGAATTCTCATCCCATACAAACAGCTCGCCTTCCGGCACATCAAGGCCCTTCCAGCGATGATCGCCATCGAATACGGAAGCGTAATCCTTGAGGAACATCTCACGGCTGACGGTACCGTCGACCACAGCTGCGACCTCTTCGTTGGTCGGCCAGATGTCCTTGAGATATACGTCGTTGCCGGCTGTATCCTCGCCGAGTGGCTGGGTCTCAAAATCGAAGTCCATGGTACCGGCGAGCGCGTAGGCAATGACCAACGGAGGAGATGCCAGATAGTTCATCTTGACATCCGGGCTGATGCGGCCTTCGAAGTTACGGTTGCCCGACAGTACGGAAGTGACGGTCAGGTCGTTGGCATTGATGGCTTCGGAGATTTCCGGCAGTAGCGGACCGGAGTTGCCGATGCAGGTGGCGCAGCCGAAACCGACCAGCTGGTAGCCAAGCGCGTCGAGATCGTCCTGCAGGCCGGCGGCCTTCAGATAGTCGGCCACCACTTGGGAGCCCGGGGCGAGCGAGGTCTTGACCCACGGCTTCGGCTTGAGTCCCTTGGCATGTGCATTGCGGGCGATCAGACCGGCGGCGATCATGACGGACGGATTGGAGGTGTTGGTGCAGGAGGTGATGGACGCAATGGCCACGTCACCGTTCTTGATGTCGAAGTCGCCACGGAAGTCAGTGGAGACGGCAACCGGCTCCTGCACGGTCTTGTCGGTCTCGTAATCCGGCAGGGTCTCGGCGAACCTGGCCTTGGACTCGGCCAGCACGATGCGGTCCTGAGGTCGCTTCGGCCCGGCGATGGACGGCACGACCGTACCGAGGTCGAGTTCGAGGTATTCGGAATATTGCGGTTCCACATAGTTCGGATCGGTGGTGTCTCCCCACAGCTTGTTGGTCTTGGCGTACGCTTCGACAAGTGCGATCTGCTCTTCGGAACGGCCGGTCAGGCGCAAATAATCAAGTGTGACGCCGTCGATCGGGAAGATGCCGCAGGTGGAGCCGAACTCCGGACCCATGTTGCCGATGGTGGCGCGGTTGGCCAACGGCACGGAAGCGATGCCTTCGCCATAGAACTCCACGAACTTGCCGACCACGCCATGCTTGCGGAGCATGTCGGTGATGGTCAGGACCACGTCGGTGGCGGTGACGCCCTCTGGAATGGAGCCGGTGAGCTTGAATCCGACGACACGCGGCACGAGCATGGAAATCGGCTGGCCGAGCATGGCCGCTTCGGCCTCGATGCCGCCAACGCCCCAGCCGAGCACGCCCAGGCCGTTGACGGTGGTGGTGTGCGAATCCGTACCCACACAGGAATCGAGATAGGCGAGTTCACGACCGTCTGCGGCGGCCGCGGTCATGATGACCTTGGCAAGGTATTCGATGTTGACCTGATGGATGATGCCGGTTCCCGGCGGTACCACGCGGAAGTTCTTGAACGCCTGCTGCCCCCAGCGCAGGAACTGGTAGCGTTCGCCGTTGCGCTGATATTCGATGTCCATGTTCTGTTCGACCGCATCGGCCACGCCGTATTTGTCGATCTGCACGGAGTGGTCGATGACCATGTCGGACTGCACCTGCGGGTTGATGACCTCCGGATCGCCTCCCAGCTCCTTGACCGCATCGCGCATGGTGGCGAGATCGACGATGCACGGCACGCCGGTGAAGTCCTGCATGACCACACGGGACGGGGTGAATTGGATCTCATGACTCGGCTGTGCGGCCGGATCCCAATCCAACAGGGCCTTGACATGATCATCCGTAATGTTGGCGCCGTCGATGTTGCGCACGAGGTTCTCGACGAGGACCTTCAACGAATACGGCAGATGATCGATGCCCGGCAGATCCGCAATGCGGTAATAGTCGTAATCCTTGCCGTCCACCTTCAGGGTGTCCAGCTGGTCGTCGCGCACAGACATGCTACCTCCGAGCTTTCTTGGATGTATAACAACAGCTGATTATCCGTTGTCAACGATACAGGGAGGTTAATTCAGCTCTGGCGTGTCTTCTTGAAGTATGGGACAATACGCGGCAGTTTCGGCACGAGCCAGATGCATAGCGCGAACATGATGGCCGACAGCGCCAGCGCGACCATGGTGGCACGCAGCATCTCCCCCGTCGGTATGACGAGCGCGAAGAAACGCGCGGTGAAAGGCACGAACATGCCGGCCACGCCAGCCATGGCGAACGTCAGCACCAGCACGCCCCTCCACGAGTTCAAGGGGCTCGCCACCCGTGCCAGCACGAAAATGCCCATCATGAGCAGAATGATGGCATTGACGCCACGCAACATGGCCAATTGGTCGCTCGAACGCTCGACATCCCATCCCATGAACATCGGCAGCAGCCATGACGTGCACAGAATCGACAGGCCCGTAGCGACGCCTCCTGGCAATGCAAAGCTCACCACACGCTTCAAAAAGCCAGGAATATACCGACGTGTGTTCGGCGCCAGCGCCAGAATGAACGCCGGCATGCCGATGGTGAGCCCTCCGATGTAGGTGATGTGACGCGGTAGATACGGAAATGGGATCTGCGTCAGTACCACACCAAGTGAAATCAGCGCGGAATACACGGTTTTGACAAGAAACAGGCTGGCTACGCGTTCCATGTTGGCCATGACCTGGCGTCCTCGGGCCACCACGTCAGGCAGATGCGAGAATTTCGAATCGACGAGCACCACCTGCGCCACGGCTTTGGTGGCCGGCGCCGCATTGCCCATGGCGATGCCGAGGTCGGCCTCCTTGATGGCCAGCGCATCATTCACGCCGTCGCCGGTCATGGCCACTACGTGGTCGGTCAGGTGCAATGCCTGGACGATGGCTTTCTTCTGGTCCGGCAGCACGCGGCCGAGCACATCCACATCATCGAGCACGCGAGCCAGTTCCTCACTGTTGGCCGGCAGTTCGCGCGCATCCATGAACACCGGCTCCCGTTCGCCGGTCAATCGTACTTTTCTGGCGATCGCACCGACGGTGACGGGATTGTCGCCGGAAATGATGCGACAGCGCACGCCCTGTTCACGGAACCAGGCGAGCGTCGCCTCCGCGTCGCCTCTGATGTGTTCGGAACACAGTACCAACGCAACCGGCTGCGATGTGGAATCAAGCTTCGGATCGGTCTCGTAGTCGGACGAGGCAGCCCCGTCGAAACGTACGATCAGCAACACTCGATTGCCGTCGTCGGCGAAATCATTGACCTGACGCAATATGCCGGAATAATCGCCGTCGAGATGGGAGATGATGACCTCCGGCGCGCCCATCGTCCATACGGCATCGCCATCGTAGATCGAGCTCCATTTGCGGGCCGACGAAAACGGCACGCGTGCCGTGACCGCACCCGGGGCAAAGCCCTGCTCCCCCAGCCCCGCAAGAACCGCCTGTCCGGTGCCGTTCGGCTGGCCTTCGTTCGACAGATCGAACAGTGCCTGCTTGATCCGATGCTCATCTGCATCATCCGCCAATGGGACGATACGGTTGAGCATGATGCCGCCGTCGGTGATGGTACCGGTCTTATCAAGGTTCAGGCAGTCCACACGGGCAAGCGTCTCCACGGACTCGAGTTCCTGCACCAGCGTGTTCCGTCGTGCCAGTCGGATTGCGGCAAGCGCGAAATTCAGCGAGGTGAGCAACACCAGGCCTTCGGGAATCATGCCCACCACACCGGCCACGGCGGAGACGACCGCGGAACGCCATTGGCCGGTCGTAACGGCAGTGTCCCAGCCTCCCACGGCGTGAATCTGCGACCAGATGAGCAGCACGCATAACGGTACGACCAGAAAGGTCATGAACTTCAGAATCGTGTTGATGCCCTTGTTCAGGTCGGAGACGGTTTTCTTGTAGACCTTCGCCTGTGCGGTCAACGTAGCGGCATAACTGTGTTCGCCGACCGCCTCGACCTTCACCAACGCCATGCCGGAGATGGCAGTGGAACCGGAATAGATTCGTTCCCCATCGCCCTTGCGCACGGTACGCGATTCACCGGTAAGCATGGATTCGTCCAACTCCAGGCCCCATGTACGCACGATCCGAGCATCGGCGGGCACCTGTTCTCCCGAACGGATCCACATGAGATCGCCAAGCACGATTTCGTTATGCGGCACCTCGACGTCCACCCCGTCGCGACGCACCAGATAATCCGAAGCGACGAGAATCGACAGTCTGTCAAGCGTACGCTTCGCCTTAAGCTCGGTGATGATGCCGATGCCGGTGTTGATGATGATCACAAAACCGAAAACGGCATCCTTCCAGGACCCGGTAATGAGCACCATGAGCATGGCCGCGAGAATGATGCCGTTGAACAACGTGAACACATTCGCACGGATGATGTCGACCAGGGAGCGCGAGGTCGACGACTTGACGGCATTGGCCTGCCCGCCGTCTTTCAGGGCCTTGACTTCGGTGGCCGTCAGACCCGACTCGCCGATCGGGGGCATGGAAGGACTTGCACTCATGCTTGTCAGCCTACCGTCCCCGACTTATCCATGCCGGACTTTCCTGTGAAAGCACGGTGAAATAACCACCATATGCCGTGACGTGGCAAACGCCATGTTCGTTATTTCGTGGTGACGACCATGTCACGCTCATGCGGATCGTTGTTGCCGATGGTCATTACGGCATCGGCGATGGGAACCGCATCGGCCATGCGATCGTTGATGGTCAGCACAGCCGCATACAGCTTCCCGTCCTTGGGTGCATGCACCGGATTGAGCAGTGCCACCGCGATTCCCGCCTCGCGGGCCCCTTGCAATGCCGCATGCCAGTCGTCGCGATTGGCATCGGTCACATCCATGCCGCCGATGACGATGATGCCAACCTTGCTCTGCGTCATGTCGCGTACGCCTTGAATGGCCGTTTGCTGAGCGTCGATGGTGCCGGTGACGGGAACATACGTCGGCTTGAGTTTGCCCTGCTCCATGGCATCCAGTACCAAGCCGTCAGCGTCGATGTCCTGCGAACCGATGAACGCCACTTTGGTGTCGGCACGGTCAGGGCCGACGTGGGCGACGGCGGAATCCTGCGATTGCGTATCCCCCACGGCCCCGTTCGGCGGCGTGCAGGCGGTCAGGGAGACCGCCAATCCGATCGCCAGCATTGCCATGCCCGCACGTCGCAACGCGTTGTCACTCACCGCTTATGCTTCCTGAACAATGCGACGGTCTCCACATGATGGGTCGTCGGATAAATGTCGAAAGCGTGGATGTCGGCCAACTCATAGCCAAGACCGGCCAGAGTGGCGGTATCGCGCGCAAGACTCGCCGGATTGCAGGCGATGTAGATCACGCTGCGTGCCTCGGAGTCGGCGATCTGCCCGCACACCTTGGCGCGGGCGCCGGCACGCGGCGGATCAAGCACCACCACATCGGGTCTGGCCAGATCGTTGCGCACATTGCCCAAGGTCTTCGCCACATCACCGGCACGGACATCCACATTATCCAAATGGACATGTCGCAGATTGCGTTGCGCATTGCGTACGGCCGTCTTACCGCCTTCCACGCTCAGCATGCGCGTGCGTTCCGCAGCAAGCGAAGCCAATGGTAGGGTGAACAGGCCCGATCCGGAATACAGATCCCATACGCAGGCCGACTGGGCACCGTTCAGCTCTCTCCGGACCAGATCAATCACGTGGTTGGTCAATGCGATCGGTGCCTGTCGATGCATCTGCCAGAATCCCCCGGCATCGACGCCGTACTCGAAGTCCCGGCCGGCGACGGTGACTTTTTCGGTCAGCGCACGCGTACCGGCCGTCACCTCGCCGTCCACCAACACCGCGTAGTTCTCTTCGACCGCGGCACCGTCACGGGGTTCGGGTACGGAAAGCCTGATCTGGGAACCGGGGGTGAATCCGCCATCCCATACATGCTCGCGTTCGGCCACGTCGAGCAGCGCGCGGCTAGCCAACGGCATCGTGTCGATCGGCACACGAACATGCGTGCCGCGCCGACGCATGGATGGCCGTCCGTCGGCATCGGCGATCATTTCGATACGGGTGCGCCAATGCAGTCCTCGTTCGGCTTCATCTTGCGGCATGCGATCGATCGGCACTTCCACTGCCGTATGCCCCAGCCGCAACATCTGCTCGACAATCGAGCAGGTCTTCCACTTGAGCTGCCCGGCAAGGCTCACATGCACCAGATCGGCGCCGCCAACCCCTCCGCCCATGGCAAGGGGCCCTGCCAATGGCCATATCGGTTCGGCACGGTCTTCGCTGGCCTCCAGCACTTCCACGACCTCACCAGTCCAGAAGCGCTCTTCCCTATCGTGTGGTTCATCAAGTTCCACACGGACCAATTCTCCCGGCAATGCGAAACGAACGAAAACGACCCGTCCGTCAATGCGGCCCACGCAACGCCCTTGATCGGCATATCGTTCGATGCGGATGGTCGCTTCCATCAGTGCTGTTCCTCCAAGCAATCATGTTCGCCCTGACCGGATTCTTCGGACAAGGCCTTGTGCCGGTGCATCGGCGTAGCGACGATCAGATACGAGACCCAGATCGCCAACGCCCAGAGTGGAATGCCCATAAGCAGGCGTGCAGTGCCAAGCCAGCCGACATGATTGGCGGCATACAGTGGCACCTGTACGACCAGACGCAACGAGAACACGGCGATCCACAGCGCGGTGATGACCGTATAGGCCCGGTTGAGCGCCTTGTCCGATCTCCAATCGTCCAGCCACGCACGGAAATGCTCGGTGGGCAACGTGCGGATGAACTCGATGACCAGACCCAACCCTGGTACGCGTGCGATCAGCGACGTCGTAAGCAGCACGATGTAGAACGCGTTGGTCAGGAAGCCGAACATGTAATAATTACGCGCTTCATGGCTTTGCCACGCCCAAATCAGGCAGATGCCCACGGCGAGCAGGCCGCTGACGGCACCCATCACCGACTGGCGCTGCAACAACCGTACGATCACCTGAAGCACGGCCAGCGCAGCGGAAACGCCGACGGTCAGCTGCAGATTGGCGGTGATGACGAACAACACCACAAACACGACGCCCGGCAGCATCGATTCGACCACGCCACGCGGACCGCCGATGGCGTCGATTACGGAGAAGTCGTCGTCATTGCCGGCATCGGCGAGAGCGCCGAGACCGGTACGTTTTCTGGTTTCAGTCATTGGTCGAAACGAAAACCTTCGATCAGCGCACTTCGGAGAACATCGGACCACGGGACAGGGTGGTCTTGACCTCGACCTGATGATCGGAGTCGAACGGCCCCTTCGGTTTGCCCGGAATATCCGTCTTCTCGTCGTTGCCTTCCTGTTCGGCGGCCTCCTTGGCGGCCTTACGTTCGGCCGGTGCGATCGGAGGATGCATTGGGATGAGGTCACGTGGGGCAAGAGGATCGTCGCCGCGCTCCACCACGATATTCGCAAAGAATTCATTCAATGCCTTGGTTTCGTCATGTTCCGGATCGGTGGCGGCCTTGCCCGAGAAGATGCCGCGTAGCATCCAACGCGGGCCATCGACACCTACGATGCGGGTCAGCACCTTACGGCCGCCCTTGACCACAACCGGCAACGACAGTTCGGTGCCGAACACACCGTCGACTTCGGAGGCGGCTTTATTGGCCTCGATCAGATCGGCACGCACATCATCCCATAGTCCCATGGTCTTCGGGGCTGCGAACGCCTCGATCTCCAAACTGGACGAGCCATAGGTGATGGTGGAGCCGAGCACCTGCTGCGTGGCGCGGTTCGCCTTCACACGCAGTTCGATGCCCTGCAGAAACGGCAGATAGTAGGATCCCAGATCAAGATAGTCATCGTAATCGGGCACATCCTCGTCGTCCACGTCCCAAGGACCGCGTTCATCGCCGCGTCCTTCGTATACGGCGGAAGGCTCGGGCAGCTCCATGACCTTTTGGGCCTGGGCCGCGGCCTCATCCACAGCCTGCTCTTCGGCGGCCTGCTGAGCGTCCTCGCTCTGGCGCTTCTTCTTGCCGAATCCAAACAATCCCATGATGTTCCTCATTTCATAACGGTTGCAACCGTGACCAGCCTAGCACCCACGCTTAATATGAGCTGGGAATTCGTGGCCCGTTCCTGCGAGTCGCGTCTCAGATGTCGTAGGTGATGGTCAGCGGCGCATGGTCGGACCAGCGTTTGTCGTAGGTTGGGGCCTTGTCGATGACGAATCCGCAAGCGGATTCGGCCAGCTCCGGCGTGGCGAACTGATAGTCGATTCTCCAACCCACGTTGTTGTCGAAGGCACGGCCACGTTGGCTCCACCACGTGTACGGGCCCTGGATATCGCCCGCGAGATTACGCATCACATCCACGAACTCCAGCTCACCCAGCCACTTGTCGACGTAGGCCCGTTCCTCGGGAAGGAATCCGGCATGCGTCTCGTTGGCCTTGGCGTTCTTGATGTCGAGCGGGGTATGCGCGATATTGAAATCGCCGCATAGTACGGACTGCCTGCCGCCATGCGCCGCCTCATCTCGCAGCTGGCCCATCCGTTCGAGCATGGTGTCAAGAAAACGGTATTTCTGTTCCATCTTGGCCGGATCATCGGTATTGCCTGCATGCACGTACACACATACCACGGTGACGATGTAGCCCTGTGGCGTCTTCACATCGGCCTCGATCCAACGGCCGGAATCGACGTCATCGTCAAGCCCCGGCAAGCCGTACCGCTTGTCAATCACCGGCAATGCCGAGAGCAGCCCCACCCCGGCACGTCCTTTGATACGGCATACCTCGTTGAGACGGTCCAGTTCACTTTGATCGGCGATCTTACCGGCGGTGGAGTATTCGAACCCAAATTCATCGAAAATCGGATCGATTTCATGCTGTGGCGCACGCACTTCCTGCATGCACCAGATATCGGGCGTGTTTCTGCCGGCCCAAATTTCGATGCCCTTGCGTTTGGCCGCACGGATTCCGTTCACGTTCGAAGTCGTAATGCTGATCGTCATAGCGCCAGACTAACTCACATGCGAGAAAACCTCCCTCGAAAGGAGGGAGGTTTTCAGCGGTGCAGGCGGTCCGAACCGTTCACCGGCCTTCGCGTAGTAATCGTCGGAGCCCATCTTGCAGCTGACCTTCCCCCCGTCCGATCGCTGGGTTCGGGGAATCCGGATTCAGCGATCGGACGGTGCGGCCCAAGGCGTGTAGGAGAAGACCGTGCCACGCCACTGTGATCATCAGTCGAGACCGAGCTGGAGCTTACCTCCCGGAATGGCGTCCAACAGATCGCGGGTGTACTGCATCTGCGGATGGTCGAACACCTCATCGGTGGTGGCATGCTCCACAAGCTTGCCGTGCTGCATCACCACCACCTCATCGGCGATCTGGCGAACGACCGCCAGATCATGGGTGATGAACAGGTAACTCAGTCCCCTTTCGGCCTGCAGGTCGTTGAGCAGGCGCAACACCTGATCCTGCACAAGCACATCCAACGCGGACACGGCCTCATCGCAGACGATCACGTCCGGATTGAGGGCCATGGCTCGCGCAATGGCGATGCGCTGACGTTGGCCGCCGGAAAGCTCGTTCGGATAGCGGCTCATCACGGATTCCGGCAGCTCCACCATGTCGAGCAACTCGCGTACGCGGGCGGCACGGCTGGTCTTGTCGCCGATGCCATGAATGCGGAGCGGCTCCTCGATGGAACGGTAGATGGAATACATCGGATCGAGCGAACCGTACGGGTTCTGGAACACCGGTTGCACATGGCGACGGAAGTCGAGCAACTCCTTACCCTTGAAGCCCGCGATGTCCTTGCCCGCATAGGTCACGCTACCGGAGGTCGGTTCGAGCAGCTTCAGCACCATGTTGGCCACGGTGGACTTACCGGAGCCGGATTCGCCCACGATCGCCAGAGTGGTGCCCTTCTTGACGGAGAAGCTCACGTCATCGACGGCCTTGAACATCTCCTTTTTGCGCGGAAGCTTGAACTCACGGGTCAGATGGTCGACGGTGATGATGGCCTCGCCGTTTTTCAGGGAGGATTCGTTCACCGCATGCTCCATCACGGCCTTCGCGTCGCCCCCATGCTCCTTGACGGAGATGATGCGCTGCGATGCCAGCGATGGTGCGGCTGCGACCAGTCTCTTGGTGTACGGATGCTGTGGATGCTGGAGTACCTCGAGCGACGGACCGGATTCGACGACCTGCCCCTTATACATCACCACGATGTGCTGGGCTCGTTCCGCGGCCAGACCCAGATCATGGGTGATGAACAGCACTGCGGTGCCCAGTGAATCGGTCAGCGTATGCAGATGATCGAGAATCTTCTTCTGCACGGTCACGTCAAGCGCGGATGTCGGTTCATCGGCGATAAGCAGGTCGGGGCGGCAGGCAAGACCGATGGCGATCAACGCACGCTGGCGCATGCCACCGGAGAATTCGTGCGGGAACTGACGTGCACGGGTGGCGGCGTCCGGCAATCCCGCTTCGGACAGCAAACCCGCGATGCGATCGTTCATGGTGGAACCGATCACATACTTCTTGGCGAGATACCACGCATCCTCGGCTTTCACGCCGGCCTTGATGAGATCGTCGGCGACACGCCAGCGGGTTTCGGAACCCGGCACCCACTCATCAGTGAAGTACGCCATGGTCGTATCGAGATCCTCGCCGGTCTTGCCGATGTTGACTAGGGCTTCCTTGGCCGTTGCCAACAGTTCCGGCAGCTCCTTGGAACCAAGGAAGGTCTCGTCATCGTCGCCTTTGAGCTCCACCCCTTCGCCGGCCAAGGCCTTGGCGAATTCAGAGCGTTTTTCATGGTCGATATCCATGTTGTTGGCGACAAGGGCCTCTTTGACCTGAGTCCCGATGCGCCATACCGGATTCAGATTGCTCATCGGATCCTGCGGTACAAGTCCCATTTTGGATCCGCGCAGCCTGTCGTAGTCCTTCTGCTTCAAGCCGGCGATCTCCTGGCCATCAAGCTTGATGGAGCCGCCGACCACATGGCCCGTGCCCGGCAAAAGCCCCAGCACTGCCATGGCTGAGGTGGATTTACCGGAACCGGATTCGCCCACGATCGCCACCCATTGGCCGGGATACACGCTGAAGGAGGAGTTACGCACCGCGTGCACGGCACGGCCTTCATCGGTGGTGAAGTCCACCTGAAGGTCTTTGACCTCGAGTAGCGGACCGTTGGCACGTTGCATGGCCTCAAGCTTGTTTTCGGTATTCATATCAGTCATCGAATATCCCTCACTTACACTCAGGCCGTACGGCTCTTCGGATCAAGGGCGTCCTTGACGGCGTCGCCCATCATGATGAAGGCCAGCACGGTGATGGCCAACGCGGCGGACGGATAGAACAACACCATCGGGTTGGTGCGCAGAATGGACTGAGCATGGGAAATGTCGCCGCCCCAGCTGACGGTGGTGGTCGGCAAGCCCACGCCAAGGAAGCTCAGCGTCGCCTCGAGCACGATGTACGTGGCCAACGATGTAGTGCCGACTACGATGATCGGAGCCAGGGAGTTCGGCAGGATGTGACGGAACAGGTTCCGTCCCGGCGTGGAGCCCAAGGCCGTGGAGGCGGTGTTGAACTCGAGGTTCTTCGCCTCCAGCACCGCACCTCTGGCGATACGCGCCACGGAGGTCCAGCCGAACAGCGTCATCACGAGGATGATCTTCCAGATGGAGTCGCTGGTCTTGAACATCTGCAGCACCACGATGGCGCCAAGCAGAATCGGCAACGCGAGGAAAATATCGGTCAGGCGGCTCAGCACGGCATCGACCCAGCCTCCGAAGAAGCCGGCCACCGCACCGATCAGCGTGCCGAGCAGCACCACGAGCAGCGTGGCGAACACACCGACGCTCAAGGAAGTGCGGGTACCGTAGACCACGCGGGCGTACACATCGCAGCCCTGCAGGTCGAAGCCGAATGGATGGCCTGCGGATGACGGGTCGAGCGAATTGTCGAGATTGCAGTAGTTCGGGTTCTGCTTGGTCAGTACGCCCGGGAACAGTGCCACGAAAATGATGAAGACAATCAACAGCCCGGAGATGATGAACAGCGGATTGCGTCGCAGGGTGCGCCACGCATCCGCCCACATGTTCGATGCGGGAGCCGATTCGTCGATGGAATCGACGGCTTTGAGCGGAGTCTCCTCAAGCGGGGCCACATAGCGCTCCTGTCCCGGCAGCGCGGTGGAAAGATTGGTTTCATTCATGTCAGTCATTGCTTATCCTCCACAGCTCACGCGTAACGGATTCGAGGATCGAGGGCGGCGTAAAGCATATCGACCAGCAGGTTGCACACCACGAAGATCAGCATGAGCAGCGTCACGATGGACACCACCAGATTGCCTTCGCCCTTCAGAATGCTCTGATAGGTCAGATAGCCGATGCCGTGCACGTTGAAGATGGTTTCGGAGATCATGGCGCCACCCATCAACGCGCCCAGATCCTGCCCGAGATAGGTCACGACCGGAATCATGGAGTTACGCAGCACATGGCGCAGCATGACGGACTTGTTGTCCATGCCCTTCGCGCGTGCGGTACGTACGTAATCGAGCGCGATATTGGACGAAATCTCCGCACGGCTCAATCGGATGATGTATGCCATCGATACGGAGCCGAGCACCATCGCCGGCATGAGCAAATCGATGAAACCTGGATTCGAGCCGGCGGTGACCGGAAGCAGACGCCATTTGACGCCGAGGAAGTATTGGGCTAGGAAACCGGTGACGAAAGTTGGTACGGAAATGAGCAGCAATGAGAAGATCAGGATGACGGTGTCGCACCACTTGCCCTTCTTCAAGCCGGAGATCACACCGAAAATCACGCCGAAGATGGCTTCGAACACGAAGGCCATCAGCGCGAGTTTGATGGTGATCGGGAAGGCGCGGCCAATCTGGTCGATGACCAGCTGCCCGGAGAAGGTCTTGCCGAAGTCAAGGGTCAGCGCGTTCTTCAGGAACAGCAGGTACTGGATGATGAACGGCTTGTCCAGGTTGTATTCGGCACGGATTTGGGCGGCAACCGCTTCATTGACCGGTTTATCACCGAACATGGCCTTGACTGGGTCGCCCGGCAGCGCAAACACCAGGGCGTACACCAGAAGCGTCGTGCCGAGAACCACAGGGATCATCTGCAGAATACGTCGCAGAAGATACTTGCCCATTGGTTTCTCCTTATTACTCAATTCTTAAGCCAGCCATTTGGCTATCGGTCTTTGTGAAAAAAGACCTTGCACGGGGCCGGCTGACAACTCGCCCCGCTAAGTCTACTAGCCGCTAAGTCTACTAGTTTCGCACCAAGGTGCCTTTATATTGTAGGTTTATGAAAATAAGCTGGGAAAATACCACACTGACCGGCACCTTACCCCTAGGTGTCTCATTTTCCCGTTTTTTACCCTAGTAACGAATGTGGTCGTAACGACAAGGAAGGAACGGCGTATTACCGTTCCCTCCTTGTCAGCGATGAGAACCGATTAGTGAATCAAGCTCACTTGCTCTTGGTCATGTTCTCGTAGACCGGCAGGTTCTGCCAGTTCATCTCGAAGTTGGAGACGTTGGTGGAAGCCACGCCATAGGCATTGGCATAGTACAGCGGAACGGCCGGCAAATCATTGAGCAGCACTTCCTGGGCCTGCTGATACAGCTTGTTGGCCTCGTCGGTGGTCTGGGCGGCTGCGGCCTGGTTGCACAGGTCGTCGAACTTGGAGTTCTTGTAGTCGCCATCGTTCGAACCGTTGCCGTCGGCGGCGGAGGAGGAGAAGTTCTGGACCAGATAGTTCTCGGCGGACGGGTAATCCGGCTGCCAACCGCTACGGAACGCGCCCTGGACCTTGCGGTCGGACACCGCGGTGCGGTAGTCGTTGAAGGTCGGGTACGGGTTGGTGGCGGCCACTTCGGAGCCGAGAGTGTTGTTGATGGAGTTCACCACGGCGGTGTAGATGGTCTCATGGCCACCGTCGGCATTGTAAGCGAAGGTGAGCTTGTCATCGGAGGTCCACGGGCTGATGGCGTTGGCCTTCTCCCAGAGTTCCTTGGCCTTGGAGGCGTTGTACTTCAGGTTATCGGAGCCCTTGAGGGAATCGCTGTAGCCCGGAGTCAGCGGAGAGGTGAAATCACTGGCCGGCGTACCGGTGCCGTTAAGCACCTTCTCGCAGATGTTGTTGCGGTTGATGGCCATGGAGATGGCCTGACGGCGCAAGGTGCCTTCTTCGGTGCCAGCCTCGAAATGCTTCAGACCGGACGGGATGGTGAACTGCTGGATTACGGAGCCGGCCTTGTTGTAGGCCTGCACGGTGGAATCCGTTTCGAAGGTCTTGGTGGCGGAAGCCGGCACGGATTCCATCACGTCGAGGGAGCCGGACTGGATGTCGGCGTAGGCGGCCTCGTCCTTGGTGTAGACCTTGAAGGTCACGCCGTCGTTCTTCGGGGTGCGGTTGCCCTTGTAGTCCGGATTCTTCACGAGCACGATTTCGTTGTCATGATCCCAGGACTGGAACTTGTACGGACCGTTGCCCACCGGCTTTTCGCCGAAGGCCTTCGGATCCTTGTAGAAGGATTCCGGCAGCGGAGCGAAACCGGAATAGCCGACCTTGATGGCGAACACGGAGTCGGACTGGTTGAGGTCCACGGTGAATTCGTTGTCGTTGACGACCGTCAGGCCTTCAAGCTGCTCGTCGCCATTGAGGTTGTCGGCATCCTGCAGCTTGTCATAGCCCTTGATGGTGGAGAAGAAGGAGGCGCACTTCTGCGCGTTCTTCGCGTTGGCGGTATAGCTCCACGCCTTGGTGAAGGACTCGGCCGTCACCGGAGTGCCGTCGGTGAACTTCCAACCCTTCTTGAGCTTGATGGTGTACTGGGTGGCATCCGCATTGGCTTCGATGGACTCTGCCACTTCGTTGGAAGCATTGCCCTTGGCATCGAAGGAAATCAGGCGGGAGAACAGCAGATCGATCGGCTTACCGCCGCCGGTCTCATTGGTGTTGCCCGGGATAAGCGGGTTCTGCGGCTCGGAATTGTAAGCCGTGATGATGTTGCCGCCATCGGAGGCGGCATCATTGGAAGCGCCGCAGCCGCTGAGCAGCATGCCCAACGCGCAGGCCGCGGCGGCGAAAGCCAAAGCCTTCTTCTTCATAGAATCATTCTCCTATTCGTTATGTGAGGACCGTTGCGGCCCTCGCGTAAGAACGAGGTGGACGTTGATGCATGGCGTCAGCGCACACCTCGTTTTTACCGGTAGAGAACCATTGTTCCCTACTTAACGGACAACGCAGCATAACCTCTGCAAACGACATGGAGAAACGGATTGAAAGGGTGAATGCCGCTCACGGCCGGTCTCGTGAGGCCAAGACCGGAAGCATTGCGGAAATCAGCGTTTGGTCATGTCCTGATATGCGGGAACGTTCTGCCAGTTCATGGTGAAATTCTTCACATCCTTCGATGCCACACCTGCCGCATCGCCGTAATACAACGGAATCGACGGCAACTGACTGAGCAGGATCCGCTGTGCCTGCCGGTACAGATCGTTCGCGGTATCCTCATCGCCGGTCGAAGCCGCACGCGCGCACAGCTCGTCGAACTCGGCGTTCTTGTAGTCGCCGTCGTTGGAGCCGTTGCCATCCGCGGCGGACGAATCGTACAACGGCACCAGATAATCCTGCGGAGACGGATAGTCCGGCTGCCAGCTGGTGCGGATGGCTCCGCTGAGTTTGCGGGCGGTCACATCATTGCGGAATTCCTGGAAGGTGGGAATCGGGCTGGTGGTCGCGTCGATGCCGAGCACGTTCTTCACGGAGTTGACGATGGCGTCATACACCGGGCCCGCGCCACCATCGGAATTATAGAAGAACTGCAGCTTGCCGTCATAATGGGAGATGGCTTCGGCCTGGTTCCACAACTCCTTGGCCTTCGTCGGGTTGTATTCAAGGTATTCGTGCCCTTCGATGGTGCCTGAATATCCCGGTACCTTCGGTGAGGTGAAGGAGTCGGCAGGGGTGCCCAGATTGCTGAGCACCTTCTTGCAGATGTTGCTTCGGTCGATGGCCATGGACAGCGCCCTCCGACGCAGCTGCCCCTCTTCGGTGGAGGTCTGCCAATGCTCGAGCTGTGATGGAATGGTTATGGTCTGCAGTACGGAACCGGCCTTGTTATACGCTTCGACCGACGAGTCGGTCTGGAAGATCTTGGCGTCGGCGGACGGAATGGTATCGAGCACGTCGAGATTGCCTGCCTGCACGTCGGCGTAGGCGGAGGAGGGATCGGTGTAGACGCGGAAGGTCACGCCATCGTTCTTCGCCTCACGATTGCCGTGATAGGCCGTGTTTTTTACGACGCTCAGCTCCTGATCGTGAATCCATGAGCCGAACTTGTACGGACCGTCGCCCACCGGCTTTTCGCCGAAGGCCTTCGGATCCTTGTAGAAGGATTGCGGCAGCGGATAGAACCCGCAATACCCTACTTTAATGGGGAATACGGAATCAGGCTGGCTCAGTTCCACGGTGAATTCATGGTCGTTGATCACCTTCAGCCCTTCGAGCTGCTCATCACCATTGAGATTGGCGGTATCCTGTAGCTTGTCATAGCCCTTGATGTTGGCGAAGAAGCCCGAACACAGTTGCGCGTTCTTCGCGTTGGCGGTGTAGCTCCACGCCTTGGTGAAGGACTCGGCCGTCACCGGAGTGCCGTCGGTGAACTTCCAGCCGGACTTGAGCTTGATGTCGTATTGGGAGGCATCGTCATTCGCGGTGATCGACTCGGCCACTTCGTTATGTGCCTTGCCGTCGTTGTCGAAGGAAATCAGACCTGCGAACAACAGGTCGATCGGACGACCGCCTCCTGACTCGTTGGTGTCTCCCGGAATCAACGGATTGGCCGGCTCGGCGTTGAAGGCGGTGATGACGTTCGCCGCCGATGAGGAGTCCGAACCGGAGCTGCCGCATCCAGCCAACGGTACGGCCAGCAATGCCAGTACCGACGTAAAGGCCACAAGCCTGTGTTGTTTCATTATTCCCTCGATTCATATGCATGGAAGCGGGCCGAAGGCCACAGGCTCTTTCATACATCTCGGGAATGCGAGTCATGGCCCGTTTTCGCGGCACGCGTATACCGTGCGGACCGATCGGCGGTTCAGGCTCGGGGGAACGCCTGCCCGTATCTCGCCTTGAGCTGTTCGATGGAGACATGGGTGTAGCGCTGCGTGGTTTTAAGCGAGGAATGTCCCAGCAGTTCCTGCACTTGCCTCAGATCCGCTCCCCCATCAAGCAGGTGCGTCGCCGCGCTGTGACGTAACGCATGCGGGCTGATGTCCGGCACGCCCGCCCGTTGCGCGCACTCATGCACCACCTGTCTCACCACCCGCTGGTCGATGCGATTGCCCTGTGCGCCAAGAAAGAGCGCATCCGCCGACCGTGCACGGACTAAACGGGGGCGTCCGTCCTCAAGCCAGCGTCGGATGGATTGCTCGGCCGGCACGCCGAACGGCACCACGCGCTGCTTGTTGCCTTTGCCCGTGACCTTCATCGTACGGTTGTCAAAGGCCACGTCATGCACGTCAAGTCCGACCAGTTCGGCGACACGGATGCCCGTGGCGTACAGCACTTCCAGCATTGCCGCATTACGTAGGCCGACGGCCTGTTTCCTGACGCTCTTCGTGCGCGATTTCGGCATCTGCTCGTCGACGCAGTCCATCAGCTTCTCCGCCTGTGATTCGCTGAGTACGGCAGGTAGCGTATCCGGAATCTTCGGTGTCATCAGCATGGCCGCCGGATTGGCGTTCGTCACGCCGCGTTCGTGAGTCCATGCGAAGAAGCCCCGCACCGCAACGGTTTTACGGGCCATGCTGCTTCTCGCATGCCGCTTCGAGGATTGCGACATCCACATGCGAAGATCCTCTATGGTCACTTCGTTGAGATCCTCACATCCCAATATCTCCAGCTGCGTCATGCATTCCTCAAGATCGCCACGGTACGCCTTGCGCGTATTATCGCTCAATCCGCGGTTGGCCTTCAGATATGCATCAAAGGCGTCGATCGTATCCTCGAAACGCATATTCCGGCCTCTTTCCCCGAATTTTCCGCTGACTGCTCTTCCATTATGTGGCCATCTGTCGATAGACTTTACTCGGTATATTCTCCAGTGGACAGGCGGTATCATGGCACGTCACTCGGCACGGACCAGACAGCAGGGCGATTCCGGCAACGGAGTTGACGAACGAATCGTGGCAAGGGCCATCGACCTGACAAAGAGCTACGGAGACAAGGACAACCGGGTCACCGCGCTCAACCATGTGGATGTGGAATTCATGCGCGGCGAGATGACTGCGATCATGGGCCCTTCCGGCTCAGGCAAATCCACCCTGATGCATTGCATGGCAGGTCTCGACTCCCCTACTTCCGGCAGGGTCGTCGTGGAAGGTCTCGAAGTCTCGTCCATGAATCAAAAGCAACTGACCGATCTGCGCCGCGAACAGATCGGCTTCATCTTCCAATCCTTCAATCTGGTACCGACGCTGTCTGCCGAAGAGAACATCCTCCTGCCATTGCAGATCGCGAAACGGCCCATCGACCGCGATTGGTTCAACCAGGTGGTCAAGGTGGTCGGTCTTGAACAGCGACTGACCCATCGGCCGAGTCAGCTTTCGGGCGGCCAGCAGCAACGCGTCGCCTGCGCTCGCGCAATGATGGCGCGCCCTTCGGTGATCTTCGCGGACGAGCCGACCGGCAATCTGGATTCACGTTCCAGCCGGGAGGTTCTCGGGTTCCTCCGTGATTCCGTACGTGATTACGGCCAGTCCATCGTAATGGTCACGCATGATCCGCGTGCCGCCTCCTTCGCCGACCGCGTACTGGTGCTGGCGGATGGTGAGATCACCCGCGACATGAGCCACCCCACCTATGCCGATATTCTCGAAGTGTTCGCGGACGATGACGAGGCCGAAACCACGACTTCGACGGAAGGCGCCCAGTCATGATCCGTATCGGTTTGCGTGATGCGAGAAGCCATTTCAGCCGTTTCGTCATGTCAATCGTGGCCATCGCGCTCGGCGTAAGCTTCGTGGTCGGCTCGTTCGGCTTCCGCGAGATGCTCAACAACCAGGTCTCGCAGATGATGGCCACCAACGCCGACCATGATGTGTACGTACGAGGCGCCAAACAGACCAAGAGCAGTTCGACACTGCTCGCATCGGGTTCGTCGATAGCAAGCTACAACGCCATCGACGTGGACCTCGCCGACGATATCGCCAAGGTGAAGGGCGTCACATCGGCGCGCGTGGCCTACTCACTCACCGGCGTGGTGCTGGTCGACAAACACGGCGACGCCGTGACCACTATGGGCTCGCCCTCGATGGCACTCGGCATCAGCGCTTCGACTCCGTGGCGCTCCGCCAAGTTCACTTCCGGCACGTACCCGAAAGGCGCAGATGAAATCGCCCTGCATTCCTTCGCAGCGGAGCGATCCGGTCTCAAAGTGGGAGACAAGACGAAGATCGTCTACTCCGATGGCCCGCATGACGTGACGGTCAGCGGTATCTTCTCGACCTCCGCAAGCCAGGCGGGCGCCATCATCATCGGCGTCGATCCAAGCGTAGCCAAGGAACAATCCGACAAACAATCGGACGATGCCGACAAAACCGCGCAGATCTGCGTCTACGGCAGTACGACCACTCCGTTGAACGCATCCGAGCAACAGCAGCTGGCGGACCGCATCAACAAGGCGCTGCCCAAGAATTCCAAGGCACACGCCGTCACCGGAGACGAATATCGCGACGATACCACCAAGGCCACGCAGGATTCACTCGGCTTCATCCAGCCGCTGATCCTCATCTTCGCCGTCATCGCGCTGTTCGTCGGTTCGTTCATCATCGCGAACACCTTCTCGATGATCGTACGTGAGTCGATGCGCGGATATGCGCTGCTACGATCCATCGGCGCCTCACCCGCACAGGTCTTCTCCACGGTGATCGTGCAGGCCGTAGTGCTCGGTCTGGTCGGTTCGGGCACAGGCATCGCGCTCGGTTGGGGCATGGTACGACTGATCGTCATGGGACTGGCGAATATGGGACTGCCATTGACCGGAGCCACCGATCCATCCATCTCCGACATGGTAATCGGCCTGATCGTGGGTGTGCTGGTCACGTTGATCGGCGCGGCATTGCCGGCACGCAATGCCGCGCTTGCCCCGCCCATCCAAGCGATGAACGAGACGGTGAATCCGGAAAAACCGGTACGCATGCGAGGCATCGTCGGCACGATTATGGTGGTGCTCGGTTTCGCCAGCTGGGCGTTCGCCTGCGCCATGGCCGTCGCGGACGGCAACGGGCCGACGCCATGGGACGTGGTAAACCATATCGCCATCGGCTGGCCGCTCGGCGTCGGCGCGGCATTGGCCGTGGTCGGTGTCATCATGGCCGGACCGGCCTTCGTCTCCCCCGCCGGCAACCTATTGGGATGGTTGCCGGCGAAGATCTTCACCGTCACCGGCCGGCTCGCGACGCGCAACATCTCCCGTTCCAAGAGACGCACGTCGAATACCGCCGCCGCATTGTTCGTAGGCGTCGCAATCGTCAGCTGCCTCGGCGTGGTGGCCTCGTCGGCGAAGGCCTCGGTCAATTCCTTGGTGGACAACGGTTTCAAAGCGGATTTCGCCGTGATCTCCGCGTCCTTCGGACGGTTGCCAGATCAGGCCATATCCGACATCAAGAACACCGACGGCGTCAAGACGGTCACCACGAACCGTCTCATGCTCGGCGTCAAGTATGACGGCCGATCCATCGGTAGCGTGACATTCGCCACGCAAACGCACTTGTTCACCGACGTGTTCGCCGCGGAAACCACCGAGGGCGACGCCGTCAAGGCGATGAAGAAGGGTGAACTGCTGGTCGGCAAAGACGTGGCCGAAGACCGGGGCTGGCATGTGGGAGACCGGGTCAAGGTATCCGCCGAGAATACGGTGGTCGACCAAGAGGCCACCGAACAGGCCCAAGCCGATTATCAGGCCCAGGTTCAGGCACATGTGCAGGAGTTGCAGAACGAAGCGCAGCAGATGGCCGCATCCGGCGATGTGGCGGGAGCGCAGGCCAAGGCGGACGAGATCCAACGGTATACCGCCGACGCGCAGAACGTCGATCCGCAAACCTTGATCAAGACGAAGAAGGAGACCACGGAAAAGACGATCAGAATCGGTGCGATCGTGTCGAACTCCGTGTATCGCGACAATGTGATGTTCAACGATGACGTCGCCGAGCAGATCGGCAACAAGCAGACCATGTTCCCCATGTCTCTGTACGTCAATGCCAAGTCCGGCACCGATACCGCTGCGGTGAAGCGGAACATCAAGAACGCCGTGAAGAAGTACTACACGATTTCGGTGTTCGATCATGACGAATACAAGTCGACGATGAGCACGATGATCGACCAGGTGCTCATGATCCTGTACGCACTGCTGGCATTGTCGATTATCATCGCGATCTTCGGCATCGTGAACACGTTGGCGTTGAGCGTATCGGAACGTACCAAGGAGATCGGCCTGCTACGGGCCATCGGCACATCACGCGGACAGGTGCGCGGCATGCTTGGCATCGAAGCTGCCATCATCTCCGTATTCGGCACGGTGATGGGCTTGGTGGTCGGCGTCTCGGCCGGTGTGGTGATCCGCGCCGTCTACGCCTCCAAGGGATTGGAGACGCTTGCGGTTCCGTGGACGCAGTTGCTGATCTTCCTCGTGCTGTCGATCGTAGTCGGTCTGATCTCCAGTATCTCGCCGGCCTCCCGCGCACTCAGGCAACCCGTTCTTGACGCCGTGGCCAGCGAATAGGTCTAGACTGTCGATAAACGGTGCAACGAAGGGGACAATATGCCGATTCCACATGAGATTCCTGCCGGCGCACGCATTGTGGTGCGCACGTACGAAGGCGTGGATCCGGCCGACCAACGTATGAAGTTCCGTGATTTTGTCGGCCATGTGCGCTCTTGGGACGGACGGACGCTGGAGCTGATGCGGGACGCGGCCGCCAATGGCTCACGTCCCGCACACCGTGTCAGCATTCCCGCCGACGCAATCGTCACGATCAAACCGATTCCCGAACGTTCCATGACCCGATCGCAATCGTGACGTTCGCTGTGTGCGCTTCCTCGGCGAGCCTCACACAGCGGAACGGATTTGGACGTCAACCGCGTGATCATCCGTGAACCGGATGATGTGTTCTCCCCTGCGGGCGGATTCCAGCAGCATCTGCTGCCAGTCTTCCGCAGGGATCGCAAGCGAAACCGTCTCGCATCGTTCCATGAAATCAGGCTGCCGTATGGCCGTCTTGTAATCACGGAACGGTTGACCTTGCTCGAAGAAACGTGCCATCTCCTTGGCGTCGCTCTCCTGGGTGGCGGCGGTCTGCAACGCACCGGCGCCTTGGGGCTGAACACCATGCAATACGTTGGCCATCAGCGTCAGACGATTGGCCATATTACGCAGCAATAGCTCCACATTGGCCGCATCCTCCTCCACCATGGCACGTGTGCGGTCCGGATCGGTCAATGCCACGCGGGTCATGTCACGCCAGGATCCCGCAGCGAGCGCGGCCGCGACATTACGATTCGGATTGACCACGAGTTCGTTGACCATGGCCGTGGCGATGACGTGCGGCATATGCGAGATCAGCGCGGCGCAACGGTCATGCGTGGCATCGTCAAGTACGATCAGGCGATTGGCGCAGGCATCGGTGATCATCGTCGCGACGGCCAGGAACCGCCGGTATTCAGTGCGTTCGTCCACGGTGATGGCCCATAGCGCGTCATCGTATAAAGCGGGATCCGAGGATTCCCAACCGGACAGTTCATTGCCGGCCATCGGATGCGCGCCGACGTAGCAGTTCTCCAGTCCGACGGCCTTCACCTGATCGCGCACCATGCCTTTGACGCTGCCGACGTCGGTGAGCGTCGTCACGTTCTGGTCGATCAGCGGCTTCAAAGCGGAGAGAATCTGCGGCATGGCCTTGAGTGGATTGCACAGTACCAGCACATCGGGCCTGCCATCGGCCAGAGCGGCCAATGTCGGCATGCAGGTGATGCCGTCCGTTTCGGCGGTCGCATACGGACGATCATTGTGATTCCAAGCCGTCACCTCGCAACCTGCGTTGACGAGCCTGCGTGCCAGAGAGCCTCCGATCAGGCCCAATCCCACGATTGCGATACGCTGCTTCACCACATCAGCTCCCTTCTTACCATACCGTCGTTCTGCCAATCCTCAGGCAGATGCCTATCGTCAAGACGCACTCCACCCTGCGGCAGCATCCAGCTGGCCACCGGCGGGCTCGGCCGTTCCCTACGAGGATAGACGGCCAAGGTCTTGGCCCAGTCTCCGTGCTCGGCGATTTCCACGAGCGCGTCACGGAACCGCCGTTCCCATGGGGCCGCGTCGAACGTGGCGATGAAGCTGTAGGTGCCATCATGTCCTTTGATCGGACGCGAGATGAAGCTGGTCATATTGAGTCCTGCATCGCGGAACACATCCAGCAGATCGGCGAGTACACCCGGGCCGGTAACCAGCGGGATGAGCGTCAATACCGATTCATAGTCCACATCGTCCTGGGTTTTCGGCTGTTCCAGCAGATCGGCGACTTCCTCACGTCGGGCCAGCACAAGAAACTCGGTGCGTGCGCCCTGATAGTCCTGTACCGCACTGCCGACGCGTTTGATGTCATACAGATCGCCACAGATGCTCGGTCCGAATGCGACCCCACCCGGCTTGAGGTCGCGACAGGCGGCTGCGTTGGATGATGCCGTCACCGCGTCAAGATGATGCTCGGCGATGAATTTTCTGCATTGCGCAAGGCCATGCGAGTGGGCCGTGGCGACGTGGGCATCCTCCAGTCCGGTGTCGGGCAGCGTATAGGCGTCAAACTCGACGTTGACGCCGACACGGGCGAAGCCGACCAGGTCCTGCGCGTCGATCAGGGCGTCAAGGTTCGGCACGACATACCCCTCGACGTTGTTCTCCCATGCGATGACGCCCCAGCCTTCGCCGTTCTGCGCGGCCTGCATGATCTGCGGCACATCATCGCAGGCAATGAGATCGAATCCTTCGGGCACGACCGGCCGCAACAATCCGGCCGCACTGACCGCCGCCTGATGCGTGAATGTGCCTTGGGGCCCGAGATAGAACAACTTCCGCGCATTCATATCTTCCCGTTCCTCCTTCATGCTTCCTTGCACCTTACCGTAGTGGTGGCCCGTAGCGCAGCCCCTATTCCATCGGCTGGGCGTCCGTATCGGTCCGAGGCTGCACGACGAACCAGCGCTTTGGCAGGAGCAACATGATGCATGGGATCAGCACGATGCCATACAGCCAGAAGTAGCCGGCATGGTCGCTGAAGAACGGCATATTCGCGTCACTGCCGAAACCGACCGGAATCAAAGCGTCGCCGCCCGGACCGTATCCCGCCATGACCGTCCATACCACCAGTGACGAGCTGATGAGGTGCAGGGCAAGCCCGACGACGCCGTCGCGTGAGCGGGCGCACCAGGTGGAAAGGATTACGATGAGAAAGGCCAGTGCCAGGCCATATGGGATGTTCATCGATGCCCCCATACGATGTGCCATCGTGCCGACGGCACCGATTGCCGCGCCGGAAAGCACGTCGATGAGAAGCCTCACCGGCATCGGTTGCCGATACGACCATGGCAGCAGCCTGCGATCGTTGTCTTGAGTCATGCTCACCACTATTCTCCTCGTTCCTTATGATTTCATCACACCGTGTGCCGCCCGCTCGCCGGAAAAGGAAAAAAGAGAGATGCACGCACATGCGCATCTCTCCTCTGCTCGATCAGCGACTACTTGCCCTGCTGATTGTTCTGACGACGCTGCTTGGCGCGCCACTTGTACCAGTCCTCACGGCTGAGGATGATCTTGCGGATTCGGATGGACTCCGGGGTGACTTCCACGCACTCATCCTCGTTGGCGAAGTCCAGGGACTCCTCAAGGCTCATCTTGATCGGCGGGGTCAGGGTCTCCAGCACGTCGGCGGTAGCGGAACGCATGTTGGTCATGTGCTTGGCCAGCGTGATGTTCACATCCAGCTCATCCGGCTTATTGTTCACGCCGACGACCTGGCCCTCGTACACCGGGGACTGCGGCTCGACGAAGAAGTTGCCGCGAGCCTGCAGGCGCTGCATGGCGTATGGGGTGGCGACGCCCTTACGGTCACAGACCATGGAACCGTTCTGACGGGTTACGATCTGGCCGGCCCACGGGGCGTAGCCTGCGGAGATGGAGGCTGCGATGCCGGTGCCGCGCGTGGCGGACAGCAGTGCGGTACGGAAACCGATCAGGCCACGGGAGGGAACGGTGAACTGCAAACGCACCCAGCCGGTGCCGTGGTTGGTCATGTTGTCCATACGGCCCTTGCGATCGGCCATGAGCTGGGTGACGGTGCCCATGTACTCTTCCGGTACGTCGATGGTGGTGTTTTCCATCGGCTCGTTGATCACGCCGTCAACGGTCTTGGTGACCACCTGCGGACGGCCGACGGTCAGCTCGTAGCCTTCACGGCGCATCTGCTCGGCGAGCACAGCCAAGGCGAGTTCGCCACGGCCCTGGACCTCCCAGGCGTCCGGACGCTCGGTCGGCAGCACCTTGATGGACACGTTGCCGATGAGTTCACGGTCCAGGCGGTCCTTGATCATGCGGGCGGTGAGCTTGTGATCCTTGCCTTCCGTGCCGGCCAATGGCGAATCGTTGATGCCGAAGGTCATGGAGATGGCCGGATCGTCGACGTGGATAAGCGGCAGCGGACGCGGGTCGCTCGGGTCGACGATGGTCTCGCCGATCATGATGTCGTTCACGCCGGCCACTGCGACGATGTCACCGGGGCCTGCGGAATCGACGGGGGTGCGCTCCAGGCCCTGCGTGCGCAGCAGTTCGGAGACGCGGAAGTTCTCGATGGAGCCGTCCACACGGGACAGGCCGTAGGTCTTGCCCTTCTCCAGGGTGCCGTTGTAGATGCGGACCAGGCCGAGTCGTCCGAGGAAGTCGGAGGAGTCGATGTTGGCCACATGGGCCTGGAGCGGTGCACCTTCGTCGTATTCCGGGGCCGGAATGTTCTTGATGATGGCCTCGAACAGCGGCTCGAGATTGTCGTTATCCGGCAGACCGCCGTTCTCCGGCTGATTCTCGGATGCGTATCCGGCCTTGGCCGCGCAGTAGATTACCGGCAGGTCGAACAGGGAGTCCTCGTCAAGATCGATGCCCTCCTCGATGACGTCCTGCGCCAGACCCAACAGCAGATCGGACGCCTCGCCGACGACCTCTTCGATACGGGCGTCCGGACGATCGGTCTTGTTCACGCACAGGATGACCGGCAGCTTGGCTTCAAGGGCCTTGCGCAGCACGAAACGGGTCTGCGGCAGCGGGCCTTCGGAAGCATCGACGAGCAGCACGACGCCGTCGACCATGGAGATGCCGCGTTCGACCTCGCCGCCGAAATCGGCGTGGCCGGGGGTGTCGATGATGTTGAGGGTGATGCCTTCCGGATGACCGTACTTGGCGGCCAGCGGACCGGTGTACTGCACGGCGGTGTTCTTGGCGAGGATGGTGATGCCCTTCTCGCGTTCCAGATCGTTGGAGTCCATCACGCGATCCGGGACTTCCTCGCGCTCGTTGAACACATGGGACTGCGCCAGCATGCCGTTGACCAGGGTGGTCTTGCCATGATCGACGTGTGCCACAATCGCTACATTTCGAATATCGCCGCGAACCGCCATCGAAACCTCTCTTAGTATTGCCGTTCTCTTGCGTAACCGTTCGGTACGTGCATGGTTATCGGTACTTGAATTCCGTACTTACACACAAACGAAACCAATCCTAGCGAAGCAATGCGACAGATAAGCCGAGGGGCCCATCGGCGCAACGCCGAGGGCCCCTGACTCGATAGAGCGGAAAATCAGTCTTCCAGTTCCTTGCCGGTGCGCTCGGGCAGGCACAGGGCCGCCACGCAGGCCAGGATGAACGCCACGGCGAACACGATGAACGCCACGGCCTTGTTGCCGCCGGACAGCGTCAGGAACCATGGCACGAGCAGCGGGGCGATGATGGCGGCCACTCGACCGCAGGCGGCCGCGGCTCCTGCGGCGGCACCGCGCAGGCGGGTCGGATAGATCTCCGGCGTCACCGCGTACAACACGCCCCATGCGCCGAGGTTCGAGGCCGACAACAGCATGCCGAAGCAGAGTACCGCAGCCACGGAACCGGCCTGGGAGAAGGCGAACGCCGCCACGGCGGACACGGCGAGGAACACGCTCAGGGTCTTCCTGCGACCCCAGACCTCCACCAGCCATGCCGCCAGGAAATACCCCGGCAGCTGCGCGATGGCGATGGCCAACGTGTAGCCGAACGACTTGGTCAGGGAGCCGAACTGATCGGCCAGCAGCGATGGCATCCAGGTGAAGGCCCCGTAATAGGAGAAGTTCACGAAGAACCATGTGGCCCAGATCGCCGCGGTACGGGCGATATACCTCTTTCCGAACAGTTCGCGGGTATTGATCTTCGGCAACGGCTGGCCCTTCGGCGAGGCCACCGGCTCGACGCCACCGGCCTGTTCGAAATACCGCACCGCCCGTTCGGCTTCATCCTCACGCCCCTTGGATTCCAGGAATCGCACGGATTCCGGAATGTGAATGCGCGTCACGATGGCATACAGCAACGGCAGTGCGCCGATGAGCAACGCCCATCGCCAACCCCAGTCGCCGGTATTCGGAATCACGAAATATCCGATGCATGCGGCCACGATCCAGCCTATGGCCCAGAAGGACTCCAGCAGCACCGTCATACGTCCGCGCTGCTTAGTCGGCGAGAATTCGGAGACGAGCGTCGACGCGACCGGTAGCTCGGCGCCCAGACCCAGTCCGATGATCAGTCTGGCGATGAGCAATGCGGCCAGCGACCACGACAGCGCCATGCCACCGTTGGCCAGACCGAAAATCACCAACGTTGCCGAGAAGACCGTCTTGCGTCCCACTCGATCGGCAACATATCCGCCGAGCGCCGCACCGATGGCCATGCCGACGAAGCCGATGGACAGCACCCAGCTTTTCTCCGTCGGCGTCAGATTGAAATGCGGGTCGGCCGCGATGGCGGCGACCACGAACGACACCAAGCCGACATCCATGGCGTCGAATGCCCATCCGATGCCGGAGGCCACCAGCAGTTTGCGATGAGCCTTATTGAACGGCAACCTGTCAAGTCGTTCGTTTCGGGTAAGTTCGGCCGCTCCCCCGGCAGCCTGTTGCGTTGCGGACATCTGATCCCTTCCTGTGTTTTCCCTTTTTTCGAATGCGATGCGTCACGCCGTGGTCAGGGCGGAGAGCGCATCATCCTGCGGATCAATATCGGACGCGGCGAAATCGGTCCTTGACTCGGCGACGTTCCAAGGCGTTGGCTGAGCCGTGCCCTGTTTGTAGCGATAGACCGTGGCCGGTCTGTTACGGCCGACACGCAGTTTGTCGCCGGTATCCTCAAGCAGACCGGAAGCAAGCATCTTACGGCGGAAGTTCGCCAGATCGATGTCTTCCTCGGCAATCGCCTCGTAGACGTCATGCAGTTGGCTCAGGGTGAAACGGTCGCCCACCAGCCGCGCAACGATGTCGGGATATTCGATTTTGCCGCGTAGCCGCTCCATGGCGTAATCGACGATTTCGCGATGGTCGAAGGCGAGCTCCGGCAGATGGTCCACCGGGAACCATGACACGTTGTCGCCGTCGGCGAACTCGACGCTCTCGTCCATGCCACCGACCAAGGCCCAGTAAACGATGGAGACCATCGGAAGGCCCCCATGGGACCTGGACGGATCGCCGAAGGTATAGAGCTGCTCAAGATAGCGTGGATGAAGCGACGTGGTGGATTCCAGTGCCGCATAGGCCGATTGCTCAAGCGAATGATCGGCACGCAGGCCACCACCCGGCAGAGCCCACTGGCCAAGGAACGGCTGGCGTACGCGTCTGACCAAAGGCATCCACAACGTACCGCGGGTCTGATCGTTCCGGTCATCCGCCCGCGCGGCAGGACCAAGTGCGAGAATCACCACGGAAACGCCGACCTGGGGAGGTTGCCTGCGCCTCTCCGAAACGTTGCCCATGATCATAACGGCCTCGATTCGTCAGTCCGAATTGTTCCGAGACCTCAGTGTATCACTTATGGTCAACATGACCATAAGTGCTGTTTCCCGCATATGACCAAGCCCCGTTGCCGGGGCCTACATGACGGAAACCAATCAGGCGATGATGCCTTTGGCAATCAGCTCACGCGCGACCTCGCGATATTCCTTCGCGGTCTTATGGTTCGGCGCATAGATGGTGATCGGCGCAGCCGCCACGGTGGAATCGGGCAGCTTGATGGACCGTGAGATCACCGAATGGAACACCTTGCCCTGAAAAGCCTCATAGATGCGTTGCAACACCTCGTCGCAGTGCAGGGTGTGCGTGAACATCGTGACCAGCACGCCATACACCTCAAGACTCGGATTGATACGCGTCTGCACCTTCTCTATGGACTGCATCAGCAGAGCCACGCCACGCAATGCGAAGAATTCCGCAGCCACCGGAATGATCACGCCGTCGGCGGCGGTCAACGCGTTCACCGTCAGCAAACCCAGCGACGGCTGGCAATCGACGATGATCACATCATATTCGTCCTTCACCTGACGCAGCACGCCGGCAAGCACCTGCTCGCGGCCGACCTCGGTGACCAACTGCACTTCGGCGGCGGAAAGGTCGATGTTGGCCGGCATGATATCAAGGTTGTCGAAATCCGTATGCTGAATCACGGCATGCACGTCCATACGCGGATTGAACAATGCGGTATACACCGTATCTTCCACCGCATTGGCGTTGATGCCCAGACCCACCGTCGCCGCACCCTGCGGATCGAAATCGACGATAAGCACACGGCGGCCGTATTGGCTCAACGCTCCGGCGATGTTGATGGAACTGGTGGTCTTGCCCACGCCACCCTTCTGGTTGCACATGGCGATGACCCGCGCCGGGCCATGCTGCTGCAATGGTTCCGGGGCGGCAAACGTCTCATAATCACGTCCAAGCAAATCCGTAGGCATACTGATTACCTTACCAACATCCTTGTGTCAAAGTTCCACTGCTCCCATGCTAGCGCACACCCGTCGTGCAATCCGGCAATGACGCTGCCCGTTGATCAGCGCGCACGCGGATGCGCGGTCAGGTATGCCTCGATGAGATTCTCGGGACTCACGTGCGTGTAGATCTGCGTTGTGGTTACGCTGGCATGGCCGAGCAGCTCCTGTACGGTACGCACATCCGCACCGCCCTGAATCAGATGCGTCGCGAAGGAATGGCGCAAGGTATGCGGATGCAGCGGCTTGGTGATGTGCGCACGCTCACCGGCGGTTCGGATGATTTCCCACACCGACTGTCTGGACAGTCGTTTGCCGCGCTTGTTGAGGAACACCGCCCTGTGCTCGGCTGCTCCTTTGGACTTGGATTGCAAGGCGGGCCGTCCGAATCTGAGATATCGGCGCAAAGCCTCGCACGCGAAGCTGCCTACCGGCACCAGACGCTGTTTGGAGCCCTTGCCCATCAGACGCGCCACCTTATCGTCCAAATCGATGTCGTCCAGATCGACGCCGCATGCTTCGGAGACCCGCGATCCCGTGGCATACATGAACTCGAGCAACGCCTTGTCACGTAGCATCACCGGGTCATCGGCCGCGGCATCACCATGCCCTTGTTTCCCATCGTGATGCCGCGAGAGCGGGATGGAATCCATCAATCGCATCACCTCATCGACGGAAAGCACGTCCGGCAGGGTGCTTGCGCCCTTGGGCGCCTTGACCTGTGCCGCAACATCATCGTGCACGACATGCTCGCTGAGGGCGAAACGATGAAAGGCATGAATGCTGGCCAGTCGACGAGCCTTGCTGCGGGCGCTCTCCCCCGAATCGTCGAGCGAGGCCACATATTCCTCGACATGCCGTGTGGTCACGTCATCGAGATCATGGATACCCTGTTCATGCAGCCAGGACACGTATTTATGCAGGTCGGAACCGTACGCGCAGACCGTGGCCTTGGACAGTCCCCGTTCCACGTCAATGTGCGCGAGGAACTGCCTGACCAGACGTTCGCAACCATCCATGTCGTTCCTTTCGGTCTTCGCCCTATTGTCGATCTGATATGCAAAGACCTCCGCCCAACGGAGCGGAGGTCATCATGTACGCCAATACGACGTCGGCCCGTATAGGCTCAGGCTTCCTTCGGAGCGTTCACATCAGCCGGAAGAGCGGCCTTGGCCTGCTCGACGATGGCCTTGAAGGTCTCCGGATCGGAGACGGCCAGTTCGGCCAGAGCGCGACGATCAAGCTCAATGCCGGCGAGGTGCAGGCCCTGGATGAAGCGGTTGTAGGTGATGCCTTCAGCGCGGACGGCGGCGTTGATACGCTGGATCCACAGCTTGCGGAAGTCGCCCTTGCGAGCCTTGCGGTCGCGGAAGTTGTAGGTAAAGGAGTGAAGCAGCTGCTCCTTGGCCTTGCGATACAGGCGGGAGCGCTGTCCGCGGTAACCGGAAGCCCTCTCGAGAACGACGCGACGCTTCTTGTGGGCGTTCACTGCGCGCTTGACACGTGCCATATTTGATTCCTCAGCTTTCTATTAAGTCTTGTCTTGTCAGCTCTCGCTATGCTCAGCGACCGAGCAGCTTCTTCATGCCCTTGTTCTGGGAAGAGGCCAGAACACCGTCGGCCTTCAGTTCACGGCGCTTACGAGCGGACTTATGCTCGAGGTTGTGGCGCATGGCGGAGCCGGCGTGCATCAGCTTGCCGGAACCGGTCACGCGGATGCGCTTGGAAGCGGCGGAATTAGTTTTCATCTTCGGCATTGCTGCCCTCCTTGTTTGTTACTTCGTTTCGGAAGTCTTCGGTTTGTCGGATGCCACCGCGGCCTTGGCTTCGGCTGCCGCCTGAGCCTGGGCTTCCTGCTTGGCCGCCAGACGGGCCGCCTGACGAGCCTGGCGTTCGGCACGAGACTGATCGCCACGACGACGCTGCTCGGACTGGGTGTGCACCTTCTTGCCCTTCGGCGCAAGCGTCATGATGATGTTGCGGCCTTCCTGCTTCGGAGCGAATTCGACGGTGCCGTACTCCTCCACTTCCTGGGCGAGACGCTGCAGCAGCTCGACGCCGCCAATCGGTCGGGACTGTTCACGACCGCGCAGCATGATGGTGACCTTGACCTTGTCTCCGCCATTCAGGAAGCGCACGACATGGCCCTTCTTGACTTCGAAGTCGTGATCGTCGATCTTCAGGCGGAAGCGGATCTCCTTGATTTCCGCGGTGCTCTGATTACGACGTGCCTCACGTGCCTTGATCTTCTCGTTGTACTTGAACTTGCCGTAGTCGATAAGTTTGGCGACGGGAGGCTTCGCGTTGGGCGCCACCTCGACGAGATCGAGGTTCGCTTCCTTTGCCAGGTTCAGTGCGACGGAAGTCGCGATGACTCCCACCTGCTCGCCATTCGGGCCGATCAGACGCACCTGGGAGACGCGAATCTCGTCGTTAATGCGTGGTTCGTCGCTGATGATGACTCCAATCCTCATGTTCCGTTCGGCGGAGCATCCTCGACTGGCGGTCTTTCCAAACTTCGTGACTCAAGGCAAGCCATACCCGCACGGATAACCACACGACCATACGTCAATACACAATCCGCATGCATCGCCGGCAACCGACGAAAAGGCTGATGCCTGAACCCGAGGCCCTGAAAGGCTTCCAGGTGGGGATGTCCCGCTTTCTTGATTTCTCAAGCCTTGTAGATAATACCACACCCCGGGACCGGCGCGTGTCGCATATGGCGCTCAGTCGATGGCGATGACTTCCGGCTTGGTGCCGTCATGCACGAAGTACACGTCGTACCAGGTCAGGAAGGAGTATACCGTCCAGATCTTGCGACGATCGTCCGTCTTGCCGGCGTAATTGTCGTCGATCATCTTCAGCAGGGCGGCCTGATCGAAGAACAGGCCGACATAGTCGCGTTCGAACACGGAACGTACGTACTTGTAGAACTTTTCTTCGCGCAACCACTTTTTGATTGGCACCGGGAAGCCGAGCTTCTCGCGGTCATACCATTCCTTGGGCAGGTGACGTCCCGCGGCCTGACGGAACGCGAACTTCGTGTTCTCGTCATTGATCAGGTACTTGGTGGGCACCTGTTCGGCCACGCTCATCAGCTCCTTGTCGAGCAGCGGCACGCGCAGCTCGAGCGAATGGGCCATGGTCATCTTGTCGGCCTTGAGCAGGATGTCGCCGGGCATCCACTGATGCATGTCGAGGTACTGCTTCTTCTTGAGCTCGCTCAACCCCTTGCCCTTCACGCGGGCATAGGTCTTGTCCACGATGCTTTGCACGCTCGGAGCCTTACGGTATTCGGGCTTGAGCAGCCGTTCGGACTGCGCCTCCTCGAAGACACGCGCCTGGCCGATGAAGCTTTCCTCGGCCGGGGCGAGGTTCGCATACAGATGCCACGCACCCGGGAAGGTCTTGCCTTTGCAGAAACGCGCGATTGCATGACGCACGCCTGCCGGCATGTGGGTCAACCAGCGGGTCAGCATCTTGACGGGCTTGTATTTGGTATGCACGCCGTAATCGATGTAGCCCGCGAACAGCTCATCGGCGCCTTCGCCGCTCAATACGACCTTGACGTCCTTGGCGGCCAGAGCCGACAGGAAGTACAGCGGCACGCAGCTCGGATTGGAATCCGGCTCATCCAGATGCCATTGGATGCGCGGGAACGCGGCGAATGCCTCTTCGTCGGTCAGCGCCTCGGCGGTGTTGTTCAGTTTGAGCAGTTCGGCCAGCTCACCGGCCTGCTGCGATTCGTTGTAGGTGCCCTTGCCGAATCCGATGGAATAGGTGTGTTCAGGGCGGGCCACGGCTGCGACATAGCTGGAGTCCACGCCGCTGGACAGGAAGGATCCCACCTCCACGTCGGCAATCTGATGGGCTTTGACGGAACCGCATACCGTATCGTCGATGGTATTCACCAGTTCGCCCAGCTTCTGGTCGCTTTCCCGGAAATTCTCGTCATAGTACCGATGAATGCTCATCTCGCCGTCGCGATAGACGAAGTAATGGCCCTCCGGCAGCTTGTACACGCCTTTGAAGAAGGTCTCGCCGATTGCCGGGTACTGGAAGGTCATGTATGGCTTCAGCGCCTCGGCGTTGAGCTCTTTGACGAAGTCCGGGTGCTGCAGGAGGCTTTTGATCTCCGAGGCATACATGAACGTGCCGTTCATCTTGGCATAGTAGAAGGGCTTGATGCCGAAGTGGTCGCGGGCGCCGAACAGTTCGCGCCTGTTCTTGTCCCAGATCACGAAGGTGAACATGCCCCGGACGCGTTGCAGCAGATCGACGCCCCACTGCTCATAGCCATGGAGCAGCACCTCGGTGTCGCTTTTGGTGGTGAAGGCGTGGCCCGCGGCGATCAGTTCGTCGCGCAACGGCTGGTAATTGTAGATTTCGCCGTTGAAGGTGATGACCAGCGAACCGTCCTCATTGTAGATCGGCTGCTGGCCTCCGCCCAGATCGATGATGCTCAGGCGACGATGTCCCAGAGCCACATGCTCGTCGATGTAGTGACCCTCACTGTCCGGACCACGGTGAGCGATGATATCGGTCATCCGCTGCAGGGTCGGGCATTTGACATCGATTGGCATATCGTTGACGAATCCGGCGATTCCACACATAACTGCATAATCCCTTCGAAGACACTAGATAACAGGCTACCAAAACGTATGTGCGTAAGCTGTGTCGCACTTCTCAGGCCCTCCCGAAGGGCACGTGCGTTCCCATGATAGCCTTCCCACCGCCGTATTCGACGCAACGACTGGCTACACTGTCGGATATGACCACATATGATTCGCGCACCTGCGTCATCTTCGCCGCCGGGGAATACTATCGGGAGACCCCGCACGTTCCGGATGGCGCCTTCGTCATCGCCGCCGATGGCGGACTCGACCATACACGCGCCCTCGGCATCAATGCCGATGTGGTCGTCGGCGATTTCGATTCCCTCAAGGGCGCACGGCCCACGGATGGCGCCCGTACGGTCACCCTGCCTCCGCAAAAGGATGACCCCGACCTGCTGTCGGCCCTGAAGATCGGCTGGGCCCACGGCTCGCGGGAGTTCCATATCTTCGGCGCGCTCGGGGGGCGCATCGACCACACCATCTCGAACATTCAGCTCATGGCGTTGCTCGCCGAACGCGGGGCAAGCGGTTATCTGCACGGCGACGGTACGATCATCACCGCAATCTGCGACGGCGTGCTTTCCTTCCCCGCCAACGATGTGCGGCCGGGCCGCATGGTCTCGGTGTTCTCCCATTCCGACGTATCCACGGGAGTCAGCGAGCCGGGGCTCAAGTACGAGCTTGAGCATGCGACCATGAGCAATATCCGCGTCAATGGCGTCAGCAACGAGTTCCTGGATGGCGCGCCCGCACACATCGAAGTGGAGCACGGCACACTGATCGTGACATTTCCGGCCGAGGCTCCACTGCCGCAGGTGACCCGGCTGCATGACTTCGACGGGGATCTGGGCACGCTCGATACGGAGGTCTCTTCCATCCTGGTCAAACGCAAATGCGCTTGAAAACTCATTGTGAGCGTTCACGGAAACGACGTCGTTTTCTGAAACACACGACCGCCATACGTTGCCCTAAGTACAGGTGACGCACTAAAGTGGGCGGTGTTGGTAAACAATGGCTTCATTGCGCCTCGCGCATGTGTGGCCTACCCTAAAGGGAGAATTACATGACAGTTAAGATTGGTATCAACGGCTTTGGTCGTATCGGTCGTCTGGCTTTCCGCCGTATCTTCGAGCTGCAGGCTCGTGGCGGCCAGGCCGGTGACATTGAGGTCGCTGCAATCAACGATCTGACCACCCCGTCCATGCTGGCCTACCTGCTGAAGTACGACAGCACCCACGGCACCTTCCGTCATGACGATGGCACCCCGGTCGAGGTCACCTCCACCGAAGACTCCATCGTGGTCGACGGCAAGGAATACAAGGTCTATGCCGAGAAGGATGCCAACAACATCCCGTGGGTCAAGAACGACGGCGTCGAGTTCGTGCTCGAGTGCACCGGCTTCTACACCTCCGCCGAGAAGTCCCAGGCCCACCTGAACGCTGGCGCCAAGAAGGTCCTGATCTCCGCTCCGGCCAAGGACGAGACCACCCCGACCGTCGTGTTCGGCGTGAACCACGAAATCCTGAAGGCCGACGACACCATCGTGTCCGCCGGTTCCTGCACCACCAACTCCATGGCCGCCATGGTCAAGCTGCTGGACGAGAACTGGGGCATCAAGGCCGGCTTCATGACCACCATCCACGCCTACACCGGCACCCAGATGATCCTCGACGGCCCGCGCTTCCCGAAGGCTCGCAACAACCGCGCCGCCGCCATCAACACCATTCCTCACTCCACCGGCGCCGCCAAGGCCATCGGCAAGGTCGTTCCGTCCGTGAACGGCAAGCTGCAGGGCCATGCCCAGCGCATCCAGGTTCCGGACGGCTCCGTCACCGAGCTGACCACCGTTCTGAACAAGGAAGTCACCGCTGACGAGATCAACGCCGCATTCAAGGCCGCCTTCTCCGCCACCGACTTCTACGGCTACAACGAAGACGGCATCGTGTCCTCCGACATCATCGGCGACACCCACGGTGGCGTGTTCGATCCGACCCAGACCGACGTCAACACCGTTGACGGCGTGACCATGGCTCGCACCGTCTCCTGGTACGACAACGAGTATGGCTTCACCTGCAACATGGTGCGTACCCTGCTGTACTTCGCCGAGATCTCCGAGTGAGCCGTCGCGGCTAGTCCGTTAGGTTCCTAGGAATCCCACAGGGGCTTTCACCTCATGGTGGAAGCCCCTTTTCGCATGCCTTCATGTCTCCTCATACGGCCCTGCTCCAACCCACGTGGAATGTTGTCCGATTCTGCCGTTTCGGTCATCCAGAGCACGGTTTCGGGCCCGTGGATGACCGAAACGGCAGAATCGGACGTACGAACGTCCTATGATGAGACGCCATGGGTAAGAAAAAACACGAGAAAGGCACCGGTTCCACACCGGCGACCGTACAGCTGGACAAGGCCGGAGTCACATTCACGACCTATGAATACGCACATTCGAACGATCATATGGATGACGGCTACGGGGTTGAGGCTGCCACCAAGCTCGGATTCGACGAACACCAGGTGTTCAAGACGCTGATGGCCGACACCGGTACGGAACGTGTGGTCGGTGTGGTCCCGGTCAGCGGGCATATGGATCTGAAGGCGTTGGCCGCCGCCGTGGGCGCGAAGAAGGCGACCATGGCCAATCCGAAAGTCGCCATGCGGGAATCGGGCTACGTGGTGGGCGGGATTTCGCCTCTGGGACAGCGCACGCACCACAGGACCGTGCTGGACGAAAGCGCCCTGCGGTATGACGAGATTCTGTTGTCCGGAGGCAAGCGAGGGTTCTCCATCGGCATTGACCCGAATGATCTCATCGCGGTATTGGACGCCGTAGTCGCGCCCATCGGCACCTGGTGACCCTCAGAGAAGGGTCATCGGGCCCTGCGTAGCTCAGACGGAAGCACGAAGTGCATGTTCTCCTTGATGGTTTCGATGGTGGTCACCTCGGTGTAGCCGAAGCCCTGTAAGGTTTCGACCACGCCGGAGACAAGTTCGTCCGGTACGGAGGCGCCCGATGAGATGCCCACGGACTCCACGCCCTCGAACCATGACGGGTCGAGTTCGGCCGCATCATCGACACGGTGCGCCCTGCCGCGGCCATCAGTCGCATCAGCAGCGGCATCCGCTGCGAAGCGCGAGTTCAGGCCTTCTTGCGCGACCTCCATCAATCGTACGGAATTCGAGGAATTCGCCGACCCGACGATCACCACGCACTCCGATTGCTCGGCCACCAACTTGACCGCGGCCTGACGATTCGACGTGGCATAGCAGATATCGGAGCTCGGCGGCATCTGCAGCCACGGGAAGCGGCACTTCAACGCGGCGATCGTACCGGCGGTCTCATCAACGCTCAGCGTGGTCTGCGTAAGCAGCACCAGCTTGGTGTCTTCAGCGAAATCAAGCGAGTCCACGTCGGCCTCATGTTCGATCAGATGCACATGCTCCGGGGCCTCCTCAACCACGCCGACCGCCTCATCGTGCCCCTTATGGCCGATATAGACGATTTCGAAGCCCTCCCTAACGAAACGCAGCACTTCGCGATGCACCTTGCTTACCAGCGGGCAGGTGGCGTCGATCACATGCATGCCGCGGGCCGCGGCCTCGGCCTTGACCGCCGGGGACACACCGTGCGCGGAAAAAACAATCGGAATGCCCGCCGAAGCGGCCTCATCCGGAATTTCGCGGAGCTCCTGCACGAACACCGCACCCTGAGCCGACAACTCCTCAACCACATGTTTGTTATGCACGATCTGACGACGCACGTACACCGGTGGCAGGCCATCCTCGCGGACGGGGACCGAAGCCTTCAGAATCGTCTGCACGGTAAGGATCGCCCGATCCACACCGGCGCAGAATCCGCGAGGGTCCGCCAATACGATGCGTTTGGTCATGGGTCGCCGCCTTTCATGTCATACAAGCCCTCACCAAATACTAGAGCACGGCCGTTCGCATAACGCGCGCGCTCATGTGAGCACACGACTATTGCACAACCATATCGCCGGCGATCCCTCATCCAGTAGACGGTCGCATACACAACACGCCGGTGAACGGGCATGGCACCCTCCAAGAGAAGGTAGACTTGACCGTTAGCGGTAACAACCGTTATCGATACGTTTAGCGGCATTATGGAGTGATCTATGACCTGCAAGAACCTGCCTGCCCGCTCCGGACAGCAATTCTCCATCTCCCACGGCGACTATAAGGCGGTCGTCACCGAACTCGGCGCAACGTTGCGCAAACTGACCTACCGAGGCGAGGACCTTATCGTCTCCCTCGGCCCGGATGACGTGGTGAGCTGCTGCCATGGCCAGATTCTCATCCCGTTCCCGAACCGCGTCGAAGGCGGCGAATACACCTTCGAAGGCAAGACCTACACGTTGCCGATCGACGAACACGCGCGCAACAACGCCATCCACGGCTATGGATACCGCTCCTATTGGAAGCTGGAAAGCCTCACGGAGGAATCCGTCGCACTGACCTGGCGCACACCCAATATGGCCGGCTATCCGTTCGACATCGTGGCCACCGCCACCTATAGCCTCGCCGACGACGGTCTGCATCTGACCATCGACGCCTATAATAACGGCGATGCGAACGCCCCATGGGCCCTGGCCATCCATCCATGGCTGGCCAACGGTCTGAACGGATATGGCGACGAGATCGACGGCCACAACGCGCAGTGCAGCCTGACGCTGCCAGGCAACACGCATGTGACCGTGAACGAAAACCTGATCCCGACCGGCACCGAACCGGTGGATGGCACCAAGTACGACCTGCGCAAGGACACGCTGCTTACCGAACAGCCCTTCGATGATGCCTGGACGGACCTCGATCACGCCGAAGACGGTACCGTCACCGCGGTGTTCACCCGTCCCGACGGTCTGAAGGTCAAGGTCGGAGGCGACGAGACCATCACCTCCTTCCAGGTGTGCACCGGTACCAAGTTCCCTGCCTTCAAACACCCGGCAGGCGTTGCGGTGGAACCGCAGACCGCCTATGCCAACGCATTCAACACCGGCAACGATCTCATCGTCATCAAGCCGGGCGAGACCAGCAGCACCTCGCTGTTCCTCGGCGCGTTCGCTCAGTGAACGCCTGATTTGCACAACGTCGCACCGGTGTGCGATAATCCCGAAGGCTTATTAATCGCAAGTAAAGGAGTCCAATCATGGGCATGCGCGGACGTAAGCGCAAGGATCGTCGTAAGAAGGCCGCCAATCACGGCAAGCGCCCGAACGCCTGATCCCTGCCGGCGTGAATAACGCCACGGAGCATCAACAAACCCGCGGATTCGCAATCGGTTCCGCGGGTTTTCCTATTCACCGCAACAATGGTCGAGCGTGGCACGAAGACGTTCCAATAGGCGCTCCGGCGCCTGTTCGGGACGCAGATAGGCGCGCATCGCCGCAATCAACGCCCGTTCACGCTCGTCACAGCACGTTTCGGGATCGAAGTGCTCTTCCATGCTGACATGCACGCTCGTATGCGTCACATGCGTTACGGAGCCGTCCGCACTCCTGCTAGTGATGGAGATGCGCCGTTCGACGGAGTCACCGTTCATGATCTTCCCCTTCCGACGGAAGCGGTCTTCGCACCGGAGCGTGTGCCGGCCGCATACCCTCGTTCCTTCGCATATGCCGCAAGTTCCTGCTTGAGCTGCGTGCGGGCACGGTTCAGACGGCTCATCACCGTACCGATCTTCACGCCCTGCTCATCGGCCACCTGCTGATATGACTTGCCGTCGATGGCCGCATCGATGAACACCTGCCTGCGTTCCGGCGAAAGCTTGTTCAACGCGGCCATGATCTCTTCGGGCGCATAGGCGTCCAGATACTCCTGCTCGGCGGACTTCAGCTGCTCCGACGAATGTTCGGAGGCGGAGTAGATATCCCAATCGTCGTATTCGCCGGTGGAGCCGTTGGCACGTTGCGGCCTGCGTTTGGCCTTGGCGTACTGATTGAAGTAGGCGTTGCGCTCGATGGTGGTCATCCACGCGGCGAAGTTCGTGCCCTGTTTGAAGGAATCGAAGGCCTTGAACCCGCGTTCGAAGGTGTCCTGCACCAGATCCTGCGCATCGTCGGGATTGTTGGTCAGCTTCATGGCCTGCCGATAGAGCACGTCGACGACGGGCATGGCGAGCCGTTCGAAGCGCGCGCGCCTGTCCGTCATGCTTTCCTGCCCATCAGTCACGGTTTCATTCTATCGGCACGCCGCATGCGACGATGTCCGCAAAACTCCCAAGCGATTCAAAGCTCGTTCCCAGAACACACGGTTTATATAATCATGTTGGTTTTTCGCTGAGAGAAAGATTTGCCCATGTCATTGTCCCTTGCCGACGGCGTGCATCTGCTGTCCTCCCATCATCTGCTCGATGAGGTCATCACACCTGAACGTTGGAGCCTGAATGCCGATGGCATCGACAATGCCGATGTGCCGTTCACGCATATCACCTATGACACCCGCACCGTGCGCGAAGGCACGCTGCTGGTGTGCAAGGGCCGCTTCCGGCCGGAATTCCTTGACGGGCTCAAGGAGCGCGGTCTCGTCGCCTATGTGTCGGAACGTGACTTCTCCGATCACACCGAGGTTCCGGGACTCATCGTCAACGACGCGCGCAAGGCCCTGAGCCTGCTGTCCGCCGCCTTCTACGGCATGCCACAGAACGAACTCACGGTCATCGGCATCACCGGCACCAAAGGCAAGACCACCACCGCATACTTCACGCAGGCCATCCTCAACGCCTATTCCAACGGTCGTTGCGCATTGTTCTCCTCGGTCGATAACTGTCTCGACGGCCATACCTACGTGGAATCCGAACTGACCACGCCGGAGTCGTTGGACGCGTTCCGCATGATGCGCGAGGCCGCGGACAACGGCATGCGATACCTGGTGATGGAGGTCTCCTCCCAGGCCTACAAGGTCAACCGCGTCCACGGCCTGACCTTCGACGTGGGAGCCTTCCTCAACATCTCCCCCGACCACATCAGCGACATCGAACACCCCACCTTCGAAGACTATCTGTATTGCAAACGCCAGTTGGCATACCATGCACGCGCCTTCGTACTCAACGCCGACGCCGACCATGCCGATCTCATTCGCGAGGATGTGCAGGCCGCGGGCATCCCGCTTGCGGATTTCGCCCTGCGCACCGATGACGCACCTACGAATGCGACGCTGACGGCCCGTCCGTCGAACGCCGAACACAGCGCGTTCAGCATCGCCGCGAACGGTCATGATCTGGGCGAGTTCAGCCTGTCATTGGCTGGCGATTTCAACTATGCGAACGCCCTCGCCGCCGTCGCACTGGCGCATGAGGCCGGCGTGCCATTCGATTCGGCCGCCATGCATGCCATGGAATCGGTGCATGTACCGGGACGTATGGAACTGTTCACCGGCACGGATGGCGACACCGTGGCCATCGTCGATTATGCGCACAACTACACCAGCGTACGTGCGCTGATCGATTTCGTCGAACAGCGCTACGGCGAGCGCAAGCCGCGGATTACGCTCGTCGCCGGTTCCGCTGGCAACAAGGCGTTCGACCGCCGTCAGGAAATCGTCGAGGCCGCACAGGATCGCATCGCGCGTTTCGTATTCACCGCCGAAGACACCGATACCGAACCGTATATCGACATCTGCAACGAAATGCTCGGCCATGTCACCAACGACCATGTGGATGCCACGGTGATCGTCGATCGTGTGAAGGCCATCGAGAGCGCCGTCGAGCAGGCGCATTCCCACGATGGTCTCGACGTGATCCTCATCATCGGCAAGGGCCACGAGCGTTGGATCAAGGACCTCAACAGCCACGTGGCCTACGAAGGTGATGATTGTGTGGTGGAACGACTGCTGAACGTGGCGTAGGAGTAGCATCGTCTTCGAGCTCATGATTTGTTCATGGCGACCGGACGATACTATCTTCAAGGAGCACCGCGGAAATGGCGATCAAACCTGCAACGTTCACGCTTGCCTATGCAATCGACGTGCTGAAGGAGCATCATCTGCTTCGCGAAATCGTTCACGGCCGCCGATGGACGCTTGACGCTTCGGATCTGCCCGGCGCGAATGAGCCGGTCGGGTCGATTACCTACGATACCCGCAAGGTCGAGCCCGGTTCGATGCTGTTCGTCAAGGGCCGTTTCAAGCCTGAATTCCTTGACGGCATCGACGGCAAAGGCCTGGCCGCATACGTGGCGGAAACCGAATACGCCGATCGCACGAAAGCCATCGGCATCATCGTAGAGGACGTGCACAAGGCCATGAGCCTGCTGTCCGCCGCCTTCTACGGCATGCCACAGAACGAACTCACGGTCATCGGCATCACCGGCACCAAAGGCAAGACCACCACCGCCTATCTGGCGCATGCCATCCTGAACGAATATTCGCATGGCCGTTGCGCGTTGTTCTCTTCGGTGAACCTCTGCCTTGACGGTCATACCATGCTGGCGTCGAAGCTGACCACGCCGGAGTCGTTGGACGCGTTCCGCATGATGCGCGAGGCCGCGGACAACGGCATGCGATACCTGGTGATGGAGGTCTCCTCCCAGGCCTACAAGGTCAACCGCGTCCACGGCCTGACCTTCGACGTGGGAGCCTTCCTCAACATCTCCCCCGACCACATCAGCGACATCGAACACCCCACCTTCGAAGACTACTTCCGTTGCAAGCGCCGGTTGATCGCCAACAGCCGTTCGCTGGTGCTCGGCGCCGACTGCGATCACCGTGATCTGCTCATGCAGGATGCCGCCGACGCGGGCGTCAAGGTCACCGAGTTCGCATTGCATGATGCCGCACGGGGCCTGACCTCCCCAGCACAGGTCATCGCCCGCGTCGATCCGGAAAACAAAGCCGGTTTCATCGTTTCCGTCAATGGCTCGGCTCTTCGGCCGATGGAGCTGGACATGTCCGGTGAATTCAATGTCACGAACGCCGCGGCAGCCGTCGCCATCGCCATCGAGGCCGGCGTGCCGGAATCCGACCCGTCAATCGCCGCCATGTGCCGGGTACAGGTGCCCGGACGCATGGAACGCATCAAGGCGGGAGACGGTCTGCTGGTCTACATCGATTTTGCCCACAACTATCTTTCCGTCAAATCGTTGGTCGACGAAATGGTACGGACCTATGGCGAACGCCGCCCACGCATCACGCTGGTTTCCGGTACCACCGGCGGCAAGGCCGTCGACAGACGCGAGGGCATCGTCAAGGGGGCGCTTGGCCGTGTGGAATCCTTCATCTTCACATTGGACGATCCGAATTACGAGGATCCCACGGACATCGCGCGTCAGATGCAGTCGTATGTGACCGACCCGACGGCCCGGACGCAGATCGTCGTTCCGCGCGAGCTCGCCATCGAAAAGGCCATCGCCGACGCGCGTGAGCATGCGGACCGGTTCAATATCGTGCTGGTCATCGGCAAGGGCGACGAGACCCGTAACATCATCAACGGCAAGCCGGTGCCATATGAGGGCGATGGCGCCGTGGTGCGTCGCGTACTCGGCGAATAGCACGGCCGTTCGTCACACGGCACGGGGTAAGGTAGGTCACTATGACACGATTCCAACCGATTCTGCTCGGCAGCGACATTAACGTCTACGGCATGGCCAGGGCGTTCCATGAGGAGTATGGCATCATCTCCGAGGCGTACGCCTACTTCCAGCTCAGCCCTACGAAGTTCAGCAATATCGTGAATGTGCATGTCGTCGATGATTTCAACAATTTCGTGACGTTCCGCGATTTCATGCTCAACCTCGGCAGGCGTATGAAGGCCGAGGATCCGGATCGCACGCTGTTGCTCATCCCCTGCGGCGACGTGTATGCGAATCTGCTCAGCCAGTGCGGGGACGATCTGCGTCGTTATTTCGTATACAACACGCTCGACATCAATCTGTCACGCCGACTCGCCTACAAATCCACGTTCTATCAGATCTGCGAACGGTATGATCTGCCGCACCCGAAGACGAAGACCGTAACCGCCGACGGAGTGAAGGCAGGGGAATACCGCGATCTGCCGTTCCCCTATCCGGTCGCGATGAAGCCGGCCAATTCCGTCGAATGGCTGAACGTCGACTTCGAAGGGCGGCGCAAGGCCTATATCTTCAACGACCCGGCCGAACTCGACACGATCATCAGACGTGCCTACGATGCCGGCTATACCCCCGAAATGGTGATTCAGGATTTCATTCCCGGCGACGATTCACGCATGCGTGTGCTCAACGCGTACGTGGACCAGCATCATCGCGTACGCATGATGTTCCTCGGCCATCCGTTGCTGGAAGATCCGTCTCCGGTGGCGGCCGGCAACTATGCGGCGATCCTGCCCGACTACAACGAGAACGTGTTCCGTCGCATCAAGGCGTTCCTCGAGGATATCGGCTATGAAGGCGTCGCCAATTTCGACATGAAGTACGACGAGCGCGACGGCGAATACAAGCTGTTCGAGATCAATCTGCGTCAGGGGCGTTCCAGCTATTTCGTGACGTTGAACGGTTTCAACCTGGCCAAATACTTCGTGGAGGATCTTGTCGAGGACACGCCGTTCGACGGCGAGACCCTGTTCGGCCGCGGTTCGAAGCTGTGGTTGGAGATTCCGAAGTCGGTGTTCCTTGATTACGTCGCCGAAGGCGATGACAAGGAAACCGGCAAACGCATGCTCGAATCCGGGGATTGGGGCACCACGCTGGAATATTCCAAGGATATGAATCCGCTACGCTGGCTGATGATCAGGCATATGTTCGCGATCTATAGGAAAAGCTACGCCAAATACTTCACCAAAAAGGGTGAGATGAAGTGAAACGACCGTTCTTCGCCGTATTGGGCGGCATGGGCACATTGGCTACCGAGAGCTACATCCGTCTGGTCAACCACGCCACGCATGCGCATGGCGATCAGGATTACCTCGACTATGTGGTGTTCAATGACGCCTCCGTGCCGGATCGCACCGCGTATATCGTGGGAACATCCGATGAGAACCCGTTCCCGGTGATTGCCGACGATATCGAAAAGGCCACCGCGATGGGCGCGAGCTTCATCGTGCTCACCTGCAATACGGCGCACTACTTCTATGATGATTTCCAAAGGCTGACGCCGGTACCGATTCTGCACATGCCGCGCGGCGCCGTGAATCGCATGGCACAACGCTACCCAAAGGAACGGTTCCCCCGAATCGGTTTCCTCGGCACTTCCGGGTCGCGCAAATCGGGCGTCTATGCGCGTGCGGCCACCGAAGCCGGATATGCCTTCGTGGAACCGACCGATGACCTGCAGGAGCGCATCACTTCGCTGATTTACGATGATGTGAAAGGCTCGGGAGAGCTGAATCAGGAACGATACGAATCCGTGCTCCGTGACATGCTCGACCCGGCCGGCCCTTGCGCCTGCGACGCGCTGATTCTGGGATGCACCGAACTGAGCGTACTGAACGAGGCGTTCCCGATGCCTCAGCTACCGATCATCGACGCGCAGGCCGTGTTGGTGGAAGACACCGTGGCTCGCGCCAAATCCTTGCGCTGAACAGGTTGCGGCCCCTCACGACGGGCCGCAACCTTTCGATGCATAAATCCATGCCTGGCGTCTAGCTATGCTTCGGCATCATCGGCATCATCGGAACCGAGATTGCCGAAATCATTGACATCGAAATCCGGATTGGCATCGGATTCGAAATCCGCTTCGGCCGCATCCTGATCCTTGCGCGGCTCCGGTTCCACGGCCTCCTGGAACACACGCTCGACCTTCGGCTTCTTCAGATCCGGATTGATCTTCTCCTCCAGCATCAGGCGCGCGTCTCCAGCCGTGGTGAAGCTACCGCAGATAAGCACGCCGTGCCCGTAGCCTACGCCGAGTTCATCTTCGGAATCGACCATGTTGACGGCTTCCTGGATGGCATCCGGCAGTTGCGGAATGCAGGTGACGCGTTCCGGTCCGAACACCTGATCCGCGATCTTCTTCAGGTCTTCGGCCGGCATCACACGGTCGCGCCACGAGTTTTCGGTGACGATTACATGGCTCAGCAGCGGTTCAAGCACGCCGAGATACTCTTCGACCTGCTTGTCCCCCATCATGGCGATCACGCCGACGAGCTGCTGGAAGTCGTAGTTCTCCTCGATGGCGGCACGCAACGCCTCGGCCGCGTTCACATTGTGCCCGCCGTCAAGGATGATGGTCGGCGAGGTGCGGATCTGTTCGAGGCGTCCCGGAATCTTCACCGTACTCAACGCTTCAGCCACCAGATCGCCGTCAAGCGCGCCGTTTACCGGAATCACCGCCTCGGCCGCGCACAGGGCTGCGAGCGCATTATGCGCCTGATGCTCGCCGAATTTGGCGACCGGCACTTCCTCATATGTGCCGTTGGGGGTGCGCAGGGTGACCATCTGGCCGCCGACGGCCGGTACGCGGGCGACGACTTCCGCTTCGATGCCGTCGCGTACCAGATTGGCATGGTTGACTTTGGCGGCCTTCTCGATGATCGGCATGACGGCCTCCTCATGCGGCTGACGCCCGATGACGGCGGTGCAGCCGGGCTTGATGATGCCGACCTTTTCGGAGGCGATCTGTTCGACGGTGTCGCCCAGCCACGCCATATGGTCCATGTCGATGGGACCGATGATGGCGGCATCGGCGTCGAGCACGTTGGTGGCGTCCCAGCGGCCGCCCATGCCGACCTCCACGATGGCCACATCGACCGGAGCGTCGGCGAATTTCCAGATGGCCATGGCGGTAAGTACTTCGAAGAAGCTCATTTTCGGCTTCCCGAGCTCCTCCATCTTCATGTCGACGATGGCGATCAGATCGCGTACCTGATCCCATGCGTCGACGAAGTCGTCGTCGGAAAGCTGTTGTCCGTCGATGGCGATGCGTTCGTTGACATGTTCCAGATGCGGCGAGGTGTACAGTCCCGTGCGCATGCCGTAGGCGCGGCAGATCGACTCGACCATGCGCGCGGTGGATCCCTTGCCGTTGGTGCCGGTGATGTGGACCACGCGGAAGGACTCTTCCGGATGCCCCATGACGTCGAGGATCATCTTCATGCGCCTGAGATCCAGATTGGTGGTATTGCGTTCCGATGGACGACCCATGATGTCACGTTCGACGTCGATCATGCTTTCGTTGTTGCGATTGGGATGTTCAAACGACATGCTGTGCTGTTTCCTTACGCTGGTCGATGCTTACTCACTGAAACCGTCCCCATTCTAGGTGGGCGCATGAACGTTACGGCGTCGCAAAACGTAATAGGATTGGTGGCGGTAATTCATTGGATTGTTCAGGAGATGTGATGAGCGAAGTCATTACCGATAAGGACAAGGAATACGAGGCTTTGGAGCGGGAGTCCGCACCGGGGCCGGATCAGGCCATGAGCGACCGTGTGAACAATCGTTCCCTACGCCCTCGTTCCGACGCGTTCAAGGAGTTCATGACCACCGGTTGGGATGACAATGAGCCGGCCATCGAACCGTTGGAATCCTCCAAGTACACGCCGGCACGTCTTGAGGCGCTGGGCAGGGCGTTCCCGGGCGAACGCCTCGTAATCCCGGCCGGTCAGCCGAAGGTACGCAACAACGATTGCGACTACGCGTTCCGTCCGGACACCACCTTCTCGTATTACACCGGTCTTGGCGAGGACTATGAGGCCGGCGCGGTGCTGGTGCTGAACCCGGTCGATCCGGATTCCGCGGATGCAAAGGCCGGCAGGACGCATGAGCCGGAACTGTTCGTGGCTCCGCGCGCGAACCATTATACGCAGGACTTCTTCATGAATGCCCACTATGGCGAATATTGGGTGGGTCCGCGCGCGGGTCTGCGGGAGATGACCGCCATGACGGGCATCGAGACGAACGACATCGCGCAACTGGCCGATGCACTGAGCAAGGATGTCGGCACTGAGGCCGGTGCAGTACGCGTCCGTGTGATTCGTGAGGCCGATCCGCAAATCACCGAGATGGTAGAGGATATTCGCAAGGCGAACGGTTTCGCCGATCGGGACGGCAATACCGCCGCCGACGACAGACTGCACGAATTCGCCGCCGAGGCACGCATGTGCAAGGACGAATATGAGGTGCGCGAGATGCGCAAGGCCGTGGCCGCCACCAAGCACGGCTTCGACAGCATCCTGCGCAGGCTGCCGGCGGCTCTGGGCAAACCGCGTTCGGAACGTATGCTGGAAGGTGCGTTCAACGCAATCTCCCGCGAGGAAGGCAACGAGGTCGGTTACGACACCATCATCGCATCCGGCGCGCATGCTCCGATTCTGCATTGGATGCGTAACACCGGTACCGTCGCATCCGGCGAGCTGCTGCTGATCGATGCCGGCGTGGAAGTCAACAGCCTGTATACCGCCGACATCACCCGTACGTTCCCGACCAATGGTAGGTTCACCGACTTTCAGAAGAGGCTGTATCAGGCCGTGCTGGACTCCCAGCAGGCCGGTTTCGAGGCGGCCAAGCCAGGTGCCACGTATTCCGACATCCATCATGCCTGCATGCGTGTGATCGCCGAACGCCTGCACGAATGGGGCATTCTGCCGGTCGACGTGGAGGAGTCGCTCTCCCCCGCCGGTCAGCAGCACCGTCGTTGGCTCGCCTGCGGCGTGGCGCATCATCTCGGCCTTGACGTGCATGATTGCGCGCAAGCCCGTTACGAGTCATATCAGGGTGCCGAAATCCGTCCGGGCATGATCTTCACGATTGAGCCTGGCCTGTATTTCCGTGAGGATGACTTGCTGATTCCGCCGGAGTATCGCGGCATCGGCATCCGCATCGAGGATGACGTGCTCATGACCGAGAATGGTCCCGAATGGATCTCCGCAGGCATACCGAAGCAGATCGATGACGTCGAGGCCTGGATGGCCGACATGGCGCAATAGTCTTCCACCGTACTCCCCGACGGGGAGGAAAGGAACGTGATATGGCAACCCCTGAATTCGTGTTGAAACTCCGCAGGAAGATCGGCCACGATCTGCTATGGCTGATGGGCGTGTCCGGCTACGTCGAGGACGAACGGGGCCGCGTACTGCTGGGCCGACGTTCCGACACTGGCGAATGGGCCATGGTGTACGGCATCAACGAGCCCGGCGAGGAGCCGGCCGACACCGTGGCCCGCGAAGTCAAGGAGGAGACCGGCGTGGACGTGATCGTCACCGATCTGGTGTCGGTGAAATCATCTCGCCGCATACTCACCTACGCGAATGGCGACAACACCATGTACATGGATCACCTGTTCATCTGCAGGCCCGATCCGGCCGGTAACACGGAACCGTACGTCGGTGATGAGGAGAGCCTCAACGTGGGCTGGTTCTTCCCCGATGAGCTACCCGGGCCATTGGCCGCCACCACGGTTGAACGCATGGGGTATGTGCGTGAATATCTGAGGAACAAGGCCGGTGGCGACGCCCACGCGCAGTTCTGCTTCAACGGCGAGATCCACTGAAGTTCCCGCCAACGTAAGACGGCGATGCCTGCGACGATCGGTCCGTCGCAGGCATCGCCGTCTATGCTCCTAAATCCCTCATCCCTACTGCTGGGCCGCGAGCAACTCGTGCAGATGCTCACGATGCCCGCGTTGTTCACGCGGATCCGGCACCGGCAACGAGGCCAGCAGCTTCTGCGTGTACGGATTTTGCGGATGTTGCATGATCTGGTCGGCATCGCCATGTTCGACGATCTTGCCCTTGTGCATCACCATGATGCGATCGGCAAGCATATCTACCACCGCAAGATCGTGAGTGATGAACAGGCAGGCGAAGCCGATTTCGACCTGTAGTTTCTTGAACAGTTCCAACACCTTCGCCTGCACCGACACATCCAATGCGGAGGTCGGCTCGTCGGCGATGAGCAGGCTCGGCTTCAACGCGAGCGCACGCGCCAGGGAGGCGCGCTGACGCTGGCCGCCGGACAGCTCATGGGGGAAGCGGTTCATGTATGCGCGTGGCAGCTGGACCATTTCCAGCAGATCGCCCACATAATGCCGTGCGTCAGCCACGGAGGAGTATTTCCCGTGCACGATCAGCGGTTCGGCCACGTTCTCCGCGATGGTCATCAGCGGGTTGAACGAGCTGCCGGGATCCTGGAACACGAAGCCGATGTCGGCGCGCTTGGGCTTGAAGTCACGTTCCTTCACGCCGTTCATTTCGATGCCGAGCACGTTGAGCGAACCGCCGGAAACCTTCTGCAGGCCTGCGATGGCACGGCCCGTGGTGGATTTGCCGGAACCGGATTCGCCTACCAGTCCCAGCACCTCGGAACGGTGGATGGTGAAGTCGATGCCATCCACGGCCTTGAAATCGGGCTGCATGAGATGGCCCGGATACGTGATGGTCAGCCCCTTGGCCTCGACCGCGACCGGCTGTTCACGCCAATCCTTTTCACGCTCGATGACCTTGCCATTGCCGTCACGCACGATGAGCTTTTGCCCGATGCGCGGTACGGCACCCAGCAAACGCTTGGTGTAGTCGTCCTGCGGTGAATAGAAGATCTGTTCCACGCCGCCTTGCTCGACCACATGGCCACGGTACATGACCACGACCTCGTCGGCGATGTCGGCGATGACGCCCATGTTGTGCGTGATGATGAGCACGGAGGCATCGAATTCGTCGCGTGCGAGACGTAGCAGATCGAGGATTTCGGCCTGTACGGTCACGTCAAGGGCGGTGGTCGGCTCATCGGCCAGAATCAGACCGGGATTGAGCACCAACGCCATGGCGATGACGATGCGCTGCTTCTGGCCGCCGGAGAACTGGTGCGGATAGTAATCGACCCGGGTTTCGGCGTTGGGAATGCCGACCTTCTTCAGAATGTCGATCGCCTTGGCACGCAGCTCTTTCTTGTCTTTCATGCCGTGGGCCCGCAGCCCCTCCTCGATCTGCCAGCCGATGGTATACACCGGGTTCAGCACCGAATTCGGCTCCTGGAACACCATCGCCGCCTCGGAGCCGCGCATTTCGCGTAGCTGCTCGCCGGATAGGGACAGCACGTCGAGTTCCTCGTTGCCGGCACGGTTCGACAGGTAGATCGCGCCAGAGGTCGTTGCCGTTTCCGGCAGCAGTTTGATGATGGAGCGCGCGGTCACGGACTTGCCGGAACCGGATTCGCCCACCACGCCGATGACCTTCCTGCGGGGAATCTTGAAACTGATCCCGTCGATGGCCTTGATGGAGCCGGCGTCGGTCATGAAGGAGACGCTCAGATCCTTGATTTCGGCGAGATTGCCGTTGTCGATTTCGCTCATCGGTTCACTCCCCTTCCTTGGAGCCCCATGCGGAGGCCACGAATGATGGATCATGGTCGGTGACGGTCACCGGGGCGTCGATGGCACCCATCGGGTTTCTGGCCGCGGCAAGTTCCGCCATGACCTCGTTGCGGGAGCCCGGCTTTTCGTTCGGGTCGACGGAGGTGTCTTCGATGGATCCGACCACTTCGCCCGCGGATTTGCGTGCACGCAGTCGCGGATCGGCGAGATCGTTGAGCGATTCGCCGACGAGGGTGATGCCCAGTACGATCAGCACGATGGCGACGCCGGGGAATACCGCGGTCCACCAGATGCCGGCGGTCACGTCGGATACGGAACGGTTGAGATCATAGCCCCATTCGGCGGCTGCGGTCGGTTCGATGCCGAAGCCAAGGAAGCCCAGACCGGCAAGGGTCAGAATGGCCTCCGATGAGTTCAGGGTCAGGATGACCGGCAGGGTTCGGGTGGAGTTCTTGAACAGGTGCTTGGTCATGATGCGCCAGGTGGAGGCACCGACCACACGTGCGGATTCCACGTATGCGGATTCCTTGATGCGGATCACTTCGGCACGGATGGTACGGAAGTACTGCGGAATATAGACCACGGTGATGGAGATGCCGGAAGCGAAGATGCCGCTCCACAGTCCGGATTGGCCGTGGGAGATCATAATGGCCATCAGAATCGCCAACAGCAGGGACGGGAAGGAGTAGACGGCGTCGGCGATCATCACGAGTACGCGGTCGACCCAGCCGCCGAAATAGCCGGAGACCAGTCCCAGCAGCACGCCCGCGAAGATGGACAGCAGCACGGCGATGACGATGGCGATGACCGCAGTGCGGGAACCCCACACCACACGGCTGAACACGTCATAGCCTCCGGCGGTCGTACCCCAGATATGTTCGGATGACGGTGCCGCCTGAGCCGGGAAGGATACGCCGTTGGAGTCCTTCAGTTGGGCGTATCCGTATGGTGCGATCAAGGGTGCGAAAATGGCGACGAGCAGGAAGAAGGCGGTGAGCGCCAGACCGGTAATCAGCATGCCTTTCTGCCAGCCGACGGCTACGCGCAGTTCCTTGATAATCGGAATCTTGGTCCAGAACGGTGCCTGTTTGTTGATTTTGAGCCTGTCCAGACGGTCATCGCCGGGAACGGTGACATTGTTGACGGATGCTTCGGTCATGTCAGTACCTCACTCTCGGGTCGACCAGTGCGGCGATGACGTCGACGATGAAGTTGACGACGGCCACGATGATGGCGATCAGAATCACGATGCCCTGCACCGCCACGAAGTCACGTGCCTTCAGATATTGCGAAAGCATGAAACCGAGGCCCTTCCATTCGAAGGTGGTCTCGGTGAGCACGGCACCGGCGAGCATCAGGGCGATCTGCATGCCCATGACGGTGATGATCGGAATCAGGGCCGGCTTCCATGCATGCTTGTTGAGCAGACGCTTTTCGGAAACGCCGCGGGAGCGGGCGGCCTCGACATAGCCGGAAGTGTAGGTGGAGATCACGTTGGTACGCACCAGGCGGATGAATACGCCCGCCGTCAGCAGTCCCAATGCGAGAGCCGGAAGCACCGCGTGACGCAGTACGTCGACGAGCACGGACATATCGCCCAACTGAAGTGCGTCGATGATGTAGAAACCGGTTGGCGAGACCAGTCGGGAGAATTCCATTTCGCTGCTCAATGACGAACGGCCGGATGCCGGCAGCACGTTCATCCAGATGGCGAAGATGAGTTTCAGAATCAGGCCCAGGAAGAACACCGGAGTGGCGTAGCACAGAATGGCGAAGGTGCGGATGCCCGCATCGGCCGCACGGTCGCGTTTGCGTGCCGCGATACGGCCCAGGCCGATGCCGACGATGAGCGCCACGATAAGCGCCAGGAACGCGAGTTCGAAGGTGGCGGCGCCGTAACGGGTAAGAATGGTGATGACCTTTTGGTTGTCGGTCAGCGTGGTGCCGAGGTCACCGTGCAGCAGGCCGTTGAGATAGTCGATGTACTGTACGACCAATGGACGGTCATAGCCGGCCGCGTGGATGCGCTTTTGCAGTTCCTCCGGCGTCAGGCGGCCGCCTAGGGCGGCGGAAATCGGATCGCCGGTGGCGCGCATGACGAAGAAGACGATGGTAACAAGAATGAATACGGTAGGAATGATCAGCAGGAAGCGGGTAAGCACGAAGCGGAAGAATCCGCTCGAAAGCTTGTTTTTCTTGGCTTTCGGCTGAGCCACGGTTGCGCTTTGCGTCACGTCGGGCTCCTTTTCCTTGATGGATGATGCAGATACAAATTGAGCCCCCGCCCGACTCGAAACGGCCGGGCAGGGGCGGTCAAGTCACATTCAGGACTTGGTCACGGAGGCGTAACGGAAGCGGAAGGAGGCGTCGAGCACGACACCCTTCACACCCGAACCGGTGACGGCGACCTGGGCACCCTGCAGCAGCGGGATGGTGGAGAGGTCATCGGTCTCGAGCTTCTGGATTTCCTTCAGCGTGTCCTCACGTTCCTTGTCGTCGGTCTGGCCGGCCTGCTTGACGATCAGGTCATTGACTTCCGTGTTGGAGTAGCCGTTGTTCACGAAGTTGCCGTCACGGAAGAACGGAGACAGGTAGTTGTCGGGATCGGAGTAGTCCGGGAACCAGCCAAGCTGGTAGGCCGGGTAGGAACCATCGGAATCCGAGGTGATCACGCGATCCTTGCTGTACTGGGTCCATTCGGTGGACTGCAGGTCGACCTTGAACAGGCCGCCTTCTTCGAGCTGGGCCTTGATGGCGGCATACTCGTCGGCGGAGGACTGGCCGTAGTGGTCCGGGTTGTACTGGAGCTTCAGATCGACCGGGGTCGTGACACCGGCATCCTCGAGGACCTTCTTGGCCTTGTCGGTGCTCGGCTTGCCTTCGCCGTCACCGTAGGCCTCCTTCAGGGTGTCGTCGTGACCGGACAGACCATCCGGAATGAAGGAGTACAGCGGGGTGTAGGTGCCCTTGTAGACCTTGGTGGACAGCTCGTCGCGGTCGATCAGGTTGGCGACGGCCTGACGCACGGCCTTGGCCTTGTCGGCGTTCGGCTCGCTGGACTTCTCGCCGTACGGCATGATCTTGAAGTTGAAGGTGATGAAGCGCTCTTCGCCACCCGGGCCCTTGACGACCTTGACCTTGTCGTCCTTGGACAGGTCCTCGATGTCGGTCGGGGTCATGGAGCGGTAGGCGACGTCGACCTGTCCCTGCTGCACGGCCATCTTCAGGTTGGAGGAATCGGCGAAGTACTTGACCTGCACGGCGTCGTTCTTTGCCGGGGTCAGGCCGTCATAGGAGTCGTTCTTGGCATAGGCCAAGGCCTCGTTCACCTTGTAGGAGGTGAGCTTGTACGGGCCGGCGAAGGCATTGTCCTTGACGATGGTGTCGGCGTCGGTGAGCTTGTCGGCGTCGAAGGACTCCTCATCCACGATCGGGCCTGCCGGGCTGGAAAGCACCTGCTTGAGGGTCACGTCGTTCTTGACCTTGGAGTGGAACACCACGGTGGTGTCGTCCTTGGCTTCGACGGAGTCGATGTTGGCGAGCAGGGATGACGGACCGTTCTCGTCGTTGATCTTGTTGATGCGGTCGAAGGAGAACTTGACGTCGGAGGCGGTCAGATCGTGGCCGTTGGCGAACTTCAGGCCGGACTTGAGCTTGACGGTGAATTCGGTGCCGTCGTCGCTCCAGGTGCCGTCATCGGCGGCGATGTCCGGGGACAGCTCGGAGGTGTTGTAGTCCTGGGAATACAGGAACGGGAACACCTGAATCTGCACGGCGTAGGAACCGTTGTCATAGGAGCCGGCCGGATCGAGGCTGGTGATCTTATCGGTGGTACCGATGGTGATGGTGGTGCCGCTTGCCGTGGAACCGCCGTCCTTCACGCCGCCGCAGGCGGCAAGGGATGCGATGGCCGCGACGGAAGCGAGCGCGGCGATGACTTTCTTGCGATTCACTGAGGATTCCTCTCTCTAATCCTTGAATTCCAAAGGCATCTCGTGATTGAAATGGCTTGACTCCTTAGAATTGGCGCCTAATGTTAACCGCACGTTTCGTGTAGGGCAATATCGTCCCGTCTCCTGCATTGTTGGTATCGGAAAACCCTATTTTTCCCCGTTCTTTCCACGATTCATCTTTCCCACGATGCCCGGTCGATTAATGAGACGCATGTGAGCGAGCATGCGTTTCGACCGGATACACTTGGCGACACGCGGATGATGTGTGGCTTGTACATTGACGTTAACAGCGTTAATATATCAACTAGTTAAACGAGAGAATCCGTGCATCGGCGCAAGGAGGTGTTATGAGCAGCTACAGCATGCAACAATCATCGATCTCCGAAAACAATCGGTCACGCATCCTGCAATATCTGTATCACAACGGCATCTGCTCCCGCGCCCAGATCGCCAAGGCCATTGAACTCACCCCTGCGGCAATCACCAAAATCACGGCAAAACTGCTGTCCCAGGACGTCATCGAAGAGACCGGCGACATGGAGGGTGACAAGAACCGTCGTTCCATCGGCCTGAACCTCAATTGCGCGAAATACCATGTGGTCGGCGTCAAATTCGCCCGCAGTCTGGTGCAGATCGCGGTGTTCGACCTCAAATGCAACAAGATCTCGCTGACCGACCTACCCACCGTCAGCGAAGAGCACATCCCCGACACCGTGGAGCAAATCCGTCACACCGTCCGGCAACTCATCGCCGACGATCCGCACATCGTCGCCGTGGGTATGGCCGTCCCGGGCCCGTATCTGCGGGACGCCGGCCATACCGCTCTCGTCTCCTCCATGCAAGGCTGGAGGCAGGTCAACTTCATCCACGAATTCAGCGCGGCCTTCGACGTGCCGGTATTCGTGGAGCAGGATGCACGAGCCGGTGCATTGGCGCAATTCCTGTTCAACCCCGAGCTGTCCGAAGGCTCTCTCGCCTATTATCTGCTGGGTGAAGGCATCGGACTGGGGCTGATCGACGACGGTAGAATCTTCTACGGTGCGCACGGCACCGCAACCGAAATCGGACACGTCTCCGTCGACGTCAACGGCAGGCCCTGCGACTGCGGCAACGTCGGATGTCTGGAGCGCTACTGCTCGGCGGTCGCCATCCACGAGGAGCTCAAGACCGAAGGCGACATCGTGCCCGGCTGCGAATCCATGACCCACGCGCAGGCATGCGCGGCGCTGTTCGCCAAAGCCGACGCGGGCGACGAAGCGGCCAGACAGCTGGTCAACAAAGCGGCCAGGTACATCGGCTTCGGGTGCGTGACCATCATCAATGCCTTCAATCCAAGCCACATCGTTCTGGGTGACATCGTCTCCCAGGCAGGTCAGCCGCTACTTGACGAGGTCAAGGCCATCGTTTCCGAACACACCATTCCGGAAGTGAGTTCGGAGACCACCATCTCCCTGTCCGCCCTGCCCACCGACGCCACCGTCACCGGAGCCGCCGCCGTGGCCATCACCAATTTTCTGGAACATCCTTCGATGTTCTTCGACGTCGCATAGCACGCCGCCATCTAAAGAAAGGAAAACCATGTCCAAGCCAACCGTCATCTCCCTCGGCGAAATCCTTTGGGATATGCTCCCCACCGGCAAGCGTGCCGGCGGCGCCCCCGTCAACTTCGCCTATCATGCCTCGCAGAATGGCGCGGAAGGCTATGCCATCAGCGCAGTCGGCAACGACGAGCTCGGTGCAGAGCTGATCGCCGACGCCCACAAGGCCGGCATCAACACCTTGGTGCAGACCAACGAATACCCGACCGGCACTGTGGACGTGGCGCTGACCAACGGCATTCCGGAATACACCATCGTCAAGAACGTCGCTTGGGATCACATCAAACTCACCGACGAACTCATCGACGCCGTTTCCAAGGCCGACGCCGTCTGCTTCGGCACCCTGGGTCTACGCTCCCCCGAGTCCCACGACACCATCATCGAACTGCTCAAGCACACCAAGGAAGGCGCGCTGAAGTTCTTCGACATCAATCTGCGCTCCGACTTCTACTCCAAGGAACTCATCGAAGAGCTGCTTGGCTACGCCACCGTGTTCAAGATCAACGATGACGAGCTGCTGCTCATGCGCGACATGTTCGAGCTTCCCGGAACCACCGACGAGGAAGCGTGCAACTGGTTCATCAAGAACTTCGGTCTGGAGTACATCATTCTGACCGGTGGTGCCACCTTCAGCACCATCATCGCCAAGGACGGCGAAGTCTCCACCCTGCACACCCCACATGTCGAGGTCGCCGACACCGTCGGCGCAGGCGATTCCTTCTCCGGTTCCTTCACCGGCAAGATCCTCACCGGAGCCCCCCTCAAGGAAGCGCACCGTGCGGCCGTGAACACCTCCGCCTATGTGTGCACCAAGGAAGGCGGCTGGCCGACCTATCCGGCAGAAGGCGTTCCGGACTATCTCGCCGCGGCGGCCAAGTAATCCTTTCCCGGTCTCATCATCATCCACAGGTCCACGGTCATCGAACGATGTCGTGGACCTTGTTGTATTGCGACACCTGCTATGATGAATGCACGTCAATCGATTTACGTATTCAACGAAGAAGTTGCCATGCCACCGACCACCAATGCCATACCCCGATCCGTCTCCATCTTCATGCAACGCATCACCGAACTGTGCGGTACGGAACATGCGGACTGGGCCGAGAATTTCAACACCTGCTTCGCCAACACGCTGACCACCACCGTGCGTCGGCATGACGATGGCACCACGTTCCTTCTGACTGGCGACATCCCGGCCATGTGGCTGCGTGATTCCTCCGCACAGTTCCGCCCCTATCTCGTCATCGCCCAAGACGATCCGAACATGGCCGATCTCATCGCGGGGCTCGTCCGCCAGCAGTTCCGGTTCATCAACATCGACCCGTACGCCAACGCATTCAACGAGACGCCAAGCGGAGCCACTTGGGATCCTGACGATCGGACCGATTCGTTCGGACCTTGGCTATGGGAACGCAAATACGAAGTGGATTCGCTATGCTACCCCATCCAACTCGCATGGCTGCTGTATCGCAATACCGGACTGACCTCGCATTTCGACGAATCGTTCGTCTCCGGCGTGCGTCGCATCCTTGACACCTTCGAGACCGAACAGAATCACGCCGAGTCTCGGTACCGGTTCTTCCGCCCGAACGATGACCCGCGTGATTCCGTGCCGAACGAAGGCCTCGGCGGACCGTTTGCCGTCACCGGTATGACCTGGTCCGGATTCCGTCCCAGCGACGACGCCTGCATCTATCCGTACCTCGTGCCGTCCAACATGTTCGCGGTCGTGGCCATGGGCCATCTTCGGCAGATCTTCACCGACGTGCTCGATGATGCCGAAATCGTACGCCGCGCAGGCAAACTGCAGCACGACATCTCCGACGGCATCGCGCAACATGCCACCATACGCAACGCGGCGGGAGAACGGATCTATGCCTACGAGACGGATGGCCTGGGCAACGCCCTGCTCATGGACGACAGCAACATACCCAATCTCATCTCGGCCCCATACCTGGGATTCTGCGATGCCGACGACCCGTTGTATCTGGCAACCCGCCGCACCTTGCTCAGCTCCGAGAATCCCTACTATTTCGAAGGATCCTTCGCCCGCGCCATCGGTTCCCCGCATACGCCAACCGGGTATGTCTGGCCAATCGCCATGGCCATGCAAGGCCTGACCAGCAACGACAGGGCTGAGAAGGAACGTCTCCTCGATCAGCTTGTCGCGGCGGACGCCGGCACGCATCTCATGCACGAAAGCTTCGACGTGAGTGATCCGACGCAATACACCAGACCATGGTTCAGTTGGGCGAACATGATGTTCTGTGAGCTGGTCATGGACTTCTTCGGCATCCGCATCAACACATGAGCCAAGACGTCGGATATCGACGTTCAGGGCGATTGTCGGGAATCGCTCGAAGAAAACTTGCAATTCCCAGCAGACTTATGATATCTTGAAATGTCCGGCTGCAAAGTCGGAATGCTTGATAACTCAAGATTGGGGCTGATCGGTTTCGACGGTGACCTGTTCGTCGCAGGGAAGCGTGCCGAGAACGTAGGGTCCGCTCGTGGATGACCCCTACACAAGAATAAGTGCTAAATCTAACCGCACTGAGTTCGCTCTCGCTGCCTGAGCTTCGCGCCAGGATTAACCAGTGAGCAGCCGCTCCGTTCACTCCTTCTCGTCTTTGGGAGGATGCTGAGCGTCGTTGAGAAGACTTGCTTCATCGGCTGAGTCACAGGGCCGGTGAGGGACTTTAACTGCGAATATGCTCGCCATCAGTTGTCTGCGATATCGATGGGGGCAGAAAAACCGCCGCATGGCCAGCAGACTACGCACGTAGAAGACTGAGGGTTCGGTTATCGGACCGGGGTTCGATTCCCCGCAGCTCCACCATTCGAAAGCCGCCGGAAATGGCGGCTTTCTTTGTATTTCCAACGGTTTCCACGTATTTGTCAGCTTGTATGATTCATCGTAAATCACTACGATTTACGGCACTTCACAGTAAAACGTGGGCAAAGCGTGGGCACAACATTCAATCACCAGCCCACGCCGACGTGCCCCATCCCGTAATCCTAGACGATGACGCGTCCGGTCATCCGTATGAGCACGAGGGCGGCTACCGCAACCACAACAGGTACCAGGAGCGATATCACTCGGTTTCCATTGTCCTTCTGGATCTGGAAGGTCATGATGAGGATGGAGGCGAAGCAGACGATGGCGCTGAGCAGATGATACGGAGGGTTTCCAAGCATCTGGATTATGTAGGTGATTCCAAGAAACGCCTGAATGGAGTTGCCCAAACCCAGGATCACACTGCCGAACACGTTTTGCCTGTTGATGTAGTAGGCGATGAATCCGCCGGGCAACGTAAGGAGCGTGGCCGGACCCCAGATGGAGCAGTAGTAGTACAACGCTTGGTCAACGGAAAGGCCGAACACCACCTCGACGATGAAGCAGAGTGGCTGGCTGATAAGAAAGAAGACGAAGATTTTGAGCGCCGACTCCCAGCTTTTCGTGCAGTTGGACGCGATGACGACCGCGAAGATGACCCACCATTCGTAGGAAATCGCGATGTCCTTGAACGATGTTCCCTCCGCGGCCGGGATGGATCCGACGATGCCGGTGTAGGCGCCCGCAACGACCGCGAACAATATCACGGCAAGCCAACCCATCTTGAGGCCTCCAAAAAGTTTCCTCATCCGGAAAAATCCTTTCTCTCCCGCACCTGTTCTCAATACCGCCATTCCTTACGAATACGGCAGTTCCGCAGGGGTGTCAATCGCCAGTGGTTGAGGGGTATATCACCCCTTCACTACAGGCTACTCCGAACGTATCGCGACACACCATCGATCCGATTTGCATTAACCGCTTAAGTGATTAACATAGTTAATACATCAACTCAGTTATCACGTCATTGCAGACGATACCAAGGAAGGACTTGATCGATGACCTGCGCATACTCCCCCGAAGCCTATGTGTTCGGCTCGAAGGAAAACCATGACCTGCTCGAGGCGGAAACCAATGAACTCCTGCATTTCGGCCATCATTTCCCCGCACCACAGGGCGGCTCCTACTGGCTGGATGACACCGGCAAGCCGGATCTGACCCAGAGCATCCACACGTGGATCACCTGCCGTATGGCTCACGTCTATTCCCTCGGCTTCCTTCATGACGAACCTGGCGCGGCCGAACTCGTCGACAAGGCGATCGCCGGCCTGCGTCGCCCGCTGCACGATGACGAACACGGCGGCTGGTATCCGTCCATCTCCGCCGACGGCTCCACTCACGAAGCCGGCAAGGTCTGCTACGCCCACGCCTTCGTGATCCTCGCCGCCACTTCAGCCAAGCTCATCGGCCGCCCAGGTGCCGACGAATTGCTCGACGAAGCCCTCGAAACCTACGACAGGCATTTCTGGGATGATGAAATCGGCCTTGCCGTCGACACGTGGAACACCGAATTCACCGAGCTCGACCCGTATCGCGGCATCAACGCCAACATGCATACCACCGAGGCCTTCCTCGCCGTCGCCGACGTGACCGGCAACGAGGAATACCGTGAACGCGCAGGTCGCATCATCGACCATGTGGTCGGTTGGGCCCGCGAGAACGACTGGCGCATCCCGGAACACTTCACCGCCGACTGGCAGCCGGACCTCGAATGCAACCACGACAAGCCGGACGACCAGTTCAAGCCGTATGGCGCCACTCCGGGCCACGGCATCGAATGGGCCCGTCTGATCACCCAGTACGCGCTGAGTTCCAAGACCCGTTCCGAAGAAGGCAAGCAACAGCTCATCGAAGCCGCCGAAAACCTGTTCGCCCAGGCTCTGGCCGACGCGTGGAACGCCGAGGGCACCATCGGTCTGGCCTACACCACCGACTGGAACGGCAAGCCGGTCGTCACCGACCGCATGCATTGGACGCTCGCCGAATCCGTGAACACCTCCGCCACCCTGGCCACCGTCACCGGCAAGCAGGTGTACAAGGATTGGTACGCAACCTTCTGGCAGTACATCGACGAGTATCTGATCGACCATGAGAACGGCTCCTGGTTCCATCAGCTGAACAAGGACAATCAGGTCATCGGCACCGTGTGGCCGGGCAAGTCCGACCTGTATCATGCCACGCAGTGCACGCTGATTCCGCGTCTCGATCCCGCCGTTTCCGTAGCGCCGGCGCTCAAGGCCAATCCGAACGCCTGACATCCCGATGCTTCTCCTTCCATCCTCCTAACCGAGAGATCCCCTCGACTCCATACGGAATCGAGGGGATCTCTTGTTTGAGGACCGAACCGGAAACTATTTGATGATGGGTCGCAAGGGCGCGGACACATCAACGTTATGCTTGTCTCCGATTACGTTGGGATCATTGATGATCTTGTCGACGACCGCCTTTTTGAGCTTGAGCTGCGAAGAGTCACCCCACACAATCACCTTGTCTCCATCATTGAGTTCGGTCGTGATGGAATCCTGCGTTTCCGCGGTGACCTTGGTGATGGAGTTGCGCATCGAATCCGGTAGAGAGCTTAGGATTTGCAACGCTTCCTTGATGGAACGATTTTGCAGGCTTTCATTGACATCGGTCACTTCGATGACCGGAATCCCCTCGACGGACGCCCCGCTGACGGAATTGAGCACACGTCCTCGGCTATCGACGGCCGTCATGGTGCCTTCGGAGGTTTTCAGCATGGCTGCGGGCTTTTGTGCCTTGATGGTCACTTCCAGGGAATTCGGCAGATGCTTGACCGCCTTTGCCGAAGTGACGCCGGGAATGTCCTTGATCGTTGTTTCGACGTCGCCGCCGGACACAAGTAGCAGAGATTTGCCGGCCTGCTGACGGGCGATCGACAGCACCTGCTCCTGACTCACCCATTCGTTGGCGCCGACGACACTGATGCCGGAGGATTCCAATCTGAATACGGATGAGAAGAACAGCAACCAGACCAGTGCGACGATAGCCGCAACCGCACCGACGAAAGCGGCCACACGCATGACGATCATTCGGGTGTTGGCCTTGCGCCGTTCCTTCAACCGCGCACTGAAATCGACGACTTTCGGCCGCGTGATCACACCCAGCGCACCGGAGGTCTCCTCAAGCGTCTTGGCGACCAGATCCTCGCTGCGCAGCGTACGGGCGTCCACGAATCCTCCGGATTCGCAACGTGAACCATCGCTCGAGACGGAGCGCCCCTGCACGGAGCGCCCCTGATGTTGTTGGCTGGAATCCGATTCCTTGCCCGAACTGATGACCCGACGCGCCATCAGCGTGCGCAATCCCAACGATGAGCTTCCAAAGCATGCAGAATCACCGGATCCATCTGCGTGATGTCTCCTGCGCCGACGGTGAAGATGACATCGCCATGATGGGCACGCATCACCATCATCTGGGCTGCGGTGCGCATGTCGTCGACGCCGCGGATCCAATCATCGGCAGGCTCATGTTCAAGCTTCACGGCCTCGTTGACGATCGTGTCGGGGTTGACGGTCGGGAAATCCTCCTGCTTTTCACGAGCCGGGAAGATGCCGGTGACGATCACATCATCGGCCTTGGCCAACGCCTCGGCGAATTCACGGGCGAAAAACATGGTACGAGAGAACAGATGCGGCTGGAAGATCACATGGATTCCGGCTTCCGGATAGCGACGGCGGGCGGCATCCAACAACGCCGCGATCTCGGTAGGATGATGTGCGTAATCGTCGATGACGGTCACTTGGTTGACGCTGCCTCGAATCTGGAAACGCCGTGCGGCGCCCAGGAATGACGTCGCCGCGGCTGCGGCACGCTCCACGTCGACGCCAAGCATCACCGCAGCAAGCAGGGCCGCCGTGGCATTCCTTGCATTATGAATGCCGGGAACGGTGAGAGTGACCGGAACGCGGCGTTCCTCGACATCGACCAGTCCGGCCGGCAGGTGCAGGATGAAATGCTCGGTACCGCTTTGCGCGCTTTCGCTCTCCGATTCAATACGTACGTGAGCGGCGCCGTTCAGATCGCCGAGACACTCGGACGACTGAGTGGAATACACCACGACATGCCGTGCCACCTCCGTCTTGAGCGCACGCAGTACAGCCAACGCACCATCATCGTCGCCGCACATGATCACGGCCTTGCCCGCACGCCCCGCATGTTCCACGAACGCCGCACGATACTTGGCCTCCGTGCCGTAATGGTCGAGATGATCGGCTTCCGCATTGGTGATGATGGCGATTTCAGGATGGTATTTGGCGAAGCTGCCATCGGATTCGTCGGCTTCCGCTACGAGCACGCTGCCTTTGCCGGCATGGCCACCGTCGAGGGTCGCACCATCCTTGCCCTGAATGGAACCGCCGATGGCATAGCTCGGATCCGCCAACTCACCTTCGCCTGCGTTGACGAGGATGTGGGCGAGCATGGAACTGGTGGTCGTCTTTCCGTGGGCGCCCGCAACGGTCACGGCGCGCTTCGACTGCATGAGCAACGCAAGGATGTCGCTGCGGTGCACAATGCGTTCGCCGGCCTCGTAGGCCGCCACGATCTCCGGATTATCGGGCTTGATGGCGCTGGAAAACACCACCGTGCGCGCACCCTCGACGTTTTCGGCCCGCTGCCCGAATTCCACGGCAATGCCAAGCCCTTGCAGTCGCTCGGTTTTGGCGCTCGGCTCGCGGTCGGAGCCATCCACGTGCACGCCCTGCTCATGCAGCATCTCGGCAAGCACGCTCATACCAGCTCCGCCGATGCCGATGAAGTGGGTTTTCCCAAGATCATCCACGCCCTCTCCGGGGCCGAAGGACGCATGGGTTGGATCAAGAATAATGGTACCGGCATCACGCTGGTTGTCAGACACGACTGCTCCTCTTATGCATGTTTTCAAGCTCATTCCATTATGGTCGGACCTCAGGCCAACATGTCCTCGTCCGGTTGGCCGGTCACGCCGTTTGCCGCCCGATGAGCGCCAGCACCCGCTCGGCCATGACCTCGGCCGCGTCACGAATGCCATAGTTCCAAGCGTTGCGACCATATTCGGCAAGCGTTTCGGAATCGGCGAGCAGTTGCGGCACATGACGCCTGACCCAATCCACGTTGAATTCACCATCGGCGACCATCAGTCCCCCATGCGCATCCACCACCGGCTGCGCGTTGAAGCGTTGCTCACCATTGCCAATCGGCAGCGGCACATAGATGGCAGGCAGACCCAAAGCCGTCAATTCCGAGACGGTGCCCGCACCGGAACGGCAGATAACCAGATCGGCGCAGGCAAACGCCAGATCGATCCGTTCCAGATACTCGGCGACACGATAGTCACCCTCGCCAACATGATCGGCTCCAAGCTCGCCAAGCACATGCTCCCCCGCGTTCACCGATACCAGGGAGCGCACTTCTTCGCTTTTGCCTTTTCCGGTCAGGTGAATCACCTGCGCATGCCGCAGTAGCTCCTTGGCCGAACCGGCCACCGCACGATTCACGTTCACCGCACCCAAGGAGCCGCCGGTCACCACGACCAGCGGACGTTCCGGATCGATGCCAAGCTGTGCGGCCGCCTCACGCCTGACTGCGACACGATCATGTCCAAGATCCGAAGCGAGCCGTGCGATGGCCGGACGCAACGGCAGTCCCACACGCTCGACGGACACGCCCCTGCGGGGCTTCAGACCGGTATCCGCGTAAGCGGAACCGATCATATCGGCCCACCGTGCGCCCAGTCTGTTGGCCATACCGGCACGCGCATTCTGCTCGTGCATGGCGATCGGAATACCCATGTTGTGTGCGGCGGCATATACCGGAGCCGATGTGTAGCCGCCGAATCCCACCACGACCTGGGCTTCATGCCGGGTAAGGATGTCACGCACCTTTGCGGTCTCACGCCTCCACTGGGCGGGGAATTTCAATGCGGCCATATTGGGCTTGCGTGGAAACGGCACTTTCTCGATCGTTTCCAGCTGGAAACCGGCCTGCGGCACCAGATTATGCTCAAGTCCGACCGCAGTGCCCACGACCGCGATATCCGCATCAGGTTCCAGGGAACGAATCACCTGGGCCACGGCGAGAAGTGGATTGACATGGCCGGCGGTGCCGCCGCCAGCCAGAACGATATGCTTCCGAGTGCTCATAGTGTATGAGCTTAGCCCACGGCACGGCGCTTGACAGCACGGCTCACCCATCGACATGCAGATGATTACAGTATCTACGTTTTGCCGTTCAGGCCTTGGCCGTCTCCGCCTTGATCTGAGGCTGCTCCTTCATCATGCTGACGGCAATGCCCGCGGCACCCAGACACATGATCAGCGACGAACCACCCGCCGAGACGAACGGCATGGGCACGCCCATGACGGGGAACAGACCGATCACGACACCGATGTTGACGATGGCCTGCCCTACGATCCACACGGTGATGCATGCCAGCACCATCGTCACGTACCGGTTCCGTGCCTGCAGCGCCACCACAAGCATGCACCAGCCAAGCACCACGAACAGGAGTATGACCATCGAAGCCCCGATGAACCCTGTCTCCTCACCGATGATGGCGAAAATAAAATCGTTGTGCGCCTCGGGCAGATAACCCCATTTCTCTCCGGAATTGCCGATGCCCACCCCGAGAAGACCGCCCGATGCGATGGCATATTTGCCATGCACCGCCTGATAGCACACGCCTTGCAGGTCGGAGGCCGAACACGTCTGGTATGTAGCCAGGATGCGCCCCATTCGGTTCGGACTGCTCAACACGAGTCCGCCGACGAGCAGCACGCCCGAGGCGCCGATCAAGGCCAGCCATTTGCCGGGAAAATCCCCGAGAATCAATGCGACCGCACCGATGGCAAGCAAAATCATGCAGGTGCCGAGATCCTTGCCGGACATTACCAGCCCCAAGCTCAACAGATATCCTAGGCCCAGCTTCCCATACGCCTTGAGGAACCCCTCCTTGCGAAGCCGTTTACGTGCGCGGATCAGCTCGCAGGGCATCCAGACGCATAATGCCAGCTTGACGATTTCCGCAGGCTGTATGGTGAACACGTTCTTGATGCCGATCCAACCCTTGTTGCCGTTGACCTCCACGCCGAGCGGGGTGAGCGTCAACGCCTGCAGCATCATCGCCCCGCACAGCATGATGAAGCTGATCTTGCGATACACCGAGGCGGGAACCATCATCGTCAGCAGGGCGACGGCAAACCCGACCACGCAGAATCCGCCCTGCTTCAGGGCCTGAGCCCACGGTGACAAGCCGTTGGCAATCATGTTCACCGACGAACTCGAGAACACCATGATCACGCCGAACAACGTGAGGATGATCACCGACAGCCGGAATCCATGGAAACACCATAGAGGGTTGAACAGGCTCCGCACCCCGACGAATGCGTGAAAATCCTCAGGCCGTCGCGCCGTCTTATCCTCATTGCGGGATGTGGATCGTGGTGCGGTTCGGGCAACGGCATCGGTCGCCGATGATGATACGATACGGCTCGCTTTAGGCTTCGCCATGCTCGCTCACCCATCGTCGTGCCTCGTCTGCGAACTGGTTACCGCGATCGGCATACGATACGAACTGGTCCATGGATGCGCAAGCCGGAGCCATAAGCACCACATCGCCCGATTCGGCATATGCGCCGGCCGCGTTCACGGCCCTGGCCATGACGGTGGACTTATCCGCCGGATCGATGACGGTCAATGGAATCTGCGGGGCGCTGGCCTTGAAGGCATCAAGCATCGGCTGCTGGTCCTCGCCGATGATGACGGCCGCCTTGATGGTGTGCGCCTGATCGGCTACAAGCCGTTCGAAACGGCTTCCCTTGGCAAGACCACCGGCGATCCACACCACGGACTTGTCGGCGAAACTGTTCAGCGAGGCCTTGGCCGCATGCGCATTCGTAGCTTTGGAATCATCGACGAAACGAATGATGCCGCCATCGGACTCGTGGGCCGTGGCGACGGTCTGAATCCGATGGCCACCCGGCGTGAACCGCTGCAACGCGGCGATGGCCGTGCCTTTGTCAACGCCCAATCCCAATGCCAGCGCCAGCGCGGTCAGCGCGTCCGCAAGCAGATGCGGATATACCGTGCCATCCGGCTCGGTCAGATGCGTGAAGTCGGCGATTTTGGCCACTTTCACGGGCTGGTCCGGTTCGCCGCCGGCAACGCCGCTCATATCGACGATCCAACCGTCGACGATGCCGATCTGACCCGCCTCCGGCTCATGCAACGTAAATCCGATACGGTGGCAACCCTCCGCCGTTTCGGCCCGTTCGGCCAATTCGGTGACACGAATGTCGTCGGCATTGTAGACCAGTGCCTTGCTGGCACGATGGAACACCTTCGCCTTATCGGCCGCGTAGTTGTCAATGCCTCCATGCCAGTCAAGATGATCATCGGCGATGTTGGTGATGGCCGCACCATCCAATGCGAGCGAATCCGTGAAATGCAGTTGGAAGGAGCTCAATTCAACGCATAGCACGTCATTGGCGGGATCGACCGCGGCATGTGAGACCGCCTTGCCGATGTTACCGACGGCCGGTGCGGTGAGTCCGCAGGCGGTAAGCATCTCGGAAGTCATTTCCGTGGTGGAGGTCTTGCCATTGGTTCCGGTGATGCCGATCCAACGTGCAGGTTCGCCGGTGGAATCGGCGTTCACACGCAGTTGCCATGCCAGCTCCACCTCGCTCATCACGGGGATGCCACGGCGCTGCGCCTCAAGGATGAACGGCGTACGTGGATTGAACACCGGAGAGGTCATCACCAGATCCACGTCGTCCCAATCGATCTGGTCGAAGGAGTGCAGGTCGGCATCGGGCTGCTTTTCATCCACGCCGATGACCTTGCCAGCCCTTGGCTTCAGTACCTGCATCATGCTTCGGCCCGAAATACCCAGACCCGCCACGATCACGGTCTTACCGTTCACATCCATGTCAACCACCCTTATCCATTTTCCAACATGGCACATGCCGTATCGACGTATGCCATCTGCCATTCCCTAAAGACGTCTCAGCTCAGCCATAGACCGGAGCGCGTGACCCAGTCGCCGTAGAACAGCACCAGCGCGATGAGTACGAACAGCAACTCGATCATCCAGAAACGGACCACGACCTTGACTTCCGGCCACCCCTTCAACTCGAAATGGTGATGAATCGGCGCCATCTTGAATACACGCTTATGCGTCATCTTGAAGTATCCGACCTGAATGACGTCGGACATGGCCTCAAGCACGAACAGACCGCCCATGACGACGGCAAGGACCTCGGTATGCGTGGCGACGGACAAGGCCGCGAACAAACCGCCGAGGGCCAGGGATCCGGTATCGCCCATGAAGATGGACGCGGGATTCGAGTTGTACCACAGGAAGCCGAGACAGGCCACGGCCGCACAGGAGGCGATGATGGTCAGGTCAAGCGGATCGGAAACCGCATAGGTGAAGCCCTCATGCCCGGAACCCTTCAGATGGTAGAACTCCCAGAAGGCCACGACCGCGTAACCGACGAAGGCGATCATCGACGAGCCGGCGGCCAGACCGTCCAGACCATCCGTCAGATTGACGGCGTTCGTCCATGCGGTCATGAGGAAGTTCACCCAAATCACGAACAGCACGATGGCCACCACACGACCGGCGAACTCAAAGCTGAAAAACGGGCTTTCGATGAAGCTGACGCCCGCCTGCGCGCTCGGGAAGCCGGACTTGGTGGGCAGAATCAGCGCAAGCACCGCGTAGACGGTGGCAAGAATGAACTGGCCGATGAACTTGCCCCGCACGGTCAGGCCCTCGCTCTGCTGCTTACTCACCTTGGCGAAGTCATCGATGAATCCGAGCATGCCCATCGACAGCATGGCGAACAGCACCAACACCGCCGACCAGGACGGCATCTCGTTCTGATGAAGGAAGCGGTACAACGCCGACGTGCCCCATCCCAACACGATGGCCAGGTTGATGACCACACCGCCCAATGTCGGCGTGCCGCGCTTGACCAGATGCGACTGCGGTCCGTCCTGACGAATGTACTGTCCGTAATTGAGCTTATGCACTAGGCGTATCAGCAGCGGGGTGCCCACAATCGTCACGACCAGTGACACCAAGATTCCAATGATGAGCGAAATCACCTGATGCTCTCCGTTCCAGTCAAGTAGCCGATGGCTAATACCAGTTTCTGCATATCGTTCTATTCCGCGGCGAATGGCTGCCAACGTTCCGCCAGAGCGCTCAGCCCCGAGGCGTGAGATCCCTTGAGCAACACCACTGTACCCGCATGCTCGGTCGCCAGCCGGGACACCAGTGCGTCCGCCTGATCGATGTCATGGGCCCAATCCACCGCACAACGCACATCACCGACCTGCTTTCCACCCTGCGCCATGGCTTCGGCCAAGGCGTCAAGCGCATCGTCACCACGGCTGCCGACGGCGATCAGCGCGTCGACGCCGCCTTGCACGGCATATGATCCCACCTGCTCGTGCAACGCACACTCATCGGGACCGAGCTCAAGCATGGCACCCAGCACCGCAATGCGGAACGGCTGTCGCTCATCGTTGGCATGCCAGCGAATCAGACCATCCAAGCCGGCTTTCATGGAATCAGGATTGGCGTTGAAGGAGTCATCGATCAGCGTGAACCTCGCCTCCGGCTTGACAATGGCGGACACGGCCATGCGGTGCGGGCTGATGCGCTTGACATCCGCCAATCCAGCGGCGATCCTGTCCAGAGGCATGCCCAGCCTATGCGCCACGGTGGCGGCGGCAAGAGCATTCATCACATTATGCATTCCGCAAATCCCCAGATTGACCTTGGCGCACTCGCCCTCGGCATCCCTGAGTTCGAAAGACGGGTGATCAAGCTCATCACAACGTACGTTCTCGGCGGCGACCATGCGATCGGGAGTCCGCCGCTGCGGCAGACCGAACCACAGCACCTCACCCGGAGCGATGCCACTCATGGCCGCGACATGCTCGTCATTGGCATTCAAAACGGTCACGCCGCCCGGCACCAAGCCCTTGACGATTTCGGATTTCGCCTGCGCAATGCGCTCCGCCGAGCCGAATTCCCCCAGATGCGCCACGCCGACCTTCAGCACCACGGCAATGTCCGGCGGCACCAGACTCGTAAGATTGGCAATCTCGCCCACGTGGTTGGCACCCATCTCCGCCACGAGAAAACGCGTGCCCGCATTGACCTTCAACGCAGTCAACGGCAAACCAATCTCATTGTTGAACGAACCGACCGGAGCCACCGTCTCACCCATGGCCGACAGCAACGATGCCATCAGATCCTTGGTGGTGGTCTTGCCCACGGAACCGGTGATGCCGATCACGGTAAACGGCGAACCTGTCGCACGACGGCGTTCCAGATTATGCTTGGCCAACTCACCCAGCGCGCGAACCGTATCGTCAACCACAATCTGCGGCACGCCCGCATCGGCCACCTCATGATCGACCAACGCTGCAACGGCCCCCTGTGCACCGACCTTCGACACGAAGTCGTGACCGTCCACGCGCTCGCCGGCGATGGCCACGAACACCGAGCCTTCACGGACCTGACGGGAATCGCTGCATGCGCTGGTCGCCATGGCCCCGTTCGACGCGATCCCCTCCGCTGCCACCAGCCGTCCATGGACGGCCTGCTCGATTTCGGCAAGGCCCATCGGCATCATGGTCGGGTTGCTGTTCACTGGTTCGTCTCCTCTTATTCGTTCCGATTTCGTTCGGTTGTGGTCAGTTCAGGTCCCTTGACACGCGTAGCGCGCTCTTGATGTTCGCTTTACGTACGCCGGCCGCCAGAACCATGGCGATCGACAGCGACAACGCCCTGCCATCGACCTGCTCGTATGCCATCGCGGCCTGCGATGCCAGCAGATCGGACTCCTGCGTACGCGCGGCCACATGCGTCTGCTTGCCGATCGCACCGCCGAAGCCCGCCACGTCCCGCGACAGTTGCGCTTCGCTGACTCTGGCATCATCGACACCAAGTACGTCGATGCTGACCGACTGCAACGCCTGCTTATGCAACGTCCGCTCGTCCAACGCGAGAATCACTGCGGCGGCACCGTCTTCGGCGCATACCGCCAAGGTACGCTGCACATCCAAGATGGACAACGGATAGTGCAAATCGAGGAATCGTTCCAGGGATTGCGAGTTGGCGGCGCTGATCACGCCCACGGGGTTGCCGAGCATATGCAGGAAATCGGCAAGATCCTTCACATCGGCCTCGACCGACTCCCTATCGCTGCCTATGATGGCGAATACGGCCAGGACATCGGACGGCGCCCCCGCGATATCACAGGCCAGTTTACCCAATTGCTGAGCCGTCGGTTCGGCATAGATCAGGGGAATCTGAAGATCTTGGATCTCACCGCGCATCGCATGCGGCACGATTGCGCCGTATGCCCCCAGTTGCTGCGCCTGCATCAGCTGCCGAACGTCGACATCGGCACCCGGCACGAACAACGCGCCGGGGCGTATCGAGTCGATATCGTCCGCAAGCGAGGTCACCGTCACTGCGGAGGCGAATGACGGGTCAAGGTCAAAACCGTATTGGCTGGCAAGATGCCCCAAAGTCATTCGCCGGTTCATGGATTCGCTTACCGCGCTCATTGCTGACGTCTCCCTGCCTTTCTTCGGCCGCCAATCACCAATTCACTGCAATAGCATCAGTGCGCGGACTGGAGGCCGGCACCTCATATTTCTGCATAAGGAATTCACCGATTTCCGCGGTCAGCGGGCCGGCGGTCAGGCCGCCGAAGCTTCCCTGCGGGTCTTTGAGCACCACTGTAATCACGTACCGTGGATTATCGGCGGGAATGATCGCGGAATAATCGCTGATGATCGACGACAACCTGCCGTCGGAACCGGCGACTTCGGCCGTACCCGACTTGGCCGCCATACGATATCCGTCGACCTTCACGAACGAGGAGTAGTGATCGGCCGCGGATTCCATGGCGTTCATCATCTGAGACGCCACTTGTTCGTCAAGCACGCGGGTGGCCTCCCCCTTCGCCTGCTTTTCCTGTGTATGCCCTTCGGCATCCGAAACCGACTTGATGATGCGCTGCGGTTTCTTCACTCCCTTGTTTGCGATCACCGCCACGGCATTCGTGATCTGCATGACGTTCACCGTATAGCCTTGGCCGAACAGCACCGTGTTGCGCGTTCGTTGATCCCATTCGTTCGCCGGATGCAGCACGCCGGACGACTCGCCGGGCAAACCCAGACCGGTATCCTGACCGATGCCGAATTTGCTGATGAACTCGTAGCGCTGCTCATTGCTCATCTTGTCACCGGCCATGACCATGCCCACGTTGGATGATTGTTCGAGAATGCCTGCGAGGGTCCAATGCTCGGCGCCATGCGTAGTGGCATCCTTGTAGGTCTGACCGTCCACCGTGTAGTTGTCGGGAACGGTGAACTTATCGGTCATCTGATGCAACCCGAGCTGCAGCATGCCCGACATGGCGAACACCTTGCCGATCGACCCCGGTTCAAAGGTCTCGCTGACGGCCCTCGACACACCGAGCTTGGCCTGATCACCGCCTGCCTGAACCTCATCGCTGTCGGCAAGCGCCAGGATATCGCCGGTCTCGATGTCCTGAACCATGGCGACTCCCCAAGCGGACTGGTATTTCTCCCGGCCCTCCTTGAGCACCTTTTCGACGTACCACTGCACGTCATGGTCGATGGTGAGGGTGATGTCCGAACCATTGACGGCATCCTGGGATTCGGTCATGGTCCCCGGAATCTCGACACCGCTGTTGCCCCGCTGGTAGACCTGGTAACCATCCTTGCCGGTGAGCGTCTTGTTTTCCATCTGTTCGATGCCGGCCACACCCTCGCCGTCATCGTTGACCCCACCCAGCAACGCGCCCATCAGGGTGCCGTTGGAATAGATGCGCTCGTTGCTCAGCTCGGCATAGACGATACCGCCCAGATTCAGTTTGCTGATCTTACGCTTGACCGCAGGCGTCACGTCCTTTTTCAATACGGCATACTGGCCGGTTCCCGACAATTGAGCTCCGAGTTCGGTCGCGTCCATGCCGAGCACCGGCGCCAGCAGACGTGCCACGGCGGCTGCACCCGTGGCGCCGACCGGTTTGCCATCGATCTGATGGCAGTTGTCACCGGTCTGTTTCGTGCAGGTGGTCGGTATGAAGGCCTGCGCCTCCTCGGGATTTCCGATAATGGTGTAGCGTTCCACGCTCTGCGCCAGAATCGACCCGTTGGTGTCAAGGATCTTGCCACGCCGAGCCTTCAGCGTCACCGTGATGGTGCGGCTTTGCGCGGCGGCCTGTGCCATGTCCTTGCCGTTGACCAATTGCACATTGGTCAGCTGGATCAGGCATGCGCAGGCCAAAACCGCCAATATGACGCCGATGGCCATGGTCTTCGTCAACAGGTTCCTGTGGAATATCGCGTAGACGCGTCTGACGAACTTCACTGAGCGTCGTCCCCGCTCGCCTTGTATCCGTTGAGATCGATGGTCAATGCCCCTTTCTGCGGCACCATGCCCATCTGCTCCGCCTTGTCCGGCAGGGATGCTTCAAGCTCGTCGAGCTTGGCCTGGTCGTCTTCGACGTCTTGGGAGAGGCGAGTGATGTTCGTTTCAATCTGATTGGCTTCAAAGGAGTTCTGCACCATCTGGGTGCGCAATGTCAATGATCCCAGCAGGCATACCACCAGGAACACCACGGCGACGACCAGATGTAGCAACGGGGTTCTGCGCGTGCGCGTCCAGGTGAGGAGTTGTTCGAAACCGCGCCTGACGCGCGATTCATCCGTACGATTCCCCTTGATGACGTGCAATTCGGGACGGGTGGTGCCCGCGATCTCGCTTTTGTTCCTGCGACCTGCAGGCGCTGCATTCGATGAGATGGTACGTGGTGCCTCCATATCAGCCCCTCCTTCCTTGTCTTGTCATGGTGCGGTAATCGTTACCCCGATCGAAGCGTTTGCGCCATCGATCGGGAATCGGTCTGATCAGTTCCACGGCCCTCAATCGGACGGATGCCGAACGCGGATTCATGGCAATCTCCGTTTCGTCGGCCTTGATGGCCCCTCGGGTCAGTTCCTTGAAGAATGGCTGCATATCGGGAGGAATCACCGGCATATCCGCTGGAACATCGGCCTTAAGCCCTTGGGCCATGAAGGTTTTCACCGTCTTGTCCTCCAACGAGTGGTACGACTCCACCACCAAGCGGCCTCCGACCGCAAGATGGTTGGCGATCTGCGGCAGGGTGCCGGCGAGTTTGTCCAGCTCGCCGTTGACTTCGATACGCAACGCTTGGAACACGCGCTTGGCTGGATTGCCGGCAGGTCGATGGGCCTGCGGCACCACTTCGTCGACAAGCCGATTGAGCTGCCCCGAAGTGGTCAACGGTTCCGTCTCACGTCTGCGCACGATCTCCCGTGCGATCTGCTTGGAAAAGCGCTCCTCGCCGTAGGTGCGGAAGATGCGTACCAGATCGGCGAACGAATATTCGGACAGGACCTGCCTGGCGGTCAGTGGTTGCGTCACGTCCATGCGCATGTCGAGCGGCGCGTCATGGGAATAGGAGAATCCGCGTTCCGTCTCGTCGATCTGCAGGCTGGAAAGGCCCAGATCCATGAACACCGCATCCACCACGTCGATGTTTCGATCTTCAAGCACATGCGCGAACTCGTCGAAGGCGGCATGCACCGGAATGAAGCGTTCCGCCAGCCCTTCCTGTTCCATGCGCCTGGTGGCGAGTGCCAACGCCTCGACATCCCGGTCGATGCCGATCAGCCGAGCCTCGGGACTCGCCTTGAGGAACGCCGTGGAATGTCCCGCAAGGCCGAGCGTGCAATCCACGGCGACCGCTCCCGGCTTCGCCAATGCCGGTGCGACCAAATCCACGCATTCGCGTAGCAGTACTGGTTGATGAATCGTCGTCACATCTGTCATCAGAATTCCACCGCCGGTAATACGTCATCGGCAATATCGGAATATCCCTGTTCCTTGTCGGCCAGATATTCCTCCCATGCCTGCCTGTTCCAAATCTCCGCTCGGGTTCCCACGCCGATCACCACGATGTCGCTGCCGAGATTCGCGTAATCGCGAAGCATTTGCGGCACCAGAACGCGGCCCTGTTTGTCCGGATCCTGATCGACGGCGCCGGATAGGAACACACGCAGGTACTCACGCGCAGCCTTGTTGCCCATCGAAGTGCGCTGAATCTGCATGGCGATGCGACGGAATTCCATCTGCGGCAGCAGATAGACGCAGCGTTCCTGCCCTCGTGCCATCACCATGCCCGGACCGAGCTGGCTGCGGAATTTCGCAGGTAACGCCATGCGTCCTTTGGCGTCGATCTTGGGAGTGTAGGTCCCCAGCAACAGCGGAGGCAAATCGGCCATCATGTCGTGCATCGATGCGGAGGCATCGTTCGAGGCGGGCTCGGATTCAGCGTCGTGAACCATGGCCACACCTCCTTTTTTTCGACATTGGGTACACTCCACCCACAGCTGATTCACCACTTTACCCCACGAATCACCGCAATTCCCCACCAAAACACAAAAACTACACTCACCCGGATGTCTTTTCCCCGCAATTCGATTCATTCGTCCCCGCCCGAATTCATCAGCCATTCATCGTCATTCGTTTCGGTCCCCACGTTTTCGTAGAAGCCTCGGAGTAGATTTGATTGCCTGAGTTTTTGCACGAAGGGATCACCACATGTCGAGTTATTCCGCCCAGCTGCATGAGGAGCAGCAGGCAGTCAGCCGCGCATACGACCGTCTGGACGCGCTTCGGGCACAGGTCCGCGCCCGTCTGGATACGGTGCGCGCAGCCGGTTCGCATGGCTCTCCGACCCAACGCACCGAGCGGGACTCCTTCGCCACCATGTATGAGGATCGCCTCACCCAGTTGCGCGCCGTCGAGGACCGACTGGTGTTCGGCAGATTGGATAACGCCAAGGGCGAACATCGATATATCGGCCGTTTGGGACTGTCCGACGAACGTCACGAGCCGATCCTGACGGATTGGCGCGCCGAAGCGGCCCGCCCGTTTTACGAAGCGACGCCTTCCAGCCATGGCGACATCGTCATGCGTCGTCACATCACCTTGAATTTCCGTGAGGTGGTCGGTGTGGAGGATGAGGTGCTCGACGTGCATTCCGACCAGGTCGGGCAGGCCTCTTCAGCCGGCACATTGACCGGCGAAGGCGCGTTGCTGGCCTCGCTCAACGCCAAACGAACCGGTAAGATGACCGACATCGTGGCCACCATCCAAGCGGAGCAGGACCGCATCATCCGCGCGGATCTCAATCAGGCCGTGGTGGTGCAGGGCGGCCCGGGCACAGGCAAGACCGCGGTGGCCCTGCACCGGGCCGCCTACCTGCTGTACACGCACAGACGCGCATTGGAACGTTCCGGCGTGCTGGTGATCGGCCCGAGTTCGACATTCCTGCATTACATCGATCAGGTACTCCCCTCGCTGGGCGAGACCGGTGTGGTCAGTCGCACCATCGCCGATCTCATTCCGGGAGTCATCGCCACGGGTCATGACGATCCACGAGCCGCCAAGCTCAAAGGCGAACGTCGCATGGCCAAGGCCATCGCCAACGCCGTGGCCGCACGCGAACGCATTCCGTCCGAACTACCGACGATCCGCATCAACGGATTCACCTGTCCCATGTTGCGCGTCGACTTGGAACAGGCCATCACCGACGCCAAAAGAACTCGCCAACCGCATAACAAGGCCCGCGAATCCTTCGTGCACAGCATGCTCATCGCCATGCGAAACCGTTACGTGGAACAACTCGACTACACCCCCGAGCAGGCGGAGCTCAATGATGTGATGCAGCAGCTTCGTATGAACGATGCGCTCCGGAAAACCCTGAACCTTGCCTGGCTGCCCATGACCGGCACCTGGCTGGTGGACCAGCTATTCGCCAAGCCCGATCAACTGCGGCGCTTCGCACCATGGCTCGAGGAACGCGACATCAGGACGCTGACCCGCCCCAAGGGATCGCCCTTCACGATCAGCGACGTGCCTCTGCTCGATGAAGCCATGGAACTGCTCGGTCCAGACCCCAAGGCCGTGGCCAGGCAAAAGGCACTGGACGCCAAACGCGCCGAAGAAGAGCAGTTCGCCCAAGACACGCTCGCCCAAGCCGGCATCGGATCGGGCATCATCACTTCGCAAATGCTGGTCGACAACATCAACGGCATGGATGCGGAACTCACCGCCCAGCGCGCGGGAGCCGACCGTGAATGGACCTACGGGCATGTCGTCGTCGATGAGGCGCAGGAGCTCACCGCCATGGATTGGCGCATGCTGATCCGCCGCTGTCCATCCCGCTCCTTCACCATCGTGGGAGACGTCGCCCAGACTTCGGCCCTGGGCGGTACCCGTTCCTGGCGACGCATGATGGACCCGCTGTTCGGACCGCATAACTGGTCGCTCAACGAGCTGACCATCAACTACCGCAATCCGAAGGAAGTCTCGCAACTGGCCTGCGACTTCGCCTCGGCGGAAGGACTGTACATCTCCACCGTCAACGCCGTACGCGGCGTTGCGGATTCCGTCAGGCGCCTCACGCTCACCGACGAAAGCCTGCTCGCCGACGCAGTGGCGCATCAGGCCATCGATCTGGTGCGCGCCCATGTCGGCGCGGATGGTACCGGCCGTGTGGCCATCATCGCTCCCGATGCCCTGCTTGCCTCCCTTCGGGCCAGGGTCTACGCGGAACTGCGTCAGACCTTGGCTCCCAAGGAGTTCGAGCGCCTGAGCTCGCAGAGTTCCTGGGATGAACAGGTCACGATATGCTCCACACGGACCGTCAAGGGTCTGGAATATGACGCGGTCATGGTGGTGCAACCCGGCCGTATCGAAGAGGATGCCCCTTCACGCATCGTGGCGGCCTCCGATCTGTATGTCGCCATGACCAGGCCCACGCAACGACTGCTTATAGTGCGGACAAACGACGACGAAAAACTACTCACGCTATAAGGTGGTATCCATGCCTAAAGCATTGCTATTGGAAAACATTCATCCCGACGCCGCGCAATCGCTGCGTGAGCACGGTTTCGAAGTGGAGTGCCTCAAGGGCGCGCTGAGCGAGGATGAGCTCATCGAAGCACTTGAAGGAGTGGATCTGCTTGGTGTCCGTTCCAAGACCAACGTGACGCGCAAGGTCATCGACGCCCGTCCGACGTTGACCGCCGTCGGCTGCTTCTGCATCGGCACCAATCAGGTCGACCTCGGATATGCCGGCAAACGCGGCATCGCCGTATTCAATGCGCCATATTCGAACACCCGCTCAGTGGTGGAACTGGTCATCGGGGACATCATCTGCCTGATGCGTCGCATCCCGGCGCATACCCACCATATGAAGCATGGCATGTGGGACAAATCCGCATCCGGCTCACATGAGGTACGCGGCAAGACGTTGGGCATCATCGGTTATGGCAATATCGGTTCCCAGCTTTCCGTCATCGCCGAGGCTCTCGGTATGCGTGTGGTGTTCTACGACATCGAAGAGAAGCTCGCCATGGGCAATGCCCATCGTTGCGGCACGCTCAATGAACTGCTGGAACAGTCCGACGTGGTCACCTTGCATGTCGATGGGCGCAAGTCGAACATCGGCTTTTTCGGTGACGACCAGTTTGCCCATATGAAGCAGGATGCAATTTTCATCAACCTGTCCCGCGGCTTCGTCGCCGACCTTGACTCGCTGAAACGGCATCTTGATTCCGGGCATCTTTCCGGCGCGGCCGTGGACGTATTCCCCGTCGAGCCCAAGAAGACCGGCGATGCGTTCACCACGCCGTTGGCCGATGAGGACAATATGATTCTGACGCCGCATATTGGCGGATCCACGCTGGAGGCCCAGAAATCGATCGGACACTTCGTGGCGCAACGGCTTGAGGATTATTGGTTCAAGGGTTCGACGATGCTGTCCGTCAACATGCCGCAGATCACACTGTCCGACATCCGCAGCACTTGCCGCATCGCACACCTGCATGCCAACCTTCCCGGTGTGCTCGCCCACGTGAATCGTGTTTTGGGCGAAGACAACATCAACATCGCCGCACAGTCGTTGGGCACCGAAGGCGAGCTTGGCTATGTGGTCACCGATGTGGCGCAGCGTCCGGATCAGAACGCATTGGATGCGCTGGCTGCCATCGAGGGTACGATTCGCATGCGCGTCATCAGTTGACGCCCTCCACCTCGCGCAAACGCATGCAAAAGGGGTTCTTCAACCTATGGTTGAAGAACCCCTTTTGCATGTATGACGTCAGTTCCGCCTATTTCACATCGCCCTTGAGTTCGTCAATGGCGTGTTGGAAGTCTTCAAGATTCTCAAAATTTTGGTATACGCTTGCGAAACGCATGTAGGCCACCACGTCCAAATCACGCAACGGCTTCAAAATGGCCTTGCCCACTTCATCGGATTTGACCTGCGCGAGACCTCGTGACCGCAGGTCCTCCTCCACGCGTTGCCCGAGCATTTTCAAGTCGTCTTCATTGATCGGACGGCCCTGGCATGCTTTCCGTACGCCGGAAATTACCTTGTTGCGATCGAATTGTTCGACGTTTCCGGAACGCTTGACCACCAGCAGCATGGTGGTTTCCACCGTCGTGAAACGTTTAGCGCATTTCGGGCATTCGCGCCTGCGGCGAATGGAGTGACCGTCCTCGCTGATGCGGGTATCGACCACCTTCGTATCTGGGTTCTGGCAAAACGGGCAATGCATGGTCTCCACAATAGCCTGAACCATTGAATTAGCCCAAACCCCCTCACGAACGCTGACTCGGAACCAGCAACCGTTGCCCCGCCTGCAGAGATACGGAATCAAGATTATTAAGCCGGACAAGCGTATCGACGGTTTCATTCACGTCGTCGCCCGCTGGAGTGATGCTCGAGGCATAGTCCCACAGCGTATCCCCGGGCTGCACCGTGTACACGACCACGGGAGTCGCACCGGTTGCGGATTCCGCCCGGGCCGGACGAATCACCCCATATAGGCACCACATCAGTCCGGCCAGCAACGCCACGGTAACGATACGGTCCGATAGGAATTTCCACCATTCCCGACGTGACTTCGTTCCCTTATGCGACTTCGCATGGAACACTGTCGAACCATTCGCCACATGCATCGCCCGAGCCGTCGCCGACGCATCCCGCATACCGTTCATCGCAGCCACTCCTTTCGAACACTTGTTCTATCGAACATGTGTTCTACATTATGGCACATACGTTCGAAAAGTGCAACCACACATCGAACAGATGTTTGATTTTCGCGGCGTTTCGCGATATGCTGGTGATTGGACCGAAAGGAGCACACCGTGAGCACCGTCCCATTCACTCCCAAACAAGGTGAATCGCACCCTGATGCCAATGCGCTCACCGAGCGCCAGCGCAAGGTGCTGGACGCCATCAAAACGCATCTTGCCCAGCGTGGTTTCGCCCCTTCGTTTCGAGAGATCGGCGAGGCCGCAGGTCTGAAAAGTCCATCCTCGGTCAAGCACCAACTGCAGGTATTGGAGGAAAAAGGCTTTATCCGCATGAGCGCCAACAAGGGACGCGCCATCGAAGTCGTCGATCCCGAGGGGCCTGCCTCCGGCAACGGGGTCGCCGAAGTCATTCCGTTCCCCACCGGCGTGGATTCCAGCGAGTCCATCATGGCCTCCCACGATGTGCCACTGGTGGGGCGTATCGCCGCAGGCGTGCCGATTACCGCCGAACAACATATCGATGATGTCATGCGTCTGCCCGAACGGCTGACCGGAACCGGAAATCTGTTCATGTTGGAGGTGCATGGCGACTCCATGATCGACGCCGCGATCTGTGACGGCGATTTTGTGGTGGTGCGTGAGCAGCACACTGCGGAAAACGGTGATATCGTCGCCGCCCTGCTTGATGACGAGGCCACGGTCAAGACTTTCCGCAAAGACCATGGCCACGTGTGGCTTATCCCGCACAATCCGGCCTACTCACCCATTGACGGCACACATGCCGAAATCATGGGCAAAGTCGTCACCGTTCTTCGTAAGATCTGAGTCCATCATCCCCGACCATCCTGATACGGCAGTCGGCTCACCCGCCGTATCAGGAGTGCATCTGCGGACGACTTGCGGAACTGTATCCTTCCGGTTCAAGCTGGAAGGTGGTATGGGGTATCGAAACAGGGAAATGTTCCCGCAGGCAGTCCTGAAGCTGTGAAAGGATTCGTGCCGAATCCTCCATGGTGAGGCCTTGCTCCACCACTACATGCGCCATGAGGATCGGCATGCCCGTTGACACGGTGCTGGCATGCAAGTCATGCACGGCGACCACATGGGGAACCTGCTCCAGATGCATACGCACCTCATCGAGATCCAGTCCCTTCGGGGTCTCCTCCAGCAACACGCGTGCCGCGTTGCCCAGGAGTTTAAGCGCACGTGGAATCATCATCAACGCGATGATGCCGCCGGCTACGGCGTCGAAGCCCGCCCACCCGGTGCAGATGAGCACAATGGCCGAAACGATTACGGCCACGGAGCCCAAGGCATCGTTCATCACTTCGAGGAACGCGGCCTTCATGTTCATGTTGTCTTCGCTCTGCGAGGCGAGAATGAAGATGGATCCGACATTCGCCGCCAGGCCGAGAACACCCATGAACAGCAGCAGCCGCACATCCGAAATCTCATCGGCGGCGCCGCCGAACAGTCTCATGCCGGCCTCCACCAACGCATATATGCCGACCAGCAGCAGGATCAACGCACCAACGGCGGCGGTGAGCACTTCAAGTCGAGCCCATCCCCAGGTTCGTTTGCTGTTAGGCTCCCGTTGCATGAGCATCGCGGTGATCGTGGAGGCCACCAACACCGACATGTCGGTGAGCATATGACCGGCATCCACCAGCAGGGCAAGCGATCCGGTGATGACGGCGCTGACGACTTCCGCCAAGAACACCGTTGCGGTGAGCCCTAGCGACAGCATGAGTCGTTTCTGGTGTTCCCCTCCCCCATTCGCCGTCATTTCATGTACATGCGCATGATCATGTGCCATATGGTGTCATCCCCATCGCCCGGTTTCATCGAGAGGCGAACTGAAATCGCTTCTCAATACCATTTTCATTCGTGCTCAAACGCGGAAACCCCAGCCCGAAGGCTGGGGTTTCCTTTGTTTTCAAGTTGCACAATACCTATTTCGCAACTTGATGTCAAGACATACAGAACGCGGTACCATGCGTGCCGGTACGACGCCTGGAACGAAGACATACGAAGGTACGTCAAGTTTCGAGCAACGCAGCCGGCACTCCGTTACCGCGTTTGGTATCAGAAGCCGAACTGGGCGGCGGTTTCCTTCAACGTCTCTGCGGAACGCTTGAGGGCTGCGAGCTCGCGATCGGACACCGGGGTGTTGATGGCGGTGTTGACGCCGGAGCGGTTGAGCAGGGTCGGGACGGACATGCAGACATCGGAGATGCCGTGGAAATCCTCGAGCATGGAAGAGACGGGGAGGATGCGGTTGGAGTCGCGCATGACGGCTTCGATGATGTCGACGCCGGACATGCCGATGGCGTAGTTGGTTGCGCCCTTGCCGTTGATGATCTTGTAGGCGGCGTTCTTGACTTCCTGATGGATTTCTTCGCGCTTGTCGGCGTCGAGCGGATCGTGGCCCGGGAGCGGAGTCCAGTCGCACATCGGAACGCCGCCGATGGTGGCGGAAGCCCACAACGGGACTTCGGAATCACCATGTTCGCCGGCGATGTATGCGTGGACGTTCTTGACGTTGACGCCGGTCTGCTGGGCGATCAGGAAACGCAGACGTGCGGAATCGAGGTTGGTGCCGGAACCGAAGACCTGGTTCTTCGGCAAACCGGAAATCTTCTGGGCGACATGGGTGGCGATGTCGACCGGGTTGGTGATGAGCATGAAGATGGCGTTCGGGGCGACCTTCACGAGACCCGGAATGATGGCCTTGAGGATGTTGATGGTGGCACCGACGAGCTCGAGACGGGACTGGCCCGGCTTCTGGCGCGGACCTGCGGTGATGACAATCATGTCCGCGTCACGGCAGATTTCCGGATCGTCGCCGCCTGCGATGGACACGGTCGGATAGAAGCTGGAGCCGTGCTGCATGTCGAGCACTTCGGCCTCGACACGTTCCTTGGCGATGTCTTCGAGCACGATCTCACGGGCGACACCGCGCTGGGCGGCGGCGAAGGCGAGAGTGGAGCCGACTGCGCCGGCACCGATGATAGCGAGCTTTGTGGGCTTGATTGGTGAATCCACCATGTGCTTACCTCTCTTTGGCAACGAATGTCCCGTTGGTGACGGGCTTCATCTTCAATAACACTTTTACTGTATCCACACAGCATGACGTTTCAAGCCTGTGTAGCACGCCCTGACATGGCTGAAACGTGATTTGCGCCACACTTGATGTGAGCGCTCACAAACATGGCGGGCACTCACTCTGAATACATCGAAAGGCATTCAGGCAATGGCCTGTTCAACTATCCGCGCCGCCAGATGGTCATCGACCTCCGCCCGGAGCATCATGCCGTCGTCGCGATATTCGACGGCAAGCACCTTGCCGTATTCGCGGACGCGTGACACCAGCGATCCGGCGGAATATGGCAGCAACGCCTCCACATGCACGTTCGGGGTCGGCAGCATGGATTCGATTCCTGTGCGCAGTTCGTCCACGCCCTCGCCCGAATATGCGGAAACAACGTACGCGTCGGGCATCAGGGCCTCGATGCGTTCACGAACCGTTTCACCCATAAGATCTGACTTGTTGAACGCCACTATGGTCGGAATGGCTCCCACGCCATCGATATCGGCGAGCACGTCGTTCACCGCATCTATCTGCGAGAACGGGTCGGGATGGGAACCGTCGACCACATGCACGATCAGATCGGCTTCGGCGACCTCCTCCAGCGTGGACTTGAACGCTTCGATCAGTTGCGTGGGCAGACGGCGCACGAATCCGACGGTGTCGACGTATGCGTACAGACGACCGTCCTTCGCACGCGCACGACGCACCGCGGTATCAAGCGTGGCGAACAAGGCGTTCTCCACCAGCTCGGCGGAACCGGTCAGGCGGTTGGTCAGCGACGATTTGCCGGCGTTGGTATAGCCGACCACGGCAACCGTCGGCAGTCCGAAACGTCGTCGGGAGCCACGCTTGACCTCACGTGCGGGGGCCATTTCGGCGATCTGACGACGCAGCTTGGCGATGCGACTGCGGATCACACGACGATCCATCTCGATTTTCGTCTCGCCCGGACCTCGCGAGCCGATGCCCGCATCGGCGCCCGCCGCACGGCCTCCGGCCTGACGGGATAACGATCCGCCCCAACCACGCAGTCGCGGCAGCATGTATTCAAGCTGAGCCAATTCAACCTGCGCCTTGCCCTCACGGGAGGTGGCATGTTGGGCGAAGATGTCGAGAATCACGGCGGTACGGTCGACCACCTTCACCTTGGTGGCGTCTTCGAGGGCTCGACGTTGGCTTGGCGGCAGATCGTCATCCACCACGATGGTGTCGGCATCCTCCTGCGCCACGATACCCGCCAGTTCGCGTGCCTTACCGGAACCGACATAGGTGGCCGCGTCCGGCTTGATACGATGCTGAAGCAACCCGTCGCACACCACGGCGCCCGCAGTCTCGGCGAGTGCGGCCAGCTCTCGCAATGATTCCTCGGCCGCGGTCTGCGTGGTTTCGCGGGAAGACCATACGCCGACGAGCACCACGCGCTCGAGTCGTACCTTACGGTATTCGACTTCGGTGACGTCCTGCTTCTCGCCGAGACCCGCCACATGCTTCAGCGCATTGCGGGATTCACGCTCCTGCCATTGTTCATCGTGGGATTCGTGGAAACGCTCCCCGTCGCCGGTGTCGAGCAGCACTTCCGACTGGTCGGCGAGCACGCCGCCCATGGTGGGCTCGTCCGTTTTCTGCTCGATTTCGATCTCCTGGGTCAATGGCACCTCTCACGGTTAAACTATGATGCCTCCTATTATCATCATTGTGTAGAGACATGAACCGACGGCATTCGCGATAGGGCGGACATGGCCTCGGGACCGCATGTAACGGATGGGAAGTGGCATGACGAATACGAATATGGGCGGACATGGCGGCAAGGCGGAGCAGTACTTCGCCGCGGAACCGACGTCGGAGGACGTACGCAGAAGGCTGCACATCATGCTTCGCGACCATACGGCGGATGTGGAGATCTCCAACGGCGTGTTTTCCGGCAATCGATTGGATCTTGGCACTTCCGTGCTGTTGAAGAGGGTGCCGGAGCCTGCGCAGGAGGGCACATTCCTTGATTTGGGCTGCGGCTGGGGGCCAATCGCATTGACGATGGCGTTCGAATCGCCGAAGGCCGACGTGTGGGCGCTGGACGTGAACGAACGTGCGTTGGAGTTGACGAAGCGCAATGCCGAGATCAATGGCATCGGCACCATTCATGCAGTTACGGCGGACGAGATTCCGCACGACCTCACCTTCGATCTGATCTGGTCGAATCCACCGATCCGCATTGGCAAGGAGGCCTTGCACGAGCTGCTGATGGCGTGGCTTCCGCGATTGAATGCGGGCGGTGCCGCATATCTGGTAGTGCAGAAGAATCTGGGCTCCGATTCGTTGATTCCGTGGCTTGCCACGCAACTTGGCGACGGATATGAAGTGAGCAAGTATGCGAGCGCCAAGGGCTTCCGCGTCATCGAGGTCATGAAGGCATGAAATTCGAATATCCTTCCCAACTGCCGGTTTCCGCGGCACGTGGCGATATTGCCGAAGCCGTCACGTCGAGTCAAGTGGTGATCGTCTCCGGTCAGACGGGTTCCGGTAAGACCACGCAGTTGCCGAAGATCCTGTTGGAATTGGGCCGTGGATCCCATGGACGGCAGATCGTGCATACGCAGCCGCGCAGGTTGGCCGCCCGTACCGTGGCCGAGCGCATCGCCTCCGAAATGGGTGTGCGTTTGGGCGACGAAGTCGGCTATCAGGTGCGGTTCACCGACGAGAGTTCGCCGAAGACGCGTCTTCGCGTGGTGACGGACGGCATTCTGCTGGCGCAGATCCAACGTGATCCGAAGCTGATGCAGTACGACACGATCGTGATCGATGAGGCGCATGAGCGCAGTCTCAACATCGACTTTCTGCTCGGCTATCTGACGGCGTTGCTGCCGAAGCGTCGCGATCTGAAGCTCATCATCACGTCGGCGACGATCGATTCGGTGAAGTTCCAGGAGCATTTCGAGCATGCTCTGCATACGAAGGTACCGGTCATTGAGGTGTCGGGCCGTACCTACCCCGTGCAGATCGTGTACGAGCCACTTGGCACCGCGCCTGCGCTGATGCGCTCCGTGCCGGGTTTCGAAACCGGCGCGATGCCGGGCGACTCCGATTACGAGGCGTTGTCCGCCGCTCCGGACGCAAAGGATTCGGGCCGCGACGTGAATATCGACATGCCGACCGCCGTGGCACGTGCCTGCGCGGAGCTGGTGATCCATTCCAGCCATGACCGCGGGGCCCGCGATATTCTCGTATTCGCCTCCGGAGAGCGCGATATCCATGAGTTCGAGAACGCGCTCCGCCACCATTACGGTCCGCGCGCGGCGGATATGCGCAGGCCTGACGCAATCGAGATCGTACCGCTGTTTGCGCGACTTTCCTCCAAGGAGCAGCACAAAGTATTCGAACCGCACGAGCACCAGCGCATCGTGATCGCCACGAATGTGGCCGAAACGTCGTTGACCGTACCGGGCATCCGCTATGTGGTCGACCCGGGTACGGCCCGCATCTCCCGCTATTCGAAGACGGCGAAGGTGCAGCGGCTGCCGATCGAGCCGATCAGCCAGGCGAGCGCGAACCAGCGTTCGGGTCGTTGCGGTCGTATCGCCGACGGTATCGCGATCCGTCTGTATTCGCGTGAGGATTTCGAGACCCGGCCGGAGTTCACGGAGCCGGAAATCCTACGCACGTCGCTGGGCGCGGTCGTGCTGCACATGCTGTCGGTGGGTGTGGCACGTACCGCACAGGATGTGACGGAGTTCGGTTTCATCGATCCGCCGGATATGAAGGCCGTGTCCGATGGTTTCAACGAACTGACCGAGTTGAAGGCCATCGCCCGCAAGCATGGCGAGGTGGTGCTGACGCATACCGGTCGCCAGCTGGCGCGCATTCCGATTGACGTGCGTTTGGGTCGTATGATCATCGAGGCCGCGAAGTCGACCACGCCGAACACACTGGCCGCAGTGCTGGTGGTGGTCGCGTTCCTGAGTTTGCAGGATCCGCGCGAACGTCCGGATGAGAACCGCGAGGAGGCCGACCGCATCCACAACCGCTATGCGGACGCCTCCAGCGACTTTGTGACCGCGTTGAATCTGTGGGACCGCGTGTTCCAGGCGGATGGCGATCCGAGCAATTCCGCGTTGCGTCGTATCTGCAAAGCCGAGTATCTGAGTTTTCTGCGCATGCGCCAGTGGAAGGATCTGGTCACGCAGCTGCGCGAGATGTGCAAGGAGTTCAGGTTCAAGGTCGGCGAGCCGATTCCGGTATCCCGGCCGGACTTGGGAATCCGCCAGTTGCCGATGAACCAGCAGGCGGCGCATGCGCTGTGCTGTTCGTGGGATGCGCAGGGCATCCACACGTCCATGCTTTCCGGCCTGCTGTCCATGATGGGTATGCAGATCGTACGCGAACCGAAGGCCTCCGATTTTGCCGGACTCAAGGGGGCTGCGCGCGCTCGTGCCATGAAGCGTGCGCAGAAGATGGCGAAGAACGACTATCAGGGCGCACGTGGCACACGGTTCGCGCTGTTCCCGGCTTCGGCAGTAGCCAAAAGCACCCCGCCATGGGTGATGAGCACCGAACTAGTGGAGACAAGCCGCCTGTGGGCTCGCTATTCCGCCGAAATCGATCCGGCGTGGGCGGAACCTCTGGCCGGATCGCTGACGCGCACCACATACGCCGACCCGCACTGGTCGGGTTCTCGTGGTTCCGCAGTGGCGAGTGCGAAGGTGCTATTGTACGGTCTGCCGATCGTACAGGACCGTACCGTGCAATGGGGCCGCATCAATCCGTTGGAGGCCCGCGATTTCCTGATTCGCCAGGGTTTGGTGGAGGGCGACATCCAGCAGCGCTTCCCCTACGACGATTTCGTCACGAAGAACCGCGACGTCCTCGAAGAGGCCGCCGACGACGCGAGCCGCACCCGTCAGATGGCGCAGACGGTTAGTGACGAGGATCTGTTCGATTTCTACAACGCCATCATTCCCAACACCGTCACGAACGTCGCCGATTTGGCGAAATGGTGGAAGACGAAGCATGCCGAACGGCCTGACTTGTTGGATTTCGATCCGGAGAAGGTCGAACGTCTCGCCGATGCCGATTCGGTATCGTTGTCCGACTACCCCGACCATTGGCATACGCTCGGTACGGACGGCTCACCCATCGACCTGCGGTTGAGCTACGTGTACGATCCGCATGATCCGAACGACGGCGTAACCGTGCACATTCCATTGAAGGCGCTCTCTCGACTGACGCCGGAACAGTTCTCGTGGAATGTGCCCGGCTTGCTGGACGAGCTCATCGTCGGCATGATCAAATCACTGCCGAAAACGTTGCGCGTGCAATTCGTGCCCGCCCCGGACACGGCACGTAAGATCCGCGCATGGATCGACGAGCGGTATCCGGATCTGCCCGGCTCCGGAAGCCAGCAGAGGCCGAATCTTCCACCGGGTGACGCGGATGGCGTGGCTGTGTGGCCGGATCTGCCTCACGTGTTCACGCAGGCCGCCATCGACATCGTCGGCGCGCAGATCCACCCGGAAGTGCTCACCGGCGAACTATGGAACAAGCTCACGCCATACCTGCGCATGACCTTCGCCGTGGAACAGCAACTGCCGGCCAATCGCAAGCAGCAGCACGGCAGACGCCACGCACGGGGACCGGTCAAGGTACTCGGCACCGGCAAATCGCTGGTTGAACTGCAACGCACATTTGCCGAACAGGCCGAGGCTTCCGCCCGGCAGATGGTCAAAAGGCAGGCGGAAACGGCAGGGAACCAAGGCAAGCTGGTGCAGAAGGCGAACCTGCTGCACAAAGCGGGCGCCACCACCGAAGCACGCGCCACCATGCTCTGGCAAGGCGCGCTTGACGCACTGCGGCTACCCGGAGAACGCATCTCCTCACGCTGGCTAGGCACGGAAGCGCTCATGCTCGCCTCCGCCCCCTACAAGTCCACGAAGGAACTCACCGAAGACCTGCAGCTGGCCGCCGTCAAGCGCCTGTTGCCGAAGGTCGACGAACTGCCTGATGACGAGGCGTTGGCAAACGCGGTGCTCGATGTACGCGAAGTTTACGAAGACACCGTGTACGCGGTGGCACACGACGTGATCGCCATACTGAAACGCTATGCGGAAGTCGACAAAGCCGTGTCCGGCAAGGCCGACCTACCCCTGCTGAGCGTACTGCAGTCGATCCGCGAGCACATCGCCACGCTCGTCTTCCCCGGCTTCATCGGCAAGACTCCACCAGAAGCATTGCCGTCCATCGAACGATACCTGCACGCCGACCTGTTGCGCCTCGCCAAGGCGAAAAACGACAAGAACCGCGACGTGCGCTGGGCATGGGAAGCCGACGAAGCCAAACAGCTCGTCGACAAAACCATGGCGAAAGCCCAACGCGAACCGGCCGGTCCACGCCATGAAACGCTCATGAAACAGGCCGAAACCGTACGCTGGATGCTCGAGGAATTCTACGTGTCCCTCTGGGCGCAGGAACTCGGCACCCCAAAGCCGATCAGTCTGCAACGCATCAAGAAGGCGCTCAACTGACCGATTGCCCGGTCTTTGACCGAGACGGGAACGTGAGTTCCGCTCACTCGGCGCTATTTGCCACGCGAGTAGAATTCACGTTCACGTGCGACGAACGGGCGCAGCATTGTGGTGATGGCGATGGCGCACAACAGGAACAGCGCGCCGACGGGGCCGAGCCACATCAGACCGACATGGCCGTTGACCACGCCGCCGACAGCGGAGCCGAGAGCGATGCCGATATTGAACGACATGGAGTTGAGCGACGCGGCAAGGTTCAACGATCCCGGATGCGACTGCGAGGCGACATCCATATACAGCACCTGCGATGCGGAGTTCTGCAAGTACATGAACATGCCGAGTACCACGAGCAGCAGCGCGCCGTACACCGGCACCCAATGTGCCACGATCAGCGACGCCATGAGCACCGCATGCGCGCAATAGATCGGGCGGATATGCGTCAGCGGTTCCACTCCTCTGCCCCGGTCCGCGAGCTTGCCGCCGTATAGGTTGCTCCACAGGCAGGCTGCGCCGAAAATCACCAGTCCGACACTCAAATACCGTTCCGGCACATGCACCTCGTCGCGCATGATCGGCGTCAGGTACGTGTAGAACACGTAGCTCGCGGCCGCACCGAACACCACATCGAGCACGCCGAGCTGGATGCGCCGGTCGAAGAACAGGCGAAACTGCGGCAGGAAGCCGATCTTCACGATATGGCTGTTGCGCGGCAATACGATGACCATCAGCACGATGAGCACGACAGTGAGCACGTTGACCAGATGGAACGCCCAACGCCAGCCGAACACGTTCGCCACCCATGTGCCGACCGGTACCCCCACGACGGATGCGATGGAGAAGCCGGAGAACACCCATGCGATGAATTTCGTGCGATATCGTTCCGTCGTCACATCGGGAGCGTACGTCATGGCAATGGCCACAAGCGTACCGGAGACGAGTGCGATGAGGATTCGCGCGATGACGAGCACGCCATAGTTGGGCGCGAACGCGCACAGCACGTTGCCGAGCAGGAAGACGCCGACCAGCGTCAGATGCGTGGCGAAGCGCGGGAAGCGCGCCGACAAGGCCGAGCCGAGCGGCGTGACCGGTGCGTAGACAAGCGCGAATAACGAAACCAGATTACCGACGGTCACTTCGGATACCTTCAGTCCGGCCGCGATATCCGGCAGGATGCCGACCATGATGAACTCGCTCATGCCCAGCATGAAGCTCAAGGCCACGAGAATCGTCACCGGAAGATTGAAAAATCGGTCCTTCTTCACGTTGTGCGTCATACGTCACTCTCTCGTCAATCGTTCTGCATATCACGAAACGATTGCCAACTTTAGACGGGCCCTGCACCCTTTCCACCCTTTCGACGCATCCGAATTCCACATGCTGACTATGTTCATTCAACTTACGAAATCGACCCTAGGCTGGCGCGCTACAATATGGCACAATGACAAGCACAAAACGTCGCAAACGTAACCCTCGGCGCAGACTCCCCCATCTCAGGTCCTTGCGCAACACCTGGAAAAAGGCTGGCCTCAGGAAACGAGTCGGTATGCTCTGCAGGACGCTGCTTGTCATCATCATCGCAATCGCCTTGGTCGTGGGTCTGGTGCGCTTCGTCAGCTGGCGTGTGGAAGTCGGACAGGCCGAGAAGACGCAGAATCAGCTGCAGGCGCAATACGATTTCAATCCCGGCAACATCATCTCCGACGGGCAGTTCTTCAACGGCAACGCTTTGAGCGAAGCACAGGTCCGATCCTTCATCGAGGAGCAGGGAGCGGCATGTTCGGGCGAACGGTGCCTCAAGACCATGACCTTCGATACCGAATCACAGTCGGCCAACGAATACTGCGAGGCATACGAAGGTGGCAGGAACGAAAGCGCCGCGGCGATCATCTACAAATCAGGCAAGGCCTGCGGGGTAAGCCAGAAAGTGCTGCTCACCGTACTGCAGAAGGAGCAGCATCTGCTCACCGCCACCGACCCGAGCGACTTCCAGTACAAGTCTGCGATGGGCCTGAGTTGCCCGGACGATGCGAACTGCGATCCGGAATATGCGGGATTCTTCAAACAGGTGTACGGCGCAGCCAAGCGATACCAGTACTACGTGCAGCATGAAGACGATTACGGCTACCATGCCGGCGCTCTCAACTACATCCAGTACCATCCGAATGCCGAATGCGGCGGCACGAACGTGTATATCGGAAACAAGGCGACCGCACTGCTGTACATCTACACGCCATATCAGCCGAATACGGCCGCATTGGAGGCAGGGGCCGGAGAAGGCGACGCCTGTTCGTCATATGGCAACCGTAATTTCGCCATCATCTATTCGAGCTGGTTCGGCGATCCGCGCGGCTAGGTCTTCCGAACGGGAGGCGGCGCACGAGGACCGCATGCAAAAGGTCCGTCATCCAGCAGATCGGATGACGGACCTCCTCGATCAAACGCCTACGGTCGTAAACGCGAGCCGCCCGGCAATCACAGCTTCGGCAGATACTTCTTCAGCTCGTACGGCGTGACCTGCTGACGATATTCCTCCCACTCCTGACGCTTGTTGCGCAGGAAATACTCGAAGGCATGCTCGCCGAGCACTCCGGCCACGAAATCGGACTTCTCCATGATCTTCAACGCCTCGTCAAGTGACTCCGGCAACGGCTGAATGCCCATGGCCTGACGTTCGGCATCGGTGAGCTCCCACACGTCGTCGCTGGTCGGCTCGCCCAACTGCATCTGCTTATCGACGCCGTCAAGGCCTGCGGCCAACAGCACGGAATACGCCAGATACGGATTGGCGACCGGATCGAGCGCACGGAACTCCATACGTGCGGAGTTGCCCTTGCCCGGCTTGTATTGCGGGATGCGAAGCAGAGCGGAACGGTTGTTGTGCCCCCAGCAGATGTAGCTCGGCGCCTCGGCACCGCCCCACAGTCGCTTGTAGGAGTTGACGTATTGGTCGGTGACCGCGCAGATTTCCGCCGCATGGTACAGGATGCCGGCGGCGAACTGGCGGGCGGTCATGGACATGTTGAATTCCTGACCGGCCTCATAGAACGCGTTGGCGTCGCCTTCGAACAGGCTCAGGTGCGTGTGCATGCCGGAACCCGGAGCGTCGGAGAACGGTTTCGGCATGAAGCTGGCGTGGATGCCGCGCTCCAGCGAAATCTCCTTGACCACGGTACGGAAGGTCATGATGTTGTCGGCCGTGGTGAGCGCATCCGCATACCGCAGATCGATCTCATTCTGACCGGGACCCGCCTCATGATGCGAGTATTCCACCGAAATGCCCATCTGCTCGAGCATGTTCACGGTGGCACGACGGAAGTCCATGCCTGGACTGCGCGGCACGTGATCGAAATATCCGCCTTCGTCGATCGGCGTCGGCGACTTGGACCAATCGTCCTGCTTCTCGAACAGGTAGAACTCGATTTCCGGATGCACGTAGAAGGTAAAGCCCCGCTCCTTGGCCTTGGCCAAGGCCTGCTTGAGGACATGACGCGGATCCCCCAGCGACGGCTCTCCATCAGGGGTGAGCACGTCACAGAACATGCGCGCGGTACCCTGCGGACCGCCGCGCCATGGAAGGATCTGGAAGGTGGACGGGTCAGGCTTGACGATCATATCGTCTTCGGACACGCGCGTCAGACCTTCCACCGCGGAACCGTCGAATCCGAGCCCCTCCTCGAATGCGGCCTCAAGTTCCGCAGGTGCGATGGCAACGGATTTCAATGTTCCCAGCACATCCGTGAACCACAGGCGAATGAAGCGCACGTCGCGTTCCTCGACGGTGCGCAGCGCAAACTCTTGCTGTTTATCCATAATGCATCATCGTTCCATGCGCATGTTACGAACATCGTTAACACGCGCCGTGCCGCTCCTACTCCTTGATGGCAAGCGTGGCGAGCTGCGCCACGAAAAGCCCTTCGTCACGCGTGACGATCTGCGCACGGCCCGGCACGGCCCTCACCGGCTTGACCCTGCCGATCAGCTGGCCTTCGTTCGGATCGCCCGACAACAGGATGCCGGGCATGCCAAGATCCTGGAACGACTGCAATACCGGATCATACATGGCACGGCTCGCACCGCCGGTACGCCTGGTCACAATGACATGCAGCCCCAGATCGCCGGCCTGCGCCAGAAGCGGCACCAACGCACGCAACGGATTGCTCCGACTGGTCGCGACCAAATCATAGTCATCCACCAGCACATAGACTTCCGAGCCCGTCCACCATGAACGATTGCGCAATTGCTCGGCGGTCACGTCCGGCCCCGGAATGCGGGTCGACAGGAAATCCGCGAGCTCCGCAAGCTGTTCCGTGGCCATCGTGTCGTTGGTCAGGTATGCTCCCATATGCGAGTCCGGAATCTGGGCGAGGTTGGCGCGCCGATAATCCACCATGAAGATCTTCGCCTTGCCATCCGGGTATCCACGCACGATCTCGTTGATCACCAATCGCAGGAACGTGGACTTGCCGGAGCCGGAATCCCCGAACAGGTAGCAGTGCGGCTCCCTATGCAGATCCAACACCACCGGAGCGAGGGCGTTTTCATTGATGCCGATGACCATCCTGCCATGGGTGAGACTCCCAGAGACGTCCTGCCCCACCACGGCGTCAGCGAGCGCGGCATACGGCAGATTCGTAGGCAGCAGACGCAGTTTCGGGCCCGGCCTACCCTTCCAGGCCGCATGCACCTTGGCGATCAGATCGGCGATGCCGTCGCCCACCGTAGCGGCGTCGTGCCCACCATCGATACGTGGCAACGCGGCAAGCATGTGCAGTTTCGCCATGCTCAGACCACGGCCCGGAGTCCCCTTGGGCACGGTGGCGGCGATCTTGCGATCGATCTGGGAATCACCTGGATCCCCGAGGCGCAATTCAAGCTTGGTGCCGAGCAGATCGCCGATATTGGCCCGAATCTCCAACCACCGGTTGGCACTCAGCAACACATGCACGCCGAAGGTCAGACCGCGTGCGACAATCTGTTGCACCTTGGCTTCCAACTCTTCATAATCGTTACGGAACACTCCCCAGCCGTCGATGACCAGAAACACATCGCCATACCCGTCATCGACCTGTCCCGCGGCGCGACGCCGACGATAGGTGTCCATGCCGTCGATGCGCCGTTCCTTGAAGAAGCGTTCGCGGGAGTCGATGATGCCGGAGACTTCGGCAAGCGTACGGCGCACTTTCTCCTCTTCGTTGCCGGAAGCCACGCCACTGATGTGTTCCAGGGCTTCCATGGAGGCGAACGTACCGCCGCCGCAGTCGATGACGTAGAATTGCGTCTCCAGCGGGGAATGCGTCAATGCCAGCGATGCGACGATGGAACGCAGCATCATGCTCTTGCCGCTGAGGGGTCCGCCCACCACGGCCACGTGACCTCCCGCACCGGATAGGTCGAGCGCCATGATTTCGCGTTTCTGTTCGCGAGGCCGATCTTCAAGCGCGCATGGGGCGAGCAACGTGCCGCGGGCCCTCCAGCTCGGGCAGATCAAACCATATTGTTCGGTGACGGTCAGGTCGGGCATGAAGTCGTCGAGGGAATTCGGCGTGATCAGCGGCGGTAGCCACACCACGTGGGCCGGCGTGCCTTTGCCGCGCATCTGTTCGACGGCATATTGGAATGTGGTGGTCTCTCCCGGAAGATCCTTTGGTGCGCCGGAAACGTAGGATGCGCGGAATCGTGTGATGGTGCCGTCCGGGGACTTCAGGTAGCCGATGCCCGGTAGGCTCGGCAGTTCGTAGGCGTCCGGAATGCCCAGCACCGCCCGGGATTCGGAGGCAGAGAACGTTTTGAGACCGATGCGATAGGACAGATGCTCGTCCAGACCGCGTAGCTTGCCTTGTTCAAGACGCTGCGAGGCTATCAGCAGGTGTATGCCGAGTGAGCGGCCCACCGCGCCGATGCGTACAAAGGACTGTACGATGTCCGGCTTGGCTTTGAGCAGTTCGGAGAACTCATCCACCACCACCAGCAAGGATGGCAACGGCTTCAGATCGGTACGCCCGCCATTGACTCTGGCATCTTCGTATTCGGTGATGTTCGCCAGATTGCCGGCATCGCGCAGTAGCTCCTGACGGCGGTTGATCTCGCCGTCCAAGGCGTCTTCCATACGGTCGACCAGCGACGCCTCCCTGCCAAGATTGGTGATGATGGACGAGATGTGCGGCATGCCGTCCATTCCCGCAAAGGTCGCACCGCCTTTGAAATCGATGAGCACGAAATTGAGTTGATCGGGCGAATGGCTCAAGGCCAGGGAGAGTACCAGCGTTCGCAGCACCTCGGATTTGCCCGAACCGGTCGCACCGACCAGCACGCCATGCGGGCCCATGCCGCGCTGACCCATCTCCTTGATGTCGAGATACGCGGTGCTGGTGTCATCGAACAGGCCGATCGGTGCGCGGAGCCGTTCCTTGCCCGTCCGATATGCCCACAATGCGTTCAGATTGATGTTGCGGATGTCGCTGATGCCCAGCAGATCCGGCAGTTCGGAGGATTTCTTGCGTGCATTTGCGGATTGTGCGCCGTTGTCGGAGCGTTCCTGCGATGGCGCATCGCCGAGGCGACGCGCGACGGCGAGGGCCTCACCCACTGTCAGTCCGTCCGGTTCGATTCGTATCGGCTTGATGGTGGTTGAGAAAAGCTCCACCATGTCGGCATCGTGGCTTTCGAGCACGTTCAGGCCTTCTTCGATCACGGCCTGCGAAAAGAGGACTCGTAGCACATCGTCCTCTTCGAGTTCGCCCCATTGACTGGGCATGTCGATGACGGTGACGCCTCCGAGTCCATCCGAGGAGAACAGTCGGGTCTCCTTGGCGAGCGTGTCGCGATCGAAACCGTCGTTGATCACGATCACATGCGGGGATATCTCGTCATCACCGGTGTATCGATTGCGGTTGACCACATCATCCCCAACGAGGCCGTCGACCATGTGGGTGTTGGTGGTCACCATGAACCGGCTCAGGTCGGAAGGTGTCGAAGACGCGCCTTTCCACCCTTCATCGAACTCCTCGTTAAGCGTGTGGGAGTGCGGCAGCAGGCGGATCCAATCCCATCGGCCCGCATGTTCGACGGAAGTCAGCACGAGCACACGCAGATGTTCCGGCGAATGCCATACGGCCGCCTGGCAGACCAGTGTGCGGGCGAGCGCCTCCGTATGCTCGATGTCGCCCAGGAGCTCCACACGTTTGAAGGCACGCATATCTATGGTGTAGGGCATGTTGCGCAGGGATTGATGCGCCAGCATGAATCGATGCGCCGCCGAGGCCGAAACGGGATCAAGCTGCGCCAAGGGCGGCAGTTCGGGCGATTCGAGTTTGAGGCAGAGCGGCACCTCCTGGGTGCCGCAGCGCAGGACCATGAAGTCCTCGTCTGCGGGGATGCGTTCCCAGCGACGTTCCGGTTCTTCCGCGAGCGCCGTCAGGGATTGCGGCGATGGCGCGTTCCAGAGCGCCGCGTTACGCTGTTTGCGGCCTGCGGCGCGTACGGTTTTTCGCAGTCCGGTCAGATAGGTGAGGTATTCCCTGCGTGAAGCGGTCAGGTTGGCCATGCGTTGTGAACGCTGGCGAAAACCATTGACCACCACGAATCCCAATGACGAGACCATGAACATGCCGCCGGTGAGTATGCCGGTCAGTCCTGAATTGGTCATCAGCATCATGACCATGGCGCTGATGGCGCCCAGCAACGGCACAAGCGAAGTGAGCAGCGTGTTGACGCCATCGCTGGGCTCGAGTTCCGGCGGAGGTTGCAGCACGACCCTGCCTTTGGGCGTTTTCGGGCCTTCGAGTCTGCTGGCCTGCGTTTCTTCAGCGCTCACGAGCGTGTTTCCTCCTGCTTGTCGACATGATGATGCTGCATCCCATGTCACCTAGGAAAATGCGGTTTCTGGTGTGGATGGGGAATCGTTGCCGCGCCTTCAACCTGGTTTCCTCGCCGTTTTCGTTGACGACTTTCGTTCCGTTGGTACTGCCTAGATCGGTGATCCACAGATGATCCTCGGTGATTTCAAGTCGTGCATGGCTACGCGATACGGTGCCGGTGTGGTCCGGCACTGCGAGCACGGCGTCTTCCGGTTGCTGTGCTGCGGGCCTGCGGCCGAGAACCAGCGTGGAGGGGATGTCGAGCGATTGTTTGGAACCGTCTTCGAAGAAGATGATGATGTGCGGTGCCGGTGCGACGGGTACCGGCATGGCCGGTACCGCCGGCGCTGCCGGAGCCGGCTTGGGGTGAGGGGGCAAAGCGACCGTAGGCAACGAGGATGGTCTTCTTGCCACCGTCCGTGGTATGGATGGGTTCGACTCATCCGCCATGGCGATCCGTTGACGCGGTGCCCTTGCCTGTACGACGATGGGCTGGCGGATATCGACGCTTGCCAGCGAGGCAAGCCTGTTCGCCCATCCCTGGTTGAGATCGTTCCCGGAGAACAGCGGCGAACACATGACTATCGGGAGCCCTACGAATGCAGCCAACAGTGAGGCGATCAACATGCAGTATTTGATGAGGATGCGTCCCATTCCGGCGGGAAGCACCCCGGCTGTGGCATCATGCATGCCTTCGACCCGGACCGTTCGCAGCCCAAGCATCATATTGCCCGGGGTTATGCCTCGGGAACCTTCACCCACTGCAAGCACCGCCACCGCTTCAAGCGCAATCATGGCCGTCACCGTGATGTCGTGGCTGATCAGGGCGGCGACACCCGCGCACGCCACCACGAATCCCAAATCAATGAAGGAGGCCTCACATTGCCTGGCCGCGTCGGCCGGGCGAAAACGAGTGATCGGTGTCGAGGCGGTCATCATAACCCCCTTATGAATTCCAAGGCGCCGACGGCGAAGAACGTCGCCGGCGGCGTGCACATCATGGAGGCGAAGCACAGTACGTCGCCGATGCGGGACAATGCGAGCGAATGGAATCCGCCATGCTGGGCGAGCATGCCGAATGCCATGGTCAATCCCAACGCGCCAACGGTCAGCACGCACGCCAACGGCAAGGCTTGCCCCCAATCCGGCAGCGCATGCGGCATATGCATGCACCAGATCAGCAGCACGGTGACACCGCCAAGGCGCATCAGGTATCGTTCGAAGGGACGACCGGACTGACGTGGCTTCAGGGTGAGGAACAGGAACAGCGCGGCACTGAGCGTCAGGAAGCCGATGCGATCATACGGCTGGTCGAACGCACAGGAATCGGCCACTATCGCATATGTCAGCAACATCAGCATCATGCATATCGTGAAACCGGTGGAATACCGTGCCAGAAACGTCTGCATGTCGTCATGTACATCGGCCCGTGTAAGTACGCGGGACTTTTCCGGAATACCGCCGCGTACCGTCCAACGACGAGTCATGTAGGTGCGCCATTCCACCAGATAGCGGTCCGGCACATGCATCACGATATTGGGCAGCATCTGCAGGCAGCAGACCGCCACGGTCAGCACGAAACCGGCCAGCAACCGCACATGCAGCGTATGGATCAGTGCGACGGCGCATATCAGCATCAAGGGCACCGACGACGCAAACGTAGCAACGATTGCCCCTCCGATGGTCGGATCGGCGACAAGGACCATCATCAGCGTCATGTTCACAGCCACGTAGCAGGATGCGAACAGCGCACCGGCCGTCATCGGCTGCGTGCATCGAATCATGAATGAGGCCGCCGCGCCACCGCATACGGCCAGCATCACCGAACACGCGAACGCGCCCAACGACATGGCACGGTCATGGTCACGGATGCCTTTCAGACATAGCCAGTCACACAACGCTACCGCCAGCGTCATTCCGGCGAACAGGACCATCGGCGTATCACGCGCCTGCTCCTGCACGGACGGAGACATCAAGGATGCCGTCAGTGCGACGACCGCGACGAAACCGAACAATGCGGCACTGGCGAGAGCCACACCATCCAGGCTCCGCTGCACTACCGGCCGCGCGCCGTCATGACCGCCCCGCCTGACGGATTCCGCGGATGGTGCGGATGCCGCACCACCATCATGCCTGGGCATTCAGTCGCGATTCCAGATCATGCAGACGCTTCATCTGTTCGTCCAGTTTGACGCGTCCCTGAGCGGCTTCGTTGTCCGGATCATCCACATCCTCAACATAATCGCGCATATAGCCCGCCAGCTTGCCGGCATACCCGCGCACCTCACGCGCCTCCGGGGACTTGTCGATGCCCGAAAGAATGTCACTCTCACAGGTTTCACCCATGTCGATGCGCTGCTGCAGCACCTGCCAAGCACGACCGTTGTCGCCTTTGCGACGCCGCTCCTCGATGTTCTTCCTGCGTTCGGCGATCAGTTCGTCGACACGATGCCTCTCTCGGGCAAGCTCGGATTGCATCGCTTTGCGTCGAGCGGAAATCGCATCCAGACGTTGCATGAAAATTTCAATATCCACGTTTCCCATCGCGCTCCTTCTATATTGTGCAATTACATGGCATGAATATCGGCATTACACGAGCGGCCCTACCATGCGCCGCCGCCACCGCCGCCACCGCCGCCAGCGGTGGCGCTGCCGCCACTGGCACCGCCGCTTCCGGTACCGAACTGGTCCAATGCCGACTGGGATTCGCTCGTCAGATTCACCATGGTGGATGCAACCCCGACGAAATCGGCGATGGCTCCCAACAACGTGGCGATATATTCCGTCACTTTCACGGCAAAGTCAATCGCCACCCCGACATCGACCGCAGCCTGGGCGGTTCCGACGAGCGGTCCCACAACCGGTATGCTGAATTCGGCGGCATCCGCGGCCAGCAGTTCGATAAGCAGTTCGATTCCGTCCATGACCATGTCGAACGTTCCATCGGCCTCATCCGCCAGGGCCTCCAGCGCCTGCGCCACTTCGAGGCACGGCTGCGGCCCCTTGCCGGCAGTCTCCGCAAGGCTATTGTTACGAATGACGAACAGATCGGCCGCCTTGCCGGACCAGGACGTCTCATCGACATTGGAGGAGACGTTGCGCACGGCACTTTGCAGCGCACTCAGCGATTCGGCCAACGCCCGCCATTGGTTGGCGGTGGCACGCAGATCATCCCAATCACCGAAGAACGGCTTCTTGATCCACTCATCGACGGGACTGTATCCGAAGATGGCTTTGCATAACGCGTCAACCGCCGTAATGGCAATGCGCGCCTTGGCGAAACCACCATGAATCTTCTCCGTCAAGCCCTTTTCGGCAGCCGATCCCGCCGCCGAAACCTGTTGAGACGATTCCAAAGCCTGCTTTGCGATCGCTCCGGCGGATTCGAAAAGTCCCTTATTGTCGTTTACCCTTTTCGCCCATGAGTATGTTGACTCCGATGAGGAATCAGTCATGATACGACGCCTCCTTTCTATTTGATCTCACTGCGCTGAGGCAGCTCCACGATGTCGCGGTCCTGATACAGCGATTTCAATTCATCGGCTGTTCTGCCTAGCGGATCCTTGGCCGCGATGGACCGCCACACCGATTCCTCCGTCTCCTTACGCATGGCCTCACGCGCCATCTCGGAGTCGCCGATGCGCACCGCGGCGTCATAGTCGCCATCATTGTCGAAATCGATGGCCGCATATTTGGAGTCGTCCTTGTCGAATATGCTGATGCGGGCGTCCGCACCCGCATCGGGAGTCATGGAAACATCATCCTTGCCATCGTGGTCGGCATCGATGCTGAAGGAGCCGGATTTCCCCGCGTTGGTCCCGGGAGGCATCGGCACGGATGCGGAGTCCCGTTTGGACAGTTTGATGGAACCGTCCTCCAATACCGTCGCATGGGTGTCACCCCCCGTAAGGTTCAGGGAATAATCATCCTTGGCGTCACCATTGGTATCGATGCCGACGGTGTTGATGGTGTCCTTGGTCTTCTGGTCGGTCGGCTGCACGGCATCGGCCGCTCCCGCACCTTGCCGTGTACCGGAACCGGCCCCGTTCGCGGTGGCGATCGGAGCATATGAAGTCCGCGCATCGTCGGTTTCACCCGTCGAGGTATCCGCTGACGACCCCTGTGCCGGTGTCGAAATGCTGTGCATTCCGGAGGCGCCGGAAGAATCGGCCGAGCCACCGCCACCAACGGTGCCGGTACCGCCTGCACCACCGCCAACGACGGCGCTGTCATGCTGCTTGTTCTCGAGTGCCGTAAGGCGTTCGCCGTGTTCATCAATCTGCTTTTGCAGGTTATCGATCCGGTCCTGGCACTTGCATTCGACCTGCTGACTGTCTTCCGATGCGCCTTGCAACGCCGTGGACAGCTTTTCCGCCATCTGCCCGATATTGCCCAGATACCCTTGCGTCGCAATCTTGCACGCAATATATGGAGGATATAACGCCATCATGAACAAACCAAAGCCGGGGTTGCCGGCTCCGGTCTTCACGAATGCGGATTTCGCCGTAGCAAACCCGTTGGAGGCTTCCTGGTATGCCTGCGCCGTTTTAGCCAGATCGTCAGGATTGTAAAGTATGCATTGTGATGCCATAAGCGGTTTTCCCTTCCTCTCTCTTCCAGTGGTTTCGGTCACTCGCCCGAGCGCTTGCGATGGCCTGCCATCGCTGCGAGCGGCTTGGGAATGAATTCGTCGTCGTCTTCGATCGTCGGTGCGATATACCCCAACGTGTTATGGCGCTTGTCACCTTTGCTCGAAGAGGCACCACGCCCGGCACCCATCATCGCCGGAGTCATGCCACGCGTGGAAGCCGCCTCCGCGGAAGATGCCGACCCGGTTCTCGGCAGACCCGCTGCCATGCCGGTGGCGCCCTTGATCGATGAGGATACGGCGGTTGCCCGCACCGGCTCGTTCGCATAATACGATCCCATGCCAGCACCGCTCAGCGAGGCCAACCCCGCACCGCCGGCGCCGCCGGCACCACCGCTGAGTACACCCATGGACGAACCCGAGCCCGCGAGACGCCCCGCAGCCAAGGTGCTGCCGACTCCCACGCCGGCGCTGGCCGCCATCGCCGTACGCCCCAGGCCACCATGCAGCGAGCCCGCACCGTTCAGACCGTCCATGCCGCCATCGACCGACATGTGGTCCTTGCGGTAGGCCCACCTGCCGGTCGCCGGATCGTACACCAGCCCGTCCGAGCGGGAACCGCTTCCGACTCCATCGAATCCCGGCACATTGGAACGGCCCGTCCCACCCGACATACCGGCGGCGGACAGGCCGGCATTCGAAGCCGTGGCGGAGGCATTGGCGGAATCCGAAACGGCGCCCTTTGCGGCCACGCCTGCGGCAGCGGCACCGCCGCCGACACCCGCGCCTGCGGCACCGATGGTGGACAGGCCATCGCCACCGCCCGATCCCTTGTTGTTCGACCCATTGGTAAGGGGGGAATCCCCGATTGCCTTGTCCTTGGAGCCATCGGTGGAGGGAGCCGGCCAGATCCCATTCACATCAACCGCGGGAAGAGACTTAATAATACCCCTTTCTCTTTGGACCTTTCCTATCAGTCGCTTGTATTCCTTTTTCGCCTCCTCTTCTCGGTTGCTGGCAAGCATCCGGGAGATCAAATTCGCACCGGCGATCCCCATAACCCCCGTCACGGTGCCAAGTCCCGGCACGATCCAGTCCATCGGCTCGGTGGCGTTCATGATGGCCTGCTCGGATTCCTTGCTCAACTTGTCACCGGGAAGACGAACGTTCTGCGCCTCGCAAATGACATCGTTGAACGTTTCGATACGCTGCCGGAGTAGCTTCGCCTGGGCGGTGAAATCGGCATCGCTGATATTCTGGACGATCCGGTCGGAACATGCCAATGCGGTGTCACGAGCGCTGCATTCGAACACGCCATCCTCCTGCAGTACGGTCCCAGCACGCCCCAATGCGTCGGAGGCCTTGTCCATCGCATCGCAGAACCGTGTGATCTCATCCGGGAACTCCCACTGGGTCGTCCGCGCAATCATCGACAGCAGTTCCTCATAGTTGCTTTTGCCCGTTGATTTTTCCTTAAAGGCCATATTCGTCCTTTCCTGAATGCGTTTTCCAGATGTTGTTCAATTACGATTGGCCTACCGTCGTGGCGGCAATGGCGGCTGTTGGGCCGGCGGGCCGGCGGACGGCGGATACCGCACCGGCGGGACCCCGGACGGATACGCCGGCCCGCCACCCACTGCGGCGGCTGGCTCCTGCGGTGGCCGGCGCCGGCCACGGGCACGACGCCGCGCCACCACGGCCGCCACGATTCCGCCGACCACCACCAGCGCGGCCACGCCGGCCACCGGCACCACCCATCCCGGCAACGCCGACGAACCCGCATCCGCGTCCGCGTCCGCCTGCCTGTCCGCCTGGTCGGCGGTGGCGGTCGCCGACCAGCGCATGCAATCCGAACCGCCGTCCCTGCGACACTGCTCCACCTTCCGCCACGCCCGTGCCTGGCGCCGGTACTCCCGGCCGACCAGTGCGCACGCCGTCGTGCAGGTGATTTTCTCGCCGCTCGGGGAGAACGGGTCGCTCTCCGCGAACGTGGCGTCCGTCCAATCGGGATGCTCCGTGTACATGCCCTTGGTCTCCTCGTGCCGTTCGCTGGCTTTGACCGCCCACTCCAGCAGCGGGTTCACGTCCGGATAGCCCGTCGGGTCGACCGACAGCAGGCGCGGCGGGTCCACCGCGCCGAACCCCGTGCGATGCTCCTCGTCCAGCCGCGCCTCGCCCGAATCGTTGCCCTTCGTATTGCGCACCAGGGACTGCAGGATCTGGTTGCCCGTCGCCTCAGGCCACTTCTGCACCGCCAACGCCAGATACCCCGTCAGGTCGGCCGCCGCGGTCGACGTGCCGCCATTGCCGAGGGAGAGCTCGCGCCGGTTGGTGAAGTCGTATCCGAGCGTGTCGGCCCCGGGGCTCAGGATCGACACGTTGCCGTCCATGACATCCGATGTGGCCGACACCGTGCCGTCCCGCGCCAGGGAGTTGACGGTCACCGTCCCGGGAAAATACTGGTTGTAGGGCGGCTCGCCCACCAGGTCGTACAGGCCCGCGTCGGTGTTGTTGTCCCTTCCGCTCACCAAGATCACGCCATGGCGCAGCGCATGCAGGGCCGCCTGCGGATAGTCCCAGTCCCCCCCTACGTCCACGAACGACATGTTGATGATGCGCGCGCCCGAATCCACCGCGTCGGTGACACTGGACCCGACCAGGTCGATACCGTTCTCGTCGGCATCCACGCAGGTCTCGAGGTCGAGGAATCCGCCGAGCGGGCCGGTAGAGGCGAAGCTTTTCGGGTAGGCGATCACCGACGCGTCCGGCGCGATGCCCTGGATGCCGGCGCCGCCGTCATAGCCCTTCCCGTTGCCCACGATCAGGGCGACCATGGCGGTGCCATGGGTCATGTTGAACCCGTCGGCAGGGCCCAGCGTCATGTCCCGCTTCGACATGACCCGGTTCTTGTCGTATACGTCGTGGCACGAGTCGCCATGCGAGAGCGCCAGCCTGTACGTCACGTCCGCGTCCGCCAGGGCCGGATAGTCCCGCACGACCTGGTTGTCGATCACCGCGACCTTCACGCCCTTGCCCGTCAGTCCGGCATCCCACGCGTCGCGCACGCCCATGTCCTCGATGCGCCAGTCGACCGTCCCGTCCGCCGCCGCCGTCCGCGCGCACAGGCCCGTGCACAGGCCCGCGCACAGCAGGCAGGACGTCAACGCCGACACCATACCGGGCAACCGCCCCCGACGCCCGAACCGCACCATCACAGCACCACCCCTACTCGGAAGACGACGAACCGGCGGACACCGACCCGCCGTCCGAAGAGGACTCATCCAACGTGATGATTTTCGCCATCCCGGATGCCGAAGCATGTCCGGTGGAATCCGCGGACGGCGCCGCCGCCACCTTGGCTTGGACGTCATTGATGGCATCCACCTGTGATTCCTCGGTTTTGGTGAAGATGTCCACAGTGGTGCTCAGCCGCTGTGCATACTCCTGCAGCGCCTCGTGAAGACGCTCCCTGGATTGCCGGAGCGCCTGAGCGGACCGCTTGAGATCCTTCTCAAGCATCTGTTCGAAGAAGTTGGCGTTTCCGCGCGTCGCACCCTTCCATTGGGCATCGGCGTCCCGTACATCCTCTCCCATGTCGTTCAAATCTTTCGCCTGGGTTTGCACCGTTTCAGGCTGCAGGCTGACTTTTTCAACCATCTGTTCCCCTTCTTCCCATCATGTCATCGATTGCATACGAGGCGGTGAGGTCGGGATGCCCCACCCTGTGCGGGGATGTCCCGGCCTCACCGAATCCCGATGTTTTAGAAGCGTCCCGCGGAACGGGCGTCGGACTCGACATACTGCTGGGCGATCTGCGAGGTCGCCTGAGAGATCTGCCCCAGAATCTGGTTCATCTCCTGCAATTTGCCGTTCCAATCACGCTGGGCCTGATGGTATGCCTCACGGGCCGCACCATCCCATTGCTCGATCAAGGACTTCACCTGGGTGTCGAGATTGTCGAGTTCTTGAGCGATGCCTTTGGCATCATTGGCGATATCGGCGGAAAGAACATCCACCTGCTCGGGACGAACGGAAAAAGAGCTCACCATTGTTGTTTCTCCTTACAGCTTGTCTATGTTGCTCGTCCTTCAGCCCAGCAGGGACTGCAACTTGGACGTGCGGGATTGGTTGTCTTCCTCGTTCGCGGCCTGATCCTTGGCGGTGCCGCGCAGATTATCGCGCAGATCGTTGAGAATGCGGTTCAGGGCGCTGGCCTTCTCCTGCCAGCTCATCATCAGCGTGTTGAAGGAGTTGGCGGCATCGCCGCTCCAGAATGAGCCAAGTTCGGCCATCTTCGACTCGATATCCTTAATGCGGTTATCGATGCCGAGTCGTGCGTTTTCAACCGCAGCGGCGCCCTTTTCAATGGCGCCTTCCTCTGCTCTGATTTTTTCCGCCATGTTTCGTTTCCCTCCCGTAGAGAACCATTCTTTATTCGCGTCACACTGGATGACGGCAATGCCCCCATCAATGCAACGACTCTTCTCAGGGTAATTTAAGTCTACGGATTTCGCAATTGTATACCCTCTAACTTTCCATAGAAGAAACCCCTTTTATATCAAATATGCCTATCCGAATATAGCTAAATTCTCAATTACAACACAATCTCTTAACCGTACGTCTTCCGCGTTTTTTTGTCGTCCCAAAAAAATCTTTACATCATTTGCATGATTGATTAAAAGTTTTCGGCAGCATATGCGATATACCCCCGCACTTTCATCGAGAGTCATCCTCGGTGGATTTTTACAGAAGGAGTCTATATTATTTCACATCAGTAGCCATAAATATAGATTTGTCACATACGGAATTTTGCGAGAGAAAAGATAGAAGATATGAATTTCAAAGCGGGTGCAATGCCGTATGATCCCCCTGTCCGTCCACGATCGGCGGCCCCCATTCCCCTACCGCACGTTCCCAGTGCGAACATGCTGCGACTGACGATCGCCTATAACACCCGTACCATTACGCTCACGGTCTCGGACGGACCGATCGTTGCGGACCTTCTTCCGGACATCGCCCGCAGGCTCGGCGTACTGGACCCCTCCATCGTGTATGGCGGATACCGATTGATTACCGCTGACGGGGAACCGCTCTCCCCCTCACGAACTTTCGCGGAACAGCATGTATCCGATCGGAGCGTACTTACGCTGGAGCCCGGCGCGTCAGTCGACACGGACATCGTGTATGACGACGTGGTCGAAGCCGTCGGCGCGAGTGTGCAACGGGTCTACCGTCCTTGGACCAAGGATCACACCACGCTCACCTCATTGCTCATCAGCGTGGGCATGCTCGCCATCAGTGCCGGCTGGCTGGCATTGTTTCCCGTTTCGATATGGAACGCCGCGCTTGGCATCGGCTTTTCCGTAGTACTGATCGCCTTGGCTGCATTGCTGCACGGCAAGACCATGACCGTACAGGCCACCGTCATCGGACTGACAGCAAGCGTTTTCGCCGCGGTGGGAGGCTATCAACTGGCTTCGTACCTCGTACCGGATCAGACGTTTCACGCGTTGCCGCTGGTCGGAGCCAGTGCAGGACTGCTGGTTTCGGGATGCCTGATGGCCGTCGCCGCCCCTAGCACACGACCCTATGGCTTCATTCCGATCATCATCGGCCTGTTGGCGGCCGTTCCGGGCATACTTTCCACATTGCTGCCTTCATGGATGGCGAACATCTGGATCATTGCGACGATGTTCGCCGCCTTGGCTGCGAATGCACTGCCTTGGATGTGCCTGTCGTTCGCCCGCATCAGCGTGCAAAGCCCTCATAGCGATGCGGAAATCTTCGCCCTGCCGGAACCGATCGATTACGCCGAGGTCAAACAACGCTACATTACCGGCTCCACCATGCTGTTCATCGGACGGGTGAGCGTCGCCACGATGCTGCTCATCGCCATGCCATTGCTCAACTCCCTCAGTACACCACTCGGGGCGGTGATCTGCCTGGTCGCATTCCTCGCCATGCTGCTTGACTCGCGCCAGATTCATACGTTGCGTGAGATGTGCGTTACCGTAAGCGCTGCAGGTCTTGGCATCATATGCACCGGCCTGATGAGCGTGCACATGCATCCGGAATTCAGCATTCCCCTGACCATGCTGATGCTGTGTTGCGCTTTGGCGACCATCGTGTTCACGCATGTCACACGCAGACGGTCGCTATTCGCCACCCGCATGGCCGATGCAACGGAAACCCTATGCATCATGATGCTTCCGCCACTCGCCTATCTGGCGATCACCCTGTGATATTCGTCGCTCTTGCCGCATAAAGGATGTTGTCATGGCAGATAAGAAGGATCTTTCCGAAGCGCAAAGCTATTCACGGCGTCGTCTGGTCACCGCATTCACCAGTGGCATTCCGGACGGCGTGGAGCTGATGCCGAAGAAGAACCAGACTCCGGTGATAGTCGGTGTGGGCCTTACCATCATCGCCATGCTCATCAGCATGTTCTACGGCATCATCAGCCCTTCGCTGCCATCCGGTTGGGAGAACAACAAACTCATCGTGGCCAAAGGCTCTGCGGCGCGCTATGTCAGCTCCCACGGCACGCTGCATCCCGTCATCAACGCCATCAGCGCACGATTGTTGATCCCCTCATCCGATTTCAAAGTGCTCACCGTTGCCGATGACCAGCTCAAGGGCATTCCCATCGGTTCCACCATAGGCATTCTCGGCGCACCGGACTCATTGCCGGACCGTGACAATCTGATCACCGGATCCATCCGCAGCTGCACTTCCGAGCATGGTCTCGACACGACCGTCAGCAACGCCAATGCGAGAAAACAGACCTCACGCGAGGCCATAGTCGCTTCCGTGGATGGCATCGACTATCTGGTCACCGGATCCCATCGATACCAACTCCCTTCCGAACCGACGTCACGCGACGCCTATCTGAGAGCGCTTGGCATACCGCAGACGGCCGTCATCACCGCCACCACGCAGTGGATCAACCTGTTCGAGCAGGGCGATGCCATGGAACCCATCGCCCTGCACAATGAAGGTGAGATTATCGGCATGCATGGCGTCGATGTGACGGTCGGCGGTGTGGTACAGCAACAGGGGGATGCCAGACAGACCAGATACGTCGTGATGCCGGACGGATCCCTGTCCGCCCTCAGCGATTTCACCTACGGTCTGTACATCATCGGAAAACCGGAACGCCTCACGCAGCCACGTACGCTCAGCGCCACCGATTTCCAGTACTTCTCCAATTCCGCGACATCGGTGATTCCCGACACCTGGCCGGTCGACGCACTCGTTTCGGCGCAAGGCAGGTCATCGGCGTGCGCCGTATATCCGTTGCATTCCTCCGGTAAGGCGACCCCATCGCATGCGCAACTGGCCGTCACCGGCGATTATGGAGCTTCCACAGACGGCAGTCATTCCGATTCCGTAACCATGCGAGACGGAGCGGGAGCATTGGTCCGGGCGGCGATAGGAACCTCTGACAAAGGAACCGTATTCGCCATCGACTCCACGGGTACGGCTTACCCCGTCCCCGAGGCCTCCGAGGAAACACTCAAGCGGCTCGGCTATTCCGGCAATGACGTTCGCACCATTCCGCGCGCATGGATCGACGTGTTCCCCCAAGGCGTGCAACTCACCACCGCGGCGGCAGGCTCGGCTCCGACCGTTTCCGCCGAATCGAAAGGCATGTCGGTCGACGCCGCCGTCGCGGACGGGCAGGAGCAGTGCCAGGCGGGTGTCGAGAACTACATCACGCAACGCCCGTGGACCAATGATCTGTTCGATCCTGACACCCTGCATCAACAATCCACCGGCAAAGGCGTAACCGTCGCAGTCATCGATTCGGGTGTGGATGTGGACAATCCTCATCTCAAAGACGCCGTGGTTCCAGGTGTCAGCTACCTTCAGGAAGATCCCACCAACGGCACGACCGACACCTACAGTCACGGCACCGCCGTGGCCGGCATCATCGCCGCCCGCAACGTACAGGGATCCTCGGTGCAAGGACTCGCACCGGAGGCCACCATTCTACCGATCCGGGTATTCGAGAACATCCGTGAGGAAAATGGTCGGCAAACGGGCGCACCATCCATGGAAACGGTCAGTCAGGCCATAATATACGCAGTCGACCATCATGCGCAGATCATCAACATCTCGTTAAGCGACACCCGTGACATTCCGCAGATGAGACAGGCCGTGCAATATGCGGAATCGCATGGGAGCCTCATTGTCGCCAGCGCCGGCAACCGGCTGACTTCCACCAGTACCAAGGACGGTGCACGCTACCCCGCGGCTTACGGCGAGGTCGTCGGCGTCACCGCGCTGAACACCGACCTGAACGTCACTGAGGATTCCGTGCACGGTGATCAGGTGGACGTTGCGGCACCGGGCATGATGACGGCATCGACCATCCCGGGAGGCGTGGATTGCGTGTTCGCTACGGACGCCTCATCCACAAGCTTCGCTACCGCCTATGTGAGCGCCGAAGCGGCACTGATCGCCGCACGATACCCGAGTGAGACACCGGCCCAGTGGAGGCAGCGCATCCTCGTCTCGGCGAATCGTCCTCATTCCGATCAGCGCAACACCACCATCGGATGGGGCATCATGGATCCGCAGAACGCCTTGGCACTGTCCCTATCCGACACTCTGCGCGGTCCACGGCTCAACGGCGAAGCGGCAATGCGGCACGGCGGCACGGCATCGTCGGACAAGCCGCTCATACTGCACAGACGACACGACTCGGACGCCACCATGAAAAACATTGCCGGCGTCACCACCGTGACGGTGCTCTGCATGTGCGCTACTTCCTGGCTGCTCGCGATGCGCAGACGTACAGCCAAGAAGTAACGTGTTCAGGCCGATGCCTACCGTGCGACTTCGAGCGCTTCCTCAAGGCTGAAGGCACGGGCGTAGAGCGATTTGCCGAGAATCGCGGAATCGACGCCAAGCTCGGCGAGTTCCTTGATATCGCGCAAATCATCGAGTGTGGAAATACCGCCGGATGCGGTGACCTTGGCATCGGTGCGCTCAGCGACCTCACGCAACAGCTCGATGTTCGGACCGCTCATCATGCCGTCGCGCGCCACATCGGTGACCACGTACCGCGAGCAACCGGCGGCGTCGAGGAACTTCATGGTCTCGAACAGGTCTCCGCCTTCCTTCACCCAACCGCGGGCGGCAAGGGTATGGCCTCGAACGTCAAGGCCGACGGCCACACGATCGCCGTACTTGCCGATCACGGATGCGGTCCAATCCGGATTCTCAAGCGCCGCGGTGCCGATGTTCACGCGGGCCGCGCCGGCTTCGAGGGCCGCGTCAAGCGAGGCGTCATCGCGCACGCCGCCGGACATTTCGATATTGACCTTATCGCCAAGCTCCCTGACGATGGCGCTCAACTGATCGCGGTTATCGCCCGTGCCGAAGGCCGCGTCGAGGTCGACCAGATGGATCCACTGCGCTCCGGACTCCACCCATGTGCGGGCGGCTTCCAACGGGGAGCCGTAGTCGGTTTCGGAACCGGATTCACCCTGACGCAGGCGCACGGCCTTGCCGTCACGAACATCGACTGCGGGGAGCAACGTCAAAGACATGTCATTACCTCTCTTCTCAAATCAGCGTTCTACAGTCGGCGACGGTAAGGAGAACACGGAAAATCACCGACGATCGAATGGACAATCAGAATGTCGCGATCCAATTGCGCAACAGTTGTGCACCGGCTTCGGCGGACTTCTCCGGATGGAACTGCGTGGCGAACAGGGGCCCGCGTTCGTAGGCGGCGACGAAACGGCTGCGACCATAGGTGCACCAGGTCACATGTTCCTCGGCACCGCCGAAATCGATCTGGTCGGTCGACATGTCGGCCGGTGCGGCACCCATTGCGGCAAAGGAATGTACGAAGTAGAACCGTTCGTGTTCCACGCCCTTCATCAGTACGGAGCCTTCCGGAGCTTCGACGGTATCCCAACCCATGTGCGGCACCACGTCGGCGTCGAGCAATTCCACGTCTCCCCTGATCAGGCCAAGACCGGGCTCGCCATCACCATGTTCCATACCACGTTCGAACATGATCTGTTCGCCCACGCATACGCCGAGCACGGGATGGCCGGCACGGAGGCGATCTTTGATTACCATATCGCCTCCGACGCTTCTGAGGCCTTCCATGCAGGCCGCAAAGGCACCCACGCCCGGCACCACGAGACCGTCTGCCTCCAGCGCCTGCCGATGGTCGGAGGTGAGCGTCACATCAATGTCAAGATTGGCCAACGCACGCACCATGGAGCGCACGTTGCCGAAACCATAGTCGAAAACCACAACGGAAGTCATGGGCATTCTCCTTTGTTCGATTGGTCCGGTTGTCCGAAAAGCTATTCGATGGCGGCACCGTCGCGTCCGAATCTCGTATGCTCGGCGATGACCTTCATGGCATCGTCACGGTCAAGGTCAGCCGAATCCACAATGGTGAGACCGGAATCCTTGAGACCATCCAGATCGGTGATACCAAGCATGAGGTCTTCCACGAACGATGCGGTGGAGGTGAACAGCACCGGCGGCGCGAAGGTCTGGCCGGATTCGCCCTCCACATACAGTGTCGCCTCAAGCTTGTCCGCACGGTTCACCGCGAGGATCACCGGCATACCGGCCACCACCGTGGTGATGTCCCTGGCGGCCGCCTCGGGACCGTCGCCATCCAGATTGCGCAGTATGGCGACGGCACCTTGCTCGGAGCCGACGCATTGCGCGGAGATGTCGGAAATCTGGCAGAAGGCGGCAAGCAGTTGCGGCGAGGTCAGCCGAGTTATGATCACCGCCGTCTTCGCACGATTGCCGAGCAGACCTTGCAGCTCATCCTCGAATTGGAGGGAGGATTGCGCCGCATTCAGCACGTCGGCGGCATCGCTGTCGTCATCGGTCTTTTCCGCTTGCGATTCCCACTGCTTGGCCGCTTCGGCTTCGTTGAACTCGCGTTCGAATCCCGCCATGGCGGCTTCCAGCTCCTCCTCGCTGAAATGCATGTCATCGGCGTTGAAATCGTCCGGATTCAAATCCTTGTCGCTCATCACAGAGCACCTTTGGTGCTGGGGATGCCGTCCACACGTGGATCCGGTTCGATGGCAAAACGCAACGCACGTGCCAGTGCCTTGAATTCGGCTTCGGCAATATGATGGGGATCACGACCGGCAAGCACCTGCAGATGCAGGCAGATGCCGGCGTGGTTGGCGATGGATTCCATGACGTGGCGCACGAGCGAACCCGTGAAATGGCCTCCGATCATACAATATTCGAAGCCTTCCGGCTCGCCGCTGCACACACAGTACGGTCGGCCGGAGATGTCGACTACCGCCTTGGCCAGCGCCTCATCCAACGGCACGGTGGCATCGGCGAAGCGACGGATGCCACGCTTGTCGCCAAGCGCCTGCCTCAACGCCTCGCCAAATACGATGGCGATGTCTTCCACGGTGTGATGCGCGTCGATGTCGGTATCACCGGTCGCCTTGATGGTCAGATCAATCAGCGAATGCTTGCCGAGCGCGGTCATCATATGGTTATAGAACGGCACCGACGTGTCGATGTCGGTTTTGCCGGTGCCGTCGAGATTCAGGCTCAGTTCAACCTTGGATTCGCTGGTCTCACGAACGATGGTTGCGGTACGCGCCATGGTTGCGACTCCTTTATTGGTATGGTTCAGTCCTGTTCCACAATACGCAGCACTTCGACCAACGCTTCGCGGAAACGCGCCATCTCCTCGTCGGTACCCATGCATACGCGCATCCAACCGTCGGGGCCGACCACGCGGATGAGTACGCCACGTTTGAGCAGTTCGTCGAAAACGCGTTCGCGATTGTCGAAATGACCGCCGAAGAGAATGAAGTTGGACTGCGTTGCAGCGGTTTCGAGCGGCCGACCCTTGTAGGTCTGCTCGCGAAGCCATGCGGCGGTGGCATTGCGGATTTCGCGCAGGTGAGCCACACGGCTGAGCTGCTCATCGGTATGGTCGAAGGCCGCCAAGGCCGCCGCCTGGGTTACTGCGGACAGGTGATACGGCATGCGCACGATACGCACGCAGTCGATGATGCCCTTGCTGGCCGCGAGATAGCCGACACGTGCACCCGCGAAGGCGAAGGCCTTGCTCATGGTACGGCTCACGGCGAGGTTTTCGTATTCGTCGATGAGTTCGAGCGCGGTCGGCGTGCCCGGATCGCGGAACTCAACATAGGCCTCATCCACCACGACCACCGGATGCACGCCTTCGGCGGCCCCGACGACCTCTGCGGTCTTGGCCGCCTCGAGAATACGTTTCAGGTCATCCATCGCAAGAGGCGTGCCGGTCGGATTGTTCGGGCTGGTAAGCACGATCATGGCCGGCTTGACGTCATGAATGGCCTCAATGACGTTTTCGGCGTTCAGTGAGAAATCCGCATTGCGGTGTGCGACCTTCCACCGGGTGAAGGTGTCGCGCGCATATTCCGGATACATGGAATACGTTGGATCGCAGCCCAGGGCAATGCGTCCCGGACCTCCGAAAGCCTGGAACAGCTGCAGCATGATCTCATTGGACCCGTTGGCGCCCCACAGCTGATCCACGACCAGATCGACGCCGGATTCCTTCTTGAGGTAGTCGCAGAACGCCTGACGCAACGCGATATGCTCGCGATCCGGATAGCGGTTGAGCGTCGGGGCGATCTCCTTGACACGCTGCGCGATGCTTTCGACCACGGCCGGTTCCGGCGCATACGGGTTCTCGTTGACGTTGAGGCATACCGGTACGTCAAGCTGCGGAGCACCATACGGTTCCTCACCGATCAGGTCGTTGCGCAGCGGCAGATATGCCGGAATCGCATTGCTGGAGGTTTCGCTCATCGCAGGCCCGCCCGTTCTTCCTGTTCCGTGATGGTCGCCTTGTCGTACGGATCGTCAATGAAACGGCTGAGCACGCATTCACCGTGCGCCGGCAGATCTTCGGAAACGGCGAAGGCATTCACACGGGCGGCAAGGGTCTTCAGGCCCTGTTCGTCGTATTCGATGACTTCGACCGGCTTCATGAAGGTGTGTACACCGAGGCCGGAGGCGAAACGTGCGGTGCCGGAAGTCGGCAGCACATGGTTGGAGCCGGACATGTAGTCACCCAGCGGCACCGGGGAATACGGGCCGCGGAAGATGGCACCGGCATTGCGGATCTTGGCGATGACGGCATCCGGATCGGCGGTCTGGATTTCGAGGTGCTCGGCCGCGTATGCATTGGCCGCGTCGATGGACTGTTCGATGCCGTCGGTGAGGATGATGCCGGACTGACGACCGCGCAGCGACGTTTCGACACGTTCGGCGTGTTCGGTGCGCGGCACACGGTACTTGAGATTCTCCTGCACCTTGGCGGCGATATCCTCGCTGTCGGTGATGAGCACGGAGCCGGCAAGCTCGTCGTGTTCGGCCTGGCCGATCAGATCGGCGGCAAGCCAGCTCGGATTGGCACCCCCGTCGGCGATGATGGCGATTTCGGTCGGACCTGCGACGGCGTCAATGCCGACGATGCCGGAGACCATACGCTTGGCGGTAGCCACGAAAATGTTGCCCGGACCGGTGATCTTGTCGACCGGATCGCACAGGATCTCACCGTCCTGCGGCTCGGAGCCCTTGGCACCGTAGGCGAACATGGCCACGGCCTGGGCGCCGCCGACCGCATAGACTTCATCTACGCCAAGGATGGAGCAGGTGGCGAGAATGGTCTTGTCGGGAAGACCGTCGGCATTGTTGCGGCTCGGCGGGGTCGCGATGGCGAGGGATTCGACGCCTGCGGCCTGTGCCGGCACCACGTTCATGATGACGGAGCTCGGATACACGGCTTTGCCGCCCGGCACATACAGGCCGACGCGCTGCACCGGAATCCAGCGCTCGGACACACGGGCTCCTTCGGCCAGATCGGTGTGGAACGGGGCCGGTACCTGGGAGGCAGATACGGCGCGAGAACGGCGCACGGACTCCTCGATGGCGGCACGCACCTCCGGGTCGAGTTCGTCGACGGCGGCCTTCATGACCTCGACAGGCACACGCAGGTTCTCGGGGCGAATATGGTCGAACTTCTCCGCGAAATCGCGAAGGGCCGCAGCGCCGCGGGCCTTCACGTCGTCGAGAATCGGCTGCACGAGTTCAGTGGCCTCGTTGGTGCCCATCTCCGCACGCGGCATAGCATCCAGCATTTCGGCTCGGGTCAGCTTCCTACCACGCAGATCAATGATTCGCATATAGTTTTCTTCGCTCATAACGCCCCATCGTAACAACGTCGGGTCACGAGACCTGTCAGAAATCTCACGTTCAGCCGCATTGTGAGACATTCCCGCCCCATGAGCGCGGCCGACCACCCCGGACCCCATGATCATAAGGGTGGTCATACCACGATGTGTTACGGCGGCGGCGTTACATGGCAATGCTAGTTTGCATAGCAATCAACAGTGATCACGACGGCAAGGAGAACCGCCATGTCCCAAGCGTCACCCGCATCGACGGCACCCGAAAACACCACGGTCACCAAACCGAAGTTCTTCTACGGGTGGTGGATCGTCATCGGCGGTTTCCTGATGATGTGCACCTGCTACACGACATTCGTGAACTGCTCCTCACTGTTCCAGGCGCATATCGTCTCCGATCTGCACATGACCATCGGCCAGTACAACACCGGCACGTCGCTTGCATCACTGATCTCCATCGTGGCGACGCTGTTCATGGGTGCGCTCATCGATAAGCTCGGCGCACGCCAGATCGCCTCCTTCCTGGTAATCCTCTCCGCGTTGCTGCTGTTCGGATATTCCGCCATCACCTCCGCATGGCAGATTTACGCGCTTGCGGCGATCTCCGGCACGCTGATCACTTCCGGCGTACGTCTGTTCATCTCCGTCGTGGTGACCAACTGGTTCAATCTCAAGCGTGGTCTGGCCGTATCCGCGGCCCTGTGCGGCTCCGGCTTCGGTGGCATGATCCTTTCCCCGATCGCCAGCACCGTCATCGCCAATTACGGATGGCGTACCGCCTATGTCGTACTCGGCATGATCTGCTTGGTCGCGGCACTGCCGATTCCGGTCATCTTCTTCCGCACCAAGCCGAGCGAGAAGGGTCTGCTGCCGCTTGGCGCCGAACTGAGTGACGAGGAGATCAAAGAGGCCGAACGCAAGAGCGGGCACTCACTGTCCGAAGTGAACGTGGCCGTGGGCTGGAAGATGCTTCGCAAGCATGCCGGATTCTGGTTGCTGGTACTCGGCTTCCTGTTCGTCGGCATCATCAATGGCGCGGTTTCCGTGAACATGGTCTCCAACATGACGTCCGTGAACAACAACGGCACCGAAGTGGTCACCGGTGGCCATAGCGTGGTTTGGGCCGGCTACATCATGTCGCTGTACATGGGTGTGGTGTTGGTCGCCAAGGTCGCACTGGGTTGGATTTTCGACCGTTTCGGCATGGTGGGCGGCGTGCTTGTCGGCTCCGTCTCCTGCCTGCTCGCCTGCCTGTTCCTGTGCTTCCCGTCCACGAATTGGGGGCCGATTCTCGCCGCGGTCTTCTACGGCATCGGCACCTGCACCGCCACGATCGGTCCATCCATCATGATTGCACACGAATACGGCCGCCGTGATGTCGGCAAGCTGACCGGCATTGCGATTTCCGCCACCGCACTTGGCGGCATCGTCGGCGCGATCGTCTCCGGTATCGCCTTCGATGCGGCGCTCTCGTTCACACCGGCATGGGTCATCGGCATCGTCTGCTCGGTATTCATGGGTGTGACGCTGATCGCTTCGGCCGGTATGGCCAAGGGCGTGGTCGCCAAGTGCATCGCCAACGGCGCACCGCACATCGACGCCGAAGGCAACATCATCGAAGAGGCCCGCTGACCTCATTCAGGCCATGGGCAGGGAGCTGGGACCGAAAAGAATCTTGATCTCGGCGAACAGGGAGGTGTCCCGCTTCACGCGGAAGCGATCGCCGAAAGTCAGCACCTTGGCGTTGCCCTGATCGTCCATGATGGCAAGTCTCACCTCGCAATAGCCGGGATGGTCGTTCAAAATCCGCCCGAGCCGCATCACATGATCACGGTTCAGTGCAACCTGCGGCAGCGTGATCACGAGCGGCCTCTCGTCCTCCGCCTCCAAGGTCGGTACCTGGAATTCCGTGGCACGCAGACTCACGGTTTCGTCGCGCCGCTCGACTTGGCCCCGAATCTGCACTACGGTGTCGACCGCCAGTTCCGGCGCGGCCGCTTCATATACCTTGCCGAAGAACATGCACTGGATGGAGCTTTCCAAATCCTCGATGGTGACGATCGCCCAAGGATTGCCCTTCTTTGATACGCGACGGTCCACATTCGTGATCAGCCCGGCTACCGTGACCTGCTGCCCGTCAGGCATGGTTCCGGCGCGATCGATCAGATGCGCGATCGACATCTCACGCAGACTCGACAACACCGACTGCATGCCGCTCAACGGATGGTCGGACACATACAGTCCCAGCATCTCACGCTCGAAGTTGAGCTTGGTCTTCTTATCCCATTCCTCCACATCCGGCACGCTCACCATGGCGTCTCCCATGCCGTCTTGTTCGGCCGAATCATCCAGATCGGAGAACAGATCGAACTGCCCTTCCGCCTGCTTGCGCTTGATGCCCACCACCGAATTGATGGCAGCCTCATGAATGGTGAACAGCGCACGACGGTTCGGATCGACCGAATCGAAGGCTCCGGCCTTGATCAACGATTCCACCAGACGACGGTTCAAGGCACTCAACGGCACGCGACGCACGAAATCCGGGAAGTTCACATACTTGCCATGACCGCTCTCGCGCTCCTTGATGATGTCATCGACGGCGTTCCTGCCGACATTGCGGATGGCGCCGAGACCGAATCGCACGACATCGCCGACCGCCGAATATTCGAATACCGACTCATTCACGTCCGGAGACAGCACCTGAATGCCCATGCGCCGCGCCTCGCCGAGATACAGTGCGGTCTTGTCCTTATTGGTGCTGGCGCCCTGCAATAGGGCGGCCATGAATTCCACCGGATAGTGCGTCTTCAGATACGCGGTCCAATAGGAGATCAAACCGTATGCGGCGGAATGCGCCTTGTTGAACGCATACCCCGAGAACGGCACCAGAATGTCCCACACGGCCTGGGCCGCCTCCTGCGAGTAGCCATGCTCCTTCATGCCCGCAAAGAACGGGATTTTCTCCTTGGCCAACACTTCCGGCTTCTTCTTGCCCATGGCTCGGCGCAACACATCTGCCTTGCCCAAAGAGTAACCCGCCAGAATTCGCGCGGCCGACTGCACCTGCTCCTGGTACACGATCAGACCATAGGTCTCGTCAAGCACCTCCTTGAGCGGTTCGGCCACTTCGGGATGAATCGGCGTGATCTTCTGCAGGCCGTTCTTACGCTTCGCATAGTTGGTATGCGAATCCATATCCATAGGGCCCGGCCGGTACAAGGCGATCAACGCGGAGATATCGTTGAAGTTGCTGGGCTTCAACGTTTTCAGCAGCGAGCGCATGCCGTCGGAATCGAGCTGGAACACGCCAAGGGTGTCGCCTCGCGACAGCAACTCGTACGTGGCCTTGTCATCCAAAGGAATCCTGGTATGGTCGATGCGGTCCTTGCCGTTCGCCTCGATGTTGTTCAGGGTGTCACGAATCACCGTCAAGTTGGAGAGCCCGAGGAAGTCCATCTTGACCAGACCCAGCGTTTCGCACGTGTGATATTCGAGCGTAGTGGTGACGGTACCGTCGGTACGTTCCAATAGCGGCGAGGTGTTGGTAATCGGCTCACTACCCATGATGGTGGCGCAGGCATGCACACCGGTCTGACGAATCAGACCCTCGATGCCCATCGCCTCATCGGTCACACGCTTGGCATCCGGATCGGAATCGTACAGCTCCCGGAACTCACGCGCTTCGGCATAGCGTTTCGAGGTCGGATCGAAGATATCGTGCAACGGGATGTCCTTGCCGCCCGTCTGCGCCGGTGGCAACGCCTTGGTCACGCGCTCGCCCATGGAAAAGTCGAAGCCCATGATGCGTGCGGAATCCTTCAAGGCCTGCTTGGTTTTGATGGTGCCGTAGATCACGCATTGCGCCACCTTGTCACGACCGTATTTCTCGCCGACATAGTCGAGTACGCGGCCGCGGCCGTCCGGATCGAAATCCACGTCGATATCAGGCAGGGAGACTCGCTCCGGATTGAGGAAGCGTTCGAAAATCAGACCGTGCTGAATCGGGTCGAGTTCGGTGATGCCCATGGCGTATGCCACCATGGCGCCTGCAGCGGAACCACGGCCGGGCCCCACCATCACACCGTGCGTCTTGGCCCAGTTGATGTAGTCGGCCACGACAAGGAAGTAACCGCAGAACTGCATCTGGCATATTACGCCGCATTCGTAGTCGGCCTGCTTGAGCACCTCGATCGGCGGATTGCCGTCATATCGCTTTTCCAGGCCCTCTTCGACCTTCTTCAGGAACAGCGAGGTCTCGTCCCATCCTTCAGGGCAGTCGAATTGAGGCATGAAGGCGCCATCCTCATGATCGTCGAACATCACGTTGCAGCGTTCGGCGATCTCCAGTGTATTGTCGCATGCCTCGGGAAGGTCCTTGAACAGTTCACGCATCTCTTCGGCGGATTTCAGGTAGTAGCCGGTACCGTCGAACTTGAATCGTCCCGGCTCGTCGAGGGTGGAGCCGGAGTTGATGCACAGCATGGCGTCCTGCGCGCCGGCATCCTCCGCACGCACGTAATGGGAATCGTTGGTCGCCAGCAACGGCGCATTAAGCTTTTTGGCGATGTCAAGCAGCCCGTCGGTCACCTGTCTTTCGATATTCAGCCCGTGATCCATGAATTCGATGTAGAAGTTGTCTCGGCCGAAGATGTCCTGCAGCTCCCCCGCCGCACGTAGTGCCTCATCGAATTGACCGAGCAGCAATCGGGTTTGGATGATGCCCGAAGGGCAACCGGATGAGGCTATGATCCCCTTGGAATACTTGGATAGGATCTCCTTGTCCATGCGCGGGTAACGCATGACACGCCCTTCCAGGTTCGCGTCGGTCGAGGCTTTCATGAGGTTCACGAGGCCTTCGTCGGTCTCCGCCCACATGGTCAGATGCGTGATCAGGCCGCCGCCGGACACGTCGTTGGGGTTGCGTTTGCGATGGTTCGGGTCAAGATCCGGGTTCCAGTTGGTATCCCAGCTCACTCGGGTCGGGTCCTGGCGTGCGGTTTCCGGCGTGACATAGGCTTCGATGCCGATGATTGGCTTGATGCCCGCATTGACTGCAGTGCTCCACATCTCATAGGCGCCATGCATGTTGCCATGATCCGTGATGCCGACGGCCGGCATGTTCAGTTCCTTGGCGCGTTTGACCAGATCCGGTATCTTCGAAGCGCCGTCGAGCAGCGAATAGTGCGTATGGTTATGCAGTTGCACGAAGTTTCCGGAAGTAGCCATGCTCTCCAATCTACCTATGATTCCTGACGGCCGACTACGCCGAGAGCCGCAATTCACCGCATCGAAACAACCGACACGCGTACCTCGTCACCGTGGTCGCCGCACGCGGCCCGTCGCTTGCGACACGCCCGGAGCCTGTGGATAACCCGTTTGGTGCGTCCACAACCCCTGGTTGCGCTGGACATACGCCTTTGCACCCGTTAGCGTCGCAACCAACCGGTATCCGCATCTTGCGAACAAAGGAGTGCCATGACCGCGAAAACCCGCCGTACATTGCGTTTCGTTTCCCTGATCTGTCTGATCGTGGCCATGCTGTTGGCCGTGGCGATCGTTGCGGGAATGCTGTATCTGCAGCGAGGCAGCTATGATCCGTTGGACTCGTTGGTCCTGATTGCGGTATGCATGATGGTCGCGACCTGTCCGATCTGTCTGCTGGCCGCAATCGTATTGTTCGTGATTCAGTTCCTCGTCGGATTCGCGTCACGATGACGATTGCGCATCACATCAAGCGCATGCTGCAGGTCGACGGGATAATGCGACCGGACGGTGGTCCACACATGAGTATGCGGATGACGGAATTCGAGCTGCATGGCGTGCAGCCACTGCCGTTCCAATCCGAGTGTCTCGCTCAGCTGCGGATTGGCGCCGTACATGGGATCCCCCACCAACGGATGTCCGATGGATGAGAAATGCACGCGGATCTGGTGCGTACGTCCGGTTTCCAGATTCACGGAGACGAGCGTCGCTTCGCCGAAGCGTTCCATCACGTCCCAATGGGTGATGGCCTCCTTGCCGGCTGGCGTTACGCAGAATCGAAAATCGGAGACCTTCGCGCGGCCGATCGGCGCCTCGATGGTGGCCTTGTCTTCTTTGAGGTTGCCCTGCACCAGCGCATGATAGGTTTTGACGACTTCATGTTCGGCGAACTGTCGACGCATTTCCACATAGGCAAGTTCGGATTTGCATACCAGCATGAGCCCGGAGGTGCCGACGTCAAGTCGGGAGACGATGCCTTGACGGCCTGCCGCGCCGTACGACGTGATGCGTACGCCACGGTCAAGCAGACTGCCGAGTACGGTCGGTCCGGTCCAGCCGACGGAAGCATGCGCGGCCACGCCTACCGGCTTGTCGACCACGACCACGTCATCGTCTTCGTAGACCACGGCCATGTCATGAGCGATCGGTTCCGGCTCGGAACGTTCCTCGACGATATCGAATTCAACGGTCTCCCCCGCCTGCAGGTTCGACGATTTGGCGATGTCACGGCCGAGTACACGAGCCTGGCCGGTCTCGATCAGGTCCGCGGCTTTGGCTCGTGAGATGCCGAGCATCTTGGCCACGGCCACGTCAAAACGCTTTCCGACGAGCGCGTCGGGCGCTGGAACCAACCGGCTCATGCGGCATTCGCCTCGGCGTTCTGCTCGTCAAGCTCCTTCTGACTGAACGGCTCGCCGAGCAGAAGCAACAGCACGGCGGCGATTCCGGCAATCATCAGAAAGATGTCGGCGACATTGCCGACGGACCATCCGTAGTTCAGAAAGTCGACCACCTTGCCGTTAAGGAAGCCTTCGGCATAGACGACGCGATCGATGAGATTGCCCAACGCCCCAGCGAATGCCAAGGCGAATATCACGGTCCATTTCATGGAGATGGTACGCAAGGTCAATACGATCAGCACCGCGCAGGCCACGATGGCCAACAGGGAGATCAACCATGTCATATGGGAACCCATACCGAGCGAGGCACCCGGATTATGCACCAGCGTGAATGAGAGAATCCCGGGAATCACGCGCATGGTCCGCCCATCGGCCAAGGCATGTTGGGCCCATGCCTTGGTGATCTGATCGAGCGCCAGCGCGATAACGGCAACACACGCAAAGACGGCCACGCGGGTGCGCAGCCGTCCTTGTTCATTCGTCATAATGTCAGACACAGCCTAATCTCAGTTGTTCTGATCGACCTGGCTGTAGTTGTTCGTATCGGACACCTGGGATACGAGCTGACCGAGGAACTCGGTAAGACGCGCGCGGTATTCGGTTTCGAACTGCTTAAGGCCCTGAATATTGCCTTCGATGACCTTGGACTGGGATTCAAGGTTGTCACGCACCTGCTGTGCGTAATCGTCGGCGGCGGAACGGGTCTTGGCGTCATAGTCGGCGGCGCGACGCTGCACTTCGGACTCATAGGTGTCGGCCTCGGAGTGCTTCGTGGAGAAGTACTGGTCGGCCTCATTGGTCTTCTGCGCAACGTAGGAGTTGCCCTCGTTCTGCCTGTCGGACAGATACTGATCGCCTTCCTGGGTCTTCTGGGCAACGTAGGCGTCGCCTTCGTTCTTCTTCCGATTCAGGTATGCATTGCCCTCTTCGGTCTTCTCGGCCATATACTGGTCGGCCTCGTTGTGACGATCCTGCATGTAGGTGTCGGCATCCTGACGGGTCTTGGCTGCGTAGGCGTCGGCATCGGAACGGGTGTCTTCGGAATAGGAGTCCGCATTGGCATGCGTGTTCTTGTTGTACTCGTCGGCTTCGGAGCGGGTACGGTTGGAGTAATCGTTGGCCTTGCCGATGAGCTCATCGTACTTGCGCTGGCTCAGCTCGGTAATCTCCTTGGCCTTGGCCTTGCCCTTGTCGACATACTGGTCGTGCAGCTGCATGGCCAGGGTCAGCATGGCGGTGGCGCGCTCCGGCTCGGTGGAGGCTGCGGCCGCGGCGCCGGCAATCTTCTGCAGGCTGCCGGTCTCGGTGCTCGGCTCGACCTTGGAGACCTGGTCGCGCAACTGAGCCTCACGCTGCTTGGATTCCTCAAGCTGCTGGGACAGGTTCTTGATCTGCTCGGCCTGCTGCTGGGCCACGACGACCTGCTGCTGAGCGGAAGCCAGCTGGCGGGACAGGTCTTCGGTACGGGCGCGGAACTCATCACGCTCATGCTGCACGGCGTTGAGCTGCTCGCCGAGATCGGCCTGACCTGCGGCTTCCGCGGCCTGAGCGGTGAGCTGATCCACCTGAGCGGCCAGACGATCCACCTGATCCTTAAGCTGTTCGTTCTGAGAGGACAACGCACGGTTGCTTTCCTCAGCCTCCGTGAGCTTGGCGGCGGCGACCTGTGCGGCCTGTGCGGCCTGATCCCCGGCACCGGCGGCCTGCTCGGAGGCGGACTTCAGCGTCGCATTCTCCTGCTGCAGGGACTGCACCTGGGCATTAAGCTCGGAAATCTTGGAGTTGAGCCCCGCGACATCCGGACCAAGAGACTGCGTGGCCTGACCGACGGCGACCGCCTGCTTGCCCAAGGCCTCAACGGTCTCAGTTACCTGATCGAGGAAATCGTCGACTTCATCAACGTCATAACCTTCCTTGAAACGCACGGTTTGGAAGGTATGCTCCCTAATATCTTTCGGCGTCAACAGAGCCATAAATCTTACACCTCGCTTTGGGCTTGATGCCTCGCTGTGTTGTATCAACTTCCGATGCTATCACGGAACCTGCGGATTCATGCGGAAAAAGGGCGTTTCACCTGATATTAAATGAGGAAATCAATCACGATGAGAATGAAATACAGTACGATAAACGCCACATCGAAGTAGATGGGACCCATCGGAATGGGCCGAATATATTGCCGCAACCAACGCAGCGGCGGCTCCGTCAACTGATAGACGGCGCCGATCAGTGAGGAGATGATGCCGCTGGGGCGCCAAGTCGGGGACAGTACCGACACCCAGTCAAGAATCATGCGCACAAACAGTACGAAAATATACGCGTTAACAAGCAGATGGACAATCTGACCGATCAAAGACAATATCATGCGACCCACCCTAGCAACATCACATGAGAATAGACTGCATGAATGCGTTGCATGCATTCCGACCGCCTCTCGCCGCCACAAGGCCTGCGGACGGCGAGAGGTGAATGAAGGATGTCAGTCGGCGAAAAGATCGTGGGCGGCACTCGGAGCCTGCGGCTCCTCCACCTTGATGTTCACCTGGGCCGGGCTCAGCAGGAATACACGCGGAGTGACACGTTCGATGGAACCGCGCACCCCGAACACCACACCTGCCGAAAAGTCCACGATGCGGTAGGCCACGGACTCGGCCACACCGGTCAGGTTCAGCACCACCGGAATGCCGTCACGGATGGCACGGCCAACCAGCTGAGCGTCTTCATAGGACTTCGGATGAATCGTCGTAATACGGCTCACACGACCCCCCTGAAACGGATTGCTTTGCTCACGAGACGAAGCTGCGGAGGCAGAAGACGTGGTGGGTGTCGAAGCCAGGGGTGTCACCGAGTGGTCGGAGTCGAATGAGGTTTCGGTGCCGTCGGCTTCGTCGGTGAAGTCATCGTCATCCTCAGCCACGTCGGACATGCCCAGATAGGACATCGCACTCTTCATGAATCCTGCCATGAATGTTCCTTTCGCCTGTACGCGTCAAGTCTAGTGCAGGAAATCCGGAATATCGAGATCACCCGGATCGTTCGGGGAGACCACTTCATGTTCGGTGGTCTGGTCGAACGACTGAGGGGCACCCGGTTCCGGGGTGGATGGAATATAGCTCGATAGCGGCTGCACCTGCGGTGCCGCCGGAGTTTGCACCGGCTGAGGTTGCACCTGCGGCTGCTGCTGGGGAGTACCTACGCTCAACGCGGAAACCGGCACCGTGGCAGATGCCTGCGGTTGCGGCTTGTCCTCGGCGACGGCCGGCTCTGTCTTTTTGGAGTTGGCGTCGAAGCCCGCCGCGATAACGGTAATGCGCACCTCGTCGCCATAGGCGTCGTCCAGGGACAGACCCCAGATGATCTGGGCTTCCGGATGGATGGCTTTGCGTACCAATTCGGTGGCTGCCGCAGCTTCCTGCAGTTTGATGTCGGTCGGGCCCGCGATGTTGATGAGCGCGCCATGAGCACCCTCGATGCTCTCTTCCAGCAACGGCGAGCTGATGGCGATTTCGGCGGCCTGGGTGGCGCGGTCCTCGCCCCGTGCGGAACCGATGCCGAACAGCGCCGTGCCGGCACCGCGCAGAATGGCGTTGACATCGTTGAAGTCGACATGAATGTAGGAGTTGGCGGTGATCAGGTCGGTGATGCCCTGCACACCTGCCAGGAGTGCGGTGTCGGCGGTCTTGAAGGCGTCGACGATGCCGATCGTGCGGTCGGACAGCTCAAGCAGTCGATCGTTGGGAATCACGATCAGCGCATCGACCTCCTTGCGCAGATTCTCGATGCCGAGAGCGGCGGAAGCCGCACGCTGAGGTCCTTCGAAGCTGAACGGTCGAGTCACCACGGCGATGGTCAAGGCACCCTGCTGGTGCGCGGCGCGTGCGACAATCGGACTGGCGCCGGTACCGGTGCCGCCACCTTCGCCGCAGGTCACGAACACCATGTCGGCGCCCTTGAGCGACTCCTCGATATCGGACTGATGATCCTGGGCGGCCTTGGCGCCCTTCTCCGGGTCGGCTCCTGCGCCGAGGCCACGGCTCGAGGCATCGTTCAAAGAGATCTTGACGTCCGCGTCGGAACGCAGCAGATCCTTTGCATCGGTATTGATCGCGATGAACTCAACGCTCTGCAGACCTTCGGCAATCATGCGATTGACGGCATTACCGCCGGCTCCACCGACACCGACGACCTTGATGTTGGTCTTGTCGTTGAAATTGTCAGTCTGGGCAATCTCGCTCACCATTGTCTCCTGTCACTCACGTTTACGCATAACTCTATCGCAGACGGACTGATATTACGCGCACTTTTCCGGGCGTGTACCGGCGTTTCGCCGACTTTTTTATCTCACCGACGTTTCCCATTCGTTCCAAGGTCCGGACGGAACCCGCCGTTCAGTAGCTCGCATCCATCGGATCGTCCCCGAACAGCGCCTGCCGCTCGGCATGCGTTGTTTCGCGGGATTCCAACCATCCGTAAGGCAGATGGACCTTCTTGGCAAAGCGCACGCGCCCCCTCGGTTTGTCTACCACCCGCTCGGGGAACCGAATGTCAGGATCAAGTTTTCCAATCTCTCGGCGAACATCCTCAAGGTTTTCACATTCCATGAACGCACGACGCGTGGAACCACCCACCGGGAACCCCTTGAGATACCACGCGACATGTTTTCTCAGATCATGAACGGCCATCCGCTCGTCGCCATCATAGAACTCCGTCAGCAGCTGGGCATGACGCTCGATCACCGTACAGACGTCCCCCAAAGTCGGGTCGATGCGTTCGTCGCTGCCGGCGAATGCGTTCTTGATATCCGCGAACAGCCATGGACGCCCCTGACAGCCGCGGCCGATGGCAACTCCCGCACAACCGGTCTCGGACACCATGGCCAATGCATCGTTGGCGCCCCAGACATCACCGTTGCCGAATACCGGAATGTCCAATGCCCCGACCAACTCGCCGATACGGCTCCAATCGGAATGCCCACCATAGTATTCGGCGGTGGTGCGCGCATGCAGGGTCACTGCCCTGCAACCTTCCTCCTGCGCGATATGACCGGCCTCAAGGAACGTCTCGTGCTCATGATCGATGCCGACACGGATCTTGGCCGTCACCGGCACATTCGCCGCATCGCAGACCTTGACCACACGCTGGATGATCTCGCGGAACAGATCCGTCTTCCAAGGCAGTGCCGATCCGCCGCCGCGCCGCGTCACCTTGGGTACGGGGCAACCGAAATTGAGATCGACATGATCGGCCATGTTCTCGTCGATAACGATTTTCGCCGCCTGTTCCACGATCGCCGGATTCACGCCGTAGAGCTGCAGCGAACGGATTTTCTCGCCGGGAGCGAAACGGCACAGCCGCAGTGCCTTGGGATTACGAGCCACCAATGCACGCGCGGTAATCATCTCGGCCACATATAGACCGTCCGGACCGTAGCTTTCGCAAATCACACGGAACGGCCAGTTGGTGACTCCCGCCATCGGCGAAAGCACGACCGGAGTGGCGACATGCACGGGCCCCAGATCGACGGGCCTGATAACGGGAGGAACCGACGGCCGTGCCGCGTCGGTACGCGGATCGAGCACGTCGGATTCCTCGTAGGCTGTCACAATGCTATCGGGCATACGAATGCTTTAGTACAGACCACCGGCTTCGGCGATCTTGACGGACTCGGGCCATGCCTCGCCGCCCATCTCGACCGGCACCTGCGGGTAACGGACGTGCTTCTCGCCGATGCGGGCGGCCACGTAATCAGCCACCTTGTCGAGGGCCACACGCTCCTGCTGCATGGTGTCACGTTCACGAATGGTGACGGCCTGATCGTCGAGGGTGTCGAAGTCGACGGTCACGCATAGCGGGGTGCCGATCTCGTCCTCACGGCGGTAACGACGGCCGATGGCACCGGCCTCGTCGTAGTCGATCATCCAGTCGTGCTGACGCAGGTCAGCGGCCAGGTTCTGGGCCACGGACTGCAATTCCGGCTTCTTGCTCAACGGCAGTACGGCGGCCTTGACCGGGGCCAGACGCGGATCAAGACGGAGCACGGTGCGCTTGTCGACGCCGCCCTTGGTGTTCGGCGCCTCGTCGACATCGTAGGCGTCCACGAGGAAGGCCATGAGGGAACGGGTCAGGCCGGCGGCCGGCTCGATGACGTACGGCACATACTTCTCGCCGGTAGCCTGGTTGAAGTAGCTCAGATCCTCACCGGAATGCTTGGCATGGGCGGACAGATCGAAGTCGGTACGGTTGGCCACGCCTTCGAGCTCGCCCCAATCGGAGCCTTGGAAGCCGAACTTGTATTCGATGTCGACGGTGCGCTTCGAATAGTGGGCCAGCTTCTCCTTCGGATGCTCGTAGTGACGCAGGTTCTCCGGCTTGACGCCAAGGTCGATGTACCACTGGGTGCGGGCATCGATCCAGTACTGGTGCCATTCCTCATCAGTGCCCGGAGCCACGAAGAACTCCATTTCCATCTGCTCGAACTCACGGGTGCGGAAGATGAAATTGCCCGGGGTGATCTCGTTACGGAAGGACTTGCCCATGTTGGCGATGCCGAACGGCGGCTTGGAACGCGAGGAAGTCATCACGTTCTTGAAGTCCACGAAGATGCCCTGCGCGGTTTCCGGACGCAGGTAGTGCAGCGAGTTCTCGTCCTCGACCGGGCCGAGATGGGTGCGCAGCATCATGTTGAAGTCGCGCGGTTCGGTCCAGTTGCCGCGGGTGCCGCAGTCCGGGCACACGATGTCCTTCAGGCCATTCTCCGGCAGCTTGTCGCCATGCTTTTCGGCATAGGACTCCTCGAGCTTGTCGGCACGATGGCGCTTGTGACAGTTGAGGCATTCGATCAGCGGGTCGTTGAACACGGACACGTGGCCGGAAGCCACCCACACGGCCGGCGGGAGGATGATGGACGTGTCGACGCCCACCACGTCACCTCGGGTGACGACCATGGAACGCCACCATTCGCGCTTGATATTGTCCTTCAGCGCGACGCCAAGCGGACCGTAATCCCATGCGGAACGGGTTCCGCCGTAGATTTCACCGGCGGGGAACACAAAGCCGCGACGCTTCGCGAGGGATACGACTTCATCGAGTTTGGATACAGCCACAATGCACCTTCTGGTTTGAACGGTTTGGGGTCTTTTTACAAGCGCACAGCCTACCGGCATGCACTGACAGCAGACGGGGCGGTCTAACTGGAATCCGTACCGCAGAATGATCTCCCCCGACCATACGTCACACGCATGAAACCATGTGTTGGCGATGTCTTCAATCATATGGTCAATGGCAAGGATTTCGGTTGACCCGAATGCCTTGTTTTCGCAGTATGCTCACCGCGATTCACTCGCGGCCCGCACGCGCTTTGACGTAGCCGACGAAGCGGTCGACCGCCTCGGGGGTGTCGTGATGGAATAAGCGGCACAACACTGTCAACACCCTCGTATAGGTTAAAAGCACTTTGTACATGCAGGGGAGCTTTTCGGCGAACGGTCGAAAGCTGAGAAAGGCGGCAAGCCTGACCCTTTGAACCTGTTGGTTAGGACCAACGTAGGGAGCAGCGTCATGAGTGACAACTCATATATCGATACCTCATATAGCAATGCCTCTATCGATGCACTATGCGGAGATGCACTGCGCGAACGGATCGCGCAGGCCGTCAACGATGTACGTGAGCAAACGCCGCTGGCGCAGTCGTTTACCAATTTCGTCACCATCAACCTCGTAGCCAATGCCCAGCTTGCGGCGGGCGGCACCGCGGCCATGAGCTTCCTGCCGGATGACATCGTCGACACCGCCGAAATCGCAGGATCGAACTACATCAATGTGGGCACGCTCCTGCCGTTCTACAAGGAAGCGCTGCCTCAGATCGCCTACGAGCTGCACAAGAACGGCAAGACCTGGGTGCTTGACCCGGTTGCCGCCGGCATCGGCAAGACGCGCACCGCGATTCTCGAATCCTTCCGCATGTATCCGCCGACCATCGTGCGCGGCAACGCCAGTGAAATCATCGCACTCGACGCGATGTGGGGACTCGCCACGTCCGACTCCGTTACTTCCGGCACCCGTCCGGCAGGCGTGGAGGCCGTCGACGAGGTGGACGCCGCGATCGAGGCCGCCCAGCGCATGGCGCGTCACCTGGCGAAGCACTCGCCTTCAGGCAAGGGTGCCGTCGCCGTATCCGGCGCCGTCGATCTGGTGACCGACGGCGAGCATACCTTCCGACTGCCCGGCGGCAGCGCGATGATGACGAAGATCACCGGCGCCGGCTGCTCGTTGGGCGGCGTGACCGCAACGTATCTGGCGGTCTCCGAACCGCTGGTCGCAGCCATTTCCGCATCGTTGCTCTACAATCGCGCATCCGAAATCGCCGAGCAGGAATCCAATGGACCGGGATCCTTCCAGGTCGCACTGCTCGATGCCCTGTGGAATGTGACCGCCGAGCAGGTGGCCGCTTCCGAAATCATCGAGGACTGACGATTCCACCGCACGTCACGCATGCATCGTTCCTTCGATGCCCGGCCATCATGCATGGCAACGTGCGATGACAGCAAAATCGTGTACGTACGGCGGCATAGACCGGTAGTTCCGACATCACATCATCACAAGACTTCTGGATTACTTACCACAAGCAAGGGGGAACCAACAATGAATGATTATCCATACGCGTCGATGCGTGACTGTTTCGACATGAGCGCGTACTTCGTGGTCGGCCCGCAGGACTGCAAGGGCCGTCCCATCACGGACGTGGTCGATGACGCGTTGCGTGGGGGCGCAACCTTCATCCAGCTGCGTGCCAAGAATACGGACGCCAAGGATCTGACGCTCATGGCACAGGACATCGCGCAGATCATCGAAGACAACGGCAAGTCCGATGCCGTGGCCTTCGTGATCGACGACCGTGTGGATGTGGTCTGGCAGGCCCGTAACAAGGGCATCAAGGTCGACGGCGTGCATATCGGGCAGACCGACATGGAACCGCGTGAAGCCCGCGCGCTGCTTGGCGAGGAAGCCATCGTGGGCCTGTCCGCCGAGACCGAAAGCTTGGTGAGGCTTATCAACGAGCTGCCGAATGGCTGCATCGACTATATCGGCGCCGGACCGCTGCATGTCTCCACCACCAAGCCGGAGGCTTCCGTAGGCGGCAATGACGGTTCCGGGAATACGCTCGACGAGGATCAGATCAACACCATCTGCACGGCGAGCGATTTTCCGGTCGTGGTCGGCGGCGGCGTCACGGTCGATGACATGGAGATGCTGGCCCGTTCGAAGGCGGCCGGCTGGTTCGTGGTGTCGGCGATCGCCGGTGCGGACGATCCGGAGGCGGCCACCCGTGAGATGGTGACCCGTTGGAAGGCCGTACGCGGGGAAACGAAGCATGGCTTCGCGCCGCGAGTGCAGTCGGCGGATACGGCAACGACCACCGATACGCAGATGACGGAGAGCAACAACGGGAAGTTCACGAACGCCAAGGAAGCGAAGGCCTCTTCCAAACTGGCCAAGCAGCAGCGCGTAGACATCGCCGCCCGCGGCTCCAAGCAGCGCGACAAGGCGCATGTCCGCAAAACCACGCCAGTGCATTTCGAAAACCGATTCGGCTCCTACGACCTTGAAGTGCCATATACCGAAATCAAGTTGTCCGACACTCCGGGCGTAGGCCCGAACGCGCCGTTCAAGGATTACAACACCGAAGGTCCCAAGTGCGACCCGAAGGAAGGACTGGCGCCGCTGCGTCTCGACTGGATTCGCGATCGCGGGGACGTCGAGGAGTACGAGGGCCGTCGGCGCAATCTCGAGGATGACGGCAAACGCGCCATCAAACGCGGCAAGGCATCCAAGGAATGGCGTGGCCGCCAGCATAAGCCGCTTAAGGCGAAGGACCATCCGATCACCCAGATGTGGTATGCGCGTCACGACATCATCACACCGGAGATGCGTTATGTTGCCGAACGCGAGCACTGCGACGTGGAGCTGGTACGTTCCGAACTGGCCGCAGGTCGCGCGGTCATGCCGTGCAACATCAACCATCCCGAGGCCGAGCCGATGATCATCGGCTCGAGATTCCTTACCAAGCTCAACGCCAACATGGGCAATTCCGCAGTGACCTCCTCCATCGACGAGGAGGTGGAGAAACTCACATGGGCCACCAAGTGGGGAGCCGACACCGTGATGGATCTTTCCACCGGCAACGACATCCACACCACCCGCGAATGGATCCTCAGGAACTCCCCCGTGCCGATCGGCACGGTCCCGATGTACCAAGCGCTTGAAAAGGTGGAGGACGACGCCTCCAAACTCAGCTGGGAGCTGTTCCGCGACACCGTGATCGAACAGTGCGAGCAGGGCGTGGACTACATGACCATCCACGCCGGCGTGCTGTTGCGGTTCGTGCCGTTGACCGCCAACCGCATGACGGGCATCGTCTCGCGGGGCGGATCGATCATGGCCGAATGGTGTCTGCAACATCATCAGGAAAGCTTCCTGTATACGCATTTCGATGAGCTGTGCGAGATCTTCGCCAAGTACGACGTGGCGTTCTCTCTGGGCGACGGCCTGCGGCCCGGCTCACTGGCGGATGCCAACGACGCGGCGCAGTTCGCGGAGCTCATGACCTTGGGCGAGCTCACCCAGCGAGCATGGGAGCATGACGTGCAGGTGATGATCGAAGGCCCGGGACACATTCCGTTCGACACCGTACGCATGAACATCGAAATGGAGAAGGCGATCTGCAAGGATGCCCCGTTCTATACGTTGGGCCCGCTCACGACCGACACCGCCCCCGGCTACGACCACATCACCTCGGCAATCGGCGGTGTGGAGATCGCCCGCTACGGCACCGCCATGCTGTGCTATGTGACGCCGAAGGAGCACCTCGGCCTGCCGAACAAGGATGATGTCAAACAGGGCGTGATCGCCTATAAGATCGCCTGCCATGCAGCCGACATCGCCAAACACCACCCGCATGCCATCGACCGCGATAACGCGATGAGCAAGGCGCGCTTCGAATTCCGTTGGCTCGACCAGTTCAATCTGAGCTACGATCCGGACACGGCCATCGCCTTCCATGACGACACCCTGCCCGCCGAACCGGCGAAGATGGCGCACTTCTGCTCGATGTGCGGTCCGAAGTTCTGTTCGATGGCCATCTCGCAGAACATCCGCAGGAAGTTCGGCAATGCCGAGGCGCAGGAAAAGCTCGTGGCCGACGCGCAATGAGCCAGAGCAAACGGTCTCCCCGACCATCCCCAGGCCCTTTCACGGCAGCTTCATCCATGGGAATCACAAGATAACAAAGGAGCATTCATGACCAGCACATTGCCACCGGTATTGAGCATCGCAGGATCGGATTCCTCCGGCGGCGCGGGCATTCAGGCCGATCTGAAGACCATGCTCGCCAACGGTGTATTCGGCATGACCGCCATCGCGGCGCTGACCGCGCAGAACACCACCGGCGTGCGCATGGTCACGAATACCCCACCAGACATGCTCGCCGCACAGATCGACGCCGTGTTCGAGGACATTCCACCGCTGGCGGTGAAGATCGGCATGGTCTCCAGCGTCGAGCTGATTGACGTGATCGCCGATCGACTGACCTTCCACAAGGCCACGAACGTCGTACTCGACCCGGTGATGGTGGCCACTTCCGGAGCCAAACTCATCGAGGATGACGCCATCGCGGCGCTGACTTCCCAACTGTTCCCGCTGGCCACGGTGATCACGCCGAACATGCCGGAAACGCAGGCGCTGTGCGATCTGGCCGTCACGCAGGGCGCGCAGCCAATCAACTATGACAATGGCGAAAGCATCTCCACACCCGCCGATATGACGGTGGCAGGGCATCTGCTAGCGGATCATTTCGGCTGTGCGGTACTCGTCAAGGGCGGCCATGGCACACAGGATGCCAGTGACGTGCTGGTCGAGCCGAACGGTCGGGTGACCTGGTTCACGGGTCATCGTGTCGATAATCCGAATACGCATGGCACCGGATGCACGCTGTCGTCCGCCATCGCATCGCATCTGGCGCTTGGCGAGGATCTGCCGACCGCCGTCGACCATGCCAAGCTGTATCTGACGGGCGCATTGGAGGCGCAGCTCGATCTCGGCCATGGCTCCGGCCCGATGGACCACGCGTGGCGGTGGCGCTGACCGTACGGGCTGAACCATCGCATAAGCTGAATCATAATGAAAAGACGAGCCGAAGAAAGGAATACCATGTCCCTTGATCGCAACGCCGAACGGCAGGAGGTGCCGGTCGACCCGGCAACCGGCAAGCCGTATATCAACACCTTGGCCGCCGTCGCCATCTCCCCCGCCGGCGCAAGTCCGGAAAAATCCACCTACGTGTCGCAGGCGGTCGACGTGATTCGCCAATCCGGACTGCCGAACGAGACCAATGCGATGTTCACCAACATCGAAGGCGACATCGACGATGTGCTCAAGGTGATCCGCGATGCCACCATGAAGCTCGCCGGACAGGGCTACCGTACCGACGTGGTGATCAGGCTTGACATCCGTCCCGGATTCGAAGGCCAGATTCACGCCAAGCAGGAACTCGTCGATGAGATTCTTTCCGGCGACCAACAATGATGCGGCACTGACACACCGTCGGTTTTCTCAAGAAATGCAATCCTCCGGAATAAGGGAAGGTATAGTGTTGCCCTTATGACGACGATGAAGGAAATTGCCGAAAAGACCGGTGTGTCCGTATCCACCGTTTCCCTGGTGCTCAATAAACGCGATGTCGGGCGTGTCAAGCCCGACATCGCGCAACGCGTTCGTCAGACCGCCACCGATCTGGGGTATAAGCCCAATCCTCTGGCGCGAAGCCTTCGTACCAGCAAGACCCGCATCCTCGGGTTCATCAGCGAAGAGGTCGCGACCACTCCGTACGCAGGCGGCATCATTCTGGGCGCTCAGGATGCGGCCAGCACCTACGGCTATATGCTGATCACCGTCAGCACCGACGGACAGGCCAGCGAGGAAAGCGAGATCGCCGCACTGAAGCGGTACGGCGTGGACGGCTTCTTCTATTCGAAGATGTCGAACCGCATCGCCACCGTGCCGAAAAGCCTGTCCGATTATCCGGTCGTGCTGGTGGATGCCACCGACGCGAACAACACACTCCCCAGCGTCGAACCGGACGAATTCCAAATCGCCTACGATGCCACCAGTCGTCTGATCGAAGCCGGTTGCGAACGTATCGCCTATGTCGGCTGCTCCGAGAACATGATCGCCCAGGACGGTCGTCTTGCCGGCTACCGCGCCGCATTGGAAGGCACCGACCACGGTTTCGATGCATCGTTGGTATGTAACGTATTGAACAATGGTCCGGCCTTGCGTGCCGTGGATGCATTGTTCAATACGTACAATCCCGATGGATTCTTCTGTTTCAACGATGCACGCGCCTGGTATGTGTACGAGTGCGCCGCCCGCCGTGGTCTGACCGTAGGCAAGGATCTCTCGGTCGTTGGCGTGGATAACCACCGTGTGTTCGCCGAGACTTTGGAACCACAGCTGACCACCGTGGAACTGCCTCATTACGAGATGGGATATTGGGCCGCCTGCAAGCTGATCTCCATGATCGAAGGCAAACCGGTCGACACCACCAAATGGCCGCGAACCACATCTCCCCTGCCACCGCTTGACGCCCCGATTCCCGCGAAGATTCATTGCGCCCTGATCGAAAAGGGCTCTGTGGCCCGCTGACGCCCTGGCGCCCCACCCCGACGCAAGCCATCGACCATACTCACGACACGCCGAAGGGGTGGTATTGGCATACCCCACTTTCGGCTTCATTCCGGCAATTGTGTATATCCTTTGCGATTATTGGCGTCAATCGATTTACGTCAATCGATTGACGTGTTACACTTGAGTCAGTTCGCCACCCGACATGGCAGCTGGGAAGACGAACGGTAAACAATACAACATCAGCAAATAACAGCGGTGTCGCACGGCAGCGGCACCAAGAAGAGAAAAAGAGAAATCAATGGCAAGCTCAACTCGATCTGCATGGAAGAATCCTTCCTATCTGCAGAGCTCCTTTGGCATCTTCATGTTCTTCTGCTCCTGGGGCATCTGGTGGTCCTTCTTCTCCAGGTGGCTTACCGACCCGACCCACGGCCTGGGCATGACCTCCGCCGAGCAGGGCCAGATCTACTCCATCAACTCGCTGGCCACTTTGGTCATCATGTTCGCCTACGGCGCCATTCAGGACCAGCTTGGCATCAAGCGCAAGCTCGTCATCTTCATCTCCGCCGTAGCGGCACTGGTCGGCCCGTTCGTGCAGTTCGTATATGCCCCGATGCTCACCGCCGGCGGCGCAACCCGCTACGCAGGCGTGCTCATCGGCTCCATCGTGCTGTCCGCAGGCTTCATGGCCGGTTGCTCCCTGTTCGAGGCGGTCACCGAACGCTATTCCCGTAAGTTCGGCTTTGAATACGGCCAGTCCCGTGCCTGGGGCTCCTTCGGCTACGCAATCGTGGCGCTGTGCGCAGGCTTCCTGTTCAACATCAACCCGCTGCTCAACTTCTGGGTCGGCTCCATCTGCGGCCTCGGCATGCTGTGCGTCTACGCCTTCTGGGTTCCGTCCGAGCAGAAGGTAGAGCTCAAGAAGGAAGCCGATCCGAACGCCACGCCGACCAACCCGTCCTTCAAGGAGATGATCTCCGTCCTGAAGATGCCGACCCTGTGGGTGCTCATCGTCTTCATGCTGCTGACCAACACCTTCTACACCGTGTTCGACCAGCAGATGTTCCCGAACTACTACGCATCCCTCTTCTCCACCACTGAAATCGGCAACGCCACCTACGGCACCCTGAACTCCTTCCAGGTGTTCCTCGAGTCCGCCATGATGGGCGTGGTTCCGATCATCATGAAGAAGATCGGCGTTCGCAACTCCCTGCTGCTCGGCGCAACCGTGATGTTCCTGCGCATCGGCCTATGCGGCGTGTTCCACGACCCGATTTCCGTGTCCATCGTCAAGCTGTTCCACTCCATCGAGGTCCCGCTGTTCTGCCTGCCGGCGTTCCGCTACTTCACCCTGCACTTCGACACCAAGCTGTCGGCGACCCTGTACATGGTGGGCTTCCAGATCGCCTCGCAGGTCGGCCAGGTGATCTTCTCCACCCCGCTTGGCGCACTGCATGACGCCATGGGCGACCGTCCGACCTTCTTCACCATCTCCGCCATCGTGCTCGCAGCACTGGTCTACGGCACCTTCGTCATCAAGAAGGACGACCAGGAGGTCGGCGGCGATCCGTTCTACACCGACAAGCAACTCAAGGCAATGGAAGCCTCCAAGGCCAACGCCTGAGTCGCAAATCACGAATCGTAGAACGACCTGAAACGTGGTGCTCGAAGCGGTTTTCCCCTTTTGCCGCTTCGGGCATCATCACCATAACCAAACACATCAATCACATTCCCTCATGAAAGGCAATCAACGATGACTGGCTTCACCCCGGACGCACCGGTGCTCAACGAATTTACGAACCATGGCGAAGAGCTGGCCAAAGCCGAAGCGGGCGTGGCCGCAATGTTCGCCAAGCGCAACAACCGCTGGTATCCGAAGTTCCACATCGCCTCCAACGGCGGATGGATCAACGATCCGAACGGCCTGTGCTACTACAAGGGTCGCTGGCACGTGTTCTACCAGCTGCACCCATATGGCACCCAGTGGGGCCCCATGCACTGGGGTCACGTCTCCTCCACCGACATGGTCAACTGGAAGCGCGAGCCGGTCATGTTCGCCCCGTCTCTTGAGCAAGAGAAGAACGGCGTGTTCTCCGGTTCCGCGGTGATTGGCGACGACGGCGAGCTCAAGTTCTACTACACCGGCCATCGTTGGGCCAACGGCGTGGACAACACCGGCGGCGACTGGCAGGTGCAGATGCTCGCCGAACCGGATAACGACGAGTTGACCAGCGCTACCAAGCGCGGCATGATCATCGATTGCCCGACCGATCAGGTGGATCACCACTATCGTGATCCGAAGGTGTGGAAGACCGGCGACAAATGGTACATGACCTTTGGCGTCTCCTCCGCCGAGAAGCGTGGCCAGATGTGGCTGTTCTCCTCCGACGACATGGTGCGCTGGACCTATGAGCGCGTGCTGTTCGAGCATCCGGATCCGAACGTGTTCATGCTTGAATGCCCGGACTTCTTCCCGATTCGAGACGCGGAAGGCAACGAGAAGTGGGTCATCGGCTTCTCCGCCATGGGTGCGAAGCCGAGCGGTTTCATGAACCGGAACGTGAACAATGCCGGATACATGATCGGCACGTGGACCCCGGGTGAGGCTTTCCAGCCGGAAACCGAGTTCCGCCTGTGGGACTGGGGTCACAACTACTACGCCCCGCAGTCGTTCAATGACGGCAAGCGCCAGATCGTCTACGGCTGGATGAGCCCGTTCGTCGAGCCAATTCCGATGCAGGACGACGGCTGGTGCGGCAACCTGACCCTGCCTCGTGAGATTACGCTGGGTGCCGATGGCGACCTGCACACCGCTCCGGTCGCCGAGATGGAAGGTCTGCGCGAGGACACGTTCGACCATGGCGTGATCTCGCTGGGCGTCAATGGAGAGAAGACCATCTCCGATGACGCCGAGGCCGTCGAAATCGAAATGACCATCGATCTCAACGCCTCCACCGCCGAACGTGCCGGACTGAAGATTCATGCCACCGAGGACGGCGCCTACACGTATGTGGCATTCGACGCTCAGATCGGACGCGTGGTGATCGACCGTCAGGCCGCCGCACAAGGCGACCGCGGCTACCGCGCCGCACCGCTTTCCGATGAGGAGCTGGCCTCCGGTGAGCTCAAGCTGCGTGTGTATGTGGACCGTGGCTGCGTCGAAGTGTACGTGAATGACGGACGCCAGGCCATGAGCTCCTTCAGCTACGCATCCGAAGGACCGCGCGCCATCAAGCTTGTCGCCGAATCCGGCACACTTGAAGTCAAGTCACTCAAGCTTCACCACATGAAGTCCATCGGTCTGGAGTAAATCCCGAACCACACGGATCATAGTCCAGCGAAGAACCTACGCCGGAGGAATGGTAGCGGAAAGCGCCCATTCCTCCGGCGATTTCGTAATCTCCATATGTCCGCCGCGGTCCTCGATCAGACGCCCATACCGCGCCAAGCCGCTGCCATGCACCAAATCAGCATCACGGTTGGCAGGAGTATCGATAAGCGCTATGTGTACGGCGTCGTCTTCGATGCCGACAGTCAGCACATATCCTTCCGAAAGTTCGGCATGTTTGATGATATTGCCGTACAGCTCCTCCACGAATCCGGCAATCAGATCATCGCAGGCGACTTCGCCTTCGCCGGAGACGATCGTCCTTCCGGAACAGCCCAGTTTGGTAAGCCTACGTTCCATGAGCTCGGAAATATCCTGCAGTTTCGACCGCAATGTCACTCCATTCCGCATCGGTTGCGCCTTCGCCGAGCCGCGAGACCGCGCATCGCCAGAATCTTGAGAGTCCTCGTCCCGTTCGATCAGATCAATGACCCGATGCGTATGGGTCAGCGCATTCGCCGCAACGGACCGCAATTCACGCAGCTCGGCATCATCGGGAACATGCCCCTCGGCGATATCGCCGTCGATGCGCAACACCAGATAGGCCAGATCATTGGACACATGATCGTGGATGTTTCTCGCCGCACGGGCACGCCGCCGCCGCTGTTCCGCACGCATCCGTTCCAATTGCCCGTCATATCGTCGGCGCATGCAATAGCCGCCGAATACGAATCCAATCGGCAGCACGCACACCATAATCATCACCTGCCATGGGAAACCGGATGGCGTTACGATTTCGACATTCGCATCACCGCTGCTTCCGGAATCGCCATAGACATCATCCGTTTCAGCGGCCCCTTGTACTGCGGACCGTTCCGGCGACGATGCAGACGTTGCCATGAACGGCATGTCCGCATCATGTATCAGCGGCGCGATGCCTTCGCACATCATCAGCCAGGCGACCATCGCAAGCATCGCACATATGCCGGCGACGACCGCACGCCGGAATGCCATCACCGCCAACGAGACCAACATCAACGCAGTCAGGCCGACCGGCGTCACGCCAGCCACCAGGCATAGGGCGATCCACATCGCAACGGTCGCCATTGCGGCCCGTAGGGGAAAGCGAAGCATCAGCATCGCTACGCATGTGGCGAGAAGCACACAGCAGCCCAGCGGAATCCCGATCTCCCCGATCAGCATATGCCAGATGGCTTCCGCGGCCGAGCCCACGCCAAGTGATATCAGAGCGACCGTCCTCCACTTCATCAGAACTCATGCCTCCGTATGCAGATCGCGATGGCATGCGCCCTCGAGCGTGCGTTCAGTTTCATGGTCGCCCGTCGTTCGAAGGTGGCGACCGTCGCCACGCTTACACCCATTCGCCCCGCGATTTCCTTGGTATTCAGCCCATCCGCATAGAGTCGAAGCGTTTCACGTTCCTTGTTCGACAGTTTGCCCTGCCTGGCATACTGCTGATCTTCTATGTAGTTGCTGGCATCCTGCAAATCCATGAACCGCACTGCTTCGCCATTGGTCGCCTGCGTCGCTTCGAAAGTCCGCCCGCCTTCGACTCCGTCACATGCTTTGATCGGCATTCGATACGCCTTGCCTTGCGCCGCATCGCAAATGGCGTTCCTGAGATTCGCTATATCCGTTTTCGCGACCAGCGCCTGCATGCCGCTGAAGGCCGCCGCCTCCCGGAAGCTCGATACGGTGTAGGAGGTGACGCCCACGATGCCGACCTGTGAGGTGCGGGCCCGAATCGCGCGGCTGATTTCCGGACCGTCCGCACCCGCCATGGCCATATCGGTGACGAGCACATCCGGACGTTTGGCCGTGCTGACGCAACGACTGATCGCCACTGCACCTATGTCGGTGGTCCAAATCACTTCGAAGCCGGCATCAAGCCGTTCTATCAACGTTTTCATTACCGTAAGCGCATATGGGTCGTTGTCTACGATTCCGATTCGAATGGTCATGGCAGGCCCTTTCCTACGTTTCTATCATTATCCGAAATGCACGATGCCGGGCAAGTTGTCATTGAGGCTCTGACAAAAGATGACCTTCCACGCACGGTTCGATATGCTGAAAGCCAACAGACGGCAATCCGCCATTTCGAAGATGACAGGCGGGTCTCATACCAGGTACGAACACCAGACATATCGGCATATTGTAAAGGAAAGGACAAGCCATGAAGCGCATCGATCTGAAGGGCACGACCATAGTCACACCGAAGTCGGCGCAACGGAACAAGGCCGGCAGACGTGTCATCATCGCGATCATCGCGGCGGTACTTGCCATCGCAATCGTAGTGACGGGGGGATTCTGGTATTTCGCTTGGGGCGGACGTTACACGGTGGCCGACCTGTTCAGGCCAAAGGCAGTTGCGGCGAGCGATGCCGCGGTGGAGTCATCACGGTCGTTCGCCTACGAAAGCGCGGTGAAGTTCCTTGCCAAGCAGAAGAACGTCAACTACTCCCCCGCTTCGTTGCAGATGGCGTTGCTGGTCGCCGCGCAGGGAGCGAAAGGCGATACGCTGTCGCAACTGCAACAGGCGCTGGCCAGTGAGAAGCTGAGTGACAGCGATCTTACGTCGATCTACCGGTCGATTATCGGCAAACGCAGCGGCAAGTCACGTTTGGATGCGGCGAACTCGATATGGGCCCGTCGCGATCTTACGCTGAACAAGGACTACACCGATGCCGTACGACGTATCTTCGGGACGCAAGTCAAGCGCGTCAAGGCATTCGACAACGACACCAACAAGGCGATGAGCACATGGATCAGCGACCAGACTCGCGGCATGTTGAAACCCGAAATCGACACTCCCAAGAATAACGGCATGTCGATTCTCAATACGCTCTACGCCGACGGCCGTTGGAGCGACCCGTTCGACAAGGCATCCACCAAGAAGTCCACTTTCCACACGCTGCAGGGTTCGACGAGCACCATTGATTTCATGCATAAGACCTTCGAGACCGAACAGCATGCGGATGATGTCGACGCGTACACGAAAGGCGACGGCTGGCAACGCGTGGATCTTACGTTTGACAATGGCGGACGCATGAAGATTCTGCTACCGGACAACAACACACGGTTCAAGGCGTTGCGAGGTGACGCCGCCGCATTACGTAAGGCGTTCTCCGCCAAATCGAATGCGCAGAGCGATACCGAAGTCAATGTAAGCCTGCCGAAGTTCAGCATCGACAGTACGTTCGACAGTGATTCAATGATCAAGGCGATGCAAGAGATGGGCGTCACCGACGCCTTCAACGTGGATAAGGCTGATTTTTCTGGAATGTCGGATGCGCAGATGTTCATCGGAGCGATCGTTCAGGGCACGCGCATCGAAGTGACGGAGGCTGGGGCCAAGGCCGCGGCTTATACGCAAATCGATATGGAATTGGCGATGATGCCCGTCGAAACCGTCGATTTCAATGTAGACCGCCCATTCCTCTACGAATTCGACTCCCCTGACGGTCTGCCGTTGTTCATCGGCGCCGTGACCGAACTGTAAAACAGTCTGATTTCCACGGAAAGCGGCTTATTCATGACGCCCACGTATCATGAATAAGCCGCTTTCCGTGGAAATCCGCCATTTGCTGTTGGAGATAAGTCCCAATCCATCCGAAAACACGATAATGCACTCCGCACCATGGCCTATACTGGTCTGCCGGTAATGAACTTTTCTGACCGGAGGGCGGGCAGGCTCCTCACCTTACTGATTTCCCTCCGCCGGTCGCGTGGGCGCCCACTTTGGCGCAGAAAGCAAGGTGAACGATGGCTCAAACGCGCGTTCAACACATCCCTTCGGCTGGGAACAAGGCCTCCGCGACGGCGCCTGCGACTTCGGATTCCGTCATCATTACGGCACTGCATCGCTTCATGACAATCTGCACAAGACGTGTTCCCACGATTGCCGCAATCGTGTTGCTACTGGTGATCTGGGAGGCTTGGGTACGGTTCGGCCATGTGCCGAGCACGATGATCGCCGCTCCGAGCGAAATCGCACAGGCCACCGTCGAAACCTGGCCGACACTTTGGCCCGCAACGCAGGTCACGTTATTGGAAGGCACCGTCGGATTCCTGTTCGCCGTAGCATGCGGCATTCTGATTGGCATTCTCCTGTACTGTTCGCGCACGGCGAACGCCGCATTGTTTCCGCTGCTGTCGGCCGCGCAGACCATGCCGCTGATCTCAATCGCCCCGTTGTTTCTGATCTGGTTCGGTTTTGAGATTTCCGGCAAAATCGTAATCGTGACGGTTTTCGGCCTGTTCCCGATCGCGGTGCAGACGATTCGCGGACTCGAGGCAGTGCCGCAATTTTATTCCGATGTCGCGTTAACCTGCGGTGCGACGAAGACGTGGACCCTGTGGCATGTGAAGCTGCGCGTCGCCGCACGGCAGATCTATGGCGGCATCCGCGTCTCCGCAGCCTACATTTTCGCCACCGCCGCGACCGCGGAATATCTGGGCGCACGCAAAGGCCTCGGCATCTGGCTGCAGGCGGCATACAACTCGTTCCGCACACCGCTGATCTTCTCGGCCACACTGGTCATCATCGTAATCACCGGCATGCTCATGTGCCTGGTGAACCTGAGCGAACGCATCCTCCTCGGCCCCGCCGACGCCGACGAGGATCCGGATGCGGAGCAGTGAAACCCTCAGTTCCATCACACGTCACACCAACCCGTATAATGGGTGACGCTGTTAAGCCAATGTGTGGCAAACCGGCCATATTCCACCGCCCGCTGGGTATATCCATAGGGCACATAAGGAGTCGTCGGGGGCATTGGACGAGCGGAGGGCGTGGGCCCTTCGTACCGTTTTCTGCCCGAACTCCGCCCGCAGCACATCCCTAGAAAACGGTAGAGAAGCAAGATTCAAGGGAAATCACATCGTATGAAGAACAGCATCTTCAGCAAGTTCGCCGGCAAGGCAATCGCACTACTGGGCTCTGCGGCCATGGTTTTCAGCGTCTCCGCATGCGGCCAGAGCAACGACACCTCCGCCCAAACCGATTCGGATGGCCTGACCAAGGTGACGTTCATGCTTTCCTGGGCTCCGGATACCAACCATATCGGCGTGTACGTGGCTAAGAACAAGGGCTATTTCAAGAGCGTCGGCCTTGACGTGGATATCGTGGCCGTGGCGCAGGCCGGCGCCGAGCAGGCCGTCAACAACGGCGTGGCCGACTTCGCGCTGTCGAATCTCACCAACGTGAGCATGTATGCCGTCAAGGGCGCGAAGATCAAGCAGGTCATGCAGGTGCAGCAGAAGCCGAGCGCCATCTGGTGCTCGCTGGCGTCCAACACCGAGATCACGTCCCCGAAGGACTTCGACGGCAAGACCTTCGCCACCTTCGGCTCGAACGAATCCGATGCGGTGATTCGCCGCATGATCCAGACCGACGGCGGCAAGGGCACCTTCGACAAGGTGACCGTCGGCACCTCCACCTTCCAGACCCTGTCCAGCAAGAAGGCGGACTTCGGCGGCTTCTACGCCACTTGGGAGGGCGTGCAGGCCGACATGTACGGCCCGAAACTCAACTGCTTCACCGAACCCGATTACGGCGTGCCCGGCAATGCCGACACCATCGGTGTGATCGCCAGCGACAAGACCATATCCTCCAATCCCAATCTGGTGAAGAAGTTCGTCGAGGCCACCAAGAAGGGCTACGAATACGCATATTCCAATCCGGACGATGCAGCGGAAATCCTTGTGAAGGAGGCTCCTGATGCGAATCTCAAGCCCGCATTCGTCAAGAAGAGCATGAAGACGATCGTGGACGGCCAGTATTGGGGGGATCCGTCTAAAATCAAGGACGGTTCGTTCGTGTTCGGCACGAACGACACCGAAGGTGCGCAGGAGTATTTCGACTTCCTCGCGCAGGAGGACGCCTACACCGATTCGCACGACAAGGTGATTCACGAGGCTCCGCAGGCCGATGATCTCGCCACCGACGAATTCCTGAAGTAGGTAACGACATGCGCCTTCGTGCCGAATATGCGGAACACGCTTGGAACACGCGTGATAACACTGCATGTTCGGCACGTCTTCTACGGTATCGATTCGGTACAGTGAATGCATGACCATACAGTCTGAAGAACCCATGAACGACCGCAAACTGATTCTCGACGTGGACACCGGCATCGACGATGCCTTGGCTTTGGCGTATCTTGCGACTTTCGATGATGTCAACCTGCTCGGCGTGGTCGGTACATACGGCAATGTCGCGATGGGAAAGGCCATTCGCAATACGCAGTATGTGCTGGAGCGGTTGGGGCTCCGGCACATTCCAGTGATGCGCGGATCGTCGCATCCATCTTGGGCTGCATCATTCATTCCTGATGCCGGCTGTGCGCAGTTCCACGGCACGGACGGATTGGGAGGATTCGGGCCAGACGCTTCCGCACTTGCCGGAATGTCCGATTCTGGCGAAACGGACATTCCGGCCACTCCCGCACCCACTTGCGTGTCCGATTCGGCCGAATCGGACATGCGCAGTCTGATTTCCGTCGGCGGCTATGACGTGCATGACCCGCACGCGAATCCTGCCGCTGATTCGTTTTCACTTACCTTCTCCTCCCCCGATGCCGCAAACGTCCCTTGCTCCCCTGTCCTGTCGGAAGGCGTGCGTTTCATCATTGACACGGTCCGCCGATATGGCCGTAACGTCACGGTGGTGGCCACCGGCCCACTAACCGATGTCGATATGGCTCTTACCGCAGCACCGGACATCGCCGGCAGACTGCGACTGGTGATGATGGGCGGCACACTCACCCAGGAAGGCAACTGTTGGGATCTGATCGCCGAAACGAACATCATCCAAGATCCCGAAGCAGCGGACCGTGTGTTCCATTCCGGCGCGGATATCACCATGATCGGTTTGGATGTAACGCACCAGTGTCTGCTGGGCGGCATGGCCACTCGACGTTGGAGGGAGACTGCCGACCTGCGGGCGCATGCCAGGCTGGATCCATCGGCATCCTTGGAAGGCGTTGCATGCTCACATCGCTTATCCGACCCAGGCACGCTGCGATTCCTTGCCGATATCGCTGACTTTTCCATCGCCGCCAATCTCAGGGCCGACGCACGCCTCTTTTCCGCGGGCATGCCACTGCATGATCCGCTCGCCGCAGCCGTCGCCATCGATTCGACGTTGGTCCGCTGCCTTGACCTGCCGATGAAGGTCGAGACGAAAACGGGTGACTTCCACGGTACGCGCGGCCGTACCGTCGGCGATCCGGAGGGCCTGATCAATCCGCAGGCGCCCCGCATCCATGTCGCATTGCATGTCGATGCCGAACGCTTCGTAGATGAATTCGCGAACCGTATCGACGGCATCCGGCGTTAGTCGTGCTGTACCGGCACGGCACTTGGTGGTTCGTTCGGACGAAATTTGGAAGATGGTGGTTTGTTCGGACGAAATCAGCCCGGATTTCGTCCGAACAAACCACCAATTCCGTAGAAACGTCTGAACACACCACCATCAGCCATAATTAGCCGCACGATTCCCGCCTTGGCACACGCGCACTCTCCAATCGCCGCGTCAGGGTTCGAGCATCGTCCAAATCCGTGTAATACATACGAATCATGTCCACGCCTTGCTTGCCCAAACACCGCTGCCGATCGCGCTCCTCATCGACAACCTGCCTAATCGTGCGTCCCGAGGTCATCGACGGATCCACATATTTTCGTACCCCATCAAATTCCCCGGCGATCAACGTGCCGTCCTCGCGTTTCCACAGGAAATCCACCCTATGCATATGACCGTGACGATTCGAGCAGGGAAACTCAGCCTGAATCCAATGCACAGGAAATCCCAACTCATCCAATACCGCACGGCATTCCGATTCTCCGCCGTTCTCGCTGCCACCATTGCCCTTGGCGATTACGGAGCGAATGCGTTCCCTGCCGCGCAGCATCGGAAGAGCATCCGCATACGCCAGCAACGACTCGATCGTGATTCTTCCCTGACGCAACGCGGAATCAATCGGTGCCAACGCGTAGCGAAACGGCATCATCGCGGCGCAATCGACAAGCGTGCGCTGGATTGACGTCACATGCACGCCGTCAATGACTACGGCATCGGGATCATTGAGAACGTGATACCGCACGTTCGCCTGGCTTTTAGAACGACGGCACCGATCCACTGCGACATGAATCGGAGACAGCTGCCGGTATGAGCATTCCAAACCGTGCATGACCGCCGCGCTTGCCCCGCAGAACAACCATTGTTCATGCCATTGCCCCAGCGAACGGATGACATGTCGCAACCGTTCATGCTGGTCAAGACGCTCCCAATACTCCTTGACCGCATATAGACCGCGATATACCCGCACAATACTGCCTTGCTTGACACGTCGCGAAACCACCTTGACATCCGTATCCCAGAACGGACGCATGCAACGTCGCTCCTGCTGCGCCTTCGCAATCAGGAGATTCAAAGAACAGTGCGCTTCTTTTTCACCCATTTGCGCAGTCTAAACGACCTGACCATGTCAAGACAAGTTGACGGTGCGGTCGGAAGGGCCGGGCTAAGGCACACGTGTGCGGCTCATTCGGACGAAATCAGGGAATTGGTGGCTCGTTTGGACGAAATCGGCCCTAATTTCGTCCAAACGAACCACCAATTTCACGGAAACGTCCGAATGAACCGCCAAGAATGCCCGGCAGATTCCAAAACGCTTGGTGAAATCCTACTTCTTAACCCCACCGAACCGGCGGTCACGGTCAACATAGTGGCTGATGGAACGCCACAACACCTCACGGCCGCAGTCGGGGAAGAGCTCCGGCACGAAGTCGAGTTCGGCGTAGGCGGCCTCCCACGGCAGGAAGTTGGAGGTGCGCTGTTCGCCGGAAGTACGAATCACCAGATCGCAATCCGGAATGTCCGGATTGTACAGGTGATCGGCAATCATCTTTTCAGTCACACGGTCGCCGGAAATCCTGCCGTCACGCACCTCACGCGCGATGGCTGCGCAGGCGTCGGCGATTTCGGCACGGCCTCCATAATTCAGGCAGAACACCACATCGATGGTCTTGTTGTTCCTGGTGCGCTCCTGCGCCACCTCAAGTTCGTCGATGACGGACTTCCACAGTTTCGGGCGGCGACCGGACCAGCGCACGCGTACGCCCCACTCGTCCATCTGCGCCACACGACGGTGGATGATGTCACGCGAGAAGCCCATGAGGAAGCGCACCTCCTGCGGCGAGCGCTTCCAGTTCTCAGTGGAGAACGTGTACAGCGACAAGTAGCGTACGCCCGCCTCGATGGCACCGGCAATGGTGTCGAACACCACCGGTTCGGCGGCCTGATGGCCGTCGGTGCGGATCAATCCGCGCTGCTGCGCCCAACGACCGTTGCCGTCCATGATTACGCCCACATGGCGCGGTACCTTGTTCTTCGGGAAATCGGGAATAATCGACGGATCGGAAAAAGGAGCCGCCGGAATGTCAAGCGACTTGTAGTCCACGTTCTCAAAAGCCATACCCGCTAATCTAGCAAGCGCAGCGAACGAATCGGCCGCTCCAGATAGTACTCGCCCCATTTTTCCACCAATTGGCGGGTTTCGGCGGTCAGTGGTGCCGTATCCAACTCTCCCCAATCGCCGTCGACCAGCGCCTGCATCTGGCAGAGTGTGTTCCAAGGAATCAGCATGGATTCCGGAGTGTGGTCGGCGGAGCACATCACGCCACCGGCTGGAATCGAAAAATACCAGGTCTTTCCGGCATCGATCGGATCTCCGCAGACCACGCACGCACGCAAGCGCGGAGTCCATCCTGCAAGTGCCAATGCCCGCATCACATAGGAGTCTCCGATCGCATTCGAATCATGCGCATGTTTGGCAAGCGCATTCAACGCGCCCAACACCAGCCGGTACTGCATCGTCATACGCTCATGTTCGCCGGCCACGAGTTTGTCGGCGGTTTCGGCGATCACATTGGCTGCGGCATAGGCGCCATAGTCGGCGCAGATCGGTCCGGCATAGGCGGAAATCGATTCGGCCTGTGAGATCACATCAAGGGAGCGGCCTTCGGCTACCAGCACATCCACACGCATGAACGGTTCCAGACGACCGCCGAACCGTGATTTGGTACGGCGCACACCTTTGGCAACGGCACGGATCTTGCCGTGGTCGCGTGTCAACAAGGTGATGATGCGATCGGCTTCACCGAGTTTTGCCGTGCGCAGCACGACCCCTTCGTCCTGATACAACGGCATGATGTGCACCTCCTTTCCGGATAATCGCCCTGCGTTGTCTCTTCCGGCCCCAGCGGATACTTCAGTAGATGAACAGTCCCCAGAAGGCGAAGACCAGCAGCACGTCCAGCATGGCGATAGCCGTCAGCCAGAACAATATGCGACCGAATCGTGTGGAGGCAAGCACCGGCTGCCGGCCGGAGACTATTTCCCTGATGGCGCCTTGACGTGGCGGCCATTGCGCAAGACCTCGACTGCCCGCCACTTCGATCAGTCTCATGAACACACGCGACCACGCCCAGACCACGGCCACGCAGACAATCTGGATGACGGGCCAACTCCAATACATCATGCCCGGATCCTCGGCTGGCGCACTGCCCCATGCCAATTTGACCACGCCCATGATCACTTCGCCCAGGCCCGCGAAGAACAATACCAATGTGGCCATGGTGGCGATGGTCAGCGTGACCAGCGCATTGCCGAAACCATGAGCGAACCCTAGGCGGTAACGACGCCGATGTGCGCGAGCCCAAATCTTACGGATCAACACCGCCAGCCATACCACCGCAATCGCCAGCAGCAACAACAGCATGCTGACATGCAATACGACCAGATAGATGGTCGGGCCTCGATTCGCCTTCAACTCGAGCGGTACCGCAATCGACTGGTACAGTTCGGCTCCGGCAACGCGTTCACTGGTCTGTGTCAGACCTTCCGTCGTGCCGACGGCCCAACTGATCACATCATTGACATAGTCGTCGGCGAACGGCGTGCCGGTGTTCGCCTCGTCCCCCAGGCGCAACACATGATTGGCGATCGGGTAGCTGCGTACGGTCACGTCCCAGTTGCCGGCCTTGTGCGCCATATCCACGATTTTTTCGGTGCCTTCGACCTGTGCGGTCATCACATCCTTGGTACCGTAGGCCACCAGCGTCGGTATCGAATAGGCCTGCGGCACCAGCGTCTCGATATCGAAATTGGTCAGTCCGAACAGTTCCGGATCGATGTTGAAGGCGCGACGCACAATCGACTGGTAGCCGTCATGCGCGCCAACCAGCGCGAAATCCTGCGCGGCGAGAAATCCCAACGAATGTCGTGGCGAGTAGACCATGGGGCTGAGGAGCACCTGAAACGCCACGTCATGATCCTGCTGCAGCAGATATGAGGAGATCCATGTGCTTTCGGAAGTCGCATAAATGCCGACCTTCGTCTCGCTCACATTGTCGAGGGAGCGCAGATATGTGATGACCTGATCGTAGATGGCGGCCGATCCCGGATAATCACGAGTCGCATCATTGGTGGACCACACCGGCTTGTCGAGCACGGCTGTGACGAAGCCAGCGGAGGACAGATCGTAGGCGATGTCGCCGAAGGAATTGTCGCAGGTTCCGTACCCGGCTCCGTGCATGAAAACTACGCCGGGCCGATTGCCGCCGGCGCCTTTCGGTTCACGGATGAGCACTTTGATTTTTTGGATTTCCCCAGTGGATGGCTGTTTCGCGTCGATGGTGATGTAGCGTTGACTCACCTCATAGTCGCCCTGTTGGGCGACGGCCTTGCCGGTCGTGTCGCCGAAGGTGATCGCAGTATCGGACGCCAGTGTTTCGATGGTCTGTCCGGTCGGTTCGTAATTCCACGTGGTCGCGGTCAGATTCGAGATGGAAACCAGAACACCCAGCAGAATAATGAAGATGGGCAGGCTTACCATCAACCGTCTGCCGCGCGACCATGCCCGCGCCGGGCGAGCGGTTTGAAGCTGACGTTCCTGATGTGACACGCCGTTCATTCTACCGACTCCGGCTGAGATGACCTTCAGTGCGTAACGGGTACGACCACCGGTCCGGTGGCGTTGACCGGCACCTGACCGTCGCTTTCCATCTGTGCGGCGATATCCTGCGCCTTGGTGAGCAGGGTTTCGACGATCTGGTCTTCCGGCACGGTCTGGATGACTTTGCCTTTGATGAAAATCTGTCCCTTGCCATTGCCTGAGGCCACGCCCAGATCGGCTTCGCGAGCTTCGCCGGGGCCGTTGACGATGCAGCCCATTACGGCCACGCGAATCGGCGCGGTGATATCCTTCAGCCCCTCGGTCACGGCATTGGCGAGCTGTATCACATCGACCTGCGAACGGCCGCAACTCGGGCAGGAAATGATGTCGAATTTGCGTTGCCGCAGTCCCATGTATTCGAGCAGCTTGCAGCCGACCTTCACTTCCTCGACCGGCGGAGCGGACAATGACACACGAATCGTGTCGCCGATACCCTCCGCCAGCAACGCGCCGAACGCGAGACACGACTTGATGGTGCCCTGCCATGCCGGACCTGCCTCGGTGACGCCGAGGTGCAACGGCCAGTCGCCTTTGGAGGCAAGCAGACGGTAGGTTTCGACCATGGTGATCACATCATGGTGTTTTACGGAGATCTTGAAGTCATGGAAGCCGACGTCCTCGAACATGTGGGCTTCTTTCATGGCGGAGGCGACGAGCGCTTCCGGGGTCGGACCGCCGTATTTGGCGTACAGTTCCTTGTCTAGCGATCCTGCGTTCACGCCGATGCGCAGGGAGATGCCCGCATCGGTGGCCGCCTTGCAGATGGAGGGACCGACTTCGTCGAATTTGCGGATGTTGCCCGGATTCACACGTACCGCGGCACAGCCGGCATCGATGGCCTGAAACACGTATTTGCTTTGAAAGTGAATGTCGGCGATGATCGGAATCGGCGATTTCCTTACGATTTCCGGCAAAGCGTCGGCATCATCCTGGCTGGGCACGGCCACACGCACGATATCGCAACCGGCTGCGGTCAGCTCAGCGATCTGCTGCAGGGTCGCGGGAACATCGGCTGTGAGCGTATTGGTCATGGACTGCACGGAGATCGGCGCTCCACCGCCGACAGGCACCGGCCCCACCATGATACGGCGGGATTCGCGGCGCGGGTGCAGCGGACTTTCGCTGATGGCGGCTTCACCGGTCTTGCGGAACGGCTTTTCGATTTCTGGCATCGTCAATAATCCTTGTAAGTCAAAGCATCGTCGGCGGAGCCGACGAAACCACTACTGAGCAAACCACTACTTATTTATCAGTTCGTCGGCACGACGGCGAGCTTCATGTTCGAGTTGGCTCATTTCCTCCACGGATGCGAACAGCGGATTACCTCGCATTTCACAGTCCATGTCGTCAAGCACCTCTTTGACGGTATCGACGATGCCAAGGTACGGTAGACGATGCTCCAGGAAGGCATGCACAGCCTGTTCGTTGGCCGCGTTCAGTACCGCGGTATGCTTTTCGGACGCCTCAAGGCAGTGGCGTGCAAGGTTTACGGCCGGGAACGCCTCATCATCAAGCGGTTCGAAGGTCCATGTGGCAGCCTTCGTCCAATCACAGGCCGCAGCGACATCGCCAAGTCGTTCCGGAGCGGAGAGTCCCAACGCGATCGGCAGCCTCATGTCCGGTGGCGAAGCCTGCGCAATGGTGGCGCCATCACGGAACTCGACCATCGAATGCACGATGGACTGCGGGTGCACGGTCACCTCGATGCGGCTTGGCGGCACGTCGAACAATCGGCTCGCCTCAATCACTTCCAAGCCCTTGTTCATCAACGTGGACGAGTTGATGGTCACGACCGGCCCCATATGCCAAGTCGGATGGTTCAATGCCTGCTCGGGCGTGATGTCGATCATTTGATTGCGCGTCCGACCGCGGAACGGACCGCCGGATGCGGTTACGACCAGTTTGGACACCTCGCCATGCGTGCCGGAACGCAGCGACTGCCAGATGGCGGAATGTTCGGAATCGACCGGGTTGATCTGCTGCGCACGAACCTGCGCGTCGAACAGCAGGTGACCGCCGGCCACCACGGATTCCTTGTTCGCCAATGCAAGCTGGGAGCCGGACCGCAGCGCCGCAATGGACGGCTCAAGACCAATCGAACCGGTAATGCCGTTGAGTACCACATCGGCACCGGAACCGGCCATATTCACCACGGCTTCGGGTCCGGCGGTCACTTCGACATGTGCAGCTCCCGCCTGTGCCAGAGCATCACGCAACGGTTGCACGGCATGCTCGTCGAATACGGCCACGCTTGAAACGTGAAACCGCGCGGCCTGCCGGGCAAGCAGGTCCACATGCGCACCGCCGGCCGCCAAACCGACCACGTCGAAGCGATCGGGATGGCGTGAGATGACGTCGAGGCCCTGCGTGCCGATGGAACCGGTGGATCCAAGAATTACGACTGTTGAAGTCTGCATAAGCTATGCGTTTTCTCCAGTGTTGATAGATGCGACAATCCGATGATCGACCGACGACAGTTGCCGATCAGTCATCGAATGTCGGGAAGGACAGATCGGGAATGTCGACGTTCAGGCCATGCGAATCACCGGGGAACAGCGGCGAAACCTTCGATTCGTCCTTCTTCTCCTCGGTCTTGCCCGCATCCTCCACAGTAGGGGCCTCAGGCTTCGTGGCGGTTCCGGCGGGTTCAGCCGGTGCCGCCGAAGGTGCGGAAGCGCTCGAAATGTCAATGGACGGAGGAACCGGCGTATGCTGGGCGGCCAACAACGAGGTCATGGAGCTCAGGTCGAGAGCGTCGGTGTTGACCTGTGGCACGCTTGGGACGGACAGATCCGGAACATACGGCGCAGACGAGGTTTCGGCCGGGGACGGCTCGTCGGTCGATTCAGCCATATGGGCCAAAGCGGCCAGCGAGGAATCGGCAGCGGGCTCAGCCGGTTTGTAGGCCGGGGCCGCAGGAGCGAAGCTCGGCGGCATATCAGAAACGGGAGCTTCGGCGTTCGCGTCTTCCTCGGCCTTGTTTTCCACGGAGGCGCGAGTGACGGACGGTTGGAATACCGGAGGTACGGATGGCGGGAGCGTCGCCGATGTCTCCGCCTCCGGCGTGCTGACGGGAGAGATGGCCGGAGCCGCGAAAATCTCACGTTCGGCCTTGTTAAGCGCATCGAACGACTCGCCCGGCTTCGAAGCCGTTTCGTCGTCATGTTCCGTCGTCATCGCAGGCTTGGCGAACAGCGGAGCGATCAACTGGGTCTCCTTGGCATCGGAGGAGGCCGACGTCTGCTGCGAGGTTTCAGCGGGCTCGCCTACGAAATCGGCCACGCGGGCGTATGACTCCAGACGGGTCAGCAGCTGCACGCATGAACTCAGGTAATAGTCCACCTGACGTTCGTCATAACCCCGCTTGCCCTTGCGTTGCGTGAAGATCACGTTGGCGACGGACGTCGAATTCAGATCGACGAGATGCTTGGCATCCTCACGGGAGATCTTTTCGATGTCAAGTTCGGAAGCGGCTTTCGCCATGCTCTGGTCGATGATGCGGTCGACCTGCTTGCGGTCGTAGGACGGCGTCTTCGGCTCCCCCGACTTGAAACGTTCGCCGGCCGCACGCTTGGCATGTTCGTCGAGCTGACGGTATAGCGCCTCGGTCTGGGCCTTCCAGGCCACCCGGCCATGCTGAGAGATCTCCCACGTGGTCTGCTTGTCGACTACGGCACGTTCCAGACGGGCCAGAGCCGCGTCGACCTGGGCAATCACATAGCCGCCCTTCACCAGATCGAACGAGACATTCTGAATGTCATGCTGGGTCAGCTGAACGCCTTCGCTCTCATACAGCATGTGCGCACGCTCCAAAAAAGCGTCCACCTGCGCAGGGTCATACCCCCACTTGCGCTTTCCGGTGCGAGCGACTCCAGATGCGTTCCTACCGGCTTCAGGTTCCTGCGCCATTGGCTATCGACCTCCTACAGACAGTATTCAACGTCATCACTTTACGTGATTGATTCGACGCCCATGCGATTTCATGCAAAATGTCGCGGAAACAACACGCGAAACACGTCAGAACATACCTGCGGGGGCTCGCGCGACTCGCCCGACACGCGATGCACGACGCACCATACGGTACAGTAGAGCGTTGCGGGCGATTAGCTCAGTTGGTTAGAGCGCCACCTTTACACGGTGGATGTCGGGGGTTCGAGTCCCTCATCGCCCACGGTTTCCTGCAATCATCCGTGAATGGGCATTCTTTTGCCCCCGTATGCGCGTATCCCCTTACGGCAAGAGATTGTTCTATTGCCTGTTGTAATCGCATTTATGGCACTGTGCCATCATATTGTCACTGCTTTCCCGTTGAAAAATACCAGCCCATTTGCAGATATTCTGAAGAATCGGCACCACTGATTTTCCTCTGTCCGTTAAGGAATATTCCACCCTCGGCGGTATCTCATCGCGCTGTTTGCGAACAACAAGACCATCGTTGATGAGTTCCTTCAATGTGGAGGAAAGCACGGCATCGGTAACAATGAAGGTGCAAGCTTATCTTGAAATCACCATGGTCATCAATCCGGAAAACCGTCCGGCCGCGGCAAAAGTCTACACTGACTATCGTCAGCCGTTCCTTGACACCATCGAAGGTGCCCTGACAAAAGAGCTCCTTATTCGCGACGAGGACGTTCAGGTTATCCACGGTTTCGACAGCATGGAGCATGCAAAGGCATACCTCGAAACCGATTTGTTCAAGAACGATGTTTTCGTCGGGCTCAAGCCGACTTGGGCCGCTGACCCTGATGTGCGCTTCTACGAAGTTGCATAACCATACCTTTTGGCCCCTGTAGAGTTCCGTTGCCTACGTCACCGGCAACGGAACTCTACAGGGGCCAAAAAAATTGTAGAAAACGTCCGTAACGGACAAGCCGACCTGTTCCATCAATGAAAAATGGCTTGAATCCTATTGGAGTCAAGCCATGGAGCATCGTGTTCACGGTGCATGCCGCACTTGCGGCAGACGCTCATTCGTCTGACGCACACCGCCCGTGTCGAGCGGAAGTCTTATCTGCCTTTGCCGAAGGCGCGCAGCCGGATACCGTTCCAATCGGAGCTTACGGTCAGCGGCGTCGCAGCATTCATGCCTGCGGTCTTGGCCGCGGACTGCACCGTGCTTGAGCTTGCGGCGCCCGGACGTCCCGGTTTCGGGGTCAACACCCACAACGGGCCATCATCGCCAAGAACCGCATACGCGTCGACGATGGTATCGGACAGCTCATCCTCGTCGTCGCCGTCACGCCACCAGATGATTACGCCATCGACAGCGGAATCATAGTCCTCGTCGACCAGTTCCTCACCGGTCAGTTCCTCGATCTTGGCGCGGATCGAGTCGTCCACATCATCGTCCCACAGCCATTCCTGTACCAGGTCGCCGGCTTGGAAACCGAATTCTTCAGCGTTATCAGATGCCGTTTGGTTCACGTTCGCCAATATACCAACACAGCTCGAACATATACGTTACGAACGCTGGAATTGCTCACTGTTCGAGATTGCATCCGCACTGATTGCGCCTCTACGATCCGATCACCCGCTACTCGGCCTTGCACCCCGAAAGAGATGAGCCCTTCCCGTCGCGGATGGCAATCAACGCCTGATATGCCTCGTCAAGGGTCGAGACCTTCACCACATTGAGTCCGTCGGGAATATGACCTACCACACCGTCGCAATTGGATTCGGGCGCCAGGAACCAGGTGGCCCCGTCACGTTTCGCTCCGAGCATCTTCAGGCGGATGCCACCGATCGCACCGACCTTGCCCTGATCATCCATCGTGCCCGTTCCGGCGATGATGTTGCCACCAGACAGCCGTTCGCCGGAGATCTTGTCAATCAGACCCAACGAATACATCATGCCGGCGGAAGGCCCGCCGATATCATCGACATGCATGGTGACCTTCGCCTGTGAGACGTCATAGCCCTTGTCTTTGAGGAAGTTCAGGGCCGCGGTGGTGGCGGAATCCTGCGAAGAAGCCATTTCCTTTTCGCTGCTGCTCTTGTATTCCTCGGTAGTCTGTCCGACCGGAACCACGGCCTCGCGCGGCATCACCGTGGTATGAGGATCGGCCCAGCCCCACAGCGCCTGCGCATTGGTGACGGGATATCCCGGCACGCCTGAGGCGTTGACGGTCACCAGCAACAGCTGACCGGAATCCTTATGGGTCTTGACCCCCGATACGGCGATGACCTGCTTGCCGCCGGACTCGCCAAGCACGTTCTGCGTGGGGCCGGGCGTTTCGACCACATAGGCACTGGGCAATACCATCACCAGCACACACAGGACCACGGTGAACATTCCCGTGAGATAGCGCCATGAACGGGCCGCGAAGAAGCCATCCACGCGCTTGCCGATGCGGTTGAGTGTGCTTTTGGCGTGAAGTTGACGTGTTACATGCATATTGGGCATACCTCCCATAGTATGGAAGCATCTGAACTTAAGAAAAACATGCAGAAAGCAGGGAACGGCATGGACGAGAATGCGATCCGCCAGTGGCTTATCGAGTGCTTTGGTCCGATTCAAGGTGAAATGGCTTGGAATCAGCTTTCCAACCTTCCCGATGAGATTCGCGAACAGCTGCTCAGCCAGGACCCCAGCAAACTGCCGAATCCGGCCGAAGTGCAGTCCCTCATGCAGGCCTTCACCGCCGGAGGTCTCAATACGATGGGTGACATGCAACGCACGGTCGAGGAAGGCCCGATCAATGTGAAGCTGGCGAAATCGCTGGCTTTGCAGCAGGCGAACGACTCCGGTTCCGAAGGCAGCGTCAGTGCCGGCGACGGTGAAATCGCACGCAAGGCGATCAGCGAGGCGAATCTGTGGCTCGACACCGCCTGCGAATTCAATCCGGCTCCCGGCGAAACGCAGGTACTGACCCGTGCAGGCTGGGTCGAAGGCACCATTGACGCTTGGGCGCAGTTTGCCTCGCCTGTGGCCCAGTCCATGAACGATGCCCTGGCCTCCGTAATCGCCGACCGTCTGGGAGGCGCCGTCCAAGGTGAAATCGCCGGCATGTTCGCCGGACCGGTGCCGATTCCGATTCCGGAAGGCATGAAGGATCCGGAGCAGCTGATGAAACTGCTCGGCAACACGTCCTTCGCCATGCAACTCGGGCGCGCCGCCGGAGATCTGTCCCATGAGGTGCGCGGTAGCTTCGACCAAGGCATCGCACTGCTGAAGAATCCTTCCGGCGCGTTGATTGCGCAGAACGTCGTGGAATATGCGAAGTCGCTCGACATCGATGTGAACGAGGTCATGGCATTCCTGGCATTGCAGGAGCTGGCCCATGCCCGCCTGTTCGCCGCCGTGCCGTGGCTGATGCCGCGTTTTGAAGCGTTGATCGGTAAGTATGCGCGCGGCATCGATATCGATCTCGATGCCATGGAGGAGCAACTGCGAGACGCGGGCACCATGGATCCGGAATCGATGGCCGATGCAGTCAATCTCACCAAGGTCGGCATTCCGGACACTCCGGAACAACGGCAGGCGATGGCTTCGTTGGAGACGCTGCTGGCTCTGGTCGAAGGTTGGGTTGACGCCGTGGTCTGGCGCGCCGGCATGGCCCACATTCCGCATATCGAGCAGCTTCGCGAGATGCTTCGCCGTGAACGCGCCATCGGCGGTCCGGCCGAACGCACCTTCGAAAATCTGCTGGGCATGCAGCTACGACCGAAGCGCATGCGCGAAGCGGCGGCACTATGGGAGAGCATCGGAGCACAGGAAGGCCCCGAGGCTCGCGACGCGAAATGGTCCCATCCGGATCTGCTGCCGCAGTTGCCCGGTAACGACGCGTTGACAGGCGCGGCATCGCAGGTCGGCCATCCCGCTGAATCCGCCAACCCGCCCGCAGACAGCGAGGCGGAGAACAACGCTCCGGCCCCGGAGTCCGGCACCATCGACTGGGATGCGGAACTCAGCAAGCTTCTCGACGAGGAGCAGGGCGACGGCGGAGAGCGGAAAGAACAACAGTAAGGCCTTCCGCCAATTCAGGACACGTCAGCTCAGGAACCGGCTGACCCGACGGCCTCGACCATCGTTGAGGCCGTCTTTGGAGCGTGCATACGACAGATGCAGGGTGTCTTCGGCGCGAGTCACGCCCACGTACAGCAGACGTCGTTCCTCCTCCAGCTGATCGCCGTCCTGCGGCGAACCGTATGGCAGGAGTCCTTCGGAACAGCCGATCAGGAACACATGCTTGAATTCCAGGCCTTTGGAGGCATGGATGGTGGAGATGGTCACACCGTTCATGTCCGAGCCGACACCCAACGCCTCCAACATGGCCAGACGCGTCTGCGCGTCATCGGCGAGCGCGGAGTTCTGCCATCCGCTATCCCGGCGCATGCGATAGCGCAGATGCTGTTCCTGCAATGCTTTGCAGAGGATCTGTTGCTGCGCGTTGATACGGGTCAGAATCGCACAGTCGGAAGGAGATACCCCCTGCGAGGCGAGTTTGGCTATGCGCATGGCCACGCCCTGCGCCTCTTCCGTATCGCTGGCGTATACGGTCTGTGTGACCCTCGGGCCTTGTTCCCGACCGGATTGCAGGACAAGATAGTCGTCCCGCTGCGGTGACGCTTTGAGTACTCGATTGGCGTAGTTCACGATCTGCGGTGTGGAACGATAGTCTCTGTTCAGGCTGATATCGGCCGAAAGCGGGCCGAATTCACCGGCGAAGTCGAGCAGACTGTAGCTGCTGGCCCCGGCAAACGAGTAGATGGTCTGCGCGGGGTCGCCTACCACGCAAATGTTGCGGTTGCCGCTCAGCCATCGTGTCAGCAGGCGGTGTTGCAGTGGCGAAACGTCCTGGTATTCGTCGACGGTGAGCCATCCGATGGATGAGCGGATGGCGGCTGATGCTTCGTCATAGCTCTCCAGAACATGGCATGCGATGAGCAGGATGTCGTCGAAGTCGATTTCGCCGCGCGCCGTCTTTTCGGTTTCGTATGCCTGATACACGTCCGTGAACTGATCGGGTTCAAGCCCTGCCGGAGGTTGTCGATGCGTGGCTGCGCACACGCGTTGGTAGTCGTTCGGTGCGACCAGGGAGATCTTGCACCAGTTGATTTCCGCCTGTAGATTGCGTACCGTTTCGTCATCGACCTGCATGGTGGTGACTCTGCGCAGCGAACGCGCCACTAATTCCCTTGGCTGCCTGCTGATGTGCGGAAACGGTCCTTCGCACAGGTCGGGCCATACGCGACGGATTTGATGCAATGCCGCGGAATGGAACGTTGCGGCCTTGACCGCGCCGTCGACTTCGAGTTGCGACAGTCTGGAACGCATTTCCGCTGCGGCCTTTACGGAGAAGGTCACGGCGAGTGCACGCCGTGGATCCCATTCTCCGGTGGCGCATGCATAGGCGATACGGCGCGTGACGGTACGGGTTTTGCCCGCCCCTGCGCCTGCGATGATGCGTACGGGTCCGTTCACCGTCGTGGCCGCGGCCCGTTGCGCATCGTCCAGCCCTTCAAGAATCGTCTCTGCGGATGCGTCCATATGCACCATTGTGCACCCTCGCATGCCATGGAGGTCATCAACGTCGGCAAGTCGGTGTTGTTTTACGCCTTTACGCCTTATGTGTATTAGTGTTGACCTTGTGACCGAACGAAGCAAACTCATGATGGCTGCCCTGACGAGCGCGGCGATGCCGAATATCGCCGTGGCGGGCGTACGTGGCAGCGAACAGACCAATTCGACCGACGAGGGTTGCGGCATCGATCATGCCGTGGTCCAGGACGCCGCCGGCAAACTGTATGATGTTTTCGCATCCAACACCGTGGCTGGCCGTAAGCGTCTCGCGGGGCGTGTGCGTGCCGCGCAGACGTTGCATCAGGCACGTGAGCTGGCCGGTCTGGGTTTCGATCTCGATCACGTCATCGCGTTTTCCAATGGCGATCTGGAACGTTCCGCCACTGGGGACACCACGGTCATGGTCGCCATGCATCATGTCGGTCAGGCCCGTTCCTTGGATTTGCTGACGCTGGACGATTGTGCCGGCGTAGGCACCGCCTTGGGTGCGATCCATCGGTTGCGGCCCACCTTTCTGCAGGAGGCGAAGTATCCCGCGTTCACGACGGGCCAGATTCGCGCCCAGCTGACCGCTTGGATCAAAAGGCTTCGGCAGGCGGGCCACGTTCCGTCGGAAATCACTACGAGCTGGTCGAACATTCTTGAGACCGACGGCCTGTGGTCGTTTACCACCTGTCCGGTGCATGGCGGTTTCCATGACGGCGATTTCCTGTTTTCCGGATCTTCCATCACTGCGATCACCAACTGGCAGGATATGCAGATGAACGATCCCGCCCGCGACCTGGCTTGGATCTTTGCCAAACTTGATGAGAACCATCGCAATGCGGTGCTGTCTTCGTATGGTCGCATGTTGGGCAATCGTCTGGATGATCTGATCATGCTACGCGCCAATCTGTGGCTGCAGATGGAACAGGTCGGCGATTTCATCTCCGCATTGAACCAGGCCGATAGCGCCAAGATCATGCAGTTCAAGGCGCAGGTCGAACGTCTTGCGCACCAATTGGGCGTCGCTACGGCCAAGACGCGCACGCAGTCGGCCCCGCGTCCGCAGGATGACCGCAACGGCGACCGTCCGCCGAGCACCATCACCGTCGGTACGCTGCTGAATGAATCCGAACGTCGTCGTGAGGCGGCGCAGCGGTCGCTCATCAATGATGATACCGGCGAAACCGATGTCACCGGCGAACGTCATATCGAGGCGACTTCCGAAGTCGAGGATGATTCCACCGGCGAGTTCGACGTGACCGGCAACCTCGATCAAACCGGCTCCGCACAAATCCAGGCTTCCGGAGATTCCGTCGATGATGCGACCGAGGCTTTTGACGTCACTGGCGGCCAGCATGCCGATGACGGTCCGGCGGCGCCGATCAGCACGTTCATTCCGGAGCATTCCGCGAAGGAATTGCATGATACGATGCCATCTTCCGCCACTATCGTCATCAATGGTCCGGCCGGTGATGACGACACCAACGAGCAGACGATTCCGCAGGAGCACAGCGATGCCGCCACGATGATCATTCCGCTGTTGCAGCGTGACGAGGCCACCATGCAGCAGGCTCAGGCTAGAATCGACGGTCAGGACGTCTCCGACGCAACCGGCGGGAATCCGCAGGTACAATAAATGCCAGCGCCGGGCAATACGGCATGTGCATCATCACTACTCACAAGGAGCATCATGGATATCGAATTGGGCATTCAGAACGTGGCACGCACCGTCACCTTCAGCACCGAGGAAAGCGCCGAAGCCGTGAACACCGCCATCGCCGATGCCGTGGAGCATGGCAGGACCATCAATCTGACCGATGACAAGGGCCGCCGCATCGTAGTGCCGGCCGGATCCCTCGGCTATGCCATCATCGGTTCCGAAACCAAGCATGCCGTAGGTTTCGGCAATCTCTGATTCATGTACGTTTTGGATGCCCGTTGGCGAAATTGCCGGCGGGCATTTTCATTTACGCACCGAACAGCGGCAGCACGCCTCGACGGATGATCTCACGCACGGTGTCCGCATCGGTGAGGTTCTCCCCCAGCTCGTTCGGTTTGCCCTTACCATGCCAATCCGAACCGCCGGTCACCAACAGATCATGTGCCGAAGCGATTGCCAGCAACCGTTCACGCTGTTGCGGAGGATTGCCGCGATGCCACACTTCCAGACCATCCAGGCCTTCCGCGATCAGGCTTTCGATCTGTCCGTCGGACAGCAGCCGCCTGTTGCGGCTCAGATCCCCCGCATGGGCGATCACCGTAACGCCGCCGGCGGCCTTCACCGCGGCGACCACATCATGCGTAGTCGGCGAAGGCGTGGGAATGTAGTACTTGCTGGAAGTGCTCACCACGCCGGCGAACGCTTCGGAACGGGTTCGATACACGCCGGCTGCCACCAGCGCATCGGCGATATGCGGCCGGCCGATGGTGGTGCGCATGCCTTCATGCGCCTGAACCTGTACGCTGTGCCACGTAATCGGATAGTCCTCGGCGATATGCTCCACCATGCGCTTGGTGCGCCGTAATCGCGCAGCCCGCGTATTGGCGAACATCTCACGAATCTGCGCATTGTCGGGATCATACTGGAATGCCAGCATGTGTACGGAGGTCCGATTGTCGTCGGCGGTGATTTCCGTACCGCGCAGCAACGGCAGTTCCGCCCATGTCGCGGCCCGTTGCGCATCCGACCAGCCGGCGGTGGTGTCGTGATCGGTGATGGCGACACCCTGCAATCCTCGGGATTTCGCCTGTTCGAGCAAGGTGCGCGGCGTTTCCGTACCGTCGGAGAACACGGTATGGCAGTGAATATCCCAGCCGACGACAGGCGGTGCGGCAATACCAACGTGAGTCATATCACCATCGTAAGCTGATTGGCAGCATAACATGGCGCAAACCAGCCGGTTTGTGTCGCAAACGACCGTTACAAGGATTGACGTATGAGCGAAATCGACTACAACAAGCCACGCGGGTGGCGTCATGGTGCCACTTGGACGTATCTGATCATGCTGCTCGCCTCGGCCGTTGCACTGGTCGTATCGTTCGTGCTGTCGGCCGAGACGCTCGAACTGGCTCGTAATCCCGGGCAGAAGCTCAACTGCGATGTGAACGCGGTACTGTCATGCTCGACCGTCGCCGAATCCTGGCAGGCGGAAATCGTGAAGTTCGCAGGATTGAGCTATCCGAACGCATTCTTCGGCATCGCCGCGGAGTCGGTGTTCGTGACGATTGCCGTAATCGGCTTGGCACGGATCGCCGTGCCGCGTTGGTTCGCGATCTGCACGTGGCTGGGCGGACTCGCGGCACTCGCCTATTCGTACTGGCTGACTTCACAGTCGTTGTTCGTGATCAACGCACTGTGCCCGTGGTGCTTGGCGCTGATGTTTTCCACGACCGTTCAGTTCATGGCGCTCTCGCATGCGACTGCGGTCGTGCAGGAGCTACCGATGAACCGCGACGGCGTGCGTACATACTACCGTCTCAACATCGATTTGATGATCGACGCCGTCTGGCTGGTCGCCCTCGTCGTCATCATCCTCGTCAAGGACGGCCCGATGCTGTTCGCCTGAGCTTACAGCAATTCCACTTTGCCGACGATCGTGGCGCTGCCCGTAAGCGTCACGTCATCATCGGTCACGTCCACGCGTAGGGTGCCGCCGCGAACCGTGATGGTCCAATGGTCGATGCCGGTTTTGGAACGCAACGTAATCGCCGTGGCACACAGGCCGGTACCGCAGGAGAGCGTTTCGCCGCAACCGCGTTCGTTCACGCGCATGGTGGCCTCCCCTTCGTCGTCGCCTTCGCTCTGCTCGTCGATGCGCACGAATTCCACGTTCTGGTCGGTCGGAATCTCGGGCGAGACCACCGGCTTGGCGACCAGGTCAAGCTCTTCCACGGTCGGTAGCGAGGCGAACGCATCCTCGATCACCGCGACCACATGCGGGTTGCCCATATCCACGAATGTGCCGCGCGCCGAACCGGCGGTTCCGGGAATCGACACCTCGTAACCGTCGACGTCACCTCGCTGCCATGAGCCCATTTCGACGCGGAACACGTCCTTGCCGAGTCCTTCCACCTCGCCGAGCGACGTCAGGATCTTCACGCCGGCGCGCGTACCAAGGCGGAACGGTTCGCCACCTGGTCGGTCGGCGAGCCCTTGCCGTTGCGCGAACAAGGTAATCGCACGCGTGCCGTTGCCGCACATTTCGGCCAGGCTGCCGTCCGCATTGCGGTAATCCATGAACCATTCGGCTTGGCCCGCGGCGCAGTCGGCGAGTTGCGTCTCCTTCAGGTCGGACACATCCTGCGGGTGCGCGAGACGAATCAGCCCGTCGCCGCCAATGCCGAAATGACGGTCGCACAGGAACCGAACTTCGTCGGCGGTCGGCTCGTATCGGCCGTCGGGATCCGCATAGACCACGAAATCATTGCCGGTGGCGTGCGCTTTGTAAACAATGCTGGGGATACTCATACCGATTCACTGTACACGCGGTAGGCTATGTGAAGACGTCATGACGGGAAGATGGGAGGAATCATGACTTCGACGGCACCGATCGGCGTGTTCGACTCCGGCTTGGGCGGCATCTCCGTGGCACGTGAGATCCGCAAGGGTATGCCGAACGAGCAGGTGCTGTACTTCGGCGACTCCGCCAACGCCCCGTATGGCACGAAAACACCGAAACAGGTGCGTGATCTGTCGTTCGCCATCGTCGAGCGTTTCGTGCAACAAGGCGCGAAGGCGATCGTAATCGCCTGCAATACCGCCACTTCCGCGGCTGCGGATGCCTTGCGTGACGCGTATGACGTGCCGATCATCGGCATGGAACCGGCATTGAAACTCGCCTGCGAGCGCGGGCAGGGGCAACGGCAGCGCGTAATCGTCGCGGCGACGCCGCTTACCTTGCGCGAACGGAAATTCGCGGTGTTGATGGACCGTTTCAAGTCGGATCATACGATTTTTCCGCAGCCTTGCCCCGGTTTGGTGGAGATCGTCGAACAGGGCCGGCTCGACGATCATGATCTGGTGATGCGCACATTGCATGACTATTTTGACCGGTATGATCTGTCGACGATTGATTCGGTGGTGCTTGGCTGCACGCATTTCGTATTTTATCGTGATTATTTCCGCGAGTTGCTGCCGGATTCCGCTGCGATCATCGATGGCAACCAGGGTACCGTCCGTCACCTGAGCGTCGTTCTCGAATCATTGGGCAAACTCGCTCCGGACCAAGCCGTCGGCGGAATCGAACTCGCCAATTCCGACACTTCCGAACGAATTGCCGAATTAGCCGAAGCCCTTCTTCATCGCTGAACGCGAATGTCCCCAATACGCGCGTAAAGTCGTGGGAACGGACGAAAGGACGGCATCCATGACGAACAAGACGGCGATGATCGATGTTGGCGGTGGCTTCCGGGCGATCTTCGGAGCGGGCGTGATGGATCGCATGATGGAGGACGGCATCAGCGTCGACCACTGCTATGGCGTCTCCGCAGGCAGCGCGAACATGGTCTCCTTCATCGCCGGGCAACATGGACGCAACCATAAGTTTTACACGGAGTATGCGTTCCGTAAGGAATATGCCAGCTTCGACAGTTACATCAGAAATCACAATTTCGCCAACCTGGACTATGTGTACAGCACGCTGAGCAATCATGACGGCGAATATCCGGTCGACTATGAAGCCTTCGAGGCGAATCCGACCGGTTTCACAGTCGTCGCCTGCAATGCGGAAGACGGTTCGGCCAAATATTTCGACAAGTCGGATGTCGGCTACGACAATTTCGACATCATGAAGGCCTCTTCCGCCGTGCCGGTCGCCTGCGAACCGTATGTGATCGACGGCATACCGTATTACGATGGCGGCATCGCTGACCCGGTGCCGGTGCAGAAGGCGCTGGACGACGGCTACGACCGTGTGGTCGTGGTCCTCACCCGGCTGAAGAATGTGCTTCGCGAGCAGAAGAAAGACATCGGGCCGGCCAGAATCCTGAAACATATTCATCCGGCTGCGGCCGAACGCCTGCTGAACCGCTACCGGACGTATAACGACGAGGTCGCATTGGCCAAACAGTATGAGAGGGACGGGCGTGTGCTCATCCTCGCGCCGGAAAGCCTATACGGACTGAGCACGTTGAGCAAATCGTTCGAAGGACTGGAACGCATGTACCGCGCCGGCTACGCCGCAGCCGAAGCCATTCCCGATTTTCTTAACAGCTGACGGGCGGACGCCGCACTCCCCTGCCACCCTTCGGGCAGGCGACGCTGACTCTCCTTCAGTTTGCAAGTATGTTCCTTCAGCCTGCAAGTAATGTGTTGCGCCTGTTCAACGGACTTTTCGTAACGTAAGGATTGTCCACGATGAAGAATCGGCGCAGCCGCTCTGCCGCCTTGCTGATGCCGATTCTCGGGGACGCCGCGATACGCTCGCCTTCCAGCAGGGCATTGCGTTCCAAATACAATGGAGCCGTGCTCAGGTCATGCCCGTACAGTTTCAGATCGATGCCCATGGCCTGACACAGTTTTGCCGGACCGTTCGTCAAATCGACGTCCTTGCGATTGCCGACGGTTGTGCGGCTGCCACTTCGATTCGCAAACCGCCGCTCCCGCATGATTTCAACGCCCCGCACCGGTTCAACGGCACGAATCAACGCTCCCGCGCCGAAACCGTCATCCCCCGCACTGACATTGAAACAGCGATGCATGCCATAGGAGATATAGACATATGCGCGTCCGGAAGGGCCGAACAGAGCCGCATTGCGTTCGCTTCTGCCGTGAAAGGCGTGACTTGCCGGATCGTTCTGATCGTAGGCCTCCGTCTCCACGATGCGGGCGGCCGCGATACCGCCATCATCGAATTCACGGATCAACAGACAGCCAAGCAATCCAATGGCCGCCTCATCGGCCGAACCGGACAATATGTCATTCGGGAAATCCTGTGACGCCATGCACTTCCTCATGCAGCACCGCCTTTCCGCATGTCTTTTCGTACGCTTTTTCACCACGTTTTGCATTACCGTAAAACGGCCTTGTGTGGTGAAACAGCTTTCATGATAGGTCGGGCGCTACGATTACGCCGACCGCATGCGTAACGGTTGGACTGCCATTCGTTGGAACGCCATCCATTGGCCTGCATATAAGCTGATGGTATCAGGAATCTTCAGAATCAAGGGAGACGCATATGCGCATAAGAGCGGTGACAAACATCGATTTCGGCAGTGACGACAACCTGCTGTTCCTAGGATTCCACGGTTTCGGCAACGACGAAACCGAAATGATCCGCATCATCGAAGCACTCTACGACGGCTCCGACCATGAACCGAACTACATGTCATTCCGCGGCACGTACAGCAGACCATTCATCGGCAACAATCATTGGTACCCCGACGGCTGCTCCACGGAAGAACGCCGCCGCGAATGCCATGCTGTTGGCGACGCCGTCATCGAACTACTGCAATCGCCCGCGTACGTACGGTTCCGTAAAGTGTTGATCGGGTTTTCGCAAGGCGGCTATCTGTCGTACCGCATGGTGTTGGAGCACCCCGATTCGTTTGGCGCCGCGATACTGATGAGCCCGTCGTTCAAAGGTGAGGAAGGCTCTGCACCCGTTACCGGCCGCACACGGTTTGCATTGTGCTATGGACGTGAGGATCGCACGATTCCTGCCACGGACCAGCACACCGCACGGGCCAAACTCGAGCAGACCGGCAATCTCACGTATTTCGAGTATCCCGGCATGGGCCATGGCATCTGCGATGCCGAAATCGCTGACTTGCGTAAGTGGCTGGGGTTGTGAGGGGGGTATGAATGCCGCAAGCCGTGTACTTGTTTACAATCACGGTACATGTTTGGGATTGCCATAACTGGTGACGCCGGAATTAAGTGCAGAAAGAGCGCTTTGGGGAATGGACAGAAAGTAGGAGAACCAAAAAACTCAAAGGAACACCCCAAGGAATCTCGGATATGATCCCTTGCACCTTAGTGATCGAGCCCTGACTTACAACGTTCAACAGATGGGAGTGCATTTCATCGTATGATTCAAGCCCAATGAAGTTCTACATGGTGTTTGTATGTATTGGATTAAAAAGGATACTTGACTTTCACTAACAAACGTATACAGTAAGACATATGAAAACTCCTGCCGGTTCCAGCAAAACCGGCAGGAGCCCCGCTAGCGGAAAGGAGCAACATGACGCATGCGACTATGCTCATACTCGCCATCACCGTGCTCGTCCTCTCATCGAGATGACGAGCCGCACCCCAGTGTAGCGCAGCCCGCAGGACGCGGTTACGCCACGCCACGTATGAGCCTATTCGTTGAGGAATGGTATTTGTCTGGATCGGGTTCCATATCCCGACCATTTCCTTTCCTAGGTATTAATGGTGACGAAGAGTGTTTCAAGACGAGGCATGGGTGAGCTCTGCGTTTGTGTAATTCTGGCTGAATTGGTTAAATGAACAACCTCGAGGCATGAAAATGCCTGTCTGCCGCATTGATGCACTCCACGAAGAGTACGCCGCGTTAATCGCCCTGCAGCCTTATCGAGGTTTGTCTCTTTGCTGAGCTGGACGGAGATTTAACCGCTCAACTGGATGAGGCACTCCAATTTATGGGATGCATCCAGTGCTAGCACAGCATGACGAGCCCACTGAATCCGAATGTAAAGCATCCTCATCAACTGTGGCCTCGTTCTCAATGAAAGCCTGAGCAACAATGCTCAGGAGATTTGACCACGACGCACGCAATCTGCACGCCGGTCGGTCCCAGAAAACCTGAGCATTGCCGTTCAGAAACATCTTGTTCAGGGTGCTCATGAACGGGAAATACGTTCCTCAATGAAGTCCTGAGCATTACTGCTCAGGAATCCGGTCACGCCGAGACCATACTTGCGCGCCCTCTTTCCTCAATGAAGTCCTGAGCATTACTGCTCAGGAATAGTCCGAGGCCCTTGCGATGCTGAATCAGCACACCTCCTCAATGAAGTCCTGAGCATTACTGCTCAGGAATTTGCACGACATAAGCCGTGCAAGGTTTTTTTCGTATTCCTCAATGAAGTCCTGAGCATTACTGCTCAGGAATCTGCGTGGCATACACCTTGTCCGCATCGGCCTTGGTCTGTCCTCAATGAAGTCCTGAGCATTACTGCTCAGGAATGTGCCCGAAAGCGCAGAATCCGCGATTGGACTGCAATCCTCAATGAAGTCCTGAGCATTACTGCTCAGGAATGCGGGAGACTGTTGAGCTTCCATACCGCATACAGGGTTCCTCAATGAAGTCCTGAGCATTACTGCTCAGGAATCAGTCGATGGGCGCCGTCTCACTGGTCTGGAGCCTTCCTCAATGAAGTCCTGAGCATTACTGCTCAGGAATGAATTCTCGCAGACCCGTATCGATGATTTCAGAAATCCTCAATGAAGTCCTGAGCATTACTGCTCAGGAATCAGCGCGCATCGAGTTTTTCGAGCTTGCCCATCTCTCCTCAATGAAGTCCTGAGCATTACTGCTCAGGAATCATGCCGTAGAGTTCGCCTTTGGGGTCGGTGCAGGCTCCTCAATGAAGTCCTGAGCATTACTGCTCAGGAATCGGTGTATCGTTCCAGTTCCGTATCGAGATAGTCGCTCCTCAATGAAGTCCTGAGCATTACTGCTCAGGAATATCAGCACGCTGCGCGACTGTCGGCGTACCTGCGTCTCCTCAATGAAGTCCTGAGCATTACTGCTCAGGAATCGCCCGAGTGCACATTCAGGCGTTCGAGGGCGAACCTCCTCAATGAAGTCCTGAGCATTACTGCTCAGGAATTGACGGTAATTACAGTGAATTACCCGAGTTGACAATCCTCAATGAAGTCCTGAGCATTACTGCTCAGGAATGCCATCATGTAGGCCGCATTCACGGGACTGGATACGGTCTCCTCAATGAAGTCCTGAGCATTACTGCTCCGGAATAGAAGGAGAAAGCGGGCACGAGCGCGAACCGGTATCCTCAATGAAGTCCTGAGCATTACTGCTCAGGAATCAGCCGACCGGCAACAGCGCAGGCACGTCAAGAAATCCTCAATGAAGTCCTGAGCATTACTGCTCAGGAATCTTTGCCTGCTCGATTGTTTCGGTGGCATCATCGATCCTCAATGAAGTCCTGAGCATTACTGCTCAGGAATCAGCTGACATGGAGCTCCGGAGCGGAGACGACCGTTCCTCAATGAAGTCCTGAGCATTACTGCTCAGGAATGTGAACCTTGAATAGTAAGGTTAACATTAGTATTTTCCCCAATGAAGTCCTGAGCATTACTGCTCAGGAATGTACCGGCTTCACTTCGTCGTCGATGATCGCCCAATCCTCAATGAAGTCCTGAGCATTACTGCTCAGGAATGGCGACATGCAGGCCACCATCGACTACATGGACTCTCCTCAATGAAGTCCTGAGCATTACTGCTCAGGAATGCGACACGCCGACTTGCAATGATACCAATGGTATCTCCTCAATGAAGTCCTGAGCATTACTGCTCAGGAATTTGAATCGCTTGACGACCGTAATGTTTTCGTTTTCCTCCTCAATGAAGTCCTGAGCATTACTGCTCAGGAATCCGGCTGGGAGGGCGACCGATTCGCAATCGAGATATCCTCAATGAAGTCCTGAGCATTACTGCTCAGGAATTTGAAAATGGTTTGATTGGTCAGTGTTTGTGAGCGCCTCCTCAATGAAGTCCTGAGCATTACTGCTCAGGAATCAGCCGCATCCACCTTGTTAGCGGAAAGCATCTGATCCTCAATGAAGTCCTGAGCATTACTGCTCAGGAATCAGCCTCGCGCTGTGAGGTTATCTGACAGATTGCCCGTTCCTCAATGAAGTCCTGAGCATTACTGCTCAGGAATCGACTTCACGTTGGGTGACCAGTACACGTTGAGCTTTCCTCAATGAAGTCCTGAGCATTACTGCTCAGGAATCTTTTCGTTTTCGACTTCCGCGATCTTGCGGATTATCCTCAATGAAGTCCTGAGCATTACTGCTCAGGAATATGGTTTCGGTTGCGAAGTCGTCAAGAATGGTGATTCCTCAATGAAGTCCTGAGCATTACTGCTCAGGAATCAAGCCGTCCGAAGATGTCGCTTGACACACTTTTTCTCCTCAATGAAGTCCTGAGCATTACTGCTCAGGAATGCGGACCGTGCACCTGGATGGCGAAGGCAAGAACAACTCCTCAATGAAGTCCTGAGCATTACTGCTCAGGAATCTGTAGGTCAATCGGTGTACCGTCTTCTGACCAAGTCCTCAATGAAGTCCTGAGCATTACTGCTCAGGAATACGATGACTTCCACGTCTTTCGATTCCAGCGCCTGCTCCTCAATGAAGTCCTGAGCATTACTGCTCAGGAATCAAGACATTCGCCGCGAAACGATACGGTCTGAAGGATCCTCAATGAAGTCCTGAGCATTACTGCTCAGGAATTCGTAGTCGTCGGTCATGCCGAGCCTCCAGACCTTTCCTCAATGAAGTCCTGAGCATTACTGCTCAGGAATCCATCCCACACGGAAAGCAGGGAATAGGCCGTGTTTCCTCAATGAAGTCCTGAGCATTACTGCTCAGGAATCGGGGTGCTCTCACGGTGAACTCACAAAGTGATTTCCTCAATGAAGTCCTGAGCATTACTGCTCAGGAATGTTTTTGGTTGCGTTGTAATCGATTGGCATGCCGCTCCTCAATGAAGTCCTGAGCATTACTGCTCAGGAATGGGGATTACGGCAATCCGACCCGTCAGCTCGAACGTCCTCAATGAAGTCCTGAGCATTACTGCTCAGGAATGCCTGCTCGATTTCGTCGCGGCTGAGGACGAGGAATCCTCAATGAAGTCCTGAGCATTACTGCTCAGGAATTTACCGTCCGTTCGTGCCCCGTGGCGGCCTTCCGTGCTCCTCAATGAAGTCCTGAGCATTACTGCTCAGGAATGCCATGATTGTTTCCTTTCTTGTTGTGTTGGTGCAGTCCTCAATGAAGTCCTGAGCATTACTGCTCAGGAATGCAGCCTACCGTGCGAACGGCATGGCCATGCGATTGGTCCTCAATGAAGTCCTGAGCATTACTGCTCAGGAATGCGTGCGCAGCATCGGGTATCGGATACTTGCGCTCCTCCTCAATGAAGTCCTGAGCATTACTGCTCAGGAATGCGGACGCCGGATTTCACCAATGCTTCCGCTATCAGTCCTCAATGAAGTCCTGAGCATTACTGCTCAGGAATGAAATAGGGGTTGGCTTTTTGGACGGCATTGGATAGGATCCTCAATGAAGTCCTGAGCATTACTGCTCAGGAATGGCCTCATTCTAACTCAGCCTATCGATTAGCTCAATCAAGAGGTTTGCGAGAACTCGCTATAGTCACACACTTGAACAGCCATCATTTACGATGCAAACACATATGAGTCGTTATCCTATATGGTGCGAGCGCTACCACTTTACATTTCCACCGATTCAGCTCTCGCATATCAAGAATCAGCATGACACACTCTTTAGTTTTCAAACAACATTTCCATATGTGATAAAACCGCTAAATGACAGTAGGAATATCCAAATCGTTATACCCGTGCCTGCCAAGAAAGTTCATCCCATCTTTCGCTTGTTCCTCTTTCCCAAGGAAACAAACAACCACGGAATCACAGGATCCATCAATTTCACACTCAAGCAGATTCTGAATCTGAAGCATCTTTGATGGACGCACTCTTAGCAAAAACACACTGTATTGCAATCGTTCACCGCAGCGTTGCAGTATTTTTGCCACATGACTACGCCGGCGATCATCGTTGATATCATAAGCGACAAGATAACTGCGTTTTTCATCACTCATTCAGGACTCCTCTACCTTATTCGAATTCCTCGATAGCTGGCCTGTGTCCCATCTAGATAGCCTAAAATCATTCGAGCTTGGATTTCAACCACTCGACGCCACGTAGCTTTATACTTGAATAACGGGTGAGTAATCTCTGTAGACATTCGTCTTTCATACGCTTTGACAACTGCCTTGCGTGTGCTATCAGTCATTCTTACCGACCCAAGCGCATTAGTGAAACCTTTTATACTGACTTCACCGTTATTAACCACTGTCTGAACAACTGAATCCGCTATCGGAGCTCTAAATTCTTCCATTAAATCCAGAGATAGTGCTGGCTTATTTCGTTTACTACTGTGTAAAAAGCCAGCATGTGGATCAAGCCCGCACGATATTAGGGCTCGTGTACAATCCGACAGTAATAATGTATAGGTAAAATCAAGCAAAGCATTTAATGGATCGGGAGCCGGTCTGCGCATTCGGGTAGCCCACTGCCAATTCTTTCGCTTTTCTTCCTTAATCAGATGCCCAAATTGCGAAAAATACAAAGCTGCGGACTCGCCTTCTAAGCCTAAAACATCCTGCCATCTATTCGCGTTACCCACTTGCTTTTCAATCTGACGCAACTGTGGTAACACCGAATTATCCGCCTCGGCTCTCCGTAACAATACCGATTGATTATGTACCTTCGCAATGATAAACTCTCGAGCCAATCCCAATCTACCTTCATGTGAAGCAACATGCTGTTCCACCCGTTGATCACCGTTTGGGCCGTATGATGGCACCGACCATCCATACATGCGCCCTGAGCCACTGCACCACACAATCGATATATCTCGCCACAAGAGCTCACGAATCAAACCACTTGACAAATCTGTATTGCCGTATATCTGCAATCCCTGAATGGTATCGAGAGGTATTGAGGCAAGTTCTTCACCATTCTTTTGAACGATCATTCTCCCCGCTCGAGTAAAGGCTTTAGCTCCAGGAGTAGCGAGATGAGTAACTTGATTGTCAGGAGAGGATACCATAATGCGGTGTTGCACTGCACAAAGTTTCCGCTCTTCCGGAAGGCAAATGCCTACGTGTGAACATCGAAAACATCTCGCACTATCTTCTAACGGTTCCGGCGCACGATCCTGATTAATCAGCGCACGAGTCTCCTCTACCGCTCTACGAGCGTTTTCGAAATCTTCTTCATCTAATTCCACATCAACACGCCGATGATGTGTTGTGAAAAAGATTTCCGTTCCTGCAACATGGAAACCCATGTCTTCCAAACATGCAGCTTGAAGAGCAAGCTGGGTTCTCATCGCATCAGTGATAATCATGGCTCGTTTGACGGGAGTAGCTTTGTATTCACGAATGATTACACCGTCATCCGTCATACGTGCCGCATCTAGTTTCCCGGATAAGCCCCATCCCTCATGCCTAATATTCACCGCCTGATAGGAATCCGCATCAGGAGCTTTATCGAAACGATCAATCTTTCTATGATCGTATGTTCCCTGCTCAATTTGAGCAGAATCGACTTTTTCTCCTGCTGATTCCAGCCATGCTCTGCGTGGGCAGAACATGTAATTGGCTACCAGACTGATTGGAATGGGGTCATCATCCATGGTTTCCTCCGTTATCGCTACTCCAGCACCTGTACTGGAATTATTTCTCCCTGTTCCAGCCAGCGTTCCGGAGCACTAGCATTATCTGAAACAAATTGGTTGAAGATGCAGCATGCAGCAACACCTTTCTCTTCAAGCCAATCAGATGAAACGTCCACCAGTTGCATCTCAGTATCAGTGGAAAGAATCTTTTGAATGCCGAATCTCGCAAGCGCTTCGCTACGAACAACGGAACGGTATTTTGCCGTAGTCCAATATTGATCAAACAATGGCAGAATCGCGAACCGTACCGGTCCCTTAATCTGGAATAGCGCCGCACTGCTATCACGAGCCATGTCATCCCCTCGTGTTGTTACACGTGTGGGAAAGGCAGCGACCCCCATCAGCGCACACCATGCCCTCGCATTATCGGTCTTAGCGGGAGCATGAAGTCCTGTCGCCGCACGACTTGTCGATTTATTATTACCGATTTCATCCTCGATCTTCGTTCCGAGTAGCCCATCACGAATACTCTCAACAGATCGCGCCGCAACACACTGAGATAGAGGCAACAATCGTCCACCAATGAATTCTTGCCCGCGATTACGTGTCACCATTTCCCAACGAGAAGCGCCGAAATCAGAGCGTAACTTGTGGCTTTGCTCACCTGACCAGTATGAAGGCTGACCAAGTGCACCGAAATAACGATAGTCACCAAACGTCCGCATGGAATCAATCGCGGCTTCCCTATCTTTTTGCAGCTTGCGCCATCCACATGGGACGCTTAGACCGCTCAGTCTCGGAGACATAGTCGCATGCAAGGTCTTACCTGAAGTGTTCGATTCCGAGACAATGGTGTAATCATCTTCAGAATTCAACGGCAAGGATCGCGCCCATCGTTTTGCATGTTCACTAATGATTGCCGCCATCTGATCAATGTTCAGCTCATCGCTGGTTTCGAACTCGAAAGCGCGCAAAGTATCTAGCCAACGGAATCGACAGCATCGAGCGGTATCATCATCCTCAAGAATCGAAGCCAGTCCAACCATAAGTAAATGAGAGAATGCATCTGAGGCATCTGCCGAAAATTTAGCGCTCATCACTGTCCTTCCTTCGAGCAAGTAATGTCAGCAGCACGGAGCAATGCCTCGAGATACGAGATACCCCAGAAACCATACCGCTGACTTGTTCGGTCAACTAGGGTTTCCCACTCACCCATCTCAAACAACCTATCCGAGATATCGTTCAGCTTGGGGTTCGCATCACGTGATGCTCCTCCCGCTTGAGGAAGCAGATATGCCGTTCCATAATGGAACGTCGAGCGGCCATGCCCATGTGACGTACCGATAAGTCGCTGGACCAACTGCTTATCGAATTCATCCATTGATTCCAGTTGTATGTATGTTTCGCATGCAAACCGGAACTCGGCAACGGAGCGTTGCTCATGTCTCCAACCGCGAAGTTGGTACGTATTACGAAACCTTTGCTCCCACGAACGTGATTGGAAGAGGCTTTTGGCCAGTGGCTCAGCATCTGCCGAGGATTGATGACCATACCGAAGCATTCTTTGGAAACGTTCGTCCTTCTTACCTTCATCGTGGAAATTTCCGGCTATACGCAGGTCTTCAACGATGGCGGGATCAAGTCCAATAAGAGAACCGAGCGCTTGCGCTCGTTGAGCCACATGATTCTGATGTCCGTCTGATCGTTGAGGTTCACCCATTCCACTCGGAACACCTCCCAAGTGCAAGGTTCGATTCGTCGTTCTTGTTGACAGAATCTCCTGATTTGACTCGGAATCCAATGAATCACTCTGTGCACTGCTTACGAGCCACTGAACATCATGCGGAATTACCCTACCTTTATTATCCTCGTAAGGAACATCGGGTTTTTCGCGGCGATACCAGACTAAAGAATATGCCTCTCCCCGCGTGCGTTCTGCCAAGAATGATGCTCCCGCCGCTTTCATACGGAGTAAACGAAGATCTTCCTGCATTCTCTCAGTTTTTTCATCAATATTCACAAAATCCCCTTCTTCAAGTTCTTGAAGTCGCCGAAATGCTTCAGCAACCTTCGGCTCACCGGAATTTAGGGAATCATACGACGTCACTAAGGTGGAGGAATCACATTGGTTGAATATGTCTTCAGATGTATCTGACCCCTCCGGATCAAAAATGGCAATATCTCCAGAGAATTTGGAAAAGACCCTTGCAAAATCGTCAAGAATGAGCACATCGCCCGATTTAACCGTATTCGTTGTACCCTCGTGCAGACGTACAACACGATGATTTTCAGGTTCAGATGCTCGATATCTGAACACTCTGTGAGGTAACCTGATAGAGTATTTTCTTTCTATCCCCTCATCATCAATGGCAACGGGGATTTCCACCTTATCACTTCGTTTATTCATCTTATCGAATAGATAATTAAAGCCACGCCATCTTCCGACAGGGAATAGCTCATCATTTTCAGGCTGAGTCACCTCTAGCAGCTCAATAGCCAACGCATCATCCCACGGCAGATGACGCACTACAACGTTGATGTCCGGCGTATCCAATTCGAGGTTGTCACGTAGCCAAAGATTGAGATCAGATCGTCCTTGTTGGAGATATTCTTCACTAATGTCAGCACATAAATCTTCATCCGTTGAGGAAAGATTCTCTACATCCCACGGCTCTAGCCGCTGGAACAGCAATCTACGCGGCTGTTCTCCCGGAATTGGCTGTCCATTTAACGCAGAGCGATACACGGACCATGCACTAATATCAGGTTTCTCGGAATTGGTTTTAGGCAAAGATGCCAACCACTCCCATGTTTTCCGGATATCGTCGGGCGAATATGTCCTGGGAGCGGAGGCCTGTTTTTTTTCGGTGAGCTTCTGCAAATCAAGTCCAAATACATATACAGAACCCTCAGACCGTAATCCACGACGGTTTACACGTCCAGACCTTTGGACCAATGCCGAGCCAGGTGCAATTTCAGTTACCATATCTGTGAAATCAACGTCTACACCGACTTCCAAAGTTTGTGTACCAATAATGCAACAAGGGGCATCATCTGGCTTAAGATAGGGTAAAGAATGGAGCTTTCTGGCAATTTGGCACTTGTCAAAAGCGCGCATTGGCCCGATATAGACATCAACAGGTCGATTAATTCCATGCTTTTTGCATTGCCGCTCAAGCTCCTTGGCAACAACCTTAGCATTCTTGACCGTATTCACGATACAGCCAAGCACGTGAGGATTCGAATCGTTTGATTTATCGGCCTCGATATTCGATAGGATCAAAGCAATGCACTGTGCAACAATCGCGTCTATTACGTCCTTGTCTTTTTCAAAATCGAAATTCGTGAAGACCGACTTCGGATTGTTGAGACGCCGGGCAAGCGCTGTATCGACTTCGAAATCCGATTCCAAAACTCCGACTCTTTCTTCGGCGTTCCCCGATGCAGGGGTCGCAGTGGTCTCCACAACCTGTAAAGGCGTCACCTGAGAAGAGAGTGGCGTTTCGGCCATATTTTCGATACGTGAGACCTGGCACGCGGTTTCTAACAGTTGACGACTTAAGTGAGCCTCATCCGCAATCAACACCGTGTCGTAAGCCAGAAGACCAGCCTCCATGGAGCGCATTGTTCTACTGGTCCCATATCCACGGAACAATAGACGGCTACCAAACATATCGGGTGTCGCGCAAATCACTGCGCAAGTTTGTGGATAATAACGCCATTCACGATTAGGGCTAATGCCACCCCGAAGCTCGGTAGTAATCATACGAAGGGATTTATTTTCTTGCGCAAGACCATCATCGACCGCAGAACGTAAATCCAGACCTCTCCTATACAAACGGAGACCGTCATCAGAATGATCGTCAGACTGCAATCTATCCCGTAGCATATCCGCTTCTTCAAACTGATCATCGACCAGAGATCTACGATTCACCGTCAGTACCAGACGACGCGGGATACGTTGCAGTGGCAGACCGCCGAGCTCTTGTGCATCCTCACTCCCGGCAACGGAAGCGATGCCAGCCATCGCATTAAGAAAAACATGGATATCAATCACACTGGTTTTACCGGATGCGGTTGGAGCACCAATACTCTGTGGCCAACGACCATGCTCAACGACATAAAGCATCAGTCTAATTTGCCACTGATACGGTTTACGAGCTGGTTGACCAGCCTCTCCGGGGTGGACGGTAGCAATAAAATCCTCAAACTTCGCAGTCAGATACTGCTGTTGACTCGAACTCATTTCAACCATATCGGAGCCCCTTTTCCAAAACATTCATCTGATTTAAGTGCACTTACGGAAAAGTCCATCGGTATGAGGAAGCCACCACCCAAATGACGGCTCTGCCCAATAGCCAAAGCTGCACAATCCAATGATTTTGCATCATCAGAAATCGCAATTAGTGCACTCACACCACGAAGGATATTGGACGCATTCGCATGATGCACATAATCCGACATATTGACACGATGGACGGCTCTGCAATCAAAGACACGAAAATTCGATCCCTTTGCTTTCACTGCATCCACAAGATCCCAGTAGCGCTCCTCTCGATTGTCATTCGACAATCGAGAAACATACTGATCACGCCAAACATGCCCTAACGCCAGACAAACATCCTCACGCACTTTCCATTTACGGCCGTGCCGTATGTCTGGAATAATGCGAGTTTCCGCTATTGCAAAAGGTCGCGGTGTCCAATAACGACACATACCCTCAACCGCAGGTCTCCATAAATGCTCGGCATCAATCGTCGTGAATGCGCCCAGACGTAGGGTAGTCTCATTCGACGTGTAGTACAATGTCTTACCTTTTACTTGCCTACAAATATTCTGAAGTCTTTGAATATCAGATTGCGGCATGTTGCGAGGAACCATAATCAAGAACCCTGGCCCCATCTCAGAAATATCTTCCCGCAGCTCATGCGCATATTGATTTTTCAATGCAGAGTCAAAAATCTGAATAGCCACATTGTTCGCTGGCCTGTCAATGCCAGGAGCATACTTGCCTATTAGCATCGGAGAGGGATCAATACCCCATTGCTTCACAAGGAATCGATGTAAAGCAACGGCCCAGCCAATGAATATTGATTCATCCGGTTCCCAAACGGGTTTACCGTCTTCGTCACATTTACCGTCAATCTCCTCCACTTCAAGGTAAAACGCCACTGGCCACGGAGCCTTGAGAGCGCTTTCCTCTTGCGACGATGGCGGATTATATCTGGCATGACCTTCCGTTTGCAGCGGAAGATATTCATTGAGGAAATTCTGTTCATCCTCCTTAAAACTGACTCTAAGGTCCTTCCTTTTACCTTTAGAAGTTGGATTCACCGTGGCAAAAGCCATCTTTAGATCTTCAAGACGACCTTCCTTCGGAACCGAAAAAGAACGATTCCTTCTGGAAACGCCTTTCAATGCCGATTCCGAAGACAACGTCCACACACTATCTAGAGCATCGTACGGAAGAACATAATTCTCATGCGTTTGTAGTTCTACAACCGAACAGGCCTCGCCCAAGTAGGGAACCTCATTGCATAAGGAATCAAGCGTTCGTGCGATCTCAATGGAAGGATTCTCATCCCATTTCCAAGTCAGTAGTATTCCGGATTCTGGTTCTTGCATATAAGCCGTGGCAATAGATGCGTTGGCTGAAGAAATCTTATCTTGAGGATTCTTCTTTTTCGCATCGATAACATAGCCCTTATTCCTGTATGCAATCGCATCACTTCCAGCCTTGACAATACGTGGAAACAGTATTTCTTGAGGAGGGTTCCCTTCAAGCCAAGCTAGGGCATCGTGAATTTGTTCATCTGTCAGGCTGGAATCGACCGCATGCTTTTCGAAACCGAATGTCAAGTAAGCCGTAGAGACAAGCGCGGAATACAGTCGGTTGGGCGAGGGGTATGGTTCCGGCTTTCCGCCGGAATCACTACCCTGATAAAACCCAAGCGGAAAATAAGCCGATATAGCAAAGGACATATCAGGCAGCCTTTGAATCTTCTTCAGCGGAAGCATTGGCCAAAACCGCAGGATTGCCTTGAACAAGGAATTCCTGACCCTCCCAGGTAATTCCAGCCTTTTCATGAGCCTGCGCGTAAGCCTCTTCTAGAAGTCTCTCGGCAGCTTCAGCGGTAAGTGGCTCCAGTTCCTCCCTCTCACCATATCGTTTGTTCAACACGACAACAGGTTTACCCTTCTCTGCAAGGAAACAGTTCGCACGAATGAAGGGATTCTCATCATAGCCAGCGATGTCTCGCAGAAGAACCGCGATGATAAGAGCCCGAATCGCCGCGTCTCCCTCAGCCCCCTTACCGAAGTGGAAAGTACGCACAGTAGCGAAACTTAGTACACGAGTGGAGATGACATTACGAACGGAGACACCGTCTAACAATTCTTTTTTTGCACTCGGAGGAATAGCGCCCAAACCAATATGTGAACCCTTACCCGATCCTTCAAACTTATTCTTTGTGGCATCACTTAAATCGATGCTATCTCCGATGATTTTCGCACGATCAGCCTTATTACTCACATTCACACTGGCGCCAACCGGGTCGATGCGTCCACCCGCACGATGAATTGCAGGGTCATCCTTCTGATCAGCCAAAACACCATAGGTTTCCCCAACCAGAACGGACGGAATCCTCAGCTGGTTCTTGCTTCGGGTGGAATCCCAGCCACCAAAGATGACAGTTTCCGGAGACAATTCAAACAATGGCAACAGGTTCTCCAAAGTGGAATTACGCGCATTGACATATGCCCCCGCCTTGGAAGTAGACTCACCATCATGATTGCCAACGCGAATATGGCCGTCAAAGCCACGGTGCGGGAGCTGGTTATCATAGAAGGTCTTTCTGCCAGCATCAGTATCGTACTCAACCACGATACGAGGCATCCGAGAAAGGAGCCCTTCACCATTCCGCACAGCTTCCGTCGTTGTCTCCTCGGCCCTATTGGCGAACGAGGTCTTGGAGTCAATGAGCACCACTTTTACCGGCTCTTCTTGCCCCTCCACAAATCGCTTTTCATAGATATATGTGGCATTACTTTTTGAATCAACGTATTTCGCCGGCGCGATTACGCCGTCTGGACCGCTTGCCGGTTCCAACTCCAAGCGCATAGTCAAACTTCCAGCTCCGCCAACATGAGCAGCGGCATTTAGATCATCGATAGTAATAGCACGCATTCCAGCGTCCCTCCTTAATCCATGCATGGACTCCTGCGTCCACATCACTTTGCATATCAGTATAAGGGTGTGTTGGTGCGCATGACTTTATGCCACACGCACCAAACAAAATAACGAAGTCCTTCCCCCTAAAAAGGGAAAGGAAATGGTCGGGATATGGAACCCGATCCAGACAAATACCATTCCTCAACGAATAGGCTCATACGTGGCGTGGCGTAACCGCGTCCTGCGGGCTGCGCTACACTGGGGTGCGGCTCGTCATCTCGATGAGAGGACGAGCACGGTGATGGCGAGTATGAGCATAGTCGCATGCGTCATGTTGCTCCTTTCCGCTAGCGGGGCTCCTGCCGGTTTTGCTGGAACCGGCAGGAGTTTTCATATGTCTTACTGTATACGTTTGTTAGTGAAAGTCAAGTATCCTTTTTAATCCAATACATACAAATACCATGTAAAAAAGGTCAACGTGGATAGCACCACACACCTAGTTCCAGCAGCCCCAACACACTGCGGCAAACAAGCATTTCAGGCCCCGAAGCTATTCATTTAACCAACTCAGCTAAGTCACGCAAGCGCAGAACACGCCCATGCCGTGTCTCGAACCGTTCCTCGCCTCCATATACCAAAATTCTGTGATTCGTATCGACCTCCATGGCGTCAGCCAGCTTATCGATGTTGGCCCATGCGTGCACGTCGTAGGTACTGGAGGCCTTCACTTCGATTACGTATTGAGGCTTACCACCTTTTTCGACAATAAAATCAATCTCCAAACCCTTATTATCGCGCCAATAGTAAAGTTTAGGCTCACTGCCTCGCATGTAATACTGCTTCATAATTTCCACCGCAACGGCGTTTTCAAACAGGTTTCCCCACATCTCACCATTGCGCAAATCGTCCGTAGCATCTAAGCCAATCAGATTCGCAGCAAGTCCCGTATCGTAGAAATACATCTTCGGCGCTTTTACCAACTGCTTGCCGTAATTCTTGTAATACGGCAACATACGGAACGCAATGAAACTCGACTCCAGTACCGACATCCAATCATTGGCAGTCAGTCTGCTGATGCCGCATGCTTCAGCAAAACTCGTCGCATTAAATGACTTTCCGCATTGGTGCGCGGCATAATGCACGAAACGGTCGAAACCCGCAATCTTGCGCACACCTAATTCGTTACGCACATCCCGTTCCACATATGTCGAAAGGTAGTCGCCATAGAAATTGGCGATTCGGATATCTCCGTCATATAAACGCGGATATCCGCCTTTGAAAATCCAATTCGCGGCATCGCAAGTCTCGTTTGATTCCAATAGTTCCGAATACGCAAGAGGCAACAGGTACCGTACCGCCACCCGTCCGGCAAGAGTCTGCGAAATAGTAAATACATAAACATGGGAAGCCCCTATACGAAAGGCGGCAAGTCGCGCCCACACGGAACACGGCTCACCGCCTAGATTATGAGGTTATAAACCTCACAGCCCGGCTCAGGCCTTGGCAACCTCAACTGCCAACTCGGAGCCCTCGGCGCCGGCCACAACCTCGAAGGAGGTGGCAAGCGTTTCGGAAGCCACAAGGTCCTTGAACTGCTCGACCTTCGCCACGTTACTCGCCGGAACGGTCAACTTCAACGCAATACGGTCGGAGATCTCCAGATCGGCAGCCTTGCGGGCATCCTGCACGGCACGGATCACGTCGCGGGCATAGCCTTCGGCAATCAGGTCGTCGTTCAGCTCGGTGTCGAGAATCACGAAACCACCGGTCGGCAGCGCAGCGGACACGGAGCTGGCGGCCTCTTCGGCGTTCTTCTCCTCCACGCTGTTGATCAGCTCGTATTCACCCTCTTCCAGTGCAATCTCGCCGTTCGGAGTCTCGCACACCGGCACGCCGGAGGCATCGACATGCCAGGCACCGGACTTGGAAGCCTTGATGGCGAACTGCACGTCCTTGCGCAGGCGCTTACCTGCGACTCGGGCGTTCACGCGCAGCTCGTTGATGATCTTCAGGCCGCGGGATTCGGCATCCTCAAGCGTGCACAGCTCGACATCCTTGACGTTGAGCTCGGATTTCAGGATTTCGGCGTAGGCAGCAACGGCATCCGGATCGGAGACGATCACAGTCAGCTTGGAAAGCGGCTGGCGCACGCGAATCTGCTTCGCCTTACGCATGGACAGCGTGCTGGAAACGACCTCGCGTACCTTCTCCATAGCATCGACCAAGGCCGGATCATCCACCAGCACGCGACCAAGTTCGGTCGCCTCGCCAGAAGTCGGATCGGCCAGGAACGGCCAATCGGCCAGATGCACGGACTCGCCGCCGGTCAGGCCACGCCACACGGCTTCGGCCTCCATCGGAGCAAGCGGGGCGATTACGCGCATGAATGCCTCAAGCACGGTGTACAGCGTATTGAACGCGTTCTCGTCCTCGTTCCAGAAGCGGTCGCGATTGTTGCGAATGTACCAGTTGGTGAGCATGTCGATGAAATCGGACACGGCTTCGCAGGCGTCGGAAATCAGGAAGTCATCCAGCGCAGCCTGGGTCTTCTCGATCAGACGGCGGGTGCGGGCCAGCAGGTAACGATCCATTTCCGGCAAGGCGGCAACCTCGTCGGCACGTAGCGAACGAGCGTCGAAACCGGCACCGCCATTGGCCGCGTTGGCATACAGGGTGAAGAAATAGTAGGAGCTCCACACCGGCAGCATCACCTGACGTACGGTATCGCGGATGCCGTCGGCGGTCACGATGAGGTTGCCGCCACGCAGGATCGGCGAACTCATGAGGAACCAACGCATGGCGTCGGAACCGAAGTCGTTGAACACGCCGTTCACATCCGGATAGTTGCGCAGATGCTTCGACATCTTCTGACCGTCGGAACCGAGCACAATGCCGTGGCAGATCACGTTCTTGTATGCCGGCTTGTCGAACAGGGCGGTGGCCATGATGTGCAGCACATAGAACCAGCCACGGGTCTGGCCGATGTATTCCACGATGTAGTCACACGGGAAGTGCTGTTCGAAGGTTTCCTTGTTCTCGAACGGATAGTGGTACTGGGCGAAGCTCATGGAACCGGATTCGAACCAGCAGTCCATTACGTCGGTGATGCGGCGCATGTGGCTCTTGCCGGTCGGATCGTCCGGGTTGACGCGGGTCAGTTCGTCGATATACGGGCGATGCATGTTGACATTGCCTTCATGATCGCGCGGATAATCACCGAAGTCGGCCTTCAGCTCCTCAAGCGAGCCATATACGTCGACGCGTGGATACTTCGGATCGTCGGATACCCACACCGGAATCGGCGAACCCCAGAAACGGTTACGAGAGATGGACCAGTCGCGGGCATTGGCAAGCCACTTGCCGAACTGCCCATCCTTCACGTTGTCCGGAATCCAGTTGATCTGCTGGTTGAGCTCGAGCAGACGGTCCTTGATCTTGGTCACGGACACGAACCAAGAGCTCACCGGCTTGTAGATCAGCGGGGTGGCGCAACGCCAGCAGTGCGGATAGGAGTGTACGTAGCTCTTCTCCTGGAAGAGAATCGCGCGCTGGTCCTCCGGCACACGGGCCAGCGGACCATCGCCTGCACGCAAGTTACGCAGAATCGGCAGATTCGCATCGAACACATACTGACCCTCGTAGTCCGGGCACAGCGACGTGAACTTACAGCCCGCGTCAAGCACGTCCACGCTCTTGATGCCCTTGGCATTGAGCGTGTTCATATCGTCCTCGCCGTACGGAGCCTGATGCACGAGGCCCGTACCTTCGACGGTATCGACGTAATCGGCGGTGAAAATCTGATAGCCTTCCGGCCCCGGAACCTGACCCTCGGCGGCATGCTCGTCGCCAGCGAAATACGGGAAGACCGGATAGTAGCGCCAACCCTCCATCTCGGCACCCTTGAGCTCGCGCACGATCTCATAATTCTCGCCAAGCTCCTTGGCATAGGAGCCGAGCAGCGGCTTGCCCAGATAGAATTTCTTGCCGGCGAACCTGCCTTCGGTCGGGCGTACTTCGACATAGTCGATGTCGGCGCCGACCACGATGGCGAAGTTGGTCGGAACGGTCCACGGGGTGGTGGTCCAGAATACGGCGTAGGCGTCCTCCTCGTCGCGCAGCTTCACGGCCACGGACACGGTGGTGTCCTGACGGTCCTGGTACACGTCGGCGTCCATACGCAGCTCGTGTGCGGAAAGCGGCGTCTGATCCTTCGGGCAATACGGCAGCACACGGTAGCCCTGATAGGCCAAGCCCTTGTCATACAGCTGCTTGAAGGCCCACATCACGGATTCCATGTACGGAATGTTCAGGGTCTTGTAGCCATGCTCGAAATCGACCCAGCGCGCCTGACGGTGCACGTAGTCCTTCCACTCATTGGTGTACTTGAGCACGGAGGCACGGCAGGCGTCGTTGAACTTGTCGATGCCGATTTCCTTGATCTGGTCGACGGAGTCGATGCCCAGTTCCTTCTGCGCCTCGAGCTCGGCCGGCAGACCGTGCGTATCCCAGCCGAACACGCGGTTGACCTTGCGGCCCTTCATGGTCTGGTAGCGCGGAATCACATCCTTGGCATAGCCGGTCAGCAGATGGCCATAATGCGGCAGACCATTGGCGAACGGCGGACCGTCGAAGAAAACGAATTCATTCTGGCTGTGATCTCCGGATGGACGACGCTCGACGGACTTGGCGAAGGTATCGTCCTTCTCCCAATAGTCAAGCACGGACTCCTCCAGCTTCGGGAAGCTGGGGTTCGGCGCGACGTTGGCGCTCTGCTCACCGGCAGCAGCCTTCGGATACACATGATTGGTGGTTTCGCTCACCGTATGCTCCTCGTTTGGCAGGTTTCCTGTTCTTCTTAACTACCTACGAGGACGACGACTTACGCACGATTGCCGCACGTCCGCCACCGCGGTACCACCTCGCTTGCCGCCATCCCCTGCATACTGCACAGTGCGATTGCGACCGCTTGCGTTCGGCTGTTCGGGCCGATCCCGCCGGTTCTACTAAGCCTGCGATTGCACTGTGCGGACTTACGCCCCCTGCAATCGCCGCCGTTCTTCCGGAAGCTCCCCGCTGATAACGGATCACTGCTATACGTTTCAGCAGTTCAGCCTAGCACGCCGTATGAACGTTGCATACGGAAAGAGCCGCACGGCGTCCACCATGCGGCTCCCTCAACCCACGAATCGCATACCGGTTGCGATCAGGACTCAGACGGCTCCCCCTGCGCGAGCTGCGATTCGAGCTGCCTGACGATGTCATCGTGCATCTTTTCGCTGATCTTCACCTTGAAAAGAAAGACGAGCAGGCTCAGCACGATCACGGCCAGCGGCACATAGAAGGCGCAGATCTGGAAGGTATGGATGTTGGAGGCGGTCATATCGGCGGCAGTGGCGTTGCCGATCATGCCGGCGGCCACAGCCACGAAGCCGACGATGCCGTTGGAGCAGGCACCCGCAATCTTGTCGAGCATCGGGCGCACGGACAGGGTCACGGCCTCGTTGCGCTTGCCGTTCTTCAGCTGGCCGTATTCGATGGAGTCGGTCAGGGACAGGATGGCGGTCATCTGGATGAAGGTCTGCGGCAGGTAGAAGAAGACCAGTCCGACGGTGACCATCGGCAGGCTGGACGAGCCGATGATGAACAGCAGATAGCCTATGATCATGAACGCCATACCGCCGAGATACAGGTAGCGGCGCGGAATGCGCTTGTTGAGGACCGGGTATGCCGGAGCCATGATCAGACCAGTGATGACCGGGATGACGCCCACGATGGAGTATGCGTTGGAATTGTTGAGGATGTACTTGAACAGGTACATGAGCACGCCGGTGGTGGCCACATTGGCGATGGCGTACAGCAGGTAGCTCAGGGCGACCCACAGCAACTGGTCGTTCTGGGCAAGGGCCTTGAATGCGGCGAGCGGACCGCCGTTCTCCTCGGCGTTGGCACGCAGCGTGCTGGAGCTTTCCTTGGTGCCGAACGCCACGGAGCATACGGTCAGGATGCCGAGAATGGCCACGATGATGGCGAAGCAGGTCCAACCACTCTGGCTTTCCGTCCGGTTACCGGTAAACACGAAGCTGAAGTAGGTGACGATCGGGATGACGATGATGGTCAGGCCGTTGTAGCCGATGGAACCGCCGAAAGAGCCGAGTGCGGTATAGGTGGAACGCTCATGGGAGTCGTTCGACAGCGCCGGGATCATGCCCCAGTATGAGATGTCGCGCAACGAGTAGAACACGTCAAGCACGATGAACACCACCACGAACAGCACGATGAACCAAGTGGTGTTGACATTGACCAGACCGAACAGGCCGGTGTACACCACGACGAGCAGCAATGCGGAGACCGTACCTCCGATGAGCTGCCACGGCTTGAAACGGCCCCACTTGGTGTTGGTGTTGTCGATGATGTTGCCCAGCAGCGGATCGATGAAGATCTCCGCGATGCGGATGATCACGACGAGGCTGGTGATGATGCCGATGAGTTTGGTGGCGATGCCTTTGTCGACACCTGCGAACAGCGAGCTGGTCACATACACGATGAAGTATGTGCTCAGGGCGTTGTAGAACGCAGACTGGCCAACGTTGCCGAATGCATATGCCATACGGGATTTCAGGTTTGAGCCCTGCTTATCCACGGTGAGGGTTTCTTCCATCGTTACTTCTCCTTAGAAGTTTCCGTGCAGTCTTCCTTCGACTCATGCATCAGTATATGCCTTAACCCTCGTTAAGTAAAATGTGATACCAATCATTACACTTCGCCGGCGTGTCGCATTTTGTTCGATAATGATAGAAAATGCCACATATCATGTGTGTTCAACGATTGATTCGACCATCAAAGCAAACATGAACACACCACGCCACGCATATGACGTACGTACTTGCGAGTTTTGATAACGAAAGTTACTATTTATCAGTAAAGGATTTTACATCCTTCGCACAGAGCCGTGACACTATAGAAAGAGAGCAGGCAGATCATGTCGCATATCTTTTCCTCAACCGAAGCACAGGAATCGTGGCTGACCGATCCTACCGTTTTCGCGGTCAACCGCCTTCCGGCACATTCCAGCCACCATTGCTACGACCATAAGCCACTCGCCGGCGAACCGACCGGACTCAAACAACGGCTTGATGGCCAATGGCAGGTCAAGGTCGTCGACATGTCCGAAGCCGGATTCCCCAGCGACTTCGCCCAGACCCAATGCACCGAATCCGGATTCTCATCCATCGAAGTGCCATCGAATCTGGAAACCAAGGGCTTGCTGAAACCGCAATACGTCAACGTGCAATACCCATGGGACGGCCATGAGGATCCTCAGCAGCCGAACATTCCGCAGCGCAACCACGTGGCGCTGTACCGCAGGGAATTCACGCCGTCCGCATCCGTGACCCGCGCCATCCGCGAAAACCGTCAGATCACGCTCACCTTCCACGCCGCATCCACCGCCATCTACGTGTGGCTGAACGGTACATTCATCGGCTACGCCGAAGATTCCTTCACACCGAGTGAATTCGACGTGACCGATGCCATTCAGGAAGGCCACAACGCCCTTGCCGTCGCGTGCTTCGAATTCAGTAGCGCAGCATGGCTCGAAGACCAGGACTTCTGGCGCCTGCACGGACTGTATCGCAGCGTCGAACTCACCGCCATCCCCGCCGCACACGTACGCGATTGGAAAATCGACCCCGATTTCGACGCCACGACCGGCGATGCGACGCTCGCCTTCGTCGCATCCATCAGCAATGCGGACGCTGCTTCCAAGGCCGTCGCAACACTGTACGGAACCGATGGCACCATCGCATGGCAGTCCGAACAACTGCCGGTAAACGAAACGATCACCACGGAAGCCGTAATCGCGAACATCAAGCCGTGGAGTGCGGAAGAGCCGAATCTATACACGCTCGACCTGACGCTGTACGGTACGGACGGCACAGTGATCGAAGTCAGCCGCGAGCGCATCGGCTTCCGGCATTTCGCCATCGAAAACGGCGTGATGAAGCTCAACGGCAAGCGCATCATGTTCAAAGGCGTGAACCGTCATGAGTTCGACGCCCGCCGTGGCCGCGCGGTGAACGAGGAAGACATGCTGTACGACATCACGTTCTTCAAGCAGCACAACATCAACGCCGTGCGCACCTCACACTATCCGAATCAGGAACGCTGGTACGAGCTGTGCGATGAGTATGGCATCTACATGATCGACGAAACCAATATCGAGACGCATGGTTCATGGACTGCACCGAGCGACCCGGTCACGCCGGACACCAACGTGCCGGGTAGCAAATCCGAATGGCAGGAAGCATGCGTGGACCGCATCGAGTCGATGATGCGCCGCGACTACAATCATCCGGCCGTGGTGATCTGGTCGTTGGGCAACGAATCGTATGCAGGTACGGTGTTCAAGGCGATGAGCGATTTCGCGCACGCCAACGATCCGCTGCGTCCGGTGCATTACGAGGGCGTGTTCTGGAACCGTCAGTTCGATGACATCTCCGACATGGAAAGCCGCATGTATGCCAAGCCGGCGGAAATTGCGGAATATCTCGAAGCCAATCCGAAGAAACCATATATCTCATGCGAATACATGCATGCCATGGGTAACTCCGTCGGCGGCATGCATCTGTACACCGAACTGGAACGTTACGAGCAGTATCAGGGCGGCTTCATCTGGGATTACATCGACCAGGCGCTTTTCCAGCGTCTGCCGGACGGCACCGAACGCCTGACGTATGGTGGCGACTGGGACGATCGTCCGAACGATTACGAATTCTCCGGCGACGGCATCATCTTCGCGGACCGCACTGCCTCCCCCAAGGCGCAGGAAGTCAAGCAACTGTATGCGAACGTGAACATCGAGCCGGATGCGCACGGTGTGACGATCCGCAATGAGAATCTGTTCGTCTCCACCGCCGACTACGTATTTACGGCGCGTATGCTAATCAACGGCGAGGAGCGCTGGCAGGCTGACTATCGCTTCGACGTGGCGGCCGGTGCGAGCGAACGTTTCGACATTGCATTCCCTGCCGCATCCGATCTGATGGCGAGCCGTTGCGACGAGGAGCTGCCGAATGGCTCAATCGAGGTGACGTACGAGGTCGATCAGCGGCTGGCCGAGGCCACCGCCTGGGCTCCGGCCGGATTCGAGCTGACGTTCGGGCAGCATGTGCAGGTCTTCAACGATGCCGCCGACACCGATGCCGCCGCGGTGACCGACGGCCACACGCATGATGTGACGGTCACCGACGGACGCTGGAACGCCGGCGTGAAGGCGGGCGGCCGCGAGGCATTGCTATCCAAGGCACAGGGAGGACTCGTCTCCTTCACCCGCGATGGCCATGAAATGCTTTCGCGCAAGCCGAGCCTGCTGACGTTCCGTCCTCTGACCGACAACGACCGCGGCAATGCCTCCGGCTTCGACCGTGCACAATGGTTCGCTGCCGGCCGTTACGCCAAGACGGTCGGTACCGAAATCGTCCGTGATGGCAATACGATCGTCGGCACGTACACGTATGAACTGGCAATCGCGCAACGCACGAAGGTCACCGCACGCTACAAGCTGCTGGAAGACGGGCGAATCCATCTGACCCTCACCTATCCGGGCAGCATCGAAGCGGCTTCGCTACCGGCGTTCGGCATGGAATGGATGCTGCCGGTCGAGTATTCGAACCTGCGCTTCTACGGTCTGGGACCGGCCGAAACCTATCGTGACCGCCTGCACGGCGCCAAGCTCGGCGTGTTCGAGAGCACTGCCGAGGCAGACAACGCACCGTATCTGGTGCCGCAGGAAACCGGCAATCATGAGGGGCTGCGCTGGATTGAGGTGACCGACCGCCATGGCCACGGCATGCGTGTGAGCCAAGCCGGCGACGAACACTTCGCGGCAAGCCTGCTGCCCTACAGCACGTTGATGCTGGAAGAGGCGACCCATCAGGAGGAGCTGCCAACCCCACGTCACATGTTCCTGCGTCTGCTTGCAGCGCAGATGGGCGTCGGCGGCGACGATTCGTGGGGCGCACCGGTGCATGAGCGGTTCCAGCTACCGGCCGATCGACCGCTCACGCTTGATGTGATGCTGGAGCTGTTCTGATACGGCATCACAACGGCTGAAAGTCACCGTTCCGCCGGCACGAAGCTGTCACGTACGACCAACGAGGTCGACAGATAGGCGTGCTGGCGGATGGTTCGCTTGCCCGCGATGGCATCCGCCAAAGTCAGGATCGCCACGCGGGCAAGCTCGCTCTGGTCGATGGCGAATGTGCTCAAAGGCGGTGACGTAAGCTGGGCAATCATCTGGTTATTGATGCTGATCACGCTGATGTCGCGCGGCACAAGCACTCCGGAGGCATTGAAGGCCTGCAATACGCCGACCGCAATCACATCGGCGGCGATGATCACCGCGTCCGGCAGCGCACCGTTGTGATCGTGCACGAACCGTTCGCCAAGCCTGCGGCCGTTCTCCACGGTAAACAGGCCATCCGAATAGATCAGACCCTCGGCGTCCAATCCGAAACGCTTGACTTCACGCCGAAAATAGGTTGCGCGATTCTCTTCGTCCAGCTCATAGAAGTTCATCAGGCAGCCTTTGCCGCCAATGAACCCGACACGTTTCATTCCCTTCGCCGCACAAGCCGCAACGGCATCATGCACGGTCTGCTGCAGATCAGGCTGTACGGAATCAAACAGACCCGGCGCTGGATTCACGTCGATGAACACGCCATACGGCATGGCATCATGCAACCGTTCCAGATCCTCTTCGACGATCCGGTCGGCACCGATCGACATAAAGCCGTCAAATCCGCTACTTTCGGCAATCATATCGTCAAGATCGCGGAACACGGTCAGTTCCATACGCTGCTGCCCAGCATTGCGTTCGAGTGCCGCACGCAGATCAGTGAAATAGGAATCACGCAACGCCTCATTGGATTCCTCGTTGTCAAGCAAGGCCACCTCATGCGGAATCACGATGCGTTTGGTCTGCATGCTGTAGCCAAGTTCCTCGCTGACCTGAATGATCTTGCGACGCGTCTCCTCGCGGACGGATAATGTGGGATCTCCATTCAGCAACCGAGATACCGTAGCTTGCGAGAATCCCGTCCGTCTTGCGATTTCCTTGATGGTCGCCATCGATATTCCTCATTCGGTGAAGTAAAAGCTTTACCGAATCAGGGTACCTCATCTTCCTATCAGATTGGTAATCAAGTGCACCCTATCGTGCGATCTTATCGCACGCCGTCCGTCATTGACTTTCAACAATACCGTCATCAGCACCGCCAATGCGGCGAACACGGCACCGACAGGACCGAGCCAACGCAATCCGGCGGCATCGTAGGCCACGCCACCAACTGCGGAACCGAGCGCAATACCGAGGTTGCAGGACGTGGAGTTCAACGACGAGGCAAGCGTGCCGCAGCCGGGATAGCCGGTTTCGGCCACATATGAATACAGCACCTGCGAAGGCGAGTTCTGCAGATAGATCGTAAGACCCAGAACCACCAGCAACACCGATCCAAGCATCGCGTTCGCCGTGGCAAAGGGAAGTAGCAGCATGCACACGAACTGCAATGCGTAGGCCTTGCTCATGCCGACGAGCGGCCAAATGCCGGTGCCACGCGTGGCGAGCTTGCCGCTGTACAGGTTGCTCCACAGGCAACAAGCGCCGAACGCCACGAGCGCGACGCTCACATAGGCCGCCGGCACATGCAATTCGTTGGTAAACATGGGTGTCAGGTAGGTGTACCACACATAGCTCGAGGCGAGGCCGAACACTACAGTGAGCACGCCGAGGATGATTCGACTGTCGGAGAACAGCTTGAATTGGCCGAGAATACTCACCTGCGAAGGCACGGAACGCTTCGGCAACACCACGAACATGACGCCGATCATGACTACCGTCAACACGTCGATGACGACGAAACTGGTACGCCAACCCGCCAATCCCGCAATCCACGTACCCATCGGCATGCCGAACACGGAGGCGATGGAGAATCCGGAGAACACCCATGACATGTATCTCGGCTGGTTTTCACGACTCGTGACGTCCGGTCCGAAGGTGAGCGCCACCGCCACAAGCACTCCCGAAACGGAGGCGGTGACCACGCGAGCAAGCAGCAGCATCGGATAGTTCACGGCAAAGGTGCAGATCACATTGCCGGCAAGAAATACAAGCAACAATGCGATCAGTGCACGGAATCGCTGGAATTTCGAACAGATCGCGGCGCCAATCGGTGTGAGCGGCGCATACACGAACGCGAAGATAGCCACAAGATTACCCACCATGGTCACGGCAATGTTGAGATCGGAGGCAATGTCGGGAAGTACGCCCACGATGATGAATTCGCTGGTACCGAGCAGAAAACTCTGAAAGACCAGAATGGCCACGGGAAGCGTGAACAAGCGGTGTGATGCCATATTCGTATCTCTCCATCAATGTAGAAAATCTTCTTCTTTACATGAAAAGAGTAATATTTATCAGCATTCAGAACACACGATGCGATATCATTGAATCGTTTGTAAATAGCAAAATCGTATTGCATTGAACGGAAAACCCATCGAAAGCGAGAACGGATGAAACAACGTCAACCGTTACAGCCTTTGGCGGTATTCTCGGATCTTTCCGAACGCATCTACTACAATCAGCCTGATCTGCCGCTGTATACACGCAATGATGCGCTCTCCCGCTTCGACTTCAGCATGGCCTGTCACTGGCATCGCGACCTGGAGTTCGTACATGCGCTCACCGGGTCGATGAAATACTTCGTCAACGGCGCGATCGTCGACATTCCGACCGGCGACGGACTGTTCGTCAATTCGAATCGGCTGCATTACGGATTCTCACCGACCCGCGAGGAATGCCATTACCCGGCGGCCGTAGTGAATCCTTCGCTGTTCGAATCATTATGGCGACCGGCGAGCGCCGAACTGGACATGCTGTGCGGGCCTGATGCACCGGATTACATGCTGTTGGATCATACTGATTCACGGCATCGGCGCATTCTGCAACTGATTGACGATACCGTGCGGTTCAACGTGCCGAATGCCGACGAAGCCGCCAATCCGCAGTCCGATACGATTCAGGCGATTGGAACGGCGATCCAATTGTGCGGGGCGGCTTTGGCGTTGGTTCGGGAGAGCATGGCGAAAGCGTCTGGTCATCCGACGACCGGACGACCGGAGCCGGCGCAGGACCGGCAATCACCATCCTCAAATCATTCGGCATCGCACTCCCCCGCCAATAATCGTGATTTGATGAGTGCGTTGACCATGACCGGCTTCATTCATCAGCATTTCCCGGAACGAATCACATTGGCCGACATCGCGGCGGCGGGTACCATGAGCCGCAGCCAATGCTGCATCGTATTTCGCGAGTATGTGAATCGCACGCCAAATGAATACCTGACCGATTACCGCATCGAGCAGGCCATGCACATGCTTTCCGGCACCGCTTCCGACGTGACCGAAGTGGCCCGTGCCTGCGGTTTTTCGACGCCCAGCTACTTCATCCGCGTATTTCGCAAGCGTGCGGGGCTCACTCCGCAACAGTGGCGGCGAGCGCACTGACGGGCGACCGTCAAATACAATATCCCTTTATGCATGCGCAATTCCATAAGTCGACCTGGCCAAAGCCGGATAAGCAGCAATCCTTTGCCCCGCAGAGCTTCCGAGGCAAAGGATTCACGAAACCATTCAAGGCCACCGGTCATAAGGGTGGCATCAGCCGGCAAGGTTCCAAGCGGGGTTAGAGGGGCGTGCCCGTTATCCAATAGGCGTGCCCTCAAACAGTTCAGCATGGGATGCAGGCTGCGAGAACCAACGTGCCGCTCAACAGGCAGGGCCCCAAATCACCCGGGGAAAGGTCCTAACCTGCGAGAACCAACCCGTTACCCAACGACCACAGCCCCAACCAGGACACAAAACGGCCGCAATCCGCGAGGAACCGCCCGTTACTCACACCACAACGTCACGGCGGCGTTGTGACCATGGCCAGGAGCCAACACAACGCCGCCAGCACGCTACCTGATGCTCGAGTAGGCAATCAGCCTTCCATATCCTCTAGGGCAACGCCCTTGGTCTCCTTCATGAACTTCAGCACGAAGAAGAAAGACACGAAGGCGAAGAAGGCGAACAGTCCATAAATCAGGCCGACGTTGAAGGCCAACAGCACCGGGAAGCTTACCGTGACGATGAAGTTCGACGTATACTGCACCGCGGTACCGACGGACATGCCGGCGGAACGCATGGAGTTCGGGAACATTTCGGCGAGCATGGCCCACGAGACGGTACCCCAGGTCAGTCCGAACGCAATCACGAATCCATTGGCGCACACAAGGGCAAGCGGACCAGTGAAGCCGGCGAGTTGCGGCGCACCGTTGACCATGGGTGCGGTACCGAAGAGCAGTGCCAGACCGCCTTGGGTGATGAGCATGCCGATGGACCCGACCAATAGCATCGGACGGCGGCCGACGCGATCGATCAGGAACGTGCCGCCGATGGTCGCGGCGATGTTGATCAACGACGTGATGGCAGTGATGGTGAAGGAGTCCTTCTCGGTGAAGCCGACCGCACCCCACAAAGTGTTGGAATAGTAGAAAATGACGTTGATGCCGGTGAACTGGTTGAGAATCATGAAACCGATAGCCACCCACACGATCGGCTTCAAACGGCCGACCGGAGTGATGAGGTCGCGGAACGACGGCTTGTGGTCGATGCCGATGGAATAGCGGATGCGACCGATCTGGTCGGAAATCGGAGCCGGGTCGGTGCTGATACGGCCTAGCACAACGGCCGCCTCTTCGTCACGATGCTGTGCCACCAAGTAACGCGGCGATTCGGGAATGGTCAATGCAAGCAGGAAGTACAGCACGGATGGCACGGCCATGCACAGGAACATCCACTGCCAGGTTTCGAGCGGCCCCATGAACACGCTGGCGCCACCGGAGATGTGCACGAGCAGCGCGTTGACAAGCAACGAGATGAAGATGCCAATAACGATGCCCAGCTGCTGGAACGCTCCAAGCACACCACGCTCGTCGGTGGGCGCGATTTCCGCAATGTAGACCGGAGCCACCATGGCCGCAACGCCTGCCGCAAAACCACCGAATACACGGAAGGCGACCAGTACGAAGATGTTCGGCACGATGGCGCAGCCAATCGAGCAGATCAGAAACAGCACGGCGGCGATCTTCATCATCGGCACGCGGCCGATCTTGTCGGCGATACGACCGGCAAGCAACGCACCGATACCTCCGGAAATCAGCGCGGATCCAACGGCAAGACCGAGCAACGCGTCGCCTGTGGCGAATTCGGTTTTGATGGCGTTGGTCGCACCGTTGATGACGGCGGAGTCATAGCCGTAGAGCAGACCGCCGAGTGCCGCAATCAGCGCAAGCCGACGGGCTACGGATTTGTGGGCTTTAATGGTTGATTCACTCAGCGTGGTCGGTTTTGCCACATTCGCTTCAGCTGAAGACATGATAGGTCCTTCTTCCTTGAAAGATAGTGCGATTGTATGGGAAGACGGGTCTTCCCATACCCCTTCGGGGATTCTCCCCCATCGGAGGAGGAGATGCCGGCCGAACGGGGTATCCGGGGTTCAAACGGAGCAATAGAGAGATCCAAACCCGTTCAGACCGGCAAGCATTGGTAACGCCGCCTCTCGTTATGAGAGAAGGGCATCGCGACGGGCCAGCAATGCATCGATGGCCTCGACGCCGTCGAGCACGGTGAAGGTGACGGTCTTGCGTTCGCAGGATTGCGCGGCAAGCATATGCAGATTGTCACGTTCCTCATGCCAACCGCGGCCATACACCTTGGAATTCGAGGGTTCGAGACCGACCACATAATCACCGGAACCCATCGACTTCCACTCCATGAAATGCGGGAAATCGGCCACATTGAAATCGATGACCACACCCAGGCCGAGCTTACGGTTGACGACAGCGGCGAAGCTTCCGCCGTCCGCATCGGCCGCCAGTTCGTGGATGTACACGCTTTCCGGCTTGTTGGCTTCGGGCGCACCGATCTCATTCCATGGCGTGACGTCGGCCGCGGTGGTGTCATCACGCGGGGTTGCGCCACGGCTCGGAATGACCACCTGCGCACCTTCGGCCAGCAACGGCCAGCCAAAGTTGCAGTGGTACATCCACATGAGCGGCTCCTCACGGAACGACTCGTTGGTCACCTCATCCTCGACCGTGATAGACAGCTTGCCGTACACGGAACGGATGCGGCGGCGTAGCACCATGTTCTCGCCGAATAGCTCCGCCTCACGCATTTCACCGGACACTTCGAGCACATAATCGTCGCCATCCCAGTAGGCGTCGGAGCTTGCATGTTCGGCTGGCGTGGTGCGAATACGGCCATGCATCGGGTAGTCGCCTGCCGGATATCGCGAGCCTTCCGGCGTAGAGTACGGGCCACAGATGTTCTCGAAACCGCAGGTGAAGAACAAACCTCCCATGATGGAGCGCAACGCTTCCTGGCCATTGGTGTCGAATTGGTTGCGACCGTTCAGCCCCGGCTTCGACAGGAATGTGAGATTCTCGCCTTTATATTCGAACAGTGCCACATCGAGCGCCTTGTCGGCCATCGACATGAAGCGCAGTGGCCCGTTCTTGACTTCGACCGCCTTCAGGCCGTGCGTACGACCTTCCTGGTATTCGATCGGACGAACATAGGCGGCCTGTTGCATGCTGCCGACGTGGGCGAGCATATCGGAACGCTTCATCTCAGTCCTCCTGCAATTGGGCTGGATATTCCGGCCATGCACCTTGCTGGGTGCATACGAACGCCGACACCTCTACCGCACGCTCATGAGCGGCACGCAGGCTGAATCCGCGCAACCAGTATGCGAGGAACGCTCCGGAGAAGGAATCGCCGGCGCCGACGGTGTCGGCGACCTCGACCTTCGGCGTCGGCAGCATCGAGATGGTCTCGTCGTCCATCACCAGACTGTAGGAATCGCCGGCGGTGAGGATCACCACGTCGAGATCGAACTTCTCCTTGATGGCCTTGACGCATTCGGTTTGCGACGGCACCTTGAACTCCGGTTCGTCGATGCCAAAGAGTCGCGCCACGATCGGTAGTTCCTCATCATTGATCTTGAGAATCGTCGCGCCGTTCAGCATGCGTTCGAGCACGTCATGGTCGGCGAAGCCGGAACGGATGTTGATGTCGAAGAAGCGCACGGTGTCGGGCCCGGCGGCATCAATCATCGCATAGATTGCGTCGCGCGTACCGTGCGGTTCGCGGGCCGCGATGCTGCCGTAGCAGATGGCGTCGGCATTCTCGACCAGTGTGCGTACCTGATCGGTGAAGGCGATGTGGTCCCATGCGCGATCGCGCACCACATCATAGGAGGGGACGCCGTTCTCATCCAGGGAGACGGCGGTGATGCCGGTTGCGTATTCGTTGGTTTGCGCGGCCACGTTGACGCCGCGTTCGGTGAGCAGCTGCACCAGTTCACGACCGAGTTCATCGTCGCCAACGGCGGTGACGGCGGTGGCTTTCACGCCATTCTGAGCGGCATGGTATACGAAGTTGGCTGGCGCGCCGCCCGGCTTCTTGCCGTCGGGAAGCATGTCCCACAGCAATTCGCCCATGGTGAGCACGGATTTGGATTGCGCGTTCATTGCGGATGTCCTTGTTTTTGGGTGAGTTGAGCCAGAGGTACGGCAATGCTGCCGCACCTCTGCAGTAATGATGGGGGAGCTCAGTCTTCCTTGGCTGCCGGATACTCGTTGCAGAGCAGACGATAGGCCGGCTCGTCCTCTTCGATCTTCGGGAAGCGGCCGAGCGGTGCGTAGAAGCGGTTGTCGGTGTTGTCGTCGTTGCACATGGACACCTCGCCCACGAGGGTCGGGACGGAGTCCTCCTTGATGTAGTACTCGTGATAGGTGTACGGATAGAAGGTCAGGGATTCACCCTCGTTGAGTTCGATCGGTTCTCCTGCCGGTACGTAGTAGCGGCGGCCGTCACGGCACACCAGCACTGGGGTGTCGAGTTTCTCTTCGGTCTCCGGGTCGGCGTTGTACAGGTGGAACACCGCGGTGCCGCCGCCGCGCACGATGATGTCTTCCATCTTGTTCCAGTGGAAATGCATCGGGGAGACCTGGCCTGGCATGCTCATCATGATCCTCTCGGCGTACACCTTGGTGTACTTTGGATCCTTCACATTGCCATTGCGCAAGGTGATCAGAGCCAAGCCCTTGTGCTCGAAGTCACCTTCACCGTAATCGGTGATATCCCAGCCCAGGGCGTTATCACGGATCTCATCCCATTCGTGACCCTTTTCGGCCCACTCCTCCGGAGTGAAGCTCAGGTATGGCGGAATCCGGAACTTGTACTGGTCGAGCAGGGCCTCGAACTGCTTGATGACCGCATTGACTTCAGAACGCTTCATGGCGAAAACTCCTTTGTCATACACTGTGACGTTTACGCGTCCGTTGTTATTTTCGATTGTGGCGTTTTTTTCGTTTTCGAGCGGTTCGCCTTTCGGCGTGTCGTTCTCAACAACAAGCATTTTCGATTGATTTCGTTTTACTTGCGATTTCTTTCGTTTTGCTTGTTGACAACAACATAACACAAGGTTACGATAGTTGTCAACACGAAACGAAAGGAAACGAAATGATTTTTTCACCATAACGATAAATATCGAAAAGTGATTGCTAAGATGGATGACAACACTCGGTCCAGCAGTACACGACAAGGAGCCTGCACGATGATGAAAGCCGAACGCCAAGAGCAGATCTTGAGGAAGATCGACGCCAACGGCCGCGTCGTCGTCACCGATTATGCCAAGGAGCTTGGCGTCACCGAAGCCACCTTGCGCAAGGACCTGCAGGAACTGGATGACCGAGGACTGGTGCAACGCGTGCACGGAGGCGCGATGAAACCGGATACCGAGCTCAGCCGATTCGAGAATCGAGTCGATCTGGGCAAGGACGTCAAAACGAAGCTGGCAGCGGCAGCAATGAACGAAATCGCCGAAAACCGCGTCATCTTCATTGACGGTGGTTCCACCAACTATCTGGCCGCGCAAGCGTTTCCACGCGACTACGCGGGAACCATCATCACCAACAGCCCGGCCGTGGCCCTGTGGATGTCCGACTACGACAACGTCGAGGTGAATATGCTTACCGGCACCATTCACCACAAATCCAAGGAAACCGTCGGTTCGGCGGCACTGGCGATGCTGCAGCAACTGCATTGCGATCTGGTACTGCTCGGCGTCTCGTCGATCGATCCTTCGCACGGCATCACCACGCCATATCTGGAATCCGCCGAGACCAAGCGTGCGCTGATCCAAGCCGGAACCAAGGTGATGAGCCTAATCACCCCGGAAAAATTCGGACATGTCTCCACTTACAAAATCGCTGACTGCAACGCGCTGGACGTCATCGTGACGGAAGGCACTCCGGAGTGCGCCGACGCACTCATCGCCATGGGAGTCTCATTGCGCATCATCCGCTGATTCGCAATTCCTTCGGATAATCCGGAGCCAACCTCTCACACACCTCAAGATGCGGCAATGTCGCATCTCTGGGCAAACACACCCAAATACCCCAAACATCAACGGACTTTTGTCAACGATTGACAAGGAGCACATCATCATGACCGCACCATTCAGCGATCCGCATTTCGCCATTTCGCTGTATTGCAGCGATTTCCGTAACCCCGCCGCACAGGTCGAGGTGCTGAACAACTATGCCGATTCCTACCATGTCGACATCATGGACGGCCACTTCTCCCCCAGCATGGGCCTGTGCACCACCTGGATCGAGCAGATGATGCCACTGTGCGCGCTGCGCAAGGAAGTGCACATGATGGTCACCGACATCGACCATTGGATCGATCAACTGGTCGCCGCAGGGGCCACCATGTTGACTCCGCATGTCGAATCACTGGGCGCACACGCCTTCCGTACGCTACGCATCATTCGCGAAAATGGTTGCGGCGCCGGCATTGCGGTCAATCCGCTCACCTCGTTCTCCGAAATGGAGAATCTGCTGGAACGCATCGACCTCGTGACCGTCATGACGGTGGAAATCGGCTATTCCGGCGAACCACTGATTCCCGAAACACTGAAGAAGATCGAGCGTCTGGCACAGTTCCGCGACGCGCATGGACTGAACTATGAGATCCAGATCGACGGATCATGCAATGAGAAGAATTTCAAGCGCATGCGCGAGGTCGGCGCCGACACCTTCGTGCTTGGCAACACCGGCATCTTCAAACGCTCTCCCGACATCGAAGAGGCCTGGCACATGACCATGGCGGCCTACGAGGAATCCACCGGCGAAAAGGTACGCATGCGCTGACCGGCCTTGCACGACATTCAATTCCACAATCCCCACATCACACGTAAGGAAACCATCATGACCACCGCAACCTCTTTCCACGAATGTGAACGCATCATCATCAACGAACTTTCCGACGTACTGGGCAACGTCGACGAGACCCAGATCGACCAACTGACCGATCTGATCACCGGCGCACGCAAAGTGTTCTTCGTGGGCGTCGGCCGTGTCGAGCTCGCCCTCGAGGCCATCGCCAAGAGACTCGCACACCTCGGCATCGACACCGTGATGGTCGGTCAGATTACCGAGCCGGCCATCTGCGACAAGGACCTGCTCATCGTCGGCTCCGGTTCCGGCAAGACCGGATTCCCCCTGTTCATCGCAGGCAAAGCCAAGTCGTTCGGTGCGAAAGTGGCCCGTATCGGCATCGTCGAGGATTGCCCGATGAAGGAGTACACCGACCTGTTCGTACATGTGCCAGCCGCCGGGAAACCGGGTTCGGGCACCAAGCCGAGCGAGCAGCCGATGACCAGTCTGTTCGAGCAGTCGCTGCTGCTGGTCGGCGACGCGATCGCCATGAGCCTGGTGCGCAAACAAGGCATCGACCTTGATTCCCTGTGGGAGTTCCACGCCAACCTTGAGTAGTTTTGTTGTTGACTTGGGTTGTTGCCAGGGGGCTCTAATCCGCGAGAACCGGCGTATTACCCAACAGGCAGGGCCTCAAATCGGTACCGAAAAGGGCCGAATCTGCGAGAACCGAATGGTTACCCAACAGCCACGGCCCCAAATCACCCGGGAAAAGGTCCTAGCCTGCGAGAATCAGCCCGTTATCCAACAAGCAGAACCTCGCAACCAATAACATAAGCAAGTCCCAAACGCAAAATGGCTGTGACCACACTCGGCGGTCACAGCCATTTCATTGCGGTTCCTACTCCAGTTCCACGGCTCCCGTGTACAGCTGGTAGTACTCGCCCTTGAGCGCAATAAGCTCATCATGCGAGCCGCGCTCGATGATGCGACCGTGATCGAGCACCATGATCACATCGGAATTGCGCACGGTGGACAGTCGGTGAGCGATCACGAACACGGTACGCCCCTTCATGAGGTTGTCCATGCCGGCCTGCACCACTTCCTCGGTACGGGTATCGATGGACGAGGTCGCCTCATCGAGAATCATCGCCGGCGGATCGGCCACGGCGGCACGTGCGATGGAGATCAGCTGGCGCTGGCCCTGCGACAGGCCGGAACCATCACCCTCGAGCACGGTCTGGTATCCATTCGGCAGCATGCGGATGAAGCCGTCGGCATTGGTCAGGCGTGCGGCTTCGATGCATTCCTCATCGGTGGCGTCGAGTCGTCCGTACCGTATGTTGTCCATCACGGTACCGGTGAACAGATTCACATCCTGCAACACGATGCCGAGGGAACGGCGCAGATCCGGCTTGCGGATGCCCTTGACGGAGATACCGTCGTACAGGATCATGCCTTCCTGAATGTCATAGAAGCGATTGATCAGGTTGGTCACCGTGGTCTTGCCGGCACCGGTCGCGCCGACCAAGGCGACTTTCTGACCGGGTTTCGCAAACCAGGTGATGTCGTGCAGCACCGGCTTGTCGGGGTTATACCCGAAGGTCACGTCGGTAAAGCGCACGTCGCCCTGCAGCAGGGTCAAGCGACCATCCGGCGAGGTGATCGCGTTTTCGCGAGCCTTCATCGCCACTTCCGCGGCGCGCGGACTCAACGCATGTGCGGCCTTGAGCGAACGGGTGCCGTCATCGCCTTCCTCACGCTTCCAAGCCCAGTGACCGGTTTCGTGATCGACTTCGGTCATGGTGCGACCGTCGGAGGCGAGCTCCACGTTGACGAGCGTCACGGAACCGCCATCGTCTTCCGGCTTTTCGTCCATAAGCTGGAAGATGCGGGATGCGCCGGCGAGCGCCATCATCACCATGTTGAACTGCATGGAGACCTGTCCGAGCGGATTGATGAAGGCTCGGGACAGGGTCAGCAATGAAATCAGCGTACCCAAGGTGAGCGTACCGAATCCGGACAGGCCGAAGTTGCCGACGCCCGACAGCGCCATGACCCCACCGAGAACGGCAAGCAGGATATACAGCATGTAGCCCATGTTGCCCACGATCGGCATGGTCACGTTGCCCCATGTGTTCGCTTCGGCGGAGGCTTCGAACAGTCGCTCGTTCTTTTCATCGAAGTCCTTTTGCGTGGCATCCTCATGGTTGAAGACCTTGATGACCTTCTGCCCGTTGACGGATTCCTCCACGAATGCGTTCACGTCGCCGATTTCGATCTGCTGCTTGACGAAGTAGCGCCCGGAACGGGAGACGACCTTGCGCACTACCACGAATAGCAGTGCGGAGAAGACCAGCACGAAGACGGTGACCGGCACGGAGAGCCACAGCATCGATATGAGCGCTGCGATGGCGGTGATCGCGGACGAGAACATCTGCGGGAACGACTGACTGATGGCCTGACGCAACGTGTCCGTATCGTTCGTGTAGCGGCTCATGATGTCGCCGTGTTCGTTGGTGTCGAAATAACGGATCGGCAGGCTCTGCTGATGAGCGAACATGTCGTCGCGAATCTTCTTGAGCACGCCCTGCTCGACGGTGACGATAAGCCACTGCCACAGCCAGCTGCAGAGAATGCCGGCCGCATACAGGCATCCCATAAGCGTCAACGCGCGCAGCAGCGGACCCCAATCAGGATTGTTCGCACCGACCATCGGCAGGATGTAACTGTCGATCAGTGATTGCAGGAACAGCGCGGATCCGGACTGTGCCGCGGCTCCGATCAGAATGCACAGCACCACGATGGCCACGCGCCACTTGTATTGGAAAATGTAGCCGAAGATGCGTTTGGTGGTGCCGGGAGCGGCCTTCTGCATCGGTTTGCCTATGGGACCATTCGGCCCGCCCTGCGACTTTCGTGGTTCGCTTTCCGCGGTTTTCGCCTCGTCGATCGCCTCTTGGCGCTCGTTCATCTCGGTCTCTTCATCGATGATCATTTCAGTCATTGCTCTCTCCTCCTTTCACTGAAGTTCCTCAGGCTGTGCCTGGTTCCTGGTCTGCGATTCATGGATGGAACGGTATTCGTCACAGCTTGCAAGCAGTTCGTCGTGGGTGCCGGCGGCCATGATGTGGCCGGCGTCCATGACGAGAATCATGTCGGATTCCTGTACGGAGGCGACGCGCTGCGCGATGATGATCTTCGTGGTGTCGGGAATCTCGTTGTGGAACGCCGCACGAATCAGCTGATCGGTTTTGGTGTCGACCGCGGAAGTGGAATCGTCGAGGATGAGGATCTTCGGCTTCTTCAGCAAGGCGCGGGCGATGCACAGGCGCTGACGCTGGCCGCCGGAGACGTTGGTGCCGCCCTGTTCGATGTATGTATCGTACTTATCGGGGAATTCCTGGATGAATCCGTCGGCCTGCGCCAACTGGCATGCGTGACGGATTTCCTCGTCGGTGGCGTTCGGATTGCCCCAACGCAGGTTTTCGGCGATGGTCCCGGAGAACAGCACGTTCTTCTGCAGCACCATGGCCACCTGGTCGCGCAACACTTCAAGGTCGTAATCGCGCACGTCGACGCCGCCGACCTTGAGCGAGCCTTCGGTCACGTCGTACAGTCGCGGCACGAGCTGCACCAGGCTGGACTTGGCGGAACCGGTGCCGCCGACGATACCGATGGTCATGCCGGAGCGGATCTTGAGGTTGATGTCGTCCAGTACCGGCTTTTCCGAACTGTCGGAATAACGGAATGTCACATGATCGAAGTCGATCGAACCGTCGACGACCTCCCTGACCGGATTGTCCGGATTGGTGACGGTGCTTTCCTCATTGAGAATCTGGCAGATTCGTTCGGCGGAAGCCTGCGAGATGATGAACATCACGAAGATCATGGAAAGCATCATCATGGCCATGAGGATCTGCATGGCGTAGGTGACCAATGCGGTCAGGTCGCCGGTGGTCAATCCAAGGGCCGCGTTGTTGCCGGAAGCGACGATCTGCTGTGCGCCCATCCATGCGATGAGCAGCATGGTGCCGTAGATGCAGATCATCATCAGCGGGCTGTTGAAGCTCATGATGCGCTCGGCCTTGGTGAAATCCTTGAAGATCCGCTCGGAAATGCGACCGAACTTGCCTATTTCATGCGATTCGCGGTTGTACGACTTGACTACGCGGATGCCCTGCAGGTTCTCGTCGACCACATTGTTGAGCTCATCATAGGTGTGGAACACACGCTCGAACACCGGGTGCACGATGACGGCCAGACCACACAGGCCGATTGCGAGAATCGGGATGCAGGCGAGGAACACCAAGGAGATCGACGGGCTGATGCGGAACGAGAAGATCCATGCCACGACCACCATGATCGGGGCTCGCACACCCATGCGGATCATCATGCCGTAGGCGTTCTGCAGATTGGTCACATCGGTGGTGAGCCTGGTGATGATCGAACCGGTGGAGAACTTGTCGATGTTCGTGAAGCTGAAGCCCTGAACCTTCTCGAACTGGTCCTTACGCAGGTTCTTCGCAAGGCCCGCGGCGGCGATCGCCGCGAATTTTCCGGCAAGGAAGCCAGATGCCAGGGAGAACATCGAACATACGAACAGGATCACGCCGAATTTGATGATCGCCGGCATGCTGCCGCCGGAAATGCCCTGATCGATCAGCGACGCCATGACCGTCGGAATCAGGATTTCCAGCACGCTTTCCACCGCCACGAATGCAGGCGCCAGCAAGCTGTCCTTTTTGTATTCACGCAGCGATCCGCCCAACGTGCGTATCAGATGCTGTTTCGGCCGTGACTGGTTCTTTGCAACCGAAACCGTTTGCGTTGTTGCGCTCACTCCTCTTCCTTCCCTTCGTTTTCCGCTTGCGATTCATCCGCCCGCACATCACAGATCGCCAGACTGGAGTAACGTTTTTCGTCTCCGATCATGCCGGTCTCCACCAGATTGGATTGCATCACGTCAAGCACGTGCATGAACTGGCGAATGTCGTCATCGTTCAGCCCCTGCAGCAGTATGTTCTCCATGGCGACGGCGTTTTCACGCAACGCTTCGGCGATGTCGCGGGATTTGTCGGTCAAGACTATTTTCTTGAGCCTTGCGTCGCGCCGCACCGATTCACGAACGATCAGTCCTTTTCGTTCCATGAGTCCGAGCACCCTGCTTGACGTCGATCTGGTCACGCCGAAGCGCCGTTCCACATCCTGTGGAAAAATCTCACGTTCCGAATGACGGGCGAGGAAGGCGATGATGTCGATGTTGCCACCGCTCAATCCATCCACCTGCTCGGGACGCGTCGACGCAAGATACCGGTTGATGACGTTGTGCAGAGATCTGATGGCGACGCTCGGCGGCTTGCACACACCTTGGTCCCACGCCTCGGCGAACGCCGGGTTCACCGAAGTCGTTTCATTGTTTCGTTCATCTGTCACGCGTTATATCATAACCCGTTGCACATACAACAGTTGCATATACAACATTCCGCGTGTCGTCGGGTTTTCTCCGACGAGAAGGCACCGGTTCAAGGATTGCCGAAACCGCAAAAACAATCATGGTGCGAACCTCATGATCCCGCCCATAAAACTCGGGATACGTCACATAAGGTTCGCACCATGATCGATTGTGCAGCACCCTTATGGCTTATGGCGATAAGGGCGGCAGACGAAATCACGCCGCGTCACGTGCCTTGATGCGTTCCATGAATCCGGTGCGATCCTCGTCCGTGATTTCGCGCAGCACACGTGCGGGATTGCCGACGGCGATGCAGTTCGCCGGAATATCGTGCGTCACCACGGCTCCGGCGCCGATCACCGCACCGTCGCCGATGGTCACGCCGCCGAGCACGGTCACATGACCGCCCAACCATACGCCGTTGCCGATCACGATCGGCTTGGCCTGGCACGCGCCGTTTTTGCGCTCTTCGAAATCAAGCGCATGATTGGTGGCGAACAGACCGACCATCGGCGCGATCCACACATAGTCGCCGAGCGTAATCGGCGCATTGTCAAGCATCACGCAATCGAAATTGATGTAGGCATGCGAACCGATGGTGATGTTGCGGCCGACCTCGCAACGAAAGTTCGGTTCGATGAACACGTCTTCACCAACCGATTTGAACAGCCGTTCCATGATCTCACGACGACGTTCGACATCCTCGTAATCGGTTTTGTTGTATTCGACGAACAGTCTCTTCGCCTCGGCGCGCTTGCGTTCGATGTCCGGATGCGAGTCCTGATATACCTCGCCGGCCACCATCAACTCCCACTCGTGACGACCCGCTTCGCTCATGCCAGCCGTCTCGTCGATCTCGGTCATTGTGCCTCCTTGCATGCACTCGTCGTCTCGCCCATCTTACCGGAGCGAGATGCCCCTTACCGGCAAACATGCCGGCAAATCGTTATGTGAAAGGCCGAGGGCCTGATCCGCACCGGTTCATTCGCGGACTAGGCTCTCGGCCCAAGTCTGTTTGGGTTCCTTTTCCGTCGCCTTACTCGGTGACCTTGGCGTATTCGTCAAGCATGAAGGCAGTGATCTTCTTACCGCCTTCGCTCATGAGCATCGGCATGGAGTTGATCGGCATGGACCTGAGGAACATGCGCATCATGTCGTTATCGGGCATCTTCGGCAGATTGCCGGCCTCGCCCTCGGCATACACGGATGCGACGATCTTGGAGCCGACCGGATCATCGGACCATTCGCCGAAGGTAGACCACTCGGTAAGCGGTTCGGCCTTGCCATCGCCATCGAGCTCAACCACGCCGGTGCCGGCGATGTCACGACTGGAAGTACCGACCTCAATGGCGTATTCGCCGGATTCGACATGCCAGTCATCGAACTTCTCGGACCAGTAGGCGAAGGCGCGCTCGTCTAGGTCGAAGCTCACTTCGGCAGATTCGCCAGCCTTGAGGAACACCTTCCTGAAACCCTTGAGCTCGTGGATCGGACGTGCCACGGCGGACTTGCCCGGAGCCACGTACACCTGCACGGTTTCGGCGGCGTCAACGTCGGAGGTGTTCTTCACGACCGCGCTTACGGAAGCGGTGTTGGCGCCGGTCTTGGCGACCTTCACGTCGGACACTTCGAAGGTGGCGTAGCTCAGGCCGTAGCCGAACGGGTAGTCGACCGCCTTATCATAGGTGTCGTAGTAGCGGTAGCCGACGAACACGCCCTCACCATAGTCGACATGGCCTTCCTCGCCCGGCCAGTTGATCATGCTCGGGTCGTCGTTGATGTCCATCGGAACGGTCTGGGCAAGCTTGCCGGACGGGCTGACGTTGCCGAAGATCACGTCGGCGAGCGCCGGACCGCCGGCCTGTCCGAGCAGCCAGGATTCGAGGATGCCCTTGGCGTTATCCGCCCACGGCGCCACGGAAACGACGGAGCCGTTGGAAAGCACGACCACGATGTTCTTGTTTTCGGCGGCGACGGCTTCCAGAAGTTCGACCTGTTTGGCCGGAATGTCGAGGGTTTCACGGTCGAAGCCTTCGGATTCGGCGGCTTCCGGCAGACCCAGGAACATGAGCACTACGTCGGCACCCTTGGCGACTTCGACGGCATCGGCGGCCATTGCGGCATCAGCCGGTTCGAGGTCGAGGGTGAAGCCCGGCGCGAACTTGGCGTCCACGCCACGTGCGGCGAGCGTGTCAAGGAAGCTGGTCATCTTGGTCGGAGTGATATGGGAGGAACCACCGCCCTGATAGCGCGGGGTACGGGCGAATTCGCCGATGACGGCAACCTTTGCATCGGATGCGACCGGCAGGATGGCGTCGTCGTTCTTGAGCAACACCATGGATTCGACGGCGGCTTGGTGGGCTACCTCGTCGTGGGCATCCACGTCGAAGCGGTAGCCTTCGACGCTCATGGCGGCGCGGGTCTTGTTGACCAGGTCGATCATGCCTTGGGCCATCCTGTCGAGCTGCTCAGGCTGGATGCGGCCATCGCGGGCGGCGTAGACGATCTGATCGTCGGTGTAACTCGGCGGCATTTCAAGGTTGAGGCCGGCGTTGAGGGAGGCGACACGGTCATGGTCTGCACCCCAGTCGCTCATGACGATGCCTTCGAAGCCCCATTCGTCACGCAGCACGTCGGTGAGCAGCCAGTGGTTCTGCGCGGAATGCACACCGTTGATACGGTTGTAGGAGCACATGATGGTCCACGGTTGAGCTTCCTTGACGATGTGCTCAAAAGCCGGGAAGTAGATTTCGCGCAGCGCGCGCTGGGAGATGTTGGCGCTGACGCGCAGGCGATCGGTCTCCTGGTTGTTGGCGGCGAAGTGCTTGAGCGAAGTGCCGATGCCCTTGGACTGCACGCCTGCAACGATGCCGATGGCCTCATGGCCGGCCAGATATGGATCTTCGGACCAGTATTCGAAGCAGCGGCCGCCGAGCGGGTTGCGCTTGATGTTGACGCCGGGGCCAAGAATCACGGCCACCTTCTCCTGAATGCATTCCTCGGCCATGGTCTCGCCCACTTGGTGGATGAGTTCCGGATTCCAGGAGCTGGACAGGCCCGCGGCCGGCGGGAAGCAGGTTGCCGGCACGGAGTCGTTCAGATCGGTTTCACCGGTGCTGGATGCCAAGGACTTGCGCAAGCCGTGGGGGCCGTCGGTGATCATGTAGCCCGGAATGCCCTTGGCTTCCACGCCCTGCAGATGCCATGCGTCGCCGCCGGAGGTCAGTGACGCCTTCTCCTCGAGAGTCAGGTCGTTGACTTCAGGATAGGTGCTTTCGCTCATACGAACCTCTTTCGTTTGCTCGGCAAGAGTTCAACTCCGAACTCTTTACCAACCGATTGGTAGGTACTTTATCAAAATCGAATACGCGACACGCCAATCATCTTTGGAATTTCAGTTAACCGACCGTAAGGTAATCATAATTTTCCATCCCGATGAGGAACTGTTGTCAGAGCTGCATAGGAGAGAACATGGCCAACGACGAAGTCGACCGCAGAAGCGAAATCCTCAACGCGGCGGTCGAATGCTTCGGCACGCTCGGCTACTACGGAACGTCACTGCAGAAAATAGCCACCATGGTCGGCCTGACCAAAGCGGGCGTACTGCACTATGTCGGCAGCAAAGAAGGCTTGATGCATGCGGTGCTCGACGAGATGTACGATCGAGAAACCGAAGACATCACCGCCGGCATGGTGCGCAACGAACACCCTCACATCGCCGAAATGTGGCGTAAGACCGTGGCGATCAACGCCAAACGTCCCAAGCTTGTGCACATGTTCTCAACCTTGAGCGCCGAGGCGCTGAACCCCGATCATCCCGCGCACGACTATTTCGCCAACCGCGAGGAGCGTATCGTGGACGTGGCGGAGAACATCCGCTGGCACGTGCCCAAAGGCGTCGACGCCGAACAGGTACTGCGCGCCGGCTTCGCGATGATGGACGGCGTGCAGCTGCGCTGGCTGCGCAAGCCTGGCCAGGATCTCAACGCCATGTGGGTCGAATGCGAAGATGTGCTCTTTCCGCTGCCTCAGTGGGATGGCTACCGCTAGAAGCCAAATTCCTCCAGTCACTGGAACAATCAACCTGCTCAGGGACCTCTCAGAGGTACAAAACATCCAGCGACTGGAAGAATTGACCCACTGAGGAGCCTTTCAGAAGGATGAAACTTCCAGACACTGGAAGAAACAGGACGCAGAGAAGCCATTACGAGGTAAGAAACCTCCATCTACTGGAAGAATTAACCCGCTAAGAAGCATCCCAGCAGGGTAAAACCTCCAGTGGGTGGAGGAATCAAGACGCAGAAGCGAAATCACACGACGGCGCGCGGCCCGTCCTGCAGATCACCGAAGACCGGCGTCTACAACGTCACCATGGCACCTTCATCCGCCGCCTTCTTGACGGCGTTGAGCACCTCCAGCGACTTGATGGCATCTTCCGGAGTGACAATCGGCTCGGTCTCGCCACGCAGCACCTTCAGATAGTGCACCAGCTGAAGACGATGTGGCAGTCCCTCCTTCACGCCCTGAATCTCACAGGTGAGCGGCTTCGTCCAGTCACTTACACCATCCCGGTATGTGAAGAGCTGCAATCTCGGCAGAGACAGTGACCCCTTGGTACCCATGATGAAATACGCGTCAGTGTCGAACGGCGCGAAGAACGGGTTCTCTCGTGCGGTCGCTTCCCAATTCCACGGGCTGGCCGCCGCGTCGGAAAGCGTGATCGAGCCAAGCGTGCCGGATTCGAAGCGTACATTGACCACTGCGGAATCCTCCACTTCGAATCCTCGAGCGCTGTTGGCCGCCATGCCTTGAATTTCCACGGGTTCGCCGATCAGATAGCGCATGAGATCAACATCGTGCACCATGTTCACGAGAATCGGACCGGCGCCTTTCTGCCTGCGCCAGGGAATGTCGTAATACGTATCCGGCTTGTAGATGTTGTAATGCACGGAAACCGTCACGATGCGGCCGAGCACGCCGGAATCGATGATTTCCTTGGCACGCTGCACCTTCGGATTATGACGGCGATGCTGACCGACCAATACCGGAAGGCCGATTTCGCGGGCCTCCTTCGCGAAGATGCGCGCGTCGTCCAGGTCGTCACTGATCGGTTTTTCCACCAGTGGCGGCACGCCATGTTCGAGTGCCGCGCGCGCCATGGGCAGGTGCAGACCGTTCGGCGACGCGATCACCACGCCGTCAAGCGCCACATGATCGAACATGTCATTGCAGTCCGCATACCATTCGACGTCGATGGATTTCGCCAATTCCTCCGATTCGGGCATCGGATCGGCGATCGCCACCAATTTCGCATCAGGATTGTCTTGAATGTAACGGATATGGTCGCACCCCATAGCGCCTGCGCCGATTACGGCGAGTTTGAGCTGTTGCGTCATAAGTAACTCCTTTGCTGGCGTCGTTTCGCTGTCTGGTTCTTCCTTCGGAATATTCCGCGACTGCGTCTACTTGCGTTTCGGCATCATAGTGCCGGTTTTCCTAACCTTCGTCACCAGCAGCAACACAACGGCAAGGCCGATGAGCGTGATCACGGCCGCAGCATAGAACGCGTTGCGATATCCGACCGTCTCGTCGAACAGGCTGGTGGCGATGCGCGGTCCGATCCACGCACCCAGCGCGTACCCTAGGAACATGATGCCGTAGTTGATGCCCAGATGCTTCGTTCCGAACGTCTCGCCGGTCAGCGGTGGATAAATCACCAGCAGAGCGCCGAACGCGAATCCGAGCACGATCACGCAGCCGATGAAGAACGGCGCGTTCGTCGCGAACGACATGGCCACCATCGCCAGCGCGGTGGCGACCAGCATTACGGCGAGGCACTTGAACGCACCCAGCTTGTCGTAGAGGGCGCCGAACGCAAGACGGCCCACGAAATTCGATAACGTGTTGATCGACACCACCATCGCCCCGAATGCTGCTGCGGTCATCGCACCGACCTGGCCGACCTGATACTGGGCGATCGAGGACAGCGCACCGACAAGCATGGTGCCGGCGGTCGCCGCGGCCGCGTAGACGAGCAACAGCACATAGAACCGCGGCGAAGCGAGCATCGCCTTCCAATCAAAGCCGTCGTCTTCGGCATTGTCGGCGGAGGCTGCGGGAGTAGGCGGATTCCAGCCTTTCGGACGATACCCTTCCGGCACCGGCGAGACGAACAGCGAGCCCAACGTGATGGTAATCCAGAACGTCACGCCGAGAATCTTCAACGCGGTGGAAACGCCGAACGTGCTCGACAGGAAGCTGGCTATCGGAGACAGGGTGGCTGGCCCGATGGCGGCCGCGGCAAGCAGAATGCCGGACGCCTTGCCGCGGATGTCGGGGAACCAGCGCTGTGCGGTGGTGAGCGTCGGGTTGTATACCAGGCCGTTTCCCATGCCGGCGATCACGCCGTGGCAGAGGTACAGCATTGGAATGCTAGTGGCCATACCGGTCAGGAACCAACCCAATCCGAATACCAGTCCGCCGACGATCATGACCTTTCGTGGACCGAATCTGTCGGAAATGCGACCCGAAAAGATGCCGGTGACGGCCATGACCGTCTGGAAGATGGAATACGAGAGACTCACGTCGGTTTTGCTCCACCCGTTCTGTTCGCTCAACGGTGTCAGAAATACACTGAACAGGGCGATGGATGCCACGAAGAACATGACCACGAACGCGGCCGACAAAATGCCGTAACGGTTATGTTCCTTGGTTGCGGTTGCCATATAAGGCTTTCCTTTCCAGCAATTGCTTTTCGAAACCGCAATTGCGATTGTCCGCACGAAGCCACGCCCCTTTGCGCGGCTTCGCGTTATACCGAGATTTTCGAGTACCGCTTACAGCAGTCCGCGCTGCTTGAGCGAGTTGACCGCGAACTGGCGACGACCGCCCGGCTTCGGTGTCAGATCGCCCATCATCAGATGGAACCCACCGTCCACGTTCACTTCGTCTCCGTTGACGAAATCCGATCGTGGCGACGCCATCCATGCCACCGCGTTGGCGATGTCCTGCACTTCACCGATGCGACGGGATGCAATCAGCCGTTCACGGTCCTTGGTAACCTGCGGATCCGCATAGAACGAAGCCGACATCGGGGTTTTCACGAAACATGGGCACACGCAGTTGGAACGAATACCGAACGGTCCCCATTCGGCCGCAATCATCTTGGAAAGCATGCCGAGTCCCGCCTTCGCGCAGGAATATGCGCCGGAAAACGTTTCCGGAGAGTGCGACGCGACCGTGGAGATGTGCACGATCCGACCGGACTTGTGCTGCAGCATCACCTTGCCGAATGCCTGTGAAAGGATGAACGCACCGGTCAGGTTGACGTTGATTACATCCTTCCAATCCTGCAAAGGCAGATCCTCGAGCGGAGCGAACCGCAGGATGCCGACGGCGTTGACGAGCACATCGACGGTGCCGAAGTCCGCGACGATCTTGTTACGCAGGATCTCGACATCGGCGGCATCGGAGATGTCGCAACCGTACCCTTTCGCCTCTGCGCCGTAGGTCTGTGCGACTTCGACGGCAAACGTGCGGGTAGCCTCTTCGCTCACATCCACCAATGCCAGTCGGGCGCCGGCTTTGGCGAGTTCACCGCAGATCGCGGTGCCCATGCCGCCAATGGCACCCGTCACCACGCATACGTCGCCCGCCAATCCCAGCCAGTCATACTGTCCCGAAGCCGGATTTTCGATCATCTTTTCATCCATGTGAGCTTCTCCTTTAAATTTTTCCCAGATTCCGCATCTTTGTCGGAATAATCAGCACCGATGGTAGACTTTGCCCCGAGGGTAAGGTCAAGGAGGACGACATGGACGCGGAGGACGAACTGCTGACGATTGGCGAGGTGGCCAAATTGGATGGCATCACCACCAAGGCGTTGCGTTATTACGACGCGCATGGCATCCTGAAGCCCGCAGCCGTCGACCCGATGACCGGATACCGCTATTACACACCCGACCAGATGCTTGACGTGGATGTGATGCGCATCTTCATCTCTTCCGGCATCCCGCTGGAATCGTTGGAACAATACCGTTTCGAAGATGGGTCATTGGATTGGCGGAGCGTGCTGGCAGCCGCACAATCGCAAGTTGACGAACGCATGAGGCGGTTGAGATATTTGCAGACCACGATCAGCGATTACGCCGGCGAACTGGTCCGCAAGGCGCACTCCCCCGCTGATGGTGTGGTCCGTTCCGATCTGCTCCCAACGTGGCTGGTCTCAACCGATTGGCCGTTCGACGCTCCGTGCAACATGAAGCAGTATCTGCGCACGATGACGGACCTGCGCAAGGCCATTCGCGAAGCGTCGGCACCGCATCTTTTACGCCGGGGCATACTTATGGATTTGGAACGGCGGCAAGCGTTCGCCTTTCATCAGTTCGCCCCCTCGCAGCACATGCTTGACGTATTCCATTCCGGCGATCGTTCGCGATTGATATGCGATTACGATTTTCCCGGTAATACGACCGTCATCAACCCGCCCGGAGGTCCTGCAGAAAGCCAGGTGATCGAACGCGATTCCCTCGTGGAATGCTTCGACGACGGCACTGCAATGGCGTTGGAACTCAACCCGCGGGATTGGCCGCACGTTACCATGACGGAAATCTGGGGCAGCCGCACGCCCGACGGATCGGTCCGCATCCGCTTCACCCGCCATCGCTGCACGCCGCTCTACGCCCTACAATCGTAATCATCAACGTCGGCTTCCGCCCACTCGCGTACAGGTCTTGCGACTGGTTCCTCATAGAAGACTCACCCTATCAACCAAGACACGCACCGACAAATGTCTCTTTCCCTTCGACGCAATATCGCTATCAATTGGAGAAAAGTCACCTTCTTCAATTGATAGGAACGAGGGTCCACTCATGAAGCAATATCAGCGAGTCTGCCAACATATCGGCGTGTTATCCCTTTCCATGCTCTCACGTCGTATCTAACGGTTTCCGGCACCCTGCCCTACCTGATTGAGGAATTTCCGGACAGATCACGCGCATCCGTGGAGATGCTGATTTCCGTTCCGTCCATTCCGGCGTTGATCATGCTCATCATCACGCCGTTCATCACTCGGAAACTTTCCGAGAGCCAACTCATCACCATCGCGACAACAGCTGTGGGCATTGGCGGAATTCTGCCGATGTTCGTCAGCCAGTTCGAGACAATCTTTGCGACGCGAATCCTTCTCGGCGCCGGTATCGGACTTATGGACGCGCGTAGCGTCAGTATGGTCGGCGAGCGCTATGCGGGGCGTTTGGGAGTGACCATGTAAGGCATACGTGTTTCGATGGAGACGCTGGGACAGACGTTGTTGACGTTCGCGTCTGGCCAGCTTCTGGTTTTTGGATGGCATGCCTCTTTTGCCGTTTATCTTGTCGCATTCGTCATTCTGGCTTGGTTCCTTGCATTCGTGAAGCCTTTGGATGTGGTGGGTGTTCAAGGTCTGGAGACCAGGGAACACGTTGCATCCTCACAACTTCCGCAACAAACAGACGCCTCTTGCACAATGGACGGTCGTGGATGGCTTCAGTCCATCGGCGCAGCGCTGTTGGCGGTTACGTTCTTCTCGGCCAACACATTGAATTCCCTACGCATTCCCACATTGGTCGTCGATTCCGGTTTCGGTTCGTCCATCGCCGGCAGCACCGCGTTGAGTTGTTGCGTGTTCGCTGGTTTTCTGGGAGGAATCTCATTCGGCGTTCTTTCTCGACTGCTGAAACGTTGGCATATGGCGGTCTCCGCAGCTACGATTGCGATCGGCATGACGGTCATCGCTTTTGCCGGCAATATTCTTCTGGTCGTCGTCGGGTCGATGCTTGTCGGTTTTTCCACATCGAACGGTTTCGCGCTTGTTCTCAATGGTCTTTCACTGCGATTCCGTGATCGTGCTTTGACGCTCGCCAATACCGTTGCGTTGACCGGCTGTTGCGCGGGCGTGGCCGCAACCCCTTACATCCTTCAGACGGTTGGGATGGTCTCGCAGGCCCTTTCCGCGCCTTTTCTGGCGTACACGATAGCCTTCTCTTTGCTTGCGGCAGGCAGCATCATCGTTGTGTTGCTGAAAAAATAACGATTCTCTGGTCTCGGGCCAAGGTATGCGGCCCGAGGCTAGAGAGCGTAACAGTCACGGCCGTGGAGCGCCAGAGCGTCTCGGTCAAGAATGGTATATCCGTATCATCGGACATGGCCTGCCGGCAATAGTCCATTGGCATTTCGACAACCGTACCATCGGTCATCAGTTCCGTGAAGGCAACCGTCGGCTTATGCAACACCAATTCAACTTCACCGATCATGGATGGGCCATGGCCGAAACCGAGTACCACCATTTTGCCGCTACCGGAAAAACGGAAGAACCGCACATCCCCTTCCAACAGGAAATATAAGCTATCCAGATCAAAATTCTGACGGCTCAGTATATCGCCGACCTGCACTTCACGCAGCGTCATATGCGCGTAATGACGCTCATCAAAGAAATCCTGCAGTCCGAAACGCTCCATCGCGAATCTCAGTTCGTCGTGCTCGCCCATACCCATACTTGTACCCTCCGCTTTCCACGAAACGGTGTGACAAATGTCGCAACCGCATCGTTTCGCGACTGGTTATATTGCCATACCAGAACGCACACAACACCGTGAACGTTCAAATTCCATTAGCAAGCATAACAAAGTGGTTTGCACTGAAAGGAACGGAAACATGAACCTCATTCTCGACCTTGACACAGGTATCGACGACGCGCTGGCCATCTCATACGCGGCAAGCCAGGATGATGCCAACCTGTTGGGCATCACCACCGCATTCGGCAACGTGCGCGTGGAGACGGCAACCCGCAATTCGCTGGCCATGCTCGAATTGCTTGGTCTGACGGATGTTCCGGTGGCGCAGGGCGCCGATCGCCCGTGGGGTGCCGAAGAAAAATACGTACCAAGCGAAACACTGCTGCAGGTCCATGGACGCAATGGCATCGGCGAAGTCGTTCTTCCGGAGCCGCAGCGCATGCCGGAGACCACCAATGCGGTCGATTTCCTGATTGCCAAGGCACGCGAATACGGCAAGGACCTGACTCTCGTAACCGCCGGACCGATGACCAACCTGGCCGATGCGTTCAAAAAGGATCCGGAAGCCATCTCTTCCATTGGCAAAATCGTGGGCATGGCTGGAGCGGTGACGGTCCCGGGCAACGTGACCCGTTACGCGGAAGCCAACATTATCAACGATGCCGCAGCCGCGAAATACGTGTTCGAATCCGGTCTCGACATCACGGTCGTCGGTCTTGACGTCACCTTACGCACGTTGCTTTCCGGAGACGATATCAACGCTTGGAAGCAGCCGAATTCAGCGATCGGCAACGCTTTGGCTCAGATGTCCGATTATTACTACGCCAATGAGACCGATCCCGATGGCAATAGCGTCGGCGGAGCATTGCATGACCCGCTCGCCGTGGATATCGCGCTGCATCCGGAAACCATCACCTATCAGGTACCGATGAACCTCACCGTGGAAGTCGGGAGCGAAAGCAATGGCCGTACCATCGGCAATCTGAATTGACTGACCGATGAAACGACCACGGCGATCGTGTGCACCAATGTGGAGGCGGCCGACTTTTCCCGTCGTTTCGCGGCCGCGATTCTCAAGCTCGCCAATCGCGACCAAGCGTAGTAAATCACAGCCCGTTCAAGGTGGTCAGTGTCATTTGCTCGCCACCTTGGAATATTCCACACAAAGAAGCGTGAGAAAAGAGAAAACATGTATCTTGCAATCAATTTACTGGGACTGGTCGTGTTCCTTGCCATCGGCTGGGTCTTTTCCGCTGATCGTAAGAACATCGATTACAAATCCGTGGGCTGCATGCTGGTCCTCAATCTGGCCATCACCTGGCTGCTGACCAGTTTTGAGGCGGGGCGAACCGCGGTGAAAGCCGCCGCCGATGGATTCGCGGCCGTAGTAAAGCTCTCCTACAAGGGCATCAACTTTGCTCTGGAGAACTGGGTCGGCCCCGATGGCATCGATCCGACACCGGCCAACTTCGTGGTATCCGCGCTGTTGCCGATTCTTCTGATTCTTCCCTTGTTCGACATTCTGACCTACATCGGCTTCCTGCCGTGGCTCATCAAATGGATCGGACGCGGCCTGAGCTTCGTGACCCGCCGACCGAAGTTCGAAACATTCTATGCATTGGAAATGATGTTCCTCGGCAACGCCGACGCCATCGCGGCATCCCGCGTGCAGCTGCAGCGCATGAAGGCCAGCCGCAACGTGGTGATCAGCATGATGTCCATGAGCTGCGTTTCCGCAGCCATCATCGGATCTTACGTACAGATGATGCCCGGCGAATTCGTGATCACCGCCATCCCTCTGAACTGCATCAACGCCCTGACCGTCAGCCACATGTTGTTCCCAGTCGTAATCTCCAAGGAAGAAGATGTCATCTATTCGCTGTATGACGAAATCGACACCTCCGCTTTCACCGCCGAAGAACTCGCCGCGCATGAGGCTACGGTAGCGCAGTATCAGGCCCTGCCCCGCTGGCGTCAGCTGTTCAAACATGATCCGAGCAAGCCTGCCAAGGAACCGTTCTTCTCCTTCCTGGGCGATTCGATCATGAACGGCGGCAAGGTGATTCTGATCGTTACCGCAAACGTGATCACCTTTGTGGCGTTGGCCGGTATGATCGATTCCGGCTTGGCATTGATTTGGGATAAGCTTTCCCTTGAATCGATTCTCGGCGTAATCATGTACGTCCCGTCACTGCTACTCGGTCTTAATCCGACCAACGCGTGGGATTTGTCTCAGCTCATGGGTCTGAAACTTGTGACCAACGAGTTCGTGGCTATGGGACAGGTCGGAGATATTTCCGCGGCTCCCACCCATTTCCGCGCGGTGGTGACGGTATTCCTCACCTCGTTCGCGAACTTCTCGACCCTCGGCCAGATTATCGGCACGTTCAAGAGCACCGTCGACGAGGAATCGAACGATGCGATTTCCAAGCAGGTGGGACGCGCGTTGCTCTCCGGCATCCTCGTTTCCCTGCTGTCCGCCGCCATGGTCGGCCTGTTCATCTGGTAGCACAAGACTGACTTGCAAATACCAATCCGCTTCGGTTCCATACGGCTCGAACACCGTATGGAACCGAAGTTTCTTTGTCTTACGGGAAAATTCAGTTTCCACGATTCGAAAAAATTGCAACGGCGATAAGCGTTCGACTTTCATCAGCACGTCCCTCCATAGCGCATGCTGAACATCTTTCATCCCGCAGACAGCGCCACCTTTTACAATCGTGATTATTTAAATTACGATTTGACAAATTACGATTTGACAAATTACGATTTGAACATGACGTTTATCGGCAGAACAGACGAATTGGAATTTCTAGAATCCTGCTATACCAGCAGCAAAGCACAGCTCGTCGTAGTCTATGGACGGCGAAGGGTCGGCAAGACCGAACTGCTCACGCACTTCGCACGGAATAAATCGCATATATTCTTCGCATCGCCCTCCGCATCGAAAAACGAACAACTTGCGGCGTTCTCCAAGCAGATGTTCGAAGCCGGCTCTCCCGCCGCAAAATACATTTCGCAATACGCTGACTGGGAATCCGCGATTAAAGACATAATCAACATTCCAACCAAGGAAGGCGAGCGCAAACTCGTCATCATCGATGAATTCCCCTACCTCGTCAAGTCGGACAGCTCATTGCCCTCACTAATTCAGAATCTGTGGGACCATGCTCTCAAAGACGACAATGTCATGCTAGTGCTGTGCGGCAGCGCCATGGGTTTCATCGAAAAGGAAATCCTTTCCGAAAAATCGCCACTCTACGGTCGAGCGACCGGTATCCTGAAAATGTTGCCCATGCCCTACTGGGATGCTGCGGAGTTCGTTCCGCATTATTCGCCTGCCGATAAGGCCCTCACGTATGCGATTCTTGGTGGCATCCCACATTATCTTGTGCAGTTCGACCCCGACGAAAGCGTTGACACCAATATCAAGCGGCGTATCCTACGCAGAGGAACCGCCCTGTACAGCGAGACGGAATTCCTCATGCACCAGGAATTCCGCGAACCGGCAACGTATAACACCATTTTGCAGGCGGTCGCGTCCGGTGCAACACAGCTCAACGACATCGCACAACGCACCATGTTGCGACCACAGGCCGCAAGTACATATCTCAAAAACCTCATCGAAGTGAATATCCTCGAACGAGAATTCCCCGTCAACGCCAAGACGGTAGAAGCCAGCAAAGCCATGCGTGGCCTGTATCAGATCACCGATAACTTCTTCAGGTTCTGGTATGCGTTCATTGCGCCAAATCTCTCGAATCTGGAAATAGGAGACATCGACGGAATCTACCAATACGAAATCGAACCGCTGCTGCATGATCTGGCCGCAACCCCGTTCGAGCACATCTGCGCCGACTGGCTTCGAAGGGAGAACATGCGCCACACGCTTCCGTTCCGCGCACAGCATATTGGCAGATGGTGGAATAGAAAAACGGAGATTGACGTCGTCGCCACGGACAAAACACAGCATCGCCTTCTGGTTGGGGAATGCAAGTTCCGCAACAAGCCAATCGATATTCCGATTCTGCGCGACCTGCAGGAAAAGACGGCATATCTGGGCGCAACGGAAAAGCACTATCTGCTGTTCGCGCTCAACGGTTTCAGCACCGAACTGGAGAGACTGGCACAGGACGATCCATCAATACGGCTGGTGTCCGTTGAACAGCTCTACCAGTAGCAATGCCACCAATTCACGCGGCACGAACACGCAACACCGTGCGCACCCAGCTACTGTCCGTCGGCGTAGCCATCCGTGTCAGGACCGTCAAAACCATCGTCGAAACCCGGAACTTCCGGGCCGGGGCCACCCGGACCGCCAATGAATTCACGAGCGGACATGCCGTTTTCCTTGCGGGAGGCATCCACGGCTTCCTGTAGCGTCTGCCGAACTTCGAAGCCATGCACGATGTTCTTCAACACCACGACACCATTGCCGGACGACTGGTCACGCGTGTCAAGAACCAGCGTACTCATGCCGAACAGACGCTGCAGGAACGAACGCTCGACACTGATGTCGACGATACGAAACAGTTTGATCAGATTGAATTTCTCATTCAATATGCCCGTTTTGATGCTCATCTCCTTATCGGTGAGCGTATATACGGTGAAGGTGAACGGAGTACGGCACCAATTACGCTTACGCTGCTTCCACAGCACATTGCCGCTTGCAACTTTCATAGGGGCTCCTTTGTTTCGTACAATAATTGCCACAACACGACGCTTCACGCATATTGTACCGGTTATCAAACGACACAGCCCGCATCATCCACACATGTTCAGCAATCGGCAACATCGCACTCCGTCAATCATGACCCAACGGATCACGATTCCTTGAACGGACCGGAGACGCGATCAACCCACGCGCTTCGAGAAGCGAAACATGAGCAGGGCGAGAATCTCACCGACTACGGCCATGCCAAGGAACACCCACATGCTGGTGGAGAATCCCGCCACGTAGGACGCCGACTGACTCATTCCGGAAGCGGCGTTCGCGCCTGCACATTCGGCGATGAGCGTGGAAGCCACCGCCGTACCGATGGCACCGGCAAGCTGCTGCACGGTGTTCATCACGGCGGATCCATCGGCGTTCATCGAAGCCGGCAACTGGTTCAGCGCATGGGTCTGATCAGGTACGAGCACAAACCCGGAAGCCGCCATGAACAGCGCGTAGGCTATCGCCACCGCCCATTCATGCGCACCGCCAAGCATCATCGCAACGTCCATGACCGCCACGCCCACGAAACCGCAGGAGATGAATTTCGGCGGGAAATGCGCTTTCAGCGCACTGCCGATCAGCGGAGCGGAAACCGCGCCGACCACGGCTCCCGGCAGTAGAATCAGGGCGGCGATCATGCTGGTATGTCCAAGACCTCGCTGCAGCAGAATCGGCAACAGGAAGTTGACGCCGAGCACGCCACCGGACGACATGAGCAGAATCACCATGCCAAGCGTAAAGCCAGGGTACGTGAACGTACGCACTTCGATCAGCGGATGTTCCATCCTCAGCTGCACGAAGGCGAACACCGCCAACACCACGACGGCACCGACGAGTACGGTCCAGAATCGCCAATCGCCATTCCATTGCGCGAAGAAGCTGGCCGCGACGATGACCCCGGCCAGACCGAGCGCGATCAGCAGCAACGACGGCGCCGACAGATACCCCTTCTCACCATGACGGATGTCGGGGATGGTTGCGGTACCGAGCAGGAAAGCGATCACAAGGAACGGAATCATGGCGTAGAAAATCCAATGCCAGTCAAGGAATTCCATGACCAAGCCTCCGAACACCGGGCCGATGGCCGGGGCCGCGCAGGTCACGAGACTGACCAGGCCGAGCATCATGCCTCGCCTGTACAACGGTGCCTTTTCCAGAATGATGTTGGTCAGCAGCGGTAGTGAAACGCCCGTTCCGAGCGCCATGATGAGTCGCGCCGCGAGCAGCATCGGGAAATTCAGCGCAAGAGCTCCGACCAGAGTACCCGCCGAGAACAGTACGATGGCGGTGACGAACAGTGCCTTCGTCGAAAAACGTCGCACCATGAACGGTGAGGTCGGAATCGCCACCGAAAGCAGCAACAGATAGCCGGTGGTAAGCCATTGCACCACGTCAGCGGAAATAGCGAATTCCTCCATCAGTGTCGAATAGGCGATGTTCAGTGATGTTTCGGACAGGATGCCAAGAAACGTCAGGATGGCGAGCGCCACCACCACGACGGTGAGCCGTCCCTCATTCATATATTTGCCGGGCTGCGATTCCTCCCGCATTGTTTCCATCGGTTGCCCCTGCTGTTTTTCGCGTTCCGTCATGATTGGCGATTCCTCTCTCTTCAACATGCGCGACCGCATCGTGTGTCGCACGATTCGGTTGTCCATCTGGTCTATTGCTTCGTCGCCATATGCGATCGGGACTCGTCACCCGCCATCAGCGTTTCGACGTGCGCCGGCCAGGCATCGGCCACCTGCGTGGTCCACTCCCCTCCCCGATCTGCGCCCATCAGCCGATGCATGGCCTGCAGCGTGGCGACCGTGGTGGCGGCGTCTTGCGGATCGATGCCGGACAGTACGCCGCACAGGTGTTCGTGGAACTGATGCACGTACAGTTCACGGATTTCCTCGGCGGCTTCCGTCAGGCTCAACGTCACCGCACGACCGTCGGTTTCGGATGCGTGCTTGACCACAAGACCTTTGCCGACCAGCTCGTTGACCAGTTTCGTAATGCTCGGTGCGGTCACTCCCAGAAAAGCGCTGATGCCGCTGACCCGTGCGACCGGAGTCGGGGATTCGGCCTGATGATTGAGATTCCAGATGGCGTCGATGACGTGCACATGCCGCGGTTTCATGCTTCTCGGTAGTTCCGGCAACGCTTCGGTGATACGTTTCGCCGTCCAGCATGCGTCGATCAGATCACGCACGTCATCCAAAGACAGTTGCCGTCGGCCACTTCGCGATTCCGTCATGACGCCTCCGCATATCGTTACCAATAGTCATTACCAAAAGTAAGTATATGAATGCCCTAGACAATCGGCGGACTTTCCGTATCAGCCGCCAGATCATGTTTCGGAAAACCATAATTTCATCAACGAAACAGGCGTGCACCCATTGGATGCACGCCTGTATTCCACAAAAACCTCAATAGCCTTTTCCGCTACGCACGGCGAACGGCAAGCTCCCTGCCGATCCGGCCGATGCGCCCGTCAAGATCGTAGAAGAAAAGCAATACGGCCATGACCACGACCATGGCGACCGGCACCCATACGAAGGTGTTGACCATGGCGGACACGGTGACGGCGGACTGCGTGGCTCGCGAACCGTCATAGCCGCTGGCGCCGAGGACCCATGCAATGGCGGCCGAGGAGACGCCCATGGCCACCTTCATGGAGAAGCTGGACGAGCTGAACACGATGCCGTCGGAGCGCACGCCGCTTTGCCATTCGCCGTACTCCACCACGTCGCCGCTCATGGCATTGAGCGCGGCGTTCATCGGGATGATGCCGATCATGCGCACGACGATAGAGACGAAGAACACCCACAGATTGCTCGGATCGATGAACACCAGCAGACTGCCGGCGGCGACGAGCACAAGTCCCGCCATCGAGGAGTTGCGTTTGCCAAACCTGGCCACAAGAGGGCCGGCGAACGGCAGGCCGATGACCATCGGGATGACGGTGGCCAAACCGATTACGGCGGTCAGATTGGAATTGCCGAGCACATACTTGGCGATATAGGCGGCCATGCCGTTGGCGATGCCGTTATAGGTCCACAGCGCGAAATTCAGGCCAAGCGTGAGCCACCAGTACCTGTTGCGCACCAGCGCTTTGAAATGTCCGCCCACGCAGACCTTGCCATCGTTGCCATCCGTGCCGCCGTCAGATTCGAAGGAAGCGACTTCACGCGTATTCGCGAAGGTGAACCAGTAGCCGAACGGAATCATGACGGCGATCACGCCGAAGAAGACGCCCCAGCCGACCGACGTTCCCCCGAACGCGTTCACAATTGGCATGGCGAGCACGTAGACGAGCATGGCACCCACATTGGCGATGGTCATGCGGAAGATGTTGAGCTGCGTCTTTTCACCGGAATCGGCGGTCAGCAGCGAGGTGAGCGAGGCATACGAAACGTTCACGGTCGAATAGGCCACGTTGACGATCGCATACACGGCCCACGCATAGATCACGCCGGCCGGAGAGTTGCCGAACGGGTCGAGGAAGAGGAACAGGAACGCAATGCCGTAGGCGATGCCGCCGAACAGCATCCACGGGCGGGCCTTGCCCCAACGGGACTTGGTCTGGTCGACCAGAATGCCGACGGTCAGATCCCAGAAGGCCACCACCAGACGCACGACGAGCAGCATGGAGGCGACCATGGACGGCGAGAGCCTGACCACATCCGTATAGAACATGGTCAGATAGGTGGCCATGGCGATGTTGCCGATGGACGTCCAGAAATCGCCCATACCGAAGGCGAATTTCGTCAGGAACGTCAGTTTGCCCTGGGGTTTGATGGTTGCAGACATAGTTCTTCCCTCATGTCGCTTTTTGTGAGATAACAGGCAGGCCCCTCCCTCTGATGAGGGAGGCGGCAAAGCATGATGTCAGGCCTTGCGAATGCGCACGGCCATGTATTGACGGCCAAGATCGACGCGCACGGAGTTTTCGTAGGCGTCCGGCAGCGTTTCGACGGTCATGTTCCACGTATCGATCACGTCGACCACGTAGGCGGATCCGGCCGGCAACGGGATTTCACGATACTTCGGACGGAACCAGCCGAAATAGATCAGCTGGTAATCGTCACCACCGCGCAACACGGGAACGTCCCAGTACTGTGCGGCCTTCTCGACCGCAGGCGCCACGTTTACGGATCCGTTGATCGGATTGGCAATCGGCCATGCCCGATCGGCGTCGAGATCGCCATCCAACGGCGTCGCGTCGAGCGGAACGTCGTCAAAGATCGAACGCATGAACGCGATGCGCGCCGGGGCGTCGCCGTGCAGTTCGCCGCCATGCGCCCACCAGATCTGCTCGCCTTCGTCGATGAACGTCTCACCGTGGGTCACGTAGCCGCCGCGCATGGCACCTTCCCAGAAGCGACGCATGAGTTCTTCGCCGGTCAGGTTGCCCCAGCCCCAATAGATGTTGCCTTCGTAGCCCGGTTCGTCGCATACGACCGGCTTGCCATAGGCCTTACGCCAGTCGGCGATGCATTCGGTGGTACGGGTCACGTCCACACGCTGGATGGAGCAGTGGGTGCACCACGGTTCGTTGTAGTCGTAGATCGGAATGCAGTTGTGGATGGAGCGCAGGTGGCCGAACGCATCGTTGGCCATGACCACACGTGCGTACTCACGCCAGTCCTCGAGCGACTTCTGGGGCATGAGGTCGTATTCGTTGGCCAGCGACCACCACACGTTCTTGTAGGCACCGTAGCGACGGGCCATATAGGCGAGGTACATCTCGTCTTCGACTTTGGTCATCTTGGAAAAGCCCCAATCCGGCTTGTCATACGGGTGCAACAGGATGATGTCCGCCTCGATACCGAGCTCGTCAAGCTGGGCGATGCGGCAATCGAGGTTCGCGAAGAATTCCTCGTCGAAACAGGTGTGGTCGAAACCGGTTTCACGGGTGCCCGGATAGGCGTAGGCCCATGGGTCGGCGGTGTTGAAGTCGTAGAACTTCGGGAATACGCACATGCGAATCTTGTTGAATGACGCCTTGGCGAGCGTGGCGACGGTGCGGTCCTGCACGTCGGTCGGCTGGCTCACCCATGCGTAGCAGGTGGTGCCGTAAGGCTGGTACGGAGTGCCATCCTCATAGGTGAAACGGTATTTGAGTTCGCTGCCATAGGCTTCGCGGGCCTTGCCGGAAAGCGCTTCGGTTGCGGTAAGCACACGACCGTGGTTGTCCTGCGTCGCCGGAGTCACGGTGAAGACGCCGGTTTGACCGTCGAGCGCCGGATTGGTGCTCCGGGTCGTGAATGCCCACCGCCCCGCCGACGATGCCATGAAGCGCACGGAGTAGTTGCCGTTGCCGCGATAGAAGCCGCCGACGACAACGATCTGGCCGGTCTCGGCATTGGTGAAGTCGGCGGAAAGCGTCACATCCTGATATGGGTTGCCTTCCGTGGTTCCGGTGAGATTGATTTCGAACAGTCGGTACTGCTCGACCTGGGTCTTGTATTCTGCCATGATTGCCGCCCTTTGGTTGGTCGGTGCCGCACGACGACGTGCGACGCGTTCGAACGTGTTGACTGGTAGCAATCAACAGCAACCGGATACCGGAACAACAATCCGATTGTTATTGATTACTAACTAGTAACTTACTGGTTGATAACTTACTTGTCAACCCACGACACGCCCACAGCCACCCCGACCGTCATTCGGCTTCCTTGACATGCCAGGCAAAACACGAATCATCGACACTCGCCCACGAATCCTCCGCGGACGTCACCGATACCCATCCCACTGCGGCGACGGGAACAGATACGCCTCATATCTTTTCCACTCCTCCAGATAGTCCACGCCCTCGGGATCGGCCAGCCAACGGCCTTCAAGCCCATACATGGCGGCATTGGCCAACTGATATGCCAGCATGCCGTCCACCCCTTCGGGAACCGCCCAGTCAAACTGCGCGAAATTATCCCACATGCCTTTGGTGCGCTCCACGAAATATCGATGCGCCGGATGTTCGGCCGACATGGCCTCGGTGTTGAGCATTTGGAACAGCCTCACCATTTCAGGTTGCCGCACATTCTGTTCGACCACCGCGCGCAACGCGGACGGGATATGCGGACGCTCACCCGCCCTGTCGCCGCCGGCGCGGAAATGGCCCAGATATTCAGTCTCCGCCCCCGACATGTCATAGTAACGTTCCACCACCAGCACCAGCAGATTGCGCTTGCTTTTCACGCGATGGATCACGGCCGTCTGCGTCACGCCGATTTCCGAAGCGATGTCCTGCAACGACAATCCGCGGTAGCCCTTTTGACCGATCAACCGCACGGCTACGTCGATGATCTGGTTGAGGCGCTCTTCGGCGCTCATCCTTTTCGACACCGCTTTCTTCTTCGGCTTCGTTTCCGCCATCAGCGCGGTGATGGCCGATTTGTCGAGCACATCAAGATCGTCGGCACCCACCTTGTCAACCGCCATATCGAGCCTCCTGACACATCAGACAATCACTTAAGTTACCAATTAATAATTATGCCGCAGTCGTATGTGAAAATCGCGGAAAATCAGTAAGACACACCGCAATCACATCAATGATTTGACATCGAAGTTATCGGTAGCTAACTTATAAGTTATCTGGTAGTAACCAGTAACCGGAACAACGAAGTCATCCCATAACCAACTGCAATAGGCACCAAGGAAGGTGTATACACATGGAATCGCAGATCATCGCCGCCGAGGAGCTCGCTCCCGACACCGGCAAGCCGGTAAGCAAACTCAACCTCGGACGTTTCGGCGCAGGCTTCATCTTCTTCTGCATCGTCTTCATGATGTCCGGCACCATCGGATCCACCGTACTGCTACCGGCCCGCTTCAATACGCTGGGCATCGGTCAGGGCGAGACGATTCTCGGCACGATGAACTCCATCGGCATCATCTTCGCCCTGATTTCCAACGTCATCTTCGGCGCGCTGTCCGACGCCTCGCATAGCCGCTTCGGTAAGCGTACGCCATGGATCATCGTCGGAGGCCCGATCGCCGGCCTCGGTTTCTACCTGACCTCCATCTCCCCCACACTGCCGACCATCGTCGCCTCCTGGTCGTTGCTGCAGATTGGCCTGAACTGCATGATCGCACCGTGCGTGGCGATTCTGTCCGATCGCGTTCCCCAGAAATACCGTGGTTCCATGTCCGCCTTCTACGGCGCCGGACAGATCGTCGGCCAGTCCATGGGCACCATCATCGGATCCGCATTCATCGACGCGCCGAAGACCGGCTTCATGATCGGCACCATCTGCTGGTGCCTGTGCGGCATCGGCACCGTGCTGCTGCTTCCGCGTGAACTGTCCGCAGCCACCGACACAACCGAAAAGTTCGACATCAAGCAGGTCGCCATGCAGTTCCGCCCGCCGACCAAGGGCGCACGCGACTTCTACCTGGCGCTCATCGGACGGCTGATGCTCATCTTCGGCTACAACATGATCGTCGGCTACCAGCTGTACGTGTGCATGAAGTACATCGGACAGGATGCCAAGGCCGCCGCGGCGACCGTGTCTACCATGGCCGTGATCACCATGATCGTCTCGCTTGTCGTATCCCTGGTTTCCGGTCCAATCTCCGACAGGATCGGCAAGCGCAAGCTGCCGGTGTTCGTCTCCTCCGCCATCATCGCCATCGGCATCGCCGTGCCGTGGGTCCTGAAGTCCCAGTTCTCCATGTTCGCCTATGCGGCGCTCATGGGCCTTGGATACGGCATCTACATGGCCGTGGATCAGGCACTGAACGTCGACGTGCTGCCGAATCCGGACGAAGCCGGCAAGGATCTCGGCATCCTGAACCTCGCCAACACCCTCGGCCAGGTCATCGCACCGATCGTCGTCTCCTCCATCGTGGTCGCCACCGGCGGTTACTTCCTGGTATTCCCCATCGCCATCGCCGCCGTGATGGTCGGCGCAGTGGTGATTCTGTTCATCAAAAAAGTGAAGTAGATTCTAACCATAATGGTGAAACATCATCGATTAGACTTGTCAACGTGACCACACCGACATCCAACGCACGACGCGTACGCAAGACGCCACAGGAGCGCATCCGCGAAATCACTGCGGCAACGACGAAACTGATTGCGCAGAAAGGCTATAACGGCCTGTCCGTCCAAGACGTGGCCGACGAGGTTGGGCTCACACCGTCAGGCGTTCTTCGTTATGTAGGCACCAAAAAGGCACTGTTGGATCTCGTGCTGGCCGACGATTATGATCACACGGCCACCCCGGCATCCTTTTTCGAGACGAAGCTTCCCGGATCAGATCCGGAACAACCGCACTTTCCGGCATACCTACGGTATCTGGTACGCGAGAACGTGAAACGCTCGACGAAAATGCGCATGTACATGATGCTGCAATCCGAATCGCTTAACGAGAACCATCCGCTACACAACTACTACAGGCAGAGGCCAGATAAGATCTGGGAGCTCTATTCCCGATACCCTTGGCTCATTCCGCCATCCATCGGATCCTGGGACACCATGCGTTCGAAGGCAATGCAGTGCATCGCCGCAATCGACGGATTGCAAATCCGCTATCTTCGACTTCCACCAATCGATCTATATGACGAATGGCTTGAATTTGAACGCATGATATTCCCATCACCTCTCTGGGACGCGTACCGCTGATCCTAAAGCTCCGATATGGCCAAAGCCATATCGGTCAACGTATGGTTCACCGGCTCGAAGAGAGGCACGATGCCCAGATGACCATGGAAAACACCCGGCTCCGTACGCACACGCACATCGACGCCCGAATACACGAGCTTGGCGGCAAATGCCTGCCCGGATGCCTGCAACGCATCATATTCGCAATTGATGATCAGAGTTCGCGGGAAACCATGCAATTCAGCCAAGCTCGGCACCGTTCTACCATTGGCGGTGTTGAGGTCATCACCAAGATAGCCTCGCATGCATCCCTGAACCGCCTCAGGACTCGGATACATCGCACCCACCGCAGTCATTTCATCTTTTTTGGCAATGAACTCATGCTGCAGCGGTGGTAGGCTGAGATGCACCAGAGGATAGATCATCTGGACCATGGCAGGCAACGCACCTCCATCGTCCATCAACGTCACCGTCGCGGCCGCAGACAAACAGGCACCGGCACTCGCTCCGCCTATGGCGATACGATTGGGATCCACACGCAAGTCCCGAGCATGTGCACGAGTCCACAGCCAGGCATCATGAACATCCGCGACACAGTCAGCGGCACGCACACCGTTGCCCGCCCTGCGGTAGTCGACCGAGACCACCACTCCGGAAATCCGATCGGCCATTTCCCTCGCCACGCCATCCGCCTCGACCATATCGATGAAACCCCCAACGAATGCACCGCCATGTGACCAGACCAATGCGGGGGCATCATTACGAGCGTGCCGGGAAACATATATCCTAACCGGAATACATCGATTCGCGCCATCAACAGGTACCCGCTCATCGCGGACATCAACCTCCGGAGGAACATAGGGGCCGAAGGAATCGTTAAAGCTCTTCCAACGGCGTTGCTGTTCCGGATCAGGATCCTCGCCATGCGCATCCGCCATGAGATTGATGCGAGAGAGAAGATCAGGATGAATAGGCATTGTCAATACTCCTTTGCGGTCGAAATCCATCTTGTTTTATTTCACGGATTTGATGAACATAATGATTGCGGCACCCGCAAGGACCGCAACAATCGCAAAGCCGAACACCAACCGGTACGATCCGGTGGCTACGACCACTGCCGATACTGCGACGGGTGCGATGACCTGGCCGAGGGTGTTGGCGAGGTTCAGGATGCCGAGATCCTTGCCGGCTTCGTCCGGATTCGGCAGCACGTCGACGTTCAGCGCTTGGTCGACGGCCATGTATATTCCATAGCCCAATCCAGCGATGCCGGCGAACAACAGCATGCTTAAACGAGAGGGCGCGGCCAATGGGAAGGCCATACCCACGGCTATGACGACGGAACTCAATGCGACAGGCAGCTTGCGCTTGCCGATCCTGTCGGAGATCGGACCGGACGCCAGGGAAGTCACTAAGGAAATAATCAGCGTTATCAAAGACATTGTGGAGATGGTCGCCGCGGCTTCCGCGTTATCAAGTCCGATGTATTTTTGCACGATATACAGCTGATATCCGCTAATCGACATGTACCCGAAAATAAGCAGCATTCGACCCACTAGCGCAAGCCAGAAGTCTCTTGAACCCTTGGTCGGCGGTTTGAACTGGCGTAGCACATTCCTCAGGTTGACATGTTTTGATTCCATTGCGGAATAGGCTTTTTCGCGCGGGAAGATCAACACGGTAAGCACACCGCTGAGAATCCAGCAAATAACCCCGAAGGTGAATCCCATGCGCACATTCCCCAGAAATTGCGCACCGATGATGTTGCCCAGAGATTGGCCAATCAGTGCTCCGGCACCGTAGAACGCGCTCATGGTGCCACGCGTCATTTCCGGTATGCGATCGGCAAATACGGCTACACATGGCGCGATCATCATGTTCAGGCCGATCTGCTGAACGACCGACCAACCAACGATCCCCGTCAAAGTCACGGAAACAGAGGTGAGGTAAAACCCGAGACCGGCAACGAATCCGCCGGAAAGAATCCACGGCGTGCGCCTGCCGAATCTACTATGCGTAGCGTCGGAGAATGCACCAAAAACCAGATTCGCAACCAATGCGAACAGCACACCGACCGAATTCATGATGCCAAGGATGGCTTCGGGTCGCCCTATTCCCAATCCATTGAATCGCTGCGGCAACAGCATCGAAGACCCCATCGTGGCACTCATCGCCCACAGAACGCTGAAGAACGTAAATCCAATCGCAAATCTCATCACGGACACACGTGATAATGGTCGGCCTGTGTCAGGAGCGATGGCTGAGTTCCCCTCACCTCGCACGGTTTCGGCAGGTATCGATTTCGACATGGTTTTCTCCTTTGAACTGTCGTCACCATAGACACATCATTAATGAATATATATTCATTAACGGTTAAAAAGAACAATACACTAAATACACAGACAAAGCAAATCAGGAAGCATATCCCTCATATTTCAACGTTCTTCTTTCAATTATCCATTAGTTAACAATCATTCGATAGATACCTTCCAGTACAATATTTCCGCATATCCGACCACCAAGCGGTCCAACATCGGCATGACAGTCGAAAAGGTCCGATTATCCCCTGCGCCCACTTTCAGCCGGCTTGCACATCGGAATCGAAACTGCTAAACTACCAATTGGTAATTAAAGGACATCGCTTCAATGAGGAAAGTGAGCAATCCCATGACCGGCAATACCACCGAACTGCCATACAAGAACCCCGAACTTCCCGCCGAAGAACGCATCGCGGACCTGCTCGGCCGCATGACCCTCGAAGAGAAGGTCGGTCAGATGATGCAGCTTGACGCCCGCAGCGGCGATCTGGACGATCTGATCGTCAACAAGCACGTCGGCTCCATCCTGCACACCTCTCCCGCCGACCTGCCCCGCGCGGTCGAAACCGTGAACACCAAGACCCGCCTCGGCATTCCGCTGGTCATCGGTGACGACTGCATCCACGGCTACTCCTTCTGGCCGGGCGCCACCATCTTCCCGGAGCAGCTCGGCATGGCCGTCAGCTGGGATTCCGAAAAGGTACAGGCCGCAGGCCGCGCCACCGCCGAGGAAGTATCCACCACGGGCGTGCACTGGACCTTCTCCCCCGTGCTGTGCATCGGCCGCGACACCCGTTGGGGCCGCGTGGGAGAAACCTTCGGCGAGGATCCGTATCTGATCGGCGAGATGGCCTCCAGCATCGTCAAAGGGTATCAGGGCGGAGCCAAGGCCGGCGAACCGCTCGCCAAGGATGCGATCCTGGCCTGCGCCAAGCATTTTGCAGGTTATTCCGAAACCCAGGGCGGCCGCGACGCCTCCGAAGCGGACCTGAGCCATCGTAAGCTGGAATCCTGGTTCCTGCCGCCGTTCGAACGCGTAGCCAGGGAAGGCTGCGGCACGTTCATGCTCGGCTACGAATCCATCGAAGGCGTGCCGGTCACCTTCAACAAGTGGCTGCTGTCCGACAAACTCCGCGGCGCTTGGAACTATCAGGGCACGCTGATCACCGACTGGGACAACGTCGGCCGTTCCGTCTGGGAGCAGAAAGTCAAGCCGGATTACGTGCATGCGGCCGCCGACGCGGTCAAGGCCGGCAACGATCTGGTCATGACCACCCCGCAGTTCTATGAAGGTGCGCTCGAGGCGGTACGCACCGGCTTGCTCGACGAATCACTGATCGATGCCGCCGTCTCCCGCATTCTCGCACTCAAGTTCCGTCTGGGCCTGTTCGAGGATCCGCGCCTGCCGGATCAGGAACGTATCGACGCGGTCATCGGCTCCGACGAGCATCAGCGGCTCAACCTCGAGTTGACTCGCGAATCCGTGGCGCTGCTTAAGAACAACGGATCCCTGCCGTTCGCCGCAGACGATGCGAAACGCATCGCCGTGGTCGGCCCGCTCGCCGACGACGCACAGACCCAGCTGGGTGATTGGGCCGGCAATTCCGGACAGGTCAATTGGATGCCGGACGGCCATCCGCGCCACATGATCACCACCGTGCTCGATGCGTTCAAGCAGCTCGCACCGGCAGGATGCAACGTGGTCCACTCCCGCGGTGCGAATATCGTGGATCTTGTACCCGATCCGGAAGGCGAGTTCTATCCGGATGGTCAGCCGCGACCGAAAATCGGCGTCTCCGCCGCAGTGGACCAGACCATGATTGACGAAGCCATCGAGAATGCACGACAGTCCGATTTGGTTGTCGCCGTGGTCGGCGATGTGGTCCAGCTCATCGGAGAGGGCTGCTCCACCGGCACGCTGGAACTGCTCGGCGGGCAGAACGCACTGCTCGAGGCGCTGTCCAACGTAGCTCGCGAAACCGGCAAGCCATTGGTCGTGGTGCTCATGAGCTCCAAGCCGATGGTGTTGCCGGCCAGTGTGATCGGCACCAATGGCGTGATCGTCGACGAATCCGCCGCCGAAGGTACTTCCGCACTGCTGTGGGCGCCAAGCCCGGGCATGAAGGGCGGCCAGGCCATCGCCGAAATCATTCTCGGCATCACCGAACCGAGCGGACGCCTGCCGATCACCTTCCCACGCCACGCAGGCCAGCTGCCGGTCTACTACAACCAGATTCGCGGCCAGCACGGCAACCGCTACGCCGATCTCACGCAGGATCCGGCATTCGCATTCGGCGAGGGCTTGGGCTATACCACGTTCGAGTACGGCGAACCGGCCATCACCAACGTTCCGGACTCCGGCGCCTTCACCGAATCCGACACCGTGCATGCCGAAATCACGCTCACCAATACCGGCGAACGCAAGGGTATCGAGGTAGTGCAGGCGTACATCGGCGACATCGTCACCTCTTACAGCTGGACCGATCGCGAGCTTAAGTCGTTCAAGCGCGTCGAGCTCGAGCCGGGAGAAAGCAAGACGGTCGCATTCGACATTCCGGTCGCCGACTGCACCATCGTCGACCCCGATGCCAATCGTATCGTCGAGCCGGGCGAATTCGAACTACTCGTCGGCCATTCCAGCCGTCGCGAGGATCTCAAGCGCACCGTCTTCACGGTCGCCTGACGTCTTTCCTCTTACATAGTGGGTGAATGCACCGCGCTCACCCACATCCTGACGAAAGCACGACTTGCCGAGAACGCCGTTTTCGGCAAGTCGTGCTTTTTCTTTTCCCGACTGCGAACATATATCCGAGGTTAATTCTATTAGGATTGCAGAGCACGATTCACGAAAGGTGCCGCAATACCGAATCGTGCACGACCGACCGGCTCCAGCAGCTTCGACCAGCCCCTGCAGACCCAATCAGCCCGACAGATTCAATCAGCGATACGCATCCCACAGCGGTGAGGGGAACAGCAGATTCTCCATTTCGGACCATTCCGTATACAAATCGACCTCCGGCTCACGCAACCACCACAGCTGAATGCCATCCATGATCTCCATGGCCTTACGGACGATTGGCCGCATGCTCTCATGCCACGAACCCAGCTGCGGCGGGACGAGCCACGGATACCTCGAATAATTTTCCCAAATGCCGTCCATGCGCGACATGAATTCGTCATGCAGCGGATGGCCAGGATTGAGTGATTCGGCCGCCAGTACCGTAAACAACTGCACCATCATGCGACGGCGCGAATTATGCCGGACCAGATAGCGCAAGTAGGCCGGAAACAACGGCGCGGTCGGATCACTGCCGGGCATGCCCGATGCAAAGAAATCCTCCGGAGTGCCGGTACCGTTGTAATACTCGCTATACACCATCGCCAGCATATGATCCTTGTTGCCGACGTATCGCAGCACACCCTGTTTGGAAATGCCGACCTTATCGGCCACATCCTGCACGGAGATGCCGTTGTATCCACGTTCGCTGATCAGCTGCACCGCCGCATCCAGCACTTCCTCACGGCGCTCTTCCGGCGATTTGCGCACGCGCCTCACAACCTCTTCTTCAACCATGATTTCGAGTCTAGCGCCGATGCTGCTTCATTCCCGTTATTTCGCGTCAACCATCATCATAATGAACCGACGTTCCGCAACCGACAAGGAGCGGCCATGAATAACCTCATCATCAACGAGCAGGTCATACGGATGTTATTCCGGGCACAGAAAAAATTGCGCTCCGTGATGAGCGTATCGAGCGCATCATTGCCCGTGTTGGCCGTCGCATCATAGACGGTCAACGATTCGCGCACCTCCTTGACCAGTTCGCTGTGGCGCTGGGGCGTGTATGCGCTCAACGGCGTGGTGACGGTCGGAGCGGTCGCATTGATCGCCATTGCGACCTTGCAGATCCTGCGCCGACGCAAGAGAGGCGCAACGGTAGCTGCGGAAACCGGTGAGCCCGCCGCCGATGACGGCGAGTAGCCACGAGTCTGCCCATGCATAACCAATAATCAGCGCGGATGGCCCTGCCCCACAAGGCCATCCGCGCTTCTCATCGATACTCGCCCGAAATTCAGTCGACCGGCTTGGTCTCGTCCGCCTCGTAATCGAAGAAGTCGAAGTCGGCGGTCTTCTCATGCAGCGAAGCGTCGGTGACGGCGATACCGACCATCGTGCCGGTGAATTCGCCATACTTGCAGTATTCATCGGAGAAGGTGGTGGTGTCGAAATCCGGGCCGATCGTAGTCCAGGTCTCGCCGTCATAGCCCCACTCGAACCAGGTGCGGCGGCCTTCGATGCGAAGACGCATGTGAATCGGCTTGTCCTCAACGGCCACGCGGGTGTCGAGCATCTCCGTCTTCTCGCCGTTCTCGAGGCGCACGATGGAGATTGCAGGGCCACCAAGCGTTTCGGAGTAGTACTTGCGCAGGAAGACGTTGTTCATGTTGTCGTAGTACACGGTCAGACCGGCGGAATGCTGGTAGACTTCCGGCTCGAACTCCATCTTCGTGGTGACGGTGGCGTATACGCTGGTCAGCTTGCGGGCGATCAGGCTCGTACGGTTGAGCGATGCGAGTGATTCCTCGCCACGGATGCGCAGCCAGCCGGGACGTTCCGTCACGTTGGCGAAGGTCGTCGGCATTTGGCGCGGCGAGTAGTACCAGTTGCCGATCTCATCGCCGTCGAAGTCATCATGCTGCGGGATTTCCGGCATCGGCACATCCGGCAGATTCGGTTCCTCGACCTCCAGCTTGGCCAGATTGGAGCCGTCGGCCATGCGCAGCCAGCCGTCGTCGGTCCACGTCATCTTCTGAATGGCGGTCTCACGACCGAGCGTGCAACGCAGTTCCGGCACAAACGGACGGCTGGTCAGGTGCACCAGATACGTTTCGCCGTTCGGCAGATCCACGTACGATCCGTGACCGGACTTCTGCAATACGGATTCCGGATTGAAGTAACGCGGCTTCAGATGGTCGTCATCGGCACGTTCGTTGGATTCCTTCGGCTGGGAGGTGACGAGCGGACCCTTCGGATCCGGCTCGTACGGACCCCACACATTGCGGGAGCGGCCCATGGTCACGGCATGGTTGTAGCCGGTGCCGCCTTCGGCGCACATGATGTAGTACCAGCCATCACGCTTGGTCAGATGCGGCGCTTCGATGCAGCCACGGTCTGTTGCGCCTCGCCAGATACGCTTCGGATAGCCGACCACGTGCTCGGTTTCCGGATCGTATTCCACGCAGCAGATCACGCCGGGCTTCTCATAGCCTTCACGGGTTTCCCATTCAAGGCTGACGATGTACTTTCTGCCATCATCGTCATGCAGGATGGATGCGTCGAATCCGGATGAGGTCAGATAGACCGGCTCACTCCACGGACCTTCGATGCTCTTGGATTTGATGAGATAGTTGTTCACGTCGAAATATCGGGCATTCATGGAGTTCATGACGCCATAGATTACGTAGAACATGTCTTCGGCCTCATTGTAGGTGAGGCATGGAGCCCAAATACCCTTGGCGGAGGGCAGCTTGGTGAGGTTCGGCGTGGCGTCGTCGGTAAGCACATGGGTCAGCAATTCCCAGTGCTTCATGTCCTTGGAATGGTAGATCGGGATGCCCGGGAACCATTCGAATGTGGAGACGGCCACGTAGTAATCGTCGCCTTTACGGCAGATGGCCGGGTCGGGATTGAAGCCCTTGAAAATCGGATTGTGCAGCATTGCTTTTCCTTTGTTTTTGGTGTACGGGATTACTTTTGGATCGGGAACCAGTCTTGGGCGATGCACCGGCCGAGATCCCATGCATCCCAGCCAATCCAGCCGGGAGTGTTGACGGTGTCGGTGAGCAGCTTGTAGTTCCAGTAGTAGAAACCGTGGCCCTTGCTCCAGGCGTTGAGCTGGGATTCGGCCACACCCTGGTATAGCGCGCGCTTCTCTTCGGCAGAAAGCGTCTCGGCCTGTGCGCCTTCCTCACCGTTGAGCACACTTTGGCCACCATGGGTATCCACGCCGCAACCGACGGAGTTGAACAGGCACCACTCGCCCACGATCGTCGGGAAGTATTCGCTCATCTCCTCGATCATCGGCGCGTACGTATTCCTCACGAAATCGTCGTAGCCTTCGACTGTCTGCGGGCAACCCATCATTTCGGCGGTCATCAGATACTGGTGGGTGTCGAGAATCACGTTCTCGAATTCCGGCGCCAGCTTGCCGTCATCACCGCGCATGAAGTCCTTCCACTGCCCGATGTCGAAACCGTCGTGGAACACCACGGCCTTATCGGTCGGCAGAGCTCCCCTGTCGGCGTCGCGCAGGCGATGGTAGGCGGTGACATAGAAGTCCTTCAACCAGTCGAACGCAATCGGTCCGGTGCCTGCGGCCAGTTCCGGATCGACCGCCTTGTACCGTTCGGTCACGTTCATCATCGGCCAGGAAGTGGTGGTGTTCGGTTCGTTGATGATTTCAATGCCCATCAGCGCTTCACGGTTGCCGTAACGCTTGGCGAGACGTTCGAGCACAGACAGCACGAATTCCACCTCGTCGGGCAGTTGCGCCCACTTGCACACGCCGGAGATGCCACCGTTGTCGAAGCCGTTCTGGCTCATCGGCGCGGTATGCAGGTCGATGAGAATGGTCAGACCATACTTATCGGCCCAGTTGAACGCCTTGTCGAGTTCGTCGACGCAGCCGATGAACGGCGGCCGGTCGCCGAAGATGAAATACGGCACCGGAATGCGCACGGAGTTCAGGCCCCATGATTTGATGGTGGCGAAGTCGCGTTCGTTGACGTATTCGGCGCGATGCGTTGCGATGCGCGCTTCGTAAACGGCCGGATCAAGCTGGGTCGGCAGATAGTATTCGTCATCCGCGGTGGTGCCGTCGAACAACGTCGGGTTCATCCACTTCTCCAGAACCAACCAGTTGCCGAGGTTCACGCCTTTGATGTAGTTCAGATCCATATGCACTCCTTTGTACGGTCTCACAGTAGTTTCTATGTACTTAGTAAGTACTTAGTTAAATCATAATATAATTATCCGAGACATGCAACCGCCAGATCGCCACGACGCTCACGGTTCATGAATCGACCGTTCGCTCGCCATCGGCGCCTTCGTCGGTCGATTGAGCCATCCATCCGTTGCGCCATACACATGTCAGATCCCATCCTTCCAAACCGTTGCCACCGCGGGAATCCCCCATCGCATCATTGCCTAACAACTGGTAGCTCCAGTAGATCTGCCCCGCGGACACGTTCCACGCATCCAACTCAAGCCGGGCCACTTCACGGTAGATCGCCTTGCGTTCCACCGCATCGCGCTGCCATTGCGCGAGAGTATTCATCAGGCACCACTCGCCCACCATGACCGGAACATGCCGTGCGGCCAGCCGAATCATCGCCTTGCCGTATGCGACGAACAACCGGTACAGCCACATCGCAGGCACCGGTACGAATGTCTCCATGGCGATGATGTAGATGTGCGTGTCCAACATGACGTTCGTCATGCCTTCCTTCCCGAACCAGCCTCTCCAAGCGCCCAATCGGAATCCGTCATGGAACACGATCACGCTTTCCGGTTTCAAGATGGCTCGCAAACGCCGATACGCGTCGCGATACAGGTCTTTCAAGAATCTCATGGGCACATGCCCGCTGCCCTTGGCCTCCTCCTTGTCCTTGGCATGGCCGGTGGACGGCGCCGTCCGATATACCAGCCAGCTGATCGGCTCGTTCAATACTTCCATGCCATACAATGCCGGCTCATTCCGGTAGCGCTTGGCGAGACGTTCCAGCACCGTCAGCGCATATTCCACGGCCTCCGGGTCCTTGCGCCATGTGCATACGCCTGTGATTCCGCCATTGTCGTAACCGTTTTGCGAGCCCGGCACGGTGTGCAGGTCAAGCAGCACCTGCAATCCGCACCGATCGGCCCAAGCAAAAGCGCGGTCCACATATTCGACGCATCCTGGATGTCCCTCCACATCGCCGAAGACGAAGTACGGAACGGGAATGCGCACCAGATTGTATCCGTGTGAGGCGATGGCGATGAAATCCCGCTCGGTCACATATGTTTCACGATGGCGTCGTAACAGCGCCTCCAACCTGGACGGTTCCATCGTGCGATGCATCCAGATTTCATCATCCTCGCCGCATTCTTCGAACAGGGCCGGTTTCATCCATTTTTCCAGCACCAACCAGTTGCCGAGATTCACGCCATTGATCTTCTCGTCGACTCCCAACGTCATGCCGGCTCCTTTCGCAGCATGTTGACGCCTGCCATGCGGAACCAGTAACCAATTCCGTCAGGCAGGCGCCTTGCAATACAACACCGGCTTCGAGGGCGACGGTGGGAAGAGAAAGGAAAGACCACCGTTCGGCAGACCCTCCAAGCCGCTGTCAGCTCAGTCCATCGACCGAGCCGCCGTCCCCGCTAATCCAGCACAAACGTGTTGAACGAACGCGGGGCCAGCGTCACCTTGAATCCACGGTTAGCGGACGAAGGATCGGCAAACTCAAATGGACGCTCCTCATCGAGGGCGTTCTGGACCACGACCACCACCGTGCCGTCCGGATTGCGGAATGCGATGGCCATCGAGTTGAAGTGGCCGGTGGTGCCGAGCACCTTCGCACCCGGCTTGACGTAGTGCGAGAAGTGGCGCATCACGTAATATTCCGGATTGCGGCGCACTTCATGCTTGTCGGCGGTGATGGTGAACAGCGAGTTCTGCCACCATCCCCATGTGGAATCCTGGTCGTCGAGGATCATGTTCCAGTAGGTGTAGGCAGTGGCGCCGTTGCGCAGGTAATGGTTGATCAGGTGGAAGATGTACTCTGCATATTCCCAGCTGTTGTCGCCGGTGCCGCATTCGGATTCCGACTGGATCAGCTCGATTTCCGGCCACGACTCATGCGTACGTGCGATGCAGTTCTGTCCGGCCCATTGGTAGGCGATGCCTTTGATGTACTTGCGCGCATCGTCATCGAAGAGGATGTTGTCGACGAAACGGTTGTAATTGTTGAGCTTCATGCCGTAGCCGCCGCCGGTCCACGCCATGTCTTCCGGGCCGTTGAGCGTGCCCAGCCAGATGTCGGTGCCGAGACCGGCCTCGTCGAACGCCGGTCCGAGGTAGTCGCGGATGAACACCTTGAGCGCTTCGGAATCCCACAGGGCGCTCGGGAACTTCTGGTCGGCGAACACCTCGTTCTGCACGTGCAGCTGGTTCACGGTGATGCCATGCTCGGCGTAGGTCTGCACATACCTGACAAAATACTTGGCGTAGGCCTTGAGGTTCTCCGGCGTCTGCACAAGACGGCCGTAGTTGTAGGCCTTCGGGCGCTTCATCCACGTCGGCGGACTCCACGGGCTGGAGAACAGCTGCATATCCGGCTGCCATTCCTGTGCACGATGAATGTACGGAATCAGGGTCTGCTCGTCGTGCTCGACGGAGAAATGCTCCATCTCGTAATCGCCGTCGGTCTCGTCGTAGCTGTACCAGTGGTCGGCAAAATCGTTGGCACCGACGGGGGTGCGGTTGAAGGTGAAGTTCATCTCGTCGGGGCTGAACAGTTCCTTGATGATCTGGTCGCGCTCCTCTTCGGTGACCGTTTGCAGTGGCAGCCAGCCGAGTTCGTTGAAGCAGCCGCCGAAGCCGCGTAGGGCCTGATACTCATTGCCGTCGAGCTGCAAGTCGGAGGCGGAGGCGGAGTTGGTGGATTCGATTTCGGAAGTTTTGTCGACGAGTCTGTCGTCTTGCGTGGTTGCGGTCCAGGTGGTCATTGGACACTCCTTGATATCGTCGTTGATATTGGAATCTGCGGTTTTCGGCCTAGGTTTCGACCCATTGCATTCGTCATGGCAATGCAATCGCCCAAGCGGGTACGTTTTCCTGCAGAGGAGCTACGGCGGTCCGTTCCGGCACGTTCGGACCATGCAAGACCGAGTCCTTGCGGTCCGGAACGGACCGCCGTAGCTTCCCTGTTCGCAACGCCGTCACGTCACGTTGCTTGTTATGATGTTCCTTCCGTTCCCGTTCAGGGAAGGATGGCCTACTTGACCTTCTTGATGGCCATGATGAAGAAGCAACCGATGATGGCCAGGGCGATGGAGGTCGGGAACGCGAAGTTGTAGCCGAGGTTCACCACGAGGGCGGACATCACGATCGGGCCGCACATCTGGCCGAGGGTGGTAGCCATGTTCAGGATGCCCAGATCCTTGCCGGCCTCTTCCTTGTTCGGCAGCACGTCGACGAGCAGGGCCTGATCGACCGCGGAGTAGACCGCATAGCCAAGGCCGGCGATGCCTGCGAACAGGTACATGCCCATGGACGAGGGGAAGACCCACGGCATGGCGATGCCGATGGCGAACAGCACGGATGCCACGACGACCGGGACCTTACGACGGCCGATGATGTCGGAGACCGGACCCGAAATGAAGGAGCCGACCAGAGACATGACCATCATGATCATGGAAACGACGGACACGGTGACGGCGGATTCGTCGACGGACTGTCCGATGTAGTTCTGGATGATGTACAGCTGGTAGACGGCAATCATCTGATAGGAAACGAGCATGCAGAAACGACCAACGAACGCCTTGTAGAAGTCATGCGCGCCATGGAATGCCGGCGGACGGAAGGAGACGAGCACGTCCTTGAGGGAGCCTTCGTCCTTCGGCAGGAAGTCGGCGGACTCCTCCTTCGGCATGATGAGCATGGAGACGACGCCACCGAGGAACATGAGTACGCCTGCGACGGCGAAGCCCGGGATGAGATTCTTGATGAACAGTGCACCGAGCATGGTGCCGATCGGGGAACCGATGGTGGCACCGGCGCCGTAGAAGGCGGACATGGTGCCGCGGATGCCGGATGGCACGCGATCGGACAGGATGGCGACCATCGGGGCGATCATGCAGTTCAGGCCGAACATGCAGGCGCAGTAGAAGATGGTGAGCAGCACGGCATTATGCGTGGTGCCGGTCAGGAACAGGGTGACGCCGCCAAGCACCGCACCGAACAGGATCCACGGAGTACGACGTCCGAACCTCGAGCGGGAACGGTCCGAGAAGTTGCCGAACATCAGATTGGCGATCAGGGATGCGACCGCGGTGAAGGCGTTGACGATACCGATCAACGCATCCGGATTAACGCCTTCGATGGTCTTGTAATGCATCGGTAGGAGCACTGCGGAAACAATGCCAAGACCCGACATCCATAGCACGCCGAAAATGATGAAACCGGCGCCGAATCGGGCGATAGTGACCTTATCGAGCGGCTTGCCCGTTGCCGGCGAGAGCGACGGGTCCTTTTCCGCCGCCGCGATGTTGGCGTAGTATGCCGACAGACGCTCTTCTTTGCTTGCGATTGCTTCACTCATGAAACTCTCTCCTTCGATTCATGCTTCAGTAGTGAAATGTGTGAGCTGCTTTGCTCCGTTTTGCTAACTACCATATGGTAACTAACTTGTTTTTTACCATAAACCACCCGACGGAAAAACGCAAGTCGGCAATGCCCGACCATCGATTTTCCTTAGGGATCGTCGTTGACCATGCCCCGCAGTACATAAGTTATCTATTACTTAGTAACTGCTTAGTTAAATCATATTACAAAGATATCTGACTGTCATTCTCCGGCGTGTCCCAATGATTTTCAACGATTCCCCCTCCCTCTGCTATAACTTAGTAAGTACAAAAAGGAGAAATCATGCGTCGCCGTACGGAAACCACCACCAAGAAACGAATGAGCGCCGAGGATCGTAGGAAAAGCATCCTCGAAACCACCATCTCGTTCATTTCGCAGTTCGGCTTCTGGGGCTTCACCATTCGCGACGTCGCCCAAGCTCAGAACATCACCGAAGCGGGCCTCCTTTACTACTACAACTCCAAGGAACAGCTTCTCGAAGAAACCCTCAAGTACGCCGATCGCATCAATCAGATCGCCATCGCGAAACATTTGGGCGTCGAAGGCGTGACCGGCGAAGTCTTGCAGGACGGCATTGCATACCATTGCGATCTGGGGCTGAAAGCCATTTCCACAGGCACCGTGGAAACCAATGCCGACCGTCTGGAAATGGTCCGCCTGTACACGTTGCTTGAAAGCGAAGCGCTCAGCAAGGACCATCCCGTGCATGAGTATTTCGAACAGCGCGAGACCAATCTGCTCAGGGAATATGCGTTCGCCGCAAAGCGCGACGGGGTCGCCGATCCGGAGCGCACCGCCTTGCAGGTGCTCTCCGCCATGGAAGGCTTGCAGCTGCGATGGCTCAACGGATCTCACAACATCGACTTCGTGGCCGAGTGGAAGGCCCTCATCGATCTGATCATCCCCTGACGAAAGTCATTCCACCGTCGTTCCGACCGCCCGGCGTCGGTCGACAAATCTCCTGCGCCGGGCGGATTCGGCTCAACCGACGATAACGACCACGTTCCAGCGGCCAATCGTCAGTTCGTCACCGATGGCAACGGCATCGCCCGCTTTCAGCGCAACATCGGCCGTGGCCACCTCGTCGATCTCGCCTTCCGAGGCGATTACGACCGGCGCGACCACCACCTCACCCGGCACCGGACTGGCGATGGTGACGTCGGAGGCGGAATAGTTGAGCAGATACGTCACCGTCTCGCCTTGAGTGTTCGTGCCCTGGCGAACCGCAATCCGACCTGCGAGCGCAGTGCCGGCGCCCGCGACCCCGGCATATTCCACGGCTTCTCGCATGACGGCGCGAATCGATTCGGCATCCAGCAAGGTGGCGATCCACTCGGCGCTGCCTTTGCCGAAGGTGTTGCGGGTCACGGCCGCATAATCCTTCCATGCATAGTGGCCGTAGGTGGCAAGTACTTCGGTGCCGTCAACCGGGGTCACCAGTTCGATCAGCGAAAGCGCTTGGGTGGATGGAACGCCTTCGAGCGCGCCGGCGAATTCCACGGATACGTGGCCGTTCGGGCGGGTGAACTGGTTATAGGTCATGCCGAACACGTCGGTGAGGTTGTGCGGAGCGCGGTCAGCCCACACGCTCACCTCGTCGTCGGAGACGAAGGAACGCATGGTGGAGACCAGATGGCCGCCGTTTTCCACAAACTTACGCAGACGGTCAGTGGTTTTCTGGCCTGTGCAGTACAGGGCCGGGGTCACGATCATCCCGTACCTGGCAAGGCGTTCGGCGTCGGCGTCGGACGGTATGAAGTCGCATTCCACATTGAGTTCGAACAACGCGTCATACACATTGCGTACCACGTCGTTGTACTTGAGGCCGCCACCGAACGGGAAGCCGGATTCGATGAGGAACCAGTCCAGCGCGGACAGCGATTCATTGGAGACCATGATGGCCACCTTATTGCGCTTCTTCAGGTGGACGAGACGCTCCCCCACTTCTGGCTTGGCGATTTCGCGACCGAATACGCCGGCCTCACGGTAGGTCGGGTTCGGTTCCAGGTCGTGGCTCAGCAGGCCTTTCCAGTAGGTTTCGAATGAATTGTGGATGGAATGCCAGTGCCAGTATTCCACCATGTCGGCGCCGGAGGCCAGATGGGAGTATGCCTGCAAGCGCAACTGCCCCGGGAACGGAACCCAGCCGTGCTGGCCCTGCGCTTCGGTTTCGAGCACCAGGTAGTTCCGGCCGTCCTTGGTGGAACGGGTCATATCGCCGCCGAATGCGATCTCTTTGCCGGTCAGATCGTCTTCGGTCGGATGGTAGATGTCCACGCCGGTGATGTCCACAGCGGTCGAAGCCTTGAAATGGTCGACGGCCGGCTGCACGCCGAAGGAATAACCACGCCATTCGAAATCGAAATTGTGGGTAATGAACTGGTTGTCGTGCGCATATTCGCGCACGATGTCGGCCTGCCACTGCAGGAAGGCGCGCACCTGGTCGCGGCGGAACTTGTCGAACTCGCCGCCGAGGGATTCGTTGATGGTCGCGGTCACATCCGGGAAGTCCTCCCAGGAGTCCACACGATTGGACCAGTAGTCGAGGCCAAAGTGATGGTTCATCTCATCGAGGTCGCCATCGAATTTCTCGTACAGGTATTTGACGAACAGACGCTGCATGTCGTCGGAGACCGAATCGTAGTACTTGGTCTCGTTATCCACCTGATAGCCGATGACCGCCGGATGGTCGGCCACGTGGGAGATGAGCCTGCGGATCACGCGCTCACCGTAGAAGCGGTAGGTGGCGTTAACGATATTCATGATCTGGCGTGCGCCGTATTTGCCTTCGCCGTTCGGGGTGACGGCGAGCACGCTCGGGTCGAGCTTGACGAGCCAGCCGGGCACGGCGTAGGTCGGCGTACCGACGATGACGTCGATGCCGGCGCGCTGGGCCGCGTCGAGGGCGCGGTCCACATAGGTGAAGTCGAATTTGCCCGGTTGGGGTTCGCAGGTGCTCCACGTGGATTCGGCGATGCGAATCACGTTGAGCCCGGCGTCCTTCATCATCCTCATATCCTCATCGATACGATCGATGCCCTTCATCATGAGGTATTCGTCGTAGTAGGCGGCGCCGAAAAGGATATGGTCCACGCTGTTGCGACTCATGGCTCCTCTTTCTGTTGTCTTCCTTGACATGCACTTGCATTTATATCTAACGGTTATTAGATATAAAGAAGATACATCTCGACACGGCAATTTGTCAAGAACGGCGAGAAATCGGGCATGTCTTATCTAACATCCATTAGAAAACAATACCTCTCGCAAGCATGCGAGTCTGCACGCATGGGTGCAGACGTCAGGCGACGAAGCCTACCGGTAGTTATCCCATACCGGGGAAGGGAAGATGATCCTCTCGAAGAGCAGCCACTCATCGTACAGGTCGATCGGAGGCTTGCGCATCCATCGCAACTGAATGCCATCCATCGCCTCCAGACACATGCGCACCGTCGGCCGCATATTCCGCCATCCACCGACCTCAGGCGGAATATTCCACTGATATTCGGAATAATGCTCCCACACAAGGTTCGGGCGCTCTTCGAAATAGTCATGCAACGGATGCTCGGGGCTGAATCCTTCGGACTCCAACACCATGTAAAGCTGCAACAGACTCTGTCGCTTCGCGTTGTACCGCACCAGAAACCGCAGATATGCGGGAAAACTCATGCCGTTCGGATCACTGCCGGGCAAGCCCGATTCCATGAAATCCCGCGGCGTTCCATAAGCGTCATAGTTATCGGTGACAAGCATCGACAGCAGGTTCTCCTTATTGCCGATATAGTGCAGCAACCCCGGCTGACTCATACCGATCTCATCGGCGATGTCCTTCAACGACGTGCCATAGAAGCCCTTCTCCCCTATCAGTTTGACCGCCGCCGCAACGATTTCGGCCTTACGCTCCTCAGGAGATTTGCGAACACGTTTCTTCCCCGCACCAGTCATGCATCCCAGTCTACCGACCAGCATCCACCCCACGGCCAACACGGCCCCGTTCGCCGACACGCACATCATGGTGTATCGTTTTCCTAACGTCTGTACGAAGGAGCGCCATGACGCAGCCATCAATCCCATCGGTCCCAAACATGCAACTCAACAATTCCGCCCCCATTCCTCAGATCGGTTTCGGCACCTATCAGATTCCGGCAACCGCTACGCAGCAGGCCATCGAGCAGACTCTGGAAATCGGCTACCGGCATATCGACACCGAGAACGCATGAGACAGAACCTGGATGTCTTCGGATTCAAGCTGGATCCGGATGAGATGCAGGCCATCAGAGCCCTGCACAATCCTGCCATGCGCATTTCCGGCGCCCCCAACACGTTCAGTCAATCCCAGTCCCGGGCCAACCAGCGAACGCGCGGAAACGTCACAGCCTAGCAAGGCACCATCAGATCGACGGAGCCTCCACGAAGGAGACGGGAAGCATCACACTCCCGTCTCCTTCATATGGAATCCCGTTTTCCTTCGCCCGAATCTGCAACAACAGATCATGCGCGGCGGCGCGCCCCATCTCTCTGGGATCCTGCTCCAGCAAATAGATGCCATCGTGCACATACTGGCTCCAGCGCCAATCATCAAAACTGACCAGACCGACGCCATCCGGGAAACCGATGCCCAAGGCGCGCAACACCGCCAACACATCGAACAGCAACGGCCCCATCAACGACACGATCGCGGTCCTACCGCTCAGATGGCCCAACGCGATGGACAGCTTTCGCTCGATCCAGTCGACGTCATTGTCCTTGACATCAATCGCAATCATCAGAATACCGGATTCATCTGCGGCCTTCCGCAACCCCTCCACTCGATGAGTCTGTGCGGAGATCTCGCTTTTCATACGCGAAAGCACCAAGACATTGTCATAGCCAGCATCCACCAGTCGCTTACCTAGCCTCATGCATGAATCCTCGTTATCCGACATCACTCTCGATACGGAATCGGGAAGATTCTCCGGCTCCCTATCCACGACGACCAATGGCGTGCGCGCCGTGATAATGGAAAAATATGCGTTGAAATCGGAGGCATTGGGCTGAATCACCAGCCCATCAACCCTTTGAGACAACAGACGGTTGATTTCGGCACGCTCCTCCTCGAGAGAATTATCGGAATTCATCAGCATGACATCGTATCCAGCCGGACGCAACTCCTCATCGATGCCTTTGAACAGCAATGACGAAAACACATTCGAGATATCAGCGACCACGACACCCACCACATGCGTGTTTTGCTGACGCATCCGCCTTGCCGATGCGTTCGGCCTGTAGTCCAGACGATCCACAGTTTCCTGAATGCGAGATTTCGTAGCCGCGCTCATCTTCCCATAGTTCCCGTTAATAAAACGCGACACGGTCGTCACCGACACCTGCGCCTCACGTGCGATATCCGCAATGGTCGCCTTTGCCATAGCAACTCCCTTTCCGTCGGAATAGTCAATCATTGTACCGCCCCTTCTTCATCGAGTCCGTTCCGTCAACGACACGCCCATCCGACATGCTTCAGTCCCTTGTGTCCCAAGGACTTGAAGCCATGTGGATTGACAATCGTCCATATGGTGTTTATCATAGGGTATCGATACACCTAACACAACAAAGAATGTTGATTACCATAAGATGTATCGTTAAACTAACTATCATAAAGCCAACGGAGGCATCATGGAAGAGTTCTCACTCAACAGCTTCAATCTGACGGATAAAGTCGTACTCATCACGGGCGGCGCAAGTGGCCTGGGGCAGTATTACACCCAAGCCGTAAGCAAAGTCGGCGCGGATGTGTTCATCGTCTCCTATGACCGACAAGGGTGGGAGGAGACCCGGGCAGTCGTAGAGGCCAATGGACGCAAGGCGGTATTCATGCTGCAGGACATCACGGAGCCAGGTGCGGCCAAAAAGATCGTTCAACAGGCAATGCAGGAATTTGGACGAATCGATGTACTCATCAACAATGCAGGCATGCAACGCAGACATGAACTCGTGGAATTCCCCGACGAGGATTGGAAAGCCGTCATCGAACTCAATCTCAACGCCCTGTACTACCTTTCCCACGAAGTCGCAAAGATCATGATTGAGCAAAAAAGCGGCAAAATCGTCAATATCGGTTCCATGCAGTCCTATCGGGCGGGCAAGTTCATCTTCCCGTACGCGGCAAGCAAGCATGCAGTCATGGGACTGACCCGAGCCTATGCCGATGCCCTGGCCCCCTACAATGTGCAGGTCAATGGTCTCGCTCCCGGCTACATCAACACTCCTATGACCAAGGCCCTGCAAGAGGATCCAGTACGAAGCGTTGAAATTCGAGAACATATTCCGGCGGGCCACTGGGGAGAGCCGAAGGAACTGATGGGAGCGATGGTGTTCCTGTGCTCCAAGGCATCCGATTACGTGACCGGTGTCATGCTCCCCGTCGACGGCGGATACCTGCTTCGCTGACATACCGCCAAATCACATGACCTCATACCAAGAAACATAAAGGTACCACCATTGTCGCGGGTCCGCTGTTCAACATGCTCCTGCATCGCGTTCGCCCGGATCTGCATCGCACAAACATCGACATCGCAGTACTCGGTGATTTCAAAGAATTCAAGGAGGAAGAGACCCCTGGCTTCGCCATCTCCGTACTGACCGCCATGATGCCGGTCATTCTGATCGCCATCGCAACAATCTGCTCTTTCATTCTGCCGGAAAGCAATCCGGTGAACGAGGCCATCCAAGTCGTCGGGGCACCTGATGCCGCAATGCTGCTTTCCTTGCTTTTCGCAATCTGGTCGATGGGATTCGCCCGCAAAAAGACCGTGTCCGAAATCAGCACGTCGATGACCGAATCCGTCAAGCAGATAGCGATGATGCTGCTGATTATCGGCGGCGGTGGCGCATTCAAGCAGGTACTTGTCGATGGCGGCATATCTGATTACGTATCCTCGCTGTTCGCCAATCTCAACATGTCTCCGCTGATTGCCGTCTGGCTGGTGGCCGCAGTATTACGAGTCTGCCTTGGCTCCGCGACCGTGGCGTCTCTCACCGCCGCCGGACTGGTCGCTCCCATGCTGGCGATGTCTTCAGTCAATCCGGCATTGATGGTGCTGGCAGTGGGTGCAGGATCGGTCATCGCAGATCATGTCAACGACGCCGGCTTCTGGATGATCAAAGAGTATTTCGGTCTTTCGCTCAAGGAGACGTTCCCGTCTTGGACCACCGCCACTACGGTAATGTCCGTAACCGGACTGGTCTCCGTACTGGGCTTGTCACTATTCATCTGACAAGCAACATCTAGAAGCCTGTGGAGGCAGCAACGGCATGCCCCCACAGGCTTTTCCTATCAGTAGCCGACCGCAGGCCGATTGAAACCGGCACTCTCGGCCCTATGCCTGAAACACATCGGGATGCTTCGGATCGCCTGGCTCGTCGGCCAGTACACCCTCCAGTCCCAGGAATTCCTGCCAGAATTCCAGCGAATTGCCATAAGGAGCGGACTGGCGTCCACGTGCCTGCAGATTCGCCTTGGCCTCAAGCACATCCTCCTCGCGAATGCCATCGAAATATGATTCGAGACGTTCACGATTCGTGGAGTCGTAGAACAGCGAGCCAATGATTTCAGTAAGCCGTTGCGCACGTGCGATCGGCAATGAATCCCAATGACGGAATTCAATGAAATTCTTCAGACGAACATCGTTGAAATGCGTGGAGATCACATGATTGATCTCATATGCGTTAAGCTCACGATCCGGATATGCATCGTTCGCGTTCTCGTAGAATGCAGGATGGTGCAAATCGGCTCCAGGTGTGGCCAGTGCCTCCGGCGTATGCGTCAGATCGGCGAACATCAGCGGTGTGGACAGCACATCCACCGCGTAATCCTCCCAACCGAAACGCGGGTCAAACAGTCCGGGAATCACATTGGTGCGTTGGAAATCCAAATAATCCCACATGCGTTGACGTAGCAACGGATAAGGATTTTCCTGCCCTTCGAAATACGGGGTGTTACGGAAAAACCATGCCAGAATCGGACCGATAACCGTTCCCAAACGCAACTTGGCAATCGCATCCCTCTCGGAAACATAGTCGATGCTCACCTGTGTGGAAGCCGAGCATCGCATCATACACGGGCCGAACTGATCGACGCGGCCAAGATAGGCGGTCATGGCCTTATACCGGTCCTTCGGATTGACGGGAATATCGGCATAGCCCGATTTCGGCTGGTAGCCATAGTTCACCAAACGGAAATCCAACTCATCAAGCACCGGATCGACTTCACGTCGGAACGCACCGTACAGTCTGCTCAGTTCCTCGGGTTTATGCAGGATGCCGAGCGAACATTCGAGCTGGCCACCCGGCTCGAGGGAAACGGAAATGCCCTCACGTCCAAGCCCGACAAGACGTCCGTTCTCCCAGTATTCCTTGCTTTCGTCGTAGTATGGACGAATACGGTTCAACAACGCCTCGATACCGTTTTCCTCGTAATAGTTCACGGCGGTATCGTCACTGTTGTGCACCGGCAGGTGTTCGATCTCCACACCGAAGCCACCGGTTCCACGGCCTTGGCAACCGGATTCGAAAAACTTGACCAGGCTTTCCACATGCTTCGGGTTCGGCTCGGTCAGCAGGTGCGCATACGTAATTCTTGGTGCTGTCATGATGGTCATCCTAACGAAAATCGGCATCCGCAACGCAGGAACCGCTATATGGAAAATCGATAACGCTTATACGCCACCTCAATCTACCGACGCTGAGGGCCCGCCACCGTCGGTAGATTGAGGCTGATCTCAATCTGCCGACGCTCAGACCGTCTCACCGTCGGCAGATTGGGACGACTTCCAAACTACCGACGCTCAGACCGTTTCAGCGTCGGTAGATTGAGGAAGGCACTAGGCTGCGGGCTCAGACTGGTGGGCCCTATACGCCTTCTTCGCCGCCGAAATCATCAGCTTGATACGGTTGAGCTGGTTGGCTTCGGAAGCGCCCGGATCATAGTCGATGGATACGATGTTGGCCTCCGGATGCAGACGCCGAATCTTGCCGAACATGCCTCGGCCGGTCACATGGTTCGGCAGACAGGCGAACGGCTGCGCACAAATCACGTTCGGGCATCCCGATTCGATGAGTTCCAGAATCTCGGCGGTCAGCAGCCAGCCTTCGCCGGCCTGTACGCCCACGGAAGTGACCTCACCGGCCTTCTTGACCAGTTCAGGCATCGGCAGGTCCTGGGAGAACTTGCCGTTTGCCAGACCGATTGCCTTGCGCACCGGATTCAAATACAGGTCCAAGCCCTTACGCATCAAGGCATAGCCAAGCTTGCTGCCACCCATGCCGAGATAGTGCTCGTTCCAGTCGGCAATGTACGGACGGGTGGTCATGAACTCCATGATTCCCGGCACCACGGCCTCGCAATCCTGTGATTCAATCACATCGACCACGTGATTGTTGGCATCCGGCTGGTACTTGACCAGAATCTCACCGACTACGCCGACGCGCACCTTGCGCGGCTCGTCTTTCAACGGCAACTTGTCGAAGGACCTGACGATTTCCTTGACAAGCTCCTGATACGGCAGATACCCTTTGCCGATGAACTTGCGTGCCGTCTTGGAGAAACCGTGATGTTCAAGCGTTTCACGCACGATGACATCCCACGTCTCATACAGCTTGTCGGCACTTCCTGCGGTCACTTCGTACGGACGCACCCGATACAGGCATTTCATCAGCAGATCGCCGATGACCAGCGCCTTGACGGCACGATGCAGCAGAGATGGGGTTGCCTTGAAGCCCGGATTGTCTTCGATACCTTGAGTGGAGATGGCAATGACCGGAATCTGTGGATAGCCGGCATCCACCAGCGCCTTGCGGATCAGGCCGAAGTAGTTGGTGGCGCGGCACATGCCGCCGGTCTGCGTGATGGCGAGCGCAGTGGTGTCCGGATCATACTTGCCTTCCAGAATCGCATTCACAAGCTGGCCGATAACCATGATGGCCGGATAGCAGGCATCGTTGTTCACGTACTTCAGGCCGATTTCGACATCATCGCGGCTGGCGTGCTTGAGAATGTCGAATTTATAGCCGCCGGAACGGATCACGGATTCCACCAATGAGAAGTGAATCGGGCTCATCTGCGGAGCCACGATGGTGTAGTCCTTCATATCCTTGCCGAATGGAATGCGGTTCGCATATTTCGACATGGTGGCGGAATTATGAGCCGTCTTCTTGCCTTCCCGACTTTCGCCGATGCCATTTTCAGCGGCACGCCTGGATGCGGCCTTCACGGCTTCGGTAAGCTTCGGATTGGCCTTCATCACCGTATCGAGCATGATCTGACGGCCAGGAGTCGGGGCGGCGGAACCGGTCTTGCGGAATCCACCCTGTCCGGCCTGCTTGATGGCCGCGGTTTCGGCGGCCTTGAGCTCAGCCTCAGCGGCCTTGAGCTGTGCCTTGACCTCGTCAAGCTTGGCTTTGGCGTCGGCTACGGCGTCGGCATTGCCGGGTTGATCCTGCTTGGTGGGCATGGATGCGGCAACGGCGCGCTTGTGATTGCGTTCGCGCTCCTCGACGGCGGCCTTGAGCGAACGCAGTCGAATCTTGGCCGCGCCCAGATTGGACACCTCGTCGATTTTCAGCATGGTGTACACGTCGGCCTTGTCCGCAAGGATTTCGGACACCTGATCCGTGGTGATGGCGTCAAGACCGCAACCAAAGGAGTTGAGCTGCACGAGTTCGAGCCCCGGATAGGAGGCCACGAAGTTGGCGGCCGCATACAGTCGGGAATGGTAGGCCCACTGATTGGTGACGCGCAATGGCATCTTGGTCACCTTGCGGTCACCGACATGGCGGAATCCGTTGGCGTTCTTCTTACGCGGATCTTCCTCGCCCTCGGCCAGGAATTCGCTCAGGGCGAGCTTCTGCCCCGGCTGCAGTTCACAGATCGAATCCTCGGAGAGCACCACCATGCCGAGCGCGCAGATGGTTTCCGGAATGCCATGATTGACTTCCGGATCGATATGATAGGGCCTGCCCGCAAGCACGATGCCGCGGCAGTTGTGTTCCTTCATGTAGGCGAGCGCCTTCAGGCCCTCCATCTGCACGTCGTGCTTGAACACCTCGTTTTCGGCGTAGGCGGCCTTAACCGCGGTCTCGGCTTCCTCGCGGGTCACGTCAGCCCAGGCGAACTCCTCGACGATACGGTCGATCATAAGTTCGTGGTTGGCCATGTTGAAGTACGGGCGCATGTAGCGCACGCCTTCCTCACGCAGTTCGGGCATGTTCGCACCGATGACCACCGGATAGTTGGCCACGACCGGACAGTTGTAATGGTTGTCGGTGTCCGGAACCAGGTTCTCCTCATATGACACACACGGGTAGAAGATGGTCTTGATGCCCTTGTTGAGCAGCCATTTGACATGGCCGTGCACCAGTTTGGCCGGATAGCAGATGTTCTCGGAGGCGATCGATTCGATGCCGGTCTCGAACAGCTCGTGCGAGCTACGGCCGGAAATCATTACCTTGAAGCCGAGCGAAGTGAGCAGCGTGAACCAGAACGGATAGTTCTCATACATGTTGAGCACGCGTGGAATGCCGATTTCGCCACGGGTGGCCTTCTTGTCGGTGAGCCTGCGGTAGGCGAAGCAACGCTTGTACTTGTAGTCGTACAGGTTCGGCCTGTCGGAGCGTTGCTTTTTGGAGTCGCCGCCGCGTTCGCAGCGGTTGCCGGTCACATAGCGCGAGCCGTCCTGGAAAGTGGTGATGGTGAGCTTGCAGTGGTTCTGGCATAGCTTGCATACGTCACGTTCGGAGGTCATCGACAGGTGGTCGAGGTCCTCGCCGGAGATGATGTTCGATGCAGTGTGCGTCACGCCGTCGATCACGATCTGCTTGATGCCGGTGTTCGCCGCATCGTCAGGTTCGCCATCAAGTCCGTCGGATACATCGGAATAATGCATGCGCGCGGTCAGGGCCGCTCCATACGCACCCATGAGGCCCGCGATGTTCGGTCGGGTGACCTCACGTTCGGTGAGCAGTTCGAAGGCGCGTAGCACGGCATCATTGAGGAACGTACCGCCCTGTACCACCACGGTGTCACCGAGTTCGCCCGAATCACGCAGCTTGATGACCTTATACAAGGCGTTGCGCACCACGGAGTAGCACAGACCGGCCGCGATGTCCTCCATCGAGGCGCCTTCCTTCTGCGCCTGTTTGACGGATGAGTTCATGAAGACGGTGCAACGCGAGCCCAAATCCACCGGATGTGTGGAGTTCAGGGCCGCCTGCGTGAATTCCTGAATGGTCAGACCCATGGATTGCGCGAAGGTTTGCAGGAATGAGCCGCAGCCCGAGGAACAGGCCTCGTTCACGGCGATGGAGTCGATTACGCCGTCGGAAATGGCCAGATACTTCATATCCTGGCCACCGATGTCGATGACGGCGGTGACGCCCGGGCTCGCCATTTCGGCACCGCGGTAATGGGCCATGGTTTCAACCACGCCTTCGTCAAGGTGCAGGCCGGTGGCGATCAGGCCTTCGCCGTAACCGGTTGCGCAGGAGCGCGCGATCCACGCGTCTTGCGGCAGTTCGTTCTGAATTTTCTTGACGATGTTCACGGCGGCGGTCAGCGGGCTGCCTTCGTTGGTCGCGTATGATGACCATACGATTTCACGGTCATCGTTCACCAGCGTCGCCTTGATGGTGGTCGATCCGGCGTCGATGCCGAGGAAATGAGGACCGATCGCACCTTCCAGCGTACCGATATGCACATGCTCGCGATGATGACGTTCGTTGAACGCCTCACGTTCCGCTTCGGTCGGGAACAGCGGAGGCATGGTCGGCGTGTTCGCAGGCAGATTCTTCAAATCCTCGAGATTCTCGAGAATATCCTCGCAGGTACGTGCCTCGAAATGAACGCCGTCTTCCAGCTGGTCGGGCTCGCCCGCCAACAATGCCGAACCGAAGGCCACATACAGGTGAGCGTCGGTCGGCACGATGAATTCGTCGACCTTGCCTTCAAGGGCGCGGTGGAAGGCTTCGCGTAGTTCAGACATGAAGAAGAGCGGCCCGCCGAGAAAGATCACGGTGCCGTGAATCGGTCGGCCGGAAGCCAGGCCTGCGATGGTCTGTGTGGCCACGGCGGTGAAGATGGAGGCGGCCAGATCGGGCTTCGCCGCGCCATCGTTGATGAGCGGCTGCAAATCGGTTTTGGCGAATACGCCGCATCGCGAAGCAATCGGATAGAGCGTCTCGTAACTTTTGGCCATGTCGTTGAGCCCCGCCGCATCGGTGTCGAGCAGGGTGGCCATCTGGTCGATGAACGCGCCGGTACCGCCGGCGCATGAACCGTTCATGCGCTGTTCCGGAGTCGGCTTCAAGTAGGTGATCTTGGCATCCTCGCCGCCGAGTTCGATGATCACGTCGGCCCGCGGATATTCCTGATCGATGGCGCGGGTCTCGGCGATGACCTCCTGCACGAACGGTACATGGAGATTGTCGGCCAGAGCCAGGCCGCCGGAGCCGGTAATGGCCAGTCGGATCGGCTCGTCGCCACGATCCCGAGCCACGAGTTCCTTGTGAATGTCTTCAAGCAGTCCCGCCACTGTGGCGCGTACGTTGGCGTGATGGCGACGATAGTCGGAGAAGAGCACGCCATCAAGCGCGTCGGTCTGGTCGAGCACCACGGCCTTCACCGTGGTCGAACCGATGTCAAGACCTACACGCAACGGCTTCGTATCGCGGGATTCGACCGCGGTATCTGCTGCTTCAACCATGTATACCTCTATACCTATTCGTAGTGCCGGCAGGCCTCCCCCGTGTCCCCACAGGTGACCATGGCCCGGTTATCCAAATATGTAATGGTAGTCTGTGGCCACGCCTAAGCGACCATCGTGCCGCATGATTCGCACGACACAAGGCGTAATTTAGACAATTATTTTAGTCAGCCTGTATAGTTTTCAAGATGGCCAAGGGGACACCCGTCAGGAAGCGTCCCCCTCCCCCGCGGCACGGTCCTTGCCGTAGATTTCCGGAATGACGCGGAGTTGGTCGTGCAGTTTCGGCCAAATGACGATTTCGCCGGATTCCAATGATTTCGGCACGTCAATGATGCGCTGATTGGAGCTTCCCCGGAACTGCAGCAACGAGTCATGCAGATCCTTGATATAACGACCATCGACAAGAATGTCGACCAACTCAAGTAGCTCACGCTTGTCGGGACTTTCGCCTTCACGCATGAGCTCCTCCCACGTATAGCCGGTCCAGCACCAGATGTCTTTGGTATGTCCGTACCGTTCGCGGATCTTGCGCGCCAAAGGAATCAGGATGCCGGTGTTGAGCATCGGCTCGCCGCCGAGGAAGGTAATGCCCTGAACGAAGCTTTGCCCGACATCTTCGAGAATCTGCGCTTCCAGTCTGTCATTGTACTCATGCCCGGCCTGAAAATCCCAGATCGAGGAGTTATAGCAGCCTTCGCAGTAGAACGGGCAACCCGAAACATACAATGAGCAGCGAATCCCTTCGCCATCGGTCATGAGAAAACGTTTGTAGTCGGCCACCATGTTGTGGCTCATCCGGTTCGTCCATTGGCCGGCTTTGGGGTTATTGGAGCGTTCGGTGGGGATGAACGGCCCACGATCATGTTCGTTCGGCGCGAAATCATGTCGTTTGATCGCCGTGCTGACGCTGCTGATCACATCTGCCTCCTCGATAACACATACCCCTCTCGCGAGGGAGGTGGCATGTGAAGTATGACGAAGGGAGGGACAGTGAAGTCTAGGCTCCCTGATCCCTCCCTACCAAGCTTCGTCGGATGCCCCTCGTCATGAGGGGCATTACATGACGTTACTTGGCCTCTTCGAACCATTCGCGTTCGGAGCCGTCCTGCAGCATGACATGACCGGTCTCACCGCTCATGTGCTTGACGCGATGGGCGATCTCCTCATGGCGACCGTGCACCATCGGGCGTTGCACCGGGTTACCCAAATAGCCGCAGGTGCGCTTGGTCACATTGCACTTGTCCGGGTCGGAGTTGCCGCACTCCGGGCACTTGAAGCCTTCTTCGGTCGGTTCGAAGTCGCCCTGGAAACCACACATGAAGCAGTGGTCGATCGGAGTGTTCGTACCAAGGTAGCCGATGCCGATGTTGTAGGCGTAATCCCATACGGCCTCGAGAGCCTTCGGATTGGCCTGCAGGCACGGGAACTCGCAGTAGTTGATGAAGCCGCCGGAAGCGAGATAGGGGAAGTCCTTCTCGTAATTGAGCTTTTCCATCGGGGTGGGCTGCAGCCACACCGGATAATGGAAGGAATTGGTGTAGAAGTCGTGGTCGGTCACGCCTTCCACCTCGCCGAACTTCTCTCGGTCCATGCGGTTGAAGCGGTCGGTCAGGGATTCGGCCGGCGTGGAGTACACGGAATAGTGGTACCCCTCGGCCTTGCACCATTCCTTGCACAGTTCGTTCATGCGGCGCACGATCGACAGGGCGAATTCCTTACCCTGCGGGTCCCAGCCGTGGTCGCGCATCCAATTCTTGCCATAGAACACGCTGGTCGCCTCATACAAGCCGATGTATCCGAGGGATACGGTGGCGCGTTCATTGCGGAAGAGCTGGTCAACGCTGTCGCTGGCACCAAGACGACCGAATGCACCGAAGCGGAACAAGGTCGGGGCGTTGACCGGCGCGGCCTGCTTGCATCGCATGATGCGGTACTGCAATGCCTGATGGGCGACGGCCATGCGCTCGTCGAAGATCTTCCAGAAACGTTCCTTGTCGCCGTGGGATTCCAACGCGATGCGCGGAACGTTCACGGTCACGACGCCGAGGTTCATACGGCCGTCTTCGACGTCCTCGCCGGTCTTCGGGTCGATCCATCCCTGCAGGAAGGAACGGCAGCCCATCGGAGCCTTGAAGGATCCGGTGATCTTCACGATGTTCTCGTAGAAGATGACATCCGGGTACATGCGCTTGGTGGCGCATTCGAGCGCGAGCTGTTTCATGTCGTAGTTCGGATCGCCCTCGTCGGCGTTGATGCCATGCTTGACGGAGAACACCAGCTTCGGGAAGATGGCGGTGTGGTGTTCGGAACCGAGGCCGCGGATGCGGTTGAGGAAGATGGCACGCTGTACCTCACGAGAGAACCAGTCGGTGCCCAAACCGAAACCGACGGTCACGAACGGGGTCTGCCCGTTGGACACACGGTTGGAGTTGATCTGGTATTCCATGGTCTGCATGGCGTCATAGATGGCCTTGCGGGTCTGAATCTTCGCCCAGACCTCGCGCAACTGTTCCAGGCGTCCGGCTTCCTTGTGGAACGGCTCGTCCATCGGCAGCGGAGCACGGTCGGCCTCGAAGTGCAGGCGCTTCGGCTCGACGTTCTTGGACAATGTGACCTGACGCTCGGCGATTTCGATCGGCAGGTCGTCGGGCATGATCTCGTGGGCCTGCTCCAGGAACTTGGCGTAATCCTTCTTGGCGTATTCGGCCAGATGCTCGTCGGCACGGTTGGCGGTCTGCCCTCCGTACTGGCTGGAGGCCACGTCCTTCATGATCTGGGTAATCTGCGTGGCCGCAATGCTGATGCTGTTCGGCGAACCCATCGGGGCGTTGCCCAAGGTGAAGCCGTTGGCGAGCATATCCCAATAGTTCGGCAGCGAGCAGTTGGATTGTGCGGTGAACGGCGAGTAATCGGCATCATGGAAGTGGATGTCGCCCTTCATATGCGCGTTCGACACGGCATCCGGCAGCATGGAGAAGGCGGATGCCTTGGAGACGGCTCCGGCCAGCAGGTCACGCTGGGTGGAGTACACGTTGGAATCCTTGTTGGCGTTCTCACGCACCAAGGATTCGTCACGATTCACCAGTCGGCTTACGGCCTCGTTGATATCGGTGGCCTTGGCGCGTTCGATATCCTTGTTCAGACGATAGTTGGTGTAGGTGCGGGCCACGTCGTACAGGTGATCCTCGATCAGGCCATGCTCCACAAGATTCTGGATATCCTCGATTTTGGCCGGACCGTTGTAGCGTTCCTTGATCTCAGCCTCGACCTGGTTGGCGATGCCACGGATCATCTGCTCTTCCTGCGGGCCGATCTTCTTGTCGAGATCGGCGAAGGCGGACTTCACCGCGCTGATGATGTTGATCGGATCGAAATCGACCACACGACCATCGCGCTTCTCGACGAGCACTTTCTCCGCAGTGGTTGCGGAGGTCGCGTTCATCGCGCCCAGAACCTGAGTTTCCATTTCTCGTCCTTTCCGAGTCGGGCCTTCCGACTGGTCTCCATGCTTCGCATCGCATGTCCTGTTTATATCGGCTTCAAGTACTCTACGTCATCCCCAGCACTATATCTAGTAGAGGCACGCCGCCATAGAAACTAGATATGGCACTTTTCGGCGCCATTCCGCCATTATCTGATTTGTGTGACAAAGGTAACGATACCGGTTCCGGAGTGTCGTTTGGCATTTGCTCCACAGAGGACTATATACGCGGGGGTAGGCGTGCGCAACCGCGTGCGATCCATACATGGCGAACGCCGTTTTCCGGGCCGTCATTGTCCGCAAGATGGAGGAATCTTGACAACATGACTTGGACTCCGGGATACAACCCCATGGCAACGCAGTCGCAGCCACAGCCGGGCCTCAAACAGCCTGAACAGCTTCCCCGCCTTGCCAGCGAAACCACAGCGGATAATCCTTGGCCGGTAAGTATGCTCAGCGAGAAATTCCATATGGCCGTCGAGCGCTGGCCGTCCGTATGGGTGGCCGGGCAGATCACACAGATCAACACCCGCCGCGCGGGCAGCGCCTATCTCACCCTGCGCGACGATTATCAGGACATCGCGATGGAAGTCAACGGCTTCGGCCAATTCGCGGCGGCCGCCACGCCGTTTGTGCAGGGCGATCGTGTGATCATCCACGGCAAGCCGAATCTGTGGATGAAACGCACGTCGCTTTCGCTCAGAGGTGACGCAATCATCGCAGCCGGCGCAGGTGGCAGTCTGAAGGCAATGATCGACGAGCTGCGCAAAAAGCTCAAAGGCGAAGGCCTGTTTGATATCGACCGCAAAATGCCGCTTCCGGAATTCCCACATTGCATCGGCCTGATCTGTGCCCCTCAGGCACGTGCGGAAGGCGATGTGATCACCAACGTACGCCTGCGCTGGCCGGTAGCGAATTTCAAGGTGATGCACGTACACGTGCAAGGCGAGCAATGCCCGTCCGACGTGGTCGCCGCCATCCGCGCGATGGACGCCGACCCGGATGTCGACGTAATCATCGTCGCCAGGGGCGGCGGCGCCTTCGAAGATCTCATCGGATTCTCCGACGAAGGTGTGGTGCGAGCCGCCGCGGCGGCACAGACCCCTTTGATCTCGGCCATCGGACATGAGGATGACTGGACCCTGCTCGACCTGGTAGCCGACCTGCGCGCCTCCACCCCCACCGACGCCGCCAAGAAAGTGGTGCCTGACGTCAATGAGCAGACACAACTGATCAACGTGCATCTGCAACGCATGCGCATGCGCATCGACGCGACGATCGCCAACGAGATGCGACTGGTCGAAGGCTACGCGAACAGGCCAAGCCTGACACAGCCGCTGACCATGCTGGAACCGCATCAACGGTTCCTCGATGACGCCCGGAGCCGTATGCGCATCGGACTGACCCGCATTCTCGACGACGCCAGCCTGACCATCGAACGCTCACGCGCATCCCTGACGGCCCTCAGCCCGCAATCCACCCTCAACCGCGGCTATGCGGTGATCCAAAGCGCCGACGGGCATGTGATCGACGACGCGAACAACGTCAAACCCGGGGACGAGCTCACCATGACCCTGAAGCACGGCATGGTCGTCTCCGAAGTCAAAACCGCGACTACAGCAAGGAGTCAACATGACCAGTGAAACCAGCACCCCGGCCTCCAGCCTCACCGACAAGGAACGCGAGGCCATCGAGCAGATGCCTTATGAAGAGGCACGCGACAAACTCATCCAAGCCGTCCAGGCACTGGAAGCCGGCGGCCTTAACCTCGATCAGTCCATGCGCCAATGGGAAATCGGCGAAGCCCTTGCCAAGCGGGCGCAGAGCCTGCTGGGCGAGGTTCGAGCCAAGCTTGACGCAGCCCAGGCCGAACAGGCCACGGCCGCGAATACCGCAGGAACTCAGGACAACCTGTCCTGAACTAGCTGATCTGCACCGTCGCCAGCAGGGCCTTGTGGTCGGAGCCGTCAATCTTCTCCGACTTCACCTGCCCCGCCAACATGCCGGAGTCGAGCACGATGTGATCGATTCCGGCGAAGGTCGGCACATAATCAATATCCGCAGGCCATGAGAACACGAAACCGCCGGCCGCCTGCCTGGACGCATCGATGAAACGATTCCCAAGAAAATCCCTGAACGGCGTATGGTCGTAGGTGGCATTGAAATCACCCATGAAAATGTACCGGGTATCGGTATTGAATTTCATACGGGCCAGTTCATCCAGGGATCGCCTCCACTGCTGCCAGCGGCTTCGGGTCGGCGAAGTGGTGTGCACGGAAACGAAACGGACGGGCGTGGTGCCGCCGTTGAAGCTCACCGTGCCACCCGGCATGAACGAAGCGCTGGAATCCACATCATCATCCGCAGGGTCGCCAAGCGGGGTCGCCGACCACAAACCGTTGCCGTAGACGCCATCCGAACTGGAAACCTGCGAATATGGCAGATAGTCGGCGATGCCGGCCCTGTTCAACGCATCCACGAAATCATCCGTGGTCTCCTGCAGGGCAAGCACTTCCACATGCTCGCTTTTCACCAAGTCGACTATCTCCTGCGCATCGGCACGTCCTTTATATACGTTGCATGTCATCAGCCGGGCATACCCGTCATCCGTGTTCATGGAAGCGCCGGAAACCGCGGCAATCGCGGCGCGAGGCAGTTTCGTCTGATTGTAGAAGAACGGATACTGCCACCATATCTGCAATCCGATTGCTGCGATCGCCATGATTGCGGCAAAGCCACGTCTCGAAATCACGGCAAGAACCAAAGCGACGATGGCAAGAAGGGCGAACCATGGTACCAATGACACGACGACCGGCATATAGGGCCACGCCTGAATCGATTCCGGAAGAATGTGCGTAGCCGTGCCGAGCAGGGACGCAAGTGCGAACACCCAGGCCAGCATGCCGAAAATACAGTTGCGCACATGGTGCGACCTACGACCATTCACCAGCCGAATCGGTTGGACCGGTCCGGCTGATCGGGTCGTACGTGATTTCGCTGCCTGAGCCATAGTTCCTCCTTGCGCGCGGCATGATGTCATGGATGCCGGCCGATGACGGCGCGAACACAAGCCGCGCAACGCCCCTACCCTACCGCATCGCGAAAGAAATCTCGCCCGTATTCACCGCCTTTGCACATGCCACGTCCGTAAGGTGTGTAGAATATATCTTCGTTGCCTCAGTAGCTCAGTGGATAGAGCACTTCTCTCCTAAAGAAGGTGTCGTAGGTTCGATTCCTATCTGGGGCACTGTGACGAACACGATTCATTCGGCAATTCCGCATGGCACTTTCAGGTCATACGCATATAGCCCAACACCATGAACTTCAAGCGTATAGGATCACGCGTCTTTGGAATGTCTGTCTCCAATCTGGAATTCGTCGACATGCTCGAACATGTACCTGACGCTCAACGGTTCGGCACCGGTCAACTTCTGGAAGTCGTCAGTCTTAATCGCCATCTTGCCTTCGCGAATCGCCTGTGCGAACGTAACCATGCCATCTGAAGAGAACGGAGCTTCGGACCCTTCCTTGAACTCGCCATCAGTGGTGCGAGGAACACCCATGGCGTCAAAGACCCGATAATTCTCCTCGTCCGTGATTTCCTTATATTCCACATGGTTTCCGGTAACCTGATTACCGATTTCACAGAACTTCGAAATGGTCATCAATTCCGGACCGTTGATGTCGAGAACCGCCTTATGCAAATCCTTAGCGACCAGGGCGTACGCCACTGCCTTGGCACAATCCTTGCGGGAAATGTACGCCATCAGGCCGTCGCCTTGGCTGTTCGTCAGCGGACCACCCATATGCACGTAAGTGAAGTAGTTGGTGATCATGGCTTCCGCATATTGCGAATTGCGCAGGAAAACATAGTCGAGACCAGCTTCTTTGATGAACTTCTCGGTCCAGATATGATCCTTCTTCTCAACGCTCGGATTGGTCGGATCCGCCGCGTTCACCAACGACGTGTAGACGATTTTCTCCACACCGGCGGCTTTTGCCGCATCTACCGCATTACCCTGCGCACGCTGACGTTTGACTCCCACGAACGGCATGGAGATGAGCGCCATCACGCGGCCGCCTTCGAACGCCTTTTCCAGTCCCTCGCGATTGTTGAAGTCCGCGATTCGGGTTTCCACGCCTTTTGCAGCATATTTTTCCAGTGATTGCGGATCATAACCGGTGAAGATCAAATCTTCCGGTTTTGCGCTTTCCAACAGATAGTCCGCGGCCTGACCGCCGAGATTTCCGTCAACGCCAGTAAGAATGAGTTTGCCCATACAATCCTCCTTGATTATGTCAATGCAACAAACAAAACCATCGTAAATTCCAGAACCTGAGCATCAGCTGACAAAAGGGGCGAACGCTTCCGAAATCAAAAAAGAGACAGCTTTAGACCAATCACCAGCCGATCAACCACCAAATGGCCGCAACCTTCAGACAAAAAGCAAAGGTGCCAATTCCGGCCGCACAAAGCCGAATCGGCACCTTAGCTAGGGACGAAGGAAATCCTAACGTTCCGTTCCATGGTGACGGTTGACGATCAGCAGAACAATCGCCCCGGCAACCACTGCGACCGACGACACCACGGCCAGAATGGCAACATTGGAACCGGTATTGCCAATTGCCTGGCTCTTGCCACTGGCCTGGCCTCCGGTGGAGATATCGACCTTCGCGGACTTTCCGTCCTTCCTGACCAGTGCGGAGGCAGCCTTCTCCAAATTGGAGGCGGCAGCATCCACATCGGACTGAGACACGGCATCGTTCATGAGCACGGACTTGGCCTTGGCCAGCACGTCGGAGAATGTCTTCCACGACGCTTCCGTGTAGTCGCTGCCCTTAAGCGCATCGGCACGTGCGACCAATGTTTTGAGAGCGGACTCATCCACAACGACCGGCTTCGGATTGCCCTTAGTCTCAAGACCGTTTATGGTGGTCACCAGAGTCTTGGTCGCTTCGTCGATCTCAGATTGCGTGGCATCTTCGTTCCTCAGAACATCCGACGCGATGTGCATGGCTTTCTTGAGGACCTCCACACTCTTATCGGTGTATCTGCTCGAGTCGATGGCGTCGGCATTGTCGAACGACTGCCGCAAATCGGTCTTGTCTCCGCGCACCACAAGAGCCTTCTGCCTGTCCTCCAGCTTCGAGACGGCGTTGTCCACGTCATCCTGAGTGGCGTCGACATTGTCGAGGACGGTTTTAGAGGCCTGTAGAATCGCCGCGAATTCACTCCAGGAAGCTGAGGTGAATCGTGATTCCTCCAGTGTTTCGGCAGCCTTGATCGCACTTTCCAGTTTCGTTTTGTCCACCGCGGGAGTGGGCGGATCCGGAGTTTCCTCCTTGACGGCATGCACTCCCCATTCCACGACAGCCGCACCGAAAGTGCCGGCTCCTGTACCACCGTCATACGGTTCCAGAACCAGTCGGAGTGACGCTGTCTTCACGGGGGTGAATATCGCTTCGCTCCAACCCTTGGCTCCATCAGTGGCATGATGAGTCGGATCATTGCGGACCACGGTGTACTTGGCGTTTTCAACATCCTTGTACGTGCCATCTTCGGCCAGATACTGAATCTTCCATTCGGTCGGAATCTCCAGACCACCGAGGGTCTTGTTGGTTTCGGTCATGTTCGCCCAGAACTGCACACGGCTGGAATCGACCAAGGCAGTCTGGTTCCAAGTGTACTGAGCGTACATGCCCGAAGAGGCTTTACCCCAGGTCCCCCATACATAGGCGTTGACATCCTGGTCGTCACCAGTTGGGAAGTTGTCGTCGACGAGCTTGCCGTCGTTGAGCTTGCCCGCAGCCGGGGACCAGCTTGCTTCGGCGCTGACTGTCGTATCAGAGGCTTTACCTTCGATCCAGCCCTCAAGAGGTCCAGGATCGGGTTCCGGATCAGGACCCGGCTTGGGATCTGGGGTCACGGAATCGGACGGATCGGCAACAACATGCACGGTGATCTTCGCCTCCGAACTGGAGGCCTCAGCCGAACCCCGCACTTCATAATCGCCGATCTTCGTCAAATCGATGGACTTGACGGATTCGTCACGCCAAACCACCTTGCGGTCGTCGAGCATGCCGTTGGGGAAACGCACCGATACCACGGTAGGTAGGTCAATCGACTTGGAATTCTGATAAACAGTCTGTTCGAGCGGCTGAGCCGCACCGGAGGTCTGGGCCTGCGCGTCGGAACGCACGCCGATAATCGCCTTCGCTCCAGCGAGAGCGCCGGCAACGACACCGGATACCGTGAACTGCGAATCGGAAGCAAGCTGTTCGTCGGTCACTTTGCCCCAAGTGACGGCCAAATTACGACGGGTACCGTCGGTGTAGGCGACGCTGACCATGGTCGGCAGTGCAAGATCGGATGCCTTGGTACCGGTCTTGACCATACGGTTCACGTCACTCACGCTTACTGGATCGAGAGCATATGCTTCGAATTCACTGACGCCCACATAGGAGCCCTTCGGGAACACTACGCGAAGCTTGCTGGTTTCAACCGTTTCAGCGAACTTCACTTCGTTACCCTGGTTTTCCACGGTGGTGTAGGACTGCCCGTCCGCAAGCTTGACGTCCTTCCAGTTTCCATCGGCATCGGCGTACTGCAGCCTCCAGGATTTGACCATCGGGACTCCACCGTGGTCAGTCCAGAAGTACAGTTTCGCCTTCTTGAGCGGTATGGGACCGTCCCATTCAAGTTGCAGCGTTGCGTCTTCGCCGGTGGAATCGCCCCAATTGTTCCAGGTTTCGTTTGGCGTATTGGTATATACAACCTGTCCGTCAATGACCTTCTTGGCATTGTCCTTCGGCTGCCACACATTCGTATAGCTTGCGGTGGCGGAAGACTGGGGAGCCACGTTGACCGTTCCGTCGGACGGAATACCATGCACGGTCACCAGTTTCTCTCCGGTCTTTTCACCGTCGGACGCGGAGAGTCTGAGTACGTAATCGCCTTCCCTATTAAAGGTGACGGTTGTGCTCGTAGCCTGCCCATCGACGAATCTCGCAACACCGTTTTCCGGACCAGAAACCTGTTCCCACTTCGAGGTGATCTCGCCATTCGGCAATCCGTCATCCTTCACGGAACCAACGATCTGAGCTCCGGAAGAAGTGCTACTCGACACGTATGCGTCGACTTCAGGAGTGGCATTGGTCGGTTCTTCGTCCGGGCTGATGCCAGTGTCGTACGCCTGAATTTCCTTAACGCCCACGGCCATTCCCGACTGAGGCGTGAATGTGGCGCGGATGGCCTGAGCGTTCACTGGATCGAATTGCACGCGGTTATAGTTCGCGCCCGCATACGTGGGTGTACGCACCTGGTTCGGCAGTACCTGCCATTCTCCGGCTTCATTCTGGAATTCCAGCGTATATACGGATGGTTCACCGTAGCCGGAAATCGTCTGGCCGGAAGATGTCTGGTAGAAGTAGAGACGGACATCATCAATGGTCTGCGCGCCGCCCTTGAATTTGATGATGATCGAATCCTTGGCGTTTTCCGTTCCCTTGGTTCCCCAGAACGATTCCATGACGTTCGTGCCATCCACGGCGTTGGCCGCCGGATATCCCTTGGTCTCGTAAGTGGCTTCCACATCTGCATTCTGTGCCACGTTGGCCTGACTCCGGGAAGCCTCGTCAACGTTCTGGCCGGATTGCGCGAAAATCTGGGTGATGCGGCTGGTGGAACCGTAGGAGACTTCGTTGGCGTTCGGCATGGAAGCGGCGACGGCACCACTGATCTTGGCACCGGAATCATCCTTCACTTCAATCGTTCCGCTTGCGGGATCGTAGATGAGATGCGCAAGCCTGTCGGAGGTGAACACCGCATTTCCGTCAAGGTACAGGGTATATCCCTTCGGAACGTCGTACGTTCCGTCGTTGTTCCAGACGATTGACATATCCCTGCCGTGGTAGCTCAGGTTGTTCACCGTAAAATGGTTCCAATCCGGAATCTCGATCGGATTCAGTTCGATCTTGTTGTCTTCACGAGGAACAACGCCGGCGACGTCCTCGATAACGGTCCAGTTGGTGGTGCCGAGCTGGGTGTGGTGTATCCAGGAACGGTACGTGATCTTGCCGCCGTTCTTGGAAGCATCACCGTTCTTTTCCGGAATGGTGCTTCCGGACGAATTGTTATCCATGTTCCAGAACTCGTTCTGATCAGGGTAACGGTTGTCGCCACCCTGATAGTGGGAGAACGCGACCCAGTACAGCAGCTTCTTGTATGACTCGTTGGTGATGTATCCGTTGTCGGCCGCGTTGTAGTCGCGGATGCCGGCCGAATAGATTTGTAGCAACGGAGTTGCGTTGATAATCGAGAAGTTGTTGGAACCGGGGAAATTCAGTGCCTTCTTATCGGCCTGATTGGCCGTAAAGAACGGGAAGATCGGGAACTCGTCGGCATCCGCGAACAAACGAAGAGCACTGTCGTAGTCGTCGTTTCCGGTAGGCATCAATCCTTCGGAGTACGGATAGTAATTGTTGAGTTCCTTATATTTGGCGAACGATCCGTCGCTGATCCACTTGTGCAGCAGCAGCTTGCTGTCGGAGTCCCAGAGGTTGTCGAGCACATCCTGCTTGATGCTGTCGGCGATTTCCTGCATCTCCTCCGCTTTGCCGGTATCTCCCGCGGCCGCGTACGCCTTGGCTGCGGCATTGGCGTTCGCCCACATGTTGGCCGAACCGTCCGCACGATCCATACGTTGTCCGGAACGTCCGGGCTCGGAGAATGAGACCGCGTCGGCGTCGTTGCCGGTCATCGACCACCAGGACCAGTCAATCAGGCTATTGCCGTTGTCGTTCTGATTGTCGTTGTTGTCCGGCTCGTCCTTCGAATTAAGCAGGCCTTTGACATCCTGTGAACCATAGTCGCCCAGCGCTTCGGCCAGTGAGGATGGTCCGCCATGAACCATGTAGGAGTCCCAGCCCGCCTTGGTGATGTACTGCGTGTAGCTATGGTTCCAGTTGGCCGGATCGCCCGGATTGTCATGATAGTAGTAGTACCCGGATTTGCCTTTCTTGGCGGTCTGGCCGGCAGAAACCCAAGTGCCGTATGAGTATTCGGCGTTACGCAGCCACTTGGTGTCGTTGATGAACATGCCGGACGTCAGCACGATTTGGTTGTTGTATCCGAGAACGCCTTCGATGGACGTCGGATATTGGAAAGTATTACCCGGCATGTTGGCGTCGAGCATGTTGAAGCGGCTCAGCCACCAACGGTAGAAGACGGTTTTGTCGATGTTGTGTTCCGGTGTTTCTACGTACGGTATGTTCTCGTACCACCACTGGTTGTACGTGGTTACGGAATCCTTGTAGGAGGCGGTCGGATCGATCAGGTTGCCGTTGAATCGGGCTTCGTATTCGCTGGTGGAGTAGGGTAGCTCGTTGGCAATCAGACCCAACTGCAGCTTGGTGGTCCGCTCTTCACCGGCCTTGATGCTTATGGTCGACATGAGTTTGCCGTCTTTGGCGGTGAAGCCATTGCCTGAGAACCTCGGATAGATGGTGGTCAGATCGTTTTTGACGTTTGTTCTGCCGGTCAGTTCGGCGGCTCCATCCTCACCTTCCTGAGCGAATGGTGAAGCCGCAGTCAAAACGATTTCAGCGTCTGTAGCGCTGGACACGGCGAAGTTGGCCACCATCACGTTGTTGTAGGTGATGTACTTGACTTCCGTGATTGTGATGGATTCGTCCGCATTGGAGAAAACCGTGGTGAAATAGCTGGGTGTCTGCTTGCGCTGGTTAACCTGTTCCGACAATGCGACTTTGGCGCCGTTTGCACTCACTCCAACCGTAAATCCGTCGTTGCCGGTTTCGTCCCAGTAGGCCGCATTGCCGACGAATCCCAAGGAGCCGGGCTTATGACTGTACATGTATGCCGCGCGACCACGGCTGAACAGATATTCGTTGCGATCAGCGCCTTCGAACCAGTATTCGCCAGCGTCGTTGCTTCCGGTTCCGACCGGCTCAGAGCTCTTTCTGGTAAGCATTTCATCGATCCAGAAATCATGCGACGTGTCGTTACCGGCACCGTTGGCAACATCTTCATCGAAGACTTGCTTCAAATAGCTGGTTGAGGGGTTATAGGAGACTCCGGCTGATGGAACCGGATCCGCATCTCCTTTGAAACTCGGATACCCCATGTCGGCATTTGAATTGGAAGTAGCACCATTGGCATATGCCGAAACGACGCCACCAGTCAGCAACGTCGCCACCGCAGCTAAGGCGCCCATGGACGCTACTATCCTTTTCTTTCTTCTCGGTTGCATCTTTTCTCCTGTTACAAGCCGTCATTGGCTTACCGTCGATGAAACGCGGCCGTATCCGCGCTTCCTGACTATTGAGGAAATGAGATTGATGTTCAGCAAGTTTAGATTGGAGCACCTGCCAGACAACAGCAAGTATACTTGATGCGAAATTTTTTCACAATTTTTATTTTATGTAGTTTTTCGTTGAAATCACTTGCGAAAATATGAAAAATATTTCTCCTTTTCGATTCACATACGCTATCACGCGATAATGAAAACCGGCCACCCTTGTTACAGGGTGGCCGACCTCCCATTTCCTTCAGCGGTTTGCCTCAGGCTCCAATCTTCGGCATTCCGCTCCTCGCTTTTCATGAAAACCTCACGAAAAACAAGATTCATGATGCCGCTATCGGCGAATCCAAACGGACATCTGCCCCGGCTCACGATTCGCCCATGCGTAGTACGGCACGAGCTTCAAGCTCGACCCCTCCCATTGACGGCACGCCTCCGATTCCGAATACAACGGAGAACCATCAGCGTCAGAAGCCTCACGAATCGCCGGAATCACAATCGTCTCGACCCCGCCCAACAAATCGGGCTCATACTCGGTCTTGGCGTCAGCACCTCTCGCATCGTCCGTCAAACGATATGTCCACAAATCGCCCTCGTTGTCGACTTGCTCGGCGCAATACACCAGCGGCCCTCTCATGATGGCAACCTTTCCGGCATCACTGCGAACATGGGAATTGGCGCGTATCAGCTTGACCGACATGTCTAAATCAAGCGTCAATCGCAAGGTCTGACCTGCGAAAACATCGAAGTAGACGAATCCGTCTTCAACATTCTTTTCACATGGCTCGCCATCAACGGCGAGCGCGTATGCATTCGCGGACCACGATGGAATGCGCACGCCGAAACGCACAGGTTGTGCACCTTCCGCAAGATTCACTTCGAATTCGACGTGGCCGCTCCATGGCATGTCGGAGCGTTGCACAACGTACAGTCCCGAATCGAAGGTTGCTTCGTTTGCGATGAACTGGTGCGAAAGCACGGTTTTTCCGCCGTCTCGCTCCGTATACATGTACCTGTCCACCGACGCGATGAGACGCGCGATGTTTGCAGGGCAGCATGCGCAGCCGAACCAATCGACCCTATGGGAGAGCACGTGGTGGCGGTCGGGATTGTCAAGCCCGTCAGGCGTTGATTCCAACGCGTTCACGTAGTAGTACTGCTTTCCGTCGAGACTGATGCCGGCGATGGCCCCGTTGAATAGTTCCCGTTCAAGCACGTCGGCGTATTCGCCCTTTGGTTCGAGAAGCAGCATCTGGCGCGAAAGCATGCTCATGCCCACGGATGCGCACGTTTCTCCGTACATGGTGTCGTTCGGAAGATCGTAATCATAGGTGAACGACTCCCCCACGTGGGTCGAGCCGACTGCGCCGGTAACGTACATGCGCTTGCCGACGATGCTGTTCCACATTCGATGGACCGCGTCAAGAAGACCCCGATCTCCCGTAAGGCGGCCCACATGCGCCATTCCTGTGCACAGATACACAACCCGCACGGCATGCCCGTTAGCATCTTGCTGATTGCGAATCGGTTCCGCGGCCTGAAAATATTCCGGCTTGTAGAAGCCGAGGTCGCGAAAGATGTAGTCGCCATCAATGGATGCCAGCTGCTTCGAATAGAAGTCCGGATCTTCGCCGCGTACGTCGAGCAGGTATCGAGCCAGCTTGAGATAGTGTTCCTCTCCGGTAACGTCATACAGTTTCGCGAGCGCCAGTTCGATTTCCGGATGTCCGTCGGCTCCGTGGATTTTGCCGTCCTCCGGTCCGAAGTTCGCATCCAAACAATCGGCCATGCGGCAGGCCACGTCGAGCGCCTGCTGATTGCCGGTCACGTCATGGTATGCGACCGCCGCTTCGATATAGTGGCCCATCACATACAGTTCGTGGCTTTGTTGGATGAGGCTGAACCGTTGACGGTTCGCCCATTCTCCGGTTTTAATCTGGTATGGGGTGTCCAGGTAGCCATCCGGCTGTTGCGCACGCGCGATGAGGTCGACCGTACGGTCGCACAGTTCGCGCAGTTGCCCATCCGGATGGTACGACAGCGCGTATGCGGCTTCTTCCAACCACTTGTAGATGTCGGAATCCTGGAAGACCATGCCGTGGAATTCACCGGTTTCATCGCCCGAGGCGATTCTCAGATTTTCCACGGCGCGACTTTTGTTGTCGGAAAGCTGGTTGCCGGCCGGGTCATCAGGGACTTCCGTCTCGATTTCGTCGTTCATTACACCCCATTGGTACGGAATGACGGATTCGACGATTTGCTCGCGGCGCTTTTTCCAGAAAGGTGAGGTGATTGTTACGCTCATAATTAGCCCTTCACAGCTCCGGCCATGAAACCCTTGACATAGTACTTCTGCAACGCAAGGAACAAGATAGCGCAGGGGATGAGCAGTATGACGACGCCGGCTTCGGTTGCACCGTAGTCGATGACGCCCATGACCTGCTGGCGCATATTGACGAGCGCCAGCGGCAACGTGGCCTTGCTCGAGGAAGACAGGTACAGCGGAATCATGAAGTTGTTCCACGCTTCGAGGAATGCCAGCAGACCGACGGTGACCATGGATGGCTTGACGACCGGCACGAGGACTTTCATCAACGCCTGCAGGGAATTGCAGCCGTCCACCAAGGCGGCTTCCTCCATATCTTTCGCAATGGCGTCGAACGCGTTGCGCATGATGAAGGTGGACATCGGCAGCTGGAACAGGGTGATGACCAGTCCGACGCCGAGCAGAGTGTCGTTCAGTCCGATGTTCTTGTACCAGACCATGAGCGGAATCAGCAGAGACGCATACGGAACCATCAGGATGGAAAGCGTCACCATGAAGCCGAGATTACGGCCCGGATAGTCGAATCGAGAGAAGGAGTAGCCCGCGAGGGTGCAGACCACCACCGAAAACACGACGGCCACCGCCGTCACCATGATCGAATTGAGCAGATACCGAGGCAGACCTTCCTGATATCCGAACAAGGTCAGGTAGTTATTGACGCCCCACCCATCAGACTGGGCGGAACCTGGTTGCGGGCTGAAGGAACAGACCACAACCCATATTAGCGGTGATATGAATACGAGGGCGAGCAACCCCTCAAGCACACGGGCGATGATACGCTTCCACAGCGAAGTAATCATGATGATGTCTCGCTTCTCTTATTTGGTGTTGTCGCGCATGCCACGCAACTGGATGGAATTGATGATCACCAGGGCCGCAAGCACTATCAGGGACAGCGCGGCCGCCATGCCGAGGTCTTTCTTGGAATCGAAAGCGAAGTTGTAGATGAGCTGCACCACGGTCATGGTGGAGTTGTTCGGACCGCCCTTGGTCAGAATAAAGAACTGGTCGAAAGCTAGGATGGAGCCAGTGACACAGTAGACCAGGCACATCACAATGGTCGGCTTCATCAACGGCAAGGTGATGGATCGGAAGATACGCCAAGTACCGGCACCATCCATGCGGGCGGCTTCGTACAAATCACCGGAGATGGATTGCAGACCAATCATCATGAGCAACATGTAATAGCCAGAGAATCGCCAGACGATGACGACGATGGTGGCCCACAGAGCGCTATGACCCGTGGCAAGCACGGAACTGTTAGCGTTCATCAGGCCGAAGAAGCTCATGATTTTTGTTACGGGACCAACCTGGGGAGAATACAGCGCATAGAAAAGAAGCGACGCGGACGCCAGACCGGTTGCGGATGGCAACAGAAAGCAGGTACGCAACAAATTGTTCCACTTGGTGCTTTCCTGCACGATCAGCGCCAGACAGAGACCGAGCACAAGCAGGAAGACAGTTACGATCAACGTATATTCAAGAGTAAACAGAATGGAACCGCCGAATAGCTTGTTCCGAAATACCTTGACGAAGTTCTCCGGGAAGTTGACGCCTTGGTTGCCTCCCATGAGAGACCAACGCGAGCATGCCATGATGATTAACAGAACTATCGGCATGAAGAACAAGATGATGATCATCAGCCAGTCGGGCAGCGCATACAGCCAACCACGGCGGGTTGCTTCCACCCTAGCCGTTGAACGATACGTCCTCGCTGATGCGGCGCCCTTAGCAATAGTGGACATTTTTCTCTCCTTGGAATTTCATTGTCAGGAAGACCTCTTCGAAATCCGCCATAAGAGCCGCAGACCGGACAGTATCCAATGGTGCCGGCGACTCTCATGGCAGACCACAAATGTGGCCTGTTTTCAGTTATCTATGTTCAATCGCTATGGAAGGGAAGGATGTGGGATGAAGTTCGTGACGATCACTGACCGAGGACCTCGGAAACGGCCTGATTGTCAGCCTTGAGATCGCCGTTGCCCCAGACCGCGTTCTGAACCAGCAACTGCCATGGAGAGCCAGCCGCATTGAAGGCCTCGTTGAAGGACACGGACTTCGGGGTCTTACCGTGGCCATCGATGATAACGGAGTTGATGGTCCGGACGCGAGGATCGGCATCGTTGTATGCGGTCTTCAGGGTCTGGATATTGGAAGCGGTGTCTCCGTTGTTGGCAAAGACTTCCTTCTGAGCGTCGGAACTCATGAGCCATGCGAGGAAGTTCCAAGCCTGAGCGGCATGTTTGCAATCCTTAGAGATACCCATGGCATCGCCGCCGAGGAAGGTAGAGGTCTTGCCTTCCTTGGTACCAGGAATCGGGGTTACGCCGACTTCAAAGCCGCCATCTTTCTCAGCCTCAAATAGAGCGGTGGATGAGGTGTTCGGATACGGCATGACACCGATCTTGCCGTTGGCGAACGGGGCGGTCCAAGTTGCGCCGGTCTCTTCTTTGGAACCCGCACCGAGTCCGTTGGTAGTGTCGGCGAGTTCTTTATAGGCATCAAGAACGGCTTTCATGGAATCGTTGTCCAAAGTGGCTTCGGTGCCGTCTTCGTTCATGACGCTTTCGCCGTCGGCCCAAACGGACGGGAACAGGTCAAACACGAGCGCGCCACCGGACTGGCCTGCCAGATAGGAGCCGGCAATGCCGTCTTCGTTGAGGGCCGCAACCTTCTTGGCCTGCTCAACGAATTCGGCAATGGTGCTCGGACCCTTTTCCGGATCGAGTCCGGCCTTCTTGTAGAGGTCCTTGTTCCACACCATCACGGAAACGTCTGTGATGAATGGCAGGGTGTATTCCTTGCCATCAACGGTGCCAGCCTCGATATGTCCCTGCTGCAGATCGGCTTTGTTGTCGAGGCCGTCAATCTGCTTGGTAATGTCGGCGAAGATGCCTTCGGAAGCCCAGTACGGAATACGGACCACGTCGCCTGCGAGGATATCCGGAAGGGAGTCGGTCTGGGACGCGCCGCCTACCTTGCCTTCCATATCATCGTTCGGAATGATTTCCAGCCTCACCTGGTTCTTGTGGGACTTATTGTAAGCAGAGACCGCATTCTTGGCCTGACGTTCCAGTGGAGAACGTGTCCACAGCGTAATCTCGGTGCCGTCATCCGTACCCGCCGTAGGAATATCGGCGGTGGATGAGTTCCCACCGCTGGTGCCGCAAGCAGCCATCGGAATAAGCAGCGCGGTTGCGGCAAAACCGGCTACGACTCGGGTGATCTTGTTAAAAGAGAGCATTGTTTACTTCTTTCTCCTATCGCACTCAGCGTCGAGGCAATCGGGCGGCATCTCCGCCATATACTTCCTCCAGTAGTCTCCTCCGTCGAGTAAAACTGCGAAAGCCCTTTCATAATACAGTAAATTTTCCTTTTTTCAAAATCATTTCACCAAGCCACCCAGAATGACTTCGACACGCTAGAACTACTGCTATTCCAATATTTCTCATTACTCAATAGAGACATCAAAGCACATGAACGCAAGCAAAAATTGAAATGCGAAAACTGTTTCATATTTTTTCGCAGTATTTGATAGAATGGTAAAACGCACTATAAACATAGAGGGAAAACACCAACATCAGTCGGTACAATTCTCTAGAAAAAACGGCATTCACGACAATGCCGACACATGGCGACGGCCCCTCGACCGCCGGGAAAGGATGGACCCCATGGATAAGGACATCCACTTGACAAGTCGCCTGGAAGACGTAGCCACCCTAGCCAACGTATCACTCGCAACAGCATCGAAAGCACTTCACGGCAAACCCCGAGTCAGCGAGCAAACCAGGCAACGCGTCATCGCAGCCGCCCATCAACTCAACTATTCTCCGAACAAACTGGCACAATCCTTGGCAAAAGGTCATTCCGGGACCATAGGACTGATTACGTCTGATTTGCAGGGACGTTTCTCCACACCAATCCTTATCGGAGCCGAAAACGAGCTTCGCACCCAATCCACTTCCGTGCTGCTGGCCAACGCCAGAGGGGATGACGCGTTGGAACGCATCCACGTGGAAAAACTGCTTTCCCTCAAAGTGGATGGCCTGCTAATCGTACAGCGTGAAACCAATCCCCGCTCCTCTTTAGGGCACGACTGGGGAGTCCCCTTGGTTTACGTATATGGCCCATCCACAGATACTGATGACTGTTCCGTAACCTGCGACAACGTTGAGGCGGGACGTATGGCCGTCAATCATCTCATTTCCTGCGGCAAACATAAGATCGCAATCATCGGCGGAGACGAAACCTACACCGCAACAGCCGATCGCACCAAAGGCGCGATGGAAGCCTTGGCTGAAGTGAGTCTAGAACCTGCCGGGCCGATTAGATACGGCCGTTGGGACGAGAACTGGGGACGGGCGGCTACACGGCTGCTCCTCGACCAAGACGTCGATTTCGATGCTGTTGTATGCCAGAGCGATCAGCTGGCACGCGGCTGCATCGATGCTTTAAAGGAGGCGAACCTGCGCATTCCGAATGACGTGGCTGTAATCGGGCACGACAACTGGGATGTGCTCGCCACCAGTTCACGTCCGCCGCTCACCAGTATCGATAACGATACGGAACAGATAGGCCGTCGTGCCGCACGATACCTGATGGACGCCATCAATGGCAATCCGCATCATGGCGTCGACTACCTGCCCTGTCGACTCATCCAGCGCGAATCCACCCTGCCGATCGACTAAATGCAACGGCTACGCAGCCGCGCCCAGTTCAATTGCGCGGTGGCACACGGTGTGGTGCAATATCCGACCGCATTGTGCGACCCAACCGCGCGGTGGCGTTCGACTATATTGCAAACATCCGCCCCCTCAACATCTTTGATCGATAATCCGAACCACATATGTCTTATCAATACGTTTGTTCATAAGTCCAATTAGATTCTCCAACAGTTTGGTCGAACACATCAGACCCTTCCACGGCCACAGGAGTATCATCATGCACAAAATCAACAAGCGATCGGGTTCAATTCGGGGAAGCTCAAAGCCACCAACATCCAGTCACGCTGCAGAACGATACTTCTCACATTCCATCGCCCGAAGTGCGGATTTCTTGGCCCACTTGCAAGATAAGCTCGCCCGTCTTCACCACGGTGAGGAAACCGCCGTCGACGCGTTCCAAACGCCATTCATACCGCTGAATATGCCGCCGCAACTTCTTCACGGTAATTTGATACGCCATCGTCCTTACCTCCAGATGGCATCTCGTTACAGGCACCACCTACCGCAAGAGACACCAACACAGAGCCGCCCGCCCATCATGCGGATACGACAATGGCGACGGAACGTCGACAGCGACTTGACTGCCACCAACAAATCCGGTCCCCCTGTCGCATCACAGGGTCGCATCGCAGGAATCGGCACGATTCATGATCGGCAGGATCCACTCATCACAGACTGCATTATCATCCGAATAGCAAAAATCCCGAGGAGCCATGCTCAACTCGGGATTATAAAGAGTAAACGCGGCGACGCGCTACTCTCCCACACTCTTCCGAGTGCAGTACCATCGCCGTACTAGGCCTTAGCTTCCGGGTTCGGAATGGGACCGGGCGTTTCACCTAGGCTCTGATCGCCGCAAGAAGAAAGAATACGCGAATCAAGTCCGATTGCCAAATCACGGCGTGTCGCGCACCACGAGACACTCCACGGACAGCAAGCCGTGGCAGAATAAAATCCTTCAAGACGACCTCAACCGCTCACGTCAATCCTTTGACACGCCGAAATCAGAAAACGTTTTCCGTTGAAAGGAAAAACGTGCTATCGTTCTAGTCAGTTCAACAACAGCCCGTTGAACCGAAAATATAGTCAGGCAATGGAGGCTTGCATATGAGCGTTCGCGAACACATCACCGGAGTCGGTCACGTCGGCATTCCCACCAATGATCTCGAAGGCACCATCGCGTACTACGAGAAGCTCGGCTTCGAATGTGAAGGCATTTACCCGAACGGCGAAGACCGCTGCACGTTCCTGCATCTGAACAATCTCACACTGGAGGTGTGGACCATGGATCAGCCGGCGAACGCGACCGGCGCGATCAATCATTTCGCACTTGACGTCACCGACATCGACAAGGCGTTCGAGGAAGCCGAGAAGCTGGGGCTGAACTTCGTGGAAGGTTCGGTGCAGCATATCGATACATTCCACGAGAACGGCATCCGCTACTTCAACGTGCTCGGCCCGAACCACGAGACCATCGAATTCTGCCAAGTGCTATAAGACATTCCGGCCGCCACGGCGGCCGGAACACATACCACCCATAAACCGACCGATCAATACATAACCATCATCGAAATCCTTCGATGCGCGTCAAACGCAATGCGCATCGATCTCGTTGGCCTAAGCAAACGCGAATTGCGGGTTACGGCGACAAATCCACCGACATGTGGCACGCACGGTACCACACGCAAGGCGGAACAAGCGTATGCAACAACGTAGCCGTAACGTTCAGGGCCAACCCAAGCTTTACCACCGTTACGGTTGCACATCACAGAAGAAGAAGGCAACCATGACACGGCCAATCGATGCACAAACGATCGACGCCACCAGCCCCACCAGCCCCAACGCCTCCGCAGAACCTGCTTCCGACGGCGCACAGCCGAAAAAACAACGTTGGATTGAATTCCCCGACGGCTATCTCAACCGTACGCCGGTGCTGCAGTTCGCCATGACCTCGGTACTGTTCGCCATCTGGGCGATCGCTTCGAGCCTGAACGACATTCTCATCACCCAGTTCAAAGCCGTGTTCTCCCTGAGCGATCTCGCCACCGCCTTCGTGCAAAGCGCGTTTTACGGCGGCTACTTCCTCATCGCCATTCCGGCGTCGCTGTTCATCAAGAAATTCAGCTACAAACTTGGCATCATCGCGGGCCTGAGCTTCTTCGCGATAGGTTGCTTCATCTTCTTCCCCGCCTCACGCCTGGTCACTTACGAAGTGTTCCTATTCGCCATCTTCGTGGAGGCAATCGGCCTGAGCTTCCTCGAAACCTCCGCCGACACGTATGCCACGCTGATGGGCCCGAAACGACTCGGCACCGTGCGTCTGAACATCGCACAGACCATGAACGCACTTGGCCTGATCACCGGCATCCTGCTCGGCAAATACCTCGTGTTCCAAGACTCCAACCTGCATGCGGCGATGGCGAAGATGGCTCCGGACGAGGCCAAGGCGTATGGCGCCGAACAACTCGCCCGCACACTGGAGCCCTACAAGTATCTGCTGATCGTGCTGGCTGTGCTGATCGTGCTGTTCGCCCTCACCAAGTTCCCGAAGTGCCGTCCGGCCGCCAACCCTCACGCTCCAGCCACCGAGAACAAGGTCAAGCTGAGCGAAACCCTGCGTTATCTGTTCCACAACCATCGCTTCCTTAAGGGCATCGGCGTGCAGTTCATCTACATCGGCGCACAGACCGGCATCTGGTCCTTCACCATCCGCCTTGCGCTCAATCAGGGCGGCAGCTCGATGACCGACCGCAAGGCCGCCGATTTCATGATCTTCAGCTACGTGGTCTTCTTCGTAGGCCGTCTGCTTGCCAGCTATCTGCTCTCCCGTTCCCGTGAGACCCGCGTACTCGCTACGTTCATGGCGCTTGGCTGCGTGTCACTGCTATGCGTCGCGTTCCTGCCGGGCATGGGCGCCGTGTGGGCCGCCGTGGCCGTAAGCCTGTTCCTGGGACCGGGTTGGCCGACCATCTACGCCCGCACCCTGTCCACCGTCGAGGACCGCCGCCACACCGAAACCGCCGGCGCGATTATCGTGATGGCACTGGTCGGCGGCGCCGTGCTGCCGACCCTGCAAGGCGCCCTGTCCGATGCGGTCACCATGCAGTTCTCCTTCATCCTGCCGGCCATCGAGTTGCTGATCGTCGCCCTCTACTTCGTCTCCGAATTCAAGCGCGACAAGTACACGCCACAACAACTCGCCGTCATGGCCGCCACTGCGCAGCAAGAGGCCAAGTAAGTCCCACGACCGCAGGCACATTGCGGCATTCGAGCGGCGCGTTCGGGATATCGTCCCGAACGCGCCGCCGCCATCATTCGGCGACATTCATGAGATAGAGTTACTGGCAACGAACGCCCATATGTCCCGAACGCCATTCGAACGAAAGAAGGCCGGCAATGATGATCGCTTCCTGCGGCTCGGTTACCGCACTCACTCTCGGCTTGCCGAATGCCACCGCCATTCCCGCCGAAAAAGCGAATCTTCCGAAAGGACTGTTCGCCGCGAAAGTGCCGATTTCCGCCAAGACGAAGCAACGCTTGGTCAACGACATCGAAGCGATTACGATGATTGCGCTGTTGCGCACCTCGAACACCTCGCTTGCACAGGGCTCACGCATTCCGGAAATACTGGTAATCGGTCTGCGACTGCACGGCAGAAACGCCACGATTCCGTCGGAAATCGTCGAACTGATTGCAGCGCAACGCAAGTCGGGCATCGTATTCGTCTGCGTGCGCGACGCCGATTTCGAGGGTACGACGCGGCAGGAATGCGCATTTGCCATCCGTCGCGCACTGCCAGGTCGCGCCGGGCATACGCCGACATTCAATGTGTTTTCTTCGGCATGGGCTCCGGCCGGAGAGGCAATGCTATTAATCGGCGACCCGTCAGTCGATTCGGTGGATGCGCTGTGGGAGTCGTTGTGTTCGCAGGTGATCTTCGAATCCTCCGACCCTACGAATCTGGACGCGCGCATTGTGCGCCACACTCAGGTCGTGCAGTTGCAGGCCGATATCGACAAGCTCACGCGCGACCATCAGCGCGCCAAAAACCCCGAGCAACGCAATGAGATCTTCGCCAAGCTTCATAAGGCCAAGAAGCAGCTCGAGGCACTGAACGCACCACTGGTGCTCTGAGGTCAGAATCCCAATCTCGTGCGTCCGAACTGGTCGAGCCAGCGCAGAATCGCACCTTCACGCAGGGCCCATGGGCAGATTTCGATCTCCTCGACGTCAAGCGCGCGCATGATCTCATCAATCCACTAGGCCACCGCCGACAATCTGATATGTGCGCTCCGGCGTGACGCCCGGCAATGCCACACGCTGATCAGGTGAAATCGAGGCAAGGCGAGGCAGCCAATCCTCAAGCTGAGCCCGGGTCATCACCGATGTGTCCACACGACCAGGCTGACGTAGCACGGCACCAGCCAAGCGAGCCAATGAGCGAATCGTCTTGGACGTGCCGACCGCGTGCATCGGATGCTTCGATTTAGGGAACGCCTCGACCATCGGATCGAGGATCCTGCGAATCTGCTTGCGGGCCTTTTCAAGCTCCTGCGCATCGGCGACGCCGTTTTCCGGCAGGAATTCGCGGGTAACGCGGCCGGCGCCAGCAGGTACGCTCAGTGCCACGGTCGGGTCTTCATCGGAACCCATGGCCACTTCGAGCGATCCGCCACCGATGTCCAGAACGAGCAGGCGTCCGGCATCCCATCCATACCAGCGACGAGCGGCAAGGAAGGTAAGCCGTGCCTCATCGACGCCGGACAGCACGGTGACCGGCTGGCCGATAGTCTCCTCGATGCGGCGCAGAATCTTGCCGCCGTTAGGCGCTTCGCGCAATGCGGAGGTGGCAAGCACGAGCAGCTGGGTGATTTCATACTCTTCGGCAAGCTTCATCGCCTTTTGCACGGCCTCGAGCACGGCTTCAACGCCGGCCTTTCTGATAGTGCCATCTTCCTTGAGGTATTGCATCAGGCGGACGGTGCTCTTCACACTCGCCTCCGGCTCGGGCCGGGCTCCCGGGGCCGCATCAACGATAAGCATGTGCACCGTATTCGAACCGATATCGAGCACGCCGAGTCGTGTGGCGTGCGAGCGTAAATTCACCATGCCTCCATAGCATAGCAACTTAAGCGATTAAGTTCATGTGCGACATGCCCTCGCGATTCCTCCACCGCGCAACGGCCTCTCATATGCCAAACGGAAAGCCGCTTGCCCTCCGGCATTCAATCCGAAGCACCGGGCACATACACGACGGAAACCTCATCAATCAGACAAGTACGCTACCGGCACGCAGCCCGGCCACAAAATCGCCGAGACGCTTCAAACCCTCGCGCAAAGCCTCGCGGGAGGCCGCATACGACAGACGCACATGCGTATCGGCCGTAGCCTCACCGAAGTCACGTCCCGGAGTCAACGCGATATGCGCCTCCTTCAGAGCACGTTCGCAGAACGTCCACGCATCCAGACCCGTATCGGAAATGTTGAAATACGCATAGAACGCACCATTCGGCTCGACCTCCAACGGCAAACCGATTTCAGCCAGACCGTCAACCACGATGCGCCGACGCTCCAGCAGCTCCTGACGGCGTTCCTCACACACAGCCAGCGTTTCCGGCGTAAAGCACGCGAGCGCCGCATGCTGGGTGGGCGTATGCGCGCATAGGAAAAAATTGGTGGCAAGGTCATCCATGGCTTCAAGCGCATATTCAGGCACAACCATCCATCCCAAACGCCAGCCGGTCATGCCGAAGAACTTGGAGAAGCTCGAGCAGACAATGGCATCCGGATCGCACGCCAGCACGGATTTCACATCGGAACCGTCAGGTTCACGATCGGCCAGATCCAAGTAGGTTTCGTCGACGATACGCCATGCACCACGTTCACGAGCCAGCTCGCACACGGCCTTCAACGTGTCGAAGGCGATGGTGGTACCGGTCGGATTCGATGGCGAGGTGATCATCACGGCCTTGGTGCGTTCCGACCAGTATTCCCTGCATGATTCCGGCGTCAGATGGAATCGAGTGGCCGCACTGGTCGGCACATCCACGACTTTGCCGCCGAACGCGCGCACCAGTTCGCGATTGCACGGATAGGACGGGTCCGCAATCAACACCTCGTCACCCTCATTCACCGTCAGCGCAGCGGACAGCAGCAGTGCCGTGGATCCGCCTGCGGTGATCGCAATACGTTTCGGATCGACGTCGACGTGGTGACGCTCCCTGTAGAAGTCGGAAATCGCCTGACGCAGTTCCGGCAGACCCATCGCGGCGGTGTATGGCAGCGGGCGGCCATCGTACTGTTCACGCATCGCATCGCGCACCGCAGGCGGAGCGCCGAAATCCGGTTCGCCCAGACTCAGCTTGACCACGTCGGTGCCGGCCGCGATCATCTCATCGGCCATTGCGCCGAAAACCATGGCGCGGAACGGATTGGCTATTTGCGCACGGTGCGATATCCGCGGCAACGAGGCAGCGGTAACAACGGTTCGTGCGATATCTTCAGCGTTTCCCATATCTCGGTTCTAACGGCGAGACGCGACAAGCCAACCCTTTTTCGCGGTAGTCGCCCACATAATGCGCAGGAATTCCTCAAACATCGGGACTGCCTGGCCTACCGTCCCCTACGTCATCATCCCCGACGGCATCATCCCCGACGGCATCATCCCCGACGGCATCGTTAACGTCGCCGGCACCGGCCATGATCTCGCGATATAGCCGTTCGAGTCGCTCCTCACGCACCTTCTTGCCGAGCTCGCATTCCCATACGACAATCACCCGCCAACCCATCGCCTCAAGTTCGGCATGCTGCTTGGCGTCGCGATCACGGTTGCGTAGCAGTTTCGCGCTCCAGAACTCCACGTTCGACTTCGGCATGGCATGCTTCGTACAATCTTCATGCATATGCCAGAAGCATCCGTTGACGAACACGACGGTATGGTACTTCGGCAACACCACGTCAGGGTGCCCTGGATAGCGCTTGTCGTTCTTACGGAATCGCAGGCCTTTGGCGAACAGGAAACTACGCACGAGCGTTTCGATCGACGTGTCCTTGCCCCGAATATGCGACATGATGTAGCTTCGGGTGCCACGTTCGTACTTTTCGACTCTTTTTCCCGCCACGGCCCCATTATGTCAAAAGACCCAGGATCATTCAGCGTAATCTGGTGCATAGCAACGCAATCTGGCAAATCAGACGGGTTCAAGGAGGATTCTTATGGCACAAGTGAACGTGGCTATTCTCGGCGCAGGCCGAATTGCGCAGAGCATGGCCGAAACATTGGTGAAGATGGCGGCCGACCCGCGTTACGCGGATCTGGTCTCGCCGTATGCGGTCGCGGCACGCGACGGCGAGCGTGCAGCCACCTTTGCCGCACAGTACGGCTTCCCTGTTTCGTATGGCTCGTATGAGGAGCTTGCCGCCGATCCGAATGTGAATCTGGTCTATATCGCGACCCCGCATAACCTGCATGCCGAACAGGCCATATTGTGCATGAGGGCGGGTAAGGGAGTACTGGTCGAGAAGGCGTTTGGCGCGAATGCAGCCCAGACCCGCGCAATGCTCGATGCATCGCGTGAGACCGGCATGTTGTGCGCCGAGGCGATCTGGACGCGCTATATGCCCTCGCGTACGATGATCGATGACATTCTCGCCTCCGGCGCCATCGGCGAAGTGTCTGCCATCAATGCCAATCTGTGCTACCCCACCACGGCGAAGGCGCGCATCACCGATCCGGCCTTGGCCGGCGGCGCATTATTGGATGTTGGCGTATATCCGATCAACTTCATTGACATGATCATGCACAATGCGCCGATTGCGCGCGTGGAGTCGTCGATGCGAGCGTATGAGACCGGCGTGGATGCCCATAATTCCATGACATTCTATTACGAGAATGGCGTAATGGCCACGGCGCAAAGCTCCATTCTGTGTCATTCGGACCGTATGGGCGCCGTTTGGGGCACGGACGGCTATCTGACCTGCGAGAACATCAACAACGTCGCCTCAATCGACGTGCATGACGGCAATCATCAGATCAAGGCCCATTATGATGTTCCGCCACAGCTGACGGGCTACGAGTACGAGGTTGCAGCCTCCGCACAGGCCATGCTTGATGGTCGCCGCGAATGCGAGGCCATGCCCCACGCCGACACCCTACGCATCATGGAACTCATGGATTCGCTACGTGCCGACTGGGGCCTGACATATCCATTCGAAGCTTAGCAATACCCCCTAAAACACTATCTCGCCGCCGTGTGAGCAAGAGTTGCGATGCCTGCGTTTTGGGAAAAATGAAAAGCGCGGAAAATCGGCACTTTTCGTCAATGCCTGCTTGCGGGTTGCTTCTAATATGAGGCAAAGTGCTCACGCGGCGGCGAGATAGTATTTTAGGGGGTATGTGGTCATCACGACAACAGGCGGCTACCGTTTGCCGTTACCCTCAATAGCGGCCATGACAGCCAGAATGCATGTCACCGAATACGCCCGGGCATGCCCCGAATGATTCGGAAGACGCGGCCTCTCCTGGTTTTTGCACTGAATATGATGAGCCGCCGCACATGTCGGTACGCATATTCTTTCCTCCCCGTTGTATCCTGGTCCTGATTTCCTCTGACGAAGATGAGAGAGAGCATGACCGAAGCAACACCAGCCAAGCAACAACCACGCAACATCATCAACGTTGTAGGCGCAGCCATCGTCCGCAACGGTAAGGTGCTGTGCGCTCAACGTGGCGAAGGCAAGTCGCTGGCCGGTTTCTGGGAATTCCCCGGAGGCAAGATCGAACCGCACGAAACCGCGCGCGAGGCATTGCATCGTGAGATCGAAGAGGAGTTGCTGTGCGAGGTCGAGGTTGCAGATGAAGTGTGCACATCCTCCTACGATTACGACTTCGGCACCGTTGTGCTTACCTCGTTCGTCTGCTATCTGCTGAACGGCACCCCTCGACTGACGGAACACCATGAAATCCGTTGGCTTTCGCCAGATGAGATGCTCACGTTGGATTGGGCGCCCGCCGACCGCGAAGCGGTGCAACTGATCTGTGCGATGGATTTCACAAGAAAGTGACGGCAGACGATGACGGACGATGGCTGGCAGCAGAATTCTTCTCTGATCGAATCGCTTCTTTCGGGTTTCGTGGAAAAGAAAGACGATGTCGATCCACAATACGAGCCGATGCTGATCGCGAACCATGATGGCAGGACCATGGAATATGCGATCAAGGATGAACTTGGCCGCAGTCAGAATTTCGACATGTCCGTTGCCTTCGTCAGTCAGGGCGCCTTGCAGACGCTGAAGCAGAATTTCCTTGATTTTGCCGACAGCAACGACCATCGGTCCGGCAGAATCATCACGTCTACCTTCAACTACTTTAACTCCCCGAAGGCTTTCGCCGAACTACTGAAGCTACAGCAGGAAACAGGCATCCAAGTACGGATCTGGCAGCCCGGTCAGACCGACGAGACCGAAAACACCGCCGATTTCCCATATCATCCAAAGGGTTATGTCTTTCACCATTCGGATGATGACGAACCGCTCTACTCCACATACATCGGCAGCTCCAATCTCACCATCAACGCGCTGAATTCCAATCGTGAATGGAATCTGAGAGTCGCAACCACCGATACCAGCGGCCTGGCCGAACAGCTCACTGCTGAAATCAACTCCCAGATCAGCGAATCGAAGCCACTCACCGACGCATGGCTCAAACTGTATGAAGAAGATTTCAAAAGGTACGCGCCACCGCGCCGACCAAATCGCAGGCAGACACAGGATGCAGGAACCATCACGCCGAATGCCATGCAAGTCGAAGCGTTGATGAATCTCGCACAACTGCGCAAACAGGGCGAAAGCCGAGCAATCATCATTTCCGCGACCGGCACCGGCAAAACATACCTATCCGCATTTGACGTCCGTCAATTCAAGCCAAAACGCATGTTGTACATTGCACAGCAGGAACAAATCCTGAAAAAGGCCAAGGAATCATATCAGAAAGTACTCGGTTGCCCCGCTAAGGAACTCGGCCTGTTTTCCGGCATCAGCAAGGAACACGATCGCAAATACCTGTTCGCGACCGTGCAGACGATGTCCCGCCCGGAAGTGCTTGTGCAGTTCGGCAAAGACGATTTCGATTACATTCTGATCGATGAAGTACACCATGCGGCAGCTGACTCGTACAAACGAATCATCGACTACTTCACCCCGGATTTCATGCTCGGTATGACCGCAACGCCGGAACGTACCGACAGAGCCAATATCTTCGAGCTATTCGGCAACAACGTGGCGTATGAGATCCGTTTGCAGCGGGCGCTTGAAGAGAACATGCTCTGCCCGTTTCATTATTACGGGGTTCACGAGTACATTCAGGAAGCCCCGAACGGCAGATTGCTCGGCAAGCAGATCAAGGCGAGCGACTGGACTGAGCAGGAACGCAACGATCTGTCTCATTGGCTCGAGGAGCTCACCAGCCCAAGCCGCGTGCGCTATATCATCGACAAAATCCAGTTGTACGGCGAAGCCGGCACCGACGTGCAAGGTCTGGTCTTCTGCAGTCGGCGCGAAGAGGCGAAGCGCCTGTCCGCTTTGTTCAATCAGCAGATCAACCAACAGGCGGAACGTCCGTATCGCACAAAGGCGATTACCGGCGAACATTCCCAAGCGGAGCGTGATCTTGCCGTTGAACAACTGGAGAATGGCGAGCTGGATTACATTTTCACGGTCGACCTGTTCAATGAAGGTGTGGATATTCCGCATATCAACCAGATTGTGATGCTCCGGCAGACCCAGTCGAGCATCATCTTCACGCAACAGCTTGGACGCGGACTGCGTAAGGCAAGCGGCAAGGATTCGGTTGTCGTCATTGATTTCATCGGCAATTATGCGAATAACTATCTGATTCCGATCGCACTGTATGGCAATACCGGCGATCGCGACGTCGCCCGTAAGAACCTGCAGCGCGAGACGATCGGCATTTCTTCGATCAGTTTCGACAAGATCGCCCGCGAGCGCGTGCTGGCTTCGCTCGATACCGCCGACTTGTCGAATATGCAGTTGCTCAGCCGTCAATACCAGCAGATGCGGTATGAGCTGGGTCGCATTCCGATGCTCATGGATATCGCACGACGTGACGCTTCGCTGGTATACACCATGGCTGCAAAGAATGATGATTACCTATCGTTTGTACGTTCTCGCGAAAAGAGCCTTTCTCGCGGCAGGCATGCGACTGCTTCGTATCTGGAACAACTTGAGCCGACTTCCGAGGTGCACAATGGCATGTTGAAGATGCTGACCGCCACGCAACTTCGTGGATTGCGACCTCACGAGCTGCTGATTTTGGCGGTACTGTGCGGATTGGATTGGAATGCGATTGATCCCGAATGCAGCGAGCGGTCGTCTACAGCGTTTCATTCCGCCAAGACTTTGGATTCGTTGGGCATTGCCGATCTCCAGAAGCTACTGCCCGAGCTTTTTCCTGGCGCCGATAATAGCGAACTGCAGTGGCGGTCCGCATTGGCAACACTTGACTACTCATATTTCATTGCCGCGAACAGCCAGCGTTTTGGGAAGACTCCGTTCATTACCGTCGACAATGGCGAGCGTTGCAGACTCTCTGATGTATTTGTTGAACAACTGGATAATCCGACATTCAACCTGTTCTTTGAGGACACCGTCAAAGCCGGTCTGTGTAACGCACTGACTCTGGAACGGAACGCGGTGAAGCATCGAATCGTGCAAAATCATGGATTTATCTATGGCGAGAAATACAGCGTCTTCGATGTGATGCGGCTGTGTGGCTGGCAAGCCGAGCAGGTGCCGCAGAACGTCGGCGGCTACAAGCTTGACTCTCTCACCAATACGTTGCCGATCTTCATCAAGTACGAGGCGAGTCAATATGGTGATCGTTTTCTTGACTCCGGTGAAATCGAATGGTTCAGCAAAAACAACCGGTCGTTGAAATCCAACGAATTCCGGTGGCTGCTTGATGGAACCGAACGCCCTCTGACATGGCAGGATCGCCACTTTGTGCCGATCTTCATCCGGCGCAAGGCAGAGGAAAAAGAGACTTCATACTACTTTGTCGGCAATGCGGCGTCATTGCATGATGTACGCGAATCCGTCAATGTCGGTGAGGATGGCAAGGAATCCAAGGTAGTCATCTCCACGCTCAAACTCATGAAGCCCGTCGACCCGGAGCTTTACCGCCACCTTACTGGCAAATCCGCACTGTGACTGTTGGGCTCACGAGCATGGACGGGCCGCAACACCATGGACGCGCGGCCCAAACGTTTTACTCATCCATGTGTTTGAGAAGATGCTCCCGCAGGAATGGCACCGCAGAGTCGACCTCGCCGCGTCTGGTCCCCTGAGTCACATAGCGTCGAACAAGACGTTCGCGAATTCACCTGATATGAGCCTTCATTCACGAGGCCAGCGATACGCCGTATCATCTCAGCCAGACCTGAAATGTTCGTTTGAACAGAAATATAACACATCATCGCAGAAGAAAAAGAACACGCTCAATGTTAACTTTTCTCATATTATTTTATCTGCTATCAATCATTGGAATCGCAACGTTTTTCCGCTAATACAGACCACAAAAGGGTGAATTACAGCGTTTTCTTACTTACTGGAGCATGCTATGGTTGTTCTCGGAAGCATTGAGCAACCACTATCACCACACACGCAAACCGAGTTTTCAATGTTCATTTTGCATATGAAAAGAACATTAAAACACATATATCATGTGTACACAAAAGTACAAATCCACGAAAGGAACATCATCATGGCAGACGAGAAAACCATCATCAATGTGGATCTCAGCATGTTCGGACAGGATGCCGACGCCAAAACCGCCGCAGCCAACAAGGTCGCCAAGGAGCTCGGCATCAGCGACGAGGCCCTCGCTCAGGTCGAGGATTTCAAGCGCGCCCTCACCGCCCATAATGCTTGGGATCTACCGTTCATGGGCTATGTGAACGAAGATGGTTACGGCTATGCCTACGTGCCGGATGCGGCCATCACCATGAATCCGTATTGGGACGCTCACAAGGAATTCATGAACCTGCCGTATGACGTACAGACCGCATTCGCTATCCGCATGCTGTTCACGCATCGTCCTGTCGACCGCTACGGCGCCGACATGTTCCTGCACTATCATCGCGGCTTTGAAGTCAATTTCGTCGGATCAGGCGCCAACAAGTACTGAGAATCGTCACTCATCGCGCCAACGCAACGGCGGAAGAATCTCATTACGGAACGGCTGAGATTGTTTTCACACGATGTTTCACGCTTGACCTCCCGTGTATTTCCCTAGTGTTGTACGGTCTCATGATGTAGCCTGTACAGTGCATTGCCTGGTCTATTACGGGAAAGGCGGGCGCATGAGCAACGCACACGGCAGAATCAACCGTCGGCAGGAGGTCGATGATCTCATCGATTACGTCAACAATGGTTGGTTGCGAACAGGGGAATTCGATGGTCCGACGTTCCTGTGGAATCATCTGATCCGTGAAGCGTCCCAAAAGGACGCCGAAAATCGCAACAATGTACCTGTGGCGCAGCTTTCCGATGCCGATAACGTAATCAGCATGCCCATGCAATGGTATTTCGATTCCATCGCCGCCATCGTGCCCACCGCCGAACGCACCGACACTGGCGTAGAGATGCCTCGCATGGACATGCCGACCTTTCACCTCGATTCACAGGCCCTTTCCGGCGTGGATGCCGTAGTCGGTAACGCCGTGGTGAGTACGCGCTGGCTTGACGCAGTCGGTAACCTCGCCAAGGCCGTAGAGATGACGGCCCGTTTTGTAGGCAACGTCGCCGACCGTGACAACGAGGGATTCGATTATCTGAAAGATCTCATCCAAAACGTGCGCGTATATATGGATGCCGTGGCCTGCAACGCCGATCCCATGACCGGAGAACAGTCGCTACGTATGATTACGCAGGTCGCATGCAATGATGATTTCCGTCTCAACGCCATGCAAATGGTGGAGCTGCTCTCCTGCGGCCTGTCGTTCGCGCAATGGGACGATACACGCATGTTCGCCTACGATGCATTGAACAAGGCGATGTCCACGATGAGTGAATTCGCTGCTTCCGCAGCAGACACAGCCACGGACGCGGAGTCTCGCAAAACCAGCGATTCCAATGAATCCACGCCTTTGGCAGAACTTAAGACCGACATAGACCTTTTCCAAATGGATTCCTCGCTTTCCGAGGAGGAGCTGAAGGATCTTGCCATGCTTGATCCGGCGTTGCTGACGGAGAAGGAAATCGCCGAGACCGCGCAGAACCAGTTTGATCATGCCGTACAATTTCTCCGTCATGATCTGATGCGCATCAGCGGCGATGCTGACGAAGCCGATCGCTTCCTGCGGGACAACCACACTTCCGAACCACTCGCCGATGCTTATGCGGCTCGCCTAATTGCCGCGGAACGTTGGCAGGATCTGCTGAATTTCGCGGATCTGGTACAGCGAGACAAACCGAACCAGTGCACGGTCATGTTCCCTGAAGAGGTTGTGCCCTATGAGTGGGAGACGATTCGCGAAGCAGCATATGAAGCACTTGGACGCCGCGATGAATTGATCGCCATGTATCAGGAACGTCTGGATGACACGTATGACCCGAACACGGCCCTGAACCAGATGAAACTCGAAGCTTGGAAGAACACGCCCGGTAGGAATCAGTGATTCCGAATAGTTTCCAGAAAATGCTTACCCTGCTGAAAGAAAAGCAGCTTTCTCTGGCCGGTGCTGTTCAGGACTTCACCGATCCCGGCACAGGCAAAAGCTACATGCTATTCCCCATCCGCAGGTTGTGACAGGGAAAGAATGAAAGCACAACGGTTAGATTACAAGAATTATCAGATGTAATGCGCCTTCTAGAGAACAAAGGCAAGCACATGCAAAAAAGGCGGGGCCCCAAAGGGCACCCCGCCTGAACGAATGCTTGCGGCGGCGTGTTACTCTCCCACACCCTGCCGGGTGCAGTACCATCACCGTGCCAGGCCTTAGCTTCCGGGTTCGGAAAGGGACCGGGCGTCACACCTGGGCCATGGCCACCGCAAAAA